>Ga0111539_10000002_pt1 | contig 983359 bp, 837 predicted proteins | sample RhiMethybrSRZTD1_FD_79667 | JGI IMG/M metagenome (GOLD analysis project Ga0111539, IMG submission 79667) | Populus rhizosphere microbial communities from Tennessee, USA - Rhizosphere MetaG P. TD hybrid SRZTD1 (version 2) (version 2) | ecosystem: Host-associated > Plants > Roots > Rhizosphere...
CGTGATCTGCGCACCTGGGTGCGAGCGTCGCTGCCTGACTATATGGTGCCGTCCGCGGTGATGGTGCTCGAAGCCTTTCCCCTGACGCCTCACGGCAAACTCGACTACCGGGCCTTGCCAAGAAGAACAATGGCTCCGGCCTTCGAAACGGAAGACTATGAGACTGATGAGATGCAACGAGCCGTGCTAAACGTATGGCGAACCACGCTGAAACGACATGTCGGCCTGACCGAGAACTTTTTTGATGCGGGGGGCCATTCGCTATTGGCCATTCGCGTCTATAGAGCTCTTCAAGCTCTAACTGCAAGGTCGCTGTCACCACTGGATGTATTCCGCTACCCGACTGTCGCCGCAATGGCTTCGTTCCTCTCCGGAGCTGCACCGGACAGCGCCGTAAGATCAGAGCCTGACCCTACGTCACGGCAACTCACTCATTCCTATCGCAAAAGACGACAAACGCAAGTGCGCCGGGACGAGACCAGAGTCTAACTGGCTGCAGGCGCTGTATATCTCTGCACGCTTCCAAAGAGCACGCTCTCTGCCCTTAGAGAGGACTAATAAGTCAGTCTCCTCGTACTGGTGCGCGAGCATTTGTTAAATTTAGTGTCATTAAGGACTCGCTGTGACTGTGAATGTGTTTGAGCGCACACAGATCGAAGATGCGGTTGCCGTTATCGGTATGCATTGCCGTGTTCCGGACGCTAACTCGCCCGAGGCGCTCTGGGACAACCTAATGGCCGGGCGTCGAGCGATGAAACCATTCTCTGATCAGGAACTCCTCGCGGCCGGAGTGCCGCTGTCGGTCATCAGCGATGGAAACTTTGTTCGTACGGGGACCAAGCTCGCCGACATTGATCTCTTTGATGCGCGTTTCTTCGGCTATACGCGTCGAGAGGCAGAACTCCTGGATCCGCAGGTCAGACTGTTTCTGGAAACAGCCTGGGAGCTATTTGAGAGAGCCGGTCAGAACCCGTTTACTACCAAGCAGCTCATAGGAGTGTATGCCGGCATTGGCTCAAATCAGTACGCGGCAAACCTCTTAAGCAATTCCGACCTCGTCGAGCGTACCGGGAGCCACGCAATTCAGCTGAGTAACGAACGTGCCGCCATCGCTACAGCGACCGCCTACAAGTTTAACCTGCGTGGACCGTGCATTGCAGTTCAAACCGCCTGCTCCACATCGCTCGTGGCCACGCATCTCGCATGTCAGGGGCTTCTGAATGGCGATTGTGACATGGCCCTCGCAGGAGCCGGCGCAGTTCTGATTACGCAACCGACTTGTTATACGTACGACAGCGGGGGAATTTTATCCCCGGATGGTTTCTGCAGACCATATGCCAGCGACGCGCGGGGGACGGTGCCAAGCAGCGGTGTCGCAATGGTTCTCTTGAAGCGCTGTGTCGACGCGTTGAATGACAGGGACAACATCCTGGCAGTCATACGTGGTAGTGCCGTGAATAATGACGGCGCACTGAAGGTGGGATACTCCGCACCAAGCGCGGATGGTCAGCGCCGTGTCATCGTGACAGCGCTTGGCGCTGCTGGCATAGACCCCGAACAGATTACCTACGTGGAAGGACATGGAACAGGAACGAGTCTTGGCGACGCGATCGAACTTGAAGCCTTATCCCGAGCGCTTGGACCAAGGGTATCTGGGCGACGGTGGCTGGGTTCAATAAAATCAACTGTGGGTCACCTTGCCGAGGCCGCCGGTTTGGTCGGATTGATCAAAGCCATTCTTATCCTTCAACACCGAATCATCCCGCCAAACCCCGGATGGAGCGCACCAAACAAATGGTTCAGCGAGGATGCTCCAGCGACAGTTAATGCCCATGAAATACGAGTACCGAAAGAGGAGAGGCTACTGTGCGGCGTCAGCTCGTTTGGGATGGGAGGCACCAATGCTCACGTGATTGTCGAAGCGCTTGAGCCACTAACAGGCCGTGAGAGCCAAGGACCATATGTTTTGATCACGTCAGCACGGACTGACAGTGCACTGCGACACGCGTGTGCACGACTTGCTGACAGACTTAGTGAAGACTCGACGATTCCTCTTGGAGGTGTAGCACGAACGTTGCAGCGAGGCCGTAGGCATTTTGCATATCGTCGCGCAGAGGTTGTGCGGACGATTTCCGAGGCCGTCACAAAGTTTAGAGACCATGCAACTAAGAATGTCAGCGTCATTGATCTCAATCGAGGCCAGCCAAACGCAGTATTCATTTTTCCTGGTCAAGGTGTTCAGCATCGACTCATGGGAGTGAATCTCTATAGACGAAACGATGCTTATCGAGTGGTCGTGGACAGATGCGCGGCATGGGTGAAACGAGAAGCCAATATCGATCTGAACGCGGCGTTGTATGGCCCAGAGGATTGTGGGGAGCATACGTTGGATGAGCCGTGCACGGCGCAATTGGGGCTATTCGTTACGCAACTGGCATATGCGACGGCTCTCAGCCGGTGCGGTATCGTGCCGATTGCGGTCGTCGGGCACAGCCTTGGAGAGTGCACCGCCGCATGCATTGCAGGAATAATGTCTGAGGAGGACGCTTTAAGGTTCGTTCTATGGCGCGGTCGAGCGACAGCGACGGCTCCGCCAGGTAGCATGCTAGCGATTTGCGGTAATCCGGAACAGGTGTCCGACTGGCTTCCGGCCGGTGTTACCCTGGCGGCGGTAAATAGCAAACGAAGTTACGTTGTGTCTGGCGAGGCTGCGGCAATCGCGGAGGTGCGTGAACGGTGCAAGGAGAAAAGAGTTGCATACCGTGACCTTGAATCCAAACGGGCATTTCATTCGAAACTTATGGAATGCGTCCAGAAAGCTCTTGAGAGAGAGCTTCCACGCCTCTCATTTCATGACCCGGTAATAAAAATCGCGTCAAGTGTGTCTGGGACGTGGCTATCGGGCAGCGAAGCGCGAGACGTTGATTATTGGAGCGGTCAGGTCACACGCACTGTGCGGTTCGCCGCCGCGCTGACGACTGCGGTAGACGATACCCCGCGCGCGGTGGTGATTGATATCGGCCCCGGAGACGTGGCGTCGCGACTGGCTCGGGAAAACCTGTCGGCAAAGCGTGTTCTTGTAGTCAACTCAGGGATCGGTGACGACGATACGCCTAAAAGCGAAGAGGCCTTTAGTAATGCGATTGGCGCTTTGTGGCGAACCGGCTTCGATCCAGTGTGGAGCGAGGTCGATACCTGTGAGTCGCGACCAGTCGTACTGCCTACTTACCCTTTTGAAAGAGAGCGTTTTTGGGTCGCCAGTGACGAGCCACCGTCATGCGTTCCAGAGTCGCAATCGATCAAATCCGCAGGCGACCTGACAAGTTGGTTCTACGTGCCGCGGTGGAAAGAAACCGTGGTCGAGAGCGTCACCACTTCCCCCGCCGGCCAGAAGTGGGTGCTTGTTGACAACTCTGGTAGCGACGTCAGCGAGATAATTAGAGCACTCGCGACGAGTCTGGACGTGCACGTCACGTCCGTTTCAAATGGCCGGCAATACAAAAGACTTGATCAAGACCGATATGAAATGAATCTGGACAGCGCAGCAGACTACGAGCAAATGTTCAGGCAATTAAAGGAGAATGGCAAATTCGTAAACAACATCGTGTATCTATCGAGTCTCCGCTCGGCATCGCCAAGTCTCTCGTTGCACCTACACTATCGTCGAGCGAGGAAGGTGGGATTCTATGGTCTCGTCAGTCTTCAGAGAGCGCTTGTGGCCGCGGCGCCAGGATCGCCCCAACACCTGTCTGTCGTCACCGCTGGAGCTCACGCCGCCATCGGTATTGAACGCCTCTGTCCGGAAAATGCAGCAATTGCGGGTCCGTGCCTTGTAACTCCACAGGAGTACCCGAATATCTTGTGCAAAAACATCGATCTCGATGCCGAATCTCTGGGTGATCATTCGATGGCAACCGTCATCATCCGCGAGATCTTAAGGGGCCATGACGGGACTTTCGTCGCTTACCGCAACGGCGCGCGGATGCGAAGGGAGATTGTCGCCTTTCCGACTATTTCGGCTAACGATCACAGTCTATTCAAGAGGCGAGGAGTTTATCTCATAACTGGAGGGCTCGGCAGAATTGGTGAAACTGTAGCGAAATACCTCGCGTCGCATTATCGTGCGCGACTGATCTTGATTGGGCGAGGGTCAGGTGTAGATGATTCGTCGATGCCTCTCCACACAACCAAACGGGCCCTCGAAGTCGCGAAAGGTGTGACCGATGTCGGCGGCGCCGTACTTGTCCTTAAAGCGGACGTTGCGGTGGCGCGCCAGTTAAAGGAGGCATTTAAAGTGGCGTGCCGTCACTTCGGGAAAATCGACGGCGTGATTCACGCCGCCGGCTTTGTAAGTGATGGCTCGGCGCAGTCCATCACGAAAGTGTGCGATGACAATTCAGAACCTCACTTTCGTACAAAGGTGGATGGACTCCTGACTATAGCCGGGCTCGCGAAGGTCAATGCATTGGACTTTGTAATGACAATGTCATCTCGCTCCGCAATCGACGGCGGTTTGGGTCTCGCGGCTTACAGCTCAGCTAACGCGACAATGGACGCGATAGTTCATTGGCAGTCCAGAATTGGGCCGACGCAGTGGTTGTCGATTAATTGGGATGAATGGATGTTTAACAAGCCCAGACAGCCGAACTCCGCTAGGGCGGCCATCCTGCCGGACGATGGCGCGTTGTGCCTGTCGCTCGCGGCTAACATCGACAGCGCCTCTCAAATCATTATCTCGCCGAACCAGCCCACTGAGCAGTGTACGCCACATGTTGAAGCCGTGCCTGATGTGTCAATCGACGCCAGTGTTGAGGCCACAGTGGCCGGGATATGGCGAGATCTGCTCGGTTTGGACTCGCTATCGCTCACGGATAATTTCTTCGAAATCGGCGGCAACTCACTCATAGGCATCCAGATTCTCGCCAGACTGCGGCGCACCCTTGGGTGTGACATTCCGATCGATATTTTATTTGAGGCGCCAACCGTTGAAGAGATGGCGCGGGCGATCAACGAACGCCGATTCAGTCAAGACACAATTGGAGCCGTCCGTTGCGGGGGACCGGCAGCCCACATTGTTCCCAGCCGCACGAACAGTGATTCGCCGCTCTCGTACGCCCAACATCAATTGTGGCTAATAGATAAAATGCAGGGCGAGTCCATTGAATTTCATTTGACGGAGGGATACTTATTACGCGGTAATTGGGACTTGAGTGCACTTGAGTCGGCCATTCAGGCACTTGTGACACGCCACGATGCATTCCGAACAACATTCATTGAGCAAGCTGACGGAACCCCACGACAAGTCACTCGCAGCGAAGGCGGAAGACTTCTTCATGTTCAGGATGTCAGTGATCGAGATGATAACGAACTGAAGGCTTGTATCTCGGCAGAGTGGCAACGTTTAGCGTACGACAAGATGTCACTAGCCGAGGGGCCGCTGCTGAGATTTGGTTTAATCAGGACGTCACAATCAAGCGCTGTTCTGATCAGAGCCGTGCATCACATTGTATATGATGCATGGTCAGACTCGATCGTAAACCGCGAACTCGCAGCCATTTATCGCGCATATCGTCGGAACGAGGTGCTACAACTACCGACAATACCGTTGCGATATGCAGATTACGCGCGATGGCAGCGCGAGTGGTTAAGTGGGAATGATCCGCGCGATGGGCTGGAATATTGGAGCAAACAACTAAGTCAGCTCCCAGATGACAACGGCCTACAGACCGACCGCTCACGCCCCCATCGCCAAAGTTACACAGCTGGGACTGTTCATTCGGAGATTGATCCGAAGCTGCTCCGTGGCCTCAAAAAAATCGCGGTCGACACTAATTCATCTCTCTACATGGTCATGCTTTCTGCGCTCGCCATGTTGTTGTCTCACTATTCCGGCACAACCGACATCGTCGTGGGAACGCCCACGGCGAATCGCGAGAACCCGCAACTGGATAACGTCGTAGGAAATTTTGTCAACACACTTGTCATTCGGATGCGCGCCGATCACGCCATGACGTTTCGCCAGCTCGTCGCGGAGGTTCGAGCGCGCGTTCTGGAGGCATTTCGGTATCAGTCAGTGCCGTTTGGATTAGTAGTGCAGAAAGTTGCAACGGTAAGACGGCTGGACCGCTCGCCGCTGTTCCAGGTGCATTTCGCGCTTCAAAACGCGCCCGCGACACCGTTTCGCTTGGATGGGCTTGAGGTGGAAGCGCTCGGTTCGCCGCGCACCTACACGCGGCACGATATCGAGATCCATGCGGCCGAACGCGACGGCTCGATGAAATGCATTTGGCTATACAGCAGCGCGTTATACGACGAGTGGAGAGTAAAGCAAATGGCGCAGCACTATGTCACGGCTGTTGAGGAGGTGTTGCGAGAATGGCAGTGAGTCAGATACGCCAATTCGATTTCCTCAGCTCCGACGATCGTCACAAATTGTTGATCTCTTGGAATGACACGCGCGAAGACTGGCCAGAGCAAAGTCTTCTCGATGTTGTGCATGATCCGTCGGTGTACGGGGATCGCATCGCGATAGTCGCTGCCGAGAAACACATCACCTACGGCGGACTATACGCGCGCGCCAGAGGCGTAAGTCATATGGTGCAGGAGCGTGGTATCGGTCGTGGTGAGGCGATTGGCGTTGCGTTACAGAAGTCGCCAGAAGCCGTTATAGCAATTCTCGGCATATTGGGCGCTGGCTGCGCATACGTGCCACTTGATGTATCGGAGCCAATCGAACGCTTGGCTAGCCTGGTCCAAGGAACAAACCAACAGCTTCTCTTCGCGGATTCTGGCCTTGACGGTCTGTGCATTGATGGCTTGCGAACAATCGGTGCTGACGCGATTCGGAGCGTCACGGCGCCTACGTGGGCGCGCCGCATTACTGCTGTGGACATCGCCTACATTATCCACACATCCGGCTCAACAGGCGGACCAAAGCCTGTCGTAATTTCTCACGGAAATCTGATGAACTCCACGTTGGCGAGAATACGTAACTACGCGCAGCCGCCGCAATTGTACGCGCTCGTATCGCCGCTCCATTTCGATAGCTCTGTGGCCGGATTATTTTGGACTCTTCTTGCCAAGGGTACATTGTTGCTTGTTGAGTCCGGTGTTGCAAGAAACGTCGATGCGCTGGCGGAGTGTATTGGTCGGCACGAGCCAACGCACGTATTATGTCTGCCCACTTTATATCGACTGCTGCTGGAACGCGGCGGCCCACAGAAGCTGAAGTCGCTCATGACTGTCATCGTGGCAGGCGAATCATGCGATGGATCAATCGCGGAGCGCCACAGCGCCGGCATGCCCAAGACGCAGCTCTACAATGAGTATGGACCCACAGAAGCAACAGTGTGGGCGACCGTCCATGAACAGAAAAATTTACCGCTTGTAAAAAAGGTGCCAATAGGTCGGCCAGTCGCGAATACGAAAGTGTACGTTCTTAATGACGGCTTGGAGCTCGCCCCGGTAGGAGTCGTTGGAGAGCTCTACATTGGTGGCAGGAATGTAGGACGTGGTTACTGGAATCGCCCTGGACCGACAGCAACGCATTTTATCGCGAGCCCCTACGGCACCTATGGAGAACGCCTGTATCGTACCGGGGACCTGGCACGATGGCAGCCAGACGGCGCTTTGGAATTCATGGGCCGCTCGGATTTGCAGGTAAAAGTACGGGGGTACCGAGTGGAGCTTGGTGAAATTGAAACCGCATTGCGGTCTCATGAATGGGTGCGGGAAGGTATCGCTAGTTTCCACCAAGATGACGATGGCGGCCATCTCGTTGGCTATGTAACGCTTGAGAGCCGAGGCCAAGGCACGGCGGAGATGTGGTCGCGATTGGAAGAGTGGCGGTCTCTTTACGATTCAGCGTACAGTCGGCAAGATCACGAAGTAACCACAGATTGGTCTGGGTGGACGAGCAGCTACACTGGAGATCCACTCCCTCACGCAGAGATGGAAATCTGGTTAGTCGAGACACTACGGCATATCCGTAAATGTGGGGCTCGAACCATTCTCGAGATCGGCGCTGGAATTGGCAGATTACCGTTGTCTCTTGCGGGCGAATTTGATCGCTACATAGGCGTCGAGCCGTCCACGCAAGCACTCAGAGTGTTCAAGGAATGGGTGGTGCGAGCGTCGCTCACTGAAAAAGTCGACTTGATTAACGCATTCGCTCATCAACTGGAGACTATACCGGACAAAAGCGTTGACCTTGTTATTCTTAATTCAGTAATTCAATATTTTCCAGACGTTAGCTACTTGCTAGTCGTGTTGTCGGAGGCATATCGTGTCACGAAGGATGGCGGTCACATATTTGTTGGTGATGTCCGAAGTCACGCCTTGCTGGAAGCCTTCCATTTATCCGTACAGCTGGACAGAATGCGTACTGACTGCGATATTAATAACCTAAAAAAGTCGGTTAGAAGGGCACTTAGAAACGAACGCGAACTTGTAGTTGACGAAAAGCTCTTTCAAAAAGTAGCCCTGGGATGGCCGAGAGGGGCGCGCGTTAGGATTCTGCCAAAGCATGGGTCGTATCGTAACGAACTGATTCTGTTTCGTTATGACGTACTTCTTGACGTTGGAACACACGATGTGGCGGCCGCTCCTGATCGCGTGTTGCAGTGGGATTCAGCAGGGCGTTGGCGAGACGACGTTATTACTTGCCTGAGTCAATGCCCGACGTCATCGCTCGAGCTGCGTGGGATCCGCAACGCGCGCGTGTCTGGAGTGTGCACAGCGTTGCGGAGGCTCAAAATATCAGGCGCCAGTACGCTAACTGTAAGAGACCTTAACGCAACCGCACGTTCCTGGTCCGGAGAGGATCCAGATGAAGTGGAATCGTTATTTAGGCACCTCGGTGTTGACAGCTTATTGTGGAGTAGCGATGCACCAGACAATTACAACGTGTTGCTGAATCCACAGTGGATCATCGGGAAACCGCACGATGTCCTCAAAAGCGAGGACTGCAAACAATTTGTAAACGTGCCTGTGGATCAAGTCGATCAGTCCGCCCTTGTAGTCCAGTTACGCGAACACCTCAAGAGAACACTTCCTGAGCATATGATCCCATCCTCTCTTGTTGTGGTCGCCGAGTTGCCAACCACAAGCACTGGCAAGGTCGACCGAAAAGCACTCCAGCCTCCAATGCGACGACTAGGGGCGCCGCAATCAACTGATGGTCAGCCGCTCGAAGAAATGTTATGTCGGCTTGTTGGTGAAGTGTTGTCGGTCCACGAGGTGCGGCCAAGCGACAACTTTTTTGCGCTAGGCGGCCATTCCCTGTTAGCGGTAACGCTGATCACTCGTGCTCGAGCCATGTTAGGTGTAGAGATACCGCTCGATGCGGTATTTGCTGCGGAGACAATCGGTGCGCTAGCTAAGTGTCGGAAGGACTCACCCTCTGAAAGCCAGCCACGTTTAGGTGGTAGGCCACGGCCGGCTCGCGTGCCGTTGGCCTATCCGCAGCAGAGGCTCTGGTTTCTCAACTGCCTAAACGGCGGGACACCGGAGTACAACATGCGCGAGTCGCTTCGCATCGTCGGCGATCTCGATGTGCCTTCTTTGCAACGTTCGCTTCACGCCGTTGTGGAACGGCATGAGGCACTGCGGACACGTTTTGCGACTGTCGGTGGCGAGCCGTATCAGATCATCGAGAGCGATGTCGCCCTTCCGTTGCAGCTCATAGACATCAGCGCAGTCGATGAAGCGCAGCGATTTCAGCGTTTAACTGAGATAGCGGACGGCCAAGCGGCGAGTGCATTCGATCTCACTCAGTCCCCGTTGGTGCGCATTGCAATAGTGAAGTGCGGGCAGAGAGAACATGTGCTTTTAAGAACGGTTCACCACATAATCTCCGACGGATGGTCCGAGGCCATATTTAATCGGGAATTGTGGTTGCTGTACGAAGCCTTCACGAATGGCAGAGGCAATCCTCTAGCGCCACTGACAGTCCAGTACCCAGATTATGCGCTATGGCAGCGTGAGCTGTTAAGCGTTGCAACCATGAAGAACGGGATGGATTACTGGACTAATCACTTACAGGGAGCGCCGGCCTTAGAACTTGCATCCGGGCGGGCCAGACCGACGGAACAGGACTCGCTGGCGGGCCAGGTCACGACGTTCTTTGATGGAGCGAATGTCGATCAAATGAAGGAACTTGCGGTTGTCGAGCGCGCCACTCTCTTCATGGTCATGCTCAGTGGGCTCGGCATACTGCTATCGCGCTACGCTGACCAAGACGATCTTGTTGTCGGTTCTCCGATCGCGAACAGAGAGAATTCCGAACTCGAGAACCTGATAGGGTGTTTTGTCAACTTCCTCCCGTTTAGAATTCGTGTGAAGCCGTATATGACGGTCAGGGAACTCATACGCGACGTGCGACGCATTGCTCTTGACGCCTTCGAACGTCAATACATCCCATTTGACAAAATTGTGGAAGCCATTACACCAAGCCGATCCCTGGATGCAACGCCAGTCTTTCGTGTTGCCTTTGCCTTCCAGAACGCACCACAGCCCGTTCGCACCGTCACAGGCTTGGATATAGCCGTCTCGGCTTGCCAGAAAGAAGTACGGGTCAGATTTGATATCGAGATTCATGCGACGTCCCACGATAACGTGATGTACGTTCATTGGCTATATAAACAGGGGCTATTCGATAACGGGCGCATTGCCCAAATGGCAGAAGAGTACAAGCGCGTACTGTCCGCGATGGTGTCGGATCCCAATATGATCCTAAGCCGGTTATCGATAACGGGCCTGTAGAGCGTTCACAGAGTGGTGTGCTAGTGGGTAGGCAGACTATCCTTTCCCTATTCGAGGAACAGGCGAACACTCGACCAGACGCCGTGGCTGCCGTGTGCGAGACGGAGGGGGTAACGTTTGCGTGCTTAAATGACGCTGCTAATCGATTAGCCCGACTATTGGTATCAAAGGGGGTGCGTCGCGAAAGTGTTGTGGGTGTATTGTTGCCGCGCTCGATTGATACGATCGTTACGATGTATGCGATATTCAAATCTGGAGGAACTTACCTTCCTCTAGATACGCGACTACCTAGGGCCCGCGTCGACTACATGTTGAGCGTTTCGAACGCAAGCCATGTCATTACAGTCGAAGACTTGGCTTTCGATACTTCATCGCCGGTACTCTTACTGAATACGCGAGAGACTTCTGATCAGTTACACGTACAAGTAGGCCGAAATCTTGAGACGTCTGGCGACAACGCACTCGCACGTCACAGCGCGTACGTATTGTTTACGTCAGGCTCCACCGGGAGGCCGAAGGGAGTCGTGGTCGACCACGTTGCACTTCTAAACTTCACTAACGCAGTGACCGAAGTATTGCAGCTTGTCGAAACTGATATCGTTCTAGCGGCTACACCCGTAGGGTTTGACATTTCTCTTTTTGAATTGGCTGTCTCAGTGGCACTTGGAGCGCGCGTTGCAGTCCTGACGGATCGCGATCTTGAAGAGTGGCAATGGGCTAGCAAGCTATTCGAGAAACATAAGCCAACTGTCATACAGACCACACCCAGCCGGCTGGCACCTTTGCTTAATCAGCACACCGTCCAACAGAGTGGGGCCGTCGTGATCAGCGCTGGGGAGGTGCTATCGAAGGGTTTGGCTGAGAAGTTCCTTGCTCGCGGAGTGAGGATGATAAATGCCTACGGTCCGACTGAATGTACGATTTGGACAACCTGTGGCACGGTGAAAAACGAAGGGACCGATGCATGGAGAGATCCACAGATCGGAACGGCGTTGCCAGGGTGTCAGGTGTATGTTCTAAACCGATGGCTGCAGACTGCGCCAGCCGGCGTGCCGGGCGAGTTGTACGTGGCCGGTGAAGTGCTCGCTCGGGGCTATTGCTCGATGCCGGGTTTTACTGCAGAGAGGTTTGTTGCCAATCCGTTTGATCAGCAAAGGCCCGGGAGCAGGATGTACAGGACAGGCGACCGCGTTGTCGCGGATGCGACAGGCGCCTTGCACTTTTTGGGACGAAACGACTCGCAGGTCAAAGTGCGGGGCGTTCGAATCGAGCTGGGTGAAATCGAAACGTTGTTGGAGTCTCGACGTGAGATCCAACGTGCGGTAGCACTCATCACCGGTAAACATCAGCAGCTGTGTGCGTTGATTCAGCCGATTGCAGGAGCTGTTGTGGACGTGGAGGATGTGCGAAGATGCTTAGCAGAGGTGCTTCCTCCGCAGGCAGTTCCCACCCTAATCCGGCAGGTCGAAGGCTTCAAATTGACAACATCAGGAAAAATCGATCGAACAGCACTGCCATCGATCATCGATTCGCCTTCGCCGAAGGCGATGCCGGCCACACCGCTAGAGGAGTTGTTGTGCCGACTCACCGCCGAGATCCTTGGGCACGATGAAGTCGACGTCGAATCCAATTTTTTTGACATCGGCGGACACTCGATGCTTGCTGTGAAGTTGGTGTCCGTCATTGGGGAAGTCCTGGGAAAGCGCATATCGGTAAAAACGGTCTTCCAATGGCCCGTTGTCCGAGACCTCGCACGACATCTCGGAGAGGATGCTGGTGACAGCGCATTTGCGCCGGCCCTAATGCTGCGTTCTCCTGCTACCAAACCTGCTCTCTTTTGCCTGCCGCCGGCAAGCGGGATTGGCTGGTGCTACTCGGCCTTATTAGGAAGCATCGAAAGCGAGCGTGGAATAGTCTGCCTTCAGGATGAATATATTCAAACAGGAGGTCAGTTAGTATCGTCGATAAGTATTGCGGCGGCCAACTATCTACGACGAATTCGTGAACTGCAAGTCAATGGACCGTATCATCTTCTAGGGTGGTCGTTCGGAGGGTTGTTGGCTCACGCGGTCGCGTGTCAGCTTCAGGAGGCGAGTCAGACCGTAGGTCTGCTCAGTATCTTGGATACGTTTCCAGGAAAACAGCGTACTGCTGCGGAGGACGACCTTTTTGATGAGGCTTGGGGAACCGCGCTGACAACCGCGCTCAGTGGTGGAGGAGGCGCGTCCAAGGCCGTTGAGCGAACCGTGATGTTCGCTCGCCATGCTAGAGACTTAGCCTATTCGTACAAACCAGCGCGGTTTCACGGCGATGCGCTCTTGTTTATGACAGCCGACCTCCAACACAGCGTAACGTCCTGGTTTCCATGGATCGAGGGATCCGTTGAGGTGGCGGTCGTGAACTGTGGGCATGCAGATCTAGTGTCTCGGCCTCATCTCGTCGAAATAGGCCGCCGCGTCGAAGCTGAAATGCTTAAGATCGAATTGATGTGATGCTCGTGTCCTGAGAGATGTTGGCGCATTTGTCGGTTGCTCGAGCCGGAGTGATTCAGGCTAAGTGTACATTGACGACTTTCCGATGGGCCGTGCGTCTGCCTTTATGCTGTGTGCCCGGCGAAAAGATGTTTGCCAGGAGGAGACAAAATGAACAATCCCTTTGATGATGAAGATGGCGAGTTTCTTGTCTTGGTTAATGATGAAGGGCAGTACTCCTTATGGCCTACCTTCAAAGAGGTACCAGCGGGGTGGGTCGCCGTTGGTCCTAGAGGTAAGCGAAAGGACTGCCTGGATTACATTGACACGGTGTGGACCGATATGCGACCGAAGAGCCTGATTAGAGAGATGGAGCGAGACGCTTCCAGAAGAGACGACGAGAACGGCAATCTGGTCGATTAATCAAGGCCATGCTTTTAGAAGATAAGAACACTGAAGTATGCATGAGATCGCGTAAATTTGACTGTTCACGTTCTCACGAGAGTCACGGTCGTCGTTTAGAATGATGAGGGTTAACAATGTCTGAATAACCGCCTCTAATGAAGTAGATCGGGGCGCGCCTTCAGAGCTTCGTCGCTCGAATTTCGCGCTCCTGAAGAGGCACAAACGCGAAAGCCGATCCCCTAATGACCGTTAACTCGAGCCATGGGGCCTACCGCAACGCGGAGGAGCTAAACGTCTTGACTGAATATGTTAGCGACCGCAAGTGGGTGTTTCGTATTGACAACTTGGTGCAGGATTCTGTTTACGCTCTACGGCGACTCTACCGCAATCCTAGTCTGTCACTCGGAGTGGTTGTGTCGATCGGCCTTGGTGTGGGCGCCGCAACGGCTGTGTTCAGTGCGATAAACGGAATTCTCATAAGTCCGTATCCTTACAAACGGGCGAACCAAATGGTGATGTTGTCGCAATCATCTGGCAATAGACCCCCGAATCCCATATTCGTTACGATGCGCGAACTTCGCGTTCTATTAAGTGCGGCCTCAATAGATGGCGGGATGATGTGGGATGACTTTCCGATGTCAAGAACTGACGCAGGTCTCCCAGAATCGGTGGCTGCTGGAAAACTCTCGATCAACGCATTCGAGTTTCTTGGCGTTCCACCGCTACTCGGTCGAACGTTCGGTGGGCACTTGGACATTGCGATTGAGCCTGAGAAGTCGGCCGTGCTCAGTTACAATTATTGGCGGAGCCATTATGGCGGTTCGCCAAACGCCATCGGTCAATTCATTCAACTTGATCGTCAACGGTACACAATTATTGGCGTTATGCCTGAGCGATTTCGCTTATTGAATAGCGATTTATACGTTCCGCTAGCAATAACGCCAACTCTCGGCCCTCCGATACTCCGCGTGCGGGAAGATGTCTCGTTGGAGGCGGCACGCGCTGAATTAGAGAGCATCGTTCAACGGGACGTTGAAGAACAATCAGGTTCTGCGGCGAATGCTAAAAGTATTCGAATTGGCATTAAGACGTTGTACGAGAGCGGTGTCGGTCACATTTCTGGCGTGCTTGGAGTGCTGTCGGGCGCAGTTGCACTACTGGTCGCAGTTGGCTGTGCAAACGTCTCAATTCTGCTGATCTCGCGCGGCGTCGGTCGTCGTACGGAGTTCGCTACACGGGCTGCGGTGGGTGCGTCCAGCGTTCGCATTGCGCACCAGTTGTTGGTAGAGAGCGCAATCATATCCATCGCCGGCGGTGTGTTTGGAACGATTGTCGGGTATAGCGCGCTCAAGCTTGTGGTGAAAGCGGCGCCCCTCGGACTGATTCCGACGGATATAGACATGAAGTTAGACACTGCGGCATTAGCATTCGCTCTAGTTATATCAGTCGTATGTGGTCTTGCCGCCGGTCTCTGGCCAGCAGTTCGTTTGTCGCGCCAAAACAACCTCGTGACAGCCCTGCGGAGTGATTCCATAAATGTGGCTGGGTCGAGCAAGTCGCACACGCTATTAGCACTTGTCCAGGTAGCCGTGACGATTCTACTCGTAGCTGGCGCAGCTGCCGCGCTTCAGAAATACCAGCAATTAACTGCCACAACTCTGGGTTACGACCCTCGGAATGTCGTCGTTCTTCCACTAACATTGAGTGATGGAGAGTTTACGAATTGGGCGGAACGCACCAGGTACTATGACGCACTACAGGCTCGCGTGGGGTCTCTCAGAGGGGTCGATTCTGTAGCGGTTCAGTTGGGTGCATCGCCACCTGAGGTGGCCGCGCGAAGCGCGATCGAGATACCTGGAAAAGTGGTTTCCGCGACTGAGCGCGTAGTTCCGCGAATGGTCAGCAGTGAGTACTTTTCGACGCTTCGGATACCGCTGCAATCGGGACGGATATGGAGTAAAGCGGAATCAGCTCGCGCGGATGGAATTGCTGTAATCAATGAAGCGATGGCGCGTCGCTATTGGCCGAATGAAAGCCCCGTAGGGCAGCGTATAAAGTTAGGATTTCTTGTTGCTGGACGAAATCGTTTCATCGTCGCCTCGCCCAGAAATGATCCATGGGTGCACATAGTTGGTGTAGTCGGTGACGTGAGACATAGCGGTCTGGCAGAGCCGATGCCATTAGCCGTTTATGTCCCTTACACCCTCGTAACTGCGGACGCTATGACATTACTGGTACGGAGTCGGGCGGATGAGTCGACGATAATTAACGCCGCTCGCCAACAAATTGCCTCACTGAATCCGCATCAGGCTGTTAATAAAGTTTCGACGCTGGAGCGTCTCTTATGGTTAGCCGGGTGGGGACGTCAACAGTTCGTGGCTTCGCTTTTTTCCGCCTGCGCGGCGTTAGCTCTTTTGCTCACGGCGGTCGGGCTGTACAGCGTGGTGTCGTACTCGATATCGCGACGGGAAAGAGAGTTCGGTGTGAGAATGGCGCTCGGAGCGCACCGGGGTCGAATCGCAGCGGCGGTCTTACGCAGTGCAGCGGCGATAGTTGTGTCCGGATTGTGTTTAGGTTTCACGTTCATCTTCGCACTCCGCCGGTTGATCATGTCCTGGACTGGGAGCAGTATCTGGGACCCTTCAGGATTGATATCGGCGGCCCTAGTCTTACTAGTCGCAGCGGCAGCAGGAGCCATGATACCGATGACACGCGTCATCACGATGTCCCCGATAAAAATTTTGCGCACTGAGGGTTAAAGAGCTCACAATGGCGCCGTTACCAGAGGGAAGTGCGCACTCGCCTCATGGGATGTAGGGAAAAGAGCTGCAGTCTGCACCTCACTAGGTGAGCCAGTGGTAATTGTATCTGTGCACGTTCCTAAGACCGGTGGCATTTCCGTTGGCGAGATCCTCAGAATGCAATTTCCTAAGTCTATTGTTTTCGACTACAGACGGCCGCCGTGGCGGCCAGTTCCGTACAACACACGAAGAGAACGAATTTCACGAGAGTGTTATAAGGCCATTCCAGATCAGCTTTACCATCGGCTTATGCTCTGCAAACTGACAGGAACTTTAAATGCGAGGAAGCCCAGAGTCGTTCATGGTCACTTTCGTGCGGATCAGTTTGATCGGCTGTACGGAAATGCTCGTCATTCGCTCTGGCTGCGCGATCCAGCTGACTTAATCGCTTCATGGTATCGATTCGGGTTGAAGCACCCACATTGTATGGACTCGCATTTTAGGACCATCCAGGAGATGAAGCTGACAGAAGACACGCGCCTAATGTGCGCCGCTACACACCTACCGGTTAACGTTCAGACATCGATGTTAGGTGGTCTAAAACTAGATGATTTTGACTTCGTCGGAATTTACGAGCGTTGGCCTGACTCATTGAGATTGTTTTGTAGAGTATTCAAGCTTGACATGTCGACGGAAATGCTCGCAACACACCTTAATGCAAGCGGCGGACCGACCAATAGTTGTCGGCTGTTATCGCCCCATGTCAGACGAGAGCTGCAGGCGTTAAACCACCTAGACGCCTTACTTTATGAGCAGGCTTTGAGTCGTTATGACAAACTAAGCGCAGAGTATTCGTAGAGCGAAATATACATGTGATCGGTTGCAGTGTGGACGGCGCTCTCGACGGTTCAGGTCCTATCACCTTACTCGGCGCTCTGACATCGAGCGAGGGGCCTGACGCAGTATTAGCATTCTGTTCAGCACCAGCGAATATTACGTTCCAGCACAGAGTGGCTCCTCGCCGAGTAATCCTGTAAGGATGTTACGCGGGCCCGTTATGCGGGCACCCAACCCGAACCGTATCAAGTCTGCCGCCTCCGCCTCATTCCGACACAACACATGCCGGTCATAAAACTCCAGTATTAGTCGCTCGTCGCCAGTGCCGATCACGTCCCGCGCGAGAGCCTGAAACGCCGCGCGCGGCCAGCGATCGAAACATGAATTGGAAAACTTGCCACGATGCCGATACTTGCGAACAAAGTAATCGAGCCCACAATTCGCATAGTGAAGAATCAAAGGATTTGTAGATACCACGCTTTCCAGGCGTGTTGAGGCGATATCGAAACTATGCACACCAGCCGGAAGGACGTCAGGCGATACGCGCACGGCCGATTTTCCGTTGGCGTAAGCAAGAAAGTACCACTCACGCCCAGTGGCCGCGAGCCAATCGGCAACAAGGTGGTCTGGCAGATTCTGGCGATTCATTTTAAAAAGTGTCACACTCCGAAAGTAGTCGTTCGTATCAGCGCATTCTGGAAACGCCTCATAATTCACATAAGTAACTTGCCCGATCGTTGACGGAAGTAAGGCGAAATGCTCTTGAGCACTCGTGTTTGAGAAAAACAGTTCATCGATGTCAACGTGTAGCAGCCAATCGGCACCGCGTTCGTGTGCAAACTGTAGTGCCAGATCCACATTTAGAATCTGCCTCGCCATAACCTCCTTGTCCAAGTAATCCTCGACCTGATTTAGCACACGACACCGCCTGCGCCGCAAGGCCAAAAGCGACTCGTCGCAAGGAACAGCGGTTACGCCTGGTAAATCGGCCACGCGGTCAAACCACGGATCAGCCTGTTGATCAAAAAATACAAAGATGTGTTCGAAACCCAGCGACTGGTGATACGCGATAAAAGATAGCAACGGTGGGCCTGGCTCACGAACAGTGGTTACAATGTGAACGTGTGGCGTGGTGATCGGCATTCGGGTGCCCGGCTGCATGATGACCGTGCTCATGACTGAATGAAGAAAGCTGAGAACGAACGTCGTCAATTATGCAGAGGGTGTCGAATCGCCTTCGAACTCGAATACCACGTAGACCGCCACTGTTAATCCGTTGTTGCGCATGCCATGCGGCTCGCCAGCTGGATAGAAGACTACGCTGCGCGGAGGAACAGCCTGCCCTAGCGTTTCGACATCACCATAAAGTGTCAGAATCGCAACGTCATATGGGTCAACGTGGGGATCATAGCCGCACCCAGGTGCGAGAGAGGACACATGACAATGTAATCGCCTCAAGTACTGTGTGGAACCCTCGAAAAGTTCATTCCACTGGAAACCGTGAGCAGCAGAGTCGGGCAAGTAGGTCCCTAGGTCGAACTGGCAGTGTTGAAGAGAGTTGTTACGAGCAGCTGCCGCACCCACCCATTTGAACATGAGGTAGGTCGCGGTTCCGGTACCCACCGCGCGAAGAGTGTGCCGGAAGTGTGCAGGGTAGAACACAAGCCCGCCGGGCCGCAGGTGCTTGTGGAGATCACTACGATGGTCTGGCAGGATCAATTCAATCTCACCGTCCAACAGAATCAGCAGCTCCTCGTCCTCGTGTTCATGAGGCTCATGAGGGCTATGATTGGCAGCCAGCACCGAGGCGTGACAGGTGAGATGGTGCATAGAGGGAGTTGCGCCACGGAAGAGTTGGTACGGCGTCCAGTTCATATCGGTTTCTGGAATTGGTGGAACACTGATCTGATGAACGCGACTACCCACAGGCGCGCTTGCCGTGGATGTAACAGGTCGAGAGTCATCCCAGACGTCGAAAGTATCGTGGCTCATTGTTCTAGCTCCTGAATTGACGTTGCTAGATCATGTGCTGGTGTGCTGCCACGGGCGATGATCAACTGAGGTGGTCACGCGTCGCACATAAAACTCACACATGAGTCGCTCTTATACGTAAAGACTCAAGGAACAAGATACTATCGCCGTTCCGTTGAATCCCTGGAACCTGTGCGTACGAGCCAAGGGCGGTTAGAGCCGCTAGGCATGTGGCGTCGGAAACAGGTGTTACGCCGTGCAATGTCAGCGGTGACCATTCTGTCCAGCCGTCACTGTGGAAGGTTGTAAGTTCTGAAAGTGTCAGATCGCGAGTGTCAGTGGTGCGACTAAATCGGCTTAGCAATGGCCATTGTAGGCATTGGCTCGGATGGAGCGACGACTCGGCTATGCGGTGAGGCGACATATAAATCTATTTGTAGGAATACCTCAGAATGCCATCGGCGTGTCTCACATTCTAGTTGCAGCAGACGCCCCGATGCGTCTTGCGTATGACGATGTCGCGCTGCACAGCGGGCAATATTGGAGAGCATAGATGGGTGAACGGCCAGTGGCAACGCCAATAGCGCTTCAGAAACAAAGTACGGCGCTATTTACAACCCAGCTTCTAATATGTTCTGACGGTGTTGCGTGAGCGAATCGTTGGATCGGCTACAACAGCAGCGCTGCTAGCGTGGGTTGTCCCCGAGCAGGTGTTTGCGCGACGGCTAATAATTACTCAGACTGCTCGCTGATGAGGCGCCTGGGCTTCGCAATATTGATCGACCTGTAACTTGTGACAGTCACAAACTGGTCGACGGTGAATATGTCCGAGGAGGCAATGACGCGTTTTCTCGACGAGAATTTGCCTGAAAGAAGCATAGGCGCCGTACGGACGATCAGGCCAGGAGACGAGTTCCTGTTAGCCCCAGCAGAGGCGTCAGCGTTTACGAGTTGTCATCCCTCGGTAGTGCGAGCGAGCGGGGCGGGCCGACATCTCGCCCGAGAATTATGCCGCAAGATTGGTGCACCGGTCCCGGCCATTGGTCGTCAACCTAGCCGTGCGCCGGTATGGCCACGCGGTGTCGTCGGCTCAATATCTCACGATGCAAGTTTTGCAGCGGTGGTGGTGGCACGCGGCGTTGGGATCGCGGGATTAGGAGTGGATATAGAGCCTGCTGAGAAATTGCCGGATCCCGCCATGGTACCTCTAATCGCATCTCCTAGTGAGCTGTCGGCGTTTCACGACGTGCCGGTCGCTGACAAAGTACTGTTCTCTATCAAGGAAGCCGTGTTTAAGGCTGTCAATCCTTGCGACGGTATCTTCCTTGACTTCGGTGACATATCCGTCGACCGTGGTTCCTTTACGGCGACGACGCGTTCTCTCCGGAAAGTACACTGGCGACTGGTCGCTGAGCCACGCATACTGGTCATCGCGTGGTGGTAGCGCACTCTCGTCATATGTAATTAACCATGACTGTCAAGAAAGTATCCGATAACGTAGAAATGTAGAGGGTCGTCCGAGGAGGGTGCCCGCCGCCAGAGTCATCGGTTCCTGCTGCCGCAGCTCGGCTGCTCTTCCTTGACCATGATGCCATCGTATTCTGCACCATGTCCATTTGCGTATCGGGCTGAAGTGATGTCTGCGATTAAAGGCGACTCTTCGTTATTGACCGGTCAGAAATATGCTCAGATATCGCGGGACCGGTGCGCATGAAGATGCTTTGCGTTTTGTGCCATCGTGTCGTTGGAGGACGGCAATGGGATTTACGCTGTGGTTCACCGGCCTGTCTGGTGCGGGAAAGACGACTCTGGCGACTGCGATCGCCTCGAAGCTAAGAGAGCGAGGCGTTACCGTCGAATGTCTCGATGCGGACGTCCTTCGCAGTTCGATAAGCCCGGATCTCGGATTTAGCAAGGCTGATAGGGATAGAAACGTTCGGACGCTCGGTTATATTGCCAAGGTTCTAGCGAACTACCAGATCGCAGTCGTCGTTGCGGCTATTTCGCCCTACAGAAGCATTCGAGACGAAATGCGTTACCAGCATCTAGAACAAGGGGTTGAGTTTATTGAGATTTTTGTGGATGCGCCGATCGAGGTTGTTATGCGTCGCGACGTTAAGGGACTTTATGGAAGAGCGCTGCGTGGCGAGGTGGCGCATGTTAGCGGGCTATCAGATCCTTACGAATGGCCCTTGTCACCGGAACTGCATGTCAATACGGCGCAGCGGTCTTCAAATCAGTGCGTGGAGGAAATTCTGAGATATTTGCAAAACCGGGGCCTGATCGATTCTAGGCCAGAGCTCAGGTGAGCGCGCCCACCAACGGTAAGGTTCCAGAACACCGCGGAGACGGGTCTTTGTTAGCTGCAGCGTGTAGACCTCATCAAGGTCACTACAGCAACATCACACGGATCGACCGGCATGGCCTGCGCGTGGCGCATCAGTTGTTGCTTGACGATGCGGGTTGCTTAAATAACGTGCGCACCACCTAAATACAACATTTGTGGAAAACAATGCAACTGTGCCGCAAGTATATGTTGCGTTGGAGTAAAAGGCGGCGACTGTCGTGAGCCACAATCTGAGCTTCGTCGCTACTCCCATTCGACGAGTCTATTCACTCGGTAGCGATCTTCACCATTAACCAATACGCAAGGAGGACGGTAATCGTGCCATTCAATAGGGTCGTCCCAGTTAAGAGGGATTCTGGTTTCAGCGTTAGGCCGACAATACTGGGCCGTCACTGCGATACGCAGCTTATCAGACGTATTGTTGGATCCGTGCCATAGTGGTCCGTCAAAAACGGCGAACTCCCCGTCGCGCATTATGATGGCATCGCGCGTGCAGTTGGCTAGTCGTGATTGCGCCGCGGAGAGTGCCTCGCCGTCATCGCGAAGGCGAAGCTCCTGCGGAGTGACATCGATGCCCTGTGACCCACTGATTACGTTGAGCGTTGAGTCGCGGCAAATGTTGCTGATTCCGATGAACGCTGTGACGCCTGGCCATCTTTTATGCTCTACGTCAACATGCCACCGGTGAACCTGTCCCGGCTGACGAATCACAACGGCGACGCCCCATACAATCACGTCCGGACCTAGGATAGACGTGACACGCTTGACAATGGCCGGATGCGCCGCTACGTCACAGAACACGCGCTCATGGGCGTGAAGGCTCTTAAACCACGGATTTAAGTCGAATGCGTCTTGGTTCGCACGATGTGCAATCAGATTGTCACGCAACAAGTTAGGAGCGACTCGCTCATACGCCAGCTGGATCTGTTGTAAACCAAAGGGACTCAGTAAGGCATAAGGGCCAACCCAGCCGACCCGATTGAACTGGGCAATTTCCGCTACAGACAACGTGTCATTGTTAGCAATGGCATCGAAGAGAGCTCGATCACGAATCGTATGTGGCTGGTGTATCGGTGACGTAATGACATGTGCAACCATGTGTGTCCATCCTTTCATCACGCTGGCGCTCGACGCTCAAGTGACGATATGGAACTACAGGCCAGCTAGTCAATATTGGTTATACGCAAAAAGCGCCGTACGATTACGTTACGCGTGAAACGGACGTCGCTAGACTACTGATGATGATGGCTGCTGAGCAGACGGAGTCAGCCTAGTTCTGTGCTGAGTCTGATAGAGGGCACGGTCAGGGATCATGCTTCTCAGGAGCTCCTGATGTGTACCAATGCCGGCAATGTTGCCGCAACTCAACGAGCACGCGATCCATTTGCCTAAGCATTGAACGCGCTTTGATGTGACCCACTTAAGGGCGAAGCCCGTTGTGGACTGGCGAGTTCCACCAGTCACGCCTAGCGAGCTGTTCTTTCAATGCCATGTGACCACACAGGCGGCAACAACACCTGTGTGATGATGGCGTGACCGTCCAAAACGCCTTCGTCAGTAATGTGCTCATTGTCACAGTTCGAGCAGGACGCCAGGACGGCTTTTGTCAGACGCTCGGACATCGAGATGAATTGTAGCGTGTCGCCACTGGCATTCTTGCTCTATCATTTCTACGCATTGTCCAGTTATCCGGTGGCCACGAGCGCTGTTCATCGATCGGTCGCTGCACAGATCGGGCAATCGAGGCGCGGCGGCACCACTCCGCGTTGATCTGGCGCTGTGCCGAATAGATCAGCCGCGATCCAGTTAAATACTTCTGCGTTCTCAGGCCAACCCATGAGTGCGCGATACGCAAAAAAAGATACCTGCGCAGCCGAAGCCAAGCAGCCGGCCATGGTCGCTGACACACACGGCATGCGGCTGTCGAGACGCAAGTTGGGCAACGCGCACCACAGGCAAGCAGCGGTCGGTGCCGCATCCTGCAGGAATGTATGAACGCGCATCGAATCAGCTGACAACATCGAGAAAATCGCGGGGATACGACGCGACCGTGCAAATCGACTGGCGTCGCCTCTGCACTCGTTGTTGTCAACGAGGACAAGGAGAAGGTCGGCGCTCAGCGCAAATGCCGTGGTCGCCTCGGCGAACGGCATCGCCATAGACGTGATTGTGCCCCCAGCAATCATGTGCGGGACGAGATTTTTCGCCAATGCAATTGCTTTAGGGACGCCAACGTCACAGCCAAACATCAATTGGCGATTTGCGTTAGTTCGATCAAAAAAATCGAAGTCGATAATCGTTAGGTTGCGAAGGCCGGTTCGGAGAAGAGACATAGCGGACCAACCGGCCAGTCCGCCTCCTCCAACGACACAAACTTGCGCTGACTCGAATACCTCCTGATTGTGTCCAGGTATATCAGCGTGTCGCGCGAAAAGCTCTGGCTCAGCGGGATGCCGGGGCGGCGGAAAGCCCGGTGCTTCATGGATCTCTATGGCACCGGTTCCGTTGAGTTTTCGTTCAAAGAACTCGGTAGACATGGCGATGCCCTCCGACGCGTCGTACGCCATCGCCGACGAGCTTTACTCGGCAAGTTCCTGACTCTACGGCATCACCCCAGAATCTAACAAAGCCATCGGACACAATGATCGCCGCCACAAGAGAGTCACCGAAGTCACGGATCCAATCTGCGTATTGATCGCGATCGATTTGACTCGGAGCCGTTGCCGTGATTCCCGTGCCAGGATGAGAGTGGACCCAAGCCCCGAGTTGCGCCCCGGACCGTTCGAACGCCATTAATGCGCCCGCCAGCTTTCCTGGGTCTGCTCTTACATGCGCATGGTGAGCTACCCCCGTCACGTCGCAAGCGGCGCCCAGGATCAACCTGCCGTCCAAAACTCTCCTAGCAACGACAGCCATGCGTTCGGCGGGAAAAAGATTCAGCTTCGCATGGTGTAGAAAGTCAGTTGGAATGAGCAGAGTGGATTGCATCGCGGCTTCGACAACTACGGCCAAGTCAGCAAGTGCGGCGTTAAGCGCAATTCGTACCCTTTGCAATTCTTGGTGATGTGATTCGACATCATGGCAGCTCTTGTTCCGAGTACGCGCACCATGAAGATTCAGTGTAATCAATGGAGTGCCTCGCTCAAAACGCGCTCCACGTACAGTAGCGCGTCGTCTACGTTTGTGGCAGGTCTGTGCCAATGCACGCGAAACCATGGTGGGTTTGTCAGTTGAAAGCAGGCCCCCTTTGGATGTCGTTTGATTTGAGCAGGCGGATCGGCGATGTAGGGCGTGATTTGGCCATTCTCTAGAACAATTCGACCGGCGTACGACGCAATAGCGCCTGAACGGCGTCGAACACGGTACGCGCCCTCGTAGATCCTCCGATTGTTCTGCTGGGACTCCAGCCAGCCTTGTTCATCCCAGGCGGCTCGGGCTGGAGGGTCGACAATCGTCGGAGCGTCGGGTCCGATGATTGTCGATCCCTGAACGGTTGACAGTTCTGTGTCTGTTGGTCCGACCAGCACGACCGGGGCGGGGCCGACGACGATCGGAGTGCTGGGTCTGACGGTGAGCATGACCTGTGATGGTCGCGTGAGGTTTGGCTCCAATAATTCGCTAATGGCTCGCACGATCCATTCGATGAGTCGGCGAAAAATGTCCAAGCTAATTTCGAGGAGATAGCACACTATCGACCGGCTTCAACGTCACTTTTTGCTGCGTAGAGTTTTTGGCCATCCGCCACTGCAGCGAATAGGTCGTCGTTGTGACTGAATGCGCCGCCATCCGGTTTTGCGAGCTGGAAACCATCGAGACTTAACTTCCCGAGCACATCGCGAGATTTTGTCCCAGGAAGAATCGACACATCGCGGAACTCGCGTTTCCCGCCGGACCCTGCGACTGCCACCGTAATCTGCTTCGCGTTCATAACGCCTCCTTCTTATTGCTCGTGCGTCAAGCCCGGACAAGAAAAACCGCGCCTTCGTTGTGAAGACGCGGTCGCACTCATTTCTTATTGAGTGCTGCGATGGCTTGCTCGACTTGTTTCTTTTGCTCTTCTAGTTCTCTCATCTCTTGCTTTTTTCCCTCAATTCTCGTGTTGAGTCTCTGCAAAGAGCCTTGCAGGTTCTCAAGTGGACTGCGTGGTTGCCATCGAGCCATTCGTTTCCTCCTTCTAGTTCTTATTGGTAATGCTTTCTAAGTACATGAGTCGGTCAAGTGCCGGTTGGGACGTCGCCGGTACGGGTGTTGATGGGGAGGTGGTGGGGTCTCTGAGGAAACACTTCGTTTCGTACAAGAGTCACTTTGGCGGGTTTTGAAAAACGCTTTATTACTTCGGGAATTGGCATGTCGCACCGAGCAGAGGAAATCGGGGTTTTCCTCGGGGTATTAGTTGGGTGTTGGCGGAGGTGAGCGACGCGTGCGTCGCGGAGAATCCCTCCGCGATTTACCTGTTTGTGTGGCATTCTGCGCGACATCCTGCCGGCAAAGTCGGCAGATGCCGGCCAAAACCGGCTAGGATTGGCCAAGCCCAATCAGGACTAACTGCTACGACCAGAATGGCTTATTGAGAACTGCGGGATTTTTCGCAAGCGTGCGAATTGAATCCCACCCTCTCCGCCAACTTCACTCGCTTACGCTCGCTCGTTGGCGGTTCGGCTGGTTTCTAGGCTTCGTCCGACTCGCTGCGCTCGTCGCCTCGGCACGAATCCCACCCTCTCCGCCATCCTCCTTCGCGCGCCCTCAATTCAGGTGTCCGACCGGGGAATGACGCGCGGCATCGACTCGCGACGCTCGATCCAGTCAGGGGGACCTCATGAAGGTCCCCCCGCCTGGAGTCAGGGGCCGAGTGGTCGGGGTCTTGGCACTACGCAATCTGTCCGGCCTCGGTAATGACGCGCGGGTCGTAGTAGGGGCGGATTTCAGCCAGCAGGCCGTTGACCACGCGGAACCGATCGAACACCTCGATCGAACCGAATGGCGTCCGAAGATCGCATCGCGACGCCACGAACTCGCCCTCAGTGACGTGATCCCGAATCGTAATCTTCTGCACCGCAGGGAGGATGGCTCGCAGTGCGTCCAACACAGCGGCTTGGCCGGTTACGCGGGCCGCCAGCGGGCTCTCAAAACTGACGTCGTCCGCGAAGGGGACGTCGTCCAGATTTCCCGTCTGCAGAGCCTCGAGGTACCGCTCAACGACTGCGATGCCAACATTTGGCGCCATGTAAAATTCCCACGCGATGGCGTCAGGATCTTTGAAGGCGACATAGCGGCGCTGAAGGAGCGGGTCGAATGCGAGTCCGGTGGACGGCACGCCGGCGGACTCCAGGGCGGCGGCCACCCGCTCGAGCTCGTCCTCGTGGTTGCAGCCGAGCGCGACGTGATCCAGGCCGACCCGGAACGGACTGAAGCGATCGCCCTCTGGCGTGAGAGTGTGGGGACCGCGCACCGCGATGGCCGTTGTCCCGGCAAGGGCGACGAAGAGCTCCGGCGTCTCGATCACGATCGGCAGGCCGAGCGTGCCGCCGTAAAACAGCTTGGATCGGTCAAGATCGGTCGAGCGAAGGGTCAAGTGGTGAATACCGGTGGAGCGTGGGGCAATCTTCATGGCGTCCTCCTTAGTGACGCCGGATAATAGGCCGCAGGGAATGCCTCGGTCCTTAACCGGGGCTAAAATTTTTCAAAAACTGATGCCGCCGGGTGTCACGGTCTATCGATTCGGGCGTTTTCGCGTCGATCCGCGCGAACACCTGTTGACGCGTGATGGTCAGGCGATCGCGATCACGCCGAAGGTCTTTCACACGCTGATTGCATTCCTCCAAAGCCCAGGCCGGCTGCTGACGAAAGAAGAATTGCTGGCTGAGGTGTGGCCCGATATCGCGGTGGAGGAAGCGAATCTCACCGTCAATGTCTCGACGCTTCGCCGGATCTTGGCAGACGAAGGGGCTCAGGCGTGTATCGAGACAGTACCTCGCCTCGGATATCGATTCATAGCGCCCGTAGAAATGGAACATGAGACAGCGGGCGCTGTGGCGGAGTCGCCAAGCCGCGATCCAATGAGCGTGCGTGCACGAGAGCTGTATGCGCGAGCCAACCAGTTGGCCGACGAAGCCGATCGCTGGGACACTGCGCGGGATCTCTTTCAGGCGTGCGTCGAGGACGCACCAGATTTCGCGCCTGCCTGGGCGCGGCTGGCACGCTGCCATCGGGTGATCGCCAAATACACCGCCGTACCTGCCGTTCGCGATCATGGACTGGTCCAGGCGCGCGCCGCCTTTGAGCGGGCCCTGGCGCTGGATCCAGCTCTTGCGCTTGCGCACAGTCTTTATGCCCAGCTTGAAGTCGACATCGGTCTGGCTCAGGAGGCCTTCGTTCGGTTACTTCGGCTGGTCGATCGGCAGGGTCCCGATCCAGCGGCGTTCGCGGGGCTTGTGCACGCCCTCCGTTTCTGCGGTTTGCTTGAGCAGTCACGGACGGCGCACAACAGAGCACGCGCGCTCCACCCGACGATTGTCACCAGCGTTGCGCACACATATTGGCTCCTCGGCGATTACGAGTTGGCCCTGCAGGAAACCGCCGGCGACATTGGGTACATGCCCGGCCTCGCTCTGGCATCGATGGGCAGGAAAGTGGATGCAATCGCCGCTCTTCGCTGGCGGGAACGAGACACGCGTGACAACCGGGCACGTGCGTTCCTCGTGTCGCTTCGCGCATTGCTCGAGGGCGACCGGGACGAGAGCCTTGCGGCTTTAGGGCGAGCCGAAGACAGCATCGCCGATCCAGAGGCGCTCTACTACATTGCGCGAACCTACGCGAAGATCGACGAAAGCGACCGGGCGCTCTCGGCGCTTGCACGTGTCGTTGACGGAGGCTACTTCTGTTATCCGGCGTTCACGCGCGATCCTTGGCTCGACCATTTACGGCCGAGTCCGCGTTTCACCGCGGTGCTCGAGGCGGCGCGTGCCCGCCACGAATCGGCCGCACGCGCCTTCTCGGAGGCAGGTGGCGACCGTCTATGATGAGAGCGTCGTGCTGATGAACCTGGCCGTCAAAGTAGCAACGACGCCGCAGTGATCAGCCAGTTGGTTTGAAATGCACTTCACGAATGTCCGTGCCAGGCCTGGGCGTGGGTTGCCTGTGTGGAAGAGAAGGCTTCAGTGAAATGCCGATCGTAGAACTCGGGATCGATATGATGGCACTGCATCCACACGCCTGCGGAATCGATCGCGTGACAATGCGCGGGAAAACGACCGTATGTGTGCCAGATGTAGCGACAGATGGCACGCACGACCTCCACGATTTCGGGCTCGACGTGCGAGGCTTCGCGCGCAAAGGCTGCCGCCGAGGCCGGCTTCATTCCAGGCGCGGCGGTCGCTCCGTCGTGATAGAGACCGTCTGCACCATACTTCTCGGCGAGGATCGCGTCGATCGCAGCGTCGGTATCCTCGAAGTACGGCGGCGCGTAGGACTGTAGCAACCCGTCGAGGCCAACAGGGTTGTCGACCGCTGCGGGGTAGGGTCGCGGCAGCGGGATGCCTTTCGGCTTCTCGAAACGAAACCCGAGGCCAGGCCCAATATCAGGGTAGCCGCCCAGCAGAATGGTTGGCGCGAACGCCGCGTGGATCCAGCCGCCAAGCCCCATGCTCTGCGACACGAGCGCCAGATTCTGAAGGAGCAGCAACGACTCGTACTCGGTTCTCCCCTTTGCGTAGATGCCGAGCGGAATCGGAATGTCCTTGTTCAAGAACTTCGATTTCACCCAGCGCTCGCAGCCGCAGGGCAGGAACAGATTGAAATCGTCGACGAACATCGGCCGCTGCCCCGGCTCCTGCGCCAGGACGTAGAACAAACCGTTGATGTACTGCCGCGTCACTTCGGTGACCGGGACGAACATCGTGCTGCCCCGTACGTTCGACACGTACCGGTTCCCGCTCGCGTAAGTGGGAAACGCGCGCGGAAAATCGACGCGGCCGTCTTTCACTTTCACCTTGCACGTCTCGGCGTGCGCGATAAGCTCGTCGGCCGACATGGTGCGCACATCGGGAAGCGGGCCACCGCCGGCCGGAGGAGTCTTCAACAAGTAGGTCCCCTCGTCGTTCCACATGAAGAAGTGTGTGCTCTGCGCATTGTCCGGACTGCCGGCGGCTCGACCTCGCGACTCGATGAGCGGGGTGCCGAGCAGCGGCTTTCCTTCAGTCGTCTCGTACGGGTTGTCGGCAAAGGCCAGACCCGTGATCCCGGTCGAGGCGATCAGCATCGCCTCCTCCAGCTTCGAGAGCGGCTGCGGCTCGAGCTTCGACTGAAACGAGAACGCTCCGGAGCGAAACGACGCACCAGCGGCGACTCGACGCGACCGCCTGGCAAAGATCGCATCCCACAGCGGGTACTCGCGCGCGGACTTCAGTCCTTCATCTGATCCCACGAAGGCTCCTCATTGGCTTTGGGCGGTCCTCCGGACTTGAGGCGCATCGAAGTTCTCGAACTTGCTCCGGCGCGACCTCTAATGGATCGTGAGCTTCTGTACCCTGAAATTGCCGACTTCGCCGACATAGAGCGTGTTCTCGCCGCGGCAATCGATCGCGTTGACGGTGCCGAACTCCTTCAGCAATTTGCCAGCCCGGCCGAATTTTCCGATCACCGATCCGTCGAGGCGCATCTTGTAGATTTCGCCAGCCGTCTCGAGATCGGTCGGCGGATTGGAGTTCGAGACGTACATATTTCCGCCAGGCGTGATGCACATCGCCTGTGCGTTGCCGACGTTCTTGATTTCGGTCTTGAAGGTGCCGCTATTGTCGAAGACCTGGACGCGCGCGTTCCCACCGTCAGCCGCGTAGACGTTGCCCTGCGCGTCGACGGCGATGCTGTCGACGGTGGCGAACTGGCCTGGTGCGGTGCCCTTCTGGCCCCATGACTTCACGAAGACGCCGTCCTTCGAGAACTTGGCGACCCGCGCGTTGCCGCGGCCGTCGGCGACGAAGATGTTGCCCTGCGCGTCCCACGCGACGTCGGTCGGGCGGTTGAAGACGTCCTGCTGCGCTCCTGCTCCGGGAGCCCCACCCCCTCGGCCGCCTCCGCCTTCGCCGCCCCCGCCAGGCCCGCCCGCGCGTGGCGGGTTCGGAATCGCCTCCGGCTTGCGCCCGAGGAGAAACGCAACGCGGCCCTGCGGATCGAGTTTCATGACCATGGCGGACATCTCGTCGACGACCCAGATGTTGTCCTGGGGATCCACGCGAACCTGCGCGGCAAAGAGAAACCCGTAAAGCCCCTGGCCGATTTCGCGCGTGAACTTCCCATTGCGATCGAACTGAAACAGCCGCGATCCGCCGTGCACGAAGACGCGCGACGTTCCCATCGACATCGTCGGATGGCCGGTGCGTGTGTAGACGAAGATGTCGCCGCGGGAATTCGTGGCGACGCCGCCAACCTCACCGAGATAGATATCGTCGGGCAGCGCCAACGGCGTGGGCGCCGAGTCGAAGTTCAGCACCGGCGCCGTGTTCTGGGCGGAAAGGGGCATCGCCGCGACGATGGTTGCGGTCAACAGTGCGTAGATGGCGCGCTTCATCGACGTGCTCCTGCCGCGGCGGGCGCGGCCGTAGGCTGCAAAATGTATTTCTGCACGCGCCACGATTCGATTTCGCCGAGGATGAGCTCGTTGGGGTTGCGGCAGTCGATCTTGTGGACCACTTGAAAACCGGGGGCGATTTTGCCGGGCTTGCCGAACTTGCCGAGGACGGTACCGTCCAATTCCGCCTTGTAGATCTCGCCGGTGTTTTGCCAGGAGCCCGGCGGATTGCCGTTCGGGTTCGAGTTGGAGAAGAACGCGTACTGATGCGCGCCACCGGAGATGCACAACGTCCATCCCGTCCCGAGATTGGTAATCTCCTTGATCGGTTTCAAATCGTTGTCGAGCTCCTGATAGCGGTTGTTGGTTCGATCGGCCACCCACACGTGACCGCGCCCGTCAACCTGGAGACCGTGCGGCAGGTTGAATTCACCGAGTTCCTTGCCCGCCTTCTCGCTGCCGGCCTGCGCGACGAAGCGGCCGTTCTTGTCGTACTTCACGACGCGATTGTTGCAGTAGCCATCGGAGATGAAGATATTCCCCTGCGGATCGAAGCCGACATCGCTCGGGCGGCAGAGGATGTACTTCTGCGCGGGCGGGTTCGGACCCGGCGTCACCACGGGGCCATCGACGGCCGGTGGCCTGCGGCCGATCACCATCAGCACCTTTCCTTCAGGGCTGAACTTGGTGACGAGGTTGGTGCCCTCATCCACCGTCCAGATATTGTCATCTTTGTCGACGCGGACCGAGTGCGCGAATTCGAAGCCGTAATAGCCTTTGCCAATTTCCTTCATGAAGGTGCCGGTCTTGTCGAATTCGAACAGGCGCGTCGTGTCGCGGCGGTGAAAGACGAAGATGTTCCCTTTCGAGTTGGTAGCGACGGCGACCGATTCGCCCAGAAACTCCCCAGGTGGCAGCTTGAGGAAATTCGCGACGGAGGTGAACGGGATTTCCGGCACACCCGTAATCGTCGCCTTCTGCTGGGCAGACGCGGAACCGGCCAGGAGAAGGACAGCGGCGCACGCGCAAAAAAGATGTCGTGTCATGGCCGCAGCCTATACCACCGCTCCGGTTCGTTCAATCACGATCCAGGGGTTGCATCATACCGGCACGTCTTCCATGCCTCCGCACGAGAACCAAGCAGACTGGCAGCTGCCTACGTCGTCGGAAATGGGTTCCGTTCCGCGAATTGCGCCTGGTGCCAGTAGGGGTACGTGCGTTGCTTCGCGCTTGCAGTTTCGAGCTGGGCCATCTGGGCCGGCGTGAGCTTCCAGCCCGCCGCTCCCAGATTCTGGCGCAATTGCGCCTCGTCTCGCGCGCCGATGATCACTGTCGCCACGCTCGGCCGCTGGAGCACCCAGTTGATGGCAATCTGCGCCACGGTCTTCCCGGTTTCCTTCGCCACCGCGTCGAGTGCGTCAACGATGCGGTAGATCTGCTCGTCACCAGCAGGTGGCGCGATCTGTGCGGTGCCGGCGTGATTGAGCCGGCTGACGTCTGCTGCCGCTTGGCCCCGCCGGATTTTTCCGCCCAGCCGGCCCATCGCCAAAGGGCTCCACACGACCGTGCCTACGCCCTGATCGAGCGCGAGTGGCATCAGCTCCCACTCGAATTCCCGGCCGAGGAGCGAGTAATACGCCTGGTGTGCCACATAGCGCGCCCACCCGTGACGCTCCGACGCAGCGAGGGACTTCATCAGGTGCCAGCCGGAGAAATTGGAGCAGCCGATGTGACGGATCTTGCCCGCGCGCACGAAATCGTTCAGCGTGCCCAGCGCCTCTTCCACCGGCGTCAACGCGTCGAAGCCGTGGAGCTGGTAGAGATCGATGTAGTCAGTGCCGAGCCGCCGCAAACTGTCGTCGATCGACTTGCCCAAATGCTTGCGCCCCGAGCCGACATCGTCCGGCTCATCGCTCATCCTGAACGTGCCTTTTGTCGAGATAAGAACTTGATTTCTTCTGCCCTTGATCGCCTGGCCAAGGATTGTCTCCGCCTGCCCGGCCGAGTAGACATCGGCCGAGTCGAACATCGTGACGCCTGCCTCTAGGCAGAGGTCCACGATTCGAATGGCCTCCTTGACGCCATTGGCGCCCCATGCCTTGAACGCCGGCCCGTCGCCAAACGTCGCTGTTCCGAAGCTGAGCACCGGCACGTGCAGGTCCAACCCAAGTTTTCTGATTTCCATAGCAGAAGTCATTCTACGTCTCGACCATCGGTCACTCCTTCGCGGCGGCAGCAGTACTATTGCTAGCCATGGCAGTCGTTGCTTGCGTCGTGCCACCTATGGGGAGCGACCAAAGTCAGCCCGATGGCGATCCTTCGCGCCGACTAGTGCGACTGATCAGGAGGAGCCTCGCATGAGTGGGTTCGCGCAGGATTTCAGATACGCCCTTCGCGGCTTGAGCAAGAGCCGCGGCTTTGCGGTTGTCGCCGTACTGATGCTCGCGGTCGGCATTGGCGTCAATGCCGCAGTCTTTACGGTCACGAACGCGATCCTCTTCAGAGGCTTCCCGGCGATAGAAGGGAATGATCGGCTCGTCTACATCGCCGGCCGCAGCTCGTGTTGTGTCTCCTATCCGGATTTCGAGGACTGGCGCACGCAGGCGACATCGTTCGAGGCGTTGGCGGCTGTTCACGGCACGGGGATCGTGCTCAGCGAGCAGAACAATTTTGCGGAGAGGTACGACGCGACGGAAGTCAGTGCCGGGACGTTCAAGTTGTTGGGGCAGCGACCCATCCTCGGGCGTGACTTTCTACCTTCCGACGAGGTGGTTGGCGCTCTTCCCGTCACCATCCTGAGCTACGGCTTTTGGGAACGCCGCTATGCGAAAGATCCGGGCGTCGTGGGCCGGACTCTCCGGATCAACGATGCAGCGACGACCGTCATCGGGATCATGCCTCGCGGATTCTCCTTTCCACAGAAACAAGATGTCTGGCTGCCGCTTGTGCCAACCGCAGATGTACAGCGGCGTGAAGCCCGCAACCTTTGGTTCGTCTTCGGCCGTCTTACCGATGGCGCCACCATCGAAAGCGCCCGTGCGGAGATGGAGGTCATCGGCAGCCGGCTTGCTAGAGCCTTTCCACGGACGAATCAGGACTTCATTCCGCGAGTCAGGAATTTCCACGAGTTCTTCATCGGAACCAACGAGAACGTGATTTACGCGTCGATGTGGGGAGCCGTCGGCTTCGTGCTCTTGATTGCATGCGCCAATCTGGCGAACCTGACGCTTGCGCGCGCGATCCGCCGGTCTCGCGAAGTGTCCATCCGCATCGCGCTTGGTGCCGGGCGCTGGCGGATTGTCCGGCAGCTGCTCATCGAGAGCGTCATCCTGTCGAGCCTTGGCGGTGTGCTCGGTTGGTGGATGGCCAGGTGGACTGTGCCTCTCTATGCGCTCGCCGAGCGCGGTCCCGGCCTGGTGCCGTGGCGAATACTCGACTACACGATGGACTACCGCATCCTGCTTTATCTCGCCGCCGTGTCGGTTGGAACAGGATTATTGTTCGGCCTCTTTCCGGCCCTCAGGTTGTCGAGACTCGAGATGAACGCCTCGTTGAAGGACGGTGGCCGCGGTACTCTCGGTGGAAGGCACGGCAAGCGTTTGTCGGGCATGCTCGTGACTGCGGAAATCGCGCTGGCGGTGGTGTTGCTCGCCGGCGCAGGCGTGATGATTCGCAGCCTTTGGAATGTGTCCACGACCGATGCCGGGGTCAACCCCGCGAACGTTCTCACTGCGCTTCTTCAAATACCGGAAGGCCGATATTCCACCTCGGAAACCCAGATCGGTTTCTACGACCGTCTGAAAGCGCGCGTCGAAGCGATGCCAGGCGTGGAGTCTTTCGCTCTGGCAAGTCAGCTTCCAACCTTCAGCGTACGACGTCTTCCGTACGAGCTTGCCGGCGTGCCGCCGATCGACGAGCGGAGCCGTCCAATGACTTCTGTCCTTGTGATTAGTCCCTCGTATTTCCGGACACTCGGAACGCGTATCCTTGCCGGCCGCGACTTCAACGAGACCGACAGATCAGGGGGAGTCCCCGCTGCGATCGTCAACCAGCGATTCGCGAACACGCAGTGGCCGGGATTTGATCCGCTGGGGAAGCGTCTTCGTCTCTTCGACGGACAGACGCCCGATGTGTGGGTGACTGTCGTCGGCGTCGCGCCGAATATCGTCCAGAATGACGCGACGCGGCAGACATTCGATCCGCTCGTCTATTTGCCTTACGCGCAAGCGCCCAAGAGCAGCATGTGGGTGATCTCCCGGTCGCGCGTTCCTCCCGCATCTCTTGGCGCGGCTTTTCGATATGAGCTTCGGGCACTGGACGCCGATCTTCCCATTTGGATCGGGCCGTCGCTGCTGTCCGAGCGGTTGGGCGAGGCCTATTGGAACAAGCGACTCTATGGTCAGCTTTTCCTGATCTTCGCTGCGATTGCGCTCGTGCTGGCTTCCGTTGGCTTGTATGCCGTCGTGGCGCATTCGGTGAGCGAGCGCACTCAGGAAATCGGGATTCGGATGGCGTTGGGCGCGACAGCACGCCAGATTCTGACGCTGGTGTTCCAGGCAGGTATCCTCCAACTGGGAACGGGACTGGCCATAGGCCTGACCGCATCGGTAGCAATCAATCGTCTCCTGCAAGCCGAGCTCGTGCAGGTTTCACCCAGCGACCCTCTCGCACTCGTCGTCGCCTCGGCCACGTTGATTGTGGCCGCGGCGCTGGGTTGTCTGATCCCCGCCCGTCGTGCCACGCGTGTCGATCCGCTCGTGGCATTGAGGTACGAATGAAGGCCTCCCCGTCATTTCTCGCGACATCTCATTCAAATCTCATGGCCCGCTCACGATTCGGTGAGGACTTCTGGGCCGGCTTTCGGTCACAGTGGTGGATATGACATCCACCGTAACGAACAACGGTAAGGCGGCTGCCCTCGCTCTGGCACTTGGGGCCATGGGCATCTACGTCGCGAGTGCAGACGACAAGCCCGGCGCCGCCGTCATCGGGATGCTGCTGATGATCGGCGCGGTCGTGGTCGGCGTGAAGGCCGCGCGGAACCGGCTGCCGGCCTGGGCCGCGCGCGCCGCGCTGGCCGTCGGGGTCCTCACAGCGGCGTTGGCGGCATTTCTCATTCATGCGGCCGGTGTCACCGTGCCTCTTTTCGCGCAGTCGCAGGACGTGCCATCGGTCATCGATTCGGCGCCGTCGCCGCAATACGCGGCGGCCGTCGAGCGCGCGCGGGAGCTCGTGCGCGCAGCCGTCCTGGAGCAGAACCTGCCAGGGGTTTCGGTTGCGGTCGGCGCCGGCTTGCCCACCGCAGCCTCCGCGAAGGAAGGCGGTGCCATCGTCTGGGCGGAAGGATTCGGTTGGAGAGACGTTGACACGCGGACGCCGGTCACGCCGCATACCCGATTCAACATCGGCTCGGCGGCATCCGCGGTCACTCCCGCCGCTGTTGCGTCGCTCGGGCTGACCAACACCGGCATCGATCCGGCGGCAGCGTGGAGTCCGGAGGCAATCGGCGAGCCGGGAGAGGACTTCCCGCTCTTCACGATCATGCGCCACGTCATCTTTCAGCCAATCGGCCTGGCCCCCGCCGAGTACCCATTGCCGGGCGATCGCGCAACGTTCTACGTTCCGCGATCTGCTGACAATCCACTGGGTGGAAGGCGACTGATGTACATGCGCGACCTGGCGTGCTGCGCTGGGAAGATGGCGTCTTATTCCACGGCGTCCGATCTGGTGCGCGTCGGCCTGGCGCGCGACGTCAGCATCAACGGCGAGCTGGCGGGCGGGACGGTGATGTCGCTGATGACGCTGCGCGACAGCGGCATCGTCGTCGCCGTGGTGTCGAACATCGCGCACGCGAACACGTCTGCGCTGGGCCAGAAGATCGAAGACGCGTTCGCGAAACAGGTGCGATGACGCATCCGTCGGGCCGCGCTTGACACTGCCACCCGAACCGGGCCGATAATCCCGCAATCCTCTAGACCAGGCCGTCGAGAAACCTCGACGGCAATCTGTACCCGTTCATGCTCGCGCGTCCTTGTTCGGCAACTCAGGAGAGCACAATGAAAAGCAGATGGTCTCTGGGTGCATATGTGTTGATAGCGGTGCTCCTCATGGCATCGTCATGGCTCCAAATGGAGGTGAGCGCGCAATCCACACCGGCCCGGAGCGGTCCACATTTTGAGGTCGATCCTTCCTGGCCCAAACCTCTCCCGGAGCGATGGGTCACGGGCGAGCTCGGCGGCGTGTGTGTTGATACGAACGACCATGTCTTCGTTCTGTCGCGCGACAACCTGTACCCGGGGATTGCGGAAATCGCGCAGTCCGCTCCGCCCGTGATGGAATTCGACGAGGCCGGCAACGTTGTGAATTCGTGGGGCGACCGTAAGGTGATGGCCGACGCACTGCACGGATGCTCCTTCGATCCACAGGGAAATATCTGGATCGCGGGCAACGGAGACGGCTTCATCCAGAAATACTCCCGCGACGGCAAATTGCTGGCGCAGATCGGAGTCAAGGGCAAGGTCGACTCCGAGGACGGCACGGCGAAGTCCCGCTTTCTCAACAAGAGTCCGAGCGCGTTCTACTCGCCGACGCAGATCGCCATTGACCCGGTGAATGGCGACATCTTCGTCGCCGATGGGTACGGCAACAAACGCGTCGTGGTCTTCGATAAGACTGGTAAGTTCCTGCGCCAGTGGGGACGCCAAGGTACGACGGCCGACGCCGCTGCGGGCGCGGGCGGCGTCTTTGTCAATATCGTGCACTGCGTCATCATCGGGAATGACGGGTTGGTTTACGTGTGCGACCGCAACGGCGATCGCATCCAGGTGTTCGACAAGACCGGATCGTTCAAGCGAAACATTCCGACGCCGATCCTCTACCGCGCTCCTTATACGGGCAACGGCACGGCCGGGTCGCTGGCCTTTTCGCGTGACGCCGGCCAACGGTACATGTACGTCGGTGATTTCAGCGACAAAGTCATTCGGGTCTTTGATCGGGTCTCTGGAAAAGAGCTGTCGCAGTTTGGCCGGCCTGGCAGTCACCAGTTGGGCGGCATCGCCAGCCCGCACGGTATTGCGGTCGATTCGAAGGGCAATGTCTACGTTGCAGAATCGTTGGATGGACGGCGGATTCAGCGGTTTAGACCAGTGAGCGGCGCGACGCCGGCAACCGGACGATGAGATCTCGGCTTTTCTTTGACAAGGCCGCCGTCTAGGTGTATTCCCTGCGAAGCTGCCGTCATTCGAAAGGAGTCGCTATGTGGACTCGATTCCCTCGACTGTTAGCGTTCGTCGCGTTTCTCACCGCCTGCTTGTCGGGCATGGCCAACGCTCAAAGCGGCGCGGGGTCTATCACCGGCCTTGTCACGGATGAAACCGGTGGCGCGGTGCCGGGAGTGACGATAACTGCCACAAATCAGGCGACGAGCGTTGATTACACGGCTTCGTCGAACGAAGCCGGAAATTACACCATCGAGGGAGTACCCGTCGGCACCTATCTGGTCAAGGCGGCGATTTCGGGGTTCCGCACATCGACCAGACCGGCGTTCGCGCTCGAAGCGAGGCAGGTGGCGAGGCTCGACTTCAAGTTGAGCGTCGGCGCCTTGCAGGAAAGCGTCGAGGTCGCGGGTGTCGCGCCGATTCTCCAAACCGAGACGCCAACTGTCGGTGAGGTCATCTCCGGCAACACAGCGCAGTCGTTGCCTCTCAACGGCCGCAACATCGGGCAACTTGCGCTGCTCCTCACCGGGACGACCACCTACAACCCGCGCGGGTTCACGAACATCGGTGCCATCAATATGAATCGGCCGTTCGTGAACGGCAATCGCGAGCAGACCAACAACTTCACGGTCGATGGGTTCGACGTGAACGAAACGATCGACAACCGCGTCGCCTATCAGCCGATTCCCGACGCCGTCGCGGAGATCAGCGTCGAAACGAACAACTACCCGGCCGATGTGGGAAACGTCGGCGGCGCGATCGTCAGCAGCATCATCAAGTCGGGCAGCAATGCGTATCACGGCAACGTGTTCGAGTTCTACAGGAACAGCAAGTTCGACGCGAACACGTGGGAGAACAATCGATCGGGTGCGGCAAAGCAGGAGCGCACGCAGCACATATACGGCGGCACCCTCGGTGGTCCGGTTTCGAGAGGACGCCTGTTCTTTTTTGGCGACTTTCAGCATTCGCGCCAGGATGCACCCGGGTTTGGAACCGCATCTGTCGCACCTGAATCATGGCGCCGCGGCGATCTGTCGAGCGTGGCGACGGTGATTGTCGACCCGATCACTCGAGTACCGTTCCCGAACAACCAGATTCCACTCAACCGCATCAGCGCAACCGCCCGACGTCTCCTCGACGACGTGACGAACTATCCGCTGCCGAACCGGAGCGTTCCCGGCGTGACGGGGAACTACGTGGGCGAAACGCTGCTCAGGATCCGCGGGAATCAGGGCGACGCGCGCTTCGACTGGAATGCGTCGAGCAGCGACAAGTTCTTCGGCCGCTATTCGTTTGCCACCTACGAAGACCAGCGCGACAGAACCGCATTTCCGCTCAGTTTTGCCACGCGGAACGATCAGCCGTTTCACAACGTCGGGTTCAACTGGAACCGCATCCTGGGTCCCGCGATGATCAACGAGCTGCTCGTGGGCTTCAGCAAAACCACGGTGATCGGCGAGACGTTCGACTGGGCGGGCATCGGCAACGGCAATGCACTCTATGGAATTGCCGGAGGTCAGCCGATTGCCGGGCTCAGCCAGATTGATTTCGCGAGCGGGCTCACGCTGCCCGGGGCCATCGCCACCGACTCGGATACGCTCGCAAAAACGTACCAGCTGAACGAGAAGCTCACCTGGATCGTCGGTCGTCATACGATGAAGTTCGGCGGCCAGTTCCTCCGGTTCAACCAGCAGCGTTTTTATGCCGGCAACAACGGCCTGCTCGGATTCATCAGGTTCAACGGCTCGTTCACGAATTTTGCCTTCGCCGATTTCCTCCTCGACATGGTGTCGGGCAAAGGGCGCGGCGGCGGCGACCCAAACGATCCGTGGACGCATCTTCAAAACCGCACGGCGCTGTTCGCACAGGACGACTTCAAGCTCACACCCACGGTGACGCTCAACCTGGGTGTGCGGTGGGCCTACACGTCGCCACTCGTCGAACAAGACAACAGGCAAACCAACTTCAACCTCGCGACAGGCGCGCAGACGTTTGCGGGCGACGGCAGTCTCGAGGATCGTGCGCTCTACCAGCCTTATTACAACGGGTGGGAACCGAGGTTGGGTGCGGCCTGGCGGCTCGCCGAGCGCTGGGTCGTTCGAGGTGGTTACGGCATCTCGCAGTTCATGGAAGGCACGGGCGCGAATCTGCGCCTGCCACTCAATCCGCCATTCTTCTTCGAGTCGGCGGTGAACTACGACACAACATCAGGTGCCGGGAGCCTGGCCACCGGCTTTGCGGGACTTGTGCCTGGAACGACACCATCGGGGAACGTGCGCGCGTACGATCCGAATCTGCGGCCGCAGTTCAGTCAACAGTGGAATGGGTTCGTGGAGTACCAGCTGACCTCGTCCATGTCGGCACAGGTCGGATACGTCGGGCATCATGCCGATCATCTCGTGACGCCCGTCGAGGGAAACCAGGCGCTGCCCGGCGTGGGCGATCCATCGACCTGGGCGCCGAGGAATTCCCGAAGGCCGCTCTTCCGCACGCTGCCACTCGTCACGACCATCGCCACCACGGCGGCGCGATCGGGAAGCAGGTACAACTCGATGCAAGCGAGCGTGAGGCAGCGCATGCGCCATGGCGTCGAGTTCCTGGCCTCCTATACGCTTGCCAAGGGAACGACGAACAATCGCGGATTCTATGGCGTGGGCGGCGGCAGCGGCCTTCAGGGCGTCACTGGAGCGACCGAAGGCGCGTACTGGCAGAACACGTACGACCCGGAAGCGGAATGGGGACCCATGTTCCACGACGTGCGGCACAACATGATCCTCTCGGGCACCTTCGACCTGCCGTTCGGAACGGGACGCCGCTACGGTGCCGATTGGTCGCCGCTGACCAATGCCGTCATCGGCGGGTGGCGACTTGGCGGCATCCTGCAGGCACGGTCGGGGCTTCCGGTGACGGTGACCGACGGTCGCGCGCCATCCCTCCAGGGTGATCGGGGCTCCGAACGGCCGAACTGCGTCGGCAATTGGAAACCGGGCGATCAGTCGGTGACACACTGGCTCGACATGACTGGGTTTGCCGCTGCGGCGTCCGGCACCTTCGGGAACTGTCCCGTTGGTGTGGCACGCGCACCCGGCTATACGAACCTCGATATGGTTCTCTCGAAGAACTTCGCGGCGGGAGGTGCGCGATATGCCGAATTCAGGATCGAGGCGTTCAACGTACTCAACCACCCGAGCTTCGGTCCACCGGCGCGCGACATCTCGGCACCGAATACGTTCGGGATAATCACGACCACGATAAGTGCCCCCAGAGTGGTTGAGCTTGCGTTGAAGTTTTATTTCTAGCGGCGTGTGCCAGACGATCTGGTGCCCCAATTGACCGGCCGAGCGCGAGCAGTTCCGTTTCGACCTAAAATCGAAAGACTGTGCCGGACAAGCCGGTCGAGCAAACACCTGCGAAAGGAATCCGCGCGCTGTTCGAGTGGCTCGCGGGGACACCTGCGCCGACGCCTCTGGGTGGCGGGCCCGCCGTTCAACGATCGGGACTGCCGTCGCGGATTGGGCACTACGCGATAGACCGCAAGCTTGGCGAAGGCGGCATGGGCGTGGTGTATGCCGCGCGCGATGAACGGCTGCAACGGAGCGTGGCGCTCAAAACGATGTCGTCGCTTGCGAGCGACGAGACCGCGCGGCAGCGCTTCTGGCGCGAGGCGCGCGCGGCGGCACGCGTCAATCACCCGAACATCTGCCAGATTTACGAGATCGGCGAAGACGACGGCGATCTCTTCATCGCAATGGAGCTGCTCGAGGGGGAACCGCTGTCCGATCGATTGCGGCAAGGCCCGCTGAGCGTCTCGAAGGCGATACCGATCACGATGGGGATGTTGTCCGCGTTGTCCGCGCTGCATCAGCACGGCATCGTGCATCGGGATCTCAAGCCGTCCAACGTGTTCCTCACGCCGCACGGCGTCAAGCTGCTCGACTTCGGTCTGGCACGGCCCGACATCGAATCCTCGCTGGGACCCGCTACCGGCCTGACGAGGACAGGAGTCGTGATGGGCACGCCGCGTTACATGGCGCCGGAGCAGGTGACCGGCGACGCGGTCGATGCTCGCACCGATCTGTTTTCGGTCGGCGCCATTCTCTACGAGGCGCTCGCCGGCAAGCCGCCGTTCAGCGGGCGGTCGGTGCTCGAAGTGCTGCACGCCACCGTGCACGAGCAGCCGGCAGCGCTCAGCGGATCGCCGGTGGTCGCCGCCGTCGATCGCGTGATTCGCCGCGCGTTGTCGAAGCGTCCGGACGATCGTCCGCAGACGGCTGCGGAGCTGTCGGCGAGCCTGAGCGCGATTCGCAACATCGAGACGGATGACACGCCGGCGCTCGCGCACGCGCTCATCCGTCTGGTCGTACTGCCGTTTCGCGTGCTCCGCCCCGATCAGGAAACGGACTTTCTCGCCTTCAGCCTGCCCGACGCGATTTCGACATCGCTCTCGGGCATCAGCTCGCTGGTCGTCCGGTCCAGCGCCACGGCGGCGAAGTTCCAGGGCGAGACGCCCGATTTGAAAGCGCTGGCGAGTCACGCGGACGTCGATCGCGTCGTCATGGGAACGCTTCTCCGATCGGGCACGCAGCTCCGCGCGGTGGCGCAGCTCGTCGAAGCGCCCAGCGGAACGCTTGTCGCCTCGCATACGTTCCAGTCATCCCTCGGCGATCTCTTCCAACTGCAGGACGACATCGCAAAGCGCATCGTCGAGGCGCTGGCGTTGCCGTTGACAGGTGGGACGACCCCGCCGCCGGAGGCGCCGCGCAATCCGACCGCGTATGAGTTTTATCTTCGCGGCAACGAGCTGGCGCGCAGCTACGAAGGTCTGCCGCAAGCGCGCGCCATGTACGAACGCAGCCTCGAGCTAGATCCGCGATTCGCGCCGGCATGGGCCCACATCGGGCGCTGTCACCGGGTCATCGGCAAGTTCATCGAAGGCACACACGACAGCGAGGAATGCGCGGAGGAAGCGTTCCGGCGCGCGCTTGGGCTCAATCCGCGGCTCACGGTGGCGCATAAGTTCTACGCGTATCTCGAGTCAGATATGGGGCATGCCACGCGAGCGATGGTTCGGCTGCTCGGTGAGGCGAACCGTCACGGAAACGACGCGGAGTTGTTTGCCGGACTTGCGCACACCTGCCGGTACTGCGGCTTGTATGACGAGTCGCTCGCCGCCGAACTCGAGGCGCGCCGGCTCGATCCGAACGTGACGACCAACCTGCAGCAGACACTACTGATGACGGGCGATCTCGAGCGACTGCTCACCCTCGACGTGCGCCCACTGGGAAGCGGCGACGCCGCCATCCGGGTGATCGCGCTCGGCCTGGCAGGACGGCGCGGCGAAGCACGGCAATTACTCGCCGAAATGCAACAGGCCATCCAGATTCCCACGTTTCAGTGGTGGTCCGACTATCTGATGGCCTGGCTCGATCGACGGCCCGCCGACATGGCCACTGGGCTGTCGGCCTTGAAACAGCTCACGATTCAGGAGGATCCAGAGGCCATTTTTCTCGAAGGCTGGCTCCACTGCGATGTCGGCGAGCACGCCATTGGCGTGACTCACCTCCAGCGCGCAGTGGCCAAGGGATATTTCGTTGCGCCGACGCTTTCAACCAATGCTCACTTCGACCCCGTGCGCAGCGATCCGGCCTTTCAATCGCTCCTCGCCGAGGCCGAGGCGGGTCGCACACGTGCGCTTTCGGCATTTGTCGAGGCTGGTGGAGAGCGCCTGCTGGCGGGATGAAATCGTTCGCTCGCGAGAAAGACCGTCGCGAGCTTCTGGCACGGCTGAAGACCGTGCGGGAGGACTCACGAAGCCGATGGGGTGTCATGACGGCACACCAGATGGTCTGTCACCTGGGCGATGCGTTCCTGATGATGATTGGAGAACGGCGCGCGAGCGACGCGACCGGCCTGCTGGAGCGCACCTTGGTCAAGTGGATTGCGCTCTACGTTCCGGTGCGTTGGCCTGCGGGAATCCTTACGCGTCCGGAGCTCGATCAAACAGTCGGTGGGACGAAACCTGAAAAGTTCCTGGTAGACGTATCGAGGGTCGAGGTGCTCATGCAGCGCGCCGCGAGCGCCGCCGACTGCGAGACGCGCCTGCATCCAATATTCGGACGGTTGTCAGAGGCTGCCTGGATGCGGTGGGCGTACCTGCACATGGATCATCATCTCCGCCAGTTTGGAGCGTAATCTTCACAGCCGCCAGCTCAACTGATTCAGGACGGCGTTGTCACGGCGCGAATCGCCAGTAGCGGCTCGGTGGAGCTCCTTGCGCGCGAAGCCGCGGTCTCCGTGCCGGCGGCAATCCTTCGCCCAGCAAAAGCATGATGTCGCTGACAACAGAAGTGTTGTCGCCGTAGTAAGAGTGGCCGACGAAATTCGTATCGATTGCACTCACGTCAATCGTGTCAATCCCCGGGACGATGGTCACTCCGTCGCGTATGTCTCCAGCGCGGCGATACGTCTGCCACTGCTTTGACGCCAACAATGCTACGTCGTTGGCGGACGCGTAGAGCGTAGCCATTTGACTGTTCCGCCTCACGGCGTCAGCAAGCGCGACGAACGTATCTGCATCGATATCAGGAGCAGTCAGAACGATTTGCGAAAACTTCTTCGTGCTGGAAGCCGCCATGCGGTCAAGCGCGTTCACGAGCGCCTTGTTTCCCATGCTATGAGCAATCAGATGGATCTTTTGAGCGCCAGATTTTGCAGCGACGTCCTCCAGGAACCACTGCAAGTGCGAAGCGGTCCAATCAGCATTGTTACTGTCCGTCGAGTAGCCGACTGGTGAAAGCGATGCCATCGATGGCCAGCTATACAAAATCGGGGCGCCATCGAACGCGAGGTCGTATGAGATCTGCGCCGTTCTGAAAATGGCGCTTTCAAAGTCGACATTGAAGCCATGAATGAAGACAAAGGCTTCTTTCAGCGTTGATTTGCCGACGAGGCTTCTGACGTCCTGGTAAAACTCGTCATAGGTTTGTTGCTTCCGGCCCGTGATCACCAAATGCACGTTCGGATCTTCCTTATAGAGCGTCCAAATCGAGGGCCGCTCTACGTTTCCCATCTTGTGGTCTCGAGGGATGCTGACGTCGAATCGGCCAAGATGCAGCGCTCCACCAAGATTTCTGTCGCTGCTGTAGTTCAAAACATTAGACGCAGTTGTCTGTGCGCGGTCGGTGGCGAAGAACACAGGCACGACGGCGCCACCTGGACTCTGTGGAGGAGGCTGGGCTCCACGATTGATTGGTGACGGTAGTGAGGGTGGTGACGGTGGTGACGGTGGTGAAGGTAGTGACGGTGGTGACGGCGGCAGCTCGGTGCGGCCGCGCGTTGGCGGGGGCCCTTCTTTTGGCGGTGACTTGAGCATCAGAGTAAGAGTGCGGCTCTGCTTGGGACTCACCTGGATGTTTCGCAGAGTGCCGGTCGAGAACCCGCGCAACGAATAGTCGACCCGATATACCCCAGTTGGAAGGTTCGTAAAGCGAAACCGACCTTGAGAGTCAGTCACTGCGGTTCTTGTTTGTGGCGTGCCCGTTTCGAGTGTGACGGAGACTTCCACTCCCGGCACGACCCCGCCGGTCGCGTCTACGACCACACCTTGAAGCCCTGCCGGCAGTTGGGCACTTAAGGAGGCAAGCACGACAATCGAAAATAGAGTCGCCAGCGCGATTTTCGGTGCACTCATTCTTAGACTCCTGTGATTGTCCGCGGTGATCCGGCTCCTTTTGCCTGCGCGTTCTTGCTCGAGAAGTTGCGCGCAGTCGGATCGAGGTGCCTTCTAGAGTGAAACGACGGATTCGGCCCGCGCGAACAAATAGCCGAAGTCGAACCTGTCACCAGTGCGAGTGCTCCACTGAATTGCTGGGCGGTTGTAGGAGTTAGAGGACCCGGAGGGCGAGGATTGCGGCGAGAAATATTGAGTTCAGGACAAGCCAACGCCGACGCGTGAGTATCGACGGGCTAAACATCGCCATAAAGCAGGAACGGCGCTCGGTCGGATGCCCACGACTGCTCGTCGGAGCGAAGCGCATCCTCCCAGTCATGCACGGTGGCCTTCGGATCATCAACCCACAAACGCAACGCCGGGCCGCCGTTGATGACATCAACGGGCCATCGGTGGTTCGGTTCGTACTCGTAGGGGAAATTGCGCCACAGCTCGAACTCTGGATGGATGACACGCATCGATTTGAGCATGGCCGAGATCAGGCGATACGGCCGGAACGTGAGCGGATCGTAGGCACGAAAATCGACATGGATCTGCGCGCCTGAACAGAGCGTTCCAGTGTATTTGTCGAAGAAGGGCTGAAAGAAACAGGGCCGCACGTAGCATCCGCGACAGAAGTCCGGAGCCGTATCCATCATGTGCCGGAGCAACGCCTCGATCTTCAGATTGGGCGCTCCAAAGACCTCCAGTGGTGTAGAAGTGCCGCGCCCCTCGGACAGGTTCGTGCCCTCGAGCAGGACAGTACCTGTGTAGCTGCGGGCGCAGTTGAGACTGGAGATGGCCGGGCTGGGGTTCACCCAGATCATGTCCGGCGGCCAGCCAAACCCCGGTCCTTCGTCGGGGCGGTAGCCCTGCATGGGCACCACCTCCATCGGCAACTCGAGACCGAAGTGCGCGACCATGTATCGCGCCAGCTCGCCAAGCGTCAAACCGTGCCGCTGGGGAATCGGAACGACTCCGACAAAGCTCTCCTCACCAGGAATGAGCCTCGTGCCCTCGATGGGACGCCCGGCAGGATTCGGGCGATCCAGGACCCACACTTCCTTGCCGGTCTGCGCGCAAGCCTCGAGCATGTAGAGCAGCGTCGCCACCCAGGTATACCCGCGCCAGCCCGCATCCTGCAGATCGAACAACAAGACATCGAAGGTGGAGAGCATGTCCGTGGTGGGCCTCCGAACGTCGCCGTACAGGCTGAAGACAGGGATGCCGTAGCTCGAGTCCGTGTAGCTGGCGGACTCGTCCATGTTGTACTGCTTGTCTCCCCGCATCCCGTGCTGCGGACCAAAGGCGGCGGTGACGTCGCGCCCCAGCTTTTCCACGAGCGCGTCGAGGGCATGCCGGAATCCCAACTCGATGCTGGTCAGGGATGCTGGATGACCGAGCAGAGCCACGCGCCGCCCACGTAAGCGGCGCAGCCGCGCCTCATCCAGCAGCAAGACGTCGAGACCGCATCGCACGCGCCAGATTTTATCCCGTCTTTTGGGAACACCCGCCTGTGCTTATCCTTCGGACCGACTGTGCGTCAGTAACCGTCGTTGCCGGTTGGCGCGCCCTGAGACGGCACTGTTCCGTTGATGCTGCCAACCATGCTCGGATGGGTGGTGCAGTGAAAATTCCCGCCGGATCCGCTCAGCGTCGTCGTCACACTCGCTCCCGGAGCAATCGTGGCGATCGATCTCCCGTCGTTCATGACCAGCACGTGCGAGTTCCCAGTCGAATTTCTCCAGGTGATCGAACCACCGCTCGGTACTTCCACCGGATTGGGGCTGAACGCGCCGCTACCCGATGAGCTGACGATGTTGACCGTGGTGCTTGTAATGCTCGTTTGAGTCGGAGTCGGCGAAGGGCTCGTCGGTGGCGTGCCGCCTACGCTACCGGCACTCCCGCCGCAGGCGAGAGTTAAGAGAATGGGCGCCGAGACGATGATGGAAAGGGGTACCTTGGTCATACCAGGATGAAGCGGCAAAGCCGGTGCCAGAGAGAAGCCCCAAAAATATTGGACAGGAGTGGGTGATGCTGGCGAGCGTTACGGCTATCGTAAAACCACTTACGTGCTTCGTGCCATCATCGAATGGCCCGAAGCAGCTCCAGTGCCTCCGTCACTTCAGCGCGAATCGCGGCCTTCAGCGTCACCTCCAGATCCGGCGCCCACTCGGGCGAGTGCGGCGCGGGTACCGGGACAGTGTCACGTGCGGCGAGCTTCGCAGAGCTGACGGCCCCGATGTGAAGCAGTGCCGATGGCACGCCTGCGACGCCGTACTCGGAAAAATCTTCAGATGTCATCTTCGCCGGCATCTCGATGACGTTCTGCTCGCCCAGGTGCTTCTTCAAAACCTCCGCAAGCCGCAGCGTCAGTTTCGGATCGTTGTTGACGGCGTACCGCGTTGAAGGTTGCACGTCAATCCGCGGCTCGCGAGTCGCGCCGGCGGCTTCGGCTTCGTTGATGGCGATGCGGCGGATGGCCGCGTGGGTACGTGCACGCACTTCGGGTGTAAGGGTCCGTACCGAGAGCTGAAGAGTGACCTCATCAGGGATGATGTTGGGCCGTGAGCCTCCATGAATCGAACCAACGGTAATGACGATGGGCTGTACGGGATTGCTCTCGCGAGAAACAATCGTTTGGAGCGAGAGGATCACCTTGGCGCTGAGGACGATAGGGTCGACCGTGCTATGCGGCATCGCGGCGTGTCCGCCACGGCCAAACATCGTGATTGTGACGTTGTCGGACATCGCGCGGAAGAGGCCGGGATGGTATCCGATGGTTCCCGACGGCATCGTGTCGTCATCGTGCAGCGAGAGCGCGAAGTCGGGGCGAGGGAAACGGGTGAACAGACCATCCTTCAGCATCGCGGGGGCGCCCGCCCCGCCCTCCTCCGCTGGCTGACCCACCATGAGGAGGGTACCCTGCCAGCGATTTTTGTTTTCGGCCATCAATCGCGCGGCGCCGGCCCATGCGGCCATATGAAGATCGTGACCGCACGCGTGCATCACAGGCACGAGCTCGCCGCTCGCGTTCTTCACCTTCACTGTGCTCGCGTAAGGCAGGCCGGTTTTCTCCTCGACCGGGAGCGCGTCCAGTTCGGTGCGGAGCATCACCGTTGGTCCCGAGCCGTTCTTCATGACAGCGACCACGCCCGTGCCGCCAACCCCAGTCGTCACATCGAAGCCCAGCGCCTTGACGTGCGCGGCGAGCTTCGCTGCGGTCTGCTTTTCCTGAAACGCAAGCTCGGGATTCTTGTGCAGGTCGATGTAGAGCGCTTCGATGGCGGGATAAATGGCCTCGACTTGCGCGGCGGTCGGCGTGGTCCATGGTGCTTGCTGCCCAGCCAGCACGACGCACAAATTGAAAGCCAGCAGCGCTGCGGCTGCGAGCGTGCGGGATGTTGTCATGCGCGTAGTTTCCCACGAGAACGGCTGGCGAAGGCACTTTGAGGGACTTCGGCGAGCGTGAAACAAGAACGCAAAAGCGGTCAAAGCGAAACGGCATGCGGCGGCGGGGCACTGCTGCCTCGCCGCCGCAGACGTCCCATTCAGCGGCTGCTACGGAGCGACAGGGTCGAAATGCTCCGGGTTGTACCAGCCAATCGCAATTCGGCAGGAGCCACCTGGCCCGTAGTTGGCCATTGCGTGCAGCATATACGGTGGAGCGTACAGGACGTCACCCTCGCTCGCGATAAAGTGCCCGGCTTCGAACTTGGCCTCGATCTGTCCGGTTAGGACAATCCACCACTCGACGTTGTCGGGATGGAGGTGACCGCCCGGAGCATTGGGGTTAAGCGTGGCGATCGGCGGTGCTGCACCGCGGCCTCGACCTCCTCGCCCCCGGCCGCGATTCGGATTGGCCGGGTCGTCGGGATTGGCAAATCCAAAATTGGCATTGGCATACATGTGAGGCGTGTTGATAAAGACGCCGCCGCCGCGTCCCGCCGCGATCGAGTCGTGCAAATTGAAGTGCGGCCTGTTCGGCGCCACATACGGGGTCGGCGTGCGCTCGTTAAAATGCATTTTGGTGACGACTCTTCCGGGCAGAGCAGCAGGCGCGGGGCTGGTCGCGGGAAACACGGGCTCCATGTGGGCGGCGTTCACCTCGATGAAGACGGCCGGCACGGTGCCGACGCTCTCATACGAAAAGATGGTCCATGCCGGAACGTGAACCATCGAACCGCGCTTGGCGGTGAACGGTTCCTGATTCTCGATCTGCCAGCGCATCTCCCCTTCGAAGACCACCCACAGCGTCGGAACGGCAGGATGCAGGCGCGGGCTCTGCTTGCCACCTGGAGCCACGGACACATACTCGGCAGTCGCCTCACCGTCTTTGACGACCGTTTCTCTCCAATTGGGTTCGCCCTTGTGTTTGGCTTTCACTTCCGAGATCTTGTGATGCGGCTTGTTGGGGGCCACGTACCCCTTGCCGCCGGGGGCCCTCTGGATCCAAAACTCCTGGGTCTTGGCGGGCGTTTGTTCCTGCGCGCCGAGCCATGCGCCCGCCGCTGCCACGAAGACAAAGAGCGCAACCAATCGGATACGTTTACTCATACTTCCTCCGCCATTCTGGTTGAGCGATGGCGCGCGAACTGTCGCCAGGGCGCGACGGAGTATAGCGAGGTCCTGGCCCCAAGTCGACGGATCCCGATTCATCTCACTGTATGAAACGGGCTCTCAAGGTGACGAGGCCCCTACGTCAGCAGCCGATGCAGCCGCACGGCGGCGCGCAACACGCGCGCGTCCTGACCGCGATCGGCGGTGACCTGCAGCCCGAGAGGAAGCCCGCTGACGGGCATGGGAATCGAGACGGCGGGCGTGCCGAGCCCCGTCCACGGAGCATTGATTCGCGGGTCGCCGGTGTTCGAGAGGCCGCGGGGAGCAGGGCCCGTCGCTGCAGGAACCAGGATGACCTGCGTCGTTTTGTATAGCTCGCTCAATCGCGATTGTCCGTCCCGGATGTCCTTCAGTGCGCGCTCGTATTGCTCGACCGGCATCTTCAGGCCCTTCTCAACCAGATCTGCCAACTCGAGCAGCTTCGCTCCATGTTCCTTCCACCGTTGCTCGTGGAACCGCGCCGCTTCGTAGAACGCGATGTCGTTGGTGGCCGCGTCGAGGTTCTTCAGAAGGCCTGCGATGTCAACGGGGCGCGTGACGATGCCGGCCCGCCGGAGCGCGTCGATCGTTTTCTGAATCGCCGTGGCCATCTCGGCGTCGACCTCGGGCATCGGATCGGCCACACCGAAGGTCACTGTCTCGTCGCGTCCGGACGAATGTCCCATCGCCTCCCACAGCGCCAGCATGTCGGCCGGCGTCTGCGTGAAGAAGCCAATAGTATCCAGGCTTTTTGCGTATGGCAGCACGCCATCGAGCGATACAAGGCCGTAGCTTGGCTTGAAGCCGGTGACGCCGCAGTACGATGCGGGCCTGAGAATCGAACCCCGCGTCTGCGTGCCGAGCGCGAACGGCACCATGCCGGCCGCCACCGCCGCCGCCGAACCGCTGGAACTGCCGCCTGGTGTGTGCTCGAGGTTGCGTGGATTGCGCGTTGGACCCGGCGTGCGGTAGGCGAACGCGGTCGTGTGCGTCTTGCCGAGCAGGATCGCCCCGCGGCGTCGCAGTGACATCACGATGTCCGCGTCAGTGCTGCCGAGGCGGCCCTTGTAGATCGGCGAGCCGTACTCCGTCGAAAGCCCGCGCGTTTCCATGATGTCCTTCGCACCGAATGGAATGCCGCTGAGCGGACCGTCGCCGAGCGCCGGCTGCGGGGCCACCTGCACCCACGCGTGAATCTTCGGGTCCATGTCGCGGATGCGATCGAGGCAGGCCTTGACGCCGGCAGCGCGATCAGCCGGCGAGGCCTTCATCCACTGCGTCACGGTTTCGAGTCGCGGACTCTGTGCGGATGCGTTCGCGCGCCAGCCGACGGCCGCCGCCGAGATGCCGGCGAGGAAGCCGCGTCGAGTCACCGTCGTATTCGTCTTCTCGTGTGGGTTTTGCATTTGGCAGCCAGCTCCAGGGCGCCAATATAACGTGTGGCGGTTTCCCGTGCTCCATTAGATTCATCTTGACCTCCCAACCGCGACGTGCCGAGATAGCTCTCGCAAGAAGAGCGTCGGCGTTCGGTTGTGCGATGGCCGGCGTTAGTACCCGGCAGGGATCCAGTGAAGTTCAGGAGGGGTCATGGGCAAGAAACGCATCATCGCGTATTTCATGCACGAGCCGGAATTGGCCGAAGCCTCGAGACATATGACCAACGTCGAGGCAACGGACAGCTACCTGCTTGGCGACATCGAGGAAACTGACATCGGACAGATCGAGGCGAAGGGTCTGATCTGGCAGGAGGTTCCGGCGCCGGCGTCTCAGGAAACGCCGACGGCTGAAATGGCACGCTCTGCCGGGTTTCGCGGCACCCGTGCCGCTACTCGCGCAATCCCACCGCCCCCTCCGGCTGCCGTCGTCGATCCCAACGGTCCCAATTTCTACCTCCTGAGAGTAAACGGCCCCCTCGTTCCGGGGTATCGCCGGCAGTTAGAGGCGATCAGCGTCAAACCGGAGGAGCGGATCGCTGTTGGAACCTACATCGTCAAGCTCAATCCGGCACAGATTCCACAGGTGAGAGCGCTGCCATTCGTTCTCAGCCTGACGTTGTACGGCGAGATCGAAACCGAGCTGGCGACAGCCGCGCTTGGCACCCGCGGCATTGGACCCGCGCCCCAAACCGGAAGCAATCGCATCCTCACGTTTGACGTCCAGCTTCACGACCCTGCCGATCTGGCCGCCGCCGTTCAAACGATGAAGGGGCAAGGCTTGATGATTGCCGGGGCGAAGGGGAGGAAGATCCGCTTTCATGCGATGGAGGACGCGAATCTTGCCGCGTCCCTCGCGGCCGTCCGAGCACTTCCTCAGGTGAGAAAAGTCGAGCCTTATATCGAGCCCGAGTTGCACAACGACGTCGCACGCGTGTTGCTGGGAATCGATCCTGCGCAGCCCGGCGGTCCTGCCGTCGGCATGCCGCTGACCGGCGCCGGCCAGATCGTGGCGGTCGCGGACACCGGGATCGATCATCAGCACCAGGATTTTCAGGGGCGCATTGTCGGCAGAGTGGGCCTTGGCCGGCCCGGGGACACTTCAGATCCGCACGGGCACGGGACGCATGTCTCCGGCTCTGTGCTGGGCGACGGCGCGGCATCGAATGGGAAGTTTCGCGGTGCCGCCCCGGGTGCCCAACTGTATTTTCAATCGCTGCTCGACGCGAACGGGCGCCTGGGAGGATTGCCGCTGGATCTCGCGGATCTCTTCGAGGACGCCTATCAAAACAACGCGCGCATCCATAACAACAGTTGGGGGTCCGTCGTCGACGCCGAGTACACGATGAACTCGCTCGAAGTCGATGAATTCGTGGCGCAGCGGCGCGACATGCTCATCGTGATTTCGGCTGGGAACGAGGGACAGGCCGCGAATCGCCAGCACGCGCAGTTAGGCTTCGTCGAATGGCTGTCGATCGGCGCACCGGCGACGAGCAAGAACGCGCTGACCGTCGGCGCCTCGCGCAGCAACCGCACGAGCGGCGGATATTCGACGCTGACCTATGGCGCCGCCTGGCCGAATGATTTTCCGAATCCTCCGATTGCAGGCGAGCGAATCTCCGGAAACGCCGATGCACTGGCGGCGTTCAGCAGCCGCGGTCCGTGCACCGATCGGCGCGTCAAGCCCGACGTCGTGGCGCCGGGCACCGATATCCTGTCGTCGAAGTCGTCTCAAGCGCCCCTTCAACGATTCTGGGGGCCAGGGCCGTCGCCGCAGTACGCGTTCATGGGTGGCACAAGCATGGCGGCGCCACTCGTCGCCGGGTGCGCGGCCCTCGTGCGCGAGTACTACGCTTCCACCCGAAATCACCAGCCCAGCGCGGCACTCCTGAAGGCCACTCTCATCAACAGTGCCGGGCGGCTCAGCGGCGCAGATGCGATCGCTGATTTCGACGTGCGGCCGAACATGCATCAAGGCTTCGGCGCGGTTCACATGCCGTTTGCGGTGCCGAACCCCATTCATCCACAACTGCGTCTGGAATTCGTCGACGACTGGACGACACCGAACGGCCTGTTCGTGCAGACAGGGCAGTTTCGCCGCTATCAGATATCCGTGGCGGCCGGCATGGCGTTGAGTATTTGTCTGGTGTGGACCGACGCGCCCGGCCGCGCACTGCAGAACAATTTGAATCTCATCGTCGAGCTGCCAGGCGGGGCTGGAAAAGTCACCGGCAACCAGAACCTGCCGATGGCGCTCGGGCCGCTCGACCAGGAAAATAACGTCGAGGTCGTTCGGATCGACAACCCGGCAGCCGGCAACTATCGTATTCAGGTCACCGTCTCCAACCTCTTGAGCGCGAATCAGGATTTCGCTCTTGTGGTGACCGGGGCATTAACATCGGGGCTGGTGCCGGTCTCCTAAGGGGAACCAGGCAACGCGAAAGGGCCTACCACTTCATGTTCAACATACACGCGCTGCAAGCAGCGTTTGGCGATTGTCTGATTCTCGAGTTCGGCACCGCCGCGAGCCGGAAATTCGTACTCATCGACGGTGGACCTTCAGGGACATATCAGACATCTCTGAGAGCCGAGTTGCAGAAGATCGGCCAGGCGGGCGGGACGATCGAGCTCGCCATCCTGAGCCACGTGGATTCGGATCACGTCATCGGCCTCATCGATCTGTTTTCGGAGTTGCGTCAGCAGACGGCGCCGATTGCGGTAGGCGGCTTGTGGCACAACTCATTCAGCGACACGATCGGCAGCGGCAACAATATAGAAGCGCGTGTCAAAACGATGGTGGCGGGCATCGCCGGCGCCGAAGGCGTGATGGCCGCGACAGCCGATGAGGTCGCCACGATCGGCGAGGGCCGCAAGTTACGCCTTGACGCGCTTGCGCTTCAAATAAAGATCAACGACGGATTTCAGAACGGGTTGATCTCGCTCGACTCGTCACCCACTGCCGTGCAGTGGGGCAATCTTGACGTGACTGTCGTCGGTCCGACAACCGTAAACCTGAACAACTTGAAACAGGCATGGTCCGATTGGCTTGACGCCAACGAGTTGGCGATAGGGGCCGGCGATCCCTTCGTCGCGGCGATGGCGGACCAAAGCAAGCCGAACCTGAGCAGCATCATGCTGCATATCAAAGATGACTCGGGCAAGACGGCTCTGTTCACCGGCGATGGCCGCGGCGATCATCTGCTGCAAGGCCTCAATCAAGCCGGCCTGCTGGACGCGCAAGGCAAGCTGCACGTGGACGTGTTCAAGCTGCCGCACCACGGCAGCGACCGAAACGTCACGAAGACGTTCTTCAAGAACGTCACCGCCGACCATTACATCGCGTCGGCCAATGGCAAAGACGGGAATCCCGACCTGTCTACCCTCATGTGGCTGGTTCAAACGGCACACGATCAGGGCCGGCACATCACCATTCACGTGACGAACGAAACGAAATCTACAACTGACCTGGTGACCGACTTCGACCCGCAACAATTCGGCTACACGCTGAATGTCATGCCATCGGGCACACCGTCGATGGTCTTGCAGGTGTCCTGAAAAAGGGCGTTCCACTCGCCTGCATTGACACGGGGCTTTCAAGAATCATAAAGTCCCCGCCACCCCAGAGCTGCGTCTCCCCGCTGCACTCGCGTTGCCCGTGTTCGGAAAGCGCATCGGTTGCGTTTACTCGTTTACGGAGGAGTCGACAATGAGGTCAACAACCTTGAACAGCTGTGCGGGCCTGAAGTTATGGACGTTGGTCGGAGTGCTGGCCGTCTCGCTTGTGTCCACACCGTCGGCAGCTAGAGCGGATGTCTTGCTGGACTGGAATGAAATCGCGGCGCGCACGGTAATCCCCGGGCAGAGTCCCTTCGCCCAGGCGCGACTGATGGCCATCGTGCACCTCGCGATGTTCGAGGCCGTCAACGCCGTCACTGGCGAGTACGAGCCGTATCTCAGCAATCCGATCACTGCCCCGCCCGTCACGTCGGCTGATGCGGCGGCCATTGCGGCCGCGTACAAAGTCCTCAAGAACTACTTTCCCGGGAATGTGGCGATCGACACCGATCGCGCGAACGCGCTGGCGGCGATTCCGGACGGATTGGCGAAAACCAACGGCATCGACGTTGGCGAAGACGCAGCCGACGCGATGATCGCGCTTCGTGCCGCCGATGGATCCGCGCCGGCGACCTTCTTCGTGCCTTCGTCTACATCGGCCGGTGACTGGCAGATGACGGTAGGTTGCACGGCTGCCGGCGGCAATTTCTATCAATGGAAAGATGTGACGCCTTTCGGCATCGAGAGCCCGTCGGACTTTCTTCTTCCCGCGCCACCGTCGCTGCCCAGCAACAAATACGCGAAGGACTACTTCGAGGTGAAAACCGTGGGCGCCTTGAACAGCACCGATCGCCCGGCGGAGCGGGCCGAGGTCGCCAGGCTGTACGCCGCTTCGTCACCGAGTTTCGCGGTCAGCTCGGCCGCCCGACAGGTCGCCGCGGCGAAGGGTCTGTCGCTCAGCGAGAACGCGCGTGCGTTCGCACTGATCATGATGGGCATCAACGACAGCCTCATCGCGTCGTTCTACAACAAGTATCACTACATCTACTGGCGTCCGGAGACGGCGATCCCCGCAGGTGCGGTGGACGGCAACGACAAGACGGATCTCGACGCGACCTATGCGCCGTTCATCCCCACGCCGTGTTTCCCGAGCTACCCGTCAAACCACGCCAGCGGCACGAACGGCGGTCTGGAGATGATGCGGCGTCTCTTCGGCGCCGCGGGCCATGACATCACGTTCACGAACACTGTGCCCCCGCTCCGATCCCTGCCGTCAGCGGTCATCACGCGGCATTACACGCAGCTCAAACAGATCGCCGACGATGTCGACGACGCACGCGTGTATGGCGGGATCCATTACCGGTTCGACCAGGAGGGCGGCAACGTACTGGGCCGCGCTATCGCGACGGAGATCTACAAGAACAATCTACGCCCGGTGCACGGTCAGCAGTAAGCTGGGCCATGACCTCGATGGTCGTGAGACTCGCCGCGGCAATCGGGGCGATCTGGACACGCCACGAGGTGACGCTTGGGCGGGCCGCGGTGTTGCTCGGGCTCGCGGCTATCGCTATCGCTCAGCCGATCTTCGAAGTCGTATCGAACAGTCAGGAGTTCTTCGCCGCCAGGGGGACAACGGCCGCGACAGCCGTCGCGGCCGTTGTCATCATCTGCTTCGGCGTGCCCTTGGCGCTCCTCGGCATCGAGCGCGCGATCCGAGTGGTCAGCCGGCCCGCGTCCGGGATCTTTTTCGGTGTGGTGTTGGCGGTGCTGTCGACGGCCCTCGTCATGCCGTGGCTCCGACCGCTCGAAGTGCTCACGTACCCACGGGATGTCGTGGCCGGCGGGCTCGTCGGGATCCTCGTGGCGCTCGCGTACGCCAGAAGCCACGTCGCTCGCCAGTTCCTCACGGCGCTGGCACCCGCGTCGCTCGTCGTTCCGCTGCTCTTTCTGGCCGATCCCGGCATCCAACAGAGCCTGCTGGCGTCTGCATCGGGGGCAGCGCTACAGACGATCGAGCGGACGCCGCCGATCGTGCTCGTCATATTCGACGAGCTGCCGTTGAACAGCCTGCTGACGGCTGATGGAAATCTCGATGCCGGCCGGTACCCGAATTTCGCCGCGCTCGCGCGCGAGTCCTATTGGTTTCGCAACGCCAGCACGGTGGCATCCAACACCAGCCATGCCGTGCCTGCCATTCTGTCGGGACGATACCCAACCGCGGTGAATAGCGTCCCGACGATGCAGTACTACCCGGTCAATCTATTCACGACGCTGACACCTCGCTACGACGTATCCGCCTCCCTCAGGTTTCAGAAGCTGTGTCCGCCCAGAGCGTGTGACAACTCGGCGGACTCCGCGGACTCGCTCGATTTGCTCCTGTCGGACCTGGGGTTCGTGTGGCTGCACATCGTTCTGCCGGTCTCGCTCACAGACGCATTGCCGCCCGTGACCGAGGACTGGGCGGAGTTCGGCCGCCCTGCTACAAGGGAGAAAGTACAAAGAGGAGGTGGCCGCGCCGGAGTGTTCGCGCGCTTCCTGTCGTCTATCGACGGTCGGCCTGCGCGGGCGTACGTCATTCACTCGATGCTGCCGCACATGTCGCTCGAGTTTGTTCCGTCGGGGAGGCGGTACCGTCTCCCCGACCGCGAGACGGCCATATTCCGCCGAAGCCGGTTGTTCGAGCGGTCGAGCGCCGCGTTCGCCGTCAGCCTCTATCAGCGGCATCTCGCGCAGGTCGGATTCGTGGACCGTCTGGTTGGCGACCTCGTCAAGAGGTTGCGCGAAACCGGAACGTTCGACAAGGCTCTCGTGATTGTCACAGCCGACCATGGCGCGAGCTATCGCGAAGGCCGATCCCGGCGGACGCCACAGCAGGGCCGCAATCTCTCCGACATCCTCCGCGTGCCGCTCGTGTTGAAGCTGCCGGGCCAGAGCCGCGGCGAGGTCGTAGACCGGATCGTCGAGACGGTCGACATCCTGCCGACGATTCTCGATGTCGTCGGCGCGAAGACATCGCTTCACTTCGACGGGCGCTCGATGATCGACAATCGAGTACCCGCCCGATCCTCACCCAACTTCGTCTGGCGGAATCGGCAGATCGTGAACGTGCGGGCCGTGCAGGATTTGCCCGCAGAGGATGCATCGAGCCTCGACCGCAAGGAGCGCCTGTTCGGGCGCGGAGACTTCACAGGATTGTATGCGCCACCTGACGCGCGGCATTTGCTGGGTGCGAAACGCTCGGCGGTGCATGCGGTGCCCGGCGTGCGAATCGGCATTCGCAACAGCGAGCAATTTCGAGCCGTCGACCTCGCCGTCGATCCACTTCCCATCTACATCACCGGCGTCCTGCACACAACGCGATCGGAGCCGCTGACCGTTGCTGTCTTCGTGAATGAAGCTATCGCGGCGGTCACCCAGTCATACCGAGAGCGGGGCGCTCACCTGTTTGGCACGCTCATTCCCGAGACATCGCTGCGAGATGGCAGCAACACGGTGACCGCGATCGCCCTTCAGGGCAACGCGGCGCCGCCGGTGCCCGCGCCTCGTTAAAAGCGGCGCTCTACATTCGGCGCGTCGTGCGCTACGATGCCCCATCAACAGATGAGGTGGGCTCTGAAAGGAGCAGTGATGTCTCGCAGCGGGGTGTCGTTCGGAGCGGTGTCATGTGCGGTGGTCGCCATCGCAGCGTTATTGACGGCTCAAGGGCCGGCCAATGAATTCACTCCCGACAATACCTTCAGCGGCTCGAGCCTGAATGGATGGACACCGCTCGGAGCGGTGGACTGGCAGGCGCAATCTGGTGAGATCGTCGGGCGGCCGAGGACAAATCAGGGCGGCTGGCTCGTGCTCGGCAAGTCGTACCAGGACGTCAATTTCTTCACACGCTTCCGCTGCTCTGGGCCGTGCCAGGCAGGCGTGGTGTTCCGGCTGCAGAAGACCGAAGCGGGCATGACAGGTGTGTACGTCTCGCTCGCGGATGGCGATCTCAAAACGTATCGCGTGACGCTGGATGCGGAAGGCCGCATCACCAGGCGCGATCCGTTGCGTCCGGCCGGGCCGTTCCTGCGAGTGGCGCCACCACCGGCCGCCGCTGATGCGAACGCCGCTGCGGGGCGCGGCGGTTTTTCGATGGTCGGCGCGGGCCGCGGCGGCGGACCCGTGACGCTGCCTACACCGCTGCCCGAGCTGATGCCCCCGCCGGCGGGAATTCGGCCCGATGACTGGAACCTCCTCAGCATCACGATGGACGCGAACGTCGTCCGGCCGATTCTGAATCGCTCGTACGACTTCATACCGGGCGCGACGGATGAGCGCGACGACTACGGTTCGATCGCGCTGTACGCCGGGGGCGGCAGCGAGGTTCGCTTCACGGACGTGTCGTTCAAGGATCTTCACTTTCGACGGAACCCACCGGAGCAGGTGTCATCGCGGTTCCGGATGCAGCGGATCGACGAGTTCTATCAGTCGTGGGGCGCAACGACAGGAGACTTCAACAAGGACGGCGTGCTCGATGTCGTGGCGGGCCCGTACTACTATCTGGGTCCCAGCTACACGACGCGCGGAGAAATCGACATTTCCCCTGCGCAGGCGCCAAGCATCAGCTTCGCCCGCACGATGATCGATTACGCGTACGACTTTACCGGGGACGGCTGGACGGACGTGCTCGCGGGCGAGTCGCGCCCGATGCACCTCTATGTGAACCCGAAAGGTGAAAATCACCGCTGGGCCAAGTATCCGGTACTGCCGCAGATCACAAGCGAGCTCGCACTGATGCGCGACATCGACGGCGATGGCAAACCGGAGATCGTCTTCGGCACCGGCGGCGTCGGCGGCACCGTGGCGTTCGGATGGCCAGACCCGGCGAATCCGACGGCGCCGTGGCCGACGCATACGATTTCGGAACGCGGTCCGGCGCATGGACATGGCCTCGGTGCCGGCGACATCAATGGCGACGGACGGATCGACGTCCTTCAGGCCGCCGGATGGTGGGAGCAGCCCGCAGCGGGCCCGCGTTCAGGTCTCTGGGCGTATCACCCGTACGCCTTCGGCCGATGGGGACGCTCGGAAGGGGCGGGCGGATCCGAGATGGTGGTGTTCGACGTGAACGGCGACCGTCTGAACGACGTCGTCGCCGGACTGAACGCCCACGGATTCGGGCTCGCCTGGTTCCAGCAGAAGCGCGACGCGTCGGGACAGATCACGTTCGAGCGCCACATGATCATCGACGACTTTTCGACGAAGAACACCGGGGGCGTCACCATCACGGAGATGCACGGCGCGACGATGGCCGACATCGATGGCGATCGCATTCCCGATTTCCTGACAGGAAAGAGGCTGTTCTCGCACCAGGAGAGCTGGGTCGATCCGGACCCGTACGGCGAGGCGGTGCTCTACGCGTTCCGCACGGTCCGCAATTCACGCGCGCCTGGCGGAGCGGAGTTCGTTCCCGAGCTGATCCACAACAAGTCGGGCGTGGGGTCCCATCTCACCGCCGCCGATCTCAACAACGACGGCCTCATCGACATCGTGACGTCCACCAACCGCGGCACGTTCATTTTCTGGGGCCAGCGCCGGCGGTAAACGCGACCGGCTGAGCGTCATGCGGCCGCCGGGTTGTCCCGCCGGTCAGCTCGCGCGTACACGTTGCGGTGCGTCTTCACCACGATCCCATGCTCGACCAGTACGGTGATCACCACCTCGCACGTGGCGCCGTCCAGGCACCACATCCGTTGCATCTGCCGTTCGGTCAGTTGGAGTCCGGGCATTTCGCGGTACTCACTTTCGATGCGTGCCACCAACGATATGACGTCTGTTTCTTCCACCATGAGTGATACCTCCGCGCGCCAGGAGAAAGAAATAGCGACAAACCGAAGACGCCGGGGGATGCGTCTTCGGTCTGCCTCCGACACACTTACGGCTTGGGTGCCGCTGTGTGAGCTGCCTGTGGCTTCGATGGCTGAGCGGTGACGGCGGTCGCCACGAAAGTCTTTCCATCCTCGCGATAACGGATGTCGACTTCCGTGCCCACGGCGACCGTTCCCTGCAGGTGTGTGGCGGGATTCAGCGCGAATGTCATGTCTCCACCCGACTTGCCCTTTCGGGTGACTACGAGCGTGCTCGCATCGATCGATTTGACGACCCCTTTCGTGGCGTGCGTCGGAACCGCGTGCGTCGATACGTGTTTCGAAGGGGGAACCGTTTGTCCCTGCTCCCTCGATTCCCAGATGCCGGTCAGCCGGTACCGGTTCTCGTATTTGTCGAACGTCAGTGACGGCGCGTCACCGGCTGGATCGTGGCCTGACGCTGTCCGGGTCAGCACGAACGTGCCGGCCTTCGTTCCGTGTTCCCCTTGAATCAACCACACTGACGGGGTTGTTTCCTCGCTCTCCACCCGGTACTCTCCGGCTGGAAGGGTCTTCCCCTGGACGATGAACGGAAACGGCACTTTCACATCGACGGGTAATGCGCCCGCTGTACCGCCCGCCAACATCACCAGCCCGGCAGCAAACAGCACTGCCTTCTTTGTCATCGACAACAACATGCTGACCTCCTCTCGCGCTAGATTGCGCTTCGTCATCTACAGGTATTTGACGAAGTGGAGGTGAGGCCACCATGAACCCGGGATTAAGTTCCGTTAATGTGCGGAGCGGGGGGCGATTGGAAGGCTGATCGTGAATGTCGAGCCCTGACCGGGCTGGCTATTGACGTCGATCCGGCCGTGGTGGCGGTCGATGACCCACTTCGCCAGGCTGAGGCCAAGTCCGACGCCTTCGACGCCGCGTGACCTGGCCGGGTCTGCGCGAAAGAAGCGTTCAAAGATGTGGGGCTGGGCATCGGGATCGATGCCGATGCCCGTATCGCGAACGGAGAGTCGCGCGACGGCGCCCATGCGCGACACGTCCACGACGACACGTCCGCCGTGCGGTGTGAACTTGATCGCGTTGTCGAGGAGATTCAGGACGACCCGCTTGAGCCACTCCGCATCGCCTTGCACGATCACATCGTCCGCGTGCTCGCATTGCATGGCGATCCCTTTCGATTGGGCCACCGGCTCGATCTGGTCGACGAGCGATGTCGCGAGCATTCCGAGATGGACCGGACCAGCTGCGAGCGGAATCTCTCCGGCTTCTGCCTGGGCGAGCACCAGGATCTGATCGATCAAACGTTTGAGTCTGTCGATTTCCTCGAGCTGGCTCGCAGACCGCTGCAGCAATATCTCGTCGTCTGTCCGCTGCAACATCGTCATTTCGATATCGCCGCGGAGCGCCGCCAGCGGCGTCCGCAGCTCATGCGCAAGCGCCGTGCTGAACTGGCGCATTTCTCCGATCGCTTGCTCGAGGCGTTCGAGCGTGTCGTTGAAGGCGGTGGCCACGTTGTCCAGTTCGTCCCTTGCACCACGAACGGGTATCCGGCGGCTGAGATCCTCGATGTTGATCGTCCGCGTCGACTCGGCGAGCCGCGCAAGCGGCGTCAGCGCGAATCGCGCCATCCACCGCCCAATCACGAACGTGACGATGAGCCCGGCGGGCACACCTGTAAAGAGTAGAAAGAGAAAACGCGCCAGCGCGCGATCCATCGGCAAGAGTGAGACGCCCACCTGCAGCAGATAGCTGTGGCCGTTGCCCGGCGTCAGCACGCTGTTCGAGAGGCGAAGCCTTCCGTAGTCGGTATTCACGTCGAAGATGCGCTGCTGATCGCGAAACTGGCCCACCTCGGGCGGACTGAACTCGAGCCCCAGCGGTCTCAGCGCATCCGACTGGACGAGAAGTTGACCCGAGGCCGTGTCGAACAGCTGGTAGTACCGTGTGGCCTCTTCGACGAACGCGGCCTCCGCCGGATCCGTCTTGTCGAAGACGACAGTCGGGGTCGGGTCTCCGAATCGCAGATAGCCGTGGAGCCCGGTGGTGAGCTCAGACAGATTTGCCGTGACGTCGGCATCGAGCTGATAGGCGAGCACTCGGTAAAACACCACGCTTGTGGCGACCAGCAGCACGCCGAACACGGCCGTGTAGATGAGCGTCAGCCGCGAGCGAAGCGTCAGCGTCACGGAGGGGCATCCGTCAGCATGTATCCGACACCTCGAACGGTGTGAATCAACGCCGCGTCGAAGCCTCGATCGACTTTGTTCCTCAGCGAATTGATGTGCACTTCGACCACGTTGCTGACGCTGTCGAAATGGATGTCCCACACGTGTTCGATGATGAGCGACTTCGTGATCGGCCGGCCGCTGTTGCGCATCAGGTATTCGAGGAGTGAATACTCCTTCGGCTTGAGGTCGATGCGTCGCCCAGCGCGCCGCACGGCTCGCGTGAGCGTGTCGAGCTCGAGGTCTGCGACGCGAAGCACGTTTTCGCGAGGCGTCCCGCGGCGGAGCACGGCGCGGAGGCGCGCAGAGAGCTCTGCCAGCGCGAACGGCTTCACCATGTAGTCGTCGGCCCCGCTGTCGAGGCCGGCGACCCGGTCGTCAACGCCATCTTTTGCGGTCAGAATCAGCACTGGCAGCGACGGCTTTCGCGCCCTGATGTCGCGAAGTACCTGAAACCCCGAGCGGCCCGGCAGCATCAGGTCGAGAACCACTGCGTCGTAATCGACCGAGCGCGCCTGTTCGCCCGCACCTCCGCCGTCATGCAGGACATCGACGGCATACCCTTCCTGTTCCAGGCCGGTCTGCACGAAATTCGCGACCTTCCGGTCGTCTTCAATCACCAGGATGCGCACGGAGCCTGCTGTGTGTTCATTTGAGAAAGATCTTCCGGTATCCACCCGCAATCAGCGCCGCGATATCAGCGAGCACCCGCGCCAGTCGAAGGCCGCCCGGATATGCGAGATAGTGGGGCTGCCAGACGGGATCGAACTTCTCCTTGAAAGCTCTGAGGCCTTGAAAGTTGTAGACGTTTTCTCCGTACTCGTAGAGAAACGAGGCAAGGCGGTTCCACAAGGGCGCCACCGGCGAGGTCTCGAAGCCTGAGAGCGGAGCCATGCCCATCGCGAACCAACGGTATCCCATTTCCTTCCCCCACAACATCACGTGGGCGAACAGCGCATCCATGACGTCCTTGGGCGCGCGATCGTCGTACCGCATCAAATCCGTTGAGAGCTCGAAGCGTTGCGCGCCAGTCCACAGATTGGCAAAGGCCACGATTCGGCCACCTTGCTCGACAACCGCAATCGGGAAACGCGCGATGTATTCGGGATCGAAGAAACCGAGCGAGAACCCCTTCTCACCGCCCGCGCGCCGCGCGAGCCAGTCATCGGAGACCGCGCGCAACTGGTCCATCACACCGGCAGCCTGGCCGATCGGCACGATCCGGAACGTTGCCTGCTCTCGCTCGAGACGATGGATCGCGGAACGATATTTCTTCCCACGACTCCCTTCCAGCGTGAACGCATTCAGAACGACCCGCGCCTCCTCGCCAAGTTTGACAAACGTCAGCCCAACATCTGCGTACCGATCCAGGTGCTCGCGCGAAATCTCGTAAAACACCGGAACGCCGCCGAAGTCGTCGCATTTTTCCAGGAACAGCCGGATGAGCGCGCCCATCTGTTGGGGAGGACCGACCGGATCCCCGAGCGCAGCCCACGTCCGCCCTTGCACGCCGTACATGACGAACCCGGACTTGTCCTCGTTGAACAGAACGGCCTTATCGCGCAGGAACACGAGGGACGGGAAGGTCACAGTCTGTGTTGCGATGATCGCTGCGGCGGCGTCCATGTCTGCGTCGGAGGGCTTCGGCGCCTCGTGCGGCGCGTAGCCAATCAACCGCGCGAGTGCGAACAGCAACACCGTCACTCCCGCACCAACCGTGGCTCGCAGCATGCGTGATGCCTCGGCGTGCAGCTCGAATTGCCACCAGAGCTCGTTCGAGTACTCGATATGCTTGAAGGCGAAGAAGCCGAGCCATGTCGAGGCGGCGAGCGCTGCAAGAAGAGCCGCGATCCAGCCTGGTGAAAGACGCGTATCGAAGAGCGCCGCGCGACGATCGAACGCCGGTCGCGCCCGCCAGAGGACGAGCAGGATGACGCCGAGGATGATCGCCTCTTCGTAGTCGGCTCCTTTCATCAGCGACGCCATGATGCCGATGGCCATTGCCACGACCGTTAGGACGTACGCCGCATCGAGTCGCCGCGCAAGGCCCTGAGAGAGGAGCAGAAGGGCGGCGCCAACGATGCTGCCGGCGAAGTGCGACAACTCGATGAGGCCGAGGGGAAGCACGCGATTCAACACGCCGAGGCGGCCCGCAGCGGCGGGAGTGGCGCCCGACGCCAGCATCACGACACCCGACAAGAACGTGAAGATGGCGAGCACCCGTGGCGTCAGTTGCTCGGTCAACCATCCCAGCGTGGCAGTTAGACGAGCGGCTTGCGATCGCCGCTGGCGGAGCTCGTCTGCGACGAGCGCAAGAGCTGCGACCGACAGCGGAAGCAGGTAGTACACCGCGCGATACGCAATCAGCACCGGCAGCAGCGCGGTTGACGGAATGTACGGCTTCAAGAGAAGCACCATCAGCCCCTCGAATACACCCACGCCACCGGGAACGTGGCTCACCAGCCCGAGCAGCTGGCATGCCACGAACGCTCCCAGAAATGCGAGGAATGGGACGCTGCCCGCCGGAATGAGCACGTACAGGACCGCCCCGGCGATCGTCCACTCCAGAATGGAAATACCGAGCTGCGCGATCGCAATACGAGGCGATGGAAGCGGCAGCTCCATGCGTCGAAATCGGATCGGGCCAAGGCGCAGACCTGCCGCGGCGACGTAGCCCACGCTCGCAAACATCAGCAGCCACCCGACGGGCGCCAGGATGGCCGGAGCCGATACGCCAAACCCGCGCGTCAGCGGGCCGATCGCGAGACTGAGTCCTCCGATCAGGAGGAGACCGAGCCAGAAAGTGACGACGTAGGAAAAGACCACCCGCGAGAGTTCCTCTGCGGTGATGCCCCAGCGCGTGTAGAGGCGGTATCGCACTGCAGCCCCGGACAACATCGCAAACCCGACGTTGTTCGAGATGGCATAGGCCAGGAATGACGTCATGACCACGCGCCGCCACTGCGGACGACGGCCGATATACATGAACGCCAGGAAGTCGTAGCCGGTCAGGACAGCGTAGTTTGCCGCTGTGAGCAGGAGGGCGAGGACAATGCGCTGTGCTGGAATACTCGAAACGTTGGCGATGAGACCGTGCCACGAGATGGTGCGCAACTCCGTCCGCAGGACTTCGAGCGCTGCCACGAACAGCAACAGTCCAATCAGCGCGGGCATCGCCGCGCGCACGCGATCCTGAAGGGTGCTCAATGCGGGCTGTGTTCGTTCACCCACGCAATCGCCTCCAGGAGTTGCCGGTCGAATTCGTCCAGGTTGTCGCTGAATTGATGATTCGAGGCCTTGACGATCCAGAGCCGCTTCGGGTCGCCAGCGCGGTCGAGCAGGCGCGCGACTTCGGCGGCCGATATGAACTCGTCGTGAGTCGAGTGAATGGCCGCCAGCGGAATCGGCGCGACCCGGTCGATAATGGCCGCTACGCGGAACGCGGGCTCATCCGGTACCCCGTGAGTCACGTAGATCGCCATGTCCTTCCACCGCCAGGCGAGCTCGTTGATGTTGGGAAGTCCGAGACCGATGACGCCCGACACAGCGGCCTTCGTGTCAGGGTTCGTCGCGGCGAGCACCGAGAGACCCGCACCTTCGGAAACGCCGATGAGGATCGGCTTCTTGCCGGTTGCTTTCGTCGCAAAGTTTGCCAGTACGCGGTAGTCGCCCGGTTCCTCGTCGGTGCGCAGCGTCGCATCTCGCGAGGTGAAACTCGACAGGTAGGCCTTTACATCGAATCCGACCACGAAGAACCCGTGTGCTGCCAGGAACTCGGCGACGTGAGGCCCAAGATGAATCCAGCCGCCGTCTCCACTCGACAGGATGATCGGATCCCCTCGGGGAGGGCCGTAAAGGTACAGTGATTGCTCAACTCCGCGGATGAGGAGCGCCTCTCGGCTCGACGGCACTCGTGGTGTTGCGGCCCCGGCACAGCCGGCTACGATCACGGCGAGTATCGCCCATCGCCTTGCCATCGAATCCATGTTAGCTGGTCTCGCTACCCGGGCTATGATTCGTCCATAACGTGGCTGACCTGTCCAGACGCGAATTCGCCGCCCTCGCCGCCGCGGCCGCCGCCGCGCCGTTCGTACCGACGACGACCGTGTTCGGTGCGCCAGCCGTCACGGCAGGAGAGGTGATCGAGCGGATCAAGAAGAACATCGGCGTCGATTGGAAGTCTGACTCCGTCGACACACTAAAGGCCGGGGACGTATCGACCGTCGTGAAGGGAATCGTCACCACATCCATGGCGACGATGGCCGTGTTGCAGCAAGCCGTCAAAGCCGGCGCGAACGTCGTTTTCACCGCACAGCCGACGTTCTACGCGAGAGCCGACGTGCCGACGCCGCCCGCGGGCCGTGGAGAGGCGAACCAGGCACCCGCGCCGGATCGAGTCTTCACTGCCAAGAACGAGTTCATCACCAGGAACAGACTCGTCGTGTTCCGCTTGAGCGATCACTGGCGCCAGCGGCGTCCCGACCCGTTGGCACAGGGCCTCGCGGCGGCGCTCCGTTGGTCGAAGTACCAATCGAGGGACGATGCTCAGCGGCTCGATATTCCTGCGATCGCTCTTGATGCGCTGGTGAGCAATGTGAGAGACGCGCTGCGATCGCGCGGCGGTATCCGTATCATCGGCGATCCTCGCACGTCGGTGATGCGGATTGGCCTCCTCCCCGGCACGACTCCTGTTCAGGCGGCCCTCAAGATGCTGCCGAATGTCGACGTCATCGTCGCGGGCGAAGTGCGCGAGTGGGAGACGGTCGAGTACGTGAGGGACAAAGTGTTCGCCGGCGAGAAGAAGGGACTGATTCTCATTGGGCGCGTCGTGTCGGAGGAGCCCGGGATGGCGATCTGTGCCGACTGGCTGAAGACCTTCGTCCCAGAAGTTCCAGTTCGCCATATCTCTGCCGGCGATCCGTATTGGAGACCGGCCTGATGACCGCGGGGGAAGTCGTCGAACGCATCAAGAAAAATCTTGGCGTGCCCTGGCGCGATGCCACGTACCGGGATACGTTCAAGTTCGGCGGACCCGACACGACAGTCACTGGCATTGCGACGACTGTCTTCTGCTCATTCGAGGTTCTTCAGCGGGCCAGCGCGGCTGGCTGCAACATGATCATCCCGCACGAGGACACCTACTGGAGCGATCGCGACGACGTGACGATCGTCAGCGGCGATCCGCTGTTCACGACGAAGGTCGATTTCATGCGGAAGAACAACATGGTCGTCTTCCGCATCCACGATCACATGCACGCGCAACGTCCCGACTTCACGTATGTCGGTTCCGCACGCGACGTCGGTCTCGACGCGAAGTACGAAACGGCGCCGAACTCCCACAGGTTCGTCGTTCCCGAAACCACACTCGGCGCGTTGGCCGCTGAGGTGAAAAAACATACTGGCGCGCGCGCGTTGAGAGTTGTCGGTAACCCCGATGCCAAGGTCAGCAGGATCCAGCTCGGCGTCGGTTACGCAACGCCGCCAGTCCACACTCCGGAGATCGACGTCGTCATCAGCGGCGAACAGCAGGAGACCGACACCATGCTGGACAGCCCGGAGTACGTCCTCGACGCGATCGCGCTCGGCATCAACAAGGGTTGGATCATGCTCGGCCACGCGGTCTCCGAGGAGGCCGGCATGCTGGAGATGGCGCAGTGGATCCACGGGTTTGTCCCGGAAGTGCCGGTTCAGCTCGTCAAGGCCGGCGAGCCGTTCTGGGCTCCGAGGTGACGCGCGCGCACGGCTGATGCGTCGACGATGACTCGGTTCGCTGGGGTCCACTTCGATCTCGAAGCGCGTGGCACGACAGCAGCGCGCGAAATACGTGGCGGCATCGCCACGTTCCTGACGATGGCGTACATCCTGTTCGCCAATCCGTCGATCCTTGCATCCGCGGGAATTCCGTTCGAGGCCGCCGCTGCCGGCACCGCGGCAGCCGCGGCGATCTGCACCATCTTGATGGGGCTCGGCGCGAACTTTCCGCTCGCGCTGGCGCCCGGCATGGGGCTGAACGCGGTTGTCGCCTTTCAGGTCGTAGGGCAGACCGGGTCGTGGCAGTCGACGATGGGACTTGTCGTGCTGAACGGCCTCGTCGTGCTCGCGCTGGTGCTCGTCGGCGTGCGCGAGGCCGTGATGAGAGCGATTCCGCTCGACCTGCGCCGCGCGATCAGCGTGGGGATCGGGCTCTTTATCGCGCTCATCGGAGCGGTGAACGCGAGGCTGGTCGTCATTCCGTCCAGCTCGGTGGCGGCGCTCGGCAGGGATCCATTTGCGATCGTCCCACCCGTCACCCACGGGTCGCTGCATGCTCCCACGCCGCTGATCGCGCTCGCGGGCCTGCTGATCATTGCGTTTCTGCTGTCGAGAAAAATTCCTGGAGCGATCGTCATCGGAATCATCAGCGCCACTGCCGCGGGTCTGTTGCTCGGCGTATCGCAGTGGCCCGCCGGGGCGTGGCTGCGGATGCCGCGATTCGACACGGTCTTCCAGGCCGACCTGAGAAGCGCGCTCGACGTTCGATATGTGCCGCTGCTGCTTTCGATCGTCATGGTGGATTTTTTCGACACCCTCGGCACCGTCACCGCGATTGCGGAAACCGGCGACCTCTACGACCGCGCGGGACGCGTGCCGCGGCTCCGCTCGATTCTGGCCATCGATTCATTGAGCGCTGTCATCGGCGGCGTCTTTGGAGTGAGCTCGGTGACGTCGTACATCGAATCCGCGGCAGGCGTCGCCGAGGGCGCGCGGACCGGTTTGCACAACGTCGTCGTCGCCGCTCTGTTTGCCGTCTGCATCTTCGCGGCGCCGCTGATCGCCGTCGTTCCTGCCGCCGCAACGGCGCCTGCGTTGATCATCGTCGGGTTCCTGATGTGCCAGCAGATCGTCCGGATGGACTTCGCCGCATTGGACACCGCGATTCCCGCGTTCCTGATCCTTTTGATGACGCCGCTGACGTTCTCAATCTCTCACGGCATCGGCTATGGGTTCATTGCCTTCGTGGGGATCAAGCTGCTGCGGGGACGTCCACGCGACGTGCAGCCGATGATGTATGCCGCGGCCGCGCTCTTCGTCGCCTACTTCGGCGCGATGTAAGCGCCAGCCGTCCGCGCTGGCACTATTTCGGCGTCAGCTTCAAGAGCTTGCTGGTCGGTGGAGTGCTCGGGCTCATCGAAGGCGTGCCGCTGTCTGTGAACACATAGACGGCGCCGTCGGGACCGACGCGAACGTCCCGGATCCGCGTGCCGAGATCCGTCAGTAAGGGTTCTTCCGCGACGACCTTGTCATTCACGATCGTCAGCCGGTCGAGCAACGCGCCGCGCAACCCTCCGACAAACAAACTGTTTTTCCATTGCGGAAACAGGTTGCCGGTATAGAACGCCAGGCCCGACGGCGCGATGACGGGATCCCAGTAGTAAATGGGCTCAACCATACCGTCCATCCGCGTCACGCCGATCGGCGTGCCGGGATAGTCGATGCCGCGCGCGACCAACGGCCAACCGTAGTTCTTGCCTTTCTCCACGATGTTCAGCTCGTCGCCGCCGCGAGGCCCGTGATCGTTTTGCCATAGCCGCCCCGTTCGGGGATCGAAGGCGAGGCCTTCAGGGCTGCGGATACCGTAGGCCCAGATTTCCGGCAGCACACCGGCCTTCCCGATGAACGGATTGTCCGCGGGTGGCGTGCCGTCCGGTGTGATGCGGATGATCTTGCCAAGGTGGTTGTCGAGCTTCTGCGCGACGTCCCATGGCGGCGAATCCGATCGGTCCCCAAGGGTCATCAGCAGATTGCCGTCTTTGGCGATCACGATACGGCCGCCCGTCTTTGCTCCGAGACGCTTCGACGGCATGACCGGCAGCCCGCGGAAGATAACGGCGACGTCGGTCAGCGCCAGCCCCTTTTCGTCAAGGCGCGCGCGCGCGATGCAGGTGTTCGTGTTCGTGTTCTCGATGTAGTTGAAGAAGCTGAAAAACACCCGCCTGTTGTTCGCGAAGTCGGGATCGAGCACGACATCGAGCAGGCCGATGTCTTTCGCGCCGGGCGACAGGACGGCCGACACGCCGGCCAACGGCGCCGAGACGGTGCCGTCGGTGTGGAGGATCCGCATCCGGCCAGGCAAGCGCTCGGTGAAGATGATGTTTCCGCTCGGCAGGAACGCCAGGCTCCACGACACCTCGAGGTTGTTGATGAGGGTCGTCACCTTGAACGGCGCGGACGCATGAAACGGCGCGCGCGTCTGCTCAGGAAACCCAGGGGTGTTGTCCTTTTTCTCGGTCGGACGTGTGTCGATCGGCTTGCCTTCGTCCGTCGCGAGCCACGGCAGACGACCGGGGGTCTGGGCCCCAACCGTGACTGCCAGGCACACCGCCCACACAACCATCCCCACACTGCGTTTCATGCGAAGTCTCCCCGTCTCAGTCTACCCAGTTCAGCGTGCGTTCGACCGCCTTCTGCCACCCGCGGTACGATTCTTCGCGGCGATCAGTGGTCCATGCCGGTTCCCATCGTTTGTCGGCGCGCCAGTTGGCCCGCAAGGTGTCGAGATCTTTCCAGAACCCCACCGCAAGACCTGCCGCATACGCCGCACCCAGCGCGGTCGTCTCCGCGACGATCGGCCGCACGACTGGCACACCCAGCACGTCGGCCTGTAGCTGCATCAGCGTGTCGTTCACGGTTGCGCCGCCGTCAACTTTCAGCGCGGCCAATTTTACGCCCGAGTCGATGGTCATCGCGTCGAGCACGGCGCGTGTCTGAAAGCAGATGGCCTCGAGCGTGGCCCGCGCCAGATGTCCCTTCGTGTTGAAACGCGAGAGGCCGACGATCGCGCCGCGAGCATCGGAGCGCCAGTACGGCGCGAACAGGCCTGAAAACGCCGGAACGAAGTACGCGCCGCCGTTGTCGGGTACGGTATTCGCCAAGGCTTCGACGTCCGCAGCCGTTGCGATGATGCCGAGCTGGTCTCGAAGCCATTGCACCGCGGAACCGGTGACCGCGACGGATCCTTCGAGCGCGTACACGGGCGCGGCGTCACCGAGCTTGTAGCACACAGTCGTCAGGAGGCCGGTCTTCGACGGCATCGGCGTCTTCCCCGTGTTGAGAAGCATGAAGTTGCCAGTGCCATACGTGTTCTTGGCTTCGCCCTCAGAGAAACACACCTGGCCCACGGTTGCGGCCTGCTGATCGCCAAGGTCGCCACACACCGGCACTTCCGCCCCGACGGGCCCATTGCGGCGCGTGACTCCGTACCCGTGCCGTGCAGACGAGGGAGCTATCGCCGGCAGCATACGTCGCGGGATCCCGAACAGCGCGAGCAGCTCGTCGTCCCAGTCGAGCGTGCGGAGATCCATGAGCAGCGTGCGGCTCGCGTTGGTGACGTCGGTCACATGAATGCCGCCGTCCGCGCCGCCCGTCAGGTTCCAGATCACCCACGTGTCGATCGTGCCGAATACCGCATCGCCTCGCTCTGCCGCGGCGCTGACGCCGTCGACGTTCTCTAAGATCCACTGCAGCTTCGTGGCCGAGAAGTACGTGGCGGGCGGGAGACCCGTGCGTTCGCAGATGAGGTGCCGCTTTGATTCGAGAGCGTTGACGATGCGATCGGTGCGCGTGTCCTGCCAGACGATCGCGTTGTACCAGGGGCGTCCGGTTTTCGGATTCCACACGACGGTGGTCTCGCGCTGATTGGTCACGCCGATTGCTGCGAGATCGTGTCCCTCAAGGTTCGCCACTCTCAGTGCGCCGGTAATCACTTCGTTTGTGCGTGCGGCGATTTCGACCGGGTCGTGCTCCACCCATCCGGGCTTCGGCATGATCTGCGCGTGTTCGATCTGGCGCCGCGCGACCTCGGCCCCGGCCGCGTCGAACACCATGAACCGCGTGGTGGTGGTGCCCTGGTCCAACGCTCCTACATACCGCGGCATGTGCCTCCCTAAAAGCCGACGAAGGAATAGAGCGCGGCGCCGACGATCCCGCCCGCGATCGGCGCGGCCACCGGAATCCAGCTATACGACCAATCCGAAGGTCCCTTGCCCGCGATGGGCAGGATGGCGTGCGCCAGGCGCGGCGCGAGATCGCGCGCGGGGTTGATCGCGTAGCCGGTGGGGCCGCCGAGCGACAAGCCAATCCCGAGCACCAGCACGCCAACGAGAAGCGGTTGCAGCGCACGGCTGAACACCTGCGAGAGATCGACGTCTCCTGCTTGCGCCCAGCCTTCGGCGTTCGCGCCGATGGCGAGGACGCCGAACGTCAACATCGCGGTGCCTATGACTTCGGTCATGACGTTCGCGCCAAAGCTGCGCACAGCCGGCGCATTGCAGAACACCGCGAGCTTCGCTCCCGCATCTTCAGTGAGGCGCCAATGTGGCAGGTACGTCAGCCACACGAGCACAGCGCCCAGAAAACCTCCGAACATCTGCGCCGCGACGTAACCAGCGACGCGTTCCCAAGGGAAGGCGCCGATGGTGGCGAGCGCGATCGTGACCGCCGGGTTGAGGTGAGCGCCGCTGATGCGGCCGACGGAGTACACTGCAATCGTCACGGCCACGCCCCATCCGAGCGTAATCACGATCCACCCGGAGTTCTGCCCCTTCGAACGCGCCAGCAGCACGTTCGCGACGACTCCGTCTCCCATCAGGATGAGAATCATAGTTCCCACCGCTTCGGCGATGTACGCGTTCATCGCGGCAGAGCCTATCATTTTCAGATTACAGCCGAAGAAGATGCAGGCCGGCCGGCGACGAGCGTTACTTTTTTGTACGGTCCTCTTCAGTGGCGTCGATCCGAGCCTGGATGTCATCCGCGCGCTGGCTCGCGCGGAACTCGATGACGCGAATGTCGGCCAGGCCATGGACGTAGAACGGGTCTTCGCGGGCGATCGCTTCGATCTCGGTGCGGCTCTTGCCAACCGCCAGGATGATCCCGCCATCTCGAGGGATTTTCCGGCCTGACACCAGAAAGCGGCCTGACGCGTAGTGCTTCTTCAGGAACTTCATGTGCGCCGCCATGTGCGCGTCGATGGCGCCTAGGTCGGCCTTGTAGATCAACTCGATCACGAACATCAGGCCAGCTTGCACCAACCGCCCGTTCGCGTAAAGTGCATCGTCCTCGCGCGGGCTGACGTGTTTGACCGGCTGCGGAACCGCGCCCCCGCCGTATCTTCGTGTATTGTGAGGACTGCCGGAGGATTACAGATGTCGACTGCTATCGAGACGCAACCGTCGAGCTCTATCGTGTCCTGGACGCAGATGATCTACGCGCTGCACGCGTTCAGCCTGCTGACCGGTATCCTTGGCGCCGCGACCGTCGTCGGCGCATTCCTCACCGGATGGCCGTCGATCATCGCCGTCATCCTGAACTACGTCAAACGGCCAGAGGCCCGGGGGACGTGGGTCGAGTCGCATTTCCGGTGGCAGATCCGGACGTTCTGGTTCGGCCTGCTCTGGATCTCGATGTGCGTTGCGTTCATCGTCGTGACCCTTGGCATCGGCATCCTCATCGCGTGGTTGCCGATCGTGCTCGTCGGATGCTGGTTCATTTACCGGATCGCGCGCGGCTGGATTGCGTTGAGAGACGGCCGTCCGATGTACGTGTGACCATACCTACTGGGCGCGCTAGATCGCGCCTGGCGACGCATCTTTGTAGCCGCAGAACAGACAGCGGTGGAATTTCGGCGACATCATCGCATCACACTTCGGGCACTTCTTCGCGCGGGGAGTGATGCGGTTGTCCTGAGCACCATCGCGCAGGTCGACCTCGGCGATTTTTTTCCGCAGTTGTTCTTCGGAAATGCCGCTCGACTCCTGGACGAGCTCGAAGAGCGCGCAGCAGATCAGCGCGAGCCTGTCCACCTTCTCTTCGAGGCTGTTTGCGGCGTCACGGGCAACATGGTCCTGGGTCCGTGAGGCCTGAACATCGCTGATGCGACTGTCCAGCTGGCCGATGCGATGCGACTGATAGAGATCCCAGATGATGCCGATCAACGCGTCCTCCTGGGCCTGATATCGGCACATCGCCTGCCCTGAATCAGTAAAGTAATAGGGATGAAGATCGCCACATGGAACGTGAACGGCATACGCGCGCGCGACGCGCAGCTGCACGAGTTCATCGAGCGCGAGCAACCCGACGTGCTATGCCTGCAGGAGCTGAAAGCCTCGCTCGAGCAGCTGCCGGTGTGGCTCTGCCAGATCGAGGGGTACTGGTGCTATTGGCACGGGGGAAAAGGGTACTCGGGCGTGGGGCTGCACGTGCGGAAGGGCCCGTTCCCCGATGCTCCGGCTTTTCAGCATCCGCAATTCGATTACGAGCACCGGATCGTGACCGCCGAGCTTCCGGGATTTACCATCGCCTCGATTTACGTGCCGAACGGCGGCAAGGACTTCGACGCGAAGATGCGGTTCCTGGACGCGCTGGAGCTGTTCGCCGCAGACCACGAGGCGTCAGGGCGGCCGCTGATCCTGTGCGGCGATTTCAACGTCGCGCGTACCGACATGGACGTCCATCCGAAGGAGCGGAAGCCAAACGCGATCGGCCAGCGGCCAGACGAGCGCGCGTTGCTCGAGCGCGTCATCGGCCATGGTCTGGTGGACGTCCATCGCAAGATGGAGCCCGAAAACGCCGACATCTTCACGTGGTGGGCGCCGTGGAGAAACATGCGCCAGCGGAACATCGGCTGGCGCCTCGATCTGGTGCTCGCGAGCACGGCGCTCTCGGACGCGGCTGTCTCGTGCACCGTGCAGCGTGAGTTTGGTTCCAGCGACCACGGGCCCGTCGTCGCGGTCTTCGGGTCCTCGTAGCCCCTGTCGATTTTGCCGCTCTTCGTTCGACGTGCTTGTAGAGGGTAGATTAGACAACCGTCACGAAGGAGAGGACAGGATGAGATTTCTATCGATCTACACGAGCCGAGAGACCGGGGTGCCGCCGTCAGAGCAGCACATGGCCGACATGGGACGCCTCATCGAGAAGTTCATGAAGACGGGCGAGCTGGTCGCAACGGAGGGGTGTCTGCCAACAGCGCTTGGCGCCCGCGTCCGGAAAGACGGCTCGACACTGAAAGTAACAGACGGTCCTTTCGCCGAGTCAAAGGAAGTCGTCGGCGGCTTCGCCATTCTCGAAGCGAAATCGAAGGCCCACGCCATCGAACTGGCCAAAGAGTTTCTCGCGGTCGCAGGCGACGGCGAGTGCGAAATCCGCCAGATCTACGAAGGACCGGGCCCATCGTAGAAGTTCTTCTGCACAACGTGCGGAGCCTCTACAACGTCGGCGCGTTCTTTCGGACCGCCGACGCTGTAGGGCTCTCGCGCCTTCATCTCTCCGGCTTCACTGGTTCGCCGCCGTCGAAGCAGATTGCGAAGACCGCGCTTGGCGCGGAGCAGACCGTGCCGTGGGCACGCGCCGACCCGATCGCGATCATCGAGGACCGGCGGAGCGCCGGGTGGCAGACTGCGGCAATCGAAACGGTCGAGGACGCCGTGGATCTGTTCGACTGGCAGCCCCGGTTCCCATTGCTCGTCGTCTTTGGGCACGAGGTCGAGGGCCTCCCGTCGGAGCTCGTGCAGTGCTGCGACACACGCGTGCGCATCCCAATGGTCGGGACGAAGCGATCGCTGAATGTCGCCACAGCGGGCGGGGTGGTCCTGTACGAGCTCTTCCGGAAGCTGCGCGCCAATACGTGCCGGGTATAAACTGGCGGTTACCCATGAAGACAACGAAAAACGAAGACCGAAGAACGAAAAATGTCACGCGAATCGCGCTGCGGGTCAGCCTGGCAGCGGGCCTTTTTTCGTTTTTCGTTCTTCCTTCTTCGTTGTCGCTGTCTGCGCAGGACCCGCCCGCCCAGCAACCCTTCACCACGGAAGTCAACTACGTCCGCGTCGACATGTACCCGACGGTGGGCGGAAAGCCCGTCACCGACCTTCAACAGGCCGATGTCGAGATTCTCGAAGACGGCATCCTTCAGAAGATTGCGCAATTCGAGCAGGTCACGGTGGGCACCTCGCGGCCCCAGACCACGGCGCGCGAGCCGTCAACGATGAATGAAATGCGGCGCGCCGCGCAGGACCCGCGCGCCCGCGTCATCGTCCTGTTCCTCGATCCGCGGTTCGTCGCGGCTGAAGGGGCAGTCAGGATACGGGCGCCTTTGATCGATGCGCTGAACAAGCTGGTGACCGCAGACGACCTGATCGCGGTGATGACGCCCGAGATGTCGGCGCGCGGTCTCACATTCACGAGGCGAACCGGCAGCATCGAGCAGATGCTGTCGGGCCTCTGGGGAACGAAAGGGTGGATCGGCACGCGGGATGCGCTGGAGGTCCAGTACGAAGCGTGCTACGACACGCCGAGAATCGCCGATGGTCAGTGGATGGCGCGCGAGATGATTGCCCGCCGCCGCGAGATGCTGACGCTCAACGCGCTCGACGAGCTCATCCAGTACCTTCGCGGTCTCCGCGAAGAGCGAAAAGCGGTCATCACCGTGACGGACGGCTGGCCGCTCTACGAGCCCGATCGCAATCTCGCAAAGCCGCTGATCGATCCGACCAGGTCTGATGGTGACTTAACCGGCGGACAGACGCAGGTTCCCGTACCGAAGATCGGCCGAGATCCGCTCACGGGAAAAATCACACCCCGCGATCCCCGCGCTGGCACGGTGATCTCCAACGACGGCATCTCCGAGTTCGGCATGCCGAAGTGCGAGAACGATCGCATGATGCTGTCAGAGCTCAGCCACAACAATCGATTCATCACGATGATGCAGAGCGCGAATCGCGCAAACGTCTCGTTCTATCCCGTCGATCCGGGCCGTCTGTTCTCGGGGACGCATACGCTCACGGACAATCATGCGCTCGAGCTTATGGTGTCGATCACCGACGGTCTCAGGATCAGCGAGACCGCGCTGTTCGAGTCGGGCTTGCGCCGAATCGTCGACGATCTCAGCAATTACTATCTGTTGGGTTACTACTCCACGGCGGACGCCGACGGGAAATTCCACAACATCACCGTGCGTGTGAGACGGCCCGGCGTACAGGTGCGTGCGCGCGCCGGCTATCTGGCAGCGAAACCGGGCGAGGCCGTCAAGCCGATGACCTCGGCCGCTTCGCTCGACGCGTCCGACACGAAGACGATGACGCAGGCGCTGTCGTACCTCGCGAGCTTCTCACGCGAGTTACCGTTGCGCGCGCTGGCCTCCGCGGCGTGGACGCGGGATCGCACAGTCGTCGTGCGAGCCGTTGCCGAGTTATCGCGGAGCACGGCGAACGGAGACGATTGGGGCAAAGGGGGACAGCTCGAGGCGACGTTGATGAACAGCGCCGGCAAGCCGGTCGCGAAGGGAAGCGCGACGTTCGCGGCGGGGACGTTCGCGGCGCAAATTGCCATTGCGCCGGCGGCGCCGCTCGAGCCCGACGATTACAAGGTGCTGATTCGCGCGAAAGGCGTGGCCGCTCTTGGCTCGACCGAGTCGGTCATCTTCACGCTCAACGCGGATCCGCTCGGCACGGGGACGCTCTTTTTCAGGCGGGCCGGTCCACGTGAAACGCCGACCGCCGACCTTCGATTCCGACGCACAGAACGGCTCATTATCGAGACGCCCGTCTCACTCGGCACCGACGTCGCGGCCCGCCTGCTGGGGCGTACAGGCACGTCGCTGAATGTGCCGATCACCGCGTCCATTCGCGATGACGCCGACGGGACGAGATGGCGGCGGGTAGAGGTCACCCTCGCACCACTGGCGCCCGGCGACTACGTCGTTGAAACGACAGGAGGAGGGGAAAGGACGCTGTCGGCGTTTCGAGTCGTGCCTTAACGAAACGAAAAACGAAAAAGGAAAAACGAAAAAACTAAGGCGTGTCACACACGCTGGTAGCGTGACAGCGGGACATTATTCGTTTGTCGCTCTTCGCTTTTCGTTACTTTTTCTCACCAAGCCACTCATTGACCCGCGCGTCGAGGATGTCGAGCGGCAGCGCTCCCGCCTGAAGCACCACGTCGTTGAAGTCGCGCAGATCGAACCTGTCGCCCAGCGCTTTCTCCGATCGCCGGCGCAGCTCCTTGATTTTCAGCTCGCCAATCTTGTAAGCCAGCGCCTGTCCCGGCACGGAGATGTAGCGATCGATCTCTGTCGTGACGTCGTTCTCGGTCTTGGCCGCGTTGTCCATGAAGTACTTGATGGCGCGCTCGCGGTCCCACTCCATCGCGTGCATGCCCGTATCGACGACAAGCCGGACGGCGCGCCACATTTCATAGGTAAGCTGGCCGAACTTCGAGTACGGGTCGTCCTTGTAAAGGCCCATGTCCTCGCCGAGCGATTCGGCATAGAGCCCCCATCCTTCGACGTACGCCGTGAAAAATGCGTGACGCCGGAACTGAGGCAGCTCGCCAAGCTCCTGCGCGGCGGAGATCTGCAGGCAATGGCCGGGCATCGCCTCGTGCAGCGTGAGCGCCATCATTTCCCATTTCGGGCGCGTCTCGGGTTTGTAGAGATTCGCGAAGAAATACGCCGGCCGCGAGCCGTCCGGCGCGCCGCCGTTGGCGAAGGCTGTCGGCGACATCGGCGCGAGCGCCTCCGGAATCGGGATGACGCCGTAGGGCGTACGCGGAAGCTTCCGGCTGATCTTGATCAGCTCCGGATCGATGCGCTTGGCGACGACCCTGTAGCCGTCGAGGAGCTCTTCGCCGGTCTTGTAGAAGAACTTCGGATCAGTGCGCAGGTACGTGAAGAACTGCTCGAGCGTGCCCGTGAACCCGACCTGCTTCTTGATCGTTTCCATCTCACTGCGGATGCGCGCGACCTCCTTCAAGCCGAGCGCGTGGATGTCCTGCGGCGCCATGTCGGTCGTCGTGTAGTACTTCGCGAAGTAGCGATAGCCGGCCAGTCCACTGCTCGTCCGCCACCACCCGATCCCGTCGTACGACGCAGGAAGGTACTCGCGATCCATGAACTCGAGCAGCTTGGCGAACGCCGGTTGCACCCGCGTGCGCACGCGTTCGAGCGCCGATTCCGCCAGGCGCTCTCGCTCGGCGGCGGGCAGCGAAGACGGGATGTTCTTGAATGGCCGGTAATAGCCGCTCTGTTCGGGTGCCTGCGTGGAGAGCTCCACGATTTGCGGACGCACGCGCTGCGCGATGATCTTCGGCAGAAGAATGTTGGCCTTCATGCCTTCACGCATCAACGCGATGTTCTGGTCCATGTAGGCAGGGAAGGCGTCGAGGCGCGCCAGCCAGTCGTCGAAGTCTTTCACCGTCTGGAAGCGCAGCGAATCGACGACGAACTCCGTGCCTTGCACCCCGCTGAGCGTCGACGTGCGAATCAGGTGCTGGCGATGCTGAAAGCCTTCCACGACCATCTGGTACTGATGCCGGAAGATGTCGTAGTTGAGCCGATCGGCGGGCGAGAGCGCGTCGCGCGGGATGGCGGTGAGATCCTTCAGCACGGATTCGCGGTGGGCCTGGCGGGCCGCCAGCGCGTTCGGGCTGATGTCCTCCCAACGATCGTTCCAGCGGCGGTCGCCGAGGTAAGACGCCCACAGCGGATCCTGCGTGAGCTCCCATTCCCATTCGCGGTCGAAAAGCGCGTGCAGCGCGGTGCCGGCGGTGTTCGATGGCTGTTGTGCGTGCGTGACCGCCGCGAGCAGCACGCCAGTGAGCATGAGGCAGTATTTCCGCTTCATAACGTTCGAGTATAAGCCGAGCGGGTCGCCCTCTCCGCGAGCCGCGCGTTCCCGATTTTCTGCGCCACCGAAGCAAACGTGGGCTCGGGACCGCGCCATCTGAGCTGCTCCACATCGTCGAACAACGGCGCATCGGTGCGGAGCGTCGCGAGCGTCTTGAAAAGCAGCGCGCGCTCCCGGTGCTCTCCAAGCACGCTCGCGGGAAACTCCTCGAGGTGGCCGTGCTGGCCGATCAAACGCGCCGCCGTTTTGGGACCGATGCCCGGCAGTCCAGGGTAGCCGTCGGAGGAGTCGCCGACGAGGGCAAGGTAGTCCGCGATGAATGCCGGCGCGACACCGAACTTCGCGTGAATCCTCGCCTCATCGCGAACCTCGCCGCTGCGGCGATCTACCTGCACGACACGCCTGGCAACTACGCACTGCGCGAGGTCTTTGTCGGGCGTCCAGATGCACACCTTCTCGACCCGCTCGTCCTTCGACGCGAGGTGCGCGGCCGACGCCAGCGCATCATCCGCTTCCAGCTCGACCATCGGCCAGGTCACTACCCCCATCGACAACAGAAACTCCTCGAGAGGATGAAACTGCGCCCACAAGACCGGATCGATTCCCTCGCCTGTCTTATAGCCGGGCCAGAGCTCGTTGCGGAACGACTCGACGATGTGGTCGGTGGCCACACCGATGTGCGTCGCTCCCTCATCCAGCATCTGCATGATGGTCCCGAGCACCCCGGCGACCGCCCCGAGCGGCTGCTCCGGGTGCCCGCTCCGGCGAAAACCGTAGAAATGGCGAAAGAGCTCGTACGTGCCGTCGACGAGGTGAATGATCATGTTGGTTATGTCTCTACGGCGGCTCTGGCACCCCAGAACCTAGCACGCAGAACCTAGCACCGCATTTGCGCATTTGCGCATTTGCAAGTTTGTCGATCCCGCCCGCCCCCATTCGACGTGATTACAAAGGGACAGACAGCCTGTTCATTATCAATAAAAGGAGCAACCGACATGCGATTCATGATGATTGTGAAGGCCAGCAAGGAATCTGAAGCGGGTGAGATGCCCAAAGAGCAGGTGCTCGCAGACATGGCCAAGTACAACGAAGAGCTCGTGAAAGCGGGCGTGATGCTCGACGGGGCGGGCCTCAAACCGAGCTCCAAGGGGGCGCGCGTCAAGTATTCGGGCAGCAAGCGCTCGGTCATCGACGGTCCTTTCGCCGAGACGAAGGAGCTCGTTGCGGGATTCTGGGTCATCCAGGTGAAATCGAAAGAAGAAGCCATCGAGTGGGCGAAGCGCGTGCCGTTCGAAGACGGTGAGGTCGAGCTCCGGCCGTTTTTCGAGCTCGAGGATTTTGCGCCGGGCCCGGCCGTCGAGCACCACAAGGAAGTGGGCCGGCAGCTCGAGAAGCAGAAGTCCTGATTTCAGTTTCGCGGGCCTCCTGTGGTGTGATCGGTAGCCGTGACGGCTACCGACACCCATCGGGCGATCGACGCGGTCTGGCGCATCGAGTCTCCCAAGATCATTGCCAGCCTCGCGCGCATGGTGCGCGATGTCGGGCTCGCCGAAGACCTCGCGCAGGACGCGCTCGTGGCGGCGCTCGAACAGTGGCCGGCGTCGGGCATTCCGAACAACGCCGGCGCCTGGCTGATGGCGGCCGCCAAGCATCGCGCCATCGATCATTTCCGCCGCAGCAAGATGCTCGATCGCAAGCACGGCGAGCTCGGTCACGATCTCGAAGAGCGGCAGCACGCCTTCGCGCGCGAGCTGGAGGCCGCGATGGACGATGACGTCGGCGATGACTTGCTGCGGCTGATCTTCACGTCGTGTCACCCGGTGCTGGCTGCCGACGCGCGCGCCGCGCTGACGCTGCGGCTCCTTGGCGGCCTGACGACAGACGAGATCGCGCGTGCGTTTCTCGTCTCGGAGCCCACGATCGCCCAGCGCATCGTCCGCGCCAAGCGCACGCTCACGAAGGAGCGTGTCCCGTTCGAGGTACCGCGCGGCGCCGATCGCGACGCGCGATTGTCGTCCGTGCTCGAGGTCATCTACCTCATCTTCAATGAAGGGTATTCGGCGACAGCCGGGGACGACTGGCTGCGTCCAGCACTCTGCGACGATGCGCTCCGGCTCGGCCGCGTGCTCGCTGAGCTCGCTCCGCAGGAAGCCGAAGTGCACGGCCTCGTCGCGTTGATGGAAATTCAGGCCTCGCGCTCTGCAGCGCGTGTCGGGCGTTCGGGCGAGCCCGTCCTGCTCCTCGACCAGGATCGTTCGCGCTGGGATCAACTCCTGATTCGCCGCGGTCTTGCCGCCCTCGCCCGTGCCGAGGCGCTTGGCGGTGCGCGCGGGCCGTATGCGTTACAAGCCGCAATCGCCGCATGCCATGCGCGGGCGCGCGCGCCATGGGAAACCGACTGGCCGCGCATCGCCGCGCTCTATGCGGCCCTGGCGCAAATGACACCGTCGCCCATTGTCGAGCTCAATCGGGCGGTCGCAGTGGGGATGGCGCTCGGTCCTGAAGCAGGGCTCGCGATCGTCGATCCACTGCTCGCGGAGCCGTCCCTGAAGAACTACCACCTTCTGCCCAGCGTGCGAGGGGATCTGTTGTCGAAGCTCGGCCGCCATGACGAGGCCCGCGCCGAGTTCACGCGCGCGGCGGCGCTGACAAAAAACGCGCGTGAGAAAGCGTTGTTGCTTGCCAGATCACGGTCCGGCTGAGGCCGGACAGCGTAAGATTTCAAGTTGTGGACGTGTCCGCCGCCGTCGTGACGCTGCTGCTGATCATGGACCCGATTGGGAACATCGCCCCGTTTCTGTCCGTGCTGAAGACCGTTCCCGCAGAGCGCCGGCGGATCGTGCTCTTGCGCGAGATTCTGCTCGCGTACTGCGTGCTGCTGGTGTTTCTCTTCTTCGGCACCTACCTCCTGCGGTTTCTTCGCCTCGAGCAGGAGACGCTGAGCGTTGCCGGAGGCATCGTGCTGTTCCTCATCGCGCTGCGGATGATCTTTCCCCACGAGGGGGGCGGCGTTGTCGGAGAGCCGCTCGAAGGCGAGCCGTTCCTGGTGCCGCTGGCGATTCCACTGTTCGCCGGTCCCTCGACGCTGGCGTCGCTGCTGCTCCTGCAGCGGTCGTCTCCGGGCGACAGCACATCGCTCCTGATTGCGGTTACGATTGCTTGGGCAATCGGCGGCTCGATTCTGTTGAGCTCGACCTTTTTCTACCGTGTGCTGCGCGAGCGCGGGCTGATTGCCGTCGAACGGCTCATGGGCATGCTGCTGGTCATGGTGTCGGTCCAGATGCTCATGAACGGATTGAAAACTTTGTTGCGCGGGCCGGCCTGACATCAAGAGTCCCGGCTAAAGCCGGACACTACCTATATCTCGGATTCAATGGCCACAGTTCTCGAGCGACCTCGCTACGACCGTTCGATCATCGAAGGTCCGCTGCAGCCGGCGGTCTGGAAGATCGCGTGGCCGACGATGCTCACCAACGTCGTGGGCGGCCTGCAGGGGATCGTCGATCACGTGCTCGTCGGCCATCTCGTCGGGTTTACGGGCAACGCCGCCATCGGCGTCAGCTGGCAGATCATCCTCGTCGTCATCGTCTTTATTTCGTCGCTGTTCTCGGGCATGAGCGTGCTCGTCTCGCGCTTCGCCGGCGCAGGGGATCACGAGAAGGTCGATCGCACGGTGTACCAGGCGTTTCTGACCGCGACGTTCCTGTCGTTCGGCGTGATGGCGCCGCTCGGCTACCTCGCTTCGCCGTGGCTGCTCGACCTGGTCAACGCCGCGCCGGCCGTCAAGGCCGAAGCGCTGCCGTTCCTGCGCATCATGTTCGTCTTCATCGGCGGCATGATGATGTTTTTCATGCTCGGCGCGGCACTGCGATCCGCCGGCGATGCGCGAACGCCGATGATCCTGGGCATTGCGATGACGGTGCTCAATCTCACGTTCAACGTCATCCTCATTCGTGGCCTTGGCCCGATCCCGCAGTTCGGCACCAAAGGCTCGGCGATGGGGACGGCGATGGCGTCAGGGCTCGTCGCCCTGTATTCGCTGTGGAAGCTGTGGAGCGGCGCGTGGGTCGTCAGGTTCCCGCGTGGGCATGGGTTCGGACCCGACTGGCGCATCATTCGATCGCTGTTCCGCTTCGGGCTTCCAACCGGCATCCAGGGCATCGCGATGAACGTCGGCGGCGTGTTCATGCTGGCGTTCATCGGATCGCTCCCGCAGAGCGCGGCGGCTCAGGCGGCGTTCGCGATCTCCTACACGCAGCTGTTCTCGCTCATCACCTGGACGTCGGTAGGGTTGATGGGCGCGGCTGCAGCGGTGGCCGGTCAGAATCTCGGAGCCGGACGCCCGGATCGCGCGGATGCCGCCGTGCACGTGGCCGCGCGCTTCGGATTTGCCGGCGCTGCGGCGATTGGGTTCTTTTTTCTCGTCTTTCCACGGCAATTGCTCGCGATCTTCGGCATGACCGATCCTGCCGTGGTCGAGATCGGCGTGCCGCTGCTCCGCGTGCTCAGCTTGTCGGGATTGCTCATCGCCGTGGCGCTGACCTATACGGGGGGTCTACAGGGCACCGGCGACACCAAGAGCCCGCTGTATATCTCGGTCGTCTCGCAACTCGTCGTTCCGCTGGGGATCTGCTTCGTGATTCGGCGGATCGCGACCCTCGATCCGATCGACATCTGGATTGCCATCCTGATCGGCCACGCGACGCGCTGCGTGCTCAGCGTCCTGCGTTTCAACCAGGGACAGTGGCGCCACATCGCCGTCGATCTGGAGCAGGAAAAGTAGACGACCGTCGCGGCGTACCGTAAAGTATGCCGAAATGACGACAAGACAACTCGCGATTGCCGTTCTCTTCTTCGCGTCGGCGGCGCTTGGCCACGCGCAGCAGGCGAAGCCACTCGTCTCGCCGGACATCCAGCCTGACGGCCGCGTGACGTTCCGCCTGAATGCGCCGAAGGCTGATGAGGTGATCCTCACGGGCGAGTTTCTCGACGGCCCAAGAAGCTTCGCGAGAGATGCGGACGGCGTCTGGAGCGTGACGGTCGGCCCGATTGCGCCCGAGATTTACCACTACAACTTCACGATTGACGGCGTGAGAACGATCGATCCCTCCAATCCACAGCTGAAGACCGGGTCGACGCCCAGCACCATTTCGAGCGTGCTCGAAATTACGCATCCGTCGCCGGCCTTCTACGACGCGCAGCCGGTACCTCACGGGGAGATCCGCACGCACTGGTATCAGTCGAAATCGCTCGGTACCGTGCGGCGGCTCACGGTCTACACGCCGCCGGGTTACGACAAGAACCAATCGGCGCGGTACCCGGTGCTCTATTTGTTCCACGGCGCCAACGCCGACGAGAACGCGTGGTATCGACTGGGCCGGGCGAACCTGATTCTCGACAATCTCCTCGCCGCCGGCACCATCAAGCCGTTCATCGTCGTGATGCCGTTCGGCTACGGCGTGCCGCCCGGCAGGATGCAAGCCGACAACACCGCGAAGTTCAGCAAGGATCTCATCGACGATGTCATCCCGTACATCGACGATTCGTACCGGACGATCTCAAATCGCACCAATCGCGCCATCGTGGGCCTTTCGATGGGCGGTGGCCAGGCGCTGAACATCGGCCTCAACAACATCGATCTGTTCAGCTACGTCGGCGGGTTCAGCGCCGCCATAGGAAATGCAGCCAGCTTTCCGAAGACCTACGCGAACCTCGCCGGCAATGCGGGACAGGTGAACAGCAAGCTGAAGCTGCTGTGGATCGGCTGCGGAACGGAGGATTCTCTGTTCGGCGCGTCGAAGAGCTTCTCGGAGTGGCTGACCGCCGGCAACATCAAGCACACGTTCCGCGAGACCGGTGGTGCGCACACGTGGATGGTCTGGCGCCGGTATCTGCATGAAGTTGCGCCCTTGCTGTTCAAGTGACGTGCCGGCCGGAAGGTGTCAGTTGTTCCTGTTCTAGGATGAGCGCTCCCCGCTCGCTCGAAATCGACGAAGACGTTGCCTTCCAGAAGAAGGAGTGGATATTCCAGCGCATCGGCGTCGCGGCGCTGTTTCTCTTCGTGCTCGCTGCGCTTCTGGGGCTGACCGGCATGGGCGGCCTGCTGAGCCACGGCGAGGCGGGCGATTCGAATGGCCCGCTGCACGTCGAGTACGAGCGCTTCGTGCGGAGGGGGAGCTTTTCCAAGGTGACCCTGCATGTGCGCGGCGCGACAGGAGCGACGCGCTTCTGGGTGTCTGCTCCGTACCTCGAGCACGTGCAGATCGACTCGGTTGTCCCGACGCCAGATTTCGAGTCGGTTGAGACCCATCGTCACATCTACGAGGTTCGAGCCGGATCGCCTGATGTGACGGTGACGCTGAACGTGAAGCACGAACAGCTTGGCAGCCTGGAGGCCGAAGTCGGGCTGGTGGACGGACCCTCAGTGCGATTTACGCAGTTCTCGATTTTCTAAGGCGAGGTGTGACATGGATACCGTCCTGCGGTCCGCGGCTGTATACGTTTTCCTCCTGCTCGTCTTTCGCATCAGCGGCAAGCGCTCGCTAAGCCAGATCACGACGTTTGATTTCATCCTCTTGCTCATCATCAGCGAAGCCACGCAGCAGGCGCTCGTCGGCAACGACTTCTCGTTCGTCAACACGTGCGTTGTCGTCGCCAGTCTCGTGGTGCTCGATATCACGTTCTCATGGATGGAGAACCGCTGGACCACCTTCGGGCGCGTCGTCGGCAGCCTGCCGGTGGTCGTCGTGGAGTACGGCCACTTGTTGGAGGATCGCGCAAAGCGCGAAGGCGTGACGCTGCCCGAAATCCTCACCGCCGGCCGCGAGACCCATGGCCTCGAGCGGCTGGATCAATTCAAGTACGCGATTCTCGAACGGCACGGAGGCATCAGCGTGGTGCCGCAGGAAAACGCGCGCTGAATTCCGTGTCTCACCGCCGAGGTCGTTGCAGCTTTCAACACGAAGACACGAAGACACGAAGACGCGTCAAAAATTCAACAGGAGACCAGAAGGATAGGAGAATCTCTTAGAAAGCGAGCGAAGAGCCTCAGAGATTCTTGCCGAGTGAATCGACTTCGTTGGCCGCGGGAGCGGCCAACATCGCGAGAAGGCAGGACTCAAATACAAGACGTTGGCCATTCAGTCGTCTTGTATTGCGCGTGCTGCCTTCTCACGATGCGCCGTTGGCGCGAAGTCGATTCACTGCTCTGCGGCTCTGCGTCGACAGGTCGCCCAAAAGGACTTCTCCTATTCTCCTAATCTCCTGTTCTAATTCCTGAGCTTCCATTCCTTTTCCGTGATCAGGCGCGCGCCGCGCTTCGAGAACATGTAGTTCCACGCCCAGTTGAAGAGCACCGCGAGGCGGTTTCGGAATCCGATGAGCTGATACACGTGGATGAACAGCCACGCGAACCAGGCGATGCGGCCGGTCAGCTTCATCCGGCCGATCTGGCCCACCGCGCGGCTCTTGCCGATCGTCGCCATCGTGCCCTTGTCGATGTAGACGAACGGCCGTCGCTCGTCTCCGACGAGGTCGCGCAGGATCATGCGCGCGGCGTGCGCGCCGCCCTGTATCGCCGCCGGCGCTACGCCGGGAACCAGCTGTCCAGGCGCCATCTCCAGCGACGCCATGTCGCCAACCACGAACACGTTCGGATAACCCGGAACCGAACAGTCGCTGCTGACCTTGATGCGCGAGGCGCGATCGGCGTCGAGCGGCGGGGAGATCTTCAGCCGCTCGGCCTGGACACCGGCGGCCCAGAACACCGTCCGCGCCGCGAGACGCTGTGACCCGATGGTGACGCCCTCAGCGTCGATCGCCTCGACCTTCGCGTTGGTGCGCACCTCGACGCCGATCTCCGTGAGATCGCGCCGGGCGCGCTCGGAGAGCTCGTCCGAAAACGCGGTCAGGACGCGCGGCGCCGCCTCGAGCAGGACGATGTGCGCTTTCGCTGGATCGATCCTGCGGAAGTCTCCGCGCATGGCCGTGCGGCTGATGTCGGCGATCGCGCCCGCCAGCTCGACGCCGGTTGGCCCGCCGCCGACGACCACGAAGGTGAGATAGGCCCCCTGCACGTCGGGATCGAGCTCATTTTCGGCGAGCTCGAACGCGACGAGCATGCGGCGCCGCATCTCGGTCGCCTGCTCCAGCGTTTTCAGCCCGGGCGCGAATTCCTCCCACTCGGGGTGGCCGAAGTAGCTGTGGCGCGCGCCGCAGGCGAGGATGAGGTAGTCGAATCCGATCTCGTGGCCCTCGCCGATGACCACCTGTTTCTCCAGATCGACGCCGTCCACATGGCCGAGATGGATCTCGACGTTCGGCGCGTCCCTGAACTGCACGCGGATGGGCACGGCGATGTCGGAAGGATTGAGGCCGGCAGTCGCGACCTGATACAGAAGTGGCTGAAAGAGGTGATGGTTGCGATGATCGACGAGGATGACTCGAAGGCCCTCGTGGTTGGCGAGGGCCCTCGCCGCATTCAAGCCCGCGAAGCCCGCGCCGACGACGATCGCGATCTTGGCTTCAGTCACAGAAAACAGAAGATCAGAAGATCAGAAGACAAGAAGGTCGCCTTCATGAATCTTGATCTCCTGAACTTCTGATCTCCTGTGAAGAATTTTACGACACGCGTTCGATCCGCACCGACTTGATCACGACCGGTTTCAGCGGCATGCCCGCTTTGCCGTTCGTCGGCACTTTGCCGATCGCCCTCAGCGTGTCCATGCCTTCGACGAGCTCGCCGAAGACGCTGTGACGGTCATCGAGGTGAGGCGTGGGGACCAACGTGATGAAGAACTGACCGCCGTTGGTGTCGGGTCCGCGGTTGGCCATCGAGAGGATCCCGGCTTTGTTGTGACGGAGCTTTGGATTGAACTCGTCGGCAAACGTGAACCCCGGGCCGCCCATGCCGGTGCCTTCCGGATCGCCGCCTTGAATCATGAAGCCGGGGATGATGCGATGAAACGTCAGGTTGTTGTAGTACGGCCGGCGCACCATCGTGTTCGTGCGCGGGTTGCGCCACTGCTTCTTGCCCTCGGCGAGCATTACGAAATTCTCGACGGTCTTCGGCGCCTCTTTATCGAACAGCTTCGCGATCATCGTTCCGTGATTCGTGGTGATGTGGGCGTACACGCCGGGCCCGTACTTGGCCGCTGACGCCTTCGGCTCGTCCGCGGGAGCGGCCGCTTCCGGTGCCGTGGCCGCGGGTTTCTCCGTAGACGGCGCCGGTTTCTCGGCTGCTGGCGCAGGCTTTTCCGTTGGAGCAGGCGCTACCGGTTCGGGCGCTGGAGTTGGCGCGGGCGTCGGTACCGCGGCCGGCGGTTCCGACTGGCGCGGAGGTTCCTGGGGGGCACCGCAACCTGCAGCCGTTAATGCGACTGCGCACACAAACCCGACAATCCATCTCTTCATCGTGGACTCCTCTTGACGTGTGCCGTCGGCCGTCCGCCTCGAGGCCGTAGACGGCTTACGGCGAACGGCAAACGGTCGAAACAGCAAACGGCGAACCCTAAACAGTAAACGTTAGAATGAACATCCTAGCATGGGCATTTCCCGCTATCGGTACCTGCATTACGACGTGTTTACCGATCGCCGGTTCGGCGGCAACCAGCTCGCGGTCTTTCCGGACGCCGCCGGCCTGCGCCCCCAGACGATGCAGCAGATAGCCCGCGAGATTGGTTTTGCCGAGACGACGTTCGTAACCGAAGCCGAACGCGCCGGCACCGATGTCCGCATGCGAATTTTCACGCCCGGTACGGAGATGCCGATGGCGGGTCATCCCGTCGTCGGCAGCACGTTTGCGCTCGCGCGCACCGGACAAATAGCTGAGGGGCGGACCGATTGGGCCTTCGGCTTGAACATCGGCCCCATACCCGTGTCCCTGGAATGGAGCGGGCCGCGGCTCGATTTCGCGTGGATGACGCAGGGCACGCCGGAGTTTGGCCGGCCGATCGATGATCACGGGAAGGTCGCGGCGGCGTTGGGTCTTGGCGAGGAGGATATCCGGGCGACAGGCCTGCCGGTTCAGCAGGTGTCGTGCGGTGTGCCGTTCGTGTTCGTGCCGCTCGCCTCGCGGGCCGCGGTCGATCGAGCCGTCCCCGACAGTCGTCTCCTCGACTTCGAGGCTTACGTGTTTACGACCGATCGCGCCGGCGCGGCGGATTCGGCCACGACATATTCCAGGATGTTCGCGCCGATGTTCGGCGTCGCCGAAGATCCCGCGACGGGCGGGGCGAGCGGACCGCTCGGCTCGTACCTGGTGCGCCATGCGTTGGTGGAGCCCGAACAGGCGCGCTCGATTTTGAACCTGCAAGGTGTCAAGCTTGGCCGGCCGAGCTGGATTCACATCTCGATCGAATCGTCCGGCGGGGCGATCTCGCGCGTGCGCGTCGGGGGCACCTCGGTCTTCGTGGCTGAGGGCATGATGGACGTGGAGGATTAGGCGTGCTTACCGAATACGATCTGCACCTCTTCAACGAAGGCACGCTGCACCGCGCTTACGAAAAGCTCGGCGCGCACCGCCGTGAGGTCGACGGCGCGTCGGGCGTCCATTTCGCGGTCTGGGCGCCGAACGCGAGCCAGGTGAGCGTCATCGGCGATTTCAATGGTTGGAACGGCACGAAACATCCGATGCGAAACCTCGGCGTCAGCGGCATCTGGGAGACGTTCGTGCCGAACGTCGGCGACGGTGACCGGTACAAGTTCGAGATCACATCGCGCGGAAGCACGACTCGTCTGCAGAAGACGGATCCATACGGCACGTTCTTCGAGTCCGATGCCAGCGGTGCGGCCATCGTGTGGGACCTCGGCCGCTATACCTGGCGCGACACCGAGTGGATGGACGAGCGTCCGCGCAAGAATGGATGGCTGGATCGCCCGCTCTCCGTCTATGAGCTGCATCTCGGTTCGTGGAAGCGTGTGCCGGAGCGTGGCGGCGGGCCGCTGACCTATCGCGAGATGGCGGAGCAGATCGTTCCGTATGTCAAGGAGCTCGGCTACACGCACATCGAGCTGCTGCCTGTGCTGGAGCATCCGTTCGCCGGCTCGTGGGGCTATCAGGTGACCGGCTTCTTCGCGCCGACGAGCCGCTTCGGGCCGCCGGAGGATTTCAAGGCCTTTGTCGACGCGTGCCATGTGAACGGCATCGGCGTGATTCTCGATTGGGTGCCGGGGCACTTCCCGAAGGACGCGCACGGTCTCGCCCGCTTCGACGGAACCGCGTTGTACGAGCACGAAGATCCGCGTCAGGGGGAGCACCGCGACTGGGGCACGCTCGTCTTCAACTACGGACGGCACGAGGTGCGCGCGTTTCTCTTGAGCAGCGCCCTGTTCTGGCTGGACGAGTATCACATCGACGGATTGCGCGTCGACGCCGTGGCCTCGATGTTGTACCTCGACTATTCACGGAAAGAAGGGGAGTGGCTGCCCAACGAGTACGGCGGCCGCGAGAACCTGGAAGCGATGGAATTTCTGCGCCAGCTCAACGTGCAGACGCATTCGCAGCACCCGGGATCGATCACGATCGCCGAAGAGTCGACAGCGTGGCCGGGAGTGACGCGGCCGGTGCATCTCGGCGGCCTGGGATTCACCTACAAATGGAACATGGGATGGATGCACGACATGCTCGAATATGTCGCCAAAGATCCCATTTACCGCCGCTGGGCCCACAACGATCTCACGTTCTCGCTGCTGTACGCGTTCACCGAGAATTTCATCCTGCCGTTCTCGCACGATGAAGTCGTGCACGGCAAGCGCGCGATGCTCGACAAGATGCCGGGCGACATCTGGCAGAAGCACGCCAACCTGCGCGCCTTGTACGGCTACATGTACGGGCACCCCGGCAAGAAACTGATGTTCATGGGATGCGAGTTCGGGCAGTGGCGCGAGTGGAACCACGACGAGAGCCTCGACTGGCATCTGCTGCAGTACGCCGATCATCGCGGCGTGCAGAACTGGGTGCGCGATCTGAATCACGCGCTGGCGAGCCAGCCGTCTCTGCACCAGGTCGATTTCGATCACACGGGCTTCGAGTGGATCGACTGCAGCGATTTCGAGGGCAGCGTCGTGTCGTTCATCCGCCGCGCGCACGACCCGTCGGACTTCGTGGTGGTCGCCATCAACTTCACGCCCGTGCCGAGGGAGGGCTACGTCATCGGCGTCCCCGACGCCGGCGCGTACGTGGAGCTCCTCAACAGCGACGCGGAGATGTACGGCGGCAGCAACCTCGGCAACGCCGGCGTGATCCAGTCAGAACCCAATCCGGCCCATGGCCGTCCGCACAGGCTGTCGCTCCTCCTCCCGCCGCTCGCGTGCCTGATCCTGAAACGATCCCGGACCTGACCGATTCACGTTTTTGCACATTTCCGCCCTCGAACCTTTCCCTCTTGCCCGTTGCGACCGATAGGCCGTCTATCACGACAATGGGCGCCAACGGTCGATCGGACGCTGCGGCGAACCTCACCTACACGAAGTTCCTCTTTGTCCTGCCGCTTGCGGATGACGCCGCGGCTCTGACGAAGATCCGGAACGCCGGCGCCAACATCAGCCGCATCTTCTTCAACGACTACGATGCCGACGGCACGCGCGATCCGCAGCCGCAGGAGACCATTCAGTTTCTGTCCGCCGATACCATCGCCGCTGGTGCACAGGGCATCGGGGCGGCCCGGTTCGTGGCTCACGTCTCGGCGAACTATCGGCCGCGCCTGGAAGAGGTCGCGAACGACCTGACGCGCCGGGTGAACGGAGCGGCCGAGGTCATCGTGCTTGACGGCGCCGAGCGGATGCCGCGTTATACGAGCGCCGAGATGCAGAAGTTTGCCTACAAGCCCGCGCTGTCGCGGCAGTCCGGCCGCGTCGCGCGGAACTGCGTGATTGTGCCGATGAGCAAGACGGCGGCCTGGTGGGAGAAATCGGCCCTCGAGCGTCACTCATACTTCTACCCGCACCATTCAGACGCCAGCGGATGTCCCGCGAAAGGGCATGCGCAGGCCGCCGAGGCCGGCATCAGCAAAGTGTTCCGTCGTCTGTACCACAACCCGGACGGCTACCAGCGGGCGAACGAGTTCGACTTCATCACGTACTTCGAATGCACCGACGAAAACCTGCCCGTGTTCGATGAGATGTGCCGGTCATTGAGAGACCAGCAGCAGAACCCCGAGTGGGGATATGTCGTCGAGGGGCCCGAATGGAGGGGGAAGCGCGTGCTTCGTTGGTAGGGCAGAGCTGAGAGCCGCGACTTTTACGTCCTCGCCATTCGTTCGATTTCCTTCCATTCCGCATCACTCACCGGCATCACAGACAGTCGGGGCAGCCGGGTCAGCGGGAACCCGGTAAATGCCTTCGACGCCTTGATTTCTGCCAGCGTCACCGGCCTTTTCAGCGCCTGGACGGGCGCGATATCCACGACGGCCAGCTTGCCGGTCTTATCGCCGGGATCCGGATAGGCATCGCTCGTGGCCCTCGCCATTCCCACAACCGCTTTCTCATTGCCGGTGTGGTAAAAAAATACACGGTCCCCCTTCTTGACGCCGCGCAGATGCTTCTGCGCGAGAGGATTCCGGACGCCGGCCCACGACGTGCTGCCGTCCTTGGTGAACTGCTGGAAGCTGTAGCTCGATGGTTCTTCTTTGAACAGCCAATTCATGTGCACTAGACTAAACCACCAGCCCCCGGTGAACATCGCCCATTTTAGGAGGCCGTTATGAAGCGTGTGCTCTCGATTGCAAGCCTGGTATTCTGCGTTGCATTTGCGGTATCCCTGTCTGCCCAGGGAGCCGCGCCGACAGCCGGCATGAAGATCGCGTCGGATGCCGACTACGCGACCCACATGAAAGAAATCGGTCAGCTCAACGGCGTGCTCAACAAATCCATGAAGGGTGGAGATGCCGCTGAAGCCGGCAAGGCTGCAGCGCGCATGGAAGTGCTCTTCAAGAACGTGCACGCCTACTGGAACGACAAGAAGGTGATGGACGCAACGACAGCCGCAATGGGCGTGGTCAGCTCGCTGCAGGCTGTGCAGAAGGCGCTCGGCGCAAACGACATGGCCGCTGCCGAAACGGCACGGGCCGCGATCGGCGCGAACTGCATGTCGTGCCACACCGCGCACCGCGAGAAACTGCCGGAGGGCGGCTTCAAGATCAAGTAAGTCGTCAGTCGGCCGCAGTGATTAATCAGGGGCGGATCTCAATGAGATCCGCCCTTTTTTTCTTTTATCCGCGTCGAGATCGAAGAGGGCGATCACGGCGCCGTCGATGCGGGTGTCTGGTGTCTTGTACGGGCGGATGCGGAGCAGGTATGTCTCGCCCTTATCGTCCTGAACCGTCCGCTCGACGGGAGACACCGTCTCGATCGTTTCGGTGATGAGCGCCGGCAGCTCGGGGCACTGCAGCGTCGTGCTGATCTGCGAGAACGGCCGCCCGATATCGCTCGGGATGAGGTTGAACTTCTCTTCCGCCATCGGCGTGAACCGCCGGACGCGGAGGTCGCGCGCGACGATGACGATGGCGATCTGCACGCTTGCGAGCAGGTTGAGCAGGTCGGCGTTGACCCGCGTCAGTTCTTCATTGCGCGCCTGCAGCTCGTCGTTGACGGTGTTCAGTTCTTCATTGGTGGACTGCAGCTCCTCTTTGGCAGTGTCGAGCTCCTCGTTGGTGCTCTGGAGCTCTTCGTTGCTCGACAGGATCTCTTCATTCGCCGACTGCAGCTCCTCGTTGGCCGCCTCGATTTCCTGAATCGTCGACTGCAGGTACTCGCGCGTCGCCGCGAGCTCCTCTTCGAGTTTGCCGATGCGCCCTTTTGGCGGCAGCTTTTTGCCGGGCTTCGCGGTTTTCTTGCCGGTCGTCGCGGGCTGCGCATCCGCCGACTGGAACAGCACCAGGTAGTACAGATGCGCGTTGCGTTCGACCGGAATCACCTCGATGTCGACGGTCTGCCATTCCGGCCCCTGGCGGACACGCAATCCGGACTGCTTGACAGGTTTGCGCGTCTTGCGCACGGCCTGGAGCGCCTTGCGAATGCCGTGCGTCAACCCTTCGCGAGCCAGTCTCAGAATATCGAAGCTCGGTTCACCAGGCGACGGCTCGAGAAAGGGACCGGTCTGGCCGTTGAACTGGACGACGCTGAAATGCTGATCGAGCAGCACGCTCGGCGGAGCGTATCGCTGCATGATGAGGCGGTTCGCATCGCTCAGAACAAGACGGGTCTCGTGTGGGCTCGACGGTATTCCCGGCGCGGCCGCCTCGATTTTGACGGGCGAGCGGAAGATCTCCATATGGGGCGCCTTCGCGAGGCCCGCCCGCTTGCGATACACCTTGTTCTTCTTGTTCATCAGCGCGAACAGGTCGGAATGATAACCGATGCTCTCGGCATGGCCGAGCACGAGGAAGCCCTCGGGCTTCAACGCGTAATGGAACATGGACAGCAGCCGCCGCTGCAGCGGCGTGTCCATGTATATCAGCACATTACGACAGCATATCAGGTCGAGGTGCGAGAACGGCGGATCGCGCGTCAAATCCTGCCGCGCAAACACACACATGTCCCGTATGCCCTTGCTCACCTGGTAGCCGCCATCCGTGCGGACGAAGAACCGGCGCAGTCGATCGGCGGAGACATCTTCAGAGATCGACGCGGCGAATACCCCGTGTCGCGCGAAGGCGACGGCGCTCTCGCTGACGTCGGTCCCGAAAATCTGCACATGGCTGTGATCGAGCCGTTCGCCAAGTGCCTCGTGCACGACCATTCCGAGGGAATAGACTTCTTCGCCGGTCGCGCATCCCGCCACCCACATCCGCAGCGACTTCTCGTCGTCGAGCGTCGGCAGCACGTCCCGCGCGAGGAACTCGAACGATTCGGGCTCGCGGAAAAATCTCGTGACGTGGATGAGCATGTCGTTGTGGAGATTGACAACCTCCGCCGGCGTGGCCTCGAGGTAGGTGATATAGGCGTCCACATCCAGCATGCGCAGCAGCGCCATGCGCCGGAACAGGCGGCGGATAATCGTCGGCGTCTTGTAATGGGAAAAATTGACGCCGCAGGCGGGCAGCAGCAGCCGGAAGATTCGGCGAAGCTGCTCGTCAGCGATGGAGGGCCCGCGGTCTGGCTCTATCTGCGGCGCCAGATACGGATGCGTCGAGACCTGAAGGACTTTTGTGGCGATCTCGGACGGCGATGCCACCACATCAACCATCTGTGTCGCGATGGCGGCCCGTGGCATTCCATCGTATTTGGCCGTTGCCGGATCCTGCGCGAACGTAATGCCTTCCATCGTCTTGATTTCCGAGATGCCGAGTGCGCCGTCCGACGCAGTACCCGACAACACGACGCCGATGGCGTGCGGACCGAGCGCGCGCGCGAGCGATCGAAAGAAGAAATCGATCGGGTTGTACTGGCTCCGATCGGCGGGCCGCCGGCCCAGGTGGAGATGGCCGTCGATGAGCTCCATTTGGGTGTTCGGCGGCACGACGTACACACGGTTGGGGGCGACACGCACGCCCTCGGTGGCCTCCACGACCGGAAGCGGCGTATGGCCCGCGAGAAGCGAGGCCAGAGAACTGGCGTGGTTGGGCGCGAGATGCTGGACGAAGATGATCGCGAGGTTGGGATCGCGGGGCAGCCCTTCGAGAAGCTGCGCAAAGGCCTCAAATCCTCCGGCGGACGCGCCGACGCCGACGATGCCGAAGTCGGGCGCCGGGCGGGGCGCCGTGACCAGGGGCCGCACTGCGGCGGTGGGCGTCTTTCGCCGGGCGCGCAGGCGCTTAGCCATGCGTTGGCGGAGCGTCACGATGGCCTCTTCGACACAGCGGGGACATCTTCCCTCCGGGGTGAGTGGGGAGCAATCCCATAATGACCGCGCGATGGTGAGGGACGTGCCATAGCGTACCGATGGCGAGCAGTCCTCCAATAGCCCTTCGATGGTGGATTGCGTGCGAAAACGGGCACAGTCGGTGCAGCAAAAAATAACACTTAAACCGTCGACACTTCATTAGACTTGAGATTCCGTTTCGCATTTCAAGGAGACGCGATGCAGCTATCCAAAGCCGTCCAGCCACTTACAACCACCGGCCAGCAACGGTCGATGAACAGATTGTTGGCTTCGTTGCCCGCCGATGACTTTCAGCGAGTGTCCTCTGAGCTGACATGGCGTGCATTAAAAGTACGGCAGGTGCTTCACAAACACGGCGATCCCTTGGCCGAAGTGTATTTTCCTGGACGAAGCGTCTGCTCGGTCACGAACGTCATGGAGGACGGCAGCGTCGTCGAAGTGGCGACCGTTGGACCGGAGGGGCTTGTCGGAGTATCGGCCGTGTTCGGCGCTCCCGTTGCGACTGGAGAGGCGTTCGTGCAGATTCCGGGCGAACCCGCGGCCGTCATGAGCATCGAGGCGTTTCGCCGCGAGATGGAGCGGCGGGGCGCATTCTACGATCGCGTCACGAAATACTCGCAGGCGTTCGTGAACATGCTGATGCAGTCGGTCGCGTGCAACGGCCTGCATTCCGCTGAACAGCGTTGTTGCCGCTGGCTTCTCACTACGCACGATCGGATTGGCGAGGATGAGTTTCCGCTCACCCACGAGTTCCTCGCGATCATGCTTGGCGTAAGGCGGCCCACGGTCACGCTGGTCATGGCCCAGCTCGCACGCGATGGCGTCGTCTCTCACGTTCGAGGGCACGTGCGCATTACCGATCGGAAGGGCCTCGAAGCAGCGTCTTGTGAATGCTACCGGAATGTGCGGGCGGCGTTCGACCGTCTGCTTGGCACGCCGGAGCACCACGATGTCGCAGTCGGACAATAAGCTGCTTGCATCGCTCCCCACGAGCGACTATCAGCGGTTACGGCCGTTTTTGCGTACTCTGCATCTGGACGCGGAGACGTCGTTGCCTCACTGCGGGCAAACCCGTGTCTATTTTCCCGGCACAGCTCTGTGCTCGATCATCAACAAAATGGCCGATGGCAGCGCGATCGAGGTCGCCTGTATTGGCAACGAGGGTGTGGTCGGCGTTCATGCACTCTCGAGTGACGCTCCACACGATCGGAACGGGTTCGTGCAGGTGGCTGATGGTACGGTCCAGTACCTGCCAGCGGTCTTCTTCGAGCGCGAGTTGGCGCGCAGCGGCCGTTTTCGTGAAGCCATTGACACCTTCTCTCATTCATTTCTCGAGACGATGATCCAGGCCGTGGCCTGCAATCGCCTCCACACGATCGAAGAGCGGTGCTGCAGATGGCTGCTCGGCGTGCACGACCGCCTCGGCCGCGCCAGGTTCGAGTTGAAGGTTCGCTTCCTGGCGAGGGCAATGGGGGTCAAGAACTCCGCAGTCACCGCCATCATGACCTCGCTCGAGGAGCAGGGTCTGGCGAGGCATGATGGATCGTCGGTCACGATCCTCGACGACATCGGGCTGCGCCGCCGCGCGTGCCGATGCTACGACGCGATGAAGCGTGGGTATACACTCGAGCGCCTCGCCGCGCAGCCCAAGGCCGAGGCGCCGCGGCGCGCCGCCCGCGTTCTGACGATGCGCCCAGGCGTGGGCACTTGCACGTTGTGCGGCTCGTCGACGCGGGTCCCGCACAGGAACAGCCACGAATGCATCCTGGCGCTGGACGACGAAATCGCGATCCTCGTGCAGAGAACGCACCTCCTGCGAAAATATCGCGGCCAGCTGATGGCGAATCGCGCGCAGCTGTACCGCGACATCCTCAAGCGATCCAACAGTCGCATCTAAACCGTACCAACCTCCCCTTTCGATCTGTGCGTCCATCCTGGCGCACGTCTTGCTGAATATTCCGTAGCGTGGCGGTCCTGTGTCCGCCCGCGAGACCATCGCGCGCACGGCGCGCTCTTCGAAAGGACTCTCAAAATGGCAGCTGAAAATCTTCAGGAATTGTTTGTCGACGAACTCCGGGACGTGTATGACGCCGAAAAGCAGATCACAAAGGCTTTGCCGAAGATGGCCAAGGCCGTGGAAAGCGATGAACTCCGCACGGCGTTCGAAGAGCACCTCGGAATCACCCGCATGCACATCAACCGTTTGGAAGAAGTGTTCAAGTCGCTGGGCCTCGCCGCACGCGGCAAGACGTGCGACGGGATGAAGGGCCTGCTTGAAGAAGGCCGGTCTCACATGGAAGAGCTCGATGGCTCGACGCTCGACGCGGCGCTCATCGGCGCGGCACAGAGGGTCGAACACTACGAGATGGCGGCCTACGGTACGTTGGCAACGTGGGCCGATCTGCTGGGGTATCAGGACGCAAAGGATCTGCTGGGACAAACGCTCGAAGAAGAGAAGGAAGCGGACGAGAAGCTGACGGGCATTGCCGGCCAGATCAACCCCGAGGCGGAGAACGAAGAGGCCGACGAGAACACCGGGATGGCGATGGTGGCCTCGCGCTCGAGCCGCAGCGGTTCGACGAGCGGCGGTCGGGGACGATCCAGCGGCGGGTCGAAGGGGAAGAGGCGCTAGATCGCATCATTAATGTAAGACTGCAAGACGGCCGAGAGTGCGATGGGTGCGTGCAAAGCGCCCATCGCGCGGGGCCGACCGCATCTGTCGCTCCCGGTCACCCACGCAGGCTCTCCGCTCCAAGCGCACGTAGCGGTGGTTGACCCACTTCCGTCGGCGAGGCAGGTTTGCTGAAGTGAACCATCGCGAGCGACGCGACGTACTCCGTTCATGGAAACGCATCGGAAGGCGTGCGATCCGCGGGCCCGGAGCGAAGCACGGACTCTTCGACCGTCGGCGACACGTCGCCGAGAGATGCGTTTCCCGCGTCGTCGAGCTTGGTTCACGGAAGCAAGCCTGCCTCGCCGGCGTGAGGTCCCAACACCTGGCGCGAAGTGCGAAGCGGAGCCCTCCGCGGAAAACGCCCCACTGGCTGTCGCCGTACGGAACCAGCCGCTCCCGTAGTCACGAAATGTGATGATCGCCTCCCAGCCTCGGGCATCGCGCCGATGTGGCCGGTTGTGGCTCGATGGCACTCTCCGCTTTTGACACAGAAATCCGCTCGATTCGAAGGAAATCGATTCCACGAGCGTTGGCCGCCGTCTTGCCTTGCTGAAGCTGTCACATCAATAAACTCGCATTGCGACAGGTGAACACATGCTGAACAAAACACACCTTGCAGGCGTCATCTTCACGTGCATGCTTCTCAGCGGAATCGTGTTCACGCAAGGAGTCTTCACCAAAGGCCAGGTCGCCGACCGCATCCGCAAAGTGGAGGATGGCGTGGACGAATTCCGGAAGTGGAGCGAGAACCGAGGCGAGCAGGGAAAAGACGCCGCGCAATCCGCGAAGGCATCCGGCCGGACGCGCGGACGGACGGCGACCGAGTCGCAGAAATCCGCCGCGCGCGAGAAGACCGACGAGCTGGACGACGCGCTTGGCGATCTGAACCGTTCGACCAATCGGTTGCGGCGCAAATTCGATCCTACCGACAAATGGATGGAGACGCGCCCACAGGTCGAAAGCGTCCTGGACGACGCGCGCAAGATCAACCAGACGTTGGTGCGAGGCAAGTACGGCACGCAGGCAGAGCGCTACTGGGGCGTGCTTCGGTCGGCGATCAACGATCTGGCGCGTTGTTATAACCTGACACCACTAGGTGTGTGACCGAAGCCGGGTTCTTCAGAGCAGACAACCGTTGAGCCTGAACCTGCGACGCGTGATGCGGCGTGGGTTGGGGGCCATCGGATTGGTGAGCCTTGTCTCCGTTCCAGCAGCCGCGCAACAGTCGCTGCCTTCGGTCGGCGACACCGCGGATCGCCCTGGATTTGCCGACACTTCAATATTGCTCGCACCTGGCCAGATGCAAATCGAAGCCGGCTTCACGTGGGAGCGTAATGACGCCGACGCAGCGCTGACAAAAACGTCCACGTGGCCCCAGGTCGAACTGCACGGCGGAATCATTCGGCGTATGGAGCTCTCGCTGGCCTGGGATGGTGTGGTGTCGGTTGCCGCGCCGGAGTCCACAACGAACGCCGAAAAGCGAAGCACCGGAGTGGCCGACGTGCGGCTCGGCGCGAAATTCAGTTTGGTGAACCGGCCGAAGGTCAGCGCCGCGCTCATCGCGTATGGAAATCTGCCGGTCGGCAGCGAGGCGTTTTCGTCGCACTATGCCGACCCTCTGACTCGCCTCGCCTGGGCCATCGCCGTCTCGAATCGCGTTGAACTATCGGGCACCGTGGATCTCGGCGCCGCGCAAGAGGAAGACGGCCGGGCCCGCGCGAAACCAGCGGCAAGCATGGCAGTGGGCTCAACAATCGTGAAGACCCTCAACGGATTTATCGGGATCGTCGCTGAGTCGCCGGATGTTGGCTCGAGACCAAACCTGTGGTCGGTCGAGGCCGGCGCGGTACTGCCAGCCGGCGCCCTCACTCAGATTGACGTGTGGGTTGACCGTCGAGTGGCCGGCGGACCCGACAACTGGTTCATCGGCGGCGGCGTTGTCCGGCGTCTTCGCTAGCGACGCGGAAGCTGCCCTCCTTCCCGACGTCGAGCAGTTTCTCCGCATCGAGCAGTCCGAACAGCTGGATCAACTTCGCCACCACTCCGGTCCATCCGGTCTGGTGACTCGCGCCGAGTCCCGCTCCGTTGTCCCCGTGAAAGTATTCATAGAAGAGGATCAGATCACGCCACTGCGGATCGGTCTGGAACTTCTCTGATCCGCCGTACACCGGCCGGCGCCCGCCGGCATCGCGCAGGAAGATGCGCGTCAGGCGATCCGAAATCTCCTTGGCGACTTCGAAAAGGTTCATCATCTTGCCGGACCCGGTCGGGCATTCGATCCTGAACGTGTCGCCGTAGTACGCATAGAAGTTCAACAGAGCCCTGATGAGCATCACGTTGACCGGCATCCAGATTGGGCCACGCCAGTTCGAGTTGCCGCCGAACATCCCGCTGTCGGACTCGGCCGGCAGGTAATCGACGCGATGCTCCTGGCCGTCAACGCGGAAGACGTACGGCTGGTCTTTGTGGAACTTGGACAGCGCGCGAATGCCGTAGGGACTCAGAAACTCGTTCTCGTCGAGCATCTTCGTCAGAATTCTACGGAGGCGTTCTTGATTGACCAGCGCCAGAATGGTCCGCTTGGCCACGCCATAATGACTGGGTCCGACAGGGTGCATCGTCGCTGACAGTTCGGGCATCCGGCGCAGCCGCTCCTGGATGAGGCGCATGGTGTTCGGCACGCGTTCCCGCTGCGCCTGCTCGATCACCGTCGTGGCACACAGCGGGAGAAGGCCGACCATCGAGCGCACCTTGAGCCGCGTGGCGCTGCCGTCCGGCAGCCGCAGCAGGTCGTAGTAGAAGCCGTCCTCCTCGTCCCACATGCCGTCCCACCCAGACCGGTTGATTCCGGCGGCGATGTAGTAGAAGTGCTCGACGAACTTGAAGACCATCTCTTCGTAAATCGGATCGTGCGCGGCGAGCTCAATCGCGAGCTCCAGCATGTTCTGGCTGAAGAGCGCCATCCACGCGGTGCCGTCCGCCTGTTCAAGGTAACCTCCGGTCGGCAACGGGGCGCTGCGATCGAAGACGCCGATGTTGTCGAGCCCGAGGAAGCCGCCCTCGAACACGTTTTTGCCGAAGCGGTCCTTGCGGTTGACCCACCAGGTGAAGTTCAGCACCAGCTTGTTGAACGTCGCCCTGAGGAAATCGACGTCGACCTCGCCTTGCAGCGCCTGCTCGACGCGATGGAGGAACAGCGTCGCGAACGCGTGGACAGGCGGGTTCACGTCACTGAAGTTCCACTCGTAGGCGGGAATCTGGCCGTTCGGGTGCAGGTACGACCCGCGCAGCATCAGTTTCATCTGATCCTTGGCGAAGTCGGGGTCGACGATCGAAATCGGGATCGCGTGGAACGCCAGGTCCCAGGCCGCGTACCACGGGTACTCCCACTTGTCGGGCATCGAGATGATGTCGCGGTTCAGCATGTGGAACCACTCCGAGTTGCGGGCGTTTCGATATCCGTGGTGCATCGGATTGGAGTGGTGCTCGTCCAGCCAGTTGTCGCCATCGAAGAAGAAGAACTGCTTGCTCCAGAGCATGCCGGCCAGCGCCTGACGCATCACCCGAGCCGTGTCTTCAGTCACGGACGGCGGCGTGACCGCCGTGTAGAATTCGTTCGCTTCACGCAGCCGGTTGGCGAAGACGTCATCAAATGGCGCTCCGAACGGTTGCCCCATCTGGTTCAGGAAGCTGCTAGACAGGCGCAGACGAATCACTGTCGTCTGTCCGGCGCCGACGTTCACGTGGTAGTGCGCTGCGACCTTGGTCCCCTGGCGATCGGGATTCACCAGATCCCGCCGGCCATGCACCACGCATTCGTCGATGCCATCCTTGACGTAGCGGCTCTCGTTCTTCGCGCCAGTCCCTGGAAACAACCGCTCGTGGTTGGTTTCATTTTCGGTGAAGAGCAGCGGCACGTCTCCCTCACATGAGACGATGAATGCCCCAAGCAGCGGATGCGCCGCCGCGACGGCCGTCGCACCTGCCGGTGCTTCGACCTGCTTGATGCTCGGCTTCTCGGGAGACCTGTTCGACTCGGCAATCCACGCCGACCAGTCGTTGCGGAACCAGAGCGTCGGCAAGAGATGCAGATCGGCTGCGTCCGGTCCGCGGTTCACTGCCGTGATGCGGACAAGGATGTCTTCGGGAGTGCTCTTCGCGTATTCCACGAACACGTCGAAATAGCGGTCCTCATGGAACACGCCGGTGTCGAGGAGCTCGTACTCCATCTCGTGACGGTTGCGCCGGCGACTGGTCTCGAGGAGATCGGCGTACGGATAGGCCGCCTGCGGGTATTTGTAGAGGTACTTCATGTATGAGTGCGTTGGCGTGCTGTCGAGGTAGAAGTAGTACTCCTTCACGTCCTCGCCGTGGTTGCCTTCGCTGTTGGTCAACCCGAACAGCCGTTCCTTGAGAATCGAATCCTTGCCGTTCCACAGGCCTAGGCTGAAACAGAGATGCTGCTGGTCGTCGGAAATGCCGGCGATGCCGTCTTCGCCCCAGCGGTAGGCGCGGGAGCGGGAATGGTCGTGCGTGAAGAAATTCCAGGCGTCCCCGTTCTCGCTGTAGTCCTCGCGCACTGTGCCCCACTGCCGTTCACTGAGGTATGGTCCCCATTTCTTCCAGGGCGCCTTCATCTCGCGCGCATCTTTCAGTCGGTCGTGTTCAGCTGTCATGTGACTCTCTCACCTTATGCGGTTAAGAACCTGCGCCAAAAGGGGGCGCGTATCGGGTTTCGTTACTGCCGCATCTCCGACGGACGTTGCTCCCTCGCTACCGCACGGCGGATTGTGACGGCAGTCACAACTGACCGTGAGGTGCAAGGACTCAGTGAGACATTGCTCAATCAATCCGTCGATTCCCCGGCTCTGCGGTTGCGGTGAGCAGAAAGCGCGCCGCGCGATTTTGGCTGGCACGGATCGCGCACTGGCGGGGGACGGCCCGGTTGCGGGGAAAGGGAGGATTGCGATGGACACGAACGCTCTCGTTGCAAGTGCTGTAACCACCTTGATTGCTGTTGCGTGGAAAGTAGCCGGTGCCGTGGTCCTCTGGCTGGGCGGGCGATGGCTCGTCGGATTATCTGTGCGGATGCTGAGCCGGGCGCTTGGAGGTCAGCGATTCGACCCGACGCTCAGCCGATACCTCGAGAGGGGCCTGTCGGTCCTCCTGAATGCGGTGTTGATTGTCGCAATCCTTGGGTTCTTCGGCGTGGAGACCACCACGTTCGCCGCGCTTCTGGCGGCGGGCGGTGTGGCCATTGGCGTCGCGTGGGGCGGGCTGCTGGCGAACTTTGCGGCCGGCGCGTTTCTCGTATTCCTCCGGCCGTTCAAGGTCGGCGACTTCGTCACCGTCGGTGGCGTCACCGGTACCGTTGATGCGGTCGGACTGTTTGGCACCACTATCAATACGCCTGACAACGTCGTGACGATTGTCGGCAACAACAAAGTCTTTTCCGACACCATCCAGAATTACTCGGCCAGTGCGTACCGCCGCGTCGATCTCACCGCGTCGATTGCCCACACGGTCGATCACCGCGTCGCCATCCGGCTGCTGCAAGAGCGGCTGGCCCAAATCCCGAACGTGCTGGCCTCACCTGCCCCCGTCGTCGAGATCCTGCAGCTCACGCCGTCGGGGCCGCAGCTGTGCGTCCGTCCGTTCAGCAGCAACCAGCACTACTGGCAGGTTTACTTCGACACCAATCGGGTCATCCGCGAGACATTCGGCGAGGCGGGCTTTCCCGTGCCGATGCTCGGCTACGAGGTAAAAGGGGGGCCGGCGGGTCTACCGCTCGAGGCCGCGCGTCACCTCGGGACGTGACATCCCGCGTTCAACGGCGCTCCACGTCGACACGGATCGCATGGACTCTGTGCGAATCAGCCTCGCCGCGCTGCCTCGATGGTGGCGATGTCGATCTTCTTCATCGGCATCATCGCCGCGAAGGCACGCTTGGCCTCAGCGCCGCCAGCCGCAAGCGCATCGGTTAGCACCCGCGGAGTGATCTGCCAGGAGAGGCCCCAGCGGTCCTTGCACCAACCGCACTGGCTCTCCTTGCCGCCATTGCCGACGATTGCGTTCCAGTAGCGGTCCGTCTCTTCCTGATTGTCTGTCGCGACCTGAAAGGAAAAGGCCTCGCTGTGCGTGAAATCCGGGCCGCCGTTGAGACCGAGACAGGGGATGCCCAGAACAGTGAACTCCACCGTCAGCACATCGCCCTCCTTGCCGCTCGGATAGTCACCTGGCGCCTTGTGAACAGCAGTCACTTCACTATTCGGAAACGTGGCGGCGTAGAAGCGCGCCGCGTCATGCGCGTCCTTGTTGAACCAGAGGCAGATCGTGTTCTTCGGCTTCATTCGCAGCTCCTTGTGCTCCTTCGGTTATACAGGTTCTCGATCGTCATGACGCGAAACCTTACACCCGCCTTCGGTCATCGCGACGGTTCAAATAATTCGATCGGGTTGCCGTCCGGGTCTTCAATCTGAATCTGACGTCCGCCGGGACCGCTTTCCATCTCGTTTCGAAAGCGTACGCCGGCGCTCTTGAGCACGGCGATGAGGTCCTGGAGATCCGAGACTTTCAGCACGATGCGGTTCCAGCCGCCAGGCTCTTGACGTTGACCGTTCGGCATCGTCCGAGAGCCGGACGCTCCGGGGCCACTCAGCAGGATTTGTGAATCTCCGAGCGACACACTGGCAAATGCCGGCAGTTGCTGGTGCCCGACTTTGAAACCGAGATGCTGAGTGTAGAACGTCACTGAGCGGGCAACATCCGTCACCTGATAGCGGATGCCGTGGACACTCTTAATGAACGCTTGTGCCATGCCTTCTAATATGCAACGGTTGGCCCATTGAACACTGATGAAATCCAACTCGACGGTCACACGCGATCTACTGTTCGCGAATCATGCAGACGCCGTCGGTGTTCGCTCAGACATCTCTGATCCAAACGTCACCCCTGAAGTTGCCCAGCACGAAGATGATTTGATCGGGCGCGGCGATCGGCGCGGCGGAGGTCACCATCGCGGGGACGATCATCTCGCTGAGGTTCAGCACCGTGAAGGCCTCGCCGTCGACGTGGCCGGTTGACGGATCGAATCGCCTCGCCGCTACCCGGTTGCGGATGTCGACGCTCGGCGTCGTGGGAAGGTAATAGAGCAGACGGCCGTCGCGCGACCAGAACGGATGACTGGCCGATGCCTGGACGGACACCCAGGCGGCTTCGTCCGGGACGGCTCCGTCGGCCACGCGTGCGATTGTCACCACCGGCAATCCACCGGGCGTCGCCGCGTCGAATGCCAGCCAGTGGCCGTCGGGCGACACACGAGGGTTGGACAGCCGTCGAGTGATCGACGACAGCAGCGGACGCGGCATTCCGTCATGGATATCCAACGCGATGAACGTATTCAATCCTGCGCCGAATGTTTCGACCACCAGCGTCCTCTCGTCGAGCCATTGCCGCGGGCGGCCGCCACACTCCTTGCTGACCAGGCGCATCTCCCCATCGGCGACCGTTCCAAGGAATACCGGACGCTGTACCGGCGGGCCAGGCACCAGCGCGCCACACGCGATCCGCTCTCCGTCCGACGAGATCACGGGAAACCCGCGCTCGGCGTCCGCGGCAATCATCGTGTCTGAGCCACTCTCCAGGTTTCTCACATGCAGCTCACCGCCGCTCGTCCGGGCGGCGAAATAGGCGAGCGAGCGCCCGTCCTTCGACAGCGTCAGGTGATTGATGAATCCTGCACCGCGCGTGAGGCGGCGCAGCGGGCCGTGCGCCTTGCCGGTGCTCGCGTCGATCGCAGTCGACCAGAGGTTGATGTCAGCGTGAGTCGCGACAAAACTGAGACGGCCTCGGGCCGCCGCAGGGAAGTACGCCCAGTCCCCACCCGGTGTCATGAGTTCGGGTGCATCGATCGCCTCGAATGCCGGTGACACGCGTTGCCGCCAGACGTGCACGCCCTGCCGCCCGGCTGCGGAATAGAAAATGGAATCTCCGGCCCATGCGGGCGTCATCGTGATGACGATCAATCCCTGCTGTCGCCCCCGTCGGAGGGCACCAGTGTCGACCGGCGTGCCGCCATCCAGCGGCACGACCCAACAGTCGAGATCCACGGAAGGATTCGGATGCGCGACGACGAGCAGATGACGTCCATCGCCAGACCACGCGACGGATGCAATGTCGACGAGACCTGTCGCCAGCGCGCGCCATTCGCCGCCGGAGGCCGGGACAAGGTGGACGGTGTCGCGTGGTTCGAGTGCGATATAGGCCAACCACTTCCCATCCGGCGAGAACCTCGCGCTTCGCGCCGCACGCTTCAACAGGCGGGGCGGTCCGCCCAAGGCCGGAATCTCGTACACATTCCGAGTCGTTCCGTCGGCGGCGCTGAAGGCGATGCGCGTATCGTCTGAGAAAAAGACCGGCTCTGAGCAATCGTGCAAGCCTGACGTGAGCTGCACCGCCGCGCCGCCGATCTGTTGCAGCCAGAGCTGCGGGGAGCCGCCATCGAGCCCCACGTCCGAGACGTACACCACCATGCGCGCATCCGACGACAGCGCGGGCCAGAACGTCGCAGCGCTCGCAATCGTGACCCGCTCCAGAGGCGACGCCCCGTCGGTGCGCGGCGGTGTTTGCGGCGCCGGCTCCGGCCCGATTTGACGGCTTTCCCACCAGGCGGTCAGCTCGGTCGAGTCGGCGAAGACGCTGCCGCGCTCAGCGTGCGGCAGCCGGTGCACTGGTAAGCCCTCTTCACGTTCCCACCGCTGGACAGTGCGAATCCCTCGTCCAAGGAACGACGCGATCTCCTTCCACGAGTCCAGACGGCGACTCTCGGCTGCGGAGTTCTGCGCGGGGCCTTCGGGACTCTTGGCCATGCTGCCTGAAGGATAACCCCTCGCACCCTCCGCGCGTGGCAGGCGCTCGGGTCCCAGCGGTGCGCCATTACGCGCCATCGCCGCGTTGGCGCCTGATCGCGCTTGAGCCTCCGAAAGCCGCGCAGGACACTGCGATTGCGAGTTCATATCGACTCGTCCGGAGACGGAAAAGGAGGCTTCCATGGTTACGCGTTCGATGGCATTGGTATCGTCCTCAACTCTCGTGCTCGCGCTGATCGCCGGCATCAGCGTGACCTCGTCTGCGCAGCAGCCGAATGCGGCGTTGCAAGGTGTATGGCGAACCGTCGAGGTTGTCGTGCCGGGTACGCCCGCCCGCACGCACAGGCCCGATGCGACGCTCGCCATCTTCCACGGCCGCCACTACAGCCGGGTGGAGGTGCATGCTGAACAGCCGCGGCCGCTCATTGCCAACCCGGCTGGCGCGTCCGCCGATCAGCTACGCGCCTCGTGGGGCCCCTTCTTCGCCGAAGCGGGCACCTTCGAAGTAAGCGGCGGCGGCGTGATGACGATGCACGCGACGGTCGCGAAGAATCCCGCGGCGATGCAAGACGGAGCGTCGAGCGTCTACAAGTACCGGCGCGAGGGCGACACGTTGACGCTGACGGAAGTCCGCACGCCTGCAGGTCCGAGCGCACACCCAGTGACAGTCACGCTCGCACGCGTCGAGTAACGAACGCCAAGAGGGAGATATAGTCATGAATACGACACGCAAGGCGTCTCTGCTCGTCGTTCTCGCCCATCCCGACGACGAAATCTTTCATGGCGGCATGCTGACCCACCTCGGTGAACGGGGTGTTCGCGTGACGCTCGCGTGCGCCACGAACGGCGAGGCAGGCAAGCCGCATCCGTCCGTCGGATCGGTGGACGACCTCGGCGCTTTGCGTGTCGAAGAGCTGAGGCTGTCCTGCGATCGCCTAGGCATCGAGCCGCCCGTGCTCCTCGGCTTTCACGACTCCGCTCGCGGAGAACGTCAGCGGCACGGCGACCCTCGCGCCCTGGCGAACGTGGACATGCTCGAGGTCGAGGCCACGATTCGACGGGTCATTCAGGACGTGACGCCACAGGTTCTCCTCACGTCCGATCCGCACGGCTCTTACTACCATCCTGACCATCTCGCCGTGCATCGAGCGACGACGGCCGCGTTCTTTTCGAGCGGGACGATGGGAGACACCGCGCCGGAGCGGTTGTTTTACGGAGCGATGCTGCGCGACGTATTCCGGGAACTGGCCGAGAAGAGTCGTGGGCGCGGGATCACGGACGGCCTCGACTCCGACGTGTTCGGAACAGCGGACGAGATGATCGCGGTCTCGTTCGACGCGAGATCGCTGGTGCGCCGAAAGTTCCTGGCGCTTGCCGCGCACCGTTCCGCATTCGGCGTGACTGAGGAGATGTTGAGCAGCCCGCCACCCGGCGCACGCGAGATGCTGGATGCGTTCAGACCCGTGTTCGAGCGGGAGGTGTTCGTCCTGGGCGGGACACGAATTCCGACAACGCACTGGCCGTTGAGCGATTTGTTCGATGGTGTCCGGTCGGTGGAGCTACGGCACGCCGAGTCATTGGTTCGTCCTGCATAGTGAAGGAAGCGCGCTGAGTGTCGCCACTTCGCGTGCGGTTCGGCGAGGCGCGGTGGGCTTGTTCGATGGTGTCCTCGATCAGTGCGTGTGCTCGAGGAACCCACGCAGCTTATCGGGGTTGCGGACGATGTAGATCGCGCGAATGCGGCCGCCGACGATGTCGAACGAGTAGGTGCCGTCGCCGGCGAGCGGATGGCGCAGGAGCAGACCGGGCTCGCCGTTGATCGTGACGAGCTGGAAATCCGACTCCGACCAGTGCAGCTTGCTGGCATAGCCGAGCACGAACTTGGCGATGCGATCCGCGCCGAGCACGGGACGCGTCGCCGCGGCCGCCTTGCCGCCGCCATCGGAGACGAGCTGCGCGTCGGTGTGCAGCACCGCCATCAGCTCGTCGACGTTGCCGGTGGCGCAGGCGTGCCGGAAGCGCCGCACGATCTCCTCTGATTCACGACGCGATACGGTAAAGCGCGGACGCGCATCGCGCAGCCGGCCCCGCGCGCGTGTGAGGATCTGCCGCGTGTTCGCCTCGCTCTTGCCGACGCTTTTCGCGATCTCGTCGAAATCGAAATCGAACACCTCGCGCAACAGGAAGACCGCACGCTCGGTCGGCGCCAGCTTCTCCAGCAACACGAGAAATGCGGTCGTCAAAGACGAAGCCAGCTCGACGGGTTCCTGATTCGGCTCTGCCAGCGGTTCGGGCAGCCATGGACCCGGATACTCCATGCGAGTCCGCTCCGCGCTTCGCAGATGGTCGATGCACAGCCGTGTGACGATGGTCGTGAGATAGGCGCGAGGGGAGCGCACGTTGGCGTGCTCGTCCTGCGATGCCCGGAGCCATGCATCCTGCACGACATCCTCGGCTTCGCTGGCGCTGCCGAGCATCCTGTACGCTATCGAGAACAGCAGGGGTCGATACGCCTCGAAGCCTGCCTCGTCCCAGTCAGTCGCTGCCATAACAGGTCGCCTTGCCCCCTCCTGATCTCTAGACGAATGACAGAGGCCGTTTGTGACAGCAGCGTGCCCCGGCCCCGGTGTCACAAGAATTATTTCTGATTCGTCTTGATTGGCAGAGGAGAAAAAACATCATGAACGCTCGAATCGATCTCATGCACGTGAACCCCGGCGTCATCAAGGCGATGCTCGGCCTCGAACGGCAGATTCGTCAGGCGGGCCTCGATCACCGGCTGCTCGACCTCGTCCGGATGCGCGCGTCGCAGATCAACGGCTGCGCCTATTGTCTGGACATGCACAGCAAGGACGCGCGCGCGAATGGCGAGACCGAGCAGCGGCTCTACGGACTCAACGCGTGGCGCGAGACGCCGTACTACTCGGAGCGCGAGCGCGCCGCGCTGGAGTGGACCGACGCGCTCACCCTCGTGTCCGAGAGCGGTGCCCCGGACGACCTGTACGAGCGCGTGCGTGTGCAGTTCTCGGAGGACGAGTTCGTACACCTGACCCTGGCGATCGTGGCGATCAACGGCTGGAACCGGCTCAACGTCGCGGCGCGCACGGTGCCCGGCGACTACGTGGCCGGCAGCATCGCGCAGGTGCACGCGATGATCTGATCGCGCGCAGCCGGAACGTCTCGCTGCGTCGCCATCGCACGAATGGCAGGCTGAAGTCGGGGTTCCTGGCGCAAACTGGCTGGGACAATGCGACTGCCTGCCGGTCTCATGATGGCTGTTGTTCTCGCGAGCGTGCCCGCGCGTGCCCAGACGACGGGCACGCCGGTCTCCCCAGCGGCGGAGGAGACTGCATGGTCGTTCTCCGTCGCGGCTTCCACCTACGTGCTGTCCGACGACAGCAACTACGTGCAGCCCACCATCACCGCCGACCGAGGCTGGCTGCACCTCGAAGCGCGCGGCAACTACGAAGGCCTCAACACGGGCTCGGCGTGGATGGGCGTCAGCTTCAGCGGCGGCAGGACGGTGGAGTTTGAACTGACGCCGATGCTCGGCGGTGTCTTTGGCGACACCGCCGGCGTTGCCCCTGGCTTCAAAGCGTCGCTCGGCTGGCGGAAGCTCGCGTTGTATGGCGAGAGCGAATACGTCTTCGATTCACACAACGGCGAGGACAGCTTCTTCTACAACTGGTCCGAGCTGACACTGGCGCCTGTGGAAAGGTTTCGGTTCGGACTGGTGACGCAGCGCACGCGCGTGTACCAGTCCGATCGCGAGATTCAACGCGGCGTGATCGCGGGCTTCTCCTTCAAGCGTCTGAACGTCACCAGCTATATCTTCAATCCAGACAAGGACACCCGGTTTGTGCTCGCGGTCGAACTGACGTTCTAAGGTCGGCCTGCTCAAGGCTCTCGTCACCTGCTCATTACCTGAACGCAACACTGTCAACGGCGCGATCTGCGCGAGATTCATGAATCGCCCGGTGCCACCACGGCCTCTGATGCGATCACGAAATACCGTGACCTCCGCTACGAACTTCGGTCACTCCACGGCGTCGTGAGCGCCGTGGATGACGGCAACAGGGTGAAGGGCAACGGGCACGAAGAATGTAACGGGTGGCGCCGCGCGCTTTCACTTTGGCCGCGCCATTGACGGTCGAGGTCATGACCAACGTGACGATCAGTCGCACAACACCGAAGAGGCCACATGAGCAACGACGACAGGACGACGCGTTCGCATCTGCCCATTCCGAGTCCCGCTCGCCGGGGTCTCATCACTTACGACGCCAAGGATCCGGATACGAAGTTCCAGCCGATTGAGCAGCTGCGCCCGCCCAAGGGCGCGCCCAACGTGCTGGTCGTCCTCATCGACGATGCGGGGTTTGGATCGTCGAGCGCGTTTGGCGGCCCCTGCCAGACGCCTTTCGCGGAGAAGCTGGCGGCAAACGGACTGAGATTCAACCGCTTCCACACCACTGCCCTGTGTTCGCCGACGCGCCAGGCGCTGCTGACGGGCCGCAACCATCACTCTGTCGGCATGGGCGGCATCACCGAGATCGCGACCGGCGCACCGGGCTACTGCTCGGTGCTGCCCAACACCATGTCGCCGCTGGCGCGGACGCTGAAGCTGAACGGCTATAACACGGCGCAGTTCGGCAAGTGCCACGAAGTGCCGGTCTGGGAAACGAGCCCGGTCGGACCGTTCGACGCGTGGCCGACCGGTGGCGGCGGGTTCGAATATTTCTACGGCTTCATCGGCGGAGAGGCGAACCAGTGGTACCCGACGCTCTACACGGGCACGACACCAACCGAGCCGGAGAAAACACCCGCAGAGGGTTACCACCTTGTCGAGGACATGACCGACAAGGCCATCAACTGGATCGGGCAGCAGAAAGCGCTGGCGTCGGACAAGCCCTTCTTCATCTACTTCGCGCCCGGCGCGACGCACGCGCCACACCATGTACCCAAGGAGTGGGCGGACAAATACATGGGCAAGTTCGACCAGGGGTGGGACAAGCTGCGCGAGGAGACGTTCGCTCGGCAGAAGACGCTCGGCGTCATCCCAGCCGACTGCAAGCTTACCGCTCGTCACGCGGAGATTCCGGCCTGGGACGACATGCCTGAGTCGCTCAAGCCAACCCTGCGGCGCGAAATGGAAGTGTACGCCGGCTTCCTGGAGTACACCGACTACCATGTGGGCCGGCTGTTCGACACCCTGCAGAAGCTCGGCATCTTCGAGAACACGCTCATCTACTACATCATCGGCGACAACGGCGCCTCCGCCGAAGGGTCGCTCAATGGTTGCTTCAATGAGATGAGCTACTTCAACGGCCTGCAGGCTCTCGAGACACCCGAGTACCTCTCGGCCCGCATCGACAAGCTTGGCGGGCCCGAGTCGTACAACCACTACGCGGTGGGCTGGGCGCACGCGATGAACACGCCCTACCAGTGGACCAAGCAGGTCGCCTCCCACTTCGGCGGCACGCGCAACGGCACCATCGTCCACTGGCCGAACGGGATCAAGGCGAAGGGCGAAATCCGTTCACAGTTCTCGCATGTCATCGACGTCGCGCCCACAATCCTCGATGCGGCAGGAATACCAGAGCCCGTCTCAGTGAACGGCGTGGCGCAGTCCCCGCTCGAAGGCGTCAGCATGCGTTACGCCTTCGACGCCGCGAAGGCCGCGGATCGGCACGAGACGCAGTACTTTGAGATGTTCGGCAACCGCGGCATCTACCACAAGGGCTGGACCGCGGTCACCAAGCACGTGACGCCGTGGATCACCGCGGCGAGGGGGCCGCTGGACGACGACGTGTGGGAGCTCTACGACACGACGAAGGACTGGAGCCAGGCGAACAACCTCGCCAAGGAGATGCCGCAGAAGCTTCACGAGCTGCAGCGACTCTGGCTGATCGAGGCGACGCGCTACAACGTGCTGCCGATCGACGACCGGGTGGTCGAGAAGATGAGCCCGGACACGGCCGGTCGGCCGGTGCTCATCAAGGGGAAGACCCAGATCCTCTTCGGCGGCATGGGTCACCTCTCAGAGAATTGTGTCCTGAACATCAAGAACAAGTCCCACTCGGTCACCGCCGAAATCGTCGTGCCGAAGGATGGTGCCGAAGGCGTGATCATCGCGCAGGGCGCGAACATCGGCGGCTGGAGCCTGTACGCCAAAGGCGGCAAGCTGAAGTACTGCTACAACCACGGCGGCTTCCATCGTTACTACGTCGAGGGGGCGACGCCGATTCCGGCCGGCGAACATCAGGTGCGCATGGAGTTCGCGTACGACGGCGGCGGGCTCGGCAAGGGGGGCAAGGTGACGCTCTACACCGACGGTAAGAAAGTCGGCGAAGGGAATATTGGCGCGACCCTGGCGATGGTCTTCTCGGCCGATGACGGCTGTGACGTGGGTGAGGATACAGGCGCGCCCGTGTCAGAAGATTACGGCTCGCACGGCAACGCGTTCAATGGGCGCGTCAGGGCCGTGCAACTCGCGATCGCCGACGCTGCCGAGGACGCGGATCACATGGTTTCGCCGGAGGATGCCATCCGCATGGCGATCGCACGTCAGTAGCGGCGGCGCAGGAAACCGTGACGCGGTCCAGTTTCTCGCTGCTTGGTGGCCCTCTTCACCATCTTGGCCGGCGGCTGGGCCTGGTGCGCGGCGACACCAACACCGTGTTGATCGGGCTCGTGCTCGGACCTGGGCTGTGGCTCGCGACCGTGGCGCTCGCAGTCCTGGAGGGCGTGCAAGACGGACTGTTCGACTTGTCGCTGGTCGCCGCGCATGCGCGTCTGGTGGTGTCGATCCCATTGTTCTTCGCGTGTGAATCCTGGGTTGACCCCCGCATGGCCGCGTGTGTGGCGACGATCGCGCGAACGGGAGTCGTGCCGCCCGCCGCACAGTCGGCCCTCCAAAACGAAGTATCACGGATCGTCCGATGGACCAACCTGTGGTGGCCTGAAGCGTTCTGTCTGATGTTGGCGGTCGTGATAGGTGCGACCGGATCGACCCTTCAAACCTACGGTGTGTCGGCGGCCGGCGATCCGTCCCGCACTACGCTGGCGGCGTTGGTTTATTTCCATGTCGGCCTGACCGTGTTCCGGTTCCTGTTATTTCGCTGGGGCTGGAAGCTTGCGCTCTGGTGCTGGTTCCTCTGGCGCGTCTCGCGGCTCGACTTGCAACTGATCCCCGGCCATTCCGATCGGGCAGGAGGATTGGGGCCGCTCGAGGGCGTGCACGAGCGGTTCACGCCCCTGGTGGCTGCGTTCTCCGTTCTCGAATGCGCCTCGCTGGCGGAATCCATTTCGGTCGGCGCGCTGTCGGCCACCGCCGTCTATCCCACGATCGCCCTTCTTCTGCTGACGGACGGCGTGTTGTTTCTCGCTCCGCTGCTCGTCTTTACCGACAAGTTGTGGGCCAGCCGCACGCAAGGGGTCGGCGCCTACATGACCCTCTCGGCCCGCTACGCAAAGGAGTTCGAGACGAAGTGGACGGCAGGTACGATTCCGGAAGGTGAGCGGCTGTTGGGGAGCGGCGATATCCAGTCGCTCGCCGACCTCAACAACGCGATCGCCGTGGTGAAGTCGATGCGATGGGTTACCGTGGGTCCCCGTCTGTTGACGATGATGGCCCTGGCCGCGGTCGTACCGCTTACGCCACTGATCTTGTTTCAGTACCCGCTCGCGGAACTGGCGCAGAAATTCTTCCAACGGATGGTCGGCCTGTGATCCTGGACCAGAACCTGCTCCTGTCAGCCGGCGCCGCCGCCCTGCTGGCCGCGACTTTCTTGTTCGGCGGGAGCTTTCATCCGCTCAGCGCGGTGCTGCGCGATCGGCGCAGCATGATCTCGTTCGCCGCCGGGATGTCGTCGGCCTATGTGTTCGTTCACGTGCTCCCGGAGTTGAGCGAGGCCCGCCGAACGCTGGCGGAGTCCATCGCCACGCGTTATCAGGGCATGGCGGTCTATCTTCTCGCGCTCGTCGGATTCCTCTGCTTCTACGGCCTCGAACATCTGAACGCACGCATCCGTGACGGTGATCGGGAGCGTCAGGAGGAGCGCGCGTACCAGATCCATCTCGCGGGCTTTGCCGCCTACGCTGCGCTAGTGTCGTACCTCCTCGTGCGCAACCTCGAAGAGACGCCGTTGACGCTGGCGGCGTACGTGCTGGCTATGACGGGTCACTTTCTTGCCGTCGACCATTCCTTGCGCGAGGAGCACGGCGCCGCGTTCGATCGGATCGGTCGCTTCGCCCTCGCCGGCATGTGCATCATCGGCTGGGGTGCCGGCGTGGCGATCGCCGTGCCGCCATTCGTATCGTCGCTCCTGCTCGCGTTCATCTCCGGGGCTGTAATCATGAACAGCGCCGTCATGGAACTTCCATCCGACAAGGACGGCCGCTTCTGGCCGTTCGTGATTGGTGGTCTGTCGTACGCGGTGCTGTTGATCCCGCTGGCGTGATCGGACAGGAATCCTGATGGTGAGATCCGTCAGGGGAGCCACAGTAGCCAAGCCAACTTCTCACGGCCTAGAAAGCCCTGGAGACGGCTCGTGTCTCGGGCGAAGGCGAGCTCAGAGTGCGGAACGATTTTCCAGCGGAATCATCACGGCGATCCGAGTGCCTTCTACGGCAGGCCTGGATTGGAATAAGACGGTTCCACCCATCATTCGGACGCGTTCCCGAATACTTTGCAGGCCGATTCCGCCGGCGGCGCTGTTCTCCAATAGGGGAAGCCCCGTTCCGTTGTCGAAGACGCTCAAGACAACGTTGTCCGGCTGTTTCTTCAAATTGATCGCCACACACGTCGCGCCGCTGTGCTTCGCCACGTTATGGAGCCCTTCCTGGACGATGCGAAACAGCGAGAGGGCCCGGTCGCTCGCGATGTCCCCAGGAACATCTGCATGCTCGAACTTGACCTGAACACCGTAATCGCGTGAGAAGGTCCTGCAGAGGGACTCGATGCTCGGAACGAGTCCCAGGAGCTTCAACTGCGGAGAATAGAGCCGATGAGCGAAAGCCTTAAGGTCCGCCTCCAGCGTCGTGATCTCATCAACCAGTTCGTCGATGAGCGGATTTCGTTCCAGGTCGCTCCGTGCGGATGTTCGCAGCTTCACGCTGATCAGGGCAAATCGCTGACAGAAGTCGTCGTGAATCTCCCGTGCCAGTCTCTTGCGCTCCTCCTCCTGCGCCACAATCAAGCGTCCGCTCAGTTCCAGACGCTCCTGCTCCGCTTCTTTACGGTCGGTGACATCGAAGACGACCCCGATCATGCACAGAGGTTCACGTTCGGCGCCGTAGTATCCAATTCCACGCGCATCGATCCAGCGCACGCGACCGTCGGGCCTACGCGCTCGATACTCGAGCGCGTAGGGAGTCCCGCTTTCGAGTTGCGAGCGCCACACCTGCTGAACTCGCATGCGGTCGTCAGGGTGCACGGCGTCATAGAACATGTCCAGCGTGACCTCGCCCTCGAGCGGCACGCCGAAGAACCCGCGCGTCTTCAGGTCCCAGAACAGGCTTTTCGTCCGCTCGTTCCAGTACCACAGCCCCAGATCCGATCCTTGTGCCGCGAGCCGCAGCCACTCTTCGCGCGTGAGGAGCGCATTTTCCAAGGCTGTGACCGTGGGTTGAATGACATTCCCTGCGTCAAGAGGCTGGCGACTGCCGTCGGAGGAGTTCGTCAAGGTTCTTCCAGGAACTGAAGCGAGGATACTTCAGAAAGTTAAGAGATGAAAACCGGAGCCATGGACACGTAATACGCGAAAGCGCGCCCGGCCGGCTCACCATGCATGGCCAAGCTTCAGATAGACACCGCGATTGTCCCCGGTGCCCCGGGCGTACTCGAGATTCACGATCATGCGCTGCGCGGGTTTGATCACGAAGTGCAGACCCGCTCCGATGGTTGGATACGTGCTGCGGTCGAGCGGGACGGGCGCCTCGCCGTAGAGCTGCGCCGCACCGGCAAACAGCGTGGCGCCCCATCGCGCGTTGAACGACACGCGTTCTTCGACTTCGAGCGAGGACATGTACGGCGAGAGGTATTCTCCGAGCTTGTAGCCGCGAAGGATCACCGTCGCCTCCGCGGCGGTTGGGGCGTCGCTGGTCAGCCAGTTGTACTGTCGCACCGCGAGAACGTGCCCGCCGCCGTGCTTCCAGAACGCGCGGACATCCACGCGATACGCATCGAAAGACGACGACCCGCCGAACGCTTCACGATAGGCGAGATTGTTGATATTCAAGAACCAGCCTGTCGTCGGCATGTCTTCGTTGTCGCGTGAATCGTGCATCAGCACGGCACCCACCGCCGCGGAGTTGAAGCCGCGCACGCCCAGCGTCTCGAGCACGAGATCGTCTTCCGCGGTCGCGCCGAGAACCTGGTAATTGGCCGCGTTCCCTTGAGCGCCGATGAACCAGTTTCCTTTCGCGCGAAACAGATATCGCGCCGCCAGGGCCTTCAAATCATCTTCGGTCTTCAGCGGCTGGCCGGTCCCGAGATAATCCTCGTAATCGTTCTCGATGTGCCCGAACGCCGCGATGGCCACGATGCGATGGTGATCGGCGCCGAACGATGTCCGTGCAAACGCGCAGGCGATCTGTGAGTGCGTGGAACTGTACTGATATGTCACGCCGAACAGGGACACGCGGCTACCGGCGTCGAAGACACGTAAATATGCGGTCAGTGCACCGCCTGCCGTGCCGAGCTTGGGGCTCGACGAAAACACCGGCACCAGGAGCCATGGCGACGGCGCATCGTCTGCGGCGGCCGCCTGGTCCGGCGAAGCCGGCGGAGGCTGCTGCGCGAATGCCGGCCCGGACAATGCGAGGGTGACCCAGAGCGCCGATAGGCGCGTGACGAGATGTCTCATCGTTGCAGCAATCGGCGATTCTCCGCGCCTTCAAAATCAGTCCGTGTCAGTGCCCGGCACCGCTGCCGACGCTCTCCATCTTCTGCAACGCCTGGTCGAGCGTGAAGCTGGCCGCTTTCTGCCGCGGCGGAAACTCCTTGAACGACGCCAGGAAGGGTTGCACTACCGCCGTCGCTGCTAGCACGAAGTACCCCCGGTGAAAGACCCAGTCCCAGTAAGTGTTCGAGGTGATGTCCGCCCGCTCGAAGGGATCCGTGCGTAAGTTGAACAGCTTGGGGAGTCGCAGCACCACGAACGGCTCGGCCCAGACGCCCAGTGTTCCGGGCAGGCGCTGTTCCATGAACACGACCTTCCAGTTGTCGAAGCGGACGCCGACCAGGTCCCCGTCGTCACTGAAGTAGATGAACCCTTTGCGGGGGCTCCGTACCCCCTCTTTGGTCAGAAACGGCAGGAGGTTGTAGCCGTCGACGTGCACTTTGAAGGTCTTCTCGCCGGCCTTGTGTCCCTTCTTCAGCTTCTCGACGATATCCGGCTCGCCGGCCGCCGCCAGGAAGGTGGGCAGCCAGTCATGGTGCTGAACGATGTCGTTGACCACGACGCCGGCCGGAATCTGGCCGGTCCAGCGCACGAGCAGAGGAATGCGGAACGCGCCTTCCCAGTTGGAGTTCTTCTCATTCCGGAACGGCGTCATCGCGCCGTCGGGCCAGGTGTTCATGTGCGGACCGTTGTCGGTGCTGTACATGACGAGGGTGTTGTCCGCGATTCCGAGCTCGTCGAGGAGGTTGAGCAGCTCGCCGACGTTCTTGTCGTGGTCGACCATCGTGTCGTGATACGGCGATTGCCACCTGCCTGCCTGGCCAACGCTCTTTGGCTTGGTGTGGGTGATGGCGTGCATATGTGTGGTGTTCATCCAGACGAAGAACGGCTTGCTGGCCTGATGCTGCCGCTTGATGAAGTCTTTGCACGCGGAGGTCGTCTCGTCGTCGATCGTCTCCATCCGCTTCATCGTCAGCGGGCCGGTATCCTCAATCCGCTGCTTGCCGACGCGGCCCCAGCGCGCTGCTCGGTCGGGTCATCTTTGTCGGTGGCCCAGCAATGGAGCACCCCTCGCGGATCGAAGCGCTTGCGGAACTCGGGGAACTCCCTTTCGGATGGATAGTCCGGGTCTTCCGGCACCTCCTCGGCGTTCAGGTGGTAGAGGTTGCCGAAGAACTCATCGAAGCCGTGGACCGTCGGCAGAAACATGTTCAGGTCGCCGAGGTGATTTTTCCCGAACTGTCCGGTCGCGTAGCCGAGCGGCTTGAGCAGTTCGGCGATCGTCGCGTCCTCCGCCTGCAGTCCGACCGGCGCGGCAGGGATGCCGACCTTCGAGAGACCGGTGCGAAAGACACTCTGGCCGGTGATGAACGACGAGCGCCCTGCAGTGCAGCTTTGCTCGCCGTACGCGTCGGTGAAGCGCATGCCTTCATTGGCCAGGCGATCGATGTTGGGGGTGCGATAGCCCATCAGACCGCTGCTGTAGCAACTCAGATTGGTGATGCCGATGTCATCGCCCCAGATGACGAGGATGTTGGGCTTGCCGGTCTTTGGCATATGAGTTTCCTCACGTGATTAAGTGCCGCGCCTTGTCGAGTCAGGACGACGATCGTCTCCGGTTTGTTCGATCCGGCGACACCGCCGATTGAAGGTCACTCACGAAATATCGTGGCCCTGTGGAGACAGACACTCAACGCTCCTGGTTAATTGCTCGAAAAATTCGGCCTGTACGAGTGTTGCGCGCCAGATAGAGCAGAACACGTGCCTGCTCCTGCGCCGTAAAGGCCGGTATTCGTCGACGGTTTGCACCCCACCCTACAAGTTTCTACACAGTTTGATTTCAGATAGCGGTGCCGATCGGCGACCCGTTCGTTTGACACCGCTTCTCCAGTCGAGCATCCTTTACGGGTGCTGAGGTTCCTCCAGCGTTTGTCAGCTCTCGCGCTTACTCTGGCGTTGGCGGCGGGGAATGCCGCGATCTGCGCCGGGTGGATGCCGACGCCTGAAGCGCGGATGGCGTGCTGTACTGACGGCCGCGAATGCCCCATGCACAAGGGCGAGTCTCACAATTCAGGGTCAGCGCGCGTCCTGACGCAAGTGCAGGCCAACAGCTGCTGCGCGTCGGCTGAAGGGCAGAATTCCAACCAGCCCAGCCCGTCATTTGTTATCGCGATCACCGCTGCAGTGCTCGGCGTGGGCGTTGTCCAGCCCGCCAACATTCCTGCTCTCGTCCTGAGTGATGCCTGGCGCACGTCAGCGCCGATACCCATCGCGCCAGTGCCCAAGCACGTTCTGCTCTCGGTCTTCCTCGTTTAGCCATACGCAGTCGTCGTGTGTCTGCCTGGACCTCGCGTCCGGGCTTGTAGCTTCGTGCGCCAACGCGCGCGGCATGACGAGTGTGGCAAGCATGATTAATCGACTTATTGACGTTGCACTGAAGAACCGGTTCATTGTCATCGCCCTGTACCTCGGCCTTGCAGGCTGGGGATGGTGGGCGCTGGCATCGACGCCGATCGACGCGATTCCCGATCTGTCTGACAACCAGGTGATCGTCTTCACCGATTGGTCCGGGCATAGCCCGCAGGAGGTTGAGGACCAGATCACGTATCCGCTCACGACGAACCTTCAGGGACTTGCAGGCGTTCGAGTGGTCCGCTCGCAATCCGCGTTCGGCTTCTCGATGATCTACGTGGTCTTCGAGGACGCCGTGGACTTGTACTTCGCGCGCGCTCGCGTCCTCGAACGCATGAGTCTTGTTACGAAGAGCCTGCCCACGGGCGTAACGCCGACGCTCGGACCGGATGCGACCGGTGTCGGCCACGTGTTCTGGTACACCCTCGAGAGTCCGACGCATTCCCTCCGCGATCTGCGAACCCTGCAGGACTGGTTTGTTCGGTACCAACTCAATGCCGTGCCGGGTGTCGCCGAGGTCGCCTCGGTGGGCGGCTATGTGCAGCAATACCAAATCGACGTCGATCCGAATCGTCTCAGGGCCTACAACCTCCCGCTCAGCGCTGTGGTGTCGGCCGTCCGCGAGAGCAACCTCAACGTCGGCGGCAACGTGCTCGAGTCCAATGGCGCCTGGCTGATCGTGCGGGGAGTCGGCCTGATCAAGTCCGTAGACGACGTCAAGCAGATCGTGGTCGGTGGCGCGAACGGAGTCCCGATCTACGTCGAGCAGGTGGCGAACGTCCAGATCGGCAACGCGTTCCGAGTCGCATCGCTCGTGAAAGGGACGCAGGAAGCCGTCGGCGGCGTCGTTGTCGCGCGAACCGGCGTGAACACGAAGGACGTCATCGATGCCGTGAAGGCCCGCATCGCGCAGATCGCGCCAGGCCTTCCGCCGGGGGTCACCATCGTCCCGTTCTATGACCGCTCGGACCTGATCGGGCAGGCGGTCTCGACGTTGCGGACGGCGCTGATCGAGGAGATCGCGCTTGTCACGTTGGCGCACGTCATCTTCCTGATGCACTTCCGCTCGATCCTGATCGTCACCCTTCCGCTGCCGCTGGCTGTCCTTCTCTCCTTTTTAGGCATGCACTACGCCGGCATCTCCTCAAACATCATGAGCCTCGCCGGCATCGCCATCGCGATCGGCGTGCTGGTCGATGCGGGCATCGTCGTTACGGAGAACGCGTTCAGATTCGTCGAGCAACGCGGTGTCGACGCCAGCGATGGCCGTCGAGTGTGGGAGACCGTTCGCGAGTCTACGCGGCTGGTGGGACGGCCCGTGTTCTTCTCGATGGCGATCATCCTTCTCGCGTTTATTCCCGTCTTCGCTCTGACGGGCCAGGAAGGCAAGCTGTTTCATCCGCTGGCTTTCACCAAGACGTTTGCCGTGCTGGCGGCGACCGTCATCGCCGTCACGCTCGTCCCGGTGCTCTGCACGCTGCTGCTTGGGGGGAAGTTTCATCCGGAAGAGGCAAATCCTGTGATGCGTGCGCTTCGCGGGGCGTATCGGCCAGTGCTGCAACGCGCGCTCATGCATCGGGCCGTCACCATCACGGCCGCCGCCGTTCTCTTCGTCGGCGCGCTGGTGCTGGCGCGTGGAATCGGAAGCGAATTCATGCCGCCGCTCAATGAAGGTGACCTGATGTTCATGCCGATCGCCGATCCCAGCATCTCGCTCGAGGAAAACACCAGGATCGCGGCGCGCCAGAACGCCGCATTGATGAAGTTTCAAGAGGTCGCGTATGCCGTGGCCAAAGTGGCACGGGCGGATACGTCAACCGACCCGGCCCCGCTGAACATGACCGAAACCATCGTCCACTTGAAGCCGAAGAGCGAGTGGCGTCCCGGAATGACGCTCGATGGCCTGCGCGCTGAGATGGGCCAGGCCGTGCAACTGCCGGGCGTCTCCAACATCTGGACGATGCCGATCATCAACCGCATCGACATGCTGACGACGGGGATCCGCTCGGAAGTCGGCGTGAAGATCTTTGGCGCCGAACTGACCGTGCTCGAGGGATTGGCGAGGAAGGTAGCCGACACCGTGCGCCGTGTACCGGGCGCAAGCAACGTGTACCCCGAGCAGGTCAACAGCGGTCAGTACCTCAACATCGATGTGGACCGTGCCGCAGCCGCACGCTATGGCATCGGGGTCGGGGATATCCAGCAGGTGATTGAGACGGCCATTGGCGAAACCACGCTGACGATGACCATCGAGGGCCGCCAGCGATTTCCCGTCCGAGTGCGGTACGCCCCCGAGTACCGCTCGGATCCCCAGGCGCTCGGTCGAGTCCTGGTGTCGTCGCCGGCAGGCGCACAAGTTCCGCTCAGCCAGGTTGCCCGCATCGAGCATGCGCGCGGTCCCGCGATGATTTCGTCCGAGAACGGACTGCTGCTCGCCACGGTGCTCCTGAACGTGCAAGGTCGTGATGTGGGCGGCTTCGTCGAGGAGGCGCGCGCGACGGTGGCCCGGGACGTCGCGTTGCCGGCCGGTTACTACGTCGGCTGGAGCGGCCGATGGGAGAACCAGGAACGTGCGCGGGCTCGGCTCCAGATCGTCTTGCCGATCGTACTGCTTGTGATTTTCGTGCTCCTGTATTTCACCTATCACTCCGCCCTGGAAGCCGCCCATGTGCTGCTGGCCGTGCCCTTCGCTTTGACAGGAGGTGTCTACCTTCTGTGGTTACTTGGCTACAACTTCTCCGTCGCGGTGTGGGTCGGCTTCATCGCGCTCTTCGGCACTGCGGTGCAGACCGGCGTGGTGATGGTGATCTACCTCGAGGAAGCTGTGGAGCGGAAGCGGCGTGAGCTCGGCGGAACACTGACGCGGGCGGCGCTCCGCGATGCCGTGATGGAGGGCGCATTGCTCCGTCTGCGACCGAAGGTCATGACGGTGTCGACGGTCATCGCAGGACTTCTCCCGATCATGTGGAGCACGCGAGCCGGCGCGGAGGTGATGAAGCCGCTCGCAACGCCGGTGCTCGGCGGCATGGTGTCGTCGCTGCTCCATGTGCTGATCGTCACGCCGGTGATCTTCTTCTGGATTCGTGAGCGGCGCCTGGGGCTTCAGCATGAGCCGCTACCGCGCTCCGAGCACGTACCAGGGAGTCGCCGCGCTGTCGCCATTGTCGCGGGGGGCCTTGCTCTCGTCGCACTCATTTCGTTCGTCGTGTGGCGAAGTCGGGCTCCGAGCAGCGGCGGGAACGTTGAGCAGAGCGCCACCAGTGTGGTTCAAACAGTTCGCGCCGGCGATCTCGACGTCGTGCTCATATCGCCGACAGGCACGCTGCGGCAGGGGCGGAACAGTTTCACGTTCGAGTTCAGACGCACGGGGACGACCACGCTGGTCGACGTCGGCACCGTTCGGGCCAGCGCCAACATGCCGATGCCCGGCATGGTCATGCCAGGGGGCCTCCAGGTAACGCCTACTGGCGTAACTGGCCGGTACGCCGCAACGGCCGACTTCGGTATGGCCGGGGCGTGGCAGATGGCGATCGAGTGGAACGGGCCCTCAAGCCAGGGCTCGGTGAATTTTGAGGGAGGCGTGCAATGACCGCGCGAATAGCGTTGAGCGTCCTCATTGCGACGCTTGTGACCAGTGCATCCATCTCGGCTCAATCCCCGAGCATCCCACCGCCAGACGCTGGCCGTTTCGTGGATCCCGCCCACGGGCTGTCCCTCGAGCAGGCCGTTGCGCGCGCCATCGAGCAGGAGCCCTCACTCCGTGCGGCGCGTAGTCAGATCGATGTGGCGGAAGGCACCAGGCTGCAGGCATCGCTCAGGCCTAATCCATCCGTCTCATTCGAGCGGCGTGAAGAGCCGGATGGCACGGACAATTTAACGACGATCGCATTGGATTGGCCTCTCGACTTGTTTCGGAGAGGCGGGCGCGTCGCGGTCGCCGATCGCGAGATCGCGACGGCCCAGCTCGCTGTCTCGGATCGCGTGCGATTGCTGGCCTCTGAGGTCCGTATGCGGTTCGGCGAGGTCCTGGCGACCGTTCGGGATCTCTCGCTTTACGACGAACTTGTTGCGGCGACGGAAATGCAACACGACTTGCTCCGGTCTCGAGTCGAGGAGGGGGCCTCGCCAGCGCTCGAGCGCGATTTGGTGAATGTCGAGCTCCGGCGTGTGCGGGCCGATCGCCTGCTACAGTCAGGCCGGGCCGAGGCGGCCGTGTTCGAGTTAAAACGTGTGCTTGGCATGAAGGCGGATGCCATGCTCACCGTGCGTGACACGTTGGAAGGTTTCATCCAGCGAGAGGCTGCTCTGGCGCCATCTGTCGAGGATGCGTCAGTCGTGGTCGAACAGAGGGTTGACGTGCGCGAAGCAGCGTCGCGCATCGATGTCGCCGAGGCAAGAATCGGCCGTGCCGAGTCAGAAGGTCGCTTCGATGTCAGCGTCTTCGCGAATTACATGCGTATGGATGCCGGGTTCCCGCAACGTGGGTTTGCTCCGGACGGGAGACTTGAGCGTGTCCGCGGGCAGTTCAACTACTGGTCCGCCGGCGCGATGTTCACGATTCCCGTGCTGAACAGAAATCAGGGAGATGTGGCCGTGGCGCGTGCAGAGCGGACGGGTGCGGTCGCCGCCCACGATGCGGTGCGACTTGCGGCCGAGGCAGAACTGGCGTCCGCTCGCGCACGCGACGAGCGCGCGAGGCAGGCAGTAAAGCTCTATAGCGATGGCGCGCAGACGCTCTCGCGCCAGAACCTGGCCGTAGTCGATCAGAGCTACGAGCTCGGCCGAGTCACGGTCTTCGACGTTCTGGCCGAACGGCGGCGATACCTCGATGTGGAACGCGCGTACACAGACGCCCTGCGCGCGGCGTACGAGGCGCGAACGGCGCTGAATCGAGCGCTCGGAGAAGTACGATGACGAGTGACACACGCGTGACGATGAACAGGGCCGCCGCAGCGCTAGTTGCCGTCGCCTTGCTGGTAGTGGGGGCAGGCGGTACGTACCTCTTGATGCGACGTGGTGCTCCCACTGACCCACACGCCTCGGAGGGTGCAACTTCGTCGGTAGCGGAACAGGTACGGCCGTCAGGGGCGCCAACGGCGACTGGGCATGCGCCGCTGCCCGATGTAGTCGTGCCGCTCACTCAGGACGCCGTGCAACGTGCAGGGATCGTTGTGACGTCCGTCGCCAGTGGGACTTCAGCTGCAGAAATGCGGCTGCCCGGAGTCGTCGAGCCGAATGCCTATCGCCAGGTGGTGGTGACGCCGGTCGTGGCCGGGCGGGTTACGAAGGTAGGCCCGGCGCTAGGTGACCACGTTCGCCGGGGCCAGACGCTGGTGGAAATCTACAGTCCGTCGCTCGCCGATGCGCAAACGCGATACGTCTCGGCGAAGGCGATGCTCGACGCACACGAGCGGGAGTTGGGGCGCGCTCAAAAACTCGTCGAGATCGGCGCCGCAAGCCGCCAGGAGCTCGAGCGCATCCATGCCGAACACGCCGCGCAAAGCGCGGCGGTTCAGAGTGCTCGATCGCAGCTCGAACTGCTCGGGATGTCGTCGGCGACGCTTGACAGTCTCACGGCAGGGCAGCGTGTCACGGCGACGACAAGCGTGCCGGCGCCAATTGACGGAGTCGTGACCGAGCGCGCGGCGAATGTGGGTCTCAATGTGGATCCTGCAACCAGGCTATTCACCGTCGTCGATCTCTCAACCGTCTGGGTTGTCGCGAATGTGTACGAAAAGGATTTCTCGAGAGTGACAGTCGGAAGTGAAGCGGTCATCACCACGTCGGCCGATCCGGGCCTGACGTTCCGCGGCCGAATCGCCTACATCGATCCGCAGGTCAGCGCCGAAACACGAACGGCGAAAGTGCGCATCGAGGTACCGAATCCGCGCGGCGAGCTGCGACTCGGAATGTACGCAGACGTGGTGGTGACGGGAGCACCAGCGGCATCGATCATCAGGATTCCGCGCAGCGCCGTGCAGAACGTTGGTGATCGCACCGTCGTCTATCTCACGAGTCCGAAGGCGCCGGGCACGTTCATCGAACGAGAGGTCCGTTTGGGCCAGACGCTCGGTGATCAAGTCGAAATCGCTTCAGGCGTTCAGCCTGACGACGTCGTCGTGACCGACGGCAGCTTCTTCATTAGAGCCGAGCGCGAGCGTCTTGGCCTTCGGGCCGCACCAAAAGGCACAACGGCGCCCGCGAATAGTGTGTCGGCGGAGGCCACCGCACGCGGTGAGAATATTCAGACTGCGAAGGTCGTCGTCAACGAGCAGGGGTTCGAGCCAGCGAAAGTGACGCTCCGCGCGGGCACGCCTGTGCGAATCACGTTTGTACGAACGACCGACACGACCTGCGGGACCGAAGTCGTGTTTCCCTCCTTGAACATCGAGCGAGCCCTGCCGCTCAACGAGCCTGTGGTGATCGAGTTCACGCCGGCAAAGTCCGGGGAGATCGCTTTCGCCTGCGGCATGAACATGCTGCACGGCGCGGTCGTCGTCGAATAGAAAGGAGCACGTTTGTCGGGCGACACGGTTGTCGCCTCCGTCACCGGCGGAAGGCGATAGGCACGGAGATTTGCACGCGAGTTCCAGCACCCGGCTGGGAATGAATCTTTACCGTACCGCCCTGCGGCTCGACGCGCTCCCTCATGCTGATCAGGCCAAGACCTTTGGTCGACACCGCATCGACGTCGAAGCCGATCCCATCGTCGCCAATGAAGAGGGACATCACTGATTGTTTCGCCGCCAGCTCAACCGACACGTTGTGCGCGGCGCCATGCTTCACCGCATTCTGCAGCGCTTCCTGAACGATTCGAAAGAGGCACAGTGCCAGATCTTCAGAGAGTCCGTCGGGAACATCGTGATGCGAGAACGTGACGGTCACGGTTTGCGGAAACTCGCGGCACAGGCTTTGGACTGCGGGAACAAGCCCCATCAAACGTAGCTTCGCCGGATGCATCCGATGCGAGAGGTCGTGAAGGCTTTGGGCGATCGAGGCGCTGCGCTCCGCGGCCAGTCTCGCAAGTTCGTTTGTCGCGTGTTGGTCTCGGCTACTCTCAGCGAGCCGGTGAAGGTCCATCGCGAGCAGCGCAGCCTGCTGACTGACGTCGTCATGTAACTCTCGCGCGATCCGCGAACGCTCGGCTTCCTGGGCTCCCAGCAGCCGTCCGCCGAGATCGCGGATCCGCGTCTCAGCCCGTCGTCGCCGTCCGCCCTGTAAGAGCAGGGCTCCGATCAGCCCGCTCTGAGTCAATACCAGCGCCGCCGCTACGACGATGTAGAACTTGTACCGATCCCAGACTCCCGGTTCCCTGAACCGGATCTCCGTTCCAGCGGACCGCGCTTCGCTGATGCCCCAGCGCCGGAGCTGGCGCCAGTCGAGGATCGTTACGGTCCGCGCGGTTTCAATCGGGATGTCCCTGGCCCGTGTCCCTGTCAGAATCCGGAGCGCCATTTGTCCAAGGCGGGTCCCGGTCTCGCGGGTACTGCGCACAACGCCGCCGACAACGCCGGAACCGACGTAGAAATCGCTCGTGCCGTAGACGGGCACGGACGCGGCCTGGGTGACGAGCCGAGCGACCTCGTCGGGGTACACGACGTGTCCAGGTTCTTGTTGGTTGTGCCAGATGTAGAGAATCACGCTTCCCGGTGGGGCGGTCCTGACGGCCTCTAGCAGCTCTGGGATGGTCTCCGCAGCGAGATACGTGAGTTTGACGCTCCCCGCCACACCGCGGAGTTCGGATCGGATCGCGTCGAGCGTCTGGGCGTCTCTTCCGTGGGCGACGACGAACACTTCGTGTGTCGACGGCTGCAGTGTCAACGCCAGCTGAAGCGTTTCAACGTGTGCAATTCCCACTCTCAAACCCGTGACGCCGGCGTCGACACCAGTGAAGCCTTCGTTCGCCAGAGCGAGACCTGAGAAGATGATGACTGCATCCGGAAACAGATCCGCCCGATACTGGCGCACAAACGCCCGCACGGAATCGCTGATCGCGATCACCACGTCGATTCTGCGACCGGCATATTTTCGACCGATGTAGTCGCGGAAGGCCACCGATGCGTCCTCGCCTGGAAAGGCGTCAGACTCCAAGTACTCCGTAAAAACGTCGATCGGTAAGTCGGTCTTGGAGGCCAGAGCCTCGCGAATGCCAGCATCCAGGATAGGGTTCGCAGGAAAGTTCTCGGCACCCAGGGTGATGGCCAGGACCGTTTTGACAGACGGAACCGGAGTGACGGCGGCCGTCACCGCGCTCGGCGCACTGAGCGTCGCCGCGAGTGTCAGCACGATGCCTGCGACCGTTCGCCGCTTCATCAGCACGACAGCCGCGCAGAGAGTTGCATGTGGTGAGATGCTCGGACAATCACTCGCAGGGAGAACACGGCAGAATTCCTATGAGCCACTTCTGGTGCGGGGTGCATGGCGATGACGCCGGCCGGGCTTGCCCCGCAGGTGTCGCAGCATGTCCCCCGTTCCGACCAGATGGTTGTCGAAGATCTGACGCGCCACGGCCAGGAGGTCGGCCAGGAGCGGATCCCGGAGACCGTACCGGACGCTCACGCCTACCTTTCGGGCGCTCACGATGTTGCTCATCCGAAGCACGGTGAGCTGCTGAGAGACCGCGGATTGGCCGAGACCGAGCGCCTCCTGCAGTTGCTGCACACTGTGCTCGCCTGAGATGAGGATCTCGAGGATGCGGATCCGCGCCGGGTGGGCCAGCGCCTTGAAGAACGCGGCCTTGAAGGTCTGGAGATCGCCGATCGTAGTAGCCGTCACGCGTGCGCTCCCATGGCAGAACTATATATTCAAATACTTGAATATTCATAGTTTTATGATACGTTGCGCAGCCTGATGTTGATACCGACGGCAGACGAACCCGACGACGGAGGGTCCCAGAACCTCGTGAGAGCGTCAGCGCCGTCTGTGACCCTGCGTCGACTGAGGGTGATGATTGTCGACGATCACGAGGAGTTCAGGGCGTATCTCACGGGCCTTGTTCGCGACTTTGGTCACGAGGTCTTGGCCGCCGCCGACGGCTCGAGTGCCCTCTCACTGGTGGAAGCATTCCGGCCGGAGTGCGCCATCGTGGACCTCTCAATGCCGACGATGAACGGGATGGAACTGGGTCGTCGCCTCCGCGAGCGATTTGCTCCGGCGCAGCTCTACCTGATCGCCCTCAGTGGCTACGCGGACGCCGGGATCCGTGACGCGTGCCTCGCCGAGAGTTTCGATGCGTATCTGATCAAGGCAGCGGTTATCCCCGAGTTGGGGCGACTGCTCGGAGGCGGCGCGGAGATCGAAAACTAGCCGCCGAAGCCGCGCCCTGCTCGAATCGCAGCACTTCGATCGGATCCAATCCCGCTTTTCTTTCTTAAGTCTCTTCCGCTGACGGCTACTCGGCGCGCAGCGCCGCCCACGGGTCGATCCGTGACGCTCGGCGCGCGGGCAGCCACGCGGCCAACAGTCCCACCGCCAACAGCAGCAGCGTGACGATCGTGAATACGATCGGATCGGTCGACGTCACCCCGAACAGGAACCTCTGCAGCACGCGAGTCACGCCGGCCGCTCCCGCGAGGCCGACGAGCAGGCCGGCGACGACGATGCGGAGCGCGCGCGCGAGCACGAGGCGGCGTATGTCGCCTCGGTCTGCGCCGAGCGCCATGCGCACGCCGATCTCGCGGCGGCGCTGCGTCACGGCGTACGCCATCAACCCATAGAGGCCGCACGTCGCGATCAGCATCGCGGTCATCGCGAACAGCCCCACCAGCAGCGTCCGGAAACGCGGCTGCGCCACCGACGCCGCCACCGCTTCGTCCATCGTCACCGTGCTTTGGATCGGCACATCGGGCGCGGCGCGGCGAATGTCCGCCCGGATGCCTTCCATCACGCTGCCAGGTGTGGGCGTGCGCGCGACGAACGCCACGAACCGCAGCAGAAACGGATCGTCGCGTTCCTGCTGGAATGGCACGTAGATCATCGGAGTTACTGGCTGATCGAGTCCCCTCTGACGGATGTCCGCGACCACGCCCACCACCGTCAGCCACTCGCCGTGCTCGCCCAGGCGTACCCGTCGGCCCAGCGCCCCGTCCGGACCACCGGGAAAGTCTTGTCCGCCGAAGCCTTGGCGAAGGCGGAATTCGCGCACGATGCGCTCGCTGATGATCGCCACTTTCAGCGCTGCCGCCGTGTCCTGTGAGGTGAACTCGCGTCCCGCCAGCAGCGGAATCCTCATGGTCTTGAAATAGCCCGACTCGATCTTCGGCCTGCCTGCATTGAGCGTCGACGTCGGCTGGCCCTCGATCTCGAAGTTGTCCTGAATGAACATCCTCCCGAACGGCATCGAGTTGATCAGGCTCGCGGACGTCACGCCCGGCAGGTACTGGATGCGATCGAGCACGCCGCGCGCGAACGCGCGCATGCGTTCGGGCTCGTCAACGTAGCGTTGGGGCAACGTCACTCTCACGGTCTGCACGACGCCGTCGCGCCCGCTCGATTCGAAGCCGGTCGACACCGACGTGAGACGCACGAAGCTGTGAATCAGCAGGCCGGCGCTGATCAAGAGGACGAGCGTCATCGCGATCTGCCCGGCGACCAGCAGCGTCCGCAGACGCTCGCTCTGACGGTCGCCCGTCGTGCGCCCCCCGCCGGCATGCAGCGACAGGCCTTCGCCAAACGCGGCCCCGCTGACGCGCAGCGCCGGCACCAGCCCGATCAGCAGCGTCGAGACGAGCGACAAGCCGAGGCAGAACGCGATCACGCGGGCGTCGATCACGATGCTGCCAAGGCGTGGGAGCATGGATTGCGGCACGAGCGGCAGCGTCAGATGGGTCGCGAGCCACGCGAGCATCACGCCCAGCAACGCGCCCAGCAGCGACAACACGACCGCCTCGGTCAGCAACTGGCGCACGATCCGCCGGCGTCCGGCGCCGAGGGCCATGCGGACGGACAGTTCGCCGCGGCGCGCGGTGAGGCGCGCCATCTGCAGGTTCGCGACGTTGACGCAGGCGATCAGGAGCACGAACGACACGGCCCCGAGCAGGATCAGCAGCAGCGGACGCACCGACGCCGTGCCTTGCTCCTGCAAGCTCACCCCGCGCGCGAGCGTGCGGACGTTCGGCGCGAATGCACCAGCGGTCGTGAGTGCGCCGGCGGGCGCGATCGACGGCTCGTTCACCAGCGCCGTCAATTCCGCGTCTGCGCGTTCCTGCGTCACGCCTGCCTTCATGCGGCCCAGCAGGAAGAGAAGCGCGTTCGCGCCGGTGTCGCCGGTCCGGCGATTGGGCAGAAAGATGTCCGCGTCTGGCAGCGCGCCGAGCCGGGCGATCACCGGCCTGAAGGTGAAGTTCGGCGGCAGCACGCCGACGACGGTACGGGGGAGGCCGTCGATGGTGATGGACAGTCCAACGATCGCCGGATCGGCCTCGAACGACGTGCGCCACAGCCGATCGCTGAGGATGGCGGCGCGATCGTCGTCTGGCGCTGCGGCGCTGGTGAGAAACGCGCGGCCGTTCGCCGGATTGACGCCCAACGTGGTGAAGAAATTCGGACTCACGCCGAGCGCGGGCACCTGCAGCGGCTCGCCGCGTCCGGTGAGCTGCACGTCGATGGAGGTGTAGGCCGCGAGATGATCGAGCGTGGTGACGCGCGGGCGCAGCCCTTCGTAGGTCACGGTCGGCCAGGTCGAGAACGTCTTCACGCCCGTCCCGGTCTGCTGCGCTGACGAGACGATGATGAGGCGATCGGGACTGGGATACGGCAGCGGACGCCAAAGTACGCCGTAGGCGACGGAGAAAATCGCGGTGTTGAGGCCGACACCGAGCGCGAGCGTGGCGAGGGCGGTGAAGGTGAACGCCGGAGCGCGCCGCATCAATCGCAGCGTGTGACGCACGTCCTGCGCGAACGTTTCGACAGTCGCGAACGTCCACGGTTCGCGAGATTGTTCGCGCGGCCGCACGCGCGTCATCGCGGCTCATGCCATTTGCGTCTGCCGATGGCGTGCGCCTTCATCTTCTTCATGAGCTTCGTCTTTGCATAGATGAACTATGGAAGTGAGAAGTTTCCCCGCGTTGGGGAGAGGCCGTCAATCGTTGATGTGTGACGTGTTTGTGTCAGGTTTCTTACGAGCGCTTTTCGCTTATCATCGGCGCAAGGCAGGTGGACCATTGGACGAGCACGCGCAGGCGATGCTGCTCGAAGGGGCGCCGGATGCGATGGTTGTGGCCGACGCGAGCGGAACAATCGTCATGATCAACGCCGCGACCGAGCGGATCTTTGGTTACACGCGCCGCGAACTCGTCGGAATGCCAATCGAAGCGCTCGTGCCCGAAGCGTCAGCGGCGCGACATGTTGGTCATCGCGACACCTACCTGGCTAAGCCTGCGATCCGCGCCATGGGAAGCGGCCTCGAACTGTGGGGTCGTCGCAAGGACGGGTCGCTCGTGCCCGTCGAGATCAGTCTCAGCCCGATGGACGCGCCACAAGGACGGGTCGTCGTTGCGGCGGTGCGCGACATCAGCGAACGTCGAGCAGCGGAGAGGAGCCTGAAAGAAAGCGAAGAGCGCCTTGCCGCAGCCGCCCGCGGCGCCAATCTCGGTCTCTGGGACGTCGATCCACGCAGCGGCGACGTGCTCGTCAACGAGATCTTCGAATCGCAGCTTGGATACCCACCGCTCGCGCTGCGCGAAACCAGCGACAAGTGGTCGAGACTTCGCGGCGGCCTCGATGGCTGGATCGAGCTGCTGCATCCAGACGACCGCGGACGTGTGGCCGATTTGATCCACCATTATTTTGCGGGCGAGTCCGACACCTACGCGGCAGAACAGCGTGTCCGCGGTCCGGATGGTTCCTATAGATGGATGCTCAGCGTGGGCAGCTCGGTGCCGCGGGATGAGCACGGTCTGCCGCTGCGGGTGAACGGTGTGCACATCGACGTCAGCGAGATGAAGGGACTGCAGGTCGCGCTCCAGCATCGTTACGAAGAGCTGCAGCGTCTCCAGGGATTGCGCGACGGCCTGGTCCACATGATCGTCCATGACCTGCGCTCGCCGCTGACGAGCGTGATGGGGTACCTCGATCTCCTTCGCGATATCAGTGACGCCTCGGCCGAAGAGCGGACGTCGTTCGTCGACAAAGCCTATTCCGGTTCCCAGCAGATGGCGGAGATGATCAGCTCCTTGCTGGACATCAATCGCCTCGAGGCCGGCGAGATGCCCGTCGACCGCCAATCCGTCGATGTGTGCGAGGTTGCCGCCGAAGCGCTGCGATCGCTCGGCGGCCTGACGATCGGCAGGAACGTGACCGAGATCGCGCCAGAAGGACCCGTCGCGTCGAGCTGCGACCCGGCGCTCATTCGCCGCGTGGTTGGCAACTTGCTGGGCAACGCGCTCAAGTTCACGCCCGAGTCCGGGGCAATCACGATTACCACGGCACGTCGAGACGGACGGCCGCGCGTCGAGGTGACGGACACCGGCCCCGGCATTCCCACGGATTTCCTCGGCCAGATATTCGATAAGTTCAGTCAGGCCGGTGAAGGCCGCGCGCGCAAGGGATATTCGACGGGGCTGGGTCTGGCGTTTTGCAAACTCGCCGTGGAGGCCCACGGCGGAACGATTGGCGTCGACAGCAAGGTCGGCGCGGGCAGCCGGTTCTGGTTTGAGCTCCCGGCCTAGAGCGCCCGAACCACGCGGGAAGTGTCGACGGCCAGGAGATGGGCCATTAGCGCACTATGTCTGCTCGCGCACCTTACGCTGCATGTCATCGAGGTATTCATCGAGCTCCGCGACGCTCTCGAAGACTCCGCCCGGAGGTATTGCCTTCACGATATCCAATACTTTCCGCACTGCCGGTTGCGGATTGACGATGACGACCTTTCCGCCGAGCGGCTCGATCGTCTTGCGCGCCCGTATGAAGCATCGAACGCCGGCACTGCTCACATAGTCGAGCTGAGCCAGGTCGAAGGTGAGGCACGCGATCTTCGTGTTGGTGAGGATTCGATTCAGGACGTCATCCAGCTCTGGAGCCGTGTTCGTATCAAGGCGTCCGCTTAGCGCGATCGTGATCAGGGACGATTGTTCATCAAGGGCAATCGTGAGTGACATGTGTGTGAACTCCATGCAAATCGGTTACCGGCTCAACCTGATGTCGAGAACATTGCAGCCGTCGATGCGTGAATAGCGACAGCTGTCGGCCAGCTGTCTGACGATGAAAATTCCGAGACCACCGACTTCCCGATCGGCTATGCCGCCGTCGATATCTGGTTTTGCAAACGCGAGCGGGTCGAATGCCGGTCCGTTGTCGCGGACCGTCAAGACGATCTCGCCCGGCGTCAATGCGCACTCCAGCGACAATTGGACGTCCCCTGACTGGCTTCGAGCCGCGCGCGCGAGATTCGTCAGCAGTTCCTCGGCTATCAGCTCCGCGTCGCCAATCCGCCCCGGCTCGACGCCGCGCGCCGTCAGGATGGTGCGCAAACATTGCTGCGTATGCTCGAGGCCCGCAGAAGACGCCTCCGGCGCGATCAGCCAGTGCGGCACGCCCCCTTCGCTGCGCGCAGTTACCTGTGGAGGACTCAGGCTCACCGCCATCACAGTTAGATCGTCCGACGCATGGGAAGTGGATGCATAAACGGCCACCGCGTCGACAATCTCCCGTACGAGCGCGTGAGGCTCGCCATCGCGGGCATCTCGCAACACCGTGCTCAGACGGTCGAGGCCAAATAAAGAGCCGTCTCCTGCATCGGCTTCGGTGACTCCGTCCGTGAAGAGCACGAGCGTATCCCCAGGCGCGAGGAACGCCTCACCGAGCGGATACTGCACGCCCGCGTCGATGCCTATCGCCGGTCCTGTTTCTACCGCGAGCGGTATCACCGTTCCTTCCAGTGTGCGAAGCAGCGGCGCTTCATGGCCCGCGCTCGCGTAACTGATTCGTCCCGTGTGAACGTCGAGCACGCCGCAGCCAACCGTCACGAACATGGCTGCGTCGTTGCCATCGACGAGCCGCGCATTGACACCCGCCAGCAGGCGATCTGGCAATTCGCCACTCCCTCCCAATTCTCTCAGCAGGGCCGACACTCTCGCCATGAAGAGGGCGGCTGGAATGCCTTTGTCCGATACGTCGCCGATGGCGAAGAGGAACTTCCCGTCTCGAAGCTCGAAGTAATCGTAGAGATCGCCACCGACTTGCCTGGCCGGAAGCAACGCCGCCGCAATTCGCGCCGTCCCGGGCGGAGCGGTGCCCGACTCGGGTCGCGGGAGCATCGATTGCTGAATGCTTGCCGCGATCGCCAGCTCGTGCTCGAGCCTGCCCTGTTCCACCAGGGTTGCCGCTCGCAGGTGGATGTGACGTTGGAGGGCGTCGCGCATCCGTCTCAGCGCGTCCGCCAGCACGCCAACTTCATCGCGCCTGAGCGTCTCGGGCAGGTGAAGGTCGAAATCCCCCTCGCGCGCCTTGCCCACGGCGTCCGCCAACGCCCGAACCGGTCCCGTTATTCCCGACGCAACCAGCACAATTGCCACTATCAGTCCCACGAGGCCGATCGCTCCCAACGCGAGCTGTCGATTCAGGAGCGAGCGCGCGTCGGACATCAACTCGTCCCGAGGGACAATGAGCATCAATCGCCAATCGAGCGTCTGGAGATTGCGCGCGGCCAGGTACGTCGGGCTGGCCGTGATACCGGCAGGCAGCAGCTCGAACGTCGTTTTCCTCTTGATCATGCCTTCGCCGAACTCGCGAATCGCATCCTTATTGATCGAGCCCGCGTACCGGCCGAGCCGCTCAGTCGTGGCCCCTATGGGCGCGACGAAAGACCGTGGATTGGGTGGTGAGGACAGCCAGCCCATGCCAATCGGTCCCAAGTCGACGCGCGCCGCGGTGTCGGTTACCCACTTCAAGTCGAGGTCTGCCGTGACGACGCCTGCGATCACGCGGTGCGCGTCGGCCTGCTTGCGAAAGAATGGCACCGAGTAGGTGACCATCCAGATGTTGCCGCCACCGCCATCGAAATAGGGCACCGACCAGACCGGCTGTCCAGCGTCAGCCGCGCGCCGATACCACGAGCGCTCCTGATAGAGGTAGCTCGCGCGCGCGAGATCTGAAAACGCCACGCTGCCGACGTGGCGGTATAGATATGGCGCGAAGGGCGACGCATTCGCACTGCCGTTCCGAGTCTCGACCGCGATGGTCGATCCGTAGATGTCGGGCCAGGCCGCAAGGATGCCCCGAATGCGTTGAGGGTACTGAACCGGTGGCGGATCGACTTCCTCGAGCTGGTACGCCACCGTGCGAATCCCGCCCTCTATCGGACGGATGACGGCGTCCAGGCCGGCTGCGAGCCGTGCCGCGAGGTCGTCCGCATCGCGTTGGGCGCCGGCTTCCAGACGTTGCGCGGTGGCTCGGTAGGACATGTACAGGGCCCCGGCATAAATGGGCATCGTCACGGCGAGAATCCAGAAGAGCATCCGGCCGCGAACCGTGCGGAAGGCAACCACGCGACGCGATTGAATGGCGACACTCACGAGGGGGAAGGCGACACTGGTACATGTCCGTTTCGGCGGTACGCGGTCGGGCGACTAGCTGCGCGAAGGCGGAAACGGGAAATTGTTTGCAGCGGCAGGCAATGGGCTGCCAAACCACGAACGTCCGGGTCATCGAATTCTTGACGTAATATCGCGGCCATGCGCCGACTGCTGATGGGGGCCGGGCTGCTGATGTTCTGGGCATCGTCTGTCCAGGTCGTCGGGCAGGACGCGGGACCCGGGCGCGCGGCCGCCGCGCCGGCGCAACAGCGATCCGCAGTCCTCGTGATCTTCGGCGATGACGCGTCGCAGCCCTGGATCCAGCCAATGTCGGACGGCATCAGCCGCGTGTTATACGGCCGCGGCGCCGCGTCTCCCGAGGCCTACTACGAGTATCTCGACGCAGTGCGCTTCCCCGACCAGGCCCACCGCGATCTGTTTCGAGACACGATTCGTCAGAAGTATCGAGGCATCCGCTTCACTCTGGTCGTTCCGGTTGCGGGTACGGCGATACGGTTCGTCGACGATGCGCGAGACGAGCTATGGCCGGGAGTTCCAGTGCTGTTCACTCGGTACAATGCCGGCCAGCCGCTCGGCGTGCCGGTGCGCGAGCGCGACACCGTCCTCGGGTTCGAGTTCAACTTCCAAGCCGCGATGGAGACGATCAAGGCCATCGTACCCGGGACCACGCACCTCGCCGTCGCGTGGGACGAAGAGATGGCGGGCCCCGGCCAGGCGTCGGACGCTGCCGCAGCATTTCGTCGTGCCGAGCTGCAGGCGATCGATCTGAATGGCCTGCCGCTGGCCCAGCTTCTGGCTCGACTCGGTCGCCTTCCTGAACATGCCGTCTTGTTCCTTGGCGTCAGCAGCGGCCAACTCGACTCCGGGCACGCGATGAACACGGCGTGGCCGTTGTGCGAGGCGGCATCGAGTGCGGCCAACCGGCCGACGTTCATGCTCGGCTCGCACTTTCTCGGCTGCGGCGTGGTGGGCGGGCTGCTGCGGAATTTCAGCCAGATCGGCAGGATCGCCGGTGAACGCATTCTGTCCACGCTTGCCGGACGGCAACCGCGCCAGGAAACGATCCCACTGGCGGCATTCACCGAGCTGGCGTTCGACTGGAGACAACTCGAGCGCTGGAACATCGACGAGCGGAGCCTGCCGCGCGGCAGCGTGGTCAGGTTCCGTCAACCGAGTCTGTGGCGCGACTATCGAGCCCAGGTGTTTGGCACGGCCGGGACGATTGGTGCGCTCATGTCACTGGTCGGCTGGCTGCTCTACGAGCGTCGGGAACGCCACAAGGCCGAGAGTGACAGCCGGCGGAGCCTCTCGATGGCGGCGCACGCCGACCGGTCCGTCATGATGACGGCGATCACCGGCTCAATCGGGCACGAGTTGAGTCAACCCCTCGGCTCGATCCGGCTCAACGCTGATGCGGCGGACCGGCTGATCGCCTCGAACCGCGCGACGCCAGAGGAATTGCGGGGCATCATGCGTGACATCGGACGTGAGGACGAGCGGGCGATCCAGATTGTCGATCGCGTTCGTGCGATGTTGAAGAAACAGGACATCGACAAGCGTCCGCTCGATGTCTTCGCGGTGGTGCGCGAGAGCGTGGCGTTCGTGGCGCACGACGCCGCGGTGCGCCATGTACAGATCGACTGCCGCCTGCCGACCGAGCCCTGTTTCGTGCTCGGTGATCAGGTAATGCTGGAGCAGGTCGTGGTCAACCTGATGCTCAACGCGTTCGACGCGATGGCGGCAGCGGACACGCCGGCCGATCGGCGGATCCTGATCGAAGCCGTTCGTGGACCAGCCATCGTCGAAATATCGGTGCGCGACTCCGGGCCTGGTGTTCCCGCCCACCTGATCGGACGGTTGTTCGAACCATTCGTGACGACGAAGCCCAACGGCCTCGGGCTGGGACTCAGCATCGTGAGCAGCATCGTGGCGGCGCATGGCGGCACGATCGGTTTGCACAATGCCGCTGACGGGGGCGCGGTTTTCTGCATCACCCTGCCGCAAACGAAGACCGCGTAAGGCATTGCCGCGACGGACAGCTCAGATCGAATGTGCGTGAATGGAGGTTTTGAGCTATTCTGATCGCTGACCGCTCGCAAGTTGTTGATTCTAAAGTGGAGAGATGTCCGAGTGGTTTAAGGAGCACGCTTGGAAAGCGTGTGTAGGGGAAACTCTACCGAGGGTTCGAATCCCTCTCTCTCCGCCATCCTTCATACACGCGAGCGCACCCAGAAAATAATTGAAAGGCTGATGGCCGCGCAATCGCGGCAGCGCCCCCGCTGCGTGTTTCAACGCTAAACCGCCGCACATCCAATCGCGCTCCTCATCCGTAGGGGGAGTGTGGCTGTGAGGTGCGCATGCAAACCGTCGGCATCCTGGTGACATCCGCTCTCGTCGTGTCGCTGACTGCATGCAGTCAGCGGTCCTCCCCGGAAAAATCCACCGAATCTATCGGCATCGATCGGGGGTGCGCCGTCGCAATGGCAGCCAGCCACGATGGCGAGGATGGTATCGCGAAGCTGCAGCAGGACTTGCGCGATCGCCGGGCTCCGGCGCGCGCTGCCGAACAGCTGGGCTACCGTTTCATTTCCCGGGCGCGGCTGACGAACGATCCAGGCTTCTACAAAGTAGCCGAGCAGGCCGCCGCATGCCTCGAGTCGATTGCTCCCGGCGAACCGGCCGCGCTGCTGCTGCGTGGGCACGTGTTCCACCAGATGCACCGCTTTGCCGAAGCAGAAGTGATCGCTCGACGCCTTGTCACCATGCGTGAGTTTGTCCTCGACTTCGGCCTTCTCGGCGACGTGTTGATGGAGCAGGGGCGCGTGGCGGATGCGGCGCAGGCCTACCAGAAAATGATCGACCTGAAGCCGTTCTACCAGTCCTACACCCGCGCCGCGCATCTTCGGTGGATCAAAGGCGATCTGACAGGCGCCATCGCGATGATGAACGCCGCGGTCAAGGCTGCGAGCCTGCGCGACCGCGAGTCGGTGGCCTGGGCATATTCGCGGCTCGCGATCTACGAATTGCAGCGTGGCCGCCTCGCCGAGGCTGAACGGATGGCCAACGCATCGCTGCACTACGTGCCCGACTACGCGGCAGCATTGCTCGCGCGCGGGCGCGTCGAGCTTGCGCAGAAAAAACACACCGACGCGGTAGCGACGTTCGAGCGCGCCGCGCGACTCAACCCTTTGCCGGAATACCAATGGACGCTCGCGGACGCGCTCCGACTTGTGAATCGCACTGACGAAGCCGCCGCGCTGGAAGAGCAGCTGGTGCGAGAGGGCGCGTCCAGTGACCCGCGCACGCTCGCGCTCTTCCTGTCGACGCGCGGCAAGGACGGCGAACGGGCGGTCGACCTCGCCCGGCGCGAGCTGGGAAATCGCTCTGACGTCTTTACGCTCGATGCGCTGGCATGGGCGCTGGCCTCAACCGGGCGATTACACGAGGCGTCGACCCTCATGGCCCGGGCGCTCTCCGAAGGCACCGAGGACGGCCGCCTCTTTCTTCATGCGGCCGCGATCGCCGCCGCCGATGGCCGTTCCGTCGACGCCAGGCGCTGGGCGCACAAGGCGCACATGTTGCGATTCACGCTGCTGCCTTCCGAGCTGGGGGTGCTCCGGAAGGGAATCGTTTCATCACCCCGGACATGAGGTAAGCGAGATGAACAAACTCAGATGTGTGCTGCGGCTGATGGCCGTGGCGGGACTCCTGGCGATTCCGATTGGCGCGCGAGCGTCGAGCCATATGGACGCACCACTCATCACGCTGGACGATGCAGCAAACACGACCGACGTTTATGCGTTCGTGTCGCAGAGATACGGTCGGGAATATCTCACCACCGCTCTCGCGGTATACCCGCACGAGGAACCGGGTGTCGGTCCCAACAAGTACAACTTCGATGACGACGTGCTTTACGAGATTCGCGTGGCGACGGGAAATGACGTGGCAAAGGGACGCACGACGCATGCGTATCAGTTCCGCTTCAATACGACGTACCGCAACCGCAACACCATCCTCCAGTCGTACCTCGGCGTCATCGGCGCCGTCGGCGACGCCTCGCAGAATCTCATCCAGCGATACACCGTCGACAAGGTCGACTGGCATACCGGCCGATCCATCCGGCTCGGAAGTGGCATCGTCCCGCCCAACAACCAGGGGAACGCCACGCCGAAATATAACCAGAACGATGACGGCGAGCAGCCCGCCAAGGATGGCGTGGCTGACGAGGGCGACCTCGATCTGTTCACCGCGCAGTCCATCGCCGAGCTCGAGGACGGGTATCTTGCGTTCGCCGGCCAGAGGGATGACGGCTTCTACGCCGACGTTCAGGCGGTTTTCGATCTGCTGAAGCTGCGGGGAGCAGGCAAGGCCGTGGACTCGCAAGGTGGCTTCAACGTCCACACGATCGCACTCAACATCCCGCTCGACGAGATCGGCAGCGCTCGCCAGGTCGTCGGCGTCTACGCCACGACCAGCCGGCGCCGCATCAGGATCCTCGGGCCCGCGAACGACTTCGGGGTCGGTGATTTTGTTCAGGTCGCGCGCCAGGGCAACCCGCTCTTCAACGAGGGTCTCGTCGCGATCAAGGACAAGGATCTCTATAGCCGAACGTCGCCCGAGTTCGACTCGACGCTGTTCCGCAAGTACGCGCTGACCCCGGAGCTTGCGGCGCTCCTCAACGCGCTCGTCTTCGGATCGAACGTCGCCGCGACGACAAACCGCACCGACATCGCGGGCATTTTCATTCCCGATCTAATAAAGGTGGACCTCTCGACCGGGCCGGCGCGGCTCGCGGGTGGCGGTGCGGCCCATCCGTCCAATCCAGACGACCCGGGCTTTTCGCGCCTTGGCATCTTCGGTGGTGACACGCTCGTGAGCCAGGTGCAGCCGGGCTTCGGAGGCGGCAAGGTGCCGGGCGGATGGCCAAACGGCCGTCGATTCGGTGACGACGTGCTCGACATCGCCGTGACAGCGCTAATCAGCGACCTTCGTGTGAGCCCGCCGATCATCAGCGCTCCTGCCGGCGACAACGTCGACAGCAACGACATCGCCTACAACAAGGTGTTCCCGTACGCGGCGACGCCGCTGAACGGTCGCACGCACACTCACTAGTCCGCGTCATGTCATCCCCCAGGCGGACCCGGCACAGGCCGGGTCCGCTCGCTCTTGTCGTGCTCGGTTGGCTGGTTGGGAGTGGCGGCCAGCTTCTCGCACACGACCCCGGCTTGAGCTCACTGGATGTGAGCGTGACCTCGAGCACAATCTCGATCGCGCTCTCGATCGCGGCCTCCGACGTCGCGCTGATTGCGCCGAGAGAAGATCCGCGGCCGCAACTGCGCGCGCTGGCCCGCGAGGCGCTTCAGATATCCATCGACGGCGAGACGCTCTCCCCGATCACTGACGATCTCGTGATCAAGGACGGCGCTGCGTACCTGCATCTCTCCTTTGCCCTTGAAGGCCGACCTGAAGGTCGGCACTACGAAAGAGTTGAAGGCCGACCTGAAGGTCGGTACTACGAAAGAGTTGAAGGCCGACCTGAAGGCCGGCACGACGAAAGATTGGTCGCACGAAGCCAGTTCCAGAGCCAATCTCGGCGCCTGGTCATTGCCTCCGATGTTCCAGCGCGCATGTCACGCGGCCATCGCGAGCTGATGACCGTCCGCTCGGACGATCGCGTGATCGTCGAGACATTACTTAGCGCAGAGTCCGATCCCGTGGGGATCGATCTCGATGGCCTCTCACCGCCGGCAAGCCGCACCGCGCGGTATTTCCTGGAGTTGGGTGTGCGTCACATTCTTTCCGGCTACGACCACCTGCTGTTTCTGGCCGGCTTGATCCTGGCAGCGCGTACGGTGCGCGATGTTCTGGTGGCACTGACGGCGTTCACCGCCGCTCATTCGTTGTCACTCGCGTTGGTTGTCATCGGTGGGATTCACGCACCTGCATCCATCGTCGAGCCGCTCATCGCCGGATCGATAGTGTGGGTGGGTCTGGAGAATCTTGTTCGTGGGGGGAGTCGATCCCGCTGGCCTCTGGTATTCGGTTTTGGTCTGATTCACGGGTTCGGATTTGCCGGGGCACTGATGGAACTGGGGCTCGCCCGATCAACGTCCGAGACCGTGGTGGGACTTCTATCCTTCAACATGGGTGTCGAGGCTGGGCAACTTGCTGTCGCGGCCTTCGTCGTGCCGTTCGTATCGCTGACTCGCAGCCGCCCGATGTGGCGCGCGGGAGTCATGTCGGCGTGCTCTATGGCGATGGTGATCGCAGGCGGGTACTGGTTGATCGAACGGCTGACGTAGTGGGTTCCACATTCCTGTTCCGTGTTCCGGTTCGCAGTAGCGCCCACCTCGAACGGGGAATTGGAACGGGAACGAGGAACCGGACAAGGAGCTTTCTATAAGGTGCCGACGAGATATTTCTCGCCTGTCGGCGACGGCACACCGCCTGCCGGTTCGATCGTGACGGCCATTGCAACGGGTTGCGGAATGTCCGGCGGCGTGCTGAACGTTTCGTTGAAGCTGCCTTGTGCGTCCGGTGTCAGTAGGCCCGCGCTGATCGGTGCCTGGGCGGTCACGACCCACAGTTGATACGTGCGCCCGGCGGGAAGCGGCGGCAGGTTCGACGCGCTGAACACCATGCCCCGCGAGCGGCTCCAGAATGCCCGGGCGGACGCGTTCGGCGACACAGGTTGCCCGGCAAGATCCACGCGGGCGACGTCGGGCGCCGACAGAATGGCTACGGCTGACTGCGCGCGCGTGGCCGCTGTCTGCGCGTCGGCAACCAGGAGTCGTGACGCTGCGGACTGGGCGCGGCTGTCGCTCAACTCGCGCTCGAGGCCGGTGATGCGACCTTTGAGCTGGGACGTGTAAATCGCGAGGCCGGCGGCGAGAGCAAGGGACGCCGCTGTCGCAAGCCGCCACGCAACGAAACGGTTCGGGCTCGAGGCCGAGCGTGGCGACACCGAGTTCAGCACGCGCGCACGCAGGTCGGGCGAAGGATCCACCTGCGGGACCACCTGCGCCAGTCCCTGGAGGATCGGCGGCTCCAGTTCCCCTCGTTCGTCGTTTTCGGTAATCGAGTCCATGCTCTGCTACTGCAATACCTTTATCGGATCAGCGATTCGCGCAGCTTGATGACCGCCTGGCGAATTCGCGTCTTCACCGTGCCGAGCGGCTCCGATAGCCGGCCGGCGATTTCCGCGTGGGTGAGCCCTTCATAGTAGGCAAGCTCGAGCGCCGTGCGCTGCGCTTCGGGCAGCTCCCGCATTGCGCTGCGCAGACACTCTACCTGCTCCGCCGACAGGAGCTGCAAATCCTGCCGAGTGGTGGCATCGGGCACGCCTTCTGCGACACCGGCTTCCGAAAGCGTTTCGGGTCGCGAGGTCCTCGACCGCAGACGATCGATCGCACGGCTTCGGGCCATCATCAGCATCCACGCGGCGACGGCACCACGCGAAGTCTCATACCGTCCGGCCTGCGCCCAGACCTGCGCGAACACCTCCTGCACGACGTCCTCCGCGTCCGCACGATTCTGGAGGATGCGCTGCGCGAGCGAGAAGACCATGCGAGCGTTGCGGTCGTAGAGTTCCGCCAGGGCGCTGTGGTCGCCACGCGCCATGCGCGCAACCGCTGCCTGGTCGGCAAGGCGCCCGTCATTGGACATCGCCGCCGACGAATCGAGGACCGCGAAAAGAACCCACATGGATGTCTACGTTCGGCAGCCCATAAAAGATGGCAGACAGGGATGTTACCAGTACAGCAATCCGCTGGACGTCCCCGTTCGTAGTGTCCTGTGAGTGACTCTTCTACGAAAGGATTGATCATGCTCAAGAAGGACGTGTGGGGATTTCTCTCGATTCTTGCCTTGTTCGTCGCAGTGTCATCGGCGGGGCCGGTTGGCCAGGGTGTCGTGAAACAGCGCTCTCTATACGACCGTCTCGGCGGCAAGGCCGCGATTACGGCGGTCGTCGACGAGTTCGTCGCGCGCGTCGCGGCAGACAAGCGGATCAACGGCTTTTTCGCAAAAACGGCGTCAGACCAGGAACGGCTGAAGACGTTCAAGATGCATCTTGTGGATCAAATCTGCGAGGCGAGCGGTGGGCCGTGCAAGTACACGGGCAAAGACATGAAGGCGGCTCACATGGGTATGGGTGTCAGCGGCGGAGACTTCAGCGCGCTCGTCGAGGACCTTGTCGGTGCGCTGGACAAGTTCAAGGTTGGAAAGACAGAGAAGGATCAGCTTCTCGGCGCACTCGGACCAATGAAAGCTGACATTGTCGAGAAGCCATAGGGTCGCGCATGACGGGCCAGGCCGTTACGCCTTTTGCCCTGGCCCGTCCATCGGCTGCCCGACCAGCTTGCCAACGGTCTGAATGAGCGCCGGCACTGACGCGGCGGCCGCGGTGACGAGACCGAAGATGGCGTTGTACAACTCCTTCTGCGTCGCAAACAGGAAGATACCCGCGCCGACGACGGCTACGCCGAGCGGAATGCGAAGCCGATCCCACGCGCTCGGGCCGTCCGCGCTCTCGAGGGCCTCGACCTGCTTCGAGCACTCCCGCGTGAGGATGAAGTGCCGGAACGTTTCATTCATCGGGCGGAGCGCGGGGTCGGCGTGCAGGATGCCGCGACCGAGCAACTGCCGCACGATGCTGCGGGCGGACGAGTTGGCCAGACCGTGCCGGGCGACGTGCCCGAGCACGACCTTTTCGTCCTCGGAGCACGACATCCACAACCCGCGATAGCACTGCGCCGTGCGCTCAACGAGCTCGTCGAATGCCTGTGCTCGCGAAAGCCGGCCACCCGCGGCGGTATGAGATTGAAGCAGGTCGTCGCAGACGCGTCTCACGTCCGGGTGCGATTCGCGCTCCCTGAGGAGGAACGACACCGCAGGCGAACGTTGTTCGTGCGGCGCGGGCGGCAACGCCTTTGCCTGTCGCCGCTCGACGATGACGAAGGCCTTCAGAACGCGCCGCCATCGTTCGAGCGCCGCCTCTCGCGCATCCGCCGATGTGGAGCTTGCCCCGGCCGAAAGACGCACGCTGTCGATGAGCCCGCGAAGCGATACCTTCGACAGCACCACAACTGTCCTGGATGAATCGAACACCAGTTCTTCGAGCAGCAACAATTTGCGGTCCATGCCCCGAACGTCGTCCAGGCCTTTGTCGAAGTCGGCGACGAGAACCGTGCCGTCGTGGCTTTTCCGATCGAGGGCGAACAGCGCCTTCCTCCACCCGGATTTGAAGTCGTCGGCCTTCACGATCGGGATGAGGTCGAGCGAGGTCATCCCCTTGAGTTGTTCGGCCTTGCTCTTCGCATCGCACAGGACCAACACGTTCTGGCCGGCGTTTCGCACGAGGGAACCGCACGCCCACAAAGGCTGGGTGATGCCGACGAGGTACACGCGCCGCTTGAAGATCTCCACAATGCCGAACGCGAGCCCGACGAGGCAAACACTCCACAGAAACAGCAGAGCGTCCGACGTGTACGCGCTGGATTCGTCGTGCAGTGGACCGCCCGCCTGTGCAGGACTTGACGGATCGACTGACGCGAGTGCGACGGTTCGCAGGCCGGCGCCCTCGACTTCGTTTGTGTGCTGGGGCTCTGGCGTCTTCGGGAGGCTCGAGATCGAGGGCACCCACGATCTGAGCTCGAGGGTGAGCCTGCCCGTCGTCGCCTTGAGGGCCGCGTCCACGTCGCGCACGCCCCGCCAGGATTCCCACGTCTCATCGTGGGACCGATGATGAAGCAGTTCACGCCAACCAACCGATGCCTCGGAGTAGTAGGGCAGGTAGTCCTCGAGCAGCGACAGCAACACGTCGTCGTCATGGTGCTCGGCGGCGTGTGTGTCAGTCGCATCTTCGTGACCGTCATCATCGTGCAGCGGCGTATCGCCCGGCTTGCTCAGCAGGCTCACGGACATGCCGTAAAGAAAGTCGACGTAGATATCGCGGTCCGAGACGATGTTCGTATACCACGCCGCCGCTTTCTTGGGGTTGTCATTGCCCGATAGATATGTTTCGTTCAACCTGTCGTAACGCTTCGCGAGCTCTTGCGCGACGGTGAGCTGACTGTTCTTGATGTAGCTCCACGCGTGCAGCCGGTACGACGCGAGAAAGAGCATCGAGCCAGGGATCACGCCCGACACCAGCAGTACGAGAACCGAGGCGACTGAATACGCCAGCAACGTGTCCCTCCCGCCGCTCGGGCGACGGCGCGGAGGTCGCCTCAGCAGCAGGAAAGCCAGGCTCCAACCTGTGAGCGGCAGCATGATGCCGGCAAACACCACGTTGACCGGCGCTCCATATCTCGCCGTGCCCACGGCGATCCCCAGCAGCACGACGCATACGATCGAGACCATGAGATAGCGCTCGCGGCGTCTGGGATCGGGCCATACCCATGACGCGTCCCGGGCGAGGGTCACCAGCGCGAAAGCGAGCCAGAACATGAGGTACACGACGAGGAGCGTGAACGTGACGACGAGCCACTCGCGATTGATCGCCCATGCTCGTTCGGACTGCGCCATCGCGACGACATACATGCCGGGAAGCTGCATCGGCTTCACGTACGCCCGATGCTGAGCGCCCAGGTAGTTGATGTTGAGGGCGTCCGCGCTGTGCGCCGCGACCTGGGCGCGAAGACGCCGATTGTTGTCGGTCTCGACGAAGAAGTTCTCGTTGCCGTTTCGCTGACGATTGGAATGGAACAGCACGCCTCCCGCATCGTCGATCACCGCGAAAGCGAAGCCCGGAGGCAACACGGGCCCGATCAGCGAACGCATCGGAAACGAAATGGCGGCGACGGCGAGCCTCTGGTCTTCCGGCCCCGTCCTCAATTTCAGATCGGTCTTCGTCGCCAGAACAGCCTGCGCCTCGCCCGTGGTCCGCGACCAGACTGATTCGAGGGCGCATGGCGAGAGATAGCAGAAGTCGTTCGCCTTCCATCCCCCTCCCTTCGCGATCGTCTTGAAATACTCGCGCTGCCCCACGTCGATGAGGTTTGAGGCCTTGTCTGACGTCATGAGCTTGAGCTGCTGCTTCCCAACCCTGTCGATGAACGCGACCGTATCGAAAAACGGGTACCGCCACTGTGTCTTTGGCGGATCGTCCAACAGCCGTTCGTGGCTCTTCGGCGCCGCAGTTTCCAGCGGCTGAGGACATTTGAGCCTGTCGCCGATGAGCACGGCAGGGATCCTCTGGCCGAGCTTCGCGGGACCCAACTCAACCACGGCGCCTTCGAGGCACGTGAGCTGAGCGTACGCGTCGGCGATCTCGGCTTTTGCGTTGCTGTCGAGCCTGTGCGCGAGGTCGCTCAACTGAGCATCCAGGTCTCTGTTCAGTCGCCAGTATGCGGAGACATCGAGCAGAACAACAGTGATGATGGCGAGGCCCGCGACGCCGGATGCGCCGAGCTGGAAGAAATCCGCGATCCCCACCTGTTGTCGATCGCCGAGCAGCACGAGCTTGAGAAATGGCGATCCGACAAGGACGATCAGTAGCGCGAGCACCGCAATTTTCACGAGCGTGGTCGGGATGGCCCAGCTGCCTGCGCGCACCTTGTCGCTGTGGACGAGCCCGGCGAGCACGAGTCGATCCTCCGGTGCTTTCGCTTGAAGGCAGCAGGGGGCGACGAACAGCGTGTAGTCGACGCCTCCAACGGACACCTCCGCCATCGTGATGGCTGCCGAAAGCTCTTTGAACGTCACGGGCTTGCTGCCGTCGGTCACCTTCGTGGACAGCACGTCCAGTCCGCTGAGGCGAAGCTGCTCCGCGACGGAGCCCGCGCTGACGAGCACGCTCCCGCTCCGTGTGCCGAGCAGGATCGCGTCGAATGCTTCAGGACCGACGGTAGAACTGAAAAGCGTTTCGAGACCGGGTTGAAGGTTGAGGCTGGCGATCAGCTTTTGCGCGCCCGCGTTTTCAAGAGGCACCTCCAGCATCAGGCTGCCGACGCGAAACGACGCCTCGGCAGTCGCGCGATCCTTCGCTCGCCTGTCGATCTCGAACGCGATGTCGGCCTGTTTGTACGGCTTTCCTCGCAGATTCGACCACGTCTCTCGCAGGGTCTTGAGGCCGTCCTTACGAGACTGCTTCGGAAGATTCTGGATGACCAACGCTTCGCCGTGAGCGGTGCTGTCGATCTGCTTCGTCAGATTCGCCAGAATCCGGAAGTCACGGCCGATGATGTAGTCGCGTTGCTGGGAGACGAAGAACCAGTAGCCCACCCCGGCGGCGGCGACAAGCGCCACGGCCACCGTGAGTCCGGCAATCCGCAGCACCGGCAACACCCGTCCGCTCAACCCCATAAATCACCTCAACTCCAGGTAGCTACTGAAAGCACAACGCTGAAACTGGGGAAACTGAACGGCGGAGCGGACCCGATCTACGCATTCCCGTGAAACTCACCACATCCTGGTGACTGTTCGCGGTATATGCTGTGCCGTTCAATACGCCCGTACGGTGGATGACGCGGAGAGACCCGACGTGGAGAGACCGCCAATGACGCAAACCATCAGCCCCGTATCCCGCACGCAGTCTTCGGCCCCCGCGCGCCGCACCGCGCCCTCGGCAGACTCCGCCGAGCGTACGTTCCTCGGCCTGCTCGACAGGGCCGTCGACGACGCCGCCATTCGGTTCATCGTCCGCGACGAGGACGTGTGGATCGGGAAGGGGCCACGTGAGGGCGCCACTGCTGTACGCATTCACAATCCCCGCTTCTTCGCGCGGGTGCTGAACGGCGGAAACCTGGGCCTCGGCGAAAGCTACATGGACGGCGACTGGGATATGGAGGAGCGGGACGTTCCCGACCTGCTCACCGTGCTTCTGCGCAACCGGCTCGACGTCAAGGTCAAGGGCGATATGGCGACCGCGTGGACCGTGGCCCGTGTTCAGATCGCCAATCTATTTCGCCGGACCCACTGGCGGAACGCGCAATTCCACTACGACCTCGGGGACGAGGTGTTCGAGTCCTTCCTGGATCCGATCACGATGATGTATTCGTGCGGGTACGTGAACACGCCAGCGGACCCGATCGAGCAGCAGCAGATAAACAAGCTGGATCGCATCTGCCGGAAGCTCGAGATTCGGCCGGGCGATCGCGTGCTCGACATCGGCTGCGGCTTCGGCGGGATGCTGATGCACGCGGCGAAGCATTACGGCGCCACCGGCATCGGGATCACCACGAGCCGCCGCCACTGCGAGCGTGGGAACGCGCGCCTTGCCGCGGCCGGTGTGGGCGATCGGGTCCGGCTCGAACTGCGCGATCACCGCACGATTGACGGAACCTTCGATCGCGTCGTGAGCATCGGGATGTTCGAGCACCTGCCGCGCAAGGAGTACAACCGGTTCTTCGAGCGCATTGCCGCGGTGCTCCCTTCGCATGGCAAGGGGCTGGTGCACGCCGTGGGCGTCAACGCGCCAAAGAACGTCCACGACCCGTTCATCCAGAAGTACGCGCTCCCCGGAACCGGCACGCCGAAGCTCTCGGAGCTTGCGCATCGGTGCGAGCAGAACGGCCTGGCGATCTGCGACGTGGAGAACATGATCCGGCATTACGGCTACACGTCGAAGGCGTGGCTGGACCGCTACCGGGCCAACAAGCACACGCTCGACCAGAAGAAGTACAACGGTCGGTTCCACCGCATGTTCGAGTACTACCTGAGCTGCGCCACGGCCGCGGCTGCGGCATCGAACGCATCGCTGTATCAGGTGCTGTTCGCCAAGGATTACGCGGCGCCGATGCCGTTGCACCGCGTCTAGCCACGAGAGAGCCGTGCACGACCTCGCGGTCCTCAATAAACAGTTCGCGGCGCTCGGGTTCAATCGCAAGCCTGTGCGGTACCACGCCGCCGAACTGCTGGTGCAGGTGCTGCTTGCGGTGGGCGGCGTCATCGTCTTCGTTCTGGCGTCCGGCGCCGTGGTGAAGGCGGCCGCACTCGTGCTGATGACGTTCGGAAACCTGGGGCTCACGAACTTCGGCCACTCGGCATCCCACAACGGCATCAGCGAGCGCGGCTGGATCAACCGCGGATTCCTGCTTCTCACGTTCGGCGCGGCCTTCGGCACTTCCGCGACCTGGTGGATCAGCAAGCATGTCGTCGTGCACCACAACACGCCGAATGTCATTGGACTGGACGACGATGTCGCACTGCTTCCGTGGTTTGCATTGACCGAGGAGCAGGCGCGGTCCGGCGGACGCCTGCAGCGGTGGTACTTCCGCCATCAGTGGCTGGCCCTTCCGCTGGCCCTCGCCCTGACGGCCTTCAGCATGATGCTTTCGTCGTGGCGCTTTCTCGCGGCCGCGCTGTCGAATCCGCGCCGCCGAACCGCGCTGCATGTCGTCGACGCCGCCGCGATCGTCGCGCATTACGCGCTGTGGATTGCGCTGCCGTTGTTCTGGTTCCGCGCGGCAGACGTCGTCGGTTTCTACGTTGTGCGCGCCGTGCTGCTCGGATTCGCCGTGTTCCTCACGGCCGCACCCGCACATTTTCCGGCAGAAGCCCGCTTTCTTGCGAAGGAAGGGCATTCCGATCGCGGCGCCTATCGCCGCCACTCCGACTACATCCTGCTGCAGACCACGACGACGGTGAATTTCCGGGCGGGATGGATTGGCGATTTATTCTGCTGCGGAGCGCAGTACCAGATCGAGCACCACTTGTTCCCGGGCATCAGCCACGCGTACTACCCGCGAATGAGCCCCATTGTGCGCGCGTACTGCGAGGCGAACGGCTACCCGTATCAAACACTCGGGTGGGGGAAAGGGATGTGGAAGAGCCTGCGCGTGTTCTGGCGTCCGAAGCCGGTGGAGCCCGAGCTGGACGCCTTGCGCGAGCACGCGTTGCGGGACGATTCAGCCCCTGTGTAGCTGTCCCTCGGTGCCTTCCGGCAATTCCAGTACGAGCCGGTAGGCTTGAATGATGTCGCGCGCGAAGCCGTCGACGCATCCCCACAGGTACAACCGGAACGTGCGATACAGCGGCTCTCCCCAGGCCGCGACGATCTCTTCGCGATTACGGTCGAGGTTCTCGGCCCAGTGCCGCGCCGTCAGCAGGTAGTTGTGGCGATCGTTGACGACGTTCAGTACGCCAAATGGCGTGGCACTCACGGCCTTGAGATATTTGTGCAGGCACAGCACGGTGCCGTTGCCGGGAAACAGGTGCCGCAGCACGAACGCTGACACGTCGCGTGGAGTGCGGCCGGCGCTCGCGTCGAGATAGACCCGCCCTCCGGGCTTCAACAGCCGCCGGTACTTTGCAAGCGTCGCGGGATAGTCCGGCAGATGTTCCGTGACCCCGAGGTTGACGATGGCGTCGTAGGGCTGCTCCGGTTGATGCTCGAACAGGTGCTCGCGGACGACGCGGCATGGCAGCGCCTGCGCGTCGATGAGGCGCTGGATGAACGACTCGGAGGCGCGCGACAGGGTCAGCGACGTGACTCTGAGTCCGAGCTGGCCGCCGTACTCGGCGAACGCTCCCCAGCCGCCGCCGATGTCCAGCACGCGGTCCCCTGGTTTGACGCGAATCGCGTCCACGGCAAACTGCAGCTTGCGACTCTGCGCGTCCTCGAGCGGCTCATCGTCGCTCCCGAAAATCGCTTGTGAGTAGCAGCGATGGCGCGCGTCGAGGAACCGCAGATAGAAGTCGTCGGGGTATTCGTAGTGATCGGCAATCCAGACAATGTCGCTCGCAATCCGGCCGAAGATTCGCGGGCGCACATGGCGCCACGACGATGTCAGGGGATGGCGATCGCGGAAGACGCCGCGGAGCGACAGCAGGCTCTGGAGATCGCCCACCACCTCGAGTGCGCCCCTGCGGTAGGCCTCGGCCAGCTGCGTCGCATCCAGGCTCACGAGTGCCGCCAGGCCCTTCGCGCTGTTCACGATGATGGTGGCCCTCGGCGTGCCGCTGCCGAAGCTCCATTGTCCGGAGCCTGGCATCTCGATGGCGAACGGCGGAGCGTTGGCAGGCAATCGCCTGGACAGCCGTTCCTGGGCAAACCACGTGAACGCGCTCAGTTGCTTGTGTGCCAGCATGTGATTGTTTAAAAAGCGAGTGATTCTAACTCATGCCCGGCGGCGTGGTGACTCGCGCCAGACGGCCGGAGAGTCTCCACTCTTCGAGACGCGCGCGGGCGTACTCGTAGCTCACGTCCGCGATAGGCTCGAGCGCCGTGAATTCCATCAGGCCAAACCCTTCGACGGGCGGTTGAAAGAGAAAGTCGGCATCGCGCGACACGGCGTTTTCGCGCGAGATGCTCGCGAGCATCGAGGCACGCAGCGCCACTTCGGCGAGCGACGGGTACCGAATCGGCGGGCGCCAGCGCGTGAGATAACGGCGCACCACCTCGCCGAGCGTTGGGAGCCGCTCGTACACAAATTCCTGATCCTGCTCGACCGAGACCCGCGACACGATGAGCTCGCCACATCCGAGCTCGCGGACCACGTCCCCGGGCAGATTGTTGAACACCGCTCCGTCGACGAGCAGGTGGCCATCGATGAGCGATGGGACGAACACGCCGGGGAGCGACGCGCTGGCCGTCGCGGCCTCCAGGAGCGATCCGGTGCGATGCACGCACATGCTGGCCGCCGTCAGATCGCTCGACACGCAGAAGTACGGTACCCAGAGGTCCTCGATCTGGTTGGTGCCGTACACGTAATTGCCGCATTCGAACCCTTTCCGCTTGTCCATGATCGACATCAAGGGCAGCGTGTAGTCCTTGTGCGGACGGATCTCCTGCCAGATGCGCCGGTTCTCGGCAATCATCTTCTCGCGAGACCACCCCATCGCGTATTGTGCGGCGAGGGCGGCGCCGATGCTCGTGCCGCCGATGAGATCGACCGGCACGCCGGCGTCGGTCAGCGCGGCGAGCACGCCGATGTGAGCAATCCCCCGGGCGCCTCCGCCGCCCAGCGCGATTCCGACGGCGCGGCCGGCGAGGAATCGGGCTACCCGTCCGAGGTCGCTCGCACGATCCCAGCGGACGTGATGGTGCTGGGTCAGGGCGCGCGTGGCGAGCCAGCGATGCGTGTTGGCCGGTAACTGCGATCCGTCAGGGTGGATCAGCACCAGCATGCGCCGCGCGCTCATGCGATCTCCGGCATCGGCAAGCCACCGCCGTTCAGCATCGCTCAGCGCTGGTGAATCGCTCGCGCGGCCGACGAGCAGCACGCAGTCGGCTTCACGGATCGAGCGTGCCACCCAACCGGCGCGCGACAGGTTCGCCTCGTAGACGACGAACCGCGAGACCGCTTCCTGTTCGCTCAGCCACGCGAGGAGGCGGGCCTCTTGCGGGCTCTCCTCCGCCGCGTCCGCAACGCCGTTGAGGTGCAGCCGCGTGTCGACTGCATTCGCGGTCAAGTGCGTGACGGTGCCGTAAGGGCGAAGAGCATCGGCGAGGCGCCTGCAGAATTCCTGCAGCGGCACGTCGTCGCCGAGCGGCAGGACGGCGACGTTCGTAATCCGCGGTGGTGCGGCGACGCGTTCGTTCGTGCGGCGGATTCGCTCCATCTGAACGCGCGTCACGTGCCGCACGATCGCCGGACGCTTGGCGATCAGTTGTTCGAATACCCCATGCGGCAGCCGTACGACGACGCTGTCGCGCATCGCCGAGACGCTCGCACTCCGCGGCTCGCCCGTGAAAAACGCCATTTCGCCGATCGTTTCGCCGGCAGCGGTCTCGGCAATCGGGAGAATCTCACCGCTGGCCTTCGTGCGAAATACCTGCAGCCGGCCGGAAATGAGCACGAAAAGGCTGTCGGCGCCCTCTCCCTGGCGCATGAGCATTTCGCCACGGTGAAGGACAAGCCACTCCACCTGTCCCTCGAGGTCGCGGACCGCGGCTTCGTCGAGGCCCAGGCGTGAGGCTGCTCTCGTGAAGAGGTGCCACCGGATAAGCGTCTGGACGAGGAGCGGCGCGAGGCTCGACGCCATCGCCTCGTCGAGCGGGCCGAGCTCTGCGAGAGCGGACGCCGGAATGCGCGCGTACATGACCTCGGTTCGGGCGCGGACTGTCCATGTGCGTAAAGTGGATGGGGCCGGGAGGTCCCCGGCGACATCCCCGGCATGAATGATGACGGCTGGCGCAGACGCGGAAGGATCCAGGACGTCGACCTCGCCGTCCACCACGAGAATCATCGCGTCTGCCGGTTCGCCGGCCGCGCATATCTGCGTGCCCGGGCTGACAGTCGCCCGCTCCGCCGCGGCGGCGAGGTGGGGCACGACGGATTCGAGCAGGGGCCGCACCACCGGACAGATCATATTCGCGTTTGTTCGGGCACGGTGACCGACATGTGCCGCTTGCACCCGCGCACCCACCGCACCCGATCTAAGCTTGATCCATGGACTTTGCTCTCACTGAGCATCAGCTGGATGTCCAGCGGCGTGCCCGCGCGTTTGCGGCATCCCAGGTGGCGCCGGTTGCGTCGGAGCTGGATCGGAAGGGCAGCATTCCGGCGGCCATCATCACCGGTGCGGCCGATATCGGGCTGCTCGGATGCGAGCGCGATTTCGTCGCCTACGTTGCCGGCCTCATCGAGATATCCCGTGAGTGGGCGTCGCTCGGCGCCGTCATCGCCGTTCACAATTCGCTCGTGTGCTATCCGATCGCGCGATATGGAGACAGCGCCCAGAAGAACAGATTCCTCACGCGGCTGACCGACACGCGCGAGCTCGGATGCTATGCGTTCGCCGAGCCGTCAGCGGGCTCGGACGCGGGCGCGATTCGCACGACGGCGACCGACGATGGCGATCATTTCGTCCTCAACGGCCACAAGCGATTCGTCACCGGCGGCCGCCAGGCACGCATTGCCATCGTCTATGCGCTGACGGATTCCACTAAAGGTCGCGACGGCTTGTCCGCCTTCATTGTCGAAACCGGCACGCCTGGTTACGTGGTCGGTGAAACCAACGAGATGCTGGGCCTGCGCGCCAGCGAGGCGGTCGATGTACGGCTGCAGGATTGCCGGGTGCCGAAAGCCAATCTGCTCGGGGGCCTGAATCAGGGGTTTGCGATCGCGCGCGAGATCGTCGAAGGCGGCCGCATCGACATAGCCGCGCAGGCGGTCGGCATCGGCGAGGCGTGCCTCGCGCAGAGTCTGGCCAAAGCCAAGGATCGCAAGCAGTTTGGTCGCCCGATTGCCGAGTTCGAGGCGATTCAATGGATGGTCGCCGACATGTCCACCGAGATCGACGCCGCGCGGCTGCTCGCGTTTCGCGCCGCGGCGATGCGGGCAGCGAATCCCGGGGATACCGGATTGACGAAAGCCGCGGCGATGGCCAAGCTGTTTGCATCGGAAGCAGCAAACCGCGCGGCCTACAACGCGCTGCAGATTTTCGGCGGCCACGGATATCTCACCGAGTATCCGGTCGAGCGCTACTTCCGCGACGCACGAGCGATGACGCTGTACGAGGAAACGTCGGAGATAGTGCGGCTGGTGATCGAACGGGAGCTAGAGAAGTAACAGTGATGATCACCAAGCAGGCAGGTGACCGTATCAAGATCCGGAGCGTAAGCGACGGCACGCGCATGGGGGTGGGGCCCCATGCGAACTAAGTAAAGTACACATGGATCTTCAATTAAGTGAAGAACAACTGATTTTGAAAGACGCGATGCGCGAGTTCGCCGAAGGCGAGATCGCTCCCGGAGCGGCCGACCGCGACGAGCACGCGCGCTTTCCATCCGAGCTGATCCCGAAACTCGCCGAACAGGGGCTGCTCGGCATCATGGTGCCTGAGGAATACGGCGGCGCCGGATATGACGCGCTGAGCAGCGCCATCATCATCGAAGAGGTTGCGCGCGTCGATGCCGCGGTGGCACTCCTTGTGGGCTCTCACAACTCGCTGTGCTGCGGACACATTCTGCTCGCCGGCAGCGAGGAGCAGAAGCGCACGTTTCTCCCGCCCCTGGCGCGCGGCGAAAAACTCGGAGCGTGGGGGCTCACCGAGCCCGGATCGGGTTCCGACGCTGGTGCGATGCGGACGCGCGCCACGCTCGAGGGAGATCATTGGGTCATTCGCGGCGACAAGCAATTCATCACGCAGGGTTCCACAGCCGGCACGTACGTGATCATGGCGTCCACCGATCCCTCGCAAGGCACGCGCGGCATCTCTGCGTTCGTCGTCGATCGAGAAACGCCGGGACTCTCGATCGGCAAGCTGGAAAAGAAACTTGGCGTTCGCGCGTCGGACACGGCGGCGCTGCACTTCGACGAGATGCGAGTGCCCAAGGACCGGCTGCTCGGCAAAATGCACGAAGGCTTCAAGGACGTGCTCGCGGTGCTCGCGTCGGCGCGCATCGGGATGGCCGCAATGGCCGTCGGTCTCGCACAGGGCGCGTTGGACGAGGCGCTGAACTACGCGAAGCGGCGGCGCCAGTTCGGCAAGCCCATCCTCGAGTACGAAGCGATCCAGTGGATGCTGGCTGACATGGCCACCGAAAGCGAGGCGGCGAGGCTGATGGCGTGGCACGCCGCGACGCTGCGCGACCAGGGGGCGCCGTATCTGCGTATTGCGTCGCAGGCCAAGCTGTACTCGTCCGAAGTCGCTGTCCGCTCGACGTCGAAAGCCATCCAGATTCACGGCGGGTATGGTTATCTGAAGGACTCTCCCGTCGAGCGGTTCTATCGCGACGCGAAGTTGTGCGAAATCGGCGAAGGGACATCCGAGGTGCAGCGCATGGTGATTGCTCGAGAGCTGTTCAGGTGAAGCGGACGATCATCGCCAATTGCGGCGGGTTCTGGGGGGACGATCCCGCCGCCCCGCGCAGACAGGTCGAGGGTGGTCCCATCGATTACCTGGTGATGGACTACCTCGCCGAAGTCACGATGGCGATCCTGCAGAAACAACGCGCCCGCAATCCGGCGTCGGGCTATCCAGCCGATTTCATTTCGCATCTTCGCGATGTGCTCCCGTCGTGCGTGCAGCGGGGCATCAAAGTCATCACCAATGCCGGGGGCGTCAATCCGCTCGGCTGCCGTGCCGCGGTCGAGGCGCTGGCGAGAGATCTGAACGTCGCTGACAAGGTAAAAGTGGCGATTGTCACCGGCGACGATCTCTATCCGGAGATCGACCAGCTGCTGTCCTCTGGCGAGCCGCTCGTCAATATGGACACCGGCCAGGCGCTGTCCGAAATTCGCGCGCGCGTGTTGTCGGCGAACGCGTATATAGGTGCCGGCGGGATCGTCAAGGCGCTCGAGCGCGGCGCCAACGTCATCATCACCGGGCGCGTCGCCGACGCCGCGGTGACGCTGGCGCCGATGATGTTCGAGTTCGGGTGGGCGCCGAACGATTGGGATCGCGTGGCCGCTGGAATCGTCGCCGGCCACATCATCGAGTGCGGCGCGCAATGCACCGGCGGGAACTTCACCGACTGGCCGCTCGTGAAAAGCTACAAGCGGATCGGGTTTCCGATCGTCGAAGCCGAAGAAGACGGCAGCTTTGTCGTGACCAAGCATCCCAACACCGGCGGGCTCGTCAGCGTGCACACGGTGGCCGAGCAGATCCTGTACGAAGTCGGTCCGCCCGCGTACCTGACGCCGGATGTCGCGGCGCGCTTCGATGCGGTCCACCTCGAGCAGGCCGGGCCCGATCGCGTGCGGGTGACGAACGCGCGCGGAGAGCCGGCGCCGGACAAGCTGAAGGTGTCGATCAGCTACCAGGCCGGCTGGCGCGCGTTCGGCCGGCTCGCCGTGTCGGGGCCCGAGGCGCTTGCGAAGGCGAACAAGCTGGCCGAAGCGTTCTGGGACGCGGCCGGCGGCAAGGGCGCGTACGAGCAGGCGCTGCATCAATTCATCGGTTGGAACGCGTGCCACGCGCCGCTGGCGACCTGCGAGCCTGGAGAAGTGCTGGTGCAGTTCGCGGTGCGCGATCAGGACGAGCGGAAGATCAACTCTCGATTCGCGACGCAACTCGTTCCTCGCGTGCTCGGCACCGTGCCCGGCGTCACCTACATCGCCGATCAGGGCCGGCCGAAGGCGTCGGAAGTCGTGGCGTTCTGGCCCGCATTGGTGTCGCGCGATGCCGTGAGGCAGCGTGTCATCATCGGTGACGAGGAGATCGTGCTGGACCTCAGAAGCGAGGGGCAAGGTGCGAATGTCTGAGCGCACGATTCGCGTGCCGTTGATCCGTTTGTGCCTTGCCCGCTCGGGTGACAAAGGCGACACGGCGAACATCGGCGTCATCGCGCGCTCCGAAGCCATCTACGCCTGGATGCTCCAATATCTGACGCCCGCGTTCGTGAAGCGGTATTTCGACGACGTGTGCGAGGGAGAGGTGGAGCGCTTCGAGTTTCCAAACCTGCTGGCGGTGAACTTTCTGCTGCATCGCAGCCTGGGCGGCGGCGGCACGCTGTCGCTGCTCCTCGACGCGCAAGCCAAAACCTACGCGCAATTCCTGCTCGCCGCAACGGTGGAAGTGCCGGAAGACTTACTGCATGCACAAACTCGACACGCTGATTAACAAGAACAGCCCGACGTTCAAGGTCAACCTCGAGCGCATGACGCAGCTCGTCGCCGAACTGCGGCAGAGAGTCGCCAATGCCCGGGAAGGTGGCGGGGCCAAGTACGTGCAGCGGCATCGAGAACAGGGCAAGCTGCCGGTGCGCGAGCGGATCGCGCGGCTCGTCGACGCGGGGGCGCCGTTTCTCGAGCTGTCGCCGCTCGCGGGTTACGAGCTGTACGACGACGAGACGCCTGGCGCCGGCATCGTCACGGCCATAGGCCGCGTGTCCGGGCGCGACGTCGTCATCGTCGCGAACGACGCGACGGTGAAAGGCGGCACCTATTACCCGGTCACGGTGAAGAAGCACTTGAGAGCGCAGCAGATCGCGCTGGAGAATCGCCTGCCGTGCTTGTATCTCGTCGATTCGGGTGGAGCGTTTCTCCCGCTTCAGGCCGATGTCTTTCCAGACCGCGAGCATTTCGGACGCATCTTCTTCAATCAGGCGCGTCTCTCCGCAGAGCGCATTCCACAGGTAGCGGCGGTAATGGGTTCGTGTACGGCCGGAGGCGCGTACGTGCCGGCGATGTCCGATGAGACGATCATCGTCAAGGGGACGGGGACCATCTTTCTCGGCGGACCGCCGCTCGTGAAAGCGGCGACGGGCGAGGAGGTGACCGCTCAGGATCTCGGAGGGGCGGACGTTCACACGCAGCTCTCGGGAGTGGCGGACTACCTGGCTGACGACGACGACCACGCGATCAAACAGCTTCGCACGATCGTATCGACCCTGAACCTGACGAAGAGCATGCCCGCGGATCGAATGACACCCGAGGATCCAGCCTACGATCCGCAGGAACTGTACGGGATGGTCAGCGCCGATGTGCGGCGTCCGTACGACGTGCGCGAGGTCATCGCCCGCGTAGTCGATGGATCACGTTTCGACGAGTTCAAGGCGCGCTACGGCACGACGATCGTCACAGGTTTCGCGCGTCTCGACGGATTTCTCGTGGGGATCGTCGCGAACAACGGCGTGCTGTTCTCCGAGTCGGCGCTCAAGGCGACGCATTTCATCGAGCTGTGCAGCTTCCGGAGTGTGCCGCTGATTTTCGTGCAGAACGTGACCGGATTCATGGTCGGCCGGCAAGTCGAGCGCGGCGGCATCGCGAAGGACGGAGCGAAGATGGTGAGTGCCGTGGCGAATTCGGCCGTGCCGAGATTCACGGTGGTCACCGGCGGGTCGTTCGGCGCCGGGAACTACGCGATGAGCGGGCGCGCGTACGATCCGCGTCTTCTCTGGATGTGGCCCAACGCGCGCATCTCGGTGATGGGCGCGGAGACGGCGGCGTCCGTGCTGAGCACCGTGAAGCGCGAGCAGATGGCGCGCGAGGGGAAGACGCTCGACGCAGCGGGAGAGCACGCCATCAAGCAGCCCATCATTGATAAGTACGAGTCCGAGGGCTCGCCGTACTACTCGACGGCCCGCCTCTGGGACGATGGGATACTGGATCCCGCGGAAACCCGCGCGACGCTCGCGCACGCCTTATCGATTGCGTTCAACGCGCCGATTCCACCGCCGAAGTTCGGCGTCTTCAGGATGTAAATGAGCGAGCCCTCGACGATCCAGGTGGCGCGGCTTGCGAACGTGGACTACGTCACGCTGAATCGTCCAGACGTGCGCAACGCCTTCAACGAGCACCTCATTGCCGAGATGACGGCATGGGCTGAAGGGGCCGCCAAGGATCCGTCGCTGCGCGGAGTGGTCATCGGCGGTGCAGGCAAGTCGTTCTGCGCCGGGGCGGACCTCGCGTGGATGACCAAGATGGCCGGCTACACGCGCGAAGAGAACCTGCGCGATGCGCGCGCCGCAGCCGCCATGTTCGCCGCCATCAACACACTGCCCATGCCAGTCATTGCGCAGGTTCATGGCGCTGCGCTCGGCGGCGGCGCGGGGCTGGCCGCTGTCGCCGACATCGCCGTGGCCGCGGACGACGCCACGTTCGGCTTCACTGAAGTGAAGCTGGGGTTGATCCCTGCCGTGATCGCCCCGTACGTGCTAGCGAAGATCGGCCAGTCTGCCGCGCGCGAGTTGTTCATCACCGGCCGCCGGTTCGATGCCGCGCACGCCCGGCACATCGGCCTCGTCCATGCTGTCGTTCCAGCCGGTGAGCTGATAGACAGGGTCAACAAGTATCTGATTGAGCTGGCCACGAACGGACCCGATGCGATGCGTGCCGCGAAGGTACTGCTTCGCCGAATCGCAAATCGATCGATTGAAGACGCCGCCCCGCTCACCGCCGAGGCGATCGCCGAACGTCGTGTCTCTGACGAGGCGCAGAAGTTGATGAAGGCGTTTCTGAAGAAATAAGTCGACAGCTGGTAGTCGGCAATCCCCGGTCACGGGAGACGGCCGACCTGAAGGTCGGCACTACGTACCTTCGTCACCCTGTCGTAGTGCCGACCTTTAGGTCGGCCGTACGTACCTTCGTCACTCTGTCGTAGTGCCGACCTTTAGGTCGGCCGTACGTACCTTCGTCACTCTGTCGTAGTGCCGACCTTTAGGTCGGCCTTCTCCTGTCGACTATAATTTCCACGTGCAGGGTATCGCGGTTCTCGATGCGGGCGGGCAGTACTGTCATTTGCTGGCGCGGCGCGTCCGCGAAGCCGGCGTGCAGAGCCACGTGCTGCCGATCGACACGGCGTCCGAGCAGCTCGACGGCATCAGCGGCATCATCATCTCCGGCGGGCCGCGCAGTGTGACCGAAGCGGGTTCGCCGCGCGTGCATCCGTCGATCCTTTCGATGGGCGTGCCGATCCTCGGCATCTGTTACGGACATCAGCTGCTCGCGGCGACGATGCCGGGCGGTGTGGTGAAGCCGAGTTATTCGAGGGAGTACGGGCTGGCGAAGTTGCGGCTGAGAACCGACCTGAAGATCGGTGTGGCCGACCTGAAGGTCGGCACTACGAATGGGACACGGAACGTCGCGACGACGGGTGTGACCGACCTGAAGGTCGGCACTACGAACGGTGCTCAGCTGAGAGTGGGGACGACGACCGGCACGACGACGGCAGCCGCGTCGAGTGAACTGTTCGAGGGCGTGCCCGACAACAGCCAGGTGTGGGTGAGCCACGGCGATTCGGTGGAGAGGCTGCCCGAGTGCTTCGAGGTGCTGGCGGCGACCGACGACTGCGCGGTGGCGGCCATGGTGCATCCCGCGAAGCAGATCTACGGCGTGCAGTTCCACCCGGAAGTCACGCACAGTGAGCACGGGCAGCGTATCCTCGAGAATTTCGTGCGCCACGTGTGCCGCAGCGGGTCGGAGTGGCGGCCCTCATCCGCGGATACGATCGACGCGATCAAGACGGATATCCGGGCGCGCGTGGGTCCCACGAAGAACGTGTTGTTCTTCGTCAGCGGCGGCGTCGACTCCTCGGTCGCCTACAAGCTGTGTGCGGACGCGCTCGGCGAGGATCGCGTGCATGGCGTGTACGTCGACACGGGCTTCATGCGGAAAAACGAATCCGCCGATGTGATGTCGGCGTACGAGAAGGCCGGCTTCAGGAACGTGCGCCTGCGCGACGCATCGGCCGAATTTCTTGGAGCGGTCGGCACAGAGACGAACCCAGAGATCAAGCGCCAGCGCATCGGCGTCGCGTTTCTTGCGGTCGAGAACGACGTGCTCGAACATCTGCCGGCGGGTGAATGGCTGCTCGGGCAGGGCACGATCTATCCCGATACCATCGAGTCGGGCGGCACGCGCGAATCCGCGCTCATCAAGACGCACCACAATCGCGTTCCGGAGCTGTTGCGGCGGATCGAAGCTGGGGAAGTCGTCGAGCCTCTCGTGCAGTTCTACAAAGACGAGGTCCGACAGATCGGGCGGGCGCTCGGCTTGCCGCCGCGCCTCATCGACAAGCAGCCGTTTCCAGGGCCCGGGCTCGCGGTGCGGTTTCTCTGCACCGACGAGCCTGCCGTGTGGTCCGAGAATGCGAAGCTCAGCGAAGTCGCTTCGACGTTCAAGCTGGCGGCGCGCGTGCTTCCGGTGCGTGGTGTCGGCGTACAGGGCGACGAGCGCACGTACGCGCATACGGCGCTGCTTACAGGCGACTACGACGATGAGAGCATCGCAGAGCTGTCTCCTGCGATTACCAACTCGCTTCGCGACGTCAATCGTGTGGTGTTCTGGGCCGGCGCGAAGGGGTCGATCGAGGAATTCCGCGTCGAGCCGACCACCACATCGCGCGAAGGGCTCGACGTGTTGCGCGAAGCCGACGCGCGCGTGCGCGACATCCTCGCCGAGTACGACACGCAAAACCGCATCTGGCAATGCCCGGTCGTGATGCTCCCACTGAAGCGGCTGGGCGAGTCGACGATCGCGATCAGGCCCGTCGAGTCGCACGACGGCATGACCGCGCAATACGCCCGCCTGCCGTGGCCCGTCATCCAGCGCATTGCGACGGCCGTCCTGGGTGTGCCCGGCGTCGGTGCCCTCCTCTACGACGTCACGAACAAGCCGCCGGCGACGATCGAATGGGAATAAGGGGAGGAGTCGGGGAGTCGAAAGAGTCCGAAGAGTCGAAGAGTCGGGGAGTCGGGGAGTCGGGGAGTCGAAGAGTCTGGGAGTCCAGAAGTCCACAGTCGAGCGTCAGCGGCGTTGATGTAAGTAATTGTATTTTCAGCCTTTAGCCACAAGCCAGAACCGTCCTCAAGCCCCTCCCCCCAAGTTCCGATATTTAAGGGTATATGACCTGGATGTTTGCCAAAGGCTCGAAGCGCCTGTCATGCGAGGCGCGCGAGGCGATGCTCTGGTACGAGCTCGTCGTGACCGAACCGGATGGGGTGACTCGTGTTGAGCGGTATACCGAGCGCGCAGGAATGTTGCGCCGCCAGCATGAGTTGTTGTGCGCGTGGAAGGCGCAGGGCTGGCGCGAGCTGGAAGAAGAGCCGGTAACGGTACAGCGGTGACGTCAGGTCCGCCTAAGGGCGGACCCTACGAATTCGCGCCGAGCGCCGCCTGCACACGCTTCAGCAGATCGGCAGACGTGAACGGCTTCTCGAGAAAATCGAGGCCAGGCTCGAGGTTTTCGCTGTAGCCCGACATATACAGCACTTTCAGATCCGGCTGCTGCCCGCGATCGATCCGCTTCACCATTTCTTTCCCGTTCATCCCCGGCATTGTGATGTCTGTCAGCACGAGACCTACAGCCTTGTGCTGGAGCGTGTCCAACGCTTCGACGGGGCCGGGCGCTTCGAGCACCTGATAGCCAAACCGACGGAGCACCGTGCAACAGAACATGCGGACGGCGGCTTCATCTTCGACGACAAGGACGACGGCGGGCTCGCTGGATTCGGATTCGGGACGCACCTGATCCAGCTTATCGGACGAACCATTCCGGCCAAACATCGGGCGCCGGCCAAAAAAATACGCGCGGAAGGTGGGTTAACATCGTCGGCACCCCATGTTGAACCTCTCGGCCGTGCTCGAGCAGCACGTGCGGCGGCGGGCAGACGCCGAGGCGCTCGTCTACGGCGACAAGCGGCTCACCTACGCGCAGCTCAATGCCTGGGCCAACCAGGTTGCCAACGCCCTTGCGGCGTCGGGCATTCGGCGGGGCGATCACGTCGCGCTGCTGTGCCCCAACCTGCCGTACTTTCCCGCGATCTATTTCGGCATCCTCAAGGCCGGTGCGACCGTCGTGCCGCTGAACGTGATGTTGAAGCCGCGCGAGATTGCCTATCACCTGCGCGACAGCGATACGAAAGCGATATTTTGTTTTCAGGGCACGCCGGAACTGCCGATGGCGGAAGCCGCGAAAGCCGCCGTGGCCGTCGTGCCTGCGTGCCAGACGCTGATCGTGTTGCCGCATTCCTCGATTCCGCTGGACCCGGCGTTCGATGACGGCTCGGAGGTGATCCCGCTCGCGCGCTTCATCGGCGGCCAGCCGCCTGTCTTCGAAACCGTGGAAACGAAGCCGGACGACACCGCCGTCATTCTTTATACGTCGGGCACGACGGGGCAGCCTAAAGGCGCTGAGCTGACCCACCTGAACATGGTCGTCAATGCGATGGTGTCGGCGGAGTTGTGCGCCTCGTCGCACGACGGCACCGGGCGTCATGCGACCGCCATCACGCTTCCGCTGTTTCACGCGACAGCGCAGACCGCGCAGATGCTCGCGTACTTCCATCTCGGCGGCGTGCTCGTGCTGCTGCCACGCTTCGAGCCGGCATCGCTCCTCACGGCCATGACATCGGAGCGCATCACCCACTGGATCGGAGTGCCGACGATGTATTGGACGGTGCTCAAGTACGCGAGAGAGCAGGGCATCGACGTGTCCAGGACCGCGACGACGCTGCGGCTCGCCGTGTCCGGCGGCGCGCCGATGCCGGTCGAGCTGATGAGCGACTTCGAGAAGACGTTCGGCGTCCGCATCATCGAGGGCTATGGGCTGTCGGAGACGTCGCCGGTCGCGAGCTTCAATCATCTCGACAAGCCGTCGAAGCCCGGCACCGTCGGTCAGCCGCTGTTTGCCGTCGACATCATGGTCGTGAACGACAAGGACGAGCCGGTCGAGACGGGGCAGCCGGGAGAGGTCGTCATTCGCGGGCACAACGTGATGAAGGGCTACTACAAGCAGCCCGAGGCGACGGCCGAAGCCATGCGCAACGGATGGTTCCACACTGGGGACATCGGCGTCCTCGATGCCGACGGCTACCTGAGCATCGTCGATCGCAAGAAAGACATGATCCTGCGCGGCGGCATGAACGTGTACCCCCGCGAGCTCGAAGAAGTGATGCTGACGCACCCGGCGGTGTCGCTGGTCGCCGTGGTGGGCGTGCCCGACGAGCGGCTCGGCGAAGAGGTCAAGGCCTTTGTCGTCAAGAAAGCCGGCACCGACGTCACCGAAGATGAGCTTCGGGCCTGGTGCAAGGACCAGTTTGCCGCGTACAAATACCCGCGCCACATCGAGTTCCGCACCGAGCTGCCGACCAGCGCAACCGGAAAGATCCTCAAGAGAGAGTTGCGCGTCCAATAGGATGTGGACACCCTCGACATCGAACTTCTGGATGCGTATTCACAGGCGGTCGTCGGCGCCGTCGAGCTTGTCGGGCCCTCGGTCGTCACGATCGAAATCGGCCACGGCGAGGATCGCCGCGCGCACGGCCAGGGCTCTGGCTTTGTCGTCGCACCCGACGGCCTGATTGTCACCAACAGCCACGTCGTTCACAAAGCCAAGGCGATTCACGTCTCGCTCTCTGACGGGCGCAGACTAGCGGCCGAGCTCATCGGCGAAGATCCAGACACCGACCTGGCTGTGGTCAGGACATCCGCGTCCGGTTTGCCGGCGCTGAAGCTGGGCGACTCGCAGGCGATTAAGGTTGGTCAGCTCGCGATTGCCATCGGCAACCCGCTCGGGTTTTCGGCGACGGTCACCGCCGGGGTCGTCAGCGCGCTCGGTCGATCGCTGCGGTCGCGGTCGGGCCGGCTGATGGATGACATCATACAAACCGATGCGGCGCTCAACCCGGGGAACTCCGGCGGGCCGCTCGTCAACTCGCGCGGCGAGGTCATCGGCGTGAACACGGCGGTCATATCCCGCGCGCAGGGTCTCTGTTTCGCGATCGCCGCGAATACCGTGCAGTTCGTCATCGGCAGATTGATTCGCGATGGCCGCATCCGGCGGTCGTACGTCGGAGTGGCGGGACAGAACGCGCCAATCGCGCGGCAGATCGTCCGCTTCTACGGCCTTGCGTCGGGCACGGGCATCCTCGTCGCCACGATCGAGCCCGACAGCCCCGCGGCGAAAAGCCAGTTGCGTGAGGGCGATGTGATCATCGCGCTCGACGGCCATCACGTGTCGGGCATCGACCAACTCCATCGGCTGCTGAGCGAAGAGCGCATTGGCAAGGTCACTGCCCTGACTGTGATTCGGCGCACCGAGAAACTCGAGATCGATGTCACGCCGGCCGAGTCGCCCCGCCGACAGGACTAAACCCAGTCCGCGCTGGCACTTGCGGGAGAGTTGGACGTATTTGGGGTCTGACCCCCGTACTGTACGGGGGTCAGACCCCAAATATGATGTTGTCCTGTGATTGGACTCATTGCCGATGATTTGACTGGCGCGGGCGACGCGTCGGTCCAGTTTGCCAGGCGCGGATGGCGCACGTTAGTGTCCTGGGGTCTGACCCCCGTACAGGTACGGGGGTCAGACCCCGGCGTGGTTGCCGTGACAACCGATTCACGCGCGCTTCCGAATGATGTCGCCGAACAGCGCACCGCTGATGCCCTGAGAGTGCTGATGAACCTGGGCATAGATCGCGTTTTTCTGAAGATCGATTCGACGATGCGAGGGTCAGTGCCGGGGCAGGTCGCTGGAGCGCTTGCCGCCTGGCGAACGTTGCATCCTGATGCGCGGGCGTTTGTGTGCCCTGCGTATCCTTTGATGGGGCGCACCATCGAGTCCGGCCGTCTTCTCGTGAACGGCGAGCCCGTGGCGCGCACATCGTTCGGCAGCGATCCGGTGACGCCGGTCAAAGCCAGCGACATGTCGGAGCTCCTCCCTGGCTCGTCGACCATTCGTACGTTCGATGCCGTCACCGATGCGGACTTGATGAAAATTGCGGAATCCATTTCTGCAGCCGGCCCCTCCGTGATTCCTGTCGGGTCCGGCGGGCTCGCCGAAGCCGTATCAGAGGTCTGGTCGGGCCGCGCAGAGTCGGTTCAAGGCACGCGGCTCGAGCCGCGCAGGCCGCCCGCCGTCGGCCGGACAAAATCCCGTATTCTCTTGCAGGTCAGCTCGCTGAATCCCGTGTCTCGCAACCAGGTCACCCGGCTCAAAGCCGCATTCCCGGACGTGCTCGTCCTCTCGCCACCCGAGGCGCGCGGCGATAGCGCCGCGGTCGCGGCGGATCTGGCGCGGGAGTTCACCGCGCGGCTGAAGAGCGGCGAGTGGGACGTGCTGGGGATGATCGGAGGCGACGGCGCCCGCCAGACGCTCAGGATGCTTGGTGCGTCCGGCATCCGCATCATCGACAGCCTGATCGAAGGCGTTCCACATGGCGTCATCGAGGGTGGAGAAGCCGACCAGATGCCTGTGTTTACGAAAGCCGGTGGTTTCGGCGCCGAGGATGCGCTTGTGCGCTGCGTCGAAAGGATAAGGGCGTGAATCCCAAGCCCGTACTTGCGCTCACGCTCGGCGACCCGGCGGGCATTGGCCCCGAGATCACCGCGAAGACGCTTCTGCGCCACGCCGAACTTCGTGACGAATGCGTTCCGATCGTCGTCGGCGATGCCGAAGCCATGCGACGCGGGGTGACGATCAGCGGCGGCGATCCGGACGCGGTTTGTGTCATCGGCGATCCCGCGGAGGCCGCGAACGACCCTGCGAGCATCGAGCTGCTGCAGGTAGGCCAGCCGCTGCGGTCCATTCCCATGGGCGAAATCAGCGCCGCTGCCGGCGACGCCGCGTATCGATTCGTCGTAGAAGCGTGCGCGCTTGCGAGGAGCGGCAAGGTGTCGGGTATCGTCACCGCGCCGCTCAACAAGGCCGCGATGCACGCGGGCGGCCACAAATGGCCGGGACACACCGAATTGCTGGCGCACGAGTTCGGCGTGAAGAACTTCTCGCTCGTGCTGTCGGCGGGCGAGCTGTATGTCTTTCATCTCACGACGCACGTCTCGCTCGCACAGGCGATCGCGAACATCACACCGGAGCGCTGCGATGCGCTGCTCGATCTCGTCGGCGGGTTTGCGCGCGCGCTCGGATGGGCGAACGAGCCGATCGGGCTGGCGGGGCTGAATCCGCATGCAGGAGAAGGCGGCCTGTTCGGGCGCGAGGACGCAGAAGTGCTGGCGCCGGCTGCGGCGCGCGCGAGGGCGCGCGGGCTGAACGTGGTGGGCCCGCTGCCGGCGGACGCGTTGATTCCCGCGGCCGTCAAAGGAAAGTGGAGGCTGATCGTCGTCTGTTATCACGATCAGGGACATGCGCCCTTCAAGGCGGTGTACGGCGACAGCGGCGTGAACATCACGATCGGCCTGCCGGTCGTGCGCGTGTCGGTCGATCACGGCACGGCGTTCGACATCGCCGGAAAAGGTGTTGCGCGCGAGGAGAGTCTCGTGCTCTCGTGCCGCCGCGCGGCGCAGCTCGCCGCCGGCTGGCGCTTGATTGGCAACAAGGGCACAGAATAGACTGGTCGTTCGCCCTCGGTCGTTACTCGGGGCGAGTCGGGCAGCGTCGACACTCGGGTTTCTTAGTGGCCCGGAACCTGTGCAATCTCAGTCTATGAACCGCGTCAGGGCCGGAAGGCAGCAGCGCTAAATAGTCCCTGAGCTGTGCCGCAGGCCCTCCGGGCCTCTAAGGGACCTGATACTGGAACCTGGCGGTTCTGGGTTCTTGGTGCTGGGTTCTGAGGTTCCGGTTCTGGGTTCTGGGTTCTGGTTCCGGGGTTCGCACCAACTGCCAAGCACCTGGAACCTGACCGCGAACTCCAGAACCAAGAACTCCAGAACCCAAGAACCTCAGAACCCCAGAACCTAGAACCTCGAACCGTAGTTTTCTGATGTCCTACCAAGTTCTCGCCCGCAAATGGCGGCCGCAACAATTCGATGACGTCATCGGACAGCCGGCTGTGACGCGTACGCTGGCCAACGCGATCAAGAGCGGACGCATCGCGCAGTCGTTTGTGTTTGCCGGTCCGCGCGGCGTGGGCAAGACGACGACCGCGCGGATACTGGCGCGCGCGTTGAATTGCGACAAGGGGCCGACTGCGGAGCCGTGCGGCACGTGCGATGCCTGCCGCGAGATCACCGAAGGGCGCGACATCGACGTCATGGAGATGGATGCCGCCACGCACACGCAGATCGACAACGTGCGCGAGGTGATCATCCAGGGGCTCTCGATCATGCCGGTGAGAAACCGGTACAAGGTCTTCATCATCGACGAGGTCCACCAGCTGTCGAACCATTCGTTCAACGCGCTGCTGAAATCGATCGAAGAGCCGCCGCCGCACGTCGTGTTCATGATGGCGACGACCGAGCTCTCGAAGATTCCGGAGACCGTGCTGTCGCGGTCGCAGGTGTTCGAGTTCAAGACCATCTCGAGCCGGCAGATCGCCGATCAGCTCCGACGGATTGCCGACGCAGAGAAAATTGCGGTTGACGATTCCGCGCTGCTGCTGATGGCCCGGGCCGCCGAAGGCAGCATGCGCGACGCGCAGAGCGCGTTCGATCAGGTCATCGCGTTTGCGGGTCAGAAAGTGACCGTAGACGACGTGGCGACGGTGCTGGGACTCGTCGGACGGGACCTCGTGCTCGATATCGTGACCGCAGTCGCGGACGAGACGCCGGCGGCCGCGTTCGAGCTGTCCGGCCGCGCCGTCGAGCTGGGCTACGACTTGCGGACGGTCGTCCGCGAGCTGTCGCGCGTGGTGCGCGATCTGCTCGTGCTCTCGGTCGATCCGTCGCGCATCGACGATCCCGAGATCGCGTCCGAGAGCGAGCGCGATCGGCTGAAAGCCCTCGCCCAACGCTTCTCGCGCGAGGACCTGCTTCGCGCGTTCGACGTCCTGTCGAAAGCCGAGTTCGACATCCGCAGCGCCTCGCAGCCGCGGTATCACCTCGAGATGGGGCTGCTGCGCTGGATGCATCTGCGCAAGCTCGTGCCGTTGACGGAACTGCTGGGCGGCGTGCAAAGCGCACCGGCGAGCGCACCGCGGCCGGTTGTCGCAGCGCAAAAACCAGCCGAGAGTTTCGCGCGCAAAGCCGCTCCGGTCGTTCCACCAGTGGAGCGGCGAACGCCAACGCCTGTCTCGCCGAAGCCCGCGGGTATTCCATCGGGCGAAGGCGGACCTGTCGCGCCGAAGCCCGCGAGTTTCTCATCGGGCGAAGGCGGACGCGACGCCTTCCTTCTGGAGATCCGCAAATCGAAAGCCGCGTTTTACAACACGGTCGTCGCGCAGGCGCAGAAGATCGAGTTCGGTCCTGACCGAGTGACGTTCTCGTTTCTGCCGGCGCACCGCATGCTTCGCGAGCAGCTCGACACGAATCGTCAGTGGCTCGAGCAGATCGCCTCGAACGTAGCCGGCAAGCGCATGACCGTCGGGGCTGCGCAGGCCGATGGCGTTCAAGAGCCGGTTGGCGCGGTCGCCGGCGGAGCGACGGCACAGCCCAAACCGGCGGATCTCAAAACCACCGCGATGGCCGACAGCGCCGTGCAGGCGATGCTCGATGTGTTTCCCGCGGAGATCGAAAACGTCGAGGAGATCGAATAGCCAGGTGAACGGATGAATATCAACCAGATGATGAAACAGGCGCAGCAGATGCAGGAGCGCCTGCAGAAGCAGATGGCCGACATGCGCGTCGAGGCGTCTGCCGGCGGCGGCATGGTGACCGTCGTCGTGGACGGCAACAAGCAGATTCAGAGTCTCAAAATCGATCCCGAAGTCGTCTCGAAAGACGACGTGGAGATGCTGCAGGATCTGATCCTCGCGGCAATCAACGACGCCAACCGGAAGGCCGAAGAGCAGTTGAGCAAGCAGATGGGCGGGTTGATGGGCGGCATGAAGATACCTGGACTCTCGTGAGCGATCGCCCAATCACCAATGTCGTATCCTGAGCCCCTCACACGTCTCGTCGATCAACTCAAGCGGCTTCCGGGCATCGGCGCAAAGAGCGCGCAGCGGCTGGCGTTTCACATCCTTCGAACGCCCCGCGACGAGGCCGATCGGCTGATCGACGCGATCCGCGACGTCAAGGAGCGAGTCACATACTGCTCGGTCTGCAGCAACACGACCGACGTCGACCCGTGCATGTACTGCAGCTCCGAGACGCGCAATCACCGCCTCATCTGCGTGGTCGAAGAGCCGCAGAACGTCACAGCGATCGAGAAGACGCGCGATTTCAAGGGCGTATACCACGTGCTGATGGGAGCGCTCTCGCCGCTGCAGGGCATCGGGCCCGACGAGCTCAAGATCAAAGGTCTGCTCACGCGAGTCGGTGAGGGAAATGTCGAGGAGATCATTCTGGCGACGAACCCGAACGTCGAGGGAGAAGCGACAGCGCTCTACCTTGCGCGGCTGCTCAAGCCGCTCGGAGTGCGTGTCACGCGCATCGCGATGGGCGTGCCGGTCGGCAGCGATCTCGAGTACGCCGACGAAGTGACGATGCACAAGGCGATGGAAGGGCGGAGGGAAGTATAGTGCCGTGCCCACGACATTGATTCCCACGACATACCAGCTTCCGGTCCTCGCACTGCTCATTCTTGGTGGCGCCATCGCCTGGGCCGCCGGATATCGCCTCTTCAGGTTCGTGCTCACGCTGTTCGGGTTTTACATCGGGGCGCTTGCCGCGACAGCGGTGCTCGGCCCCGGCGATCGGACGCTGCTCGTGTTTGCCGCGCTCGGCGGCGGCGCGGTGGGCGCGGTGATCATGTTCTTCGGATATTTCGTCGGCGTCGCGCTCGTCGGCGCGGGCATCGGCGCGCTGACCGTCCATTTGATATGGAGCCGGCTCGGCAGCGACCCGCACGCGTTCGCCGTAATACTGGCCGCGGTCGCCGGTGCGGCGTTGGCAATGGCGCTGCAGCGCTACGTCATCATCATCGCGACGGCGTTTGCCGGCGGATGGACGATGCTGTGGTCGGCGATGAACCTGGTCGATGCGTCTGGACCTCTCGCGCAGCGGCCGCAAGTGTGGATGGTCTATCCGCTCGATCTGTCGCCCGGCCGCCGGTGGATTGTCGCAGCGTGGGCGGCAATCGGATTGCTTGGCGTGTTTACGCAGCTTCGCTTCACCGCGCGGGCCGGGGCGCCGGTGCGCGTCAAGAAAGTCAAAACGTAGTATTAACGGTCAATGGTAATGAAACGGTACGTAGTGCCGACCTTCAGGTCGGCTAATTGGAGGCACACATGGCAACGTTCGAACGCAGCGTGACGACGGATTGGGAAGGCGGACTGATGGACGGTAAAGGCGTGGCGAAGGCGGGGAGCGGAGCGTTCTCGCTGCCGGTCACGTTTCCGAACCGCATCGGGGAGCCCGCGGGTAAGACCAGCCCGGAAGAGCTGATGGCCGCCGCCCATGCGGCGTGCTTCGCGATGGCCATGAACGCCGCGCTGGGCAAGAAGGGCGGCAAGGCCGCCAGGACGCACGTGACGGCCACCGTTTCTGCCGATAAGGGAGATAGCGGGATCAAGATTGTGGCGTCCAAGCTCAAGGTCGTGGTCGAAGGTCTCGAAGGCATGAGCCCGGCCGAGTTTGCGACGTTCGTCAAAGAAGCTGACAAGGGTTGTCCGGTGTCGAACGCGTATCGCGGCACGATGCAGATCGATGTCGAGGGAAGCGTTAAATAGTCGACACTCGTAGTGCCGACCTTCAGGTCGGCCGTGAGTCGGCCGTGTGGGTCGAGAGTCGACAGTCGTAGTGCCGACTTTCAGGTCGGCCGTGTGAGGACGAATATGCGAAACGAAATGCGCTTGTGTCTCGCGGCGTTCGCTCTCGTAATCGCCGTCGGCTGCGGCTCTGCCGATCAATCCTCGCCGCCATCGTCCACCCCGCCCGCTGCTGACACCCCGGCGGCGGGTGCGGGCGGCGCATCGGGTGCGCCGTCTGCGACTCCCGGCGCCGAGACGCGCGGCGAGGCGCCGGCGAACGCGCCGGCGAAGGAACCCATCATCACCACGATGCCGATGGACGTGCCGTCGGGAACGGCGTTGGTGCTGACGCTCGAGACGCCCCTCTCGTCGGAGACGGCGAAGGCGGATCAGCCCGTGCGCGCGACGGTTGCGAAGCCGGTTGTCGTCGCGGGCATGGAAGTCATTCCGCACGGCGCGCTCGTGACCGGCGCCGTCGTCTCGGCCGAGCGTTCGGGCAAGGTGAAAGGACGTGCATCGATCGCCCTGCGCTTCAACGAAGTGACGGTGATGAACACGCCGTATCGCATCAGCACCGAGCGCATCGTGCGCGAGGCGGAGGCGACCAAGGGCTCAGATGCGAAGAAGATCGGCATCGGCGCGGGCGTTGGCACGGCGATCGGCGCGATCGCCGGCGGCGGAAAGGGCGCGGCGATCGGCGCCGGCGTCGGCGGCGCCGCCGGTACTGGCGTGGTGCTCGCGACGCGCGGCAAGGACGTGACGATCCCCGCCGGCGCGACGCTGAAGACGGAGATTACCGAGACGGTCAGAATCATCATGCCGATGTAGGGCTCAGGTTCCGGTTCCAAGTTCCAGTTCCGGGTTCGTGAGTCGTGTGAGTCGCGGGAGTCGTGGGAAAGTCCTGTGAGTCCAAAGCGTCACGTGGGGGAGCTCATGGCAACACCGGCATTGCCGCTGAAAGAGTTCGATCTGGAAATGGCGTCGACGCGCAAGCTGCTGGAGCGCGTTCGGAGCGACAAGGCGGCGTGGAAGCCACGTTCGAAGTTCTGGGTGCTGGGTTCTGGGGTGCCGGTTCTAGGTGCTGAGTCCTGGTTGTGAGGTTCAGGTTCTCGCGTTGACCCCATAAGTCTGGTCCCGCTACAATTAGGGGTTCTTTCCGCTCGTTGCCGCACCACCTTGTTCCTCAGTAGCTCAACGGCAGAGCATCCGGCTGTTAACCGGAGGGTTGCTGGTTCGAATCCAGCCTGAGGAGCCACACCCGTAAGACCAATAGAGTCAGCGACTTACGACTGTCGTACTAATGGGATCGTCTAAGTGACTGCGTTTTAATACGTTGCGGCTGCTTAGGCCGCACTGGACGATGTCAGCAACTGGCAGCGGACAGTTGTGTGGAATCACCCTCAGCGCCCAGGCTGGCGGCCGAGTGTCAAGAAACACTAGGCGGAGGACGCTCTGGTCAGACCTGAACCCGCCACGATGACGAGAGGAACCTCTCGGCGATAGACGCCGAGAGTCAATGCTTCGTACTGATTGAAGAATGTTTCGAAGGCGAAGGCGTGGCGCTTGCCTCCATCATCCGTGAGCACGATTTCAGCAGAGCCTAAAGGCCCAGCCTTTCGATTGGCGCAGTAGCTCCGGACATGACGAAACACCTCGACTTCGGTTGTCCGTGAGAACTCCTGGAGGAACCGAGGTGATCCTACAAAATACCGAAACGGATCGGTGGCATTGAAATTATCGCCCGGCCGCAGCGGGTGGTGACTAATGCCACCGATCAATGGAAGGCCACTCTGTTCAACGTATCGCCACAGTGTTGTGGTGATCGTGTTGTCGTACCGCTTCTTGAGCGTTAGAACCGTTTTCAGATTGGGATCGAAATCGCGCGCCTCCCGAACAAACGCGCCTCGCAAAAAGAGGAGCTGGCCGGCAGCATAGTTCGCCTCGTTCTCCACTCGTTCGTGACAACCCGGAGTGAGTGTATGCCGGCTGTCACCGAGCATTGTGTCGCCATGCCACGGGATTACGCTGTGTCCGATCTCGTGAGCCTCGCTCCAGCGCTGCTTGGCATCTGGAAGAGTCGCATCTATGAGGATGCGCTTTCTATCCGGAAGGAATAGCGCCTTCAGCTCGAATTTGCGGATCGCGTCAAACAAAATCGTTGGCCGCGCAAGAATCTGCTTTCCGGCGACAAGGAGCCGATGGCTAACCTCGTGAAGAACGCCATCGTCTGTTGACGAGTAGTAATTGCGATCGAGCCGCAGAAGTTCCCGAACAAGATCGAGCGACAAAGGGGGCTCTGGGTCGCCAAGATCCCGAAGGATCTTGTCAATCTGAGCATCAATGTCTCTCGCCGTTCGAATGCTGAGCAACGTATTTCGCAAGGCTCGGCACAACTTTCTCTAGGCTTTGCCTAGAAATTTGACGAACTCCTCAAGCGCCAGTTGTTCATCCTTAGTCAGTTTCGCAACTGACTCCGCGCGTGCAGCGAAGCGAACCGCTTCGTGTCCAAGACTGGAATCTCGGACGATGACATTTCCAGAGAGCTGCAACAGTCTCTCGTTCGGAACGCTGAGCGTCTTTGCCAACTGGAAGACCGTTCGCGGCTCTGGGATGTACCGGACGTCTTGCTCGATCGCGATCAACTCCGCGAGCTCAATATCTGCTCGTTCGGCAAGTTGATCCAGCCTGAACCCTTTCCTTCGCCGCCAAAGGTTGATCAGCCTTCCGAACGCCGTACGAGAACCCTCTAGCTCAATGTGTGCTACGTTGGCTGCGGGCTGTTTTGTGGCATTTGTATCGAGCAGTAGGCCCTCCAAGTCAACATGGCCCGACGAAACGTCGTGTCCTTCCTCGATGGCCGCACGTTTCGCAAGCCATTCGTTGCTGATATTCAGCTTCATGGCTAGCTCCTAATTTAAGAACGCCTTCGCTTGTTCTGGCGTCATTTCGAAATATGTCAGATTCTGCTTCTCGTTCGGGTCCGGCCCTAAGTCCGTCATCCCGCATTTCCGATACCAGGCGTCTGCTTGGGGCAGAGAGTGCAGCCCCACGCGCCCAGAGAATTCTTCGTCGACGCTCAACTGAATGGCTGACGCTAGCAACACTGTTCCTACACCGCAGAACCTCGGCTGTGCGACGACGATCGGAGAGTTCCAGGGGGCAGTCGCTACGAAATGCACGTAGACCAGAGGGCGACCCTTCTGAGACTCAATCCGCGAGACCTTGCCTGCGGTCGCAACGAGCATCAATCCCTGGACCTGCGAATTACACTCGACACCAAAGATCCGGTAAGCCAAGAGACCGTCGATCGTCTTCTGCTTTTCTCGCCAATCCCAGTGGCGATGCTGCGGCCATGCCGCAGGCGGCACGCCCTCATTCTTGAGGCGAGCGAGCTCGGACTCCAGAAAAGGCCCCCAACTTCCTTGGGCCGCGTCGACCTCTTCTTTTCCCATACCGTCCAAGAGCACGGCATCGCGGATTGCTCCACCGGGCAGTTCTTTCAGACGCACGGGCTGCTTCGAGCTCATACCACCATAAGCTCCGCTTTTTCCTTCGTGATGGTGTGCTCCAGGTACAGCTTCTCCCCGCGTTCAAGCCGCTCGTCCAGCATCTGATAAAGCCGCAACGCCTGGCGCAACACGGCCGTTTTGCTGATGTCCTTGCGACCTGACATTTCCTCCAGCGCCTCCATCTCGGCCGCTGTGAGATTCAGAGTCATCGTCTTCTTCTCTTTCTCTCTATCCATTCGGGACCTCCACAGAAAGTATACGTATTTTAGCTATTTAGTCAATGTTAAATGATGTTGACATGGCTATAATATGGCTATAAAGTAGCTAACTGATGAGCGTCACCTGAACGGCGCTAAAAGGAGCAGAGAGATGAACGAGGAATTCGCTGAAGTCGAGAATGTCGCGGACGCGGTTCGGGAGGGCAGGGCTCTTCGTCCGGCGCTCGCGTACCGCATCCGTGTTGCACAGGACGGCCTGGATTTTCGCGCGGTCGATATCACTGATCCCGTGCCGCTGGGGCGGCAGATTCTCGACGCGGCAGGACTCAAGCCGATTGAGGCGTTCAGCCTCTTCGGCATCCTGCACTCTGGAGACTTCGAAGACGTGCGGTTGGACGAGCCGTTTGACTTGCGCGAACGAGGGACTGAACGGTTCGTGGCATTCCAGACGGACCGCAGCTTCAAGCTGATGTTGAACGACAACGAGGTCAGTTGGGGCAAACCTGCCATCAGCGGCAGCGCCCTCTACGTGCTGGCGAAGGTTGGGGATGACGATGCCGTGTTCCAGGAGATTCGCGGTGGCGAGGACCGATTGATTGAGCGACAGGAGCTGATTGACTTGAACAGGCCTGGTGTCGAGCGGTTCATCACCGCACCGAGGCCAGGTCGGACATTCGAGATCATCGTCAACGCGCGGCCCCACGTCGTTGCCCGTCACGTCACATTCGAAGAGATCGTCCAGCTCGCGTTCCCCGGTGAGCATGGACCCACCATCGTCTTTTCAATGACCTATCGCCACGCTGCTTCCCGGCCACCTGCAGGTGAATTGGGGCCTGGCGGTTCGGTCGATGTGAAGAAGGGCACAGTTTTCAATGTCACTCGAACTGATAAATCGTAACCCTGACCTCAAGCGCCTGCGTGATGAGGGGTACTTCGTGCAGATCCGAGGGGGTTTCCTGGTCATGCGGGAGGTACCCTACGTGAACGCCTCCAGGCAAGTTCGAACGGGCACCCTGATCTCCAGCTTGACGATGGCTGGAGATCAGACGCGTCCTCCAGATACACACGTCATTCATTTCGAGGGCGCCTATCCGTGCTTGCCTGACGGCTCGCCTCTCGAGGCGATCTCGCATCAAACAGGCACGTTCGACCTCGGCCACGGGCTCACCGCCAAGCACTCATTCTCAAGCAAACCCGCACAAGGCTATGCGGACTACTACGAAAAGATGACGACCTACGCTGGCATCCTATCGGGTCCGGCGTCGACCCTAAATCCGGACGCCACACCGAGGACGTTTAGGACACCGGACGAGGACGAAGGAAGCGTTTTCAACTACACGGAAACGGCCTCTGCGCGTGTCGGCATCGCGCGATTGACGGATCGCCTAGCCAGTGAGCGGATCGCAATCGTCGGCCTAGGCGGGACAGGCTCATACGTACTTGATCTGGTCGCCAAGACGCCCGTACAAGAAATCCGCCTGTTCGATGGTGACGAGTTCCTGCAACACAATGCCTTTCGGTCTCCAGGAGCGGCATCGATTGAGGAGTTGCGAGGCGCGCCCTGCAAGGCAGAGTATCTGAAGGCCATTTACTCTCGGATGCATCGAGGAATCACCGGGCATGCAGTACGCCTTGACGCGGGCAACATACACCTTCTCGAGGGGATAACCTTCGCCTTCATCTGTATGGATGCTGGCGGCGAGAAACGCGTCGTGGTCGAGAGGTTGGAGGCCCTGTCGGTGTCGTTCATGGACGTCGGCATGGGCCTGGAACTGACCGACGGCTCGCTCGGCGGAATCCTCCGCGTTACGGCAAGTACGCCCGACAAACGTGAGCCCGTCCATCAACGAGTATCGTTTGCAGGTGGCGGCAAGGATGACGTGTACTCATCCAACATCCAGGTGGCGGACCTAAATGCACTCAACGCCGTACTGGCAGTGGTGAAGTGGAAGAAGTTGCGAGGCTTCTATCGAGATATTGAACGAGAACACCACAGCACCTATACGACAGATGGCAACATGCTGCTCAACGAGGATTTCGGATGATTCGTTACGAGCGTCTTCAGCATGCGTTTGTACAGTACATCCCTACGCGGCTGGAGCCGGGGGTTCTCTATATTTCAATGGAATACGCGACGGCCGCCCACAGCTGTTGCTGTGGATGTGGAGAAGAAGTAGTAACGCCTTTCACACCCACAGACTGGAAGATGACGTTCGACGGCGAGACCGTTTCGCTGTGGCCGTCAGTTGGGAATTGGACACTGCGGTGTCGCTCACACTATGTCATCGAGGACGGGCGCGTAATAGAAGCGTGTGCGTGGTCGGATCGAGAGATCGAGTCGGGGCGGAGCCGGGACAAGGCGGCCAAAGCGCGGCACTATAAGGCTCCAGCGCTCACGATAGAGCCGACCCCACTTTTGCCGGCAGACTCTGTCCAACATGCTTCACAGGATGAGAGTCGGTCGAGAATAGGTCGATTGCTGGCGCGACTCTGGCGCTAGTGATCCACGTCGTGCAAAACGCTGCTCCAGGCATCCAACGCCAATGCATACGCCGAGCCCTTCGTACGATCGATCAAAGAGGCGACTGAACCGGGTGATTCCGTTTGCCAACCGCCATCTACGGCGACTGATCGCCGAGTACGTTGCGCATTACCACCGAGGGCGGCACCAGGTTCTGGTCAACGAGTTGATCGGGCCGCCTCCACAGGTCCAGAAACTGTCGGCCGCATTCGTCGACGCCAAGGATTCGGTGGCTGCTCAACTATTTTGGTCGCGTGACGTAACGAGGCGCAGAGACGACGGCTCGGCTGACGAATGAGACACTACTGGAGTGACATGAGCGCCCTTCACGACCTCTCCGCCAACGACGGTGGACGTCGACCAGGAGCAGAGTGAGAATGGCAATCGCGTGTCTGGGCTGGGGCTCTTTAATTTGGAACCCTCGGGAGTTGCCTATTCAGCGGCAATGGTTTGAGGATGGCCCGATGATACGCGTTGAATTTCTCCGGTGGTCTAAGACTGGCGCCATAACACTTGTCCTGCACGACACAGGGACCAAAGTGCGATCCTTGTGGGCGGTCATGGACACGAACGATGTCGCGGTAGCTCAAAAAGCACTTGCCGTGCGAGAAGGTGTTGGCAAGAAGTTGGATCGTATCGGAGTATGGAATGCGAGTCAGCCGTCGCCAGACCTGATTACCGACCTACCGGAATGGGCCGCCGCGCGCGGAATATCGTCTGTCATCTGGACTGCTTTGAAACCTAAGTTTAGAGACGAAGAGGGTGAAGTGCCATCAGCTGAGCAAGTGCTGGCTCATCTACGAGAACTCAGAGGAGCGGAGCGAGTTGTGGCGGAGCGCTACATTCGGAGGACACCGCGGCAGACCGATACCGCCTATCGGCGAGCAATTGAAGCCGAAATCGGATGGACTCCGATTTCTTAGTCGCGACTAACGCGGAACTCGAGAATATTGACAGCGAGCTGCTTTAAGGTTCGCTCGCCCGCCAGCCAGTTCTCAGGCGCTGTGTTATTCTGTAGCTGCTCGTTGATCGGTATCGGCTGACTCCCGATGCTGACGGGCGCATTGACAACGTCCTCGACCGGACAAGGAGGGCCAGATGGCCAAAGACAGTCCCGCTGCACGTGTCAAATCCGTGGGATTTGACGACCTCATCCCAGTAGCACGCCGTCTCAACACAGCGTCAGATGATCTCAACGCTGCGCTAAAGCGCATCGAAGAGCGATTGAACGAGATCGCACTCGGCATCGTTCGCTATGCCTCGATTTCAGAAACGCGAGAGGACATCAGCGAAGGCCAAGATCACGCACCCGAGGAATGGACTGAGTACCAAGTCGGATACGACCGTCTTGGTGATGGCTGGGCGCTGATGACGAGAAAAGCGCATTTCCAGGACGATCCGACGATGACTCTTCCCCCGGATGCTTGCTGGGAATTCACCGAAGGGAAGCCGCTGCTTCGCGCGTCCCGTGAGCTCCGAATAGCAGCGGTCGCCGTCATTCCGGAATTGCTCAAGGAGCTAAAGTCCGAGGCGGAGAACATCCTTACCGTCGTCGATGCAGCGCGCCATCTTGCGGGCGAGAACGCCGGCCGAGTAGTCGAATTCGAATTTGGGGAATCAGTCGCTGCGAATGCCTTTTGGGATCGGAACCCGACGTTTTTCCCGTCGTTCACGCGGCTCGTCGAGCTCACAAACAAGACATTCGGCCGAGAGTGGCGACCGACAAATCGCATGGAAGACATCGCTTTCAATCTCGGTGAGACGTGTCGCCGGGATTTTCTAGAGATCGCGTTACTTTCCGTAAATGGTCACGGTGTCGCAGCGATGAAGTTGCTGCGCGGCTTGTACGAGCGCGCCGTGACTCTCGAGTACATCAGACAGAATCCGGACAAGGCGGAGCGTTTTGTTCGCTACGGGGTGATTCAGGAATACAAAGCCCTGAAAGCCGCCAAGGAGGCTGTTGGCGAGGATGAAGTGGCTAGTCACTTTGGGTCGCTCATCGCCGAGTACCAGCGGATGTACGACGAAGTTCGGCCAGAATTCCAAGTGACCGACTGCAAGAAATGCAAGACGACGCAGACGGCCTTTTCGTGGGATGTGGATTTAGCGTCCATGGTCCGAGCTCTCGGACAGCCGTACCAGAGCCTCTACATGGCCGCGTATTCGCTGCCGAATCTGCACGTCCACGCGACGGCGACTTCAGCGTTTTCTCACGAGCCGAACTTCGGAACAATCGAAGAGAGGAATATTCATGAAGCTGAAGTCGCGATGATTCACGCAACGCTCATCCTCGTTCTCGTGTTGAACTCGGAGAGCGAGGTGTTCTCGCTTGGTCTAGATGCTGAGACCAAAGCCTGTTGGGAGGATGTGACGGCCGTGTGGAAAGACCGACCGCATGGACCATCAGCGAAGAGAGCAAATGGTCGAGCCATTGATGTGTGATGTCTGGCCATCGCTGCATTTTCTGTAACCAGATTCCTGAGGCGTGGTCGGAGGAACACATCAGTCCTGAGTGGCTTCTTGAGTACCTGGGAATCACGAAGCAGACGCCTCTTCGACAGGGTTACAGCGGTGACAAGGAACTGAGTCGTGAGTTCGGTGCGTACGGCTTTGTCGAGGGTCGCGTTTGCAAATCCTGCAACACAGGCTGGATGAGCCGACTAGAGAACTCGGTGAGACCGATCCTGCCGAACTTGCTCGACGGAAGCAAAAACCTGGCAGAGCTCTCACCGGCGGAAAGCGCAATTGTCGCCAAGTGGGCGACGAAGACATGCTACGTCCTGGCAAACGCTTCGCTCGCTGGAAAACCAGTTCCCGCTGAACACCTGCAAGAGCTCAACAAGGACAACGGCACAATTCCTCAGCGTGTTGGCGTGTTTGCCCTTCAGGCAGTGTACGACGCTCCGATGTCCTTTCTGCAAATCCAGTTCTGGCCGCAAATCATCGCTCAGGGCCAGTCGGCGGTCGACCCGTACACGCTTGATACGAACGCGTACAAGATCGTGATTCAGTACAAGCACCTGATCTTGATGGTCGCCCACTGGCCTCATCAGCCTGGACAGCTAACACTTGCAGCAGGCTGGCACGTTCCGATCTGGCCGCCGAAGCTCATATGGCCGTCGTATGTGAAGCAGCGCGACGTGCCGCCTCTGTCGTCGTTGCCAATAATGCGCTCGTTTGCAGAGGCTCTAGCGGTGTGGGCGATGCCGGAAACTGCTGGCAATAGAGAGAGCGATGCCACCACCTGACGAAGTCAATCTCGGACCGAGAACGAAGGACCTTCTGGCCCGCTCCACCTGGAGCCACACAAATCCGTATCCTGCACACCAGTCGTGGGCAGACGAGTGCGAGGAGCTCCTCGCGTTCCTCGACAGCGAGGGCGTCTTCAATCAGTTTCTTCCGCGGCTCTCAGCGAACGAGTGGGAAGGTGCTTTCGCGGAAGCTAGATCTGCGTTTTACCTCAAGGGCAAAGGCTTCAGAATCACCGACTGGCAACCGCGCGCGAAGCCCGAGATTCCCGGCGACCTTGAGATCCAATGGCAGAATGCCGAGCGGATTTTCGTCGAGGTCAAGGGGCCGGGTTGGCAGAGTGAGCTCACGAAGGAGGAGTTCAGAGCTAAGCGCCAGAAGCAGCCCAAATACATCAACGCCGAAGCGCGAGCGATTGATCCCTACGAAAGTATTGCGTACGCGATTGGCAAAGCGTTCCCGAAGTTCATCACAGGTCGCGCGAACCTCATCGTCATCGCTGATGACTTCTTCTTCTCACCTCTCGAAGGTGGCTTGAGGGAGATTCTCGAATACCGCGTTCCCAAGATTCTCAGCGATCCGGCATTCACGATCGTGTCCGCCGTGCTCCTGCTGAAAGCGATCAGCTATTCAGAGAACCCCGGCGTTCAGTACTTTCAGTACTTCGCCCCAAATGCAAAAGCTGAGCACCCGGTACCGGACGCCGCACAGGCGGTTTTGGCCGCCCACAACGATGTCAAAGCTCCATCGTGACAATGCCGCTTGACGACTACAACTCAAAACATCGCGCGGCAACAGGCAGCAACAATCGGCAACTCGCAACGTACAGGGACGAAAGCGCTTAGGCTCGAAGAAGCATCAGGCAGCAACGTGGAGAAACACCCTGTTCATGGCGAATTCCAAAATGCTTAGGAAATCAAAATCGCTATGCATACGTTTGCCGTCGCCGGCAGCGCAGGTCCTGTCCTTCGCCAAAACTCGACGCAGTCCTTGCGATCTTCCTGGTGAGCGTCTGGCGCTTTGAAAGCTGCGGTCGACTCGCGAAACCCTGGCGAATCCGTCAAGAACAGCCCAATTTAGGCAGCCTCTCGGATGAGCCAGTTGCGGAAATCGTCCAGTGCGGCGAGCCAATTTCCGCGGGTCTATTCCGGTCGGATGGGTAACAGTCTATTCCGGGGCGATAGGTAACACTTTCGCTGCGAACGGATTCTCGATCGGCTCCAGCCGACAGGTTTCGTCGTCGAAGTAGCCGAGATCGTAGTCCATAAAACTCACCAACCAAATCCGGTCACTGACTTGACGCACGCCGACGTTCTGCCCGGCGAAGACCACACTGACGTTAATCTTATGGCGCTGCCAGCAGATGCGGCCACAGCGCGTGATCGTGGCGGTCCAGTCGTGCAGCGGGTAGGCGAGTTCCTCGAGCCCGCGGTAGGGGCGCGACGAGTGGCGGTACACGTCAGCGGGCACTTTCATCGCCAAGGCTTGATGCGGGCGCTCGTGGTTGTAGCGGTCGATGAACGTATCAAAACGCGCTTGTTGTTGCAGCACGTTGGCGGCGGCCGGCTTCGTCGCGTCCTGCTTCAGCGTCAGATGCATCCGCTCATGGCGACCGTTCTGCTCCGGATGGCCCGGTTTGATTCGTTCAATCCGAATACCCAGGCGCAACCACCACACCGCCAATTTGCTGAGGCCGTAGAGCGCAAACGGCGACGCGAACGGCACGCCGTTGTCGGTTCGAATCGCGTCCGGCAACCCAAAATCTTTGAAGGCGCGCTCAAACACCGCAAACGCATAGGTCTCGCGCGTAGTCGAGAGCGCGTCGCAACTAATCAAATAGCGGCTGGCAAAGTCGGTGATGGTCAACCGATAGCAGTACGCGCGATTGGCGAGCATGAATTCGCCTTTGTAGTCGGCACACCATAAGGCATTGGGAGTATCCGGCCAGCCCAACAGTGTTCCTTCAGCGCGGGCCCGGCGCCGTCCCTTGCGCGTCACCAATCCATGCCGATCGAGCACCGCATGGACGGTGCTCACGGCGGGGCAATGGACCGTGGTGTACCGCCGGCGCAGTCGCTCGCGGATCTTCGGGGCACCCCAGGTGGGATAGTCTTTCTTCAGCCGCACGATCAAGGTTTCGATCGCCGGCGGCAAGTGATTCGCCTGTCGATGTGCCCGGTGGCTGCGGTCCGTCAGCCCCTCCACCCCGCAGCCTTTGTACCGCTTATAAATCTTGTAGCCAGTTTTGCGAGAGATCCCGAAGTCCGCGCAGACGGCGGTCATTTTTTCGCCGTCGAGCAGGCGGGCAATAAACCGGAGACGTTCGTCGACCACGTGACACTCCTTCCAAGGCATCCCCCCTCCTCTTGAGGGGGAGAAGTGTCACCCATCCGCCCGGAATAAAACGCTACCCTTCGCTCAGGAAGGACACGTTGCTGAAATTGCCACCCCAGGCCCGTTCTAGGCTTCGTCCAACTCGCTTCGCTCGTCGGACTCGGCACGAATCGTTAGTTACGCGGTTTTGACTCTGACTCCGAATCCAAGTTGCGTCGCGCGATCTCCTGATCCTGCGGCCTCTGCGCGGCCAAGTGCGGCTCTTCGGTGTCTAAGGCGCTGGAGGGATTCATGACCACAGTGCTCCTCGCCACGATCCTCAGCATGGGCGGTGCGTTCGTGTTGGCGACCCAACAGCGGGACCAGCAAGTGGCCAAAAGCCCATTCGTAGGTAGCTGGTCAGCCGATTTGTCGCGGTCAAGGCTCGACCCCAAGCTGCCCTTGAAGGGGGCTGACATCACGATCGGCGTGACTGGCAACGTCATCACGCTTGCGAGTTCGGTGATCATGCCAAGCGGGGAAACGAAACAAGAGCGGGAGACACTCCGCGCCGACGGAACTGAAACGGCGGCCACACTGACGACGGGCGTGGTGCATGTGGCGAACTGGGTAGGCTCACACGTTCTTGCACTCATCGCGAAGAAAGGGAACCAGAACATCGCGCTGATCACCTATGAAGTATCTACCGACGGCCAGACGCTCACCGCGCGAACCTCTGGGCTCGTAGAACAGGTGGTCATATTCAAACGCCGCGAGTGGTAACGAGTCCACACGGATTTCACAGTGACCGCTCGGCGCACTATTTCGGTAGCGTCGTAATCCACGGACGGCCAAGGGAGGTACCACGATAGACATACGCGAGGAACCGGTCGTCTTCAGCCGAGATGTCGTCCGGGCCGAAGCACTGTTTGTAGTCCTTCAGCGTGCGGCGCGCCTTCGCCTTCTCTGCAGCTCTCATCGCCAGAATGGCGCGTGAGGTTGAATTGTTCTCGCTCGAAAAATCCGGTATCGCGAACCCTGCTTCGCGTTGATGGTGCAGATCGAAGGCGGGCTCGAGGCGATCGAGCCGGGCCGAGAGTTGCGGGACGTCCGTCCGCCCCTGCATCAGCGCCGCGTATGCGCGATTCGAGAGGCCCCTTTGGGCTTGCTCCCAGAACGACGCTGATGAAGTCTCCGTCGTGGCGTGCGCAGGAGCCGGCGCCGACGGATGGCCGCCTTCGACCGGGAGCGGAAAGCGCAACACAGTACCCTCCGCATGCCGTTCCCTGGGAGCAAAACAGTGGATGCGGATGTCGTGGTGGGTAAGAACGTAGCCATGGTCCGAAAAGTCCTTGACCCCCATCCACCGCGGATACCGGCTCGGGTCGCCCCACCCTTCGAAAATAAATCCGACGCCTTCAGGTGAGAGGCGCTCCCTGACGGCGGCCAGATGGTAGAGCCGCGATCGTGGATGCATCTCGAGGAGATTGTGGTTGCTCGTCGCAAGGTCAATCGACAATCCCGAGAGAGTCGACCGTTGCGCCCACCGCCACCATGGGACCGTGGCTGCCTGCCCCGGCTTGAGTGCTCTCAGGTCGTCAGCTCCGTACCGCGTGTCAACGAGGTCGATGTGCCCCCCGGGTGCCAGGCGACTCAGGAGGTTGGACTGCAGAATGTAGAAGACCTGCGACACGTCAGTGGCAACGTATCGATATCCGCGCAGCGCGAGCAGCACTCCAAGGTACCCCGCTCCGCCACCCATCTCCACGACCGTGCTTCCCGGAGCCACCAGGCAGCTGATATGTCGGAGCTGATTGAACGCCAGCAACAGCGAGTGGATCGGGTACTGAACCGGCCGCCCGATGGAACGGGCCAGATCGTCCAGCGCAAGTGTCACGCGTTTGGTGTCGTCGATCTCCTGTTCGGTGAGCCCGCCATTCAGGATGGTCGTAAAGAGGTAGTCCTCCATCGGCTGCGGCAAGCCGATGCCTTCGTGCATCGATTCGGTGTATCTCCAGAGCTCGCTCATCGAACTGATGGCGAACGGGAACCCGACCGCGGCAAAGACAGTTGGCCGGAAACACTCGATGGCTCGACAGCAGAGCGGCACAAGGCCCTCCGTCTCTGCCTGGTTGTATTGCGCGGGTGACAAGAACGTCGACATCGAAAGGCCCTTTCTTTTATGACGCAGCGAGTTCAGTCGTCTCGGCGGTCGATCGTGTGAGCGACGCTGCCAGACGCGCCGACAAATCCGCAAAGTCGCGAGGCACGGAAGGAAAGTCGCAGACGGTGAGGTCGCTCTCCATTCCGATGTCGAATTCTCTTGCCGCCTCACGGAATCTTCCGAGACGCCGCAACAGGCGCGCGTAGTCAACGTGCACGGTTCCCGACTGCCCGGCCACTTCCATCGCCTGCCGGTACGTCTCCGCTGCCGCATCCGGCAGCCCGGATGCCTCGAGGGCGGCAGCCTTGGAGGCCGCCGCCAACGCATAGGAGCTGATTCGCGCATGAGTGTGGAATGCTTGCCGCGAAGTCACACACTGATCAAAGCACGAGATGGCCTCGGCATACTCCCCTTTGGCAAAATGCAGGTCCCCGAGCTCATGCCAGGCCTCCGCGAAATCGGGGGCCTTGTCGAGAATGTCCCTGAGCGTCGCCACGAGCGCCTGCTCGGTGATCCGCGCATCGCGAACGCAGGCCTCGACCATGGTGAGTGCTGGCAGATCTGTGACGATGTCCCGGACCTTGGAGCGATAGAAGCGCAGGACTTCGACCAGCGTCAACACCGCCCGCGCACGCTGGACATCGCGAAACAGCTCGGCAATTTCACTCGACGGCACGTTCCGCGTCGCCGCGCGCGAAGCGGCCGGCGATGTGGCAGTCGGGACGTGTCCGGCTGCTGTTGCGGCAATGCGCTCGCCGATCGCCCTTTCACGGTGCCTTTGAATCCGACTGATGGCGGTGAGAATTGTCGACTTGAGCCAATCGGCCGGCCGCGCGAATCCTGGCAGCCCGCGCACAACGCGATATACGGTCCGGGCGAGGGAATGTGCGCGCCGCGTCATTGCCGCCGGGACGGGCCTGGCCTCGACCTCGACGGTCGCTTGCGGCGGTGATGGCGGCGCTTGTGACGACGGTGGCGGTGGCGTTTCTGTGTCGGAAAACAGCCGCGCCGCATGGGCGTCCCACCGATTGGGCAAGAGCGAAGAGCGCGACTCGCTGGCCGCCGCAGGAGATGGCAACAGAACCCGGTTGACAAAATATATCGTGCAGTCGTCGCGCTGAACGGGACCACCGACGATCGTGGCGAGCTGCACGCCATGCAGCGGCGTGCCGGACGCCAACGTGCGCTCTGCGTCTGACACGGCCATGAGGCTGTCGCCGATCGAGAACTCCCGTGTGCCCTCGCACAGGTGGGCAAAGATGGCGCCGCGAAGCAACTTCTCATTGCCCGCGATCAAGAGCGTGTTGAAGTGGCGAAGGCCCCACTGCTCGATCGCCGCGTCCGTGGGGACGAATGCGGTGACGGCGCCCTTCACCCGCCAATGGCGCCTGAGACGACCCGCATAGTGCGCCGTAGCCGTCAATTGCGCCGCGAGCGTGCAGCCCGCCAGCTGCAGCTCTCTCGTGACTCGATAAATGGCGCCCGTCAACCGCACCTGGCAAGCGAAGAAGCCCAACGTGTCCCTGACCCGCCGGAAGGCGGCATCATGAGCTCCCGCGTGCAAGGCGAATCGATACGTGCGTCGGCTCTCGATCACGTCGGTCGGAGTGAGGAAATAGTTCAGCCACGAGCCCATGTTGCTGAGCCTGTCCTCGGTAAGGGGCGTCCGGCGGAGATACAGATCGGGCTGTTTCATCAACGGCTCGAAGCCGACGCCCGTGGGATTCTCGAAGGCGATGGCCTCGAACCGGTTCAGCGGGCTCAGCGCGTCGCTAAGATCAAAGAAATTGGGGTCGACGCAGAACGCATGCGAGCCGATCGCGCGTTCGGCAAGTCCCTCGCCGGGCACCGCGGCGACGATGACCTCTGGATGACGGGACGCGTGGCCCGAATCCCTGAACATGCAGACGAACTTCGGGTGCAGGTGACGGACGGCAAGGTCGATGACCTCGTGGCTCGACATCGAGATCGGCGCCGTCGATAGCGGAGGAAATCGCGAGTCGATTTCGCTCAGGGCAGTTTCCTGGACGACCTGAACGGTGGACGTCCATATCGCCCGATAGCCCTCTTCGAACAGGCCCATCCAACGCTCAAGCGTGTTCCTGGGATACAACATGTCGGCGATGATGAAAAACGCGATTTCGCCGTTCTGCTTGGCGAGGTTCACGCCTTTCCGCCAGCCGATCCAATGCGAGGAAGCAAGGTCCCGATCGAAATCTCCCGAATGCAAAAATACGAACTGCGTGTCGATGCGTTCCCGGAGCTGCTGGAACAATGGCGATCGCTGCAAGTGGACTGCCGTGTCTTCCGTCGTGTAGATCGAATAGACAGCCGCGTGACGGCCGGCGAAGGCGCCGGCGTTTCCCTCGCTCAATAGACTGCGCACGGTGACCTGCAGGAACAGATCAGCGAATTCCCGGCCCCAGACTGTCGTGAGCAAGCGAAATGTCATTCCGCCTCGTTACAGCGACCGAACCCAATCCTTCAGCGCACTCAGGGCAGTCCTTTTTGGCGCCGCCCTTGGGTAGATACGTTGGGCCGGCAGGACGAACCGAGTCGGACTCTTGCGCGTCTTTCGCAGCGCGACGAACAGCATGTCGAAGACCGTGTGGAGCGGATACCGTGGATCCGGGGGCGCCGCGCTGACCATGGTGATGTTATCGCAAAAGCGCAGTGCGACTTTGGTCATGAAGGCATTGGTATCCGCCATGTCCGACAGCCGTATCGGAAGGCTCGAGAAGTCAAACGGTGTTTCCTTGATCAGATCCGCCATCCGGAAGTTGATGTTGTCGATATAGCTCACATCGACCAGCTCGTAATGGTTGGCTTCCGCCATGTCGAGATAGGCGGTCGGATGCACGTTGTAGAAGCCATGGTCAATGCAGGCGTAAGCAGCAATCGTGTGCAACTGCACGCCGCCGACGCTCAGCAGCTGGTGAATGCTGCGGAACGTCTGCGCGATGTCGAACACGTGTTCGGTGGTGCCGAAGTTTGTCACCACGTCGAATGTCCCGACGGATTTCGGAAGTGGCCGATTGAGGTCCGCTCGAATTTGTGCCCGGGAGTCCTCGAGATCGAGTGCCTGATACCGACTGGCCCCGAAGATTCGATAGAAGGGGAGTTGCGCGTCCCGTTTCGCCGTCTCGCCATCGTAGATGTCTGAGAGCGCGCGCTCGCACTCGGCGGCGCTGAGGTGCCGACGGGCGACCAGCTGCAGCGTTGCGCGATCGACCCACAGGTCCTGCGGTCCCAATTCGAAGACCGCCGCGGCCGGCGGGATTGCCGAGCGCCTGGCCAGCGCGCTCAGCCACTCGACGTGCATCGAACCAATCGCCACTCTACCTCCTGCCCTGCGATCGCCGACCGGGATCGTCTGTTGAATCGGACGGTTCGTTCACGCCGATCTGCGGGTCATCATCATGATCCCGTTGGCGAGAGGCAGGGCGATGCGCAGGTAGTCGTCTCGGGTCGCCGCGTAGTCGAGAAACGCACGCACGCCGCGACCCTTGTCGCTGGTCGGCGCTCTGTTGATCGCGTCGCCGTGGAAATAACAGTCGTCAATCAGCGAGATGCCGGTGGCCGCGAGCAGCGGCTCGGTCTTGACGAAGTACTCGGTGTAACGCTCCTTGTTGCCGTCGATGAAGATGAGATCGAACTTCTCGTCCTGCGGCAACCTGTCGATGACGTCGAATGCGTCGCCTTCGATCAGCGTGATCTGGTGGGCGAGGCCGTTGCTGGCGAAGTTGCGCCGCGCAATCGTCGCGAACCGGTCGAACTTTTCGATGGTGACGACCTGGCCGCCCGGTGGCAGTGCCCTGGCGAAATACATCGCCGACACACCGATGAAGGTGCCGATTTCCAGCACCCGCTTCACTCCCGACACCCGGATGAGGAAGGCCAGGAAGCGCATGCTGATCGGATTCGACGCCATGGCTTCGATGGTGAAATCATCCGGCTTTTCCAGGTTGAACTCCTCGTCGGGGGAGGCGATTCGACTGGAGCGGCAGATGGCGTCGTACAGTGCCGCAACGTAGTCTGGCCCGTCCTGGAAATAGTTGGCGTGCTCGGGTTGGTCGGGCAGCAGCTTGTCGCAAAAGCGCACGTTCTTGGCCGCAGTCATCGGGTCTCGAAGCTCGGCATCACAGCACACCGTCGACGCCAAATGTGTCAAGGTAGACGATGTACGATCGGCCCCACCAGCCGACGTCCAGGTGCCGCACGAACTTCCAGCGCGTCGCCTTCTGATACTCGAGGAAGGCGCGGACTACACCCTTGCGAGGTGAGCCCCGGTGGCCGGCGAACAAGTCGTCGACGTAAATCACCGTGCCTTCCTGCAGCAACGGATCGATGAACTTGAACACCGGAACCGCCGACTCGTAGAGGTCGCAGTCGATGTTGATCAGCATCGCTTTCCGCCCGCTGTCGAGCAGCTCGCGCTGCAGCGCCGGTTCGAGGCTGTCGGCGTAGAGGCCTTTGATCGTGCGCACGTTGTTGGCGTAGTGGCCGTGCTCGCGCACCATGCCCATGAACTCCGCCTCCGAGGTCGCTAGTGCACCGCGCGTCCAGAACTCGATGCTCGCGTCGGACGTCGGCTCGGGCAGTCCCGCGAAGCTGTCGAAGGCCAGGAATCTGGTTTCCGCGAGGTTGTGCCGGCGCGCTTCGGTGAGGGCCATCCGGAAGGTGCGGCAGCGGTGGCAGCCGAACTCGTAGTAGTCGCCCACGATCCGGTTGTCGGTGAGGAAATCGAAGGTGCGGCGATAGAACACCGCTTTCTCGGTCTGGCGGTTGACCTGGTTATAGGCGATCTCGTCCTCGCGTCCCCAGCTCGCGAGCTCGCGGTCCCCAGGCAGATCGACCCAGGGTTCCTCGAGCTTGCCCTCGACGCCGTCGAGCGGCGATGGCTTCTTCGCACCGGACATGTTCGTTACCCTTTCAGCGCCGCCGCCACCGTCATGGCATGATCGATGGTGTCGTCGATATCGACGTTGTACAGATAGCTGCCCGCGCGTCCGATCGAGAACACGCCGTCGGGCATCAGACTGAAGTACCGCTTCGCCTTCGCCTTTTCGCTTTCGAACGGCATCGGGTAGTACTTGCTGGTGTGTGTCGGAACCTCAACGGTAATCAGCGTCGTCGGTGCCTTGTAGAGCGTGAATTTCTTGTACTCGACGATGCGCGTGAATTGTTCCGGCCCGGCGTAGTAGCAGAAGTATACGCTCTCCGGCAGCGCGAACTCGATCGGCAGCACGATCGGAATCAAGTCGCGGCCGACGTACGGCAGCTCGCCGTGGCATTTGTCGAAAAGCAGGTCCGGCGAGATGGTGTTGATGATGACGTCGAATGTGCGCTTCTCGCCGTTCAGCACAACGGTTTTGGCCGGGATGTCGTAGCGCTCGATGCGGGTGCCGAGATGCACCGTCGTCCCCGCCGTCGCGATGTGGAAGTAGTCGTCGTAGCCGTTGTGAGCGATGGGATAGGCCGAGATCGCCGTGTCCCACGCGGCGCGCGGTCCGTCTTTGATCGTCACGCCCTTGGGTGACCAGGCGAAGTCGTCGATCTTGCGATTGCTGTCGATCAACCACATCTTGCGCGAGTACTGGTCGATGAATTTCCGGTACAGCGTCTCGCCGATTGAGTAGATCCAGTACTCCTCGAAGTCCTTCGCCTGCGCGGCGTTGTTGAGCTTCAAGACTTCACCCGGCTTGAGGCTGGCGATCTCCGCCGTGGTCAACGTGCCGAGCGCCTCGCGCGTGATCGCGCCGAGCTCCTCTCGAATGCGGCCGAAATCGGGCATGCGCGGCAGGTCGTCTCGATGGATCGGGTAGCTGTAGAATGCGCCCTCGGCCTGCACGTAGGTGAGGAACTGATGATCGCCGCAACGCCGCAGCGGGCAGTAGGTGTTGAGGTAGCGAAAGATGTGTTCCTTCGGCGTGAGAAAGTGGCGCGGACCGAAGGTGTAGGGATGCCCGCCGTAGTAGCGTGTCTTCACGCCGGCGCCGAGGAAGGGCGCCGTCTCGACGAGGGTCACGTCCCAACCGCCGAGAAGGGCCAGCTGATGTGCGCTCGCGCAGCCGGCGAATCCGCCGCCGATGATGAGGGCTGTTTTCATGTGGTCATGGCTTCCGCGCCCGATTCGTCGAACATCCTATCGTACGAAACTGGACGCCATCGACCGGGTAGACACTCGCGCGCCTGGTGGCGAGAATAGAACCTCGATCGCGAAGACCTGAATCATATGTCCAACGAACCTGATCCGCACGTGACGACCTACTTCGATGAAGTGCAGCAGATCGCCGCCGCGATTCCGCTGGCGGACGTTGAAGCGTTGGTTTCGGCCTTGTTGCAGCTCAGGGCCCGAGGCGGGCGATTGTTTCTGCTCGGTGTCGGCGGGAGCGCGGCGAATTGCAGTCACGCCGTGAACGACTTCCGCAAGCTTTGTGGCATTGAGTCCTACACGCCAACCGACAACGTCGCTGAGCTGACGGCCCGCGTGAACGACGAAGGATGGTCGACAGTTTTCTGCGAGTGGCTCAAGGTCAGCCGTGCCGACGCCGATGATGCTGTATTCGTGATGTCAGTGGGTGGAGGGGATCTGGCGAAGAATGTCAGTCCGAACCTGGTGACCGCTGTTCAGGAAGCAAAGGCTCGCGGCATGACCGTGCTCGGCATCGTTGGGCGTCAAGGCGGCTACACAAAGGCAGTAGGCGATCATGTCGTCGTTGTTCCTACAGTGGCAGAGGGACGAGTGACGCCGCACGCGGAAGCGTTCCAGGCGGTGATCTGGCATTGCCTCGTGAGTCATCCTCTGCTGCAGCTCAGCGCGACAAAATGGTAGAAGTGCTCTGACGCCGCTCGAAACGCTGGACGCGGCGTACCGTCTTGTATATCCTGACTTAGCGCTGACGCGCTTCTTGTGGTGAACTCTCCAAACCTCGACAAGCTGCGCATCAAGATTTTCGCCGACGGCGCGGATCTCGAAAGCATCCGCCGCCTCGCTCGCGATCCGCGGACCCGCGGCTTCACGACCAATCCCACGCTGATGCGGGCGGCGGGCATCAAAGATTACAAAGCGTTCGCCCACGAGGTTCTGAAGATCGTTACCGATCGTCCGGTCTCGTTCGAGGTGTTGGCCGACGACTTTTCACTCATGGAGAGGCAGGCGCGGGAAATCGCGTCTTGGGGTCCGAACGTCTACGTCAAAGTGCCGGTGAGCAACACCAAGGGCAAGGGCGCTGGCCGGCTGATCACAACACTGTCGAAGTCCAATATCAAACTCAACGTCACTGCCGTCATGACGCTTGATCAGGTTGCCAGCGTCCGGGATGCGCTCGCGCCGTCAGTTCCGGCGATCGTGTCGGTGTTCGCCGGACGGATTGCCGATACCGGCATCGATCCGGTGCCGCACATGAAGCAGGCGCTCCAGCTTCTCGCCGCGCTTCCGCAGGTCGAGCTGTTGTGGGCCAGTCCGCGCGAATTGCTGAACATTTTTCAGGCCGACGCGATCGGCTGCCACATCATCACCGCAACCACGGACGTCCTCAAGAAACTCTCGCTCGTCGGCAAGGACCTGCTGCAGTTCTCGCGCGAGACAGTCGAGATGTTCTATCGCGACGCCGAGGCGGCGGCCTACGAGATTTTGCCCGTTCCGCAGCTGGTCACGTCCCGCCAGGCGCGTCTGGCGAGGCCTCTGGGTCCCGCCGGCACAACCGGCGTCCTTCGGGCCGTGACCCGCCCTCGCGACATCGTGCGCCCATGACCTTGAAGCGCGTTCTCGTGACCGGCGGCGCCGGTTACGTCGGCCACGTCCTGACTCCCCGTCTGCTCGCCAGCGGCTACCACGTCACGGTGCTCGACCGCCTGTGGTACGGCTGCCGGCTGCCCAACAGCCCGAACCTCCGGGTCATCCAGGGTGATATTCGCGACGAGGCAGGCGTCGCCTCGGCGATGGCCGGGCAAGATGCCGTCCTGCATCTGGCGTGCATTTCCAACGACGCCAGCTTCGAGCTCGACGAGAGCCTGTCGGCGACCGTCAACTACGACTGTTTCGAGTCGATCGTCGCGGCGGCGAAGCGTGCCGGTGTCAAACGGTTCGTCTACTGTTCGTCCAGCTCGGTCTACGGCATCAGCGATTCGCCGGACGTGACCGAAGATCATCCGCTGGTTCCGCTCACGCTCTACAACAAGTTCAAGGGGCTCTGCGAGCCGCTGCTGTGGAAGCACGCGTCGGCCGACTTCACGAGTGTCGTGATTCGCCCTGCCACGCTCTTCGGCTACAGTCTGCGCACCCGCCTCGATCTATCGGTGAACATCCTGACCAACCACGCGGTGAACAAGGGCGTCATCACGGTCTTCGGCGGGACGCAGATGCGGCCGAACCTGCACATCGAGGACATGGTCGACGTCTACGAGCTCATGCTGAACGCCCCACACCAGAAGATCCACGGCGAGGTGTTCAACATCGGCTTCGAGAATCACTCGATCGCCGACATCGCGCTGAAAGTGAAGCGCGTCGTTGAAGCGGAGAATCCGTCCTGCCCGCCGATCCGCATCGTCACGACGCCGTCCGACGACCATCGGTCCTACCATGTCAACTCGGACAAGATCGGCCGCGTGCTAGGATTCACGCCGCGGCGCAGCCTCGAGGACGGGATCCGCGACCTCACCAGGGCGTTTCGAAATCACCTGCTGCCCGACAGCTTCGAGAACGACTGGTATTACAACGTGCGCACGATGAAGAAGAACGGCGCGCAGTAGCCCCGGGGACCCGCATGGAACAGATCGCACTGGTGAGCGGTGGCGCCGGTTTCATCGGCAGCCATATGGTGGACCTGCTGCTGGCACGTGGCTACACGGTGCGCGCGATCGACAACCTCGTCGGCGGACAGGAGACCAACGTTGCCGCTCACGCGGCTGATCCCAGGTTCACCCTGCACAAGAGAGATATCCGCAGCTGTGCGCCGGGCGACGCGCTGTTCCGCGGCGTCGACTACGTCTTTCATTTCGCCGGGATCGGCGACATCGTCCCGTCGATCGAACGGCCGCTCGAGTACCTGTCGACCAACGTGCAGGGCACGGTTCACATGCTCGAGTGCGCGAGGGCGGCGGGCGTTCGCCGCTTCGTCTATGCCGCCTCGTCTTCCTGTTACGGGCTGGCGAGCACGCCGACGCGGGAGGATCACCCGATTGCCCCGCAGTATCCGTACGCATTGAGCAAGTATCAGGGTGAGCAGGCAGCGTTCCATTGGCATCAGGTGTACGGCTTACCGGTCAACGCGATCCGCATTTTCAATGCCTACGGCACGCGGTCGAGGACATCGGGCGCGTACGGCGCCGTGTTCGGCGTGTTCCTGAAGCAGAAGCTGGCGGGGAAGCCGTTTACCGTGGTCGGCGACGGCACGCAGACCCGCGATTTTCTTTACGTGACCGATGTCGCGCGTGCGTTCCTCGCCGCGGCGACGACCGAGTTGACAGGGCGCGTGTGGAACCTCGGGGCCGGCCGGCCCCAGTCGATCAATCGACTGGTCGCGCTGCTCGACGGTCCGGTGATTCACATTCCGAAACGCCCGGGTGAACCGGATTGCACGCACGCCGACATTACGAAGATCGAGCGCGAACTGGGGTGGCAGCCGCAGGTCAGCTTTGAGGCCGGCGTGCAGAATGTGCTCGACAACATCGAATACTGGCGCGAGGCGCCGCTGTGGGATCCCGATTCCATCGCCAAGGCCACGGCTGGCTGGTTCGACGCGCTGTCCCGCGGGGTCGGGCCTCATGGATGACGTCACCAAGTCGCTCGTCAGCCACAAGTTCAAAACCCCTCAAGAGCTCGCGCAGATCATCGGTCCACCGCCGCGGCGCAGGAAAGTCATCATGTGCCACGGCACGTTCGACATCGTCCACCCCGGACACGTGCGGCACCTGCTTTACGCCAAGAGCAAGGGCGATGTCCTGATCGCCAGCCTCACTGCCGACGCGCACATCGTCAAGGCGAACTTCAGGCCGTTCGTGCCGCAGGAACTCCGGGCATTCAATCTGGCGGCGCTCGAAGCGGTCGATTACGTCGTCATCGACGTCAACGAGACGCCGATCGCGAACATCGCGCTCATCCAGCCCGACTACTTCGCCAAAGGCTACGAGTACACGACAGACGGGCTGCACCCGAAAACCGCCGAGGAGAAGACCGCCGTCGAAGCCTATGGCGGAGAAATCATCTTCACGCCGGGCGACATCGTCTACTCGTCGTCGCGCATCATCGAGACTGAGCCTCCGGCGATTGCGACGGAAAAGCTGATGGCGCTGCTCGACGCCGAAGGCGTGAGCGCCGGCGATCTCCGCCAGGCGCTTGCCGGGCTGAAGGGACTGAAGGTTCACGTCGTCGGCGACACCATCGTCGACAGCTACACGCGTTGCTCGATGGTCGGCGGCATGACCAAGACGCCGACCATCAGCGTCCGATTCGAAGAACGCGAAGATTTCGTCGGCGGTGCCGGTGTCGTCGCGAAACACCTACGGGCGGCGGGCGCAGCGGTCTCGTTCTCGACAGTGCTCGGCGAGGACGACACCGCCGCGTTTGCGCTCGCCGATCTGAAGGCGGCCGGCGTGAACTGTCTGCCGATCATCGACCGGACCCGTCCGACAACCAACAAGAACGCCATATCCGTCGGCAATTACAAGCTGTTGAAGATCGACACGGTCGATAACCGCGCGATCTCAGACAAGATTGCCAAGAGCCTGTGCGAGCAGATTCGCGATACGGCCGTCGATCTCGTCGTCTTCAGCGATTTTCGCCACGGCGTCTTCAACCGCGACACGATTCCGGACTTGACCGCCGCGATTTCGCCCGGCGTCTTCCGCGTCGCCGACAGCCAGGTGGCGAGCCGCTGGGGCAACGTTCTCGAGTTCACCGACTTTGATCTGCTCTCGCCGAACGAGCGCGAGGCCCGCTTCGCGTTGGGCGACCAGGACTCGGTGGTGCGTCCGCTTGGGCTCGAGTTGTATCGACGCGCCAGGTGCAAAACGCTCATCCTCAAGCTCGGCGAGCGCGGGTTGATGACGTTTCGGGCTATTCCTCAGAAAGACGAGGATGTGCGTGCGTTCTTTGCTCTCGACAGCTTCGCCCACCACGTTGTCGATGCGGTGGGAGCGGGCGATGCATTGCTCGCCTATGCGGCGCTCTCGCTCTTCTCGACGCGCAGCGCCCTGATCGCGTCGGTGCTCGGCGCGCTCGCCGCGGCGATCGAGTGCGAGCACGACGGCAATGTGCCGGTCTCGCCGGCGCAGGTGTTGGCCAAGCTGGCGCAGTACGAGCGCCTGCTTCAGTATCAGTGAGACCGCCAATGAAGTGGGTGGTCGTCGGCTACGGTGTTCAGGGGCGGAAACGCAGGCAGTTCGCCGGGCCCGATTGCGTCGGCCTGGTGGACCCCTGCGCGCCCGACGTCGACTGGCGTGATATTCGTGATGTGCCGCTCGACCGCTACGATGCCGCGTTCGTCTGTACGCCCGACGAGCCCAAAGTCGCGATCCTCGCCTACCTCGCGCGCGCTGGCAAACACGCGCTCGTCGAGAAGCCGCTGCACGCCGCGAGTGACGCCGACCTGGCGGAGCTCGAGCGCACCGCCCGCGCGAATGGCGTGCTGCTCCACACCGCTTACAACCATCGCTTCGAGCCCCACTGCGTGCGCATGCGAGACGAGTTGCACGCCGGAACGCTCGGGCGCATCTACCGATGCCGGATGTTTTATGGCAACGGGACCGCACAACTGTGGCGAGAGTCTGAATGGCGCGATGCTGGGGCGGGCGTGCTCCCCGATCTCGGCTCGCACCTGCTCGACACGGCGCGATTCTGGTTCGGAGATCTCGCCGACGATTTTTGCGTGACCTCAGCCTCCTCGTTCGAGAACCGGTCGCCCGATCACGTCGTCATCGCTTCGGAGCGATCGACGCCGAAAATCGAACTGGAGATGACCTTGTTGTCCTGGCGCAACCACTTCAGCTGCGACGTCTTCGCCGAAGAGGGGAGCGCCCACATCGAGTCGCTGTGCAAGTGGGGACCGTCGACGTTCGTGCGTCGCACCCGGATCAGGCCGAGCGGACGTCCGGTGGAACAGGCGACGACGCTCGTCGAGGGCGATCCGACCTGGGCGCTCGAATATGCCCACTTCAAGAAACTGGCCGCCAACGGTGCACAGACGGACCTCTCGAACGACCGCTGGTTGCTCGCCACGCTCTGCCGGCTGGCGACGCAAGCGATTGCCGCGAGTGGCGCACGAACGTGAGAGAGCCGCAGGTCGCCTACGTCGGGATGACCCACCTCGGCCTGTGTTCTGCCGCCGCTGCCGCCAGTCGCGGGTTCAACACGCTCGGCTTCGATCTCGATCCGGCGTTGGTCGGGCGGCTCGACGCCGGCCGCTTGCCGATCGTCGAGCCCGGACTTGACGAGCTGATCGCTGGCAATCGATCGCGGCTCGCGTTTTCATCGGACGCCGCGCGTCTGTCGGACTGCCAGGTGATTTACGTCTCGCCCGACGTGCCGACCAACGAGCACGGGCAAAGCGATTTGAGCGGTATCGAACGGCTGCTTGCGGTGGCTCTTTCGGCGGCGGCGGCCAACGCCGTCATCGTCGTGCTCAGCCAGGTGCCGCCAGGATTTACTCGGAACAGGCAGAGAGACGGTGTCTTGCTTCTATATCAGGTGGAAACGCTCGTGTTCGGCCGGGCCGTCGAGCGAGCCGTCTCGCCGGAGCGCATCATCGTTGGATGGGACGACCCGTCCCGGGCGCTGCCGGACGCGCTGCGCGCGTTCCTCGAAGCATTCGAATGCCCGATTCTTCCGATGAGGTTCGAGAGCGCCGAACTGGCGAAGATCTCGATCAACTGCTGCCTCGTGGCATCGGTCAGCGTCGCGAATACGCTGGCGGAGATCTGCGAGCGTGTCGGCGCCGATTGGTCGGAAATTGCGCCGGCGCTCAAGCTCGATCGGCGAATTGGCTCGCACGCCTACCTGACGCCGGGGCTTGGCATCGGCGGCGGAAACCTCGAGCGCGATCTGGCGACGGTTGACGAATTGTCACGCGCGAACGGCACCGAAGCCGGCGTCATCCGTTCGTTCGTGGCCAACAGCTCGCACCGGAAGAACTGGGCGATTCGCGTGCTCCATGAGCGGTTGCTCGCGGATGTCACCGACGTCCGAATCGGCGTCCTCGGGCTCGCCTACAAGGAAGACACGGCGTCGATCAAGAACTCGCCGTCGATTGCGCTGCTCCGACTGCTCGAGCCGTGGCCCGTGCAGGTGTACGATCCGGCCGTCGAGGCTACCGTGCCGCTGCCGGCGCGAGCGAGCCGCACCGCGACGGCTCTCGAAGCCGCCCGCGGCGCCGATGCGCTGGCGATCATGACGCCCTGGGCCGAGTTCCGGAAGCTCGAGGCCGGCACGCTCCGTTCCGCGATGCGGGGACGCCTCGTTCTCGATCCGTTTCGCGTCCTCGATCGCCGGGCGGTCCTCGCCGCAGGGCTCGATCACCGGACGCTTGGCGTGAACTGACACTCGCTGAAGCCTATGCTCGAACATTCGACTGTTTCCGAGATCGTTCCCGACCGCGTGGTGGTGATTGGCGCGGGAGGGTTCGTCGGTTCGACCATCGTCAAGGAGATGACCGCCCGCAACGTCCGTACGCTCGGGCTGACGAGGCGCGAACTCGATCTGCTGGCGGGCGGTGCCGATAAGGTCCTGGCCGGAATCCTGAAACCTACTGATAGCGTCGTGTTCGTTTCCGCGGTCGCGCCGGCCAAGACGTCCAAGCAGCTTCTGGCCAACATCCAGATGGCTGAGGCGGCGGTTGGAGCCTTGGCAACGGTCCGTCCTGCTCATCTTTTGTACATCAGCTCCGATGCCGTCTACGCCGACGATGCCAATCCGGTGACCGAGGCGTCGGCGGTGGCGCCGTCGACCGTTCACGGCATGATGCACGCAGCTCGCGAACTGATGTTCCGCACGGACGTCCAGACGCGATTCGCGACGCTCCGGCCGACGTTGATCTTCGGCTCGGCCGATCCGCACAATGGGTACGGTCCCAACCGTTTTCGGCGGCAGGCTGCGGCGGGCGTACCGATCACGATCTTCGGCGAAGGCGAGGAGCAGCGCGATCACGTGGCCGTCGAGGATGTCGCCCGGCTGGCCGCCCGCATCATCGTCAGGGCGAGCGTTGGCTCGCTCAACGCCGTGACCGGCGTGTCGACGTCGTTTCGCGACATTGCCCGGACGGTCGCGGCGCAGTTTGGTCCGGCGGCTGTAGTCCAGAGCGTGCCCAGGCCGGGCCCGCGGCCTCACCTGCTCCATCGCTTCTTCGACGTCGCGGAGTGTTACCAAGCATTTCCCGACTTCCGTTTCGAGCGTCTGGAGGCGGGCCTGAAGAGGGTGCACGGCGAGGCGCTGCGGCCGCACCAGGAGGAGCATGGCTGAAATCAACCTGCTCGGGAAGCTGCCGAAAGGGAAGCGCAACGTCGCTGCCCGCGGTCACGCCAAGACTGAGGAGCACATCCGGATCTCAAGCCAGTACGGCGAACTCTATTTCGACGGTCCGCGCGAGTACGGGTACGGCGGGTATCGGTACGACGGACGCTGGGTACCCGTGGCGCAGGACATGATCGCGCATTTCAACCTCAGGCCAGGCGATCGTGTGCTCGACGTCGGCGCCGCGAAGGGCTTTCTGGTCAAGGATTTCATGAAAGCGCTTCCGGGACTCGAGGCGTTCGGTGTCGACGTGTCACGGTACGCCCTGATGCACTGCGAACCCGAGGTCGTGGGTCGGCTGCACCTCGGCGATGCGCTCGAACTGCCGTTTCCCGACGGCAGCTTTCAGGCGGCGATTTCGCTGAACACGATTCACAACCTTGATCGCGCCGGATGTGTGAGAGCGTTGCGAGAACTGCAGCGTGTTTCGGGAGGGCGCGCCTTCGTGCAGGTCGACAGCTACCGGACACCCGAGCAGAAAACGCTGTTTGAAGACTGGGTATTGACCGCGCGGTTCCACGACTACCCCGACGGGTGGATCCGCGTGTTCGGCGAAGCCGGATATACCGGCGACTACTATTGGACGATCATCGAATAGCACGTCGTGTGAAGGGAAATCGAATGGCAATGGCCAGTGGCATCACCAGCGATCCGCGCGTGGCAAAAGAACGCTGCAAGCGGTACCGTCGACGCATCCTCGACATCTCGCAGCGTGTTTCGGCGCTGCACATCGGCGGAGCGTTCTCGTGCACCGAAATCGTGGATGCGATCTACAACGATCTCATGCGGCGGGACACGAGCGGGACGTCGCCCGACACCTTCCTCCTGTCGAAGGGCCACGGATGCATGATCCAGTACGTGATTCTCGAGGACCTTGGAGTGCTGTCGAGCGCCGACATCGATGCCTACTGCACGCCGCATGGACGACTCGGCGTGCACCCCGACTACGGGAATCCGGGTATTGAAGCGTCGACCGGATCGCTCGGCCACGGATTGTCGATCGTCGCCGGCATGGCGCTGGCCGCACGAGGCCGCCAGAAAGATGGGATCGTCTATGCAGTCCTGAGCGACGGCGAAGTCCAGGAAGGTTCGACCTGGGAAGCGACGCTGATGATCTCGTCGCTGAAACTGACCAATGTCGTGGCGTTCATCGATAACAACGACTTCCAGAGTCTCGGACGGACATCGGAGACGCATCCTTCCTTCTACCCGCTGGCCGAGAAATACCGTGCTTTCGGTTGGGAGACGGCGGAGTGCGACGGCCACGACAACGCGCAGATCGTCTCTGCCGTCAGGGGCCGGCGCGGCGATCGGCCGCTTATGGTGGTGGCTTCGACCACCAAAGGCAAAGGGGTGAGCTACATGGAGAACGTGCCGATGTGGCACTACCGCGCCCCGAACCGGCAGGAGTACGAACAGGCGATCGCGGAGTTGGAGGCGCAGCCGTGAGGAACGCGTTTTCGGAAGCGCTCTACCAGGCCGCGACAGAGAACCCGGATATCTACATCGTCGTGTCGGATATCTCGCCCGCCGGCAGCATGGCGAAGTTCAGCGCTCAGTACCCCGATCGTTTCATCAACGTCGGCGTCGCGGAGCAGAGCATGATCGGCATCTGCGCCGGCCTGGCGCTCAAGGGCTGCCAGCCCTTCGCCTACACGATTGCCACGTTTTCGCTCTATCGGCCGTTCGAGATGGTGCGCGACGATCTGTGCTACCAAAACCTGCCAGTGACCGTCGTCGGCATGGGCGCGGGCGTCATCTACTCGACGCTCGGCGGCACGCACCACAGCCAGGAAGATATCGCCATCGCCGGCGCGATTCCCAACATGCAGATCATCGCCCCGTGCGATCCACCGGAGTGCCGCGAAGCGACCCGGTGGTGTGCTGGGCAGAAGAACGGTCCCGTCTACTTGCGCATCGGCAAGGTGGGTGAACCGGTGCTCACCCAGGACGCCGACCCGTGGGTGTTTGGAAAGCTTCGCTATCTGCGCCGCGGCGCGGAGGTGTGCATCATCACGTACGGGGTCATTGCCAAGCTCGCCTCTGAAGTCGCGGATCGGCTCGCGGCGATGGGCAAGTCGGTGTCGCTCGCCGTCCACCACACGGTCAAGCCGCTCGATCGTTCCGGCATTATCGACGCCCTCACGCGCCATGCGCAGGTGATCGTGATCGAGGAGCACGCCCCACAGGGTGGTCTGGCGCCTCAGACCAAGCAAATCGCCTGGGACATCGGGGCGAGCTGCCGTCTCGATACGTTCACGCTCCAGGATCGCTTCATCCACAACTACGGGTCCTGGGAGGATCTGCTCGCCGCGCACGGCCTGTCCGCCGAACGGATCGTGGCCGCGTCGACTGCCAACAAGTCGCGATGAGGGTGCTGGTGACCGGGGCGTCGGGGTTCGCCGGATCCGCGGCGGCCCGATGTCTCGCGGCGGCAGGCCACGCGGTCGCCGCGCTCTACCGTGCACCTTCACGCTACAGCGCGACGCTTCAGGATGTCGCCGGACTGCGTCTGCTTCATGGACAGCTCAGCGACGCGGATCAATTACCAGGTCCATTCGACGCCGTCGTGCATGCGGCGGCAACTTCGCCGGGCCCGGGTATCAGCGTGGAGCGGTTGGTTGAAGACACGCTGGCGGGTACGTCGAGCCTGCTGGCCGCGGCTGATCGCTGGCGGCCGCGCGCGTTCGTCTTCTATTCCTCATTGTCAGTCTATGGACGTATCACGGCGCCGGTCGTCGACGAAACGACCGCGATCGTCGATCCCGATCCGTACGGCGCGTGCAAGCATCTCTGCGAGCGGCTGCTCGCGGATCGCGCGGCGTCGCTGCCGGGCATTGCCCTCCGGCTTCCGGGCGTACTCGGGCCTGGTGCCCGCCGCAACTGGCTGTCAGATGTTGCGGAGCACCTGACCGCGGGCGATCCGGTGCGGGCGTTTCATCTCGACGCGCCTTTCAACAACGCCGTTCACGTCGCGGATCTGTCGCGATTCGTTGGCCACTTAATCGAGAATGAGTGGAAGGGGTTCGACGCGGTGGTGCTGGGGGCGCGCGGTGCGCTCGAAGTAGAGTCGGTGATTCGGCGTCTCGCCGCCGGCCTCGGGGTCACGCCGCGTATCGAGACATCGGCGCCGGCCAAGGCATCGTTCGTGCTGTCCTCAGACCACGCGCAGCAACGCTGGGGCTACCATCCGGCCGATCTCGGCGATCTACTCGACCGGTATGCCGCCGACGTCCTCGCGTGGCGCGCAGCCGGCTGAGTCCGCGTCGGCGCCGTCACACATCTCGAACGTCCTCCCGATACAGATCGAAAATGTCGTCGAGAGGGCCTGTGGCCACGACGGTTCCAGACCGCAACAAAATACCCTTGTTGCAGTTCTCGCGCAGGAGGTACTCGGAGTGGCTGGCCAGCACCAGGATCCGGCTCTTGTCGATGAATGCGGCCATACGCTGCGAGGCGCGCTCCGCGAAGCGGGCGTCGCCGGCACCGATGCCTTCATCCATCAAGAGAATTTCGGGGTTGATTGCCGTGGCGATCGAGAAACCAAGACGCGTCCCCATGCCCGAGGAATAGGTCCGGTAGGGCAGCGACAAATATTCGCCGAGCTCGCTGAATTCCTCAATTTCGGGAATCAGCCGTTCGATTTCCGACATCGTCATGCCGTGCAACATTCCTGCGGTGATGATGTTCTCGTAACCACTGTCGTCGCCGTCGAGCCCGGGAATCGTGTCGAAGAGTGGCGTGATGCGCCCGTCGACGAGAATCCGGCCCGACGTCGGCTCGTAAATGCCGGCGATGGCGCGCAACAGCGTCGACTTCCCGGCGCCGTTGTGGCCGACGAGGCCGACGCGATCGCCGTCGTGCAGCGCGAGTGAGACGCCGCTGAGCGCCCGCACCACCACGCGATCCTGGTGCTGCTTCTCACGCTGAATGACCCCACCGGTGGCACGCTCGAAAAGAGCCAGCCGCAGCGAACGCTGGGCGCCATAGACCGGAAACGACACGTGGACGTCCTCGAGCACGATAGCCGCCACGCGTCAGCTCCAGTAGGGGATGCGGCGACGGTACTTGGCGAACGTCGCGTAGGTGATCGTCCAGCCGACCGCCATGATGATCAGCACGCCGATGTAGTTCTCGGCGGAGGGTATGCGACCGATCAGCGGCAAGCGCACGACGTCGATAAGGTGAAGAAGTGGGTTGAGGGTGACGAAGATGATCCGCCGCGTCCGCTGCAGGGTGTCAGCCGGCCAGAAGATCGGCGTGACGAAAATAGCGATCTGCACGATGTTTGCCGTCAACTGCTGCAGATCGCGGAAGCGGAGGCACGCCATGCCGAGCAGCAGCGCGAGCCATACGCCGTTGATGGCGACCAAGATCAGACCCGGAATGACCAGCAACAGTTGCCAGCCGATGGTCGAAGGCGCGAAGACCAGCATCACCAGCACGTAGATGGCGAAGTTGTGGAAAAACGCTATCAGATTCCGCCAGACGAGCGCGTAGGCGAGCACCGAGTAATTTATGCGCATCTGCCGCAGAAGCGCCTGATTCGAGATGAACAGGCTGCAACTCTCGGTCACGATCGTCTGAACGAGCACCCACGCGATCATCCCCGCGGCCAGGAAGGGGACGTATTCGTGCGCGCTGAGGTGCCACATCTCGACGCCGATCGTGCCAAGCGCGCCGACGACCAACGCAAGACTGAAGGTCGCCCATAGCGGCCCGAGCACGGTCCGCCGGTATCGCCGCTTCATCTCGAGCCAGCCAAGCCGGCCATAAAGCGGCCGCTGCAGGAACCCGCGGAAGATATCCTCGGCGGGAGTCGTGATCAGCACGCGAAGCGCGTGGACGTCGGCCGGCTTGGGGTCGACCACGGACGTGCTCACGCGCGGCGGCCCTGTCCTTGGTGCAGTCGAGCCGCATCGATGCGTCCCACCATCTCGTCGAACGCCATGCGCACGACACCGGCCTCATCGGCCTGCCAGACAATGTGTTGGAAATCGGTCGCGAAGCTGAGATCGCGACGGATGCTCAGACCACCCTCGCTGAGCGCATGTTCCGAGCTGGTCGCATCGGCGCCGATTTCCAGGAACAGCAGATAACGGGTGTGCTGATTGAACCAACAGAGCTCCATCGGCCCGTGCATGATTGCGAGGTTCAGCCATGCGGCTTCGTACAGCGCCATGCGGACCTCGATGTTCCATCGGGCGGCCTCGCAGAAGATCTCGTGCGCGAGTGCGGGCGGCCGCGCGTCGATCGGCCCTTCGGTGTCGTACACGAAGATCGGCGTGAACCGCGATCGGTCGACCGTCTGCGCGAAGGCTGCCCATTGCTCCATCCGGCTGTTGCGTCCGGTGGCCGTCGCCGACTCGCGCAGCGTGATGACGATCGGCTCGCGGTCGGCCGAGACGCGGCGCAGAAACTCTTCGACGATCTGTCGCCCTCGTTCGGTCGCGCGCAGCAGCGGCCACATCGCCTCGCCGGCGGCGGCGCGTTCGTGCACGGTGCGCTTGTCGGGTATCCGCGGCAGCCAGACACGGAAATCTTCTGGGAACAGCCGGGTGGGGTCAGCCGACAGCAGCCGTTCCGCCTTGGCGCGCGAGGGACACAGCACGTGGCCGCTGACGCTCGGCAGCAGCGAGAGCAGCGGGATGAGCACGTTGCGCACCCGGGACTGGCGCATCGGCAGTGTGATCGCCGAGTCGTACTCCGGACGCTCCCGACGCACCTCTTGATCGGCGCCGGGAATGAACACCACGAACAGTCCGGCCAGCCCGCGACGCCGACGCTCAATCTCCGCGCCGGCGAGGTAGGTGACGAAGTCGAAGCTCACGGGGGAGACGCCAAGATCCAGCACGAAGATCAAGGAGTCTTCCGACCATCGTTCGGTGGTCCTGGCCGCAGGGTGCAAGAGCTCGACGATGCGAATCATGCTGGTTCTGAGTCTCTTCGTGACCGCCAGTCGAGGATAGCGCAGCTCATTGCCCGGCGCTCGCAAGAGGTAACCCAGCCCCCCCTGACGCAGGTTGCGGCCGATCGCCCGGGTTCGTGTCAGCAGTCGCCTGCGATCGGTCATAGCTCGTCAGAGCATTTGCAGAATGCGGTCCGCCGCATCCGGCAGCGACCTGGCGAGCGCGTCTGGCGAGTCGGGCGCCGGCTCGGCGTACCCGCGATTGATCCAGAGTGTGTAGCACCCCGCCGCTAGGCCGGCGGCAACATCGACCCATCGATCGCCCACCATGAAGCTGCGGCCAAGATCGATTTGCCAGTCGTCTGCCGCCTGCAGCAGCATTCCGGGTTGTGGTTTGCGGCAGGCGCAGCCATCGCCCGCAGCGTGCCAGCAGACCTGGATCGCATCGCAGAGCGCGGCTGACATCAGACGGGCATGCATCGCTTCCACGATATCCCGGCGCTGCCGCCCCGTGGCGACGTCTGGCTGATTCGTGACGACGACGATCCACAAGCCGGCGGCTCGCAGCCGTTCGATCGCCTCGGGCACGCCGTCGTCAATCATGAAGTCGTCGAGCGTCGGCGGCGGGTACGGCTTGCCGTCGCGCACGATCGCACGGTTGATGACGCCGTCGCGATCCAGAAACACCGCGCGCCGCAGCGGCGCGGCTGTTACCATTTCGTCGTCCTTTGCTGCAAAGCGGGATGCGATACGGGCACAGCATGAAAGGTCTCGGCATGTGGTGTGACGCCGAGCACCTGGAGGCCGCGGGTCTCCGATTCCTTGACTTTGACGATGTTGACGCTCACACCCTGCTCGAGACCGCCCGCCGAGAGGATAGGCCGCGTGGGCGACGCCCGCGTGGCTCATCGGTCGAATCCCGAAGCCAGCCTAGCGCGTGCCGGTGGTGAAGTCCAGCGACCCTGTTGAGACGCGCGGGAATCGTCCGCCTCCATCCTTGCAAGCTACGGCCGGCAAGCCAGCCTGAAGAGCCAGGTTCCTTAGTGGGCGGCGGCGACGACGGACTTGCCGCGTCCGTTCGGTCGCAGCGGCTGTGTGGTTAGTGCGGCGAGCCAATTTCTTAATGCAGGGTCTTAGGACCCTACACCCAGAGTCCATTCCGGAGACATAGGTAACAGTCCGAGAGAAGGATTACGGGGCGCCCAGAGGCATTTGTCTTGCATTTCAGTCGTGGCGGAACCTGCCGTTGTTCGGTTACTAAAAGGAAGGAGAGTCCAATGGACCGCGCTCACTCAACTTGCGTTCGGATGCCTGCTCTTCTTGCCCTGACCTTCCTTCTGGCTTCATTCAGCTTATTCGCACAGCTAGTCGCGCAGGGCACCGCTCCCACGGTCCTGTGGTCAACGCCGAACCCCAGCGGCCTCGCTGCCAGTGTGACCACCACTGCCTGGTCCCGAAACGGCGCGTGGGTGGCGAGCGGCCTGACCGATCGGCACGTGCGCGTCCTCACCGCGGAGGCCGGCCATCAAGTGCTCGACATTCTCGGCCCCCGGCTCCTCAACGGAGTCGGTGTGGTTTCGTTCTCGTCGGATGATCAATTCGTCGGCGTGCAGATGCGGCAAGGCACCTCATACATTTACGTTTATAACCGCTCGAGCGGAGCGTTTCTCGGAAACCTCATCGCGACTCAGGCCGCGAACGGTATCTGGCGTTACGGAGCGGACGCAGCCTTGGTCTCTGCCGTTGGCCCTGACGTTGTGAACCGATGGCGCTTCTCTGATTTCTACGTCGCGACAATCACCGGCACTGGCTACAACAAGGTGTCCACGGTGTTCAGGCGCTCACCAGACGGCACGTTGCAGACGGCCACCAGTCAACATCGTATTCGCGTGCAACGCACCTCCGACGGCGCGACTCTGGCGACGTTGACCGGTGACACGGCATTCTTCTCGAACGACAGCCGCATTCTCGCGACATGGGGCGCAAACCCGAACCGTTTCCAACTGTGGCAGGTCAGCGGATGGGCGCTGCTGCGCACCATGACCACACCTAAAAATACCGACGGAGTGATCGCGCTGCGGTTCACGCCGAACAACGCGTATTTAGTGTCCACCGGCTATGAGCCCTTCGTTGATGCGGAAGGCTTGTGGCAACAAAAAGGCGTGATTCGCTGGTGGAACGTCTCAACCGGTGCGCTCGCGTTGACCTTTGATCACGAGACTGACATTGCTGTGACCTCCAACGTATCGTGGTCACCGACCATGACAGACTTCGTGTATGGGCGCTACGACGGTACTGTCGTCTCAGCTGTCAGGCGTTTTTGACGTTGGCCCTGGCCTTTGCGTGCGGCGATCCGGGCGCCAAATCCCTTTATAAAACCGGCCTTTTTGCCAGGAAGCGCTGCCAGACGCCCCCCGTAAACGAACCCTTGCAAAGAGAGGGCTAGCTCTGGCAAAGTATGCGCAAATCCCAAGGAGTGCATATGGCAAATAAGAAACTCGTCGGGGAAAACTATTCGACGCCGGAGCTGCGCGCAAAAGTGACAGGCCGCTCGAGATACGCGGAAGACTTTCGCGCCGATGGGATGCTGTTTACGCGGCTGGTGTTGAGCCCGTACGCGCATGCACGGATCAAAAGCTTCGATCTGAGCGCCGCGCTGGCCATGCCAGGCGTGAAAGCCATCCTGACGCCGGACGATGTGCCCGGGCCCAAGGATCAGATCAACGACAACGGCACGGTAATCAGGGCCAATCCTCGCAGCGAAACGGCGCTCGCCAACGAGGCGATGTACCAAGGTCAGCCGGTGCTCGCCGTGTGCGCCATCAGTGAGGCGGTCGCTGCTGAAGCGATCGAACGCATCAAGATTAAGTGGGAGGTTCTGCCGTTCAACGTGGATCCCGTGGCGTCGCTGGTGCCGGGCGCGCAGAATGCGCGCATTGAAGGCAACGTCTGGAAACGGCCCGCGCCCGTCCAGGGTCAACCGCCCGGCGTTCCCGAGCCAGTCGATATCAAGTGGACTGCGGAAGAGGCAGAGGAATACAAACAGGGCCGGTTGCCGGTGACCAAGTTCACCGATCCGGAATGGAAGCTCGGCGACGTCGAGGAAGGTTTCAAGAAGGCGGCGCTGATTGTCGACGAGACATTCATCACCGCGAACGTCAGCCATCAGTGCCTCGAGTCGCGGACGGCGATGGCGTTCTGGCAGAACGGCAAGCTGCATATCCACACGTCGACGCAGGGCGTGGCGCAGGCGGTCTTTTCGTTCGTGCGCTGGCTCGAACTGAAGCCCGAAGACATCGTCCTCGTGAACGAGTACACGGGCGGCGGCTATGGCTCGAAGGGCGGCGGGTCGATTACGGACATCATTCCCGCGCTGTTGTCGAAAAAACTCAACGGCGCGCCGGTCATGATGCGGATCAGCCGTGAAGAAGAGCACGCGATCGGTCGCGCGCGTCCTGCCATGCACGCGCGGCTGAAGGTGGGCTTCACGAAAGAAGGCCGCGTGACGGCGGTCGACATGTTTACGGTCACCGAAGGCGGGCCGTTCGGTCCTGGCGGCGACGGCAATACCGCCAGCGTCTACGCGTCTCTGATGGTTCAGCCGGAAAATTTCCGTTACCGCGGCATCACCGCGATCACGAACACGCCGCCGCGCGGCGCGCTCACCCAGCCGGGCGGTATGCAGGGCTGCACCTTCATCGATCAGGTCGTCACGAAGGCGGCGCGCAAGCTCGGCATCGATCAGGTGGCGATCCGCAAGCTGAACGCGCCGGAAGGAAAGGCGAAGTTCGGACCGGCCAATGCTCGAGGGGAGCGCGGGTACGTCACAAGCTGTTTCGTCAAGGAAGCGCTGGACAAGGGCGCGGCGCAGTTCAAGTGGAACGAACGTGTTGCCGCCGGCCCGCAGCGCCACGGCTCGAAGGTGCGCGGCGTGGGCGTCAGCATCAGCTCCTACAGCGGCGGCTCGGTAGGGTTCGACGGTCTGTTCATCATCAAGCCGGACGGCAGGATGCAGATCCAGACCGGAATCGGCAACCTCGGCACCGAATCGTTCTCCGACTGTCAGCGCGTGTCGGCGGAGATGATGGGCATGCCGTGGGAGAAGGTAGAAGTCGTCTGGGGCGACACGTCGAAGAACCTGCCATGGAGCTGCAACTCGGGCGGCAGCCAGACCATACACGCGATGACGCGCGCGGCACACGCGGCCGCCACTGACGCGATCACCAAGCTGCAGCAGATCGCGGCGAAAGATCTCGGCGGCAGACCCGAGAACTACGAAGTGAGTGGCGAGCGCGTCCACCGCAAGGGCGGTGGCGCCGGGATGTCGCTGGCTCAGGCGGCCAAGCGCGCGATCGAGCTCGGTGGCATATACGACGGCCACGAGCTGCCCAAAGACATCAATGCGATGACAGTTCGCTCCGCGACGGCTCTGGCGGGGCAGGGGCTCATGGGCGTCGGGAAGGACAATTACAAGCACGACGGAACGACGCGGTCCTTCACCGCCGCGTTTGCCGAGGTCGAAGTCGACACCGAAACCGGGATGTACCAGGTTACGGACTTTCTGACAGTGGCCGACGTGGGCACCGTCGTTCATCCGAATGCGCTTGGCGGGCAGATAAACGGCCGGTCGATACTGGGGATCGCTCATGCGATCGGCCACCACTGGGTGTTCGACCAGCGGTACGGCGTCGCGGTCGCCAAGCGGTTCTACAACAACAAGCCGACAACGATACTCGACGTTCCGAGAAGCATGGCATGGGATGCCGTCGGCATCCCCGATCCTGAAACGCCTGTGGGCGCCCGCGGGATTGGCGAGCCGCCTGTCGCCTCCGGCTGCTGTTCGGTGCTGAACGCGATTTCAAATGCGATCGGCGACGAGGTGTTCGTCCGCGCGCCGGTTCTGGTGGATCACATCGTCAAGGCGCTCGACACCAAGAAGCCGGGGCAGTTCCCGCTCACGGCAAACGTGTAGGACGCACCGCGTCAGGTACGTGAGACAAGGGATGAGGCAAGAGGTCAGAAGACTTCTCCTCATCCCTTTCTTTTTTTCCCTTCACTTGTCGTGTTCGCAGCCGCCACCCAAACCACCACAACAGACGATGATCTGGGAGCACGCCGGGTCCTGGTCGGGCCGCGGGGATGTGGAAACCAACTCATTCCCCGCCTCGAGCGCATACCTCCGATTTACCTGGGAAACGAGCAACGAGACCAAGCCGGGTGAAGGCAGGTTCAAGCTCATCCTGGGAAGCTCGATCAGCGGCCGCCAGATCATGGTGGTGGTGGACAGCAAAGGCGCGGGTCACGACGTCGCGTACGTCAGCGAGGAAGCGCGTACGTTTTACATCAAAGTGGAGTCGGCAAACGAGGACTGGAAGGTCACCGTGGACGAGGGTTTTCCGGCGACAATCGAACCCAAGCACTAGCACCCAGGCACCAGGCTTCATGCGATTCCTCTACACCACCACGAACCACTATGTGAGCACGATCAATCAATAATCACCATCTGCCTCATCGATACACGCGCCGCCGCTGCCGCAAAATTTTCATACTCCTCATCGTCGAGCAGCGATCTCATCTCTTTATTGAGGTCGTTGTTGGTGAGGTCGGCTCGAACCAGGTTGGAGCGGCTGACGATAGCGAAGGCGAGCGCGTGCTTGTGCGGTGGAAGCTTCAGGTCTTGAATGACGCCCGGCAACCCGTCGGTTGAACCAGGGTGAGGTAACCGGGAGCGGAAGCCACCGCGGACTCGCGCGGGCGAGGCCGCAACAAAGAGTGAGCGAATCTCTTCCGCCTCAAGATCGGCGTCGGCATTCTTGTCGCCGCGCGTCACCAGACCCTGCATGCGTTCCGGCAGTTCGTGGCGCGATATTCGATGGTCTGCATTGCGATCGAATGACATGAACCGTTCGAGCATCGATTGATGGGCCTTCGGTCGAGGCGCGGGAGGCAGTTCGGGCACCGCGGGCGTTTGTGAGGTGTTGGCGCGAACAACCTTCAACATCACTCCGGCCGTCACGGCAGTGCGCCTGACGGCTTCGACGACGTCCTTCCGATCGACAAACGGATTCGCGAACCGTGGAGCGGTCAGAAGTTCGTCATCCGTGAGCGTCTTCAGGAAGGCAATCAGCGCCGCTTTCTCCGATCTGGTGAATTTCAATGGCCCCACCGGCGTCATGTAGCCGAGGTTCGGATCGAAAATCGGATTGTCACTGTAGTGATCGATGAGCGCGTCGAGCGTCGCGAAGCGTCCGTCGTGGGCATATGGGGCGGTGACCTCGACGTTCCGGAGCGACGGCGACTTGAATGAGCCCAGGTCTGCGTCTCTCAGCGTCACGTCGCCGACGCCGGCGTCTGCAGTCAGATCGGCGCGCCGCAACCCCGTATTGGCCGGAGTCGGCACGAAGAAATGTTCGTTCGCGTCTTTCATGTGACAGCTGCTGCAGTTGCGCATGAAGAGCGCCTTGCCTCGATTCTCCTGCAGTGTGAAATTGTCGAAGTCGTCCGCAGCCGACCGTACACGTGCTCGCTCATCGTCATATCGGGACTCGTACGACACGATCGCCCGGACGAACTGCGCGAGCGCCTTCCCGATCTTCTGCTGGGTAATCTGCCTATCGCCAAAGGCGCGCGAGAAGAGCACCGGATAGATCGTGTCGCGCGCCAACGTGTCGACGACCCGCTTGATGTCCTGTCCCATCTCGATGCGGCTCTGGATCGGCAGCAACACCATCTCCTCGAGGTTGCCGGCCCGTTCGTCCCAGAAGAATCGCGCCGGCGGGTAATAGCGGAGGTTGACCAGCGGCATCGCGCGTCGATCCGTCAACGCACCGTGAAATCCTTTGCTGAACGGCTTTGGGTCGGAGAACGCGTGCGCCTGCACGTGGCACGATGCGCACGACGTTGTGTTATTTGCCGACAGGCGCGTGTCGTAGAAGAGCACCCTTCCCAGGGTGGCGCCATGGTCGCTCAGCGGGTTGTCAGGCGGCGTGTTGTCGTCGCTTCGCCCTGGTTGCGTGAAATGGACGGGCAGTGTGACGTTCGCGTAGCGATAGGGTGTCGCTGGAAGATTGAGGATGCTTCTGGCCGCAGGTCGGGACGGGCTCAGCACGGCGGCGATCGACACGAAGACGAGGACCAAGAGAGGGCCAATGAGGATACGAATCATTACGGCCTCCAAGGATTGGCTGGCAGAAGGGTTAGACACCGAGAGTCGAGAATTGGTCTGCGGGGCTTCCTTTTCTGGTCGAGCGACTCGTGTCACAGACCTGCGGAAGTCCAGGTCTGTTCACGTTCGCGGAATGCTTTTGGTCGTCAAGTCCTCAGGCGGCACATCCGCGTGGTTCTGATGGCGGTATGCAATCTCAGCGCTTCGCGAGAAGCCGGAGGACGTATTGAACGTTCACGTCGATCAGGGCCACAGCCTCGCTCGTGAACTCCTTGCCGGAGAGAGCTGCGACTTCTGTGCGCAGCGCACCCAGGATTTTCCCAGACGCGTCCACTTGACTCCGTGCGATGGCCGTGCGCGCCGCTTGCAGCTTGTCGGTCACGTTGCGCGTCATCGCGTCGTTCGAGATCCACCGCAGCGTGCGTGCCTGCGCCACCTGGCTGGCGAGGTTCGCAAGCAAGGCATCGGGCGTCATGGCCTTTAGCGCTGAAGGCGCCAGCGTGAGGCCTGTCACACTTTGTGATTCAACGTAGTGGTCGAAATCCTGCTCGAATCGCTCAACTTCCAAGGCATCGGGCTGCGGAGGCTCGACTGGCGCGAGCTGGGGATCGATGTAGGGAGCGACGGTGAATCGCCTCAGCGACGGCGGTCCATGACTCGCGAGCGAAAAGCCGGCACGCCTTTGCTTCGGGGAGATGCGAGCTCCCTCGTTGACCGCGATCCAGCGGGCTGTCGCATCCGGGCCCACCGTTGTCCTCCATCCCGGCTGTGGCGCCGACAAGCCGACGGCAATCGCTTCGCCTGTCTTCAGGGTTCTTCCTGGCGCGGACAACTCGGCGACGAAATAGCCCGGCCCGTGCGCGACCCCCAAGGCCGACGGCCTGGAAGCGCCCGCCGGCAGCGAAATGTCGATGCTCATTCTCCAGATGGCAGCAGTACTCGCGGCGCCATTTTCAAGAGCGTACCGGTAGATGAAGACGTCGCGGGCGTCGATCTCTACCGAAGCCTGAAGACGCGGAGCCGACAACGACAGAGATTGGGCCCGCCCAGGGCCCGGGCCGGTCGGCAGGGTGACGGCCATCAACATGATCGCGATTGTCGCGAGTCGCCTCATTCCTGTCTCCTCATCGCCGTTACGGGATCACCCTGCCTGATGTCACGCAGAGTTTATAACCGGCGAAGCATTACGGAGTTTGCCAAAAGGCCGGGACCTGCTACAGTGCCGACCTTCCTTTGGCAGGTTCCAAATTGAGGGCTGTCCAATGATCCAATTCGTCTCGCGACGTCAATGGTTCAGGAACATCACCGCCGGGATGACCGGCCTGGTCGCGAGCGAGCGGCGCGTCCGCGGAGCGCAGGCTCCCACGCCTGCTTCCGGCGCCCTCGTCGATCCACGGTCGGCGATCAAGATCACCAGGATCGAGATCATCCCAGTGAACACGTTGCGCACGATCTTCGTCAAGATGCACACCGACGCCGGCGTCGTCGGTATTGGTGAAGGGACGGTCGAGGGCCGCATCGCGACGGTTGTCGCCGCGATCAAGGAGATCGAGCCGTACCTGATCGGCAAAGACCCGCGGCAACCCGCCCACCACTGGCAGGCCATCTATCGCCAGGCCTTCTACCGTGGTGACATCGTCTTGACGAGCGCGCTTTCGGCGGTGGACATCGCGATGTGGGACATCAAAGGCAAGGCGCTCGGCGTGCCCGTCTACGAGCTGCTCGGCGGACCGACGCGCGACCGGATCCGAGTCTACGGACAGGCGGAGAACGCCGAAGCGGCGCGCGGGGTCATGGCCGAGGGCTACACCTCGATGAAGACCAGCGTGAACGACAGCCGCGGCCGGCCCTCGCGCTACTCCGAGAATCCCGATTTCATCGACGGCTTTGTCGAAAAGGTGGCGGCGATCCGCGAGGTGGTCGGTCCGAAGTTCGACCTCGGGATCGAGATGCACGCCGACCACTCGCCGCAGGTGGCGATGGTGATCATCAAGGCCCTGGAGAAGTTTCAGCCCTGGTTCTTCGAGGAACCTATCCAACACCAGAATCTGCCGCTGATGGCGGACATGGCCAAGAAGACACACATCCCGTTCGCGACCGGCGAGCGATTGGTATCGAAGTGGCAGTTCCGCGACCTGCTCAACCTGGGAGCGGCGCAGTTCCTGCAGCCCGACATCACGCACTGCGGCGGGATCACCGAATTGAAGGCGATCGCGACGCTCGCAGAGGCGTACTACGCCGCCATGCTGCCGCATTCGCGCGAGGGCATCGTCGGCACGGTGGCGTCGATGCACGTATGCGCGACCATCCCGAACTTCCTCGCGCACGAACTGCCGAGCCTCCAGGCCGCACCGAAGGACGGCGTGGCCCGCAGTTATCTCGGCCGGAGCTACATCAAGAAGCCGCTGACGATGACCGCCGGCCATGTCGTCATCAAGGGCAACTTCGATGGGCCGGGCCTCGGCATCGAGCTCGACGACAACCTGATCGACAACGAACGAAACGCCCCCGAGTGGGAATTCCCGACGCGGTCGGACAGCTTCGACAGCTCGGTGCTGGATCACTGATTCCCATGCGAACGCTCATTCTGACGCTCCTGTTTCCGCTGACTTTAACGCTCCTGCTTTTTGCGCAGGCGCAGACGTACCCGCCGCCGTATCCGCGCCCCGGCACCACGAAACTGCTGGAGAACGAACGGCTGGTCGTGTGGAACGTCACGTGGTTGAAGCAAGCCTATCCTACGCATCGCCACGTCTACGACTACGCGGGCATTTACTACACCAACGGCGATCGCATCATCGTGTCGGAGCAGGGCGTCCGCTCGCCGACGAGCTCCGTTGCGTGGGACACGTTTTCCCTGCCCCGGGGGATTACGCACAGCGAGGAAGGCGCGAGCGAGCAGCCGCTTCGCGGGGTCTTCCTGGAGTTCAAGGAGCCGCAACCGCTCGGCACCGTGGAGCAGCGCACGGGCCCGCCGGCATTTCCCGGGATCTCAGGCAAACAGCTCCGCGACAGCGAACGCGTGACGATCTGGGAGCTCGCGCCGGCGCCGGGTCCCTCCGGGCCGCCGCATCTTCACGCGCGCGACGCCGTGATTGTTTCCTTCACGAAACTGAAGCCGCAGGTGACGTTCGTGGCGCGCGGAACCGTCCACAACGATGAGCAGACCGGCGGCGCCGATCGCGTCTTTGCGTTCGAGGTGAAGTAGAAAACCCGACACGCAACTTCCCGCGTGATTCTGCGTATTAAGGACATGGGCCTTTGGCAGGACCTGCAGTTCGCGATCCGCCTCCTCGTCAAAGACAAATGGTTCACGCTGGTTGCGACCGTCGCGCTGGCGCTGGGCATCGGCGTCAATGCGACGGTCTTTACCTTCGTCAACGCCGTGCTGATTCGCGGCCTGCCATTCGACGATCCCGAACGGATTTTAGCGCTCAACTCGCGCGATCTCGCCCGTAACCGCAACATAGGTGTGTCTTACCTCGACTTCAAGGATTGGAAGAGTACGACACGGACATTCCGGTCGCTGGCTGCCTACACCGGCGGGACGATGAACGTCAGCGACGAGGGGCGTGCGCCCGAGCGGTTCAGCGGCACGTTCGTTTCGGCAAACGCCTTCTCGGTAATCGGCCAGGCACCCGTGCTCGGCCGCGACTTCGCTCCCGAGGACGACCGGCCAGGCGCCGCGGCAGTCGTGCTGCTCGGAAACGGTATCTGGACCAATCGCTACGGTCGCGATCCGGCGATTCTCGGACGAACGATTCGCGTCAACGACGTCCCCTCGGTCGTGATCGGCGTGATGCCCGAAGGTTTCAGGTTTCCCCAGAACGCCGATCTGTGGCAGCCGCTCGCGCTCGTTCCCGGACTCGAGACGCAAAAGCGCGACGCCCGGGGAATCGATGTCTACGGCCGCCTCGCTCCGGAGGTGCCGCTCGAGCAGGCGAGAGCCGAGTTTCTCGCCATTGGTCAACGGCTCATCAAGGCATATCCGGACACCAACAAGGACGTCCTGCCCCAGGTGCTCACGTTCAACGAGCGTGTCAACGGTGGCCCCATCCGCGTGGTGTTCCTGTCGTTGATGGGAGCGGTGGCGTTCGTTCTGTTGATCGCCTGCGCGAATGTGGCGAATCTGCTGCTCGCGCGATCGGCGCATCGCTCGCGCGAGATTGCCGTTCGCGTCTCGGTCGGGGCGACACGCTGGCGCATCGTCCGCCAGCTCCTGATGGAAAGCGTGACGCTGGCTTTCATCAGCGGCGTTCTCGGTCTGGCGCTGTCGATCGTTGGCATCAGGCTCTTCGATGCGGCGACGCAGGATGTCGGCAAGCCCTACTGGATCCAGTTCACGATGGATGGCACCGTGTTCGCCTTCCTGTTCGGCGTTTGCCTCGCCACGGGCGTTATCTTCGGGCTGGCGCCCGCGCTGCACGTGTCGACGACGGATGTGAATCAGATTTTGAACGAGGGCGGCCGTTCGGGGGCCTCTGGCGTCCGCGTTCGCAGGTGGACCGGCGCGCTCATCATCGGGGAGCTCGCGCTGACGCTCGTGCTGTTGGCGGGGGCCGGGTTCATGATGCGCAACTTCCTCAATCTGTATCGCATGGATCTGGGTATCGACACCTCGCGGCTGGTGACGATGGCGCTGGCTTTGCCCGAGCGGAAGTATCCATCCTTCGAACAGCGGCTCGCCTTTTTCCAGCGGCTGCAGGACCGGTTGCAGGCGAACACGCGACTCGAGGCGGTGACGGTGACGAGCAACCTGCCGACGCAAGGCGGCTTTCCCAGACGCCTCGCCATCGACGGCCGCCCGCTGCCCGGCGGCCAACAGCCGCCGCTCGTGACGATGCTGACGATCGATCCGGCGTACTTCGATACGATTGGCCTGCCGGTCGTTCGCGGGCGTCGGTTCACGTCTGCCGACGGCACGCCCGGCCATGAGAGCGCCGTCATCAACAACCAATTCGCCCGGATGCACTTCCCGAACGAGAATCCGATCGGGCGCCGCATCGTCGTGACGCTCGATCCCTCATTCGGCCCCCCGGCGGCAGCGGATATTCCGCTCTCGATGTCCGCAGCGATCGTCGGCATCGTGCCGGACGTGCGGCAACGCAACCTGAACACGGCCGAAACCGATCCCGTTGTGTATCTGCCCTATCGGGCCGACCCAAGAACGTTCATGATGCTCATGGCGCGCAGCGCAGGAGACGCGAACCTCGTGACGTCGCTCTTGCGCGAAGAGCTCCGGGCGATCGACTCCGATCTGCCGCTCTTCAACATCCGGACGATGGACGAGAATCTGGCACAACAGCGGTGGCCGTTTCGCATCTTCGGCACCATGTTCGCGATATTCGCGTTCATCGCGCTGATGCTTTCGGCGATCGGCCTCTACGCCATGACGGCGTACTCGGTGACGCAGCGGACCCGTGAGATCGGCGTGCGTACGGCGCTGGGCGCCGAATCGAGCCAGGTGATGTGGCTGTTCCTGCGGCGGTCTTTCTTCCATCTGGCCGTCGGCCTGACCATCGGGATCGCCGGCGCGTTTGGTGTCGGCAAGATCTTCGAAAGCTCCGAGCTGCTCGTGCAGACCACCAGCCGGGATCCGATCATCATCGCGTCGATTGCCGCGATTCTGGCCGTCGTTGCCCTGGCGGCGAGCGTCTGGCCTGCTCGTGCGGCAACGCAGCTCGACCCGCTGGTCGCGCTTCGACGCGAACAGTAGGCTGAGGACCGGGTCCTCAAGGTTCCAGGTTCCGGGTTCCAGTTCCGGGTTCCGCCGATCCAGGCGCCTCCGCGAACGCCGAACGCCGAACGCCGAACGCCGAACAGGAACCCTGGAACCTGGAACCCTAGATCATGACCTCGGCAAGCAGGCGTGCGTAGTCCTGACGCGTCACCGGACGCGGATTGGTCGCGTGGCTGTGGTCCTCGAGCGCTCGCTCGATCACCCATGGAAGCTTTTCGGAGGGGACGCCAAGGGTTCTGAGCCCCTTCGGAATATTCAGCCTGTGGTTGAGCGCTTCGATCTCTGCGGCGAGGTCGGCGCCTTCCGGGAGGTCCATCGCGGCGTTGATTCGCTTCATCTTGTCGCCGACGTGACTCGCGTTGAAGCGCAGGACCGGCGGAAGGAGGATCGCGTTGAGCGTGCCGTGATGGAGACTCGGGTGCCTCAGTCCTCCGAGCGCGTGACTGAGCGCGTGCACGGCCCCGAGCCCTTTTTGGAACGTCAGCCCGCCTTCCAGCGCGCCCATCAGCATTTCCGTCCGGGCCGGCACGTCGCTTCCATTCGTACACGCCGCGTCGATGTTCCGCCAGATGCGGCCCGCCCCATCGAGCGCGATCGCTTCGGCCGGCGGGTTGAAGCGAGGCGAGAGATACGTCTCGAGGCAATGGGACAGCGCATCCAGCCCTGTCGCGGCAGTCAGGAATGTCGGAAGGCCGATGGTGAGCTCCGGATCGCACACCGCGCGTCGGGGAATGAGGTGGGGGCTGATGAACCCGAGCTTGCGGCCATCTTCGAGAGTGATGAGGGCCGCGCGGCCTACTTCAGAGCCCGTTCCTGCTGTCGTGGGTATCGCGATTACAGGGGCAATGGAGCCGGTGATTCTGGAGACGCCCCCGTAGATCGCGGCGTAGGATTCGAGCGGTCCAGAATGGTTTACCAGCAGCGCAACACATTTGGCGAGATCGATCGGCGAGCCGCCTCCCACCGCGCAGATGCCATCGCACCGGTGAGCCTGGTACATCGCCAATGCCACGCGCGCGGCCGCTTCGGTCGGGTTGGCGGGTACGTCGAGAAACACCGGCGAGCCCGGCGGACAAAGCCCCTCGATTCGCTGTACGAGCCCGATTGCCGCAAGCCCGCGATCGCTCACGATCAAGGGGTGCGTCATGCCGACGGCCGTCAGCTGATCCGGCAACGTCGACAATGTTCCCGCACCAAACTCGACTGTCGTCAGATATGTGATCGGTGCCACAGGTCGAGCGGCAGACTAACATGGTTCATCATGCGCGTTGTCGTCATTGGGGGCACGGGGCACATCGGTTCGTACCTGGTGCCGAGGCTCGCCGGTTGCGGGTACGAAACCGTATGCGTCTCGCGGCGTCAGCGGCAGCCGTATTTTGTGGACGAGCGCTGGGCGATGGTCGAGCACGCTGTAATGGATCGGCCCGTGGAAGAACAGCGCGGGCAATTCGGCGAACGGATAGCGGCGCTCCGCGCGAACGTCGTGATCGACCTGACGTGCTATACGCTCGACAGCGCCGTGCAGCTGTCGAAAGCGCTTGCCGGCCGCGTCGATCACCTGATTCATTGCGGCACAATCTGGGTGCACGGTCCGAGCGTGGAAGTGCCCACGACCGAGGACGAACCGCGGCGGCCGTTCGGTGACTACGGCTGCCGCAAGGCCAGCATTGAAACGTACCTGCTCGATCAAACGGCCTCCGGGCGACTGCCCGCGACCGTGCTCCACCCTGGCCACCTGGTCGGCTCGGGCTGGTCGCCGATTAACCCCGCGGGGAATTTCAATTCGCGTGTGTTCGACGATCTCTCGCACGAACGGCCCGTTCGCCTCCCGAACTTCGGTTTGGAGACGCTGCATCATGTGCACGCCGACGATGTCGCGCAGGCGTTTGAGCGAGCGGTGCAACAACCGGACGCGGCCATCGGCGAAAGCTTTCACGTCGTGTCGCCCGCGGCGTTGACCTTTCGCGGGTATGCCGAAGGCGTGGCCGCCTGGTACGGCGTCGAGGCGCACCTCGAGTTTCTCCCCTTTGACGCATGGCGCGTCGGCGTTTCCGACCGCGACGCCGCCGTGACGCTGGATCACCTGCGCCACTCGCCGAACTGCAGCATTGCGAAGGCGCGCAGCCGGTTGAACTATGCGCCACGCTATAGTTCGCTCGCTGCGGTTCACGATGCGTTGCATCCAACCATCGTCCTTCCAGGAGAGCCTTAATGAGAAACAGATCCTGCGTATTCGGCGCCTCGATCCTTCTGCTCGTCGCCACTGCTGCGGCCCTGGCCCAGGAGAAGCCCCAGGGAACTCCACCCGCGCAGGGCCGCGGCAACATGGGCAGGCCCATCGTGCTCGGCCCCGACGATGTCCGCGTGTTCCCCGACGCTCCCGCTGGCTTCAACACGCGGCGCGCCGGCGTCCCGGCCGGCCGCATCGAACCGTTTGAGTACGACTCGCGCGTCACCGGCACGCGGCGGAAAGCGAACGTCTATCTGCCGCCCGGGTACTCGAGCGTTAAGAAGTACCCGGTGCTCTATCTGCTGCACGGCATCGGCGGCGACGAGACGGAATGGATCCGCTTCGCGACGCCGGACGCCCTCTTCGACAACCTGATCGCCGCCAACGTTGCGGTGCCGATGATCGTCGTGATCCCCAACGGCCGTGCGCTCGCCGACGACAGCGCGACGGGCAACCAGTTCGCTCCGGAGAAGGTGGCCGGCTTCGCGAGGTTTGAGCAGGACCTGCTGGACAATCTGATTCCCGCGATCGAGAAGAAGTACGCCGCGCTCGCGGATCGCGAGCACCGCGCCCTGGCCGGCCTCTCGATGGGGGGCGGGCAGACCCTCAACTTTGGGCTCGGGCACCTCCACACCTTCGCGTGGATCGGCGCATTTTCCTCGGCGCCAAACACCAGGCCGCCCGCCGAGCTCGTCCCGGATCCGGCCGCGGCGAAGGCCAAGCTGAAGCTCATCTATCTCTCCTGTGGCAACAAGGACGGGCTCATCAACATCTCTCAAGGCGTCCACGTCTACCTCAAAGAACGCGATGTGCCGCACATCTGGAACGTCGACGACGAAGGCCACACGCCCAAGACCTGGGCGAGCAACCTCTATCACTTCGCCCAGCGGATTTTCCGCTGACGCGAGCCGCGTTCATCGATGATCGAGAGGGACAGCCGAACATCCTGCTATGATTCCGAGCCAAATGGAGCCAATCGATCGTCGTTCGTTCCTTGCCGACTTGGGCAGAGCCGGCGCGGGTGTCGCCACCGTATCGTGGCTACAGACGATTGGCTATGCGCAGAGCGGCGGACCGGCACGCGCTTTCGTTCGTCGAGCGCCCGGCCGCGCCGACTTCGACCGGCGGCTGTTCGGATCGTTCCTCGAGCACCTCGGCCGCGCCGTCTACACCGGCGTGTACGAGCCCGGGTCGCCGCTGGCGGACGCCAGGGGATTTCGCACCGACGTCGCGCGCGAGATCAAGGAGCTCGGCGTACCTACCGTCCGGTACCCGGGAGGGAACTTCGTCTCGGGTTACAACTGGCTCGATGGCGTCGGTCCGAAAGCCCAACGGCCGACAGTGCTCGAGCGCGCCTGGAATTCGCTCGAGTCTAATCATTTCGGGACCAACGAGTTCATCGACTGGTGCGCGATCGTGGGCACCGAGCCGCTGCTCGGAATGAACTTCGGCACGGGAACCGTCGAGATGGCCGTGGCCTACGTCGAATACTGCAACCTCGCACGCGGCACACGCTGGAGCGACCTGCGCCGCTCGCACGGATACGAACGGCCGCACAACGTGCGCTACTGGTGTCTCGGAAACGAAATGGACGGCCCCTGGCAGATCGGACAATTGCAGGCCCGCGAGTATGGCCGCAAGGCGCGAGACGCGGCCAAGCAGATGCGCGTCATCGATCCGAAGCTGCAGCTGATCGCGTGCGGCTCGAGCGGCACCTTCATGCCGAGCTACCTGGTCTGGGATCGCGAGGTGCTCGAAGAGTGCTACGACCAGGTCGACGGCCTCTCGCTTCACGCGTACTACGGCAACACGGCGCGATGGTCGGGCAACAGCAGCCCGCGCTATCTGGCGATGAACCTCGACATGGATCGCCACATTCACGAAGTGGCAACCGTCTGCGACTACGTGCAGGGCCTGCAGCGCTCGACCAAGCGGCTGTGGCTGTCGTTCGACGAATGGAACGTCTGGTATCGAGCACGCGGGCCGCAGGCGAGCGACGGCCGCGGCGCCGCCGCTCCGCATCTGCTTGAAGAGGTCTACAACCTCGAGGACGCGCTTCTGGTGGGTGGTTTCGTCAACACGCTGCTCAGGAATTCCGACCGCGTGCGGATCGCGTGCCTCGCCCAACTGGTGAACGTCATCGCGCCGCTCGTCACCAACGAGAAGGGCGTGCTGCGCCAGAGCACGTATTACCCGTATTCATGGGCGCTCCGGCACGCACGCGGCCGCGTGCTCGATGTGCGTGTCGAGTCCGAGACGTATCCTATCAGCGGAACCGGCCTGCAGGCCGACTTCGCGCGCAACGGCGACGTGCCGTTCGTCGATCTCGTCGCGACGATCGACGAACCGGCCGGCCAGGCGGCCGTGTTGATGCTCAATCGAGATCTGGACGGGGAGCGCGACATCGTCATCGAGTGGAACGACATCGTCCCGCTGCGCGTCCTCTCGTGCGAAACGCTGACGGGGCCCGACCTGAAAGCGTTCAACACATTCGAGGAGCCCCGGCGTGTCGTGCCGCAGCCGTTGGCTCCGCCTGCGGCTTCGAGCCGGATGTCGTTCAAGCTGCCGCCACGTTCCTACACCGTCGCGCAACTCAGTCTGAAAACCTGAGACGCGTCGTTCGAGCCGTGTGTCAGGAGGAAGATCGTGTCCATGGACGTTCAGAGTCTGCGTGGCGTCTACCCGGCCATCGTGACGCCATTCACCGCCGATGACCGGCTCGACGAGGCCGCGCTCGGCAAGGTCACCGACTACGTTATCCAGGGCGGCGTGCACGCCATCATGTCCACCGGCGGCACGGGCGAATTCCCACACCTGGACCGCGAGGAACGTAAGCGCGCCACCGAAGTCATCGTGGCGGCTGCGCGTGGTCGCGTGCCCATCATTGCCGGGACGGCTGCGGCGAGTACGCGTGAGGCGATTCTGCTGTCACAGGACGCCCAGGAGATGGGCGCTGCCGCGGTCATCCTGACGCCGCCCTTCTATTTCCATCTTCCTGAGCTCTCGCTCGTGGAGCACTTCCGCCTCATCGTCAAAGAAATCGATATCCCTCTGATCGTGTACAACAACCCGCTGTATACCGGAAACAACCTGAGCCCACAGTGCATTGCATCGCTGTCAGACGACAGGCGCATCATCGGCTGCAAGCAGAGCAACAGCGACATGGGGCAACTGGTGGAACTGCTTCGACAGGCGCCCGCGAGCTTCTCGGTGAACACCGGTATTGACAGCCAGTTCTATCCGGCACTGTGCGCCGGCGCGCGCGGCATCTTCTCGACCGCTGCCTCCGTCATTCCGAAACAGATGGCGGACATTTACCGCCTGACCGTAGACGGCCAACACGAAGCCGCCCGTGCGCTGCACATGAAGGTGCAGGTGTTGAACCGGTTTCTCGAGTACGACCCGGGGTACGTCGCCCCGTGCAAGGAGGCCATGGAAATGCTGGGGATCAAGGTCGGATTGCCCCGCAAGCCGATGCCAGGGCTGACCGATGCCGAGCGTTCCGGTGTGCGCGCCGCGTTGAAGGAGTTGGGACTGCTCTGATGAAGACCGGCTTCATCTGGGATGAACGCTTTGCGTGGTTCTATTCCGGCTTCGATCGCCGGCCGTCTCCGTTCTATCAGCCGCATCCGGCACTGGACACGCGCGAAACCAAGGAGCGCATCCGCGAACTGCTGGTGGTCAGCGGCCTCGCGGACACGCTGATCTCGGTGCCCGCGACGCCCATCGATGAGCGCGACATCCTCCGTCACCATACACCTGAGTACCTCGCCAAGGTCCGCGCCATCAGTGAACACGGCGGCGGCGATGTCGGGGAAGGGGCTTGGGTCGGTCCGCATTGCTATGACATCGTCCGCTTGTCGGCGGGTGCGTGTGCGGCCGGTCTTGATTCGGTGCTCGATGGGAAGGTGGACAACATCTATGTGCTCTGCAGGCCGGCCGGCCATCATGCGACGCGCGACGCCGGCCGCGGGTTCTGCGTTCTCTCCAACATTCCGATCGCGATCCTTCGAGCGCGTACGTCTTCCCGGGTGCGACGCGTTGCCGTGCTCGACTGGGACGTGCATCACGGCAACGGAACCCAGGACGCGTTCTATCAGGATCCCGACGTGCTGACGATGTCCATCCACCAGGACGGCAACTTTCCGCCGGCGTCAGGTTCGATGGAGGAGAACGGCGAGGGTGCCGGCACGGGCTACAACATTAATATTCCGTTGCCGCCTGGCAGCGGACACGGCGCCTATCTGGAAACGATGACGCGAGTGGTGATTCCCGCCCTCGAAGCCTATCGACCCGAGCTCATCGTGGTGGCGAGTGGCCTGGATGCCAGCGCGATGGATCCGCTGGCCCGGATGATGTGCTACAGCGAGACGTTCCGGCTGATGACCAGACTTCTAAAGCAGGCGGCAAACGCGCTCTGCGGCGGACGACTGGTGCTGTGTCATGAAGGCGGCTATTCATCCGTGTACGCGCCCTGGTGCGCGCTCGCCATCATCGAGGAGTTGTCCGGTGTACCGCCGATGCTTCGCGATCCATCGCTGGATCGGTTCGCCGCATGGCCTTACCAGGATTTGCAGCCTCATCAGGCTGACGTCATTGCGAGGGCGGCTCGGTTGGTCTCGCGGATTCGTTGATCGCCAGGAAAGGCACGTCGTAAGAGAGTCTGGTTGACGTTATCCTGCCGGCCATGTCCGCGGTCAGCGCCGCAGGCGAGGCCGCGCTGAACTGATCGGTCCGCAGCTTCGGTCATACTCAGGTATGCCTTCATCGCTCGACGATCTCCTGGAACGCGCCGGCCGAATCGAACGCGAGATCGAGCACGAGCTCAATCACGTCCGCGAGCACTGGCGGTATCGGATCGATGCGGGCAGGGTCTGGTTCGAGCATGATGTCCACGCCGCGCATCAGCGGCTGAAGCAGAGCATTCCCGCGTTCCTGCGCGAGAGCAATCCGCTGCACGTGCTTATCGCGCCGGTCATTTATTCGCTCATCGTGCCGATCGCCATCCTCGACCTGTGGATCAGCCTCTACCAGGCGATCTGCTTTCCGATTTTCGGCATCTCCCGCGTCCGTCGCGATGCCTACATCGTCTTCGATCGCCAGCATCTCGCCTATCTCAACCTGATCGAGAAGATGAACTGCGGCTACTGCGGATATGCGAACGGAGTGCTGGCATACGTCCGCGAGATCGCCGGACGGACGGAACAGTACTGGTGCCCGATCCGGCACGCGAAGCGCGTGCGCGCGCCGCATCCGCACTACCGCGAGTTCGTCGACTACGGCGATGCGGCGGGCTATCAGCAGCGGCTGCCACTGCTGCGGGCAAAGCTGAAGGACGAGAAGACGGGCGGAGGGCCGTAGGCCCGGCATACGGCGCGTCTATTTGATCACCATCACTGGCGGCGGCGCCGGAGGCACGCACTGCACCATGGGCCACGGATCTGTGATCGTTTCCATACGTGCCGCCGATCCGGCCGGACGAAGGAGATCGAAAAAATAGATCTTCGATAAGCCGTCGTAAAAAACGGATGGTGTCATGTCGAGGCGGCCGGCGCCATTTGCGGACGAAAATCGCTCCTTGAATTCCTTGACTTCGTATTCTTCAAGGAGCGCGTAGGGATGAGCGCCCTGCGTGCCGAGCCACGCAATCGCGCGATCGAGCCAGGCAGGATCAAGGCTGAGATACACAAGCGTCATGCGCCCTGCGTAGTACCGCAGAGAGCCGCTGTGCTGACTGCTGAAAATCACGGCATTGGGCTCAGTTCGCGCGGCGACGATCGCCGCGGCGATGGGGTACCTCATCTCCCATCGCTGCTGGTCGAACACGGCCTCGCGTTTGGCGAACTGGACACCGTGCCGGCCGAGCATGATCACGACGAAGGCAACAGCGATTCCCACCACCAGCCTGCGGCCCCGAATCGGCTCAGTTGTTGTGTGTCTTCCAGTGACGCGTAGCAGCGCCACCGCAAGCCCCACCATCATGAATCCGGCGGCAGGCAGCAGAAACCGTAAGTCAAACCATGCACCAAACGTCAGGTACGCACAGTACTCCAACCAGACGCCGGCGACGAACAGACCAAAGACGAGCACGGTGGAACGTCGCACGTCCGGCGGCCAAAGCCACCTGGTTGGTACGAGCAAGGCCACGATCCCGACGAATGCCAGCGGAGTCTGCGTGTCAGACAACCAGACCGCATAGGTTTTTAGGTTTGGCAGAATATTGCTGAAAGAAAAAATCTCTGAGAAGGTTCCATACCCGGAGGTGAACGGCGATCCATTCCAAAACGCATTCAGCGCGGCCGTGATGGCGATGCCTGGCAGCAGCGCCACGAGAAACGCCGCGCCTTGCCAAAGATAGCGTTGCCGATTCGGTCCACTCGAACGCCATTCGAGAATGAACCACAGGGCGGCGATGCACGCCAGTGGTGCCAGATTGGGACGAATAAGCACGGCCAGCGCCGCCGCCAAACCGCCGGCAACTGCGGCTCCGATCGTTCCTGCGGTGATACACCAGAACGCAACCGTCCACGCCGCTGCCGCCGGGATGTCGGACATCGGCTGCATCAACATGAACAGGAACGAAGGACTTGTGGCGAGCAGCCACGCAGCGACAAGACCAGCCCGGTCCCCTCCGACTCTGCGACCGATTCCGAATGTTGCGAGGACGAGCACGCCGCCGCTCAGCGGAACGACCCAGAAGATCGCGCAGTGCCCGGCGACGAACTTCGCCAGCGCCATCATGATCGGCAACCCGGCGGAATAGGTCGGCGTGATGGTGGTACGGGCTCTACCTGGGCGATAGCCTAGCGGCGAGAACGTGGACTCCGCGTTCGGCCATGGTACGTGCTCAACCCATGGCTGCGTGATCTCCAAACGTCCGTTCAGCCAGAGCTCGGCCTGACTGATGTAGCCGTACGAATCTGATCCACCTGCGGCCCTCGACGACCACGTCAGCCCGACAATCGTGGTGGCCACGGCGAGAAGGGTGGCCGGCAGACGCAGATCGATGCGAGAGAGCGTCCGAGCAGCGACGTCGAGTACAGAGGACATCTGGGCGTCCGTCCGGTCGTTACCGACCGAGGCAACGAACGCGAGAATCGCGGCCCACGTCAGGAGGAATGGCCGGAAGGGGTCGTTCGTTCGGACGCGCACGCCAAATATCGAGGTGTCGAATCCTCCGAAAATGAGGAGGAGCAATGTCCAGAAGGCAGCGACGAGAGCCGTCCCGAGCGCGATTCGGGCGAACAGCCGGCGTCGCGTCATCGTTGCATCACGGTAGTGCGCGGCTGGACGAATGGCGGCATTCGGTTGGTGCAGGTTAGCAAAGATAGAAGTTCCTTTGCACACCAAATGAGATGACCGACGCGGACAGCGCTCCGAAGAGTGCAGAAGGCTCCTCTACGGCTGGACGCGCATGATAAGTTGGCGGCCACAAATCGCCGAGGAGATTCTATGACCGCAAACTGGACGCGCCGCGATGTGCTGAAAACGATTGCTGTGACAGCGGGTTCGCCGATGCTGGCACATGCGGCGCCGCCGCGGCGCACGGTCGCGATCATCGGAGGCGGCATGGCGGGCGTGGCAGTGGCGTGGCTGCTCGACGGGCAGCGCGATGTCGTGCTCTTGGAGGGTCGCGACACCATTGGCGGGAACGTCCAGTCGCTCGATGTCGAGCTCGATGGAGAACATTTCGCCGTCGACATGGGCGCGCAGTTTTTCCATCCAGGACCCTATCCGGTCTACACCGCCCTCCTCAAGTCACTCAATCTGTTTCCACCGGAAGTCGCGGTGCCGCAGCCGTCGCATGCGTTCCCGGCATCGATCACGCTCGAGGATCCGGCCGAGGCCACACCACGATTCGTCTCGCCGATCATCCCCACGCGCCTCTGGCCGATTTCCGAGGGCTGGAACCTGCCCGGCCTCCTGGCGTTCTTCACAGCCTTCAACGCCGCGCGCGAGCGCGAGCAAAACGATGAGAGCTGGTCGCTGACGCTTGGCGACTGGCTGCCGACACTGGGTCTGGCGCAGGCGCAGTGGGAAGGCATGATCCTGCCATGGGCGGCGTCGCTGTTTTCGGGCGACATCGAGCAGGCGCGTGAGATGTCGGCGCGCGCGGCCATGTTGTTCGCCGCGAAGGCGCTGCCCGACGACATAACCGAACAGGTCGTGTACTACGTGCTCAGAAACGGCATGATCGAGCCGATGAACCGCATGCTCGATCAGTGCTCGACGGTCGAGGTGCTGACCAACGCGGCGGTCTCGAGCGTGTCCCGCGGCGGCAGTCGCCGCTTCACCGTTCGTTGTGCGGACGGCCGGAGCTTCGCCGTGGACGACGTGGTGTTCGCGGCCTCCGGTCCGGCGACGCTGCAGCTTCTGAACGGCGTACCAGGATCGGGGGACGTGCAGTCCACGCTGAGCGGCATCGAGTTTCATCACGCGCGGCTCGCGCTGCACACCGACCCGATATACGCGCCGGCGAATTCGATGTACTGGTCGTTCCTGAATTGCCAGGTGCAGGGCACGAGCTTCTGCGAGGCCTCTATGTGGATGGCGGACGTCGTCAGCGGCGCGCCGCCGGCGACCGCGGCGAAGCTCTGGAAAAGCTGGACGACGCATCGGGTGCTGCAGCCGACGGAGGTGCTGCATCAGGCCGACTACATGCACATGCTGCCCACACCGGCAACGATTCAGGCGCAGAGCGACACCCGTCTGCTTCAGGGCAGGACGGGCTTGTGGTTCGCAGGCGGGTACCTGTTCCCCTACGACGCGCAGGAAACCGCATTGCTGTCGGCGCTCGAGGTGGTGAAGGGTTTGAATGGTGGTTCGCCGCGAGGCGACGCCCTGCTGTCGTCGGTGTGAAGTTCCATATGCGGGCTCAGCTGAGAAGCGGCCCTTCGAGAGGCCTCTTCGGTTTGCCCTCAACGAAAGAGACGAGGTTTCAAAATATCTTGAGAATGACGCTGAGTTCTGAGCGCGAGCAGCGCTCTCACGCGATGGCTGTAGAGATAGTGACGTCCGAGATTGTTCTAATCTAGTCGTTTGGGTCTTCTGGTAATCGCAAGGGCTGCGAGGCGCGAGATGGATACCTACCAGAGTCGATCTCGTATTCCTCACCGTCCTCGACTTCGTCGGCGCTCGCACGCCAGGCAGCCTGGGATCCTCGTTCGATGGTCGGAAGCTGCAGGAACCGCCAGTAAGCAGCAAACCCTGCAAAGAACCCAATGCCGTAGGCCGCGAAGTTTCGTGGCTGTGACCAATAGGACAGAAAGCCACCGCCGGCGAGGGAAGTAACTACCGACAGAGCGCCTGCCCAATCAAACTTCTGTTGCTGCACGCTGATGCGGAAAATGAGGAACGTGAGATAGCCCACGACAACGCCGATCAGAAAGAAGGCGGATAGAACGAAGTATTGCTCCGTGCCCATATCACCTCCGAACGGCTGTCCTCACCTGTCGGTTTGATTGTCTTTGGTCGGTTGCACTCTGATCGCGTAGAGCACCGGCCCCACCGGATCGCCGCGGCGCGCGCCCGCTTGCACGCGCCGCACGCCAAGCCCCATGCGCAGCACGCGCTGCTCGAATCCGCGATGGCGATCGGCGGACCAGAGCAGGAGCACGCCGCGCGGGCGCAGCGAGCGCACGAGACGCGACACCCCCGCGGTACCGTAGAGCGCACCGTTGCGCTTTTGCACCAGCCATTCAGGCCCGTTGTCGACGTCGAGCACGATGGCATCCCAGCGTGGACGGCCGCGCACCATGCGCGCGATGTCGCCGATGCGCAACTCCACGCGTCGATCGTGAATCGGATGATCGGAAAGATGACCGAGGCGCTGCTCGTTCCAGCGCGCGATCGCCGGCAGCAGCTCGATGACGACGACACGCGCGCGGCGGGGCAGATGATCGAGCAGCGCGCGCAGGGTGAAGCCCATGCCGAGTCCGCCAACGAGCACGCGCGGACGAGGCACACCGTGAAGCAGCGCCGCCGTGATGCGGCCCAGCGCACGCTCGGATCCAGTGTCGTCGTTCGACATCAGCACGCGGCTGCACGCGGTGATCACATAACGGCGTCCGCGCTGGTGCAAGCCGACAGGGCAGTCAGTAGTCGCCGTGCGCGCGAGCATGTGATAGCCGGGCAGACTCGTTCGTGCCGAAGGCATGCGCCGATTCTAACTGCGCGATCGCGCGCGCAGGCCTGACGTGTTCGAGGGAGCACGATCGTGTGACTCGATACGCGTCGCGCCGCGGCGTACGCTCCGTCTGGACGATCGGCCTTTCAGTGGAGTGGTGACATGCAGCAGTACGAATCGGACGACCTCGATCTCGGGGACGATTACGAGGGCTACGACGATCTCTTCGCCGATGAGCGCACCGACGCGTTCGATCCGTCGCCGCCTCGGGCGGGCACGACGCAGGTGCCGCACTTTCCGTTTGGCGGCCACGCGCTGTCGGCGCGGCAGCGCGGCATCTTGAACGGCGTGGTCAGGGCAATCATCGCGCGGCTCCCCTCGTCGCAGCGGTTCTTTCATTGCCCGATCGTCGAGGTGGAAGGTCACGAGGACGAGGTCGGCGATCCGGCGCGCTACGGCGCGGTCGGCCAGCGGCGGGCGTTGGCGGCCGCACAGTTCCTCCAGGTCCGCCTCGAGGCTGCGATCGGCAGGCTGCCCGCCGCGGACCAGCGCGACGTCCAGATTCAGGTGACGACAGCGGGGCCTCAACGTCCCGTTCGCTCAAACGTCACCGAGGCGGGACGGTCGCTGAATCGCCGCGTCGAGGTCCGCTTCCGTATCGACACCTGTCCAAACATCGCGTGAGGGGAGAACTGTCATGAATCAGACATCGCTCGATACCGAGCTTCTGGACGAAGGCGATGCCTTCGGCGCGCTCGACGGCTTCGAGGAGGATACCGATCTCTTCGAAGAGGACAGCCTGGACGATGCCAATGCGTTCGGCGATGAGATGGGCGACTTCTACGATCCGGATCAGCCGCCGCCGGTGCGGCGCACTCCGGGGGGCGTGCAGGCCAGGCGTCAGCCGGTGCGGCGCCGGCCGGGGATGCTTCCAGGACGTCCACCGGCCACCGGCGCGCGGCCCGGCATGCGCCCGGCGCGGGGCACGGCGACGCTCGCGATGCTGAACAGCTTCACGCGCCGCTACGTCCGCGAGATGATTCGCCGCCGCCGCGCGATCGACTGCGCCGATCTGGCGATCGAAATCTGGATTCAGTTCGCCGACCGGCACGGCCTGCCGATCTCGTTCCGCGTGTGGGATTCGACTGGCCGTCGCTGGCTGGTCGCGACGCGAGCCGGTGTGCACACCCTCAGAGGGCGAACGCGCGTGCGATCGTTCGCCACGACGAGCGCGTTTAGCCGGTGGGTGCAGAGCAATCTCGGCGCAGCCGGTTTGATTGGCAACACATTCTCCGTCAGTGGTGGACATCGCAGTGCGGTTGCCGGCGACGTGTTTCTCTGGCAATGGCGCCACAACACCACGCGCCGTCTGTCGCGCTTCGGGCACACGCAGATCCTCGACAGCGTTACGCGCGGCAGCGGCGGCCCGATGACCGACCGGATCACGGTGTTCCAGGGCAACCTGCCTCCTGTCGTTCCCCAGCGTCGTGTCAAGCCCGCGCGTTTCTTCTACAACCAGCGCAGTGTGACACTCACTGCCGGACCGCACACGGGCCTTCCCGTCGGTCCCGGGCCGCGTCGATTCAACGCATTCAGATCGCTGCGGTAAGACGCGTGAGGCCGGTCCATTTGGACCGGCCTCACATCCGCTCGAGCCGAACTCGCGCTTACGGCCGACGTTCGACGAGCCGGCGGCACTCCGCCGGCGTCCGCCGACATGGGTTCTGGATACCGTCTTCGGCCGGCCGGTTGGCAACGCGAAGCGCGAAGGACTGCAAGCAATAGGAGTTGTCGCGCCGGCACTCTGCGGTCCCCCTTCGACTGAGGCGAGATGGGGCTCCGCGACGCACTGAGTGATCGAAGAGGTCCCAATAAATCGCGTGGAGGCCCTCGTGAATCAGCGTGCCGGCCATCTGATCGATGGTCCGTCCGGTGAAGAAGCGATCGCAGAGCGTGATGGCGGACTTCCCGGTCGTGGCGGCAATGATGAACGTGCCAGGCGGGTCTGGTGGTGGTTCGCAAGCGCCGACGTTGCCGCTCACGCAGGTGTACCTGAATCGGCGTCCACCGCCGAGCTCTTCAGCAACCCTCCTGAGCCGATGCGCGACCAGAGCGCCCGCCGTACGCGGCGCCGCCCATGGTGGACGATGCCCGGGTGAGGTCGCAAAGAAGCGGACGAACATGTTGCGCGTGTGTTGATCCATTCGCGGTGCCGTCAGCCTGCTCGCCGCGTTTCGCGCCAGCCAGATGGCTCGACGCAACGCGAGGCGGAATCGTTGCTGCCGCTGCCGGTTTGCGCACGTCAGCACGAAGCCCAGATTGCCGCTCGTGCGGCGGCGGGGCGCCAGGAGGTCAGCCTCATCATCGAGTAAGGCGTCTCCCTCGTCATCGAGTAAGTCGTCTCCCTCGTCGAGGCCGTCCCCTTCTCCCCAATCCGCTACGTCATCGAGCCCGTCGTACGCCACGCCGACTTCTCGTCTGTCAGGCCTGCCGAAGGCTGATCGTCCCGAGCACCCACAGTTACAAGTTCTTGATGCACACATAAGACGTCCTTTCGTCGGTTGCCTATTCTCGACGATCGCGCCATACGCGTCGCGTCACACGTTCTCGGTAGCGCACGTGCGTCGCTTACTCGCGCTACGCCGAACGTGTGACTGGTGGACGCGCTCGTCGCCTGTCACCATCGTCGCCAGTGACGGGTAAGGCGGGAGGCTCGCAATGATGCAGACGGCACTCGACGAAGCAGATCTTCTGGAGAGCGGTGACGACTTCGAGTCCGACGCCTTCGAGGAAGATGCATCCTCCGGCGACTCGCTCGATGAGCTCGAAGAACTCGACGCGCTTGATGAAGGCGACGCGCTCGATGAACTCGAGGCTGCGGGTGATCTCGCCGACGAATTTGAAGCCGAGCTCGACGCGGACGAGGACAGCGACGGCCTCGACGAGTTCGGCGATTTTGCGCTTGACTCGGCCTCCGGACTCTACATGCCCTCGGCGCCACGCCTCATCAGCGGTCCGGCCGCGGTTGCGATCGCGCAGCGCCTCAATCCGTTCGTCGTCGAGGCCATGGACGCCGACGATGCGGACGCGTTTTTCCGTCGCATCGGCCGCGGCCTGCGTCGCATCGGTCGCGGCCTTGGCCGCGCCGCACGCGGTGTCGGCCGCGTCGTCGGCAGAGTCGCGCGGGTGGCAGCTCCGGTGCTGCGCCGGGTGCTGCCGATGGTGCAGCGCGTCGCGGGACTGGCCGGTCCATGGGGCAGGCTCGTCTCGGCGGGCATCGGTGCCGTTCGCGGGCTTGCCTCAGGAAGAGGATTGCGTGGCGCGCTCGCCGGCGCGGCCGGTGGACTTGTGCCTGGCGTCGGCGGCCGCCTTGCAGGTGCGCTGCTCGGCGGCGGCGACGGCGCCGACGATGACGCAGCGCTCGATGCGCTGGCCGACATGTCCGATGCTGGCGAAGTGACACCCGACGTCGCGCTGCCACTTGGCGCCGGTCTCGCCACGCGCGTCGCCACGCCTCGCGTTGCCGGCAACATTCCGCCGGAGATCGCCACGCAGGCCGCGGAGGCCGAGCAGACGATGCTGCAAGCGGCGACCGCCGCCGGCGGCAGCACCGGCCGGAGACTGCGGCTGCTTCGGCTGATCGCGCGACTGATCCGCGCGCATCTGCGTCGCGCGGGAACCGCACGTGCTGCGGCCGAGGCGTTTCCGACGACGGCACGTTCGGTGGCCGGCCGTGTGCTGCGGCATGCGCGGCGGCGTCCGGGCATGTATGCATCGCGTCGGGGTGTCGCGCTGCGCCGCTTGCATGCGCGCCGTCGCATCCTGCGATCCGTTCCGCTCGCGGCCGCGTATCCGAGACCGCGAATGGCGGCGGCAAGCCGGCGAATCCGATAGGAGAGGTTCCATGCAGAACTCTGGCTTTGAAAGTGACCTGTTCGAGGACGATGCCAGCGCCGACGCGCTGATCGACGCGGGCGCCGATGGCTTCGAGGACGGCTTCGAGGACGCGTTCGGCGAGGATGCATTCGAGGCCGCCGATGGCTTCGAAGAAGACGGCTTCGAGGCAGACGGCTTCGAGGCAGATGGCTTCGAAGACGATGCCTTTGCAGACGACGCGTTCGAAGAGGACGCCTTTGAGGGCGATGGCTTCGAAGACGGCTTCGAGGCCGATGAAGCCGACGGCTTCGAAGCGGCGGACGGCTTTGAGGACGACGCGTTCGAAGAAGAGGCCTTCGAGGATGATGCGTTCGAAGAAGAGGCCTTCGAGGATGATGCGTTCGAAGAAGACGCCTTCGCGGGCGCGGAGGCCGACGGCGCCGATGCGATCGAGCAAGCCTTCGCCGACGCGATGGACGCGGAAGACGAGGATGAATTCGCCCGCCGCTTGTGGCGCGGATTGCGCCGCGCGGCTCGTGTTGCTGCTCCGGTGTTGAGGCGTGTCACCAGACGTGCCCTGCCGATCGCTATGCGGCTGCTGCGCCAGGGCGCGCGCCGCATCGGCGGTGTGGCCGGACAGGAATTGGAAAGCGCGCTCGGCGGCGAGACCGGCGGTGAACAGCCGGCGCCGATGGATGCGTTCGCCGATGCCATGGCCGACGAGGCCTACATGGAGGACGACATCGACGAGTTCGCGCCGCTGCTCGGCGGCATGGCGGCGCGCTTCGCGGTGCAAAACGTCACGTCCGGTTCGACGCGGTCCGCACGTCCCGCGCAGGTCCGCGCGCTGGGGCGCGCCGTGACCAGGGCCACGACGGAGGCGACGCGCACACTCGCGGCGCAGCAGGGCGCGCAGGCCGTTCGCGCGATTCCACGCATCGTCCGGTGGGTCACCATCATCGTGCGTCGTCGTCGTGTGGATCCGCGGACGCTGGCCGGGTTGATCCGCAGGACCACGGCGCGCGTGGCGGCGAGCCCGCGCGCGGTCGCGCGTCTGGCCCGGCCGTCTCCGGCGGCGCGCCAGTTGCGCGCGCGTGTCGGGATGCGGCCCGGTGCGCTCGGCGCCAGGCCGGCGCTGGGACGTCCGGGCCGGGTCACGATCCGGCGCGGGTAGTGCGAGTGCGCGTGATGCGACGCGATCCCTGGACCACTGATCTCACCGACAGAGGACGATGTGACGAGCGAGCTCTTTACTTTTCTCGACACGAAAGTGCGGAGCCTGGAGGCACGCTCGAGGCGTCTGGCACGCCTCGACCGGCGCTCGGTCGGATTCCGGCCGCAGGATATGCCGTATGCGCCGTCGCCCGCCCATTTCCGGGCGGCCAACACGCGCCTGTCCGAGATCGATCGGCACGTCCGCGCGCAGCTCGACGGGCTGGCCCGAGATCTTCGCCAACCCGGCGTCCAGTCCGAGGAGCTGCTGCGCAAGGCGGCGCTCGTCGAACGGGAGATCGACAGAGCACGCCGGACGTACGGCTTGTTCTTCGACGTGTTCATTCAGCGCGGCACGATGTTCGCACCGGCGCTCGCGGCGTGCGACGCAATCGCCGCGGACTGCTTCCAGGCGGTGCGGCGCGCGGCGCCCGGTCTGTTTCGCGGGCCCCTGCTCAAGCCAGTCACGTATCTGGAGCACAGCTTTTCACCGGCGACATTCAGGCGAGGCGTGATGCTGCGGCGATTGCTCGGTGAACAGAATCCGTTTCCGCTCGTGCGCGTGCCGTACGAGCGCATCGAGTCGCCGTGGGGGATGGGAGTAGTGCTGCACGAGATTGGTCACAACCTGCAGGCCGACCTGGGCGTGTGGCAGGAGACGCAACAGGCCGTTCAGCGCCGGGTGTTTCAGGTGAGCCGCAATCCCTGGCTCACGCGGATTTGGGCCCGCTGGCACTCCGAGATCAGCGCTGACGTGTTTTCGCTTCTGCTCGGCGGTCCGGCATCGGCGCGGTCGATGAAGGACTTTCTGGCGTACCCCGCGGCGCGGGTCTTGACGTTCCGGCCGCTCGGCGTGCATCCGACGCCCTATCTGCGCATGTTCATTCAGGCAGAGATGTTGAGACGCATGGGGTTTCTCGCCGCAGCCCGGCGGATTGAACGGGTCTGGGGCGGACTCTACGACAGCGCGATTCCGCAGGGTCGTGTGCCGGCGAACTTGATTGCGACGGCGAAGCGCGTGATTCCACACGTGATTGACGAAGTGGCGTTTCAACCCAGGCGCGGGCTCGCGCAGCGGGCGCTAGTGGACGTCGTGCCGTTCACCGCCGCGGACGAGCGGGCGATTCAGCGCGCGGCGCCTGTGATTGCCCGGGGCGAGCTGCCGGCGGATCTGCCACCGCGCTTCGCGGTGAGCGCGAGCCGCTACGCGCTCGACGGACGGATGGCGTCGCCGCCGGTGATCTCGAGAACCGTGCTGACGGGGTTGGCCAGGCGCGGCGCAGCGGCTGTGGCCGATCGGCCGGCCGCGTTCGACGCGGTGGCGTGACTTGACTGAGGACGACAAGGCGAGGACAACATGAATGGCACTTACAGCACCAGCACAGCGGCTCCGCAGCCCGGCTCGAAGTTGATCGACGACCTTCTGCGCCGCGAGCTCCGCGTCGGCGATCCGCGCAACGCCGTGGAAGTCGTCGCTGCGCTGAGGCGCCGCTACGCGACCGACGCGGCCCGCCTCGACCAAGAGGCCGCTGGTCTCCCCATGCGCGTCGATGCGCAGCCGTCGGCAGGGTCGGTCTCGACGGCCACCGCCGACACACCGGGCTCGAAAGAGGAGCGCCGCATCTACACCGACCTCGGCTCTGACCTGCAGGCGCTAATCGATTCGCGCGACAACCGCGAGTGGGCGATCGAGATCCGCGGCTGGCGCGACGCGCTCCTGCACGAATTCGCCGAGGGCACGGCGGCGGCGCGGTTTGCCCATGACCCGGCCATGCGCGATCGCGGGTTCCTGTCCGTGCGCCGCCTGGGTGAGTACGCGCGCGTCGCGCGCCTGGTCGGTGTGCTGAACCTGATCATGAATGACGACTATCGCCGGCTGGCTGCCACACTCGACGATGGCGCCAACGTCGTCAGGATCCTGATGGGTGAAGCGTTGTACGACGCCGGGCTCAGCGAGGGCGGTCTGATTATCCAGGTCCCGCTCGTGGACATGCGGCAGCGCCGCGACGCAGTGGTCGGTTCGTTGCGCCGGTTGGGCGGGATGAGCGAGGCGGCCTTTGACGGCGACTGGGGCGATGACGTGGCGGCGTATCGCGGTCTGCTCGACGAGATCGATGATCGCAGCGCCCCAGAGCTGAACGTCTATTTGCGAGAGGAACTGCTCGCTGCGATCCTCGACAGCCTGGTCGGGTCGGTGTCGCGGCGGGACTCGGAGTCGCTGCGACAGGTGGCCGCGACCGCGCCGGTGGAGATCGCGCGGATGCAGCGGCTGCTCGACATCATCGCCAACCGCGTCCAGAACCAGCCGCAAGCCCTGGCCCCAGCGCTGGCCGCGTTCGCCGAATCACTGCGGCTGTTCATCGTGGCCTTCAGGCAGGAGCGCAACGCGGCCCGATTGATCGACCTAGCGATGCCGCTGCCGATGGCGGCACAACAGCTCGACGAGGCCGATGGCGAGGGCCGTCAGGTCTTGCTCGAGCTCGTGCTCGCGCGCGGCGCATACGCGCGCGAAGTCGATTGCTTCCTCGCGTGCTGTGGCGGCGACACCGACGATCTCAAGTTTCAGGTGAAGCTCGACAAGTTCCTGTCGATGCTCGATCGCGCAGTGGACCTGTATTGCCTCGGCGATTCGCAGGGGCTCGAGGAGAAGCGCGCGGGTGTGTTCAAACTGGTCGGTGATGTCCTGAGTAACGACGCAGAGATCTCAGGACGCCCCGCCACCGATCCACTTCGGGTATCCCTGGAGAAGCTCCGTGCGGCGCTCGGCCGTGCCGTGCCGACCGCAGAGCTCGTCAAGCAGGTGCTCAACGAACAGTTCGCCGAGGAGAGCGACTGGAAAGCCCTTGTGAAGTCGCTGGCCCCCAACTGCGTCGGCGGACGCGTCGATCCGTTTGCGGCGACGGAAGCCTTGCTCAATGCCGCGGCGTCAGGGCTGTCGGCTCAGCACGTGGACGACATCGAGCGGCTGCCGTCGATGCGCTTTAGCCTGCAGCGCATCGCGGACAACACAGGTAGAGGGGGCTACGGCACGACGACTGCGCTGCCGCCTTCACCAGCCCCGCCTCCGCCGGCGACGCCCAGGCTGCGGCCCTCGGCGGATGTTAAGAAATTCTTCAAGCAGCTGAGTAACTTCAAGGACGCGAACGATCTGTACCAGAGCGTGCAGCAGGCCTCGACTCGCGATCAGTGGAACAATCTGAAAGCGCTGCCCGACCTGAACGCGATGCTGCGCGACGACGAAGTGCGCACGATTGACGAGCTCATGACCTACAACGATCCAAAGCAAATCGACGAGGCCCGGGTTCGCGATGTGTGCAAGCAGGTTCTCTCACGATAGCGGGCCAGTTAACGACAACGGCAAGGTGACGCCATGAGTCTGAAAACCAAAGAAGAACTTCAGCGGCTGTTCACGCAATTCGTCCGTGACTCGCTGACCGGATTACCACCTCAGGATCGCGCGCGCTATCAGGAGGAGTTCCAGCGGCGTGCCGACGAACTGCTCCAGAGCGGTGCCGATGGGGGAGGGCCGACGGCCTTTCTCGATCTGATCGGGCTCGGCGCGAAAGGGCCCGTGACGTTCGACGAGATCAGCTCGCCGCGGATCCTGCCCGACTTCGCCGACTCCGTCGTGCAGAGTCAGCTGCACGCGGCGGCGGAGCTCTATTTCATTTACCAGCACGAGCGGATGAAGGTGTTCCAGGTCGTCCGCGTGCTGCATCGTCTCTTCCACGACGGACGCATGCGCATCCAGCGCGGCCCCGGCGCGCGCGCGTTGTATCTGGTCGAGAAACACGAGCCGTTGCGCTACAAGGCCCGCGATCGCATGCTCGCGTATCGCCGCGCCTTCAACTACGGCACGCTGGCGCCGCCGAGCGGGGCGGTGGTGTATCGCAACTTCCATCGGCAGTTCGTCGCTTTCAATGCCGCGCTCGCCCAGTACTTCCGTGACCTGCTGATTGGCGAAGTCATCCGCGGCAGCCAGGGCATCGATCAACGGCCGTTCGGCAGCCAGGCGACGATTCAGCGGCTCGGCACCGACCTGCGGTGGGGACTCGATCGCGCCACTTACGGCAACCTCTATTCGCTGGCGGTTGAAGTCGGCAACTATCTGAAAGTCGTGCTCGACATGCTCGAGACGCCCGACATCAAGAAGGCGTTCGACGCGAATACCAAGTGGGACGTCATCGAGTTCGTTTCCGAGCGCTATCTGGGCGGTCAGGCCGAGATTTCGCAGCGGGTCAAGATGGCGGACGCCGGACGACGGCTGCTCGAGTTCATCGCCGACGAACCGTTCTCGGCGCGCGACTTCAACCTGTTCCAGGCGCAGGTGCAGCCGCTAGGTCCGGTGGCCGAAGAGTGGATCGCGGCGTACCGCATGGTGCCCGAGGGCCGCAGCTTCCCGGGCATCACGCCGGCGCTGCGCGCCATGCTGGGAGTGAATGCGCCGCCGTCAACGATGGCTGCGCGGTAACGGCGCTCGAATGTGGAGGCCCCCAACCGAGATGGAGCGGACAGTCCCGCGACCGCCGTTTGTGGTGGATGCCCGGCTGGCACTCTCGCAGCACGGCCAGCTCTCCGTCGCCCGTCTGGCCCGAGAGTTTCAAGTGTGGCTGCCGCAAGAGCTGCACCGCATCCTCCGCAACCCACAGGCGTACCTCGACGACCCCAGTCAGCTCGTCGAGCGCCCGTACTGCGGCGCATTGCGGAAACTCGATCTCGACGGTGAGGCCGATGTCATCGGCCGCGAGCTGTCGCAGTGGGACCGGCGTCCCAAGGAGGACGACTTGGCAGCCCTTCCTCTCTACTATCTCGGCGAACGGGCCGACGAATGCCTCCTGCCGGCCCAAGTCGATCGACGTCTGCGCGAGCGATGCGAGCAGCTGCAGCGCGGTCTGCACCTGGCGATGAACCATTCGGGCTACGACCTGCCGCGGGGCGAGGTCGTCGGCGCGTGCATTCGCGATGCGGTGGCATTGAGCGCGGCGCTCGAGCCGTATGGCGCCATCCTGCTGACACGGCTCGAATCCGACGCTGAGGGCGCACCAGCGCTCTGTGATTATCTCGATGCGTGGGGCATTTCGACCGCCGAAGCGCCACGCAGCGGGCCGGCACTGCGATGGCTGCGTGAGGTGCTCGCCCAGTCGGGGCTCGCACCACTCACCTGGGCTGGCGTGCCACTCGCCGTCGTCCACGTCATCGTCGCCGGCTTTCCCGTACTCGGCGGCGTCGATCGTGGCCTCGACGATGACGCGGTCGCCCGGCTGTGGGCGGGCGCGTCGATCTTCTGGCATCGGGTGTAGCCATGGTGGGTGATGTACGTCGGATTGCTCCGCCGCCGCGGCGCGCAGATGCGCCGAGGACGAACGTCGAATCGCTGGTCGCGCTCGCGGTCTCGGGACAGATCGCCAATGCACTCGTACGCGGCGGCGCCTACCGAATCGGCCGCGACGGTGTGTTGCGCATCGTGCCGGGCACGGGCGGCATCGCGCTGAACAAACGCGTCGGCGATCGCGCGGTGGGGCTCGTCGCCGATCACGTCGAACCCGGCGTATCCGTGCGCAACAACGATCGCGAGGCGGGTGGCAATCCCGGCGGGCCGAATCGCGGCCTGCTCCTGTACTCCTGCATCGGCAACCTGGCGACGGTTGTCTCCGGCCCGGCGTCAGGTGCGGTGGGGACGGTAACCGGCAAGCACGGCGGCATCAACAACCTGCTGGTGGATTTTCCGCGGCACGTAATTCGCCGGCTGCGCATCGGCGATCGCATTCAGGTCACCGCAGTAGGACAGGGACTCGCCCTGCCCGACTTTCCCCAAGTGCGCGCGATGAACCTCGCGCCTCGTCTGCTGGCCCGTTGGGGCGTGCGTGGACATGGATCGCATTTGCACGTGCCGGTGACACACATCGTGCCCGCCGGTGTCATGGGCTCTGGCCTTGGCAAGCAGGAGGGTGTCTTCGGAGACACTGACATTCAGCTGTCCGATCTCGACCTGCGTCAGCGATTCCGGTTGCACGCGCTGCGCTTCGGCGATCTAGTCGCCATCTGCGGGATGGATGCACGATTCGGCGCCAGCCGACGAGGCGGTGCGATCACGGTTGGCGTCGTCGTCCACTCCGACAGCAACGTGGCCGGTCACGGGCCTGGTGTTACGCCTCTGCTGGTATCTGCGGCGGGCGGGATCCTTCCCCTGTATTCACCCGATGCGAACATCGCCTCGATTCTTGGTCTCAGGCAGCGCATCGCGCCGGCGATTCCTCCCGGTCCAGAGGAACGATCACTCGTATGGAGACGTGCCGTACGTCCCGCCCTCGCGGCTGTTACTCCTTCACGGTAATCACGCTGTAGCAGCGAGAGACCATCGCCGCGCGTGTGTCCACGCCGAGCTTGGCAAAGATTCGCCGCAGATGCGTGGACACGGTCCACTCGCTGATGCGAAGGACGTCGGCGATCTGCTTGTTGACCTTGCCGTCTGCGACGAGCGCCACGATCTGCAGCTCGCGCGGCGTGAGGAACTCCGCTGCCGAGACCAACTCTTCTGGTCGGTCCTCGGGCTCGATTGGCACGAGACGATAGCGTCGCTTGCCGACCGTGAGCTCGCGCGGCGCGAGCGCGTCGTGCGACCCGTCCTCGCGGAGGGATCCGACAAAACTGAGCACCTTCTTGCCTGTATCCGATCCAAGGGCCTTCGCCATGAGCCCCTCCCCGACGTTGGTGTCGTCCGACGAACTGGTTTCACGCAGCCGTCAATTCCGGAGACGACGAGATCCGCAGGACTTCGCTCGAGTCGTGTTCACGGCTCAGGCTCTGCAGTAGTCGTACGAGCGCAGTCAGCCAGGCGTCTTGGTCGTTCTCGGGCCGATATCGTGTGTGGACTGTGTGCATGAGCCGCACCGCCGCGCGCCGGCCGTAGCGGCGGATCAGGTACAGCAGCACGGCCATATGGGGTGCTGACTTCAACGTATCAACAGTGAGGGTGTCGCGTCCCGCGGACGGATTCCACGGCTGGAAGAGGACCGGTGTCACCCAGGTGGCCAGCACCGTATCGAGCTGCGCCTTCTGCGCCGATCGGTCGCGTCCGGCGCGGGCCAGCGCCGCGAGGAGGCGCGGCTCGGAGGCAATGGCCCACTCCGCACCTCGCCCGTCCACGGTGCTACCGTCAATCTGTACGCGCAGCAGCGGACCATCGGCCACGTCGATACCAAACGCCGCGAGATAGCTTGCGAACGTCTGCGGCGACTGACGCTTCCACTGCTGCAGACAGCCGGCCAGCTCCGCCCCGGTGAGTCCCCAGAAACCCCAGCTGAGAGCCTCGCGCTCCGTGCCGCGCAGATTGACCGCATCGAACGGGCACCCGAACCACGACGCCACGAACTCGAACGCACGCATCACATGATCGGGCAGGCCGATCTCCCTGCCAGCCGCGTCGAGAGACGCGCACCGGCTACGCACCGCGACCGTGCCGCGATGTTGAAGCTGGCCGCTCGCTTGCGAGAGGGAAATCGAGCCGCCAATCTGGTCTGTAAACGTCGTCAGGAGGCCGGTTGACTTCAGCGGCAGCTGGTCGGCGTTGAGGTGCGTCGGTGTCGACGGTATTTCGGTCTCAGTCTCGCCTTTCGGCGGAAGCGCATCCGGGAAGCTGTCGGGCTTTTCTCCCGAATCGTGCTCGAATCCTTGAATCCAGTGCTCCACAAGCTGCATGACGTCCTCTTCGGGTGGCAGCAGCAATGAGGACGGAATTCGGAGTTCTGATTCTTCTCGGGCCATGAGTACCTCCACGTCGCAGCTGTCCAGGCGGAACTCCTATGTCACAACAAGACTGGCCCCCCGACTAGTCGCTCGTTCTTGGTAGCAGACGGCGCGAGGCACCCAATCGACGGCTGTGAGGAGACCGGAGCATCGCGACGTGCGGACACCGAGGAAATGTGTTACCTGCGAGTGAATTGCAACGAACGGAGGAACTCAACCTAGCAATCTGCGGTAGGGGCGTCAAGCGAATGAGACGGCAAGAAGAGCCGTATTTTTGGCCAGCGCGAATGACGATTTTTGTTACGAGGACCCCAGCGCTCGTCTGAGCGCGGCGAGCGCCGTCGAATCTTTGATGAACAGCTGCGCCCGAAGGAACTCTTCCACGTGCGGTGGAAGAACGCGTGAGTCGCGGCGCGATCCGCCCAACGAAAGCAATCTGCTCAGAGTGCGCCTGTCGACGACATCCAGTGAGTCCTGCGGGCGCGCGCCGTCCCTCTCGTGACGGATAACTGCGCGCAGGACGCGCGCGAAGTCGAGCGAGCGTTTCGAGGACAGACCCACCATCTGACACCAACTCTTGAGCGTCCCCGGCGAGGCGCCAACGACGCGCCCCCAGCTCTGAAGCGTCTTCGGATCGCTCGGTGCATCAATCACTCGGACGACGACTCGTGCCCACCTGGAGGCTGCGTGTGCCACCGGCGTCCTCGCGTCCGCGTCTGCCGACTCTCTGTGTGTCGATGGACTCGCGGCGAGCCCGAGCTCCACCACGCGCACGATGTCTTCGCCAATGAGCGGCTTCTCGACGTAGTCGATCGCGCCGAGCTTGATGGCCTCGACGGCCGATCCGACGCTGGCAAATCCTGTGACGACGACCAAGGGCGTCTGGATGTGTTGCTCGCGAAGTTGTCGCAACAACTCCAGGCCAGAGATGTCTTTGAGACGAAGGTCGGCAAGAATGACGTCGGGCTGTCCCTCGCGGCCCAGCCTGATACCCTCGCGGCCACAGCTGGCCGTCAAGACGTCGAAGCCCGCATGGCTCAGGATCCCCTTCCAACCTTGAAGGGTGCCATGGTCATCATCGACTAGCAGAACCCGCGACATGATCCACTCTTTGCTCGTTCGGGGGGCCTCGCCATTTTAACTATCGACTTCGAGCGAGAGCGGTGAAGTCTGAAGTTCTGTGAAACTCCAGACTGTCAATGACGACGTCCCGAGCGTTTCTGTTTTCGCCTTTGTCTCTCGGTTAATGACTGGAACCCCCGGGTCTGCTCTGGCCTGACGAGGTTCCGGCGCATCTGCCAACCCGAGGGCTGGCGGGCGAATCCAGGCAGAGGAACCAGTTCCTAAGCTGTCATAAATAAACCGCTTACAGAGTGGGACTCGATAGCGACCGAGCGTTTTATCCGGCGGTGCTGATTGAATACTCCAGCGGCCGTCGTGAAGGCTCACGGAACCTGTCCCGGTTGTTGAAAGATCGCCGTGCCGGTGCGGGCGAAGTAATCTGAACGCTCACTCCGCCGCGCCCGCCATGGCACCGTCAGCGGCGGCTGGTCGGCTGGTGTGACTTTCACGGTTCCGACGATCTGATCGCCCTCGACCTTGCCGCTGAACTCGTGCCGCGTGAGCCCCAATTGATCGAGTGTGATGTTCAGCGCAAAGGCGATGTCGGCGCCGCGCAGCGTCACTCCCTCGAGCACCTCGCGGCGGTCACCGGTGCGTGCGACCCCCTCGACCTTCTGGAAATGCTGTTCGACGAAAGACGAATAGCGAACCCGCCTGCCTGCGACGCTCAGCTCCCACTCCCAGGCCCCTGCGACGCGGGCCGGCACAATCCACATGTAAACGGGGAGCCCGTCCACGTCGACCTGGTCGACTTCGTCGGCTTGCCATGTGCCGAGATCCCAGGTGCTGGTCAGCACTCGCGTGCCGGGAGCCGCGCGTTCGAGGATGATCGGCCGCAGCAGCCGCATGAGATCTGGAAACAGCCACATGGTCACGACCGTCGCGTCGCGAAGGTCCACGTCGAACGCGTTCAGGTGCTCGAAGCGGACGCGGTCCGCCACGCCTTCGTTCCTGGCGCGTTGATTGGATTCCTCAACGAGCTTCGCATCGATATCGACCCCACGGCCGCGCAGCCGCTGGTTCATGCGCGCGGCGGTAAGCGGTATCAGGCCATTGCCCGATCCCAGGTCCACGACGACGTCGTCGTCGCGGAGGCGGGCGAGTGTCAGCATCCGCTCGACGCTCTCCGGCGAGCTTGCGTGGAAGAACGAGAACCGTTCCTGGGACCGCGTTGAAGCGACCGTCAAGACGGCGAACATGGTCACGAGCACGACACGTGTGAACATGAGCGTTTTCACCTCCGTGAACCGTCGTCAAGCCCCGCCTTGAGATCGGCGTGCAGCAGACGATGAAAAAGATGCTCTCCGGCCTCGCGGCGAACTGACAGCCGGCCGGCCTCATACGCCTGCGAGCGGAGACCGCGCTGCACGGAGACGCAGATCGAGAGGTCCTCCAGCTGAATCTGATGGCTCACGTCGATGCTCGCCCGATTCCGCGTGCCGGCATCCGTCGACACATCGTCGAAGTAGAAATCGAAGATCACGTCGGTCCTGTCGACGCTGCGCGGAATCACCAGGTTGGTATCCATCGCGCGACCATAGCAGTTGATCATGAAGTTCGGATAGATCCAGTAGTAGGCCGCGCGGTCACCCTGTCGTGCGGCTCCTGTCAACGAGTCGGCGCCTTCCTTGCTCATCGGGCTCGACTGCAGGCAGAAGCGCTCGCCGGTCTCGATGGTGTACTCGTTGTAATTCAATACGCTGTCGAGGCCACGGTGCACGAGCGGAATGTGATAGCCGCCATCGAGGTAGTTGTCGACGAACACCTTCCAGTTGCAATCGAGCGAGTAGTGGCGTCGCTCCATCCAGTGCAGATCGCCCAGTCCCAGCGTGTGAAGCTGCTTCGACAGGTCGGCTCCGAGGTAATCATCCAGCGAGGAACCATCTGTGGCGGTCCTGGCGAACACCCACTTCTGTGAGACCGCGCAGTCGATCGGCACGAGGCCGTTCGCGGAGCGCTCGAAGTCACACACATCGGCAAAATCCGGCGTTCCCTTGAGCGTGCCGTCGAGGCCGTAGGTCCAGCCGTGATACGGACACCTGAACTGCCGGGCTGAGCCGGCGCCATCCGCCACGACCGCCGCCGCATGATGACGGCAGACGTTGAAGAAGCCGCGCATGGTGTCGTCGTTGCCTCGAGCGACGAGGATCGGCTCGCCATTCGAAAACTCGGACGCAACGTAATCCCCCGGCGCACGCAGTTCCTCGATCCGGCCGGCGACCTGCCACGAGTTTGCGAAGACGGTGCGACGCTCCAGTTCGAAGACTCGCGGGTCTGTGTACCACGCCGCAGGGATGGTATGGGCCTGGGCGAGAGGTGCATCTCGCCGATACGCGTTGATGATCTGCTCGAGCGGGTGCGGCCAAGCTCCCATCACATTCTCCCGTCGTGCTCGAGTTCGAGGTCCTCGTTCGGATGATTGAACCGCGCTCGAATGGTGACGCCGATGTTGCGAACCAGGACGCGCCACGTGAGAACGAGCGCTGTGCCGCACAACGCGGTTCCGCCGAGCATCAGGCTGATCACCACAATGTCCCATAGTGGCCGGTGGTTGTATAGCCACGGAAAGTCGAGGGAATGCAGGCCGTGGTAGAGCCAGCGGTTCACCCATCTGCGCGCGCTGTACTGGCCGGCGATGGCGGCCGTTTTGGGGTCGATGTAGTACCGGGTCCCCACCGAGTCGTTCAAGCGGGCGTAAACAACAGGCAGAGGGCGCTCTCGCCGTCGATCGAGGTAGTACGCGTCGTACTCCTCAAGAATGCGCAGGTCGGCGAGATTCGATCCGAACGCATTGCGTACGACGCGCAGCACGTCTGCGGGGTCGAGTGTCGTCATGGGGTCGCCATGAAGCGGGATCAACCGAGTCTCTCCACGCCCGTTGGTCACAAGGTAGAGCGGCTCGCCCGCAAAGGACGTCGACTCGAGCTCCTTCGCATCGAAGCCCTGAACGGCCGCAATCGCGTTGCGCGGTGTTCTGTCTGCGTACGCCGCCAACGGCATTGCGCGGGCGCCACGTAATGCGATCTCCGCATTCACCCCGCCTGTGCGTCCAGGGCCGCCACCGCTGGTCGCTTCCGCAGGCGCCGGAACCGTCAGGTCTGTCAGGAGATTCATGGCTGGAAAGGGTCCCATCGATAGCAAGCCGCTGAACGCCCAGGTGATCGCGACCACGCCGAAGGAGAGCCCGGTAATCGCGTGCCACCGTTTCCACCCGCGATAGGGGATGCCTGTAGGAGCGCCCGCGTGCCGGTACTTTTGTTTCGGTGAATACATCCAGACAATGATCACGACGCCCATCAGCGCAGCGATCGTGCCGAAGAGCGATGACCACACGACGAACGAGAACCATGCAGCCTGATGCTTGCGAAGCGGCGTGAAATAGAACCAGTGTGGAATCGCACCGAGATACGCCCAGAACCGTGATGCCGTCGTCGTGTACTGTGCGACTTCAGCGGTGTTGCCATTCACATACACTTGCTGGCCATCGGACCACGAGTATTTGAACAGCGGCCGTACGGTTCGAAGGCCCCCGACCGTCCATTGGTCGACTTCTTCGACGGATTGCTTCGTCGCTTCGGTCAGCGGTCGTCCCGCCCATGCGGCCGCCGCGCGATCGATCATGGCAGCGTCCACGTTGTGTTGGACGGTCCCATCATCCGCGTAGACCATCGCGGGGCCGCCCCCACGACCACTGCCATCGCGACCTCCTCCGTCGCCGAAACGATAGACAGGTCGGCCGTCGAAACTACTCAGACGCACGTGCGCGCCGCTCTGATCGCGGTTGAGCGCAGCGAACGCCTGTTCGGGCGACACGGTAATCCGCGCCGGATCAAGCGTCGGTGCACGCTGAAGCCGGTCTTCCGTGCTGATGCCAGGGAAGCTCCAGTACATCATCACGATCCCGGAGACGAACCAGATCAGGAACACGACCGAGAGCGCCACTCCCAGCCACCGGTGGACGACGATGAGCGATCGCTTGAGGCGTGCGGATGGGCGCGGCTCCGAGAGCGTCATCACTTATGGGGATCGCGATCGTTAAAGAGGTTGCGCTCCGATCTTAGCCGTATTGCTGAGGGCGCGGTCATCACATCACGGGTGCAATATGGAACAGCCACCCGGGCGCGGCTTCGCCACCATCACTCGTAGCTGGAAAATGGCGATGCACACAAGAACGGCCCTGGGCAAGGCGGCCTTTCGGCATACTGGTGGGCGCACGAGGAGGACGAATGACAGACGATAAGAAGAAAGGTTTTGCACAGATAGTGTCCGAGTGGTGGCAAACCGACCAGAACTTACACGTTCTGACGTTCTTCTGCCTGTTCGAGTTGGCATTCGGGTTCGTCGCTCTTGTTTACCAGGTACCGGTTGAGAAAGGCACTGCCATTCTCTGGGGAGCCGGCTGTTTCTGGGTGGGCATGTTGGGCGGTTTTGTGTTCGCTATCCCGAAGGTAGCTGTTTCAAATCCGCGCACGCAAGATTCCGAGCCAGCGACTCCGGTGCAAAGGACAGTTCAAGACGAGAAGCTCGCCGACCAAATCAGATCCAGGCATAGAGTGTCAGACGTGAATACGAACTTGGGAGAAATCTCTGACTGGCTCACTAAGACGATCGTTGGCGTCGGCATGGTTGAGCTGACAAAAGTCCCCTCGCTATTGCATCGGCTAGGCACTTACATAGCAGGCGGTATCCCGTCAGTCCCAAACGGTAACTCTCTCGCGCTCGCTTTAGTGTGCTACTTCAGCGTGTTCGGCTTTGTGAATGGCTACCTGTACACCAGAATGTTTGCAGCACCTGCGTTTAGAAGGGTCGATGAGCTCTCCAATCGTGAAGCGTCTGTTCACTGAAGATTGTACCAATCGCTCAGATTCGGACTCGCCCTTGCGCTCAGGCCCGACGAACTGGCGCGGTTCGGTGGCGCTGTCGACAACGTCGATCGGGGACTTGCAGGTCGGCTGGATGCGGATAAAGAAGATCGACTACCTGCCTCGTTGAGCAGGAATCAAGTACTGCGAAGCGTTTCGATGGGATCGACAGAAGCGGCCCGGCTTGCAGGGACGACGCTCGCGAGGATCGCTCCTCCAGCAAGGGCCGCACCTGAGATTGCATACGTAAGCGGATCCAACGCCGTAACGTCATAGAGAAGCGGCGAGATCCAGCGCGAAAGAGCTGCCGAGGCGACGAGTCCTAGAATGCCACCGGCCGAGGTGAGTAGCAGGCCTTGCCGAAGGAAGAGGGCGCGCACCGTCCCAGGTTGCGCGCCGAGTGCGAGCCTGATCCCCACCTCCTGACGCCGTCTGGCCACCGCGTAGGCAAGCACTCCATAGACGCCGACGGACGCGAGCGCCAGAGCCATCGCCGCGGCGACGCCGATGAGCGTCACGGTAAACGAAGTCTGCGCAAGCGATTTGCGGTACGCATCGTCGAGTGTACGAACGTCGGCGAGCGGCACACTCGCGTTGACCGCGTGAATCGCAGCCGCCACTTCTTTCAAGAATGCCTGGCTGCCCGCGCGGCTGCTGCGGATCGCCAACGTCACCGCGCGCCGAACCGTCGTCGAACCGTCAGGCCCTGCCTCGACTCCAGCGCGCGCATAGACGGTTGGCGGGGCAGGTTGGTGGAGGCCATCGGCATGGATGTCCTCTACGACGCCGATGACTTCGGTTAACGGGCCGTCCCGGCCGATCCGAATGCGCTTCCCAATCGCCTCTTGCGGCTCCCTCCAGCTCTCGCGCGCCATGTTCTCAGATACGATGGCGAGCCGCCGTTCATCGAAGACATCGTTCCAGGTGAAGTCTCGACCATAGAGCAGCCGGGAGCCTTGCGCCGCGAACAAACCTGGCGAGGCGTGCCGATATCGCCGGTTCGGCGGCATCCGGTCCGGAGCCGTCACACCTTCGACAGCGATGACCACACCGTTGCGGTTGTTCTCGAGGGGCAGCGCGGAGGCAAAACCCACCGCGGCGACGCCCGGTATGGCTGCAAGTCTATCCACCATGTCTTTCTGCAATCGAATCACGTGGTCCGGTTCTCGAGCCAGAACCGGAGGAAGCGAGATGCGGACCATCTGGATCTCGTCGGGCCGGGTGAAGCCAGGCTCCACGCGCTGAATCGCGAGGAGCGTCCGGACCATGAGTCCCGACGCAACCAGCAGCATCAAGGCCATAGCGACCTGGCCAACGACAAGGATCTGTTGCCCGCGAAGTTGTCCTCGAGTTGCCGTCGCTCCGCGCGTGTTCTCGACGCGGCCCGGCGCTCCCCGCGCGATAACGGCTACCATTCCGAACACGACGCTCGTCCCGAGCGCGAGAAGCAGCGCGAACGCAACCGCGGCCGGCCCGATCGAGATTTCGTGCAGCCTCGGCAAGCCGGCCGGGCCGAGGGCGACGAGGAATCGGACTCCGACGTAGCCGAGGCCGAGGCCGAGGGAGCCGCCCATGAGTCCCAAGGTGATGCTCTCGGTGAGTTGCTCTCGCGCGATCCTGCTCAGCCCCGCACCGAGCGCAGCGCGGACTGCGAACTCCTGCTGGCGTGAGTGGGCCCGAACCAGGACGAGGTTCGCGACGTTCGCGCCGACGAGCAACATGAGCAGGCCGAGAGCGCTCATGATGACGCGGAGCGTCAGCGAGACCTCTCCGATTACGTCGTTCTTCAAAGGCCGGGCGTTGGACGTGACCGCCAACTGCGCCAGCATTCTGGTTGCACCAGCGGATTCGGCCCAATTGGTCCAGACGCGATCGATGTCCGCGTTGGCCTGCGCAACACCAATGCCTCGTTTCAACCTGCCAATGCCGCTGTAGCTGAACTCATCGGGCCGGGTAGAGGCGAGACGCTGCGCGAGAAAGATGTCAGGCGAGAGGTCGACGAAGCGGAAGTTCCGCGGCATCACGCCAACAACCTGGTGCGGGACGAAGTCGATGACGACGGTTTGGCCGAGAATCTCGGGGTCTGCTCCAAATCGTCGTTCCCAGTAGCCGTGGCTGAGAATCGCCGTTCGCGCGCCGCCTGGTGAATCCTCCTCCGGCGAGAACCAGCGGCCGAGCGAAGCGGGTATGCCGAGCGCGGGGAGGACACCTTGCGTAACCGTCACCGTCGCAACCTGTTCGGCCTCGCCGCCTCCCGTCACGGTGGCGGCGCCGGAGTTCCATACGCCGAAGTGCTGGAAGGCCCGGCAATCACTCTGGCAGGCCGCGGCCATCCCGGGTGAGAGGCCCGCATCCTCGTAGACCTGCCCGCTGATCGTCAGCCGGTTGTAGATGCCCACCAGCGCGTTTGCGTGAGGATAGGGCAGCGGCTGGATCAGCACTCCGTGGACCACGCTGAAGATCGCGGTGTTCGCGCCGATCCCGAGCGCCAGCGAGAGCACGACCGTCAAAACGAATCCGGGATGGGTGCGGATCAGGCGCGCGGTATGACGCGTCGTGCGCAGGATGTCTTCGGCAAACGTGACGGTGTTCATTCCGTAGATCTCCTCAATCTCATTGATATCTCAGCAACGGAAGGGCACCAACCGTTCGGATTCGTCTTGCCACAAGCCCGCGGGTGGCGTACCGCAGATCTTTTCCGAAGCCTTTCATGGCGTCCTCCTGACCTTAGATACATCAATCCGTACCGGTCGTTAGACGGCACCGCGGGGTGTTCAGTTGCTGCTGAGCGCCGACAAAGGGGAACTAGGCGGTCGTTACCAGCAGGGTGGCCAGTGGTATTCGCTGCGCCGCACTCCAGAGGTCAACTCAACTCACAGCCATGCTACAGTTCGCACGAGGGCGAGCCATGCAGCCAATACCGCTGGTCGATTTGTTCGTGGTCTTGTTCATCGTGATCCTGATTGTCAGCTTCACCAACTTCCGGCCTAACTGGCCCAGAGGGCCACGCGGCCCATTCGGCTCCTAACCAGGCTGACCTGAAGGTCAGCACGACGAATGGTTTTCCCTGGGCCGACCTGAAGGTCGGCACTACGACCAATCAGCACAATGGATGACGATGCATATGCGCTTTCTGCGCGCGAATGAATCATGAAGTTTCTTGTCTTAGGGGCCGGAGCGATTGGTGGCTACTTTGGTGGCCGGCTCGTCGAGAGTGGCGCCGACGTGACGTTTCTCGTCCGCCCGGGCCGTCGCGACCAGCTCGAGCGCGATGGTCTCTGCATCGAGAGTGCGCTCGGAAACATGTCGCGGCCTGTGCGCACCGTACTGGCCGATTCGATTGCGCTACACTACGACGTCGTGCTGCTGACGTGTAAGGCCTATGACCTGCAGTCGTCGATCGACGCGATTGCACCAGGCGTGGGGCCACAGACCGCGATTATTCCCATGCTCAACGGCCTCGCGCACTTCGCAGTCCTTGACGCACGCTTCGGCGCCTCCCGCGTCATGGGAGGCACGTGCATGATCGATTCGATCCTTGGACGCGACGGAGTCGTGCGTCACGGGGGCACGTTGCAGCGCCTGGTGTTCGGCGAGCGCGATGGTCAGCGATCGCCGCGGGCCGAGGCCGTCGCCGCCGTGATGGCTGGCACGGCCATCGACTGGACACTGTCGGATGACATCGACCAGGTGCTGTGGGAGAAGTTGGTATTTCTCGCCGCGATGGCCTCGTTGACGTGTCTGTTCCGCGGCAACGTGCGCGAAATCATGAGTGCGCCAGGCGGTCGCGAGGCCATGGAGCGGGCGATCGCCGGCAACGCCGAGATTGCGGCGCACGAAGGGCATCCGCCGAGCGCCGCCGGCCTCGATTTCGCGAGAACCCGACTGACCGATCCGGCGGGCCCGTGGAGCGCCTCCATGCTGCGGGACCTCGAGGGGGGCGGACGCGTCGAGGCCGATCACGTCGTTGGTTGGATGCTCGACCGGGCCCGGCGGCACGGCGTCGACGACACGCTCCTCTCGCTCGCGTTCACCCATCTCAAGACGTTCGAAGCACGTCGGGACGCCAACCGCCTGCCAGGCCGCTAGCGAAGTTGGCGGCGGAAAAAAGCCCAGCGCAATCAGGAATCAAACAGATGCCGTGGGGTATGTCCCCACGGCATCCGCTTGCCTATCATGCCGGGTCGAGGCACTCGTAGTAGTTGATTAACCCGAAGTAAGTCCACGGTTCACCGCCCAGGCATGGTTGGCCATGGTAGAGGTCGGGACGTAGAAACCGTGCGCGGTCAAGGAACTTGTGGTCAAGCGTGAATGCCGTGATGTGGTAGGTCGGTGCTCCTCCATTATCGGGAATGGGCGGAATCGAAGGAAGGCCGAGGCCTGGAGCTGCGCAGATTATGCGGTCGGGCAGTGTCAAACAGGCCCAGCCGGCCTTCGCGAGCGTCTCGTCGGTAACTCCGCCGGCGAGCGCCGAGCCCTTCAGCACGCTGGGAACGTCCCGTGCTGACAACGCGCCGAGCTCTTCGCCTTGTGCCAGGTTGCTCGTCCGCATCGCACTCGGTCCCGACGGCGATGTGCACGCTCCCATTCCCAGTCCCGCAAACACCACGAACACGCTACAGGCGCGATAGCGCAAAACGCTTTTCATGACGCATCTCCTTTTCTGCTTGATCGATCACTGGCCGGGTTAATCCGGCTCACTTGCTACGAATAAGGAAACCGCCGCTGGAGGTTACAGCTCACTGGGTGGGGGGACATAGAATGGCTGCTGCCGACCCGGCCAAAATGCCAACTTGCCCTCGTTGCCAAGCCGTATTGGCGTCCGACGATCCCGCCGGACTGTGCCCGACCTGCCTGATCCAGGGCGCACTTGGGAGCTCCGGTGCGGACGAGTTCAGGACTGAGACGGCTGGCCCCGCCACAGCCGTGGCGCGAGATAAGGACTTCGGCCGCTATCAGGTCATCCAGGCCCTGGGCGAAGGGGGGATGGGTACCGTCTACCTGGCAGAACAGTTGGAGCCCATTCGCCGGCGCGTGGCTCTTAAAGTTGTGAAGCTCGGAATGGACACCGCCCAGGTGCTCGCCCGCTTCGACAACGAGCGGCAGGCACTCGCGATGATGGATCACCCCAACATCGCCCACATCTTCGACGCCGGCGCGACCGCCACAGGCCGCCCGTACTTCGTGATGGAGTACATCGAAGGGGCGCCGATCACCCAGTATTGCGATCGCGAGCGGGTCGCTACCAAAGAGCGGCTTGCGTTGTTCCTCGCGGTCTGCCGTGCGGTCCAGCACGCGCACCAGAAGGGCGTGATCCACCGTGACCTGAAGCCGTCGAATGTGCTGGTGATGGAACAGGACGGCGCACCGATTCCCAAGGTGATCGATTTCGGCATCGCAACGGCCACCGACAAATGGGCCGTCGAGAACACGCTGCTCACGCAGTTCGGTCAGATCATGGGGACGCCGGAGTACGCCAGCCCGGAACAGGTGGACCCGATCGCCGGAAACGTCGACGAGAGCTCGGACGTGTATTCGCTGGGCGTGCTCTTGTACGAACTGCTGATTGGCGCTGTGCCTTTCGACACGGCGGCGCTGCGCAACGCAGGTCTGGCCGAAATGCTGCGGGTCATCCGCGAAGAAGACGCGCCCTCGTTGTCTCGCAGGCTCACCTCGATGGGCGCGGCGGCGGCCGACATTGCCGCGCGCCGCCGAACCGATCCGGTTTCGCTGCGACGCCTCGTCGACGGCGACGTGAACTCGATCACGATGAAGGCTCTGGAGAAGACACGCGCGCGGCGCTACGCGTCGGTGTCAGACCTCGCCGCAGATATTCAGAGGTACCTGGAGGACCGGCCCGTGCGGGCCTCGCCGCCGGGCAGGCTGTACAGAACCCGGAAGTTTGTACGCCGGCACAGGCTGGCGGCGCTCGGCACAGCCGCTGGACTTGTCTTCCTCATATTGAGCGGCGTGATCGCTTGGTCGTTTTTGTATCGCGGTTCCACGACGATCCCCAAGCTGACCGGCACGGACACGATTGTCCTCGGAGAGTTCGACAACACAACCGGCGATCCCGTATTTGACGACACGCTGCGTCAGGGATTGTCGGTGGAGCTTCAACAATCGCCGTTCCTGAGCCTGATTTCGGACAGCCAGGTGCAGCGACAACTGGTTCTGATGGGACTGCCGAAAGAGGCGCGGCTGACCTCGGACGTGGCTCTGCACGTCTGCGAGCGAACCGCGAGTGCGGCGATTTTGGAAGGCTCCATCGCCAGCCTGGGAAGCCAGTATGTATTGGGCCTGCGCGCAAGAAACTGCAGCACGGGCAGCATCCTGGACCAGCAGCAGATCCAGGTGGCACGTCGAGAGGACGTCCTCAACGCGCTGAGCCAGATCGCCCAGAAATTCCGAAGCAGAGTTGGCGAATCACTCGCGACGCTCGAAAAGCATTCGACGCCTCTGGCTGAGACGACCACGTCTTCGCTCGAAGCCCTGAAGGCGTACAGCACCGGCCTGAAGTTGAACCTATCCGCCGGGAGTGCCGCGAGCATCCCCTCGTATCGCCGTGCGGTTGAGATCGATCCGCAATTCGCGATGGCCTACGCGAACCTGGGACTCGCCTACAGCGACATCGGAGAGTCCGTGTTGTCCGTTGACAGCACGACAAAAGCGTGGCAACGGCGGGATCGCGTCAGCGACCGCGAGAAGTTTTTCATCGACTTCGCTTACGCGCGGCAGGTAACGGGGAATCTGGAGAAGGCGTATCAGACGCTCGAGTTGTGGCTTCAGACCTATCCTCGAGGGGAGGGACTAAGCCCCTCGAGCTTGTTAGCGGGCCTTTCCACCCACGGGACGGGTCGATTCGAAAGAGCGATCGAAACATCCCAACAACGAATCGCGACCGATCCCGATGTGATCTTCGGGTACCACAACCTTGCGTCCAGTTATTTCTTTCTTGACCGCTTCTCCGAAGCAGAGCTCACTCTTCAGCGAGCGTCCGACCGTAAGCTGGAGGAACCATACTTTCTGGTCGTCCGATACACCATCGCGGCCTTGAATGGTGACGAGGACCAGATGGTTCGAATGGTGGCTCTGGCCAAAGGCAAACAGGGAGCGGAACACCGGCTGGCTCACGCGGAGGCGTTGGCGTCGGTGCGTTCCGGCCGGTTGCAGTCCGCGCGGCGATCGTCGAACCGAGCTGTGGACCTGGCCCTGCAAGAAGGCGAACGCGAGTCGGCAGCGAATTACCGGGCCGCACGAGCCGTGTGGGAAGCCGCATGCGGGAACGCTGCCGAAGGGAAACGGAACGCTGTGGCGGCTCTCGAGCTTTCGAAGGGCCGTGAGGTCGAATACGCCGCTGCGCTGGCCCTGGCTTTCTCGGGAGACGTTTCTCGATCCGAGGTGCTCGCCGGCGATCTCGAGAAGCGCTTCCCTGAAGATACGTTCGCCAAATTTGATTATGTACCCGTGCTTCGCGCGCTGGCCGCGCTGTCGCGAGGCAAGCCTTCGGACAGCGTGGAGCTGCTGCAAATCGCTCTTCCCTATGAGCTGGCGGCGAACGGGCTCAACTTCAATCATTTTTATCTTGGCGGTCTGCACGCGGCCTATGTGCGCGGCCAGGCGATGATGGCGGCGCACCGGAATGCGGAAGCGGCGTCCGAATTTCAGAAGATTCTCGATCATCGCGGTCTTGTGGGCGCGGATCCCATCGGCGCGCTGGCGCACTTGCAACGGGGGAGAGTGTTCGCGTTGTCGGGAAATAAAACCGGGGCGAAAGCGGCCTACGAGGATTTTCTCGCCCTGTGGAAGGACGCAGACCCCGAAATCCCGATCCTGAAAAGTGCCAGGGCAGAGTACGCGAGGCTGTAGGCATCATGCACACCCTGCCGGGGGCATCCGATTTTCCCACCACACGATGGACGCTCGTAGTGGCTGCCGGCGATCCGCAACGCAAGGAAGCTCGCTCCGCGTTGGTGTCGCTGTGCGATGGCTATTGGTATCCGTTATATGCCTTCGTGCGCCGCCGCGGTTATCCAGTTGACCAGGCGCAGGATCTGACGCAGGAGTTTTTCGTCCGCGTGCTGGACGGCCGGTATCTCGATCGCGCAGATCCGGAAAAAGGAAGGTTCCGGGCTTTTATTCTGACCTCTTTGAAGTTCTTCCTCGCTGACGAGGCCGACCGTCATCGCGCACAGAAACGCGGCGGGGGAAACGTGCTGTCCCTCGAGATTTCGTCAGGGGAGGAACGCTATCAACGTGATCCCGCGCACCACGAGACACCGGAGCGGCTCTTCGAGCGGCGCTGGGCACTCTCCGTCCTCGATCGAGTCGTGGAGAAATTGCGCAACGAGTTCGTGCATCACGGCCGCCTGGAGCACTTCGATCGGTTGAAGGTGTTCCTGCTCGCGCAGTCCGACGCACCCTATGCCGCCCTGGCTCGCGAGATGAACACCTCGGAAGGGGCGCTCAAGGTGGCCATTCACAGGCTTCGCAAGCGGTATCGCGAGCTCTTTCGTCAGGAAATCGCCGAGACTGTCGCCGATCCCGCCGAAGTCGAGTCCGAGCTCCGGTTTCTCGCGGCCGTGCTGTCGAGAAAGTGAACGCCTTCAGCCGCAGTTATTTGCCGGCGATCATCTCCGTCAAGAGGCGCGAGTCGTGTTCCCGCGGGAACGCCAACCCCAGCAGGTGCGCGATGGTTGGAGCGATATCTTCCGGGCCACACTCCGTTTCGTATGTCCCCGGCTTGATGCCCTCGCCCATGAAGACGATGGGAATGTGGCGATCGTATTCGTGCGCCGTGCCGTGTCCCGTCCCACCCGGTTGAGAGTTCAGATAGACGTATTTTTTCACCAGCACGTTCAGGTGCGGGCTCCGTGGCTGAAAGAACGCATTCTGGAAAAGGGTCAGATACGGGTCTGATGAATCGCCAACCTTCATCAGATCGGAATGCGTGTAGACCTTCTCGACGAGCCCGGTCGACATCAGGGCGCTGATCGCCGTCTGTTCGACGGCGGTGCGGTCGAGTTTGTGCCGCGCGATGACCTCCAGGTCCAGATAAATGTCGGTGGCAAAGTACGCAATCAAGCCATTCACGCCTGGAAAACGCTGCGCGAACGCCTGCTGCACGGCATTCTCGAGAATTTTTGGAGAAGCGCGGCGTGCATCGATGCCTGCGCGCTGCAGATTTTCGACCAGGGGCAACGAGCCGTGATCTGCGCTCAGCACAACGAGTGTGTTCTTCAAGCCCACCCTGTCGTCGACTTCCTTGAACAGTCTCTCCAGGACATGGTCGAGTCTGAGCAACTGATCCATGGCCTCCTGGCTATCTGGGCCGTAGGTATGCCCAATCACATCCGTTGCCGAAAATCCGACGGCAAAGATATCGGTGTGCTCATCCTGCCCGAGTTGATGCGCCTTCATCGCTTCCAGTGCGGCTGAAAGTGTCACTTCATCGGCAAAGGGCGTGCGGCGGAAGTCCTCGTAGTACTGAACTTCGGGTGGCTTTCCGCGAATCGCATGAGGAAACCGGATGTCTTTCCGGTCCCACTCTCCTTCGATGGCGTCCGGACCGGCGTACTTTTCGTAGAGTCCCTCATCGGCCAGCAGTCGTGTCCACGTCTTCCCCGCGTATTGATCGGCGAGATGCTGGCTGTTCCATTTGACCAGCCACGGGAGGGCATGGCTCATGTAATAGGTGCTGGTGATGAAGTTTCCGCCCGCCGACTCGTACCAGTACGCGGCATCTGCGCGTCTACCGGCCATGAGAATCGCGGAGCGATCCTTGAGAGACACCCCAACCGTGCGAGACAGCGGATCTTTCAGCTTCAGGACATCTCCCACGGTAAAGCTCAATGCGTTGACCGGAGATGCCCCGCGGCCCTCTCCTCCCACCGGGAGTTGGATCGGGTCATCGACCACGTTGATCGCTTTTTTCAGGTAGGGATCCCACCATTCGTTGGCGACGATGCCGGAATGGCTCGGGTGTCGTCCCGAAAGCAAAACGGAATGTCCCGGCCCTGTCTCGGCGGCGGCATGCCGATAGCTCGCGTGGGTGAACACTGCGCCACGATCTGCCAGGGTCCGGATGCCACCTTTATAGAGCGGTGCGAACCGAGTCAGATAATCGAATCGCATCTGATCGATCGACAAAACAAGCACGAGCCTTGGCCTCTGCGAAGGCTGCTGGCCTCGCAGCGTCAAGAACGAGACGCACGCGATCGCCACGGTTGTCAGTAATAGTGTTCGTTTGTTCATCGCTGTGCTTCCGCCCCTGCCAAAGATTTCACGGGAACGAGACTACCATTACTGCAGGGCGGGCTTACGATTTTAGCGCGCGCTTCACGGCCTCGACGATAGCAGAAGCTGAAATACCTTCGAAATTGCGCAGCTCGTCGCCGCCGCCGCTCATCGGCGTCTTCCGCACGGCGAGGATCGTCACCGGCACCGGCCGGTCAGCCAGGGCCTGAAGCACCGCGTCGCCGAGTCCGCCTGCGGGATAGTGGTCTTCGACCGTGACGATCGCTCCCGTGGCATCGGCCGATTCGCGCAGCGCTGCGGCATCGATGGGCTTGATGGAGTAGGCGTCGATGACGCGCACCGGGATGTCCTCGCGCTGCAGGCGGTCGTGCGCGTCCAACGCCTCGTAGACGGTCGCGCCTGCCGCGACGATGGTGAGCCGATCGCTGGTGGTGTGCCGCAGCAGCTTGCTCCCGCCGATCGAAAAACGTTCGTCGTTGCCGTAGATGACGGGTGTGTCCTGGCGCATGGTCCTCAGGTACACGATGCCGTCGTGCGCGGCAGACGCCTCGACGAGCTTGTCGGTCGAGACGGCGTCACAGGGATGCAGCACCGTCGACGTGAGAATCGATCGAAACATCGCGATGTCTTCGAGGGCCATCTGTGAAGGACCGTCCTCGCCGATCGACACGCCGGCGTGAGAGCCGACGAACTTCAGGTTGGCTCCCGAGTACTGGCTCATCCTGATCTGATCGAACGCGCGTGTGAAAAACGCGGCAAACGTCGATACGAACGGCAGTTTTCCGCGGCGCGACAGGCCGAGCGCCACCTCCACCATGTTCTGCTCGGCGATGAACATTTCGAAAAAGCGCTCCGGCTCAGCCTTCGCAAACATGTCCGCCATCGTGGAGTTGCTCACCTCGGCGTCGAGGCTGACGAGCTGTGGAAACTGTGCGTGAAGGCGCTTCAGGGCTGCGCCGTAGGCCTTGCGCGTCGCGACGGGCGTGCCCATCTCGTAGCTGGCAGCATCGGCGGGTTGGGCAACGGCACGCTGGGGACGCCGGTCGTCTGGTTCGGCGATCGTGCCGCGGATGTCACGGTCGACGCCGGCGAATTCGCGCAGTGCCTGCTTCCACTGGTCGTCATCGAGCGCCTTGCCGTGCCAGCCGTCCTTGTCTTCGAGAAACGAGATGCCTTTGCCCTTGATCGTGCGCGCGACGATCATCACGGGACGCGATGGCTCCGCCGCTGCCTCACGAAACGCGTCGAGGGCCTGCGCCACGTCATGGCCGTCGATCGTGATCGTCTTCCAGCCGAATGCGGAAACACGCCTGGTGTATGCGTCAACGTCGTGACCGTACATCGTCTGACCACGTTGTCCCAGCCGATTGACGTCGATGATGCCGATGAGATTCGGCAGGCCGTAGTAGGCGGCGAGCTCCATCGTTTCCCACTGCGAGCCTTCCGACATCTCGCTGTCGCCCAACAACACGTAAGTCCGGTACGGGAGGTGATCGAGGCGCTGCGCGTTCAGGGCCATGCCGAGACCGATTCCCAGGCCCTGGCCGAGCGACCCGGTTGCGGCTTCGACGTATGGAAACCGCGGCGTGGGATGACCTTCGAGCCGGCTGCCGAAACGCCGGTACGTGAGAAGTTCCTGCTCGGTAATCGCGCCGGCAGCTGCCCATAACGCATAGAACAGCGGCGATGCGTGGCCTTTCGAGAAGATGAGCCGATCGTTGTTCGGGTGATCCGGCTCGCTCACCTTGAACCGGAACACGCCGCCAAAGACGAGCGCGGTCATCAGATCCGTCGCCGACAGGGAGGACGTGAGATGTCCCGAATGTGCTGTGCTCGTTGCGTTGATACAGAAGTACCGAATCAGCCGCGCGAGGGCCTGCAGGCGATCGATCTCGGAAGTCTGATCTTTCATCAGCTCCTTGTCAGCCAACCCGTTCCATGGCGAGCTCCGCTTCCAGGCTCTCGCGGTCGCGGAAGATCGTCGCCACGGCGAGCGGCCGTCCACCTCGCTGGTATGTGATGCGGCAGTCGTGTTGATCGAGCCTGCCGTCGATGTCGATCGTGTCCCATGCCTCCGCGTGGCCGACATAATTGAGGGTCACGTCGTAGTGCTGACTCCAGAAAAACGGGACCATATCGAAGGGGCGGCGAGCCCCCAGGATATTCTGGGCGGCGATCTGGCCCTGCCGCTCCGCCACGACCCAATGCTCGACACGAATACGTTCACGTGAGTGCGAGTCTGGCCATCGTGCCACGTCGCCCGCGGCAAAAATCCCAGGTACAGAGCTTTCGAGATACTCATCTACCTGGATGCCGCGGTCGATCGCGAGTCCCGCCCGTTCGGCTAAGGCAAGCCGCGGTCGAACGCCAATGCCGACGACGACCATCGGTGCGTCGATGGTGTCGCCGTCGTCGAGGACGACGCGTGACGCGTCAATGCGAGTCACGGAGCGCCCGAGGTGGAATGTCACCCCGTGAGATTCATGGACCTGTTGAACGAACGCGCCGACTTCCGGGCCGAGAACCCGTTCCATCGGCCGTTGATCGGGAGCGACCACATGCACGGCGATCCCCCGCGCGCGAAGCGATGCCGCCACTTCGAGACCGATAAAGCTCGCGCCGATGACGACGGCCTGCTTTACGGCAGCAGTCTTCGCGATGATCGCCTTGCTGTCGGCCATGCTGCGCAGATAGTGGACATGCGCCGCGTCGCTCCCCGGCACTGACAGACGTACCGGTTCGGCGCCTGTTGCAATCAGCAATGCGCCGAAGGGGAAGCGGCGATCCTTGAGGTGAACGCTTCGGCCTTGGACGTCCAGCTCGGTTACGTCCGCACCCTGTATCAAGTCGATCTGCTGGCCGGTGTAAAAGTCGGCTCCTCGCAGCGGCATCCAATCTTCTTCGGCGGTTCCGGCCAGATAGTCTTTGGACAGGTTAGGGCGATCGTAAGGTGCCGACTCGTCGGCGCTCAGCAGGGTGATCGGGCGATCGTAGCCCTCGCGCCGCAGCATTTCGGCGGCGGCGAATCCGGCGCCACCGCCGCCGATGATGACAACGGACTCCGGCAGAGTGCGCGAGTCGCGTCCGCGCGCGCGAACCGGTGGCTGGTCAGGCAGCCTCTCCCTGACAAACACCGTTTCGCCGACACGTTCGGTTCGCCAGCGGGCGACGGGGTCGAACGCAGGTGCGCGAACGGCTTCACCCGTTCGAAGGCTGAAGCACGCGTGGTGCCAGGGGCAGCGCACGGTGTCCTCGACGATGAGGCCCTGTGCCAGCGGTCCTTTGTAGTGCGTGCAGTGTGCGCCGATCGCGAAGATCTCATCGTTACGTCGAACGACGATGACTTCCTCGTCGCCGACATGCCCGTGGATGATGGCATCGGTGTCGAGTTCGGCTAGCGGGATGCCGGAAGACAGATCGCGCGTCGCAGCAGGCTCATCCATAAAACGCCGTCCCACGAATGATCATGAGCGCCGTTCCGCATGTCGTCAACAGGTAGACGACTCGAACAAACACGTGGTGCCGCGACCGCGGCGCCGGCTCAGATTCCTGTTACCAGTTTCCAGCCGTGTCCCGACCGGCGATAGGCACGACGCGGTGCCGCGCGTATGCCACGAACGCCGCGATGCCGAACAGCACGAGCGTGATCGCCGCCGAACTGATCTCACCGCGTGCGATGTGGAACACCGTCGCGGACACCGTCACGATCATAATCCCGACGGCGGCGTAGATGACCAGCCGTGGCCGAATCCGGGTGAGTCCCGGAAGGATGAGCCCAACTCCGGCGAGGACTTCCGCCACGCCTAGAAAGAGCTGGAACCATCGGGGCAGTGACGCGTTCATCTGTTCGACGAGCTCGGCGGGAGGTGACAGGAAGAGCCATCCATGAGCGAGAAACGCCATCGCAAGCAGCGCCTGTAGGACCCAAAGCACGATGTTCATGACTTCCTCCGTTCTCTATATCTACTCGTCGAACGGGGAAGCCTGCAATCGACATTATCTGGGTGACTGATTCCTGGACACTCCCTGCGAGATCGGCGTCGAGCCGGAGCGCTCTTTGCTAACACACCGCGCTTCGCTTTAAATCCGCGTGATTTCAGCGCGATCGTCTGGTTCCTGGGGGAATTTAGTCCGCGCGATCCGAAACAAGCAACTGGAGGTTTCTGATGCGTACCCTGCAGGTTTTCGCCCTCGCACTGCTGCTCGCTCCCTCGCAGCTCTGGGCCACCCCGTTCGACGTCACCTACACATTCACGGGCTCACCAGGCAACCAGGTAAGCGAAGCGGTTGACGGCAATCCGATCGGAGCCCTGTTCAGCGACATTACCCGGGGACCCGGCATCGTTGCAGCCGCGGGAGTCGATTCCATGAATAGCAGCGGGTGGACGACCGCGAGCTCTCTTGATTCGAACGATTACTACGAGTGGACCATCACGCCGCTTGCCGGTTTCGCGCTCGATCTCACCGAATTCGATATCAACTTCCAGCGCTCGGACACAGGACCGCGCAGCCTCGACGTGCGGAACAGTCTCGATGGTTTTGGGGCGTTCCGGCTTTTGATCGGGGTTGGCGATGACACAGCCAATCATGGCGCGGGCGCCGGCGCGGGCGCCACCGCCATGTGGGATGTCGACGACATCACGACTCCCGTGACGTTCCGGATTTATGGGTTTGACGCTGAGGACGCAAGCGGCGAGGTACGGCTGGGTGTCAAAGCCGGTGAACAGTCCGACTTTCTGCCGAACAACCTAATCATAACGGTCGACATCACCGAAACAGCAACGGCGGTACCCGAACCGGCGACGCTCGTGCTGTTCGGCACGGGCGCCGCCGGATTCATCGCGAAGCGCCGGCACATGGGCCGGAACCCCTAGGGCAGTACCCCTCCTACAGTCGTCCGTCCGGTTCCGCTGCAGCCATCGCCGCCGTAGCGCAGGAATTTCTGGATGCGCTTGCCGGTGTCGACTTCAGCCGTGTAGATGTTGCCGCGTGAGTCCACGCTCACCTGGTGAAGCCAGTGGAACTCGCCGGTCTCGCGCCCGCTCCGGCCCAGACGGCCGAGCTCCTGCAGCGTCTCGCGATTCAGGATGTAGATCGTCATGTTCGAGTTGTCGCCGATGTAGAGGCAGCTTTGCTTGGCGTCGGTCGAGAAGTTCATCGACACCGCCGATCCCGGCAGCCCGTTGGTCTTGATGGCGACCTGCTGCTCCTTGACGAAGCCGCACTTGCCAGCCTCACCGGACGCGTTCGCGCACTCTTTGCCGAGATTCGGATCTTTGCTGTTGAAGACCTGGACGCGGTTGTTGCCGCGGTCGCAGACGTAGATGAGGCCTTCCTTGCTGACCTTGACGCAGTGCACGGGGTTGCGGAAGAACGCCGGCTTCATGTTGCCCTTGGTGAAGTCGTTCATCCACGGACCGGCTGCGGCGGCGGCCTTGTCGTCGACCGGGTTGTTGCCGTACGCGCCGAAGTGGCCGAGGTACTTGCCGGTCGCGGCATCGACCATCACCACACGACGATTGCCGTAGCCGTCGGACACATACAGGCGATTGGTTGACGGATCGACCATAAGGTCGGCAGGCAGGTAGAAGAACGGGGTGGCGTTCTTGCCGCCGTCCTTGTTGTTGCTGTCGGCGCCCTTGGTGGGGCCGCCGATCATCATCACGAACTTACCTTCTTTGGTGAACTTCAGGATCATCCCGTCCGATCCTGCCGTCGAGGCCCAGGCAGAAGGGGTCGGCTTGCCGCCGCCACCGTTCCCGCCGATGTAGACGAAGCCATTGTGATCGACGAAGATGCCGTGCTCTCGGGCCGGCCAGATGCATCCGTCCTCGACCCGGCACTTGCCCGGATCGGCCGGGCCGCCCCATGCCTGCAGCAGCTTGCCGTTGCCGTCGAACTCGATCACCGATGGCGCCGGCAGACAGCAGTCGCCGAGCACGCCGTAGGGACGCGGAAAACCGAGCACGTCGACCGGCTTGCCGTCAGCGGCCTTGTGCGTGGCAGGCGTGAGTGCCGCCTCGTCGTTGGTCAGGCTGCGCGGCCGCTGATACACCCAGATATGGTCGTCGGGTGCGACGTAGAGACCGCCGACCTCGCCGATGATCCAGTTGTTCGGCAGCTTCTGCGGCCAGCCCGCGTCGGCGATGAACCCCGGCACCTTCGCGGTCGGCGGCACGCCGTAGACGCCGCTCCGCTCCGCGAGCCTTTCAAGGATGCCGGCCTTGGCGAGCGCGGCCGTATCGGGTTTCGGCGCCTGAGCGTGGCCGGGCACCGAGATCAACGCTCCCAGCACTACTAGAAACGGTGCAACTCGCTTGAGATCCATACTCCGTCCTCTTTTCATTCCTGTCACAACCTTCGGCTGCAAGTGGGCGGGCAGAGTCTACAGCGATTTGCGCGCGGCGTGCACGCCGCTTTTGTATCAGGTTGTGAACGCACAGCGTTCAATGGCGGTGGGATGATCAAGGCGGAGCGGGCGCAGGACCGGCATCGTGGGCTTTCCAGGCAGGCCTCTGCCGGTTCCCTCAAGCCGACTTCGCTCCCCGGTCGAGCGTCGAAACTGCATAGGCCCCCGCCAATTTAAGAGGCACAATATCCGCATGACTTTTCGCACTCGGGTCCGCCTGCTGCTGCCTATCCTCGCTGTCGCGTCGGTCGTCAGCTTTGGGAGCGCGCAGCAGCCAGCGGCGACCATCGACCTTCGAAACGCCCCGCTCGGCCAGACCATACCGGTCGATCCGCTCATTACGGTCGGCACTCTGCCGAACGGCCTGCGGTACTACGTCCGCGAGAACAGGCTGCCGCAGACGCGCGCCGAGCTAAGGCTCGTCGTCAAGGCCGGTTCGGTGCTCGAAGACGAAGACCAGCGCGGGCTCGCGCACTTTGTCGAGCACATGGCCTTCAACGGCACGCTCCATTTCCCCAAGCAGGACATCTCCAGTTTCATGCAGTCGCTCGGCATGCGGTTCGGCGCGCATGTGAACGCGAACACCGGCTTCGACCAAACCATCTATGAGCTGCAGATTCCGACCGGCAATCTTGCGGTGATCGACCGATCGCTCACCATCCTCGAAGACTTCGCGCGCAGCGTGTCATTCGATCCGGATGAAATCGACAAGGAGCGAGGTGTCATTCTCGAAGAGTGGCGGCTTGGGCTCGGGCCCGGCGAGCGCATCCGGGACACGCAATTCCCCCTTCTGCTGAAAGGATCGCGCTACGCCGATCGGTTGCCGATCGGCAAGCCTGAGATTATCCGGAACGTGAATCACGATCGGCTGAAGCAGTTCTACGCCGACTGGTATCGCCCCGATCTCATGGCCGTCGTCGCCGTCGGCGACTTCAACAAGTCGGCTGTCGAAGCGCAGATCAGATCGCACTTTTCGTCGATCCCCGCCGCCGCGTCTGCGAAGCCGAGGCCCGACTACACGGTTCCCGCGCAACCGGGCACCGCCTACTCGGTCGTGACCGATCCAGAAGTCACGCAAACGATGATTGGCGTGTTCACCATGATGCCCGCGCGCGATCAATCGACGGTTGGCGCGTACCGTCAGCAAATGGCGGAACGGTTGTTCTCCAGCATGCTGTCGGACCGGTTCGACGAGATCAGCCAGCAACCAAATGCGCCATTTCTTGCCGCGCAGACCAGTCGAGGCATTTTCGTGCGCACCGCAGAGGTGACGTCGCTCAACGCGCTCGTCCCGCCCGGGGGCGTCGAGCGGGGTCTTTCGGCGCTCTTCACCGAGCTCGATCGCGTGGCCCGTTTCGGATTCACCGCGACGGAGCTCGATCGAGCGGGGCGCAGCCTGCAGCGCATTCTCGAGAGCGCGGCCGTCGAGAAAAACAAGAGCCCGTCGGGGCCGCTGGCCGACGAATTCATCAGGAACTTTCTCCAGGGCGAGCCGATTCCGGGCATCGTGTACGAGTACGCCTTGAACCAGCGCTTCCTGCCCGAGATCACGTTGTCGGAGCTGAATGCCATTGCGAAAGACTGGGCGCCCGACCGCAACCGGGTCGTGACCATCAGCGCACCTGAAAAGGACAAGGCCGCCTTGCCGGACGCGGCGAAGATGACGGCCGCGATTGCAGCAGCGATCGGCACGCCGCTGACGGCGTATGTCGACACCGTCAGCACGGAACCCCTGCTCGAGCCGCTTCCTGCGCCCGGGAAAGTGGCGACCGCGTCAACCAACCAATCGCTGGGCATCACCGAGTGGCGGCTCTCCAATGGCGTTCGTGTCGTGCTGAAGCCGACGACGTTCAAGGAGGACGAGATTCTGTTCCGTGCTGTCAGCCCGGGAGGCACGTCTCTGGCGGCCGATCGGGACTTCATCCCGGCGGAAACCGCCGACGAGGTGATTGCGCAAGGCGGCCTCGGCAAGCTGAGAAGCCTCGATCTCGGCAGGATTCTCGCCGGCCGAAGCGTGTCTGTACGAGCTGACATCGGCGACACCGAGGAAGGACTCGCGGGCGGCTCGTCGCGCAAGGATCTCGAGACGATGTTCCAGCTGATCTATCTCACGTTTACGGCCCCGCGGCCCGATCCGGTGGCGTTCGGCGTATTCAAGGAACAGTTGAGGGTGGCGCTTGCCAACCAGGACGCGCTGCCGGATACGGCTTTCGAGGACGCGATCAACAGCGCCATGTCGCAGAACCACCCGCGGGCGCTCGGCCTCAAAGCCGCGAACATCGATCAGATGAATCTCGACAGATCGCTCGCGTTCTACAAAGACCGCTTTGCCGACGCAAGCGACTTCACGTTCGTATTTGTCGGCAGCTTCGATCTGGCGACGATGAGGCCGCTCGTGGAGCGCTACCTCGCCAGCCTTCCGTCACTTCATCGAAACGAATCCGCAAAAGATGTCGGCATTCAGACTCCTGCAGGAGTGGTTGAGAAACAGGTAAGGAAGGGCATCGAGCCGAAAAGCCAGGTCACGATCGTCTTTCCGGGCTCCTTCGCGAACGACGAGATGCACCGGCTCACGCTGCGCGCGATGGCCGAGACGCTGAGCGGAAACCTGCACAGGACGCTGCGGGAAGATCTCGGCGGAACGTACGGCGTCAGCGTCGAACCGCGCTTCACCAAGCGGCCCAAGGAAGAGTACCGCATCGCCATCTCGTTTGCCTGCGATCCCGCGCGCGCCGAAAACCTGATCAAGACGACCTTCGACGTCATCGCCGAGTTCAAAGCGTCCGGCCCGAGCGATGGACAGATGGCCGATGTCCGGCAGGCCCTGCTGCGGGATTTCGAAACCAACAGCCAGCGGAACGGCTACCTGCTGAGCCGCCTGGTCAGCAAGTACGACTACGGCGAGAACGTCGCAGAGGTGTTCGACATACGACCGAACGTCGATAAGCTCACGCCTGATCTGATCCGTGACGCCGCGCGGATGTACCTGGATACGCGACGTTACGTCGAAGTCATGCTGATGCCAGAGGGCCGTCCTTGAAATCGAGATCGGCGCGCGCCATCGGGTCGTTGGCCATCGCCGGGGCGCTGGGGGTCACGGCGATCGGAGCCCAGAACGCCAATCAGGCGAGAGACTTCGACGCGGAGATTCGAGCGGCCGTGGCATCGGCGAAGCAGGCCGCCGGGTTCGAGTGGCAGGGAGCGCTGGTTCGAACCTGTCTCCAGCCGCCGCAGATTGGCGCCGAGAATACCAGCGACACGGTTCCAGGATACGTGTCCAAACCAGCGAGCGCTCCGGCACGCAGCACGTGGTACGCCGAGCCCGCCAAGGTCTTCGACGATTTCTATTTTGTCGGAGGCAAGATTCACTCGGCATGGGCCCTCACGACGAGTGAAGGGATCATTCTGATCGACACGATTTTTCCGTACAACTCGGAGGAGCTGATTGTCGGCGGCCTGAAGAAACTTGGACTCGACCCCACGACGATCAAGTACATCATCGTCACGCACGGGCATGGCGATCACATCGGCGGCGCCGAGATGCTGCAGAAAGAGTTCGGGGCCAAGGTGGTCATGGGCGGCCCCGATTGGGACGAGGTCGAGAAATATCCCAACAGGTTCAAGACGATGGCCCCGAAGCGCGAGATCGTCGCGACCGACGGGATGAAAATCACGCTTGGCGGAAAGACCGTGAATCTCTGGCTGACGCCGGGTCACACTCGAGGCACGATCTCATTCACGACGACCGTGCAGGATCGCGGCAAGCCCGTGAATATCGTCTCCTCGGCAGGCGTCGCCACCAGTTTCATCAACAACACCCCCGATCCGGGAATCAAGAATTTCCAGATCTATATCGATTCGCAGAAGAAAATCGCGGCAAAGGCGGCCGAGACCAAGGCCACGGTTCTCATCTCCAACCACTCAGAGTTCGATGATGCCGTGGATCGGAATCGGATGCTGGCTGGACGCGGGAATGGCCCGCATCCATACGAAGTCGGCGCCGAAAGCGTGCAGAACTTTTTCAAGGTCGCGCAGGACTGCGCGAGAGCAGCGCAGATTGGGTTGGAAAAGCAGGTGGCAGCAGCAGGGAAGTAGCCGTACTCAGCGGGCGAGGCAGGGGAGGTGTTGTTCGTGTCTGCCGCGGCTGCGCAGCTTTTCGGCGTGAGCACTCTCGTCGTGCTTGGAGCCGCGCTGGCGGTCAGCACGGCAGCGTTCCTCGTCATGCGTCTCTATACGCGGACGATCTTCCGCGAAAGCCAGCGGAGTGCGTCGCCTTCGCAACCTGTCCCGAACGAGGAGGACGACGTTCCGCGCACGCCGCTGCCAGCGACTCGTCTGCTCGTAATCCAGACCGAGCGTCCCGGAAGCAAAAGCGGTGACGACCGTCCACTGTCGCCAAGCTTTCAGCATGCCCAATCCGCCTTCCGCCGGGCGGCATGCGTCTACGCTCTCGCCGGCGGCGTCCATGCGGCGACGTGCGTGATCTTGCTCTTCGTGCTGGGAATCTATTCCCTCCCGACCACGCACTCGCGATTAACAATGATGGCGTGCTATATCGCCGTGTTCTGGTCGTGGTTTTTGACGACTATGTTTGCGTTCGATCTGTTCTGGGGCCCGGACCGCCGCTTCCGCGCACTCCTCATCCTGGGATACGCAGGCATGCTTCCAGCAACGGGCGTCCTTCTGCAACTTGCAGGTGCTCCGGTGCTCCCCTTCGCAGATGTCGGTCCGATGCTGTCCAAGGCCGAGGCGCTGCTTGTGCTTTCGTTCGCCAGCGCTGTGACGGGGCAGCAGGTGTCCGCTGAGGCGGTGACGTTCTCGCCGCTCACACAACCGATTCTTTTCTGGAGCCTGAGTGCAGCGCCGTTGGCGATGCCCTTTATCCTCTTCAATCGATTCATCCGTGGGACTGTAGGACCGTTGTTCATCAACCTTGCGCTGATGATGATCGTGTCGACCTTCATGGTCGTGGACCTCCTCCTCTTCACGCCTCCAGGGAGGTGGTTCGCCATCCATATCAAGGGAATATTTGGTGACGCGACTCGAGCGGCGCTGATAGTCATTGGTCTGATACTGTCGGCGTGTGTCGCGTGGCGCGGGCTGCTGTGGATCGCCCGACGGTATCGCCTCAAGCAAGTGAGCGATCAGACGTTCCTTTTTGATGCCCTGTGGCTCTCGGTCTCGTTGTGGCTGGCCGTCTATCTCATGGGCGCCCAGAGGCAATTCAGCTTCCCGTACATGCTGGGATTGCTGCCATTCGCTCTCTACCGGCTTACTGTGGGGTATGGGTTGAAGCGCATTGCGACGCGCGCGGAACGACTGCCGAAGTTGCGCATGCTGTTTCTTCGCGTCTTCGGGCCGTCGAGCCGATCCGAGAAGCTGCTCGACTTCCTCGCCGCGCGCTGGCGCTACGCAGGCAGCATTCAGCTTATCAGCGCCACGGACGTGGCCCGGGGCCGCTTCGAGCCGGACGAGTTCCTTGATTTTCTCAGCGGCCGGTTAGCCAGTGCTTACATCAGCGACGGCGCAGATCTTGACCGTCGTCTGGCGAGACTCGATTTGCGGCCCGATCCGGATGGGCGCTTCCGTATCAATGAATTTTTCTGCCACAACGACACCTGGAAGCAAACGGTGACACGGCTCATGGCGCAGAGCGACCTTGTGCTGATGGACCTGCGTGCGTTTGCGTCCGAAAGGAAGGGCTGCACCTTCGAGCTCGGCGCGATGATGGATGTGGTGCAGCTGCGCCGGGTGGCGCTGCTGATCGACCGAACCACCGACGAGCTGGTGTTGAGACGGACCCTTGCCGATCGGTGGCGAATGATAAGGCCTGACTCGCCGAACGCCGATGGTGAAACCGCGCGCATAAGGATGATCGATCTCGCCTGCGGCCCTGCTACCGCGGTGCATCGTCTCATGCAGCTTGGCAGCGACGTGTCAGCGCGCGTGTAGTGGCATCACACCGTGACCTCAGCCGTCGGCGCGAAAGGAACGTTTGGTCAGGTAACACCCCGTCGTGAGCGCCAGCACGAGCGCGCTGACGCCGATGAGCTGCATCCCCCCGGCGTGCTCGAGGTCGATCAGGATGACGTGCCGGCCAACGGCGATCGTCGCGGCCACCAGGATCAACTCGAGACGAACCTTGTGTTCCGTGAAGTACGTCCGCAGCGACTCGAGGAGCTCGAGGCCCAGCAGGATCAAGAGCACACCGCCGAAGGCCCCCTGACTTGTTCGCTGGAGGTCAGCCACCGACCCGATGTCCCGGACGCGGGCCGCGGTCTGGGTGACGAGGAGCCAGGCCAGCTCCAGGAGAATCACCCCGATCACGAAGATCAGCAGAATCTGGGCGAACGCGATCGCAAACGTCTCGAATCGCTCGGACATGGCGTCCAGGGGCGCGCGCCGAGTGGTGGGCCCGGTAACTTCCGGTGAGGGATGAGTCATGCGCGCGGATTATAGACGCATATCTGGAACGCCTTCGATTCCACACGTTCGCGTCTCAATCGTGTGAAACTCGCTGTCGCTAGGACTTCTGCCGGGAGTTGTCCTATTGAACCTTGATGTATTTCCTGAGGTTGTTGAAGCCCACGTCCGCGGCATAGATGTTCCCCTGATCGTCAACGGCGATGCCGGACGCCGACGTGCCGGTGTCCGTCATCTTGCTCAGATCGCCCGGATCGGGAATCAGGTATTTCAGCTCACCAGTGATCGCGTTTCCAATCACGATAGCCCTGTCATTTGGCCCCGTCGTCGCGCGCGTGACAGGGCCGCGAGAGGGGTCCTGGTAGGTCGCGCCGACGTAGATGTTGTCGTTCTTGTCCACATACACCGAGCTCGGCTGGCCGAACTGCGTCCACGCGACGATGAAGGTGCCGTCCTGATCGAAGACCTGGATGCGATTGTTCTGACGATCGGCGACATACACGTAGCCTTTGGAACCACCGACGTACAGGTCGTGCGGATCCCCGAAGTTTCCAGGCTCCGGTCCGAGACGTCCCCACGTTTTGATGAATTTGCCGTCGCGCGAATACTTCACGACACGAGCGCTGCGTGATTTGTTGCCGGAATGGCCATCGGTCACGAAGATATCGCCGTTGGCCGCGAGGGACACTCCCGTTGGCTGGTCGAACGTATAGGGCCCGTTTCCGCTGACGCCTGGCGTGCCGATCGTCATCAGCACTTTCCCATCCTGGCTGATCTTCAGGACCTGCTGGCCCATCGTGAAACCTTGTGCGTTCCTGGCCGACATGCCAAGGATGGTCTCCTCGTCGTTGGTGTCGGTGGCCCAGATGTTCCCGTCTCTGTCGACGGTGAACCCGTGCGGATGCGCAAACAGTCCCACGCCGAAGCTCTTGAGAAGCCTGCCCGCCGGATTGAACTCCAGGATGGGCGGGTTGGCCTCGCCGCGATTCACGCAGGTGGCGTCGCCGTTGGGCTGATCGTGAAAACAGCGATGGAACACCCAGATGTTGCCGTTCGGCGCCACGTGCACCCGGATGACCTCTCCCCACTTGCGTCCGTTCGGACCCTTCATGCCTGCGGGAAGCGTCGGCCAGTCCGGCGCAAGACGATACGGATTTGGAAGATTGGGTTTGGCGACCCGCGTCGTGCCCGGCGCCTGCGCAGCGACGATCGCTGCCAGCGACAGGACGAGGAGCGCCTCGACGAAAAACCGAGCGCTGTTGCAAGCTGGTTTTGTCACAGGGGACACCGTTTTGCGCCGGAATATATCATGGGCTTGGCAGACGCTTTATCATTCTTATGTCCCTGACGCACCGAAGGAGGAAGCGATGAACGTGTCACCTGTTTCGAAGTGGATATGCTGCGCCATCCTGGCTGTGCTCGTCTGCGGGTTCGGAAATCGCGCGCTCGGTCAGGGTGGCGGCGGAGAAGCGCCGCCGCTGCTCGATGCGAAGAGGATGCGACTGCAGCCGGAAGAAATGGTTGCGCCCCTCAAGATTTTCGGCGACTCGTCGAAGGAAGGCTTCTACGTCTATCGCAATCGCTTCGGCCCGCACCAGACCAGCAAGCCTCACTACCATGACAAGGATCGGTGGGCGATGGTCGTCAAGGGAACGTGGTACACCGGTGAAGGCGATGTCTTCAGGCCCGACAAGATGGTGCCGATCAAGGCGGGTGGCTTCATGTTCCATCCTGCCGGCCTGCATCACTACGACGGCTCGATGGACGATAACGAAGTCATCGTTCAACTGATGGGGTATGGGCCCGTCAATACCGTTCAGACCGAAGTCGACGACAAGGGCAACCCGATCGGCAACAACCCGAAGAACCCGAACCGCGGTCGTGGCGCGGGAACAGGCGCGTCCGGTGGAGCGCCCGCGAGCCGGGGACGGCAATAAGCCGCTACGGCTTGATCGCGGCGAGGCGCACGACTCGCGTATCGAACTGACCGAAGTCGCCGACGGCGTCTGTGTCTTCGTACCGGACGACGCGGAAGTTCGTAAACACGCGGAGCAGTTCGTTGGTATCGAAGACCACGGCACTTCCGATTGGGCGGGTCTTCGTTGCGTCGCGATGGAAGCCTTCCACCACGACCAACCCGCCCGGACGCAATGCGCGAAGCACGTTGGCCGCGTACTCGCGCGCCCCGACATAGCTCAGGACGATCAGGTCCCATCTGGCCTCGCCCCAGTCGAACTCTTCGGCTCGCGCGATCTGGGTGGTGATCTTCACACCCAGCTTCGCCGCCTGCTCCTGCGCCGCCGCCACCGCCTTCTCTGCCGGGTCGAAGCCCACAGAGTCCCAGCCCTGTTGGGCAAGGTAGATTGTGTTCCGTCCCTGTCCCATACCGACGTCCAGCGAGCGCCCGGGCTTTACGCCTTTGGTCACCGCGACGAGAAACGCATTTGGTGATGTGTTGAACGCCGGTTTCGGCGCGGTCAGAATCCGGTTCCATCGCTCGATTTCGGCGCGGTCCCCGATCGCTTTCAGCGAGGCAATCGTCTTCGCGGCGTCCGCATCCGTGTGTCCCTTCGCGCGCAGCATGGCGGCGTAGCGCGCAAAGACGACGTCGTCTTCAGCCTTCTGTACGTCCGGCGGCTGGCTTGAAATCCAGACGCGGAATGCTTCGTAGATCTCCACTTCTGCTGCCGTCGCGGCGGGCGATACCGGCGCCTGTTGTGCGGCGCCGGCGACGGGCCGCAGATCGACCGTCAAGAACAACGAGAGGATGGCGACGAGAACGCAGGTGTGAGATGAGCGGACAGAATTGCCGTTGCTCATACCGTCCTCCCGCTGCACGGTCCGCCTGAAGGCGGAAACTACCGCAGGGCTTACTCTAGGTACTGAGAAACTCTACAACCATCAGCCGGCGCCCGCTGTTGTCGAACAGGTCCTGAGCCGTGTAGCCGAAGCTGTCGACGGTGCTGCTCAACCAGAACGAGTTGGCCCAATCGCCCGATCGCGCGATGCCGACCCAGTAGCGCGTGCTGCCATCCATATATGTATGGACGTGGACGAGGCGGCGTCCGTTGTCGTCGAACAGTTGCTGCGCCTTCTGGTTGAACGCCGTGAACCCCTCGCTCACCCAGAACGAGTTGGCCCAGGTGCCGCCCTGAGCGATACCGATCCAGTAGCGCTGCCCACTCTGCGCGTATGTCTGGACGAAGGTGAGCCTCTGCCCGTGGTTGTCGAAGAGATCCTGCGCTTTGGCTTCGAACGCAGCGCGGCTGTTGCTGATCCAGAAGCTGCTCGACCAGTCGCCGGATCGGGCGATGCCCATCCAGTACCGCGTGCCTCCTTCGACGTACGTGTGTACATGGATGAGCCGGCGGCCGTTGTCATCGAAAAGCTGCTGGGCCTTGGCCTCGAAGGCGCTTCGGCTCGTGCTCACCCAGAACGAGCTCGCCCACGTTCCGGACCTGGCAATACCGGCCCAGCGCCGTTGACCGTTTTCGACGAAGGTGCTCACCCACGTCAGCCTGCGCCCGCTGTCATCGAAGAGCTCCTGCGCCTTCGCCTCGAACGCGCTTCGGCTCGTGGAGATCCAGTAGTTGTTGGCCCAGGTGCCGCCGCGGGCGATCCCTGCAACCGCCACCGGGCAGTTGGCGCTGACGAGATTTTCGGTGGGGTAGTTGCCGTTCGCGTCCTTGGCGCCTGCATGCACTGCAGTGGCGACTCCGTTGAACACCGCGCGCACGCCGCTGTCGCCCGACCACTGCGTGTAGTGCAGATGCGCGTTCGCCGTGCCGAAGATCGCGATGTTTCCTCCGACCGTGCCGATCTTCTGGCCTCGACCCACCATGTCGTCCTTTTTTACCGACAGCGCGTCGTCCAGGTGGATGTACTGCGACTTCCATTCTCCGTTGTGCTCGATGGTGATGACGCTGCCGTACGGAGGATCTTCTGAGTCTGTATCGTGCGCCTCGATCACTTTGCCAGACGCCGATGCCAGGACGTCCTCACCGGCGCTGATGTTGGTGCTTCCATTGAAACGAAGCAGGTCGAGGCTGTCCTGATCGGGATAGTGACCGTCGTAGGTGGACGCGCGCCATGTTTGACCACACTTGAACGGCAGCTGGAAAGACGGGCGCGGAGCCCTCTGTCTGAGCGTGATCTTCTTCCCTGGCACGAGCTTCGTCTTGGGGATCGCCGCTCGCGCCATCTTCGGGGCGATCCGCTCGTTCGACGCGGCACGCCTCGCCGCTGTGCGCGGCTTTCTCGCGCTGACTTTGCGTTTGCGAACCGGAGCTCTCTTCGCCATCGCCTCGCTCCTTTCCTGCAGCCGGGGGAAGACATCAACATATCGGGATCCACTGAGAACATGAACACAAGAGTCGGTCCGTCCCGACATTCCGTGCAATGGGACACGTCGTGGGGTTCGTCGATGACAGGCGGAGGCCGCGCGCGATTTGGAGAACGAAAATAACTGTGCAACTCGCTGTTGGGTTCGCTGTTACTGTGCAATCGACGCGTGTATATTGGCTTGGGACGGTTCGATCGCGATCCGACAGATTGATCGCACAACAACCCTGGAGAGATGACATGGCAAAAAAAGCAAAAAAGCAGTTGAGCAAGGCTCTGGCGTTCAGGAAGGAATGGATTTTCGATCCAGGACCGGAATTCTGGGGGCTCAATCGAGCGGCTGTGTCCAAAGTGAACCAGCTCAAGACCGCGTTCGCGAAAAATGTGAACGCGATTATCACGAAGGGCTAGTCAACACCTGACTGGGCGAAGGCGATACTGATTGAACGATCGCATGCGCCAGCCTATTCCGCTACGCGCCATCGAACAGGGGCAACCCGGCATCGGCCACGGGCGCGATACATCGCGCCCGGTCATGCTGGTCGGGTTTCAGCACCAGGGAAATCTTGGCCTCGGATACCTCACGTCCGTCCTGCGGCAGTGCGGCTACACCGTCTGTGTCGTCGACATCGAGCAGGATCCGGAAGCGATCGTCAAGACCGCGCAGCAGATTGACCCGATCCTGATTGGGTTTTCACTGATCTTCCAGTTCTATGTCGGTGGCTACGGAGAGCTCGTGCGCTCGCTGCGTGCGGGTGGGATCAATTGCCACCTCACCATGGGCGGCCATTTTCCGAGCCTGAGCTATCAGCAGACCCTCGAGATCATCCCGGAGCTGGATAGCGTGGTCAGGTTCGAAGGGGAGCACACCCTCGTCGAGCTGGCGGATGCGGTGAGCATGGGCCGGGACTGGCACGACATTCAGGGAATCGCATACCTTCGCGACCAGACGGCCATCGCCACACCTGCGCGACATCTTCTCGAAGATCTCGATCAGTTGCCGTACCCGGAGCGCAACTACCAGCCCGACACCGTGCTGGGCCGCAACATCATGCCGATTCTGGCCAGCCGGGGATGCGCGCGCACGTGCTCGTTCTGTTCGATCCACACGTTCTATCGCGCCGCCCCTGGCAGGATGGTGCGTACCCGCAAGCCCGCGGAGGTCGTGCGGGAAATGCTGATGCTCCACGAAGAGCGCGGTGTCACGATTTTCCTGTTTCAGGATGATGACTTCCCGTTGTTCGGACCCGTGTGGCGCCGCTGGGCCAACGAGTTCGTCGACGAACTTCACCGCAATCGCCTGCCTGGAAGGGTCATCTGGAAAATGAACTGCCGCGCCGACGTGGTCGAGCGCGAGCTGTTTCTGCGGATGCGGGAGGCCGGGCTCTACCTCGTCTATATGGGGCTCGAGTCGGGCAGCGAACAGGGACTGGAGACACTCCACAAGCAGATCACCGTCGCGCAGAACATCGCCGCCGTCAATCTGCTGAAGAGCATCGATCTGATGTGGGAGTACGGGTTCATGCTGCTCGACCCATCGAGCACGTTTGAATCGGTGCGGGAGAACCTGAGCTTTCTTCGAACGATCGTCGGCGACGGCTCCCTGCCCGTGACCTTCTGCCGGATGCTGCCGTACGACGGCACGCCCATCAAGGACGAGCTCGTGCGAACCGGGCGGCTTCGCGGCGATGTCTGCAATCCCGACTACGATTTTCTCGATCCTCGACTGGCGGAGTTCTACGACGGGCTCACGTCGGTTGTGAACGTGAGAGGGTGGATTCACGGCCTCGAGGCCGTGACGCTGCAGCTGGCGAATGCCTGGCATGAGGTCGCCGTCATGGAGCGGCTGTTTCCGTCTCTGCCAGGGATGGCCAACTACCGGAAGACGCTGCGACGGATCACGAAGAAGAGCAACGACCTGTTGCTGGGAGTCGTCGACGATTTGTCCTATGTGTTCTCCGACGGAAAAGCGAATCCCTGGATTCCCGAGCACGTCGAGGACTCGAGAAAGCGGATTCTCAAGGAATTCATCACCGCGCGCGATGCGTTTGTGAGCAAGAACGAAGAGATTCTCCTCGACGCACTGGGACAGCCCTGCTCGTGATCGTCAGCTGGACCTGACGCCTGGCCCTGCCGCAACGCATGAACAAAAAAGTCATATCTTCCCGACATTTTGTAGAAATGGACAACCTTGTGGGGTCAAGCGGGGGGAGTGATACGCTTTCGTCGCAACATGAACGCGATCGCAAGGCATGTGGTGACGGCCGTTCTCGCGGCCATGGCGATTGGTGGGCCCGCCGGCGCTGAGCCGAGGGTCGCGCTGTCTGTCAGGCTGTACAACACATCGGGCATCTCCGCCCAGGAGCTGCTCGCGGCCCGCGACGCAATCGAATCGACATTCCAGGATAGCGGTCTGGATCTGATCATCCGGCACTGTGGGCGAGGACCACGCGGCTCGATCGACTCCTGCAGCGAGTCCTTGAAGCCGCTGGAAATGGTGGTGCGCATAATCGACGCGCCGCTGCTCGATTCGACAGTGCACCCGGACGCCTGCGGTGTCGCATATGTCGTGAGAGAAACCGATCGCGGCTGGCTGGCCACGGCGTATTCGGACCGCGTCACCAAAGCCGCCGTGCGCGTTGGCGTCGACGGGGGTACGCTGCTCGGTCTCGTCATCTCGCACGAGCTCGGCCATCTGCTGCTCGGCAGCGGCTACCACGGCTGGAGCGGCGTCATGCGAGCCGACTGGTCGGAGGAACTGCTCAATCACCCGCGCGAGCCGTGGCGCTTTTCCACGCTCGAAGCTACGAGGATGCGGCAGGCCGCCGCGGTCCGATTCTGAAACATCCGCGCGCGCTCGCGCGCGCGGTCCTCCTTCGAAAACCCGCCAATTCTGAAGCACGATCTTTCGCGCATCGACAAGAACGTTCACGCGCAGACGCGTTGACATCATCGATGCCGCAGCCACGCTTCCGCGCAGTTCGCTAGAAAAATCCATCATCTCGCGCACTTCGCGCCTTCCAAACATCGACGGGCATGCCGCTTGCTCTTTCACAGGCCGTCGGCCTTCCGCGAGTGCGGCGATCGCCGGCATGGAGAATCCCCAATGACGAGAGCGAGCGTACTGTGGTCGTTCATTGCGTGCGTGACGTGCGCGCTTGTCTGTGCAGTTGAACTCGACGCGCAGACGTATCAAGGAGCGTTGCGCGGTGCGGTTCGGGATCCACAGGGAGTCATTCCCGGCGCCGAGGTGTTTCTCGTCAACGAAGACACCAACGCCGAGCGATCCGCGATGACGAATGAAGTCGGCGAGTACGCGTTTCCGAGCGTGCTTCCAGGGCCATACACCGTCAGGGTTTCCCTTCCTGGATTCAAAACGGAAGTACGCAAAGGCTTCCGCATCGGCACGCAGCAGTCGGCGGTGCTGGACTTCACGCTCGAAGTCGGCGCGATCGCCGAGCAGGTGACGGTCACAGGTGACGCGCCGCTCATCGAACGCGCGAGCGCGACGCAGGCCGCGTCGCTGGACAAGGAGGCCCTGCAGAACCTGCCCATCTTCGGGCGCAACACGTTCTTCGCGGCCATCTCGACCCCGGGCGTCATTCAGACGGGCGATCCGCAATTCGTGCGGTACCAGGATCAGTCCGGCTCGTCGCAGCTCTCGCTCGGCGGCGGCCCGCGCCGCGGCAATGGCTACCTGATCGAGGGCGTGTCGATTACCGATCTGACGAATCGTCCCACCATTGCGCCGTCGATGGAAGCCGTGGAAGAGCTCAAGGTGCAGACCAAGACCTACGAAGCCGACATGGGGCACGCCGCCGGCGGCGTCTTCAACACGGCGGCCCGCTCGGGGTCGAACGCGTGGCGGGGCAGCGCGCTGATTGTCAGCAAGCCTGGCGCGACGACAGGGACGCTGTTCTTTGCGAAGCGTGCCGGGCTCGAGAACCCGCCGCAGTACTACCACAACTGGGCCGGTTCGATCGGCGGGCCGATCGTCAAGGACAAGACGTTCTTCTGGTTCAGCACCGACGACTACAAACAACGCAGCACGCGCAACAATGTGCTGACGCTGCCGACGGCGGCCGAGCGCGCCGGCGATTTTTCCGAGACACGCAACTCATCCGGTCAGCTCGTCACCATCTTCGATCCGCTGACCACCCGCACCGTCAACGGACTCATCGTTCGCGACCCGTTTCCCGGCAACGTCATTCCCGCCGATCGGATCAACTCTGTCGCGCGCGCGATGCTGCCCCCGATGCCGCTGCCGACCTCAGGCAAGTCTTTCAACGGCCAGGCCACGCTCGACGACGGTCCGCAAAACCAGGAGACGCTGAAGATCGATCAGCGCTGGATGGGCGGGTGGACGATGACAGGGATGTACGCCCATCAGTACACGAAGGAGCCCGGGTCGGCATTCTACGGTCCGCACGGGACCGTGCCGGGAGATCCGAATGCGAGCCTGCTGTTCCGGACTGTGGATTTTGTCGCACTGAACAACATCTTCGTGCCCTCGCCGAGCACTGCCATCGCGGTGCGCTACGGGTACAACCGCTTCAAGGACTTTGGCGGCAACTATCCCGAATTCGATGCCGCCACGCTCGGCTTCCCGTCGAGCCTCGTGAACGCCATGACCTTCAATACGTTTCCCACGGTCAACATCACGGGCTACAACGGGCTGGGCAACGGCGGTCCTAACCGCACCACACATGTGACGCAGACGGCAAACGCGTCGATTTCGTACCTCAAAAGGAGTCACACGCTCAAGTTCGGAGGCGAGTATCGCCGTATCGGCGCCGACGTGAAGAGCTTCAGTTCGTCTGCAGGCACTTACAGCTTCACGCAGTCCTTTACCGCGGCGACGCCAACGGCGTCGGGCGGCGATGCCTTCGCCAGTTTCCTTCTCGGAGCTCCGGCGAGCGGCAGCATCGTGTACGCCACTCCCGCGGAGTATCTGGTCGATTACTACGCGGCCTATGCGCAGGACGAATGGCGCATCAGCCCGACGCTGACGGCCAACTACGGGTTGCGCTACGAGTACGAACCGGGCGTGCGCGAAGCCGACAACCAGTTCACCGTGGGTTTCGACAGGAACGCCGACTTTCCCGTACAGGTGCCCGGGCTCGCACTCAAAGGCGGCCTGATGTACGCCGGCGAGAACGGATATCCGACGCGCCAGGGCGGCGCGCTCAATGGCATTGCGCCGCGGGGCGGGTTGGCATGGTCGCTGTCGAGCAGAGATGTCATCCGCGGCGGCTACGGCTTTTTCTGGGCGCCGATGCAGTTTTCAGGCGTCGGTGAGACCGCGATGGGGCGGATGGGCTTCACGGCTACGACGACCTACCTCGCGAGCACGGATGGGAATCGCACGCCGGCGAACTCGTTGGGCGATCCGTTTCCTTCGGGCATCCTCACTCCGCAAGGAAGCTCAAAGGGACTGGCCACAGGAGCCGGCGGTGTGATCGACTTCGTCGATCAGAACTCGAAGCCCGGCCAGGTTCACCAGTACTCCGTCGACTACACGCGCGAGCTTCCGGGCAGCACCGCGGTGTCGATCGGCTATTCGGGCAGCCGGTCCGAGCAGATGCCCGTGGGCGGGACGGTGGACACGACGGTGAACATCAACCAGATCGATCCGAGTTACCTCTCGCTCGGGTCGGCGCTGCTCGATCTGGTGCCGAATCCGTTTTTCGGCAACGCCGCGTTCGGCAACCTCGCCAGCTCGGCCACCATCGCGCGGGGTCAGCTGCTTCGCCCATTCCCGCAGTTCACCGACGTGCTCGCGCATCGCGTGACGGAGTCGCGCACGAGTTACAACGCGATGACCTTGCGCTTCGACAGACGGGTTCGTGGCAACTGGGGCGTGAACGCGAACTACACGTTCAGCCGGTTGATGGACAACCAGTTCGGCGAGTCGAATACGTATTCGGCGCGCAATACGACCGCGCTCGACAACTACGACCTGGATCGCGAGTGGGGATACTCGCTGCTCGACGTGCCCCATCGCGTGAATGTGAACGGCACGTTCATCGTTCCGGCGGGCGCCGGGCACAAGCGACTCACCGATGGACTCGGCAACGCGTTCCTCGGCGGCTGGTCGGTCACGCTGGCGGCGCGCTTCCAGAACGGCTTTCCCGTCAGCGTCTGGCAGTCCAACAACAACTCAGGCCTGCTCGGGAGCTCTCAACGCCCCAACGTCGTGCCCGGCGTGGAGATGGCCACGAGCGGGTCGCTCGACGATCGACTGACCAACTGGATCAATCCCGATGCGTTTGTGTCCGCACCCGCGTATACGTTCGGCAACGCGCCGCGAACGCTGCCGGATCTGCGGACGCCGGGACAGCGCAACGTCGATCTCAGCATCCAGAAGTCACAACGCGTAGCGGGCGCAAACATCTCTGTCAGAGCCGACGTGTTGAACCTCTTCGACAACCCGCTCTTCACCACCCTCCAATCGCAGCTTGGAACGCCGACGTTCGGACAGCTGACCGCGGTCGGCGGGTACGCGCGTTCGGTGCAGTTCCAGGCTCGAGTGGGATGGTAACCCGCCGTCGCACGTCACATTCATGGGAGGTCTCATGACAGAGAAGACTTCAGACACGGGCAGTGCTGCTCTGACCAGGCGCAACTTTTTAGAACAGTTCGGGCTGGTCGGAGGTTCGACGCTCGTGATGAGCGCCATGCGGTCGTGGGACCTGATGGCGCAGGCGGGTCCGCGCCCGGTCCTGTCGGGCAGGCCGAACGGCACCAAAGTGATCGTCCTCGGCGCCGGGGTCTCTGGACTGGCAGTCGCATACGAGCTCGGCAAGCTCGGATACGCCGTTCGCGTGCTCGAGGCCCGCGATCGCGTCGGAGGCGTCAACTGGACGCTGCGGCGCGGGTCAACGCACACGGAACTCGGCCCCGAGGGGGAAACGCAGGTCTGCAACTTCGATGAAGGTCTTTACCACAACGGGGGCCCATGGCGCCTTCCGTACTGGCACAGCGGCGTGCTTGGATACTGCAAAGAGCTCGGCGTGCCGCTCGAAGTGTTCGTCAACGAGAACGAGTCCTCGTACTTCTACTTCGAAGGGGACAACATCGGGCCGCTGGCAGCCCAGCGCGTCCGGATGCGCGAAGTGAAGGCCGACATGCTCGGCTACACATGCGAGCTGATGGCGAAGGCGGTGGACCAGGGCGCGCTCGACGTGCCGCTGACCGCGGACGACAAAGAGCGGTTCGTCACGTTCCTTGTCAACGAGGGATATCTCGACTCCGCAGATCGCGCGTACAAGAAAACGCCCGCGCGCGGGCCTGGAGATCCGCACGATTTCCGCGCGTTGCTGCAGTCTGGCTTCGGTACTCGGATACGTTCAGTAATCGAAGGCACCGGCATGGCGCCGATGTTCCAGCCGGTCGGCGGCATGGATCAGTTTCCGAAGGCGTTTCAGCGGAAGCTCGGCGACACGATCACGCTGGGCGTCGAAGTCGTCTCCATCCGCCAGTCGACCGACGGCGTGAAGGTCGCCTACAAGAACCTCAAGACCGGGGCGATGACGGAGGTCTCGGCCGACTACTGCGTGTCGTGCCTGCCGCTCACGATACTCAGCCGCCTCGACGTCAATCTGTCGCCAGAGACAATGACGGCCGTGAAGGCCACGCCTTACAGCCCGAGCGCAAAGATGGGGCTCCAGATGAAACGCCGGTTCTGGGAGGAAGACGACAAAATCTACGGCGGGCACCTCTACTCGAACCTGCCGTTCGGCAATTTCTCGTATCCATCGTGGGGCTACTTCGGCAACAAGGGCATCCTGCTCGGCTTCTACGGCAACGGGCAGATGTCGGGGGTCGTCAACATGCCCGTCAAGGACCGCGTTGAGCACGTGCTCACGCATGCCAGCAAAGTGCATCCGCAAATTCGCGCGGAGTACGAAACGGCCTACTGCACGTTCTGGGAAAAGACTCCGTACAGCATCGGCGCGTTTGCGGGCGGGGGCGGCGGCGGCAGCCCCACGAGCCGGCTGGCCGTGCTCAACAAGCCGGACAATCGGATCTTCATCGGATGCGCGGCAATCAGTGGAAACGGCGGCTGGCAGGAAGGTGCCGTGGCGGCCGCATGGACGCAGGTGAAACAGCTTCACGAGATCGTGATGACGACGAGACGAACGTCTGCGTAGACGGCATCTCACATCTGGCCAGGAGCGCACTCATGCACATCAGAATCTGCGTCATCGTTCTTCTTCTCGCGGCCGCTTCGGGCATCACACCTGCCGCGGCGCAATCTGTAAGGCGCATTCAAAACGAGAAAGCGGGCATCGCCACAGGCGTCTGGGTGGGTGACATGTTTTACATGAGCGGGCAGTTGCCCACGCCCGTGACACCGGCCGATCGGGAGAAAGGTGTTCCGGCGGTGTACGGGAATACGCAGTCTCAAGCCGACAGCACGTTCACCAAGATTCAGGCGCTCTTGAAGGAGCAGGGCCTCGGGATGGGCGACGTCGTCATGATGCGCGTGTATATGGCGGCGGACCCGGCGATGGAGAACAAGCTCGACTTTGCAGGCATGAACGCCGCGTACGCGAAGTACTTTGGAACATCCGAGCAGCCCAATAAGCCCGCAAGGAGCACCGTGCAGGTCGCGGCGCTTGTCGCGGCCGGTGCGCTCGTCGAAATCGAAGTCCAGGCGGCGCGGGCACACGCGGCGCCACATCCGTGAGCGCTCAGATGTTGCGCGCGCTCGCCGTCACCGCAACTCTTGGCGCGATTGGAGTGTCGGGTGCCGCGGTATTCGCCAGGCAGGCTCCGGAATCTGTCTTTACAGTGGAGCAGGCGACAGCGGGCCGCGCCGCCTATGCGAAGCACTGCGCTTCGTGCCACATGCCCGACCTCAGCGGCAATACCGAAATTCCTCCGCTTGCGGGTGCAGTGTTCATCGACACGTGGGGCAGCCGCAGCACAAAGGACCTGTTCGATTACTCCGCCGAAGCGATGCCGTACGGCGCGCCATCACTGAGCCTGGAGAGCTACACGGTGATTACGGCCTTTGTTCTCCAGGCCAACGGTGGGATCGCCGGCCCCAGTGCTCTGACTGGCTCGACGGCAGTGCCGATCAACCGCGTCACGGCCTCCCCGAAAACCGCATCGCCCTGATTCACGTCCTTCGTGCCGGACTTCGGCACGTCATGTCGAATCTCTGAGTGCAAATCCGTTCGGTGACCCGAGGTTTTGCGTTGACACGCCAGGTCAACGCATCCAACCTGTTTCCGAAGGGAGCCCAATGGCCCAAAAACCGTCTCGCAGGACCGGGAATTGCGCACCATGAAACGGTCCGCCACGCGCGCGCGTCGGAAAAAAGACGCCGCCCGCCGCCAGGGGACACCTCGCAACTGGGCGCGCGCCTCCCATAAGCCCGGTTCCTGGGGCGTGTTGATCTACCTCGCGGGCGACACGACCAAGGGAGCGGCGGCGGCCGTGCAGCGCGATCTGGCCGAGATCCTCGCGGCCGGGAGCTCCTCGCACGTGCACGTCGTCGCCCAGCACGACGGACCCAAGGGCGCAAGCCGGTACGTGGTCGGACTCCGTCCGACCAAAAATCTCCGCCCGATGCAGTCGCTCGGCCGGCTGGACAGCGGTACGCCGGACGCACTGATCAGCTTTCTTCGCTGGGGAATGTCGGTCTGTCCTGCCGAGCGGATCGCGTTGGTGCTGCGAAGCCCGTTGGTGATATCCCCAGCGGATGCCGGACAGGATCCGGATCAGCTCACCATCTTTTCGCTCGCCTACGACGAATCGTCGAACAGGCACCTTGATGTGAGCGAACTGGCCGCGGCCATCCGCGGTGCGCTCAATGAAGCCGGCCGTGCCCGGATCGATCTGCTGGCCATCGACAGTTGCCAGGTGCAGTTCCTCGAGCTCGCGTACGAGCTCGACGATCTCGTCCACGTGTTGATCGCGCCGCAGAGCACGACGCCAAGGGCCGGATGGCACTACGGAAAGGTGCTGGCGAAGTGGAAAGCGAGCGCCGTCAATACCGCCCCGGTCAGTACGCCGCAGATGGCACGGCGCCTCGTCGACGAGATCGTGCGCAGCTATGCGGCGCGAGGGGCAAACTGTTCGGTGTCGGCGCTGGACCTGCGGCGACTGGACGACGTGGCGCAGGCGTTCGACAACCTCTGCATCAGCACGCTGCAGGTTCTCGGAGAAGGCCTGATCTGGCGCACGAGGGAGCTCTTGCTGAAGCGCCTGAGCGAGTCGAGCGGCCCGGTGTACGACTGCGGAAGCTTCTTCGCGTTGTGGAAGCAAGCGCTCGAGGCAATGGCAGACGACGCATATCGCTACTGGCTGGCGACAACGCTCGGGCACACGGTGGGCACGCGTCTCGACGCTTTCTGCGAAGCGGCAGCCAGATATGTGGATGAGGCGCTTCGCGAGACGAGGCGCGGGTCGCTCGTGGAAGCGGCCGAGGCGCGACGTGCCTCAATCGCCGCCACGTCCGCCGCTTCCGACATCACCGCAGTCGATCGGGTCCGCAAGGCCACAGCGGCGCGGCTCGATCAGGCGATCGACCTCATGAGAAAGGAACGCAACGAGTCCAGGGGACGCGAAGCCCTTCGTGTCCAGCTGAAGGAGGTTGCCACCGCGTTGCGAACGGCGACGCACCACAAAGGCGGCGAGCAGCTCGCGGACGTACACAAGGAGCGGGTCGTCACACAACTGGGCGACAACGAGCAAAAGCGTGGTGCACGGCAGGCCTGGGTGGTGATGTCCGATGCGCTGATCCAGTTCGCCGTTCTGCAGGCATTCTCGCTGTTGCCGGCCGAGCGGCAGTTCGACCTCGAACGCATGGTGGACGCGATCGAGGGCGCTCGACGAATCGCAGAGCAATCGAAGGAAGCAGGTCTGGCAGTCATCGGCAATAGCGAGCGCGAGGGCATGGTGATCGCGCTGCGGAGCCATCCGGCTCGGAAGGATCGGTGGCCGCGTTGGTCCGGCGTGTCGATCTACAGGCCGAGCCGTCTCGACGACCTGATGAAGGCCAGCTACGCGCGCTTCGCGTTTCATCGCCGCGTGCATTGGGCCGCGCTGCTCGGCGCGGCGAACCTTATAGAGGACCATCCTCGCGCGTTGTGGCGGCTGGTGAGCTCGCTGTTGGCCACTGGCTCCGGCGGGACGCGGCGCGACGTGCTTCGCCGCCTCACCGGCGCGGACTCGGTTGTCTGGGGCCTGCGCGATCAGTTCCAGGTGATGACGCCAGCGCCCACGTTGACGTTGTCACTCGAGCGTCGCGGAGCCCAGGTGCCCGTTGCCGGCGTGCCGGCTCAGGCGCGCGAGAACTATCTGCTCCGCCTTGAAGCGGTCAACCGCGGCGCGGTCGTGACCGAGCAGGAAAGCCGCGTGCAGCCGAACCTGATGGACCGGGCGCTCGACGAGCTCAATACGCTGCTGCAGGAGCCGGCCATGACGGTGGGCTCGCTGAAGAAGCTCCAGTCGATCGGCGGTCTGCTGGGCGAAGACATCTTCCAATCGCTCGGGCGCACGCTCGAAGATGAACGGCTTGCGATTATCGCCGACGACAAAGGCATCACGCCTCATCTGCAGCTGCAGATTCCGGGGGAGCTCATGAAGTACCCATGGGAGCTGCTGCACCAGGATGGCAAGTGGCTCGGCGAGCGATACGCGATGGGCCGCCAGGTGTTCATGCAGACGGGCCTCGCGCGGCGGGTCCCAGCGCGCCGGCAGGGGCGCATACGGCCCCTCATCATCGGCGATCCTGTTCTCGAAGCTCCCATGACAAAGCAGTGGCGGCAGTTACCGGGGGCGCGCGACGAGGCGGAGCAGGTCGCGGCCTTCTTCGAAGCCAGCTCTATCGAGGCGGGCAGCCTGATCGACTTCGACCGCAAGCGCGACGTGAAGATTCACGAGCCCGTCACGTGCGCCGACATGCGAGCGCTTCTGCGCGACGGAAGCTATGACATCGTGCACTTTGCCGGCCACGGTATCTTCCAGTCGCGCGATCCGGAGACGAGCGCATGGATTCTCAGCGACGGCGAGCTCTGGTCGCTCGAGATTCGGAATACGCTGGCAGCGCACCGGGCGCCGCCGTGGCTGGTATACGCAAACGCGTGCGAGGCGGGGATGGATGCCGGTGGTCCGCTGCGGAGTTATCAGGGCAATGTCTTCGGCCTCGCGACCGCGTTCATCAACCAGGGTGTCGCGGCATACATAGGCCCACTCTGGCCGATCGAAGATCTGATGGCCCAGCACATCGCGCTCAACTTCTATCACCATCTGCTTCGCGATCGCCTCACGCTGGGCGAATCCCTGCGTCGATCGAAGATGAGCGCGCGCCAGACGGCGTACCCGGAGAATACAGACCTGGCCGAAGAGGACAAGAGCTTCGCCGCCCTCGGGTGGGCGAGCCTTGTGCTCTACGGCGATCCAACCGAAGAGCTGTACCAGGCCCTGGCAGGTGGCTCGACGGCGGTCTCGGCGTCTGAGATACAGCCCGGAGCGATCGTTCCGCGGTTTGTGAACGGCGGAGCGGCACGGTCGGGAGCGCCAGCCATTCACGTCGCAGATCGCGTGGCGAAAACATGGGTCTCAGGTCCAGGCTTCGTACCGGTCGATTCCGAGCAGGGCGGAGCGGCCGAGTTGTCTCGTGCGTCGAAATCCGCGCTCGAGCTCATCGAAGACGCGGGCCTCCGGCGCTGGCGAGTGCCCGCCGCTCATCAGACTCGACGCGCCGGAGCACGTGCCCCTGACGGATTGCCGGGATCGCCGTTCGCGGCACTGCTCGCGGACGACCGGCTCCGCTGGCTCATGCCACGCAACCGTGGGCTCACCCGCGTCATAGGGCGGTGGGCGCTCCGCAGATTCGAACATGGCACGGCCGGACTGGTGCAGGCGTACGACGTCGACCAGGTGCCGAGCGAGCGACTGCTGGTACTGAATGGCGACGATTCGACGGCGCTGCGGCCGCTCGGGGATGACGGATCGCGCGTGTCAGGGGACGGTCGCGCATTGCTCCTGATCCACGGCACGTTGAGCAGGACGGCGTTGCCCGTCGATGAATTCGGTGCCGACTTCATCCGGTGGGCGCGGACCAGATATTCGCACGTCCTGGGGTTCGATCACTGGACGCTGTCCAAGTCTCCAGAGGACAACGCGAAGACGCTGGTGGAATGTCTTCGCGCGTCGGCCCCGCAGCTGTTGAAGGAACGGCGTCTCGACATCATCGCGCACAGCCGTGGGGGTCTCGTCGCCCGCGCGTTCTGCGACCTGCTCAACCAGCGCGCCGCGGTCCGGCAGCTTGTCTTTCTCGGCACACCCAACTGCGGCACAGACCTGGGCAATCCGAAAAAGTGGGGCACGCTCGCCGACGTGCTCGTCAACATGAGCGGCGTCAAACACGCAGATTTGTTCGGACGTCTCGCAGGTCTGCTCGCACGCCTGGCTGTTGAAGAGTCTATCGACGGCGTGCCAGGGCTCAGTGCTTTGGATCCCGAGGCGATCACGAAGAAGGACAGCTTCCTCTGCCGCCTGCAAAGCGCAGGTGCGCGCAAGACGAAAGTCAAATACGGCATCATCTGCGCCGAGTTCGAGCCGACGGCATTGGTCCCGAATCTCAAGAAGCTCATGATCAGCGCGGCGGAAGTGGGCCTGGACCTGGCTGCCGATGCGTTCATTGCGGGTGCGAACGACCTCGTCGTGAACACGTCCCACGCGTGGAGCATCGGCGTCACCCCAGATGAGGTGCTGAAAAAATTCCCGACGTGGATCGATCCCAAACGCGTTCTGCTGTTCAGGCCCCCACATACCACCTTGAAAGTGCCCGGGGACATCACGGTCGAGGCCTCCCTGGGCGTCCATCACATCAATCTGTTCTCGCAGCCGAAGGTGCACACCACCATCAAGAACTGGCTGTCGTCGCCCTGAGCCATTTCCCGCGTACGTAACAAGATGTAACAGCCGGGTGCTGTTCGATCTCTTAGAGTTGCGTTCCGGGCGGAGCCACAAGGGCACTTTGCCGGCCACCCACTGACGAGGAGTATTTCAGATGACCAATGACAACCAGACCAGGCGAGGATTCATCAAGGAAGCGGGACTGGCAACGGGCGCCGTACTGGGAACGTCGATCTTTCCGTCAGAGTCGGCGGCCGCACAGGGTGGCGGCGTTACCGCATCCGCAACGGGGAAGGCGATGAGCAAAGGCGCCCGTCTCCGAGCAGCCATCGCCAGCGGCGAACCGCTCGTGCTGCCGGTTGTCGAAAGCATCTTGCTGACGCGGCTGGCCGAGATCGAGGGCTTCAAGGGTGGGTTCCTGGGTGGCAGCGGCATCGCGGCGCGGAATGCGCTGCCCAACACCAGTATTCAGACCGTGCAGGAGGTCATCGACTACGAAGTCGAGATCATGTCCAACACGGATCTCCCATTTGTGGCGGACGGGGAGAATGGGGGCGGCAGCCCGATAGTGACGTACCGCACGACGCAGCAGCTCGAGCGCGGCGGCGCGGCCTGCATCATGATCGAGGATACAACCGGTCCAGAGAGCGAGTACAACGGCAAAGGGGCTGCCCTGGCGCCGATCCCTGTCATGGTGGATCGAATCAAGGCGGCACTCGACGCGCGCACGGACCAGACGATGATGATCATGGCGCGCATCCATCGGCCGGCGAAGGGGTACTCGGAGCAGGAAACGATGGACCTGGCGGGCCAGTTGGCGGTTGCCGGCTGCGACGCGTTTTACATTACAGGGTTCAGCCTCGATCAGCAGCAGAAGGCGAAGGCGGTACTAAAGAAGCCGCTGATGGTCGGCTCGAGCGGCCCTGCGGCCGAGTGGCACTCGAAGGGCGTTGACATGGCGTACTACCACATCGACACGATCGGTGTGGGGGCGATGTATATGGCGCTGAAGGAAATCAAGGCGACCGGGAAATTCACGGAAGCCGCGAAAATGAACTTGCCGCGCGACATAAGCAGCCAGGCTATTCGCCAACCGGACTGGCTCGCCCGCGCCAAGAAGTATGGCGTGATCGGGTGAACCGCTGTAACAAAACGTGACATTTGGCCGCCGTCAGCCGCGGTCCGTCCATAGGCGCGAAACAAGATGTAACAGCGAACGGTATCCAGTCCCTGTAGACTCTTTTGTACAGATCTGACCGTATTCCTAGGGCACCGAGGGCTTTCGGCGCCGTTGCGTATCTGCTTCAGCACGAGTCGAGGTAGGAAAAGATGAAGGCTCGTTTCGCGTCGATGCCTGTGCTTCACGTGGCTGTATGGGCGCTCGTAGCGTTCCCGGTGAGTCACGCGTCTGCCCAGACATCAGTCTCCACGCCTCGTGTGGAACTGCGCGCCACCTTGGATAAGTACTGTGTGTCCTGCCACAACGATCGGCTGAAGACCGCCGACCTCACGCTTCAGAGCGCCGACGTCGACCTCGTGGGGGTTCATCCTGATATGTGGGAGAAGGTTGCGCGTAAGCTGCGCACCCACGAGATGCCGCCGCCCGGCAGGCTACGCCCAGACCCCGCGACCTACAGTGCGCTCGCTGCACAGTTGGAGGCGGCACTTGACAATGCGAGCGCGGCGAGTCCCAACCCTGGCCGCGTGGCGGTTCATCGCTTGAATCGAGTCGAGTACACAAACGCCGTTCGTGATCTCCTGGGACTTGAAGTGGATGGTCAGGCCCTGCTTCCTGATGATTCGAATCAGGAGAGCTTTCACAATATCGCCAGCGTGCTCTCGGTTTCACCAGCACTGCTCGAACGGTATCTGTTGGCCGCCTCACAGGTCAGTCGTCTTGCAGTCGGTAGCGCGGCGAGAGCCGCGGTGACCGATACGTATCGCGTTCCGAAAGCCTTGGTCCAGGACCAGCGGACGCGCGACGATCTTCCCTTCGGTTCCCAGGGCGGCACGGTGATTCGCCACACATTTCCGGTTGACGGCGAGTACACCGTGAAGGTCCTGCTGCGGCGGCAGCTGTACTACTACATCATCGGGATGGGCGATCCCCACCAGATTGAGATCCGGCTGGATGGCGCGCTCCTCAAGCGATTCGACATCGGTGGAGAAGCGAAAGGCCGGGGGGCGGCTGAGAGCTTCATCGGACAGAATCTTGGCGATCCCGAATGGGAGTACTACATGCAAAACGCCGATGCCGGGCTGGAAGTACGCGTCCCGGTGAAGGCGGGGGCTCGAGACGTGACCGTCTCATTCGTCAAGCAGTACTACGAAACGACAGGAATCCTCCGGCCGGCCGAACGTGGCTTCGCTCGTTCTGTTGATGAGCTCTATCATGGCCATCCGGCCGTCGACACAGTCTTGATTGGTGGCCCATATGCAGCCGCGGGGCCCGGCGATACCCCGAGCCGCCGCCGGGTGTTCACGTGCTATCCAAAGGATCAGGCTCTGGAAGGGCCCTGCGCGAAGCAGATTCTCTCGAGCCTGGCCCGTCGAGCCTATCGTCGTCCCGTTACCGCGAAGGATATCGAGCGCTTGCTCGTTTTCTATGAGGCCGGGCGGGCTGATGGAGGATTCGAGGCCGGCATCCAACGAGGGATCGAACGGATCCTGGCGGCGCCGAGTTTTCTTTTCCGCATCGAGGAAGAGCCCGTTGGTAAGGCGCCTGGGGGAGTCTATCGCCTCAATGATCTGACGCTCGCCTCGCGATTGTCATTTTTTCTCTGGAGCAGCATCCCGGACGAAGAGCTCCTCGACCTTGCGATCCGAGGAAAGTTGAGCGATCCGCCGACCCTCGCCAAGCAGGTTCGACGGATGTTCGACGATGCTCGTTCGGTGGCCCTCGTGAACAACTTCGGCACACAGTGGCTGTCGCTTGGGAAGCTGGCGGGTATCGTGCCGGATGTCGATGCCTATCCGGAGTTCGATGAAAACCTGCGCGAGGCCATGCAGCAGGAGAACCGGCTGTTCATGGGAAGCCAGTTGCGCGGGGATCGCAGCGTGATGGACCTCGTGACTGCGAACTACACGTTCGTGAACGAACGTCTGGCGAGGCATTACGGAATTCCAAATATCTACGGCGACCACTTCCGCCGAGTGACATTCGATGATGGGAAGCGTGGAGGTCTCCTCGGTCAGGCCGGTGTCTTGGCAGTGACGTCCTACCCCAACAGGACTTCACCGGTGCTCCGGGGAAAGTGGGTACTGGCCAACCTGCTTGGCGCGCCACCACCGCCGCCACCCGCGGATGTGCCTGCGCTGAAAGACGCTGGTGAGGAGGGTCAGCCGCGGTCGATTCGTGACCGAATGGACGCCCATCGAAGGAATCCCGCCTGTGCGTCGTGTCACGCGCGCATGGATCCCCTGGGCTTCTCGCTCGAGAATTATGACGCGCTCGGGAAATGGCGGAGCGAGAGCGATGGCGTTCCTGTCGATGTGGCCGCGAGCCTGCCGGACGGCTTCCGGTTCGAGGGCCCGAATGGCCTGCGGGCGCTTCTCGTCAACCGTTCAGACGACTTTGTCCGAACTGTCACCGAACGGCTCCTGAGTTACGCCCTTGGGCGTATTCTCGAATCCTCCGATCAGCCTGCTATCCGGCAGATCGCCAGAGAGGCGGCCATTCAAGACAATCGGTGGTCGGCCCTGATTATGGCGATTGTGAAAAGCACTCCCTTTACGCACGGGATTGTCCAGGACGTTGAGTCGTCCGCGCGTCAACGAGAAGTCGTTCAACGAAATAAATGATGTCGAGCTAGCGTTGCCGAATAACCGACAGGAGACTTGCCGATGATTATCACCAAGAGGTCGATTTCGCGCCGCACTGTGTTGCGCGGCATGGGTGTCACGTTGGCGTTGCCGCTGCTCGATGGAATGGTGCCGGCGTTGACGGCATTGGAAAAGACCGCGGCGAAGTCCATCAATCGATTCGGCGCGGTATACGTTCCGAACGGCATGATGATGAAGGATTGGCTGCCGGATGCCGAAGGCACGGCGTTCGAGTTCAAGTCCTCGATGACCTCCCTGCTGCCCTACCGCGACCAGGTGCTCGTGCTGAGCAATCTGAACTGCGTGCCGATGGCCGGCCGTCCCGGTGGAACCCATGCCAAGGCGTCCACGCGCTTTCTCACGGACGTCTCACCGCCGACGAGCGAATCCATTATCGATGCCGGTATTTCGGTGGATCAAATCCTCGCGCAGGAGATGGGGAAGCACACCCAACTGGCGTCTCTTGAACTGGGGATTGAATCAAGCGACATGGCAGGTGCCTGTGACACCGGTTTTGCCTGCCCTTACACCAACACGATCTCGTGGCGTAGCGCCAACACGCCGCTACCGACAGAAAACAACCCGCGCGTGATCTTCGAGCGGCTGTTCGGTGACAGCGGAAGCACAGATCCAAAGACGCGGCTCGCCCGCCTTCGTCAACAGCGCAGCATTCTGGATTCGATGACCGAGGAAGTGTCCGACTTTCGGACCAGGCTCTCCCCGGCCGACAGGAGCAAGCTGGTCGAGTATCTCGAAGCCATCCGCGACGTGGAACGGCGGATCGAGAAGGCTGAAGAACAGAGCGATCAGCAGTTGCCGACCATCGACCACCCGGCTGGCATTCCTGGCACCTACGAGGAACATGTCAAGTTGATGTTCGACTTGCAGGTGTTGGCCTATCAAACCGACATGACGCGCGTCATTACGATGATGATTGGACGCGAGCAGAGCGGCATGACCTATCCGCAGATCGGCGTGCCAGACTCGCACCACCCGATCTCGCACCACCAGGGCAACAAGGAAAAAATTGCGAGCCTGGCAAAAATCAACGCCTATCACGTCAGTCTCTTCTCGTACCTCGTCGAGAAGCTTCGGGCGACGCCCGATGGCGACGGGACGCTGCTGGATCACATGACCATGCTCTACGGCTGCGGCATCGCCGATAGCAACTCACACTCTCCGCTCGATATTCCACTCCTGTTGGTGGGCGGCGGCGTTGGCCGCATAAAAGGCGGGCGTCACATCCGGTACGCGAAGGACACGCCGCTGGCGAACCTACACCTGACGTTGATCGATCAGTTCGGCGTTCACGTGGACCGCATCGGCGACAGTACCGGACGGGTTGACGATCGACAGTTGTCACTGGGCTAGGTGCGTGTTTCGGCTGCGACCGGGGGGCAGCGTGCCTGATTGGTCGCGGAGCCTTGTTCAGTGTGCTGGCTTCATTCGGAGACAACGACGATGCATGTGAACGTGAAGGGCGCTGGCTGGTGGATCGTGCCATTGGCCTCTGTGGTGAGTCTGGCAGCCGCGCATGACACGCGCCTGATTGACGCCGTCAAAGACGGCAACGTGAAAACAGCGCAGGCGCTGGTACGAGAGCGCGTCGACGTGAATGCGACCGCGGCGGACGGCGCTACGGCTTTGCACTGGGCGGTGCACAAGGACGATCTGACCACGGCGGATCTATTGATTCGCGCCGGCGCGCGCCCGAATATCGCGAACGATCTGGGCGTCACACCGCTGCACCTGGCTTGCACGAATCGCAGCACGGCCATGGTCAGGAGATTGCTGACGGCCAGAGCGAATCCAAACGCGACACTGCTCCGTGGTGAGACCGTGCTCATGGAATGCGCGCGTACGGGAAACGCAGACGCCGTGGCGGCACTGCTCAGGTCGGGCGCGCGGGTGAATGAGGCAGAGGCGGTCAACCAACAGACGGCGCTGATGTGGGCCGTGGCCCAGCAGCATCCGAAGGTTGTTCAGGTCCTCCTCGAAGGTGGGGCCGACATTCGCGCTCGTTCGCGTACCTACCCGCAAGTTGTTGAAACCGGCAACAGAGGAGGAAGCGGCGACGTATCGACCGTTCTTCGGGGAGGCAGCACGCCCCTGCTTTTTGCCGCGCGAGTGGGCGACGTCGAGTCTGCCAGGCTGTTGATCGCGGCCGGCGCGGATGTGAACGATGCGCTACCGGACGGTGTGAGTGCCGTCGTGCTCGCCGCCCACAGCGGCCACGGAGCGCTCGGCGCACTCCTGCTCGAAAAAGGCGCCAATCCGAACGCCGCAGAGGCCGGCTACTCGGCCCTTCATGCCGCGGTGGATAGAAGCGACGTGAATCTGGTGCAGGCGCTCCTGCGTCATGGCGCGAATCCGGATATTCGTCTTGTGAAGGGCACTCCGGCCAGACGCGATAGCAACGATTTTCAACTGGCGTCACGGCTCATAGGCTCGACTCCTTATCTATTGGCGGCGAAATTCGTCGAGGTGGACATCATGCGCGCCCTTTCTGCGGGCGGGGCCGATGTGCAAACGGCGATGCCGGATGGGACGACGGCTCTCATGCTGGTAGCCGGCCAGGGGGAGAGTCGGGCCAGGACCGACTTTGTGCGCAGGAATGAAACGCGCCGGCAGATATGTGTGTGCGACGGCGGCGTCGTCGAGAGTGAAAGTCAGGTTCTCTCGGCGATGACGGTTGCACTTGCTGCAGGCGCCGATGTCAATGCGGTGAATAACGCGGGTGACAGCGCCATTCATTTTGCGGCCGCGATGGGGTTTGACTCGGTTGTGCAACTGCTCGCGGACAAGGGCGCAAATGTCAACGTGAAGAACAAGCGTGGACTGACGCCATTGGCACTCGCGCGCGGCGGGACGGGTCGTCGCGGTGTACCCGTGGACGACGAGGCCGGGCCGGATTCTTCCAGCGCCAGCACGATGGCGTTGTTGCGAAGGTTAGGGGCGGCAGAATGAGCACGAGAGAACGGATCACAGTGTGGTGTCGAAACCGTTTGTCAGATGGTCGGAATCCGGCCTTCGCTAAGGAGACAGGTATGTTCGGAAAAAGCATTTCAGGCAGTGGCCTGGTCTTGGCGTTTGTCCTGCTGTTTCCCCAATTGTGCGCGGCCCAAAGCGGCATTGCAGGGGTTGTGCGGGACACCAGCGGGGCGGTACTACCTGGCGTGACGGTCGAGGCTTCGAGTCCAGTGCTCATCGAAAAGGCGCGCACTGTGGTCACTAACGAGGACGGAACGTACACGATTGTCGACCTGCGCCCTGGTGTCTACGCGGTCACCTTCTCTCTCACCGGGTTCAGCACCATCCGGCGCGAAGGGCTCGAGCTGCCGGCATCCTTCACAGCCACCGTCAGCGTGGCGATGCAGGTCGGCGCCATTGAAGAAACAGTGACCGTCAGCGGAGAGACGCCGCTCGTGGATGCCCACAACGCGACCACAGCGGTGCTGTACACGACGGCGATGCTCGAAACGCTGCCGTCAAACTCGCGGTCACCGCAGTCTTTCGCCGCGCTGACGCCAGGCGTGAGAGGGGCACCCCTTTCTCAGGCGCCGGGCGGCGTGGACGACATGGGAGCGAGCGCCCATGGTGGCGCTGCGTCGGACTACACGATTGACGGCATGACGACGGCCACGATCAACGGGATGCAGGGGGGCAGCATCACGTTTCGCGTTGCGCAGGCGTACGTCGCAGAGATTGCCGTGACGACAGGCGGCGGCACGGCCGAGTCTTCCTACGGGAACATGATTACCAACGTCATTCCCAAGGAAGGCGGGAACAATTTCAGCGGCGGTTTCTACGCCGAGTACACTGGCGAAAATTTTGCCGCGAGCAACCTCACCGACGAGCTGAGAGGCTTCGGGTTTACCGAGGCCAGCCTGTCGAAGACTTTGAAGTTCCTGGAGATCAGTCCGTCCCTAGGGGGCCGTCTGCTACGGGACAAGCTGTGGTTCTTCACGTCGTACAAGACCTATGAGGTCGTGACCGTTCGCCAGAGCGTCTACGACAACCTGACGCCGCGCGGCAATATCTACACGCCTGATCTGTCCAACCCGGCCCGGTTGAAGCTCACCCAAGTCAGCCGGAACGCGCGCCTGACGTGGCAGGCGGCGCAGAAACACAAGTTTAATGTATTCGTGGACAACGCTCCGCAGATCGCCTGGCATCGGGGCCGCACGCTCAGCGCGCCCGAGGCCACCAACTACAGTCCCTATCTGCCGAACATCTTCATGACAGCGGGTTGGAAGTCGCCGATCAGCAGCAGGTGGCTCCTCGAGGCGTCACTCGCGCACAACTCATCGAACTACGACCAGCGCCGACACACGACAGAGACGTGCCTGTGCACCGCGCCGGATGTCACGTACGACGTCATCTCCAAGTTCGAATCGTCGACCAATATCATGTGGGGAGCCTCGTCGACGCTCGGTGGCGGTGCCGAGTCGAACCTGTATGGGCCCAACGACTCCAGGATGCTTCAGTACCAGGCCAGCGGCACGTACATCACCGGCTCGCATTCGGTCAAGGTAGGGATGCGGCGAGAGTCGGGAACGATCTTGTTCGGCCGTGAGCCGAACGGAGACCAGGCCTGGACCTTCCGGAACAACCAGCCCAACTCCATCCGGATGTACGCATCGCCGTTTAGATATGAAAACCACATCCACCCGAACATGGGCGTGTTTGCCCAGGATCAGTGGGTGCACAAGCGCCTGACGCTGACGGCCGGTGTGCGGTACGACTATTTCACGATGAGCTCGCCCGAGACGTCGCTCGGCGCCGGTCAGTTCGTCGAGGCGCGGTATTTTCCCGAAGAGACGCTCGTGACGTGGCATGACATCAACCCACGCATCGGCGTGTCCTACGATCTGTTCGGCGACGGCAAGACGGCGCTGAAGGCGAGCTTCGGCCGGTTTGTCGCATCACAGGATGGCGCGGGCACCCGTGGCCTCGGCCGCAACAACCCCGTCGTGCGCTCCGTCATCGAAACGGACAGGACCTGGACCGATAACGGAAACATCGCCGTGAACTGCGATCTCAAGAATCCGCTCCAGAACGGCGAGTGCGGACAGATCTCGAATCTGAATTTTGGGCACAATAATCCAAATGCCCTCGTGTATGCCGATGAATTGACCACGAGCTTGAGACCCTATCACTTTGAGACAACCGCACAGGTCCAACGGCAGCTTGTGCCAGGCCTATCGCTGACGGCAGGTTACTACCGCCGTGATTTCAAGAACTTCACGGTCAACGACAATACGTTCGTCACACCAAGTGATTACAGTCACTATTGCGTGACCGAGCCGGTCGATGACCGGTTGCCAGGCGGCGGCGGCAGTCAGATCTGCGATTTGTATGACGTCAGCCAGGCGAAATTCGGCCAAACCGCAATTGTGGTGCGTCCCGACACTGACTTCGGCAAGGGGACACAGACCTACAACGGCGTCGATATTACGCTGCAGGGGCGGTTGAAGAAGGGCATCACATTCACCGGTGGCATGAGCACGGATAAGAACACGACCAACACGTGTTATGTCGTGGACTCGCCAGGGGCCATCCGTTTCTGCAACAGCACGACGCCCGTACTGCAGTACTACACGTTCACAGGGTTCGTGCCGCTGCGGTGGGGCATGGTGACCGGCATTGTGTATCGGGATCTGCCCGGACCCAACATTACCGCCACCCGCAATTACTCGAGCGCCGAAGTGGCCCCATCTCTTGGCCGTCCTCTGTCGGGCGGAACCGTGAACATCCCGCTGATCGAGCCCGGCACGATGTACAACGATCGGCAGCGGCAACTCGACCTCCGGTTCTCGAAGAGAATGCGGGTCGCCGGCGTACGGCTGACCGGCAATCTCGATATTTCAAATGTGTTGAACGGTTCGGCAGTCACTGCGCAGAACAACACCTACGGTCCCAACTGGATGGTGCCGTCGGCTATTCAGTTCGGGCGCTTCTTCAAGTTCGGCGGGCAGTTGGACTTCTGAAGTTCCTGTTCCACGTTCCCCGTTCGCGGTGGCGCATGGAGGGAGACGCGCGTCTTTTCTAAGACATGATGGCGTCCTGAATCCGCCGCCCACCTCGAACCTTGGCACGCGGAACAGGAACGAGGAACCGACTGCCTACACCGTTCTGAAAAAACGCTCTAATAGCCTTGAGTCAGGCAGTAGCCGTCTCTATGGGCTGTTCGGACAAAGACTGGCTGATGCGGGTCCTTTTCTATTTTCTGACGAAGTCGAAAGATAGCCTGATCGACGGACCGGGTGAGGGTCGCCGGAGTGACGCAACCCCAAACCGCCGCCAGCAGTTCGTCCCGCGGGACCACCTGGCCCTGGCGCTCTGCCAGGTACCTCAGGATCTTGAACTCCTGCGTCGTCAAGGTGACGGCTTTCCTGCCTGATCGGGCGGTCTGCTTCTGGAAATCAATGACGAGGCGACCGACCGAAAGATGATGGACCGTTGCCGACTGAGAGCGCCGAAGCACAACGCGAATCCTCGCGAGCAACTCCTCGAAGTCAACGGGCTTTGTGATGTAATCCTCCGCACCCAGATCGAGCCCTTTGAGTTTGTCCGCCCTTTGGCTTCGCGCTGAGAGGATGATGATCGGCGTGCGCCCATTCCTCTGCAACATCGGGCACAGCTCGAGGCCGTCTTTGTCCGGCAAGGTCAGGTCCAGTATCAGAAGATCGGGTCTGAAGGTGTCGACGATGGCCAGTGCCGCCTGTCCGGTTCCGACGGCTTGTACCTGGTAACCTTCGAACTTGAGGTTGCCTTCGAGGATTGATCTGAAGATCGGGTCGTCTTCGACGACAAGTATTCGCTTATGCAATGTCATCCTCGATTGCGGGGAGAATCACCCGTGCGATCGTTCCGACGCCGTACGTGCTCTCCAGTACGAACCGCCCGCCGTGGTCGGCGACAATGCGCGCGACAATTGAAAGACCCAGGCCGCTTCCACCGGGCGGCACACTTTTCCCCCTGACGTATTTTCGCTGGACTGTTTGTAAATCATGCGCCGGTATCCCGACGCCGCGATCCTCTATCTCAATGATGACATTGGGAGACTCGTTTTTGATGGCGATACGAATCGCCCGGTTGTCCGTCGAGTACCGGATGGCATTGTCCAGCAGATTGTCCATGACCAATATCATGGAATCGCGATCGACGCGAACCAGCGACACATCGAGGGGAATATCCACATCGAGGGCGAACCCGCCGTCGGTCAGTGGCTGCTGAAACACCTGCACGACATGCTCGATGATCGTCGCGATGGCCAACGCCTCGAACGAGTAGGCATTGGCGATATCGGTGACGCGAGCGGATGCAAGCAGGTTATTGATGAGACGCCTGAGGCGCGTGGATTCCTGTTTCAGGAGTCCGGCAAACTTGTGAATCGTCTCGGTCGAAACCGGAAGCCGCCCGAGCGTATCTGCCATGGCAAGAATATTCGTGAGAGGCATCTTCAGCTCGTGCGTGACGGACGAGACAAAATCCGACCGCATTGCCGCGAGAGCCCATCCAACGGTCGTCGCCCTGATCGCGAGAAACAAGCCGACAAAAAGCGCACACACTGCGACACCAGCCACGATCAGCGCCTGATTGGCCCCTTGGGATGCGGCGAGAAGGGGAGAGTTGCTGGCCTGGCTGACGCTGATGGTCCATGTCTGCAGGGGGTGTTCAGACGGAAGCGCCATCTTTCCTGATGACGGATTGAGAAAAAGGATTGGAAACGTCCTGACTGTCCCCGGCCTGCTCCGTTGATCTCCCCACACGAGCACGTTCCGATCGTCGAACACGCCGATGTTCAACGTGCTTCCGCGTTCGGAGAGGTCTGTGACTTCAGACAGCAAATCAGGAAAATAGGATTGTCGAACCCACGAGAGGTTTACGGTGAATCCGGTGACGGATTGTGGCTGTTCGACGCGTGAATTGCCGTATTTCAAGCGAGCGACAATCTGATATTCCTGATTGCCAAGATTGGTGTTGAACGCGACGTATCGATAACGCCCGGCCCCGTACGAATCAATCAGCCGCCGCAGGGGCTCGCTCTCCGGAGGATTGGTGACGAGGATGACGGGAAAACGACCCTCCGGGGGCTCCTGATGCAGCCAGGCAGGATATCGAGCCACGCGATTGAAGAAGACGATCGTGGAGTCGTTGCTCTGCCACTTGAAGAATGATTCGGGATACGGGTATCGCGTAAACGCAAGCGCCACCTGTGCGCTGGTGTCGGCGAGCGAGATCGCAGCGTCCGCCCAGTCGTCATTGGCCAGGACGCGTCCCTGGACCCCTCTCATATCGCGCATCACAGCCGTCGAGAGCAGCGTGGCGACCTCGTTCGTGTCGAGCTCCGTCAACAGTTCTGAAGAGCGTTGCCAACCTCGGGTCGCGTGGTATCCGAACGTGAGGAGCGTGATCGTCCCGAGGCCGGTCAAGACAGCCAGGAGAATCATCAACCACCCGTCCCGGGCCAGCCGTGATTCAGCGCTCACTGCGAGAGCTCTCTGCGGCGAAAAAATCGCGCCGCCGCCGGATGCAACGGAATGGATGTGGAAGCCCGGTCGAGGCCCAGAGCCCCAGAACGGCCAAGCGGAGCGAAGAATGACTCGAGCACGCGAGTCACGAGAGTGTCGTCCAGGCTGGAGCGGCACACGAGAAGCAAATCGACCCCGATGGTCCAGATCGCCTTGTCCTGATGTGGATACGTCGCGCGCGGAATCAGTGTGCGGCTGACGAACGGCTGTTGTAACCGGAGCCGTTCGACACTTGACCCATCCAACTCGATCAGCCGGGCGCCGTGGGTGGGTGTGTTACCGGATTCCGGGTCAAAAACCGCGAACGTCGCGTCCATGGTGCCGGCAGCGAGCTGCTTGAGGGCAGACGAATATGGCGCGAATTCGGCGTGAATATCGGCGAGCTCGACTCCAGCCGCTTTCAGGGCAAGCTGAGCAATCAGGGCCGTGCCACTCCCCCGAGCGCCCACGTTGACCCTCCGGCCACGCAGATCTGAAACTGATATCACCTTCGGCGACAGGTCTTCCCGCACAAACAAATGGACGACGTTCAATCCAAGTACTGCGATGGCGCGAAGCTCCTTGAAAGGCGGTTCGGTTCCCAGGCGGCCCGCCAAAGACAGATACGACACATCCGCCGTCGCTGCGCCGATATCAATGGCGCCCTTCTGCAACTCGGCGAGGACCGAAATGGAGCCGCCGTTTTGCAACGTGACTTCTTCAACGGAAACATTCGGCAGCCGGGAAATAATCTCGCTGAGTTGTGGTGCTGAATTTGAATGGGCGAGCCGGACGAGCGTTGCGGCTCGCGTGGGTGGAGAGCTGGTGTTGCATCCAACGCCAGCGATGAGGAGCAGCAGAATCACTCCTCGCGCGTGACCGGTTTTCATCATAAACAAAGGTAATAGATGGCCAATATTACCCTTTACGCTGACGATTTATCTTCTCCGGAGAGCTGGCTCTCGTCGTCCTGAGCGGAGCGTGCATCGCGCGTATAATTTCCGCCATGATGATCACCCGTCGAGATGCCGTTGCCTCATTCGCGCTGTTTGCCGAGCTCGTCGCGTCCGGCCGTCTGGCCGACGCGCAAACGCAGGCCGCGCCGGCGACCCCTCGGCCGCCGGTTTTCAAGCACGACCTGCCGAATCTGACGCTGGACGATTGGGAAGTGACGGTCAGCTACGTCGACTACGAGCCCGGACGCGTGGGTGGGGTGCACCACCACGCTGGCTTCGTCCTGGTCTACGTCCTCGAAGGCTCCGTCATCGCCAGGATCTCCGGGCAGGGTGAAGAAAAAACATACACAACCGGACAGATGTTCTACGAGCAACCCGGGGCGACGCACGAAGTCTCGAAGAACGCAAGCCAGACGCAGCCCGCGAAGCTCCTCGCGATGATCTTCGCGAAGAAGGGGTCGACGCTGACAACGCCTGGCCCCGCCCGGTAAGGCGCGGCGGCGCGTGGACGCGGTGTCGCCGAATCGATTCTCGACGCCATGAGGACGTCGAGAATCCGTCAGGGATTACGCTCCTGGGCACGGACGATCAAGCAGGACGTGCTCGCACTCTACCTGGCGGCCTTCGACCCGCGGGTACCGCGGCTCGCCAAGGTGGTCGCGGTCTGCGTTGCCGCGTACGCGCTCAGCCCCATCGATCTCATTCCGGATTTCGTGCCGATCCTCGGCTACCTGGACGACCTGGTGATTCTCCCGCTCGGCATCATGCTGGCAGTGAAGCTGGTGCCGGCCGATTTGATGGCAGAGTTTCGCGCCGCGGCCGTCACAGATGGACGCGCTCCCGTCCTGGGCACAGCGGGCGCCGCCATCGTCGTCTCGCTCTGGATTCTCGGCGCGACGGTGGCGGCCCTCTGGCTCATGGCATTATGGAAAGGGCCCTGACAGGAAGGAGCGGAACATGAACGGCAGGAACAGCGTCATCGTCCTGGCGGCTCTTGCAGTGTCTGTTCTATGGCCACGCCCCATGTTGGCGATGGACGTCCAGCAGTTCGCGAACATGACGACCGAGGACCAGAAGCACTACCTCACGTTTCTGGTGAACGAAGCCCGGCAACTGCTCATTCAACAAGGCGAACAGGACCAGGCTGAAAGGACCAGGCAGCTTTTTCGTGATGTCCCTCCTGGTAGTGATCGATCACTCGGTGCTGCGCTGTTCAATTCGGTCGTTGCATCTACGCTCAACGACTTTGCCAATGTTCCCGAGCCGCTGCAGGGAACGATGCGAAGTTCGGTTGAATCTCTGCTTTCGCAGGTTCTCGTCAAACATGGCGCCACGCTGACTCGCAACTTTACGCAAACGCTGGAAACGGCGACCCGCAACCGAGTGTTTTATCAAAAGTCACGCTAGCACTGACGTGCTACGCTTCTCCGATTCGCCGGGCTGTATGCCGGCGAACGGGATTGGCGAGGCGCGCGTCAAGAAGGAGTGAGCTATGTGCGATCAGGACCAGTTTGAAAAAGATCGGCAGGAGTACGAGGCTCGCGGTTTGGTCACACGGCGCCAATTTGGCGCCCTGCTCGGGGCGGGAATGGCGATGCTGCTGCCTGAGGTTGCAAACGCGGTCGCCGTCACGGAATCGGACGTCGCCGTGACAACCCCGGATGGCACGGCCGACTGCTACTTCGTGCACCCGGCAAGCGGCACGGCTCCGGGCGTGCTCGTATGGCCGGACATCTTCGGTCTGCGTCCGGCGTTCCGCCAGATGGGCAAGCGGCTGGCCGAATCCGGCTACGCAGTGCTCGTGGTGAATCCGTTCTATCGCGTCAAGAAAGCCCCGACTGCCGAGGCGGGCGCCAAGACGCCGATTGCCGACGTGAGGCCGCTCGCGCAAGGGCTGAACGAGACCACTCAGATGACCGACGCGAAGGCGTTCATCGGCTGGCTGGACCAGCAGTCATCGGTCGCGCGAAACCGGAAGATCGGCACGCAGGGGTACTGCATGGGCGGGCCAATTGCGTTCCGCACCGCGGTGGCGATGCCAGATCGCGTCGGCGCCGTCGCCTCGTTCCATGGCGGCGGTCTGGCGACAGACATGCCGAACAGCCCTCATCTGCAGGCCGCGAAAACGAAGGCGCAGTTCCTGATCGAGATTGCCGAGAACGACGACAAGCGATCGCCCGAGGAGAAGAACGTGCTGAAGGACACCTTCGCCAAGGCGAAGCTGCCCGCGGAGATCGAAGTCTACCCGGCGGCGCACGGCTGGTGCCCGCCCGATTCGCAGGTCTACAACGAGGCTCAGGCCGAAAAAGCCTGGAGCCGTTTGCTTGCGCTTTACAGCAAAGCTCTGGTCTGAATCAGCGGACTTTTTTCCCACCCTGGCGCGTCGCCGTCTGTGGATCGTTACGGTCGGTGCGCCAGGTGGGATGGCTGAAGTGGATGGCGAAGTCGCCGTTACGCGAGATGACGGCGTTGTCGAACGTCAGCGTGCCGATCTTCCTCCAGTCCTTGAAGGTCCGCCGCTCGCGGAAGGCGGGACCGGTCGTCGTGCCCTGGTCGGTGACCTCGATGTTGAACGTCAGCGAACGCTTTGGCGTCGGGTCGCCACGATCGAAAATCTGGGCCATCACCTCATCGCGAAAATCAAGGTCGGCGCCTTCGATGCGCGGCTGGCCCGGCGCGACCAGCAGCCGCATGAACTCGGGCGCACGCGTGGGCGTGCCATCCGGCTTGCCCAACTCCGCGATGGGATACAGCTGCCGGATGCTCGGCTGCTGATCGACGCGCCCGAACGTCAGGCCGACCTTCAACAGAACAGCGATGCCTGCGCCGCGTTGGGTGACGGTCGTATCCGGTGCGTTGCGCAGCTCGACGTCATTGATGAAATCGGTTCGCGAGCCGCCGATGTCCTCCTGCGTCATGAAGTTGGCTGTGCGCAGCGGTTCGGTGTGGTTCGGATCGGTCGTCGGATACAGCTTGCCGACCATCGAGAGCGAGCGCGTACTGCCCCGGCGCGTTTCCGCGCAGCACGTCGAGTACCGAGCGATCGCAAGGGCTGCGCTGCCGCTGCTGAAGTAGCCTGAGTAGCCGGTCGGTTCGGTGATCTGCCAGCGGCCGATCAGGCACACGCCGTTCGGATGCACGAGGCGCCGAACGCCCTTGCCGTCGGGCCCCCACCGTAAATCAGCGCGCGAATCGAGCGTCCGTTCGCTTGCCTTGAAGAACTGGTTCGATCCGAACGACACGAGCGCCCCGAACACGGTTCGCAGGCTCATCGCCTGCAGCGGAAGCGGCGGTTCGCCGCTCCCACCCCACACGCGCTGGTAGGGATTCGCAAACAGCGCTGCCACTACCTCGCCGAACCGCGAACCGTTGTAGCGGCGATCTTCGTCGCCGAACGCGTTTGCTTCGAGATCTGGTGTCGATGCCATGGTTCATCGAGTCGCGCTTCGGCAAGGGCCCGCCCGCTAGAACGCTTGCTGCACCTTCAACAGCCGTTGCTCGACGTCCTGCAGCTGAGCGTTCGAGGCAGCAGGATTCAGAATCGTCGCTTCCGCATCGAACATCAGCGCGAGGAACTGCACGGTGGCGCCGCCGCCCAGCGGCACCGCGGCATTCCAACGCACCGCGCCGCTGGCAAACTGCAGCCATGCGACCATCAGCCCGGCCCGCGCGCGCGCGCGGCGGTCGCTGCTTTGCGGCGAGAGAATCGCAATCACATGCGCGCCCGTCGCCGCATTCACGTTCTCGGAAAACACACTGGAGACGGCGTTGACGATTTCCAGATAGCCTCCAAGCGTCAGCGCATCAATCTGCGGCGCGCCGCTACCAGAGTACTGATGCTTCCACCAGCCGGAACCTTCAGTGCTCGTTGCAACGCCGGTCACGATCACATTCCCGCCGTCGCTGTCGCTGCCGCCGTCGTCATCTGTCAACGTCACAGTCAGGTGCTCGACGCCAGGCGCGGCATAGACGGCGTCAATAGAGTCGGACGCGTGGAAGGGGAACGTACCGAACGGGCTCAGCATCGGGTCGGCGGTCGTGCCGTTGTTGAAATGAATATTCTCGTCGCCCACGGCCCAGGTGAACGTGAGATCGTCCGAGCCCGCGTCGGTGCCGTCCGCCGATGACGGCAGTTGGCTACCCGCCTTGACGACGTTGTACGCCCCGCCGGGGAACACGATCGCTCCGCTCGTATCGAAGTCGACTTCAGGCGCCAGGTTTCCCACGACGACGTCCACGGTGTCGCCACCCGACCCTCCATCGTCGTCGGTTACTGTCACGGTGACGGAGTACGAGCCGTTGTCGCCGTAGACATGATCGACGCCGGCCGCGAGCGCGGCGACCGAGACGATCTCCGCGGAAGATCCGTCGCCCCACAAAATGCTGGCGGTATGTGTGTCGAGCGTGCCCGGATCGGTGAAGGTGGCGGTAACGGTAGCGGTGCCGGCTTCGCTGATGCTGTCGCCAACTGCTATGACCGTTGGCGGGACGTTCAGAACAGTCACAGTGGTCTCGTCATCGTCGGTCATTTCCGTCGCCGCTGTCACGTCTCCGCCGAGATCGCTTACCGTCAACGTGATGTTGTCGACCGTGTCGTCCAGTGCGGTGTAGATCGGCATCGCAATCGACGCGTCATCGAGATGCTCCGTCGGGGCCCACGAATAACTCAGCATCGCATTGTGTGGGTCGGTGCTGCCCGTGCCGTCCAGCTGGACGATGGAGCCCTCGTTGACCTGATAGGGACCTCCCGCTTCCGCAGTAGGCGCCGTGTTGACGCACGGGCCGGCTGTATACGACTCGTCCTCCGTATAGAGGCTGTCGCCGTCGGTGTCGCCGTCGCTGAAGCATACGACCGTCACGACGTTCCAGGAGTTGCTGACGAAGCCGCCCAATTGACTGAACGGCGGGTTCGGTGAGCCGGGGGGAACCGCTGCGACCTCGAAGTGCAGATGCGAGCCGCTGGCCGAGCCGATGTCGCTTTGAAAGCCGATCGCCTGACCTACCTGAATCGTGTCGCCGACCTGCCATCCATTGCCGAATGGCGGCGCCATCGTCACCGACCCAGTCCTGAAGTGCGTGTACTTCGTCCATTCTCCGTTGGCGTGTTCGATCCAGACGTAATTATTGTGATCCTGGCAGAGGCCCTTTACTGTGCTGTCGGGAATCGAGTTTCCGTTCATGTCCTTGGCATCGGAGCAGCTGTGTTCCAGCGAGTCGTCCTGGGGCGTCACCTGATCGGCCGCGAGCCCGTCGCCGAAATCGTTGCTGTCTCCGTTGCGGTCGACGATGCCGCGAATGATTCCCGACGCCGCCGCGACGATGGTGGCGCCATCGCCTCCGCCCAGATCGACGCGATTGACCGCGTTCGGATGCGTGTGGTGGTCGTTGTTCGCAGTCACGATCGTCCCGTTCGCGTACGGAATGCGGTAGATCGCCGAGGACACGGTGAACGGCCCGTGGCTGGCCACGAGCGGGACACTGACGATGGAAATGCCCAGTGCTTCGCAGGAAACCAGAGCGGTAGTGAACACGATCTTGAGGGCGCGCTGGGAAGCGACCATCGCTATTGCTCCTGCTGTTTAGGCCTTAGTGCCAGGTAGGGAACGCGATTGTATGCTCAGTTCAAGGGGTATAAACGTTCAAAGATGGCGATCCGAACAAAACAATGCAGCCGCCGGCAGGTGACATAAAATAGAGGTGGGAAGGTTACGGAAACGTTAGAAGTAGAAAGTAGAAAGTGGAAAGTAAAAAGTAGAAAGTGGAACGTTAAGAGTGGAAACCGCCGGTCCGTTGTCCCCTCGTAAAGCCAAAGAGGCATGCGTCGCGCACCTGTGTCCCAAGTGCGGGACCGATCATCACGTGACCGTCGAGCAGGTGTTGCGCGGCGAAACCGTCGTGACGTGGTGTCACTGCCGCGCTTGCGGCCATTCGTGGCATCCCATCGTGCAGGAGACGCGCGAATCGTAGACTACGGCCTGACGCGGGCCAGGGTCAGCGAGAGGCGCGTTTGCTGATTCGCCACAATCTGCGTCGATGCCGACCAGCCCTCAAACCCGTCGGCCTCAACGCGGACGGCGCGTGATCCAATCGTCAGGTTGTCCAATACAAGCGGGGTCGACCCGACGTGCGCTCCATTCACGAACACGCGCGCACCTGGCGGCGTCGATCGAATGGCAAGCGAGCCACGGTAGGACGCTGCGGCGGCGCGTGACGTTTTGGTCGCTTGATTCGGCACAGCAGTCCGGCGCCCGGTCGTCCCCACCGCCCGATTCGTGGGCGCTACGACAGGCGATGATGGTGGTTGGGGCTCCGGCTTCACGGCGTCGACCGCCCACCGTGAATCGGGCGTCACTGTGGGACCCGCCAGAACCAGGGGCTGAGGTTGGGGTGCCGCGGCCTGACTGGCTGGCGGCACATTGGCTGACGGCCGGGCGGAGCCTCCGATTGAGGTGATGAGGACGGCGGTGGCTGCGACGGCAATTACGATAAACGCCGCGGCAGTGGCGAGCGTTCGTGCTCTTCTACTCGATCGATGCGGCCTGGCAGACATCCTGGCGTCGCGCCAAACCCGCGCGGCAACTGGTGCCGGTGAAACCGCGACCGTCGGAGCACTAATCACCGGAGCGGCAATCGCGGGAGCAACGATCACCGGAGCAACAATAGCTGCAGGCTGCGCCTCAGAAACGAACCCGGGAAGCGACTCGCTGCCTGTAGGCGTGTTGTCGATGCTGTTTCTCAGTTCGGGCGGTCCGGAAAGGACGAGCCAGGAGTCGGGGCGTCGCGCGGAAGGCATCTTCACACCTGCTCTTGTTCGAAAAGCAACCCACTCCTACTCTTACGACGACGCGCTGAGTGTGTCAAGGCGATCTCATGCTTTTTTTTGCCGCCAACATCTCCATGCTGTTCACGGAACTCGATTTCCTTGAACGGTTCGCACGAGCAGCGACGGCCGGGTTTCGCGCTGTCGAGTGTCAGTTTTTGTACACGTTCAGCCCGGACGCGCTCGCTGAGCAGCTCCAGCGCCACCAGCTCTCGCTGGTGCTGCTCAACCTGCCGGCAGGCGATTGGTCGACGGGAGACAGAGGTATCGCGTGCCTGCCCGATCGCGTCGGCGAATTCCAGGATGGCGTCGGACGCGCGATCGAATATGCCATGGCGCTCGAGTGTCCGCGCGTCAATTGCCTCGCGGGCGTCGCGCGCGCGGGCGCCGATCGCCTGAAGCTGCACGACACGTTCGTGGAGAATCTGCGGTTTGCCGCACGCGAGTTGAAACAGCGCGGCATCGCGCTGATGATCGAGCCGCTCAACTCGCGGGACAATCCCGGGTTCTTTATTCGAAACTCACGGCATGCCGTCGAGATCATCGAAGACGTCGGCTCCGATAATCTCCATCTCCAATTCGACGTGTACCACTCACACATCATGGACGGCGAGGTCGTGTCGGCCTTACAGCAGAACATGAGCCACGTCGCCCACGTCCAGATCGCCGACGATCCGGGGCGCCACGAGCCGGGTACCGGCAGTATCGATTTCGGTGCGGTGTTTCAGGCGCTCGAGCGTGCGAAGTACAAAGGCTGGATCGGATGCGAATACGTGCCTTCGACAACGACCGAAGAAAGCCTGTCGTGGCTCAGGCGGGACTTTTTCAACTGAACGGACTAATTGCCTGAGGGCGATGGGTAGTTGCGACGGCGCTCTGGGTGGAAACGTTGTGCCTCTTGCTGATCGGTGCGCATTTCGACGATGCCCAATCCCTCAGCGACGACGTACGCGGCAAGCGTCGCCGGCAAATCATAGACCTGCCCAGGCCGGTACAATCGGAGAGACACGCCTTGAACTGAGCCGTACGATTGCCGGAGGATGCGAACTTTCATGCCACCGGATCTCGCAGCACCACCGTGACTCGGACGATCGCGCCGACCTGAAGGTCTGCACTACGACTGACGATTGTGATCACACCAGTAACCTGCCGGACGGCCGGTCGTGACGCCTGGGGGAGGCGATCGATTTGATGCTAGCCGAAATTAAAACGCGAGGCTAGATGACGAAATACGAACACGTCGTCTGTAGCGGCTTGAGACAACGAGGAGCTACTTCTGAGGCACGCCGAATGCTCTTACCGTCGACCCAGAGACGACGCCGATGTACTGCCTCCCGTCGATCGCATAGGTCATTGGACTCGACTTCCACGTTTGCTGAGTCTCGAATTGCCACAGGCGCTGGCCGGTTTTTGCATCGACGGCAATCAACGCTCCCCCCATGTTGTCTCCGTAGACGACAAGACCACCTGCAGTGCTCATGAGGCCCGATCCGGTCACGCCGCCGCCGACCTTTGGGACTTCCCAGATGAGCTTTCCCGACTGCAGGTCGAGCGCTCGCAGGAACTTTCCTCCGCCGTCGATCGTCGCGGGCTTTGTCGTTCCGCCGTAAAACGACTTTCCGAGCTCAAACCAGTCCGTATTCTTTCGGTACACCGCACACGCTTCCGAGGCCATGACGTAAAACAGGCCCGTTGCCGGGTTGAACGCAGAGGACGGCCAATTGGCGGCACCCGATACCGCTGGACACGTCTGCGTGCCGTCGGCGGTGTTTTCGTATCCGGGCAAGAGTTTCGGCCGGCCATCCTGGCCGATGCCGGTTGCCCACGTGAGATTCTTGACGAACGGCTCCGCCATCAACATCTCGCCGGTCAGTCGATCGAGCACGTAGAAGAATCCATTGCGATTCGCGACGGCGAGAAGCTTCCGCGGTGCTCCGCGAAAGTTGGCGTCGATCAGCATCGGCGGCTGATTCGCATCCCAGTCGTGCAGGTCGTGCGGCGTGAATTGAAAATGCCAGCGGAGTCGTCCGGTCGCTGGATCGAGCGCGATGACCGACGACGAGTACAGGTTGTCGCCCTTGCGCTCGTCGCCGTTGTAGTCGGGACAGGGATTGCCGGTCGGCCAGTACAAAAGGTTCGCAGCCGGATCGTACGATCCGGTCAGCCAGGTCGTCGCGCACCCATGTTCGAGCGCTTTGCCTATCCACGTTTCCGATCCCGGCTCGCCGCGCGCCGGCACGGTCCAGAAACGCCACACGCGCTCGCCCGTCGAGGCGCGGTACGCATCGAGGAATCCGCGCACCCCTTCGTCTCCGGCCGAAATGCCGGCAATCACGAGGTCGTTGACGACGAGCAGTGCGCCGGTGGCGCCGTAATTCTGGCGAGCGTCCGCCATTTCCACGTCCCACAGGAGCGCTCCTGTGCGCCGATCGACGGCAAGCAGGTGGGCGTGATCGGTTTGAAGAAACACGCGATTGCCGAGCACGGCGATTGCGCGGTTGATGCCCGATGCCGGATCTCCCGTCGGCACGAGCCCGGGCGTTTGTGGCCGGGCGAATTGCCAGATCTGCCGGCCGTCTCGCGCGTCGAGCGCGCGCACTTCGTTGACGGCGGCCACGTACATCACGCCGTCGACAACCAGGGGCGTCATCTGCAGCGCGCGCTCGCCCCCCATTGGATGGGTCCACACCTGCGCGAGCGACGCGACATTACGTGTGTTGATCTGGTCGAGCGGGCTGTGCCGGTTTGCGCTGAGAAGGCCGTTGTAACTCGGCCATTCGCCTGGTCTCGGCCGCGCGATTTCATCGAACGCGATCTCGCGCGGGGTCTGTGCCCGCGAGAAACCTGTGAGAAGCGCGAAGGACAGCACGAGCGCCAGTCTGCGTGACATCGTCAGAAGCCGCTCGGCCGAATCCGGAAACGCTCCCGCCAGGAGCCGCCGGGGGCGATGCTTTGAAGATCTTTGTAGGCCCCTTTGTGCGCGAGGTTGAGCCCGTTGATGATGGCGGCGACAGGCTCGATGCAGACGAAGTTGCGTGACGCGGCGTCCTGACCACCCGCCGGCTTTGGCGCGTAAATCACGACGGCGCGATAGTTCGCGCCGAAAACGACGTCCAGCCGCTGCGTTCTGCCTCTGACCGACATCGTCGCCTCGCCGGTCGAGTCGCGGACGAGATCGCTGAACACATCGTCGAGCTCGATTGGCGCCAGTGGCACGGCCGCCGGATTGGCGAAGAACTTCTCTATCGGCTGGGGGACACCCGTGGGCATCTTCTCCTCCGATACCGGCCAATGCGTTCTCGCCGCGACCGATATCGTCCATTCATCCCGAGGAGAGTCCGTGAGCTGGAAGAACGGATGGAAGCCGACCGCAACGGGCATCGGGTCGACGCTCAGGTTGTCGATGCGTGTCTCCACTTCGAGGACGCCGTCGCGAATGCGGTGGGTCATCTCGATGGTGTGCGCGAACGGAAACTGCTTCATCCAGGACGGATGCCTGAAGAACTCGAGTCTGCTCGTGACCCAGGCCGACTGCCCATCGGCCCGCGTCTCGACGACCGTCCAATCGGGCACCGACGTCAGAAATCCGTGAATGGGATTCGCGCCGCGGACGTTGCCCAGATCCATGTCGAAGGGATAGCGCCTGCCGTTGGCGTAGAACGCCTGTTCATCCAGCCTGTCGGCCCACGGCGCGAGGAACGGAATGCCGATCGATCCCGTGCCCCCCTTGTACTCTGCCGCGGAGTTGAATGGGAAACGAAGGACGTTGTGTCCCTTCACCTTCATTTCGACCGTGAGGTTGCCGAGCGTTGGAAGAATCGAGACGCTCGTGTTGCTGCGATTGTCATTCAGCTCGACGACCGAGCCGATCTGGCGGGCGGAGTAGACCGCGGACGGGCCCGCCTGACGCCACGCGGTAGGGTGCGCGGGCGTTGCGAGCATCGCCAGGAACAGCGCCGCAGTGAGCATGACTATGTTGGGTTTGCGCCCCACGGGTCGAGCAGCCTCACATTCTTTTTCTTCAATTCCCGATAGCAATCCGGCAGGTCGAAGCTGTTCAACACGCCGGGCGGCAGCGCGGACAGAGGCCATTTGTAGTCCCTGGCTTCTGCGACTTCGGCGTAGGAGCTCAGCGCGTTCTTCAGCGTCACCTGCACCACGTGAGATGACAGCAGCGCCGCGAACGTCGAAGGCAATGCGCCGTAGCCCTTCGCTGCCAGATGAACCTGTCCGTAACCCCACGCGTTCAGCCAGTCGAGTACCCGCAGGACATCAAACGTCCGCTGCCCGATGTACGGGTAGTCCAGCATGAGTGCGTGCGACGAATAGAAATAATCGGTGCTGTATTCCCCGCGGTCGCTGAGGTTGGTTGTCTGGGGCTCGGAATCCCCGACGCCGCGCACGTCACACGCGTAGAAAGCCGCGGCCGGATCCGCTTCGATCAGATCGCGAACGAGCCGCTCGTTGCGAAGCTCTTCATCGGCTGACGTGTGCGAGACGTACAGGATGGCTTTGTTGGTATCACGCGGCGGGCGCGAGAGCAGCGGCTCAGCCGTGAGCCTGTACACGATCGCATGTACGCCTGGATCGGTTTCCACCATGTAGGGCAGCGCGTGCCTCAGTGGATATTTCCGATCGGGCAGCGGCCTGAGAATGCGGAACTCCGGGACGCCGGCCCGCCGTGGCAGGCGAAGCACTTCGGCAACTGTCTGGGGGAGCGCGGCGCCGTCGAGATCGAGGCGCTTCGCTGCCGCCGTCCGCGATTTTTCCTGCGTGAACGCGTAGATCGTTTTCGACTTCAGGTCCGCCACCTGACCGCGGGGCGTGGCCAACAGCGTCTCGTCCTTTTCGAGCACCAGCTTCGGCTCCGTCCTGGCGTCTGAAATGCCCGTGCAGCGATTGAACCAGCGATACATCGCTTCGCGGTTTTCCTGAGAGTAGCCGTGGTAGGTCGGCCCCACGAAGTACGCGATGTTGTCCTCCGCGCCGAGCAGGCGATAGAGCGCCTTCAAGCGGTGATACGCCGCTTCATTGCCGCGGGCGTCGAAGTAATCCTTCTCTTTGGCCAGGATGATGACGGGCTTCGGCGCGAGAGCGGCCAGAAAGTCTTCGTGGTCGAGGCCAAGCGACAATGCTCTCGGTGGGCACTGCTCCATGTCGGCCCCGAGCTCGTTTTCCATGTTTCGCCGGAACTCGGTGACGAAACAGCTGGGCGCCGCCATGGTCCACCGATCCTCGACGCCGCAGAGCCACGTGGTCATGGTGCCGCCGCCGGAGTTCCCCGTGACGCCGAGATGGCGCAGATCGACTTCCTTGCGCGACATCAGGTAGTCGAGCGCACGGATGCCGTCCCAGGCGCGCCACGCCCAGAAGCGCTCGTCGACGAGCATCTGCTGGATGCCGGCGTAATTGTGCTCGCCGGTTCCCGTTCCATGCAGGGGCTTCAGGTTGGCGTCCACGTACTGCATCCGCTCGCCCTGGCCGATCGGATCGAAAATCAGCACGACATAGCCCAGACGCGCCAATCCCTGGCAGAAGGATTGATACGTCTCGATGGCCTTGCCGTTGTCAGAATGTCCGCACGAGGCCACCACGCCCGGAAGAGGGAAATTGCGCCCTTTCGGGATGTAGAGATTGGCCGAGACCAGAAACCCTGGCCGGCTTTCGAAGAGGACGTTCTCGATCTTGTAGGCGTTGCGCTCGACGACTTTGGTTACGCGCGCGTTGAGCGGTGTCTTTTCGGGAAACGGTCCGAACGATTCCCGAACCTTGCCCCGGACGGTCTGGACGTAGTGTTCGGCGTCGGCCCTGGTGGACAGACTCGCCAACCTCTTCAACCGGTGCTGGTGAATTTCGTTCTCGCGTGACACGAAGAACTCCTGCACCATACGGGGGAAGCGGTTGAGGGGGAGAAGTGCGGGCATGTCGGCGGCGGCGCGTCCGGCCTGCATGGCATAGGCCGGAAACTGCCCAGCCAGCGCGACTCCTGCGCCGCCGATCGAAAGCGTGTGGAGCATCCTGCGTCGCGAGATGCGTGGACAGCGGGCGGTTCCGTCTTCATTCATTCGAGTGCTCCGCCCGGAAAGTATACGTCGCTCCGCAGGTGAACATATGATTCGAGTAACCATGATGGGCCGACTCTCGATTCTGCTGGTCATCGCCCTCGCGTGCGCCGGCACGACTGAAGCGCAACCGCTGCGGCCGGCTCACGGCGACTTCGCCATCAAGAACTTCAAGTTCACATCGGGCGAGGTGCTGCCAACCCTTCGGCTGCATTACCGCACGCTCGGCAAGCCGCGCCGCGACGCCAGCGGGCTGGTGCGGAACGCCGTCCTGATCCTTCATGGGACCGCTGGAAGCGGCGCGCAGTTCGAGTCGCCCACGTTCGCGGGGCCGTTGTTCTTCGCAGGCGGGTTGCTCGATGCATCCCGCTATTACCTCATCATGCCCGACGCGCTGGGCTTCGGGCAGTCGAGCAAGCCGAGCGACGGGTTGCGCGCCGGTTTCCCGAGGTACGGTTACGACGACATCGTGACGGCCCAGCACAGGTTGCTGACCGAGGGCCTCGGTGTCAACCACCTGCGCCTGGTCATGGGCACCTCGATGGGGGCGATGCACACGTGGATGTGGGGTGAACGGTTTCCGGACTTCATGGACGCGCTGATGCCGCTGGGGAGCCTACCGACGCAGATCTCTGGCAGGAACAGGGTCTGGCGCCGGATTCTGACCGACGCGATTCGCAACGATCCGGAGTGGAAGGGTGGCAATTACTCCACCCAGCCGCAGAGCCTCAGGACCGCGCACTTGATCCTTTTCCTGGTCAGCAGCAATCCGATCCTTCGACAGCAGATGATGCCGACGATTGCCGAGAGCGACGAAGTCCTTGATGCCGTCGCCGCAAATGCGCCGAGAGTCAGCGATGCGAACGATTTGCTCTATCAGGTTGAGGCCTCGCGCGATTACGATCCCGGGCCCTCGTTGGAGAAGATTCGCGCGCCGCTGTACGCGGTGAACACGGCGGATGACTTCCTCGACCCTCCCGAGCTCGGTATCCTCGAGCGCGAGATCAAGCGGGTCCCCAGAGGGCGCGCTATCGTGATCCCGCTCGGTCCCGACACTCACGGCCATGGGACGCACACATTCGCTGCTGTCTGGAAGCAGTACCTTGGCGAGCTTCTGAAAGTATCGGAGAAACCCTGAGATCCGGCGGCTGTCAGGAGAGCAGCTTCTCTGGTAAATCTGCAGAGGTGATGATGTCGCACAGCCCGCCAGGGTTGCAGGTCGCCGTCGATCTGTCCTTCCACCTGGCGATCTGACCGGCGAGACGATCGCGGAACGCCTGAAGCTGGCGGATGCGTTCGTCTGCGGCGGCAAGGTTGCGCTGCGCCATTTCGAGAACTAAGGCGCACGGCGGGTCTCCGGCACGGCTGAGCTTCAAAACCTCCCCGATTTCCTCGAGCGTGAACCCGAGCCCCTGCGCCTTCTTGATGAACCTTAGTTCTTCGATGGCCGACTCGCCGTAGTGGCGATAGCCGGCCTCCGAACGCCGTGGCTGCGTCAGCAGGCCCAGTTCTTCGTAGAACCGGATAGTGGCCGGCGTGACGTCCGATAACCTGGAGACATCCCCGATGAGCATGAGCAGGATTAGAAACCCTCAAGTCAACTTTAAGGTCAAGTGGGCTTGACTCTCAAGTAACTGCAGACTTTACGCTGGTTCCGTGAAATTTTCGTCCCTCGTTCGAACGGTGTTCCCCTGGTTCGGCAGGCGTACGGCGGCAAAAGCTGAATCCTGCTGCGATTGCTGCAAGGACGGCTGCTGCTGCCCGACCGGATGCGGCGACGATTGCTGCTGCAAGAGCGGCTGCTGCAGCGGGACGTGCTGCTGCTCCAATCGGGCATGAAGGATCGCCCTGTCATCCTGGTCGTGGACGACGAGTCGTCTATCCGTACGACAATGTGCGCCGTTCTGACGTTGAAAAACTTCTTTCCGGTTCCGGCCAACAGCGTGGACGCGGCACTCAAAATTCTCGGGACTGAACACGTCGACGCCATGGTGCTGGACGTGCGGCTTCCTGATGAAACGGGGATGTACCGGTCCGGCCTCGACCTTCTGCAATTCGTCAGGGCGATACCCGAATACCTCCACATGCCCGTGTTTGTGCTGTCGGGCGTCCCGTTGCCGTCCAGCGATGAGCGGCGTATCCTCGCGCACGGCGCGCACTTTTTCCACAAGCCGCAGCCGTACTCGGACCTTTTCGACTACCTCAGAGACCTGTTGGAACACCCGTTCCAGTAGTCGTCCTCCTCGCGAAGTCTCGCGAGACGATTCCCCTCACGCTCTACGAATCAAGGGACGAACAAGCGCCATCGCCGCCAGCACCGCTCCGAACGTGCAGACGATCGTCGCGCCCGTCGGCAGGTCGAGGAGTACCGAAAAGTACATCCCGAGGATCGAGACCAGGATTCCCATCACCCAGCCGATTGCCAGGCGAGCACCGATGGTTCGCGCAAATAGCATGGCCCCTACCGATGGCACGATGAGATAGCAAAAGACGAGCAGCACGCCGGCGATGGCCACCGAGCGGGTCACGACGAAGCCGAAGGACGCGTAAAACAGGAAATCCCAGAAGCGCACCGAGATTCCCCGTGCCGCGACGGCCTCTGGGTCGATTGAGATTTCCAGGAACCGCCGCCGGTACACCCAGTGAAAAATGCCGATGGCGGCGTAGATTGCCGCCGTCAACCAGACCTCGGGCCACTGCACCGACAGAATATTCCCGACCAGCATGTCCTTGAGGTGCTCCGCTTCTCCCGTCGCCTTGCTCATTGCGACGATCACCGCTGCCGAGGCCACGGCGTAGGAGATCCCGATGATCGCCTCTTGCGGAATGTTCGCCTCGTGACCCTTGATGACCGCGAAGATGAGGGCGCCGATGAGCGTAAACGCCAGGCTCATCCAGTAGATCGCGGGTTCGTGCGGATCGAAGCCCTGCCAGACTCCGATTGCAGCGCCCAGCGATGCGATTTGCGCGAGCGAGAGGTCCACGAAAATCACGCCGCGTTCGACGACGTGCAGGCCCAGATAGGCGTGGATACCCGCGATGATGAGCGTCGCGGCGATCGCCGGGAGCAGGAACTGAAAGATCGCCCAGTCCATGCAGCCCCTACTTCCCGGACGCGCGCTTGAGGGCGGCCACGGTCATGTTGACGTCGTATTCGAAGAGACCGATGTAGTCGGCAGCCTCCTTGCTGCCGCCGACCGACGGGGCCAGCACCAGCACCTCGCCGCCGACCTGCTGGGCAATCGCTTTTGGAGTCTTCGTATCGAAGTACGGCTCCACGACGATGACTTTCGCCCCTTGCCCCTTCATCTCCTGGATGAGCTCCACGGTATGCGAGGTAGTGGGCGGAATGCCAGGCTTCGGTTCGACGTAGCCGATGACGTTGAGGCCGAAACGCTCCATGAAGTTCGGCCAAGAGCGATGGTACGTCACGAGTTTCGTCCCTTTGTAGGGTGCCATCGTGGCGTCCCACCGGCTCTCTGCTGCCGCCAGACGCTTGTCGAAATCGGCATAGCGCTGGTCGAAATAGGATCGGTCGGCCGGCACAAGCTGGTTCAGTTTGTCCTTGATCGTCTGCGCGATGCGGCGGCCGTTGCTCGGGTCGAGCCAGTAATGCGGGTTGCCCTGCGGGTGCACGTCGCCCATCGCGCGGGTGATCTGGCCGGTTGGAATCTCCAGAATTCGGACGTTGGCCGACGCATCGAGGTAGCCGTTCGCGCCCGGTTGGATCTTCGCGTTGCGGCTGCTGTTGATGAGCGGCGACAGCCATCCTATTTCCAGTTCGCGCCCGACGACGATCAGGAGGTCCGCCCGGCTGACTTCGAGGATAAAGCTCGGTTTGGGATCGACGAAATGCGGATCCTGATATCCCTTGGCCAGCGCGACGACCGTGACGCGGTCGCCGCCGATCTCGCGCGCCAGAGAAGCCAGGTCTTCGGTTGTGGCAACGATGCGCACCGCAGCGGCGGCCGGCCGTGCCGCCGCCATGAGCGCCGCTGTCAGCAGGATGAGACGAATGAACGCATGCATAATCGGTGACTCCTAATCAGAACGGATGCGCGCCGTGCGCGCCAATTGCGAAGTTGAGCTGGAGCAGCAGCTCGTTGGCGTCTATGTCCTCGGCGTAGCGCGTGTGCCGGTACTGGCCGCGAACGATGCTGAACTCACTGGGACGGAATGTCAGGGAGAGCGACCCTCCCGAATCGCGCAACCCGCCGTCGAGCGGACGGCCAGACCGATCGACTCTCGCGCCGACGAACCAGCGGCGCGCGAACTGGTAGTCCGCGCTGCCGTAGAACCCGGACGCGTTCTCCCGCAGTCCCTCCGGTTCCTCCTGACGGCTCCAGATGATTTCGGTGCGGCCCACGAACTGTCTGTAGATGGCGCGCCTCAGCGGACGGTAGCGGAACGTGGCATCCACACCGATTCGTCGCGCGGTGAAACCGGCGAGCGCCGCGCTGGGTCCCTGAGTGAATGACACACCCAGATCGATATTGGACCCTTCGCTCAGATCCCGATAGCCGCGAACACGGCCGAGGTAGTTCAGCTTCGAGCGCGCTTCGCTTTGGAACACGTCGGAGTCGCCGCGATACACCTCGCCGATGGCATCGATGAACATCACGCTGTTCGGGATCAACCTGGAGACGGAGATGCCCGAGTCACTCACGCCCTCGTCTCCGCCGAAAAGGTTTCTCGAGACCAAAGGACGATCCGCCCATGGCAGGATGTGCGTGTGCATCGCATTGACCTTGCCGAACTGCGACCGCATCTTGCCCGCCTTCAACAGCAACCCCGCCGGCAGCGAGGTGAACGTGATGTAGCCCTCTTCAACCTCGAGCCCTTCCGGGCCTGCCGCGAGGAAGAAGTCCGCACGCGCATACGGGTCGACGACCGCCTGGAATGCGGCTTCAGCCTCCGTTAACGACAGCGAGGGCTCCTCGCTCATCGGGTTCTTTCCGGCGGCACCGACAAAGTTGCCGATGACCGAGATGTCCGGGTTGAACACCTTTGAGGTCCCGGCCGCTGCGGACGGCGCGGGAAGCGTGTCCGGTTGCGCTGGCGTGGCTTGAGTGAGCGACGCAATGCGTGCCTCGAGGGCCGACAGCCGTTCGGCATATTGCTGGCGGAGCGTTTCGAGGTCGGCTTTGAGCTGGTCGATTTCCTGACGCAGCGCCTGGGGATCGGGCGTTTGTGCGAACGCCGTCACGGGCGAGGCTGCGAAGCCCGCACAAAGCAGGAAAAGCCGGACGAAGCGGATGGGCTGCACGTGATCCCTCCCGGGCTGCCCGCATCGTACGCGTACAGCCCGAAAAACTTGGAACGTTGCTCGATCGCTGGGAGGTGTCGAGTCGAACTAGACAGACGGCGGGGCGCGTGCCGGGCGTTCGGAGACGACGAGCAGCGTCGGGCCGGTGACGGTGGCCTTTTCGACCAGTCCCAAATCGGCGAGAGTCGTCAGTGTAGTCGACTGAAAATGCGGTCCGCCGAATCGACCGGCCGACTGCCACCAGTGGCAAATCGAACAGTGCGGAGAAGTGGCCGGTGTCCGGTCCGCACCAATCTGGTGTGCGGCGCTGTCGTGGTTGGCGACGCCCGGATTGCATGGATCGTCATTCAATCCATGCAGGAGCGGCAGCGCGGGTATCGCTATGGCTGTAAGCAATACGAGCGCTGCGGCAACGACAGCGATCAGGCGGGAGCCCCGAAGGGCCAGGGTCATGCTTTTCTGAGCATAGAGGTGGCATGCCGCGAAGTCAAACGCCGGGACACGCGGTATCATAAGCGCCCGTCGCGTGGCGCCGTCCAGCTGAGAGGAGTCGTATGAATCGCCGTGACTTCTTGCACGTCGCACCAATCGCCGCAGGCAGCCTCGTCGCGTCTCCCGCCTATGCCCAGGCGCCGTTCGCAAACGAAAAAAGCAAACTGAAAATCACGGGAGTGCGGCTGGTGGAAACCAGGCCGCGCAATCCTCTGCCCGCGTACACGCCTGCCCCGGGTTCCTGGTCGACCAACCAGGTCGAGGTCGCCAACCCAATGTCGATCTACCCCGAGTACAAAGCGACGCGGTCGCTCTTTCAACCTGACCCGGGGAAGGTTCCGTCCGCCACGGTTGAGATCGCCACAGACAAGGGCATCAAAGGCTACGGCAGCGGCGGGCCCGGTGCGGGCTACGTCGTCGAGCAGCACCTGACGAAGCTTCTGCTGAACGAGGATCCGTTCAACATCGAACGTATCTGGGACATCATGTGGCGCTCGACGATGTCGTACGGCCGCATGGGGGTCGTCGTCAATGCGATCAGCGCGGTTGACCTGGCGTTGTGGGACATCGTTGGAAAGGCACTCAACATGCCGGTGTACAAGCTGCTCGGCGGCGAGACCAAGCCGCGGCTGCCGGCCTACTGCACGGGCAACGACATCGAGCAGCACGTCGAGTTCGGGTACAAACGCCTGAAGCTCGCAATTCCTTATGGTCCCGCCGACGGCCTCGAAGGCATGCGCAAGAACGTCGAGCTCGTGCAGCGCGCGCGTAAGGCGCTCGGGCCGGACGGTGACATCATGCTCGACTGTTGGATGGCGTGGACGGAGCGCTACACGATCGAAATCGCCGAGATGATGGCGCCGTACCGGGTGTACTGGATGGAGGAATGCCTCCAGCCCCACGACTACGAAGGATTCGGGCGGCTCGCGGCGCACATCACGAGCACGCGTATCGTGACCGGCGAGCACGAGTACACGCGATATGGGTTCCGTCAGCTTCTCGAGAACGGACTCAGGACCATCTGGCAGCCCGACATTCACTGGTGTGGCGGGTTGACCGAGCTGCGGCGAATCGCGGCGCTCGCGGCGGCCTACGATATTTCCGTGATCCCGCACAGCGGCGGCGGCAGAGACGGCGTGCATTTCATCATGGCGACGACGAACAGCCCATGGGCCGAGCTGTTCATGCCCGCGCCGGGCGGTCCGAAAGCGGTTTACGACCGGTACGAGGAAGAGAACATGATCACGCGAGGACCCGAAGGCATCTACGTCCGGCCCTCGGATGCACCCGGGTTTGGTTGGGATTTTCTGGTCAGCTGAGAACTGGTTGGTGGTTAGTATTTTCGTGGTAACGCGAACGCGACGTAGCTGGGAGTACCTGTGGGCGCCGGGCTCGCCGTCTCGCCTGGACGCACATGGCCGCCACCCGAGTTGATCCTCGAAGACGCAGGCACAACCAAGTACTGACGCCCGTTCACCTCGTACATCGCGGGCACTCCTTCCGAGCCGGCAGGCAGTGCTCCGGTCCAGAGAATCTTGCCGGTCTCCTCATCGTGCGCGCGCACTTTGCCGTCGGTCGTGGCCACGAAGAGCAAGCCCGTTGACGTGACGATGATGCCGTGACGCTCGGCCATGAAGACGCCGGCATTTTTCGCGCCTTCTGCCGCCGCCCTCGCATCTTCTCCGAGCGGGACCCGCCATTTGATCGTGCCCTTGTTCAAGTCGTACGCCACGATCGCCGACCACGGCGGGCCGATGATGTAGGGCTGGTTCGGATACAACCCCCAGTCCGTGTAATACCGATTCGGCGGCGCTGCTACGCCGTTCGGATAGGGAGGTCCGCCGAGCGGACTGTAGCGGGTTTCGGATGGGGGAACGATCAGACCGCCGGGCGCCCCTCCAGAGGCGACAACCGGCCCCATCCCTTTCGATCGATCTGGCGCCTCGGGAGTAGTCGGAGCCAGAAACGCATGAAGCGCTGCGATGGCGGAGGCATCCAGATCGCCGAACGCCGGCATGTCGGCTCTCCCGCTCACCACGATCTGGCGAAAGGCGTCGAGCTCGAGCCGGTTGCCGGCGAGCGCGGGCGGTCCGCTTCCCGATCCTTTTCCGTTCTGGCCGTGACATGACTGGCAACGCGCCTCGTAAATCGCTTTGCCGTCCGATGCGGCGCCGCCTGACGGAGCACGCGTCCGAGCCGCGAGGGGATCGTCGATGCTCAGCTTGTAGATCGTCGGCCAGTCCTGTGTGGTCAGGTACACAAGACCCTTCGACGGATTCGCGGCACTGGTGCCCCAGTTGGAGCCACCGCGCGCGCCCGGCAACGACACCGTTTCTTCGAACCCGGGCGGAGTGAACAGCCCCTCGTTGCGCATCCTCGCGATTCTGTCCCGCCACCCCGCGCGCTCCTCGGCGGTCAGGATGTAGGGGTTCACATCGTTGGCGGTCATCTTCTGTCGCGCGTACGGAGGCGGGGCTGTCGGATGAGGCTGAGTGGGCCATGCTTGCTCGCCAGGCATATGGCTTGCCGGCACCGGACGCTCTTCGATCGGCCACAACGGTTGTCCGGTGACGCGATCGAACACGAAGAGAAACCCTTGCTTGGTCGCCTGCGACACGGCATCGACGAGCTTGCCGTTGTGGCGAACCGTGATGAGCTGTGGAGCGGCGTTGTTGTCGTAGTCCCACAAATCGTGGTGCACCATCTGAAAATGCCAGAGGCGTTTTCCGGTGCGAGCGTCCAGCGCGAGCAGGCAGTTTCCAAAGAGGTTGCTGCCGATGCGATCGGCGCCGTAGTAGTCGTAGGTCGGGGAGCCGGTGGGGAAGTAGGCGATCCCCCGTTTCTCGTCCACCGTGATTTCACCCCACGTGTTGGTGCCGCCTGCATACGTCCATGCGTCTTTGGGCCACGTGTCGTAGCCCTCTTCGCCGGGATGCGGAATCGTGTGAAAGCTCCACGCCATCTTGCCTGTGCGTACGTCATAGGCGCGGATGTCGCCTGGCGTCGACAGGTACGCTTCGCCCGTCGACGAGCCGAGCAGGATCAGGTTCTCGAAGACGCGTCCGGGAGCCTCGGGCTGCACGCGCACGATCGTCCGGGGGTCGCGGCCGAGCCCCTCTCTCAAATCGACGAGCCCGTTGTTGCCGAACGTCAGAATCGACTTGCCGGTCCGCGCGTCGATTTCCTGCAGGCGGTTGTTGATCGCGAATATCAGGCGGCGATCCTTGCGGTCTTTGCTCTCCCAGTATGCGATGCCGCGCGTCGCCAGGCCCGTCAGGTTCTCGTGAATCCAGATCTCCTTGCCGGTGGCGGCGTCGAGCGCCACGAGCGAGCTGTTACGCGCCTGCACGTACATCACGTTGTCGACGACAATCGGGTTGAAGACGTACGAGCGCTGGTCGCCCGTCGGATATGTCCAGGCAACCTCGAGCTGATTGACGTTGGATTTGTCGATCTGCTTGAGATCAACGAAGTGCGAGGAATCAGGACCGCCGCCGTAGTCCTTCCATGTCTTGTAGTCCTGGCCGCTCAGCGCGACCTGACAGGCCACGCCCAGGGTGAGGCACAGCAGCGTTCTTTTCATGGTCAGTAGGGTACGTCGATCAGGCGGTCGCCGCTACGCATGTCCTCATCAAGCAGCTGAAACAGCGCCTTGGCGACCGGGCCGGGCTTCCCGTCGCCAATCACCTGGTCGTCCCACTGGACGATCGACACTACTCTCACGGAGCTGCCCATGAGCAGCATCTCGCGGGCCGCGCGCGCTTCCGGCACCGACACGTCGCGCAGTTCGATTCTCTTCAGGAGCCCACGATCAAGAAGCCCTTTCGCCAGCTCCAGCAATCGAAGAGACGTGCAGCCCGCAAGGATGTGATCGAATCTGGGATGCACGAGCACGGCGTCGTCGGTGACGAACGCGACGTTCATGTTCGAGCCCTCGCCGACGTGCTCGTCCGCGTCGATGAACACGCCGGTGTCGAAGCCGGCCTCCTTGGCCTCCATCTGCATCAACACGTTGGGGAGGTAGTTCGTCGCTTTTGTGATGGCGTAGATCGGCGCCTTGATCGGGTACGTCGTGGTCATCACGCGCGCGCCCTGTGTGGTCCATCGATCGGGATAGACGAGGCCGGCGAAGATCATGACGAAGAATCCGGGCTCGGCGCCGGCGGCCGGAGTCAGCTCGAGGCTGCCTGGCCCGGACGACAGCCAATACCGGATCGATCCATTGCGCTTGCCGCTCGCGGCCGTCGTCTTCACGATGATGTCGCGCATCTCCGCGCGCGACGGCGCGACTCGCAGCTTCGACCGTTCGGCCGACATCAGAAAACGATCGAGATGTGCTTCGAGATCGTAAATCCTGCCATCGACGAGGCCGGCGGTGTCGAAGATGCCGTGTCCGCGATGCACCATGTGATCGTCGAACGGGATCACCATCAACGCCGGGTCGGTGACGATGCCGCCCAGCTGGCTCGAGTAGAAGGCGTAGTAGTTGACGGGTTGGCGCGAGCGCAGCTGTTTGAAGCGCGCAAGGACGTCGTCGGCGGTCAGAACTTGAATGGTTGTCGGGGGCATGACGATCTAATGATAATGCGTCTGCACCAGATGAAGCCCATGACATCCGCGGGCGGATGGAAGGCCATCGCATACACGCTCGAGACGGCCAACCGGGTGGGATGGATGTCGCTGTGGCGCGCGATGCGCAGCCGAAACGCGTGTAAGACCTGCGCCCTTGGCATGGGCGGCCAGATGGGCGGGATGGTGAACGAGGCCGGGCACTTTCCCGAGGTCTGCAAGAAATCGCTGCAGGCCATGGCCGCCGACATGCAGGGCGGGATCGCTCCGGAATTCTTTGCCCGCTACTCGATTGCCCAGCTCCGATCCCTTTCGCCGCGCGAGCTCGAGGCCTGCGGCAGGCTCGTCGATCCGATCTATGCCGGCCCCGGAGAGACGCACTACCGCGTGGTGTCCTGGGACGAGGCGCTCGGCCGGCTTGCAACCCGGCTGAAAGCGACCGACCCCGGCCGCAGCTTCTTCTACGCGAGCGGCCGCTCGTCGAACGAGGCTGGATTCGTGCTGCAGCTGCTCGCACGGGCGTTCGGAACCAACAACGTCAACAACTGTTCGTACTACTGCCACCAGGCGAGCGGTGTCGGTCTGGCGGCGAGCCTGGGATCTGGCACTGCGACCGTGCAGCTCGACGATATCGACGGCAGCGATCTGTTCGTGCTGATGGGAGGCAATCCCGCGTCGAACCATCCGCGGCTGCTGCGCAGCCTCATGGCGATGCGCCGCCGCGGCGGTCACGTCGTCGTCATCAACCCGGCGAAGGAGATTGGACTCGTCAACTTCCGTGTCCCGAGCGATGCGCGGAGCCTCCTGTTCGGCAGCGACATCGCAAGCCTTTATGTGCAGCCGCACATCGGCGGCGATCTCGCGTTGATGACCGGCGTCGCCAAGTGCGTCCTCGAGCGGGGCGGCCATGCGCCTGAGTTCGTCGAGCACCATACGGAAGGCTTCGAAGGCTTTGCGCAGCAAGTGGCGTCGACGTCCTGGAACGACATCGAGACCGGCGCCGGTGTTCCCCGCGAGACGATCGCGCGGGTCGCCGACATGTACATGGCCGCTTCGAACGTCGTGATCGGATGGACCATGGGGATCACGCACCATCTGCACGGAGTGGAGAACGTGCAGATGATCGCGAACCTCGCGTTGCTGCGCGGCATGATCGGCAGGCCCGGCGCCGGCCTGTTGCCGATCCGGGGACACAGCAACGTGCAGGGTATGGGGTCCGTCGGCGTGACGCCCGCTCTCAAGAAAGCCATCCAGGGACGGCTGGAACAGCGTCTCGGGATTCGCGGTTCCGCCGCGCCCGGGCTCGACACGATGGCCTGCATCGAAGCCTGCGGGCAGGGGAAGATGGACGTGGCGCTCTGTCTTGGAGGGAATCTCTTCGGAAGCAATCCAGACGCGGCGTTCGCGAGCCAGGCACTCGGGAAGCTGCAGTTGATCGCGTACATGTCCACGTCGCTCAACAGCGGTCATGCATGGGGAACGGCGCAAGAGACGCTCGTGCTTCCTGTGCTCCCACGCGACGAAGAATCGCAGGCGACGACCCAGGAGTCGATGTTCAGCTACGTGCGATTGAGCGACGGCGGGCGGGCACGCCATCAGGGACCGCGCAGCGAAGTCTCCGTGTTGTCCGCTCTCGGCAGACATGTGCTGGGTGAGGATGGTTCGGTTGACTGGACCGCGCTCGAGAGCCATCAGCGGATCCGGGCACTGATTGCCGACTTGATTCCGGGCCTCGGGCCCATGGCCGACATCGACCGCACACGCGGCGAGTTCCACATCGCCGGCCGGCGCCTGGATACTCCGCGCTTCCCGACAGATTCAGGGAAGGCCAGGTTCCATGCGGTCGCGCTGCCGGCGTTGCCGCCGATGCAGGAACGGCAGGCGCGGTTGATGACTGTGCGATCCGAAGGGCAGTTCAATACGGTCGTGTACGAGGACGAAGACGTGTATCGCGGCCAGGAGCGGCGCGACGTCATCCTTATTAGTCCGCATGATATGCAGCGGTGGGGGCTTACGCCTGATCAGCGCGTGACGGTGCGCAGCTCCGTCGGAGAAATGCGTGGGCGGCACGTGCGCCCGTACGACGTGCGTCCGGGCAACGCGCTGATGTATTACCCCGAGGCCAATACGCTGGTGCCGCGCGACGTCGATCCGCGTTCCAAGACGCCGGCGTTCAAGTCCGTGCTCGTGGATATCGTGCCCGAGTAAGGGGAAGGTCCGCCTGAAGGCGGACACTGCTACTGGAACGAGCTCGAGCAAGCCGGCGGCCGCTCCGGCGGAGTTATCATAGCGCTGTGGTCGGCAGAACGTTGCTCGTCGCCACTCTCGTTGCGCTCGCGCTGCCAATATGGGCGGCCGCGCAGTTCGGATCGTTCCGATCGCCTGCCTATCCCAACGTGCAGTACGACGATCGATGGGTGTTCACCCGTCTGCGATACCACCCGAGCTCGAGCTGGAACCACGATTACCCGCGCGCGGATCGCCACCTCGCCTACATCATCGCGGATCTCTCCAAGGCTCGTGTGCACACGGACGGAAGCAACGTCCTCGATCTCGGCGACCCGGAGATTTTCCGCCATCCGCTCGTCTACATGTCAGAGCCTGGGTTCTGGGACATGACAGACGACGAGGCGCTGAACCTGCGTCAGTACCTGTTGAAGGGCGGGCTCATTCTCTTTGACGATTTCGAGACCACGCAGTGGAACAACATGGCCGCCCAGATGCGGCGTGTCATGCCCGAACTGCAGTGGATCACGATCGACGTCACGCATCCGGTCTTCCACACGTTCTTCGACTTGAAAAAGATCGACTACGACCATCCGATGTTTCCCGGCATGGTGCCCGTGTACAAGGCGCTGTTCGAAGGCAACGATCCGAACGGCCGCATGATGGCGCTCGCGAACCACAACAACGATCTCGCCGAATACTGGGAGTGGTCCGACAGGGGCTACTTCGGCATCGACCCCACGAACGAAGCCTACCGAATCGGCGTCAACTACGTGATGTACTCGCTGACGCACTGAGTCCCCACGAATTCTCTTGCCGACCTGAAGGTCGGCACTACGAACGGATCGCGAGAATCACGACGAACTGAGCCCCAGAATCATGACGAACTGATCCCCAGAATCACGTGGTGCCGACCTTCAGGTCGGCGTCCGTCACGGCACGGGAATTACGTTGGCGGAGATGAAACACACATGCAGCGCGCGGACGGCTGCAACGACCTGATCGTCGGGCACCATCCAGGTGATGCGAAAAGACGACGTCGACATGCCGCGCGCGGCGATTCCCGCTTCGTCCAGGGCGGTGAGGCCGGTCCTGATGTTCGCGTAGGTCGCGTTGATCCCTGCGCCGATGGCGCTCACCGCGCCGAGACCGTCCACCAGCTCGACGCGATCGCCGAACTGAGACTTCAGCGCGAGCGTCACTCTGTCCTGGTCGTGGAGATTGTCACGCGAGATGACGAGCGTCGTATGCGCGCCGTTTGTCGACACGTGGAGCTGCTTGCCGGCAACATGGTGTGCATCGAGGGCGGCGAGGAGCTCATGCGGATCAGCCTGGGCCTCGAGCACGAGGACGTCGCGTTCGCTCGCCACGCCAACGACCGTGCCCGGTTGCCTCGGCGGGTTCCGGCGAATCACGGTGCCGTCGGCGGACGGATCAGGCCCCGGCAGAGGGCCGTTCGTGGCGCGCGCGTAGATCGCGATGCCCTTCTCCTTTGCGAACTCGACAGCCTGCGCGTTGAGAACCTTGGCGCCGGCCTCTGCCATCTCCTGCATCTCTTCATACGACATCGTCCCGATGCGCCTCGCGTCGGGCACCACTCGCGGATCGGCGGCGTAGACGCCATCGACGTCCGAGCAGATCTCGCAGTAGTCCGCGTTGATGGCGGCCGCCATGGCGACCGCGGTCGTATCGCTGCCGCCGCGGCCGAGCGTGGTTATCTCCCTGCGATATGACACGCCCTGAAACCCGGCGATGACGACGATCTTTCCGCGCGCGAGCTCGTCCTGCACGCGGAAGGGCCTCACCTCGATGATGCGGGCATCGACGTGACGATCGTTCGTGATGATGCCGGACTGGCTGCCCGTGAAGCTGATAGCGTCTCCGCCGAGCTCACGGATCGCGATGGAGAGCAGCGCCATGGAAATACGCTCGCCCGCCGTGAGCAGCATGTCGAGCTCGCGTCGCTCCGGATTCGGGGACACCTGCTTGGCCATCGCGAGCAGCTCGTCGGTCGTGTCGCCCATGGCCGATACCACGACGACCACGTCGTGACCCTGCCGCCGGGTTCGCATGATGCGGTCGGCCACGTGCCGAAGCTTCTGCACGTCGGCCACGCTGCTGCCGCCGTATTTCTGTACAACGGTGGACATGTGTATCCGTCTTTATGCTACGCTCCGATTGGGTACGTTCACTTCTTTCGTCTGCCAGAGTGTCAACAGCGTTACGATCAGATTCTGTCATGAACCGCCGGGATGGCCTCGCTAGAGAGAATTTCACTTCGTCGGAAGGCGCTGTCGCGCCAGCTCTCTCATCGTTCGTGACCGAAGCCTCGCTGCCTGCGCCAGCAACCGCCGCGGATTCCACGCAGCCTGTTCTGTGGGAGTTTCCTGCTGAAGGATCGCGTCCGGCTGACGCCTCTCCGGGCGCAGTGCGTGCACGCATCCGGAAGGCGGGGATGTATGCGTCGGTGGCGGCAGTCGTTGTCGTCGGCGTTGCGGCCGGCACCTGGGGGGCACGAGCGCTCCAGCGAAGCCGTCCAGTCGCGACCCAGGCGGCAGCGGCGCCGATCGTGAACGCGCCGGTCATCGCGCCACCCGTTGACGAGGCACCCGCTGAACCGTCCGCCGCTGTCATTCCTTCGGTGGAATTGAGGCCATCTACTGGCGCGCCTGTCGCGCGAGTCGTCGCGAACCCTCCGCAGGTCGTTGTGCCTGACGATCGACAAGCGCGCGATGCAGCGGCGTCGACGCCGCGCGGTACGAGCGGTGGCACCTTAGCCGCGGCGAGAACCATGCCCGATCCTCGGCCTCGCACCGAGCCGGTCCCGCCGGCGGTGCCTCCGATGGCTGCGATGAATCCGGCCGTGATGTCACCGCCACCCGCGGCGCCGCCGGTCGTCGAGACGCCCGCTGTCGCCGCGCAGCCTGCGCCGAGCCTTCCCGCCGCGATCGCTCGTCCCGAACCTGCGGCGTTGCCATCAGTGGTGGCGCGGTCCGAACAGAACGAGATTCAGCGCACTCTTGGACAATATCGAAGCGCGTACCAGCGTCTCGACGCGGAGGGCGCGCAAGCTGTTTGGCCATCTGTGGATGTGCGCGCTCTGGCCAGGGCATTCGACACGCTCTCCAGCCAGGAACTGGAGTTCGAGACCTGCCTGTTCGATATCGCGGGACCTGTTGCGACCGCTCAATGCCGCGGAAGCGCAACCTACACACCCAAGGTCGGCGGCCGTGGACCCAAGGCCGAGCGGCGTCAGTGGACGTTCCGACTGCGCAAGGTGGACGAGGCGTGGAAGATCGAGAGCGCGCAAGCGAAGCGGTAGGCCGCCCCCCTGAGACTTAACCGCCGAACGAGTAATCCAGCGCAATAGCAGGAACGACTTTCGCACGCAGTCCCCGGTCGGTCAACGGCAACAAGACGTTCCCGTTGAACAGCCATCGATCGCCGACGTTCCACTTGAAACCCGCGACCGCCATGGCCGTGGTGATGCCCGACGTCGTTGGCAGCAGGCGTATCGTGTCCACGCCCACGCTGCTCGGATGAGGCGCCGTCACCTGGCCGATACCGCCGAGCCCTTCGACCCATCGACCAAGAAACTCGCCGACGAGCGTGAACCGATCGGACGCCGTCACCGTCATCGCGGCGTTATAGGTGGCCTCACGAGAAATGCCGCCCCATGAGTAGCCGCCGTTTACATGGGCGCCAACGCGCGATCCTTCCACCGACCCGATCGCCAGCACACGAATAGCCGCTTCGCCCGTGCCGAGGAGATCTTCTTCGCGGCCAGTCGGAAGGCGCGCCTGGACACCTGCAGTCAGCCCGCTGGCGCGCCCACCGAGCAGATGCACGCGCGCGCCAATCGCCATATCCGCGACGCCGGTCGTCGTCGCGGTCGCCGCTGCCTGTGGGATCGTCTGTCCGCGATAGGTGTTGATGCGTTCGCCTGATAACTCCATCGAGACGATGGGCACCGCGACGCCGATGTCTATGCGATCGGTCACGCCGTAGTTCGCGAACCCCGTCACGGTTTGCGTCTTCAGCCTGATGGTGACGGTCTCGACGTCGAAGGGCTGCGGCTCGTCACGGAATTGTGTCGCCGTGGTCACGAAATTACCGCTGCGCAGGTCGTTGCCGTCGAGCTGATCGAATTCTGAATACCGGAAGGTCGCGCCGAACGACATCTGGTTGCGCCCTGATGTGAGGGCGCGCTCGACGAAAAACGGACCGAAGCTGCTGCTCGCCCGCTCGCGCGTACCCAGTTCCGAATTGAACACGTACGTGAATCCGCCCGACGAGGTGCTGATCGGCAGCGTGGCGAGCTCAATCAACAGGGCGTTGGAGATCGTGTCGCGCGTCGCCGCGGTCGCTTGAGCGTCCTTCTCGATGTCGCCGGTTCGCACGGCCTGGTTGGTGAGAAGGAACGACAGCACCTGACGCACGGACTGCTGGGCGCGCGCTGTGGATGGAAAGGCGCCGATGACGGCGGTGCACACAAGAATCACAATGAATCGCCGGCGATCTCTGATCACAAATATTCCTCTCGTGCGACGGAATGTCATGGGTTCTGGGTGATCGTCACCGTCTGGCCGCCGACGGCGATGTTACCCTGCCGCACAACGCCATCCATGTTGACGAGGAGATCGACGCTGATCGTGCCGTTTCCTGGACCGCTGCCGCCGGACACGATATGAATCCACGATTGGTCCGGTACCGCGGTCCACGTGCAACCGGCGCCGGCGGTAATCGTGATGTCCTGAGCCGGTGTGCCTGACGCAGCGAACGTCAGCGATCCAGGCGCGGCATTGTAAGTGCATCCGTTCGCCTGGCTGACGGAGAACGTCTGCCCCTCGATGACGATGCTCGCGTTGCGCGCAGGCCCGGTATTCGCTGCGACCGTGAAATTAATTGTCGTGGTCCCTGTTCCGGACCCCGGCACTCCGGTAATCCACGCCGGCACGCCGCTGCTCGTCCAGCCACACGACGCCGTGGTGTTGACGTCGAACGAGCTCGACCCACCCGATGCCGACGCGTTGTGGCTGGTCGGGTTCAACGAGTAGCTGCACGACGCCGCGGCCTGCGAGACCGTGAACGTCTGGCCGCCGATGGAGATGTTGGCAGTGCGCGGCGTAGGATCGGGATTGGCGGCCACGGTGAAATTGATGGTCGTCGTGCCCGTTCCGTTCGCCGGCACGCCGGTAATCCACGAGGGCACACTGCTGCTCGTCCAGCCACACGACGCCGTCGTATTGACGTCGAACGAGCTCGACCCGCCCGCCGCCGACGCGTTGTGACTCGTCGGATTCAGCGAGTAGCTGCATGATGCCGCGGCCTGCGAGACCATGAACGTCTGACCACCGACAATGATGTTGGCACTGCGTGAAGTGGGATCGGGATTGGCCGCGACGGTGAAATTGATGGTCGTCGTACCCGTTCCGTTCGCCGGCACACCCGTAATCCACGACGGTACCCCGCTGCTCGTCCAGCCACACGACGCCGTCGTGTTGACGTCGAACGAGCTCGACCCGCCCGACGCCGACGCGCTGTGGCTCGTCGGGTTCAGCGAATAGCTGCACGCGAGCGCCGCTTGCGTGACGCTGAATGTTTGACCGCCGATCGTGATGTTGGCCGTGCGCGGCGTGGGATCGGAATTCGCCGCCACCGTGAAATTGATCGTCGTCGTGCCGGTGCCGTTCGCCGGCACTCCCGTGATCCATCCCGGCACGCCGCTGCTCGTCCACGCACATGCCGACGTTGTGGTGACGTCGAACGAGCTCGACCCGCCGGCTGCCGTCGCGCTGTGGCTGGTCGGGTTCAGCGAGTACGTGCACGCGAACGCGGCCTGCGTCACCGAGAATGTCTGGCCGCCAATGACGATGTTGGCGCTCCGCGGGGCAGGATTGGGATTCGCCGCGACGGTGAAATTGATCGTCTGCGGACCAGTCCCGTTGGCCGGGACGCCGGTGATCCACGCCGGCACGCCGCTGCTCGTCCAGCCGCAGCCCGCCGCGGTGTTCACCGCAAATGAGCTCGAGCCGCCGGCGGCCGAAGGGCTGTAGCCCGTCGGAGCGAGCGAGAAGCTGCATCCGATGCCCTGATTGACGACAAACGTCTGGCCGGCAATCGAAATGTTCGCGCTCCGCGCGACGCCCGAATTGGCGGCAACCATGAAGTTGATCGTTTGCGGCCCCGTTCCGGTCGCCGGTATGCCCGTGACCCACGCAGGCGCGCCGCTGCTGGTCCACTCACAGCCTGCCGCTGTATTGACGTCAACTGAGCTCGCGCCGCCAGACGCCGACGCCGTGTGGCTTCCTGGTGCGAGCGAATACGTGCATCCACCGGACTGGCTTACGGTGAAGCTCTGACCAGCGATGATGATGACGGCGGTGCGGGCCGGGCCCGCATTCGGCTCGACCGTGAACGCGATGGCTTGCGTCCCCGTTCCACTCGGCGGCATGCCCGCGACCCACGCAGGCACGTCGCTCGTGTTCCACGTGCAGACCGACGCTGTTGAAACAGTGACAGAGCCCTGTCCGCCCGCCGTGGCGAACGACTGACCGGCGGGAGCGATCGAGTAATTGCACTCGGCCTGCTGCTGCGTAACGGTGAATCTCTGGCCTCCGATGTTCAGGATGCCGTTGCGTGCCGCACCCGGATTGGGTTGGACGGTGAAACTGACGCTGCCGTTGCCTGTCCCGTTTGCGGCTCCCACGATCGAAATCCACGGGACGCTGCTCGTCGCGGTCCACGCGCAGGTGCCCGCCGCAGTCACCGTGACCGCGCCGGATCCGCCGGCGCCGCTGACCGATGTGGTAATCGGGGACAGCTGATACCGGCACTGTGGCGCCGACTGCGAGATCGAGAATGACTGGCCGCCGACGCGGATGGCGCCGTTGCGCGCGGCGCCTGTATTTCGAGCGACGGTGAAGTTCACGGAGTCGCTTCCGGTCCTGCTGCCCCCGTTGGTAATCGTGATCCATTCGTCCGACGCCGTGGGCGTCCAGTTGCAGCCGTCCGCGCCTTCGACAGCAAAGTTGCCGTTGCCGCCCTCTGCCTCGACGCTCCGGCTGTTTGGCCGCAGCTCGAACTGACAAGCCAATCCTTCCTGCACGACCTCGAAGACCTGGCCGCCAACGACCACGGTGCCTCGGCGCGAGTCGGGATTTGTGTTCGCGGCGACGACGTATTCGACGCTCCCGTCACCCTGGCCGTTCGCCGGCTGTCTTGCGGTGATCCATGGCACGTTGCTCGTCATCGACCACGTGCACTCGCGTCCGGCCGTCACAGCGAGCCGTCCAGTTCCGCCGGACGCGCCCACCGACGACATCGAGTTCACGACGGTGATCCCGCATCGGTCGAGTGACGGTCCGGTCACGGTCGATGACGAGGTTCCGCAGCCGGCGGCCAGCAGGGCAACGGCGAGCGTCAGACAATGGAAAGCAAACTTCATCTTCTTTTACACGTTTAACACGTTTTTCTTGCGCCTTGCCAGTTGGAGGGCGATCGTGGGGACAGATTCCGGGGACGTGCCCGCTTACGTTACGTCTGCCTTGCCTCGAGGGATGTACCGTCCAGGACTGATAATGTTATATGGGTCGAGCGCATGCTTCAACTGGCGCGCGACCTGCCAGAACACCGAATCCTCGCCGGCTATCTGCGCCATCAAGGATGGGCTGGCTCGGTACGGAATATAGCCTCGGGCCAGCAAGGCGCGCGTCAACTCGTCATGACACTGATGCGCCAGCCTGAGGTCGTCAGCCTCACGGCGATCGAATGCGATGTTGGTGACACAGGATATCGTCCGATCGGTCAGCAGCGTCAACGTCGCCAGGCAGTCGAACCCGTGCTTGTGATAGAGCGGCTCGATGAGGGCCAGCAGCCGGTGTACTTCCGATCCAATCATCGGGATGACGGGCGACACCCACAAAATGCCCGCGTGGAAGTCGAGCGGATCGGACACGCCTTCCGCAACCGGCGTTCGCACGCGCCATCCTGTTCCACGAATCGCGTCGTTCGACGGCAGACCCTTGAGCATGTCGTAGATCGGACGCACAATCTTCAGGCGCTGGTTGAGGGGGCCGGATAAGCCCACGCGCGCGAGCCCGCCGACCACGCGGCTTCCGACCGCAAGTTTTCGATCGTCGAGAAAAACGGTGTAGTACCCCTTGAGCGCCGCTTTGATTTTTTTCTCGACGGCTGCCACGACCGATTTCGGGCCCATGAGCGCGCCGCATCCGTTCCATGCGCCGACACCGTGCTCCTGACGCAGCTGCGCTCGAAGCTCCGCGGGCATCGGCGTCGCGCCGCTTGCTCGTTCCCACGGATACTGCATCCGCGCCGAGAGAGCGCGCAGGTCGTTCGCGATGTGCACGGCGCTCGGCAGCAGGCCCTGTTTCTTCAGCGGCGAGAGTCGATCGACGAGGTCGGCAATGCTGGAGTCATCGGGCGCAGAAAAAAAGAACGCCCGGAACGACTCGGGCGCGGGCATCAACCAGAGACCCATGCGGGTGACGATGCCGAAATTGGACTGAGAAAAAATCCCGTCGAGGAACGGGCCAACTCCGTACCGGAAAACCCATCGGGCGCGCGCGTCCGGAAAGTGGCCGAACCCCGTCTCGAGCACGCGGCCGTCCGCCAGCACGATTTGCAGGCCGCAGAACGTCTGGAAGTGGTCTCCGTAGCGCGTATGTCCGAAGCCGCGATCGAGCGCGTTGCCCACGAGACTCGCCTCGGGCCCCGCACCCGTCGAGTCCATCCAAAGGTCGCCGCCGTTCTCGGCCAGATAGCGCGCGAGCTGGCCCTGCGTGACACCAGGCTCCACGACAACGTACGCAGAGTCGCGATTCAGCTCGAGTATCCGATTCATTCGGCCGAAATCGACGATGACCTGCCCGTCACCCGGCGGGGTGGCATCGCCGTACCCCCAGTTCTTGCCTCTGGATATCGGATGCAGGGGAATCCGGTGACGAGACGCAATCGTGACGAGCGACACCGTCTCGTCAGTGGACCGCGGAAACAGGACGGCAAGGGGGCGAGTCGACTGCAACCCTGTCGTTCTCGCGTAACGATCCAGCACCTCGGGCGCTGTGGAGGCGCCGTCGGGACCCAGCGCCGATCGCCACTCGGCGACCGCACTCTCCAGGTGTTCCGCCACGCTCATCCCCATTGGCCCTGAGCCATCAGCCCGCCGTCGACGCAGACGAACTCGCCCGTGATGAACGACGCCTTGTCGCTTGCGAGGAACACGACGACCTCGGCGATTTCTTCGGGACGCGCGATCCGCCCGAGCGGGTGCTTTTGTCCCCACTTCGACAGCGTGCCGGCCGGGTTATCAGGCGCGGCGAGCGTGGCCGTCGCGCGCAACATCGGCGTGTCGACCGAGCCGGGGCACACCGCGACGACGCGGATGTTTTCCTCCGCGTAATCCAGGGCCAGATTCCTCGTCAGCGAGAGAACCGCGCCTTTGCTGGCCGCGTACGCCGGCACCAGCTTCTGCGATTGCAGTCCCTGGACGCTCGCGTTGTTGATGATCACGCCGCCGCCTCGCTTGCGCATTTCGGGAATCGCGTATTTGCAGAGCAGGAAACAGCCTTTCACGTTGACGTCCATCACGCGATCCCAGACGGATTCGTCGAGGTCTTCCGCGGTCTTGTAACTGTCCGCAGGCTGGATGCCCGCGTTGTTGAACACTACGTCGACGCCTCCAAACGCCGCCGCCGTCCGCCGCACGACTTCCCGTGCATCGTCGCGGCGGGACACATCACCAGCGATGAAAATGAGGTCGCTCGCCGGTGCGCCGCTCGTCTGACGCACGCGCTCGCCCGCCTCGCGGTCGACGTCGGCCAGCGCCACCTGATATCCGGCCCTGGCAAAGGCCAGGACGGCCGCCTCTCCGATTCCGTGCGCACCACCCGTCACGATGACGCTCTTCCGCCCCATTCGGCGAAGCCTACCATGCCACACCGGAGTGAGCCATAATCACCCCCCTATGAATCGACGCACATTTCTCACAACTGGCGCTTCCGCGGCGGCGGCGACGGCCATGAGCCGGACCGCGCTTGCGCAGACACAAGGGTTCGCGGTCGGCCCGGAGCCCATCAGGTATCCGTCGAGCGTATGGAAGGTGCTCGACGACCGCTTCAACAAATACATGATCGGCAACACGCCGCTCGTCCGCGAATGGACCGGCGGAATGTGGGCCGAAGGGCCTGCGTGGAATGGCGTTGGCCGATACGTGGTGTTCAGCGACATTCCGAACAACGTGCAGATGCGCTGGGACGAAGCGACCGGAAAAGTCACTCCGCTGCGCACGCCGGCCAACTTTTCGAACGGCAACACGTTCGATTACCAGGGGCGGCAGATTTCGTGCGAGCACCAGACCGCCCGCGTGGTGCGGTACGAGTATCAGGGGGAGCCGACGGTTCTGGCGTCGACCTACGACGGCAAGCGTCTGAACGCGCCGAACGACGTCATCGTGAACCCGAACGGCGGCGGGATTCTGTTTACCGATCCCGGATACGGCAGCCACTTCTATTACGAGGGCACCGTCCGCGCGCTCGAGCTGCCGACGTCGGTGTATCACATCGATCCGCAGACCGCGCGCCTGACGAAGCTCACCGACGAGATCAAGAAGCCGAACGGGTTGTGCTTTTCACCTGACTACCGCTACCTCTACGTGGCCGATACGGCGCCGACGCATTTTCCAAAGGAGAAAGCCAAGATCATCCGCTGGGAGGTGCAGGACAACGGCCGCCGGTTGACGGGCCGCCACGAGTTCGCCGTGCAAGACGCGGGCTTTCATGACGGGATCCGCGCAGACGTCGACGGCAACATCTGGTGTGGGACCGGCTTCGGCGGCGAGGGCATCGACGGCGTTCACGTCTATGCCCCGGACGGGAAAAAGATCGGCCAAATCCTGATGCCGGAGGGCACGGCCAACCTCTGCTTCGTCGGCCGGAATCGCAACCGCCTGTTCATGACGAGCAGCCAATCCGTGTACACGCTCTACACGGCGGCGCAGGGCGCCCATCTCACATAAGGTTGGTGGTTCGTGGTTAGTAGGTGCTGGTTGGCGGTGAGTGGTTGGTGGTTGGTTGGTCGCGGGTCGTTACTGATCATCGCGCTGTTGCTCGCGCCAGCTGCCGCTCGTGCGCAGGCGCCGCAGCCTGCGCAGGCGCCCCAGCCGGCGCCGGCGACACCCGTCAAACCCGACGCGATTCAACGCGTCGCCGAGCTGATCGCGAAGTCCCCCGGCCCCTACAAGGAAATCGCGCTCGGCATCTGGGAGACGACGTACAAGGGCAAGAATCTGCCTGTCATCCGCGTGCGCATCGCGGCAGCCGAGGACGGAGTGTTTTTCATCGTCCCGCTGTTCGCGCGCGACAAACTCGCGTTGAGCCAGGCCTTCCTGCTGAGAGTCGCCGAGTTCAACGCCGAGTACGACTATGTGAAGCTCGCGCTCGATAAGACGTCGCTCAACCTTCGCCTCGACTCGCACGCGTCGCTCATGGATGTTGCCGCCTTCAGCAACCTCGAGGGGCAGGCGGCGCTCGCCGCCGACCAGGCGTATGCGATCGTCAGGAACATGCTTCCGCCGACATCACCATAACAACGTCGAGGAGGGCAGAATGTTAAAAGGCTTCAAGGAATTCGTGCTTCGGGGAAACGTCCTCGACCTCGCCATTGCCGTCGTCATCGGCGGAGCATTCAGCGCGGTTGTGGCGGCGATGGTGAAGGACCTGCTTACGCCGCTCATCGGCGCGATCGTCGGCAAGCCTGACTTCTCGGCGCTCGTCGTCACCGTGAACGGGTCCCAGTTTCTGATCGGCGACTTCCTGAACGCGATCATTGCGTTCCTGCTGGTCGCCGCGGCCGTCTACTTCTTCGTCGTCGCTCCGATGAACGCGCTGATCGCGCGCCGCCGCCGCGGCGAAGCGCCGACCGATCCGACTACGAAGAAGTGTCCGGAGTGTCTCAGCGAGGTGCCGATCGCCGCGCGCCGGTGCGCGTTCTGTACGTCGACGCTGAGCTGATCGTCAGCGGCGCGCAGCCACCACAACCCGCAGAGGGAGCGGCTCCTTCGTCACGACGAACGGACCGACAGTTGTCGGGGTCTGTCTTTGGCCCTGAGCATCCCGTCCCTGGTACGCGGCGCTGACGATGTAGGGGAGTCCTTCATGAACGAGGAATAAGAAGGCGCCGCTGCTGTCCGTCTCGACCGGTGGAGCGACGTCGAGCCACTTCCTGTTGCCGTCGAGCAAAACAACAGACACACCGGCCGCCGGCGTGCCGTCTTGCAACGTCACCGTTCCTCTCAATTGATATGGCCGCCGCGGCGCCGGAAGCGTCATCGGCTCGAGATCGTGAAGTTCTCCTCCTTTGAGCTCGACAATGGTGGCTCGCATCGCGTCCGCCGTGCCCGGGTGGTAGGTGAGTGGAAACACACCGGCTGGGTCGGGCTCCATTTCGGACATCCTGAACAAATCGACCCCAAGGACGTAGCGCCCGGGACTGACCTCGCGGAACTCAAACCGGCCAGCTGCGTCAGTCGTAGCGTCGATCGTCACTGGAACGTCTTTGGTGTCAACGTGCTCGATGGGCATCATCTGCACGCGAACATTGGCGACGGGACCGCCGCCGGGGCCGCGTATCGATCCGCTGACACGGCCGTTGAAACGCACGACGAAATTGGCCTCCGCGCAACGGCGGCTGTCGTCGAGAGGGATCGTCTTCTTGAGGTTGACCGTGGAAAACTCGAGAGGAGGCTCGACGGTCAGCTCATAGATCGCTGGAGCGAGGCCGGGCAGTTCATAGCGACCGGCTGCGTCAGTGGTTGCCGTTCGTGTGGTGGTGGGGCTCCGCAATGTCACCCGCGCATTCGGTACCGGGCCGTACTGCTGGACGTCGCGCCTGGCGAGATTGAACTCTAGGTGGGTGATCGATCCGAAGACCCGCGGGGCGATCGGCGCATTCGAGAGGGACTTGAAGAATACGAGGTCGTCACCTGCCTCGGCGATCGGGCGGGTGCGCGAGCAGACGACCACGCGGAGCGGCTCATCCGGCTTCAATCGAAACGCGTAGACGACATAACGTTCGCCGACTTTAAACGGGTAACCGCACGACGCTCCGTCGACCGACGTCACTACGCTCTGACTGGCGGCATCGGCGCCGCGGTATGTGATCGCGTCGCCGAACTCGACCCGAACTGATCGTCCCCAAGTAGCTTGTACGCCCGCCGGCGTGATGCTGCGAACGGTGCCAGTGAAGACCGCCTGAACCTGGAAGAAGCTCTGACAGGGCGGTCCCGAGGCCGAGCACGAGCACGCTTCGACCTCGCGCGATGCGGCAAGCGACAGCAGCAAAACGAGCGCAAATCGGACGATAGCCGGCACCATTTCCATGGTAACTTGACATACCGCTAACCGGGGAGTAGAAGAAGCGAAGGAATCAATCCCACAATAATGAGATTCAGCCTCTTTACGGCCGTAGCCCTGGTCGGATTGTCCGGCACCGTTGCCTTCACGCAGGCTCCGGTCTCGCCAGGACACGATCTCCCGAACCCGTATCAAGCTGGCGTGCGCAACTGGGGCGTGCTGCCTGACGGCAGGACGTGGGGCTCGACTGCCGGCGTCGAGATCGGACCTCATAACGAGATCTGGGCGATCGATCGGTGCGGTGTGAACACGTGCGACGGCTCGAACCTGCCGTCGGTGCACTTGATGGATCTGGCGACCGGCCGCCCGACCAAAAGCATAGGCGAAGGCCTGTTCGTGTTTCCGCACGGGCTGCACGTCGATCGCGACGGCAATATCTGGGTGAGCGATGCGCTCGCCAGCAAAGACGGCACCAAGGGGCATCAGGTGATCAAGCTGTCTCCGGACGGCAAGGTGCTGATGCGGCTTGGCACGGCCGGTGTTGCCGGCGGCGGCGCGACGCATTTCAACGAGCCCTCCGACGTCGTCACCGCGCCCAACGGCGATATCTACGTCGCTGACGGCCACTCGGGGCAGAACCCGAAGGTGCCGCCGGATTACGTGACTCGCATCGTGAAGTTTTCACGCGACGGCAAGTTCATCAAGGAGTGGGGGAAGCTCGGCACGGGCCCTGGCGAGTTCAGAAACGCGCACGCGCTGGCGCTCGACTCGCGCGGCCGCGTGTTCGTCGCTGACCGTGGAAACTCGCGGCTGCAGATCTTCGATTCGGACGGGAAGTTCATCGCCGAATGGAAGCAGTTCGGGCGCCCGAGCGGCTTGTACATCGACAAGAACGACACGCTGTACGCCATCGACGCCGATTCCAGTCCGGCGACCAACCCCGGCTGGAAAAAAGGCATCCGCATCGGAAGCGCGAAGGACGGCAAGGTCGTGGCGTTTGTTCCCGGCCATCAGACCGATAACCCGGACGGAGCCGCTGGCGAGGGCATCGTCGCGGATCCAGCCGGACATCTATACGCGGCAGAGAACACCCTCCGCGGCGTGACGAAGTACGCCAAACAGTGAAGGAGATCGCATGAGCACCCGAGGAAAATCACGACGAACGTTTCTGCTTGATTCCGTGACGGGGCTCGGCGGAGCCTGGGTCGCAGCGAACTATGCGGGCATCCTCGCAGCCGAAGACTATGTGCTGAAGGCAGCGCAGTCCGGCCGGCCGGTGAAGTTCGGGTTCTTCACGCCGGAGCAGGCGCTCGAGGTCGAAGCGATGGCCGCCCAGATTATTCCGACCGACGAGACACCCGGCGCGCGCGAGGCGCGCGTCATCAACTTCATTGACCGCGCGCTGACGACGTTCGCCAAGAACAACCAGGCTGCGTACACGAAGGGCATCGACGAGCTGCAGGCGCAGACCAAGCAGATGTTCCCGGCAGCCGCGAAGTTCTCGGCGCTGACCAGCCCGGAGCAGATCAAGGTGTTGACCGCCATGGAGAAGACCCCCTTCTTCAACACCGTGCGCACGCACACGATCATCGGCTTCTTCGCGAGCCCGGTGCACGGCGGCAATCAGGACAAGATCGGCTGGAAGCTGATTGGGTACGACGACTCGCTGAACTTCCGCCCCCCATTTGGCTATTACGATGCCCAGGATCCTGCGGGCAAGCGCTGAAGGAGACGACAATGAGACAGTACACACCAACGACTGAAGTCGATTTCGTCGTCATCGGTTCGGGCGCGGCCGGCGGAATCATGGCCAAGCAGCTCTCGCAGGCCGGCTTTTCTGTCGTCGTGCTCGAGCAGGGCGGCTGGGGCAAGTACGGCCGCGATCACGAGTACAACAAGGACGAGTGGTTGAATCGCAACCAGGCCCAGGAAGATCGCCTCATGAGCGATCCGACGCGGCAGCGCAACACATTCCGCCGCAACGACAAAGAGAAAGCGACGCCTGGTACCCACAGCTACGGCTGCGTCGTCGGCGGCGGCACCGTGACCTACGGTGGCAGCAGCTGGCGGCATCTTCCGTATGAGTTCAACGAGCTGACCTCGGACCCGACGATTCCATCCGGCACCGGCATGGCCGACTGGCCTATTACCTACCAGGAGATCGAGCCCTACTACGTGCAGGCCGAGTGGGAAATGGGGATGTCGGGCCTTCGCGTCAACTCGCCGTTCGTGGCGCCGATGTCGAAGGACTACCCGGTGCCGCCGGTTCCGCTGAAAGCGTCGGGCGCCCTGTTCAACATCGCGGCCAAGAAGATGGGGCTGACGGTGGTGCCCGGGCCGCTCGCGATCATCACGCGTCCGTATCAGGGCCGCGCCGCCTGCGTGAACTGCGGCATCTGCTCTGGCTACGGCTGCCACGTACGTGCGCGGTCGAGCTCGGCCGTCACCGTGCTGCCGCTCGCGCAGAAAACGGGCAAATGCGAAATCCGCGTGAACAGCTATGTGCGCGAGATTTCGATCGACGCCAACGGCCGCGTCACCGGCGTCATCTATTTCGATAGCCAGAAGCGGGAGATTCAGCAACGCGCCAAAGCGGTCGTGTTGTCGGCGAACGGAACGGAGTCGGCCCGTCTGCTGCTGCTCTCGAAGTCTGCGAAATTCCCGGACGGCCTGGCGAACACCAACGGCGTCGTGGGCAAATATCTGATGCTCGGCAACGGCGCCGGCGCGAGCGGGCTCTTCGAGCAGCCGCTGAACGAATACAAGGGCGTCATCTCGGGCGCCGGCATCGTCGACTTCGTGCCGTCCGATCCCAAGCGCGGCTTCTACGGCGGCGGCCGGCTTACTGCCCGCGGCTATGAGACGCCGCTCAGCATGGGCCTTGGCGGGCTGTCTCCCGATGCGCCTCGCTGGGGTGCAGGCTACAAGAAGGCGCTCCGCGACGAGGCCAACCACAAGATGGCGATCAACTGCTTCGTCACGCAGATGCCGCTCGAGACCAATCGCGTCGATCTCGATCCCGACGTGAAGGACGAATGGGGTCTGCCGGCGATGCGCATCACGTCGACCAGCCATCCCGACGACTTCAAGAACATGGAGTTCTTCCGTCAGAAGTCGATCGAGATTCTCCAGGCCGCCGGCGCGACGAAAGTCTGGGCGAATCCGGTGAACGACAGCCGCGGCGGCGCGCACAACCGCGGCAGCTGCCGCATGGGGAACAACCCGAAGACGTCGGTGGTGGACAAGTTCCACCGCGCGCATGACGTCCCGAACCTGTTCATCGTCGATGGCAGCAATCTCGTCACCGGGGGCCGCAATCACCCGACGATGACGATTCAGGCGCTGGCGTATCGCGCGGCGGAGCACCTGATCAAGGCCGCGAAGACGGGCAACCTGATCACGCGGGCGTAAACGGACTCCAGGAGATCAGAAGGTCAGAAGAAATGCTTCTGACCTTCTGATCTTTTTTCGTTTGACATATTAGCCGATTAGCTAATATGCTAATTAACGAAATCACACATGGCCACGTCCCCCTCCGGAGCCGTTTTTCGCGCATTTGCCGACCAGACGCGCCGCGACATCCTGAAGATGCTGCGTGATGGCCCCCACACGTCCGGGCAGATCGCCGACCGATTCGATTCGAGCTGGCCGACGATTTCGCGGCATCTGTCCGTGCTCGCCCATGCCGACCTTGTGGTTTCGGTGCGGCGCGGCGCGGAGGTGTATTACGAGCTGAATACCTCGGTCCTCCAGGATGTGGTGCAGCACATGATGGAGTGGGTCGAGCCTACGCTGCCGAAAGGCGGCACCCGCGCGAGCATCAAGCGCCGCGTTGCTCGCGCACAGGAGGCGTAACGTGTCTGCCAACGCCCGCCTTGGCTATATCGCATGTATCGCCGTGGCGTTTCTGCTGAGCATCGCGTCGTACGCGCGCATCCCTGAGCCGTTTTGCGGGCCCGGGTGCACCATGGCTCCTGCGCGTCTCCTCATCGCGTTTGCCCTGCCGGCGGCAATGGCGGTGAACGTCGTCTTCCTCGGCATGTTGTGGAACCGCGATTTCATCCGCGATCGCGACGCGCACTCCGACGCGACCTACCACGCTGTCATCCGGACAATCGTGCTTTTTCTGCTTGGTCTGCATGTCGCTATTCTGTTGGCCCTGACGTCTCAGCTTCGTCCCGACGTGGTGAAGGCCGTTGCGCACGCCGTGCCCGTGATGTTCGGCTTGACGTTGATCGTCATCGGCAACCTCCTGCCGCGCTTCAGGCCGAATCTCGTCATCGGCATTCGCACCTCGCGGACCCTGAACGATCGAGCGGCATGGGCCCACACGAATCGCGTTGCCGGGTATGCGACGGTCGGCTCGGGTGCGTCGTTTCTGCTCGCAGGACTCCTGCCGAATCTTCCGGTCATGGAGTTCGCCACTATTGCCGCACTTTGTGTGATGTCCGCGTTCGTCTGGAGATCGTGGCGATCGCGCCATGCCTGAATGCCTAAAGGGATTGGGGACTAGTGATTAGGGACTAGTGATTAGGGATTAGGATCGGTCCCTGTCGTGTTGGTCACCAGATTTGCCCCCGCGCCCACCGGATACCTCCACCTGGGTCACGTCCTCAACGCCATCTATGTCTGGGAAACGGCTCGCGCCAGCGGTCCGGACGCGCGGGTGCTGCTCCGCATTGAAGATCACGATCGCGCGCGCAGCCGCACGACGTTCGAGGCAGCGCTGCTCGAGGATCTTGCGTGGCTCGGATTTCAGGCAGACGCCGGGGTCACGAGACAAAGTGAGCGGAGCGCCCTCTACGAACGCGCACTGGAAGGTCTGCGCGCGCGCGGCCTGACGTACGCGTGCGAGTGCTCTCGCGCAGACATCGGCGCAGGCCCATACCCTGCAACGTGCCGCGACAAGAAGCTGCCTGAAGCCGCTGGATTCGGCATACGCGTGCGGCTGGATTCGACGATCGAGCGGTTCGAGGATCGTCGCCTGGGACACCAGGAGCAGCGGCCTTGGGAGCAATGCGGCGATCTGCTCGTGCGCGATCGAGATGGCAACTGGACGTATCAGTTCGCGGTCGTCGTCGACGACTGGCTCCAGGGCGTGAGCCTCGTCATACGCGGTGAGGATCTGCTCGACTCAACCGGCCGACAGATTCAGCTCGCGCGTCTGCTCGGCCGCGCACAGCCGCCGGCCTTTTTTCATCATGAGTTGCTGATGAAGAGCGCCACGCAGAAGCTGAGCAAATCGGACGGCGACACCGGCGTGCGGGATTTGCGCGCGAAAGGATGGACCCCTGAGGCGGTGATTGAGCACGCGAGGGCGCTCGCCGCTCACTCACGTCCCGCCGGCTAGCGGCCGCGCCAGTATTTCTCCTCGATCTCTTCGATTTCTTCCTCGCTCAATCCGAAGTAATGGCCGAACTCGTGGATGACCGTCTCGGCCACGCACTGGCGGATGTCCTCCTCGTCCTCGCAGGCTTCTTCGATGGGCAACTGGTAGATGGAAATCCGGTCGGGCAGGGTATTGCCGTAGTTCGCCTCGCGCTCCGTCAGCGGAGTGCCCTGGTACAAGCCGAACAACGTGTCACCCGGCTCCATGTCCATCTCCTCGAGCAGGTCGGCTGACGGTTCGTCCTCGACCACGACCGCCACATTCGTCATAGCTTCGCGAAAACGGGCGGGAATCTCCTTGAGCGCCTCTTCAACGAGCTCGGTGAACCGTTTTCGAGTCATTCCACGCATATCCTACCGTGGAGATTTTGACCGCCGTCTATTTCGGATACCTGGCCGCCATCGCCGTCGCGAGAAGGAAGGTGCGCCCGGCCGTCCTGTCGATGGCGGCCCTCGTCTGTCTGTTCACCGTCGGCATGCCGCACGTCATGCCGCTCGTCTATCTGCTCTCGGGTTACTGGCTGCCGGCGCTCCTGGTACGCGAGCCGAACAGCGGGCTCGAACAACGGCTCCTCAACGTCGATCGCACATTGTTCGGGGCGCACGGGCTGGAGCACTTCGAACGGCGCGCGCCGCGGGCGCTGATCGAGTATCTCGAGCTGGCGTACCTGCTTTGTTACGCCGTTGTGCCAGCGGGGTTCGCGTGTCTGCTCTTCGCCGGATACCCTGCTCATGCCCTCGACACATTCTGGCTGGTCGTGCTGCTCGCGGCGTTCGGCTGCTACGGTGTATTGCCGTGGCTGCCGACGCGCGCACCGCGCGCCATCGAACCGCCAGGACGCGAGATGCGCTCTTGGATCAGAAGAGTGAATCTGGCGGTGTTGAATCGCGCCAGCGTGCAGTGGAACACGTTCCCAAGCGGCCATACGGCGGCGTCATTGGCGACGGCGCTCGCGGTGGGCATTCACATGCCCCTCGTGGGTGTTGTGCTGGGGATCGTTGCACTGAGCATTGCCGCAGGCAGCATCGTCGGCCGCTACCACTACGCGGCCGATGCGATTGTTGGTGCAGCGGTGGCCGTGCTCGCCTTCGTTACGGCAACCGTCGCGCGCGGACTGTAACCTCGGGCTTCTTCGAGGTCACTTCCATGGTCTTTGGCGGAATCAGCCTCGCGGGACGCGCGTAGACGATCTGATACTGATGCTCGAGCTCGTTCCCGAGCGAGAGCAGGTGATCGGACAGCGCCATCGGCGTCAGAAGGTCATCGCGCCGTCCGCCCGTTTCCTTTGTGCCGTCCGCTACCGTCTTTGCGAGCTCCTGCTCCTCGCGGCTCGCCATCGCGGCGTCCCGTCTGTTCAGCAGCAGCGTGTGCAGGGTTGCGCCGGATTCGTGCAGCGCGTCGATCACCGACTGGTGATATTGCTCGCTGAACTCGGGACCACGTGCCGCATAGACGACGATGTGCGGGCGTACGGCCTTGCGGCGGCGCAGACCACGAGAGGCATCCACGATGGCCTCGAGGATGTAGGTTCCGCTGCCTGTTCGAGCGAAGACCGATCCGATCGCCTTGTCGAGACGCGCGGCGTCGCGAGTGTAGTCAGCCAGAACCGTCGGACGCTCGCCGGTGCCGATGAGCGCAATCTCGTGTTTGCCGGCCATCTGTTTGAAGAACGCGCGCAGCGCGTTGCGCACGTCGAGCAGGTGCTCTTCCATGGCCGCGCTCGTGTCGATCAGCACCGCAATCTGCATCGGCTCCGTCGCCGCCGACACCCGCAGGACCTCGCGCGCCGCATCATCTTCGCGCACGGTGAAGTCGCCGACCGAGAGTCCGGTTACCGGCGCGTCGTTCTTGTCCACGACGCTTGCGTACACCGTCCGCTCCGTGGCTTGTGCCCACACTGGTTGCGCCGGCAGGAAGGTCGCAATCGTCAACACGAACAAGGCTATCGGGCGCATTTTTACCTCGTCCTAAGTCTACGTCGGAGCTTTCGAAATGAGGCCAGCATTTCGCCGTAGGAGAAATTCGCGTTCCGGCCGCTGGGGTTCGGCAGGACAAACACCTGCGCGCCTTCGAATGTCGCGCGCTGTGGCCCGAGCCGCACCGCCCCCTTGGCCCCGAAAATCCAGCGATACAGCGACACGCCGACAAACGCCACGATCTCCGGCTTGTAACGGCGAACCTTGTCTCGCAGCACGTCGATGCCCGCGTCGCACTCCTCGCGGCGCAAGGTGTCTATCCCAGGCGTTTCACGCGCGACGAGGTTGGTGATGCCGAAACCCCATTCCGGCAGCCGGTCGTCCGCGCGCCAGTCGATCGGCTCGGGAACGAGCTTCGAATCGAAGAGCAGCTTCCAGAACCGGTTGGAGTAGCCCGCGAAATGATGGCCGGTTTCGGCAGAACGGATGCCTGGATTGATGCCGACAAACAGGACACGGACGCCTGGTGCGATGCGGTCGCGAAGAGGCGGCACGTCAGATCCCGAGCGTGCCGATGAGAAGCGTGAGCGTCAGGTGTGGGAGCAGTGCCATACCACCGTGCGGGCAGGGCACGATGCTAGCACGGGAATCAGCAGATGCCGGGCAGCAGGCGCCACTTCACGACCTGACAGTACCGGACGTACTGCGGGTCGCGGACCAGCGTTTCCTCTTCATACAGAGCGCGGACGATAAGCGCTCCGTCTCCTATCAGAAGCACCGCAGCGTTCCATCCTGACGGATGCGCGGCGAGGAAGGGAATGTGCGAGAGGAGATAACCGAGATAGATCGGGTGCCGGACGACTCGATACAAGCCGCGCTCCATCACGCCGCGATTCGCCGGCAGCAGCCCGAAGCTGTAGCCGAGGGACATCTTGCCCGCGACCACGATCAGCAGGCCGAAGCCCAACAACGTCGCGGCAGCGGCCTCGGGAATGATCGGCGCGACGTGCGCCGGTTGGCTCAAGAGAGGAAGGGTCATCGACACCGCGGTCACCAGGCGGACGACCGGACGCCTGTCGACGACAGACGCCGGCCGCCGTAGACACGTCAGCACGACGACGAGCGACTCGCCGACGAGCAGCAGCAGATCGGTGGCGCGGTTTGTTTCCAGAAAGTCGCCGAGCAGCCGCCACGCCAGGACGCAGAACAGCGATCCGACGAGAATTCTCGACAGGTTCTCGCAGGCTCGCGGACTCAGCCTGGGTTCCATGGTCATCTCGCGGCCGTCCCTACGTTCTGCGTATCTGCCAGGAAGTAGGTGTTGCACACTTCGTCGAGAAGAGCGGTGGTGAGCTCAGCCGGCCGGCGGTGATACCGGCACAGGCTCACCATCTGATCCGTGAGATCGCGAGGATGGCACGCGCGCATGTCCAGTTTCCTGCCGACGTAGTACTTGTCGTGCAGGTGCGTCACGATCGACATGTCGAACGGAAGCTTGTGACGCTTGCAGTTCATCTCCCAGATCTTCGAGAACTGCTCGAGCGACGGGTTTTTCGCGAGAATCTTGTACGGGATACGCCGAAGAAACGCTTCGTCGGCGAGCGAGCGGGGCTCGAGGTTCGTCGCGAACACCACCATCACGTCGAACGGCACCTGAAACTTTCGACCGGAGATCAGGTTCAGATAGTCGACGCGGGATTCGAGCGGAACAATCCACCGGTTCAACAAGTCGCGCGCGGGCACGCGCTGGCGGCCGAAGTCGTCCACGACGAGGACGCCCCCGTTCGCTTTCAGATGCACCGGCGCCTCGTAGAACGCCGACAGTTCCTTGTAGCGGAGGTCGAGCATCTCGAGCGTCAGCTCGCCGCCGACGGTGATGACCGGTCTGCCCACGCGAATCCACCTGCCGTCGACGTCGCCGTCCGATCGGAGGATCGATCCCTGATCGTGGGCGTCATGCGCGTCGTGCGCGACGGGGTCGTACATGGTCACGACCTGGCCGTCGATGTCGAGGGCCTGCGGGATATAGATGTCGCCGCCCAGCACTTTGCCGATGCCTTCGCCCATGACGCTCTTGCCGTTTCCGGGCGGCCCGTAAAGGAACATCGCTTTGCCCGACGCAATCGCCGGCCCGAGCTGATCGAGCATCTCGGGCTCGACGATCAAATGCGAAAAGGCTCCCGACACCCGCTCCCTGAATACGTCTCGCGCCTGCGCGCGAAGCGCGCTCATGTAGGCCTCGTACTGTGCCACGGGCACCGGAGCGGGGCCGACGTACCCGCACGCTTCGAAATAGCGCAGCGCGCGCTCGCGGCCGGCGTCGGTCAGCGTATATCGATAGCCCGCAGTGCCCATGCCAGCTGCGCTCTTCACCTGCACCAGCATCTCGATGCGGAGATGCTCGAGATGCGGTTCGAGGATGTTGTACGGAAGGCGGATGCGATCGGCGAGATCCATCCCGCTCGCCTCGCCGCCGTGCAGCGACTTGGTGATGAGCGACGTCAGCGTATCCCGCGACAGGCCGCTGTCGGCCATCGTCACGGGACGTTCCGGCGCCAGCACGTCGGCGGTGTCGAATTCCTGCGCGATCGCGATGCTCATCGAAGGGGGATCTCCTCTTACTTGCCGACGTTGTTCGACATGGGCACGAGCACCTGCATGAACCGTATCGCCGCCGGGCCGATCGTCACGATCCAGATAGCAGGGAAGATGCACAGCACGAGCGGGAACACCATCTTCACGCCGGTCTTCGCCGCCGCTTCTTCGGCGCGCTGCCGCCGCTTCGTCCGCAGCGTGTCGGAGAACACGCGGAGCGAGTTGGCGACGCTGGTGCCGAACTTGTCCGTCTGGATCAGCATGGCGACAAGCGCGTTCAAGTCATCGACGCCCGTTCGATCGGCGAGATTGCGGAGCGCCTCGGAGCGGCCGGTGCCGGCGAGCAGCTCGAGATTCACCAGCCGCAGCTCGCTGGCGAGATCGGCATACGCGAACTCGAGCTCCTGCGCGACCCTGGCCAGCGCCTGATCGAGACCGAGGCCGGCCTCGACGCTGACGACCATCAGGTCGAGCGCGTCAGCCAGCGACAACCGGATGCGGTGCTGGCGCTTCTTCGCCTTGCGCGCGAGGATGAACCCGGGAATCACGTAGCCGATGCCCATCGCGGGCAGCGCGGACAACAGACTCGGACGGCCCACGAGCGGCGTCATGAAGAGCGCGAAGCAGCCCATCGCGAACGCGATGCGGATGCCGAGAAACACGAACAGCGCCTCGCCGCCGCGGTAGCCGGCCTGGATGAGCCGCAGCCGGAGCTTGCCGAGCTCTTTGGGCGATTGCGGCGCGCGCTCTCCGATGCGCTTGAAGAACGCAATCGCCTGCTCGTTCGACTGATCGGGTATCGCCGCTTCGGCCTGGGCGCCGCCGCCCACAACGTCGCGGAGGCGGGCATTGAGTCCTGCCGAACGTGTGGTCAGCGCATATGTGACCGCGGTCACCAGCAGCGACCCGAACACGAACGCCAGAAGAGGAAGGAGCATCGTCACGGTTACACCTCGATCTTCACGATTTGTTTGATCCAGATGAACCCGATCGCCTGCATCACGATGCAGGCCAGGATCATCATCTGGCCGATGCGCTCTTCGAAGAGCAGGTTCATGTGCTCGGGGTTGATGAACATCAGCGCCACGGCGAGAAATGCCGGCAGCGCCATCAGCACGTACCCCGTGAAGCGGCCGTGCGCCGTATGAACGCGCACCTGCCGGCGAATCTTGAAGCGCTCGCGCACGACGTTCGCGAGGTTGTCGAGAATCTCAGCGAGGTTGCCGCCGGTCTCTCTCTGGATGAGCACGGCTGTCGCGAAGAACTTCACATCGAGCAGCGGGATGCGATCGGCAAGGCTATTCAGCGATTCCTTGAGCGGCAGACCGTAGTTCTGCTCGTCGAACGCCTTGCGGAATTCGGGGCCGACCGGATCGTCGAGCTCGTCGGCGACCATCTTCATACCGGCGCTGAAGGCGTGGCCCGCCCGGACGGCGCGCGACAGAAGATCGAGTGCTTCCGGGAAGTGCTCTTCGAACCGGTAGATGCGCGCCGACCGCTTTTGTCTGAGGATGAGCGGCTGGAAGCCGAGGCCGAGGACGAACGCGATCATGGCCGCCCACCAGAGGTGGGTGAACATGTAGGTCGCAAACCCGGCAAGCGCGCCGAATGTCAGCGTGAACAGAATGACAGCGCTGATCGTCATGGCCGTGCCGGTCTGCTGGAGCCAGCGTTCGACGCCAGATCCCTTCAGCGCGGCGCCGGCGATGCGATCCATGTTCGGGAGCGGCCCGACGATTTCCTTGAGGAGCAGCGTGCTGCCGCCCGCGGCAGCCGCTTCCGCTGTCGGCGCCACATTGCCGCCGACTTCCTGAAGCCGGGTTTCGATCGCCTTCTCGCGCCGTACCTGAGTACGGCTGGACATCAGCATGAACACGCCGACGACCGCGGCTGTCACCGCGACGAACACGAGCATGACGAGAACTTGGATTGTCATCACCGCACCTCGACCACGCCTTCGAACATGTCAGGCGGCAGCGTCACGCCCGCTGTTTTCAGACGCTCGCAGACCTTCGGGCGCACGCCGGTGGCCATGAAACGCCCAAGCACTTTGCCGTCGGGCGCCAGTCCCATCTTCTCGAACTTGAAAATCTCCTGCATCGTGATGATGTCGCCTTCCATCCCCGTGATTTCCGAGACGCTCGTCACTTTGCGGGTGCCGTCGCTCATGCGCGCCTGCTGCACGACGATCTGGATCGCCGACACAATCTGCTGCCGCATCGCCTTGTCCGGGAGATTCACGTTGGCCATCGCGATCATCGTTTCGAGACGTCCCAGCGCATCGCGAGGCGTGTTGGCGTGGATGGTCGTCAGTGAACCGTCGTGGCCGGTGTTCATGGCCTGAAGCATGTCGAGGGCTTCTTCGCCGCGGACCTCGCCGACGATGATGCGGTCGGGACGCATACGCAAGCAGTTGACGACCAGCTGCCGCTGGCGGACCGCGCCCTTGCCTTCGACGTTGGGCGGTCGCGTTTCGAGCCGCGCCACATGGGGCTGCTGGAGCTGAAGCTCGGCCGCGTCTTCGACCGTGACGATGCGCTCGCGGTCGTTGATGAACGACGAGAGGACGTTGAGCAGCGTCGTCTTACCGGCGCCGGTACCGCCGCTGACGAGCACGTTCAGCTTCAGGTTCACGCAGTGGCGGAGGAACTCGAGCATGTTGGTGGTGATGGCCTTGTAGCCAATCAGGTCCTCGGCCTTGAGGCGGTCGGACGGAAAACGGCGAATCGAAAGGAGCGGGCCGTCAACCGCCAGGGGCGGGATGATCGCGTTGACGCGCGAGCCATCCGGCAGGCGCGCGTCGACCATCGGCGAGCTGTCGTCGATACGGCGGCCGACGCCGCTGACGATGCGGTCGATTACGCGCAGAAGGTGCTGGTCGTCCTGGAACGCAGCCGGGACCGATTCGAGCTTGCCGCGGCGTTCGACGAACACTTGTTTATGCGTGTTCACCAGAATGTCGCTGATGGTCTTGTCACGCAGCAGAGGCTCGAGAGGGCCGAAGCCAAAGACCTCGTCGAGGACGTCGCCGAGAATGGCGTCGCGCTCGCTGACCGAGAGCGGGATACCCGTTTCGCCGATGAGGGTCGAGACGAGCGCGCGAATTTCTCCTTCGACGGTTTTGCGCTCCGACGTCGCGAGCTTTTCGAGGTTGAGCCGCGTCAGCAGCTTGCGATGGACGGTGCCGCGCACCTCGAGGTACTGCGCGCGGCGCGCGTCGGTGGCGGGTGACCGAGGCGTAGCCGGCGACGAGGGTGTGGGTGCGATCACTGGAGCAGCCATAAGTTTTTAGAAAAGTCCCATGAACGACGCGCGGGCGCGCGGCTGGTCCGAAGAGGCATCGGTCTGATTCGGAGACACGATCTGCCTGGTGAAAGTGGCGAACTGGGCTGCCAGCTCGGAGTGATTGCTGAGCGTCAGGGGCACACCTGAGTTCAGCGCTGCCGATACCGTGCCGTAATCGCTCGAGAAGACCGAGAACAGGCTCACGCCCAGCGTGCTCTCGATCTGTTTCGGACCGATTTCGTGATGGTCGGACATGCGATTCAGCAGCACGCGGATGCGATCCCTTCCGGCCCCCAGTTGACCGAGACGGTCGAACACGCGGTGCGCGTTTCGCACGCAGGCGATGTCCGGGTTCGCCACGAGAAAAATCGCATCGGCCGCAAATACCGCGACGTCCGCGCAGGGACCGGTCACCAGGCCCGCGTCGATGACGATGTAGTCGTAGCTGCGGCCAAGCGTCTGGAGCAGCTGTTCGAAGTTGACCGTGTCCTGCGGGCCGGGCCGATCGGCCTGCTCGCCGCCGGCAAGGATGTCGAGGCCGGTCTTGTGCTTGACCACGAGCTCGCGCAGGAACTCCGAGTCGATGCGGTGGAGGTTGTCGAGCGCGTCAACGAGCGTGAAGCGCGGCCGCACGCCGAGGAACAGCGAGACCTCGCCGATGAATTGATGGAGGTCGATGATCAGCGTGGGCTTCTTCGACAGCCGCGCGATTTCGATCGCGCTGTTCACCGCGACAGTCGTCGTGCCGGCGCCGCCCTTGACGCCGAAGAATGACATGACGGCGCTGTTGCGCGTGCCGTCCTTCGGCCTGGCGCGTTCGGAGGCCCGGTGAATGGCCGAGGTGAACGACTCGTCGAGCGGCCACGCGAGGTATTCGTTCGCGCCGGCCCGCATCGCCTGCAGAATCTGCTCGGGCTGCGCCGACGAGGCGATGGCGATGACCGTCGCCCCCGGCCACAAGCTGCGCAGGCGTTCGATGGCTTCCACCGACTTCGCGCCGTGGCGGATGTCGACGACCGTGAGCGACGGCGGGTTGGCCGTGGCATGGCGTTCGTCGACCAACGCGACGGACGTGCCGGACGCGCGGAGGCATTTCGTGACATGCGCACGAAACTCGGTGTCGGTGCTGGACAGGAGAACCGTAAGTTGTGCCATTGGGCTCCGCCGTTACTTGACGAGAACGATTGCTATCGGAAATGCACCGGTCGGAGCTGGACCGCCGTTGCCTGTCAAAATTCCGCCGATTGGCGTGATTCGTCCTTTGACGTCGTTGCCCTGCATCTCCTCGATGAAGAACCCCATGTAGTTGACCACCTTGAGGTCGGCGTTGCGGCCGTTCTGTTTGCCCGTTGTCCAATACACGGGATCGAACAGCGGGATCGCCACCACGCGCGGGCTTGGGTGCATCGATGAGACGACGTGGTCGTAATCCCAATGGGCGGACGGATCGCGCGCGATGAGGGTGTCCATGCCGTGCGCCGTGGGACCGGTCTGGTTGCCTGGCTCTGACAGGAGCAGATCGTCGTAGTCCATGATCAAGGAGTTGCAATTGCCAATGTTCCACTCGTATTCGGCCGACCCAGTGACGCCGCCCATGGAATAGGGGAAATAGAAGCTCGGCGCGATGTTGTTACCGTTTGCGGCCTTCAGCGTGATGAGCTGTCCGCGATCTGTCAAAGAGTTGTACCCGGTGTACCCGGGCTGACCCAGCGGAATGTAAATGTCAGGATTGGGCAGCGGATTCCCGCGATTGTCGAACATGTCGAACGTGTCGTCGGGATCCCACGGCGGCGTCTGCATTTCGGTCCACTTGTCGGGAACGGTAAACGGCTTGACGCACGTCATCGCGTTTGCGGGCGACACTTCAGCCGTGGCCTCGGCGCCAAGATCGACAGTCGGGACGCCGAACATCGGCGCAATGAAGGTCGAGAGCGGGTTCCCACGGACGCCGCTGCGCTGCACACGCACACGAATGCGCGTGTTGGTTGGAAAGGTGACATCCTCCGGGAGCACCGACGCCTGGGCATTCATCACGCTGTTGTCAGCGGCAGTCGAGGCGGCAATCGCGTTCCGCACGGCAGGTCCGGTGGCCGACCGATCGTCGAAGTCATCGTATCCGAGGGCGACGGCGCCAGCCAGCGCACCGGCGTCCGCCGCGCTCTGCGCCTCGGTGCGCGCGACCATCAGCATGCCGACATCAACCGCGAGCATCGTCGCGCTGAGGAACGCGACCAGCCCGGTCGCGACCATGACGAGGGTCATGCCGCGCTCGTCGCGAAGTCTGCTCTGAAGGCGTGTCATGGCTTCTCTCCTGTGAGCCGCTTGTACTGGGTGATCAGCTTCTCGAGCTCGTCGTTGCGGCTCGCCTGCTCACGAGCGAGCTTGTCCTGTGCTTTCTGATGCTTCTCGGCGATCTTCCGCTCTTCCTCGAGCCGCGCGTTTTCGATCTTCTGCTGCTCGGCGTCGCGCCGCGCCTGCTCTTTGGCGAGCTTGTCGGCGACCACCTTCGCCTTGGCGGCTTGCTCCTGCGCCCTGGCGTTCTCTTGCTGCTGCTCGAGCCAGCGCTTGCGATCGATCGCGGCCTGCTCTTCGAGCTTCTTCTCTTCGAGCTTCTTCTCGCGCGCTTCACGCTCGGCGTCGGCCTTGCGGGTGATCTCCTCTTCCTTCTTCTGCTTCTTTTCTTCTTCGGCCGTGCGCTGAGCGTCGATGACCGCTTCCTTGCGCGCACGCTCTGCCTGTTCGCGCTGGATCCGGGCGATCTCTCTCTGTGCCCGTTCCGCGTTCTTGCGGTCCTCGGACGATATAGCCGGTTCTGCGACGGGCGCGGGTGCGACGGCTGTTGCCGGTGACGCGGGCATCATGGCGGCAGCGGGCGCGTTGGGTGCAACGGGTGCGTTCGGTGTATTGCTCACAACCGTGCGCTGCGGACCCGCGGGTGAATTCGGAGCCGCGCTCGAGAATGCGGGCGCCGGCATCGGGATCGTGCGGGTCGGCGCCTCCAGGAACGGTTCCACCAGGCCAGGCAGATTCGGGGTCACGCCGGGCGAGTCGCGCCGGACGATGTGCGGCGTGATCATCACGACGAGCTCGGTGTTGTTCTTCTGGTACGCCTGGCTGCGGAACAGATAGCCAAGAATCGGAATGTCGCCGATACCGGGCACGCGCCGAAGCGTCTCGTCCATGTTCCGATCGAGCAGTCCGGAAATCGCAAACGTCTGGCCGTCGTGCAGCTCGACGTCGGTCTCGGTGCGGCGGGTCTTGAGCGCCGGCACCCTGAATCCCTCGAGCGTGACCGCGTTGCCGAAGTCGAGCGAGCTCACTTCGGGCACCACCTTCAGGTGGACATAGCCTCCGCCAGTGATCGTCGGCGTGAACCGCAGGCGGACGCCGTACTCCTTGAAGACAATCGTGACCGACTGATTGGCGCCGCCACCCTGGACAACCGGATAGGGGAACTCGCCGCCCGCGAGGAAGCTCGCTTCCTTCCCATCCTGCGTGACGAGATTGGGTTCCGCGAGGCTCTCGAACAGCCCGCGGCCCTTGAGCGCCTTCACGGTTGCGCCGACAGCATCTTCGGACATGAATCCGAAGACGTTGAGGAAGTCAGAGGTGATCCACGCCTTCTTGTCGACGTCGTAGTTCGGCGCGGGGAACTGTCCGGTGGTGCTCCGGCCCATCCAGCCCTTGTCGCCGGTCGGACCGCCGAAGAAGTTGACGCCGAGCTCCTGCATCGCGCTACGGTTCACTTCGGCGAACCGTACCTTGAGCATGACCTGGTTGGTCTCGACGCTTTCGGTCTGGCGCATCATGTTGACGACGTTTTCCGGCTTCTCGACGTAGCCGACAGCCAGCGCCTTCGCGGAGTCGATGACGTGCTTCGCGGAGACGACGCCCGACAGCACGACGTCCTTGCCGTTGACGGCAACGGCAATCGGCTCGTTCGGGAACTGTCTGCGAATCTGTCCTTCGAGCGGCGTCAGATCGCGGCGTACGATCACTTCGTACGTCGTGATGCGGCCGTTGTCGCTCCACACCAGCAGCGAAATCGTTCCTGGCGCTTTGCCGTGCACGAGAAGCTCGCGCGGCGTGGTGACCATCGCGTCGGCGATCTCGGGCGTGGAGAGCGATACCCGCTGGATGGAGCGATCGGTGTGGATGACCGCCGATCGGCCGACCAGCAGCAGAATCTGCTCGGTAGCGCCGGCGACGCTCGTCTCGCCCGCGGCAAACACGCGGCTCGAGCTGAATGCCGGCGGCATGACCATGAGAACGAAAATCGCGAGTCTTCGAAGGGTTTTCATCATCAGCTCCTATCCGACGGTGACGTTCTGCCGCTTGTCGCCGCGGATGATTTCGACGGTTGGCGCGGGAGGAATGAATGCCGGTACTGACGTGTTCGCCGGCGCCGCGCGCCGGGCGACCGGTGCCGGCTGTCTCTGCTGGACGGTCCCCATGAGGATGCCGGGCTTCACGCCCGCGGTGGCCGGTGAATCGACATCGAGCGGATTGCGCAGCGCCAGCTGAATCTTGCCCTCGGTGCTGGCGAGCGTCAGGCGCTCGGCCTCATCGGGTGTCACGACGAGCGTCACGACCGTGACTGAAACGGGCTTGCCGTCCTTCGAATCGTGCTCGAGCCGCGTGCCGGCGGTCAGGACCTGGACGTTCGAGAGGACGACTTTCGACGTCATGTCCTCGGCTTTCGCCGTCGGGCTCTGCGTCGCGACGATGTCGACGCGCGTGCCGGGAAGAACGTAGCCGGCGACGCCGATGACCTCGTTGACTCTGACCGACATGGCGCGTTTGCCCGCCGGGATGATTGGCGGCAGGCCGCTGCCCGCTTCCTTCGACGCCAGCTTGCCTGGCAGAATCAACTCGTGCCGCACGACCGAGTCGATCAGCCCGCGGCCGATGACCGCGGCGGGATCCTCGAATGCCCCTTCCGGCACCGCGCTCGCCGGCCACTCGACCGTCTTCAGGTCGTCGCGGCCCAGCTCGCTGCCGAGTGAGAGATCCGCGTTCGCGACGACGACGCGCTTCGTCGGCACCGTCACCGTCTTGACCGGCACCTTCTGCAGGTAGTCGTAGGTGCCGTACGCGAGCCCGCCTCCGGCGATGATGGCGATGAGAAACACTGAAAAGATCCGCACGCGATTCATAAGGTCCTCGTTTTCTATGGAGCTTCGTTGCGCATGATCGCCGTAGCATGCATGGTGATCGGCCCGCCGACGGTTGCGCCCGGCGAGACCAGCCTGACGACCGGCTGCAGCATGATGAACTGGAACGGGTAGTCGACCGTCACCATCGATGCGCTGACCGGATTGCCGTTCACGTCGATGGACGCCCCCTCGTCGATGATGACTGTCGCCGTCGCGGAGTTAATGAGCTGACCGTTGGCCATGTACTGGCGCACCAGCGCCGTAGTGTCCGCCGTCGAGCCGGTCGGCATCACCGCCATGCGCGCGCCCTCGCGCGCGGCGTTCGTGAGCACCTGCCAGGTCTCGTACGCGCGGCCCACCTCGAAGATGCCGACCATCAGCACGAGGAGCAGCGGAATGCAGATCGCTGTTTCGACCATCGCACTTCCGCGTTCACGGTTTCGGGTATTCGTGTTCATACTGAATCTCCGATCAACATGGCGATGACGCATCCAATCGCGATGGCTGGTCCGTAAGAAAATCTGTTGTGCTCGGCCGGCGATTCGATCGCCGTCTTCGACGTGCTGGGCCGTCCGAGCAGACGCGCCGCCATTCCCACCGTTCGTCCCAGACGGCCGCGCCGTATGGCGATGACCACCGCGAGCACGCCGCCGGCGATAGCTACATACAGAAACGCGGTCACGATCCGGCCGCTTCCGAGCAGAGTGCCTGCCGCTGCGAACAACTTCACGTCGCCGGCCCCCGTGGCGCCGAAGACGTGTCCAGGGAGCATCATCAGAAAACCGAACGCGAGTCCCGCGAGCGCCGAGGTCACGGTGATGCTGTTAACGCCGACCGTCGCCAGCACGAGGCCGGCGGCCGCTGTCGTGACGCAGACGACGTTCGGAATGCGGTGATGCCGAATGTCGATCACGGCTGCCGTGCCGAGCCCGGCGGTCAGCGCCGCCAGCACGATGAGATCAGATGCTGGGACCAATGGCTTCCCAGAACACTTTGTTTATGTGATCGCCGAGAAGCGTCACGGCGCCAACCGCCGCGACCGCAATCAGGGCGGCGAGCATCGCGTACTCGAGCAGGTCCTGCCCGTCATCCAGTCCTAGATATCGCTTCAGTAATCCCATGTGACCTCCCGTGGCAGGCGGACGGGCGCTGCACCATGGCAGCGCCCCCAGCCTGTGTCGCCTCGCTTCGAGCCGCGTCGCTTACGCTGCGGCCGGCAGCGGAATCGCCGCAACGATCGCGTTGAAGATGTCCTTCACGCGCACGCCCGCGGCCGTCACGCCCGCGACCGCGACGAGCGCGATCAACGCGACGAGCAGCGCGTACTCGAGAAGGTCCTGTCCATCTTCATCACGCCAAAACGAGCCGACGATCTGTGCAAGCTGCTTCATTTCGTTTCTCCTTGGTGTGCGTGCCGCCACAAACGGCGCGCGATGCCTGACGTAACGCAACCGGCGTACCACGGTGGAATCCGGCCGCGCCGATTCCGCTCAAGTCGCTCTGCGCAGAGAGGCTTAGCGGCTTGCGTGCCGTCCCAGACGTGCACGACGTGACCCGTCGCAGCACACCCCCGCCACGACAAACTTGGTGTACGAAGGGCCCGAGTTGTGATTCGCCAGGGGCTCGTCAGGGCGAATGCGATTTCGTAATTACGACTGCGCGAATTGTGCGCGCCCGTGGGCCGCCGCGTGGCTCAATCCGGAACACGAGGCCCGCAACGCTCGCAGGAGCGTCACTTAGCGGCGTACTGCAAACAGGGCACGCCGATTGCGACGAGTAAAAAAGTTGTGTTGAAGAAAGTACGAGACCTGGCAGCGACGCTTGCGGTGCTCGTGGTGCTGTTCGGCATGCTCATGACGATCAACCCCCGCGTGCGCGAGCGTTTCGTCGAGATGACGACGGGCGTGCAGGGCCGCGACGTGAATTCGTCGCTGGGTCCGCTCGGCAACGCGGCATTTGCCGCGGTGTCAATCGGACAGGACTACGCAATCGGCAATCCCGTCCTGTTCTCGTTTCTCGTCGTCGCCGTCGTGCTGTTCATGATGATGTTGAGAACCTAGTGTGAGCACTGTCCTCGTTGTCCATGCGGACGAGGTGCAGGCGGGAGTCCTGCGCTCGATATTTGCCAAGCGCGTCGGTGCGGAGCTCGTCATGGTCGACTCCACTGCGGAGGCCATCGGCGAGATTGACGCCCGTACGCCCGATCTCATTCTGCTGAGCGCGCTGTTGTCGCCTCGCGACGAAGACGCGCTCATCGCGCATCTGCGATCGCTCGATGGCGCGGCGCACCTGCAGACGATTACGATCCCGCAGTTCCGAACGGCCGCGCCGAAGGCCCCGGAGAAGAAAGGCGGGTTGTTCCGTAAGAAGTCGAAGGCGCCGGCGCCGACCGGTTGTGATCCGATGGTGTTCGCGGAGGAGGTCGTCTCCAGGCTCAAGGAAGCGAGCGAAATCCGTAACCGCCCCCAGGTCTCAAAGCCGGCCATAAACGTAATGGCGCCTCCCGCGTCGGCGCCAGCCGCGGAACAGACGCCAATCTCGGAAGCGGCAGCGTTCGACACCACGCCGTTTCAATCGCAATATGCCGCGGCCGAGCCAATCGCGCCGGAGCCCCTGTATACGTTCGAGGAAACCGTTCCGAGTACGCCTTATGAGGAAGCCGTTCCGAGTACACCGTATGTTCCGAGTACACCTTATATAGAGGAGCCCGCCCCCGTCGAACCGGCGCTTCAGATTCCCACATATGTCGAAGAGGTGAAGCCAGCGGTTCGCATGCGGCCCGCCTCGATTGAGATTGAAGACATCGATCGCCTCGCGCAGGAGCTCGGAGTCAATCTCAAGTACGTCGCACCAGCGGCCGCGGACGCCGGACCGTCGACGCCGCCGGCCGACGAAGAAGACATCTTTGATTTTGGCGCCTCTCTCGATCGCGCACGCAACAAGGCGGCGACCCGTGTCACTGTCGAGATTCCCGAATCGGGAATCGACGCCGAAGCCATTCGAGAGGCTGCAATTGCCGAGGCCCGTGCGGCCGCAGAGCGCGAGGCGCGCGAAGCGGTCGCCGCCGACCTGGCCCGCGTGCAGGCCGAGGCCGAAGCCATGCGCGAGGCCGCCATTTCTGAGGCTCGGGCCGCTGAAGCCATGCGCGAGGCCGCTGTCGCCGAAGCGCGCGAGGCCGCCGAGCGGGCCGCGCGCGAAAAACTCGACGCCGAGCTTGCGCGCATGCGGGCGGAAACCGAGGTGACGGTCGCCGAAGCCTTGAACAAGGTAAGACTCGAGACCGAAGAAGCAGAGCGGCTGCGCGCCGAGGAAGCGCGTCTTCGCGCTGAGGAAGCGGAGCACCTCCGCGCCGAAGAAGCGCGGTTGCGCGCCGAAGAAGCCGAGCGTGTTCGCGCCGAAGCCGAGCTCGCCCGCGCCGAAGCAGAACGGATCCGGCTCGAGGCGCAGGAAGCACAGGAAGCATTTGCCGCCGAGCTCGCGCGCGTCCGCGCAGAGGTCGAGCAGTCTCTGACGTCCCAGCTCGACGCCGCGCGGGCAGAGTCCGAGCGGATGCGCGCCGCTGAAGCGGCCACCGCGCGCGAGCGCGTCGCGGCCGAAGCGCAGATGAAGGCCGAGCTCGATCGCCTGAAGTTCGTGGCGACGCAGACGCGGAAGGCCGACGAGACCGAGGTGCGCAAGGCCACCGAGCAGATCAAGCAGCTCGAAGGAGAGCTCGCGCGCGTGCACGCGCAGGCCGAACAACGTCAAGCCGCTCAGCTCGAAGACCTGCGCACGCAGATGGCCGAGATGCGCGAAGCCGCGGCGCAACAGGCGCGCGCGGCCGCCGCCGAAGCCGTCGCGTCCGAGGTGGCCCGGACAACGGCGCACGCGAACGAATCCGCCCCGCGCAAGCTGAACGTCGTCAGAATGCAGCCGCGAGCGGCCGCACAAGAGCCGCCGGCCAGGGAAATCGAGCGCGCCGTCGAGGAGTTTGCCCAGTCGCTGGCGAACGAGCCTCCGCCGCCGCCTCCGGGCGACTACTACAGTTTGTTCCAGCCGCAAGCTGCGACCGCAGAGGAGCCCGTCGTCGACAGGTTCGAGTTACCCGATTTCGCCATCGACTACCGGCGCCATGCGAAATGGGCGCTGCCCGTTGCTGCCTGTCTCCTGCTCGTCACTGTGGCGGGCACCGGTTCGGCGGTCAGTACTGTGACGAGCCTCGTGACGCCAGCCGAGAAGCCGACGAAGGTCGTGCAGCGCGTCAACCCTGATCCATTCGTCGAGGTCGTCGAGCAGCGGGCAGGTTCCTTGAAAATCGAATCGACGCCGGAAGGAGCCGAAGCGATCGTCGACGGCCGCAGCTACGGGAAGACGCCGCTTACGATTGCCGACCTCGAAGTCGGAGTGCACACGCTCGTGCTCAAGAGCTCAGCCGGCTCGATCACGCGGCGCGTGACCATCAAGAACAATCAGACAACGCTGCTGACGGAAGCGATCTTTTCAGGATGGCTCGCGATTTTTTCCACGATTCCGGTGTCCGTCGTCCTTGATGGCCAGCCGGTCAACCTTACCGACGATGGCAGGCTGATGGCGACGCCGGGCAAACACGTGGTCGAAATCATCAGCGACCGGTTCAACTATCGCGCGAAGGAAACACTCGACGTGCGGCCCGGCGAGACGACGGCGCATACCGTGAGCCTGCCGATGGGCAGTGTTCGGGTCACGGTGCCGGAGGGCGCCGAGATCAAGATCGATGGCGCCGCTGTCACGGGCTCGCCGTCCGAAGGGTTGTCGGTCGCCATCGGCTCGCACGAAGTCAGCGCCACGCACCCGTCACTGGGCGAACGCCGCGCATCGATCGACGTGCGCCACGGCGCTCCAACAGACGTCACGCTCCAGTTCGAGCCGTAACAGAGCGTTCTGCTTCTGTGTCTTACCGCTGACGTGTTGCGCGCCGTTATCCAAAACACGAAGACTCGAAGAGCTCGAAGGCGCGATGAATACGGACTTTCGTGAGCAGGGCGTTCTGGTTCTGATGTCTCACCGCTGAGACGCAGCGACGCAACGACGCAAAAGGAAAATCCAGAAATTGCGACCCAGCCTTCAGCCCGTTTTTAAAGCGGCGTTGTGGATAACACGAAGACTCGAAGAACTCGAAGGCACGATGAATACATGTTTTTCGCGGACAGTGTGTTCTGTGTCTCACCGCTGAGACGCGAGGGTCGTCTCTTATCGCTACTTCCTGCTTAGCTCGTTGACGAAGTGCGCGACGAATTCATCGCTCCTGGTCCCGGCGTATTTCTTGTGCGGTCCCTCGAATGGGCTCAATGGTAGAACTACATCTTTTTCGACCGCGAACACGCCGCCTGTGGCAACGGCCCAGTATTGGCGCCCTGAGTTGTGCAACAAGAGGATGAGATCCGTGCCTTCCCTGATTTTCGCCACACTGCTGTACGATACCGAAGCCGTAAACACTCCAATAGATACTCTGCCACCTGGCTGCATGAACGAAATTGACGCGGGCGTGGGCTGCCCGTCTTTCGAAAACAATGTTCGAGGGTCGAGTAATTCATAGACCGTATAGATGTTGCGGCCATCCTCAGTCAGGTAACTCATCGCCTGTCTCATGCGCCCACGGACCAGCATGTCTGTGGCCTCGAGCATCTCTTCGAGTGTGGGGCCGCCTACCTCCTCGATCACTTTGAAACCTATGCTTGTTTGCTGTTTGGTGACGCGATCCGCCAGCGTTTGGGCCTGTCCGACACTCACCACCGCGAATACAAGCGCGATCGACCAGAAGAGTGCGTTCGCCATAACCTCAAGTTTACTAGTGGAACCACGAAGACCCGAAGAACCCGAAGGCGCGATGAGAACCTTCTTCGAGTCTTCGCGCTCGTCGTGTCTTCGTGTTTTCTCACCGGCTCGGCGTCGGAAGGGCCTAATCGGCTAGTTCCCCATCCACCTGACGAGACTCAGCGGATTGGAGAAGTCGTCGGTCCACGCCTTCGGAGTGGGGCGGGGGGGCACGGGTTTCCAGCGCGCATCCTGTGCGATCGGCCCGAGCGCTTCCACCGACCTCGCCATGATGGCCCATCGCGACGTGGCCTTGCCCAGCGATATCGCGGCGGGATCGGCCAGCACATCGTGCTGGACTCGCACGACGAGCCCCGCGTCGTCTGCGAGATCGGCAATGAGCGGCGCCAGGTTGAGATAGCTGTTGGTGATGTTGAACGCGATGACGCCGCCCGCGTCGAGTTTCTGGAGATACAGCTGAAGCGCTTCGCGCGTCAGCAAGTGGACCGGGACCGCATCAGAACTGAAGGCGTCGACCACAAGCACGTCAAACGCGTTCGCCGGCTCCTTGACGAGTGCGATTCTCGCATCGCCCAGGACGATGCGCTTGCGCGCGGGGCTGTCGGACAGATACGTGAACTGCTTCGGATCGCTCGCCAGATCGGCGATGGCCGGATCGATTTCGAAGAACGTCCAATCCTGCCCTGGCTCGCCGTAGGCGGCGAGCGTTCCGATGCCAAGGCCGATGACGCCAATCCGCCGCTTGTCCTGGCGGCCTTGAAAGGCGGTGAAAATCTGCCCGATTGGGCCGGTCTTGTGGAAGTACGTCGAGGGCTCGCGCCGCTTGCCACGATCGAGGTGCTGGATGCCGTGAACGACGCCGCCGTGAATGAGGTAGCGCAGATTCCGCTCGGGCAGCTCGAACACGCGGTGCACGCCGAAGAAGCTCCGCCCACGATGCGTCGCGTGCTCCTGAGCTGCCGCATAGGTGCCGCCGGCGAGCATGAGCGCGCCGACAGTCATCGCAAACCGCAGCGGGCGCGCTGCGAAGCTGAAACACAGCACGGTGGGCACGATGAACACCACCACGAGCGCAAGGGGCGCCTTCGAGTGCGAGATGTTCAGCATGAACATCATGGCGAGGGCAAACCCGCCGACGACGATCGGAAGCGCGAAGTCGAGTTTGCGGGCAAGCGGCGTGTCCGACCCTGCCAACCGGGCGGGCCGCAGTGCGCAGGCGAGCACGAGCGCCAGGGGATACTCGAGGATCGTCGAGAAGACGAGCGGCGCGACCAGCGCGTTGAACAGCCCGCCGAGGACACCGCCGACCGACATGCTCAGGTAGAACTCCGTCAGATGTTGACCGTCGGGACGCCGTTGCGCGAGCTCGCCGTGACACACCATGGCGGCGAGGAAGAAGGCGAGCAGGTGAAATGGCGCCTGGACCGCGACAGGAAGATTGGTATCGAACGCGATCAGCCAGGCGAGCGGCAGCACCCACAGCGGCAGCATTCGCAGCATGAACGCGTGCGAAACGAGGGCGCGGCGCGCGAACACCAGCACGAAGCTGAGCAGATAGATGACGAGCGGCACGATCCACAGCAGCGGTACCGCGGCCACGTCCGTCGTCAGGAACGTCGTCACGCCCAGCAACAGACTGGACGGGACGAACGACAGCGCGATCCAATGCAGCCGCTGACCCCAGCCAGGGCGTGCTCCTGCGGCCGGCGTCGCGTCCGCTGATGGTTCAGCGGCGAGCGCATGGTGCGCGTTCGACTGCCGGTAGGCGAGATAGAAACAGGCGGTCGTCAGCAGCACGAGCGTGACGTATCCTGCGGTCCATATCGAGCTTTGCTCGGCCAATCTGAGTGACGGCTCGAGGAGCGCAGGGTACGCGAGGAGCGCGAAGATGCTGCCGATGTTGCCCGCGACCGACAGGAAGTACGGATCGCGTGCGCGCGGATGATCCGTGCGCGTAAACCACCGCTGCAATAACGGGCCGCTCGATGACACGAGAAAGAATGGGATGCCGACCGTCGCGAGCAGCACCCGCAGAAGCCACCCGATCGGCATGCCGGTCACCGGCGGCTCACCGTGCTGCGTGGCCACGACGATGGGCAAGGCGAGGAACGAGGCGGCCAGGAGGACGATGTGCAGGAGCGCCTGGTGCTTGAAGCGAAGCCATCGCGTGGAGGCGTGCGCGTAGAGGTAGCCGGCCAGCAGCATCCCCTGGAAAAAGACCATGCATGTGTTCCACACCGCGGGTGTTCCCCCGAGCAGCGGGAGCACCATCTTGGCAATCATCGGCTGCACCACGAACAGCAGCGATGAGCTTAGAAAAAGGGTGACGGCGAAGAGAAGAACCATGCTCGTCGCAGGGGCAAACAGTGTGCCTGTGGGGAGGAGAAACAGGACGAGAAAAGGCCGGAAAAGCGATGGATTTCGCCGGCCCTCTTCGCTTCGGGACTGTTTTTGGTATGCCGATTACCGTTCTGAGGCTCGTGCAGAACTGCGCACTCCCGATCGGACGCCCATGTACAGCAACCACCCGGCCGGACCAAACAGGAACGTCAGAATCAGGCACGGCACGACGAACACGTGAGCGATGCCGCGCTCGCGCGCGTCGCGCACTTCCCAGCTTCCGACGAGCAGATCAAACGCGAGGTAATGAATCCACCCTGCGAGCAGCAACCACGGGTTGCTGAACAAACGGGCGACGTCGGGCAGCGACGAAAACCCTCCCTCGCTGCCGGCAAAATGAACGGCGATGATGATCGTATAAAGCGCCGCAAACGCGGCTGGTATCGCCACACCTGAGACGAGGTGGCTGACCCACCTCTTGCGAGGGAGCACAACGAGCAAAAGCCAGCCACAGACAGCCGCGAGGTTTGCGACGGCGAAGATTTGTTCGGGCATCATGATCGCTCTCCGTTCTACACGACAGCCTGCACACGCACCGGCAAGGCGCGCGACGCAGCAGCCCACACCGCGACGACGCTGAATACGGCCCACAACGCGAGACCCGTCAGCGTCATCTCGTCAGGAGCGGTGACTGATTGTCCGCGCAGGGCCTGCCACAACAGCAAGGAGAAGAACGACACGTAGCTTGCGGCGATGGCCCAGACCATGCGCACCCGTCGCAGTTCCTGCCAGCCGCGCCTGACGAACAGGAGAGCGGCAAGCGGCAGCATCTGGAGCGCGTGAAGGCCGAGGAAGTGCGCGACGCGTAGATCGCCGTGCTCCAGGCTCCACCCCGTTCCCGGCAGACCGGGCCCTCCATCCGGCGCGCCGACCGTGTGCGCGCCCGAAACCGTCATGCGGTGTCCGGCTCGCGCGTTGTCGATCTGTGCGCGCGTGGGCTGTGTCATCAGCCCGCCCGTCAGGGCGCCAACGATCGTAACGGTCATCCCCAGTCGCAGGGCCCATCCGAGCGCCCGGTCGGAGAAGTGCTGGCGCCATAGGGCCACTGCCAGCGCGATGGCAGCAAGCGTCTGAACGACGATGGCCAGGCCCATGATGATGAACAGCGTGGCGTCGACCGGCGTGCCGACATTGAAGTGGCTGGTCGTTCCTCGCCATGCCTGCACGTCGATGACGACGATTTCGAGCAGCAGCGTGACGGTGGTGACCCAGCTCACCACGCGGCGTGTGCGTGGCCAGTCGGGAAGGTATATGAAGACCCACGCAAGGGTCAGCGTGTAGATGGCGATCGACATCGCAAACTTGGCGGGCTTCAACCAGGCGGGCGCACCTGTAATCTGCCGCGGGTCGAGCACGAGCGCGACCGCCGTCCCGGCCAGCAGGACGAGCATCGCCACTCCTACTGCCGTGAGCCTCGCGTCCGATTTCCACAGCGTCTTCAGCGTCGTTGTGATGTTCATGGCGGCCTCGTTCAGGTCAGGGCGAGTCACATGTTGCCACTGTCAACATGAATATATCCAGAGATGTTGACATTGTCAACATTGCCGCGTACGATGCCCCTCGTGCCCAGAAAACGCCCGAATCGCTACCACCACGGCGACCTGTCCCGGTCGCTGCTGCAGGAGGCGCTGCGGACGATCGAGAAGGACGGCGTGGCGGCGCTGACGCTGAGGACGGTCGGGGAAAAGCTGGGTGTCTCACGCACGGCACTCTACCGGCATTTTGCCGATAAGGCGGCGCTGCTCGCCGCCGTCGCGACAGAGGGATTTCGTACTCTTCGTCTCGAAACGCAGCACGCCTGGGACGCGCAGGGGGGCGGCCGCAAGGGGCTCGAGGCGATGGGAGAGGCCTACGTGCGCTTTGCCGTGGCCCACCCGTCGCACTATCGCGTGATGTTCGGCGGGTACGTGCGCGATGCGGCGCCCGACTCGGATCTTGCGGCGGAAGGGGCGGGGGCGTTTCAGGTGCTGGTGGACGCGATCGTGTCCCAGCAGAAGGACGGGCTCGTGCGAGCAGACAACCCGCTCGCGCTCGCGCAATATATCTGGGCCAACGTGCACGGCATCGCGATGCTGGCGATCGACGGCCAGCTGAAGCAGCCGATTGACGATGTCATCCGCTTCGCGAACGAACGCATGCGAACTGGTATAGAGTCCACCAGTCCAAAGTCCGGGAGTCCAAGGGCGAAGAGTTTGAAGTCGAGAGTCTAGAGTAGGAAGAGTCGGGAGAGTCGGGGGAGTCGGGAGAGTCGAGGGAGTCGGGAGAGTCGAGGGAGTCGAGGGAGTCGGGAGAGTCGGGAGAGTCGGGAGAGTCGAAAGAGTCGAAAGAGTCGACAGTCCAGAGTCTAGGAGTCCAGATGGCGAGTCCAGGAGTCCAGAGTCTTGAGGGCGCGTCAGTGAGCGCCGAAACGCGGACCGGCCTTGAACCGTGGGTCCATGCCGATCTTCCCGAGGCCCCCGCGCCAACCGGTTTTCAGTGGGCCAAGGTCGTCGGGCCCGGTGTGATCGTCCTCGGCCTGTCGCTCGGCGGCGGCGAGTTCCTTCTCGGACCAACAGCGTTTGTCCGCTACGGCATGTCGCTGCTCTGGATCACGCTCGTCGCCGTGTTCTTCCAGACGATCTTCAACACCGAGCTCATGCGCTACACCGTGGCGACGGGCGAGCCCGTGTTTACCGGGTTCATGCGCACGCGCCCGGCGCGCGCGTTCTGGGCGTGGCTGTATGTGGCGATGTACCTCCTGCAGGTGGGCTGGCCGTATTCCGCTGGGCTGTCGGCGGGCGCGATCTTCTTTCTCGCCACCCGTCGCATCGCGACGCCCGCGGACGCGACCCTCATCTATCAGATCGGGGTCGGGACGTTTCTGCTGTGTATTCTCCTGCTGATGCTCGGGCGCCGCATCGAGCGCACCCTCGAGCTGCTCAATTGGGTGATGGTCGTCTGCATCCTCGGTGGATTTCTCTTGCTGGGGCTGTACTTCGTCCCCGGCTCGACGTGGGCCGCCGCCGCGGTTGGATTCTTCGGATTCGATTTGCCTCGCCGAACGTTCAGCTTCATGCCGAGCAACCAGGACTACCTGTTGATGGCTGCACTTGCCGGATATTCCGGCGCCGGCGGCATGGTCAACATCGCGCTGTCGAGCTGGGCGCGCGACAAGGGCTACGGCATGGGACAGCGGGCCGGATACATCCCTGCCGCCGTCGGCGGGCACAGAGTCAACCTCGCCCACACGGGCTTTATCTTCAAGCCGACACCCGAGAACATGCGCCGATGGCGAGGATGGTGGCGCATCGTGAGCGCCGACCAGTGGGGAGTATTTTTTGTGGGCGCGATGCTCGGGATGATGCTCCCGGCCGTCCTCTATGTGACGCTGCTTCCGAGCGGCAGCAACATTCAGGGGTTGGGCATGGCCGCGGCGCTTGCGTCGGCCGTAGGCGCGCGGTCGGGCGCGGTCGCGGGCGCTGTCGTGGCGATGCTGGCGGCGTGGATTCTGTTCAAGACGCAGCTCGACATCATCGAAAGCATGGTGCGCTCGCTCACCGACATCGTATGGACCGGCAGCCATCGCATGCGCGCGCTGAGCCGAGGCGACGTTCGCGTCGTCTATTACGGCGCGTTGGGGCTCGTGTGCCTCTGGGGCATCTTCGCGCTGCGGCTGGCGCAGCCCATCATGCTGTTGATGCTCGCCGCCAACATCGCGGGAATGGTGTTTACCATCGCGTCGATCCATCTTCTGTATCTGAACACCCGCCTGTTGCCGCTGGAGTTGCGGCCGCCCACGTGGCGGCGTGTCGTGCTCGTGCTTATGTCGGTGTTCTACGGCTTCTTTACGATCCTCTCCATTCGCGCACTCATATAACCACGAAAGCACGAAGGCACGAAGGCACGAAGGCACGAAGAAATCCTCAACACAGAGGCACAATCGGGCGTCACGAGCCCTAGTCCGGTGCGGCCAGGGCTGAACGAAAGTAATTCGCGGAAAGATAAGAAGCCGTAAACCGCTTTTCTTCTTGTCTTTCCGCGCATTACTTTCGCGTCGCGCGCTACGCGCGCACGTGACGCCCGCCACAGAGCCCGCTAACGCTGCCCGCAGAAAACGAAATGCATTTCTCTGTGCGCTCTCTGTGTCTTTGTGCCTCTGTGTCGAGGCAGCATCTCGAGACAGCAAACCACGCCACGAAGTAAGATGTAGGGCTCATGAAGCTCGCGACGTTCGAGATACCCACGACCGTGGGTCCGCTGCGGCGCATTGGCGCCGCCGTAGACGGCAGGCTGATAGATTTCGCCGCCGGCTATGCCGCCCACCTCGAGAAGACCGATCCCGGATGTGATGCGCAGCGGCTCGCGGCCATGCTGTTTTCCTCGGACATGGTGGCGTTTCTCGGGACTGGCGACTTCGGCCGGCGTGCCGCGGAGCAGGCGATTGACGCCGCAGCGAAACAGACAGAGGCGTTCGGCGCGCGCACCAGCTACGCGGCAGGCGAAGTACGTCTGCTCGCGCCGGTACCTCGCCCGCGCGTGATTCGCGACTTCCTGACGTTCGAAGGCCACATGCTGACCGCCGGGAAGGCGCTCGGGCGTCCATCGATTCCGCCGGTGTGGTACGAAGTGCCTGCGTACTACAAAGGCGATCCCGATACGGTGTCCGGTCCAGACGACGTGATCGAATGGCCGAAGTACTGTGAGAAGTTCGACTTCGAGCTGGAGCTGGCGGTCGTCATCGGCCGGCGCGGCAAGAACATCACGAAAGCCGACGCGAAGCGGTACATCGCGGGCTACACCATCTGGAACGACTGGAGCGCCCGCGATCAGCAGATGAGGGAAGGCCCGCTCGGCATGGGCCCGAGCAAGGGCAAGGACTTCGACACCGGCAACACCATCGGCCCCTACCTCGTGACCGCCGACGAGCTCGACGTCAGCAACCTGCGCATGACGGCGAAGATCAATGGCGAGACGTGGACCGATTCCGCGAGCAGCGGCCGGCAGTTTTCATTCGAGGATCTGATCGTGCACGTTTCGCAGAACGAGACGATCTATCCCGGAGAGCTCTGGGGATCGGGAACGACAACCGGCGGAAGCGGGCTCGAGCTCGACCGCTGGCTCAAGCCTGGAGATGTCGTCGAATTCGAAATTGAAGGCATCGGAGTGTTACGTAACCGAATAGAGAGGAGATAACTCATGTACGTCGTCGCTGCTGAGTACAAGGTTCTGGAAGGCAAGGAAAAAGAGGTCATCGCTATTCTGAAGAAAATGATCCCGCTGTCGCGCGCCGAACCGGGATGCAAGCTCTACATGGTGAACCAGTCGCCAGAAGACCCGCGCAAACTGCTGCTCTACGAGCAGTACGTCGACGAGAACGGATATAAGGCCCACCAGGCCACCGACGCGTTCAAGGAAAATATTCTCGGCAAGGTCGTGCCGATGCTCGAAAGCCGCGTCCGCAACTTCTACGACGTCGTCGAGCCGTAATGAACGTCCTGCGCGTGTTCGCGGTGGTCTCCGTCGCGGTTTCCTCAGCGATCGCACAGGCGCCCCAGCAGCCGGGGGCGCCTCCCGCGGCGCCGGCGCGTCAGGGGCCGCCGCCACTCGGGCCCAGCGGGACGCGGGATCCGTTTCCGAATCCAATCCCCGCGGAGGAGGGGGCCATCAAGGTCGACTTCGTCGAGTTTGCCGTGCTGCCCGACGTCGAAGGCAATGCCGCGCGGCCGATGTTGATGAGCTACGAGCCAGGCACCAGGCGCCTGTTCGTCAACGACATGCATGGCGCGCTCTATGCGGTGAGCACGGACGGAAAAACCGTCAGGCCGTATCTGGACCATCGCGATCCGCGCTGGCACATCGAAGTCCAGTTTCAGAATTTCGAGCGCGGGTTCCAGAGCTTCGCGTTTCATCCGCAGTTCAATCAGCGCGGCGCGCGTGGCTACGGAAAGATCTACACCTACACTGACACGACCAACGTGACGCCGGCTCCAGACTGGACGCATGCTCCTGGCACCAAGGTGTCGCATCATTCCGTTCTTCTGGAGTGGACGGCGAAAAACCCGGCAGCCGCAACCTATGACGGCGGTGCGCCACGCGAGCTGATGCGGTGGCAGCGGCCGTTCGTGAACCACAACGGCGGACAGCTCGCATTCAACTCGACCGCGCGACCCGGGACTTCAGACTACGGTCTGCTGTATGCCGGAAACGCGGATGGCGGCAGCGGCGGCGATCCGATGAACGTCGCCCAGAATCTCGGCAGCTCGTTCGGCAAGATTCTCCGCATCGATCCGCTCGGCAACAGCAGCACGAACGGCAAGTACGGCATTCCGAAAGACAATCCGTTCGTCAACGACAACGACCCGAACACGCTTGGCGAGATCTACGCGTACGGCGCGCGCAACCCGCAGCGATTCGCCTGGGACTCGAAGAACGGCGCGTTGTATATGGCCGACATCGGCCAGGGGATTGCCGAAGAGGTGACGACAGTGCCCAAAGGCGCGAACCTCGGTTGGCGAGTCTGGGAAGGCAGCTTCCGGTTTGTGAACGGATCCGAAGTGAGCATGGACACTCCGCGCAGCGATCCGAAAGTGACGTACCCCGTCGTGGAGTTTGCGCAGCTCGATCCGCTGCTGCAGAACAGCTCGGCGGTCACCATGGGCTACGTGTATCGGCATGATCGGCTGAAGAAGTTGTCCAACCTGCTGTTGTTCGGAGACAACCCGTCTGGCGAGATGTTCTACGTGAACGTCGACATGCTCCCGCGCAACGGAGGGCAGGACGCGATCCGGCGCATCGTGTTCAACGACAAGGGGCAGACGAAGAACCTGCTGGATCTGGTGAAGGCGAAGACTGCCGGGCAAGGGAAGAAGCCGCCCACCCGCGCTGATCTGCGGTATGGCGAAGGCCCGGACGGCCGAATCTTCATCCTCAACAAGTGGGATGGCGTGATTCGGGAGATTGTCCCGTAGGGTAAATGCCACACGCTCTCAGAAAGTAGTAACCAACGTATGAACGCGATTCGAGTCCTGGCCGTGGCATTCCTCGCGGTGGCGCCCCTCCTTGCGCAGGCGCCCAACGACCCGTTCCCCACGCCAATCAACGCCACCGACGGCATCGTCACTGTGAACGTCGTCGAGTTTGCGACGCTCCCCGACCTCGGTGGGCCCATGCCGAGCCGGCCGATGCTGCTGGTCGACGAGCCTGGCACGCGGCGCCTGTTCGTCAACGACATGCGCGGCCCGCTGTATGCGATCCCGCGTGAAGGCAAGACCGTTTCGATCTATCTCGACATCAACGACCCGAAGTGGGGCGTCAACGTGAATTCGCAGGGCAACGAGCGCGGGTTTCAGAGCTTTGCGTTTCACCCGCAGTTCAATCGTCAGGGCACGCCGGGTTTCGGCAAGCTCTACACATATACCGACACCGCGAACATGCCGCCGGTCGTCGACTTCAAGCCGAATGGCGGCACGCACACGCATGACGCGGTGCTGCTCGAATGGACCGCGAAGAATCCAGCGGCGGCGGCCTACGATGGCGGCGCGCCGCGAGAGCTGTTGCGATTCGAACATCCCTTCGGGAATCACAACGGAGGGCAGCTGAGCTTCAACCCGCTCGCGGCGGCGAACAGCCCGGACTTCGGCCTTCTCTATATGGGCATCGCCGATGGCGGTAGCGGGGGCGATCCGCTCAACAACGCGCAGAAACTCAGCTCGGCATTCGGCAAAATGCTGCGCATCGATCCGCTCGGCACCAACAGCGCGAACGGCAAGTACGGCATTCCCAAAGACAATCCATTCGCCAACGACAACGATCCCGGCACGCTCGGCGAAATCTACGCCTTCGGCCTGCGAAATCCGCAGCGCTTCGCGTGGGATTCGCGCAACGGGAATCACTTCGTCGCCGACATCGGGCAGAACATCGTCGAGGAGGTGAGCCAGGTGACGAAGGGGGCGAATCTTGGCTGGAACACATGGGAAGGCAGCTACGGCTTCATCAGCCGGGAGGCCATCAGCCTTGAAAACCCGCGCGGCGATTCGAAGGTGACGTTTCCGGTTGTCGAATACGGTCAGCTCGATCCGCTGCTGCAGCCCCAGTCAGCCGTCACGATGGGCGTCGTGTACCGGCGGAAGGAGATCCCGCAGCTCGCCAATCTGCTGATCTTCGGCGACAACCCGAGCGGGGAAGTCTTCTACGTCAACGCCGACAAGTTGCCGAATGGCGGTCAGAGCGCGATTCGCCGGATCCTCTTCAACGACAACGGGCAGACAAAGACGCTGTTACAGCTGATCAAAGAGAAGAACACGGCGCAGGGCAAGATGCCGTCCACGCGCGCGGACCTTCGATTTGGCGAGGGACCCAACGGCGAGATCTTCATCCTCAACAAGCGCGACGGCGTCATCCGCATGCTGACGAAGTAGGGGTCAGACCCTCATTTCTGCGCCGCGCGAAGCTTGCCCGCTCGCGCGCAATGTTCAGCGATCGTGAAGTAGTTCTGCACGTTCTTCGCGCCAATCACATAGGGATGCGGATCGCCGGCTGCACGTTTTGCCAGCTTCGCCATCTTGTCGTCCGAGCCGTCCCAGCTCGGATGATTCGAGAGAAACACGTCTGCGCCAGCTTTCGACGCCGCCTCCCTGAACCGCTGCGCCGACGTGATGTACGCGTCGAACCAATGCGACGCCGGTTGCTGCGGCGTAATGGTGAAGTTGAACCCGGTTCCGCCCCACAACGCGGCAACGTGCGGCTTGCCGTTGTCCTTGACCGGCACGAGCGTCGACATCGTCCCTGGCGTATGTCCGAACGTGTGAATGAACGTCAGCGTCGTATCGCCGAGCGTCAGCTGCTGGCGATCGGCCACCACGGTGTCGCGCTTCGGCTTCGGCCAGTTCTGCTTGTTGCGCTCGAGCATGTCCCAGTCGGGCGCGGTCAGCAGGACACGCGCGCCGAATCGCTCCTGGAGATACCAGGCACCTCCCGCGTGATCGCGGTGGGCGTGGCTGACGACGACGTATTTGATCTGCGCGGGATCGAGTCCGAGCTTCTTCAATCCCCCGACGACCTGCTCTTCAACTGAATAGTCGTAGATCGGATCGATGATGATGATCCCAGCCGACGTCGTGAGCGCCCACGACGAGTACTCGCGCTCGCCGACGTAATACAGGTTGTCGAATACTTTCATCGGTTCGCGCGCCCAGCGGGATCGGTCGGGATTTCCGGCGGGCTGCTGCGCGGCGCCCGGTTGGCCACCGCGGCGCGGCGGCGGTGTCGCGCGCGAGGTTTGCTCCGGCGTGCACAGACTGATGAGGGCCGTTGGGCTCGCGGCGTTGAGCGCCTGTGCCGCGGCCACATGCGATTCGATGGTATCGGCGGACTGCGCTGAGATAGCGGCACCCAGTAGCAGCGCGAAGATGAACTGCCTCATAACGACCTCCTGCGCGATGTTGGTTCGGCATCGTAACATGCGGCGCACCGCGTAAAGACATTGTGCTTTGGGTCTGCACGGCGGCTGGTATACTCTCCGGCGTAACGCTCAATTATCGATAATCGAGCAAGCAAGGAGATCATATGTCGATCCTTTCGCGGCGCAGTTTTCTCGGTTCCGCCGTCGGCAGCGTGGCTCTGCCGGGCGCGCTCGCTGGAGCCGCGGCCACGACGGCGCTGCACGCACAGACGCCGCGAGGTCAGCGATTGCGAGTGCAGTTCACCGGGGGCGGGCACACGTCGCCGCTGCAGATGTACGCGATGTTCGAGGATCCGCTCTTCAGCGACGTCGACCCGGTGGTGTTGCCGCACCCGAACGCGTTCGATCGGGTCGGCGGTCCGGACGCTCCGGATGTCATCATCACCAACGATTGGATCACGGGGCAGTGGCCGGAGCGCGATCGCGCGAACATGGTCAAGCATCTCGATGCGGGAAAAGGGCTCATCGTCCTTCACCACGCGGTCGGCACGAACAACGACGCGTGGGCCTGGTGGAGCGAAGAGGTGATCGGCTGCTACCTGTACGACGCCAATGTCCCTGGGATGAAGACACAGGCGCGTCTCAAACAGTTCGTGCGGCAGACGATCAAGCCCGTCGGCACCCACCCGATCGTGCGCGGCCTCGAACCGTTCGTGCTTCCATGGGATGAAACCTTCCCGAACATGTGGATCTCGCCGCGATCGACCGTGCTGTTCGAATCGGATGATCCCTCGTTCAACAATCCGGCAGTCGGCTGGGTCGGACCACACCAGAAGGCCCGAGTGGCATGTCTGCAGCCGGGGCACACACGGCACGTGTGCCAGGACCCGAACTACCGCGAGATCGTTCACCGGATGGTCCAGTGGGCAGGAGGCCGGCTGTCCTAGCGACAGCGGAATACATCAATGGCACCGACAGAAAAAAACCTCAGCGCACCTGGCGCCTCACGCCGCGGCTTTCTCGCGGCAGGCGCGGCCGTCTTGGCGACGAAGCTCGTCCGCGCGCAGGCCGTGACGAAGACGCAGGTGTGGGTGCAGTTGACCACCGGTGGGAAACCCTACCCTCCGACTCTTCAGGAGATGTTTCTCGACCCGATGTTCTTCGGCATGGAAATCTGGCCCATCGATCAGCCGGCGAGCTTCGCCGCACTCCTGCCAACGGCTCCGCAGCCGGCACGCAGCGGAGCCCCTGCCGCCGGAAGAGGCGCGCTTGGCGGAGGCACCGAACGCGACGAGCCGCCCGACTACCCGTGGGAGCCGAGCGGCGGCCGGCCGCATCCCGGCTATGACGTACTGGTGCTGAACGATCAGATGAACTGGCCCGAAGCCACGCGCGCGCAGGCGCGTCAGGCGGTAGAGGCCGGACGTGGATTCGTGCTGCTGCATCACTCGCTCGGCGACAATCAGGACTGGCCGTGGTGGTACGAAGAAGTGACGGGAGGGCTGCTCGTGCTCGACAACCAGAACGGGAAGAAGTCGAGTGCGGTGTCGACCGCGGCAAAGGTCGATATGCGCCTTGCCGGCAAACATCCCATCCTCCGCAATGTCGCGCCATTCACGCTGGGAAATGAGGAGGTCTACAAGAACATGTGGCAGTCGGGGAAGATCACGCCGCTGCTCCAGACCTCTCACAGCGGCAGCGATTCGACCGTCGCGTGGATTGGCGTGCATCCCACCGCGAGAGTGGTGTGCATCCAGCCTGGTGCGTCTCGCGAGACGCACCGCAATCCGGCGTACCGCATGCTCGTCCGAAATTCGATTCTCTGGGCTGCGCGGCGCATTTAGCGCCGCACGAGGTCTATTCGTTTTTCGTTCTGCCTTTTTCGTTACGGGCTCGCCAGATCTTCTCAGGCGTCAGCGGCAAGTCACGTATCGCGACACCGGCCGCCTGATTGATGGCGGCGCCGATTGCTGCCGCCACCGCAAGCGTGCCGCCTTCTCCGGCGCCTTTCGCGCCGTACGGCCCCGGGCCGTCCGCGTTCTCGATAATGCGTGTCTCGAGCTCCAGCGGAATGTCCTTGACCGAAGGAATTCGGTAGTCGAGCGATCCGAGATTCAGAATCCTGCCGTCGGTGCCGAGGATCAGCTGTTCCATCAGCGTGTGACCGAGCCCCATCACGGCTGCGCCTTCGTCCTGTGCGTCGACCTGATCCGGGTTCAGTGCTTTGCCGACGTCGCTGACGAGCACCAGCTTGTGAACCGTCACTTCGCAGGTCTCGGGATCCACGCCGACCTCGCAGGCTGCGCACATCAACTCCCAGAAAGCGGCGCGCCCGCCGAGGGGATGATCCGGCTCGTACGCGTTTCCCGCTTCGCCGATGCCGATCACTTCTCCACGCGTCGGTCCGAAGTGTGCCTTCAGCAGGTCGGCGGTTGGCATCCCGCGAGCCGCCGGATTGGCGTCGGCCATCTTGCGCAGCTGCTTCTTGACGCTGTCGCACGCGTCGATCACCGCGTTGCCCATGAAGACAGTGGAGCGGCTGGCCGACGTCGACGAGTCGAACGGAACGACCGAGGTGTCGCCCATCACGATGGCGATGCGATCGGGCGCGAGGCCGAGCTCCTGCGCGGCGATCTGCATGATGATCGTGCGCGCACCCTGGCCCATATCTGACGTGCCGCAAATGACGGAGGCGCTGCCGTCGAAATGCAGGCGCACGATGGCAACCGATCGGGATGCGGTCGACGAGCTCTTCAATCCGAGCGAGATGCCGCGCCCGCGATTCGGCTTGAGCGGAGTGTTCCAGTCGATGGCGCCGGCGGCTGTCGAGAGAACCTGGTCCCATTCGCCATCAGCCGGCGTATCGCGCGGGTTGAACGCCTCTCCCTTGGCGGGCAGGTTGCGGCGTCGCATTGCCACCGGATCGATGCCGAGCGCGGCGGCAGCTTCGTTCAGCTGTGATTCCACAGCCCATGACGCCTGCGGCGTGCCGAATCCTCTAAACGCCGTGCTTGGGGTCGTGTGTGAGAGCAGCGCTCGGGCGGTGATCCGCGCGTGCTCGGCGCGGTACGGGCCGCACGCCGAATAGCTGGCCTTGCTGACGACGCGCGTGCCGATGTCGGCGTAGGCGCCGAGGAGGAAGTCCGCCTGGATGTCCTGGAAGATGATGCGTCCATCGCTCGCAAAGCCGGTGCGCGCGTGGATGCGGGCGGATGTGCGTCGCGCGGCTTGAAACGTTTCTTCGAGCGTCAGCACCAGGCGCACCGGCTGGCCGAGCCTGATCGCCAGCCACGCCATCAGCGGCTCGACCTTTGGCCACCCTTTGCCGCCGAAGCCGCCCCCGGGATCGGGGGCGATGATCCGCACTCTCGCGATCGGCCACTGAAGAGCCGCCGCCACCACACGCTGGAGCACGTACGGATGCTGCGTCGGACTCCAGATCGTGACGCCGTTCGCGTCGGTGGCCGCGAGAAACGCGTGCGGCTCGATCGCGAAGTGCGTGACCATCGGAAACGAATAGTCGCGCTCGATGACGAGATCGGCGGTGGCGCCGGCCGCGTTGCCCCATCCGAACTGCCATTGGCGAAGCGTGTTCGTGGCCGCAAGCGGGTCGTCTGGCCTCAGATCCGTATCCTGGACGAGCGGCGACCGCGCGTCGAGCGAGGCCTCGATCGACAGGACGGCAGGGAGCTCCTCGATATCAATGCGAACGAGCCTCGCCGCGCGGCTCGCCGCGTCCTTCGTTTCTGCGACGACCGCAGCTACCGGCTCGCCGGAAAATTTCGTTTCCCCGACAGCGAGCATCGGCCGGTCGGCGAAGACCGGCCCGTACCGTGGAACGGGCTGCGGCAAGTCGTGAGCTGTGAAGACGCCGCGCACTCCAGGAACGCTAAGGGCTTCGGCTTTGTGAACGGCGAGGATCCGAGCGTGCGCGCAGTCCACTGAAACCAGCTTGACGTGCAGCGTGTTGTCGAGCCGAACGTCGGCGGCGTATTGCTGAGCGCCGGTGACGCGTTCGATGGCGCCGAGCCGCGGAAGCGAGGAGCCGATGATGGCCATGTCGTGGGGGACCTACGCCGTCCGTCTCTTCGCCGCCAGCTCGACAGCCTGGATGATGCGGCTGTAGCCCGCGCAGCGGCACAAGTTTCCGGCGAGTCCTTCCTTGATTTCGTCTTCGCTCGGCGAGGGATTGGTCGACAGCAGGTACTTGGCGGCCACGACCATGCCGGGAATGCAGAATCCGCACTGCACGGCCCCACTTTCGACAAACGCCTGTTGGACCGGATCGAGCTGTCCGTGCAATGCCAACCCTTCGACGGTCGCGACGTTTTCGCCGTCGCACTCTGCCGCAAGCACGAGACATGCGTTGACGGCGCGGCCGTTCAGCAGCACCGTACACGATCCGCACTCGCCTTCGGCGCAGCACTCCTTTGTGCCGGTCAGGTTCAACTGGTCACGCAGCAATTCGAGCAGCGAGTGATGGGTGTGCACGTCGATGGTCCGGATCGTGCCGTTGACGGTCAGCGTGATCGTCATGCGCCTGCCGCCGCCTCGCGCATTCGCCCCACCGCTTCCCTCAATGCCCGCCTCGTCAGGACCGGCAGCATCGCGAGGCGGTAATCCGCATTCGCCCGTACATCGGAAATAGGACGCGCGTGCGTCCACACGTCGTCGAGCGGTGCATCCAGACGGGACGTGACGACAAACGGGCGGGGCCCGACGGCGCCAAATGCAAAACGGGCCTCTCCGGTTTCGCGCACGACGCAACAGACGCAGACGATCGCGAGATCGACCCCATGCCGCCGCGTGAGCCGGCCAAACGCTCCGCCCGTGCGCGTGACCGGCAGCGGGAGATCGATCGACGCGACGAGCTCGCCGGGCGCCAGCACGGTTCGCCCGGGGCCGGTGAAGAAGTCATCCAACGGCATCTGCCGTGTCCGGCCCGCACTCACGAGATTGAGGCTGGCACGGTGCGCCAGGAGGACGGGCGCGGTGTCGGCGGCAGGCGATGCATTGCACAGGTTGCCGGCAAGCGTTGCGCGGTTGCGAATCTGAACCGAGCCAACCGTCCGCGCGGCATCGACGAGAGCGGGAAAATACTGGCGGATGCGGCGGTCTTCAATGACGTCTGTCATCACGGCTCGCGCACCGATCCGGACCCATCCATCGACCTCGGCGATATCCGCGCGCAGCTCGGCAACCCGTTTCAGATCGAGGATCACGGCGGGCCATTCGAGGCCTTTTCTGAGGCGCACGAGAAGATCGGTGCCGCCCGCTAGGAGCCGCGCGTCCTGCCCGTGGGTCTGCAGCATCGCGAACAGCTCGTCGAGCGACTCGGGACGCAGATACAGGGGTCTGACCCCCGTACCAACGCGGGGGTCAGACCCCATCAACCGCAACTTCGCGCGCTCCCACATGGGGCGCGCCAGAGCAGTTGCGGCGGGCACCTGGATGCGTTCGTACATCGCGTCGATTTTGTGCGCGACATCGGCTGCCGGATATTTGCCGGTCCGGGCGAACCCGAGCATCAGGTCGATGTTGGTCTCGAGAAAACTCAGGCTGTCGGCGGCCTGCACGAGGTTCGCGTCTGGCGACCCGCCCCATTCGTGCACACGAATCAGCGCTTCGACGTCGTTGGCGAGCTCTTCTGGTGCGCCATTTGCCCGAAGCCACTCGCCGACGATTCTCGCGCTGCGATTGGAGTGTGCCTCTTCATACGCACGGTCATTCAACTTGATGGCGATGGCGTCTGGCCCTCCGAACGCGCGCTTCATGTCATGTGTGAGCGTGGCCAGACGCACGGCGTCCGCCGCATCGGGTGCGAGCCGATCGAGCCAATCGAGCGATTTCAGAAGATGCGTGCTGTTGTACGGATAGTTCGCCACCACCCAGAGTCGTCCGAGCGGGATGAGCGGCGACTCCGTTCGTTGATCACCCATGGGTGTCCAGCGTGGTGATCGGCCGGCTTTGGAGTAGCAGCAGCTCGCCCGCCCGCGAGCACCATTCCACGTCTTGTGGCGATCCGAAGAACGTTTCGAGCCGCAGGCCGAGCATTCGCAGCGCGTCCAGCTCCTGATCCGACAGCACGCGGCTGCCTTGCTTGTCAGGTATGAAGGACTCGACGACCGAGCCGTCATCGCGTGACACCACGTAGTGATCCGGCGTCACTTCGCCCGACACGATCGCTTCGCCAAGTCCAGGCGCGCCTTCGATGACCATGCAGGCGCGCCGGTTGCGAATCGGATCGACGGTGAACATCACGCCGCTCTTGTCGGCCTGCACCATCTCTTGCACGACGACCGCCATCCGGGTATCGGCCAGCACGGCCTTCTGCGCACGGTAGAACAGCGCGCGCGGCGAGAAAAACGACGCCCAGCAATCGCGGACGCGATCGAGCACGGCGTCACCGCGCACGTTCAGATAGCTTTCCTGCTGGCCGGCGAAGCTTGCCGTGAGCCCGTCCTCGCTGACGGCGCTTGAACGGACGGCGACGAGATCGCCATGCTCGAGCTTTTGGTGCGCGGCCAGAATGGCTCGCGCAAGCGGAGCCGGCAGGGGAGTGGAGATAATCAGCTGCTGAATGCGTGCTGCTGCCTGCTCGACAGCCCGGCGATCATCGACGTCGAGACCGTTCGTCACGTCGGCGATCGTGGCGGCGCCTCCGCACGCGTCGAGGAAATCGTGAAACGCTCCCGCAGCGACAACGAATCCGGGCGGCACGGGAAGGCCTGCCGCCGCCATCCGGCTCAGGCTGGCGCCCTTGCCCCCGGCAATCGGCGTGGCCTCTGCCGGCAGGTCGCCGAACGCGACGACTGTTTCAGCCGAGGATTTCAACAAGACCAGACGCTCCGTTCAGCCGCACGCGCTGACCCGTCTTGATGGCTTGCGTTCCCGTTCGTGTCCCGACGACCGCTGGAATCCCGAACTCACGCGAGACCACCGCCGGATGTGAAAGGGCTCCGCCCGAGTCGGTGACGAGCCCGCCGATCTTCGTGAAGAGCACCACCCATGATGGGCTCGTCATCTTGCAGACGAGCACGTCGCCCTTTTTCACCTGGTCGAATTGCTCGGCCGATTCGACGACGCGCGCCGGGCCTTCGTAGACACCGGCCGACGCCCCGAGCCCTTTGACGGTTCCCGATGGCTGCGCCGCCGAGCTCTTGGAGCGCTCGTAAATGCCCGGCCAGTCCCAGAGAACCTGTTTGTAGGGCTCGCCGTACATCGACCAGTCGGTGATCGTCCCGGCCCACAGCCGCGGTCGCACAGCGAATGCAGCTTCTCGCTCGCGGCGCCGCTGCTTGACGATGGAGCGCGCGTCGAACGTCGTGGAATTCGCGCTGAGCTGCCGAAGCTCGTCGTACTTCAGAAACATGATGTCGTCGGCCTGATCGAGCCCGCCGAGCTCGACGAGTTTCCGTCCGACGCCCATCAGCACCAGGCGCATCCGCGCGTACGTGCCCTGGTCCATGTAGAAATGGTGATCCGGCGTGAGCGGCGTCATCTTCAGGGCGAGATCGAGCGCCGTCTTGAGCGTGTCCTTGTCTTCCTGCGATGTGGCGGGTGGCACCAGCGACCACATCTCCTTGATAGCCGCCTCCCGGTTCGCGCGGAGCTGGCGCACGTCCTTCTCGCAGTCGTAATCCGAGATCAGGTAGCCGCGAAGCGCCTCGATGATCGGCGTCGGGTTCTCCCGCCAGGTCGTGTAGACGTACTCGTGCGCGTACATCGACTTGTTGCCGTACTCGTTTCGGTACTTGTCCACATCCTTGAGAAGGTTGCGGCCCTCTTCAGAGGTCCCGAGCGCGCGCAGGACGCCGTCGGCTGTTTCGTTCTCGTCGAACGCGCGCTTCAGCGCCGGGCTCTTCTTCACCGTCTCCTTCAGCGTCCAGAGCTCACGTACCGAGTCCCAGTTGCGATCCTCGTCCGAGATGAGGATGCGGCCGACGAGCGGCTTGTGGACGTCGCCAATCAGCGGAATGAGGATGCTCTCGAACGTAATCGACGCCTGGAACTGCGCGAGGTTGAGCATCCAGTGCAGCCGCCAGTGACGCTCCTGGATGTCGATGGCCTCTTCGAGCAGGATCATCAGCTCGGGCAGCGATGCCGTGTCCATCGGAAAGGTGTCGAGGTACTCGAAGTTGCGCAGAATCTCGGGCAGGTACCGCCGCTTCCACCAGTCGAGGAACTTGTCGGCGTAGACCGGCATCACCATGTTGTAGTACGCCCACAACCCGGCCTCTTCGTCCGCCGGCCTCGGCACGACGGCGCTCATCAAGTAGCCGTTGATCGTCTTCGCGACCCAGTCCTTGCCGAACGGCACGCCGAACCGGCGGTACATGTAGCCGCAGGTCAGCCACCAGCCGCCGATGTCGAACCACATCGGCGAGATCGGCTGCGGGCAGTGGAGGTCGTCGAGCCAGAAGTGCAGCTTCTTTTCGTCATCGCTGGCCCACTCGATCGGCGTGGACGCATCGCCGAGGAACTGATCAAGAACCTTGTCTCGGTCTGGCATATGAACCTCGCAGAAGCGAACATCGGAAAACGAAAAACGAGGAACGGAAAACGAAGAACGAAAGCGCGCGCGTGACACGCGTCTTTCTATTCGTTTTACATTCTTCGCTTTTCCTTGAGTGCCTGCATATCGAATGTACTCACCTGTACTGCCAGCAGTCCATTCCGCGTCACATACGCGTCGGCTCCCCGGTATGGCTCCCTCAAATCGTCGGCGTCGGTTCTCCACTGGACGTTCACGGTGTTGCCGACCGTAACGGCGTGCTCGGGTGTGAAGATCACGCCGAGAAGGCCGCCGTCCTTGAACGGCATCACGAGGCCGGCGAACGCTTCGCCGACGGCCTCGCGGCCGCGAATCACCACGCCGCCCGGCAGGAAGATCTCGACATCGTCTGGATACTGCGCCATGAGGCGATTCCAGTCGCCGCGGTTCAACGCGTCGAGATGTTCGTCCACCACGGCCTGCGGCGTCGGCTGCGGTTTGAGCTCAGGCATCTTGGCCATGGAATCTCCAGTCATCTCTCGCGGCATAAACACGAAGGGCGCCGGAAGTCTATTCCAGCGCCCCGTGATCGTTTATTGGTTTTTCCTTCTTCGTTTTTCGTTACTGCGTCAGTTCGTTGTCGCCGTCACCGCCCCGATGCCCTTGTAGTTGAACTTCTGCAGCCGCTTGCCTTCGTAGGTTTCCACGGTGTAGACATTGCCCTTCGAGTCGAGCGAGACGTTGTGCACCGAGTAGAACTGGCCTGGATACCGGCCACCCTGGCCGAAGTGGCTCACGACCTGCAGTGGTTCGCGCAGTATCGTCCAGACGCGATGGTTCGCGCCGTCCGCGACGAACGCATGGCGCTGTGGCGTGTCGCGTGAGAACGCGATGTCGAACACGACGCCGTCGCCGAGCGTGTCCTTCGCGATCTGCGCTTCCTTCACGAAGGTTCCGTCTTTCCTGAACACCTGGATGCGGTCGTTCGCGCGGTCGCAGACATAGACGAGACCGTCGTTGGCGATCTGCGCGCAGTGCACGGTCCTGAATACCTGCGGAATAGGCGCCGCCGGGTCGTACGGGCCGGGGTCTGTGTCGTCCGGCTTCTTGCCATAGGCGCCCCAATGGCGCTTGTACGCGCCGGTGTCGGCGTCGAACACGATCACGCGGCGGTTGCCGTAACCGTCGGCGACGTACACTTCGTTGGCTGCGAGATCGACCTCAGCTTCGGCCGCGCGATTGAGGTTTGCCGTATCGGTGTTGCCCTTGCTTTGACCCTCGCGCCCAATCTGCAACAGGAACTTGCCCTGCCGCGTGAACTTCAACATCTGGTGGCCCTGGTTGGTGGGAAGCCACACGTTGTCTTTGCCGTCGACCGTAATCCCGTGCATCGACGCTGGCCACTGATAACCAGGACCCGGTCCGCCCCACGACGACACAAGGTTGCCGGCCATGTCGAATTCGAGAACGGGCGGCGCCACATCGCAGCAGATCGACGAGATCCGGCGCTTGTCGCCCGGCTGCGGCGGGGGAGAGCCGCCCGGCTGCTGCGTGCCGTTGCTGCCGGCCACCATGCCGGCTTCCTTGGGCGCGACGTTGCCGCGATGCGTGATCCAGATGTGATCGCGAGAGTCGATGCTGAGGCCGACGACCGAGCCCATCACCCAGTTGTTCGGCAATGGCTTTGGCCAGAACGGATCGACCTGGTACATCGGCGCCTGCACCGTCGCGCGCGACTGCGCCAGGCTTGCCGTTTGCAGCGCCCACTGCGTGAGCGCCAGGACGGCGATAACCGCGATCGTCGTGATGCCGGCTTTGTAGTGCTGTTTCATGATGCTCCTAATTGGGGTCTGACCCCCGCGCTATTACGGGCGTCAGACCCCGAAAACCGCTCAGTCCTTGAGAATCGCCACGGCCCTTACCGGCGCCGCCGACGCGCCGCGCCACTTGATCGGGAGCACGCTGATAGTGAAGGAGTGGTACGGCGCCGGGATCTCGTGCAGGTTGCACATGTTCTCGAGGTGATAGTACTCGCGCTCGCGCATCACCCGATGCGCCTCCCAGAATTTTTTCCGCTCGAACATCTTGGCCACCGGCGGGTCGAAGCCGATGGCGTCGATCCCCATCACCTTCACGCCCCGGTCGAGCACGTAGTGCACCGACTCTTTCGTCATGCCCGGGTGGTCCGTCAGATACGCCTTGTCGAAACGCTTCTTCGCGGCGTCCGTGCGCAGCAGGACGATGTCGAGGGCCTTGATTCTGTACCCGCCGAGCTTCGTTTCCGCCTCTTCGATGTCGGCCACGGTGATTTCGTCGCCCGCCGCCTTGTGCGTGAGGTCGAGCACCACGCCGTCGCCGTAGCAATACTCGATGGGAATGCCTTCCGCGCGTGGCGCCGTCGGATTGACGTGCCCCCACGAATCGATGTGCGTCCCGATGTGATCGCCGGTGACGATCATGCAGTGATTGGTGATCTCGTTCACCCCGAACTTGTCGGTGCCGATGCTCTGCGCCATCTGGCTGTAGGTTTCCATTTCGACGATGACCGGCTTGGCGACGTTGGGGTAGGTCATCATCCCCTGGAAAACTTCCATACTTAGGTCAATCAGCCGTGTCATTTAATATGCCAATCTTCCATCATCAATCCGCCAACAATCTCCCAATCTTCCAATCTTCCAATCTCCCAATGCAGGCATCAGTTATTTGCCCTGCCATCCGCCATCGACGTGAACCGACTGCCCGGTGAGGTAGCCCGCCTCGTCCGAGGCGAAGAACGCGACGACATGTCCGATCTCGCGCGGGCCGCCCGCGCGGGCGAGCGAAATCTGCTGCAGCACGAGCGGGAGGATGTCGGGGCTCTTCATGACCCACGCCGTCATGTCGGTGTCGATCAACCCAGGGTGCACGCAATTGACGCGGATGCCAAGCGGCGTGACTTCTGCCGACATGTTGCGCGTGAGCGCTTCGAGGCCGAGCTTCGTCGGCGCGTAGTGGGTGCGGCCGGGCAGCACTTTGGCCGCCTGAATGGAGCCGATGTGCACGATGCTGCCCTGGCGCTTCTCGGCAATCGCCTTCCGGCAGAACACCTGCGAGCACAGCCACGGGCCACGAAGGTTGACGTCGACCAGGCGCGTCCACTGATCGTCGGTGAGCTCGAGAAACGGCACGATCGTCTCGATGCCGGCGTTGTTGATGAGGATGTCGATCCCGCCGAGCTCCTTCCACGCCGAATCGATCATCGCCTCGACGTCGGCGCGCTTCGCGACGTCCCCCTTCACGGCTACCGCCTTGCGTCCGAGGGCGCGAATGCCTTTCACCACGTCTTCGGCCGGCCCCGCGCTTGCGATGTAGTTGACGGCCACGTCCGCGCCTTCCTCGGCGAAGACTTCGGCGATGCCGCGGCCGATACCGCGGCTCGCACCGGTGATGAGCGCTTTCTTTCCTTTGAGTCTCATAGTTTTTCCTGGTAAGCCGCGGACAGGACCGCGCTGGAAGAAGCCGTGAACGCGACGAGGTCGCGTTCACGGCATGCTGTGCCCTGAGTTATGAGCGGAACGTATAACCGAGCGACTGCAAGAACTTCTTGCTGATCTCGGCGGTCTGGCGCGGCGTGTACGGCATGTTCGCCGACCCGTCGAGCTCGTGCATGATGTTCGCGTTCGGGTTGGCTTTCTCCATCGTCTCGAGCACCGATTTGAGGTCGACCTTACCCTCGCCGAGCGGAGTGTAGCCGCCCATGTGCTCCCATCCGCTGAAGTCCTTGAGGTGCATGTGGTCGATGACCTTCGCGAAGTCCTTGACGAGCTGCGCGGCGTCGGTGCCCCCCTTCTGCGCCTGGCCGATGTCGGGGGCGAAGTGCATGTGGCGCGTGTCGATCGCGTTCAGGACTTCGTACGTCTCTTCGCGCGTTTCGACGACTGTGCCGGTGTGCTGGTGCAGGCCGGTGCCAAGACCGACGTCGTTCACCGCCTTGCCGTAGTCGTTCAGAGCCGCGATGATGTTCGCCTTGTGCTCTGAAAACACATAGCCCTTGCGCGGACCGTTGGGCGACTGCACGAGGTAGCTGCCGCCGTGCTTCTTCAGGACTTTCGCGTAGCGCTGCAGCATCTCGATCTGCTCCTTGCGCTGCGCAGGATCGGTGAGGTTCACCGTCACGAAGGCCGACTTCAGCGGAATCGGGTACTTCGCCAGTAGCGGACCGAGCGCGTCCTTCTTGTCCAAGTCCTCGAGGATCGACGCGAACGTCTCGAAGCTGTGATATCCGAGCTCGCTCGCGTCCTTCAGCGCCGGCTCGAGATTTTCCGGCGTTCGCGGAACGGCGCCCCAAATCAGCATCGTGATGCCGATCTTGAGCCTCTTGGCGGGCGCCTGAGCGAAGCCAAAATCGGGAAGCGCCGCGGCGCCGACGCCCGCGAGGATCGTTTTGGTAAATACGCGACGATTCATACACACGTCCTTTTCTTGCTCATGAGGGCCGCGTCCCGCTCGGGTCACGAGACCGATGCCCTGCGCCCCGCCCCGATGCGCGACGTTTCGTCTGGCAGATTCAGCGATTCTAGAAAGCCCACACCGCGGAGTCAAGGCCAGTCACCGAAAAAACGAGTTTACTTTAGCGGTAAAGTTCGATTGACGGGCGGCGATTGCATTACGATAGCCAACGAATGACTGCGATTGGAAAAGGCGTGGCGGACGGCTACTTGAGCCCTGACGAGCTCGATGCCATTGCGCGCGCCGGCCTTGGCGCGCTGCCCGTCGACGGGCGCAGGGTGCTCGTCATCATTCCGGACGGCACGCGGACGATGCCGATGCCGTTGATGTTCGACCTGATCGAGCGCGAGCTCGGTGCGCGCGTCGCGGCGCTCGACTACCTCGTCGCGCTCGGAACCCACACGCCCATGAACGACGCGCAGTTGTCTGCGCACGTCGGCCGGACGGTGATCAATGGCCGCGCGGGCGCGCGCAACATCTTCAATCACCGCTGGGACGACCCCACCACCTACGCTCACCTCGGGACGATCCCCGCGCGCGATATCGCCGAGATCACCGGCGGACGCCTCAATCGGGACGTGCCGGTTGCGCTGAATCGTCTGGCCACCGAGTACGACCACGTGCTGATCTGCGGGCCGGTGTTTCCGCACGAGGTCGCGGGCTTCTCTGGCGGCGCGAAGTACCTGTTTCCCGGCATCGCGGCCCCCGACATCATTCACTTCACGCACTGGCTCGGCGCGCTCGTCACGTCGTACGCCGTGATTGGCACCATCGACAGTGCCGTGCGCGGCGTGATCGATCGCGCCGCGGCATTGCTCGACACGCCGCTGTCGCTGCTGGCCCTGGTCGTCACGCATCATGGCGTGGCCGGCATGTTCTGCGGCGACGTGCATGATGCATGGCGGCAGGCGGCCGTGTTGTCATCCAAGCGCCACATCGTGTGGGTGGACGAGCCGTACGATCGCGTCCTGGCGATCATGCCTTCCATGTACGACGACTTGTGGACGGCCGGCAAAGGCATGTACAAGAGCGAGCCTGTGGTCGCGGATGATGGCGAAGTGATCATCTACGCGCCCCATGTGACGGAGGTCAGCCGCACGCACGGCAGGATGATCGAGGAAGTCGGCTACCACTGCCGGGACTACTTTCTCGGGCAGTGGGAGCGCTTCAAGAAGTATCCGGGCGGTATCCTCGCGCACTCGACGCATGTCAAAGGCAACGGCACCTACGATGCGGCGGCCGGCGTTGAGAGCCCGCGGATTGAGGTGACGCTGGCGACCGGCATTTCCAAAGAGCACAGCGCCATGATCAATCTGGGCTACAAGGATCCGAACACCGTCGACGCGCGCGACTTCGAAGGCGATCCGAAGACGCTCGTCATCCCGCGTGCGGGCGAGATGTTGTATCGCGTGCGGCCGGCCTGAAGGTGGGCACAACAGTGCGTGGTACGGCCGACCTGAAGGTCGGCACTACGACGGTGCGTAGTGCGTAGCCGACCTGAAGGTCGGCACTACGACAGTAGTGGTGCCGCGCGTAGTGCTGGCCTTCAGGCCAGCCCTGGGACATAGATGACCTACAAGATCGGAGTCGTCGGACTTGGCGTGATGGGCGCCAATCTCGCGCGCAACATCGCGAGCAAAGGATTTCCTGTCGCGGGCTACGACCGCGACGCAGCGAAGACGCAGGCGTTCGCGGCCGGGGAGTCGAGCGGCTCGAGCATCGGCAGCGCCGTTGCGCCGGAAAACCTGATGGCCGTGCTGGAGCGCCCGCGTCGCATCCTGATGATGGTGCCCGCAGGCGCCCCGGTCGACAGCGTCATCGCGCACCTTCGTCCCCACCTCGAGCGCGAAGACATCCTCATCGATGGCGGCAACTCGTTTTTCCGCGACACCGATCGCCGTGCCGACGAGCTCGCGTCGGCTGGGTTCCGCTTTGTCGGCATGGGCGTGTCCGGCGGTGAGGAGGGCGCGCTGCGTGGACCGTCGATGATGCCGGGAGGCCCCCGCGAGGCGTGGGACGCGCTGGCGCCTATCCTGCGCGCGATGGCCGCAAAGGCCGAGGACGGCGAGCCGTGCGTCTCGTACATGGGGCCGCGCGGCGCCGGACACTACGTCAAGATGGTGCACAACGGCATCGAGTACGGCGACATGCAGCTCATCGCCGAGGTGTACGACGTGCTGTCGCGCGGCGCCGGCATGACCGCCCACGAGATCGCCGATGTCTTTTCGGGATGGAACGAAGGCGAGCTGCGGTCGTACCTTGTGGAGATCACCGCACAGGTGCTCGATCATGTGGACGATGAAACCGGAAAGCCGCTCGTCGACCTCATCCTCGACGAGGCGCAGCAGAAGGGCACCGGCAAATGGATGAGCCAGAACGCGTTCGACGTCGGCGCGCCCATTCCCACCGTGAACGCCGCCGTCGAAGCGCGATTGCTGTCGGCGCTCAAATCAGAGCGCGTCGCGGCGAGCAAGGTATTGCCCGGGCCGTCTTCGGTAGTGTCCGGCTTCAGCCGGACCGACCTCATCGAGGCCACCCGCCGCGCGCTCCACGCCGCGAAAATCATCTCGTACGCGCAGGGTATGGCGCTGCTGCGTCTGGCGTCGCAGGAATATAAGTACGACATCGACCTCGCGGAGGTCGCGAAGATCTGGCGGGCAGGCTGCATCATCCGCGCGGCCTTGCTGTCCGACGTGCGCGCTGCCTTCGGCCGCAACCCCGCGCTCGTCAATCTGATGCTCGATGACAGCTTCTCTGCATCTCTTGCATCTGGGCAACAGGCACTGCGCGACGTCGTGCGGACAGCGGTGTCGGCGGGGATTCCCGTCCCGGCGCTCAGCTCGTCCCTCGCGTACTACGACTCGTACCGCACCGCGCGCCTGCCGGCGAATCTCACGCAGGGGCAGCGGGACTTCTTCGGCGCCCATACCTTCCGGCGCGTCGATCGCGACGGGGTCTTTCACACCGATTGGACTCAGGCATGAGTAACCCGCTCGGGATTTCCGACAAGGGCGATATCGACTTTCTGTCACTTGGCGCGCTGGTGCATCGTCTCGATTCCGGCATCTATCCGTTTCACAAAGCATCGTCTCTTCAGGTGCACGTCAGCGGAGGCGAGTTCAACACGTCGGCGAACCTCTCGGACTGTTTTGGCATGCGCACGGCGGTCGCGAGCGCGATGGTCGACTATCCCGTCGGGGATTTGATCAACGAGCGCGTGCAAGCCATGGGTGTGCGGCCGTTCTACAAGCGTTTCAAGCACGACGGCGCGCGCGGTCCGAACATGGCGACCGTGTACAGCGATCGCGGACATGGCGTTCGCGCCCCAGTCGTGTTTTACAATCGCAGCAACGAAGCGGCCGCGCTGCTGAAGCCGGGAGACTTCGACTGGAAGGCGATCTTCGCGAGCGGCGTGCGGTGGTTCCACAGCGGCGGCATCTTCGCGGCGTTGTCGGAAACGACTGCGGAGTTGATCATCGAGGCGATGCAGGCCGCGAAAAAGAGCGGCGCCGTCGTGTCGTTCGATTTGAACTACCGCGAGAAGCTCTGGAACGCGTCGGGCGGCGGCCACAAGCGAGCGCTCGACGTGATGTCGCGCATCGTGCGGCATGTCGACGTGCTCGTCGGAAACGAGGAAGACCTGCAGAAAGGGCTCGGCATTCCAGGGCCCGAGGTTGCAGCCACGTCGGGCCTCGACTCGGCCGCCTTTGTCGCGATGATAGACGCCGTCGTGTCGCGCCATCCGCAGATCAAGGTCCTCGCCACCACGCTGCGCGAAGTGCACTCCACGAATCGCCACACGTGGAGCGCCGTCGCGTGGATTGCGGGCAAGGCCTACGTCGCGCCGACGTGCGAGCTCGACGTGCGCGATCGCGTAGGCGGCGGCGATGGATTTGCGTCAGGCCTGTTCTACGGGCTGATGAGCGGTGAAACACCAGAGGAGGCCTTGAAGCTCGGCTGGGCGCACGGCGCGCTCGTCACGACCTTCCCTGGCGACACGACGATGGCCAAGCTCGAGCACGTGCGGGCGTTTGCCAGGGGTGGCTCGGCCCGAATTCAGCGATAGCGCCACAGACACATGATGACAACTTTTCCAACGCGCTCATTGGGCAACTCAACGTTGAAACTGACTCCGATCGGTCTGGGCGCCTGGGCGATCGGCGGTGAGTGGCGATTCGGGTGGGGACCGCAGGACGACGCCGACTCCATCGCGACGATTCGCCGCGCGGTCGACCACGGCCTCAACTGGATTGACACCGCCGCGATTTACGGGCTCGGTCATTCAGAGGAAGTGGTCGGGCAGGCGCTGCGCGATATCCCGCGTGGCGACAGGCCCTACGTGTTCACGAAGTGCAGCCTCGTGTGGGACGCGGCAGGAAATACGTCACATAGCCTCGATCCGCAGTCGATTCGCAGAGAGGTCGAACAGAGCCTCCGCCGTTTGCAGACGGAGCGCATCGATCTGTACCAGATTCACTGGCCGGCCTGGCCGGCAAGCCCGCTAGGACACGATCCCGGTTCGATTGAAGCAGCCTGGACGACGCTGGCACAGCTGAGGGACGAGGGGAAGGTTTCGTTCATCGGCGTCTCCAACTTCGATGTCGCGCAGTTGCAGCGCATTTCGCTCATCGAGACGCCGACGAACCTGCAGCCGCCGTACTCAATGCTCCGGCCCGAGATCGAGCGGGAGACTCTGCCCTACTGTCTCGAGCACAACATCGGCGTGATTCCGTACTCGCCGATGCAGTCCGGGCTGCTGACGGGGAAGATGACGCGCGAACGCATTGCCACCCTGCCCGAAGGCGACTGGCGCCGCAACAACCGCTTCTATCAGGAGCCGCTGGTGAGCAGGGCGTTCGCGCTCGTGGATCGTCTACGCGCCATCGCCGACGCGCGCGGCCGCACGCCCGGCGAGGTGGCGATTGCCTGGACGCTGCGGCACCCGGCGATCACCGCGACGATCGTCGGCGCCAGGAATCCGCAGCAGATCGACGAACTGATCGGCGCGGCGACATTCAGGCTGAGCCCACAGGAGATAGAGGAGTTGGAGGCCGCGCTCACCGCCGCATAGAGGCCACGGTTTCTCCGGTCTCAACACGGAGGCACGGAGACACGGAGAATTCTTTTCTATCTAACAGGAGACTAGGAGGCTAGGAGATCCGCGATCGTCGTTGCGGGTCGAGTTCGCGCCGTCGAGCGACGGCCGCGTTGCGGCCGTCGAACTCGACCCATGCTACGCATAGCCTCCTAGGCTCTTAATCTCCTGTTTCGTATTTGTTCTTGTGATTCTTCGTGCCTTCGTGTCTTCGTGTTGAGACAGGCAAACCTCGTGACATCCGGCTACAGCGCCAGCCCGAAGAACGTCTCCGCGTTCCTGTAGCAGATGCGCTCGACCATCCCGCCAATCATCGCCTCGGCGTCTGGCAGCTGGCCGGCTTCCATTTCGCGGCCGAGCAGGTTGCACAGGACCCGCCGAAAATATTCGTGACGCGGATAGGACATGAACGAGCGCGAGTCGGTGAGCATGCCGACGAAATGTGAGAGCAGCGCGTTGTTGGAGAGCGCATTCAGCTGCCACTCCATCGCTTCCTTCTGATCGAGAAACCACCAGCCGCTTCCGAACTGAATTTTTCCCGCGACTGCGCCGTCCTGAAAATTTCCGATCATCGTCGCGAAAGCATAGTTGTCGGCGGGGTTGAGGTTGTAGATGACCATCTTCGGCAGGGCGTGCGCCTGTTCGAGGCGGTCGAGATAGCGGCCAAGCGCGTCGGTCTGCGGCAGGTCGCCGATCGAGTCGTAACCGGTGTCGCGGCCGAGCGACTGCAGCGCGCGCGTGCTCGCGTTGCGCCGCGCGCCGAGATGAAGCTGCTTGGTCCATCCCTTCTCGGCGTCGAGGTGTCCGAAGAACACCATCATGTACGACGCGAACGCCTCGCGCTCGCTCGCGGTTGCGGGTTGCCCGCCGCGCGCCTTGGCGAAAATGACCTTCGCCTCGGCATCGGTGCAGTCGGACGCATAGCACTGGTCGAGACCGTGGTCCGACAATCGTCCGCCGATGTCATGAAACGCCTGATGCCGGCGGCGAAAAGCGTCGAGAAGGTCGTCGAGCCGCGCGATGTGCATGTCCGCCGTCTGCCCAAGCTTGTCGATCCACGCGTTGAACACGTCCGGCTGATGCGGGTCCATGACGCGATCGGCGCGGAACGTCGGATAAATCTTCGTCGGCAGGCCGGACGCCGCAATCTGCTCGTGATACGCGAGCGGATCCGCGGGATCGTCGGTGGTGCAGACCGCCCTGACGCAGAATTTGCCCAGGATGCCTTTGGCGCTGAGCTGGGGCGACTGCAGCGCCTCGTTTGCCCGGTCCCACACGCTGTCTGCTGTCTTCTCGTCCAGCAGCTGATCGATGCCGAAGTAGCGTTTCAGCTCGAGGTGGGTCCAGTGGTAGAGCGGATTCCGCAATGTCTGGGGCACCGTCTTCGCCCACGCCTGAAATTTCTCCTGCGGTGAGGCGTCGCCCGTGCAAAACCGTTCGGGCACGCCGCTCGCGCGCATCGCGCGCCATTTATAGTGGTCGCCTTCCAGCCAGATCTCGAACAGATTGGCGAACCGCCGATCCGCCGCGACGTCTTTCGGGGGAAGGTGGCAGTGGTAATCGATGATGGGCTGCGGCGCCGCGTACGTGTGGTACAGCCGCTCGGCGGTCTTCGTCTCGAGCAGAAAGTTGTCGTGGATGAAACTCATCTTTGTTAACAGAAGATCAGAAGATCAGAAAAAACGCCTTTCCTCAAAAGAATTCTTCTGATCTCTTGATCTCCTGTTCAAGCATTCAAGAAACGAGCGCCCGTCTGCAGTACTCCACCGTCTTCGCGAGCTCGGTCATGCGATCTGATCCGGCCGGCATCGGGTACTCGAATTCGATCGTGGCCTGGATTGGCCATTTGTTGTCGCGAAGCAGTCGAAGCACTTCCACGATGGGCGTATCGCCTTCGCCAAAAGGCGTCGTCGCCCCTTCCTTCATCTTGCGATCCTTCACGTGCACGTGGGTGATGCGCGCGTGGTGCTGCTTGAGGAAGGGTACGGGCGACGTGTTATTGCCGGCCACGAAGTGCCCGATATCGAGGTTCGCCCAGTTGAAGCGGGACTGTTTGAACGCCGCCTCCCAATGCTCGGGCGTCGTCAGGGCATGGCCATGGTAGGCGACGGGAAGTTTGTGCTTGTCGGCGAACTGCCCGATGCGCTCTGTGTGCTTGGCGTCGATCTCGCACGAGATGCCGCGCGCGCCCAGCGTGCGCGCGAGCGTGAAGCAGTAATTCACCTCATCGTCCGACATGGTGTAGATGCCGTCGTATTTGACGATGTCGATCAGCACGCCGGCGTCTTCGTACTTCTTCCGGAAGGCCGCGACGCGATCCATCGAGACGCCCGCGCGCCACTTCCGCATCACGTCGGCCTCCACTTTCTGCCCGTTTGCGGCCGGAGACCCGAGGAACTGCTCGACCGGTTGCGAGCGCATTTCGACGGCGCTGATATTCAGCTTCAGGGTGCGATCGAGCACCTCGTCCGGGTTCATGTCGCGCCCGCCGAAGTTGTAGGGCACGTTCATGCCGATCTGCACACCGGCGAACTTGGAATTCGGCTTCGCGCCGCCCTGCGCCCGAAGCGCATTGAACAATTCCGGCTTGGGGAGCGTTGTCTGTGCCTCCAGTGCGTTGAAGACTCCTGCCACGGGGATCGCCGTCATCGCAAGCTTTCCGAGGTCGCGCCGTGTCAGTCTCATAGTTGCGCTCCTGTAACTTTACAGTTCAAAGCCTACGTTTTACTTTCCACTTTCCACTTTCCACTTTCTACTCCCTGCTCTCGACCGCTCAGTATAATCCGCTGATGCTGCTACAACGCACACGCATCATTCTGTTTTTCGTCGTCCTCGCCGCAGTAGGGGGCTATGCCGCGCAGAACAAACCCTGGCCGCCGGGTCTGCAGCAGGTGCCCGAACTAGCGACGCCACTGTCGCCGGAAGAGGCGCTCAAGACGTTCTCCATGCCGCCGGGATATCGCATCGAGCTCGTGGCCAGCGAACCGCTTGTACAAGAGCCGGTGATGATCAACTGGGACGGCGAAGGGCGCATGTGGGTCGTCGAGATGCCCGGGTTCATGAGGGACATCGAGGGCACCGGTGAGCGTGAGCCAGTCGGCAGGATTGTGGTGCTCGAGGATACAAACCGCGACGGGCGCATGGACAAGCGTACCGTGTTTCAGGACGGGCTCATCCTTGCGCGTTCGGTGAAGTTGCTCGATCGCGGCGTGCTCGTCGCAGAGCCGCCGAACCTCTGGCTGTTGCAGGACACCGACGGCGACCTTCGCGCCGATCGCAAGGATCGCGTTGCGGATCAGTACGGGCGCCGCGAAGCCAACGTCGAGCACACCGAGAACGGCCTCCTGTGGGCGCTCGACAACAACATTCATTCATCCGAAGGGGACACCGCCCTCCGCCTGAAAAACGCCAAATTCGAAATCGGCAAAACGCTGTCGCGCGGGCAATGGGGCATCACGCAGGACGATGCGGGGCGGATTTTCAGGAATTCGAATGAATCGGCGCTGCACGTCGATGTGGTGCCGGCGCACTACTTCGTGAGGCATCCGAATCTGCTTCGCACGCGCGGCAGCTACGAATCGTTGAACGGTCCGAACGGCGAGCTCAACGACGTCTGGCCGATCCGGCCGACGCGCGGTGTGAACCGCGGCTATCAATACGGCATTCTTCGATCCGACGGCACCCTGGCCAGGTACACGTCGGTCTGTGCGCCAACGGTGTTCCGCGGAGATCGGTTACCGGCAGAACTCTACGGAAATGTGTTTGTTGCCGATCCGACGGTTAATCTCGTGAGCCGTTTCATTCTGAGCGACAGCCCGCAGGGTCTTGTGGCCGCGAAAGCGTATCGTGATGTACGCGGCGAGTTTCTCGCCTCGACCGACGAGCTGTTCAGGCCCGTGAATCTCTCAATGGCGCCCGACGGCACGCTCTACGTCGTTGACATGTATCGGGGCATCGTCGAGCACAAAGGCTATTTCACCGAATACTTGCGCGACTATGTCGTGAAGCACAAGCTGGCGCAGTTCACGTCGCGCGGCCGCATTTACCGGATTGTTCACGAGACCACACGGCGCGACACGACTCCGCTGCCGACGACCACGGCGTCTGCGCAGCTCGTCCAGTTGCTGTCGCATCCGAACGGCTGGCGTCGCGACATGGCGCAGCAGCTGCTCGTCGAGCGCGGCGACAAATCAGTTGTGCCTGCGCTGCGCAGGCTCGCGTCGAGCTCGGCCGATCCTCGCGCGCGCTTGAAGGCACTATGGGTGCTCGATGGCCTCGATGCGATCGAGCCGAACGACGTGACGTCGGCGTTGTCGCATGCGAACAGAGATGTGCGGGTCTCGGCGCTGCGATTGTCGGAGCGATGGCTGCGCACGCCGAACCATCCGATCGTGGGAGAGGTGCTGAAGCGGCTCGACGACACCGATTGGGCCGTGCGGCGCCAGCTCGCGGCCACGCTCGGCGAGCTGCCGGCAGGAACGAAAGAAGCGGCGCTGGCGAGCATTCTCGAGCGGCATGGCGACGATCCGATTGCGGTCGATGCGGCGCTCAGCGGCGCGCGCGGCAGCGAGATGGCAGTGCTCGATCGGCTGCTTCAGGGAGCGAACGAGACGGCACAGAAGTCGGCGGGCATCACGATGCTCGCCGCGACGATTGTGCGGGTGGGCGAGGATGCGCCGGTCCAGTTGCTGATGCAGCGCGTGGCGGAGACGTCGCGCGTGGGGTGGCAGCGATTCGCCCTGTTGCGAGGCGCCGAGGTGGCGCTGCTCGCGGCAACCATGCCGGGCAACCCGAGCCGCGGCGCGGGCGATCCGAACGCGCCGTGCGAGAAGTGCCCGGGCGGGCGCGGTGGTCCGGGTGGCGCGCGGGCGTTCCCAGGCGCGCTCGAGGGAGCGGATACACCTGCGCCGCCAGCGCGCGCGGGCGGCCCGTTCGTCGGGTTGTCCCGTGAGCCCGCGCTGATTTCGGTTGCGGCCGAGAAAGGAGAGCTGGGCGACCGCGCCGCGAAAGTGATGGCCCGCATCGGATGGCCAGGGAAGCCCGGGATGGCTGCAGCCGCCGCACCGCTTGGCGCCGTCGATCAACAACGATTCGCAGCGGGACAGGAGATCTTCAAGAACCTCTGCGAGGGATGCCACGGCGCCGACGGCCGCGAACAGCCAGGCGCGACGCCGAGTATCGCCGGCTCGCCCAACGTGATCGGCGCACCCGGCGTTCCAATTCGCGTGCTCCTGCATGGCAAGGAAGGATCCATCGGGCTCATGCCCGCGCATGGCGAGACTCTGGATGACGCCGGGATTGCAGCCGTGCTCACCTACATTCGGCGCGCATGGGGACAGACAGCGTCACCGATCGACGCCGCGGCAGTGCAGCAGGTTCGTGCCGCGACAGCCGGCCGCACCCGCGCGTGGACGCCGGAAGAACTGGCGCAAGTCAAATGAGAGATGCCGCCGCGCCAAGCCGACGGATGCCGCGCCAAGCAGCAAGATGCCGCAACCACCGCCGAGCGACCGAAGGTCGCGAAGGCACAGGTCGCGGGGGTGGGCCCCCGCGACAAACTAAAGAATGAGCCTCCGAGTCGGCATCATCGGCACCGGCGCCATCGCCGGCATGCACGCGCGCGCGTACAAGAACATCGGATACAGCGTGCGGGCGTGCACGAACGTCACGCAGGACAAAGGGCGCGCGTTCGCCGCCCAGCATGGCGCCGAGTTCATCGAGCGATTCGAAGATCTGTGCCGTCATCCTGACGTCGATTTCGTCGACGTCTGCACGTTTCCATCCTTCAGGCTCGACGTGGTTCGCGCATGCGCGGCCAGCCGCAAGCCGGTGCAGGTGCAGAAGCCGATCTCGACGACCCTCAACAGCGCGAGAGAGATTGTCGACACCGCCTGCGATGCCGGCATTTTGCTCGGTGTCGTGAGCCAGCACCGGTTCGATCGTGCGAGCCTGTTTCTGTCGTCGGCGATTCGAGCCGGCCGGCTCGGCCGGCTGCTGCAGTGCGATGCCTACGTGAAGTGGTGGCGTTCGGACGAGTACTACGAGCGCCCTGTGAAAGGAAGCTGGGCCATCGAAGGCGGCGGCGCCTTGATCAATCAAGCCATTCATCAGGTCGATCTGCTGTTGTGGTTTGCCGGACCGGTTCGCGAGGTGTTCGGCATGTGGCAACTCGGTGCCGCGCACTCGATCGAGTCCGAAGACATCGTCAATGCCGTGATCCGGTATGAGAACGGCGCGACTGGCAGTCTCCAGGCGGCGACGGCGTTGTGGCCCGGGTACAGCGAGCGCATCGAGCTGCACGGCACAAAGGGAAGCGCCATCATCACCGGCGATCAGTTGACAACTTGGGATGTGAAGGATGACGTGGGCGAGCCCCCGCCGCTCAGCACGGGTGTGGCGTCCGGCGCCTCCGACCCGATGGCGATCTCGGTCGAATCGTTCGAGCGGCAGTTCCTCGACTTCGGCGACGCGATCGCGACCGGACGCAGGCCCCTCGTGTCGGGCGAGGACGGCTATCAGGCGCTGGCGCTGGTCGACGCGATCTACCGGTCCTGCCGAACCGGACACCCGATAACGTTATGATTTGACCCCAAAATGATTCGCATCGATCGCCAACGCACCGCGGGTGACCTGCTGCCCGCCATCAACCGCGTGTTCGACTTGTCGGCGCGGAAGATTCGCTCGATCGAAGAGTCCTGGCGGCCTGAAGACGGATCGCCCGTGTTTACCGTTGCCGGCGCGTACCAATCACGCGGCTGGACGGAGTGGACGCAGGGCTTTCAATTCGGCGCGCCGCTGCTGCAATTCGATGCGACCGGCGATCGCGAGTTTCTCGAGCTCGGCCGCGCGAGGACGCTCGAGCGTATGGCGCTTCACCTGACGCACACAGGCGTGCACGATCATGGGTTCAACAACGTCAGCACGTACGGCAACCTGTGGAGGCTCGCGCGCGAAGGCAGGTTCGACGCCGAAGCCTGGGAGATGCGCTTTTACGCGCTTGCGCTGAAGGTGACGGGTGCGGTGCAGGCTCACCGCTGGACGTCCGTCGGCGAGGGCGGATTCATCTACTCCTTTAACGGCGCTCACTCGCTGTTCGTGGACACGATCCGGACGCTGCGCGCGCTGGCGCTCTCACACGTGCTTGGCCATCGGCTGCTCGAAGAGCAGGATGCGCAGGTGAATCTCCTCGACCGGCTCATCCAGCATGCGCGAGCGACGGCCGAGTACAGCATCTATTTCGGCAAGGGACGCGACGCGTACGACGTCCGCGGCCGAACCGCGCACGAAAGCCTGTTCAACGCAGCGAACGGGACCTATCGCGGTCCGAGCTCGCAGCAGGGCTATTCGCCGTTCTCGACATGGACGCGCGGCCTCGCATGGGCGATGCTGGGCTTTTCGGAGCAGCTGGAATTCCTGGCGACGATCGATGCGTCTGAGGTTGCCCTATTTACGAAAAACGAAAAAATGGGGTCTGACCCCATTTATCAGGCGGCGGCGGCGACGTGTGATTTTTATATCGACCACGCGGCCGCAGCCGACGGGGTGCCGTATTGGGACACCGGAGCGCCAGGGCTTCTGTCGCTCGGCGACTGGGGATCCAGACCGGCCGATCCCTGCAACGATCACGAGCCCGTCGACAGCTCCGCCGCGGCGATCGCCGCGCAAGGGTTGCTCAGGTTTGCACGCGTGGCCGCCGCTCGTGGCGAAGACGGCCGGCGGTACGAGCAAGCCGGACTGCGCGTACTCGGGACACTCATCGACGAGACAGGGCCGTATTTGAGCCGCGACGCAAAGCACCAGGGACTGCTGCTGCACTCGATCTATCACCGTCCGAATGGATGGGATTACGTGCCGGCGGGGGCGCGCATCCCGCGGGGAGAGTCGAGCATGTGGGGGGATTACCATCTGCGCGAGGTGGCGCTTTTGGTGAAGCGAATGGCCCAAGGCGATCCGTATTACACGTTTTTCGGAAGCTGAGAGGTGGTCCACTGAAGCAGATAGTCGTAACAACGATGGTCGAGCGACCGCGCGTCGCGAGACAGAGGTGGCGGGAGTGGGACCCCGCCACATATAAGCAATGATGCAGACACCCAAACGGATTGCGCTCGTCACCGGCGGCACGCGCGGCATCGGGCTCGGTATCGCGCGCGCGCTCGCGCGCGACGGATGGACGCTTGCGCTCTGCGGTCTTCGCTCGCGCGAAGCCGTCGCGGACGTGACTGAAGAGCTCGCCTCCCTTGGCGGCGGGGCAGAGTACTGGGCCGCCGACGTCGGAAGCCCGAACGATCGCGCCCAGCTGCTGTCCTCGATCGTCGCGCATTTCGGCGCGCTGCATGCGCTCGTGAACAACTCAGGCCGCGCGCCGCGGGTGCGCGCGGATCTGCTCGCCGCCCCCGAGAGCAGCTTCGAGGAAGTGCTGCGGACGAATCTGCAAGGCCCGTACTTCCTGACCCAGGCCGTCGCTCGGTTGTTCGTCGAGCAGCAGGCAGACGCGGGCGTTCCGCGCGCCATCGTGTTCGTCACATCCGTATCGGCCGAGATGGCCTCGCCGCATCGAGGGGAGTACTGTGTCAGCAAGGCCGGGCTGTCGATGGCGGCGAAATTGTTTGCCGTTCGCCTCGCGCCCGATCGCATCCCGGTCTACGAAGTGCGTCCGGGCATCGTCGCCACGGACATGACGGCCAACGTCAAGGACACATATGACAAGCGCATCGCCGAGGGCCTCGTTCCGGAAGGAAGATGGGGCATGCCGGACGATGTAGGGCGCGTCGTTGCGTCGCTGCTCCGAGGCGACATCACCTTCGCGACAGGCACAGTCGTCAACGTCGACGGCGGATTGTCTATTCCGCGTTTATGAGGGTCCGCCTCGAGCGGGACATCACGGTGTGACCACGAACTTATGACAACACGATCCAGAGCCGAAGTCGTCGCTGAAGTGGAGAAGCTTGGCGTTGTCGCCATCATCCGCATGCCGGATCCGATGGCGTTGCGCGCGGTCGTGGATGCGCTGGCAGAAGGCGGAGTGCGGGCGCTCGAGGTGACGATGACCGTGCCGCGCGCGATCGAACTGATTGCGGAGATCGCGCCGACGTTGCCCTCTGATTTTCTGTTCGGCGCCGGCACGCTGCTCGACGCCGACACCGTTCACCGCGCCGTCGACGCAGGCGCACAGTTCATCGTCAGTCCGGTGTTCAAGCCCGAAGTCGTCCAGGCCGCGCACCAGGACGGAGTGCCGGCGATGCCCGGATGTTTCACGCCGACTGAGATTCTCGCCGCGTGGGAGATGGGCGCCGACATCATTAAGGTGTTTCCCGCCACGTCTGTGGGCCCCGGCTATCTGAAAGACATCAGGGGACCCCTTCCGCAGGTCAAGCTGATGCCGACCGGCGGCGTGTCGATCGACAACGCCGGCGACTGGCTGCGGGCCGGCGCTGTTGGCGTTGGTGTGGGATCTGCGCTGGTCGACACGAAAGCGATTGCGGCAAAGCAGTTCAACGTGATCGCGGACAACGCGCGGAGGATCGTTGCGAATGTGGCTGCCGCACGGAGCAGATAGGCGCTGCAACCATTGCCGAGCGGCCGTGGCTGCGAGGTACAGGTCGTGGGGTGGGGCCCCACGACAAACTAATCAAGGTTGGACAACGTAATGCCAAAGGTTGTGACGTTCGGCGAGATCATGCTGAGGCTCAGTCCTCCGGGATACGAGCGCTTTCTTCAGTCGCCGGTGCTTGGGGCGACATTCGGCGGGGGAGAAGCCAATGTCGCCGTCAGCCTTGCGCTGTTCGGAATAGAGAGCTACTACGTGACGCGGCTGCCGCCGCACGACATCGGCGAGGCTGCCGTGCGCGCGCTGCGGGCTGAAGGCGTCCGAACCGATTTCATCATTCGCGGCGGCGATCGCGTCGGCGTCTACTATGTGGAAGCCGGCGCGAGCCAGCGTGCGTCCAACGTCATCTACGACCGCGCCCGATCAGCAATCAGCGAGCTCGAGCCGGGAACGGTGGACTGGCCGAAGGTGTTTGCGGGGGCCGACTGGTTTCACGTGACCGGTATCACGCCGGCGCTCGGCGAAAAGGCGGCGGCATGCACGCGGGAGTCGATCGACGCCGCGAAGAAAGCCGGCGCGAAGGTGTCGGTGGATCTGAACTTCCGCAAGAAACTCTGGACCGAGGCGCAGGCGCAGAAGGTGATGCGCCCTCTGATGGGTCAGGTCGATCTCGTGATCGCAAACGAGGAAGACATGCAATCCGTGCTCGGCCTCGAAGTCCCGAACACGGACGTCACATCGGGCCATCTGAATCTGGCCGGCTACAAGAGCGTCGCACAGCGCCTGACGAAAGAGATGGGGCCGCCGCTCGTCGCAATCACGCTCCGCGAAAGCGTCTCGGCAAGCGACAACGGTTGGAGCGCCGTGCTCTGGGACGAAAAGGCCGGCCGCTTCCTGCAGAGCCAACGTTACGATGTGCGCGTGGTCGATCGAATCGGCGGCGGCGACAGCTTCGCCGCCGGCCTCATCTACGGGCTGCTCACAGGGCGCGATCCCGAAGCGTCGCTGCGCTTTGCCGTCGCGTCCAGCGCGCTCAAGCAGACGATTCCAGGAGACTTCAACCGGTTGTCCGTCGCGGAGGTCGATCGCCTCGCGAAGGGAGACGCGTCTGGCCGCGTCCAGCGATAGGATTTTTGTTCATGACTATCCAAGCGATTACCACTGAGAGTTGCATCGTCCGCAACACAGCGTCGAAACAGGGACGAACGACGGCGGTCGAGCCTGGCAGAACGGCGGCGAAATACCTCCGCTACGGCCGCATCATTCTGCGCGCGGGCGACCAGCCGATCCGGTTCGACACGCAGGACCGCGAAACCAGCCTGATCGGCCTCAACGGATCGGCTCAGATAAAGACCGAAGGGAAGTCGTACGAGCTCGGCCGATACGATGCGATTTACGTTCCGCGCGATGCGTCGATTGAAGTCGTCCCAGGCCCCGCCGGTTGCGACATCGCGGAGATTTCGTCTCCCGTCGCGAAACGGCATCCCGTTCAATTCGTCGCGTTCAGCGACGTGCAGAGGGATCCAGGGCTGCATTTTGCCGCCGGCGGTCCTGGAAGCCAGCGCGAGCTGAACATCCTCATCGGCAAGAACGTCGAAGCCGGCCGGCTGATGGCGGGAGTGACCTTCAGCGCGCCAGGCAACTGGACGTCATGGCCTCCGCACGAGCACGCCGTGCTGGCCGAGGAGGCGTATCTCTATATAGACATGCCGGCGCCCGCATTCGGCGTGCAGCTCGTGTACACCAACAAAACCGATCCCGAAGTCGCAACCATCGTTCGGGAAGGGGACGTCGTGCTGATGCCCGCGGGATACCATCCGAACGTCGCCGCGCCAGGTGGGCAGATCAATTTTCTCTGGATGATGGCGGCCAATCGCGAAGACGACGACCGCCTGTTCGGCGTCGTCAACGTGCAGCCAGAATTTGCGGCGGGCGGTTCGGGGCTGGACAAAGGCAAGAAATGAACTGGGACACCATCCCCGCCGAGCGGGTCGCCGAAGGCATCGACAGGCAGATGGTCGTCGGCGAGAAGCTGATGATCTGCCGGCTCACAATCCAGCCGCGCGTCGTGACCGCCGTGCATACCCACGAGCACGAGCAGGTCACGATGGTCGAGCGGGGTCGCGTGCTCTACATCGTCGACGGCGTCGAGCGTGTCTGTGCGGCCGGGGACGTCCTGCACTTTCCGCCGCATCTCCCGCATGGCGCGACGATGCTCGACGAAGTAGTGGTGCTGGTCGACGTCTTCACTCCGCGGCGCGAGGATTTCCTTGCACCTAAGCAATCCGTCTGACGGCTGACTTCACTAATGTCAAACAGCCTGTTCGATCTGACTGGAAAGATCGCGCTCGTCACGGGAGCGTCGCGCGGCCTTGGTGCCGGCATGGCGCTGGCGCTTGCCGATGCCGGCGCAGACGTCGCCGTTCATGCGAGCGCGCAGCCGCCACTCGCGACAGAAGCGGCAATCAAGGCGAAGGGGCGGCAGGCGCGGTGTTTTACGGCGAATCTCGAGAAGCGGGAGGAGACGCTGGCGCTCGTCCCTGCAGTCCTCCAGGCGTTCGGACGGATCGACATCCTCGTGAACAACGCCGCGACGATGAGGCGGGCGCCGGCGGCGCAACATCCGGACGACATGTGGGACGACACGATCGAGGTGAATCTCTCGAGTGTGTTCTTCCTCAGCCGGGCAGCCGGCGTGCACATGCTCGAGCGCGGCGGCGGCGGGAAGATCGTGAACATCGCGTCGATGCTGTCGTTTCAAGGGGGCATCACCGTGCCCAGCTACGCGGCCGCGAAAGGCGGCGTCGCGCAAGTGACCAAGGCATTTGCCAACGAGTGGGCGCCCCATCACATCACCGTCAATGCGATTGCTCCGGGCTATATGGCCACGGACAACACCAGCGCGCTGCAAGCCGATCCCGTACGCAGCCGGCAAATCGGCGAGCGTATTCCGGCCGGGCGGTGGGGCACTCCCGACGACCTCGGCGGCGCGGTGGTGTTCCTCTCGTCGCGCGCCTCGGACTACGTCAATGGGCACGTTCTCGTCGTCGACGGCGGATGGCTTGGACGATAATGGTCAAAACTGAAAAGGAGTGCGCATGAGCATTCAGGCCCCGGCCTCCGCGCGTCCTGCCGTCGCTACAGGCGTCGTCACCGGCGTGAAGGTGGGCAATTACAGGTGGTACGTCTGCGGGCTCCTGTTTTTTGCGTCGGTCATCAACTACATCGATCGCCAGGTGATCGGCATTCTCAAGCCGACGCTGCAACAGCAGTTCGGCTGGAGCGAGCTCGATTACGGCGACATCGTGTTTTCGTTTCAGCTCGCGTACGCGATCGGGTTTCTGTTTGCCGGCCGCATCATGGACCGTCTCGGCACGCGGGCCGGGTTCGCGATCGCGATCGTGGTGTGGAGCGTTGCGGCGATGGCTCACGCGTGGGTGATGTACTTCGGCGGCGCCGTGGCGGCGATGCTCGCGATGTTCGGCCTCACCTACAGCGCGTCGGTCGCCGGTTTCATGGGAGCGCGCTTCGCGCTCGGGCTGGGCGAAGCCGGCAACTTTCCCGGCGCGATCAAGACAGTCGCGGAATGGTTTCCCCGCAAGGAGCGCGCGTTCGCGACCGGCATCTTCAATGCGGGCACGAATATCGGCGCGCTGCTGACGCCGCTGATTGTCCCCGTCATCACCTTAACGATGGGGTGGGAGTGGGCATTCGTCGGTACGGGCGCGCTCGGGTTTCTGTGGCTTGCGCTCTGGTGGTTTTCATACCGATCGCCAGAGGAACACCCGCGCGTCAGCCAGGCAGAGCTCGCGCACATCCGCGCTGATCCGCCCGAGCCCACGACAAGAATGTCGTGGGGAACGATTCTTCCACATCGGCAGGCATGGACCTTCGCTGTCGCGAAGTTCATGACCGATCCTGTGTGGTGGCTGTATCTATTCTGGATACCTGACTTCCTCTATCGAAACTACGGGCTGAGCTTGACGACGATGGGGCCGCCGATTGTCGTGATCTATCTGATCGGCGACGTGGGCAGCGTCGGGGGCGGATGGCTGTCGTCCACGCTCATCAAACGCGGGTGGACAGTGAATGCCGCGCGCAAGACGGCGATGCTCGTGTGCGCGCTCGCGGTGACGCCGATTATCTTCGCGGCCAACGCCTCGAGTCTCTGGATGGCGGTCGGATTGATTGGTCTGGCGGCGGCGGCACACCAGGGCTGGTCCGCCAATGTGTACACGCTGACTTCCGACATGTTTCCGAAGCAGGCGATCGGTTCGGTCGTCGGCTTCGGCGGCACGGCCGGAGCGATCGGTGGGATGCTGATTGCGAAGCTGACCGCGGCGGTGTTGCAATACACCGGAAGCTACCTGCCCGTGTTCATCATCGCTTCGTCGGCGTATCTGGTGGCGCTGTTGATGGTGCACCTGCTGTCGCCGCGCCTCGAGCCCGCGCAATTCAATTAGAAAGAGGACCGGGCCCATTTTGTCGGGTTGAATGCATGGAGCAGACAAAGGGGCCCGGCTTTTTTTCGGTCGGCGCGGTGACCGATGAATTCTCGCCTGACGATCTCGATCGCGCGCTCGGCGCGATGGCCGGGCTCGGGATGACGTTCGCTGAGCTACGGGTCGTGAACGGCAGGAACATCCTCGAACATACCGATGCAGAGGTCGATGCGATCCGCGCGAAGGTCGAAGCGCGCGGCATGCGTGTCCTCGCGATTGCATCGCCGGTCCTGAAGTGCGTGCTGCCCGATGCTCCGCCGATTGCCCCACATATCCAGCAGGACATGTTCAGCTCGGCATTCGGGTTCGACGATCAGCCGAGGCTCGCCCGCCGCGCGTTCGACATCGCCGAGCGCATGGGGGCTCGTATTGTCCGGGTATTTTCATACTGGCGCTCGGTCGATCCCGACGCGTGTTTCGATCGCGTCGCATCCGCGCTGCGCGAGCTCGCCGATCGCGCGGGCGAGCGATCGCTGCTCGTCGGGGTCGAGAACGAGCACGCGTGCAATATCGCGACTGGCGCCGAGACCGCGCGGCTCCTCGCCGCGGTGGATCATCCCGCGCTGCGCGTCATCTGGGATCCGGCGAACGCATTCGTTGCCGGCGAGGTCCCGTATCCCGAGGGCTATAAGCACATACCGCTCTCGCGCATCGCCCACGTGCATGCGAAGGATTGCACGGTCGCCAATCACGTGCCGACGTTCGGGCCGTTGGGAGAGATGGGACCGGGCAGTGTCGACTGGCGTGGGCAACTCGCCGCGCTCGCGCGCGACGGGTACCGGGGCACCGTCAGCCTGGAGACGCATTGGAAAGGCCCGAACGGCGACAAATTTCAGGGCAGCGTGATCTGTGGAAGGAACTTACAGGAGATGATCCGTCATGCTGGAGCTTGAGGTCCTTCATCACGTGGCGATTTCGGTGAGCGATCTCGCGCGCGCGAAGGCATTCTACGGAGGAGTGCTCGGTCTCGAAGAGATTGCGCGGCCGGCGTTTCCGTTCGACGGCGCCTGGTATCGCGTCGGCAATCAGGAAGTGCACCTCATCGTGTCGAGAGATCCGACATTCAGGACAGGGAAGGGCGTGACCCTCGAGGACCTGCACTTTGCTCTGCGCGCGAAAAGCTTGCGCTCAGCGCTCGCGCATCTTGAATCGAAGGGGTGCCACGAGGGGGGCGACGAGCCCGGCCGATCGATGCGCGTGAATACCGCAAGCGTCACCGGCTACCCGCAGATTCACCTTCTCGATCCGGATCGGAATGTGATCGAGATTAATGCGGAGAAGGTGGACTAGGAAACGAATCGATGTCTTAACTGACGCTGAGCCGAGGGTTGCCTTCGAAGACAGAAAACTCTTAGCGTCACTGCGTCTCGGCGGTGAGATATAGGAGGATAGCTATTCAGGCAATGGCTTCCCGAGTGTCTCCGGTCCCAGCCAGATGATGACAAGACCTACGGCGTAGAACACCGTCAGCACCGAGCCGGCCATTGGAAAGCTTCCCCCGAACAAACCCATGAGCGTCGCCGTCTGAAGACCGCCGACGGCCGCGAGGATGCGGCCGAAATTGTAGGCGAATCCCTGGCCCGTCGCCCGCACCACCGTGGGGAACAGCTCTGGAAGATACAACGGGAACCATCCGTAGAACGCCGCCGTGATGCCGCCGGCGAGGAAGATCGAGAACAGAAAGAACCCATCAAACCGGTCGTTGCCCTGGTACAGCAAGAGACACGACAGAATCGATCCCACGCACAGCGCGGCGTACGTGAGCCGGCGTCCGAATTTCCCCGCGACGACCCCGGCCAGAATCGGAAAGAGAATGGCGCCGAGCGCGGACGCGATCTGCGTGTACTCCCGCGAGAAGCGGCTCGGATCGGGTTCGAGCTGGAATGCCCAGCGCGGCGCCCATTGAATCGATCCCCACGTGCCGAGCAGCGCGACGCCCGCAAGCCCGGCGCCGAGCACCATATGTTTGATGACGATGCGTTCCTGGTGAGGCGCGAGCGAACCCGCGGCGATCGCGCGCGTCAGGTACCGGCGCACTGGAAACAGAAATCCCCAGAGCGCGGCGGCGACGCCGGCAATCGTGATGATGGCCGCAGTGCCTGGCCCGGTGCCCGCAGGCGACCAGCTCCAGATAATCGCGATGGATGCGAGGCACCCAATCGTGACGCCGAGCAGGTCGCCGTTCGACCAGTGCGACGTGGCGCCGCGGGCTTTTTCGTGTTCCCATTTTTTCGACTCGGGCACGAACAGCCGGATGAAGAACACGAGAAGTGCCGGCAGCGCGCCGCTGATCATCAGGAAGCGCCATCCGGAGTTCGCGAGCAGGCGGCTCACCATCGCCGTCGGCATGCCGATACCGAGCAGCACCGACTCGACGCCGCCGATGAAGCTGTGGAGGCCGATGCTGAGGAGACCGACCATCAGGAATCCGAGATTCGCGGCGGCGCCGATCAGGCCGGCGAGCAGCGCGCGCGACTTGTTGGGCCAGATTTCGTTGACGAGGGCGACGCCGAGCGACCACTCTCCGCCCATGCCGAGCGAGGCGACGAAGCGGAGCGCGGCGATGTGCCACGCTTCGGTGGCGAAGCCGCAGAGTCCGGTGAACACGGCGTACGTGAAGATGCTCAACGCCATCGCGCGCACGCGGCCGATGCGGTCGCCAAGCCAGCCGAAGAACACGCCGCCGGTAGCTGCCCCGACGAGAAACACGGCGATGATGGCGCCGAACCACTGCGTGGCCTGCGCCGCCGACGATGGACCGAGCAGGTCGTTCAGCGCCGGACCGCCGATGAGCGGAAAGAGGCCCATTTCAAAGCCGTCGAACATCCAGCCGAGCAAGGCAGCCGTCAACGCCATCCAGCGGCCGAGGTTGGATTCGGCGCGCTGTGGCGCTGGCCTTGTGGTGCCCATCTTCGGCGCAGTGTCGAGCAATGCGGGGCCCTCCATCGGATTGATCGGTGGTGCAAGTATAGAATGAGCAGTCCGTTACCCGAGTATGCAGCCTTTCGTCACGCGCCCGCCGTCGCGCCCCCGCGATGCGTGCGCTTTGGCGGGGCAGGCCAGGAGGCCAGATGCCGGCAGTCCATCGCGCCGAACTCCCCGTCGCCAGCGCCAGCGAACAAGGACTACGCGCGCGCGAAGTGCGCGACATGCCCGATCCGCCGCGCAACTACTGGCGCCTCGTCGGGCCCGGCATCGTCGCCGGCGGTGTGGGCCTGTCGTCCGGCGAGTTCGTGCTGTGGCCGTTCATCGCGTCACAGGTGGGCCTCATCCTGCTGTGGGGCGCCCTCGTCGGTGTCGTGACGCAATTTTTTCTGAACATGGAAGTCGAGCGCTACACGCTCGCAACCGGCGAGACGGCGCTCACCGGCTTCAATCGATTCTGGAAGCACTGGGGCCTCGTGTTTGCGATCCTCGTCTATTTCGCGAACCTGTGGCCCGGCTGGGCGATCAGCTCCGCGACGCTGGCCAGCTACCTGTTCGGCGGCAACCCGACCACGATTGCGATCGTCAGCCTGCTGGTCATCGGATTCTCGCTGACCTTCGCGCCGGTGATCTACGTGGCGCTCGAGCGGCTGATCTTCGTCAAGGTCGCGGCGGTGCTGATTCTCGTGATCCTCGGTCTCACGTTTGCGGTCGAAGCAGAGTCGTGGCGCGCGTTGCCCGTGGGGATGCTGAGCTTCGGCCGGATTCCAGAAGGGCTCAGCATCGCGCTGATCTTCGGCGCGATCGCGTTTGCCGGATCCGGCGGCGGACAGAATCTGTGTCAGAGCAATTGGATTCGCGACAAAGGGTTCGGCATGGGGCAGTATGTGCCGAAGCTCGTCAGCCCCATTACCGGCGAAGCCACCGCAGCACCCATTGCATCGAGCTATATCTTTGAAACGACACCGGCCAACATGGCGCGGTGGCGCAGCTGGTGGCGTTTTGCGAACGTCGAGCAGGTGTTCAGCTTCGTGCTCGTCACGATCATCACGATCGGTTTCACGTCGATGCTGGCGCACTCGACGCTGTTCGGGGAGCCCAACCTTCCGAACAACGTCTCGTTCCTCCGGATCGAGGCGCAGCGGATGGAAGCGATGGTCGGCCGCTGGTTCGGCGTGCTGTTTCTCGCCATCGGCGCGTTTTCGCTGTTCGGATCGGCCATGGGCATCATCGATTACACGAGCCGGCTCGCCGCCGACATCCTGAAGACGACCTATCTGCCGAGATCCACGATGAGCGAGAGCCGGATGTATTTCTGGCTCGTCTGGGGCATGGTGGGGCTCGGCTGCAGCATCCTGCTCGTAGGCATGTCGCAGCCGATCACGCTGCTCGTCATCTCGGCGTCGACCGGCGGCACGATTATGTTTCTGTACTCGATGCTGCTCATCGCGCTGAACAAACGCATGCTTCCCGAGGCGATTCGCATCAACTCGTTCCGCACGGCCACGCTGCTGTGGTCGACGCTGTTGTTCGGCTCGCTTGCGATATACACAATCTATGATCAGGCGCAACGGTTTCTTCGATAATGGGTTCCGGTTCCCGTTCCACGTTCGAGGTGGCGGCCCGAATTCCCTTGCGCGTCGTTTTTTATAGAATGATGGCGCACTGAACCACGGGAACCTGGAACAGAACTGGAACCGGAACGGGAACTGGAACGGGAACTGGAACGAGGAACCTTGAAGGCACTCTTACTCTCCGAGTACAAAAAGTTATCCGTCGTCGACATGCCGACTCCCGAGATCGGCGACGAAGACGTGCTCGTGCGCGTGCGCGCGTGCGGGATTTGCGGCAGCGACATCCATGGATATGACGGATCGACAGGCCGGCGCATTCCGCCGCTCGTGATGGGACACGAAGCGGCCGGCGTCATCGAACGTGCCGGTCTCGCTGTCGAAGGGTTCAAGGTCGGCGATCGCGTGACGTTCGACTCGACAGTGTCGTGCGGCAAGTGCGAGTTCTGCCGCGAAGGGCACATCAACCTGTGCGACAACCGGATGGTGCTCGGCGTCTCGTGCGGAGATTACCGGCGGCACGGCGCATTCGCCGAGTACGTGTCCGTGCCCGCGCGTATCCTGTACAAGCTGCCCGACACGCTGCCGTTCGAGCGTGCCGCACTGATTGAAGCCGTCTCGATCGCGGTTCATGCCGTCAGCCGGCATGTGCCCAAGCCCGATGACGCAGTCGTCGTCGTGGGTTCTGGAATGATCGGCGTGCTGGTGATTCAGGTGCTGCGCGCGAAGGGATGCCGCAACATCATCGCGATCGACGTCGATGACGACAAGTTGGCGCTGGCCGCTCGCCTGGGCGCCGGACGTACGGTGAATGCCAAAGACATCGACGTGCCCGCGGCTGTCCGGGAGCTGACCGGCGGGCAGGGAGCAGATGCGTCGTTCGAGGTCGTCGGCCACGGCAGCACGGTCATGAACGCGATCCGTAGCGTTCGTAAGGGCGGAACAGTTGTGCTGATCGGCAACCTTTCGCCGAAAGTCGAGATACCGCTGCAGGAAGTCGTCTCACGCGAGATTTCGGTGCTCGGATCGTGCGCCTCCAATGGCGAAATCCCGGCGTGTATCGATCTCCTCGCGCGCGGCGCCGTTGACGTCGATCCGCTCATCAGCCTGAAGGCATCGCTCGACGATGCGCCCGGGCTGTTCGAGCGGTTGTATGACGGCGACAAACGTTTGATGAAAGTGATCCTTCAACCTTGAGGGTTCCGGGTTCCGGGTTCCGATTCCGGTTTCCCGTTCCGGTTCCACGTTCGAGGTGGCGCCGGAATTCCGGAGCGCACCTTTAATAGAATGACGCGTACTGAATCCATCGCCATCCACGAACCAGGAACAGGAACTGGAACCCGGAACCCATGAGTGCTTTTGATCTCGCCGGAAGAGTCGCCATCGTCACTGGCGCGAGCCGAGGGCTTGGACAGACCTTCGCGCGGGCGCTTGCGCGCGCCGGGGCCGACCTCGCCATTACCAGCCGCACGCTCGATTCGCTGAAGCCCTTCCAGAAGGAAGTCGAAGACATGGGACGGCGTGCGGTGCCGCTCGCGCTCGATGTGAGAGACGAGAAGAGCATCCGCAGCATGGTGAGCGATGCGGTGAAGGCATACGGGCGGATTGACATCCTCGTCAACAACGCCGGGTGCAACGTGCGAAAACCGGCAGTGGATGTGACGTGGGACGACTGGAACCTGATCCTCGACACGAACCTGCGAGGGGCCTTCTTCGTCGCGCAGTCCGTTGCGCGGGAAATGATCCCGCACGGCCGCGGTCGCATCATCAACATCGGATCGGTGACATCCGTGATGGGCTACGCGGGGTTGGGTCCATACGGCGCGAGCCGCGGCGGCATCCGTCAATTGACGATGAGTCTCGCCGATGACTGGGGACCGCACGGCATCACCGTGAACTGTCTCGCGCCCGGGTGGTTCAAGACCGAGCAGAACAAAGTGATGTACGAGGATGCGGAGTGGGTTGCGTATCTCGTCGATCGTATTCCGATGCGACGGCCGGGGAAGATGAGCGACCTCGAAGGCCCCGTGGTGTTCCTGGCGTCAGACGCGAGCGAGTACGTCACCGGCCAGACGCTGCTTGTAGACGGCGGGATCTCGACGGGTGCGACGAGAGCCTTGCCGAAGAAAAAATAGCGTAGTCCCGACCTTTAGGTCGGCGAAATGACGACGACATCGCCCGCGTCCGTATCGAAGGTCAGCAGTGGCCCTTTCATCTGTTGCCAGGGCTTGCCGTTTCGAGACAGTGACACGGATGCATTACCACCCCATGGATTGCGCACCTTCGCGATCGATCCGGCCTCAGATCGCAGCTCCACTGATTCGATGCGCCCGCCGCGCTTCGCGGCACTGACGACGAAACCGCCTCGCGCGCGGAGCGTGAATTGCGCATCCCATTCGTCCGGCCAGGCGGGGAAAAGCCGGATGATCGAATCCCCGGCCGGAGTGCCAGGCGCGCTCTGCAGCAAGGCAAGTTGCAGCGCTTCCGCGGCACGGCCGAGGCGCTGCGCGTCGAGCGCCTGAGGACCTTCGCGCAACGTCAGACGGTTCGCCAGCGGGCGACCTCCCAGGTACGCGGTCTGGCGCTCCGCAGTCAGCGCGCGGATCTGATTTGGAACGAGAAAGCGCGTGGCGTCCACGCGGCCGAGCGTCGTTCCCGCGATCGCCCATTTCGATAGCACTCCGACTGGCGTCGTCGGGCCGATTCCCGCGCGGTACGTGCGATCGAACGTGGCGTTGGCCGCGGCGAGCAGCTTTTTGTCTGGCGACTCCGCGTTCACGAGGTCAAAAAACCACATCGGCAAGCTGTTGCCATCTGGCGTGAAGCCGGTATTGCCGTTCGCCGTCGGCTTGACGCCTCGGACGAATACGGAAGCGCCCGTGTAGTCGGCGGGGCGGAGCGCGTCGGGGTGGTCGCTTGTCGGCAGAGGAGCCAGATTGCCGAGCACTTCCTGCCATCGCGCGCGAAGCGCCGCATCCACACCGAGCAGTTCGCTCGCGCGTACGGCCGCTGCGAAAATGCCGCGCATCGCCGAGAGGTCCTCATCGGTGTCGTGCGCACCCATCACGCTCTCGTTGCTGTTCACGTGGTGGATGTGGTACTTCCCGTCGGCCTCCTTGCGAAGGTTCGGGAAGTACATGTAGAACTCCGCGGCTCCTCTGATCATTGGATACGCCTTATCGCGCAGCCATGCGAGGTCCTGGGTGAACTCGTAGCGGCGCCAGTACAGGTAGGCGACCTTCGCTGTCGTGCCCAGAATGTGATTGACCGGGCCAAAGGGCGCCGTCGGCCGCTCGGTCGGCAGCCACGCGCCGTTGGCCCAACGGCCGTCGCCCCACCAGTTCCAGCGGCTGGAGTGCGGATGCCCCGTGCGCGCGTATTCGAGAAAGCGCGCGCTGCGACGCGACCACGGCTTGCGCAACAGATAGAGGTCCTGCATCTCGCTTGCGATGTCCTCGGGTAGTGAGGCCAGCCCGTCATGCCAGACGGTTTCGGGAATGTAGATGCCCTGACTGCCCCATTGCTGCCGCGCAGCGGTCGCCGCGGAGTCATACATGCCTGAGTACATCGAAAACACCGGGTCGAGCAGGTCGATTCTGTTCGCGGCGAACAGCGCTTCGTAGTAGCAGCTGAGATTGGCGAACCAGTGCTGCGTGCCCCACGGCCGGAGATCGCCGGCGGTGTTCCAAAGCATCCCGTTGAACTTGGGTGGAAACGCGCCGCGCGACGTCGCGGCCATCAGATACAAGTAGTAGTGATAGTTCTCGCCGACATAGTCGGCGACGCCATCGGCGCTGTGGAGCGCAATCGTTCCCTGCTGCCAGAACGCGTGCCACCATTCGGCGTTGTCTCCCGCGAGGTCGTCGAAGCTCTTCGCGGCGGCGGCATCGAGGCTGGCGAGCGCGGCTGAGGCAACGTCAGTGCGTGCGTCGAGTGCCGCCGCGCTGGCGATGAGAATGACGACGCGCCCTCGTTCGGCCGGAGAGACGATGCGGACCTCGGTTTCGTTGGCGAACCTCGTGAGCGTCCTGCGGCCGAGAAGGGCGATGGCCACAGCAGACTTCGCGCGATGGGCGCCTTCTTCGAAGTCCTGGGTCAGCAGAATGCGGCCATCTCTCGCGGCGATCCTCGACGTGGCCAGGTGATCCCGCGTCCTGACCGCGACGACGCGATCGGCGATCATCTGCTCCATCGCGCCGCCGGCATACTGCGAAGACGAGCGCAGCATGCGCAGGTTGATCTGAATCGGTTCCGGCGCCGCCCTGCGATCGTCGACCTCGATCGCAATGACGTCGCGCTCGTGCCATGCCAGGACACGCGCGTTGACCCCGGCAGCTTTCACATCGAGCCGGCCTTCGTACACCGACAGGTGCTGGTTGGTGCCGTCGGCTGTAAACACGTCACCACCAGAGCCCGCCAGCTCGAGATCGACAAATCCGGCGCCGCCCATGTAGTCGGTGTTGCGTTCGAAAAACGACCGCGTGTCCTTATTGATGGGCTGGATGTCGACCCGGTTAATCTGGAATTTCAGGGCACTCGGCGTCGTCCACACGAGGGTGCCCATACGGCCGTTGCCGATGGGAATGCCTTCCTCGCTTCGCGCAACCGGCGCCGTATATGTAAGGTCGGCGCGCGAGACGACCGCACGGGCGGACGTCGCAGTAGGAACCGGAACCGGAACCGGAACTGGAACCTGGAACCTGGAACCCGACACTCCGGGTGTCACCAGCAACAAGGCGCATATCGCGGGGATTGCCCGCCGGATCATCGGCGGGGAGAATAGCACCCGCTCGTCATTTACCGGTAAAGTATTGGCACCGGAGGGCAATGTATTGCGACGATTCCTTGTCTCTGCGCTGCTGTCGCTCGTGGCCGCCCTGCCGCTGGCATACGCTCAGGCTCCTCCGAGCCAGACGCTCTTCTATACGCATCCAGCACCGGAGTGGAACCAGGCCTTGCCGCTCGGCAACGGCCGCCTCGGCGCGATGGTGTTCGGCAACGTCATCGCCGAACGCATACAGCTCAACGAGAACTCGCTGTGGATGGGCGGACCGCGCGACACGAACAACCCCGATGCGCTGAAACATCTTGCCGAAGTGCGCCGCCTGTTGTTCGCGGGCATGCCGGTCGAGGCCTATGCGGTGGCCGAGAAGTATTCGATGGGCAGCCCGTTCAGGCTCGAGTCGTATCAGTCGCTCGGCGATTTGCGCCTGACGTTCGAGCATGACGGCACACCCTCCGACTACCGGTTAGAGCTCGACATCGACGGCGCGATCGCGCGCCTGAGCTACCGACTCGGGACGGTTCGGTACACGCGTGAAGTGTTCGTGAGCTACCCCGCGCAGGCCATCGTGATGCGAGTAAGCGCGGATGCCCCTGAAAAAATCACCGTGTCGGCCTGGATCGATCGTCCGCAGGACGCGACGACGGAAGTGGCCGGCAACGATCGGTTGAACCTCGTCGGCGCACTCGGCGGCGGAAAGGGGCTGTCATTTCTCGCGTCCGTGAAGGTTCTTGCCGACGGTGGAAAGCTCGAGGCCTATCCCGAGCGTATCTACGCCGAGCGTGCCAATGCCGTCACGTTCGTGGTCGCCGCGGCGACGAGCTATCGCGGAACGGATCATCGCGCTGCGGTGGAGCGGACGCTGTCGGCTGCGGCGGCAACACCGTACGAACGGTTGAAGTCTGATCATGTCGCCGATCATCAGAAGCTGTTTCGCCGCGTTGCGCTGCACCTGGGCAACCATGCCGATCCCCTCGCGTCGATGGCGACGGACGATCGCCTCGAGCGCGTAAGAAAAGGTGAAAGCGATCTGGGGCTCGAATCGCTGTACTTTCAGTTTGGCCGCTATCTGCTGATTGCCAGCAGCCGGCCGGGTGGGCTTCCCGCCAACCTGCAGGGGCTCTGGAACGACAGTATGTTCCCGCCGTGGGACAGCGATTTTCACCTCAATATCAATCTGCAGATGAACTACTGGCCGGCAGAGGTGACCAATCTGGCCGAGCTGCATCAGCCGCTCTTCGATTACCTCGAGTCGCTCCGCGAGCCGGGACGACGGACGGCACGCGTCCATTACGGCGCGAACGGCTTCGTCGCCCATCACCTCAGCGATATCTGGGGGTTCACGACTCCGGGAGATCGTCCGCGCTCCGGTCTCTGGCCCACCGGCGCGGCATGGCTGACGCAGCATTTGTGGGAGCACTATCTGTTCAATCCCGACCGCGCGTTTCTCGCGAAGGCGTATCCGGTCATGAAAGAGGCGGCGGAGTTTTTCCTCGACTACCTCGTCGAGGACCCGCGTGTACCAGGGCGTCTCGTCAGCGGCCCATCGGTATCGCCCGAAAACCGGTACCGATTGCCCAATGGACAGGTCGGCATTCTGACGATGGGGCCGTCGATGGATCACCAGATCATCACCGGTCTGTTTACGCAGGTGATGCGCGCCAGCGAGATTCTGGGAATCGACGCAGAGTTCCGCGACCGCGTCGCCGCGACGAAGAAGCGGATCCCGCCGCCGGTGATCGGCAAGTACGGGCAGATTCAGGAATGGGCCGAGGACTACGACGAGCCCGATCCCGGACACCGGCATATCTCGCAGCTGTTCGCGCTTCATCCCGGCGATCAAATTACGGTTCACGGCACGCCTGAGCTTGCGCGCGCGGCGCGCGCGACCATCGAGCGGCGGCTGGCGAACGGCGGCGGCCATACCGGGTGGAGCCGCGCATGGATCATCAACTTCTGGGCGCGGCTGCAGGATGGCGAGCAGGCCTACGCCAACTACCACGCGCTGCTGGCCAAGTCGACGCTGCCGAATCTGTGGGATCTGCATCCGCCGTTTCAAATTGACGGCAACTTCGGCGGGACCGCTGGAGTGGCCGAGATGCTCCTGCAGAGCCACGATGGCGCGATTCACCTGCTGCCGGCCGTGCCGCGCGCCTGGGCTGACGGCCGCTTCAGCGGCCTTCGCGCGCGTGGCGGTGTGACCGTCGATGCCGCATGGGCAGGACGCAAGCTGACGGCGGCGACGCTGAGAGCGTCGATCGCGGGCGCGTATCGAATCCGTGTTCCTGCGGGCACGACGGTCGCGGCGATCAGCTCGAACAACGAGGCCGTCGCGTTTCGCCAGCACGCTGACGCCATCGAGGTGCAGCTGGAGCCCGGCCGTACCTACGACCTGACGTTTCGCTCGTCCGGAGGATAGATGCAACGTGTGCTGTTCGCCGCTGTCGGCGTCTCGTGTTTCAGCCTTGTGTTGATCTCGTCGGCGCAATCGCCTCAACCGCCTGAAGGATCGGCCTACGCAAATCGATGCGCAGGTTGTCACGGCGCCGACATGAACGGCGCGAGTGGTCCCGCGATACGAACCTGGATTCGCTTCCACGTCGACAAGGAGATCGTCGGTGTGGTCCGCCCTTCGACTATCGCTCAGGGCGCCCTGGGCGGCGTCGAAGGGCGCAAGGGCCATCACAACGTGCCGGCTCAGATGGCCGAGGCCGAGCTTCGTCAGCTGCTTTCGGAGGTGCGAAAGCTCGCAGGCACCAATCCGGCGATGGCGACGGGCGGCTACACGGGCAGCCGTACGGCCCCGCTGCCGCCAGAATCGTTTCCTCCGTCCGAACCGCGCCCGCCCGCGCCAGGCATCGGAGCCAACCAGGCCACCACGATCAAAATGGCTGGCGGCGGTTCGCGAACGGGAATCCTGCTCGGTCAGTCGCTGACGAGCGCCGTCCTGCTCGAGAGCGGGAACACGCGTTTCACGCTCCTGTCGCGCGACGGCGATACGTATCGCGAGAAGCCGATTGCACCGAAGCGCGACTGGTTCTTCTACGACGGATCCTACACAGGCAGCCGCTACAGCACCCTCGATCAGATCGACTCGTCCAACGTGCAGCGCCTCGCCCCGGTGTGGACGCTGCCCATGCCAGAGTCGCGCCCTCAACTGACGCCGGTCGTGGTCGACGGCATCATGTATGTGACGGGATGGAACGAGCTCCAGGCGGTCGATGCCACCACCGGCCGCGTGTTGTGGAGCTATCGCGAGCCGCGCCACGGAGGGATCGTCAGTGAGGCCGGCATCGGCGTGAATCGCGGGGCGACCGTCCTCGGCGACCGTGTGTTCATGATCACGGATCACGCGCACGTGCTCGGCTTCAACCGCTTCACAGGGGAGCGGCTATGGGAAGCGGAGATGGGCTCGTATCTCGAGTCGTACAGCTCGACCTCGCCTCCGCTCCCCGTTGAGGATCTGCTCGTCGTCGGCGTCGCAGGCGGAGAGGAAGGCGCGCGCGGATTTGTCGATGCGTACCGCGCGTCGACCGGCGAGCGCGCGTGGCGTTTCTATACGATTCCGGCGCGGGGCGAGCCCGCGTCCGATACGTGGGTCGGACAGGCGCTCGAGCATGGCTGCGGCGCGACGTGGATGCCCGGCTCCTACGATCCCGCCCTCGATCTGATTTATTGGGCGATCGGGAATCCGTGCCCGGATTTCGCAGGGGAGGAGCGTATCGGCGACAACCTGTACACGTCGAGCGTCGTCGCCCTGGAAGCCAAGACGGGCCGCATGAAGTGGTATTACCAGTTCACGCCGCACGATACCCACGATTGGGACGCCGTGCAGCCGATGGTGCTTGCCGATGAAATGTGGGAAGGCAAGCCCCGGAAGCTGCTCTTTCACGGCGACCGCAACGGCATTTTCTACGTGCTGGACCGCACGACCGGACAGCTCCTCAAAACCGGCAATCTCGCCACCAAGGTGACGTGGGTGAAGGGATTCGCGGCCGACGGCAAACCGATCGTCGATCCGGGGTCAGTGGCGACGCGAGACGGGGTCGCGGCGTGCCCGGGCGGCGGCGGCGGCGCAAATTTTTACGCCGTATCGTACAACCCGGTGACGAAGCTGTTTTACGTGCGGGTCAGCGACAGCTGCCAGGTCTACACATCACACGAAGATCCGCTCGGGGCTCGAGGAAACCGGTGGTTCGGCGGCGGGCCGGCGTCCGAGAAAGCGCGCGAAGCGCTCGCGGCGCTCACCAGGGGATACACGATGGGCGCCTTCATCCGCGCCATGGATCCTTTTACCGCGAAAAAAGTATGGGATATGCCCAATCCGGGCGGAGAGCCCGGCATCCTGTCGACCTCCACCGGCCTCGTATTTCTCCCTGGCGATGGAGGACTGCTGGTTCTCGACGGCAAGAGCGGCAAGGTCTTGCGCAGCATCAATCTCGGCCGCATCTCGTCTGCGGCGCCGATGACCTATATGGTGGGCGGCAAGCAATACGTCGCGCTTCACGGTATGGAGATGCTCACCGTCTACGCGCTTCACTGACGTCAGGCCTGCCCGAGCGGATTTCCGGCCGTCTTTTTGCGTAAGCAAAACGTCGGAGGAAATTGTCTATGAAAATTCGTGATGTGATGACGTCAAATCCCCGGACAGTGTCGCCGAACGATACGATCCAGGCCGCCGCTCGGATTATGCAGTCTGAGGACACGGGTGCCGTTCCTGTCGTCAACGATGGCCATGTGCTCGCCGTGGTAACGGATCGCGACATCGTCGTGCGCGTCGTCGCCGAGGGAGGATCGCTTTCCAGTCCGGTCGGCAACATCACGACCGGCACCGTGATTTGCGCCTCGCCGGAGATGTCGACGCGGGAGGCGGGCGAGCTGATGAGCGAACATCAGATCCGCCGGCTGCCGGTGGTCGAAAACGATCGTCTGGTTGGAATCGTGTCGATCGGCGACCTCGCCGTCAAGGACGGCAAGGACAGCCGCTGGGGCGACACGCTTCAGAACATCTCTGAGGGCGTAAAGGAAAAAATCTAGTCAAGCGGCGACGGAAAGCAGAGGGCATTTGCCCTCTGCTTCACACTTCAGGCTTCACCACCACCTTCAGGCAATCGTCTTCTATATTGCCCTTCTTTAGGTCTTGACATGTTAGTTTTATAACAGTAATGTTACAAAACTAACATGACTCCCAAGCCTCCGTCCGACCACATCGCGCTGACGCGCCGCGAGCGCCAGATCATGGACATCCTTTACAAGCGGGGGAGGGCTACGGCGAACGAGGTGCTGGAGGACCTGCCTGGCGACCCTCATTACTCGACCGTTCGCACGCAGCTCCGGGTCCTGGAAGAGAAGGGGCATGTCACCCACGAAGAGGCCGGGGTCCGCTTCGTCTACATGCCCGCCGTTCCTCGCCGCGCTGCCCGCAAGTCGGCGCTGCGCCATCTCGTCGATACGTTCTTCGACGGATCTGCGGAACAGGTCGTCGCGGCCGTGCTCGGGGGCGAAGGGGCACGGTTGTCCGATGAAGAGCTCGACCGCATCGCGGAGCTGGTCGACAAGGCGAAGAAGGAAGGTAGCCGATGAAGATGACCGTGATTCTGTTCGTCGCGCTTGCGATGTCGTTCGCGCTTCGCCGCCGGTCGGCGGCGCTGCGGCATTGGGTACTCGCGGCAGGACTTGCGTGTGCCGCAGCCTTGCCGGTGCTCACCTCTGTTGTTCCCGCGTGGCCGCTGCCGTTTGCGGCGCCGACGGCATTTGTCCGCTACGAAAACCCTTTCAGCGACACGGGGCTTCCCGGTCGCCGAGAGCAGGTTTCTGGCGCAAGTAGTACTGGTCGCTCACCGATGTCGACGGCGCCAACTCCGTCAGGAGGACCGGATTGGTCGACAGTTGCGCGATCGGCCTGGCTTGCAGGAGCCGGCATCGGGCTTTCCATTCTCCTGATCGGTTTCCTGCGTCTTGCATGGCTCGCGACACACGCGCGTCCAATCACGCACGGCCGATGGTTCGACATCGCCGGCGAATTCTCGCGCAGTTACGGGTTGCGCCGCCCTGTCACGCTTCTGCAGAGCAGCCATCCGTCGTTGCTCGTCACGTGGGGCCTGGCGCGGCCCAAGGTTATGTTGCCCGCGGCCGCTGATGCCTGGACGGACGCGCGCGTCCGGGTCGTGCTCTCGCACGAGCTGGCGCATATTTATCGCGGCGACTGGATGGTGCAGTTCGGCGCCGAGCTGCTGCGCGCGATCTATTGGTTCAATCCGTTCCTCTGGATCGCATGCCGGCGGCTGCGGCTCGAAAGCGAGCACGCGTGCGACGACGAGGTGATGAGCCGCGGTGTGCACGGCACCGATTACGCCACGCACCTCATCGAGCTCGCCCGCGCGCTCAATGCGCGGCAACATCTGTGGTTTCCTGCGCCAGCGATGGCGCGCCCCTCGAGTCTCGAAAGGAGAGTTCGCGCCATGTTGAACGTGCATAGCAATCGCGATCGTATTTCTCACGGCACCCGCGCAGTGATTTTCGCCATGCTACTTGGCGCGACGGCCGCCGTGGCCGCCGCGCAGAGCGGTTTTGCCTCTCTCACCGGCCGGGTCGCAGACGAGCAGGGGAAAGGGGTTCCGTCGGTTGCCGTTGTGCTGGTCAACGAGGCGCGGCAAGCGAAATATGAAGTGAAGTCAAACGCGGCCGGTCAGTTCGAGTTCGTGGGACTGCCGGCGGGGGACTACGGCCTCGAGGCGACCGGCATGGGGTTCCAGGGACTCAAGGATGTTGTGACAGTGTCGGGACAGAATCTGCAGCGCAACTACACGCTGAAGCTTGGCACGCTCCAGGAGACGATCATCGTGACGGACGATGGCCGTGAACATCGTCCGCCAACCATAAGAGAACGGGCGGCGCCGCCGCCGCGTGGAGAGTGCGCTGCGTCGGGCGCCGGAGGGCAAATCAAACCACCCAAGAAGTTACGTGATATGGCCCCGCAGTATCCGGCGAGCCTTCGCGGCACGGGCACGAGCGGTACGGTGCAATTGAAGGGGCGCATTGCGCTCGACGGTTACCTGACCGACATCAGCGTGGAAGGCGAGTCGCACCCTGAAATGGCCAGCGCGGCGGTCGCGGCGGTACGTGAATGGCTGTACACAGAGACGCTGCTCAACTGCCAGCCGGTCGATGTCGTCATGAATATCAGCGTCACGTTCAAGGGCATTGGCGCGGCAGCCCCGCAGACGCCGCGCTAGCGCTAACACATCTGTCCGGCGTGTGCGATGTTGGGACATCGCACACGCCGCGATCGGCGCAAATCCGCGCCTCTTCCCTGCAAAACTGAGAAGTCACAGGCACGTGTCGCGCGAATCCCGTGGCAGTCCGATTGCACGATTCGCGGGTGATGGCCGGCTATACCTCTGCGCACTCCGAGCGAAATTCCGAGTATCGCGTCGAGAAATCCCGCGTCGAGGCCACGCTGACGCTGTCGAACGGCACGTCCGTGCACGGGTATTTTTTCATCGCCGGCAACAGCCGGACGCATGCCGGCCCCGAAGGCGTCAGCGACGTATTGAACGAGACCGGTTTTTTTCCGTTCGACGCGCAGCGCGCCGACGGATCGCGCACCGTGCTTTGCAACCGCGACCACATCGTCTTCGTGGCGCTCGCCGACACAGCCGAGCCTCGCCGCGATTCAGGCTACGACGTCGCAACTGAGTGGGCCGTGGCGATGCTGATGTCCAACGGGACCCGGCTTCACGGCGCGGTCCGCGTGTTTCGTCCGCACGGGCGCGACCGCCTGAGCGATTTCATGCGCGCCAGTGAAACGTTCCGCTATCTCGAGTCCGATCGCGCGACCTACCTGATCAACATTCATCACCTGGTGGAACTGACAGAGGAGACCCCCGTACCATGAGTCTGACGTCGACAGTGGAGCCTGGCGCGAGCCCGGCCCCGCCCACCGTGGGCGCGCCCATCGATCGGCTGTTTATTGCGATGACGCAGCTCGGCGCGTCGGATTTGCATTTGTGCGTGGGATCGCCGGCGCTGGTGCGCAAAGACGGGCGCATTTGTCCGCTCGATCCGAACATGCCCGCGCTGACCGACGAGTACCTGCGCAAGCTCATTGAACCGATCATGCCCGCGGCCAACCTCGAGGAGTTTGCGGCGGCCCACGACACCGACTTCGCCTACGAAGTTCCTAACCTGGCCAGGTTCCGCGCCAACGTGTTCTCCGATCGCAAGGGGCGCGGCGCCGTCTTCCGCGTCATCCCCACGAACATCCTGACGGCCGAAAAGCTCGGCTTGTCGCCTCACATTCTTAACCTGTGCAAGCTGAACAAGGGGCTGGTGCTCGTGACCGGTCCGACGGGATCGGGCAAGTCGACGACGCTGTGCGCGATGATCGACTACATCAACCGCACGCGCGACGAGCACATCATCACGATTGAGGATCCGATCGAATTCGTCCACCAGAACAACAAGTGCCTCATCAATCAGCGCGAGGTGAAGACCCACACCAACTCGTTCAAGGCCGCGCTCCGCGCCGCGCTGCGCGAAGATCCGGACATCCTGCTCGTCGGCGAGCTGCGCGATCTCGAGACTGTCGCGATTGCCATCGAGACCGCGGAAACGGGGCACCTGGTCTTCGGCACCCTGCACACGACGACGGCGGCGTCGACGGTGGATCGCATCATCGATCAGTTCCCGTCCGATCGGCAGTCGCAGATTCGCATCATGTTGTCGGAATCGCTGCGCGGGGTCATCGCACAGACGCTGTGCCGGAAGATCGGCGGCGGCCGCGTGGCGGCGCTCGAGGTGCTCATCGCGAACGGCGCCGTGAGCAACCTGATTCGCGAAGGGAAAACCTTCCAGATCCCCTCGCTCATGCAGGTGAACAAGGCGATCGGCATGGTGAGCCTGAACGACGCGCTGCTCGAGCTCGTCTCGAAAAAGCTCGTGGCCCCCGATGAGGCGTATGCGAAGTCGGTCGATAAGGGCGGGTTCGAGTCGCAGCTCAAGCGGCTGGGGATCGATCCGAAAGCACTCGCTCCGCCGTCGTAGTGCTGACCTTCAGGTCAGCCGAACCTTCAGGAACGCGCGACGGCGGTCTCTTCGTACCGCTCGCTCAGGCGAAACTCGGGGTGCGCGCTGAGATACGCATCGACGCGGTCCTTCCGCTTGAACGCGTCGGCCATAAACGCAAACGCCTCTGCGATGCGCTCGTCCGGCTGCGCGCAGCTGAGGCGCAGGAACCCCCGGCCCGCGTCGCCGAAGCACTCGCCCCCAAGACACGCCACGCCTCGCACGTCGTCTGCGCCTTCGAGGAGATACAGCGCGAGGCCGTGCGACGTGATGCCGAGGCGGTTGCAGATCGCCGCCACTGACGGGAACACGTAGAAGGTGCCGGCCGGCATCGCGCAGGACACGCCGTCGATCTTGCTCATCCCCGCCACGAGCAGCTCGACCTTTTTCTGGAACTCTTTCATCTTTGCGTCGCGATATCCGAGTTCCTCGCGCATGGCCACGGCGCCTGCCATCTGCGTGAACGGCGGCACGCACGACAACGCGCTGTTGGTGAGCTTGCCGAAGACGTCGATGATCTCGGGGCTGCTGACCGCAAATCCCAGGCGCCACCCGCTCATGCTGAACGACTTGCTGAACGTGTAGGCGGCGACCGTCTGCTCGATCATGCCCGGCACTTCGAGAAGGGAGTGATGACGGCCGCGCCAGACCATCCGGTCGTACGGCTCGTCGCTGAAGACCGCGACGTCTTTTCCGCGCACGAGCTCGGCGATGCCTTTCAAATCCTCGATCGTCGCCACGCCGCCCGTCGGGTTGTGCGGGCTGTTCAGGAATATGGCGCGAGGCGATTTGTCGCCGGCGAGGAAGCGGCGCACGTCGTCCAGGCTCGGCCGGAAGTCGTTCGAGGCCTTCAGCTCCGAGAGGACCACTCGCGCATTGCGCCGGAAGACGTTGGGCGGATAGGTGGGGAAGTGCGGGCTGAAAATCAGAACGCCGTCGCCGGGGTTCAGAAACGCTTCGCAGAAAAGCTGCTCGAAATTCTTCGCGCCCGGCCCTGCGACCACATGGTCGCCGGTCACCGACAACCCGTACTCGCGATTCACATACTCCGCGGCCGCCTTCCGGAATTCCATGATGCCGAGCGACGGGCCGTACCGGCTGTGGCCGTCGCGAATCGCCTGCACACCGGCCTCGATGGCTTTCGGCGGCGTCGAGAACGGGCTGTCGCCGATTTCGAGCTCGATGACGTCTTTCCCGGCCGCCATGAGGCGTTTGGCGATCGCGAGCACGCTGAACGCGCTTTCGACGCCGACCGAGGAGGCAAACTGGCTGAATGCAGGCATAAGGAACGGACATCATATCGCGGGAATAGAACGAAAATCGAAAAACGACGAACGAAAAAGGAAAGTCAACGGTCGCATAATTGCCTGTCGCTCTGATCTTCTGATCTCCTGATCTCCTGTTCAAAAAAACAGGCTTTGCGTCTTGGCGTCTCTGCGTCGTAGGCTCTTCCCCGCATGCATCCACGCGCCGAGCAGTTGATTCGCGATCTGGGATTGCGGCCGCATCCCGAAGGCGGGCGCTTTGCCGAGGTGCATCGATCGGCCGCGTCGACGTCGATCTACTTTCTGCTCGTGGCGGGAGAGCTGAGCCGCTGGCACCGGGTGCGATCTGAGGAGATCTGGCACTTCTATGAGGGGTCGCCGCTCGATCTGCTCCAGCTGACCCCGGCGGGAACCGACCTCGAGTGCATCGTGTTGGGTCCGGTCAGCGACAGGGAGCGGCCGGTCCACTGCGTGCCCCCTGACTACTGGCAGGCGGCGCGATCGCGCGGTGCCTACACGCTCGTCGGATGCACCGTCGCACCGGCATTTGAATTTGCCGATTTCTCGCTGCTCAAAAACTCACCGGCCCTGGCTGCGTCCATCAAACGGAATCACCCCGCCGTTGCGCAGTTCGTGTAGCCTATGAACATGAAACACACACTTTTCGCTCTCATCGCGGTTCTCGGTATCGCCGCGCCGGCGTCGGCCCAGGTGACCAAGGAAACACGCGACGGTATCAAGAACTTCTCGCGACTCGAGACCACCGTCGCGTGCGCCGGAGCGATCACGTCGGACGCGATGCCCGAGATCAAGAAGATGGGATTTGCGTCGGTGATCAACCTGCGCGAGGCGCAGGAGCCCGGCGCCGACATCGACAAGCACCGCGCGGCGGCCGAGGCCGCCGGGCTGCGGTACTACCACCTGCCGTTCAACGGCGCGAAGCCTGATCCCAAAGTGGCTGATCAGTTCGTGAAGGTCATTTCGTCGTCCGAGGCGTCGCCGGCCTTCATCCATTGCGCCAGCGCGAACCGCGCGTCCGCGATGTGGCTGATCAAACGTATCGTCGTCGATCGCTGGGACGTCGAGCGCGCGTCCGCGGAAGCCGAGGCCCTCGGACTGACAAACGCGACGCTGAAGCAGTGGGCGATCGAGTACGCTCGCCCGGATCGGTAACTTCAACGCGGCGCACGGCGTACCTCAACACGGAGGCATGGAGACACTGAGACTCACGGAGAATTCTGTTCAAAAGAATTTCCGTGTTCCTTCGTGTCTCTGCGCCTCCGTGTTGAGACACCTCTAATCCCTAATCGCTAATCCCTCTGGATAGTCACCGTCTGGATCGCGATCGGCTTCAACGGGCGATCGCCGGGCTTGCTGGTGGGCGTGCGCCCGATCTTCTCCACGACGTCCATCCCCTCGACCACTTCGCCGAAGATGCTGTGCTTGTTGTCGAGCCACGGCGTCGCCGCGAGCGTGATGAAGAACTGGCTGCCGTTCGTGTGCGGCCCCGCGTTGGCCATCGACAGCAGACCGGGTTTGGCGTGGCGCAGCTTCGGGCTGAACTCGTCTGCGAATTTGTAGCCCGGTCCGCCCGTTCCCGTGCCAAGCGGATCGCCCCCCTGGATCATGAAGCCTTCGATGACGCGGTGAAAAACCAATCCGTCGTAGAAGGGACGCTTGGCCTTCTGGCCGGTCTTTGGATCGGTGAATTCCTTCGTGCCTTCCGCGAGCCCCGCGAAATTCGCGACGGTGTTCGGCACGTCGGTGTCGAACAAACGAACCTTGAAATTGCCTTCAGTCGTCGTAAAGAGTGCATGCATCCTCACATCATAGCCATAATGGAAACAGGGACGCCATGATTCCATTTTCGATCCTCGATCTTTCGCCGATCGTCGAGGGGGGCGACGCCGCGCAGGCGCTGCGCAACACGATCGACCTCGCGCAGCATGCGGAACGATGGGGCTACCATCGCTACTGGCTCGCAGAGCACCATAACATTCCGTCGGTGGCGAGCGCCGCGACCTCCGTGGTGATTTGCGCCGTCGCCGGCCAGACGTCGACGATTCGCGTTGGCGCGGGCGGCATCATGCTGCCCAACCATTCGCCGCTCGTGATCGCGGAACAGTTCGGCACGCTCGAGTCGCTGTTTCCAGGGCGCATCGACCTCGCGCTCGGGCGCGCTCCCGGATCCGATCAGCTCACCGCCCGCGCGCTCCGGCGGACGCCTGGCGACGCCGACACCTTTCCGCAGGACGTGCTCGAGCTCATCACCTACTTCCAGGAGCGGTCCGGCCAGCACGTACGCGCGATCCCGGGCACCGGCTTGAAGGTTCCCGTCTGGATTCTGGGATCGAGCCTGTACGGCGCGCAGTTGGCGGCCGAGCTGGGACTGCCATACGCGTTCGCGTCGCATTTCGCTCCGGCGCTGACGATGGATGCGATTGCCGTGTACCGGAACCGATTCCGCCCGTCGCAGTATCTCGCGCGGCCGCACCTCATGCTCGGCGTCAACGTGGTGATCGGCGAGTCCGACGACGAAGCGAAGCGGCTGTTCACGTCTCATCAGCAGGCGTTCGTGAATCTCAGACGCGGCGCGCCCGGTCCACTCCCGCCCCCCGATCCCGGCTTTCTCGAACGGATCCCGGCGCAGGAGAGATGGGAAATCGATCAGACGTTGTCGGTGTCGGTCGTCGGATCGCCGGGACACGCGCAGGCGGCATTGGGAGAGTTCATCGGCCGTACGCAGGCCGATGAGCTGATCCTCGTGGCCCAGGTCTACGATCACGCGGCACGCCTTCGCTCCTACGAGCTGGCTGCCACTCTGCGGGACCAGATGGAAATGCGCATGAGCTGAGCGTCGCGCCTTCTTCACGAGAACGTCGTCCAGGCGTAAGCTTGCACGTCCATAATTGCTGCGCCCTGGAGGACCAATGCTGGATCGACGTGCGTTTCTGCTGAGCGGGCTGGCCGCCTATAGCCTTTCTGCGCGCGAGCTGTTCGCCGCGGGTCCGGCGCTTCAGAATCCCAAGTTTCCGACCTCGCCGTTCACGTTGGGGGTGTGCTCCGGCGACCCGGCACCCGACGGTGTCGTCCTCTGGACGCGGCTTGCCCTCGATCCGTTGCATGGCGGCGGCATGCTTCGCCAGCCGATCGCCGTGCAGTGGCAGGTCGCGACCGACGACCGGATGTCGCGCGTCGTGCGTTCTGGAACAGCGACGGCATCGCCCGACTGGGCGCACTCGGTACACGTTGAAGTCACAGGGCTCGAGCCGCATCGCTGGTACTGGTACCAGTTCCGCGCCGGCAGCGAGATGAGCCCCATCGGCCGGACGCGCACATTTCCGCGCGCGCAGTCAGACGTCGATCGGCTGCGGTTCGCCATCGCGTCGTGCCAGCATTTCGAGGTCGGCCTGTACACGGCGTACCAGCACATGGCCGAGGAAGATCTCGATCTGGTCGTGCACCTCGGCGACTACATCTACGAAAACGCGGGCCGCGACAATCAGGTGCGCACGCACGTCGGCGGCGAGTTGCTGACGGTGGACGACTACCGCAATCGCTACGCTCAGTACCGCAGCGATCCGGCGCTGCGCGCCACGCACGCCTCCTTTCCCTTTCTGGTCGTGTGGGACGATCACGAGGTCGACAACAACTACGCCGGCCTGAACGACGAGAACGGCACGCCAGTGGAGCAGTTCGCCCTACGCCGCGCCGCGGGCTATAAGGCCTATTACGAGCACATGCCGCTGCGGCTCTCGTCCTTGCCGAAAGGCGCGCTGCTGCAGCTCTACCGTCCCTTCACATACGGGACACTTGCCAGTATTTTGATGCTCGATACCCGCCAGTACCGCACCGACCAGCCGTGCGGTGACAACGTTCAGCTTCCATGTGCGGGTGTGACGGATCCACGCGCGACGCTCATCGGTGCGGCGCAGGAGAAGTGGCTGATGGAGCGCCTCGATCGCTCGCGCGCCGGCTGGAACCTCCTGGCGCAGCAGATCCCCATCGCGAAGCTCGACCGCTTTGCCGGACCAGAGCGCCGCTACTCGATGGACAAGTGGGATGGCTACGAGCAGAGCCGCAGCCGCCTGCTGCGCTTCCTCGGCGAAAGAAAACCCGCGAATGCAGTGTCGCTGGCGGGAGACGTCCACAACAACTGGGTCAACGACCTGCGCCTGAACGTGGACGATCCTCGCACGCCGGTTGTCGCCAGCGAGTTCGTCGGCACGTCGATTACGTCGGCCGGAGACGGATCCGACATGTCGCCGCTCATGAAGGCCATGGTCTCGGAGAACGAGTGCGTGCGCTTCGCCAACGATCAACGCGGCTACGTCCGGTTCGACCTGAAGCCAAAGGAGCTGCGAGCCGACTTTCGGGTGGTGGAGTACGTGAGCAGGCCCGGCGCCGCGATCAAGACACGCGCGTCATTTGTCGTCGAGGACGGGAAACCCGGGGCCCAGCAGGCTTGAGACGATCCGGTTCCACTCTTCGTCCAGCGCATCGTGCGCCGGTGGTTTTCCGGCCCGCCTGTACCAATACCCCGCATTCGCGAGCTCGCCTTCCTTTCTATGAAGGTAGGCATGGATCCACGAACCAGTGCTGTCTTCGATCTCCTGCGCAATCGCATGCGCGCCGCTCCAATTGCCCTTCGCGTCTTCCCACATCGCCCGGAGAGTGGCTGGGAGCTCTCGTGGCGGCGCCGTCTGTGTGAGCGTTGCGCGGAACTCTTCAAGCGTCATTTCGCCTCTGCAGTTGACCATTTTTACATGGTGTGTAGGGCTCGATGTGGACGCCCAACGGGACGTTTAGTCTCATTTCTAACAGACTGACGCAAACGCCATCACTTAAACGCAGCAAATCGATACAAAACACGCGGTACCGCGCTTGCTTCCCTATCAGGCCAGGAGAAATGGGATGCGAGCTATGAAACGGTTGATGCTTCTGTCGATGATGATTCTGACGCCGGCGATCGCGTCGGCGCAGGCTGAAAACGATTCGAATGTGGTCTGGGACGTGACCAAGGCCGTGCTGTTCGATCCGACCACGTATGCGCCGGCTACGCTGTCGTATACGTCCATGAAGATGGATTGGGACAGCTCGCAGACGCTCTTTAGAAACGGCTGGGTCGAGCAGAACCAGCGGTTCACGATTAGCGGCCGCCCGAACGGGTTGCCGGTCAGCTACGCCGAGGGCAATAGACGGATCCGTCAGATGGCCCTGATGCACCTGCAGGAGTCGCTCGTGAACAACACGGCAGCAAACATCTTCGAGCGCGTGCTGGCCAACAAGTATCCCCAGCACCGCACACTGTTCAAGGTGTTGAGCTGGGCTGAGCGTATCGCGTTCGCCTCGTATGTGTCCTATGTGGCCTCGTCTGAGCACTTCAGGCAAAACGATCGCAATCGGCAGCTCGCCATTCAGTTCGGGTACCGGTAGGAGACGACGCAAGAAAAACAGGAGGGTAGGAGATCAGGAGTGGGAAGAATTTCTCCTGGTCTTCTAACCTCCTGTTTTATCGTTTTTCCCACGCACCCGCGCGATTAGCCGGTGCGCCTCAGCCACTCTGAATATCAGCGCAAATACAAAGTACGCAGCCCCGAATGGAAACAGAATGAGCACCGCTCGCACGATGGGGTGCACAGCCGGCAGCGTCCACTTGATGCCCCATCCGACCGCGGCCGCTGCGAATGCCGCGCTCCACAGACGGAAGCCGAGAGAAAACGGGAGTCCCGTTTCGCCGATACGCTGATTGAGCGAGCGGCGGAGCAGCATCAACTCGACCCATCCCCCCAGGCTCGCCGAGGACGTCAGCCCGACTGTCCCCCACATCGGGTCGATGCCGAGCATCGGCGGAAGGACGATGGCGGCGAGGTACCCGAGTACCGTGGCAATGCCCACATGCACGAACGCATATCGCAACGGCGTGCGCGTATCTCGCAGCGCGTAGTACGTCGAGGAATACAGACGGGCAAGCGTCGTCGCGAGAAGACCGATGGCCGATCCCGCGAGGACCCCCCATACGAACACGGCATCTCCGTATGTGAACCGGCCCGTCTGGAAGAGTGCGGCCGCGACGATGTCGCCGAGCGTGAGAAAGACGACTGCTGACGGCACGACCAGAAACGCAATCTGACGCAGACCTGTGTTCAGACGGTCGCGCAGCACGTGCATCGCGTCGAGGCCGACGGCGCCGGCCATTTCGGGCAGCGCTGCCGCCGACACGGACATCCCGAACAGACTGACCGGCAGCGTATAGAGCACTTGCGCGTTTGCGAGACCGGTAACGGCGCCGGTCGGCAGCAGGCTGGCCAGCACCGCGTCGATGTACGCGCTGATCTGGACGACGCCGCGGCTGACGAACACCGGGACGAAGTTACGCACCGTTGTCCGTACGTGTTCCGTCAGCTCCAGGCGAAGGCGGAGATGCGGCACCAGCTTCATGACAGCAGGCATTTGCACGAGCATCTGCAGCGCGCTTCCCGCCAGCGCGCCGAACGCAAGAAACACCGCCAGCTGGGGCAAAGGCGCGACGTTCCCCCACCATAGAAGCGTCGCGATCATCGACACGTTCCAAATCACGGGTGCGATGTAGGAGAGGAGGAATTGGCGATGGCTGTTGAGAATGCCGAGGCACCAGGCCGAGAGCACGAGGAGGCCCGCTCCCGGGAAGAGCACCCGGACAATCGCGATCGTCAACTCACGCTTGTCGCCTTCGAATCCGGGAGCGATGACGGCGACGAGCAGCGGGGTGGTGAAGACGCCGGCGACGACGAGAATCGCCGTGACGAGCGACAGCAGCGCCGCGACGGCTCCAGCGACGCGCTCGGCCTCTGCGCGTTCACCGCGAGCGACAAGCGACGCGTACACGGGAATGAAGGACGCCGACAGCGCGCCTTCACCGAACAGATTCTGCAGAAAATTCGGTATCCGGAAGGCCGCCATGAAGGCGTCCGCCGCATCGGACAAGCCGAAGTAGCGAGCGAAGAACCGCTGGCGAATGAGACCGGTGAGGCGGCTGCAGAGAATGCCGAGGGCTACGAGGGCGGAAGAGCGGTTCACGGCCTCTATGCTTCACCGCAAAGACGCGAAGACGCAAAGAATCTTTTCAAGAAGAGTTCTCTGCGCCTCCGCGTCTCTGCGGGGAGACCTAGAAGCGGAACCCGATCGCGACGTCGAACATGCGGCCGCCGTCGATACCCGCGCGCGGCGTCGGGTAGTGCGTGTTCGACGTGCCCTGGCCGAACTTCGGACCTTCCACGTAGCCGGTCGGCAGCCCGAATTCGTCGCGCGGGCTGGCCGGATCGGCGGTGATGGTCGTGTCCCAGGCGATCAGCTTCTGGTTGTTGAACAGATTGAACGACTCGAACTTGATCCACGGCTGCGCCGAGCGCCACACAGGAACGCCGTAGGTCACCGCCAGGTCGACCAGCGCGAATCCCTTGAACGACTGCGAGCCGCGCTCGCCGAAATACACCTGCTGGGTCGGGCTGCCCGCGTAACCGGGATTGCGCCCGGCCTGAATCGCGCTCAACGGCTGCCCGTTCAGCACGAGGCTGTACGTCTTTGCGGAGTTGTAGCGATAGATCGGCGCGAACGTGAACGCGCCGTACCGCCCGAGATCGGTCCGGTAATCGGCCCAGAGACGAACCTTGCTGTGCTGAAAGTCGTCGAGATGGCCTTCCGGGGCGCTGCGCGTGAGCGATAGCATTTCCGGGTAGTCTCCAAACACCGAGCCAGTCGGGTTCGGCGTCTCTCCTTCGAAGTTGCCGTCGTTTTTCAGCTGCAGCGTCCAGTGACCGTTGATGGACAGGCCGTTCGTCACGCGGTGCTGCGCCATGAACTGCAGCGCCTGGTATTCGCGCCGCATCTCGTCGCTGTTGTCGTACACGATGTTGTCGAGCTGTCCCAGCGTCGCCCCGTTGACGACAATCGGCGTCTTTCCGTTCTCGAGAAGAATGAACTCTTCGATGAACTTCGACGTTTTGCGCTGCACGTAGACAGCCTTCGCGTAGCTTCGTGCGCCGAACGTCCGCGCCACGCCCAGCGTGTATTCGGTCGTCAATGGCGACGACAGGTCGTCAGCGAACTGCACGTTCAACGCCGGGAATGTGCCGGCGACGACCCCGGAGTAGTTGTTGAGATCGAACCCGGGCGCGAACGAACGGCCCTGGCCTGTGGGACCCACATACGACAGCGTGTAGCGATCCGAGTTGCCGACGTTCGTATTGCGCGAGAACTGCGTCGCGTTGTACTTGCCCGAGTACTGCGCGAACGACGCCTGAACCACCGTCTGGCCGTCTCCGTTCATGTCGTACGCGGCCCCGAGGCGCGGCACGACGCGCGCGAGCCCCGGCGATTTCTGGCCTGTCGTCGCCTCGCTGCCTGCGTGCTCGAACCGCATGCCGAGATTCAATGTGAGCTTCGGTGACATGACCCAGCGATCCTGCACGTACGCCGAGGTCGTCGTCTGGTCGAACTCCGCGCCGCGATGCGGAATCCACTTCTGCACGCGGGTCACGCCGGGCACGAACATCGCGATCGGGTGGCCGTCCGCGTCCTGTACGGGGACCCCGCCCGCCATCACGACGTCGGCGAGGAACACGTAACCGGTCGAGCTCTGGGCGTTTGCCCCTACGCGGGTGTCGACGAAGCTTTCGAAGCCGCCTTTCAGCTCGTGGCTGCCGAAGCTGCGCGTCGACCCGAAATACGTGAGGCTCGCCGTCAACTGCTGGTTGTTGCGCTGTTCGGGATCGCTCGCGTCGAAGTACGGCGCGTTGTATTGATACTGCGTCCCGGTGCGCGTCAGGAACGGCGAATTGATGATGTCAGTCGATGTGCCACCGACCCCCTCGGTCCTCCAGTTTTTCTGCGAGTACTGAGCGGACAGTAGCGTGCGCTGGTTCAGCGCGGCGTTGTAGTTGACGACGCCAAGGCGATTCGGCACCGATGGCGAGATCAGCGCGGCCTTGTCGATGCTGAACGAGAGCACCGGTTCGTTCGCGCGGTGCACGCGGTTGTCGATGAAGCTGCCCTGCAAGGTGTGGCCCTGGTGCAGACGGCCCGTCAGCTTGCCCTCGTACCGCTTGCTGTCGTTGCTCTTCGTGTAAGGCACAGCCGTCGCGGGCATCGTGCCGAAGGTCGACGAGTCCTCGAATCGGCCGGCCGCGAAAAACCAGACGCGATCTTTGGCGAGGGGGCCGCCCGCGGTGAACTCGCCGAAGTGCGAGAGCTTGTTGTTGAGGTACGGATTCGCCGGCGTCGGCGAGCCGCGCTCGATGTTGTTCGCGCGCTCGAATGGCGTCTCGCTGCTCCACGACGGCCGGGTGAGCGTCGCCCTGTAGCTGCCGCCAAACGCGTTGCTTCCACTCTTCGTGATGACGTTGACCACTCCGCCCGAGAACCGGCCGTACTCGGCCGTGATGCCGGAGGTGAGCACCTGCACTTCGCCGATCGCGTCCTCGATGTAGAGGTCGTTCATCGATCCGAGCAGGTTGTCGTTGACGTCCACGCCGTCGACGAGAAATACGTTGTCGTAGGCGAAGCCGCCCGAGATTGTCAGCTGGTTTGGATTCGGCGTGTTGGTCGTGAGGCCCGGCATCATCTCGGCGATGAGATACGGCGTGCGCCCCATCGGCAACGCGTTCACTTCGTCCGCGGTGATGTTGGCGCTCGTCTGCGTCGAGTTCACAGCCGGCGGCGTGACCCCTTCGACCAGCACTGTTTCCGCGACCTGTGCCACCGACAGCGTCGCGTCAACCGACGCCGTGGCGCCGAGCGGCAGCGGCGCGGTCAGCTCGGCAGGTGTGAGCCCCTCTTTCGCGAACCGCAGCGTATAGGTTCCTGGCGGAAGGCTCGGCACGAGATACATGCCGTTCACGTCCGTAATCCCTGTGCGCTCGCCCTGGAGCGCCGGCGAGGTGACGACAACAGCGGCATCCGCGATGGCAATGCCGTCGATTGATTTCACCGTGCCTGTCAGGGTTCCGGTTTGGACGCCTTGCGCGGCCCCAACCGCGGGAATCAAGGCGACGACGACCAACATGCTCAGAATCGTAGCTTTCATGTATGCAACCCTCGATGGAATGTATTTCGGCGCCGGAGCGCAAATCCCGTGCATTTCAGCAGGATAAGTGCCACGCTGCCGGATCGAACGCATCTCGTTGACCGGTATGGGACTGTCTGATTGATAGGATGACAATTTGTCACCTGCTCCGTGTCCCGAAACAGCACAAGCCCGACATTTCTGGACACCGTGCGCTGTTTCGCGTGCGACTGTCCGGGCAGGCCTAGATGACTTATCGGCTGGAAGGGTGCGGGGTCTTACCTGTAATTGCCGAACTGGAGGGCGATGCCGAAGTCGTGTCCGCGGAGCACCCGGATGACGTCCTGCAGCTCGTCTTTGGAGGCCGAGGAGATGCGGAGCTGATCGCCCTGAATGCTGGCCTGCACTTTCTTCATCTTCTGATCCTTGAGGAACTTGATGATGTCGCGCGCGGCGTCGCCGGGAATCCCTTGTTGAAGCGTGATCACGCGGCGCACGCTCGATCCGCTGGCGGTCTCGATATCGCCGAGTTTCAGGTTCTTGATCGGCACGTTCCGGCGCACCATCCTCGTCTGAAGGACGTCCCAGAGGGCGATGATTTTCATCTGGTCTTCGGCGGCGAGGGTGAGGGTGCTTTCGGCCTTGTTGAAGTCGATGGAGGCCGTTGAGCCCTTGAAGTCGTAGCGCTGGGCGATCTCTTTTCGGGCCTGATTGACGGCGTTGTCCACCTCCTGAAGGTCGACGGTGGAGGTGACATCAAAAGAAGAAACGGCCGCCATCGGATTATCGTACTATAATCAAAGCACCCTCCGGGGTCGGCCCGATCGCGGTATCGCCGCAATTAGCAGCCGAGCTGGAAGGGTGTCCCCCAATTACTGGTAGCGTAACACCACCCTTCGACAGGCTCCGGGTTATCCGGGCAGGTCCAGGGACAACAAGCAGGTGCAAATGGCAGACGCAGGTGAAGGACTCATCGACGCACAGAATCGAATCCAGGAGCGGATGGATGAACGCGAGGAAGAACGCGCACGGCGCGCGATGCCGCAGGGCGATCGCGACCCTGAACAGTTGAGGCGCACCGAATCGCTCCGCCTGGCCTACACCGAGCTGAGCCGTCAGCTCGAAGTCACGTCACATACTGCACGGCGCCAGCAGCTGTCGAGCGCGCTCGCCGAACTCGAGCGTCAACTCAAGGCGCTCGGCGCGCGTCCGCATTAGACGGTTCAGCCGCCCGCGTTCCGGCACTCCGCATCCGCAGCGTCGCCGCGCGCCGGTGCAGTCGGACTCCGCCAGATTTGTCGTCGAATGTCGCGGTTCGAATGTCGGCGATCGTGTTGTGCGAACGGGCCGAATTCGATAGCATTGGCTGAACGCTTGCGAAAACCTTCACAAGCGTCCAAACCGCCGCGAGCGGCGTGGGGCATTGGGCTCCGTGCGAGCGGCGGGAGCGGGGCGAGGGGCCCCCGCGGCCGATGATAGACAACTGGCTCCTGATCTTTTTGTTGATGGTCTTGGCCGTCGGGTTTGGCGGCGTTTCGGTTCTGCTCGGCAGGCTTCTCGGTCCCCGGAATCCCACGCCAGAAAAATCGGCACCCTACGAGTGCGGCATGCCCGCGGTCGGAGACGCGCGCGAGCGGCAGTCGATAAGGTTTTACCTGATCGCGATGATCTTTCTGCTGTTCGACATCGAGGTCGCCTTCCTCTATCCGTGGGCGCTGGCGCTGCGGGCCCTGGGGTGGGCCGGCTACATCCAGGTCGTGCTGTTCACGCTGGTCCTCGTAGCGGGATACATCTTTGTGTGGAAGAAAGGTGCGTTGGATTGGAGTCAAACCTAATTCGTCCATCGTCGATCGTCCATGGTCCATCGTCCGTCCATGGCCCATCGTCGAGCGCCGATCGCCGATCGCCGATCGCCGATCACTACGACCCTGACCTGCCGGTCCTGACGACCTCGGTCGACAAGCTCGTGCAATGGGCGCGGCGGTCGTCGATCTGGCCGGTGACGTTCGGTCTTGCCTGCTGCGCAATCGAGATGATGGCGATGAGCTGCGCGCGCTACGACATCGCGCGGTTCGGCGCGGAAGTGTTTCGCGGCTCCCCGCGCCAGTCCGACTTGATGATCGTGGCTGGACGGCTGTCGCGCAAGATGGCGCCCGCGCTGCGGCGCGTCTACGACCAGATGCCCGAACCGAAATGGGTCATCTCGATGGGCGCGTGTGCGTCAATCGGCGGCGTGTTCGACAATTACGCGCTGGTGCAGGGCGTCGATCAGATCGTGCCGGTCGACGTGTACGTGCCCGGCTGCCCACCCCGGCCCGAGTCGCTCATCTACGGCATCGTCCAGCTGCAGAAGAAGATCGCGAGCCAGCGCGCATGATCGAGGCGCTGCGCTCTCTGTTCCCGGCAATCGCGCTGGAGTCGGTCGAGTCGATCGATCAGCCGACCATTCGGGTGCCGGCGGCGAGCCTCGTCGAGATTTGCCGGGCGCTGCACGATCGCCCCGAGCTCGGATTCCTGCTCCTCGCCGACATCACCGCGGTCGACTGGTGGCCACGTGAGCCCAGGTACGACGTCGTGTATCACTTGTCCTCGCCGACGCAGCGTCTCCGCCTCAAAGTGTCGATCGACGGAAACGCATCCCGCCTTCCAACACTGCAGAGCGTGTGGCCTGCCGCAGGCTGGCTCGAGCGCGAGACCTGGGACATGTTCGGCATCGTCTTCGATGGGCACGGCGACTTGCGCCGCTTGCTGATGCCGGACGAGTGGGAGGGACACCCGCTTCGCAAGGATTTCCCGGTGCAGATTCGGCTGCGCCCCAGGTCCGAAGAGCCGCTGCAGGTCACCGAAGAGGAATTCCGGGCGAACCTGGCGCGCGACAAAGCCGCTCGCGCGGACGCGCCGGGGAAGATCGGACTCTGATGGCGCACGACCGCGCAAAGGCGGTGACCGAGATACTGCGCGAAGCGGCGCGGCTGCACGAGCGTGTGGCAGGAGAGTCGGTTGAGTCAGTCGTGGCGGTAGCCGATGCGTTGTGGAGCGCATTTGGCAATGGGGCGAAGGTGCTCATATTCGGCAACGGCGGAAGCGCCGCCGACGCGCAGCATTTTGCGTGCGAGCTCGTCGGACGCTTCCTGCGCGACCGGCGCGCGCTCGCCGCGATCGCGCTCACGGCGGACACGGCGGCCATTACGGCCATCGCCAACGACTACGGGTTCGAACGCATCTTCGCGCGGCAGCTCGAGGCGCTCGGCCGCCCGGGTGATGTCGCGGTAGGGATTTCGACGAGCGGGTCGTCCGCAAATGTGCTCGCGGGTTTGCAGTACGCAAAGTCGCGCGGCCTGACGACAGTGGCTTTTACCGGAGGCAAGGGCGGCCCGATCGCGGCCGTGGCGGATCTGCACGTCAACGTTCCGCACGACCTTACCCCACGCATTCAGGAAGTGCATCGCACGCTGATTCATGCGGTCTGCGATGTGGTGGAGCAGCGGCTCGAGGGACATGGCTGAGATCCGCACCGAAACGATGACCGTCAACATGGGGCCGCAGCACCCCAGCACGCATGGCGTGCTCCGGCTCGTGCTCGAGCTCGATGGCGAAACCGTCGTCTCTGCGGCGCCGACGATCGGGTACCTGCACACGGGTATTGAGAAGACGGCGGAGCAGAAGAAGTTTCAGCAGGTCATCCCGCTCGTCGAGCGCATGGATTATCTGAGCGCGCAGTCCAACGCCTACGGTTACTGCCTGTCGGTGGAGAAGCTGCTCGGCCTCGAGATGCCCGACCGCGTCAAGTGGATCCGGGTGCTGCTCGCCGAGCTGCAGCGCATCAACAGTCACCTGGTTTGGCTGGGCACCCACGCGATGGAAGTCGGCGCCGTGTCCGTGATGCTGTATTGCTTTCGCGAACGGGAGCTGCTGCTCGACATCAACGAGCGCATCGCGGGCTTCCGCATGTTTCCGAGCTTCATTCGCGTGGGCGGCCTGCGCGAGGATTTGCCCCGCGGCTTTCACGACGTGGTCAAGCAATTCCTGGAGAGCTTTCCAGTCAAGCTCACCGAGTACGAAGATCTGCTCACGAAGAACGACATCTACCGCAAGCGGACGCAGGGCGTCGGCAAGTTGTCCACGCAGGATTGCATGAACCTGAGCCTGACCGGCCCAATCGGCCGCGCGTCAGGATGGAACTACGACGTGCGCAAGGCGTTTCCCTACGGCGGGTACGAGACATTCCAGTTCGACGTGCCGCTTGGCGAGAACGGCGACGTGTACGAGCGCTACCGGGTCCGCATCGCCGAGATGCGTGAGAGCGTCAAGATTTGCCACCAGGCGCTGTCGAGGATTTCGCCTGCGGGCGTCTTTGCCGCGGACGCGCCGGCGGTGGTGCCGCCGCCCAAGGATCGCGTGTACACCGAAATGGAAGCGCTGATTCAGCACTTCCTGATCTATTCGCAGGGGTTCACGGTGCCGGTGGGTGACGCCTACGTGCCGATCGAAGGGCCGCGCGGTGAACAGGGCTTCTACGTCGTCTCGGACGGCACGAACCGTCCGTGGCGGTTGAAGGCGCGGTCCCCATCGCTGCTGGCCTGCCAGGCGCTGCCGCAGATGATCATCGGCGGCCTGATTGCCGACGTCATCGCGGTCATCGGGTCGATCGATGTCGTGATGGGGGACGTCGACAGATGAAGGCGCGAGCGACATGACTTTTCATCCCACGATTGATTATCGCGAGCTCCATCGGTCGAAGCGGCAGATGCCCGTCGACGATGGGAAGACGTTTGCGTACACGCCGGAGAACCGCGAACGCCTCGAAGCGATCGCGAGACGGTATCCGGAGAATCCGATCGGCCGGCGATCGGCGATTCTGCCGGCGCTGTATCTGGTGCAGCGCCAGATTGGCTACATTTCCATCAGCGCCATTCCGCACGTCGCCGCAGCGATTGGCTGCACGTCGGCCGATGTCGAGGACGTCGTGTCGTTCTACACGATGTTCTATACGCGTCCGATGGGCACCTTCGTCGTGCAGGTCTGCCGGACGCTGCCGTGCGCGCTGCGCGGCGCAGAACGGGTGACGGAAGAGCTGATGACCGCAATCGGCACCGAGCCGAACGGCACCGATCCGTCAGGCATGTTTACGTTGATGGAGGTCGAGTGTCTCGGCGCGTGCGATCGCGCGCCGCTCGTGATGGTGAACGACAGCTGGCACGAGTGCCTCCAGCCGGAAGGCGCGAAGAAACTGGTGGACGATTTACGGGCTCGCGGCGAAGACGCGCTGACGGGCTGCCACCACCAGAACCCGGAACGCGGAACCAGTACCAGGAACCAGGAACCCTGAACGTGGAACCAATACTGACGAAATTTGTGCGCGAGCGGCGGGCCTACACGCTCGATTTCTATCTCGAGCACGAAGGCTACGAAGGTCTGCGCAAGGCGCTCGGGTTGAAGCCCGAGCAGGTGATCGAGATCGTGACGGCTTCCGGCCTGAAGGGGCGCGGCGGCGCCGGATTTCCCGCCGGCATGAAATGGAAGTTCGTCGTCAAGGACACGCCCAAGGCGAAATACATCGTCTGCAACGCCGACGAGAGCGAGCCCGGCACGTTCAAAGATCATCTGCTGATGGAGCGCAATCCGCATCTGCTGTTCGAGGGATGCCTGATCGCGTGCCATGCGATCGGCGCGAAGGTCGCCTACATCTACATTCGCGGCGAGTTTCTGCACGTGCAGCAGGTGCTCGAGCAGCAGCTCGAGGCGGCATACGAGAAGGGCTATGTCGGCAAGAACGTGATGGGGCTCGGGTGGGACTGCGACATCTTCATCCATCGCGGCGCCGGCGCGTACGAGGCCGGCGAGGAGACGGCGCTTCTCGAATCGCTCGAGGGCAAGCGCGCGCAGCCGCGGCTGAAGCCGCCGTTTCCGGCGATCGCGGGGCTGTACGGCTCGCCAACCGCCGTGAACAACGTCGAGACGCTGTGCAACGTCCCGTCGATCATGCGAAACGGCGCCGAGTGGTATGCGGCGCTCGGTCCCGAGAAGAACGGCGGTCCCAAGCTGTATTGCATCAGCGGCCACGTGCAGAAGCCTGGCGTGTACGAGGCGTCGATGAAGGTGACGCTCCGCCAGCTGATCTACGACTACGCCGGCGGCGTCCGCGACGGCCGCGCGTTGAAAGCGGTGATTCCAGGCGGCTCGTCAGTGCCGATTCTCCTGCCGCATCAGCTCGACATCGAAGCGAGCTTCGACGGCGTCGCGAAAGCCGGATCGCTTCTCGGCTCTGCGGGCATCATCGTGCTGGACGACACCACGTGCATGGTGTGGCTCGCCGAAAACCTGCTGCGGTTTTACCGCCACGAATCGTGCGGAAAGTGCACGCCGTGCCGCGAGGGCACGCAGTGGGTGTTGAACATTCTCGAGAAGATCGAGCGCGGCGAAGGGGAGATGAAGGACCTGGCCTTGCTCGAGAACGTTGCGGGTCTGATTGCCGGCAAGACGCTGTGCGCCTTCGGCGATGCGGCGGCGACGCCGGCGTTGACGACGCTGAAAAATTTCAGGGGCGAGTACGAGGATCACGTTCGCGAAGGGCGCTGTACGGTGCCCGCCCCCTGGCGCCGGCGACACGCCGCGCCGGTCGGATCGCATTAGAGGCATCCACACTTTCTACTTTCTACTTTCTACTTTCTACTTTGACCTTTCTAACCCCTGTCGTCATCGCGCAACTCGCCATCCTGGGCTTCGTGTTTTTCATGCTGCTCAACTCGGCCGCCATCATGGTGTATGTCGAGCGGAAGGTGGCGGCGCGAATCCAGCAGCGCATGGGCCCGACGCTCGTCGGGCCGTACGGGCTGCTGCAGCCGCTCGCCGACATCATCAAACTGGCGATGAAAGAGGATCTGCGGCCGAAGGCCGCCGATCCGATCCTGTTCGCGCTCGCGCCCATCATCTCGGCGGCGACGGCGTTCATCGCGTTCGCCGTGGTGCCCTTTGGGGCGGAGACGACATTTTTCGGGCTGCTCGATCAGCCCGTTCCCCTGCAGGTCGCCGACGTCAACGTCGCCATTTTGTGGGTGTTCGCGGTCACGTCGATGGGCGTCTACGGCATCGTCCTCGCCGGCTGGAGCTCCAACAGCAAGTACTCCCTGCTCGGCGCGCTTCGGTCGTCGGCGCAGATGATCAGCTACGAGCTGTCCTACGGCATGGCGCTGGCGGGGGTGTTGCTGCTGGCCGGCTCGATGTCGATCCGCCAGATCGTGGACGCGCAGGCGGGCGTATGGCTCGGGTTCATTCCACGCTGGTTCATCTTCATGCAGCCTGTGGGATTTTTTATTTTCATGACGGCCGGCGTCGCCGAGACCAACCGGGCGCCGTTCGATTTCCCCGAAGCCGAGCAGGAGCTCGTGGCGGGTTACCACACCGAATACAGCAGCATGAGCTTCGCCATGTTTTTCCTGGCGGAATACATCAACATGGTGACCGTCTCGGCCATTGCGACCAACCTCTACCTCGGCGGCTGGCACGGCCCGCTGCTGCCGTTGTGGCTCGGATGGATCTGGTTTCTCCTCAAGCTGAGTTTCCTGCTGTTCTTCTACGTCTGGATGCGGTGGACGCTGCCGCGCTATCGCTACGATCAGCTGATGGCGTTCGGCTGGAAGTTTCTGTTGCCGCTCTCGGTCGTCAACCTGCTCGTGACCGCTGCCGGGGTGCTGTACTTTGGGCTTTAACCTGATCCTGTTCTACGTCTTCGCGGCCATCGCCGTGGGCACGACGCTGCTCGTCGTCGTGCAGTCGAATCCCGTCCACAGCGTGATCCTGCTGATCGGATCGTTCATCGGACTGGCGGGCTTGTACGTCCTGCTCGACGCGCCGTTCGTCGCGGTGATTCAGATCATCGTGTACGCCGGCGCGATCATGGTGCTCTTCCTGTTTGTCGTGATGCTGCTGAACGCGCCGCAGGAAGAGATCGTGCGGTCGAGCGTGCTGGAGTCCGGCGCGACCCGCGCAGTTGGCGGCCTGCTGGCGCTGGCCTTCGCGGCCGAGCTCGCGTGGGCGCTCACGCGATCGCGGACGCTGGCCATAAGCAGCGCCGGCGATACGCCGGCCTTTTCCGTGCCGCAGATCGGCCAGCGGATTTTCCAGGAGTACGGGTTCGCGTTCGAGGCGACGTCGATCCTCATCCTTGTGGCGATGGTGGGCGCGATTACGCTCGCCGGCCGGCACCTTTCGAAGAACGGCCAGGGCCCCAATGGCTGAGCTCAACCACTACCTCATCCTGTCGGGCGTGCTGTTCACCATCGGGACTGCGGGCGTGCTGCTCCGGCGCAACGTGATCACCGTCCTGTTGTCGATCGAGGTGATGCTGAACGCGGTCAACCTCACGTTCATCGCCTTCGGCCGTTTCCTCGGATCGTCCGACGGACAGATCATCGTGTTCTTCGTCATCACCGTGGCCGCCGCCGAAGCGGCTGTGGGCCTCGCCCTCGTGATTGCGCTCTTCAGGCACGTCGAGACGCTCAATCCGGACGCGTTCAGGCAGTTGCGAGGGTAGCCGCCGATGCTTCTCTGGATTCCGCTCCTTCCGTTCCTCGGTTTCCTCGTCAACAACTTCGGCGCCCGCCGGCTGCCGAAGCCAGTGGCCGGTGCCGTCGCCTCCGGCGCGATGTTCGTCGCGTTCCTCGCCTCGGCGATGTCCGTTCGCGCGCTCGTGGCGCTGCCGGCTGAAGAGCGTGAAGTCACGCAGACGATCTTCACGTGGATCGGTTCGGCCGACTTTCAGGTGCCGCTCGGCCTGCGGCTCGACCCGCTGTCCGCGGTGATGATCCTGGTCGTCACGGGAATCGGGTTTCTCATACACGTCTACTCGACGGCGTACATGATCGAAGAAGAGCCGCACGAGTACGCGCGCTATTTCGCGTACCTGAATCTCTTCGCGGCCTTCATGCTGCTCCTCGTGCTGGGCGAAAACTTTCTGGTGCTGTTCGTCGGCTGGGAGGGTGTCGGCCTCTGTTCGTACCTGCTCATCGGCTTCTGGTACAAGAAACGCTCCGCCGCGGATGCCGGAAAAAAAGCCTTCATCGTCAATCGCATCGGCGACGTCGCGTTCATCCTGGGCGTACTCCTCGCCTTCACGCAGTTCGGATCGGTCAACTTCAAGGAGCTGAACGGCGTGGTTTCGGGGCTTCGACCCGAGGAAACGTTCGGCGTCGTGTCTGCCATCGCGCTGTTGCTGTTCATTGGCGCGACGGGGAAGTCCGCGCAGATTCCGCTCTACATCTGGTTGCCGGATGCGATGGAGGGCCCCACGCCGGTTTCGGCTCTGATCCACGCTGCGACCATGGTGACCGCGGGCGTGTATTTGATCGGCCGCAATGCCGTGATATTCGCGCACGCGCCGGAGGTCATGACGATCGTCGCCGTCATCGGCACGGCGACGGCGCTCTGGGCCGGCGCCATAGGCATGGTGCAGAACGACATCAAGCGCGTGCTGGCGTACTCGACCGTGTCGCAGCTGGGCTACATGTTCATGGCGATGGGCGTCGGCGCCTACGCGGCCGGGATCTTTCATCTGTTTACCCACGCCTTCTTCAAGGCACTGTTGTTCCTGGGGTCGGGCGCGGTGATTCACGCCCTCGCCGGCGAGCAGGACCTCCGTCACATGGGCGGGTTGAAGAAAGAGCTGCCGACTACTTACTGGACGTTCCTCGTGGGCGCGCTCGCCATTGCAGGCGTGCCCGGGCTCGCGGGCTTCTTCAGCAAGGACGAGATTCTCTATCGCACGTTCGCGGCCGGCCACACGTTGTTGTGGACCGTCGGCGCGATCACGTCGCTGATGACGGCGTTTTACATGTTCCGTCTGGTCTTCCTCGCGTTTCACGGCGAGCGCAGGACCGACGCCGAGGCCGTTGCGCTTGGGGCCGCAAGCCGCCAGCCGGCGGCACACGAGCATCAGCCGGACGCCCACATTGCGCACGCGCACCACACGCATCTCCACGATGCGCCGCGCGCGATGGCGATCCCTCTCATCTTCCTGGCGATCGGCTCCGTATTGGCGGGCTATCTCAACGTGCCGGCGGTACTGGGCGGCTCAGCATTCCTGGAACACTTTCTCGAGCCGAGCGTGCATGTGCCAGTCACGGAAGGGATGCAGGAAGCGGCCGAGCATGCCAGTCACAGCCTCGAGATGGCGCTGATGATCGTGTCGTCGCTCATCGCGCTCGGCGGCATCGGCGTCGCGGCGTTCCTGTATGTGAAGCAGCCGGCGATTCCCGGCGCGATGGCCGCACGATTCCCGGGCGTGTACCGGTTCCTCGTCAACAAGGGCTATATCGACGAGCTCTACGACGCCGTCGTGGTCCAGCCCATCAAGTCGCTGTCGGAGCACGTGTTGTGGAAGGCCGATGCCAGGATGATCGATGGCGCCGTCAACGGGATGGGGCAGATCGTCGCTGAAAGCGGCGCGCTGTTCCGGCAGATTCAAACGGGATCGCTGCGGATGTACGCCGTGTCTGTGCTCTTCGGCGCCGTGATGATTGTCGGTTACTACCTGTGGAGCTGATGTTTCCTTTACTGACTTCTCTCGTGCTCGTACCGCTCGCCGGCATGGCGGCCATCGCGCTGATCGGACGCGAGCGCGAAGCGCTCATTCAGCGCGTGGCGCTCGTGGTGTCGGTCGTGGTCTTTGCGGGCACGCTGCTGCTCTGGTCGCGGTTCGACGCCTCGTCGGCGGATTTTCAGTTCGTGGAGCGCTACGCCTGGATCCCGTCGTTCGGCATCGACTACTTCGTCGGCGTCGACGGCATCAGCCTGTTCCTGATCGTGCTGACGGGATTCCTGACCCCCCTTGCGCTGTTGTCGTCGTGGGAGTCGATCCACAGCCGCGTGAAGGCATTCGCGATGTTCGTGCTCGCGCTCGAAGCGGCGATGATTGGCGTGTTCATCGCGCTCGACCTCTTCCTGTTCTACGTGTTCTGGGACGCGATGCTCATCCCGATGTATTTCCTGATTGGAATCTGGGGATACGACAATCGCGTATACGCCGCCATCAAATTCATGCTCTACACCATGGCCGGCAGCGTGCTCATGCTCGTCGCCATCCTGGCGCTCGGCTACTACCACAGCGTGGCGACCGGACTGCCGAGCTTCGACCTGCTGAAGCTGTACGCACTGCAGATTCCGGGGCCGCTGCAGTTCTGGGGGTTCCTCGCGTTTGCGCTGGCGTTCGCGATCAAGGTGCCCGTGTTCCCGTTTCACACATGGTTGCCCGACGCCCACGTGCAGGCACCGACCGCGGGCTCGGTCATTCTGGCGGGCGTGCTGCTGAAGATGGGCACGTACGGTCTCGTCCGGTTCGCGTTTCCGCTCTTCCCGGACGCGGCCCTGTACTTCGCGCCGTACCTCGGCGTCGCGGCCGTGATCGGGATCATCTACGGGGCGCTCGTCGCCATGGTGCAGCCCGATCTGAAGAAGCTCGTCGCCTATTCAAGCGTCAGCCACCTCGGATTCGTCGCGCTGGGCATTTCCGCCATGAACGTGCAGGGCGTGCAGGGCGCGGTGTACCAGATGCTGGCGCACGGCGTGAGCACCGGCGCGCTCTTCCTGATCGTCGGGATGTTGTCGGACCGCCGGCATACCCGGTTGATTGCCGAGTTCGGCGGCCTCAAGAAGATCCTGCCCAAATTGTCGTCCGCGTTCCTCGTCGTCACGCTGGCGTCGATCGGCCTGCCTGGTCTGAACGGGTTCGTCGGCGAATTGCTCATTCTCGTCGGCGCGTTCCGGTGGAATCCGCGGCTTGCGGCGTTTGCCGCGACCGGTGTGCTCCTCTCGGCGGTCTACATGCTGTGGATGTTCCAGCGGGTGAACTACGGACCCGTGACCAACGACGAGAACGCGACGCTGACCGATCTGAGCGCCCGTGAGCGCTTCACGTTGTGGCCCGCGGTTGCGATGACGATCGTCATGGGGATGTTTCCGATGGTGTTTCTGAAGCCGATGGAGCCAGCCGTCACTCGTCTGGTCGAGCAGGTGCGGCGGAATGAGGGCCAGACTGTGACGAACCCCGGAGGGATTAGGGATTGGGGATTAGGGATGAGACCAGAAGTAGAACGTGTACCCGCGTCGCTGAACAAATCCCAAGTGCCTGGTCCCAAATCCCCGGGCAAGGGTGCCGGGCAATGAGGGAATACCTGGCGATCGTGCCGCTCGTCTGTGTGTGGTTCGGCGGCATCCTGACCATGCTGGCCGAAGCGTTTCGCTCGCGGGGCGAGCGCATGCCGATGGAAGGCATCGCGATGGGCGTGCTGCTGACGTCCGCCGTGACCGGCGCGCTGCTCTGGGGCCGCGGCACCGTCAGCTTCGGCGTCGTGTCGGCGGACAACTTCGGCCTGTTCGTGACGCTGGTCATTGCGCTTGTCGGCATCCTGACGGTCGCGCTGTCCTCGCAGGTCGTGGAGCGTGACGGGATCAACGCGGGAGAGTACTACGCGCTGACGCTCTTCGCGATCGGCGGCATGATGCTGATGGCGACGGCCACCGATCTGCTGGTGATTTTCATCGCGCTCGAGATTCTGTCGTTGTCCGTGTACATCCTCACGGGCATCCGGCGCGAGTCGAAGGCCGGTGCGGAGGCCGCATTCAAGTACTTTCTCCTCGGTGGTTTCTCCAGCGCCTTCTTTCTCTACGGCATCGCGTTCACGTACGGCATCACCGGTACCACGAAACTCGACGAAGTCGTCGTCGTGATGTCGGGTCTCACCGCCAGCAATGAGGTGCTGAGCTACATCGCGATGGGGCTGTTGCTGGTGGGATTTGCGTTCAAGGTGTCCGCCGTGCCGTTCCACATGTGGACCCCGGACGCGTACGAGGGCGCCCCGGCTGTCGTGACGGCGTTCATGTCTGCGGGCGTCAAGGCGGCGGCATTCGCGGCGTTCGTCCGCGTGTTCATGTCGGCCTTCGGCGGACTGCAGCCACAATGGGAGCCCGTCATCTGGATCCTGTCTGCTGCTTCGATGATTCTTGGCTCGGTCGCGGGCGTGGTGCAGCGCAACGTGCGCCGCATGCTGGCGTACTCGAGCATCGCGCACGCCGGGTATCTGCTGATGGCCATGGCAGCCGGCAATGACATGGGCAAAGGCGCCATCCTGTTTTATCTGCTCACGTACGCGCTCACGAGCGTGGGCGCATTCGGCATCACGGCGCTGGTCGCCTCGCGCGACAACACCAACGACCAGTTCAGCGACTACGCCGGGCTCGGAACACGTCAGCCGCTGCTGGCGTTTCTGTTGACGATCTTCCTGTTGTCGCTCGGCGGCTTTCCCCCGACCGCGGGGTTCATCGGGAAGTGGTATCTGTTCAGCGCCGCAGTGAGCGCGGGTGAATACGGCCTGGCCATCATCGGCGTGCTCTCGAGCGTGGTATCGGTGTTCTTCTACCTTCGCGTCGTGGTGATGATGTACATGTCCGACCAGACGTCGAGCGCGCCGGTCACGGCTCCATCACCCGCATCGATATTCGCGCTGGCGGTGCCGACTGCGGCGACCTTCTATCTCGGCCTGTTGCCTGCGCGCGTGCTGGAAATTGCGCTGCAATCCATAGCGACGATTCTGTAGCTGTCCCAACACGGAGACACGGAGGCACGGAGTTGCACGGAGCTTTTTCTTTTCTTAAGACAAAGAATTTCTCCGTGCATCTCCGTGCCTCCGTGTCTCCGTGTTGAGATTCAGATCGTATCCAGGAACAGCGGGCCCCAGGTGGCGAGGCGGGCTTCCAGTTTGTCCGTGCAGTCGCAGTCAGAGCAGGCCCAGGATTCGTCGCCGTTGAGATCCTTGCAGCGCGATCGCGCGTGTGCGTCCTGAACCTTGATGAGATCGAAATATTCTTCCCAGTACGGCCGCTCTTCCTCCAGCGGCGTGCCGCAGTAGCAGACCTCGACCCACTTGACGGATCCGTCGCGGAGCCGCCGCGCGCATTCCATGTTGCGCGCGTACTCGCCTCTGGCGATTGAGCCGGCGCCCAGCGTGCCGTCTTCGATGGCCGCGGCCAACGCCGCTTCCTGGCCGGGTTTCACGCGCGCGGTCACGAGATAACGCATGTGTTCATTCTAAACCTCACCGCAGTGACGCGGAGACGCGGGGTTCGCATTTTCAAAAACGATCTCTGCGTCCCAGCGCCTTTGCGGTAAGACATGGAAACGAGATACCATTTGACCGCCTCCTGTAATGTCCACCGAACCGAAAAACGAACCGTTGTTATCCGCCTCGAATCCGCCGCAGTATCGTCCGCGCGAGCGCTTCTGGCCGTACGTCGAGCTGGCCGAGCAGCTCAGCGACGAAGAGATTGCGTCGCTCGATCCCGACCTGCACGCGGAGCTGTTCGGTGCGCCGCAGAGGCCGTTCTCGGTCACGCTGGTCTTCCCGGTATTCGACTCGCCGGACTACGCGCGCGCTGTCGAGATGGCCAAGGCATCGGGCGAGTACCGTGAGACCGGAACGGGATCGTCGTTCCGGCACCGTGCGCGGTTCTGGCCGGCTGATGCGACCAAACTGCGCGATCTGTTCGAGCTCGTCGGCCGTTTCGATGCGTGCGACGTGCTCATCGACGATCGGCCGGTGCCCTACGCGCGCGAGCTGTGGCTGCCGCTCATCTGGTTCCTGATACCGCGATAGCCGTCAGTGGCCGATCCCAAAGAGCTTCAACGGGAACTGCAGATCCTCGAAAGCGACCTCCGGAAGCTGGAGGGGGAATACAACATGTATTTCTCCGGACGGCTCCCGCGGCCGCCGTGGGAAACGCGCAACCGCGTCGAGGCAATGCTCAAGCGTCTCGATCGCGGCGTCATCCAGAACTACGGCGATCGCTTTCGCTTCACCACACTTCAGTCCCGGTTTTCTGCGTTCATCGATCTGTGGGATCGCGGCCTGCGCGCGCGCGAAGAAGGCCGCCCGGGGCCGTTCGCGCAACGCACGCCGCCTGAAGCCAAGAAAAAAGCGCCGGCCAAGGCCGAAGACAAAGTGCTCTTTGCCGCGTCGTTCAAGGATCCGCTGAAGGAAATGGAGAAGCTCCATCAGTTGTACGACACACTGCGCGATGCGCGGGAGCAGCGGGGCGAGCAGAACATCCCGTTCCACAAATTCACCGAGCTGGTGAAGGCGCAGGTATCGAAGCTGAAGAAAGACGGCGCGCCCGAAGTCGCGTTTCGCGTGTCGCTGAAGGATGGAAAGCTGAACTTTACGGCGAGGGGTTTGAAGGGCGAGAAGTAAAGCAAGGTCGCCTCGCCTCCCGGTGGTCTGGGAGGCGAGGCTGAATTGCGGGTTAGGCCTTGGTGACGTTGCCGGCCTGTGGTCCCTTGGGTCCGTCAACGATTTCGAACTCGACGGCCTGCCCCTCTTCCAGGGACCGGAAGCCGGCGCCCTGAATGGCGGAGTAGTGCACGAAGACGTCGCTGCCGCCCTCGCGTTCGATGAACCCATAACCCTTGGCGTTGTTGAACCACTTGACCTTGCCTGTGATACGCATCTTTGCTCTTCCTTACTTACGTGCGGCGCGAGTACCGCGAACTCAAAAAAAAAGACCGCAACGGTGCGGCCTTCCGTTGACGGCGCTATCCTCGCCAGCGCCGCGGAAATAATAATGTCTTGTAACGATTCAGTCAACTCCGTAGGACATCCGACGAATGCCTAGAGCCCTCATCAGCGTCTCCGACAAGACCGGTTTGGTGCCCTTTGCCCAGGCCCTGGCCGCCCGCGGGTACGAGCTCGTGTCGACCGGCGGCACCGCGCGCGCCCTCGAGACCGCCGGAATACCGGTCACGGGCATTTCGGCGGTCACCGGCTTTCCCGAAATCATGGACGGCCGCGTGAAGACGCTGCACCCGGCGGTCCATGGAGGCATCCTCGCTCGGCGCGGTCGTCCCGACGACATGGCGACCCTTGGGGACCACGGCATCACCCCGATCGACATTGTCGTGGTGAATCTGTATCCATTCGTACAGACGGCGGCTAAACCCGGCATCGCGTTCAGCCATTTGATCGAAGAGATCGACATTGGTGGCCCCAGCATGGTCCGCTCGGCCGCAAAAAACTTCCAGGACGTGCTCGTCGTGGTCGACCCGGCTGACTACCCGCGCATCGTCGCCGAGCTCGAGCAGACCGGCGGTCCGTCCGCCGAGTTCCGCTTCGAGCTCGCAAGGAAGGCGTTTGCGCACACGGCGGCCTACGACTCAGCGATTGCCGCAACCCTGGGTGGGTTCGAATCCGTACAGGAGAACATCGTCACGCGCCAGGGCGAGCCGCCGGTGACGCCAGCGGAGCTGTCACTGACGCTGCGGAAGATCAAGGAACTGCGATACGGAGAGAACCCGCATCAGCCCGCGGCGTGGTACGCGGTCGATGGCGGTACGGGACTTGGCTCGGCGACGGTGCTGCAAGGGAAGGAATTGTCCTTCACCAACCTGCTCGATCTCGATTCCGCGGCCCGGATTGCGCTCGAGTTCACCGAGCCTGCCGCGGCAGTCATCAAGCACACGAATCCATGCGGTGCGGCGATTGGCCCTTCGATCGAGGAAGCATATGTTCGCGCGCGCGACGCCGATCCGCTCGCGGCGTTCGGCGGCATCATCGGCCTCAACCGCCCGATCGACGCTGCCGCAGCGAAGGCGCTCGTCACCACCTTCATCGAAGCGGTGATTGCTCCGGGTGTCGATGACGAGGCGCGCCCCATTCTGGCGGCCAAGCCCAACCTGCGCGTCGTGGTCGCCGATCTGAAAGCCGATGGCGCTGCGGCAAGCCGGCGCGAGGTGCGATCGATTCTTGGCGCGATGCTGGTGCAGCAGCGTGATGAGGTCGTTGAGGCGCGGTCGCCGTGGACTGCCACGACCTTCGCAGCCGCGGGCTTGAAGGTCGCGACGAAGCGTGCGCCGACCGAACTGGAGTGGGGCGCGCTTCGTTTTGCGTGGCGCGTCTGCGCGCATGTCAAATCCAACGCCGTCATTTTCACGGATGCGACACGCACGCTCGCGATCGGCGCGGGGCAGATGAGCCGTGTCGACGCCGTGCAGGTCGCGGTGATGAAAGCGACGAGCGCAGAGGGGAAGAATCCGCTTATCGGATCAGTCGCCGCGTCTGATGCGTTTTTTCCGTTCCGTGACGGGTTGGACGCGCTGGCGAAGGCCGGCGCGACGGCAGTCATTCAACCGGGCGGGTCACTGCGAGACGGGGAAGTAATTGCAGCGGCGGACGAGCACGGATTGGCGATGGTCTTCACGGGCAAGCGTCACTTTCGGCACTGATCCGTATTTGATGTCTTCTGCTTCACCGTAGAGACGCGACGACGCAAAGGGATTCTGTTTTCTTAAGAGGAATTCCCGTGGCGCCATTGCGTCGTTGCGGTGAGGCACGCTGCTCGGACGCTATCGCGGGCTCGCGTCCACACAATTCGTGTCCGCCTTCAGGCGGACCTGCTCGTGCGCAGGGAGCGCCCGCACGTATTCTGTGTACCTCGGATATCGATCGATGCCGTCTGTCGGGGCGATCACGATGTTCTCCTGCGCAAGGAACGTGAGCTTGTACGCGGTCCAGTACTCCGCGTACCCGCCGCGGACTCCGTTCTGCTTCAGGCAGTCGATCGTTGCGAGGGACTGCGTGTCCGGCTGCAGTTTGCGGTACCAGATTACCTGCTGCCAGACATGAACGCCGATGATCGCCGCCACAATCGCGGAGGCAATCACCGAGCGGTAGTGCGCCGTCTCCGGCTTTAACCGCACCATGCCAGCCAACGCATGGCTTCCGACCGCCCACGCAACCGACAGGCCCGCGTACCACGGAATGAAATAGCGATAGGACTGGGTGTCGAGATACGCGCCGCTCGCGAGAAACAGCAACGGGAAAAAAACCACGAACAGGGCAAAGACATCAGACGTGAGCCTGCGCCTCGAGATCCATAGATACGCACCGAGCGCGGCGGCGCCGGGGAAGACGGCGACGACAGGCAGCGGAAGCCGCTCGGTCGTCGCGATTTTGAAGCCCGCGAGAATCGGGACGATGTTCCCGAGAATATCGGGCGCTGCGGCGAGCAGTCGCGGAAGCGTCGCGATCCGCGCCGGCGATCGAGCCGGTTCCACCAGCACCGAATAGAGCAGGACGGGCAAATAGCCGACGAGAAACCCGGCTGCGGCGATCCAGTACCGGCGCGCCGTGTCGCGTAGCAGAGGTCCGCTCGCCGCCGTGGCCAGTTGGACGATGGCAGACACGGCGAGGATGCCTAGCGCGATGCGCGCCATTTTCTGCGGCGCCGTCGCGCTGATCGTGACGGATCCGATCTGCAGCACGAAACCGCCGGTCAGAAACGCGATGGCGCCGAGGATGAAATAGACGCCGGCGATCGCTCCGATCCCGAGCGCCACCCGGTTCAGCGTCGCGGGCCGGTAGCGCTTCCACCACTCACTTCGCAGCGAGAGGATGATGGCCAGCGGAACCAGATAGACCATGAACAGTTGGTGCACCCACAAGCCGAGTCCCGTGACGAGCCCGATTGCAAGCAGTCGAGACTGCTGTGTCCTCTGCTTTTTGCTGTCTGCCCTGTCAGCGGACGTGAGCAGAAGCAGCGTCGTGCCGAGCAGCATGATCACCACGTATTCGGCGCTTGCGTCGAGGCTCCAGAATACGAGCGCTGGCGGTGCCGCAATCAGCAGCGACGAAGCAGCCGCGGCCACCCACCTCGACGCGATCTTGTCGAGCAGGACGAAGGTCAATCCGGCGTATGCCGCGAACAACGCCAGCGTCACGGCTTTGAGGACGGCAACGCTGGAGCCAAGAAGCGCAAATGCTCCCGCTGACAGGTACACCTCGGGCACGCCTTTGAATGCCTGCCCCCAGAAGAACGCCGGTAACTCGCCGCTCAATACGTGCCGTGCCATCAGTCCTTCGACGGCTTCATCCGAATCGAACGGAATTTTTCCGGAAATCAGAAACGGCAGGCGAGCGGCGACCGCGATGGCGGCAAAGAGCAGTGCGAGAAGCTGGCGCTTACGCAAAACGTAAAAAGAGGTCAGACCCGCTCCGGCTTGGCGGCGTAGGGCAGCGTCATCAGCACGAGGAACAACATCAGGAACTCGGAGTCGCCGAAGTTGTACTCGGCCAGGCCGGCGGCGAACATGGCGACGATGCAGCCGAGGGCCGTTGCGGCGAGGAAGCGGGTTTCGGGGATTTTCAGCCGCCGCACCATGTCCACGGCGAGGACCACGATAGTAAAGAGCCATGCCGCGAGGGCAGGCAGGCCGCGCTCAGCGGCAATCTGCATGGGGACGTTGTGCAGATGAGGATTCACGCGGTCGGGCTCATTCGCGTCCAGAAACTCGCGATAACGCGGCCCGACGCGCGTCGGGCCCACACCAGCCATCGGGTGAGCTTTCACCATGCGCGCGCCTACCCGGAGCATGGTCACGCGATCGACGCGCGTCGGATCGCTCGCGTCGAACATCGACATGAAGCGGTTGGTGACCTGCGGCGGCGCGAGGACGAAGAACAGCGCGGCCAGCACGGGCATCACCGCCATGAGGCGCAAATCCTTCAGCAGCAGCAGAAACGCCATGCCTGCGCAGGCCCCCACCAGCGCGCTGCGCGTGAACGTGAGGCCGAGGATCACGAGCAGCGCCGGCATCATGAGCGATGGCCAGATACGCTCGCGCGTGAACAGGATGCGCGCGGCGGCGGCGCATGTGACGAGCATCAGCACGCCCGAGTACGTCATGTAGTGGCCGAGCGCGCCTTGCGGGCGGCGGCCCAGGTTGTCGAACTGCAGCACGCCGAACTGGAAAATGCCGTACAGCGCGCTCAACGCCCCGACGGTGATGATCACCTGCACGACGAACGGCGCCTTCGTGCCCCGCGCCATCTCGTAGACCATTGGCACCACGAGAAAGAGCACGAGCTGCTTCGAGTCTATGAAGCTCGCGTTCGGGTCGTCCGAGAATGCCGCCGACGCCAGCGTCAGGGCCGCGTACGCCGCGAGTGGGTAGAAGAAGCGCGGCACGTCGATACGGCGCGCGGCAATTGCCTGCATCAGCCACATGAGGAGAGACAACGCAAGAAACACGTTGGCCGCCGCAATGGAAAATTGCAGCGCCGCGACGAAGGCCAGCAGGCTGAAGTAACCGATACGTTGAAACCACTCAACCTTCATGAACATCCTTTGGGCCTTTGGCCGACCTGGAGGTCGGCACTACGACTTGTCGCCCCGGCCGCGATCGTCGTGCAGGCCGCTGTCGTAGTGCTGGCCTTCAGGCCAGCCCAGCGCGCGCTCTGCTAACACCGCCACCGCCTCGGCCGAGATGCCGGTGAGACAACGAAAATCGCCAGGCTCGCAACGGCGCTGATTGCACGGCCGGCACGGCAGGTCGGAAACTTCCGCCGCGGCGTTGATGAATCGCGCACTTCGAAACGGCTGCGATCGCACCGGCAGCGTCGGTCCGTACAACCCGACGACGGGCACGCCTGTGGTTCCCGCGATGTGCAGTGGTCCGCTGTCGCCTCCGATGTACAAGGCCGCTCGCGCGATGAGCGCCTGCAACTCTGCGAGATCGAACTCACCGCATTCAAGAATGGCCTGACGTTCCGACGTGCCGAGCCGCGCGCGCGCCTCTTCGGCGATTGCCGCTGCCGCCGCCGCATCGGAGGGACCGGACGTGAAGATGATACGGCGCTTCGGATCCTTTGAGGCGAGCCGGCACGCGAGCTCGACGAAAGCGGCGAAGGGCCAGCGCCGGAAGGGATTCCCGGCGCTGACGTGCACGACGATCACAGGCTGGCCGGGCGCGACGCCGGCTTCCGCAAGCCGGCGCTCGACGCTCGAGGACGCGACGGGATCCTCCGCCATATACGGCGCGTCGAGCTCAGGGTCTGGCGGCGCGATGCCGAGTGGCAGCAGCACGTCCCACTGGCTGACGACGGAATGACGCGGGCGAAGCGCCCTCGGCCGGGGCACGCGGATCGTATACATCCAGCTGCGCCCGGCGACTTCGTATCCGATTCTTGTCCTGGCGCCGCTGAGCCACGTCAGCAGCGAGCTTCGCGGCCCGCCGTGAAAGTCGATCGCCAGATCGTATTGTTCGCGCCGCAGCCTTCGGACGAGCGCGATGTCGGCGCGCAGCCGCCCCGGCGCGTGCGGACTGCGCGCGACGATCACGTTGTCGAGGTGTGGATTGTGGCGCACGATTGCCGCGGCTTCTTCTTCGACGATGTAGGTGATGCGGGCGTCCGGGTAGTGGCGTCGGATGGCTCGGATGGCCGGGGTCGTGAAGACCACATCGCCGATCAGTCTGAGCCGGACGAGAAGGATGTTCAAAATGCCGATCTATTTCTCTACGGTGGCCTCGTCAATCAGCATGACGGGGATGTCGTCCTTGATCGGATAGACGCGATGGCAGGTATTGCACTTCAATCCCGTGCCGTTGTGCACGAGAAGTACCGGCGTTTTACAGTTCGGACACGCCAGGATCTCGAGGAGCTCAGCGTCGAGTGCCATGAACACGTTCCTCCATGTGGGATGTCCAAAAACTATAGCAGAAAGGGTACAATCGAACGTCAGATGCGGAAATCGATCGTCCTGTTGCTGTTGTTCCTGGGCGCGAGCCGCGTCGCCGCGCAGACGAAACCGGCGCCGGGGGAGACGCCTGGCGGCGCGTACTACGAGTTCATGATGGGCCTCCAGCTCGAGACCCAGGGCGACGGCCTCGGCGCGGTCGCTGCGTATCAGCGCGCCGAGAAGCTCGATCAGACGTCCGCGGAAATTCCCGCGGCGCTCGCCGAGCTTTACGCCCGCCTCAACCGGCCGGCAGACGCGGTCGCCGCGGGCGAGCGGGCGGTCAAGGCCAACGCGTCGAACCCCGAGGCCAACTGGATTCTGGGCAGCCTGTACGCGCGGATGTCCGAGATGCCCGCCACGCGTCCGGCCGACAGGCGTACCTACACCGAGCGCGCGATTGAGAACCTCGAGAAGGCCAATCGCAATGCGCACCCGAGCGTGCCGACGATGCTCGGGCGCCTGTACATCAACGACAGCCAATTCGAAAAAGCGATCGCGCTGCTGCTGCCCTTCGTCAACGACGAGCCCGACCAGGTCGAGGCGGTCGCGATGCTCGCCGAAGCATATCAAGCGACCGATCGCGACGCGGAGGCGATCGCGCTGCTCGAAAAATCCGTACAGGACGCACCCGAGCTGTTCAGCACGCTTGGCCAGGTCTATCAGGACGCCGGGCGCTGGAGCGACGCCGCGCGCGCCTTTGCCGGTGCGGTGGAGGAGCGGCCGCAGAGTCTGCCCCTGCGCTCGCAGTGGGCGACCGCACTGCTGAACGTCGGCGACCCGCAGCGCGCACGCGACGTGCTCGAAGAAGGGTCGGCGGGCAACTCGAGGAATCAGCGCGCGTTGTACTTGTTGTCGGAAGCGCAGCGCCGCACGCGCGATTTCGCGGCAGCGGAAGTGACGGCGCGCCGCCTGATCGCGCTGGACTCCCGCGCGCTCGGCGGACCGCGCCAGCTCGCGCAGATCTTCCTCGATCAGGACGAGCACCAGAAGATCGTGACGCTGCTCGAGCCCATCGTGACCGCACGCCTCGGCGCGGCTGACGCGGCGGATCTCGCGAGCGAGACGTTCCGCAGCGCCTATTTCGATCTCGCGGGTGCGTACGAGAAGCTGCGGCAGTTCGACAAGGCGATTACGATGCTGCGGCAGGCGCGCATGTTGTCGCCGACCGATCCGCTCGTGGAAATCAGGCTCGCGCGCTCGCAGCAGGAGGCCGGCAAAGGCGCCGACGCCATCAAGACGCTGCAGGGAGCGGTCACGAAATTTCCGGAAGAGCCGGCGGTCAAGCTGTCGCTGGCATCGACGCTCGAGCGCGAGAAGAAGTACGGCGACGCAGAAGCCATTTTCCGACAGATGATCGCCGACGATCCCAAGAACCCCGATCCGCTGAATTCACTTGCCTACATGCTCGCCGAGCGCGGACAGAAGCTGGACGATGCGGTCGGCCTCGTGCAGCGGGCGCTCGCGATCGACCCGGGCAACGGCGCCTACCTCGATACGCTCGGGTGGGCCTACTACAAGCAGAACCGCATGGAGCAGGCCGAAGCCCCGCTGAGAGAAGCGGCGGGCAAGCTGCCCGGTGTGTCGGTGATTCAGGATCATTTTGGCGACGTCCTCGACAAACGTGGCCTGGTCGAGGAAGCGATCGCCGCCTGGCAGCGGGCACTCGACGGCGACGGCGACTCCATCTCCCGCTCGGAGATCGACGGCAAGATCAAGTCGGCACGCCAGAGACTTGGCCGAAAAAAATAAGCTCGCCCTTTCGATTCTCCTCTTCACGATCGGTTCGTCGGCGTGTGGAACCCCCCGCGTGTCGCTGCCTGCCGGGCCGGGTACCCCGGCACCGGATTTTGCGCCGGCGTATGCGGAGTCGCGCAAAACCTGCGAAGGCGTGCGGACGTTGCAGGGCGAGTTGGGGTTGTCGGGCCGCGCCGCCGGCCAGCGGATGCGCGGCCGCGTCCTCGCCGGCCTGGTGCCGGGAGCGCTGAGGCTCGAAGGCGTGGCGCCGTTCGGCGCGCCTGTGTTCATCCTGGTCGCTGACGGCGATCGCGGCACGCTACTGCTCTCACGCGAGCGGCGCGTCGTGCGGGACGCGTCACCCGAGGAGATCCTGAATGCGCTCGTCGGCATCAGACTCTCGCCCGACGACCTTCGCGCCGTGCTCGCGGGTTGTGTCAAGTCGGCGGCTGAAGCCAGCAGTGCTCGCGCGTTCGGCGACGACTGGCTCGCGGTGGAACTGGCGGCCGGCGGCACTGTCTACCTGCGCCGCGTCGCGACCGTCTGGCGGATCGTGGCGGGACGATACGGCGGCCTCGAAATCGACTACGCCGCGTTCGCAGGAGACCGCCCATCGCGGGTAGTGCTGCGAGGGAAGGATTTGGATCTGGCGCTTGCCGTCAACGGGGCCGAGATCAACGGCGATTTGCCGCGTGACCAGCTCGTCGCGTTGAAGATTCCCGACGGCGTCGCGCCGTTGTCGATCGAAGAGTTACGCAAAGCGGGTCCTTTAGGGCAATAGCCGGCCTCTACCGAACACGATGGCATCAATCACTCTCCGCGCGTTCGCCAAGATCAACCTCTCACTGCGCGTCTCGGCCCTCCGCGAGGACGGGTTCCACGACGTTCAAACGCTGTTGCAGGCCATCGACCTGTTCGATCGCGTGAAGTGTGAAACGAGGCGCGGGCCGTTCGAGATTCGCTGTGACATGCCCGGAGTCCCGACCGACCACCGGAACCTGGTCTGGAAGGCCGCGCAGTTGCTGTGGGACGCAGCCGGCCGTGCCGGCGAGCCGCACGGCGCCAGCGTCACGCTGCACAAACAGATTCCGATGATGGCGGGTCTCGGCGGGGGCAGCAGCGATGCCGCGGCAGCGCTGATCGGGCTGCGCCGCCTGTGGAAGGTGCGCGTCAGCGACGCGCAGGTCCACAATCTCGCGTCCAGGCTCGGCTCGGACGTGCCCTTTTTTCTCCTCGGGGGCACGGCCCTTGGGCTGGGCCGCGGTGATGAGCTGTACCCCCTGGCGAATCTCCCGCGGTATTGGGTCGTCCTGGCCATTCCGCCGTTCGGGATTGCCACGCCTGACGCGTACCGGTGGCTCGACGAGGCCCGGGAAAAGGGAACCCCCCTGCTTCCAACGCGTTCGGGAAAAGGGGCCGTGCCCCTTTTGCCGAATGTGCCATTCGTCAACGACTTGGAGGCGCCCGTCGCGGCGCGGCACCCGGTTATTGGCGAGTTGGCGCAGCGGCTCGCCGATCGCGGAGCGCTCCTCGCGGCGATGTCGGGGAGCGGCTCCACCGTTTTCGGAGTGTTCAGGTCAGCCCCGGCCGCGCGGCGCGCACTGGGAGCCATCAAAACCGGGCTCGATCGCCTGATGATGACGCGATTCGCGGGCCGCCGAAGGGCCTGAACTTGCCCGTAAGTCCTTCCATCGACTACAATCTTCGTTTGCGCTGCGGTGGTCGAGTCATGCCTAGCAAGCTCTCAGCTATCAGCCATCAGCTCTCAGAGTCGCGGCGGGCTTTTGATCAGGTTCTGATAGCTAATAGCTGACAGCTGATAGCTTCGTTGGGGCGTGGCCAAGCGGTAAGGCGCGGGACTTTGGATCCCGTATTCGGTGGTTCGAATCCACCCGCCCCAGCCATCCGCCTCCGCGGTGCACTAGACGAGCGCCGCGACGGCGTGATGTCTCGCTGAAGCCCGGCGAGTACTTGGCCGAGCGGAAGCGGACAGCCTTCGGCTAGGCAGGCCTGGCCTTGGTGTTTTACGACGGACGCAAGTGCCCCTGGTTCCCAGACGCGGTATTCGCGTTGGGATGGACATCTGACGCATGGACAGACCTGCAGGGTACGGCGAACTGAAACTGTTCTCGGGGAGCGCCCATCCCGAGCTGGCGCGCGAAATCGCGCAGCATCTCGGGCTGCCGATGGGGCAATGCCGGCTGCGGCGGTTTCCCGACACGGAAGTCTCGTTCCAGATCGACGAGAACATCCGCGGCACGGATGTGTTCATCGTGCAACCGACGTGCGCGCCGGTCGACGAGCACATCATGGAGATGCTGATCATGATCGACGCGTTTCGTCGATCGTCAGCAGCGCGGATCACGGCGGTGATTCCGTACTACGGATACGCGAGGCAGGATCGGAAAGACAAGCCGCGCGTGCCGATCTCCGCGAAGCTCGTGGCGAATATTCTCAGCGCGTCCGGCGTCGATCGCGTGCTGACGATGGATCTGCACAAGGCGCAGATTCAGGGGTTCTTTGATATTCCAGTCGATCACCTGTTCGCGGCGCCGGTGATTATCGATCACCTGGCGCGGATGACGTTTCCGAACCTGACGATCGTGGCGCCGGACGCCGGTGGCGCCGAGCGGGCGCGCGCGTATGCCAAGCGCCTCGGCGGCGAGCTGGCGGTCATCGACAAGCGCCGCAGCGATGACGGCACCGCGGAAGTAATGAATGTCGTCGGCGACGTCGCCGGGCGGACGTGCATCATCCAGGACGACATCATCGACACGGCCGGCACGATCGTGAAGGCGGCCAACGCGCTGAAAGACAATGGCGCCGGTCGCATATTCGCGTGCGCGGTTCACGGCGTCCTGTCGGGACAGGCGTTCGATCGCATCGAGAAGGCGCCGATCGAGAAGCTGATCGTGACCAACACGATCCCGCTCAACGGCGATCGCGCCAAGAGCGGAAGGATCGTGTCGCTCTCGGTCGCCAAGCTGCTGAGTCAGGCGATACGCAGTATTCACGAAGAGAGTTCGGTGTCTTCGCTGTTTGTGTAATAACCGGATCCGGGACTAGGGATTGGGGATTAGGGATCAGGAAACGACGAAACGCTGCACGAAGCAGTGAGGCGTCACACGCATAGCCAAGCGGCCGGAGGCCGCGAAGGCACAGGTCGTGGGGGTGGGGCCCCACGACGACTAAAGAAGGAAAGAAGACACGCATCATGGAAGCAGTACTGGACGCAGTTGAACGCAATGGCCGGGGCAAGAACGAGGCGCGACGCCTGCGCGCGAGCGGCCGCATTCCCGCCGTCGTCTATGGCGGCAAGGATGGGGGTAAGCCGATCGCCGTCGATCCGAAGGTGCTCGCGAAGATTCTGCGCACGGAGCAGGGCGCGAACACGCTGATCGCGCTCAACGTGCCTGGCGCGGGCAATGCGCGCGTGCTGGTGCGCGAGTATCAGCTCGACCCCGTCACCCACGACCTCCTGCACGCCGACTTCTATCGGGTCGCGATGGACAAAGTCATCCGCATCCCGGTGACCGTCGTGCCGCAGGGCGAGCCCAAAGGCGTCAAGCAGCAGGGCGGCGTGCTCGACATCGTGCATCGTCAAATCGAGGTCGAGTGCTTGCCGGCCGACATCCCGCACAACATCGAAGTCGACGTCCGCGAGCTGATGGTCGGGCAGAGCATCCGCGTGAAGGACCTTGCGTCGAACGCCAAGTGGAAAGCCGTCACCGATCCCGAGACGATGCTGCTGCACGTCATCATCCCGAAGGTTGAAGAGACGCCGGCGCCCGCTGACGCCGCCGCGGCTGGAACCGCGACTGCGACAGCCGAGCCCGAGGTCATCAAGAAGGGCAAGAAGGAAGAGGAAGGCGCCGAAGCAGCTCCGGCTGCGCCGGCTGGCAAGAAAGACAAGAAGTAGTCCCCGGGGATTGGGGATCAGGGATTGGGGATTAGGCGCTCGCTGTGAAGCTGATCGTTGGTCTCGGCAATCCCGGCCGCGAGTACGAGCACACGCGCCACAACGTCGGGTTTCAGGTCGCCGAGGAGCTTGCGCATCGCTATCGGGTCACGCTGAAAGCGCATGCGAAGTGGAAAGCTCGAGCGGCGAAAGTCGCGGAAATCGGCGACGGCGTGCTTCTCGCCGAGCCGACGACGTTCATGAATCTGAGCGGCTGGGCGGTGCGGGAAATCGCCGCGTTCCACAAGCTCGCGCCTTCGGATGTGCTCGTCGTCGTCGACGATGCGGACCTGCCGCTGGGTCGCTTGCGGATGCGGACGGGTGGGTCGGCCGGCGGGCACAATGGACTGAAGTCGATCATCCAGGAGCTGGGCACGGTCGAGTTTCCGAGATTGCGCGTGGGCGTCGGACGCCAGCCGGGTGAGTTGAAGAATCATGTGCTGGGCCGTTTCTCGGAGGACGAGAAGGCGCAGATTGACGCGGCGGTGAAGAGGGCGGCCGATGCCGCCGAGTTGTTCGCGCGGGAGAATATTCTTGCCGCGATGAATCGTTACAATGCGGCACCTGCCGCAGATGAAGACCAGGCATAACGCCTGGCACCTTGCCACGCGATGCGTGGCTCTCGGAGAGCAAGAGTCGGGGAGTCGGCAAGAGTCGACAAGAGTCGATGAGTCGGCAGAGTCCCTGAGCCTTGGAGTCCGAGATCCTGAAGGAGAGCGCAAGTGAGTCAGACAAGACAGTACGAACTCATCTACGTCGTGTCATCCGACGCGACCGATCAGCAGATTGCGGATTTGCATACGCAGGTCGAGGAGATTACCGGCCGGTACTCCGGCACCCTCGACAAGACCGAGAACTGGGGCCGGCGGAAGCTTGCCTATGAGATCGGGCCGCACAAGGAGGGGACGTACGTCCTCGAAGTGATCAGCGGTTCCGGCGAGTTGATGAAAGAGATCGATCGCCGTCTGCGGGTCAGCGACCAGGTCATCCGCCATCTGACCGTCCGCATCGACGAGGAAAACCGCGTCATCGAGCGCGCGCGCACGCTCCGCAAGGAAGACTCGCAGCGCCGCCGCGTGGCCCGCGGCCTGCCGCCCGAGCGGCAGCCCGGCGAAGGCCCGCAGCGCAATGACGATGATGACGATCGGTTTGGCGCCGACGTCGAGGACGGCATTTAACGGTTCTCCGTTGAAAGGTAGATATTCATGAGAGAAGGACGAGGACGCTCATCGGAAGGCCGCGGCGGACGCGCCGGCGACAAGAAGGACGACAAGAAGCGCACGCTGTTCCGGCGCCGGAAAGTCTGCAAGTTCTGCGCGGACAAGATCGACGATATCAATTACAAGGACGTCAAGCTGCTGGGGCCCTTCGTGCCGGAGCGCGGCAAGATTCTGCCGCGCCGTATCTCGGGCACCTGCGCGACCCATCAGCGCAAGCTGCAGACCGCCATCAAGCGCGCGCGGCAGTTGGCGCTTATACCGTACGTTACCGAGTAGGTGCGAAACGGAGTCTGACCCCCGTAACTGGCGCGGGGGTCAGACCCCATTCGGCAAACGTCAAAGAGGCACATATGGAAATCATTCTTCGGGACCACGTCGAGAACGTCGGACGGCGCGGTGAAGTGGTGAAGGTCGCCGACGGCTACGCGCGCAACTTTCTGCTGCCGCGCAAGCTGGCGCTCATCGCGACGCCGGGCAATCTGAAGCAGGTCGAGCGCGAGCGGGTCAAGCTCGACGCGAAAGAGCTGGAAGAGAAGACGGCGGCCGAAGCCGTCGCGTCGCGCATGAGCAGCGTTGTTGTCGTCATTTCGCGCAGGGTCGGCGAGACTGAAGCGCTGTACGGCTCCGTGACGTCGGCCGACATCGCCGAATCGCTGCTGAAGCACGGCTTTGACATCGACAAGCGGAAGATTGGCCTCCGCGAGCCGATCAAGAAGCTCGGCGAGCAGACGGTGCCGGTCAGGCTCCACCGTGAGGTGGTCGTGCAGATGCCGGTCAAGGTCGTCGCTGAAGGCAAGCCGGAAGTCGTGCCGGCTGAGCTCAAGACTGACGCAGCGGCGAAGCCCTGACCGAGAGCTGACAGCTGAGAGCTGGGAGCTGAAGGATGGCCGAAGCGGTTGCAGTCGATCGAACGCTGCCGCACAACCTCGAGGCGGAGCGATCCGTCCTCGGGGCCGTCCTGATCCATAACGACGCGTTCAATCAGGCCGCCGAGGTCCTGACCCCTCGGGATTTCTATCGCGACGCGCACCGCCGGATCTTCGAGAAGATGATCCAGCTGAGCGAGCGCGGCAACGCCATCGACTTCGTCACGCTCAAAGAAGAGCTTTCCCGTGCGGGAGAGCTCGACGAAGTGGGCGGCCCCGCCTATATTTCCGCGCTCGTCGACGGTCTGCCGCACGCCGCGAACGTCGAGTACTACGCGCGCATCGTCCGCGAGAAGTCGACGCTTCGAAATCTGATCTTCGCCTCCAACAAGATCCTTGCGACCGCCTACGAAGCCGAGCAGGAGCCGAATCTCATCCTCGATGAGGCCGAGCAGGCCATCTTCGCGATTGCCGAGGATCGCGTGCGAGCCGGGTTCACGTCGATGCGCCAGCTGGCGCACTCGAGCTTCGCGGCGATCGAGCGCGCGCACGAGCGCAAGCAGCTCATCACGGGCGTGCCGTCAGGGTTCACCGATCTCGACGAGATCACGGCGGGCTTCCAGGCGGGCGATCTCGTCATCATCGCGGCGCGGCCATCGGTCGGCAAGACCGCGCTCGTCCTCAACATCGCGCAGCACGTCGGGACGAAGACAGGGCGCACGGTCGGCATTTTCAGCCTGGAAATGTCGAAGGAGCAGCTGTTCCTGCGCATGCTCACGTCCGAGGCGCGCATCGACAGCCACCGGCTGCGCACGGGCTTTCTCGTGGAAAGCGACTGGGGCCGGTTATCGCACGCGCTGGGAACGTTGAGCGAGGCGAAGGTGTTCATCGACGACACACCGGGCATCGGCGTGCTCGAGATGCGCGCCAAGTCGCGCCGCCTCATGGCCGAGCACGGCCTCGACATGCTCATCATCGACTACATCCAGCTCATGCAGGGACGCGGACGCTCCGAGAACCGCACGCTCGAGCTGGCCAGCATCTCTCGCTCGCTCAAAATGCTGGCGAAGGAACTGAACGTGCCCGTCGTCATTCTGTCGCAGCTCAGCCGCGCGCCCGAGTCGCGATCCGATCATCGTCCCATGCTCTCCGACCTGCGCGAATCCGGCGCTCTCGAACAGGACGCCGATGTCGTCATGCTGCTCTTCCGTCCCGACCAGTACCCTGACGTGAAACCCGAGGACGAAAACATCGCGGAGATCAACGTCGCGAAGCAGCGCAACGGCCCCACCGGGCTCATCCGGCTCGCGTTCATGAAGTCGGAAACGCGATTCGGCAATCTCGACACGCGGCGATGAGCGCGGCGTGGCGCCACCGCGACCCATGACGTCCCGCTGCACGTTCGCCCACGTCGATCTCGCGGCGCTGCAATCGAACTTCCGCGCGATTTCGGGATTTCTTGCGGCAAACGCGGGCTCGCCTAAAGGCGAGCACTACGAGAGCCAACCTGCCAGAGACGTACGTAGTGCCGACCTTCAGGTCGGCCGTGGCCTTGGCGGAGGTGGTCAGGTCGGCGTTGGCCCGCAGGCCGACCTTCCGCCGGGCATCATCGCGGTGGTCAAAGCCAATGCGTACGGTCACGGCGCACCGGCTGTTGGCCTCGCGCTGCAGCAAGCAGGGGCGCGCATTCTCGCGTGCGCCGACATCGAAGAGGCCATCGTTCTGCGGAAGGCCGGCGTCACCGTCGAGATTCTGATCTTCGGCGCCTTGAGTGTCAGCGACGTGGACGGCGTCTTCGAATACAACCTGACGCCGACGATCTCCACCCCCGGCGCGGGGCGATCCCTGCAAGCCGCTGCCGCGAAGCACGGCGTCCGCCTTGGCTGTCACTTGAAGATCGACACCGGGATGAACCGCCTCGGACTGCGGCACGACAACCTCGACAGGACGCTGCCGGAGTTGATGGCCAGCCATAACCTCGAGATCGTGGCGGTCTATACGCACTTTGCAACCGCCGACGATCCTGACTCCGAGCTGTTCCAGACGCAGCGAGAGCGATTCGAGCAGGCACTCTCGCGACTCCCGACGTTTGGCGTTACGCCTCGCCTGCGCCACGCCGCCAACAGCGCCGCCACACTGCGCGATTCGCGCGTGTGGTACGACCTCGTCCGCCCTGGTCTGATGATGTACGGCGTCATTCCTCCGCCGCTCGCGTCGACGATTCCGCTGAGTCCCGTGATGTCCCTTCGAAGCCGCGTGGTCGCGGTCAAGGGCGTGCGCGCTGATGAAATTGTCGGGTACGGAGCACGCTGGACCGTCCCGAAGCCAGGCCGCATCGCCGTCGTGCCTGCCGGCTACGCCGATGGACTCGATCGCCGCATGGCGGGAAATTGCTCCGTGCTTATCCGAGGCAGACGCGCGCCGATCGTGGGCGCCGTGAACATGGACATGATTACGGTCGATGTGTCCGATGTCACCGTCGACACCGGTGACGAGGTGGTGATCATCGGCGGCCAAGGTGACGATCGCATCGACGCGCGCGAGATCGCCGCGGCCATCGGCACCAATCCCTACGAAGTGCTGTGCAGAGTCGGCACGCGAATCGAGCGCATCTACTAGGCGGTAAGAGGTAGGCGCGAGGACATGTTCTCTCCAGCATCGCATTCGCGGCTCACCCGGCACGACGTCGATCGGTTTCCTGACGAGACGCTGTTCGATCGGCTCGGCCGCACGGTTTGTCAGGCAGCCTGCCTGCCGCGGAAAGAGCTGTACGAGGCATGGGAGATGGGCCGCCGCGTGCGGCGGCTGTTCCGCGGTGGACGCGTGCTCGACCTGGGAGGCGGACATGGGCTGCTCGCACAGGTCATGCTGCTGCTCGACGATTCTTCACCGGGTTCGCTCGTCGTCGACAAGACACTGCCGCCCTCGAGCCTGAAGCTTCATGATGCGCTCGTGCAGACCTGGCCGAGGCTCGAAGGACGTATCGCGTTTGTCGCCGCCGATCTGGACGACGTGGAAATACTGTCCGGTGATGTCGTCGTCTCGAGCCACGCCTGCGGGGCGCTGACCGATCGCATTCTGGAGCGCGCCGCTGCTGCGCGTGCCAGGGTGGCCGTGATGCCGTGCTGCCACAACGTCGACGCCGGGGATGCGGGTGGGCTGTCCGGCTGGGTGGAGAGCCCCGTCGCCATCGACATCGTCCGGGCGATGCGCCTCGCAAACAATGGTTACCGCATCTGGACGCAGACGATTCCCGGCGCCATCACGCCGAAGAACCGGCTGTTGCTTGGAGCGCCTCTCTAACCTCTCTAATAAGAGGTAGCGGTCGCGCGCGCTGCAACCTATTGCGCCGCCGTTCGTATTGCATGACATGTTCAAGTTTCTGCTGTGGTGTCTCTTGCTGGTGTGTTGCTGGCCGCTGGCGCTGCTCGCGATAGTGCTCTATCCGCTCGTCTGGATTTTGCTGCTTCCGTTTCGGATCGTCGGCATTGCCGTCGACGGCGTTCTGGGGCTGCTGCGAGGAATCGTCCTGTTACCCGAAAGAGTGCTGAGGGGCTCGCGCGCGGTCTAGAGGGCCCTTAAAAGATGGGGTGAATACTGGTAAACAGCGCCAGCCCCAGGGTGTAGAACAGCGCGAACAGGACAACGATGCCGGTTGCAGTTCTTTGTGACCGAATGGTCGCCAGCCAGATGAAGGCAGGAAACAAGACGGAACAATAACGGCCGAGTCCTTCGAACACACCAGATGAAAGCGGCAGCCACAAGTTCAGCAGCATCAACAAACCGTAAGGGGCGCCGAGTTTCAGCCACACACATGGCGTCAGGATCAGGAACATGACGGCAGTGACGCCGTAGAGCGTGTCATAGAGCGCCATCGGACTGCTCAGGAGATATCGGTATGGATGCGTCAGCAGCTCCTGCAGGAGTCTAATCGGAGCCGTCCAAGGAGCGCCGCCAACATGGTAGCCCCAGCGCTGGATGCTCATGGCCCATTCGAACGGATTGCCGCTCAACGCATAAATGTAGAGCGAGTAAATACCGATGCCGCTCAAAACGAGCAGCAGGGCAATCCCCGCGAACGTCCGATCGCGGGTAGTCGGTTGCACAGTACGGAACGCTATCCAGGCCAGCGCGGGCAACATGAGAATGCCGTTGACGCGCGTTGCCGTCGCGAGTGCGCCTGCGACCCCGCCGAGCATCCAGTGTCGGGTGCGGAATCCGTAAAAACTGAGAACGGTCAGAAGGAGAAACAGGGACTCGGTGTAGACCAAACCGAAAAAAAAGCTGAACGGAAAAATCGCTGTGAGCACTACGGCCCGCTCGGCCTGACGACGATTCAAGTCGAGCTTTGCCAGATAGAACAGGGCGACGGACAATGCGATGAATGATGTCCACGATACGAGGATGCCTCCCAGATACACATCGGCCTTGCTGGAGCCGAAGAGCCGGCTGGTGTATTGCATTGAGAGTGGATACACGGGGAAGAACGCAATCTTGCCAGGTTTACCGACACCTGCGGACGGTCCGCCCGCGACGAAGACGTACCCGTTTTTCGCTATTTGCTGGTACCAGCCCGAGTCGTAGCGAGCGAAGGTGTCCCAGAACGGGCTTGTCGACTCAAAAACGGTGAACTGCTCGCGCTGCTGCAGAGGGAACGAGAGATTTACCAGCAATGCGAGAACTGCGGAGATGAGGCGAAACGCGAGCGCGGCAGCGACAAGGCGCACCACGACACGGGAGTCGTGGGGGAACGACTGGCGCAGTGGCAGGCTCGTGATGGCGGGGTAGCATACCGTAGGATGTCAAACTAACCAAGCCACACTGGAACAGCGCCGCTCACCTGCCGCATGACGATGTACTATCGCTCGTGTGAAACCCCCGAAGACCGTCTTTGTGTGCCAGGAATGCGGCGGGCAGCAGCCCAAGTGGGTCGGCCGCTGTCCCGACTGCGGGGCGTGGAACTCGCTCGTCGAAGAACAGCCCGTTCCGCAGACGGCGCCTGCGGCGGCGAGTCATCGCTACGGCATGGTATCAGGGGGCGCGTCCGCCAAGCTCTACAGCGACATACAGACCTCTGACGCGCCGCGGATACCTTCGGGCATCAACGAGTTCGACCGAGTGCTCGGTGGAGGCATCGTCCCCGGCGCGCTCGTGTTGCTTGGCGGCGAGCCGGGCATCGGAAAATCCACGCTGCTCCTGCAAGTTGCCGCGCACGTCGCGCGAAACGTTGGTCCTGTGCTCTACAGCTCGGGCGAGGAGTCCGAGCACCAGATCAAGCTGCGCGGTGAGCGGCTGTCCGTCGACCGCTCGCCGCTCTACCTGCTTGCCGAAACGTGCCTGGAGAGAATTCTCGAAGAGATCGAGCGGCTCAAGCCCGCGCTCGTCATCGTCGATTCGATTCAGACCATCTTCTCGGCGCGTTTTCAATCCGCGCCAGGGAGCATCGGCCAGGTGCGCGAGGTCGCGACACACCTGTTGTTCGCCGCCAAGGGGCGCAGCGTTCCGATTGTGCTCGTCGGCCACGTCACGAAGGACGGCAATCTCGCTGGTCCCAAGGCGCTGGAGCACGTCGTCGATACCGTTCTCTACTTCGAAGGGGAGCGGCATCACGCGCATCGCGTCGTGCGCGCCTTCAAGAACCGGTTCGGCGCGGCGAGCGAGCTTGGCGTCTTCGAGATGACGAGCACGGGGCTGCGCGAGGTGCCCAATCCGTCGCAGCTGTTCCTGGCCGAACGTTCAATCGGCAAACCGGGATCCGCCGTGCTGTGCTGCATCGAAGGGTCGCGGCCGATACTTGTGGAAGTGCAGGCGCTCGTCACCAGCAGCACGTTCGGCAACGCCCGGAGGATGGCCAGCGGCATCGATCAGCAGCGTTTGTCGCTGCTGCTGGCGGTGATGGAAAAGCGGGCCGGTCTACACCTGCTCGGCGACGACGTGTATGTGAATGTCGCCGGCGGGATGAGCATCGACGAGCCCGCCGCCGATCTTGGCGTGGTCGCCGCGGTGGCGTCGAGCGTCAGAAATCGCGCTGTGGGGTCGAGCACGGCAGTGTTCGGCGAAGTAGGACTCGGAGGCGAAGTGCGCGCGATCACGCAGCCGGCGTTGCGGGTCAGGGAGGCGGCGCGCATGGGATTTGAACGCTGTATTGTCCCGCTGGCCAACGCCGATCTCCCCAAATCGGAGCGCCCGGCGAACTGCGAGCTCGTCGGAGTGAGGACAGTGGACGAGGCTTTGCAAGCACTACTACAATGACGAGCCTATGAACTGGGGTGTCCTCGCGCGCATTGGGTTCGTGGCGGTCATCGCGTACTCCGCGCTGGAGCTGCGGCCCCTCGGATCAGGGCCCCTCGTGAACGTCGCGTTCGGCGTAGGCATTGCCGGGCTCATCATCTTCCTCGAAGATCGTCTTCGCCAGACCCCGCTTCCCAATGTCGTCGGGGCACTCATCGGCGGCACTGTCGGCCTCCTGCTCGCGCGGTTGATTGGCGACGCACATTTCTGGGCAAAAGCCGACAACATCGGCGTCATCTTCCTGCACACGCTCATCCTTCTGGCGCTGCCCTATATCGGCCTCGTGCTCGGCGCGAAGTCCGGCGAGTGGCTCGAGCCGGAGCGCATCGCCGGGTTGTTCCGGCCGCAGACGCAGCACCAGCGGCGCTACAGAATTCTCGACACGAGCGTCATCATCGATGGGCGTATCGCGGACATCTGCGAGACCGGCTTCGTCGACGGCACGCTCGTCGTCCCGCAGTTCGTGCTCAAGGAGCTGCAACAGGTCGCCGATTCGTCCGATTCGCTGCGGCGCAACCGGGGGCGCCGCGGTCTCGACATCCTGCAGCGCATCCAGAAGATGGCGGGCCTCGATGTCATCATCTCGGACGCGGATTTCCCAGACGTCAAGGAAGTGGATCTCAAGCTCATCGAGCTGGCCCGCTCGCTCCAGGGCAAGATCGTCACCAACGACTTCAACCTGAACAAGGTCGCGCAGCTGCGTGGCGTGGAAGTGCTCAACATCAACGAGCTCGCGAACTCGCTCAAGCCGGTCGTGCTGCCTGGCGAGACGATGAAGGTGTTCATCCTCAAGGAAGGCAAGGAATACAACCAGGGCGTCGCGTACCTGGATGATGGCACGATGGTGGTCGTCGACAACGCGCGATCGATGATCGGCAAGACCATCGACGTCGTCGTGACGAGCGTGCTGCAGACGACCGCGGGCAAGATGATCTTCGGCCGCTTCATCGACGCCAACGCGCAGCCGACGCCGATCGATCGCCGCGCGAGGAACTGACGCTGAAAATCCCGCCGTTCCACTGGTTTCGAACGGTCTTCTTCCTCATTCCCGCCATTTCGGTCTACACCATCGTGCTCGGCACGCTGTCGATTCTGTCCACGTTCGTCGACCGCAAAGGCCATGCGGCGCATTGGTGCGCGCGCGCGTGGTCGTGGCTGATTCTCGCGACGACGGGTGTTGACGTTGATGTGAGGGGGCTCGACCGCGTCAAAGCAGGCGAGACCTACGTCTTCATTTCAAATCATCAGAGCATCTACGACATCCCGGTGATCTTCGCGTCGCTGCCGTTCCAGCTGCGCATCATCGCGAAGGAATCGCTCGGCCGCTTTCCGTTTCTCGGCTGGCATCTCATCCGCGCGGGGCATCTGCTCGTCGATCGACGCAATCCCGACCGTTCGGGGATCTTGAAACGCTGGCGCCGGCTCGTCAGCGATCACTTGTCGCTGATCATCTTTCCCGAGGGCACCAGGAGCCCTGATGGCAAGGTCGGCCGTTTCAAGGCGGGCAGTTTTCTGCTGGCGCTCGAGGCAGGACTGACGATCGTGCCACTGTCGGTCTCCGGCAGCCGTCACGTCATGCGGAAAGGCCGTCTCATGACGTGCCCCGGCCATGTGACGCTGCAGGTGCACCAACCGATTGCCGCTCCCAGAATCGAATCGCCTACCAGCGACGATGCGCGCGCGTTTGCCGTGCAGATTGAGGAGATTGTTCGCTCGGGCGTGCCGCGCCGCCCTGACTAGACGCTCAGATGTGCTCGAACGAGCTCGTCGGTCAGCGCGCCAATCGCGCCGCCGGCGATGCAGCGGCCTTTTTCCAGAATCCGAAATTCGCTGGCGACCCGGCGGGCGAAGGGCAGTTTCTGCTCGACGAGCAGCACCGTGAGCCCCGTCTCCTGGTTGAGCTTCAGGATGATGTCGCCTATCTCGTGCACGATGTTCGGCTGAATCCCCTCGGTCGGCTCGTCCAGGATAAGGAGCGACGGCTCGAGGACGAGCGCGCGGCCGATGGCGAGCTGCTGCTGCTGCCCACCTGAAAGATCGCCGCCACGCCGCTGGCGCATCGCCTTGAGCACGGGAAACAAATCGAAGATCCTCGGCGGGATCGTGCGCGTGCTTCTGGTGCGGACATGTGTCGCGGAGCCTTGGCGGCGACTGATGCCCAGGCCTATCTGCAGGTTTTCCTCAACGGTGAGCTGCGGAAAAATCTCGCGGCCTTGCGGCACGTAGCCGATGCCGCTGCGCGCCCGTGCTTCGGGCAGTTGGGCACGGAGGTCGCTGCCGTCGAACAGGATTTCGCCGGATGCGGCGGGCAGAAGCCCCATGACGCACTTGAGCAGGGTTGTCTTGCCCATGCCGTTGCGGCCCATCAGGCACGTGCGCGATCCTGCCGGCACGTCGAGGTTGACGTCCCACAAGGTGTGGCTGCCGCCGTAGAACTGGTTGAGAGCCGTAACGCTGAGTGCGCTCATGTCCCCAGATACACTTCGATGACGCGCGGATCGTTCTGCACGTGGTCCATGCTGCCTTGCGCGAGCACTCGGCCTTCGTGGAGCACCATGACCCGGCGGGCAATCGATCGCACGAAATCCATGTCGTGCTCGACCACGACCACGGAGTGATCGCCGGCGAGCGAGACGAGCAGCTCGGCCGTACGCTCGGTTTCCTGAGGCGTCATCCCCGCGACCGGCTCGTCGACTAGCAACAGTTCCGGCTCCTGCATGAGCAGCATTCCAATCTCGAGCCATTGCTTCTGGCCGTGCGACAGCGCTTTGGCTTGCGTGTCGCGCAGCGCTGTCAGCCCCGTGCTTTCGAGCACCTTGTCGATCCGCTCGCGCTGGCCCGGCGTCAGGCGCGCCGCGAGGGCCTTCCAGAATGATTTGTCCCCTTTCAGGGCGAGCTCGAGGTTGTCGAAGACCGTGAGGAACTCGAACACGCTCGGTTTCTGGAATTTGCGGCCGATGCCGGCCTGAGCGATCTCAGGTTCCGTCAGCGCGAGCAAATCGATGGCGCGCCCAAACCATGCGGTGCCGCTGTCGGGCCGTGTCTTCCCGGTGATGACATCCATCATCGTCGTCTTGCCGGCGCCATTCGGTCCGATGACACAGAGCAGTTCTCCCGGATCGACATAGAGCGAGAGCGAGTCGAGGGCCTTGAACCCGTCGAACGTGACCGTGAGCCTTTCGAGATACAGAGTCTTGGCGAGCGTCATTTGCGCGCCGCCGAAGGCATCAGCCCCGCGAGGCCGCGCGGCAGGAAGAGCGTCACGAGCACGAACAGCCCGCCGAGTGCGTACAGCCATATTTCCGGCAGTGCGCCAGTGAAATAGGTCTTGGCGTAGTTCACCATTACCGCTCCAGCGGCCGCGCCCACGAGCGTTCCGCGTCCGCCGACGGCGACCCAGATGACGGCTTCGATCGAATTGATTGGCGCGAACTCGCCCGGGTTGATGATGCCGACCTGCGGCACGTAGAGGGCGCCGGCCACACCAGCCATCGCCGCGGACACGACGAACACCCAGAGCTTGTAGGACTCGACGCGGTAGCCGAGAAAGCGCGCGCGATTCTCGGCGTCGCGAATCGCGTGAATCACTCTGCCGGCACGCGAATCGGCGATCGCACGGCACACCCAGTAACTGGCGGCCAGCGCGGCGGCGCTTGCGACAAACAGGACCGCACGCGTTGTGTCGCGTTGCAGCCCAAAGCCGGCGATGTCCTTGAAGTCGGTGAAACCGTTGTTGCCGCCGAACCCCATGTCGTTGCGGAAGAACGCGAGCATCAGCGCGTAGGTCAGCGCCTGGGTGATGATTGATAGATAGACGCCCGTGACTCGCGAGCGGAATGCCAGCCACCCGAACACGAACGCGAGAAACGCCGGAGCCGCCACGACCATCATCAGCGCGAACCACAGGCGATCGAAGCCGTGCCAGAACCACGGCAGCTCGGTCCAGTTGAGGAAGACCATGAAATCGGGCAGCACGGGATGGCCGTACACGCCGCGCTGGCCGATCTGACGCATCAGATACATACCCATCGCGTACCCGCCGAGCGCGAAAAACGCCGCGTGTCCAAGGCTCAGGATGCCGCAGTATCCCCAGACGAGATCAACGGCAAGCGCCAGCGTGGCGTAGCAGAGGTACTTGCCGACCAAAGTGACCGTGTACGCCGAGAGATGCAGCGACGAAGTTGGCGGAACGGCGAGGTTCAGGACAGGCACGACCACGGCGACCGCTGCGACGACGGACAGAAACAACAGGCCGCCGCGGTTCACTACTGGCTCTCCGCGGCGCGGCCGGTTTGGGGGAACAACCCGCGAGGGCGCCGCTGGATGAAGAGAATCAACGCGACGAGCACGAAAATCTTCGCGAGCACCGCGCCCGAGTACGGCTCGAGCAGTTTGTTGACGATGCCGAGCGACATGCCGCCGATGAGCGTGCCCCACAGATTGCCGACGCCGCCGAACACCACCACCATGAACGAGTCGATGATGTACGCCTGGCCGAGATTCGGCCCGACGTTGGTCAATTGGCTCAGCGCGACGCCTGCTACGCCGGCGATGCCGGCTCCCAGCCCGAACGTCAGGGCGTCGACGCGATCGCTCCGCACGCCCATCGCGCGCGCCATCGCGCGGTTCTGCGAGACTGCCCGGATGTCGAGCCCCAAACGCGTCCGCTTCAGCACCACCTGCAGGAGTGAGAAGACGATCAGCGTGAACAGGACGATGTAGAGGCGGTTGTACGTGATCCCGAGCGCCTCGTTGAACTGCAGTGTTCCACTCATCCACGACGGCGTCGCCACCGATCGATTCAGGGCCGAGAACGTCGATCGCACGAGCTGCTGCAGCACGAGGCTGAGGCCGAAGGTGGCCAGCAGCGTCTCGAGTGGACGTCCGTACAGGAAACGGATGATGGTCCGTTCGATGAGCACGCCGACAGCCCCCGCCGTAAGAAACGCTGCGGGGATCGCGACGAGGATCGACGCGTCCTGATGCTGCGGCATGGCGACCTGCACGAGGTATGTCGTATAAGCGCCGAGCATCATCAGCTCGCCATGGGCCATGTTGATGACACCCATGACCCCGAAGGTGATCGCCAGCCCAATCGCAATCAGCACGAGCACGGAGCCCAGGCTGAGGCCGAAGAACAGCGTCTCGATTGCAGAGTAGATCGCCCGGCGCGAATCGATGTGTTCCAGCGCGGTCGCGGCGGCAGTACGGACGGCGGCATCGGGCTCGACAAACGTGCCGTCAGAAGACTTTTCGACCAGCGATGCGAGTTTGTTCCGCACGTCCGATCCCAACCGGCTCGACAGCGTTTGGATTGCGGCGAGACGGACGGTGGAGTCGGTTCCACCGAGGTCGGCTATCGCCAGCCCCGTGTCGATCGCCATCTGGACGCCTGCATCCGTTTCGACGGCTTTGCGCTCCCGAAGAAGCGCGACGGTCGACTCGTCGAGCGAGCGGAGCATGTCCTGGATCGCAACGAGTCTGACCGCTCGGTCGGGATTGGAGAGCCCGAAACGCGCGAGCGTTGTCCTGAGGGCTCGCCGGAGCCTGTTGTTGCTCCCGATTTTTGCGAGAGCGTCCGGTGGCGCCCCGCCGGCGTCGGCGCCAGACAGCGGATCGACGAGCGCGTAGGCGGTGAGATCGCCTTCCGTCGTCCTGACGATGAAGATCTTGTTGTCGGCGGTGCGGATGTACAAGCGATCTTCGAGGAGCGCCGTCAGCGCCGCGCGTACACGCGGATGACCCGTGGCGATCATCCGCTCGGCGATAGCTTCCTTGTCGACGAACGTCGCCTCGCGGAGCTCGCCGAGCGAGGCGAGAAAGATCTCGTCCGCCGTCTGCGCCGCGAGCCGTACGTCAGTAACCGGGGATGCCAGCACGACGGCGAGCAGCAGCCACCGGAGCCACTGCCCGCCCATCGCATCGATCACTTGTAATTCTGACCCGAGCAGACCTTCGTCGACATGTTGAAGTTGCCGCACTTCAGCTTCACCCAGTCGGCCTCGATGGGCTTGCTGGCCGCGAGGTAGTCCGACCATGCGTCACCCGGCACCGTGCCGTTTGTTTTCCATACGACGTCGAACTGGCCGTCGGCGCGCACCTCGCCGATGTAGACCGGTTTCGTGATGTGGTGATTCGGCAGCATTCGCGCCATGCCGCCGGTGAGATTCGGGGTCTCGAGGCCGGGCAGCGCGGCGAGCACGGCTTCGACGTCGGTCGATTTCGCTTTCTCAACCGCCTTCACCCACAGATTGAAGCCGACGTAGTGTGCTTCCATCGGGTCGTTCGTCGTCCGCTTCGGGTTCTTGATGTACGCCTTCCACATGTCGATGAACGCCTTGTTCGCCGGTGTGCTGATGCTCTGGAAGTAGTTCCAGGCAGCGAGGTGGCCGACGAGCGGCCGTGCGTCGAGCCCCGACAGTTCCTCCTCGCCAACCGAAAACGCGACGACGGGAATATCCTCTGCAGAAATCTTCTGGTTTCCGAGCTCCTTGTAGAACGGCACGTTGGCGTCGCCGTTGATGGTGGAGACAACCGCCGTCTTCCGGCCGGTCGATCCAAACCGCTTGATCTCGGCGACCCGCGTCTGCCAGTCGGCGTGTCCGAACGGCGTGTAGTTGATCGAGATGTCGGCTTTCGGCACGCCCTTCGCGATGAGATACGCCTCGAGGATGCGGTTCGTCGTGCGCGGATAGACGTAGTCGGTGCCCTCGAGGACCCAGCGCTTCACACCAATGTCGTTCATCAGGTAGTCGACAGCCGGGATGGCCTGCTGATTCGGTGCGGCGCCGGTGTAGATGACGTTCTTGGACGACTCTTCACCCTCGTACTGGACAGGGTAGAAGAGCAGCCCGTTGTTCTTCTCGAAGACGGGCAGAACGGATTTGCGCGACACCGACGTCCAGCATCCGAATACCACCGAGACTTTGTCCTGCGTCAGCAGCTGCGATGCCTTCTCTGCGAAAAGAGGCCAGTTCGATGCCGGGTCGACGACGACCCCTTCCAGCTTCCGGCCGAGCAGGCCGCCTTTCTTGTTCTGCTCGGCAATCATCATCAGCACGGTGTCCTTGAGCGTCGTTTCGCTGATGGCCATCGTGCCCGAGAGCGAGTGCAGGATACCGACCTTGATGGGGCCCGGCGCCTGCGCCTGAGTTGTCAGTACGAGCGCGGCGACCATCGCGCACGCCATGAGCAGTACTTTTCGTCGTTGCATGGATGACTCCTTGTTGTGAGGGGCGTGCTACATCTGAATCTGCAGGCCGACGCCGACCCGCGTCCCGCTGGTTTTCACGGCACTGAAGTCCGTGTTGATGACGAAGAACATCAACCGGGCGTTGAACTCCTTGATGACGTAGTTGAAGTTGAATTCGGTCGTGTCCTGGTCGTAGTCCTCCAGCGCGCCGCCTTCGCGGAATGTGGCCGCGGCGTATTTGCCGAGCACTTCGAACTTGCCCATGCCGACCTGCTTTGGAAAGAGGAACGCACCAAGCACGTAGGCGCCTTCGCTCGATCCATACCTGCCGTCGTAGCCGCCGAGCTGGTCGTAGTTCGCGTACTCGCTCTCGACGGTGATGACCCCGCCGCCCGACAGCTTCTTCTCGAGCAGGAAATCAACGGTCGTGGCGGTGTCGCCGTCCTGCGCCTGGATCGCGGCGCCAATGCCGAGCAGGTTCTTGGCGCCGTAGTACGTGCCGTTGAGGTAGTAGCCGCTTTCCTTGTCCCAGAAATCCACCTGGACGCGCGCCGCGGTCAGCAGTTCCGGATCGCCCGTGGCGGACTTGCCGTCGAAGACGCCTCCCGAGACCTTCACCTTGCTGAAATCGCCCCAGTACATGACGCCGTTGTCGCGGCCCTGAAAAACGAAGGGATGGCCGTTCTGAATGCCGTCGGTATACACGCCCCAGTGGTGCGCGTAGTAGGGGCCGTAGAGGTTCGCGCGATCGCTGGGCGGCAGGAACCGGCCCATCCAGACGTTGAACTTCGGCGACATCTCGAACCGCGCCACCGCGTCGAGCACGCCGATCTTGTTGGAGCCCCCGTCGTACTCCGTGTTGAACATGAACTTGATCTTGTCGGTGACCGGACCGCTGATGTAGATGCGCGCGCTGTCGAGCGCGAACGTGTCCGTGTCGTCGCCGTCCTCCGGCGAGTCGTGCGCGAAGCTGGTTCGAAGCCCGCCGCCAAGACTGATCGGCGGCAGCGTGGTTTGTGCGGCGAGCGGCGTGGCGAACATGACGAGGCCTGCGATACACGCAGACACCCAGCGGTGAGGCATAGGGATCCCTTCTGTCTGTGGCGCGGGAGGCGCCTGTTAGGTCGTGCTGTTTGTCGCGAGAACGGCGCGGAGAGTTCCGACGCCCCGTGGGTACTTGCTAGAGCAAACGCGGGTCCATGCTGCGAGGAGGTGAGACGAAGAATTCCTTAGGAAAATCGCGCGGGAGCTTCAGCGCGCCGGACGAAAGTGTGTCGATGCGCGCGCGGTCCGACAACGATGTCGATATCGATCGCGACGAAATGGCGGTGCTGATACGACGCGCGCCCGAGTCGAGCTCCGAACATGCGCGCGGATGTTCACAAATGTCGTTGGAGGTGCAATCGTGTACATAACGCAACGGAGAGCGTCTCGGCATCGTCGCCAGTCATCAGTCCCTGGCACCCGGACGACGTCGAAGTTGGTCGACTGCACGCTTCGCCTCAGCCAATTCAGGCAAATCAGGATCTGCGGTCTTCCATAAGGCGAGAAAGCGCTCGTACTCGACTCTCGCCTGCTGAACCTCACCTGTTTGTTCGAGCAGTCGCGCGATCTGGAGGACGTATCGTGGCTGGAGCGTCGCGACCCATTTCTGGTCGCCGTCGTACACCAGGAGACGGCGATAGATCTGAATCGCGCCCGCAAGATCGCCTCGCGCTTGCGCAACGCGTGCAGACCCGTCACGCAACATCAGGTCGTTTGCAAGCAGCCCCACGGTGCGTTGTTGAAGCGCGAACCACATCCGTCCCGTTGGTTCGCCGGCGGCGAAAGCAGCCGAAGCGTTCTGGAAGTCTCCGTCGGCCAACGCAATCTCGCCCTCGAGCGCTTTCGACCACCACCGCTCGACCTCGCCGGCTGGCTCGCCCAGCCGGCGTTCCGCGTCGAGATACGTCCGCGCGATGTCGGCCCGCCCGGCGCCGAGTTGGGCAACGCCGCTCAATAGATTCTCAAGTCGAACCGCCGCCCGCCTTGGTTCCTCGGACATGCCGGCGAGCTTGCCGTGGGCCGACTGGATATCACGCAACGCGCGCAGGTAATCTTTGCGTTCGATCGCCAGCGTCGATGACGCGAACAGCATCCAGACTTGCTCGGGAACGTCCTCGTTCCGCACCGATTCCTGAATGCCCAGCGCGATCGCCTTCGCTGCGTCGTTGTACATGCCGGCGCGCGCGAGGATGAACGCCCTGACAGACGGTATGGGCGGCTTCTCGGCGATCGCCTCGTCATAACGTCCCAGAGCAGCCAGGCTCCACGCGCGTCCATTGCGGGACGCGTGAAAGGTCGGATCGATTGTGAGCGCACGCGAATAGGACTCGACGGCTCTGACGGCGTCGCCGGCGAGCAGGTATCCGTCCGCGAGACTGTCATACGGATTTGGTTCGCGCGGCGCAAGCGCGACGTAGGTCTCAAACTCGCGGATGGCCTCGGGGTAGCGCCCGGCCTCGAGTAGTCCATAGCCGTAGACGTTATGGGTGTTGGGCGTATTGGGGAGTGCTGTGACGCCGGCTAACAGAATTCGCAGGAATTTCTCAGGGTTGCCGGGCCGGCCTGGCGTGGGCGAGTAGAACCGAGCGGCCATGAGATAGCCCTGCATGTCGTCGGGAAACTTCGCCAGCAGCTCGTCGACGGCATCCTCTGCCTCGGCCCAATGTCCGACCTCGCGGGCCAGTTGCGCCTTCAGTTGAAGCTGCCGACGCTCGCTCAGTCGATCGGCATGTTGAGCAGCCTTCGCGAGGTAATCTCGCCGGGCACGTGGCATATCTCGGAAGGACATGATTGCCGAGAGCGCCTGGTACGCCTCTGCGAATGCCGGATCGATGGCGACGGCGGCTTCGAGTCGTTGCTGGGCTTCCTCCATCCGCGTATTCGCGAAGGCATCGACTCCCATTGAGTAGAGCCGGTACGCTTCCAGTGACGAGGTGGAGACTTCGGCAACACGCCTGACTTCGCGCGTGTCTCCGATCCCGGTGCGGATTCGTGCGGCGAGATCGTCGACGAGGGCGAAGAGATCGGTGCCCCTCACACTGTGGGCGACGATGACCCGGCCGCTCGACAGGTCCTCGAGCTGCGCATCGATCCGGATTTCCGTCCCCGCGCGGACGATGCTGCCGACAACGACCGCACCGGCGCCCGCATAGCGCGCGACGTCGGCCGCCGCGCTCTTGTCGAGCGACGCGAAGCTCGTTCCTCCGCGCCGCTTGAGGGCGTCGTCCAGGCGCTCGGTGCCAACGATGTCGAGGCCGCGCGTCTGCGCCAGGCCTGTCAACAACATGCTGGACACGCCGCTCGACATCCAGGCATCGCTTTCATTCTGCTCGCCGATGCGCGCGAACGGCATGACGGCGATGGCAGGGCGCGGTGATATCGCAGCAGCGGGCGTGACCGCGGGCCGAACCATCCGCCACGTCAACCCGGCGGCGGTCGACATTGCGATGAGCAATACAGCGGCGAGCGCGCGCCTATGGTTGCGCCAAATGCCGCCCGTCTTCTTCGCGGAGGCCGCTTCGAGTGCCGACCGGACCGCCTCGACCTGCTGATATCGATCGGCGGGATTCTTCACCAGGCAGCGCTGAATGATCGATTGCAGCGATTGGGGAACGTGGGCCGGTAGTGCCGGAGGCGCGTCGTGGAGGATCGCGGCACTCAACTCAAAGCAGGTAGTTCCGGAAAAGGGGCGCTTGCCGGTACACATTTCGTACAGCAGTACGCCGAGAGCCCAGATGTCGCTACGCACGTCTGCCGGCGTACCTCGCAGTAATTCGGGAGCCATGCAGGACAAGGTGCCGGCCATGACGCCCTCAGCCGTAACCGACGCTTGCGATTCGGACAGCTCTTTCAGATCCTGGCCGGTGAAGGTTTGCGCGAGACCGAAGTCGAGCACTTTGGCACGGCCCTCGGAGGTCACGATGACGTTGGCGCCTTTGAGGTCGCGGTGGATGATGCTGCGACGGTGCGCGTGGGCCAGGGCGTCGGCGATTTGAATGCCGTGGCGAAATACGATCTCCACGGGAAGCCCGCTCGCTGGCACGAAGTCATCCAGCCGCGTGCCTTCCACGTGCTCCATCACGATATAGGGACGCCCATCCATGTCGCCGACCTCATGAATGGTGCAGATGTTGGGATGGTTCAGTTGCGACGCGTGTTGAGCTTCCCGGAGCAATCTGGCGCGTGTGGCGTCGTTCGCGCCGCTTGCGATTTTGAGCGCGACGTCTCGTTGTAACGCGACGTCGCGAGCCGCGTACACCTCGCCCATGCCTCCGGCGCCTATGAGCTGGCCGATTTCGTAGCGTCCGATCGTCCTGCCCGTCATCGGATTTCCGAAGTCGGGCGGCCGCTCGATGAAGTCTGCGGACTGTGCGTGGGCCAGGAGCAAACGCGCGATCTCGGCTCGGAGCGCGAGATCGCCACGACACGCGTCATCGAGAAAGCGGGATTGCTCCGGCTCCGGGCGCTCGAGCGCACCGTCAAAGAGCTCCTTGACGCGCGCCCATTCTCTGGCGTCTCTCATGTCACTCGGTCACATTCTGGCGAGCAGGTGATGCTTGCGCTAAGAATAGAGCCATCCTCCTTCTAACGCGTCCTTTTTACCCAAACTCGCTCTCGACCTTCGACCACGGCCCAGCGACCTATAATGTCGCCCATGTTCGTGTCGGCCATTCTTGCCGCGGCGGGCCGTGGCACGCGGCTCGGGTCGGCAACGCCCAAGCAGCTGCTCCCGCTTGGCGACCGCACCATCCTCCAGCGGAGCTTCGACATCGTCGAGTCGCACGGCGGGATCGACGAGATCGTGATTGCGCTGCCGCCGGCACTGGCGTCGGTGCCGCCCCCGTATCTGATCTCATCGCGCAAGCCGGTCCGCATCGTGGATGGAGGCATGCGGCGTCAGGATTCAGTGGCCAACGCGTTCGCACAGGTGTCGAACAGCGCGGAGATCATCGTCATTCATGACGCCGCGCGGCCTTTCGCCACCGCAGACTTGTTTACGCGGGTGATCGAAGCCGCCGAAAAAGGGAGCGCGGCCATTGCGGCGGTACCGGCCCACGACACGGTCAAGGAAGCCACGGCAGCGCCCGGCGTGCGGATCGTCGCGCGGACGATCGCACGTGAGTCGATCTATCTCGCCCAGACGCCGCAGGCGTTCAGCCGCGACGTACTCGAGGCGGCCATCGAGCTCGGCCGCGTGTCGTTTGGGTCCGCGACCGACGAAGCGTCGCTCGCCGAGCAGGCTGGTTACACCGTAAGGCTGGTGGATGGCGAATCGGCGAACATCAAAATCACGACGGAAGCGGACTTCGCGCTGTCAAAGGCACTGATGGGGATCAGAGATTCAGGGTCGAATATCGGCGCCCTGCCGCGGATCGGCACCGGATACGACCTGCATCGGCTGGAACCTGGCAGGCGCCTCATTATTGGCGGCGTCGAGATCCCGCACGAGACGGGCCTTGCCGGCCATTCCGACGCCGACGTGTTGTGTCACGCAGTGACCGATGCGATTCTGGGCGCCGCCGCGCAGGGGGACATCGGCCAGCATTTTCCCGATACAGATCCCCGTTGGAAGAATGCAAACAGCATCGAGCTGCTGAAAGGCGCCGTCGCCATCGTTCGCGCGGCCGGGTATAGCGTGGCGAACGTCGACGCCGTCATCGTCGCCGAACGCCCGAAGCTCGCGCCGCACGTCCCAGCCATGCGGGCCAACCTCGCGCAGGCGCTCGGAATCCAGGTGGCCGCTGTGAGCGTCAAAGGAAAGACCAACGAAAAAGTCGACGCGCTGGGGCGGAACGAGGCGATCGCCGTGCATGCCGTGGCGTTGCTCGCCAGGATCCCAGAGCCCAGAGCGTAAAAGTTCATGCGCGTCCGATTCGCTCCGAGCCCGACCGGTCATCTGCACGTGGGCAACGTCCGCACAGCGCTGTTCAATTGGCTGCTCGCGCGAGGCCAGGAGGGCACCTTCATCCTCCGCATCGAAGACACGGATGTGGAGCGATCGACGGCCGACTCCGACGCGATGATTCTCGAAGACCTGCGCTGGCTCGGCTTGAGCTGGGATGAAGGTCCGGACGTCGGCGGACCGGTTGGTCCGTATCGCTCGTCCGAGCGGCTGGGAAAATACCAGGCCCGGGCGCGTGTGCTGCTTGCGGAAGAGCGGGCGTATTACTGCTTCTGCACGCCCGAGCAGCTCGACGCAGAGCGCAAGGACGCGCTCGCGAACAATCTGCCGCCGAAGTATTCGGGCCGGTGCGCGCAGATCGACCCGGCCGAGGCGAAGCGTCGTGTGCAATCGGGAGAAGCGGCCGCCGTCCGCTTCCGCACGCCCGAGAACCGCGACATCGTGTTCACCGACCTTGTTCGCGGAGAGATCCGGTTTCACACCGACGTGATCGGCGATCAGGTGCTGCTGCGATCGGATGGGCACCCCGCCTACAACTTCGCCGTCGTCGTCGACGATGGGTTGATGGGGGTGACGCATGTGGTCCGGGGCGAAGATCACATTTCGAATACGCCGCGGCAGTTGCTGATTTACGAAGCGCTTGGGTTCGAGCCGCCGGCGTTCGGGCACGTGGCGATGGTGCTTGGGCCGGACCATACCAAGCTGTCGAAGCGCCACGGATCGGTGTCGGTGGATGAATTTCGCGCGAAGGGCTACCTGCCGGAAGCCCTTCTGAACTACCTCGCGTTGCTCAGCTGGTCGCCGGGTGAGAACCAAGAGGTGGTGCCGCTCGGGGAGATGGCGAAGCGCTTTGCGCTGAGCGACGTCGGGCACAGCGCGAGCGTGTTCGACGAGGAAAAGCTGGCGTGGGTAAACCGGCACTATCTAAAGGATGCCGACCATGAGCGGCTCACCAGACTCTCCGCGCCCTATTTCGAGCGCGCTGGGTACGTGACGGCCCGGCTGAAGCCCGAAGGGTTTGCCTACTTATTGAGCCTGGTGCCGCTCTTCAACACGTCCATCGATCGGCTCGAGCAGGTGCCGGAGCGGGCGCGTCAGGTGTTCGAGTTTTCAGCGGCCGCGGCGCTCGGCGATGCGGCGATTCGCGGCGAAGCCAGCGAGGCGGCGGCGCGCGCGGTGATTGCGGCGCTCGCGGAAGAGCTGCGGTCGGCGCCGCGTCTCCTCGACAAAGTCGTGTTTCGCGGGGTTGCCGATCGCGTGAAGCAGAAGACGGGTCAGAAGGGGCGCGCGTTGTTTCATCCGATCAGAATCGCGCTGACCGGGGCGGCCGACGGACCCGAGCTCGATCTGCTGGTCCCGGCGATCGAGCGCGGCGCCGATCTCGATCCCGCGTCCGGTATCGCGCCGATCACCGGCGCGCGCGAGCGCGCGCAACTGTTCGCCAGCGCCTTGGATCAGTAACTCCGTAGATCACTAGATCAGTAGATCAATAGTTGTCCTTATGCTCATCTACGGCATCAACGCGGTTGCAGAGGCATTGAAAGCGGGACGCGTGGTGTCGATGCGTGCCGGCCGCCGCAGCGATCAGCGTCTGCGGCAACTGCTCGAGATGGCCGAGCAGGCCAGCGTGCCTGTGCGACGTGTATCGGATGATGAGCTCGATCGCGAATCGGGAGGCGCGTCGCATCAGGGCGTCATCGCCGAGGTGAGTCAGCGGCGGGTGTACGAGCTGCCCGATCTCATCGAGGATGCGCTCGCGCGACCGCCGGCGCTGATCGTTGTGCTGGACGGCATCGAGGATCCGCACAACTTCGGCGCGATTCTCCGGACGTGCGATGCGGTTGGCGCGCATGGCGTGGTGCGGCAGACGCGCCATTCCGCGCCGCTTGGCGGCGCGACGAGCAAAGCATCCGCGGGGGCGGTCGCACACGTCCGTATCGCGGATGTGGTGAACGTCGCCCGCGCGGTCGAGGAGCTGACGGAGGCGGGAATCTGGACCGTGGGCCTCGCGGGAGATTCTCGGAGTTCGTACGATAAAATGGATTTTTCGCTTCCCACGGCAATCGTGCTTGGCGCCGAAGGGACAGGGCTTCGCCGGCTGGTGCGCGAGCGCTGCGAGATGCTTGCCTCTATCCCTATGAAAGGAAAGGTAGATAGCCTGAACGTGTCGGTGGCGGCTGGCGTGGTGCTCTTCGAGGCGCTTCGCCAACGGCAGAGTTGAGCCCGTCTGCCTTGCTTTTCTCCGTGGCACACGTTGTGCTAAACTCAGCTTTTTGTCTGGCTGGCGTAGCTCAGCCCGGTAGAGCAGCTGATTTGTAATCAGCCGGTCGGGGGTTCAAATCCCTTCGCCAGCTCCATTTGGCTGGAAGCCATCCTTCGGCGCGGCTCAGCCTCTCGGCAGGCGGAAATGTTACGGGGTGCAGGAATCGGTCTGCAGGATTAAGCAGCACATAACAGGTTTCGGCCATCAGATCTCAGCTCTCGATGGAGCGCCGGAGTGTCCGGCTGAGAGCTGACAGCTGAGAGCTTGAATTCGGGGAGGTGGCAGAGCGGTCAATCGCAGCAGGCTGTAAACCTGCCGCCTTCGGGCTACGGAGGTTCGAACCCTCCCCTCCCCACCAACCTTCGCCGCGCCGAAGCATGAACGCGGTTGTGGTTGGCAAGCGAGCAGTGATGCGAAGGCGGGGCTGCGGTTGGCAAGCGGTGAGTGGAGTTCAACAGCGCGACCGCGGGCTTGCCCGCCGTAGCGCCGAGTTAGCGCCAGATGCGAGGCGCGAAGGCGGGAGTAACTCAGTGGTAGAGTCACAGCCTTCCAAGCTGTTGGTCGCGGGTTCGATCCCCGTCTCCCGCTCCAGCCTTCGCTCGGTGGGTGGAAAGATGCGAGCTCCGGCTGGCAAGCCATTGAGTTGAGTGTCAGTGAGGCCGCAGGGCGGCAATGCCGACTTGTCGGCCGTAGCCGCGAAGCGGTGAAGGCCGATGTAGCTCAGTTGGCAGAGCGCGTCCTTGGTAAGGACGAGGTCACCAGTTCAATCCTGGTCATCGGCTCCAACCTTCGCCGCGTGTGAAGGTGATTGTTTCAACGGTAGGCGACTTTAAACGCGAGGGAACGCAGGCATGTCGAAAGAAAAATTTGATCGTTCAAAGCCACACGTCAACGTCGGCACCATCGGTCACATCGACCATGGCAAGACCACCCTTACCGCGGCGCTGACCAAGGTCTCCGCCGACAAGGGCTGGGCGAAGTTCGTTCCGTACGACGAGGTCGCGAAGGCGTCCGAGTCGCAGGGCCGCCGCGACGCGACGAAGATTCTCACGATCGCGACGAGCCACGTCGAGTACTCGACGCCGAAGCGGCACTACGCGCACGTCGACTGCCCGGGCCACGCCGACTACATCAAGAACATGATCACCGGCGCCGCGCAGATGGACGGCGCGATTCTGGTCGTGTCGGCCACCGACGGCCCGATGCCGCAGACCCGCGAGCACGTGCTGCTCGCGCGGCAGGTGAACGTGCCGTATCTCGTGGTCGCGCTCAACAAGGTTGACGCGGTGGACGATCCCGAGCTCCTCGACCTCGTCGAGCTCGAGGTGCGCGATCTCCTGAAGACGTACCAGTTCCCCGGCGACGATCTTCCCGTCATTCGCCTTTCCGCGCTCAAGGCCCTGAACGGCGAGCCGGGCGGTGCCGAAGGCGTGCTGCAGCTCATGGACGCGCTCGACAACTACATCCCGATGCCGCAGCGCGAAGTGGACAAGCCGTTCCTGATGCCGATCGAAGACGTCTTCTCGATCTCGGGCCGCGGCACCGTCGTCACGGGCCGCATCGAGCGCGGGACGGTGAAGGTGGGCGAGGAAGTCGAAATCATCGGCTTCGGTCCGACCAAGAAGAAGGTCGTCACCGGCGTCGAGATGTTCCGCAAGCTGCTCGACTCGGGCGTGGCGGGCGACAACGTCGGCGTCCTGCTGCGCAGCACGGAAAAAGAAGAGGTCGAGCGCGGACAGGTGCTCGCCAAGGGCGGGTCGATTACGCCGCACACGAAGTTCAAGGCGACGGTGTACGTGCTCTCGAAGGAAGAGGGCGGACGGCATACGCCGTTCTTCAACGGTTATCGCCCGCAGTTCTACATCCGCACCACCGACGTCACCGGCTCGCTCCACCTGCCGGAAGGGGTCGAGATGGTGATGCCGGGCGACAACACGGACATCATGGGCGAGCTGATTACGCCCGTCGCCATCGAAAAGGGCTCGCGCTTCGCGATTCGCGAAGGCGGCCGCACGGTCGGCGCCGGCACGATTACGGAGATCATTGCGTAGCTGAATCGCCGGATTGGCAGATTGGCAGATTGGCAGATTACGAAATCTTCCAATCTCACAATCTTCGAATCTGCGAATGAAGCGAGCGGGGAATTATGCGAGACATCATTGCTCTGGCGTGCCTGGACTGTAAGCGCCGGAATTACAGCACGACGAAGAACCGGAAGAAGTCGTCCGAGCGCCTCGAGCTGAGCAAGTACTGCCGGTACTGCAAGAAGCACACGGGGCACAAAGAGACGAAGTGATCCTGCGCCGCGAGCGGAGCGGGACGAGGGGCGCGACGAAGTAAAGGCCAGTAGCTCAATTGGTAGAGCACCGGTCTCCAAAACCGGGGGCTGGGGGTTCGAGACCCTCCTGGCCTGCCAGCCTTCGCTCGCGAGACCGGCCAGCGAGCTTCGGCTCGGCAAGCCGGTCTTCAATAGCGAAGGCTGTCGCGCCGAAGCCGAAGGGCGAAGGCGGACGGAAATGAAGAGGTAGATGGCAACGAACGTGGTAAGCGACAACCTTGGAGAAGCGCGCGAGAACGTCAGCGGGTGGTGGAACCGCGCGCGCGTGTTTCTCATCGAAGTCCGCAACGAACTGAAGCGCGTCACGTGGCCGTCGAGGACCGAGGTGTACGCCGCGACCATCGTGGTGATCCTCTTTTCGATCGTGCTCGGCACGTTTCTCTGGCTCGTGGATTTGGCTCTGGACCGCGCAGTGTTCTCGCTGTTCCAGCGGCTTAGCTAGCAACGATAGTGAGCACAATGACCGACGTCAGCACGAAACAGTGGTACATCGTCCACACCTATTCCGGCTTCGAGAAGAAGGTGGCGGAATCGCTCGGCCAGCGGGTGCAGGCGTACGGGCTGCAGGACGAGATCGGCGAAATCCTGATCCCGACCGAAGACGTCGTCGAGATGCGCGCCGGACGGAAGGTCGTGACCCCGAAGCGGTTTTTCCCGGGCTACATCCTTGTCGAGATGAACATGTCCGACAACGCGTGGCACGTCGTGAAGAACACGCCGAAGGTCACCGGCTTCGTCGGCGCGGGCGTCAAGCCGACACCGCTCAGCAAGGAAGAGGTCGAGCAGATCCTCGACCAGGTGAAGGAAGCGGCCGAGAAGCCGAAGCCGAAGTACATGTTCGAAAAGGGCGAGCAGGTGCGGATCAACGAAGGGCCGTTCACCAGCTTCAACGGCGTGGTCGACGAAGTGAACCTCGACAAGAACACGTTGAAGGTGATGGTGACGATCTTCGGCCGCGCAACGCCCGTCGAGCTCGACTTTTTACAGGTGGAGAAGATTTAAGGGTCTTCACCGCAAAGACGCAAAGCCGCAGAGGTTTTTTCTGTTAAGAAAAAAGAGTCTTTGCGTCTTAGCGTCTCTGCGGTGAGACGAGAAAAGCTGTTATGGCGAAAAAAGTACAAGCAATGGTGAAGCTCCAGATTGCCGCCGGCAAGGCGACGCCGGCGCCCCCCGTGGGCACCGCGCTCGGCCCGCACGGCGTCAACATCATGGACTTCTGCAAGAACTTCAACGCGAAGACCGCCGGCCAGGAAGGGTTGATCATCCCGGCCGTCGTGACGATCTACGCCGATCGGTCGTACACGTTCATCACCAAGACGCCGCCGGCGTCGATTCTCCTGAAGCGCGCCGCGAACATCGCCAAGGGATCGGCCGAGCCGAACAAGACCAAGGTGGGCACCGTCACGGCGAAGCAGGTCGAAGAGATCGCCAAGATCAAGCTGCCCGATCTGAACGCGGAGTCGCTCGAAGCGGCCGTCAAGACGGTTGCCGGCACCGCGCGTTCGATGGGGCTGGACGTTATTGCGTAGGTCGGCGCGTGCTTCACTGAGCAGCGCGTCGTAGCAAGCAAAGCCGAGCGGCCAGAGGCCGCGAAGGCACAGGTCGTGGGGGTGGGGCCCCACGACAGGTAACAAAAGTGGGAGAGCCCGCGGGCTCGTTTGCACCACAGGAGGTAGAAGTTGGGTAAGAAGTTCGAAGCCGCCAAGAAGCAGGTTCCTGAGCATCCGTTGACCATCGAGGATGCAATTCCCCTGCTCCAGAAAGTCAAATTCGCAAAGTTCGATGAGACCGTTGAGCTGACGGCGCGTCTCGGCGTCGACCCGAAGCACGCCGACCAGATGGTGCGCGGCACCGTCGTATTGCCGCACGGTCTCGGCAAGAGCAAGAAAGTGCTCGTGATCGCCGGGGGCGAGAAGCAGAAGGAAGCGCAGGACGCCGGCGCCGATCACGTGGCCGGAGAAGAAGTCGTCGAGAAGATTAACGGCGGCTGGATGGATTTCGACGCGGTCGTGGCGACGCCCGACATGATGCGCGCGGTCGGCCGCCTCGGCAAGGTGCTCGGCCCGCGTGGCCTGATGCCGAACCCGAAGACCGGCACCGTCACGTTCGAGATCGCGAATGCCGTCAAGGAAATCAAGGCCGGCAAGGTGGAGTTCCGCGTCGACAAGACGGGCATCATCCACGCGCCGGTGGGGAAGACCTCGTTTCCGGCCACGAACCTGATTGCCAATACGCATGCGCTCGTCGACAGCATCGTGAAGGCCAAGCCGGCCGCGGCGAAGGGCAAGTATCTCAAGAGCGTCACGCTGTCATCGACGATGGGGCCTGGCATCCGCATCGACACGGTGCATCACGACGTAGCGGTGAAACACTAATGGCAGTCACACGAGCGGCCAAACAGGAAGAGCTGACCCGGCTCGAGAGCGATCTCAAGGGCACGGAAAGCGCGATTCTCGTCGATTACAAAGGGCTGAACGTGCCGCAGGTCACCGATCTGCGCCGTGAGCTCCGCAAGGCCAAGGCGACCTACAAGGTCGTCAAGAACACGATCGCGAAGCGCGCGGTCAAAGGCACGCCGTTCGAGGTGCTCACCGAGCACTTCGTGGGCACGACGGCGATTGCCTACACCGACAAGGACCCGGTCGCGCTCGCCAAGACGCTGACGACGTTTGCGAAGACCGCGCCGTCGCTGACGATCAAGGCGGCGGTCGTGCAGGGGCGCGCCATCCGCGCCGCCGAGGTGACCGACCTCGCGTCGCTGCCTGGCAAGCCCGAGCTGTACGCGAAGCTGCTGTTCCTGCTGAACGCACCGATGGTGCAGCTGGTCAGCGTGCTTAACGCCGCGCCGAGGGATTTCGTCGGCGTGCTTTCGGCCTATGAAAAGAAGAAGGCCGAATCGCAGGGACCGGGGACTGGTGTTTAGGGATTAGGGATTAGGGATTAGGGATTGGGACAGCGACGCTGTCCCACTGAGCAGTGAGTTGCCGCGAGATTGCGCCGAGCCCGAGAGAGCGAAGCGAGTCGAGGGCGAGGTGGCAGCTCGGCGCGCGGGAGCGAGCCGAGTCATTAAGGAAAGAGGAGATAGAAAATGGCCGAAGTGAATCAGGACCAGTTCGTCGATTACGTCAAAAATATGAGCGTGCTCGAGCTCTCGCAGCTCGTGAAGCGCCTCGAATCGGAGCTCGGCGTGTCAGCCGCGGCAGCCATGCCGATGGCGATGGCGTCCGGCGCCGGCGGCGGCGCTGCGGCCGCGCCTGCTGAAGAGAAGACCGAGTTCAACGTCTCGCTCGTCAGCTTCCCGGCCGACAAGAAGATCAACATCATCAAGGTTGTCCGCGAAGTCACCAGCCTCGGATTGAAGGAAGCCAAGGATCTCGTCGAGGCCGTGCCCAAGGTCCTCAAGGAAGCCGTCAACAAGGACGAGGCCGAAGCCATCCGGAAGAAATTCGACGAAGTCGGCGCGAAAGTCGAGATTAAGTAACACGCGCGCAGCGGACTCACGCATCGGACTCCGAGAAAACGATTCTTGGGGTCTGGCCCCCGCATCTAGTGCGGGCGTCAGACCCCAGGCGGTCATTTCGGAGCCCGGCGCTCGTATTTCTTTTTTCGTGCTTTCGGGCCGCGGGCCGATGCTCCGCCTTGAGTGGCAAAGGAGCCAGAGGCCCGTAGCCAGGAGTCCATTAGATGTACAGCCTTCCTAAAAACGTCTACCGCGAGCGGATCGACTTTTCGAAAATCAAGACGACGGTTCCCATCCCGAACCTGATCGAGATTCAGAAGAAGTCCTACGAGCGTTTTCTGCAGATGAACCGTCTGGCGTCCGAGCGTGAAGACGCCGGGCTGCAGTCTGTGTTCAAGTCGGTGTTTCCGATCAGCGATTTCCGCGAGAACTCGTCGCTCGAGTTCATCGAGTACTCCATCGGCAACTGGGAGTGCAAGTGCGGCAAGCTGCAGGGACTGCATCACTTGCGGAAGCCCTGCGCCGGCTGCGGCAACGTGCTGATTGCCGACCCGTACGGCGATCGCGAAGTGCTATGCCCGCGCTGCGGCCGCCCGAACATCGTCGAGGGCGACGTGTGCGACATCTGCGGCAACACCGTCGCGCTGAAGCTGAAGTACGACGTCGACGAGTGCCAGGAGCGCGGCATGACGTTCGCCGTGCCGCTGAAGGTGACCATCCGCCTGGTCGTCTGGAACAAGGATCCGGAGACGGGCGCGAAGACCATCCGCGACATCAAGGAGCAGGAAGTCTATTTCGGCGACATCCCGCTGATGACCGAGAACGGCACGTTCATCATCAACGGCACCGAGCGCGTCATCGTGTCGCAGCTCCACCGGTCGCCGGGCGCGTTCTTCCACTCCGAAGACAAGACCCTGTTCGTCGCGCAGATCATCCCCTACCGCGGCTCGTGGGTCGAGTTCGAGTACGACGCGAAGAACCTGCTGTACGTCCGCATCGACCGGAAGCGGAAGTTCCTGGCGACGGTCTTCCTCCGCGCGCTCGGCCTGCGCGGCCACGACGAGATCATCCGGAGCTTCTACACGGTCGAGAAGATCTACATGCGGAAGGACTCGAAGTTCTGGGCCGTCAGCGAGAGCCTCGTCGGGCTGCGCGCGGGCAAGGACATCACGATTCCGAAGTCCGACCTGACGATTCAGGCGGGGAAGAAGATCACCAACTCGGCCATCGCCGCGCTGCGCAAGGCCAACGTCGAGGCCATCGAGATCTCGGACGCCGAGCTCGAGGGCGCCTACGCGGCCTCCGACATCGTCAACCCGGCGACCGGCGAGGTCATTCTCGAAGCAAACGAGGAGATCACGCCCCGCGTCATCTCGATGACGCAGGAGAACAACATCGATCGCATCGAGGTGTTCTTCCCCGAGAAAGACGACGTCGGCCCGATCATCTCCGCGACGCTCAAGAAAGACCCGATTCACACGCACGAAGAGTCGCTCATCGAGATTTACCGCCGCCTGCGTCCGGGCGATCCCCCGACGCTCGACAGCTCGCGGTCGCTCTTCGAGAACATGTTCTTCAACCCGCAGAAGTACGACTTCTCGCGCGTCGGCCGCCTGAAGCTGAACACCAAGCTCGGCCTCAACACGCCGCTCGACGAGAAGATCCTGCATCCGCAGGACTTCTACGAGGTGATCAAGTACCTGCTGAAGCTGCGCAAGAACCCGGTGAACGTGGACGACATCGATCACCTCGGTAACCGGCGCGTGCGCTCGGTCGGCGAGCTGCTCGAGAACCAGTTCCGCATCGGCCTGGTCCGCATGGAGCGCGCGATCAAGGAAAAGATGTCGGTCTACCAGGAAATGGCGACCGCCATGCCGCACGATCTGATCAACGCGAAGCCGGTCATGGCCGCGATTCGCGAGTTCTTCGGGTCGTCGCAGCTGTCGCAGTTCATGGACCAGACCAACCCGTTGTCGGAAATCACGCACAAGCGCCGTCTGTCGGCCCTCGGGCCCGGCGGCCTCTCGCGCGAGCGCGCGGGATTCGAAGTGCGCGACGTGCACCCGACGCACTACGGGCGCATCTGCCCGATTGAGACACCGGAAGGCCCGAACATCGGCCTCATCTCGTCACTCTCGTGCTACGCGCGGATCAACGAGTTCGGCTTCATCGAGTCGCCCTACCGGAAGGTGAAGGAAGGGCGCGTCGCCGATTACGTGCTCATCACCAACGGCGGCGGCACGAAATTCAAGACGGGCGAGATCGTCGAGGTGAACGAGGTCCTCGAGGAAAACGCCGCGTCCAAGGGGCGGAAGAAGCGCGCGGCCGAGTTCGAGCCGCACTCCTTCTATCTCTCGGCGTGGGAAGAGGACCAGTACATCATCGCGCAGGCCAACGCCGAGCTCGACCCGAACGGGCGGTTTGTCGGCGAGCGCATCAACTGCCGCCAGGCCGGCAACTTCATCCTGGCGCAGCGCGACAGCGTGCAGTTCATCGACGTGTCGCCCAAGCAGCTCGTCTCGGTCGCGGCGTCGCTGATTCCGTTCCTCGAGAACGACGACGCGAACCGCGCGCTGATGGGATCGAACATGCAGCGCCAGGCGGTGCCGCTGCTGCGGGCGCGCGCGCCGTTTGTCGGAACCGGGATGGAGCACATCACCGCGCGCGACTCGGGCGCGGTCGTCGTGGCCCGTCGCGCCGGCACCATCGACTACGTCGACTCGCTCCGTATCGTCGTCCGCGTGGAGGGCGAGCAGAGCACGGAAGATCCGACGTTGAGCAAGGAGATGGGCGCCGACATCTACAACCTGACGAAGTTCAAGCGCTCGAACCAGAACACGTGCATCAGCCAGAAGCCGATCGTGCGTGTCGGTCAGAAGGTGCACAAGGGCCAGGTCATGGCCGACGGCCCGTGCACGGAGCTGGGCGAGCTCGCGCTCGGCCGCAACGTGCTGGTCGCCTTCATGCCGTGGCGCGGCTACAACTTCGAGGACGCGATTCTCGTGTCGGAGCGGATGGTGAAGGACGACTACTACACCTCCATCCACATCGAGGAGTTCGAGATCGAAGCGCGCGATACGAAGCTGGGCCCGGAAGAAATCACGCGGGACATCCCGAACGTGTCGGAGACGTTCCTGCGCGATCTCGACGAGAGCGGCATCATCCGCATCGGCGCCTACGTCAAGCCGGGCGACATCCTGGTGGGCAAGGTCACGCCGAAGGGCGAGACGCAGCTCACGCCTGAAGAGAAGCTGCTCCGCGCGATCTTCGGCGAGAAGGCCGGCGACGTGCGCGATGCCTCCCTGATCTGCCCCCCGGGCATCGAAGGGATCATCGTCGGCGTGAAGATCTTCTCGCGCAAGGGCATCGAGAAGGACGATCGAGCCAAGGCCATCGAGGCCGAAGAGCTCGAGATGATGGAGAAGAACCTGCAGGACGAGATTCGCATTCTTCACGACGAAGTGAAGAAGCGCGTCGTGCAGATGCTGAACGGCCAGACGCTGCGCAGCGACCTGTTTGACGAATACGGCCGCGAGCGCATCCAGAAGAAGGGCACCGTCCTGACCCCGGAGATTCTGGCGGAATTGCCCTACGACGCGATGGTGCGCCTGAAGATTCAGGCGGACGATCCGCGGCTCGAGGACGACCTCCGCGCGCTCGAAGAGAGAACCGAGCGCCAGGTGGAAGTGATCCGTCAGCTCTTCGAAGAGAAGAAAGAGAAGATTCGCCGCGGCGACGAGCTGCCTCCGGGCGTCATCAAGCTCGTCAAGGTGTACGTGGCGATGAAGCGCAAGCTGTCGGTCGGCGACAAGATGGCCGGCCGCCACGGCAACAAGGGCGTCATCGCGCGCATCCTTCCCGAGGAAGACATGCCGCACCTGCCGGACGGCACGCCGGTGGAGATCGTCCTGAACCCGCTCGGCGTTCCGTCACGTATGAACGTCGGCCAGATTCTCGAGACGCACCTGGGCTGGGCCGCGCACGCGCTGGGTCTCTACTTCGCCACGCCCGTCTTCGACGGCGCGACGGAGCCCGAGATCAAGGGCTGGCTCGACCAGGCCGGGCTGCCGAAGGCCGGCAAGACGAACCTCTTCGACGGCATGACCGGCATGTCGTTCGAGCAGGACGTCACCGTCGGCTACATCTACATGCTCAAGCTCTCGCACCTGGTCGACGACAAGATTCACGCGCGATCGATCGGACCCTACTCGCTCATCACCCAGCAGCCGCTGGGAGGCAAGGCGCAGTTCGGCGGACAGCGGTTCGGAGAAATGGAAGTGTGGGCGCTCGAGGCGTACGGCTCGGCGCACATCCTCCAGGAGCTCCTCACCGCCAAGTCGGACGACGTCACGGGGCGGGCGAAGATTTACGAGGCCATCGTGAAAGGCGATGCGTCGTTCACCGCCGGGTTGCCGGAGTCGTTCAACGTGTTGATCCGGGAGCTCCAGTCGCTGTGTCTGGACGTGGAGCTGTTGAAGACCAAGAAGAAACCTGTCGAGCCTGTGGCACTTGCAGCAGCCCAGGCTTTGGAAGAGGTGTAACCGATGAGACCCAGTTTTCACGATCGCGGTTCGCTCACTTCCGATTTCGACGCCATCCGCATTTCGCTGGCGTCACCGGAAAAAATCATGTCGTGGTCGCACGGCGAAGTCACCAAGCCGGAGACCATCAATTACCGCACGTTCAAACCCGAACGTGACGGCTTGTTCTGCGCGAAGATCTTCGGGCCGATCACCGACTGGGAGTGCCTGTGCGGCAAGTACAAGCGCATGAAGCACCGCGGGGTCATCTGCGATAAATGCGGCGTCGAGGTGACGCAGGCCAAGGTGCGCCGCGAGCGCCTCGGCCACATCACGCTCGCCACGCCTGTGAGCCACGTGTGGTTCTTCAAGGGGCTGCCGAGCCGCATCGGCCACCTGCTCGACATCTCGCTTCGCGAGCTCGAGCGCGTGCTCTACTTCGAGGCCTACGTCGTCGTCGATCCGCTCGATAGCGACCTGAACCAGAACCAGCTGCTCTCCGAAGAGCAGTATCGCAAGGCGCGGGAAGAGTGGGGACACAAGTTCCGCGCGCAGATGGGCGCCGAGGCGATCAAGGAGCTGCTCAAGCGCGTCAGCATCGACAAGCTGGCCGAAGAGCTGCGCGTCAAGATGCGCTCTGAGGTGTCCGTTCAGAAGAAGCTGAAGTACGCCAAGCGCCTCAAGGTGGTCGACTCGTTCCGCAAGTCGACGAACAAGCCCGAGTGGATGATCCTGGACGTCATCCCGGTCATTCCGCCGGAGCTGCGCCCGCTCGTCCCGCTGGACGGCGGCCGCTTCGCGACGTCGGATCTCAACGATCTGTATCGCCGCGTCATCAACCGGAACAACCGGCTGAAGAAGCTCATCGAGCTGAAGGCGCCGGACGTCATCATCCGCAACGAGAAGCGCATGCTTCAGGAAGCGGTCGATGCGCTGTTCGACAACGGCCGCCGCGGCCGTGTGCTGCGCGGCGCGAACAACCGTCCGCTGAAGTCGCTTTCCGATACGCTGAAAGGCAAGCAGGGGCGCTTCCGCCAGAACCTGCTCGGCAAGCGCGTCGACTACTCCGGCCGTTCCGTCATCGTCGTCGGACCGGAATTGAAGCTGCACCAGTGCGGGCTGCCGAAGAAGATGGCGCTCGAGCTGTTCAAGCCGTTCATCTACAACAAGCTCGAAGAGCGCGGCCTGGTGGCGACCATCAAGCAGGCGAAAGAGATGGTCGAGCAGCAGAAGCCGGAAGTGTGGGACATCCTCGAGGAAGTCATCAAGGAGCACCCTGTTCTGCTGAACCGCGCGCCGACGCTGCATCGCCTGGGCATCCAGGCGTTCGAGCCGGTCCTCGTCGAAGGCAAGGCCATCCGGATTCATCCGCTGGTCTGCACCGCCTTCAACGCAGACTTCGACGGCGACCAGATGGCGGTGCACATTCCGCTGTCACCCGAGGCGCAGATCGAGGCCTCGGTGCTCATGCTTTCGTCGAACAACATCCTGTCGCCGTCCAACGGCGCGCCCATCGCGGTGCCGTCGCAGGACATCGTGCTCGGCTGCTACTACCTGACGAAGTCGAAGCCCGGCGCGAAGGGCGAAGGACGCGCGTTCGGCAATACCGACGACGTCATCATCGCGCTCGAAGCGGGCGAGTTGGAGACGCTGTCGCCGATCCGGCTGCGCTACACGGGCGAGCTGCAGGACATGACAACCGCGCGAGATGACCAGGCGGTCATCCACGCCGAAGTGCAGATCGTCACGAACAAGATCATCAACACGACCGTCGGCCGCGTCATCCTGAACGACGCGATTCCGAGGGGGATGCCGTTCGTCAACGGCCTGCTCAAGAAGAAGGGGTTGCAGCAGCTCGTGCAGTCGTGCTATCTGCGCTACGGTCTCGAGAAGACCGTCGAGATGCTCGACAGCTTGAAGCAGCTTGGCTTCACCTACGCGACCAGGTCCGGACTGTCGATCGGCATCGACGACCTGATCATTCCGGCGGAGAAGCCGGTGCTCGTGGCCCGCGCCAGAGACGAGGTCATCAAGGTCGAACAGCAGTACCTCGAGGGCGCGATCACCAACGGCGAGCGCTACAACAAGGTCATCGCCATCTGGTCGGACGTCACCGAGAAGATCGCCGACGAGATGTTCAGCGAAATGCAGGAGACCGAGCAGGCGGGGAGAAACTTCAACCCTGTCTACATCATGGCCGACTCCGGCGCGCGAGGATCGAAGCAGCAGATCCGCCAGCTGGCGGGCATGCGCGGATTGATGGCCAAGCCCTCGGGCGAGATCATCGAGACACCGATCACCTCGAACTTCCGCGAAGGGCTGACCGTTCTGCAGTACTTCATCTCGACGCACGGCGCGCGCAAGGGCCTTGCGGACACGGCGTTGAAGACGGCGGACTCGGGATACCTGACGCGGCGTCTCGTCGACGTGGCGCAGGACGTCATCATCTCCGAGCCGGACTGCGGCACGCTCGACGGCATCGAAGCGAGGGCGATTGTCGAAAGCGGCGAGGTGATCGAGCCGTTGCGCGACCGCATCATCGGCCGCGTCACGCTCGAGAAGCTGATGGATCCGTTCACGGGCGACACCATCATCGAAGCGAACCAGGAGATCGACGAAGATCTCGCGTCTGCGATTCAGGATGCGGGCATCGAGAAGGTGAAGATGCGCTCGGTGCTGACGTGCGCATCGCGCCGCGGCGTCTGCGCGAAGTGCTACGGCCGAGACCTCGCGACCGGCAAGCTGGTCGAGCTGGGTTCGGCGGTCGGTGTCATCGCGGCGCAGTCGATTGGCGAGCCTGGCACGCAGCTGACGATGCGGACGTTCCACATCGGCGGCACGGCGTCGCGGGTCTCGGAACAGTCGACGGTCGAAGCGAAGAACGCCGGCACGGTGCGCTTCCAGGGCATCCAGGCGGTCGAGGCGAAGGACGGCACGCTCGTCGTCATGAACCGCACCGGATCGCTGGTGGTGCAGGACGCAAAGGGCCGCGACCGCGAGCGCTATCCGATTGTGTACGGCGCGAAGCTGCGCGTGCACGACGGGCAGCAGGTCGAGCCGGGCCAGGTGCTGGTCGAGTGGGATCCGTATACGTTCTCGATCCTCACCGAAGAGCCGGGCCAGGTGCGCTTCAAGGACATCCTCGAGGGCATGACGGTCCACGAGGAAGTCGACGAAGTGACGGGCCTGTCGCGCCTGATCATCATGGACTCGCCGGACGAGAAGAAGCAGCCGGCGATCGAGATCCGCACGCTCGACGCGCAGGGCCACCCGACGTCGAAGGTGTCGCGGAAGTACCACATGCCGTCGCACTCGCACTTAATGGTGAGCGATGGCGAGACGGTGTTCGCGGGCGACGTGCTCGCGAAGATCCCGCGCGAGACGACGAAGACGAAGGACATCACGGGCGGACTTCCGCGCGTGGTCGAGCTCTTCGAGGCGCGCAAGCCGCGCGAGACGGCCGTCATCTCCGAGATCGACGGCATCGTCAAGCACGGGGCGGTCGTGAAGGGTCAGCGCAAGATCATGATCGTGCCGGACGAGCCGGGCGCCGAGCCGCGTGAGTACTCGTTGCCGCGCGGCGTGCACGTCAACGTCCAGGAAGGCGAGCGCGTCCGCGCGGGCGAGCCGCTGATGGACGGCCCGAGCAATCCGCACGACATCCTGAACGTCCTTGGCGAGAAAGAGCTCCAGAAGTATCTCGTCAACGAAATCCAGGAGGTCTACCGGCTGCAGGGCGTGAACATCAACGACAAGCACATCGAGGTCATCTCGCGGCAGATGATGCGGTGGGTGAAGATCGAGGATGTCGGCGACACGGAGTTCCTCATCGACGAGCAGGTGGACAAGTTCCGCTTCCTCGAAGAGAACGAGCGCGTGTTGAATGCGAGCGGACGTCCGGCGACCGGCCGGCCGCTGCTGCTCGGCATCACGAAAGCGTCGCTCTCGACCGACTCGTTCATCTCAGCGGCGTCGTTCCAGGAGACGACGCGCGTGCTCACCGAGGCGTCGATCTCGGGCCGCATCGACTACCTGCGCGGCTTGAAGGAAAACGTGACGATGGGCCGTCTGATCCCGGCGGGCACGGGCTTCGAGTTCTACCGCGGGGTGAAAATCCCGGCGGACGAGCCACCGCCGCCGCCGGCTCCGCCGCAGCCGACCGAGGACGATCTCGAGTTGGATCGGGAGATGGAGTACCTCATCGAGCCTGAAGAGGCGCTTGGTGGGGGAGGGACGATAGAGTAGTCGCCAGTACGTAGTGCTGACCTTCAGGTCAGCAAATGTTGCGTAGTGCGAATATCGCGTAGTGCTGACCTTCAGGTCAGCCTCCGTCGGCAAGACGTAGAACGTAAAACGAAGAACGAATAAAGCACGCCGGGCGGGTCTTGGATTTCCGAGACCCGCCTTTTCTTTGTACGGCACTATATTTCGATGCAACGACTCAAAGGCTGCGAGGGGGTGTATTCATGACCGAGGCTGGAAACGGCGAAGGGGCGACCGGAAACCTCGTTTCAATCAGTCCGTTCTTCATCGTGAAGGACTTACAGGCCTCGATCGCGTTCTACCGCGACCGCCTCGGCTTCCAACTCGACTTTCAGGGGCCGGCCGACGACGTGTACTATGCCGGCGTGAGGCGGGATGGAGTGAGCATCATGCTCAAGACCATCGTTCCGGACGTCCTTCCATGCCCCAATCACACGCGCCACCCATGGGCTCGTTGGGATGCATACATTTACGCAGTGGATCCGGACACGCTCTTCGACGAGTTCCGCCGGCGAGATGTGCCGTTCGTGAAGGAGTTGTCGTTCATCGACGAGGGGCTGTGGGGCTTCGAGATCAGCGATGCCGACGGCTATGTCATTGCCTTCTTCCGGTTGCGCAACGAATAGGGCCACCAAGCGATGATGTGGGTGCTGGCGACGTTGCTCGTCGTAGTCGGACTCATTGGAGTGGTCGTGCCGGCTGTCCCGGGAACCATTCTGATCTTCGCCGGCCTCCTGCTGGCCGCTTGGTCCGACGGGTTCGTGCGGGTCGGTGTGCCGATGATGGTAGTGCTCGGTATCCTCACCGTTGCCACGTACTTCGTGGACATTGCGATGATGGCGCTGGGCATGAAACGCCTCGGCGCGACTAGGCGTGCCGTGGCGGGGGCGGCACTCGGGACGCTCGCCGGATTGTTCTTCGGACTCCCCGGACTCATCATCGGGCCGTTCGCCGGTGCGATGCTTGGCGAGCTGACAGCCGATGCCAATTGGCGCGCCGCCGGGCGAGCCGGCCTGGCGGCGTGGATCGGATTTCTGGTCGGCACGATGGCAAAAGTCGGGCTCGCATTTGCCATGGTCGCCATCTTTCTCGCCGCGTGGTTTGTGTGATGACCAGACGGATGACGCGCCGGCAACGAAAAACGAAGAGCGCGTAGTGTCCGCCTTGAGGCGGAGCGATCTGCGTTGCCAGGCACGCCATAACGCTCGCGGCCAACGCCGAAGGCATCGGCTGACGCTGTGTTACTCTCTGGCGCTCGGAGCGATAGACCGCCACGCGGACCCGGATCCCGTGTGCGAATGGCCAGGAGCCATATGGATGTGCCAGCGAAGACCTCCACCGTGCAAACGTTGTGGCCCCTTCTTGCTGTTGACGATCTGCAGTCTTCGCTTGCGTTCTGGCGAGACCAACTCGGGTTCAGACTTGTGGGGCAAGCCGAATCGGACGACGGGCAGATGTTTTGGTGCCGACTCGAGCGTGATGGTTCTTCGATCATGTTACAGACCGCTGACGAGGCCGAAGATGGACGTGCCGAGGAACGTGGTCGCGGCGTGACCCTCTATTTTGTGTGTGACGATGTAGACGTCTTTTTCGAGGAGGTCGCCTCTCGCGGCGTCCGAGCGGATCCACCGACTCTGGCTTACTACGGAATGCGTCAATTGTTCGTGCCCGAGCCGAACGGCTATCTCGTTTGCTTTGAGAGTCCGACCAACCTGTAACACGATCGGGATCCGCTGAAAGGAATGGATGGTGTTCATGACTCTCGGCCGTTATCACATGGCGGTTGTCGTCACGTTCGTGGCCTGTGTGGCGACGGTGTATTTCCAGGCGAAACCCATCCACGCCAGCCAGCAGCCGAAGGACGAGCAGCTCATTCGTGAGGCACGCGCTCGGTCGAATGCAGCGATCGCGGCTCATGACCCGGCAGCCATGGCTCGACTGTGGATGGACGATGTGCACGTCGTCAGATCGACGGGTTCGCAGGTTGCCGGCCGCGAAGGCAATCAGCAGCGCATGGCCCAGCAGTTTGCGACACGCCCGGACACGATCTACGTTCGCCAACCTTCAACGATTGACGTGTACCTGCCGTGGGCGATGGCGTCGGAGCGTGGCGAGTGGACCGCACGATGGACTGAACCGGACGGCACTGTCGACATGGCGGGAACGTACATGGCCCAGTGGCGCCGTGTCGATGGGGTGTGGCTGATCCAGGCGGAACTCTACGTGCCCACGCGCTGTGCGGGCAGCAGGTATTGCAGCCAGCGTCCGTAGCGGATGTGCGCGCCCCTGAGGTTTCTGTCTCACCGCAAAGACGCAGAGACGCAAAGGGCTCCTGATCGGGCCCGCCCTTCCTCCTTCTGTCTCACCGCAAAGACGCGAAGGCGCAAAGGGCTTCTTCATGGAACAAGCCGTCCTCTTCCTGTTTAGCCGCGAAGATCAGAGACGCAAGGGCTTCCTCATGGAACCAATCATCGACCACATCGAGATTACGGTCAGAGACATGAGCGTGGCGGTGCGCTTCTACGACAAGCTGCTGCCTCTCCTGGGTTTTGATCTCGGCAACAGGAGCGACGCGCGGATCGAACAACATGAGAAGCATGTCGTCTCGTACGAGCATCCGCGGCTTGGGTTCGCCATCACCTCGCCGAGACGGGCTTTCGTGGGGGACACGATCAATCGCAGGCGCCCCGGGTCGCTGCATCATCTTGCGTTCAGAGCGGCATCCGCGGCCGAAGTCGATCGCCTGCATGCCGAAGTCAAACAGATAGGCGCCACCATCGTAAGTGCGCCGCGCGCGTATCCGGAATACACGCCGGCCGGTTACTACGCCTTCTACTTCAAGGATCCCGAAGGGATAAAGTACGAGATCGTGTCGACTGGAGCGGCGTAACGATTCGAATTTACGTCCAATACCTCACCGCAACGACGCAGGGGCGCGAAGCAGAAACGTACAAGACCGCCCCGACCGCGATGAGTAGGTGACCACGCGTTCAGTGTGACGATGGTAGGATCCGTTGCCTTCGAGTCTCAATATGGACACCGACATCAAAAACGAATTCGACGCCGTTCGCGAGGACCTTCGAAGTCTCCGCGCCCAAGTGGGAAATGTTGATGCGCAAGTGCGCGAAGTCGACACGCGTCTTGGTACGGAAATTCGCAACGTGGAAACCACGCTCCGTCAGGAGATTCGAGAAGAAGGTATCGTTACCCGCCGGCATTTCGACGTCGTCGCTGAGAGCCTGCGCGACGACATTCGCATGATCGCCGAAGGCGTCATCGCGCTCGACGCGAAAGTTCAGACGATTCGCGATTCCGGATGACCGTCACAACCACTAATCGCTCAGAACAATGACGCAGGACCGATGGACCGCCGTCGATGCCTACATCGACGAAAGCGTGCTGGGATCTGACACCTTGCTGGACGGTGTACTGGAGGCCAGTGCAGCCGCCGGCCTGCCGTCGATTGCGGTCTCTCCGAGTCAGGGCAAGTTCCTGTTCATCATGGCCAAGGCCATTGGCGCGAAGCGGATCCTGGAGCTTGGGACCCTGGGTGGCTTCAGTGGCGTTTGGCTCGCTCGCGCGCTGCCTCCGGACGGCCGCCTTGTCACGGTCGAAGTCGATCCCAAACATGCGGAGGTGGCGCGGGGGAGCTTCGAGCGTGCAGGCGTCGCGGGTCTGGTCGATCTGCGGGTGGGAAAAGCGCTGGACGTGCTTCCACAGTTGGAGGCCGAGGGCGCGCGATTCGATCTGGCCTTCATCGATGCGGACAAAGTTCACTATCCTGAGTATCTGGATTCGGCTATCCGGCTTTGTCGTCCGGGCGCCCTCATCATCGTTGATAACGTCGTTCGCAAGGGTGCTGTGATCGATGCGGCGTCCGAGGACATGTCAGTCCGTGGGGTTCGGCGTTTCATGGATCGTCTGGGATCAGACGGGCGGGTGACGGGCACTGTGATTCAGACGGTTGGCGTGAAGGGCTACGATGGTTTGGCGGTCATCGTGGTTGGAACGCCATAGCCCGATGTGCGGCAACTACAAAACGATTTTCGAGACCATAACGAGCGACCCTCGGTACCAGCCAGTGAGCCTCGGATCTAGAATCTTGTTGGGTACTACGATGAACCGGCGATGGCTTGCGACGGCACTGGTTGTCCTTTTCTGGGGACTGGGTCTTTCCTCGACTGCTTCGGTTGGGTTCCTTCTTCAACGCGACCCAAGCCAGGGACTGGTCGGCCAGCGCATCATCATGCTGAACGGCTTGGGGGCAGTTCGACGTGCTGACGACGATCGCCCTCGGACGAGTGTGGGCATCAACATCGTCTCTCCGGTTGTGCGCGTCGATGGCAACCGAGTGTGGGTGACGTCGACCGGAGGCGACGAGTCTGGATGGGTAGATAGGCAGGAGGTCCTGCCGCTTTCAGAAGCGATCGCCTATTTCGATCGCGCTATCGAGACGAACGCTCGCAATTGGGATGCGTATCTGCGCCGTGCCGAGGCCAAGCATGCACTCAACCAACGCGAAGCCGCGACCGTAGACTACACAAAAGCCATCGAGATTCACCCCACTGAGGCGTTCCTGTATCTTCGGCGCGGCCGCCACCTTGTCACCAGGCGAATCTGTGACCGCGCGCTGCGCGATTTCGAAGAAGCTATCCGGTTGGTTCCCAACTCCGCTCGACAGGATTACAACCTGACGGCTGAGCTGTACAGCCTCCAATCCGGTGTGTATTCGAGTTGTCCCGACCCTGCCTTCCGAGATCCGAAGCGCGCGATCGAAACTGCGGAGCAGGCAACGAGTCTTGATCCGTCACGCGCGACGCTCCTGACTATCCTGGCGTCCGCATACGCGAGCGCAAACGACCTCGCCAAGGCCGTGGAGTTTCAGCAACGAGCGCTCGATTCTCCGCAGTTTCCGTCCCGATATCGTGAAGACGCAGAGCGTCAGCTCCGCCGGTACCAGGAGTCGCTTGCCGTCCAGCGCCCAATCAGCCGCTGAGCCACAGTTCCACCGGAAAACCTTCGAAACCGCCTAACCTCGGCTTGCAGGCGACGGCTCGCCGGCGTGACAATGGCCAGCCGCGGCTGAAGCCGCACGTTGGAGGCGGCAGAATCGGAGAGGCATTCGATGGCGACCACTCAGGACACACGCACGGACGGCAACGGCGGCTTCGCGTCGCTCAATGGTGTCGATCTGTACTACGAGGTCCGGGGCACGGGAGAGCCAGTCGTCGTGATTCCTGGCGGCCTGATGACGGCTGCGATGATGGGGCCGCTCGTCTCTCCGCTCGCGCACGCTCGGATGGTCATCACCCTGGAGCCTCGAGGACACGGGCGCTCGTCCGATGTTGATCGCCCCCTGAGCTACGAACAACTGGCGGACGACACCGCCGCGTTGATCGCACACCTCGGGCTCGCTCGAGCCGACGTTGTGGGTTTCTCGTTGGGTGGGGAGATCGCGCTGCAGACAGCGATCCGGCATCCCGCCGCAGTGCGCAGGCTCGTGGTTATCTCTGGCCGGTTCCGGAGCAGCGGGGAGTACCCAGAAATCCGTGCGCTCGAGCAGGCATTCGCGCCGGACATGCCGATGCTGGCCCAACTCCGCAATGCCTATGTCGCGACGGCGGCGCCCGCCGGCTGGGTGTCGCTCGTCGGCAAGATGCGTCAACTCCTCGCTGAGGAATTCGACTGGTCGGCTCAGGTGGCGGCGATCACCGCGCCCACGCTGGTCGTGCTCGGCGACGCTGACACGTTGCCTGTCGCGCACGCGGCCGAGCTACTGGCGCTGCTCGGCGGCGAGTCAGCTGCGGCCGCGATGGGCAAGCCTTCCAGGGCACGGCTTGCCGTCCTGCCTGGCACCACACACTTCGGCATCGTCCAGCACGACGATCTACCAGGAATTGTCTCAGGCTTCCTCGACGCCACGATGCCGGGTGCGGTGTGAAGTGATGCATATATAGGCACCGGTCGTACGCGCCGCCCACGTGGAGAGTACTCATGCAACAGGTCGCACTGAATAACGGCGTTGTGATGCCCCTTCTTGGTTTCGGCGTGTTCCAGATTACGGATGCGGCAGCATGTGAACAAAGCGTGGTTGACGCCATCGACGTCGGTTATCGCCTGATTGATACGGCGGCGTCCTATCTCAACGAGGCCGCCGTTGGTCGAGGGATCCAGCGCTGCGGAATCGCCCGAGATGAGCTGTTTGTGACCACGAAGCTGTGGATTCAGAAACATGGCTATGAAGGCACGCTGGCGGCGTTCGAGCGATCTCTGAAGCGCCTGCAGCTGGACTATGTGGACCTGTATCTCATTCATCAGCCATTTGGCGACGTGCACGGCGAGTGGCGTGCCATGGAAGAGCTGTATAGCGCGGGCAAAGTCAGGGCGATCGGCGTCGCCAACTTTCATCCGGACCGCATCATGGACCTGATCGTGCACAACAAGGTCACCCCAGCCGTCAACCAGATCGAAGTGAATCCATTTCTTCAACAGCGTGAGACCCAACAGTTCCTGCAGACCAATGGGGTTCAGCCGGAGGCATGGGCCCCCTTCGCGGAGGGGCGGAATCAGATCTTCGAGAATCCAACGTTGCGGGCAGTCGCCTCGAGGCACAAGAAGAGCGTCGCCCAGGTGATTCTTCGTTGGCTGTCGCAACGTGGAATCGTCGTCCTGTCGAAGACGGTTCGCAAGGAACGGATGGCCGAGAACTTCAACGTGCTCGACTTTGAACTGAGCGAAGATGACATTGCGGCCATTGCAACACTGGATACCGGAACCAGTAGTTTCTTTGACCATCGTGACCCAGAGAAAGTGAAATGGCTGGGTCAGAGGGAGCTCGATGTCTAGACCTTGAGGAGGCGATGACGCCTGAGACGGCGATCCGAACGATGTGGCTGATGTGGTGGGTTTCCTGGCTGGCGGCTGCGGCCTGGAGCGATCGCGCGGTGGAGCGGCCGCCGACGCGACACCAGATCATTTACAGGCTGCTGGCCGGCCTGGGTGCTGTGCTGCTGTTCGGAATGTACCGACACGATCTCCGCGTTGAGATGATCGTGTGGCGCACTTCCATCACCCTCGCGTGGATCATGGCGGCGGTCGCCCTCGCGGGCCTGCTCTTTACGTGGTGGGCGCGCATGCATCTTGGACGGCTCTGGTCGAGCAGCGTCACGCGTAAGGCAGATCACCACGTAGTCAACACAGGACCCTACCGGATCGTACGGCATCCGATCTACACGGGCATCATCGTCGCATCGGTCGCGACGGCGGCGATGCGCGGCACCATCCTCGCGTGGCTCGGTGCAGGCGTAATGACGATTGGCTGGGTCATCAAGGCGCGGTTGGAGGAAGAGTTCCTGCGGGAGCAGCTCGGACTGGAGGCCTATGACAACTACGCCCGCCACGTGCCGATGCTGCTGCCGCGCCCACCGCGAATGCGATCAACTCGACAATGATCCAAGACTCGAAGCCGTCACAACGTCGGCCGGCTACGAAGGTTGGTCCATTACCCGCTTGCGGCCGACGGCGTCAGGCACCATGATGAGCGGCGGCGGCCGAACCCGCACGTTGTGCCGCCTGGCTACAGCGCTGTGGAGGTATCGCGATGGCGACCGTCAAATCGATTCCCGAGGGCGTGCAGGCCGTGTTCCCGATGTTGGTCTGCCAGAGCCCGGAAGCCGAGATGAACTTCTGCGCGGCGGCGTTTGGGGCCGTCGAGCAGGTGCGACGACCCGGCCCGGATGGATCGCCAATACACATAGCGATGCGCATCAATGAGGCGTTCCTGGTGGTGCAATCCGAGTTCCCGGACGTCGTCGCCAGCCGCGCACCCAATCCAGATGGGAGCTCGCCGGTCGTCATCTTCGTGTACGTGGCAGATGTCGATCAGGCCGTCGAGCGTGCGGTCGCGAAGGGCGGACGGATTCTCATGCCCGCACAGGATCAATTCTGGGGTGACCGAACGGCGCGGATGATCGACCCCTCTGGCCATGTGTGGACGGTTGCATCACGGCTCGAAGAGACGACCGAGGGGCAGCGCGCAAAACGCTGGGAGGACATTCGTGAAGGACGCGAAACAGCATAAGTCGCAATCGGCTAGCTGCGGAGATCGCTCTTGGAACCTCACAAGAGGAGTGTCGATGCGAAACGTGCTCGTTCTGGTTGTGGCTGGAATGGCTCTCGCCGGGTCGTGGCAGATTCAGGCGCAGAGCGCGCCGAGCCTGGAGGAACGTTACCGCGCCCTCCCGGATGCCGCCGCGATCGGCCGCTACATGGAGAGGCTCGGCGCGCGTCCCCATCACGTCGGGGCTCCTTATACGAAGGACAACGCCGACTGGATGCTCGCCAGATTTCGTGAGTGGGGCTGGGAGGCGCGCATCGAAATCTACGACGTGCTCTTTCCGACGCCAAGAGAACGACTGCTCGAGATGATCGCGCCAACGAAGTTCAGGGCAAAACTCGAAGAACCGGCGGTTGCCGTCGATCCGACTTCGCTCCAAAGGGACGAGCAGCTCCCGACATACAACGCGTACTCCATCGATGGCGATGTCACAGCGCCACTGGTGTATGTGAATTACGGCCGCCCCGAAGACTACGACGAGCTCGATCAGCTGGGCATCTCGGTCCGAGGCGCCATCGTCATCGCGCGGTACGGCGGATCTTTCCGCGGGACGAAGCCGAAGATCGCCGCAGAGCACGGCGCCATCGGGTGCCTGATCTACTCCGATCCGAGAGATGACGGGTACTACACGGACGCGGTGTTTCCCGACGGCCCCATGCGCAACAAGGATGGCGTCCAGCGCGGAAGCGTCATCGATCTGCCGACCTACTCGGGCGATCCGCTCACTCCAGGTATCGCGGCCGTACCGGGAGCGAAGCGACTCTCGATCAGCGAGGCGCCGACGATTACGAAGATACCGGTCCTGCCGATTTCCTACGGCGACGCGCAGCCGCTGCTCGCGGCGATGAGTGGACCCATAGCGCCTGCCGCCTGGCGGGGCGCCCTGCCGATCACGTATCGACTGGGCCCGGGCCCGGCGCGGGTGCACCTGAAGGTGTCATTCAACTGGGACACGAAACCGCTTTACAACGTCGTCGCGACGATTCCCGGCTCTACGTTTCCCGACGAGTGGATTGTGCGAGGCAACCATCACGACGCGTGGGTGAACGGCACGGCCGATCCGGTCAGCGGCATGGCGCCGGAGCTCGAAGAGGCCCGGGCGCTCGGGCAGCTCGTGAAGGGGGGATGGCGCCCGAAGCGGACGATTGTCTACACCGCCTGGGACGGCGAAGAGCCGGGGCTGATCGGATCAACGGAGTACGTCGAGCAGCACGACGAAGAGCTGCGCCGCAAGGCGGTGGTCTACATCAACAGCGACGGCAACGGCCGCGGGTTTCTCCAGGCATCGGGATCGCACACGCTCGAGCAGTTCGTCAACGACGTGGCACGCAGCATTGAGGATCCGGAAACGAAAGGCACGGTCTGGGCGCGCTGGAGAGCACGCCGTATTACCGACGCCCCGGCGGACCGTCGCGCCGAAACCCGCTCGAGGGCCAATCTGCGGATTGGCGCGCTCGGATCCGGATCCGACTACACGCCGTTTCTCCAGCATCACGGCGTCGCCTCGTTGAACCTCTCCTTCGGTGGATTTGACGACGATGGGATCTATCACTCCATCTACGACGACTTCTATCACTTCACGAAGTTCTCCGATCCCGGTTTCCTCTACGGCCGGGCGCTCGCACAGCTTGTCGGCACGGCGACGCTGCGCCTTGCCGACGCCGACATCCTGCCCTACGAGTTCACGGGTCTCGCCGATACGGTTCAGACCTACGTGCGCGAGGTGCAGGCGCTCCTCAAGCAGCGGCAGGACGAGGTGCAGGAGCGGAATCGTCAGGTGACAGATGGCGTGTTTGCCGCCGTGCTCGACCCGAAACGGCCGCGTCCGATTCCCTCTTTGGAAGAGGTGCCTCCGGCGCTCAACTTCGCGCCGCTCGAGAACGCCGCGGCGGCGCTCACGCGCGCGGCGGACCGCTATCACAAGGCCGTCGCCGCTGCCAGCCAGCGGGTTGTCACCGACGTCGCGCAGCTTCAAGCGATCAATACCCGGCTGATCCAGAGCGAGCGGCAGTTCATCGACGAGCAGGGGTTGCCGCGCCGCAGCTGGTACCGGCATCTCCTCTATGCGCCCGGTTACTACACAGGGTACGGCGTGAAGACGATGCCGGGTGTGCGGGAGGCCATCGAAGACAAGCGGTACGGGGAAGTGGAACGCGAGGTGTTGCGCGTGGCCGCGGCGCTGACGCGCGAGACCACATTGCTCGAGGGGATGGCCGCCGATCTGGAGCGGCTGATCAAGTGAACATGAGCGTCCCTTTGCGGATCGCGAACATCGCGCTGATTGTCAGCATTCTGGCGGTGCCCGTTGCTGCACAACCCGCGTACCAGCATCTCCGCATCATCGCGCCGGCGGCTCCGGGAGGTGGCTGGGATCAGACCGCCCGCGTCATGCAGCAGGTGTTGCAGCGCGCGGGGATCGTTCACACCTCGTCTGTCGAAAACATTCCCGGCGCGGCAGGGACAATCGGCCTTGCGCGATTCATCGGCGCCGAGCGCGGCAACGGCGACGTCGTGATGGTCTCGGGCCTGATCATGCTCGGCGCCATCGTCACGCACGCATCACCAGTGACGCTTCGCGAGGTGACGCCTATCGCGCGGCTGACCGGCGAATACGAAGCGATTGTCGTTCCCGCCGCGTCGCCGTTTCGAACGCTGGACGATCTCGTCCGCGCGTTTCGTGAAAAACCGGAATCGATCTCGTGGGGAGGAGGATCGGCTGGCGGCACCGATCAGATGCTGGCCGGCCTCGTGGCCGATGCCGTCGGCGTGTCGCCACGGCGCGTCAACTACATTGCGTTTTCCGGGGGCGGAGAGTCGATGTCCGCGATTCTCGGCGGGCAGGTCTCGGCCGGCATCAACGGCCTGGCAGAGTTCGCCCCGCAGATCGAGGCCGGCACCGTGCGCGCGCTCGGCATCTCGAGCGCCGAACGGTTGCCCGGCGTCCCGATCCCGACGCTCCGTGAGCAGGGTGTGGACGTCGAGCTCGAGAATTGGCGCTCGCTCGTTGCGCCGCCCGGCATCAGCCCCGTCGATCGGGAGCGTCTCGAGAAGGCTGTCAATGCCATGGTCCAGTCCGCTGAATGGCGCGAGGCTCTCCAGCGTTACAGGTGGATCGATCGCTATCTGACGGGTGGCGAATTCGCCAGATTTGCCCAGGCCGAAGATCGCCGCGTACACGCGATCCTGACCAAGCTTGGATTGGGACCGGAGCAAACGGCAGCGAGCACCTCGGGTGTGTACTCGCTGCTGGTGCTCGCCGGCCTGCTCCTCTTCGCCTTTGCAGCGGTGATCGAAACCGTGCGGGCCCGCGCGGCATCGCCGAAGCCGATCGCCGACGGCCGATCGACGACGGACGACGGCCGATCGACGATGGACGATGAACGATGGCGACCGGCCGCGTTGATTGCCGTCGGGATGGTCCTCGACCTGGCGCTGATGGAGCGCGCCGGGTTCGTGCTCGCGTCAGCGGCGCTCTTCTGGCTGACAGCGCGGGCGTTTGACAGTCACCATCCAGTTCGCGACGCGCTGTTCTCGCTTGGCGTCTCAGCCGGCGCGTACTTTCTCTTTGTTCGCGTCCTCAACGTGATGCTGCCAGCAGGATTCATCGCGCGCTGGCTTTGAGCGCCGGCGCGACCTCTCTTGCGACCTACATGATGGAGACATTGCACGCGCTCAGCCAAGGGTTTGCCGGCGCGCTGACATTGCCACATCTGGCCTGGGCATTGGCCGGTGTCACTCTCGGCACAGCGGTCGGCGTGCTCCCCGGCATCGGTCCTGCCCTGACCGTCGCGCTTCTGCTTCCCGCGACATTCACGCTCGAACCGACGAGCGCGTTCATCATGTTCGCCGGCATCTACTACGGGGCCATGTATGGCGGATCCACCACAAGCATCCTCCTGAATACGCCAGGCGAGACGGCGTCGATCGTCACCGCCATCGACGGCCACATGATGGCCAGACAGGGCCGCGGCGCTGCAGCACTGACGACGGCGGCCATCGGGTCGTTCGTCGCGGGCACACTCGCGACGCTGGCGCTGGCATTGTTCGCGCCTCCGCTGGCGTCGTTCGCGCTGCGCTTCGGTCCGGCCGAGTACTTCGCGCTGACGGTCGTGGCGTTCACGACTGTGTCGGTGCTGCTGGGTTCGTCGATCGCTCGAGGACTGTTCAGCCTCTTCCTAGGCCTGGCGCTGGGATTGGTCGGCATCGATCAACTGACCGGCGAGGCGAGGTTGTCGTTCGGCATCTCGCAACTGCTCGACGGCATTGACGTCGTCATCTTCGTCATCGGATTGTTTGCCGTCGGCGAGACCCTGTATCAGGCCTGGCGTCACGGCCGGGACGAGATAGAGGTCGTCACGCTGCACGACTTCACCGGCATGAGCCGAGACGACTGGAAGCGATCCTGGAAGCCGTGGCTGCGCGGAACGGCCATCGGCTTCCCATTGGGCGTGCTGCCGTGCGGCGGCCCGGTGATTCCGACGTTCCTTTCCTACATGGTCGAGAAGCGGCTCAGCCGCGAGCCGGAGCGCTTCGGGCACGGCGCCATCGAAGGCGTCGCCGGACCCGAAGCTGCCAACAACGCGTCGGCTGCCGGTGTGCTGGTGCCGCTGCTCACGCTCGGTCTTCCTTCTTCTCCCACGGCGGCGATCATGCTCGCGGCGTTTCAGCAGTACGGCCTTCAACCTGGTCCGCTGCTGTTCGCCTCGCGGCCCGACCTTGTCTGGACGCTCGTCGCCAGCCTGTTCATCGGCAACGTGATGCTGCTGGTGTTGAACCTGCCGCTCGCCGGTGTGTGGGCTCGCGTGATGCTGGTGCCCAGGCGGCTGCTCTTCGGTGTCATCCTCGTGCTGGCGTCGCTCGGCGCGTACAGCCTCAACCGATCGGTGCTCGATCTCGTGGTGTTGTACGCGATCGGCGTCTGTGGTTGTGCGATGCGCGCGAACGACGTGCCGCTGGCGCCGGCGGTGATCGGTCTGATTCTCGGACCGATGTCGGAACAGCAGTTTCGCCGTGCTGTGGCGATCAGCGAAGGCGATCTCTCGGTTTTCGTCACGCGGCCGATAAGCGCCGCTCTCCTGGTCGTGGCCGTCGCGGTGCTCGCGGCGCCTCGCATACTCGCACGGTGGATGCCGCCGCGCGGTGAGGCGTAACACCTTACAATTGGCCCGCGTGTCTTCCGCTGAAGTTGACGACCAGCATGAGACCTACGACGTCGCCGTGCTCGGCGGCGGCAACGCAGCGCTGTGTGCGGCGCTGACTGCGCGCGAAGCGGGCGCCCGCGTTGTTGTCGTCGAGAGCGCGCCTCGCCATTTCCGAGGCGGAAACAGCCGCCACACGCGCAATCTGCGGTGTATGCACGTCGAGCCCGATCGGCTTCTGACCGACTCGTACCTCGAGGATGAATTCCTGTCTGACTTGATCCGGGTCAGCGGACACGAGACCGACGAGCCGCTGGCGCGTCTGGTCGTTCGCAATTCGGCGGGCTGTCCCGAGTGGATGCGGCGATTTGGTGTTCGATTTCAATCACCCCTGCGCGGCACGCTGCATCTGGCTCGCACCAACGCGTTCTTCCTGGGCGGCGGCAAGGCGCTTCTGAACAGCTACTATGCCGCTGCGGAGCGTCTCGGCATTCGGGTCGTCTACGACGCCGAGGTTGTCGGCGTCGATCTGCTCGACGGTGACTTCCGCGCCGCGATCGTGCGGGTGGACGGCCGCGATCGGACGATCCGCGCCAAAGTGGCTGTGATGGCGACAGGCGGGTTCGAGTCGAATCTCGACTGGCTGCGCGAGGTTTGGGGCGACGCGGCGTCAAACTTCATCATCCGCGGCACGCCATACAATAAGAGCACGCTTCTCAGGCTGATGCTCGACGCCGGTGCCCAGCCGATCGGCGACGCGCGCGAATGTCACGCGGTCGCAGTTGATGCGCGCGCACCGAAGTTCGACGGCGGCATCGTGACGCGACTCGACTCCCTTTCTCTCGGCATCGTCGTCAACAAGCATGCCGAACGTTTCTACGACGAGGGCGAAGACTTCTGGCCGAAGCGCTACGCCATCTGGGGAACGCTTATCGCTCGTCAGCCCGACCAGATCGCGTTTTCGATCGTTGATGCCAAGGCGGCCGGTCAATTCATGCCGTCGGTGTTTCCACCCAAAGCGGCAAGCTCCATCAGAGCGCTCGCGACGCAGCTGAACCTGCCGCCAGAGAAGTTGGAAGCGACCGTCGAGACCTACAATCGCGCGGTCCGCCCCGGATCGTTCAACCACGCCATCCTCGACGACTGCCGGACCGCCGGCTTGAGCCCAGAGAAAACGCATTGGGCGCAGGCGATCGACACGCCGCCGTACTGGGGATATCCACTCCGCCCCGGCATCACGTTCACTTATCTTGGATTGAAGGTGAACGAGCACGCGCAGGTGCTGATGAACGGTGGAGAACCGGCGCGCAACATCTACGCGGCGGGGGAGATCATGGCCGGGAACATTCTGCGGAAGGGGTACATCGCCGGCGTCGGCATGACGATCGGCACCGTATTTGGCCGCATCGCCGGCGAGGAGGCTGCGCGGCATGCCGCACGCTGACCCGATCGCGCACGGCGGGCACGTGATGACCGTGTGCAATGCATGCCGGTACTGCGAGCAGTTCTGTCCCGTGTTTCCGGCGATGGAGAACCGCCTGGCGTTTGCGGAAACCGATCTGACGTATCTCGCCAACCTGTGCCACAACTGCGGCGAGTGTCTCTACGCGTGCCAGTACGCGCCGCCGCACGAGTTCGGCATCAACGTGCCGAGGACGATGGCCGAGATTCGAGCGCACTCGTATGAGGCTTACTGCTGGCCACGTGTCCTGTCGAGCGCCTTCAGGCATCACAATTTGTTGACGGGCCTCGTTCTTTCCGCCGGACTGGTCGCTGTAATGGTTGCCGCCGTTCTGATCGCCAACGACGGCGCGTTTCCCCAGCCTTCGGGTCCGGGTGAGTTCTACGCGGTCCTTCCTCACGACGTAATGGTTGCGCTCTTTGGTGGAGTGATCTTGTTTGTGGTCGCGGCGCTCTGGATAGGCGTCGCCCGGTTCTGGCGCGACGTGCGCGGCGGAGAGGGACACAGCCCTACCAAAGGCGATGTGGCCCGCGCGCTGCGTGATGCGCTGACGCTTCGGCATCTGCACGGCGGCGGTGTCGATTGCAGCTCTGCGGAGGAACGGCGCGCGCCGCTGCGGCGCTGGTTTCACCACTGCACGTTCTACGGATTCCTGCTGTGTTTTGCGTCGACATCGGTGGCGGCTGTCTATCACATCGTGTTCAGATGGACCGCGCCCTATCCCTACGGGAGCCTTCCCGTTCTTCTCGGGATGGCAGGTGGCGCGGGACTGCTCATCGGGCCGGCCGGGCTGCTGCTGGTGCGTGGACAGAGGGACCGCGCGCTCGGCGATCCTGATCAGCGCGGTCTGGACGAGTCGTTCATTGCCCTTCTATTTCTTACCAGCCTGACCGGAATCCTGCTGCTCGCGTTCCGTGAGCGCGCAGTCATGAGTGCAATCCTCGTGGTCCACCTCGGAGTGGTGCTCGCGCTCTTCGTGACCCTTCCGTATGGGAAGTTCGTGCACGGCATCTACAGAACCGCCGCCCTCATTCATTACGCGATGGAGAGCCGGCGTACCGATAACGAGACGCACGACGCCAGATGAGCACGTATTCAGGCCACTACCCGATCGAACGCCGCCCCGGTGAAATTGAGCGGCTGTATCTGCAATGTGCCGCGATGGCGCCGGACACGGAGGTGATGTTGAATCGCATCGGGGTGAGCGAGGGCTGGTCGTGCCTCGACCTCGGGTGCGGTCCCCGGGGTATCACCGATCTGTTGAGCACGCGAGTGGGCGCCAGCGGACGCGTGTTAGGTCTCGACATGGATGGGCAGTTTCTCGAGGTCGCGCGCGCCGGCGCGCCGAAGAATGTGGAATTCCGGCAGGGCGACGCCTACGGGTCGGACTTGTCAGCCGGCAGCTTCGACCTCGTCCACATGCGTTTCGTTGCAAGCACCGCCGGCGACCCCGAACGTTTGCTGAAGGAGTCAATCCGCCTGGTGCGTCCAGGTGGCATCGTCGCCCTCCAGGAACCGGATGCCTCGAGTCTCAACTGTCATCCGCCGCATCCGGCGTGGGACCGATTGAAGGCAGCGCTTCTCGGCGCATTCAGCAGCGTGGGCGCAGATCTGCAATTAGGGAAGCGGCTCTACGCCGTCGTTCGACAAACGGGCCTCGAAGACGTGCAGTACCGGCCGTTCGTCATCGGCGTTCGCTCGGGGGATCCCATGGCCGACTACCTGCCGTCAACCGTGGAATCCTTGCGCGGTACGGTCGTCGCGCGCGGGTACTTGGGCGAACACGAGTTCTCTGACGTGATCGAGGAATGCCGCGACCATCTGCGCAAGCCTGACACCTCATTCACCATGTACACGGTGGCACAGGTATGGGGACGAAGGGTGTAAGCTGGCCGGCGCTCCCGACGCGCTCGGTGTTCGATGCTCTTGTGTTGTTGCACACGGGAGTTCATCTGAGCCAGTCGTTCATCAATTATCCGGGTTGGTATGTGATTGAAGCAGTCCATGACGTATCGTAAGTCACCTCAGAAGACTGCGGCGAAACGAGAATGGGAACGCTTCGTAGCGTCAAATGAGCCCGTCATCGCGGCCACGGGTATCCCCAGCACGATCTTTGGTTCGATCGCGCACTTTGACGACTTCCTCTCGCACGGATATCTCGACCATCACGCCGACGCCAGCGACTTCAGTGTCGACTCGCTCAACTCCACTCAATACGAAGCCCTGTTGACCCTCACCGAGAGCTACTTCGCCGCCGGCTATGAATGGTTTTCACCGTTGGCGCTCCGCCCAATCGATCAGGAACGCCTCGGGAAGCGGTTCGCCGAGTGAGCGTCCGACCCGCGCCGGAGCCGTCCGCGCCGCCCGTCCGTGCTAACGTGTCGCCGCGGCGCGAGGTTGAGCGCCGGTTGTTCGGCGTCTCAACAGAGCAGGAGAAGGAGAACTGTGGCTGATCTATCTCAGACACAGAAAGAAGGCGTCGTCGGCGTGTTCAGTCGCGCAGCGGCCACGTAGTCTGCGGAGAGGTCAATGCCGATGACTCGGCTACCTGGGCTCACCTGCTGCGCTGTACCTGGAGAAGCTTGCATTCGGAAACATGGACAGCAGCAGCGGTCTGACCTCGTTCTGGATAGGCGGCTCTCTGCAAGTCACGCCAGAGGAGCAGCAGGCGTTCTGGGTCAGGGATGCCTGACGTTAGGTGCTGATAGAAGATGATGGCAACTGAACTCACTCTTAGAACATGCGTTTCTGGAGACGAAGGTTCTCTTTCGCTTGTTGGTCAAGCCACGTTCCTTGAGACCTTCGCTGGCATTCTTGGCGGCATAGACATCGTTACGCATTGCTCAGAGGCGCACGCTATCGAGGTCTATCGGACGTGGCTGCATGATCCAAACTACGCGCTGTGGCTGGTTGAATGCAATCCAGGCACCGCTCCCGTCGGGTACATGGTTGTTGCGCCGCCACATCTTCCGCTGCCAGATACAACGCGCGACCTGGAGCTCAAGCGAATCTATTTACTCGGAAGATTTCAGCGCGGCGGCTTGGGGAAGCGGCTGGTGTCGGCTGCTGTCACGTATTCCATTGCCGCTGGCGCCAAACGGCTTCTTCTGGGTGTTTACGCGCACAATGAGCCAGCCATTGGCTTCTATAAGCACCTCGGCTTTAGTAAGCTCGGCACTCGCAAATTCCACATTGGCGACAATGACTATGACGACGACATCATGAGCAAGTCGCTCAACACCAAATAGGGCGTACCGATCATGTTCAATCCGTCCAGGCGCGCGTTCTTACGGCAGCTCGCGACGGCTGCGATGGGTCCCGTGGTCCTGGGCCGGCGCGCGCTTGCGCAGAGCCTTCCGGCTCGCGTCAATGCGGCGGCATTGCGACAACGGATTGAGGCCCTCAGCACGTTCGGCAGACGCTCGGGCGGCACGTTCGCCGACGGTGTGAGCCGTGTCGCTTACTCGGAGGCCGATGTCGCCGGTCGCCAGTACACGATCGACCTGATGCGCGCGGCCGGCCTCGATCCCCGCGTGGACCCGGCGGGCAATATCTTCGGACGCCGCGCCGGTACCGACGCATCCCTGCCGCCCATTCTCTTCGGTTCGCACATCGATTCCGTGCCGAACGGCGGCAACTTCGACGGTGACCTGGGGTCACTCGCCGCGCTGGGCGCACTCGAAGCCCTGGCCGCCGCAAACCTCCGCACGCGCCACCCACTGGAGATGGTCGTCTGGTCAGCCGAAGAAGGCGTGACCTTCAACAACCGCGGGTTGGCCGGTAGCCGCATCGTCGCCGGCGACGTCAAATCGTCAGATATGAACGAAGTGTGGAACGGCATGACTCGCGCTGATGCGATACGGAAGATCGGCGGTGATCCCGGCCGAATCGTGGAGGCCATTCGACCGCGCGGCGCGCACCACTGCTACCTCGAGCTGCATATTGAACAAGGCGGCACTCTCGAACGCGAGAACATTCCCGTTGGTGTTGTGGAGGGCATAGTCTCGATCGATCGCTACGAGGTTACGGTGACCGGCTTTGCTAATCACGCAGGCACAACCCCGATGGCGGATCGGCAGGACGCCCTGGTGGCAGCCTCGCATCTCACGATCGCGGTACGGCAAATCGTCAGCGCGGAGCCAGGCCGCCAGGTCGGCACAGTCGGCCGGCTGGACGTCACTCCGAATGCCACGAACGTGATTCCCGGCGTCGTGCGGCTCACGATCGAATTGCGGGATCTGTCATCCGAGAAGCTCACCCGGCTTGCCGAGCGGATTCGCCTACGCGCAACTGAGATCGCCAGAGACACGAAGACGTCGATTGAGTTCATGTCTGCCAGTCACAACGCGGCGGCGAGCGCGGCCTTGGAAGTACAGCAAGCGATCGAGCGGAGTGCCGGACGACTCGGTCTAGCCACCCAACGAATGCCCAGTGGCGCCGGCCATGACGCACAAATGATGGCGCAGCTTTCGCCCATGGGGATGATCTTCGTGCCAAGCCTACGCGGCATCAGTCACTCGCCGCTTGAGCTCACCCATTGGGATGACTGCACTCGAGGGGCGGACGTCCTGATCGGCGCAGTCCTTGAAATGGATCGTGTATAAGGCCGTACAGAATAGCGTCGAAAGAGGAGGAAGCATGCGCATCCGTCGCCGGACATCTTCACGTCGCGAGTTTTTGCAGGCCGGAGCCGTGGCGATAGCCGGCGCGGAGCTCGGGTTCGGCCACGTGGCCGCGTCAGGCATGTTTCAAGGCAGCGGCCGGCCGAACTCTGCGGTCGCGTCGGTCAAGGCGCTCGTGTTCGACACCTTCGGCACTGTCGTTGACTGGCGAACATCCGTGACGCAGGAGGTGGAGCAACTGGCCAAGAGGAAAGGACTGACCGTCGACGCGGCGAAGTTTGCCGACGCCTGGCGCGCCGGGTACGGCCCGAGCATGAACCGCGTCAGATCGGGCGAGCTGCCCTGGACCAAGCTCGATCGCCTGCATCGAATGACTCTCGACAAGATCCTCGTCGACTTTGGCATCAAGGGATTGTCGGAAACCGAAACCGACGCGCTCAATCGAGCGTGGCATCGGCTGCGTCCGTGGCCCGACAGTGTGGCTGGACTCACGCGGTTGAAGAAGCGATTCATCATCGCGCCTCTCTCCAACGGCAACATCTCGCTGATGACGGACATGGCGAAACACGCGGGATTGCCCTGGGACTGCATTCTTGGCGCAGAGCTCGCCCGCCACTACAAGCCCGATCGCGAGGTCTACCAGTCCGCCGCCGACATTCTCGACCTCACGCCTGGCGACGTCATGATGGTGGCCGCCCATTTGGGCGATCTGCGCGCAGCCAAAGAGGTAGGACTGAGGACGGCGTTCGTCACGAGGCCGCTCGAGTACGGGCCGAATGGGAAACCCGATCTCAAAGCGGAGATACCAGTCGATATTTCGGCGAAGGACTTCAACGACCTGGCCAGCCAGATGGGCGCATAGCTCACCTATGAGCCAACTGCTCCGGTTCCCCAGCGCGGTCAAAGGAGATCCGGCGATCGAGGTCTGGATGCATGAGCATTCAGGTGAATTGGGGGCGATCGCGCAGCGCTGGTTTACAGTCATGCGCGATTGCGGGGAAGATGTGCGAGAGCTATTGCACGATGGCCATCCGACTGCGTGTGTGGGCGATGCGGCATTCGCCTATGTCAACGCCTTCACAGCTCACGTCAATGTCGGGTTCTTTCGCGGCGCCGAGATTGCCGATCCCGCGGGCCTGCTCGAAGGGACTGGCAAGTTCATGCGCCATGTGAAACTCCGGCCGGACCGTGACGTCGATGCCAGGGCCGTGTTGAAGCTGATCGAAGCTGCGTACTCTCGCGTGAAGGAGTGTCTGAAGGCAGAGTGATTCGAAGAATCTTGCAACTTGGCACGTTCGTGTGAGCCAAACTCCAGAGGTGTGGATGCGACTTCTCTGCGCGATCGGTGTGAGCCTCTGCTCGGTTGTGATTGCCGCCAGTCAGACAGTGCCACCCGGAGCGTTGTCTGGGGCGCTGCTCGACCGTGTGAAGGACGGGCGGTTCCAGGTAGTGACGTCCATCCGAGGACTGCCGCTCGGCGTCCGCGGCGGGCTGCAGACGTTGTTCGGCAGCCAGACACTCGACATCGCCGAGCCCGGAGCCCAGTTCCAGGCCACCGACGTGAAAGTCACTCCCAACCTGCCGAACCGGCGGCTGGCCGCGGCGGGTTGCACCATCGAATATTGCCTCGTCTACTATGAGCGCGGCGGCATCGCGCACACGTGGCATGTGGCGCTGTTTCACTGGACGCCGGATGCCACTCGCTTCGAGTGGGGCGCTCCCGCGCCAGGCGGCCTGAAGACCATCGACGATGTTCGGAACGCCATTTTGACAGGGGCGATCAAAGGCCCAGCCGGGTTCTGGTGAACGTGCTTCCAGCCGCTGTCGCCCATAGCTTGGGTTGATTCAGAACGGCGAGGTTTCAATGGAATACACCGAGGACCAAAAGGCGTCGTTCAAACAGGAGTTTGCGACAAGGCGCAAGAGGCAGATCATCCTCGCTGTGCCCTTGGTGGCCATCATATTAGGATTTGCGGTGTTTGCTGACGAACGGAATAACGCGGTGCTCGGCATACCAGTTGACGTAGCCGGTCCGGTTCTCCTTGTGCTGGTGGGCGCTGCCGTTGTCTTTTCGTTCCGGAATTGGCGTTGCCCGGCCTGTGACAAGTATCTCGGCAAAGGGCTGGGTCCTCGTTTTTGTCCCAAATGTGGAGTCCCGCTCCAGTAGCGGGACGGCCCCGGGTTCTGATAAGGAGGCATCACATGATCAGCCGTCGCGATTTCTCTCGTTTGCTTGCCTTCAGCTCAGTGCTGTTGCCTGAGCAGCTGTCGGCGTGGCCGGCGCAGCTGGTGCAGACGCCGGCGCAGCCCGACGAGCGCTTCTGGGGATCGGTGCGCGAGCAGTTCCTGATGCCCGCCGGCCTGAGTGTCATGAACGCCGCGAATCTCTGCCCGTCTCCCGCTCCGGTGCTGGAAGCGATGTACCAGAGCACGAAAGACATGGACGCCGATCCGTCGTTCGACAACCGGGAGAAAATGAGCGCCGGAAAGGAGGAAACGCGGCGGCTCCTGGCGCGCTTCCTCCGCGTGACGCCGGAGGAGATAGTCATCGCGCGCAACACGAGCGAGGCGAACAACATCGTCTCGAGCGGGCTCGACCTCAAGGCCGGCGACGAGGTGGTCATCTTTGCAGACAACCATCCGAGCAACAATGCGGCCTGGGTGCAGAAGTCCAAGCGGTTCGGGTACGCCGTGTCGGTGATCGCGCAACCGAATCCGCATCCCGGCGCTGAATACTTTGTCGACGCGGCGAAACGCGCGATGACGCCGCGTACGAAGGTACTCGCCTTCACGCACCAGACCAGCACCGCGGGCGATGTATTGCCGGCCCGCGAGCTCTGCGGGCTCGCGCGCGAGCGCGGTGTCCTCACGCTGGTCGACGGCGCCTCAGCGCTCGGTCTCTTCGACGTCGATCTCAGCGAGATGCAGCCGGATTTCTACACGAGCAGCTCGCACAAATGGACGTGCGGTCCGAAGGAAGTGGGCGTCCTGTACGTCAACGCCCGCGCGCAGTCGTCCATCCATCCCAGCATCATCAGTGCGTATCCCGGCGCGATCGGCATTTCGCGGACGCTGGAGGCGTTGGGGCAGCGCGACGAGCCAGCCATCATCGGCTTCGGCGAGTCCCTCACCTTTCAGACGAAGATCGGCCGCAAGGTCATCGAAGCACGATCGCGATCGCTCGCGCAGGCGTTGATGGCCGGCCTTCGCAAAATCGACGGCGTTCAACTGTGGACGCATTCCGATCCCGAGCGGTCGGGCGCGGTGGTGACGTTCAGGCCCGGAAACCTGAACATTCCGAAGCTCTCGGATGCGCTCTACAAGAACGATCGGATCGGGTGCGCCACCCGCACGGGAAGCGATCGGCCCGGCATCCGTTTCTCGCCGCATATCTACAACACGATGGCGGAAGCGGATCGCGCGGTCGCCGCGATATCGAAGTACATGAAACAGGGAGTGTGATGAGGCAGCATGCGGGTCATCGCGCGCTGGCGACGGGCGTCGTGTGCGCGCTCGTGCTGGTGTCGTCGGTTCTGGGGCAGGGGAATCCTTACCCCAACGCCAAAACCGGCGGCAACTACATGCACAACTACTATCTGCCGCCGGCGCCAAGCTCGACGCCATGGGCGCCTGCCTGGTCGCCGGACGGCCGGTGGATTGCCGTGGCGATGAGCGGCTCGATCTGGAAGGTCGATCCGGCGAGCGGCGTCGCTCACGAGATCACGTACGACCAGAAGTACCACTCGATGCCGTCGTGGTCGCCGGACGGAAACTGGATCATCTACACGGCCGACGACGGTGGAAACACGCTGCAGTTGGGCATCGTGAATGTCGCGACAGGCGAGTCGAGAGCGCTCACGAACGACTCGTTCATCTACACCGATCCGGTGTTTTCGCCCGACGGCACCCGCGTCGCCTATGTGTCGACGAAGCCGAACGGCTTCTTCAACGTGTACATCCGGCCCATCAAAGGCGGGCAGTGGGCGGGCGACGAAATCGCCGTGTCCACCGACAACAAGTATCGCAACTCGCGTCTCTACTTCGGCGTTGAAGACGCGCACATCACCCCCGCGTGGACGCGCGATGGCAGACAGCTCGTGCTCGTATCCAACCGCGGCGTGGCGTTGGGCTCGGGCTACATCTGGCTGGTGCCTGCGGCGGCGGGTGGGATGAACGACGCGCAGTCGGTGGTCGTCGAGCAAACGCTCTTTCGCGCCCGGCCGGATGTGTCCGTCGACGGCAAGCGGTTCGTCTATTCGTCCACTCGGGGAGCGGCCGATCAGTTCTCGAATCTGTACGTCCAGCCGGTCGCCGGCGGCGAGCCGTACAAGCTGACCTTCTTCGAGCACGACGCGTTCCACCCGCGCTGGTCGCCTGACGGCGAGTCAATCGCCTACATCGACAACCGCGAAGGGCTGCCGCAGCTCGCGCTGCTCGACGTGTACGGCGGCGCGAATCGAATCGTGCGCATCGTCGATCGCCGCTGGAAGCGGCCGATGGGAGTCCTTTCGGTTCGAACGATCGACGAGACGGGGCAGCCGACTGGCGTGCGCATCCATCTCACGGCGTCGGACGGGAAGTTCTACGCGCCCGCCGACGCCTATGCGCGCGTGAGCGCAGCGGGTGACAGGATGTTTCATTCCACCGGAGAGTTCCGCGTGGAGCTTCCGCCTGGAAAGGCACGGCTGACCCTCGTCAAGGGGTTTGAAGTGCTCCCGCAATCAGTCGAGCTCGACATCGCCGCGAACGACGTGACGCCGGTGCAAGTCGCGCTGAAGCGGATGACCGACATGTCGGCGAAGGGATGGCACGGCGGCTCCACACACGTGCACATGAACTACGGCGGGAACCTCCACAACACGCTCGAGAACCTGATGATGATGTCCGAGGCCGAAGATCAGGACATCGTGCTCGAGCAGATCGCCAACAAGGACAACCGCATTCTCGACTATCAGTTTTTCGTTCCCGGCGGCGGCCCCCACCCGCTCTCACGCAAAGACATGGTCCTCGTGGTCGGCCAGGAATACCGGCCGCCCTTCTGGGGGCATGTGTTCATGTTCGGCTTGCGCGACCACCTGATTTCCCCGTTTACGACCGGATACGAGGGCACCGCCATCGAAAGCCTGTATCCGAGCAACACGGACATGTTCAGAAAGGCCCGTGCGCAGGGTGCGTCTGTGGGTTACGTCCACGCGTACGCCGGCGAGCGGGATCCGCTTGAAGCGGATCTCGGCGGGGCGAAGGGGGCAATCGTCGATGCCGCATTAGGCACCATGGACGCGATCGAGTGGTCCGCGGCGACCCGGGCCGGGTTCTTCCCGCTGTATGCGATGTGGAACAACGGCCTCAAGATCGCGGCCGTGGGCGGCGAAGACTCGATCAGCAATCTCCATGGCAGCAAGCTCGTCGGCTCGCAACGGACGTATGTCTTCACGGGCGGACGCGGCCTCGACATGCAGGCGTGGCTCGAGGGCATGCGGGCAGGACGCGCGTTTGTCACGAACGGGCCGCTCGTCGAGTTGACCGTCAGCGGGGCGTTGCCTGGAGAAACGGTGACGCTGCCGGCCGGCGGCGGATCCGTCAGCCTGCAGGCGCGCGTGCGTTCGATCGTGCCGCTGCAGAAGGTGACGCTCTTCTTCAACGGTCAGGCCGTCGAAGACATTCCGCTCGGCGCCGATCGCCGAGGCGCCGACTTCAGCAAGACACTCCAGATTGCTGGGAGCGGGTGGTATCACCTGCGTGCAGAGGGTGCCCCGGCCGATCGGTTCCCATTGGACACTGCGTATGCGCAGGGATTCACCAATCCGGTGTGGGTCAACGTCGGCGACCGTCCCGTCCGCGATCGGGCATCTGCCGAGTACGCGCTGAGGTGGATCGACAAGCTTCAGAAGCTGGCCGAGGCCTGGCCAGGATGGCGCTCGCAGAAGGAAAAGGACCACGTGTACGCGCAGTTCGACGAGGCGCGAAAGGTCTATCGACAGTTTGCCGTTGAAGCCGCGCGGTAGAATGCGACACCCTCCTCGAGGAAAGATATGAACAGAACCTTGCTGCTCGTCCTGACGCTGACCGCCGCGACGCTATCGGCGCAATCCTCACAAGCCGATCGCGATCTGAAAGGCGCGATCGATCTCCACATCTACACCGAGCCCGACAGCATCGCGCGCTCGATCGATGCCCTCGAGGCCGCGAAACTGGCGCGCGATCGCGGCATGCGGGCGATTGCGCTGAAGCATCACTACGACGAGACGGCCGGTCTCGCATATCTCGCGAGGAAGCTCTATCCCGGCGTTGATGTCTTCGGCGGCGTTGCCATGAACCTGACGATCGGCGGGCTCAACCCGAGGGCTGTCGAGTACATGACCCAGATCACCGGTGGCTTCGGCAAGTTCGTGTTCATGCCGACGAATGACTCCGAAGCGCAGGTGAAGTACGGCAAGCAGACGCGGCCGTTCGTCAAGGTGTCGGAGAACGGCGAGCTCGTCGCCGAGGCCAAGGCTGTCATCGCAGCCGTCGCAAAGCACGAGTTGATTCTGGGCAGCGGCAACATCTCCGCCGAGGAAACGCTGTTGGTCTTCCGCGAAGGGCAGCGGCTTGGCGTCAGGCACATGATTGCGACCCACGGCATGGCGGCGCCGACGTTTCTCACCATCGAGCAGGCCAAAGAGGCGGCGAAGCTCGGCGCTTTCATCGAGATCGTTGGCGGCAATCTGGCGGGAAAGGACGCGCAGATGAAGATCGATCGCTTCGCGGAGCAGATCCGCGGCATCGGGCCGGCGTCGGTCATCATGGCTTCGGATCTCGGTCAGAAGGCGAACGCGCTGCCGCCAGAGGGTTTCGCTGTCTTCATCGACGCCATGCGAAAGAAGGGGTTTACGGATCAGGAGCTCGACGTGATGACCCGGAAGAACCCGGCGACGCTGCTCGGGCTGAAGTGATGGGTGGCGGGAGAGTAGCCGATCGCACACGCTGCGCGTGGGCGCAAACGCCTCTTTCGATCGCATATCACGACTCGGAGTGGGGCACGCCGGTTCACGACGATCGCGCTCTCTTCGAGTTTCTCATTCTCGAAGGTGCGCAAGCCGGACTCAGCTGGGAGACGATTCTCAAGAAGCGCGAGAACTATCGCAAGGTGTTCGCGGAGTTCGATCCCGCGAAGGTCGCGCGTTTTTCCGACAAACGAGTGGCACGCCTGATGAACGACGCGGGCATTGTGAGGAATCGGCTGAAGATCGACAGCGCGGTGACCAATGCGCAGGCCTTTCTGGCGACCCAGCGCGAATTCGGGAGCTTCGACAGGTTCGTCTGGTCGTTCGTTGGCGGTACGCCGCGGGTGAATCGGCCGCGTTCGCTTGGGGAGACTCCAGCGCGCACGAAGGAGTCGGACGCACTTAGCAAGGACCTTGCGAGGCGCGGCTTCAAGTTCGTCGGCTCCACCATCTGCTATGCGTTCATGCAGGCCGTCGGGATGGTAGACGATCACGTGATCGATTGTTTTCGAGCGCGTGTGAAAGCGGGAGCGAAGCCTTGAAACACTCGACATATCCCTACACGATCGACAACGGAAACGGCGAGCTCCTCACGTTTACTGGTGTGACGCACGGACCCGAGGGCGCGCGCACTGGAGCAGACGGTGTGGCTCAGCCTGGCTCCGGGCCGCCGATGCATGTGCACTACCTTCAGGACGAAGCAGCCCGTGTCGTGCGCGGAAAGCTCGGGTATCAGGTCTTTGGTGGCCAGCCGCAGTTCGCCGGTCCCGGTGAGCTCGTCGTCTGGCCGGCGGGCACGGCGCACAAGTGGTGGAACGCGGGGGACGACGAGCTGCACATGTCAGGGTGGTGCAGTCCGCCGCACAACGTCGAGTTCTATCTCAGCACGCTGTTCGCATCGACGAAGGCGAACGGAGGGCGGCGGCCCGGACTCTTCGATGCCGCCTTCCTCGTGACTCGCTATCGCACGGAGTTCGCGATGCTCGAGCTGCCGGCCGTGGTACGCCATGTCGTCATCCCTGTTGCCTACGTCGCTGGCACTATCCTCGGGAAGTACAGGAAGTTCAAGGACGCGCCGCCGGCGATTTCGCCGAATAGAAACAAGTCCCGCTAGCATCGACCTATGCCGAACAGCGCATTCCGGCTGGCACTCGTGTTCGTCGTTTCCCTCGTCGTGTTGCGGGCTCAGGACCCGCCATACGACGTGATTATCAGAAACGCGCGAGTGGTCGACGGCACCGGCAGTCCGTGGTTTCGAGGCGAGGTCGCCATACGCGGCGATCAGATTGCGGCAATTGCGAGACGCATCGACGCGACCGCGGGCCGGATCATCGACGCTGCGAACCAGATCGTCGCTCCCGGCTTCGTTGACATTCACGTGCACGCGTTCGGCGGCGCGGGGCAGCCGCCCGATGTCTTTCCCATCGTCGAGGTTCCCACCGCGGATAACTACGTGAGGCAGGGTGTGACAACCCTCATCACGGGGCCCGATGGCTTTTCGCCGATTCCGCTGCGTCCGGCGCTCGAGCGCGTCGCGATGGCCGCCATCACTCCAAACCTCGGGTCATTTATCGGACATGGCTCCGTTCGCGAGGCGGTGTTCGGCAGCGTCAACCGTGCACCCAGCGCCGACGAGCTCGAGCGCATGCGCACGGTCGTGCGCGAGGGGATGCGCGACGGTGCGTTCGGCTTGAGCACAGGGCTCTTCTACGTGCCTGCGACGTTCAGCAAGACAGACGAGGTGATCGAGCTCGCGAAAGTAGCCGGCGCGATGGGCGGCATGCACATTTCCCATATCCGCGACGAAGAGATGGACCCGGAGGGGAGCGTTCGGGAAACCATCGCCATCGGGGAACAAGGTGGGCTGCCGACTCAGGTCACCCACCACAAAACGATCGGAAAAGCGGCCTGGGGCAAGACGGTTGCCACGCTTCGGCTGATTGACGAAGCCAGGCAGCGAGGTGTGGATGTCACGTTGGATGTGTACCCGTACCCTGCGTCCGCCACGACGATTTCGGCAGCACTCATGCCGACGTGGGCGCAGGAAGGCACCCGCGCGGACGTCTTGAGTCGCCTGCGCGATCCCGCGACGCGCCGCCGGATCATGGTGGAGACGATGCGGATCCTTCTCGAAGGTCGCGGTGGGGGCGACGTTCGGAACGTGATGGTCTCGCGATGCGACTGGAATCCGAAGCTGGCCGGTCTCCGGCTCGACGCTGTGGCGGCGACGCGAGGCCAGTCGAACTCGGTCGAGGATGCGGCCGATACCGCGTTGTGGCTCGTCGAGAACGGCGACTGCGGTGGAATTTATTTCGCCATCAGTGAAGAGGACATACAGCGTGTGCTCAGGCACCCGGCATCGATGATTGCGTCCGATGGCCAGGTCGTGGCGTTTGGCCGCGCCAGCCCGCACCCGCGCAGCTACGGCACCTTCGCCCGCGTCCTCGGACGGTACGTGCGCGAGCTCAAGGTTCTCACGCTCGAAGACGCGATTCGCAAGATGTCCTCGTACCCGGCGCAGCGCATCGGGCTTACCGATCGCGGCATGCTACGCGTGGGGATGAAGGCCGACCTCGCGATCCTCGACCCGGAAGCGGTCCGCGACGTGTCGACGTTCGAACAGCCTCACCAATACGCGCAGGGTGTGTCCACCGTCTTCGTCAATGGACAGGTTGTGTTTGAGAACGGAAAGATGACCGCTGCGCGTCCTGGCCGCGTGCTCTATGGACCCGCGTTCGTGCGATGAACTCCACCACGGATGTCTCACCGCGGCGACGCAGTGGCGCAATGAATGGGTGCGCTTGACCGATGATCTCACCGCGGCGACGCAGAGGCGCAAAGCGGTCTCTCGTAGTGCCGACCTTCAGGTCGGCCGATTTCGTAGTGCCGACCTTTAGGTCGGCTTGGCTTCGTAACGAAGAACGAACAACGGAAAACGAAGACAGCATGCAGGTCGAGTCTGCAATTCGTATCTCACCGCGGCGACGCAGTGGCGCAAAGGCTCGCCATGCTGCACTCTGGCGCTGCCGGAGATAGATCAGCAGTCAGTCCGAACCAGCTTGCTGGGTCGATGGTCGGAGCATGAGCGATTTCATCAAACCGACAGCGGTCCGAAGTCTCCTGGACGCCCTTGAATGCGACTGGGGAATTGCTGGCGGATGGGCTATCGACTTGTTTCTGGACCGGATCACACGGAAACACCAAGATATTGAAGTCGCAATATTTCGTGAGAATCAGTTGGTTCTGCAGCAGTATCTCTCGTCTCGAGGCTGGTCCTTTGAATATTGCCACGACGGGGAGATGCATCCATGGCTTATTGGGCAAAACCTGGCGCTGCCGATTCATGAAATTTGGTGCCGAAACACCAACGGGCCGCTGCGCGCTCTGGAAGTGCTCCTGAACGAGCGCGATGCCGGTGTGTTTGTCTTTCGGCGAGATTCTCGCGTGACGACTCCAAGAAGCCGAACGTTTGTGCGATCAAAGAGCGGCATCCGAATTCTGGCTCCAGAAATCGTTTTGTTGTACAAGGCGAAGCGTGCAATGGAACCCAAAGAGCAGACGGACTTTTCGAATGCTCTGAACGAACTCGATGAAGACCGTCGGCAGTGGTTGTTGGAGAGTGTGGCGACAACCAATCCTGGACACCCATGGCTGCCGACCCTGAGGGGCTTTGATTAAACAAAGCCAGCCGATAATCGCTGGGTTGCTGCTCGCAGCGCGTTGGGTTCAACAGATCGAGCGAGTCGTGTATTTCCGCTATTCGCTGCGCGACGCCTAACATTCAATCGAGCCGGCGGGTCCGAACGTCTGTGAGATCATGATTCCGGGGTGCGTGGCTCATTGGGTTCATTAGCTGGCCATCACGACACCATGGACGTTTGGGGGGCGATCTACAAGGCTCAGTTCTCGGGCCGCGTCGCCGCGCACGAGATCGAGCGAGACGACGGACGGATAGAGGTCTTCGAGTCGGCGGCGAACTACTTCACGTCGCCACGTTCCTCGGGCGAACGCGAGTTGCTCGGCGGCTTGGAAGGCCCGGTTCTTGATCTGGCGGCGGGCGCCGGGTCATACACGCTGTATCTGCAGGGACTGGGCGTGGACGTCATCGCCGCCGATTACTCGCCGGGTGCGAGGGATGTTTGCCTGGAGCGCGGCTGTCAAAAGGTGATCCCGATCGATCTTCGGGCCGTCGAACTCGAGCCTGGCTCCTTCGGCAGCATCATCGTCATGGGCAACACATTGGGCGCCCATCAGACGCCCGACACGATGCCCGACTTCCTGCGAGCGCTTCGGAACGCGCTCAAGCCCAGGGGGCATTTACTCTTTACGATGATCGATCCGCTCGATACCACCGATGAAGGTCACCTTCGATATCAGCGGCAGAACCAGGCCCAAGGTCGGCCACCCGGACTGATTCGAATGCGGATCAAGTACGAGGGCGTGTCAGAACCGTGGATCTACCTGTGGATGCCGACGGATGATGAGCTCGCGAGACTCGCCTTGGAGACAGGATGGGTCTTGGCGGAGGAACGCCGGAGTGGACCCTGGCGTACGCGCTTGTTGGAGAGTAAGGCCGGCCACCGCGAAGAACTCGTCTGACCTCGCGTAGTGCCGACCTTTAGGTCGGTCCGACTCAACAACGAAGAACGGAAAACGGAAAACGAATACAGGAGAACCCTGCTGGACGATGCGCGAAGAGGCAATGAAACTCGTGTGGCCATCTCTCGAGTACCTACCCAGCTACCGCGCCGCTCTCGAGCGAGGTTGGTCGCCCGACAACGTGCGTGGGCAGATCACCACAGAACAAGAACTCGCGCGGATCGCCGCTGACGCAGATGCATTTCTCGCGAGTCTCGTCGACAGAGAGGCGGTCGGTGACCCGATTACCTTGCCGGACGGGTCGAAGGTCTCGCGGCTTCCCGGGTATCGGCGATGGATGTGGGACGGCGAATTTTGCGGCAGCATCGGGTTTCGCTGGCAGCCCGGGACGGAGGCGCTGCCTCCGCATTGTCTGGGACATATCGGCTATGCAGTGGTGCCCTGGAAACGAGGCCGCGGCTACGCCACTCGGGCGCTGGGCGAGATGTTGCGAGAGGCGAGGTCGGAAGGCCTTCGTTATGTCGAAATCACCACGCAGCCAGACAACGTGGCGTCACAACGAGTCATCACCGCGAATGGCGGTGTGCTAATCGGGGAATTCGTGACGCCCCCGGCGCTGGGCAGCCACCGTGAGCTGCGTTATCGCGTGCACATTGACAGCAGTGCCTAACGCTTCTTGGATTTCTTCCCGCCAGAAGTATTGAGAGCGACGGCCGCGCGGATCAGCGCCTTGAACGCATTCGCGTCAGTCTCTTCACCCTCGTGAATGTCGATGGCGCGCCTGACGTTTCCGTCGAGGCTCGAGTTGAAGAGCTTCGCAGGATCCTTCAACGACGCGCCCTTGAAAAAGGTCAGCTTCACGATCGACTTGTACGACTCTCCCGTGCAGATGCCCCCGTCATGGGACCATACCGGGGTCCCCATCCACTTCCACTCTTCCACAACATCAGGATCGGCCTCTTTGATGAGGCCGCGCATTCTGGCGAGCGTATTGGCTCGCCAGTCCCCCAACCCGGCGATCTTTTCGCTGATGAGTTTGGAGGCGGCGGCGCCCGCTGCCTTCGGTTGACTCTTCATCATCCTTTCTTGTCCCTAGACGACCGCCACCTTGACGCAGTGAATCGGCGGCAGCCCTTCGAACGCGCACTCCCATTTTTCGCCGCCGTCCTTGCCGACCCACAACTGACCCGTCGTTGTGCCGAAGTACAGCGCCGGCGATTTCAGCTCGTCGATGTCCATCGCGTCGCGCAGCACGGTGAAATACGTTTCCTTCTTCGGCAGTCCGCGCGCGAGACGGCTCCACGAATCGCCGCCGTTCTCGCTCCGCCAGACGGCCGGAGCGCCACCCGGGCAGGTGCGCGTCGAGGGCTCGAGCGGGACGACGTAGACCGTATCGGGGTCGTGCGGGTGGACGACGATGGGGAAGCCGAAATCAGACGGCAGACCCTTCGCGATCGATCGCCACGTATGACCGCTGTCGTCGCTGCGCAGCACGCCGATGTCGGGACGCGGTCCGCCTGGTCCGGTCCACTCCGCCCATCCGCCGTGATTTTGCATGTAGAGGCGGCCAGGTGCTGCGTCGTGGCGCACGATCTTGTGCACGCACTGGCCGAACTCGGGATACGGATCCGGATTGAAGCCGGCGCCGACGCCGGTGTTGGCCGCGTTGAACGTCTCGCCGCCGTCCTCGCTCAGGTAGTGTCCGCCTGTCGAAATCCCAAGATGCACGCGCTGAGCGTCGCGGATGATCGTGTGCATGCACAACCCGCCGGCGCCCGGCTGCCACTTACGCGCGTGCTCGTGATTGCTGATGCCGGGCACCATCTGCCACGAATCGCCGCCATCGTCGCTTCTGAAGAGCGCGGCGGGCTCGACGCCGCACAGCAGCTGGTTCTTTTTGCCGCCCGGCTCGATCGCCCAGATATTCACGAGTGCGCGCCCGTCGTCTTTGGGAAACGCCGGCGCCGATTTCGTTTCCTTGAAGCTCTTGCCCAAATCCGTCGAGCGCAGCACCTTCATCCCGAAGAACGGGTTGCAGCTCGAGGCGTACAGCCGAGGTGTCCCACGCGCGTCGATGAGTGTGGAATACACGGGCACGCCCGGGCCGAATGGGCCCCGCAGCGCAAACTTCCCCCGCGATTTCGAGGCCTCGGCAACGAACGCGCCTTTCCTCGTTCCAATCACCAGTACAACTCGATCGGCCATGGTCATCCTCCAGATACAGCTGGGAGAAACGTCACGACATCTCCCGCGGCGAGCGTCGTATCGACGCCGGCGAGGTCGCGCACGTTCTCAGTGTTGACGAAGACATTCAGATGGCGCCGGACTTTGCCTGTTTCGTCGCAAAGATTGCGATACAGCAGCGGCTCGTTGCGCTCCAGTTGCTCGAGCGCGGCGCGCACGGTATGCGCCGATACCGGCAACTCCGTGGCGCCCCGGCAGTATTCCCGCAACTGACCGAAGACATGAATGGTGATACTCGGTGCGGGCTCCGACACGACGAGTCAAACATACCGCAACCAGTCGGATTCGCAAAAATCGGGCGTCTCCCGTGCTACCCTCCGCTCACATGCGGACCAAACAGACAGGGTTTGATGCCGTGCGAGAGATCGCACTCGGGTTGCCGGGAGTCGAGGCAGGCACCGCCTACGGGTCACCGGCCTTCAAGGTCGATGGGAAGATGTTTGCCTGTCTCGCGATAAACCGAGCGGCCGAACCGAACACGCTGGTCGTTCGAATGGAGTTCGATGAGCGCGACGAGCTGATCTCCGAGGACCCGAAAACCTACTATCTGGCCGATCACTATGTCGACTATCCTTGCGTGCTGGTGCGGCTGACGCGCGTCCGCCACGACGCGCTGCGGGACTTGCTGTTGATGGGTTGGCGCTTCGTATCGGCGGCGAAAAGTCGGACGGTTGCGAAACGGAAACGCAAGTAACAGCACGCCCTCCTTTCTTCTTATGGTATTCACGAAGCGCCTGCGCGAAGGGGTTCGACGCGGTCGAATCAGATGCAGCGTCCGTGTCTGGACACGGCCTCACGTCAAAACGGGAGGTCGTTATCGCATGGACGACGGTCATATTGTGGTCGACTCCATCGTGCCGATTCGTTTGCGAGACATCACTCGCGATCTGGCTCGGGAATCTGGTTTTCCCAGCGTGAAGGATTTGCTGGAGACCGCAAGACACGGTCCTGGCCACAAGGTCTACCTCATCCGGTTTCATTACCTCCGGCCTGGCGCGTGGGATATCCCGCGCACCGAATCGAACACCCAACCTCGACTCCGGTGACGCAGGACCTTCGCAGAGTTATCGGCTTCTCGAGCGGAACGGCGCTCATCGTGGGTATCACCATCGGCAGTGGCATCTTCCGCACGCCGCCGACGGTTGCGGGCCTTGTGCCAAGCGCTCCGATCATCATGGCGCTGTGGGTGGCGTTCGGCATCATCAGCATCTGCGGCGCGCTGACCGTCGCCGAGCTCAGCTCGATGCTGCCGAGGACAGGCGGGGTATACGTGTTTCTGCGCGAGGCGTACGGCGACGCCGCGGCCTTCGTGTTCGGCTGGATCTATGTGCTCGTCACGACGCCTGCGACCGTGGCTGCGCTGGCTACCGTGTTCGCGGAATTCCTGCTCAATCTGCTTCGCGTGCCCTCGAACGTCGTGATCATGCAGGCGATCGGCATCGCCGCTATCGTCATGCTCACCTTCGCCAACGTGCTCGGCGCCCGCGTTGGAGCGGCGGTGAGCGAGGCGACCACTCTCGTCAAAGTCGCGGCACTAGCCGCGATTATTCTCGGAGCGTTCCTGCTGGGGCAGGGCAGCGTCGCGAATCTGGTACAGGGCGGACCGGTGAAAGAGAGCGGGCTGGCGCGCGCCGTGGCGTCGGTCGTCTTCACCTACGACGGGTGGATTGCGGTCAGCATGATCGCCGGCGAGGTCATCGCGCCCGAGCGCCTGATGAAGCGCATCATCATCGCCGGCATGCTGACGATCGTGATCCTCTATGTCGGGGCCAATTTTGCTTATCTGTACATGATGCCGATCGGCATCCTGTCGCAGCAGAAAGAGGCGGTCGCGCGGACGGTGATGGAGTCGATCGCCGGCCCAGTCGGCGGCACAGCGATCATCCTGGCGGTGATGGTGAGCGTGTTCGGCGCGCTCAACGGCAACTGCCTCGCCAGGCCGCGTGTGGCCTTTGCGATGGCGCGCGACGGCCTCACGTTCTCGTTTCTCGGAAACGTGCACCCGCGCTTTGCCACGCCATGGCTGGCCATGCTCATACAGAGCGCCGCCGCAATCGGCATGGTGCTCGTGCTGCGAGACTACGACACGCTCATCACCTACTTCGTCGTCGTCGAGTGGGCCGCGCTCATCTTCGCCGTCGCGGCGGTGTTCGTGCTGCGGCGGACGATGCCCGATGCGCCACGCCCGTTTCGCACGCCGGCATATCCATGGGTTCCACTCTGCTTCGTGCTGGGAACGGTGATCGGCGTGACGGCAATCGTGTGGGGCGAAATCCAGGCGGGCAATTACTCTCCGATCTACGGATTGGGTATTGCGGCGGCAGGCTTTCCCGTCCATCAGGTGTGGAAACGATGGCACTAGTCATCCTTCTCAGAGGTGTCAACGTAGGGGGGCACAGGACGTTCCGTCCCAGCGTGATGGCGAAGAATCTGAGCTTTGATGCCGTCAGCATCGGCGCCGCTGGAACATTCGTCATTCGGAAGCCCGTCGCTCGCATGAAGATCCGCGCGGAAATTGCGCGCCAGCTGCCGTTTGACGCCGATGTCATGATTTGCGACGGCAGCGAGATTCTTCGGCTGGCATCGGCAGATCCCTTCGCGGGGCAACCGTCCGGGCCCGCGATCCTGCAGTTCGCGAGCGTGATGGCGAAGCGCAAACGTTTGCCGGCAGTGCCTCTCGTCATGCCGGCGGCCGGCGCCTGGAGTCTGAAAATTATCGGCGTTCACGGACGGATTGTTCTGGGCGTGTGCCGGCGCGAGATGAAAGCGATCGCATATCTGGGCCAGCTCGAGAAGATCGTCGGCGTGCCCGTCACAACGCGGAGCTGGAACACCATTCTCACGATCGCGCGGACACTTTAGCGCGGGACTACAATGGGCGCCGGAGGGCGAAGATGGCGACCGTTCCGCTCGTTCGATATGAAGACGCGCCGAGCGACGTAAGGGAAGTCTTCGACGACATCAAGCGCACGCGCAATGTCGACGATGTGAACAATTTCTGGAAGGCGCTGGCGAATCAGCCGGAGACGCTGAAACGAACGTGGGAGCTGGTGCGCGAGGTCATGCGGCCCGGCGCCCTGGACGAAATGACGAAGGAAATGATCTATGCCGCGGTGTCCATCACGAACAACTGCGAGTATTGCATCCACTCGCATACGGCGGGGGCCTTCAACAGGGGGATGACCGAGTCTCAGTACCAGGAATTACTCGCCGTGGTCTCGACGGCGCACTTGACCAACGCGCTCGCGAACGGGTTCAAAGTTCCTGTGGACGAGCGCTTCAAGCGAGGTTGAGCGCCGATGGAGAAGTTGGGCGATTCGAAGTGCAAGCTGCACAGGAGGCCTCGATGAGAGTTCATGTTCTGGCTGGCGCACTGGCGCTGGCCGCGTTCGCGGCGGTTCCTTTTGCGCAACAACCGGCTGACACACGGGAGGCGCATTGCGCTGCGGCGCGTGCCGCCGCTGGGACCGAATTTCTGGCGCTGTACAACCGGTTTGCCGAGGTCTGTAATCCTGGCAATCAGCCCGAGCGGGGGCGTGGCGCAGCCGCCGGTTCGAGGGAGGTGCCGGGACGCGAGACGTGGTACCAGCCGCCCGCGAAGGTGTTCGACAACCTGTACTTCGTCGGCACCAAGATTCACAGCGCGTGGGCGCTCCAGACCTCCGATGGCCTCATCGTCATCGACGCGCTGTACGACTATGCCGTGAAGGATTCTGTCGTCGAGGGGTTGCGCAAGCTCGGCCTGAATCCGGCAACGATGAAATATCTAATCATCAGCCACGGGCACGGCGATCACCATGGCGGAGCAAAGTATCTACAGGACGAGTTCGGTCCGCGGGTCGTGATGGGCGCGCCTGATTGGGATCTCGTCGCGAAGAACCCGCGAGACCCGATTCCGCGCCGCGACATGGTCGCAACCGATGGGCAGAAGATTACGCTCGGCGACACGACCGTGACGTTGTACTCCACGCCGGGACACACATCCGGAACGTTCTCGCTCATCATCCCGGTCAAAGACGGCGGGCGTCCGCATCTCCTCGCGACCTGGGGAGGCACCGCAGTGGGGAGCAACACGCCGGCTGCTGGGGTGAAACAGTACGTGGACTCTGCGGTCCGATACCGCGCGTTGCTCGCGAAGCTTGGTGTCGAGGGGATCATCTCCAACCACACTGACTACGACAGCTCAATTGCGAAGCTGCAGAAGCTCGCGACGCGAAAGCCCGGCGAGCCGCATCCGTTCCTGACGGGCGTCGAGTCCGTGCGACGCTATATGACCGTCGCGGAGGAGGTCGGCAGAGCGGCGCTCGCCGCAACAGCTGGAAAATGACCGAGGCAAGGCCCATGCGTGGTGTCGACCTGGACACTTTGTGGGCCGTGGCCGACCGTGCGCGCGCAAGGTCACTACTTTCACGGGGCGACGTCTCGTTCGTCCGGAACGTCGCGCCCGATCAATTCGACCGCTATCCGCATTTGAAGTTGCCAGCGACCGTCCGGCACCCGGCAGGGTTCTCTGTCTCGGGAGCGTCCGTGGGAACGCTCCTTCGCAGCGCGCTGCTCATCGCAGCACAGAAAGCGCTCGGCCGGAGGTGTGGAGGGGCCGAATTCTATGAGCGCGTGGAAAGGGATCTGGCCTTCGGCATCATGCGGTCGCATTTTCACCACGGATATCCGAAGGGGGCGCATTGCTGCGTGCAGTGCACGCTTGCGGTGATTCCTGTGCTCGACGCCGGCGCGATCCGGTACTTCGACTGCCGCGAGCTGTCCCGAGCGGTCAGGCTTCTCGTCCGCCAGCGGAAGTGGCGTTTTGCCAGACGCGTCGATCCTCGCATGGTGATCTGGGCCTTGGGTGACGCGACAGAGGAATAACAAGCGCCAACAGCCAATCATGCTACCCTCTGCCGTCTCGGCCACCCGCCCTGCGGCAACACTGAAGGTGAGGATGCATGTCCACGTATCTCGGAGTGTTGAAGAATTACGCAGACTTCACCGGGAGGGCGAGGCGGAAGGAGTACTGGATCTTTCTTCTGATCAGTACTCTCGTTGTGTTTTGCCTGATAGTCATCGAAGGTCTGCTCGGCTTTGGTCTCGAAAACGACGAGAGTCTGCTTGCCACGATCTATGAGCTGGCTGTGTTGGTTCCGACGGTGGCGGTCGGTGTCCGTAGAATGCACGACACGAACCACAGCGGCTGGTGGCTTCTGTTTCCGATCGTCAATCTCTTTCTTGCGATCCGAAACGGAGAGCAAGGGCCGAATCGTTTTGGACCAGATCCCAAGGCGATGCCGGACATGGGTGCCGGCACGGCTGCAGCCATAGGCTAGTAACGAGAGTCAGGAGGACGCCGATGATGGATCCGATCAGACGGAAGATGCTGAAAACGGGTGCCGCGGCGACAGTGATCGCCGCCGCGCCGCGTGTGCTTGCGCAGCAGGCCGGACAACGGGGAGCGTCAGGCTCCTTCTACGAAAAAGGGCCCGTTCGCATCCACTACCAGGAGACCGGTTCGGGATTTCCATTGCTGCTCATCGCCGGCGGCGGCCTGAACTCGACGATCGCCGGTCTCACGAACCCGTTCGACGCGATTGGGGAATTCAAGGGAGAGTACCGCTGCGTCGCGTCGGATCTGCGAAACGCGAACACCGGCCAGTCCTCGGGCCCGCTCGAGTTCGACCGGCCGTGGGATGCCTTCACCGACGACCACCTTGGCGTGATGGATCACCTTGGCATCGATAAGTTCATGGTGATGGGCTTCTGCATCGGCGGCCCGTTCATCTGGAACCTCCTGCGGCGCGCGCCGAACCGTGTTGTCGCTGCTGTACTGGCTCAGCCGAGCGGGTCGCGCCCGGAGATGCGCGATCTGTTCTACGAGACCAACATGAAGGGCTGGGGACCCGAACTGGTAAAACGCCGCCCCGAGATCACCATGGAGATGGTCGACAGGTTCCTGACGAAGATGTACCGGACCAACGCCGACTTCGTGTTCACCGTCACGCGCGATTTCGTGCGCACCTGCCAGACGCCGGTCCTGATTCTGCCGGACGACATTCCGTCGCATCCGTATGCGGTCGCGATGGAGGCCGCCATGCTTGCGCCGAACGCCGAAGTGAGCATGTTCCCGTGGAAGGAACCCAAAGAACGGATTCCGTTGGCCGTGCGCCAGATACGTTCGTTCCTCCGCGCGCACCGGCCGCATTCGGCGTAAACAAGAGGCATCATGCATCGCACCCTGCAGACACTCGGCGCGCTGGTTCTCGTCCTGGTGGCGTCATCTGGGTTCGGCCAGGACCGCGCGTCTCTTCTTTCCGTCGACCATTTCGTGCCGGTGAAGTCGACCGCCCCGGCGATGACCGGCCAAATCGCGCAGATCTACGTGCGCGAGGTCGTCCTCCCAGGTGTCGCGCTCCACGGGCGCCAGGCTGCGGATAACGTCGTGTTGTTCGTGCACGGCGCAGGCACGCCCGCGGAGGTCTCGTTCGATGTGCCGTACAAGGATTACAGCTGGATGGCGTACCTCGCACACGCGGGATTTGACGTGTTCTCGATGGACATGACGGGCTACGGCCGGTCGACGCGCCCGACGGCGATGAACGATCCGTGCAACCTGTCGAAGGAGCAACAGGCGCGATTCGTGCCGCAGTTGATCGCCGCGCCGTGCGCGCCTTCCCAGGCGACCGCCATCACGACCATGGGTTCTGATTGGAACGACATCGGCGCCGTCGTTGATCACTTACGCGGGTTGCGTGGTGTCGAGAAGGTGTCGATCGTCGCGTGGTCGCAAGGCGGGCCGCGATCGGCCGGGTATGCCGTCAAGCATCCCGGCAAGGTCGCTCGACTCGTCGTGTTGGCGCCGGCCTACAACCGTACGGGCCCGCTCGACGCGCCAACCCCGCTGCCGTCCGTCAACGCGGCGATGAACGTGCAGTCTCACGCGGACTTCACCGCCAACTGGGATCGGCAGGTCGGCTGCCCCGATCAATACGAACCGGCGGCAAGCGCGGCTGTCTGGCGCGACATGCTTGCGTCCGATCCCGTCGGTTCCACGTGGGGCACCGGAGTGCGCCGCGCGCCGCAGGTACCGACATGGGGTTTCAATCAGGCGATTGTGGCGAAAATGCAGACGCCATTCCTGATGGTCGCGGGCGTGCATGACAAACAAGTCCCGCCCGAGCGCGTGCGCGAGCTCTTTACCGATCTGGCCTCGAAACAAAAAGTGTTCGTCGATCTGGCGTGCTCCTCGCACAACGCCATGTGGGAGAAAAACCATCTGCTGCTGTTCAAGGCGTCGCTCGACTGGCTGAGAGACGGCAAGGTGAACGGCATGTCGGAAGGCGAAATCAAAATGGGTTATTAGCGGTCTCACCGCAAAGACGCAAAGACGCTGAGATCATTCCAGGACATGAAAACGATGGTGCCTGAGGGTCCGAGATGGTGAAAGGTCTCGCCACGGTCATTTACCACGTCACGGATCTGGGTCGTGCGAAGGCGTGGTACGAGGCAGCGTTTCAGCAGAAGCCGTACTTCGACCAGCCGTTTTATGTCGGCTTCAATATCGCAGGCTACGAGCTGGGCCTTGATCCGAATCAGAGCGTGACCGCTGCGGGCCGCGGTGGCAGCGTCGCGTACTGGCGGGTCGCTAAGATCGACAGCGCCGTTGAACACTTCGTCGGGGCTGGTGCGATCGAGTTGACGCCAGTACAGGACGTCGGTGATGGCATCAAGGTCGCCACGGTCGCAGACCCGTTTGGCAATCTGATTGGCTTAATCGAAAATCCGCACTTCAAACTGCCTGCGATCTAGGTCTCAGGTTCACGATCGCGCGCGCCTGTCGGCGTCACTTCACGACGCCGACACCCTTCATCGCCTCGAGCTTCTGAAGATCGAGGGCGCCCACCGCGTTCCGGAGCGCGCCGAACTCGATGCCGTTGGCTTTGGCAGAGACGATGAACCGGTCGGCGATGACCACGTTGTACTCGTGCGTGCCGCCGGTTTTGGACATCCGTTGATGCACGAGGCGGCCGCCCACGCGCTCGGTCCGCTCCGACATCTGGTCGTTCTCGCGCTCGCCCTGGAGAGCCGCCCACGACGCCATTCCCAGCAATCCTGTGGCGCCGCCCGAGTCGGTGATCTCGAGCGACGCCGAGTGTCCGGCGCCGTCGCCATACGTGGCCTCCGCCTTGGAGACCGTGATGCCCGCCATGCCGTTGCGCTCCGCGTTGCTGCTCTGGCGGGCCATCCCGGCGAACTGTTCCGGCACGAGCGGCTTCAACTGATCGATGGCGACCGGTTCGACGCGCTTGCCTCCGCCCAGAAGGGTGCCGAGCCCCTCGAACGCGGCCGCTGTCTCCGCCGCGGTGTCGCCGCTCTTTTGCGCCCGCTCCATCTTGGCGCCGCTCTCCTCGAGCTTGCGCCCAAGGCCCTCGAGCTTGCCCATCGCGCTGTCGGGAGCGAATTGCGGTTCGGCGGATGAAGCGGATGAAGCGGATGAAGAAGAGGATGCGCCAATGCCGGCCAGCGCGACGGGTGCGACGATAAGACCGCCGATGCTCGTCACCACGATCGACAGCACGATCGCACAAACAACAACTACTGCCGTGTAGCCGATTGCTTTTTCCTGCGGGGCTTTCATCAGCGCCGGCAGGCCCAGATAGAGCAGATACAGTCCGTACAGCGCGGCGATGATGCCGAGCACTCCCAGCGCAGGCAGGATCTGCAGCGCACCGGCGATCCACGCCGGTGTATACGAGTAGACAGCAACCTTGAAAGCCCTGTTGGAATCTTTCTGCGCTCCGAAGGTCGGCGCCAGCGCGTTGATGATGAATGCGAGGATAAACACGCCGATGATGGCGAAGACGAAGGTAAACACGGCACCGACGAGCCCGGTCGTGATCGGAACGCGATACCTGCCGAGAAACGGCAGCGACGTGCCGATAAGCGAGCCTCCGATGAAGCCGGCGATCGCTCCGATGGCGGCGAGGGGTATCACATAGCCGGTGACGACAGACGCCTTGTCGGTCGGTTCTTCAGCGATGGCGGGCCATTCCGTATTGGGCGTCAGCAGAATGTTCCGAACGCGTGTCTTGATGTCCACGGTGGTCCACCTTTCGTCTGATAGCCGATGGCCGGAAGGGAAGGCTGGGAAGGCTGTTTATACAGCAACGCGGCTTTTTTTTCACTCGAATGTGCGGCTAGGATAGACGCTTCGCCTAATCCCATGGATTTCAAGCTGAACGAAAGCATCGCCATTCTCGAACGCACGCCCGCCACCTTGCGTGCATTGCTCGAAGGGCTTGCGCCGGTCTGGACCGATGCCAACGAGGGCCTGCAGACCTGGAGCCCCTACGTCATCGTCGGTCATCTGATCCACGGTGAGCGGACGGACTGGGTTCCTCGCGCGCACATCATCCTTGCCCAGGCACCGGATCGCCGGTTCGAGCCCTACGATCGGTTCGCGCAGTTTCGGGAGAGCGAAGGGAAGTCCCTCGGTGAGCTGCTCGACGAGTTTGCCAGGCTTCGAGCGGGGAATGTGGCCACCCTCGTTGGCTGGGATCTCACCGACGCGCAGCTTCAACTGGAGGGGGAGCATCCCGAGTTCGGCCGGGTGACACTGCGGCAGTTGCTCGCCACCTGGGTCGCGCACGACTTGTCGCACGTAGCGCAGGCCGCTCGTGTCATGGCGAAGCAGTATCGCGAGGCGGTCGGTCCCTGGCGGGCGTATCTGCCGATCATGGACCGTTGATGCTTCATATTCTCATCGACATTCGCGAAGAGGGCGCTGCTGACATCGACTCTGTTCGGGAGGTGAACCGGAGTGCGTTCGGGCAGGACCACGAAGGCAATATCGTCGATGCCCTGCGGTCCAACGGGGCGGCGCTACTGTCGTTGGTCGCGACGCTGAACGGCCAAGTCGTAGGTCACATCATGTACAGCCCGATCGTCGTGGGCGGCACCGCCGACGGGGCGGCGTTGGGCCCAGTAGCAGTGCTTCAGGAGTACCAACGCCAGGGTATCGGGAGCAGTCTGATCCTGGCCGGGAATCAGCGGCTCAAAGATGCTGGTTGCCCGTTCATCATCGTGATAGGACACCCGCATTACTATCCTCGGTTCGGGTTCATGTCCGCCCGTTCCCATGGCATCACATGCGAATGGGATGTACCGGACGAAGCGTTCATGCTTCTGTTCCTGGACGAGCCAAAAGGAAGGGTACTGTCCGGACAGGCCAAATATCGGCCTGAATTCTCGAGCGTCTCTTGAGGATAATGCGACCGACGTGCCACGCTTTGCCGCTCCAGGCACAGCCATCAAACTCAATCATCGCGGAAGGCTGCGCAGGATGCTGTTGGTCACCGCCGCCGCCAGCCTCGCGTAGCCTTCGGGGGTGTAGTGCGTCCCGTCAGGGCCGATCAAGGCTTGCCTGCCGCCGCTTTCGATCACCTCGTGCAGATCGTTGATGGGCACGCCGGCCTGCTTCATGATCGACACCGCCGCGATGTTGTACTTCCGCACGTCGGCCTCGATGCGGTCGAAGCCGGCTTTGCGCCCCGCGTGGAGATCGTCGATGATCGGCGTGGTCGTCGCGAAGATGATTTTCGCCTTCGTTTCCATCTGGATGCGCTCCAGGATGGTCTTCAGGTTTTTCTGGTACTCATCCAATGGCACCTGGTACGTCTTGTCCGTGAGTTTCAGGTCGTGTAAACCGGCATTGATGTGAACGACGTCCGGGTTTTCCTTGATCACCCATTCGTCGAAGTGCCTGAGGACGTTGCCGCTGTCCTCGCCATTTGCCTGCTGGCTAATCACGATCGCCTTGCCATCGAGCAGCTTCGCCACCAGCGGCGCGTAGCCGATGCGGATGGAATCGCCGATGAGGACGACTCGCGGCATAGGCCTCTCCTGAGCAGCGGAGCTCGAAACCAGAATCGCAACGATAAGCACGGACCAGTAACGGCTTGGCATTGTCGGGCACCCGCTACGCATCATGCTCGCAGCCCACGGCTGCCGCAGTTTACAATTGTTACCCGCGTCTCGAGACGCGATACGGGAGACATTACATGAGATTGCTCGGACTTGGCATCGGCGCAGCCCTGGCGGTGTGGGCCGGTATGGCCATCGCTTCGGCGCAGACGGCCCCGTCTACTGTGGACGGCCTGGTTTCCGCCGCGAAAGTTGCGGCAGGCACGGACTGGTCAGGCACCTTCACGCGCCTCTGCATTCCTCCTCCTGCCACTGCAGGAGGGCGCGGCGGTGGCGGAGGCAATGCCGGGCGCACATCCCCGCCGGCACGGGAAACATGGCACGTCGAACCTGCCAAGGTTGCCGACAACCTGTATTTCCTCGGCGAGAAAGCCCACCACTCATGGGCGATCGTCGGCAGCGAGGGAATCATCCTCATCGAGGCGCTCTACGACTACATGGTGGCGGATGAGGTTGCGGGGGGCCTCAGAAAGCTCGGCCTCGACATGAACAAGGTGAAGTACGCGGTCATGTCGCACGCGCACGGCGATCACGACGGCGGTGCGGCATATCTCCAGGACTCGATCCCGGGCGTGCGCCTCGTGTATGGCGCCGAGGATTGGGACGCGGTTGAGAAGTCGACCAATCGTCCAGGCGGCAAGCCCAAGCGCGACATGGTCGGGACCGATGGCCAGAGACTCTCTGTGGGCGATGCGTCGATTCAGATCGTCACGATGCCTGGGCACACAGCCGGGACACTGTCGTATCTGTTCGAGGTGAAGGACAACGGCAAGCCGCTTCGCGTGGCGTACGTCGGAGGCACGGCGATCCCCTTCGATGGAACCGCCGCTTTCTACGACACGTACCTGGCGTCTTCGGCGAAGTTTGCAAAAGCTGCCGCCGACTATCGCGCGACCGTCCTGCTGTCGAATCACACCGAGTTCGACAACGGCTACTACAAGGCGCACACCGCCGCGTTTCGGAAGCCCGGTGAATCCAATCCGTTTGACGTTGGTCAGGACGGCGTCGCCCGCTACTTTACGGTGGTCCAGAACTGTGCGACGGCGGCCAAGCTGCGCGCCGGAAAAATGTGACGGCCGACTTGCGCGCCGTGTCGTTGTTGCCGTTCGTGCCGAGCGGAAGTGACTACGACGCGAGCCGGCGGCTCTTCGCAGATCTTGGCTTCCAGGAGCTCTGGGAGAACAGCGGCTATGCGGGGTTCAGGAGCGGCGATGCGCAGTTCATCCTGCAGAAGTACGACGTCAAAGCGTTCGCCGAGAACCTGATGATGCGGTTGAACGTGCCGGATCTCGACGCGTGGTGGCAGGCCGTCTCCCAGTTGCAACTTGACCAGAAGTACCCCGCGTTCCGGATCAACCCACCGAAAGAGTTTCCCTGGGGCAGGGAAGTGAACTTCATCGATCTGGCTGGCGTCTGCTGGCACGTCGGCGCGGCATGATCGTCCGGGCTCAGCGTGCTTCACCGCCGGACTTTCCGGTTGACCCAGACCCCTCGCGGCCAGAAGAATGCCGTCCACTGAAGGAGTACCGGGAATGAAGACGTTCTGGACGAAGTGGATTCTGCTTTCGGCAACCGTTGGCGGCTTGCTGGCCGTCGTGGCGGACGGTCACGCCGTCGTCGCGCAGGAGAAAGGCGGCGGCGACGTCACCGGACCGTACGAGTACGTCGAGAACTGGCCGCTGCCGGTACATACCGACGGATGGACCTGGGGCTCGATACCGGCCGTGTGGGCCGAGTCGGAAGATCGCGTGCTCGTCTTCATGCGCGGGGAGAAGCCGGCCATGCCCGACGTGCCCGCACGAGGCGACATCAAAGGGAGAGCGCTCGGCCTTCTGGAAGGTGTCCGCGCGCAGGTGAACCAGCAGAGCCGGTTCGACGAGCATGCGCTGATGATCTTCGATCGACGCGGCAAGCTGATCGAGTCCTGGGGCCAGCACAAGAATCTCTTTACGGACGGAGGGGCCCATCGCATTCAGATCAGTCCCTACGATCCTGACAAGCACGTGTGGCTGGTCGAGCACCTCAGCCACCAGATTCTGAAATTCACCAACGATGGATCGAAGCTCGTCATGCGGCTGGGCGAGAAGGGCGTTCCCGGCAACGACAAGACCCATTTCAATCAACCGTCGGACATGCTGTTCATGCCCAACGGCGATTTCTACGTGACCGACGGCTATCGCAACACGCGCGTCGTGAAGTTTTCGAAGGACGGGAAGTACCTGATGGAGTGGGGCAAGCCCGGGTCGGGGCCGGGGGAGTTCCAGACCGTCCACGGGATTGCCATCGACGCGAAGCGACGCATCTATGTCGGCGATCGCGAAAACGCGCGGATCCAGATCTTCGACGAGAACGGCAAGTACCTCGACGAGTGGCCGAACATTCCGCATCCCTATTTTCTGTACATGGCCAGGGATCAGCACTTGTGGGTCGGCGACGGGCTCATACACAAGATCATGAAATTCGATCTTGACGGCCGCCTGCTGTACTCGTGGGGCACGTTCGGCCGGATGCCGGGGTTCCTGTGGGGACCGCATCAGCTCAACGTGGACAACGCCGGGAATCTCTACGTCGCCAACGCGCAGGGCAACAACGTGGCGAAGTTCCGGCCGAAAAAGAACGCCGATCCGGCCAGGCTGGTGGGGCCTCCATTTGTGCTGCCGGCGGCGGGCCGGTAAGCCGTAGGTATCGCAAGATGAAGAGCATAGCGATCTTGGGACTGGTCGCGGGCGTACTGCTTAGGCAAGCGACAGCAGCGAGCGAAATCACGGTTCTCAGCGCGGGCGCCGTCGAACCGGGGTTGAGACCCGCCTCGGTGGCGTTTGAGAGACGGTCGGGTCACGCCGTGAAGATCTCATTTGCTCCGGCGCCGCAGATACGCACGCGGATAACCGGGGGAGAGACGTGGGATGTCGTGATCGCTCCGCCCGCCGTCCTCGACGAGTTCGCGAAGGCCGGCAAGATTGAGAACGAACGCGTCACGCTCGGACGGGTGGGGATGGGTGTGGCGGTGCGCGCCGGCGCGCCCGTACCGGACATCTCGAACGTCGAGGCCCTCAAGCGCTCGCTGCTGGCCTCAGAATCGTTGGTATTCACTCGCGGTTCCAGCGGCGTGTATTTCGAGGCGCTCCTCAAGAAGATGGGGCTTTACGAACAGCTCGAGAGCAGGATCACTCGCTATGAAGATGGCGCGTCAGCCATCGGGCACGTGCTGAAGGGCAAGGGCAAGGAGGTGAGCTTCGGCCAGCTCACCGAGATTCGACTCTACGCCGACAAGGGCCTGCGGCTGATCGGCCCGTTGCCGGCGGAAGTGCAGAACTATACGTTATACGCCGGGGTCCCGATGACTGCCCGAGCGAACGCGGAGGTTGCGAGGGCTTTTCTGCGCCACCTCGGCAGCTCTGACGGCCAGGCGGTGTTCGCCGCCGCCGGAATCGAACGGTGACGGCAGCCTCCCTCACCCCCGAGACCGTTCGGACGCGCTTCTAAGTTGGTGATCCGCTTCACTCAGCCGGAGCCGGCCGGAAGCGGCCCAGCGTTGCCGCTGACACGCGGCTGAGCCATGCTCTTGCGCCATCGCCGACGAGCGCACGTTCGAGCTCGTCGAACTTCACGTAGGCCACTGGAACGAGCAGCAAGGTGAGCAGCAGGCAGAGCGACTGTCCGCCGATGATCGTCACGGCGATAGCGGCTCGCCCCGTCCCGCCGATGCCGATCCCGAGCGACGTCGGGATGAGCCCCGCGATGATGGCGGTCGTCGTCATGAGAATCGGCCGCAGCCGTGTACGGCACGACTCGGTGATGGCGGCGCGGAGCGGCAGCCCGCGAGCGCGCAGGACATTGGCATAGTCCACCTGAAGGATCGAGTTCTTCTTGACGATCCCGAGCAGCAGCAGCATGCCGAGCGCGCTCCACAGGTTCAGCGTGCGCCCGGTCGCCCACAGCGTGAAGAGCGCGAACGGCACGGCGATGGGCAGCGCCATCATGATGACGATGGGCTGGAGGAAGCTCTCGAACTGCGACGCGAGCACCATATAGACGAAGATCATCGCGAGGCCGATCGCCATGATGAGGTTGGCGGTCGTCTCGTCGAGAATCCTCGACTGACCTTGCAATCGATATGACATCGTGCCGGGTAGCTTCAGGCCGGCGAGCATCCGGCGGACGTCGCCGGCGGCCTCATCGAGCGCGTGGCCCTGGGCGATATCGGCGATGAGCATGACGGTGAACTGACGGTTCGAGCGCGACAGCGTCGATGGACCTACCCCGCGCTGGAGCGTGGCGATGTTGTCGACCCGCACGGGGCCGACGGCCGAGGGGACCGTGAGCCGTCCAATCTCCTCGATGTCGCGGCGCTGTTCCTCGAGGACGCGCATCTTCACCGGGTATTGTTCGGCGCCTTCCTTGTAAAACGAGATCTGATCGTCTCCAGACACCGCCATCCGGAGTGTGTTGCCGACGGTGGACATCCGCACGCCGAGGTCGGCGGCGCGCTTGCGGTCCACGGCCACGTGCACTTCGGGGTTCGACAGGCTGAGGTTGATCTTGACGTCGGCCAGGCTCGGAATCTTCTGGGCCGCCGCGAGCGCCCTGGTCGAATATTCGGCGATTTGCGCGAGATCGGGCCCGAGGATGTTCGCCGAAATCGCGAAGCCGCCCGTGCCTTCGCCGCTGCCGAGCGCGTTGCGCGCCGTGATGCTCGGGCGGTAGGCGGGAAACGCCGCGAGGCGTTTGCGCATCTCGTTAATCATCTGGGCTTGCGTGCTCTTGCGCTGGTCGAGCGGCAGCGCCTGACACATCAGATGAACGTGCGTCGACGCACCAGAGCCGCCAGAGACGCCGATGGACGGCTCGATGGCGGCGATTCCTTCGATCCCCTGCATGGCCCTCACCAGCTTGAACCCGATTTCCGCCGATCCTTCGAGCGACGTCCCCTCGGGTGCGTCGAGGTGGACGATCCATTCGCCCATGTCTTCGTTCGGCACGAACTCGCGGCCCACCATGTAGTTCAAAGGGATGCTCAAGAGTGCGGTGAGGACCGAAATTGCGACGATGTGGACCGGATGATCGAGCGCCCAGTTCAACATCACCATGTACCGCTGGTCGAGCCAGTGAAAGAAACCGGATTCCTTCGACTTGTGATCCGCGACGCCGTCTGACGCCTTCAAAAAGCGCGAGCTCAGCATCGGCGTCATCGTGAAGCTGACGAGCATCGACACGAGAATGGCGAATGCCATCGTCCATCCGAACGGGTAGATGAACCGCTCGGCATAGCCCTGCATGAAGGCGATGGGCAGAAAGATGACCACAAGCGACAGCGTCGTGGCCATGACTGGCAGCGCGACTTCGCGCGTGCCCTGAATGGCCGCCTCGAACGGCGAGCAGTTCTTTTCCTCGATGTACCGGAAGATGTTCTCGAGCACGACGATCGCGTCGTCGATGACGATGCCCACAGCGAGCGTAATCGCCAGCAGCGTCATGTTGTTCAGCGTGAACCCCATGATGCGCATCAGCGTGAAGGTGGCGATGATCGAAGCCGGGATCGCGAGCGCCGAGATAATCACGGCGCGGAGGTTGCGAATGAAGAACATGACCACGATCGCGGCAAACAGCGCGCCGAACACCAGGTGCTCTTCCAGCGATGCCACCGACGCGTAGATGAAGCGCGAGTCGTCGCGGATGACCGTCACGTCGACACCGGGCGGGAGCGCACGCTCGATTCGCGCCAGCGCACCGCGCACGCCTTCGATGACGTCCACGGTGTTCTCGCCCATCGCCCGGCGGATGTCGATCATGACAGCCGGATCCTCTCCCAGCCACACCGCGCTGGTGGGGCGCTCGAAGCTGTCTTCGGCGCGTCCGACATCGGCGATGCGAATCGGCGTCCCTTCTTTGGTGGCGACGACGATGTTGTTGAAGTCGGCCGACGCGTCGACTCGGCCCAGAGTGCGCAACAGCAGCTGCCCCTTGCCCTGCTCGATGGTGCCGCCGGGAATTTCGACGTTCTCAGAGATGACCGCCTCGCGTACCTGGTTCATCGAGAGCCCGTACGAATTGAGCTTCTCGATGTCGACGACGATGTGAATCTCGCGCGCGCGTCCGCCCGTCAGGCTCACTTCGCCGACGCCATTGATCGTCTGGATGCCGCGCGCGATCTGCTTGTCGGCCAGCTCGGTCAGCGTGCGCAGGCTCATCGACTTGGACGAGACGATGAGCGACATGACCGGATCGGCGTCGGGATCGATTTTCGTGATGACCGGTGGAAGCAGCGTAGGCGGGACGGTCCGGAGGGCGCCGGCCACTTTTTCGCGTACGTCGCTGACGGCCTCGTTCAGATCGCGCTCGAGAACGAAGCGCACGATGAGGCGGGCGCTGCCCTCGGCAATGCGTGCCTGGATTTCGTCGATGCCCGACACGCCGCTGATCGCCTGCTCCATCGGCTCCACGACCGACGTGGACATCTCGTCCGGGCTCGCTCCCGGCAGCGACAGCGCCACGCTGACCGTCGCGGGGTCGGCCCTGGGGAACAAGTCGACGCCGAGATCGCGGAACGAGAACGTTCCCAACACGACGAGCGACATGATCAGCATGGTTGCCGAAACGGGCCGGCGAACGCAGAAGTCAGACAACATGTAACTCTCCCTAACTGGTCACGGCGACGATCTCGCCGCCGTTCAACGTCTCGACGTCGGACACGACGACGCGCTCGCCGGGCTTGACGCCGCTGGTGACTTCGATCCGGTCGCCGAGCCGCTCGCCGACCTGCAGCTCGCGCATGTCGAGCCGATCGCCGTTCACGACGAACACGCGGTTGACGCCGTATCGGTATTGGAGCGCGCCGTAGGGCAGCGTGAGCACCTCGTCCACCTTGCCGCTTTCGACGTGCACGCGGGCGAAGGTTCCGGGTTTGAGGATGCCGTCTGCATTCGGCACAATCGCCTCGAAAGGAAACGCGCGCGTGCCGGTGTTGACGGCCGGACTGATGCGCGTCACCTTGCCAGTGAATGTGCGCGTGGGATAGGCGTCCACGTGCATTTCCACAGGGCGGCCGTTGTCGATCCAGGGCGCCATCCGCTCGGGAATCTCGGCGATCACCTTCAGCGGATCGAGCCGCACGATGGCCATCACCGGCATCTGTTCCTTGACGAGCTCGCCCAGATTGATCAGCCGCCGCTCGACGTATCCGTCGAAAGGCGCGCGAATCTCGGTGTCGCGCAGCTGGCGGTCCGCCAGCTTCATCGACGCCTCCGAGGCCTGAATGCTCGCCCTCAAGTTCCGCGAGTTCTGCAACGCCACTTCGTAGCCCGCCTGCTTGGTCTGCAGCTCGGCCTGGGCATCGTCGAACGCCTGCTGCGAGACGAGCTCTCGCCTGAGCAGCTCTTTGGCGCGGTCGAACGCGCTGCGCGCCTGCACGAGCTCGGCGCTTGCTCTCCGCACGTCGGGCGTATTGTCGGGCTCGGGGAGATGCTGTGCATCGGTCGCGCCGTATTGCGCGAGCGTGCGCGCCAGCGCCGCCTGCTGCTGCTGAGACGTGTATTGCTGCCTCTCGTTGTCGAGCCGGACGAGCACCTGCCCGGCTTTCACGCGATCGCCGAGATCGGCGAGGATGGCGCGTACCGTGCCGTCTGCTTCGGACGACACGGTCACCTGGTCGACGGCTGTGAGGGTGCCGACTACGTCAACCGATCTGCGAACGGAGTCGAGTTTTACCGCCACGACCGTCACCTGCTTGGCCCGGCCATCGGCCCCTCCGGCTTGGGCCGAGTCGGCTTTCGCGCAACCGGCCATCGTCGCGGTACCGATGAGGACAACAAGAGCGAGCGGACGAACTGGGCACATGGTTATCTCGGGTTCTCTCAGTCGAGTTACGATTCGGTCAGATCAAATCGATGCGAAACACATAGCAGCCCGAGGGGCTGTTCAGCGGCGGGTAGCCGGGATGCTGATACTCCGGCACATCGATCGACCAGCCGGGATGCTCACCAGCATCAACGCCGTAGAGCTGGCCTTTGTTTACCGTGACATCGTGGATGTCGCACGATCCCGGCTCGAATTCCACTATCTCAACGACCTGTCCTGTTTTGATGTCGTAGCGCACCAGGCCGGGCGTGTAGCCCGCATAGTCGGACGTGCCTTCCTTCTGACGTCCCGTCACCTGCCAGATGGAGCCGTTATCGTAGGCGATGCCGTGCAGCCGTTGCGAGAGGCGGGTGGTCGGGAACATGTAGTCGACTTCCCAGGTCTTGGGGTCCATGCGCATGATCGCCTGCAGACGGTTCGAGTCGATCCAGATCTTGCCGACGTCTTCCTGCCACGACATTCCGTGCGTCGCGCCGCCATCCTCTTTTGGCCCGAAGGGAATCTGCCGGTGGCTGATCTGCTTGCCTTGCATGTCGGTCTGAAAGACGCCGTCGATGGGCGGTGTGGGGTGATTGATGACCGAGGCGCCGTTCGCGCCGCTCCACACGAAGCCGTTGCCATAGCACATCCCGCTCGTGTCCTTGCAGTTCGTCATCACGGTGTGAAGCAGCTTGCCTTTCCAGTCGATGAGCCACGCGGCTTCCGGCTTGTTGTCGTGGCGCTGCTCCTGCACCCAGAAGCCCCGCTGCTGATCGTGATCGATGTCAATGGCATTGGGCCATCCAGGAGGGGTCAGGAAGAGCTTGGTGGTTTTCGCCGTCCTCTTCGGAATTTGCCGCGCGGGAGCGGGGGTCCCGACGCGCCGGCCAAGCGCGTCTGTTCCCGTCTCGCGCGGCGCCGTCTGCGACGACTGTGCGAGCGTCCCGCCCGTGCCCAGGGTTGCGAATACACCGATTCCGGCCGCAAGCCACTCTCGTCGTCGCATGAGATGCGTCATTGGCGTTCTCCTTGTCTTTGATGGCGATCGCGTCAATATACGCCTTTCGCGCCCTTGGAAGGAGCATCAAGACGTGCGTGGGGATCTGATATAAGCATCTGCATATGCGTCCGATCCTTGCCGTCCTGCTGCTGGCGGTTTCGACCGCTGGCGCGATCTACGCCCAGATCACCGCAAATCCCATTTCGGCGCCGGTTGAGAAGCGCGGCCTGATGGCCGAGATCCGCGACCTTGCGCGTCTTCCGGAAACCCGCGGACTTCGCCCCCCCGAGCAGGACGTGGTGCCATCCGGCTGGGCCCGCGTCAGCTACATTCGCGACCTTCCCGACGGCCGCCGGTTCGTCAACGACTCCAGAGGGTTCCTGTACCTGCTCGACCGTAACAACCAGCCGTCGCTGTACGCGGACGTGGCCTCAGCGTTCCCGTTCGCCATCTACAATCGCCTCGAGAGCGGGTTCATCGGATTCACCTTCCACCCCGAGTTCGCGCGCAACGGCCTGTTCTACACCGTGCACGGCGAACGCGCGGCCGGCAATCCCGCGGCGCTCAACTTCATTTCACCGGGATTTACGTTGAAGGATGTGACGCACCACAACGTGATCACCGAATGGCATGCCACCAACCCGGCGGCGAACACCTTCGCGGGTACCCGCCGAGAACTGCTCCGCGTCGCACATATTGTCAACAACCTGACCCACCCGATGGGAGCCGTAGAGTTCAACCCGACAGCCAGACCCGGCTCGCCCGATTACGGTCTGCTCTACACGAGCGGCAGCGACCTCGGATTCAGCAACGGTGGGGGACCGAATGCAAACAACCCCGGCCAGACCCAGCGGCTCGATTCCGTCATCACGGCGATCCTGCGGATCGATCCGCGCAGCCCCTCGGTGACGGGCGGGGTGAAAGGGCTCGGCGACTACACGATCCCGGCAATCAACAAGTTCGCCGCCGATGGAGATCCCCGGACGCTTGGTGAAATCTTCGCTTACGGCTTTCGGAATGCCCACAGGCTCTCGTGGGATCTCACCGATGGAACGATGTTCGCCTCGGACATAGGGATGAATCACATCGAGGAGATCAACATCGTCCACGAAGGCCGCAACTACGGTTGGATGAAGCGTGAGGCGTACTTCGAGAATGGGATCACGCGCCCCGGCGGCACCCTCAATCAGCTGTATCCGTTGCCGGCGGAGGTGATGGATGGGCGCCAGAAGGACGAGTTTACGTATCCGGTCGCGATCTACGACCACGACGAGGGGCGGGCTGTCAGCGGCGGGTTTGCGTACTACGGACGCATCGCTGCGCTCCGCGGCAAGTTTGTATTCGGCCGCAATGAAGAAGGCCGACGACGGCATTCCACAAACAGTCGCGCCGGTCGAGGAGATTCAGCTTTACGTCCGTGACGCGGCCGGCACGCGCGTGAACGTCACATTGCCGGAGCTCATCGAGCGGACGATGGGGCAGCCCCTGCCTCGCGCGGACCTCCACATCGGTCGCAGCGGCGACGGCGAGCTGTTCATCACGTCGAGGCAGGACGGCACCATCCGGATGCTTGTGCAATAGCTCCGCTCACGCGACATCGAAGGGACTGTCATGAGACAACTTGCGCATTTGTCCAAACGAGCAGCACTGCTCGTTCTATGCACCTCGATCTGTGTCCGCACAGCATCAGCGGACGAGATCAGGGTGATGACCTCAGGCACCTTCACCGCGGCGTATCTCGAGCTCCGCCCTCAACTCGAACGCAATCTGAAGGTCACAATCGTGACGAGCGCGACGGCCATGGGAGTTGGATCGGATTCCATTCCCAGCCGCGTGGAGCGCGGTGAAGCCGTCGACGTCGTCATAGTGGCGGACGACGCGCTGAATGCGTTGATCAAGAGCGGCAGGATATTGGCCGACAGCCGGGTTCCGCTTGCGCGCTCGGGAATCGGCATGGCCGTGCGGAAGGGCGCCCCGAAGCCGGACATCAGCACTGTCGATGCCTTGAAGCGCACCCTTCTGGAGGCGACATCCATCGCGTACTCCGCCAGCGTCAGCGGGCAATATCTCACCACCGAGTTGTTCCAGCGCCTCGGCATCGCCGATCAGGTGATGAGCAAGAGCCGGAGAATCGACCGCGAGCGCGTGGGCGCCGTCGTGGCGCGTGGCGAGGCAGAGGTCGGCTTCCAGCAAATCAGCGAGCTCATGCCGGAGCCGGGCATCGACGTTGTTGGACCGCTGCCGCCAGAAGTCCAGAGGGTGACGGTCTTCTCCGCCGGCGTTGCGGCAAGTTCGAAGAATGCGGATGCTGCCCGCGCCCTCATCAGATTTCTCGCGTCATCCGAAGCAGCAGGCACTGTGAAAGCCAGCGGGCTGGAGCCCATGGCTTCCATGGGTACACGGCAATCGGCGCCGGCCTCCACCTCAAACGCAACGAAGGCGATCGAGAAGGTACTGGCCGATGCAGTAGCACGCGGAGATATTCCGGGCGTGGTTGCGATGGTCACGGACCGCCGCGGCATCATCTATCAAGGCGCCTTCGGATTGGCAGATGCCGCCAGCCGCCGCCCGATGACCGTGGACACCATTTTCCGCATCGCGTCCATGACGAAGCCGGTCACGTCGCTGGCCGTCATGCAGTTGGTGGAACAGGGACGGCTCAGCCTCGACGATCCTGCAGAGAAGTACCTGCCACAACTGGCAAACCTGAAGGTGTTCGAGAGCTTCGACGCGACGACCGGCGCGTACACAGTTCGACCCGCAAAACGGGCGCCGAACGTCCGCCATCTGCTTACGCACACCGCAGGGTTTGGTTACAACTTCACGAGTCCCATCGTCCGCGACTTCAAGCCGCGTGCGGGCGACGTGTATGCGGCGGGTCCTCTTCTTTTTGAACCCGGTGAGCAGTGGCTCTACAGCACCGGCATCGATTGGGGAGGGCGCATCGTCGAGACTCTCTCGGGCAAGAAGCTCGAGACATATTTCCGCGATCACATCTTCACCCCGTTAGGGATGACCGATACGGCCTACAACCCGCCGGACGATCGACGGCCCCGGCTCACTGTGGTGCATCAGCGTCGCAAGGACGGCACGTTCGAACCGGATCCGGTTCAGCCGGCGTGGAGCGTGCCGCAGCCAGTTGGCGGAGGTGGGCTCGCCTCGACGGCGTCAGACTACATCCGGTTCGTGCAGATGCTGCTCAATCAGGGCACCTTGAACGGCACCCGCATCTTGTCGGCCGAAAGCGTCGCGACGATGAGCCGGAATCAGATCGGTAGTGTGGGCGTGCGCGCAGTGAAGACGGCGATGCCCGAGCGCAGCAGTGACTTTGCGTTTGTCGACGACGGACGAGACAAATGGGGCATCGGATTCATGATTACCGCCAACGGCAAACCTGGCCGGCGGAGCGCGGGCAGCTTGAGCTGGGGCGGGATCAACAACACTTATTTCTGGATTGATCCCGCGCGCGGCATCGGCGGCGTGATCCTGATGCAGTTCCTGCCGTTCGCCGACAGCAAGGCGCTCGCGGTGTATGACGCGTTCGAGCAGGCTGTGTATGCGCGATAGTCAGCCGTAGGTAGCGTCCGGCTTTAGCCGGACGTTGCGGGAGGGGGCATGAGGAATATTGCCGTACTCGTGCTGCGCGGAGCCGTCCGGCGGCCAGAGTTTGTCGCCGCGGCTCGACAGTTCATTGCCGAGCACCGGTGATAGAAATCGCGTGAAGGTGCTCGATCGTTCGAACATCGGTGTACCGGCGCCCACCTGGGCCGTGCTCGAACTTGTCCTCGCGGCGGCGATCATCATCGCTGGACTTCGGGGGTACGTCCCAATCAGCTCGACTCCGTACCTGCTTGTCGTCGCGGTGGCGTTTCTCTGGTGGCGCGGGCCCGGATGGCGCGCCATTGGCCTGCGACGTCCTTCGAATGCGGTAATCTCCGTCGCCCTCGGTATCGCGGTCGGCGTCTGCTATCAATTTCTCGGTCTGTACCTCATCGAGCCGCTCATCGCTCGCATGACGTCCGGCGAGCTGCCCGATGTGTCGGCGTTTCGTTCGCTCGTGGGCAACGAAGCGCTGCTCGCATTCTGGCTGACGATGACGTGGACGCTTGCGGCCTTCATGGAAGAGCTCGTGTATCGGGGCTGGATCACGAACCGGCTCGCGGAGCTGTGGAGGTTTTCGACAAACGGATGGATCGCAGGCGTGCTGGTGTCGTCTGCATTGTTCGGCGTCGTGCACCTCTATCAAGGCGCGTCGGGGATGATCGCCGCCGGGTTGTCCGGGCTCGTCTTTGGAGGCGTGTACATCGCAACCGGGCGGAATCTCTGGGCGAGCATTCTGGCGCACGGCTTCATGGACACCGCTGGGTTTCTGATGATCTATTTCGGTGTGTACCCCGGCGTGTAGGCGGTTACGATGGCATCCGTGAACGCGTACGAACTCCATCCCGAAGAAGGCCTCGACGCCCTGAAGTTGGTTGACCGTGCCCGGCCCGGTATGGGTCCCGGCGACGTGCGCATTCGCGTGCGTGCGGTGTCGCTGAATTACCGTGACCTCATGGTCGCTCGCGGCTCAAAGAAGCGGGCCAGGCGAATCGTTCCCGTCTCTGATGGCGCTGGGGAGGTCATTGAGATCGGCAGCGACGTAAAGCGCCTCGCGATTGGCGACCGCGTGGCGGCGGCGTTCTTTCCGACCTGGGTCGATGGGTCGTTCGCAGAAGAGCACCATGCGAATGCGTTGGGTGGTTCGCTTGATGGGATGCTCGCAGAAGAAGTCGTGCTTCCCGAGCGTGCCTGGGTGAAATTTCCGTCGCGCTATTCGTTCGAGCAGGCCTCCACGCTGCCTTGCGCGGGTGTCACGGCCTGGCACGCGTTGTTCGAAGCCGCAACTATTGGACCCGGCGAGACGGTGCTCGTGCAGGGCGGAGGCGGCGTCTCGACATTCGCGCTCCAGCTCGCGCGCTCGGCCGGCGCGAGGGTCATCGCCACGTCGAGCTCGCCGGAGAAGCGCGCTCGACTCGAGCAGATGGGCGCCTTCGCGACGATCGATTACAAAACAGACGCGAAGTGGGGAGAAACAGCGAGAGCTGCCGCCGGTGAGGGCGGCACGGATCTCGTCGTCGAGGTGGGCGGAGCGGGCACCTTCGATCAAAGCATCGCATCGCTCAAGTACGGCGGGCACATGAGCCTGCTCGGCATCCTCGCCGGCACCCAAGGGCCCATCAATACTTACGCCATCTTTCACAAGAACATCCGCATTCGCGGGGTCTACGTCGGATCGGTCGCGATGTTCGAGGGGCTCGTTCGCGCACTGGAGCATTCGAACATCGATCCGGTCATCGACCGCGTCTTTGCTTTCGAGGAGGCGCGCGCGGCGTACGAGCACCTTGCCAGCGGCAAGCACTTTGGGAAGGTCGTCATCCGCCTCGGATAAGAGTTGTCTCACCGCCAAGACGCAACGACGCAGGGAATTAGGATCGGTCGTGTCCGTTGTCTCACCGCCAGGACGCAACGACGCAGAGAATTCAAATCGGTAGTGTCCGGCTTCAGCCGGACCGCGCCTGCTTGACGCAACCTGCAGGCGGGAGTAGCGTGTATCCCAATCTCTCGAAAGGAGTCGCTGCTATGAAAGTTTTCGCCGTCCGACTCGGGCTTGTGATGGCGCTGGTCGTCCTGGCCTCGTTATCGTCGTCTTCGGCAGTGCAGATCACCCGCACGGGCGAAGGCCCGACGTTCAGCTCGATCGGTCCGCTCGCGTTCGCTCCAGACGGCACTCTGTTCGCAGCCGACACACAGGGCGCGGCGATTGTGGCGCTCGATTTAGGCGCGCAGGCCAGCGGCGGCGCGGCCGGTGCGAAGGGGCTGGACGGGATCGATCAGAAACTTGCCGCGCTCCTCGGAACCGGCGCCAGTGAAGTGGTCATCACGGACCTTGCCGTGCACCCGAAGACGCGCAACGCCTACGTGTCGGTGATGCGAGGCCAGGGCGCCGGCGCGGCTGCCGCGCTCTTCCGCGTCGACGGCGCGGGCGCCATCGCAAATATTCCACTCGAGAAGCTTCGATTCCAGCGGGTCGAGATCCAGAATGCGCCGGCGGCCAATCCGGCCGCGCGGAGCAATCCGCGCACGCAGGTCGTCACCGACATGGCGTTTGCGGATGGCCGCCTCTGGGTGGCCGGCCTCTCGAACGAAGAATTCGCGTCCAAGCTCCGCGCGATTCCCTATCCGTTTGCCGGCATCGATGCGGGCACGAGCGTCGAGATCTATCACGGCAATCATCGTGCGGTCGAGACGCGCTCGCCCGTCAACGCCTTTGTTCCCTACGCGCTCAATGGCGAGCAGTACCTGCTTGCCGGCTACACCTGCACGCCGCTCGTGAAATTCCCGATCAGCAACCTGAAGCCCGGACAGAAGGTTCGCGGCGTCACGATCGCCGAGTTCGGCGCGGGCAACCGTGTGCTCGACATGATCGTGTACCGCAAGGGCGGTCAGGAATTTCTACTGACGGCGAACAACAGCCGCGGGGTGATGAAGATTCCGACGAACACCTTCGCAGCCGCAACACCTATTACCGCGCCAGTCGAAGCCGAGACGGGCGGTGTGCCGTTCGAGAAAGTCACGACGATGACGGGCATCCAGCAGCTCGACAAGCTCGATGAGAACAACTCCATCGTCGTCGCACGCAATACGGCCGGCGGCGTTGACCTGCAGGTAGTTGCCCTGCCGTAAATGTCTCTTCGGATGCTGCGTGCCGCGGCGATCTGCTCGCTTCTCGTCGCCGTGGCATGCGGCAGCTCGGCCAATTCTTCATCCTCTCCGGAAATCGTCTTGCGTCGCTCCGACGGTGGACCGGCATATGTCGAAGTTGCAGGCCTTTCGAGCGCGCAGCTCCGGGCCGTTCGAGCCGCAGCTCTGACCGACGCCCAGTGGTCACAGTTGTTTCGAGTCGCGGTGAGCGATGCGGCGCCAGGCATGCTTGGTACATACGCGGTCACGGACGACGCGCTGCGGTTCACACCTCAGTTCACGCTCGACGCCGGCCGCTCTTACGTCGCCCGATTCGATCCAGCACATCTACCAGGAACCCGAGCGGGAACTGGAACCCCCTCCGTCCTTGTGGCAACCGTCAGCGTACCAGCGAAGCATCTCGAGCCTTCAACAACGGTGGCACGCGTGTATCCGTCCGGCGATGCTGTGCCCGAGAACCTGCTTCGGATGTATGTCGAGTTCTCGGGTCCCATGGGACGGCCCAGCGGCATCCCGCACATGACACTGCTTGGCGCGGACGGCCGCGAGATTGAGGGCGCGTTTCTTCCGCTCGACTACGAGTTCTGGGACCCCGCACACACACGTTTCACGGCCTTTCTCGATCCAGGGCGGGTCAAGTCTGGCATCCTGCCGAACAAGCAGATGGGGCGCGCGCTCGACACCGGGCGAACCGTGACCCTCGTCATCAGCCGCGAATGGCGCGACGAAAACGGCCTGCCGTTGAAGGATGACTACCGGCGCGTCTTTCACGTGGCCGCGCCGGTACAGAAGCCGCTCGATCCTGCGTCATGGCGTATCGAGCCACCTCGAGCAAACACTCGCAACCCCCTCGTCGTCAATTTTTCCCAGCCGCTCGATCATGGCCTGCTCTTGCGCACGCTCGGCGTGACGCGCGGCGAGAGTGCGCTGGCCGGCGATGTCGCCGTCGAAGACGCAGAGACGCGATGGGTGTTCACGCCACGCGAGCCGTGGCGGCCGGGTGCGCATCAGCTGCTGGCGCTCGATACTCTGGAAGATGTCGCGGGCAATCAAATCGGCAGGGCATTCGAGGTCGATAATTTCGACACGGTCGACAAGAGTCCCAATCCGCAGCGCATCATGATTCCGTTTACCGTGCGCGCGGCCGAGAGCAACTGACGAGGAGTTTCAGGTCTCAGCGCAAAAGGCGCAACGAAACGTATGAAAAGAGGCAAGGCGATGAAGACGATCGTTCTCATTGCGGCGGGCTTCGCAACCGTGGTCGCTGCGCAGGCGCCGATGCCCGAGCCGAAGTCGGCGAGTGTTCCACGCATTGACGCGCAGGTGAAAATCGACGGCGTACTCGATGAGCCGGCGTGGCAGAAGGCCGTGCGCCTGACGCCGTTCGTCAGGAACGACGCGACGACTCCGGCACGCGTCGAAACGGAGGTGCGCCTCTGGTACGACCAGGCGGCACTGTATGTGGGCTGGATCTGCCAGGATCACGACATCCAGGCGACGTTCACGCAGCACGACAGCCGGTTCTGGGAAGAGGAAGTCGTCGAGTTCTTCGTCACGACTGGACCGCTCGACCGCTATTTCGAGCTGCAGTGGAATCCGCTGGGTGGAACGTTCGATGCGATCATCGCCAACGACCTCGGCCCTGACGGAAGCTCGAAGCAGTTCAAAGGGGACTGGTCGTTCACGGCCGGGAGCATGACGTCCGCCGTGAAGGTGAATGGTTCGGTGCAGGACTCGAGCGATCGCGACGAGCGCTGGATCGTCGAGGCGCGCATTCCGTTCGCCGATCTGAAGGCCCGCCCGCCCGCGCCCGGAGACGTGTGGCGCGGTAGCTTCTACCGGTTCAACCGAGATCGCGGCGGCGACGCAGAACCGCTCAGCTGGTCACCCACCATTTTTCCGGGCTTTCATCAGCCAGCGCGATTTGGCTATCTGCGGTTCTCGAAATAACCTCCGGTTCGCCGAAAGGAGAGCGACATGCCTGTAGACTCCGGGGCCGGAGTGATGGAGGAACGCATTGATGGCGGCGGCGGACTCAAGATGTTCGTCAGGTCGCTGCAGCCGGCGACGCCACCGCGCGCGGTGGTGGTCATCTGTCATGGAGTCAACTCTCACGGCGGTCAGTATCTCTGGACGCTCGAGCAGTTGGCCGCAGGCGGGTTTGCCGCTTATGCGTTGGATCTTCGCGGACGGGGAAAATCCGACGGCGAACGTTTCTATGTGAAAGACATCGCGGACTATGTCGGCAATGTCTCGGCCGTCATCAAGCTCGCCAAATCACGTGTGCCGGGGCTGCCGGTTTTTCTGCTTGGACATAGCGCCGGCGGCGTCGTGTCGTGCACGTTTGCGCTCGATCGCCAGTCCGAGCTCGCCGGGCTCATCTGCGAAAGCTTCGCGTTCCGGGTGCCCGCGCCCGATTTTGCGCTCGCCGTTCTCAAGGGGCTGAGTCGCTTTGCGCCGCGCCTCCCCGTGTTGAAGCTCAAGAACGAAGACTTCTCGCGCGATCCCACGGCTGTGAAAGCGCTGAACGCCGATCCGCTGACCGCGAAAGAGATTCAGCCTGCGATCACTGTCGCCGCGTTGGTCCGTGGCAACGAGCGGCTCAAGAAGGAATTTCCATCGATCACGCTGCCCGTGTTTATCCTTCATGGCACACACGACAAGGCGACGAAGCCGTCCGGCAGCCAGTTCTTCTACGATACTGCTGGCTCCAAGGACAAGACACTCAAGCTCTACGAGGGTCACTATCACGATCTTCTGAATGATTTCGGAAAGGAAACGGTGATGCAGGACATCAAGAGCTGGATCGACAGGCACCTGCCGTGAGGACAGCCTTCATCGCCATCGTGCTGTCTGTGTTCGTCGCCGCGTGTGGCGGACAACAGCCACAGCCCTCCGGGCTCGTGAGGCTCTACGTTCTCGACGGCGGCACGCTGCATGTGACCGATCCGTCGCGCTTCCAATTAAAGAAGGACGAAGTTGCCGAACTGAACTTGTCTGTCGGATGCTATCTGGTCACTCATCCCAGAGGAGTACTGCTTTGGGATACCTGCGCCGTTCCTGACGCTGAATGGACCTACGCCGGGTCTCCAGTGAAGCACCATCTGGTGCTGCCCGATAAGCAAGAGCGCGATTTCACGTTGGTAAAACCGTTGACGATGCAGCTCGCCGACGCCGGCCAATCGCGGGCAACGGTCACGCACCTGGCTTTGTCGCACTATCACTACGATCACACGGCCAACGCCAACCTGTTTCCAAAGGCGGCCTGGCTCGTGAACGACCTCGAGCGCGAGGCGATGTTCGCCGAGCCTCCGCGAGGATCGACGCGCCCTTCGACCTATGAGGGGCTTCGCAGCGGCGGCATTATCCAGATCACAGGCGAGGACCACGATGTGTTCGGCGATGGGACCGTGGTCATCAAAGCTGCCCGAGGACACACGGAAGGACACCAGGTCTTGTACGTAAAGCTGGAGAGGACTGGCGGCGTGGTGCTGGCGGGCGACTTGTACCACTACCCTGAAGAGCGCACCCTCGATCGCGTTCCGATCTTCGAGGTCGACGCGCAACAAACGCGGACAGCGAGGAAGTCGCTCGATCGATTCTTGAGCGACACGAAAGCTCAGCTCTGGATTCAGCACGACTTCAACGCCCACGCGAAGCTCAAGAAAGCGTCGGAGTACTACGACTAGGGAGAAGCGATCTCTGGAGAGTTCACCCCGGCCTGAGGTTCAAGAGGGACATCGCTGATGGAGCTGACCGCATTTCAGCGCAGAACGTTGGAAGACTGGCGCCGGATGAAGCCAGACGGCCTCAGATGGAAGATGGGGGTTCGGAGGCTCAGACGCACATGGATCTTGCTGCTGGCATTGGTTGTGGTGGCGTCTCTGCTGTTTCCGCAGGCCTGGATGCTGGTTGCCGGCCTCGCGGCGGGCTCGTGCCTCCGCGATCTCGCGTACGTGCGCAGCGCGCGAGCGATATGGCCGGTATCGTTCAGGGTGATCGATTGGACGAAGGTCGACGAGTTGCTCACGGACGGCACGCTTCGGCCACGGTGAGACACACGTCAAGGAGCTGCCGATGACGATCGAGGATCTCCCAACGTTGAAGATTTCCACAGCGATCGCTGTCGCGGCTTTTCTGAGCGTCTTTGCCGGCGCTCCCATCTGCTCGGCGCAGGATGTGCGTGCGAAAGAATTGCCCCTGGTCTGGGTTCTCTCGACGGGTGGCACGATAGCGGGCAAGGGCGCGTCGGCCACCGACCTCTCCAACTACAAGAGCGGTGCGCTCCTCGGCGAAGATCTCGTCAATGCCGTCCCTGCAATCAGGCAGTTCGCGAACGTGAAAGTAGAGCAGGTCGTCAACGTCGCCAGCCAGGACATGACGCTCGATACCTGGATCACGCTCGGGAACCGTATCAACAGGATCTTTGCGGAGGACGCCAAGGTCGCGGGGATTGTCATCACGCACGGGACCAGCACGCTCGAAGAAACGGCGTATTTTCTGAACCTGACCGTCAAGCACGAGCGTCCTGTCGTTCTCGTCGGCTCGATGCGCCCATCGACGGCGATCAGCGCCGACGGCCCTCTGAACCTGCTCAATGCTGTCCGCACGGCGGTGTCACGAGAAGCCATCGGCAAGGGCGTGCTCATCGTGATGAATGACGAGATCAACTCCGCGCGCGACGCCACGAAGACCGATACCTACCGTGTCGAGACGTTCCGCGCTCCCGAGCTGGGCTTCCTTGGCTACATCGACGAAGACAAGGTGAGCTTTTACCGCAGCTCAACCAAAAGGCACACAACCAACTCGGAGTTCGATCTTCGTGCGATCAAAACCTTCCCGAAAGTCGAAATCGCCTATTCGTATACCGAGCCGAGTGTCGTGATCATCCAGGCCCTTATGAGGAGCGGCGTCCAGGGCATCGTGTTCGCTGGCACGGGTGCGGGCAATCTCGCGAGCGTCGAAAGGGCCGCGATCAAAGAGATTCTTGCGGCTCCGGCTGCATCGAGACCTGTTCTGGTCCGGTCAAACCGGCTCGGCAACGGCCGGGTCGTCAGCAGCGACGTCTACGACAGCATGGGGATGATCCCTGCTGACAACCTCAACCCGCAGAAGGCGCGCATTCTGCTGATGCTCGCTCTGACCAGGACGACCGATCGGAATGAGATTCTGCGGATGTTTGCGGAATACTGAGGATGTAGGGGAGCGCGCTCATGATCTCGTATAAGCCCGACGGGTACACGAGTGTTTCGCCATACCTGATCGTCGACGGCGCGAACGCCACGATAGAGTTCCTCCGACGCGCCTTTGGAGCCGTCGAGATTCGACGGTTCCCTGACCGGACCGGAAAAATCATGCATGCGGAGGTTCGCATCGACGACTCGATCGTCATGATCGCGGATGGCACTGGCGTGTGGCCGCCCGCGTCGTCTCACGTCCATGTCTACGTCAGCGATGTGGATGCGGCCTACACGCGGGCGCTCGAGGCGGGTGCAACGACGGTGCAGGAGCCGGTCAAGAAGGAAGATGCCGACAAGCGCGGCGGCGTCATGGACGCAGGCGGCACGACGTGGTGGATCGCCACGAAAGTCGGATAGCCGTTTCAGGTGAGTGCCCGCATGAGCGATCTCGAGGCGTGGCTTCGCGGACCGGTCGAAGGCGTGCCCGATTCGCTGCAACCCGTTGCGCATGCGCTGATACAGGCGCGTGAAGAAGCTCGAGAATTGCTGCGCGACTTTCCCGCAGACTTGCTGTGGACACGTCCCGGCGGGGTAGCGTCCGTCGGTTTTCATCTGCAGCATATGTCCGGGGTCGTCGATCGGCTGTTCACCTATGCACGCGGCGAGTCGTTGGCCGACGAGCAGCGGGCCGCACTCCAGCAGGAAGGTTCGCCGCCGGGCAATGTCGATGACCTTCTCGCGGCTTTTGATGCGCAGGTCGATCGCGCGCTCGCCCAGTTGCGCGCGACCCAACCGCATACCCTGACTGAAACGCGCCAGGTCGGGCGGCGACGGCTGCCGGCCACGGCGCTCGGCCTGCTCTTCCATGCTGCCGAGCATACACAACGGCATGTGGGGCAGATGCTGGTAACCGCCCGCGTGCAGTCGTGATTCACCTGCTTGCCGCGTTCGTCGTGCTGCTCGCCAGTGCCGCGCTTCACGCACAGCAAAACGAAATACGCATCCGCGCCGCGCGTGTGCTCGACGGCACAGGGCAGATGCTCGCGAACGCCACGGTCGTTGTCAGCGGCTCGCGCATCGTGGCAATCGAGTCCTCCAGCAGCAGGCCGGCCGACATCGACTTGGGGCAGGCAACGCTCCTCCCCGGGCTGATCGATGTGCACGTCCACATCGGCTGGCATTTCGGACCGAACGGACGATACGAGCTGCGCGCGGCGACGCCGGCGCAGGACGTTCTCTACGCTGCCGAGAACGCCTACGTGACCCTGATGGCGGGGTTCACCACGATTCAAAGCCCCGGACAACCGGGAGACGTCGATTTGCGGGATGCGATCGCACGCGGGGTGCTTCCCGGACCGCGCGTCCTGACGTCGATCGTGCAGATCACGCCGTTGACCGGAACGCCGGTCGAACTCCGCCAGACAGTTCGCGAGCTGAAGCGGCTGCGCGCGGACGTCATCAAGATCATCGACGCCGTGGGCGGCCGCGGCGGTGTCGAGACAATGACCCGCGAACAGTGGGACGCGCTCTGCAGCGAAGCCAAGTCGCAGGGACTGCGGACGATGGTGCACGCACAGACGAGGGAGTCGGTGAGGTCGGCTGTGAATGCCGGCTGCATGCAGATCGAGCACGGCGTGGGACTCGATGCATCGGCATTGGCGTTGATGGCAGAGCGCGGCGTATTCTTCGACCCCAACGTGGGCCTCGTGATGCAGAACTACATTCGCAACAAGACCCGATTTCTCGGTGTCGGCGATTACACGGAGGAAAGCTTTGCGTCGATGGAGCAGACCATGACGCTCAACGCAGCCCTCATCAGAAGGGCGGTGGCGACGCCAGGGCTGAAGCTCGTGATGGGTTCGGACGCGGTGGCGGGAGGGCACGGGCGCAACGCCGACGAGCTGATCGAGCGCGTTCGACAGGGCGGACAGAAGCCGATGGATGCGATTATCTCGGCGACGTCGCTGAACGCTGAATCGCTCGGTCTGGAGAAGACTATCGGGCGGATTGCGCCTGGGTATCAGGCCGACATCATCGCCGTCGATGGCGATCCGACGAAGGATATCAAGGCAGTGACGCGCGTGACCTTCGTCATGCGGGACGGAACGATCTACAAGCGCTGAGATGGAACTGTGCGATGACGCGCCGCTGCACACCGAACGTCTCCGGCTCGTTCCGAACACGCCGGAGGAGGTGCGCGCGCAGATTGTCCGGATGGATGCGCGCGACAAGGCAGAATTGTCGGCGGCGTGGCTCGCGCGCCTGGACGCCGCCACGACGATCGATCCGTGGGTGCTGGGCTTTTCCATCGTTCTGACCGCCACTGGCGACATCATCGGCACGTGCGGGTTCAAGGGGCCGCCAGACTCGGATGGAATGGTTGAGATAGCGTATGGGGTAGCGCCTGCACATCAAAACAGGGGATATGCGACGGAGGCGGCGGCGGAACTGGTCCGCTTCGCGTTCGGCAGCGCCCTGGTTCGAGTGGTGCGCGCTCATACTGTTGAAGGCGCGGGCGCGTCGGCGCGGGTTTTGGAGAAATGCCGCTTCAGGCCGTGCGGTCAGGTGATGGAACCGGATGATGGACTCGTTTGGAGATGGGAGATTACACAATGAAGCGTTTTCATCTGTTGGCGCTCGGTGCGCTCGTGCTCATGACATCGCCGGCCTTTACCCAGGCGCCCTCGCTGCCGCAGCCGGGCAGTGTGTTCCTCGAAGAGCTCACCTGGGTTGAAGTGCGGGACGCGATCGCCGCCGGAAAGACGACCGTCATCATTCCGACGGGCGGCACCGAGCAGAACGGACCGCACATGGTCCTCGGCAAACACAATTTCCTGGTGAAGCACAAAGCCGGGGAAATCGCGAAGAACCTCGGCAACGCGCTGGTCGCTCCGGTCATGGCGTACGTCCCTGAGGGCGATATCAATCCCCCGACCGGCCACATGCGGTATGCCGGCACGATCACGACGCCGCAGGACGTCTTCGTCAAAGTCCTCGAGTATGCGGCGAGAAGCTTCAAACAGCATGGATTCGTGGACATCGCGCTCGTCGGCGACAGCGGCGGCAACCAGGAAGGGCAGAAGATCGTGGCGGCGGCGCTGAACAAGGAATGGGCGGCGACACCGGCTCGCGTTCATCACATCACGGCGTACTATCCCGGACGCGGTGATGACTGGGTCGCGAGCCAGGGAGTGAGCGCCGCCGACGTGGGAAGCCACGCCGGCACACACGACACGTCGAGCCTCATGTACATCAATCCGTCGATGCTGCGATTCGACAAGCTCGGCCCTGGAAAACAAGGGGACGGCCAGGGACATACCGGCAACCCGGCGAAAGCCACGGCGATCTTCGGCAAGCGCATTCTCGAGATGCAAATCGAGGACGCGACAGCGCAGATACGCGAACTGCGCGTCAGCAGCCGGCGGCCGTAGGCGCAGCCGCCGTCGTGCTAGCATTTCGTCTCCATGCGCACCCTGGCTCGTGCCATTCGTGGTGTCAGCGCCGCCACCGCGTACTTGACCCTTGCGGCCGGTTACGGCTGCGCCGCAAAAACGCGGCCCGACGTGACGCCTGTCGAGCCAGCGGCGTCACCCGTGTCATTGTTCGTCGCCGCCGAAGTGATCGCCGACGTGAAGGACTTCGCGGTCACGCTGGGCAGTGACGCGACCGGGAACTTCGTGCGGTCTTCGGACCGCCGCATGTCCGACACACGCTGTTATTTCACGGGCAAGCTGGAGCTCCCGGCGTTCTACAGCACGCTGCATATGGTGCGCGAGGACGAAGCGCGCTGCGCCGCCCGCTCCGACGAGAACGACGTCTTCTTTTACGCCGTGCAGGCTGTGGCAAGCGGCCAGGAGACGATCACGGTCTCGCTCGCCGAGGCATCGACCGAGCGCCTGCTCGTCGTCGTGCCCCATGAAGATTTTCATACGCAGAACGAGGCACGGAAGGCGCCGACGGAGGTAGCCGAAGCGGCGGCCACGCTGGTCGGGTTTCTGACGGCCGCCGAATTTGCGAAAGATCGGTTCGGTGCGGAATCGTCCGTGGCCCGTTCCCTCGCGCGCGACGCCGACTTGTTCCTCGGGAAGTCGGTCCTGGTGAACGAGTATTACGAGAAGGTCGGCCGCCTCTATCGTGACTTCCAGGCCGGGTCGCTGACATCCGCGCAGACGCTCGAGCGAAAGGGCGAGCTCTTCGCGGAGCTGCAGCGTGCCTGCGAGGCGATCGCTCCGGAACCAGTGTCCTTCAACAAGTGCCCGGCCGCGATGAACAACGCCGGCCTCGCGTTCGACCGCACCTACACGGCGCACTATCCGATGCTTCACGATCTCTACACGTTGCTGGGCGGCGACACACCGGCGCTCGTGTCGACGCTCAAGCGGTTGATGGCCGATTGGCCCGTCAGTGCCGCGAACGCCGTTGATCTCATTCACCGGCAATAAAGGAGAACCGATGGTCCTGACCAAATCCGAGTTGCTGTCCTCGCTGCAGAACGAAGTGCGAATCCTGCTTCACCTGGCCGGAAAAATCGATCGAACGGCGATCGACTATCGGCCGACGCCAAAACAGCGCAGCACGCTCGAGCTGCTGCGATACCTCAGCATCATGGGTCCGAACCTGATTCGCTGGGCCAACGGCCAGGGCGGGCCGGAAGCGTGGAAGGCCGCGACAGAGGAGGCGGCTCAGCGCGATTTCGATCAGACGGTCGCCACGATTGCCGCGCAAAAGCAGCAGTACGAGACGCTGCTTGGCGCGATGTCCGATGACGCATTTCGGGCAGAGGTCGACAACTTCGACGGCACCAAGACGTCGCGCGGCGTGTTCATCCTCAAGTATGTGGTCCAGGGCCACGCGGCATACCGCACGCAACTCTTTCTGTATTTGAAGTCATGCGGGTGTGAAGAGCTGAACACGCGGAACCTGTGGGGCGGAGTCGACGCGCCAACGCCGGTGTAGCCGCAGCGCCCGTTCGGGCGATGGTCGACGTGCGAAAGGAGTCCGCCGATGAGCGACGAGTCAACTCTGCGAGCCGCGCTCATCGCCATCATGCTGGTGCTTTTGCCCATCGGCGTGTACCACAGGGTCAAATCGCAATCGACACGAGAGCCGCTCGATCGACGCCAGGAGGGGATATTCATTCTGGCGACGCTGCGTCCGCTTGGCGCGGCGCTCTGGCTTGGCGTGCTCGCCTGGATGATCAACCCCGCGTGGATGGCCTGGTCAGCGATGTCGCTGCCACTCTGGCTGAGGTGGATCGGAGTCGGCGTGCTCCTGGCGGCGAGCGGACTGCTGGTGTGGACCTTCCGGTCGCTGGGGAAAAATCTGACGGATACGGTCGTGACACGGAGGCAGCACACGCTGGTCCAGCATGGGCCCTATCGCTGGATCCGGCATCCGCTGTACTCCTCTGCGGCGCTGCTCATCGTCGCGTTGTCGCTGATTGCGGCGAACTGGTTTTTCTTCGTGCTCGGTGCATTGCTGCTGTCCGTGCTCGTCATGCGAACGCGGACCGAGGAAGCCAACCTCGTTGCCCGCTTCGGCGACAGTTACCGCCAATACATGAAACGAACGGGTCGGTTCGTGCCAAAGCTCGGCTGAAGGCCGATTACTCCTCTGCCAGTTGTTCGGCGATCATCGCCGTGTGCACCGCGGCACCCTGCAGCATCGGCACGGCGATCGCCGTGATGGCCCGGCGCCAGTCGGCTTCGACCGCGTCGTTCCACTCGGTTGACGAGCCCCGGATGGCGCGAATCAACGCCTCCCGGACGAGCACGTAGTCCTCGGGCTTCGCACCCCAGCCAACGTGCTGCGCGCCAAGATCGCGCAGTGGCTGTTCGAGCGTCCGCATCTCTTCCAGGTTGCGAATCACGAGCGCAAGGGCCGCCTCGAAGTGACCCTGCAGAGACGTGAGATCCACGGGGAAGAGGCCGCGCAACTGAGGCGCCGCGGCGAACAACTCCGAGTAAAAGCGCCCTGCGAGCGCGCGGGGCTCGGCAGAGATGCTCGCAAAGCTCGTTCTGATGCGCGCGATCGCGTCGGGTGTCATAATGACGCCGCTCTGGCATGACCGGCCCCAATGATTCTGACGGTTCGCGAGGCACGGCCGGCGAGTTGCTCCCGGAAGTGTATGACGAACTGCGGAAGCTTGCGAAAGCCCGCCTCGCCCGCGAGCGTCATCGCAATCAGACGCTGCAGCCCACAGCGCTCGTCCACGAAGCGTATTTGCGCGTGTCCGGCGATCGTCCGTCGCAGGAGTGGGACCGCCGCGGCCATTTTTTCGCCGCGGCCGCTTTGGCGATGCGGCGCATTCTCGTGGAGCGGGCCCGCCATTATCAACGCATCAAGCACGGCGCCGGCGGAGAGCAGGTCGACCTCGATGAGGCGGCGCTGCACACCGATCCGGCGCTCGATGACCTCGTGGCCGTCGACCAGGCGTTGACGCGGCTCGAAAAAATGGACCCGCGCAAGGCGAAGATCGTGGCGTTGCGGTACTTCGCCGGGCTCAGCGTCGAGGAAACCGCAAAGGCGCTCGACTTGTCTCCGGCCACAATCAAGAACGAGTGGGCGTTCGCACGAGCCTGGTTGTACCGCCAGCTCGGCCCTCCTGGCGCGCCGCCAGCCGGCGGTTCGGCGTGAACGAGCCCGCGCCCCGCCTCGCCGAAGAAATATTTCTCGCCCTGGCCGATGTGAGCGCCGACGAGCGCGCCGCAGCAGTCCGCGAACGGTGCGGCGGCGATGCACGGCTTCGGGCCGAAGTCGAAGCACTTCTCGAAGCGCTTCACGCACCGGACGAGGGGTTTCTCGATCCGACGACCATCCCGACGCTCGACATGAACGCGGTCGATGGTCCGCTGAAGCCCGGGACGCCGCTTGGGCCGTTCCTCGTGCTCCACGCGATCGGCTCGGGTGGCATGGGCGTCGTCTATGCGGCGCAACAGGATCGACCGCGGCGGACCGTCGCCATCAAGGTGCTGCGGCGCGGATTTCGACATCCGGAGATCGTCAAGCGATTCGAGCGCGAGGCCGAGGTGCTGGGTCGACTGCAGCATCAGGGCATCGCACAGGTGTTTGCGTTTCATCCCGGCGATCGGCAAGCGCCGGCGCATCTCGTCATGGAGCTCATCTCTGGTCCGCCCATCACCGAGTACGTCCAGGCCCGGGGATTGAGCGTTGCCGATCGCGTTGCTTTGCTGGCAAACGTATGCGAGGCGATGCACCACGCGCACGAGCGCGGGGTCGTTCATCGCGACCTGAAGCCGGCGAACGTGCTGGTGGGCGAAGACGGCTGGCCGAAGATTCTCGATTTCGGCATCGCCCGTGCGACCGGACTGGACGTGCAGTCGGGTGTGCACACATCGCACGGCCAGATCATTGGCACGCTCGCGTTCATGAGCCCCGAGCAGCTGCGCGGCGCTGTGGGCGACGTCGATCGGCGCAGCGATGTGTACGCGATCGGCGTCCTGTTGTTCCGGCTCGTCACGGGCCGCATGCCGTTCGACATCGCCGGCTTGCCGCTGGTCGAGGCCGTGCAGCGGATTCTTCGGAGCGACACGCCTCGCCTTCGCGCCGCCGGCGCGTCGGTTGACCAGTCGCTCGAAGAGATCGCCGCCCGCGCGATGGCACGTGAGCGCGACGCGCGGTACGAGTCGGCGGAAGCGATGGGCAGCGACCTTCGTGCCTATCTCGAAGGCCGCCGCACGAGGGCCGCCGATGTCGTCTCGGCCTCCGCCGCCGACGAGCAGCTGCTCGCGATCGGGCTCGCGAGCGGCGACATCAGCGTGATCGACGCGCGCACGGGCAGGACGCTTGCGACGTTCGAGCGTGGATCCAGTCCCGTGGTCAGCCTTCGCTTTCGCGAAGATGGCCGAATCGCCGTCGAGTGGAAGGATGGGCGATCCGACAACCTGCGGCTGCCTGCCTGACGTCAGGCTCCCACCAGCGATTCCTTCGCGGCGTTCTTCATCGTGCCGGCGAGCAGGCCGTACACCTCGACCCATGCGCCCTTGACCTCGGGTGTGAAGGTGTTTCCCAGTCCCTTTTCCAGCGTCCACAGCAGCGCCGCGCCGACGGTGTCGTAGTGCTTGTCGGCCACCCCGTACTTCACGTGCCGGCGTCCGAGGTCTTCGACAACCGGGACAAGTTGATCGAGGCGATCGAGGCCCTTTACTGCGGCCGTCAGCATCTGCATCAGCTTCCGCCGCTGCTCCGTCATGTCGCCCCTGAACATCTGTTGCAGCGACGGGTCGAGCTCGAACAGCCGGCGGTAGAACAGCGCCGCGGCGTCGTCTGCGATAGGCATTACGGCTGCAAAGCTCTCCTGGACAAGCACTTTCTGCGTATTGGTCACCATCTGTGATCTCCTTCTGATGACCAATGCGACGTTTTGGGGAAAGAGGGCTAATTGGGCTACCGTGGCCATACCGTGAATCTCCGTCCGCACGAGTTCTCTCATCGGCTCGCCACATTGGCCGAACTGCCGGACCTGGAGCGCCTGATGGATGCGTCGATCCGCACATTTATCGGCGCGCGCCTGGACGCGGCGCGCGTCGAGGCGTCCTTCGATATCATGGGCGTCGATACGCAGCTCGTCGAGGACGGCACGTATTTCGTCGTCCAGTGCGGCGATCGCATCGCGGGCTGTGGCGGCTGGAGCCGCCGGGCGACGATGTTCGGCGGAGACCATTCCGCGGGCCGTGACGCGCGCCTGCTCGATCCCACGGTCGAGCCCGCTCGCGTGCGCGCGATGTATACGCACCCGGACTTCGCACGGCGCGGTGTCGGACGGCTGGTGCTGTCGCTCTGCGAGACCGCTGCGGCTCGAGAAGGGTTTCGATCGCTCGAACTGGTTGCGACCGTGGCCGGCGAGCCGCTGTATTTCGCGTGCGGATACCTCCTTATCGAGCGGTTCGATGCTCCTACATCGAAGGGCGTGACTGTCCCGTTAGCCCGGATGACGAAGTCAATCACGCGGCAGGAAGGCGTATGAAGAGATCAATCGCTGGCGGTGCGTTCGTGCTCCTCGCCGCTGTTTTCGCTGGCCAGACGAATGTGGGAAGTCGCCAGCAAAAGCCGTCGCCGCCGAACGTGCTGCTCATTCAAGCCGACGACCTCGGTTACGGCGATCTCAGCGCGTACGGGCAGGCGCGATTTGCCACGCCGTCGCTCGATCGACTCGCCCGCGAAGGCATCCGCTTCACCGAGTACTACGCAGGCACGACAGTGTGCGCGCCCTCGCGGACGACGCTGATGACTGGGCTGCATACCGGTCACGCATGGATTCGCGGAAACGGCGACATTCCGTTGCGCCCGGAAGACGTCACCATCGCGGAGGTGCTGCGTGACGCCGGCTACCGCACGGCGGTGATCGGCAAATGGGGGCTCGGCTCTCCGGGTACCACCGGCATGCCAGATCGACAGGGGTTCGACCACGCCTTCGGCTTCCTCGATCACCGGCATGCCCATCGGCAGTACACCGATCATCTCTGGCGGAATGGCGAGCGGGCTGCCACCGATCTCGAGCGCGACTACGTCAACGATCTGTTCACCAGGGAGACGGCCGAGTTCATCGAGCGCGGCGACCCTCGTCCGTTTTTCGTCTACCTCAATTACACCGTTCCGCACGCCGAGCTGCGCGCGCCCGAGGACTCGATGAGCGTGGTGCGCGGCCGGTTTCCCGAGAAGCCATTCGAGAACCCAGCCGCTGATGCGAGGCCCGTCGGCGCCAGCCCGGAGCTTCCCACACTGGGTTACCGGTCGCAGCCCGAACCGCATGCGGCGTTCGCCGCGATGATCACGCGCATGGATCGCGACATCGGGCGGCTCGCGGATCTTCTGCGCTCGCGGGGGATCGAGCGTAACACCTTGCTGATGTTCATCAGCGACAACGGCCCGCATGAAGAGGGAGGCGGCGACCCCGGGTTCTTCAAGAGCGCGGGGCCGCTGCGCGGCATCAAGCGCGACCTCTACGAAGGCGGCATTCGTGTGCCGATGATTGCGAGCTGGCCGGGCACCATACCCGCGGGCCGCGTCAGCAGCCACCCGTGGGCGCATTGGGATATGCTGCCGACCTTGGCTGACGTCGCCGGCGCACGAACACCATCGGGTATCGACGGCCTCCCGATGACGCGCGTGCTGCGCGGGCAGGAGCAGCCGGCGCACGAGTTTCTGTATTGGGAATTTCACGAGCGAGGGTTTCAGCAGGCGGTACGGATGGGGTCGTGGAAAGCGATTCGCCTGAAAAAGGATGCTCCTCTCGAGCTCTACAACCTGGCGGCCGACCCGGGCGAGAAGAGTGACGTGGCGGCGACGAATCCGACGGTCATCGCGCGAATCGAGGAGTATCTGAAGACCGCGAGAACGGAATCCGCACGCTGGCCGATAAAGTGATGCCGACCAGACGCGACTTTCTCATCGGCGCTGCGTCCCTGGCAACCGCCGCCATGACGGACAAAGTGTCGGCTGCCCAACGTCCTACCGGCCAGGCATGGGACAGCGGCGATGTCGTGCATGTGCTGCCGGCCGCATCCCACGAACGGTTCCTGATCAAAGCATCTTTCAAAGGACCGCATCAGGCACCGCCGGTTCTGCTTGCGGGCTCTCGAAAAATTCCAGGGCGCGCGGGCGACACGCTCGGATTCTTCTGGACGTTCGACGCGACGGGCCTCGAGCCGGGCCGCCCTTACACGCTGCAGATCCTCGAGGCGCGAGGACGTCCGCTCTGCGCTCCGTGGCAGCTGTCCACGCTCCCGTCGCCCGGCGACAGCCCGAAGAGCGTCCGGCTGCTCATCTATTCCTGCGCCGGCGGTCACGACGTCCTGCCCGACCACAGGCCGACCGATGTCAGCACGCACCGGTTCCTCACGCTCGCGGTCAGGCGGCGCATGCTCGAGCGCGCCATGTCGTTCGCCCCCGATGCTGTCGTCGCGAACGGCGACCACATTTATTGGGACCTGCGTACCGAGCGTGCTGATTTGCTCGGCGCGTCCCCGGCCGCACAGGCGTACGCTGGCGTCTTCAATCGCGCCGAGCGCGTGCTGGGCACGGCCAACGAGCAGGTTCTGAAGAAAGCGGTCGGGCCGCAGGTCGCGGAGTTGTACGGGACGACGATGCGGTCGACGCCCGTGTTTTTTCTGCAGGACGATCACGACTACTTCGAGAACGACGAGGCCGATGAGAAGCTGGTGACCTTCCCGCCGGACCGGTTCATGCTCGATCTGGCGCGCACCTCGCAATTGCTCTACTACCCGGAGTTCCTGCCCGACGCACATCGCAGTCAGAAACTGCCATCAGTGGCCGCGGCTGATCGGCCTGCCGGCGTTTCCGAGAGCTTCGGCACGCTGAGATACGGCAAGCTGCTCGAGTTGCTGATGTACGACTGCCGGCGCTACATGACGTTGACGGGCTCCGGTGCGACCTTCATCCCGCCAGCCGTCGAGCAATGGCTGAAGGAACGCATGGCCAGCTCCGACGCGACGCACGTCGTCAACATGCCATCGACGCCGCCAGGCTGGAGCGCAGGTAAGTGGGGCGAGTGGTATGCCGACATGGACGACGGCAAGCAAGGATTGACGACCAAGATTCCCAAGGCCCACTGGCAATCCGGCTGGCGGCTTCAGCACGACCGGTTGCTGCGCGCGGCATCCGAGATGCGCGGCCGAATCCCGTTGTTCGTCAGCGGCGACCTTCATGCACTCGGCGAAGCGCGCATCCTCGAGACCTCCGGCATCGATCTGCGATCGAATCCGGTCATCACTGTGCTGCCAGGCCCGGTTGGAACAGGACGGCCGGGATGGCCATCACTCGTGCGAGGTCTCCGCGCCCTTCCTCCCGCGGGCCTCGAGGTGGAGGAGGGGCTGCCCACGCTGGAAGAAAACGGCTTTACGATCGCCGACTTCACACCAGAGCGCGTGACGTTGCGCTACTTTCGCTGGACGCTCGGTCAGCCAGAGGCCGCATTGGATACGCTCGAGCCATTTCGCGTGACAAACCTGGTGGCGCGAGCGTGAACGGCATGAATCGACGATCGCTGTTGGCGACTGGGGCGAAGGCGGCCGCAGCCGCCGTGTTGTATCCGCGCCTCCTCGAAGCCGCGCCGAAATTACGCGTGACCACGCTCGAGTTGCTGCCGATGAGGGCGACCGAGCGAACCGTCTGGCTCTTCGTCCGCCTCGGCACGGACGCCGGGTTGACAGGACTCGGGGAAGCGTCCGACGCCTTCGGCTTCGCGAATACTTCGCAGAAGAACGCGGCCCAGATGGAAGCGGAGCTGCGCACGTTCTTCGGCCTCGTGCAGGGCAAGTCGCCGCTCGAGATCGCGGCGTACCGGCGAGACGGAGAACGGCTCGCGACGGGACGAGGCTTGATACCGGCGACGGCCTACAGCGCGATTGAACAGGCGCTGTGGGATCTCTCCGGCAAGGCGCTCGATGTGCCGGCCTACAGCTTGTTTGGCGGAAAGCTTCGAGACAGCCTGCCGGTGTACGCGAACGTGAATCGCGCCACGCGGCCGCGGACGCCTCAGGGATTCGCGGCGGCCGCCACGGCGGCCGTGAAAGAAGGGTTCCGTGCCGTGAAAGCCGCGCCGTGGGATGGCTTCCCACCACCGGCTTCGCCGGCGGCCGCGATAGACGCAGCCGTCGAGACGGGCATCGCGAGTGTCGCGGCGATGCGGGACGCGATTGGGCCGGATGTCGAGCTGATGGTCGATTGCCACAGCTTCTTCGATGTGGCGTTGGCCGAGCGCGTGGCGCGAAGGCTCGAGCCGCAGAAGCTGGCGTGGTACGAAGAGCCGGTCGCACCCGAGCGCGTGCAGGAGACGCTCGAGATACGCAAGCGCATCTCTCAGCCGATGGCGGGCGGAGAGATTCTCTTCGGCGTGGCCGGCTTCGCCCCGCTCTGCCGCACGCATGCCGTCAACGTGATCATGCCCGACGTCAAACATTGCGGGGGACTGCTCGAGCTCACGCGTATCGCCGCAATGGCCGAAGCGGACGGCATCGAGGTGGCGCCGCACAATCCGAGCGGGCCTGTTTCGACGGCGGCGACCGTTCAGGTCTGCGCAGTGTTGAAGAATTTCCGGCTCATCGAGCTTCAGTGGGGCGAGGTGGATTGGCGTTCCGACGTTCTCCAGCCACGCGAGCAGTTCGTCAAAGGCACGATCGCCGTTCCCGATCGCCCAGGCTTCGGCGTCGAACTGAACGACAAGATCGTCCGGGCACATCCCGTGTAACGCATTCAGGAGGAGATCGCGTATGCGCATCGCATTTGTTTTCGCGGCGGCCGTGTGCGTCACAACCGCGCTGCTGGCGCAGGGGAAAGTGAATCCCACCGACCCGCAACCGAGCTGCAACATGTGCCCGGGCACCTACATCCCGCTCTCCGAGCTCGATGCTTACACGAAGAAAGCGATGGCCGAGAAGCTGGTCGACCAGCAGATGCGGGACATCGACATCGGCAAGGCCCATATTGGGATTGGGATGGTGTATCGCGGCAAGCTCGACAAGCCGTTGCCGAACTCGGTGGCGGAACACGATCTGGTGAGCGAGGTCTATCACATCATCTCGGGATCCGCGACGCTCGTGCTCGGACCGGACATCGTCAATCGGCAGCGTCGTCCGGCGACGCTTCGCACCGTCGTCGAATACAACGGCCCCGGAAACAACGGATCGGAGATCCGGAATGGCGTGGCGCACGCACTCAAGGCGGGTGATGTCGTCGTGATTCCAGCCGGTACCGGTCACTGGTTTACGAAGATTGACGATCACATCAACTACCTGATGATCCGCGTGGATCCCGACGAAGTGACGCCGCTCAAGAGCGAAGCGCAGTCGAAGGACTACCTGAGCAAGCCCGCGCCGTTGGACAAGTAATCGGATGGACAGCGTTCCTGGGCCAACGCTCACGCTCCGGCGTGAGCTCGGGAAGTGGGATCTCACCGCGATCGGCGTGAACCAGACGATCGGCAGCGCCATTTTCATCCTGCCGTCGCAGGTCGCCGCGCAGATCGGAAACTGGAGCCCGTTCGCATTTGTGGCGATCGGGCTCGCATCGCTGCTCGTCGCGCTCTGCTTCGCCGAAGTAGGCAGCCGGTTCGAACGGACCGGAGGACCGTATCTCTATACGCGCGCCGCCTTTGGTCGATTCGTCGGGTTCGAGGTCGGATGGATGCAGTGGGTGACGCGCGTGACCAGCCAGGCCGGCGTCGCGAATGGCATCGTGCTCGCCCTGGGTTTCTACTGGCCGGGCTTTACGACGGGCGCTGGGCGTGCGGTCACGCTTACGGCCATTACTCTCGCCATGGGATGGATTAACCTACGCGGCATCCGGCTCAGCGCATTTGCGATCGATTTCTTCACGATTGCCAAGCTGCTGCCGCTCACGCTCTTCATCCTCGTCGGGCTCTGGTTCGTCGACGTCAGCCGCCTCTCGCCGTCGGGCGCCGTCTCGCTGACGCAGATTTCAACAGCGGCGCTCCTCTTGATTTTCGCGTTCGGCGGTTACGACGTCATCGGAGTGCCGGCAGGTGAATCCGCGGATCCGCGCAAGCACCTGCCATTCGCGTTCGTCGCGACGATTCTTACTGTGACGGCCGTCATAACGATGGCGGACATCGTGGCGCTCGGCACGCTGCCGAATCTGTTGATGTCGAAAACTCCGCTGGCCGATGCGTCGATGCTCTTCGTCGGCGCCGCCGGCGCGCTGATCATCAGCGCGGGATCGGTCGCGTCGATGACGGGCAACAATCTCGGCGGCGTGCTGACCGGTTCGCGCATGCTCTTTGCGCTCGCCGAGAACGGCGAGCTGCCGCGCTTTTTTGCAAAGATCCACCCGCGCTACCGCACGCCGTCCAATGCTGTCATCGTCACGACGCTGGTGGCGCTGGCCCTTGCGTTGTCTGGATCGTTCGTCATACTGGCCGTGGCCAGCGCCGTCGCCCGGCTTGTCACGTACACCGGCGCTTGCGCGGCGACGCTCCGGCTGCGATCCAGGCGATTCGATGGGAGTGTCAGCCCGGCGACGTTCGTGATTCCATTGGGTCCGGTTGTGCCGGTCCTGGCCATTGCCGTATCGCTGCTGATACTCGCCGGCGCGACGAGAGCGCAGTTGCTCGGCGGAGCGGCAGGGCTTGCGACCGGAGCGGTTCTATTTGTCGTGAATGGCAGATTGCGAGGCTCGCGATGAAAGACGGGACGAGTGTGTTTACGGCGAGCGGTGAGATTCATGCGCAGCAGATTCAGGGATTTCTGGAAGCGGCCGGCATCTTGAGCGAGCTGAAAGGCGAATCGCTGCGCAAGACGCACGGGCTGACCATCGATGGGTTGGGAATGGTCGAGGTCGTTGTGTCGAGCGAAGATGAAGAACGGGCCCGAGCGCTGCTTGCCTCGGCGGAACAGGGGACCTTCCGTCTCGAAGACGACGCCCCGGTGTAGGGCTGCTCAGGCTGGCTTTCGGTCGGCCAGAATCATCGCGGCGCCTTTTTCCGCAATCATGTAGGCCGGTGCGTTCGTGTTGCCGGACGTGATTCTCGGCATGATCGACGCGTCAACGACCCTCAGGCCTGCCACGCCGCGGACGCGGAGGCGGTCGTCGACGACTGCCATCTCGTCGCGCCCCATCTTGCACGTTCCTACCGGATGAAAGATCGTCGTGCCCAGCTCGCCCGCGGCTCTCGCCAGCTCGTCGTCTGTGTTGGCGGTATCGCCTGGACGAAACTCCTCCGGCTCAAATCGCGCAAGTGCCCTGGCCGCCATGATTCGCCGTGTGTACCGCATGGCGTCGACCGCGATGCGGCGGTCGCCGGGATCGCAGAGATAGTTCAGCTTGATGTGGGGATACTCAGCTGGATCGGGCGATGTGATGCGAACCCATCCGCGCGACAAGGGTCTCAAGTTGCAGACGCTCGGTGTGATCGCAGGAAACGTGTGAAGCGGGTCGCCGAACTTGTCGAGCGAGAGCGGCTGCACGTGCCACTCGATGTTTGCGGTGGGCTGGCTCGGGTCGCTCTTGCCGAACGCGCCGAGCTGGGATGGGGGCATCGTGAGAGGCCCGGTCTTGAAGAGTGCGTACTCCAGCGCCATGGCTGCTTTGCCCACCAGGCTGTTCGCGCGCTCGTTCAGCGTCTTGGTGTTCTTGACCTTGTATTGCATACGAATCTGCAGGTGATCCTGCAGGTTTGCGCCAACACCGGCGAGATCGTGGATGGGCGTGACGCCGCGCTCTGCGAGGAGTGCGGCGGGTCCGACACCGGAAAGCTGGAGCAATTGTGGCGATCCGATGCTGCCCGCCGCCAGAATGATCTCTGCAGTCGCCTGCGCGAAGCACCGTCCCTGGCGGGGGTGCGAGAACTCGATACCTTCGGCGCGCAGCTGCCCCGTGCCGCCGGCCACCCTGAGGCGCTCGACGAGCGCGTGCGTCATCACCGTGAGGTTCGGACGCGACAGCGCGGGGCGGAGGAAGGCTTTTGTGGCGTGCCAACGCACGCCGCGCTTCTGGTTCATCTGAAAAAACGCGCTGCCGGCGTTGTCGCCGCGGTTGAACTCGCGAATCTTCGGGATTCCGCATTCTTCGGCTGCGTCGCGCCAGGCCTCGAGGATCTCCCAACGCAGCCGCGATTCTTCGACGCGGAGCTCGCCTCCGGCGCCGTGCATGTCGTCGGCGCCGTGCTGATAGTCCTCGACCTTCTTGAACAGCGGCAGGACATCGGTCCACGACCATCCCTGGTTGCCGAGCGATGCCCAGTAGTCGTAGTCCTCTTTCTGGCCGCGCATGTAGATCATGGCGTTGATGGTCGAGCAGCCCCCAAGCACCTTGCCCCGCGCATAGTGAATCGACCGATTCGCCAGGTGCTCGTCCGGCTGGGTCTTGTAACACCAGTCCGTGCGTGGGTTCGCAATCGTATAGAGGTAGCCGACGGGGATGTCGATCCAGAACCAGTCGTCCTGTCCGCCGGCTTCGAGCAGCAGCACCTTCGCCGCGGGATCTGCCGAAAGCCTGTTTGCGAGCACGCACCCGGCGCTGCCGGCGCCGACGATGATGTAGTCGAACGAGCCGATGGGTTGTCGGGACACGGGCGTATTATGAAAGTAAAAAGTGGAAAGTAAGAAGTTGAAAGTGAACGGTTGAAAGTGAACGGTTTGAAAGTGAAAAGTGGAAAGTGAAAAGTGGAAAGTAAAGCCCATGTACATTCCGGCACATTTTCGAGTCGACGATCGCGAGGTTATCGCGAGCTTCATGCGGCAATTCGACTTCGTCGCTCTCGTGACGAACGGGCCGGCGGGGCTCATGGCGACGCACCTTCCGGTTCTGATTCGCGAGGCCGGAGATGATCTGCGGATCGTCGGGCACCTTGCGCGCGGCAATCCACATTGGCGGATGATGGACGGCCAATTGGAGTCCATGGCCATCTTTCAAGGGCCGCACTCGTATGTGTCGCCGACGTGGTACGCATCGTCCGGCGCGGTGCCGACTTGGAACTATGCCGTCGTGCATGCGTATGGTCCTGTTCGTGTCCGCGAAGACGCCGGCTTTGTCGCGGATGTCGTCGAAGAACTGACCCGGCGTTACGAAGAAGGACGTGAGCCAGGGTGGTCGCCGGAGACTCTGGATCCGGACTCGTACCAGAAACTGCTCGGCGCAATCGTCGCTGTCGAGATGACCGTGACCCGATGCGAGGCCAAGTTCAAGCTGGGACAGAATCGCTCGGTCGAGGACCGCGCCGGCACCGTAGGCGGTCTCACACGCGAGGCATCGGCGACAGCTCATGACATGGCGAGCTTCATGAAGCTGTACGGAGGAGTATGATTTTCCCCCAAGATGACGCGACGCCGTTCTCCGGCACTCGTGTTTGCCACGCGCTCGGGTGGAACCACGATCGATCGCGACGCCTTCGGCGGTAATCCGTTCGCAACGGCGCTGATTCAAGTCACGGGCGAGCCGTCGGTCCCGTTTCGGCGACTTCCGGGGCGGTTGCGGACGCTCACGGTGCAGGGAAGTCAACGACACCAGGTGCCTCAGTGGACGAAGTGGCCCGAGAGAGTCCGTTGGAGCTTTCGGCTCGAACCAGGTTCGCGGCAGGAACGGCGGTGTGCTCTGGTGTTGATCGTGTCTGACTACACCTGCGCTGGACTGTCACCGCTCGGCGGCGCCGCGCACGACGAAAGGCGCATCTCGGCGATGTTGAGCGCGAACGGATTTTCTGTCGTGCAAGGTGTCGCACCCGATCGAGCGTCCCTGATTGAAGCGCTGGACGGCTTCCGTCGCGTCGCCACCGGCCACGACGTCGCCGTCATCTACTCGACGGGACACGGTATCGAGTCGAACGGCAGCGTCTACCTGATGCCGGGCGACTATCCCTTCAAATATGGCTGTTCTCCGGCGCGGCTGCGAACGAAAGCCGTGCCGGTCGATCGAATCGCAGCCGCGTGTCGTGCGTCCGTGCTGAACCTGGTTTTCTTTGCCGGCTGCCGCACGCCAGCATCTAAGATGGGGCCGACCTGAAGGTCGGCACTACGAGTACCGCAGTCCCAGGGAACGAGTGGTGCAGTTCGTAGTGCCGACCTTCAGGTCGGCCCAGAGAACGAGTCGCGCAGTTCGTAGTGCCGACCTTTAGGTCGGCCCAGGGAACGAGTGCCGCCGTCCGTAGTGCCGACCTTTGGGTCGGCCCAGGGAACGAGTGCCGCCGTCCGTAGTGCCGACCTTCAGGTCGGCCCAGGGAACGCCCGAGCCTGAGATAGCGGAGGAGTATGCCGTTTCACCTCCGGGACGCGACAGAAGCTGATGTGCCGGCCCTCGCGGCGTTGCACGTGCAGACGTTCACCGAGACGCACCGCAGCGGGCGTTCCGGCGGCCCTTCGTATGAGACGCGGGAACGCCAGTGGCGTGACGCGTTTGCCGTCAAAGACGCCAGTTGGTTCTGCTTCGTCATCGAGGATGACGCAGGCGAGCTGATCGGTTTTGCGAAGGGCACGTCGCACGATGGGGGCGTACCGGGATTTTCGTGTGAACTGAACAAGATTTACGTGCTCCGTCGTCACCATCGGCACGGTCTCGGGCGCCTCTTGTTGTGCAACGTCGCCCGTCGTTTCCTCGAGAGAAATGTTACGGGCATGTTGTTGTTTGGAGAGGCATCAAATCCGTCCAACGGTTTCTATGAGCGGTTCGGCGCCGAGAAGCTCTACGGCGAGGGCGGAGAGTTCCACGGCGCATATGGATGGCGCGATCTTCACAGCCTGATCGCCAGGTGTGCAGCGAGGACAAACGATGAAGATAAACCCATATCTCAGCTTTAAGGGAGATTGCGAAGCCGCGTTCAAGTTGTACGAGCGCTGTTTCGGCGGGCAGCCTGGCTCGATCTTCCGTTACGCCGGCTCGCCGATGGCCGATCAGGTCCCACCCGACTGGCAGGACAAGGTGATGCACGGCACGCTGACGATCGGCGGACAGGTATTGATGGGCGGCGACGTCGCGCCTGGCAGTTACGAGCAGCCCAGGGGCTTCTCGCTTTCGATCGCGATTGAGAGCATCAGCGACGCTGAGCGGATTTTTCGCGAGCTGGCGGAGGGTGGCAGCGTGACGCTCCCGCTCGAGAAGACGTTCTGGGCCGCGCGTTTTGGGATGGTGGTCGATCGCTTCGGGATACCGTGGATGATTAACTGTGAGGAACCCAGCGCGCCTGCAGCGGAAAGGAACAATGAATGAGCGAAAGCGATGTCCGAACGCTTGATCAGATCCGCGAGCGGACGATGCAGGCCGAGAATGCAGGGGATGCCGCATTTTTCGAAGGTGCCTCTGCTGAGGATGTGGTCGTCATGCCTCCAGGCATGCCTGCAGTTTTTGGCCGGGCCGCCGCGGTGACCTTCATGGGTGCGTTCCTCGGTCAGTTCGACCTTCGGATTCAGTATGTCAGTCAGGAGATCCGTGTAAACGGGGACTTTGGATTTGATCGTGGGACGTACTCTCAGACGCTCACACCGAAGGGTGGGGGAAATGGGAGCCGTGAGTCTGGGAACTATCTATGGATTTATTCGCGGCAGTCTGACGGGTGGAGATTCTCACGCGTTATCTGGAACGCCGCTGAATCCTCGTAATTCGATGAAATCGACACGGAGATCAGGAATACAGGCCGGTGCGGTGCTGGTAATGGCCGTAAGTGTCGGCTTCGCTGCATTGGAAGCATGGGGTGTGCAAGGTCATCGCCTGGTGGCCCTTGTCGCGGCGGACCATCTCACTCCAGCGGCTAAAGAGAATGTCGCATGGCTGCTCCCCGGTTCGAGCCTCGCCGATGTTGCCGCCTGGGCCGATCAGCAGGTCGCCGACAACACGCAGACGGGCCCGTGGCACTACGTCAATCTTCACAGTGACGCGACTGCTTACAACCGCGATCGTGATTGCCCACGGCAGCCCGGCGTGGCCGCCGGCAGTCGGAACGATCAATGGCGCGACTGTGTCGTGGATCGGATCCTGTACCACCAGTCGCGCGTGGCCGACACGTCGCTCGATCGGGCTGACAGGGCGACGGCGCTCAAGTTCCTCGTCCATTTCATCGGCGATTTGCACCAGCCGTTTCATGCCCTCGACGTCGCGCGCGGTGGCAACGACATTCCCGTCGTCGCGTTCGGTTCACCTGACTGTCGACGTTCGGACGGCTCGGCGTCTCCGTGCAACCTCCATGGCATCTGGGATACGGTGCTCATCGCTCATCGAAAGTTGAACGAGCGGCAGTATCGCGACGAGCTTTCAAGTCAGATTGCACGCGGTCGCCTGACGACCCGCCCCGAAGGCTCGCCGGCAGATTGGGCGATGGAGTCGCACGCCGTGGCGCTGCGCGCGCTCCTTCCTCGACATGGCATCGTCGATGACGCGTATTACCGGGCCTATATCGCGGCCATCGACGAGCGACTGGCGCTTGGCGGAGTACGGCTGGCCGCGATGTTGAATCGAAGCTTCCCTGCGCCGCCTGCGCGCTGATGCGGCGGCTCGGCAGTCACGTGCAGATAGCCGGCAGCACGTCGCCGATGCGCTGCTGAATGACAACGTCGGCGATGTCGTCGAACCGCGTCGGCTCGGCATTGACGATGACGATGCGGGCGCCCGCCGCTTTCGCCCGAGGGACTGTCGCAGCCACTGGATAGACCTGCAGCGTGCTGCCAATCGCCAGCAGCAAATCAGCCTCGCCGGCTGCGTGCATCGCGCGATCGATCACTTCTGGCACGAGCTGCTGACCGAACGAGATCGTCGCGCTCTTGAGAATGCCGCCGCAATCACGGCAGGGCGGGTCTTCTTCGCCGGAGCGCACGCGTTCGAGCACGACCGGCATCGGACCGCGCGTCCCGCAGCGCATGCAGACGAACTCGCGCACGGTGCCGTGCACTTCGATCACCTTCTCCGGTGAATTCCCCGCCTTCTGGTGCAGTCCGTCGATGTTCTGCGTGATGAGCGCGTGGAGCTTTCGCGTGCGTTCGAGGTCTGCCAGGGCGCGGTGACCGGCGTTCGGCTCGGCGCTCCATGCCGGGTGATTCAGCCGCTGTTGCCATGCCAGCCGCCGAACCTCGGGGTCGGACATGTAGGAGTGGATGTTCGAGAGTGCTTCGGCTTTGGGGTTTTTCGTCCAGATTCCCTGTGGCCCGCGAAAATCGGGGATGCCGGACTCTGTGGAAATACCCGCGCCCGTCAGCGCAACGATGCGGTTGGAGGAGGCCACCCAGGCTCGCGCACGCTCGATCGGGTCCGCCACTTCGTCAGTTTATACTCGACATGGTATGCCGATCGTCGCGCGACTCATCGCCTTGCTCGCCGCGATTGTGTCCGTGATGTCGTGCGCGTCATCCGGTCCGCAGTCCGCCACCGCGAGCGCGGAATCCGGAAATCAGGCGTTCGACGAGCTCTCGCGTGCGTTCCTCGAGGACCTGTACGAACGCCAGCCCACCTGGGCCACCAGTCTTGGCATCCACAAGTACGACGAGCGCCTCGACGACTACTCGCGGAACGGAGTCGATCGTGGCATCGCATCGCTGCGGTCCTTTCGCGCGCGGGTCGCCGCGGTAGACGCCGCGTCACTCTCGCTCGACAAACAGCTCGATCGCGAGCAGTTGCTGCGCGCGATCGACTCGCAGCTCCTCACCCTCGACGTCGTGCGGCCGTGGGCCACCGACCCCGATACCTACAGCAGCGGCCTCACGCGGACCGCGTACCTCATGATCAAGCGCAATTTCGCTCCGCCAGAGGAGCGCCTCCGGCGGCTCATCGCGCGCGAGAAGGCGATGCCGGCGGCGCTGGCTGAAGCGAGGACGAATCTTCAGAATCCGCCGCGCGTCTACACCGAGATCGCCATAGAGCAGATGGATGGAAATCGCGGGTTCTTCGAAACGGCCGTCGCCGCGGCGTTTCCCACCGTGACCGACAAAGCGCTGCTGGCAGAATTCACCAAGGCAAACGGCGCCGTCATCGCGGCGCTGGTCGAATACAAACAATGGCTCGAGCGCGATTTACTGCCGCGATCGAACGGGAGCTTTGCGCTCGGCGCAGACACATACCGCAGGAAGCTTGCCGCCGACGAGATGATCGAGGCGCCCCTCGACGAACTGCTGCAAATCGCCGAGCGCGATGTGCGGCGGAATCAGATGGCGTTTGCGGAAACGGCCAGGAAGATCGATCCCGTCCGTGCGCCGCGTGACGTGCAGAAAACCCTCGAGGCCGATCATCCCGCGCCAGAGAAACTCCTCTCGACGACCCAGGCCGAGCTGGATGCGCTGGGGCGCTTCATGACAGAGAAGAAGATCGTGACGATTCCGAAAGCAGTGCCGGCGCGGGTCGAGGAGACGCCGCCCTTCCTGCGGGCGACCACCTCGGCATCGATGGAGATTCCCGGTCCGTTCGAACTCGTTGCGACCGAGGTGTACTACAACATGACGCTGCCGGATCCGAAGGCGACGGCAGCCGGGCAGAACGAGTTCATGGCGCAGTGGTATTACCCGATGATTACCAACGTGTCGGTGCACGAGGTCTGGCCCGGACACTACCTGCAGTTCTTGTACGCGCGCGACTTTCCATCGGACATTCGAAAGGTGCTCGGCGCCGCGAGCAACAGCGAGGGATGGGCGCACTACTGCGAGCAGATGGTGATCGACGAGGGATTTCACGCAGACGATCCACGTTATCGTCTGGCGCAGCTGCAGGACGCGCTGCTGCGTGACGCGCGGTTCATCGTCGGTATCCGCCTGCATACGAAAGGCATGACGGTCGCCGAGGCGGAGGAGTTTTTCGTCACCGAAGGCTACCAGTCGCGACCTGTCGCGCGCGCCGAAAGCAAGCGCGGCACGTCCGACGCGACGTACGGCTACTACACGATGGGCAAGCTGATGATCATGAAACTACGCGGGGACTACAAGGCGAAGATGGGCGAGCGATTCTCGCTGCAGGATTTCCACGACACCTTCATCAAGCTCGGCCCGCTGCCGTTGCCGCTCGTGCGGAAGTCCATGCTGGGTGAGGTTGGCTTTCTGTTCTGATGGCGCTTTCGGCAACCCTCTACAATTTCGAGACCGAGCTTGCCGACATCGATCGCGGCGTGTATCAGTCGCTTGCCCTGCGCATGGCGCGGCATCCGTCCGAGACGTCCGAGTTCATGCTTACGCGGCTCCTCGCGTACTGCCTCGAGTACGAAGACGGGATCGCGTTTACCGAAGGCGTGTCGGCGGGCGACGATCCGGCGGTCCTGGTACGGGACATGACCGGGCGCGTCACCGCGTGGATCGAAGTGGGTATGCCGGACGCGTCGCGGCTGCATCGCGGCAGCAAGCTGGCCGGCCGGGCGGCCGTGTATACGCATCGAAACATCGCGAAGGTCCTGGAGGGCCTCAGCGGGAAGCAGGTGCATCGCGCTGCAGAAATCCCGGTGTATGAGTTTGGTGCAGGCTTCGTAGACAGCGTTGCCGCGGTCTTGCAGCGGCGTGACAGCATTTCCGTGTCGATTACCGAGCGCCAGTTGTATCTCGACGTCAGCGGGCGGACGTTCAGCACGGCCGTCCTCGAACACAGATTCAGTTAGGACAAAAGGAGGTATTCGTATGAAAAAGAACGGCGTTGTCCATTTCGAGATCTATGCCCGCGACGCGGACACGCTCACCAGGTTTTACTCGAGCCTGTTCGACTGGACGTTCGAGTCGATGCCGGGCATGGACTATAAGTACGTCAAGACAGTCGACACCGACGCGCAGGGCATGCCGACGCAGCCTGGCGGGATCAACGGAGGACTGATCGTACGTCCGGCGGGTTTCGAAGATCCGGGCTGGGTCAACTACGTCAACGTCGAGTCACTCGATCCAGCTGTGAAGCGCGCGCAGGATCTTGGCGCGAAGGTGATGAAGCCGCGGTCGCCGGTGCCGGGCATGGGCTGGTTCGCGATGCTGGTCGATCCACAGGGCAACTCGTTCGCGATGCGGGAGCGGGATCCAAACGCGAAATAGTGATATACCAGCGCGTATTCGGATGGCTTGGTTCAGGGAGGTAGAGCGATGCGAGCAGTTCACGTCGGCATTGTGGTCGGTGCAGTCCTCGCGGGCAATTCAGCAGTCACCAGCGCGCACTTCAAATTGCTCGAGCCGGCGTCGTGGCTCGTGGCGAACGATCGCGGCGACCCGCAGAAAGCCGCGCCCTGCGGCGGCGACTCGAAAGACAAGGGCACGCCGAGCAATATCGTCGGGAAGGCCGTCGGCGGTTCGAAGGTCCACATCCGCGTCATGGAGACGGTTTACCATCCCGGCCATTATCGCGTTGCGCTCGCGGTGAACTCGCGCGGCGAGCTGCCGCCCGATCCCGTCACGACTTCGAGGGACACCGAGAAAGGACCGCGTTCGGTGTGGGCGGTTATTCAGAGCCCACCGCAGAAGCCCGTCCTGGTCGACGGCCTCTTCCCGCACTACACGCGTCCAGCCACGCCGCAGACGTATGAAGCGGACGTCGAGCTGCCGAACATCAACTGCGCGAAATGTACGCTGCAAATTGTCCAGTGGATGGCCGAGCATGGCGTGAACGTTCCCGGCGAGTACACCTATCACCATTGCGCCGATCTGCAGATTACCGCCGATCCGGCAAAGCCGCTGTCCGAGGGATGGTAGCGCATGCGCACGGTCTCGATCTTTGCCGCCGGTGTGATTGTGGGCCTGGCGATTGAGTCCGGCTTTGCGCAGCAGGGGCGCATCGTCGGGCTCAATCACGTGGCGGTGAGCGTCGCCGACTATGCAGGCGCCACGGATTTCTACGGCAGGCAGATGGGGTTTCGCCAGGCGTTTTCTTTTCGAGAGCCCGACGGCTCTCCGTATCTGACGTATTTCCAGGTGAACCGCGATACGTTCGTCGAGGTCATGCAGGCCACGCCGGAACGCCCCGCCGGGTGCCCACATTTCGGGCTGGAGGTCGAGCACCTCGATGCGGCCATCGAACAGTTGAAGGGGCGCGGTGTGCAGGTCCGTCCGCCCTCGTTGAGCCCGCGCACCGGTTCGCGGATCGCGGTCGCCTCTGGGCCGGGCGGCATCAACATCGAACTTCTCGAGTTTGGCCCGCAGTCTCTGCACCGAAAGGTCATCGACTCATGGAAGTGAGTACAATCGCAGCGTTAACCTGAGCGGTCCTCACACCCGGAGCGTTTCATGAGATTGCGGAGTCTGCTGGCGATCTGCGCCGCGTCGCTCCTGATTTTGGTCAGCGCCCGCGCCGGCGCTCCTGCGCAGAATCCGCAGTCAACCTTCCAAACCGAGGTCAACCTCATCGAGGTCGATGCGGCCGTCACCGACGAGCAGGGCAATTCGGTGATTGGCCTCACGATCGACGACTTCGAGCTGTTCGACGATGGGCGACCGCAGAAGATTGCGGCATTTTCCTACGTAGACATTCCCCTCGCCATTCCTGCGGAGTTTCCCGGTGTCCAGCGCCCGGTGCCCCAGGATGTTCGATCGAACCGCGAGCCGGTCAGCGGCAGGATGTATGTCATTGTGCTCGACGACCTCAATATCGATCCGAGCCGGACGTCCGTCGTGCGCCGGCACGCGCGGGAGTTCGTGGAGTCGTACTTCGGCGCCGGCGACATCGCCGCGGTCATCTACACCAGCGGCCGCGTGGACGCCTCCCAGGATTTCACCTCTGATGCGCAGCTGTTGCTGGCGTCTGTCGACAAGTTCATGGGGCGCGGTGTCCAGTCAAGCGCGATGGAGGCGGCGGCCAAGTACTACGAAGATCGGTTGACGATCGAGACCGATCCCTCTACGCCTGCCCGTGCAAACCCAGAAGACATTGCCCAGATGGCCGCCGACATGCAGGACAGCCGGATGCGCACGCTGGGCAAGAGCGCCAAGCCGACCGTCGATCTCACAGACTTCGATCGCGCGCAGCGCGTCATCACCGTTCTCGACGCAGTACGCGCGCTGACCGATGGGCTGCTACCCGTACGTGGGCGCCGTAAGGCCGTGGTGATGTTCAGCGAAGGCGTCAACTATCAGCTGACCGAGCCGTTCGGCATGCGCAGCGTGTCCGACGTACTGCGCGCGACGCAGGACACGCTGAGCGCCGCGGCCCGTGCCAACGTCAACCTTTACACGATCGATCCGCGCGCGCTCGTCGGGGCCGGCAACGATTTCATGCAGATGACCGGTGCCGGGATGCCGAATGGCGCGACGCAGGTCGCCATCGTGGACGAGCTGCGACGAACACAGGACAGCCTGCAGGTGCTCGCCGAGGAAACGGGAGGATTCGCAACGCTGAACAACAACTCGTTCTCGTCGGCATTCGATCGGATCGTCGATCGCAACAGCCGCTACTACGTCCTCGGCTATACGCCGCCCGATGACACGCAGAATGGCCGGTTTCACAAGATTGAGCTGCGCGCGAAGCGCCCCGGGCTGAGGGTCGTCGCCCGGCGCGGATACGCCACGCCGCGGGCACAGACGCTCGAGGATCGGAAAAGAGACGAGGCACGAAGGCGCGCCCGCGCCGCCAGCCGCCCCGAGGCCGATGCGACGACGCCCGAGCTGCGGACGGTCCTCGAAAGCGCGCTCCAGCAGCGGGGTCTCACCATGTCGGTGCACGCGGCTCCGTTCCGCAACCGCGACAACGAAGCCTCCGTCGCGCTCGCGATTGAGATCGACGGCGGCAGGCTGCCGTTATCGCCGCCGGGCACGCTGGAGCTGTCGTTTTACAGCGTCAACGATCAGGGCCGGGCAGGGGCGGGCGTTCGTAAGGCGATTAACCTGGCGCTGAAACCCGACACCGTTGAGCGCGTCAAGACCCACGGGATCCGGCTGAACCCGCGGATTGCGCTGGCGCCGGGACGCTATCAGTTGCGCGTCGGCGCGCTCGAGTTGCCTGGCGGGCAAAACGGCTCCGTGTTTTACGACCTGACCGTTCCGGATTTCCGCAAGGACGAGCTCGCCATCAGCGGCCTGCTGCTCACGTCGGTCTTCGCGCAGCAGACGCCGACGGCAGAAGCGGATCCGCTCGCGTCGAAACAACTTCCAGGGGCCGTGACGAGCCGGCGCAGCTTTCCAGCCGGGGACACGCTGGCCGTTTACGCCGAGGTGTACGACAACAACGCCTCCCGGCAGCCGCGGCAAATCGACGTCGCCGTGCGGGTGATCGACGCGCAGGGCAGCGACGTCTTTACCGCGAACGACTCGATGTCCACCAAGGCTCCGACGGGAGCCGGCCGGGCCGGCGAGCCGTCGCAGATCTACGCACAGTTCAAGCTCGACGACCTTGACCCCGGCACGTATCTGATTCGCGTCCAGGCGAATCCCAGCGGCGGAGGCACAGAGCCCATTGTTCGCGAGACGCTGATTACCGTGTTCCGCTGAGCAGCATGCCGACGCACATGACCACTGCGGCGGTCGGGCTGGCCATCCTCGGTCTCGTTGCGGGCGCGCGCGCGCAACAGGCCTTCACGGTCGAGCAATTGCTCGATCGCTCATCCATCTACGTCGAGAACCTTGTCGCGAAATTCTCACGCGTGGTTGCCGAGGAGCAGTACACGCAGGAATATCTAATCGCCGCGCCTGAAGGCAGCGGGAAGTTTCTCGGGGCGCCGAAGATGGCCGAACGCCGGACGCTCAAGTCGGATCTGCTGATGGTGAAGCCCGCAGGGCTCGATCAGTGGTTCATCTTCCGGGACGTCTTCGAGGTCGACGCGCGTGCGGTTCGCGGCCGCGAGAACAGGCTCGCGAAGTTGTTCCTCGAGTCGCGCGACACAGTCTCGGCCATCGAACGGGCGCACGAGATTGCGACGGCGAGTGCGCAGTTCAACATCCGGCCGATGGGCACCGTCGACAATCCGATGCTTGCTCTGGGATTTCTGCAGCGCGTTTACCGTCCGCGCTTCCGGTTCACGCTGCGGGGGCGGGATACCGAGGGCGGGCCGGATATGTGGATTGTCGAGTTCCGTGAGACTGCGCGGCCCACGTTGATGCGCGGCACTACCAACAAGGACGTCGTTGCGCGCGGCAGATATTGGGTCGACGCCGCCAGCGGGCGAGTTGCGCGAACCGAGGTCATCTTCAATTCTCTGGGGACCGATTCGATCGTGACCACCTCGTTCGCGATGGATGAGCGGCTCGGGACGCCGGTGCCGGTCGAGATGCGCTTCACACGCACCGGTGCCAAGAATGAGGTCAGAGGGACGGCCACCTACGGCCGCTTCCGGCGATTCGAGGTCGGCACGGAGGAGGTCATACAGAAGTGAAAAGTGGAAAGTGGAAAGTGAAAAGTTGAAGGTAAAAAGTTGAAGGTAAATGGAAGGGCCTGAGGAAGCAATCGGATCGCCTGCCGTCGTAGATGCTGCCGAAGCGGGCGTGGCATCTTCTTCAGCGCAGGAGGACGTCAGCCAAGGAGCACCCGTGGAGATTCACCCGCCGCATGCGCCTGCTCACTCGATCAAAGACTTTCTCATCCAATTGCTCACGATCACCGCCGGCGTCCTCATCGCCTTGTCGATCGAAGGGCTGACCGAGTGGAATCACCATCGCTTGCTGGTGCGCGAGGCGAAAGAAACGATCACGCGTGAGATCGCCGACAACAAGAGCGCCCTCGAGCGACATTTCAAGGATTGGGATAAGTCGGTCGATGGCATCGAAACGTCCCTGAAGCTGGCAAATGATCTGCTAGCGACCAAAAAATCAGATATCCATGAGATCGAGTTGGGCTTTCACGTGTCGTCACTGAGCGATGCCAGCTGGCGCACCGCGGAGCGTACTGGAGCGCTGGCACACATGAATTACTCCGACGTGCAGGACTACGCCAAGCTCTACGGTCATCAAGAGCTCTACGCCTCCCAACAGCGCCGGGTCATGGACCTGACGGTGTCGGCATTGGGGCTCCTCGCTGGCGATGATCCCCACAAAGCTCCACCCGAGGATATCGCCCGCTTCCGCCTCGCCTTGATGGGCCTTCGAGGGGAACTGCTCGCGGACAAGCAACTGGGCGACAGCCTCGCGAAGGCCTACGAGGAGGCCCTCGCGAAGCACAAAACGGGGGAGTAAACTCGGATCGTGGCGCGCGGGTGGGAAAGCAAGGCCGTGGAAGATCAAATCGCCGCGTCCGAGGAGCGCAGATCGGCTGCCAGGGACGTCCGCTTGCCTGACGAGCTCGAGCGGGAGTCGCGGAGGCAGGGACTGCTGCTGTCGCGAGCGAAGGTCGCCGGCGATCTCGAGCGGGCGCGGGACGAACGTCACCGGGCGGCATTGCAACACGCGCTCGACTACATCGACAACCAGATCGACAGCCTGTGAAAACCTACCTGCTCTCTCTTCCCGAGCGGCTCGTGCGCTCTACGCTCGGACTGGGCGCCGGCGCGGCGCGCGAGATGGGCGAGGTCGTGCTTCCCGACGCCGTGCGCAACACTCAGCTCTACAAGAACCTCGTCGACGCCACGCTGCGCTTCGTCATCGAGCAGGTGGGGGGTGTCGAGGGCGTGTACGGCAAGGGCGATGCGCTCCCGGACAATTTTCTCGCGCGGCGTACCGCCGGCAACGTCGTCGAAGTTCTCGGCATCGTCGCGTTTCGTGCATCGCCCGTGTGGGTGCTGGCTGCCCTGGCCGATGTGTGCGGCGCCGGCCGTCAACTCATCCCAGAAATGGCTGACGCGCTCAAGGAGGAGGGACTGCTCGAGAAGGACGCGGAGTTCACCAGCGTCGATCAGATCCTGGACGGGCTCGAGCGGACATCGTCGCGGCTTGCCGCCGCGATCAACACGCCGCCTCTCGATGTCGCCGGGCTTCGAGCAGAGTGGGACGCCATTCGGCACGAAGCCAGGGCGATTCAGCCGGGGAGCCTTCCCACGAGCGAGACGATTGGCGCGATGTGGACGCAGCTCAAGACCGAATCGGCGCGGCAGCATCGATCGATCTTCGAGACCTCTTCGATGATGGCGTTGTCGGCGCTCCGCTCCTTTCCTGGAAACGCGCGCTGGTTCTACGCGTCGGCGCGCGCAGGCGCGGCGCGGACAGGTGAGATCGTCGCTGCCGGACTGCTCGATCATTACAAAGAGACGCTCGCTGAGATGCGAGAGACCGGCTATGCGGCGTTCGCGGCACAGCAGTTCCGCCCGTACGTGCGGGCGGCCGTCGATCAGTTCTCTCCGAAGAGAGACACGCTGACACAGCGTTGGCTCAAGAAGTTCCGCCATGTTCAAAGTCCAACAGATTGATCACGTCGAGTTGTTCGTGCCCGAGCGGTACGAGGCTGCGCGGTGGTACGAGCGCACGCTGGGACTGCAGGTTGTTCCCGAATGCGAGCCGTGGGCCGTCGGCGGCGGGCCGTTGATGATCTCGAGCGACGGCGGGAGTACGAAGCTCGCGCTCTTCGCGGGACAACCCGGACCTGGCGGCTCGAAGGATGCGTTCTACCGCGTCGCGTTTCGCGTCACAGGCGGTGGGTTTGCGGAGTTTCTGCGGCGGCTTCCAGAGCTCGGGCTTACGAATGCACGTAAACAGCCGGTTACGGCCGACTCGCTGGTCGATCATCAACAGGCGTACTCGATCTACTTCGACGATCCGTGGGGGCACCTCCTCGAGGTCACGACTTACGACTACGACGAAATCGCGTCTCTGCTGGCATCGAAATGAGCGGCACGAGGAGCGACGTCCGCCAGCACAACCGCATCGCCTGGGATGCGCTTGTCGACCAGGGCAATGAATGGACCGTTCCGGTACCCCCGGAGGCAATTAAGGCGGCGCGGGACGGGCGGTGGGAAATTGTGCTCACGCCCACAAAGCCTGTTCCGCGAGCCTGGCTCGAGGTCGAGGGGCGCGACGTCCTCTGTCTGGCATCTGGTGGAGGACAGCAGGCGCCGATCCTTGCGGCGGCCGGGGCCAAAGTCACCGTCCTCGACAATTCGCCGAAACAACTGGACCGCGATGCGAAGATGGCCGAGATGCACAGCCTGCCAATCACAACCGTCCTGGGTGACATGGCGAACCTCGAGATGTTTCCCGACGACAGCTTCGATCTCATCGTGCATCCGTGTTCGAATCTCTTCGTGCCGGATATCCTGCCGGTGTGGCGCGAAGCTTTCCGGGTGCTCCGTTGCGGGTGCTGTCTGATCGCGGGATTTGTAAACCCGGCGATGTACGTATTCGATTTGGACCTGGCCGACCGGGCAGGCGTGCTCGAAGTGAAGCACACGCTGCCGTATTCGGACGGTCCGAGGGACGTCAACGAGCCGATGGAATTCAGCCATAGCCTCGAACTGCAGATCGGCGGTCAGATCGCGGCTGGCTTTTCCATCATCGGCTTGTACGAAGACGTGCATGTTGGCGGCGGCAGCAACATTCTGAATAAGTACATGCCAATGTTCATAGCCACGCGCGCGCTGAAAGCTGGATAGCCCATGACCTCCAGCACAGTATTCATGTTCGCAAGCGCGCTGTCGGCCGTCTTTGGGATCGTGTACTTGCCGGTTCTCATGAAGCAGCCCAAGGCCTTCGTTTCTCCGTACGCGAAGGCTGACGTGCGCAGGCGGGCCTTCGCGGGCATTGCGGATGCCCTGCTTGTCGCATCGTGCCTGGTTCTGTACTTGACCCAGGACTCCATGCTGTTCATCGCCGTCGGCGCCATCTATTTGCTGTTTCGCGACGCGCTCTTCATTCCCGGCCAGAGCATCGGCAAGTTTCTGTTCGGCATTCGGGTCATCAGCCTGGCAGACGGCCGCCCGTGCAGACGCTTGCATTCCGCCGAGCGAAACTTCATCCTGCTCGTGCCGGGGCTGAACATCGTGGCGGTGGCTCTCGAGAGCGTTGCGATCGCGCGCGATCCCCAGGGACAGCGGCTCGGTGATACGCTCGCCAATACGCAGGTGGTAGAGGGGTTGAGCGTGAAGGAGCTCGCGACATCGTTGCAACAGGCGTTGCTCGAAGTTCCGATTGGAAGGCAGCGCGACAAGCAACCGGTCGAGGTGAAGTGACCAAGACAACGTCGGTGCTCGTCCTTGGTGCCGCATCTATGCTCGTCGCAGCGCAACCCAGTCCTCCGCCCGATCTCGCGGCCATGATGGCGAAGACACGTCCGGACGGCCGTCTGGTCAGCTGGTGCCGAGGGCAGTTCCGGCCTGGTGGGCCACACGCCTATGCGGCCGCCGTCGCGTCTATGGCTGGAGGCGGGAGCTACATCGTGATAGACAACGACACCGGTGTGGCTGTGCTCGCGGCCTTCAAGGGGGCTCCCGATTTGTCGTGCTACACGCCGGCCGAAGCCCGGAAGCTCAACGAATCGATCCGCACATCCGAGGCAATCAGCGGCCGCGTCGCGCCTGCGTTTTCGACGACGGTCGTCTGTGGGTTTGTCGAGAAGACCAGCGCCGTGTGCTGGCAGTATTCGCCGGTATCGCGCGCATTCATCAAGATCGGTGAGTGGCAGACATGAGGTTTCTATTTGTGCTCGCGGCGCTGTTCGCTGCCGCGCCCGTTGCCGTGGTTGCAGTCGAACCGGAAGTCATGGAGTTCATCTTCCAGTCTGCGCCCTTCGCCAGCGCGCACGCGTCGACCATCGTCGAGACGCGCAGCGGTCTCGTCGCCGCCTGGTTCGGTGGGACCCGCGAAGGCGCCGACGATGTCGGCATCTGGCTGTCGCGGCGCGTCAGCGGCAAGTGGACGCCACCGGTAGAAGTTGCGACCGGCGTTCAGAACGATGGGCGGCGATTCCCGACGTGGAATCCGGTTCTCTTCGAGCTGCGCGCGGGCGAGCTCGCGCTCTTCTATAAAGTGGGCCCGAATCCTCGCGCCTGGTGGGGCATGGTCCGCACGTCGTCTGACGACGGGCGGACGTGGAGCGATGGCCGGCGGCTGCCCGACGGCATCCTGGGGCCGATCAAGAACAAGCCCGTGCGGCTGCAGGACGGATCGATCATCGCGTCGAGCAGCACAGAGTCGCCGGACTCGCCCAGCATCTGGCGCGTGCACTTCGAACGGACCCGCGACGCGGGCAAGACATGGACTGTGTCGCGCCCGCCGGCCGCGGCTGCGGGCGGCGAGATTGACGCCATTCAGCCGAGCATCCTGATCCACGGCGGCGGGAAACTGCAGGCCATCGGCCGAACCCGGTCGGGTCGCGTGTTCGAGACATGGTCGGACGACTCGGGGCAGACGTGGTCGCCAGTGACGTTGATCGAATTGCCGAACCCGAGCGCCGGTACAGATGCGCTGACACTCAAGGACGGGCGTCACCTGCTCGTTTACAATCACACGCCGAAGGGCAGAACGCCGTTGAACGTGGCCATCTCGCGGGACGGGAAGAAGTGGGACATCGCGCACGTGCTCGAGAGCGAGCCTGGCGAGTATTCGTACCCGGCGGTGATTCAGACGGCCGACGGCCTCGTGCACATCACATACACATGGCGGCGCGAGCGCGTCAAACACGTCGTCATCGATCCGGCGAAGCTCAAGAACTGAGGCGACCCATGGCGGAGCACGTGAAGCGCGTTCAAGTGTACGAAGCCCCCGATATCACGGTGACGTTCGATCCGAACCTGTGCCAGCATACCGGCATCTGCCTGCGAGGGCTGCCGAGCGTGTTCGACATCCGCGAGAAGAGGTGGGTGCGCCCTGAGCTCGCGCCTGCTTCAGAAGTGATCGCGCAGGTCGGCCGCTGCCCGTCCGGTGCGCTGCAGATTCGACCGCCTGCGGAAAAGTAAATCGTGTTTCAGAGGAGCGTGCACATGAGAGTGCAAGAGGTTCTGCGGGTACTTGCGGTCGCGCTGACGGTCATATCGGTGCCGGGTGCAGACGCTGCGTTCGCGCAGTCGAAGCCGATTACGGCCGAGACGTACTACAACACGTTCTCCCGCGCACACAAGCCGCTCGCGCGCATCCGTCCGGGCGAGACCGTCGTCACGAAGACGATCGATGCGAGCGGCCACGACGACACCGGCACCGTTCGTGGAGTACGGCCGAATCCGCTGACGGGGCCGTTCTTTGTCGAAGGCGCAGAGCCCGGAGACGCGCTCGTCGTGCGGTTTACGCGCATGCGCATGAATCGCAACTGGGGATTCAGCTCCTATCGACTGGGGCTCTACTCGCTGACGCCCGAATCGATCGAAGGGATTTATCCGAACCGCTACAAGCCGGGTGAAATCATCAAGGACCGCGACAACGTTGTTCCGTGGGATCTCGACTTGACGCGTCAGATGGTGCGGCTGAGAGAGCCATCGAGCGCGGTGCACAAGCTGGAGTTTCCCGCGAAGCCGATGCTCGGCTGCGTCGGCGTTGCGCCGGCAGGTGACTTCGCGCCCACGTCGAGCCCGTCGGGTTCGTATGGCGGCAATCTCGACTACAACGAGATCGGCGAGGGATCGATGGTGATCCTGCCCGTCTCTCATCCTGGCGCACTGTTGTTCATCGGCGATGGCCATGCACTGCAAGGCGACGGCGAGCCGACGGGCACCGGCATCGAAACGTCGATGGCCGTCGAGTTCGTGGTCGAGGTGCGCAAGAAAGTCAGCCTTACCGGACCGCGCGTGGAAACCAGCGAGCACATCATCAGTATCGGCAGCCAGCCGGAGTTTGCGAGCTCGACGAATCGTGGATTGCAGATGGCGACAAGCGACATGGTGAGCTGGCTCACGTCCGAGTACAAGATGGAGCCATGGGCCGCCCATCTCCTGATTGGCTACCAGGGACGCTACGACATCATCACCGTGGCGGGATCGGTGGGGCTGAAAATTCCAAAGAAACAGCTGCCGCCTCGACAGCCGTAGACGCCTGCATTGGAGGATTGGCGGATTGGAAGATTGGCGGATTGTTGTCTGAGTGACGAATGCAGATTGCGTGATTAATTCGAGTATGGAATCCGCCAATCGACAATCTTCAATCTGCCAACATTCTGCCAATCTTCCAATTCCTCCAATCCGCCAATGCAGAAGGTCCCCAAAGCGTTGTAAGGTAGAAGTATGTGCAGGAATATCAAAACACTGGCTAATTTCGAGCCGCCTGCGACGGGGGATGAGATCCGCGCATCGGCGCTGCAGTTCGTTCGAAAGATCAGCGGCATGAACAAGCCGTCGCGAGCCAATGAAGCGGCATTCAACCGCGCTATCGATGAAGTGACCGACGCCGCGCAGAGGTTGATTGCATCGATCTCGACAACCGCGCCGCCCCGCAATCGCGAGGAAGAAGCGCGTAAAGCGCAGGAGCGCGCCCGCGAGCGATTCGCCTGACCTCACGGCGGGAGAGGCTCGTGTCCGTGATTCTCAACGGGGAGCTCGCATCGGTCTCACAGCGCTTTGCGCGGTTCTCTGTCGACGCGGAGACCTACGCGAGCCCGCTGTATGCGGCGCTTTCGAGACAGGTCGCGCTGGACGAACATCTGCTGGCCGTCGCCCGCCATGTACGCAGGCCGCCTGTCCCGAACGTGTTCTTCGCTGCCGTTCATTTTCTGCTCTCGGAAGCGCCCCAGCACGAGCTGTCGGGGTTCTACCTCAACCTCTGCGCCGAACCCCGGCCGCCGTCCGAGGCGTATGACGCGTTTCGCGATTTCGTCCTGTCGAACGCCGACAGCCTCATTCCGCTTCTCGAGACCCGCATCACGCAAACCAACGAGGTCGGCCGCTGTTCGTTTCTGCTGCCGTCGTTCACCTTCGTGCATCGCCTGGCGGGAGGCCGGCCGCTTGCGCTGATCGACGTGGGTTGCAGCGCGGGTTTGCACCTTCGCTGGGATCGCTATCACTACGACTTCGGCGTCGCGCAGGTCGGCGTTCCGGACGCGACCGTGAGAATCACGTGCGAGCTGCGCGGAATGGTGACGCCGCCGCTTCCGGCGCAGTGGCCCGAGTGCGGTTTCAGGCTCGGCATCGATCTCGATCCGGTCGACCTGACGGACCCGATCGCGCGGCGCTGGTTCGACGCGTTGATCTGGCCCGAGCATGCCGGCCGGCGCCGGCTCGCGGCGGCTGCGATTGACGAGCTGCTGCGCGATCCCCCGGCCATCGTGAAAGGCGATGCGGTCGACCTGCTCGATGCGCAGCTCGAACAAGCCCCATCGGATGCGACCCTCATCGTGTACAACAGCGCCGCGCTGTGTCAGGGCGGGCCTGACGACGAAGCCGCAATCGCGAAGATCCTGACGGCCTCTTCTTTCCGCAGACCCATTTACTGGCTGCACTGCGAGAATGAGGAAGTGCGTCTGCGCGCAATCGACCATGGACGCATGACGCAGACGAAGCTGGCCAACAAGGACGGCCACGGCCGCTGGCTGGAATGGCTTCGCGAATCGTGATCACCGGCGCGGCCGGCAATCTCGGCAGCCTGTTGTCTCGGCACCTCGCCGCGCGCGGTTGCGAGTTGCGCCTCATGTATCACCGCACGCCGTTGCCGCCGGACGTGCTGGCCGCGCCCCATGTGCAGGCGGTGAAAGCAGATCTCGCCGACCCCGCGACCATCGCACCCGCCGTTGAAGGCGCGCACACGGTCGTGCATTTCGCAGGACGGCTCTTCGCTCCACGGCCCGAGTCGTTCCTCCCGGATACCAACACCCGCTGGTTTGCGAACCTCGTCGCAGCAGCGATACACGCGAGGGTCGGGCGGGTGATCCTCGCGTCGTTCCCGCACGTCGAAGGGCCGACGTCGGTCGAGCATCCCGCGACCGGCCGGCTGGACGCGCACCCGATTTCCGTGCATGCCCAAACCAGGCTCGAAGAGGAGCGACTGCTGTTCGCGCGCACAGAACACTCCGACACGACGCCGGTGGTGCTGCGATTCGGCATGATCTACGGCCGCGGCATTCTGATGGTGGAAGCCGCACGATGGCTCGCGCGCCGGCGCCTGTTGTGCGTGTGGAAAGAGCCGACGCTGTTCCAACTGCTTTCGACGGCCGACTTTCTGCGCGCGTCGGAGGCGGCGATCGCCAAGCCGGACATTCAGGGCATCTATCACGTCGGCGACGAGCAGCCCGTCACGGTCCAGCGATTTCTCGACGAAGCCTGCCGGGTGTGGGGATATCCGGCTCCGACGCGCGTGCCGTACCCGCTTATCCGCGCGGCAGCCGCGCTCTGCGAATTGGGCGCGACGATCGCGGGAACACCATCGCCGCTGACGCGCGACTTCGTACGCCTCGGCCGCGTGCCGCATTGGGGCGATACGCGGCGCGCGCGTGCGGAGTTGATCCCGCAGTTGTCCTATCCGACGTTGGATTCCGGGCTGTCGACGCTCTGAGTAACAGAAGATCAGAAGGTCAGAAGATCAGAAGCCTTCTGGTCTTTTGATCTTTTGATCTTCTGTAAGATATTCAGAAGATCAGAAGCCTTCTGGTCTTTGGATTTTCTGTAACATATCCGCGCAGACATGGCCGGAAAACTGTCCTTCCGCGCGAGGATGAAGATTCGCGACGGCAATCCCTACGTCGACATCAGCCGCTCCAGGGCGCGCGCATTGAAACCGGACTGGCGGCGGCCGTTGCCCGTGCTCGTCAGAGTCAATGGGCAGCCCGCGCGACAGCCATGGCGCATCAACCTGATGCCGACGGGCTCAGGGGCGTTCTACCTCTACCTGCATGGCGCTGTGCGCCGCGCCTCGCAGACGCAAGTGGGCGATCTCGTCTCGGTCGACGTCGAGTTCGACACGGCGTATCGCAATGGCCCGATGCATTCGATGCCTGCCTGGTTTCGCGGCCCGCTCGCCAGAAACCCGAAGGCGGCCAAGGCGTGGAACGCGCTGATTCCCAGCCGCAAGAAGGAAATCCTTCGATATTTCTCGTGGCTGAAATCGCCGGAGGCGCGCGAGCGCAACGTGGCGCGCGCGATACATGTGTTGTCGGGAAAGAAGGACCGGTTCATGGGCCGATCGTGGTGAAGGAGTTGGGCACGTGGACGGCCGTCGCGCTCCGCGCTAGACTGCGCGCACACTTCCACCTACTCGGAGGCCACATGAGAGCTTCACGCACGGGTCTGACGGCTGCAGGCTGTCTGCTTGCCGCCATTCTGCTGTCAACGCCACGAGCGATTGAAGGTCAGGCAGGCGGATTGGGCCAGGCCGGCCCGGGTCATGGCCCGTACGGCGCGCCCGGGAAGGCGACGCCGGTCCCTGTCGACCCCGGTCGTCCCTGGGGATGGGCGGTTCGCGCGTTCATGGACGATCCCTCGCAGCCTCTCTACAACACCACGAAGCAGAAAATGCTCGAGGGCAAGCAGGTGTTCAGCCAGACGATCACGGCGTTCGACGTCAAGGCGTACTGTGAGGGCGCCGCGAAGTTCGACTTCTCGCGATTCGAGATGCAGCACGCCACCATCCGATTCGACGAGATCGAGAAGATGATCGCGGCGTGCCCGCGAGCCGCCGCCACGCCGATCATCCGCATTCCGGACGCCACGGAGACGAACGTGCAGAGAGCCGTCGACGTCGGCGCGCTCGGCATCATCGTGCCGACCGTGGACGATGCGATCGAGTCGCGCTCGGTGGCGATGTTCGCGCGCTTTCCGCCGATCGCGCGCCGGAGCACTGGCGGGGGCCAGGCTGGCAGCATCTGGGGCCCGGTCATCCCGAAGCCGAAGACATTCCGCTCCACCATCAACGACAACATGCTCGTCGTCGTGATGATCGAGACGCAGGAAGGCGTGAAGAACGCGCTCGAGATTGCCTCGCAGCCTGGCGTCGACGTCGTGATCATCGGCAACGCCGATTTCGAGTCGTTCTCGGGATTTGCGCCGACGAGCGAGGGCTACCTCGATCTGCAGACGCGCGTGCGCAACGCGACCTATCTGGCAGGCAAATTCTGGGGCAACGCCAACCCGGGCTTTTCGAGGAGCAACCCGATCGCCGCGGACTCGCGGTTTCATCTGGGCGTGCCGCCGGCAAAGTAAGTGGAAAGTAGAAAGTAGAAAGTGTGAAGTAAAAAGTGGAACGAAAAAGTGGAACGAAAAAGTGGAACGAAAAAGTGAGGTCATCATGCTGAGAACGACACTCGCATCGGCGGTCTTCGTGGCCATGCTATGGATTGGCTCTTCGGTTGTGGCGCAAACGCCAGGCACGGCGGGTGCGCTCGTGCTGAACCCGATTGCGGCAACGTCGGGCACAGGCGTGAGCAACGTGGCGCTCATCAACCGCGACGAAATCCGCGTCCTGCGGGTCGATGTCGCACCCAACGGCGTCCGCAACGTTCATACGCACGACGACATGCAATACCACCTCTTCATTCCCACGTCGGCCGGGATGCAGTTCGAGACGGAGTCCGAAAAGCCCGTGCAGATGGCGGCATGGCAGGCGCAGTTCGTCAAGGGCGGCACGAAGCACGGCTTCAAGAACACGGGTTCGTCGACCGTGACCATCGTGGAGATCTTCGTGAAGAAATGAACCACGAAGACGCGAAGAGCTCGAAGACACGAAGGCGCGAAGGGCTAGAGCGTTTTTCAGAACGGTGTAGGCAGTCGGTTCCGCGTTCCTGTTCCGCGTGCCAGGGTTCGAGGTGGCCGGCGGATTCAGTACGCCATCATTTTTTAGAAAAGACGCGCGTCTCCCTCCAGGCGCCACCGCGAACGGGGAACGTGGAACTGGAACTGTGGAACCCACGAGCGTGTTCACAACGCTCTGGTGCTACAGCGTTGTGAAAAGCGCTTCAGGGTTTGGGAATTCTCAGCGTGGCGCTGATCATGGCGCTTCCACTAAGGCCGTAGATCAGCACGAGCGGGTGCAGCAGCGCAGGGCCGAGTTGATACACGCCAAACCAGAGCCGGTCGTCGATCCGGCCGAGGAGTGACGCGACACCGAGCATCAGGACGATCGCGATGCTCGTCGGAATCGGCGTGCCTTCGAAATACTTCACCTTGCCGGTCTCGCTGTCGGACAGCGCCGCGGCGGTCACGTTGAAGCGCGCAAGCCGGCTGACGCCGCAGATGACGAAATAGGTGAGGACGAGCATGTCCCACCCGCCACGCAACCCGAGCGTGAACCCCAGCACCGCCGGCGCGACGCCGAACGAGATGACGTCGGCCAGCGAGTCGAGGTCGGCGCCGAGCGCTGACTGCCGCCTGCGGTTCAGCCGCGCCACGTAGCCGTCGAGCACGTCACAGACGAGCGCAAGCGGCAGCAGCACGAACGCCGTCCACAAGAACCGCCGGTTGTCCGCGGCGATGTAATCGAGGCACAGAAAAATCGCGATCGTGCCGCACGCAGCGTTGCCGATCGTAAGCGCGTCTGCGGGCGTATAGGACCGCAGCATCGACATGTGGCGCCGCTGTGCCTGCATAGAATCTATCGAGCCGGACTGTTACAGTATGTCCCATCGATGAGCGGCCGCGAACAGGCTGGCGCGATTCCGTTTCGCTGGAAAAAAGGTGGGGTCGAGGTCTGCCTCATCCGGACCAAAGGCCAGAAGAAGTGGAAGATCCCAAAAGGGTTCGTCGATCCCGGCGAGACGCCCGAGCAGGCCGCGCTGAAAGAGGCATGGGAAGAGGCGGGACTGACCGGCCGCCTCGTTGGCGGTCCGATCGGATCGTACGAGTACGAAAAGTGGGGGTACGAGCTCAGTGTGTCCGTGTTTCTGATGGAAGTGACCGGCGAGGAAGATCGTTGGGAAGAGTCGCGGCTCCGCGAGCGCGGCTGGTCGCCCGTGGAAACGGCGTTCTCGATGCTGAAGAAGCATCCGGTGAAGCCGCTGCTGGACGCCGCCGCTACAAAGCTTGAACGAAGAAAAAAGCCGAGATGAGTCGGTTGGAGTCGGTAGAGTCGAAGAGTCGAAGAGTCGAAGAGTCGGAAGAGTCGGAAGAGTCGGAAGAGTCGGAAGAGTCCATTGAGTTAGTCGAGCGACCCGTTCGTAGTGCCGACCTTCAGGTCGGCCGGGCGGACCGTCGTAGTGCCGACCCTCAGGTCGGCGAGGCCTATGCTGAAGAAAACCACCTTATCTCTCGCGCTCGTGTTGCTGCCGCTTGCCGCCGCGGCGCAGGTCCCCGTGCGCGCCGACAACAAAGCGATTGCCCGGCGGTATTTCGACGAGATTCTCAACAAGGGGAGTGCGGCGGCGATCGACGCACTCGTGGCGCCCGACGTCGTCTTCCGCAATCCACCTGCCGTGGTGAAAGGGATCGACGACTTTCGCAAGCTCGTGGCTACACTGAGGACAGCGTTTCCTGACCTGCATTTCACGCGCGAAGACGAGCTCGCTGAGGGCAACAAAGTGGCGACCCGCTGGGTGATGCGCGGCACGCAGGGCACGCGCAAAATGGATGTCAGCGGGATGGACATTTTTCTGATCGAGAATGGAAAAATCAAAGAAGTCTGGGTCAGCATGGATACGCTCTCGCGGGCGCAGCAGCTGGGCACCGTAACCGCACCGTGATGAAGCGGTTGCTGGTTCTCTGTGTCGGCGTCTTGTTGAGCGGCCAGGCGGGCGCACAACAGTCGCGGGCGGCGGATCGCGCACTCGCGCGCGAGATTCTGAAAGAGCTTGTCGAGATCCGGAGCACCCAGGAGGACGGCACCGCCGGCGCGGCTCAAGCGGTGATCGCGCGGCTGGCTGCCGCGGGCTTTCCGAAAGAGGATCTCCAGATCGTGGCGTCCGACGGGAACGTCGCCAATGTGGTAGCCCGCTTTCGCGGACGGAACCCCGGCGTTCCCGGCATCCTGCTCATGGCGCACATCGACGTCGTGCCCGCGCGGCGCGAGGACTGGTCGATGGATCCATGGACGCTTCTCGAGCGCGACGGGTGGTTCTACGGGCGCGGCTCGACCGACAACAAGGGCGGCGTGGCGATGCTCGTCGCGAACTTCGTCGCCCTGAAACGCACTGGCTGGCAGCCGGCCCGCAATCTCATCATCGTCCTGACCGGAGACGAAGAGACAGCACAGAAAGGCATTCAGACACTGCTTGCGAAGCATCGCCAGCTGCTCAATGCCGAGGTCGCGTTCAATACGGACGGCGGCGGCGTCAGGTTGATCGACGGCCGGCCCGCCGTGTTCGAAGTGCAGGCGAGCGAGAAGATCTACGCGGACTATCAGCTCGAAGCGACCGACGTCGGCGGCCACAGCTCATTGGTCAGACCGGACAACCCCATCTATACGCTTGCGGCGGCGCTCACACGAATCGGCGGACACCAGTTTCCGCTGCACGTCAGCGACGTGACGCGGATGTTTCTTCAGCGCTCGGCGACTATCGAAAGCGGCCAGACTGCCATCGACATGCGCGCGGTCGCGGCGGCGCCGCCCGATCAGGCAGCCGCGGCAAGGCTGTCGCGCACGCCGTACTTCAACGCGCAGCTTCGCACGACGTGCGTCGCTACGACGCTGCAGGCCGGCCATGCGAACAACGCGCTGCCACAGCTTGCGCGGGCGGTGGTCAATTGCCGCATTCTGCCCGGGTTGCCCGGCGCGGACGTGGAGGCGGTTATCCGAAGGCTCGCCGGCGACAAAGTGAAGGTCACCGTCATCGAGCCGCCGGTCGTCAGCCCACCGTCGACGCCGACATCCGCGCTGCTGTCGCGGATCGAACGGCTGGCCGCGAAGCAGTGGCCGGGCATTCCCGTGATTCCGGTCATGGCGACTGGCGCGACCGATGGTATGTACACACGGAGCGGCGGAATTCCGACCTTCGGAGTCTCGGCGCAAGACTCGAACCCCGATGACGACAGGGCGCATGGAAAGGACGAGCGCATCGGCGTCGAGTCGTTTTACAAAGCCACCCAGTTCTGGTTCGAACTCATGAAGGAGTCTGGCGATGACACGCATTAACTCCGTCATCTTCGTCGCGCTCGCACTTACCGCCGCAGTATCCGGCCAGCAGGCGCCAATCGGCTACGACGACACGCCGATGCAGCCGAACGGCAAGTGGCGGGTGCACGACGGGACACGACCCTATCCTGCGACCGTCACCACGGTCGCGGGCGACACGTCCGCCCCTGCTCCGTCCGATGCCATTGTGTTGCTTGGTAAGGGTGGCGATCTCAGTGCCTGGCAAATGAACGACGGATCCGCCGCCACATGGGCGATGAAAGACGGTGTGCTGCAGACCGGCAAGGGTGTGCTGCGCACGAGACGGGAATTCACCGACGTGCAGCTGCACGTCGAGTTCGCGACGCCGTCCGAGGTAAAAGGGGATAGCCAGGGTCGCGGCAACAGCGGTGTGTTTCTGCTCGGCCACTTCGAAATCCAGGTGCTCGACAGCTACCGCAACATCACCTACCCCGACGGCCAGGCCGCCGCGATGTACGGCCAGTATCCGCCGCTCGTGAACGTCGCGCGCGCGCCAGGGGAATGGCAGACCTACGACATCATGTTCTCGGCGCCGCGCTTCGCCGGCGACGGCACGCTCGCCAAGCCCGCGGTCGTCACCGTGCTGCACAACGGGGTCGTCGTTCACCACGCGACGGCGTTCTGGGGACCCACGCGGCACAAGAGCGTGCTGCCGTACACGCCCGAGATGGCAAAAGGGCCGCTCGTCCTGCAGGACCACGGCAACCCCGTGCGCTATCGGAATATCTGGATTCGGGAGTTGAAGGAGTACGACCACTAACCACCTACCCCCCACCACGTAGTACATGTAAAGTAAGCCCCCGGAGGACAGCTATGAAATCGCTATTGATTGCGTCCGCGCTCCTGATTGCGCAGCCCGCGTACGCCCAGCTCGCGCCGCACAACGAGGCGGGCGTCACGTTTGGACATGTGCATCTGACGGTGGCCGATCCGAAAGTGCACCATCAGATGTGGGTCGAGCAGTTCGGCGGCGTCGTGTCGACCAAGGGCACGTTCACGATCGTCAAGCTGCCCAACATGATGATTGCCTTCCGCGCCGCCAAGCCGACCGGGGGCACGGAGACGACGGCGCTGAACCATTTCGGCCTCAAGGTGCCGAACATGGCGAATGCCATCGCGAAGTGGAAAGCCGCGGGCTACGAGGTGCAGCGCGAGTTCAAGGGCAGCGAAGGATTTCCGAATGCGTTCTTGATCGGACCTGATGGGCTGCGGTTCGAGCTGCAGGAAGACACGACGCTGAAAGTGCCGGCAGTCGCGTATCACCTGCACTTTCAGGTGCCAGAGCCCGCCAAGCTGCGCGATTGGTACGTTGATACGTACGGCCTGAAGGCCAGCAAGCAGGGCAATTTCGAAGTCGCCGAGGCGCCGGGTATGCGCCTCCTGTTCGCGCCATCAAAAGAAGCGCCGACGACAGGGACCCGGGGGACGACGGTCGACCACATCGGCTTCGAGATCCGCAACCTCGCCGAGTTCCTCAAGAAGCTCGAAGCGAAGGGCATCAAGCTGGAAACCGCGTATCGCGAAGTGCCGGCAATCGGCCTCAACATCTCGTATCTCTACGATCCGCTCAACGTGTACATCGAGATGACGGAAGGGTATACGGGGTACTGAAAGTAGAAAGTCGAAAGTAGAAAGTCGAAAGTAGAAAGTCTAGAGTCCAGAGTCCAACGTCGAAAGTTAAGAGTCGGGGCGATGGCAGTATGCCGTCGCCCCGTTTTGTTTATGCGAATACTCGTCCTGTTGCTTTCCTGTCTCGCGTTTGCCCTGCCCGGCGCGGCAGACGTTGTTGATAGCGGCGCAAACGGGTTCACCGTGCGGAACGTCGTGCAGATCGCCGCGCATCCGTCGCGCGTATACAACACTGCGGTCGATCTCGTCGGCCGATGGTGGAATCCAGCGCATTCGTTTTCGAAGAATGCGGCCAACCTCATACTCGAGGCGCGGCCGGGTGGATGCCTTTGCGAGCGGTTGCCCAACGGCGGCGTGACCCATCTCACCGTGGTGTACGCCGTTGCGCAGCAGGAAATCCGGTTCAGCGGTGCGCTCGGCCCGCTGCAACAGACGGGCGTCGCCGGCTCGATGATTTGGAAGCTGACCGAAGCCCCAGGCGGCACGCAGTTCGAGTGGAGCTACACCGTTGGCGGCTACACGCCCGGCGGCCTCGCAGCCATCGCGCCAGCCGTTGACGCGGTGCTGGCCGATCAACTCAACCGGCTGAAGCGCTTTGTCGAGACCGGGCGTCCCGAATAGCTCATGGGCGGGCCGATCGACGTTCGAAAGTGGAAGCGGCGCGATCACTACCTCTGGTTCCGCAAGTACGAGCAGCCCTTTTTCAGCGTCACCGTCGAAGTCGACGTCACCGCGGCGTGGAACGCGTCGCGCCGGCGGGCCGCGCCGTCGTTCTTTCTGACCTCGCTCTTCCTGATGCTGAATGCGGCCAACGCTGTCGAGGCGTTCCGCTTGCGCTTGCGGCCGCGCGGCGTGTGGCGACACGACCGCGTCGCCGTTGGACCGACCATCATGCGGTCTGACGAGACATTCGGCTTCGTGCGGCTCGAGCCGGCGGCCACACTGCGCCAGTTCGCGTCCCGAGGGCGCGTGGTCATCGCAGCGGCTGAGGGGCAGTCAGGGCTCGTGTCGAACAGGCTCGCGGGCGACGACATCGTCTTTCACTCCGTCCTTCCATGGCTGCGATTCACCGCATCGACCAACGCGCTGCCCGGGAAGGGCGATTCGATTCCGCGCATCGTGTTCGGCCGCTCTGTGCGCCAAGGCAGGCGCATGAAGATGCCCGTGTCTGTCGAGGTGCACCATGCGCTGGTCGACGGGCTCGACGTCGCGCGGTTCTTCGAGCGTTTCACCGCCAATCTCGACCGCGCTTGACCCCGTTTTCGCATACGGCGTAGCGTATGCGCCTCACCTTCACAAGGAGCTGCCTATGCTGCCGGCCATGAGCATCAACTATCTCGCCGTGCTCGCGTGCGCTGTCGTGGCGATGCCTGTCGGGTTCCTGTGGTTCGGACCGCTGTTCGGCAAAACGTGGGCGCGGCACATGGGCTTCGCCAACATACAGGCGAACTCTGGGCCGATGGGGAAGGCGATGACGATCTTCTTCATCAGCAATCTGCTGATCGCGTGGGTGCTCGCGCACAGCATCGAGGCGTGGCAGGCATCGTCGTGGGGCCTGACTCCTGATGCCGCCCCATGGGTGTACGCAGTGAACGCGGGCTTCTTCAACTGGCTGGGTTTCTTCCTGCCCATTCAGATGAACCGCGTGGCGTGGGAGATGAAAAGCTGGGGGCTCGTGCTGATCAACGCGAGTTTCGATCTGACGCGGCTGATTCTGTTCGGAATAATCCTGTCGTACTGGCAGTAGGCCGACATGAACGACACTACGATCGTGCCAGAGTAGGCCGACCTGAAGGTCGGCACTACGAATGGTAAACCTAGCTCACCCGTCGTAGTGCCGACCTTCAGGTCGGCTACCAATGGGAGATAACCGATGAAACATGCCGTGCTCGTTGCGGTCGTCCTTTGCTCGGCAGCCATCGCCGCGCAATCGACGACTTTCGATATCTACGTCCTCGACGTCGAAGGCGGCAACGCCACGTTGTTCGTTACCCCGTCACGCGAGACGGTGCTGATCGACACGGGCAACGGCGGCCCGGCTGCTGTCCGCGATGCCGAGCGCATCATGGCCGCAGTCAAAGATGCGGGCATCACGCAGATCGACGCGCTCGTCACGACGCACTGGCACGGCGATCACATGGGCGCCATGGCCGAGCTCGCCAGCCGTATCCCGATTCGCCACTTCCTCGATCACGGCGGGAACGTTCAACCGGCCGAAGCTGTCGATGCGTTCCTGCAGAGCGTGTACCCGGGCCTGACCGCGAAGTCGAAGCATACGGTGGTGAAAGCCGGCGACGTCCTGCCGCTGAAGGGCGTGGAGTGGCGGTTCGTCACGTCGGCGCGCGAGACGATCGCGAACGCGCTGCCGGGCGCGGGCCGCCCGAATCCGCATTGCGCAGGGTTCGCGCCGCACACCGTGAATCCCGTATCGGGCGGGCCGATCGGCAACACGGAAGATGAGCACTCGGTCGGATCGCACGTCACCTTTGGCAAGTTCCGAGCGGTGTATCTCGCCGACTTTCCATGGAACAAGGAGTTCGAGCTGATGTGCCCGAACAATCGCCTGGGCACGGTGGACTTCCTGCTCGTGTCACGCCACGGGCAGCACAGCTCGAATTCTGCCGCGCTGGTGCATGCACTGCGCCCGCGTGTGGGGGTGATCAACAACGGCATCCGCAAGGGCGGTCAGCCCGAAACGATGCGCGTGCTGCATTCGGCCCCCGGGCTCGAGGACATCTGGCAGTTACACGTCGCACAGTTGAGTGGGGCTGAATACGCGGTGCCTGGAATGTTCGTCGCCAACACGGGCGACGATCCGCAGCACAGTCCGGCGTATTGGATAAAGGTGTCGGCGCGGTCCGACGGCGCATTCACCGTGACGAACAGCCGAAACGGATTCAGTAAGACCTACGCCCTGCCCTGAGCGAGCGGAGCGAGCCGAAGGGTCATGCCGCTTGCACGGTGATGATCTTCTCGAGCCGCTGAACGACTTCGCGGTAGCCGAACCGCTTGTAGAGCAGATGCGCCCCATGGCGCTGAATGATCTCTTCTTCCGCCTGATCGACCTCGGTCACGCCGGTGAGTATCACGACCGGCACCTCGTCGTAGCGCTCTTCGAGCCGCATTTGTTCGAGCACTTCAAGCCCCGATCGTTCGTCCGACAGCCGAAGGTCGAGGATCACCGCATCGACGCTCGTGGCCTGCAGCCGCTTCATGGCGGACTCGGGATCGCTCGCCTGGATGACGTCACATCCCGCGCGCGCGAAGAATTGCTCGAGAATGCACCGCGTTGTCAGCGCGTCCTCGACGACGAGGATCGTGCGACGCGGCGGTTTAAGGGTCGGTATCATGCTCCGTGTTTCGGCAACAACGATACCACCGAAAGATCCACGCTAACCCCCTTTATTTATGGTGGGTTCCGGGTTTGCACGTTCCTGCATGGAGGCCGCGTGTGCCGTGCTGGAACAAGAAAGTTGCACCGTTGTAAGCGGTACTCTACCGTTACGGGATGCGAAAAGCAGCTGCTGCCGCCGCGGTCTTCACCGCAGCCGCAGTAACCCTGGCCGCCCAGGACTCCGCGCCGATTTTTCGTGCAGGCACGACGCTGGTCGAATTCACGATAGTCGCGACCGATCACAGCGGTCAGCCTGTGACCGATCTCACGCAGAACGACATCACCATCGTGCAGAACGGAAAGCCCCAGCCGGTGGCATTTTTCAGATTCGAGGGCAGCGCGTTTGGGCCCGGTGCTGCCGAGGCGAAACACGAGCCTATCGCACCAGGGATTTTCACGAACCGGTCGGAGTACTTCCCGGGGCCGGCGCGGAACGTCACCGCGATCGTCATCGACACGCTGAACACGCTGCCCGAAGATCAGGTGGCGGTAAAGGCGTATGTCATGCAGTACCTGCGCGCGCTGGCGCCGAACACGCGAGTCGCGATCTACGCGCTGGGGTCGAGCCTGCGCATTCTCCACGACTTCACCGATGATCTCGACGCGCTTCGTGCCCGCCTCGCGAAGCACAACATCGAGCTCCAGGTTCAGTCGATTTCGGCCGACGAGCTGGTCCGCCGCCAGCTCATGGAAGCCGAGCACTTCAATGACGCCGTCGATCAGTACATCGATGATCAGACGGACGAAGACGCGAAGAACCAGGCCGACGCCGAAGCGGAGCTGAACCGGGTGCGTGGCAACCTCGCGAGGACTGAAGAGTATTTTCAGGAACAGCTCCACATGCGCCGCATCAACCAGACGATCGCCTCGCTCGAGGCGCTCGGCAATCATCTGGCGGGCATCCCCGGGCGGAAGAACATGGTCTGGATCACCGGCGGCATCGCGATGCTGACTCAGGGAGCGCAGGATCGCTGGGTGACCAGCTATGCCACGCAGGTGCGCGGGCTGGCGCAACGGCTGGCGACGCAGGGCATCACGGTGTATCCCGTGCAGGCGACGGGGTTGCAAGTCAGCATGCTTGGCACGACGACCACTGAGCAGGGCACGAGCCGGGGCCAGACGGCAACCGCCCAGCTGCGTCCGATGGCTCGTGAAAACGATCTGCGCATCTGGGGAACGATGGACCTGCTTGCCGATGTGACGGGCGGGCGGTCGTTCAAGAACACGAACGACCTGGCGGCGGGCGCGCGCGCGGCGGCTAATGATCTGCGCGGCTCGTATTCGGTCGGCTTCTACGTGCCGGATAACTCAGACAGCCGGTGGCGGCAGTTCGAGGTCCGAGTCAATCGCCCTGGTGTCCGCGTGCTGCATCGCAAAGGTTATATGGCGCTCGCGCCGGTCAAGCAGCCGGTGAACTGGTCGCAGGATGAATGGCAGGCCGCGATGCAGAACCCGCTCGGCTCGACGGGCATCCGCCTTGACGCACGCGCGGACGCCGTGGCCGGCGGGCTGAACGTGCTCATCCAGATTGCGGCAGACGACCTTTATTACAAGCGCGTCAATGGCGCGCCGGTCACCGATCTCGAGATTGCGTTCGGCGAGCGGAATGCGAAGGAATGGACGCGCGTTCGCCGGGACGGCGCGACCATCACCATCAAGGAGAATCCGCAACAGGCGGCGAAGCCGACCATCGTACGATTTTCCAAGATGTGGACGGTGGATGCCGGGACGACACACGTGCGCCTGATCGTCCGCGACCGGATGACGGGCCGTTTCGGCGCGCTTGATATGCCGCTCGGCGAGATCCGCCGGTAGCGTCAATATCGGTAGTGTCCGGCTTCAGCCGGACCGTATCGGGAGGGCGAAGATGGGACGCGGGATTCTGTGCGTGTCGCTGCTCGTCATTGGTCTCCTGAGCCTGCCTGGGCTCGCACAGTCTCCTCCCGACCTGCCGAACTTCCGCGCGGGCACGACGCTCATTGAATTCACCGTCGTCGCCACGGATCAGGACGGCCGCCACGTCGTCGATCTCAAGCCCGAGGAGGTGTCGATTGTCGACGGAGGCCATCCTCGCGACCTCGCGTTCTTCCATTACGAGGGCAGGCCGCCCGCCGCGATTCGCGTGCGGGCGCAGCCGCTGCCCGCAGGCATCTACACCAATCGCCCGGAATACGCGCCGGGACCGCCGCGGAACATCATCGCGATCCTCATCGACTCGCTGAACACGCGAGCCGAGGATCAGGTGAAAGTGCTCGCGCACATCCTCGCGTTCGTGAGCGCAGTGCCGAGCGATACCCGAATCGCGATTTATCGCACCGGCGAGCGGGTGCACGTGGTCCACGACTTCACCGACGACCTTGAAGGCCTGCGGAAACGGCTTGTGAAGGACGGCGTCGAAGCTCCCAGAGACAACCAGCAGAGCGTGACGGTCCAGCAGATGATCATCGAGCCGTGGCAGGCCGAAGTGATGGCGGCGACCATGGAAGCGTCCCTCGCAGCCGCGTACCAGGAACTGGCAGGCATCGAAGAGCGGTCGAACCAGTACATGGAGAGCCGACGCGTCGAGTTCACGATGAGCTCGCTCGAATCCGTCGGCAACCATCTCGCCGGCATTCCAGGGCGGAAGAATCTCATCTGGATGACGAGCGGGGTGCCGGCCATCTCGGCTCAGACACGCGATCCGTGGCCGCAGAATTACATCGCGGCGCTCCGCCATGTGGCCCAGAAGCTCGCCAGCCAGGGGATTGCGATGTATCCCGTCGAGGCGGCCGGCGTGCGGCCTTTGTACTTGAATGTGAATGCGGGCGTCAGGGGCTCGTCACGCGGCGTCGAGGATTCCGCGGCGTCCGGCGATGATGCGATCGCGCGCACCGCGGCGAGAGTTGAAGCGAGACAGATTGCCAGGGGCGCGCCGCGATCAGCGGCGCAGATGTCGACCACGCCGGACGCACCGCGCATGGTCGGCACAATGGATCTGTTCGCCGACCTCACTGGCGGCCGTGCGCTGCGCAACACCAACGATCTGCTCGCCGGCGTCAAGGCCGCGGCCGAGGACCTGCGTGGCACATATTCCGTCGGCTTCTACGTGCCGCAGGAGACCGACGAACGGTGGCACACCTTTTCCTTCAAGGTCCGTCGGCCAGGCGTCAAGGTCATCCATCGCCAGGGCTATCTTTCATCGGCCGCGTCGAAGCAGTCTGAGTTGTGGCTCGCGGATCAATGGCGGGCGGCGGCAAACGATCCGCTGGGCTCGGCCACCGTGCGGCTCGATGCGCGGTTCGAGCTCAAAGGAGACACGCTGAGCGCGGTCCTTCAGATTCCCGCGGAAGACCTGAGCTACAGGCCCCTCAACGGCACGACGGCGTGCACCCTTGAGATCGCCATCGCGGAGCGGGCGCCCCAGGGCCTGCTCGGCATCCGCCACGAGCTCGGCTCATTCGCGCTCAAGGACGGACAGGCGGACGATCTGACGGCCGTCACGGTCCGGTTTCCAAAGCAGTGGACGATCGACTCGAAGACGACGTTGATTCGCGTGGTCATCCGCGATCGCTATACGGGCCGCTACGGCACGCTCGACGTGCCGGTAGGGGCGCTGCGGTGAAGAATCGAAAAGCGAAAAACGAAAAACGAATAATGTTCAACGGCGCAGCGTCGCGGCTTGTCGCAGCGGCGCTTTTTTTCGTTTTTGTTCTTCCTTTTTCGTTATTTGCGCAGTCTCTGCCTGTCTTTCGCGCCGGTACGACGTTGGTGGACTTCACGATTGTTGCGGTCGACGAGCGAGGCAATCCAGTCACCGATCTTCGTAAGGACGAACTCTCAATTCTGGAAGACGGTGCGGTTCGGGAGCTGGCATTCTTTCGATTCGAAGGAGCGACCGGCGGCTCGGTGCCGAACAGCGCGGTGGCGCCTTTGTCTTCGGGTAACTTCAGTAATCGCACGGCGTACGCTCCCGATGCGCCACACCATCTCGTGGCGGTTGTCCTCGATTTCGTGAATGCATCGCTGGTCGAGCAGTTCGAGCTGCGAGCGCAATTCCTGCAGTACTTGAGGCAGATTCCTGCTGACGCACGAGTCGGGCTCTATGTTGTCAGGGACAATGCGGTCGCGGTTCACGATTTCACGCAGGATGCCGGGTCGGTGCGCGCGAGGCTCGAGAACGGGGAGCTGGATGTATACGGCCGTGCGCTCGCAGGTATCGATTTGCAGAAGATTCTTGCAGAGGCACGCCCCGAGCAGAGAAGTTCGCTCGCGGCCCTGGCTCAAGCCAATACGAGGGGCGTGCAGGAATTCAACCTGCAGATTGCACGAGAGCGCCGACAGAAGACACTATCGGCTCTTGATTCCGTCGGTGGTCACCTCGCAGGACTGTCCGGGCGCAAGAGCCTGGTCTGGGTATCTCAGGGCTTTCCCCTCACGAGCCAGTTGGAGGCGAGTTTCGTTGACGAGGTTCGCGATGCGTCGCGCCGCCTCGCGAGTCAGGGTGTTGTTGTTTACCCGGTTGATGCGGGTGGGTTGAAAGTTGATCGTGAAAACCCGATCTCCCGAGGACGTATAGAAGCAACCAGTGAAGTCATGGCTTCGATCACCGGCGGTCGCACGGCACGGAACAGCAACGAGTTGACGCGTGGTCTTGCCGCCGCCGGACAAGACCTCCGCGGAACGTACGCCGTCGGCTTTTACGCCTCCACCGGTCTCGATAACCAGTGGCACCCATTGACAGTCAGAGTCTCGCGTCCCGGCGTCGTCGTGCGCCATCGCGAGGGGTATTACGCAGCCTCTACGCCACACAATCTGATCCAGGCCTGGTCTGAAGGGCGGTGGAACGAACTTGCGAATCGTCCCTTGATCTCGACGGCGGTTCGTATTGATGCGCGTCCCGCCCTTGCCTCTGGCACCTTGCAGCTTGTGCTCAACGTCGCGAGCGACGACTTGCAGTTCCGCCAGCGCGCGAGTGGAGTAACTGCTGACGTTGATATCGCGCTCGTGGAGAAGGGGGCACAGGGTCCCATGAACCTGCGGGTGCAATCGGCATCAGTAGAGAGACCGCAAGGAGGAGGCTCACCGGACGTCACGTTCAGGACTGGGCTCACGTTGAATCTGCAAACGGGTTCGGTTCGCATCATCGTGCGCGACAAATCCACCGACCGCTTTGGTTCGCTGGACATACCAATCGCAGCCGTGCACAGCCAGTGGAAGGAGTGATGCGAACCAGGTCGGCGGCCTCGATCCTGGCTCCGCCTCTCTTTTCGTTTTTCGTTCTTCGTTTTTCGTTTCTCCTTCTTCCTTTTTCGTTCTTCGTTCTTCCCTTTTCGTTACTCGCCCAGTCCCTCCCTGTCTTTCGCGCCACCACCGACGTCGTGGCAGTGCCGGTCACGGTCACGGATCGCGACGGACGTTTCGTCAGCGGATTGGCCGCCGATCAGTTCGAGCTGACCGACGCCGGCGAGCGCCGCGCGATTACGCAGTTCACGACGGAGCGCGTGCCGGTGAGCGTTGGCATTCTGCTCGACATCAGCGGCAGCATGGCGACCGATCCGAAAGCGCGTGCCGCAGACGATGCGCGGTGGGCTGACACGCGGCGTGCGCTCGAGCTGCTCGTCCAGCGCCTCGATCCGCGCGACGAGGTGCTCTTCGCCGCGTTCGCGGACAAGGTGTGGCTGGCGGTGCCGTGGACCCGCGATCACCAACAGGTGCCGCGTGCGTTCAACACGCTGAAACCCAATGGCTATACGGCGATGTTCGACGCGGTGAAGCTCATCGCGCCGGCGTTCCAGCGCGCGGAGCATAGCCGGAAGGTTCTGCTTGTCATTACTGACGGCCGCGACAGCCTCGTGCCGCGCCTTCGTGGTATCCCACCTCCTGTTTCCCGACCATCGTCGCGCGAGGAGCAGGTGCAGATCGAGATCTACACCAGGCAGAAGGCGTTGCGCGACGCCGCCGTGGGCGCCGCACAGCGCGCGGTGACGGACTCCGGTGCTGCGGTCTATGCCATTGGCATGGGCACCGGTAAGGGCGCCTATGTCGATCTGGAAAATCTCGAGCTGATCACAGCCAAATCCGGAGGATACGTCGAAGACATCACGGACCCCGCCGAGATCTCGGCGGCCGTCGCGCGCGTGTTCGACGAGCTGCAGTCTCAGTATGTGATGGCGTTCGAGCCGTCGCACGCAGACGGCAAGTACCACGAGATAACCGTGACGCACAAGAACCGCGATCTGCACGTGCGCGCCAGAGCCGGGTATACGGCGGGTGGGAAAGAAAGTAAAAAGTAAAAAGTTAGAAAGTAAAAAGTTAGAAAGTAAAAAGTAGAAAGTAAAAAGTAGAAAGTAGAAGAGTCTTCGTTTTCCGTTCTTCGTTTTACGTTTCATTGCATTCCCCAAGCCTTTACCGGTAAAGTAGCGGCACTAGGAGCTCTCATGCACGTATCCACCCGAGCCGCTCGGGGCCGGCCGCGCCGTAGCCGCGAAGCGCGATGGCGGGTGCTGCTTGCCGGCATCGCCGTGATTGCGGCCGGTCTGCCTCAGCGCGCTTCGCTCGCGCAGCAGCCACAGCCGTACTCGACGTGGGATCAATACGCCGGCGCGCCGGACTCGATGCAGTACTCGGCGCTCGCGCAAATCAACAAATCGAACGTCGCACAACTGCAGCGGGCCTGGTTCTATCCGGTGCCGGGCGAACCCGATCAGATGGTCTTCAACCCGCTCATCGTCGACAACGTCATGTACGTCGCGGGCGTCAAGAACGTCATCGTGGCGCTCGACGCGACGACAGGCAGGGAACTGTGGATGTCGACGCTGCGCGCCACCGACCGCGGACTGGCGTACTGGGAGAGCAAGGACAGGTCGGACCGCCGGTTGATCGTGACGGCGAACAACGGCATCCGCGAAGTGGACGCGCGCACCGGCCGGCAGGTCTTGACCTTTGGGAACAACGGGTTCGTCGACATGCGGATCGGCGCGCCGCGCCGCAACGGCGGTCCGAACAACAGCCCGGGGCGCGTCTTCGAAAATCTCATCATCGTCGGATCGAACGTCGGCGAAGGCTATGGGTCACCGCCCGGCGACATTCGCGCGTACGACGTGCTGACAGGCAGGCTCGCGTGGACGTTTCACACCATTCCGCGCCCTGGCGAATACGGATATGAGACGTGGCCCGAGGATGCCTTCAGGTATGCCGGGGGCGCGAACACCTGGGGCGATCTGACGCTGGACGAGAAGAACGGCATCGTGTTTTTGCCGACAGGTTCACCAACCCACGATCTCTATGGCGGCGACAGGAAAGGCGACAACCTGTTCGGCAACTGCCTTCTCGCGCTCGACGCGCGGACCGGAAAGCGGTTGTGGCATTTCCAGATCGTCCACCACGACTTGTGGGACTACGACAACGCATCGTCGCCGAAGCTCCTGACGGTGCGGCACAACGGCAAGCCGATCGACATCGTGGCGCAGGCCGGGAAGACCGGATTCCTATACGTGTTCGAGCGGAAGACAGGCACGCCACTCTGGCCGATCGAAGAGCGTCCGGTGCCGAAGAGCGAAGTCCCGGGTGAGTTCTCGTCACCGACACAGCCCGTACCAACCAGGCCGCCGCCGTTCGCGCGCCAGTCGATGACGCCGGAGGAAGTGAATCCGTTCGTCAGCCCTGAAGAGCAGGAGACGCTGAAGCAGCTCGTCCGCGAGGCGGCAAACGAAGGCGTGTTCACGCCGTCGAGCCATTTGCGTCCGCACATCCAGTTTCCCGGAGCATGGGGAGGCGCGAACTGGGGCAGCACCGCCGGCGATCCGGAGACGGGCATGCTCTACGTGCGCAGCCTCGAGATGATCAGCTACCGCAAGATGTCGCTGGTCGAACCCTCGCGGGGAGAGGGCGCAGGCGGCGGACGGGGCCAGGGAGCGGCTCCGCTTGGCGCACGCGAGCAGGAAGGCCAGAACGTCTACATGCAGCGGTGCTCCGGGTGCCACGGCCCCGGACAGATGCCGATGCGATCGTTGAAAGCGATTGGGCCTGAGGGATTCCGCTCCGTCGTGCGTAAGGGCATCAATCAGATGCCGCCGTTTCCACCGGCGACGATCTCGAACGGGACGCTCGACGCGCTGGAGGCGTATCTGTTGACGCTGCCGACAGGCGAAGAGCAGGCGGGCAACCCCGCGGAGATTCGGCTTCCACAGAATCCGAACCGCTATCAGGGGCCCCCGACGCGCTATGGCGGATCGTTTTCTGCCGGGTGGTATACGAGTAACGGCTATCCCGCGAGCGGCCCTCCGTGGTCGCAGCTCGTCGCCTACGATTTGAACGAGGGCACGATCAAGTGGCGCGTTGCCGACGGCGTGGCTCCCGGGCTCAAAGACAAAGGCGTCAAGAACACGGGCACGGTGCGGCCGCGTAACGGACCGGTGGTAACGGCCGGAGGCATCGTATTCCTGGCGAACTCGCAGGACTGCTTCCTGCGCGCGTTCGACAAGGAAACCGGCGCGCTTCTGTGGGAGCACGAGCTCGAGGGCAATCCCGAAGGGATTCCGGCGGTGTATCAAGTGAATGGACGGCAGTACGTCGCGTTCGCTGTCGGAGCATCGTGGGGCACCGGGGGCGATCCAGTCTGGAGAAATCCACTGCACCGCAAGCAGGCGAAGATCGAAGCGCAGGGCTATCATGTGTTCGCGCTTAAATAAGGCAGACAGGATTCGAGGGCACATCATGAAAACGAGAATCACACTGGCGGCACTCTTTGGGGCGTGCCTGGCGACGCTGGTGGCCCAGCAGACTCAGGCGCCGGCGTTTCCGCGCGCGTCGGATGCGCTCGAGCGCGTGACGTGGCGGACGCGCACGCTGGTCGCCAACGATCGGTTTACCAATTGGGATCTCGCGATACCCGGCATGGGTCTCACGTTCCTCGAGTCGGTCGTACGAGCGGACGCTGCGCTCGTCCCGTTCGTCGAAGCCTCGAGCACGCAGCGCGTGAGTCCGCAGGTTCAGAAGAGTCTCGACTACAACCTGACGGACGCCGAGATCGCCTCGGTGAAAACCGGCATGGGGCAGGACGTCCGCGTCAGCGCGTACCGCGTTGACAGCGTCCCCGCCGATGCGGCAACGCGGCGCCGTCTGTTCGATTTCGCGAAGAAACTCGGCGCGACGACGCTCGTCGTTCCCGGTACGGCCGCCATCGACGGCCTCGATGCGCTCGCCGAGGAATTCAAGGTAACCGTGGCCGTGCTGAACAGCTCGGCGGAGACCGTGAAAGCGATGGAAGGCCGGAGCCGCCGGCTCGGCGTGGGCGTCGACACCGGACAGTGGGCGCAGGATGGCACGAACGTGCGCGACGGCATCACGCGCGTGAAAGATCGGCTGCTTTACGTGCTCGTGCGCGACCGTTCGGCGCGCGGGGCCAACGCGCAGAACGTGGCGCTCGGCAAAGGCGTGGCTAATCTCCGCGAGTTCTTCGCAGAGCTCGAGCGGCAGGACGATCGGGAGATCTCCATGCGGCTTGGCGGCGACGGCAGCCCGGTCGTGACGACGAGAGTGCCCATCGCGGTGACGCTTGATACGACCGGGGTCGTCAAGGCGCCTGGCGACATCTTCGCGGCGGTGTCGGCATTCGAGGACGTCGTGCAGCCGGCATATGCATCGAACTTCCTCGAGTTCTCGCGTACAAGGCCGATCCGCTTCGACGTGGTGACGCCGGCTCGCGGCGAGACTTTGTCGCCGGCGGAGATCGAGAAACGCGCGGCGGACACCCGCGCGCGAATCGACGCTGCGATTCCGAACAAGCCGCTTGCGGCCCCCAAGAAGGCCCGCAAGCTCCTCGTGATCGAGAGCCTCGAGGGCATGTCGCACAACACCATCCCGTTGACCAACGTGATGATTCAGCGCATGGGCGAGAAAACCGGCGCGTGGACGACCGTCTTCAGCAACGACCTCAGCAACCTTCGCTACCCGAAGGTCAAGGAGTACGACGCGATTTTCCTGAACAGCATCGTCGGGGAGTTCCTGCCGGACCCGGCCATGCGCGCCGACCTCGTGCGGTACGTGAACGAGGGCGGCGGCATCGGCGGCATCCACGGCACGCCATGGGCCTCGCGCAACTGGGACGAGTTCGCTGACATGATCGGCGCGCAGAGCGCACCGCATCGGATCGAGAACGGCGTGTTGAAGGTGTACGACAAGGACAATCCCATCGTGCGGCCGTTCAACTACGAGGACCTGCCGTTCCGCGAGGAATACTACCGGTTCGAGGATCAGGGCAATGGCCGGCTGCGGTGGGACAAGGTGCGCGTGCTCCTGGTCGTCGACCTGGACGAGAAGGTGCCGGCATCGACCGACAAACCGTGGACCGGGTACAAGCGTCCCGACAAGGTGTACCCCGTCGCGTGGATCCGCGAGTACGGCAAGGGGCGTGTCTTCTACAACTCGATGGGCCACATGAACGAGACATTCATGAAGCCGGAGATCGTGAGCCATTTCCTCGCGGGCATGCAGTACATCCTGGGGGACGTCGACGCCAACGCCACGCCGAATCCGCTTAAGTAGACGGTAGGCGAAACGAACAACGAAAAACGAAGAACGAAAAACGAATAAACATGGTAAGAAGGGCGGCGATGTCGAACAATCATCGCCGCCCTTTGTCTTTTCCGCTGGTGCTCGCGTTCGTGGCGGGCACCGTCACTCTCATCGCGCAGGCGCCCGCCATCGACTGGTCGCGCGTCGAGACCGAAAGCATGGAGCACTTTCAGGCGGTGCTCAGGTTCGACACGAGCGATCCGCCGGGCAACGAGCGGCCGGCGGCCGAGTACCTCAAGCAGGTCCTCGAACGCGAGGGCATCGCCACGAAGGTCTTCGAGCTCGAGCCGAATCGGCTGAATGTCGTTGCCCGGCTGAAAGGGAACGGCAAGAAGAGGCCGCTGCTCTTGATGGGGCACACCGACGTTGTGAACGTCGACCCCGCGAAATGGACCTTCCCGCCGTTCAGTGCGACGCGCAACGGCGGCTACGTGTATGGCCGCGGCACCGTCGACGACAAGGACAACGTCACCGCCGCGCTCATGACGATGCTGCTGTTGAAGCGCTCTGGCGTGGCGCTCGACCGCGACGTAATTTTTCTTGCTGAGGCCGGAGAAGAGGGCTCGACGAGGGTCGGCATCCAGTTCATGGCGCAGCAGCATTTCGACGAGATCGACGCCGAGTATTGCCTGGCCGAAGGCGGCAGCGTGCTGCGCAGTGAAGGGCGCGTCCGCTATGCGGCAGTGGAGACCGCCGAGAAGATTCCGCATGGCATCATGCTGACGGCGACCGGCACCGCCGGCCACGGCTCGGTGCCGCTTCAGACAAATTCGATTCTCACGCTCGCGAAAGCCGTGCAGAGGGTCGCCGAGTGGAAGCCGCCAATCCAGCTCAACGACACGACGCGGACCTATTTCACGCGGCTGTCCGCTATTTCGCAGCCGGCCGATGCGGCGCGGTATCGCGCGGTGATCGGCAACGACCCCAAAGCCGCCCAGGACGCCGTGGACTATTTCGCCAAAGCGACGCCGACGTTGGCCTCGAGCGTCAGAAGCTCGATTTCGCCCAACATCATTCAGGGCGGGTATCGCATCAACGTCATCCCGTCCGAGGCGAAAGCGTCTCTCGACGTGCGGCTGATATCGGGTCAGGACCCTGAAGCGTTCCTCAACGAGGTCCGCAAGGTCGTGAACGATCCGGCGATTCGCGTGGAATGGATTCCTCGGGACGTGCGGCCGGCCACGCCGAGCGCCCGTCTCGATTCGGAGGCATTCAAAGTGCTCGAGTCGGCGTTCGCGCGCCACTACGACACGGCCGTGTTGCCGACGATGAGCACCGGGGCGACCGACATGGCGTATCTCCGCGCGAGAGGTATGCAGTGCTACGGCGTCGGCCCCGCGGTCGACACCGAAGATGGCCCCAAGGGCTTCGGCGCGCACAGCGATCAGGAACGCATTCTCGAGAGCGAGCTGCACAAGTTCGTCCGTTTTCATTACGAAGTGGTGCGTGACCTCGCCCGTGCACAGTGATTCGCCGTTCTGTCACAACTGCGGCGTCAGGCTGACGGGGCCGTTCTGCGCGGCGTGCGGACAGAAAGCGCGGCCGCTTTCGGTCACGCTTCACGATTTCTTTCACGAGTTCATCCACGAGATGCTGCACGTGGACGGCCGCATCCTGCAGACGGTCCGGCGCCTGGTCGTATCGCCGGGATTTCTGACACGTGAGTACCTCGAGGGCCGCCGGGCCCGATGGATTTCTCCGATCCGGTTGTACCTGATTTTCAGCGTCGTGTTCTTCGGGCTCAGCGCTCTGACCGGATTGCGGGTTGGCGCGAATGATCTGCGCGGCTGGAGCTTTTCATTCCAGGAAATGCCGGAGGTCCGCGCTCCTGTCAGCGGCAGTGCGGAAGCGGAGTCGAGGGCGAAGGAGCTCGGATTCGAAAACATCGCCCATCTGGAGGAGTCCGTGGATCACGCGGTGCTTGTCTGGGTGCCGCGCGTGATGTTCGTGCTGCTGCCGCTCTTCGCGTGGCTCGTCGCGCTGGCGTATCGCCGCGTCGACCGCAATTATCTGCACCACCTGATATTTGCGGTGCACGTTCATGCTGCGTGGTTCGCGGCGGCAGCGATCGCGAAAATCGGTGAGCTGCTCTCTCGCCCCGTCGGGGACGCGCTGCGGCTGCTCGTCGTCGTGTTCGCGGTGGTGTACGCGGTCCTGGCGTTCCGCCGCGTGTACGGAGCGATACGCCTGTCGTTCGCGCGAATCGCACTCGTCATGGCGATCTATGCTGCGGCGATCATCATGGCGTTCGTGGCCATCGTGGTGCCCGTGGTGCTCCGGCACACGATCGGCAGATTGCTATGAGAAGCATTGTCAGCGCCGTGACCGCTATGCTCACGCTGTGTGCGACGGCGTCGCCTGCGGACGCGCAGTCCGCAACCGTGACGCCGTCGGCCGACATCTACGGGCGCCCCGGCTGGGTGCTCGAGAACGGGACGATTCGCGTCAGCCTGCTGCGCGGAGGCGGGCATATCGCCGAGCTGCGGCTTGTGTCGACGAACCCGCGGTTGTCGATCAATCCGATGTTCATTGCATCGGGAAACGGGTACATGGGCCACCTTATCTGCTTTCCGTACTACGGGCCTGCATCCGCCGACGAGCGCGCCCAGGGACTGAGCGGACACGGAGAAGCGGGATCGGTTGAATGGCAGCAGACGCGGCAGCCGCAGGTCGATGCGCAGGCGCTCACGTTCTACTACGGCGCCGAACTTCCGAAGACCCAATACAAAATCGAGCGGGCTGTCACGCTGACACGCGGTCAGAGCACGGTGCGGGTCGAGGAGTGGGTCGAAAATCTTGCGCCCTACGATCGGCCGTACAACCGCAATCAGCACGCCACGTTTGGCGCCCCCTTCGTGACTCGCGGCCGGAACATGCTCGACACGTCCGGAACTCGCGGCATGACCGACCCGGCACGAACGGCGGGAGGCAAGTGGATCGAGGGCCGGTTATTTCAGTGGCCCAATGCGCCGCGCAACGACGACGTCGATCTCTCGCTGCGCGACTTCCACGCGATCCCCGGTGGCCAGGCGTATACGCCAGTGCTGACCGATCGATCGGCCGCCGCGAGCTGGTTTGCGTTGTACAACGCCGATTACCCGCTGCTCGTCGGGTATGTGTTTCCCTCCGATGACCATCCGTGGATCATAGACTGGCAGAATCAACCGAGCGCGGATACGGCGACGGGAACGGCACGCGGCATCGAATTCGGCACGTCGCCGTTCGACGAAGGGCTGCGCAAGAGTGTCGAACGGGCGCAAATGCTCGGGGTGCCGACCTACAGGTTCATCGGAGCACGACAGCGCGTGGCGACGACGTTCACCATCTTCCTGAGAGAGATAGCGCCAGGCTTTAAGGGCGTAGCCGGGGTGACGGTTGAGGGAGGCGGGGTCGTGGTGAAGGAGAAGTAACGAAAAAGGAAAAACGAAGAACGAAAAGTAGTCAGTCGTTCGCGATGCGGACGAATGACGTCGGATACCTGCTGTGCCGGAAGCTGTTGTCGCGGTGGTACACGATGGGGATGAGCTCGCCGACCGCCGGCGCGGTTTTTCTGCTGTGACTATATTTCCCTGACCGGGTGGCCCCGCTCATCGTGGTCCACTCGTAATGGACCCGCCATGACGTCCCCTTGTCGGTTCTTTTCTTTTCGACCTTTGTCACAGTCGCCATGGCCGCCCGGCCGTGGGCGAGTATCTTCGATTGCCGGCGTACGGAGGCCATCAGCGCCATCGCAGAGACGCCGCATACGATCGCTACGACAGTACCGATCCACCCTGGTTCGGGCCTGGGCGAATCGCCATCGAGCCAGCTCGCTTCTGGCTCGGTCGCGAGATACCAGACGGCGACCGGCGATCCCACCACATACTTTTCTCGCTCCTCTCGCGGCAGCGTCGTGTGTCCCGTCAGCTCCCGGCCGTGGACTGCATACCGGTAATGCGCGACGATGCGACTGTCATCACCGCCGCCCCGCTTGCGCAGCTCGACCACGTCGCCTCCCGTCAGCACGCGCTCGGACGCGAACAACCCCACGTGTCGTTCCGCTATGTCGGCGTGCTTCTGGAGCTCGCTCCGAACCCAGCCACCGATGACGACAAGCGTCACCGCGATGATCAGCATCACGCCCCCGGAAGCGGTGACCTGCACCCGGCGCGGCGTCGGCCTGAGGAGCGCCGCCGGCAGACCGGCACTATCGACCGCGCTTCTTCCTGGCATTGGAAGCCTCCTCTTGGGTGCGATCCGATCCGGGCAGACGCCCGGCGTCCTGCAGGGCGCAGCGGAGCAGATATTCTATTTGCCCGTTGACGCTGCGGAATTCCGCCGCGGCCCATCGCTGCAGCGCGTCGTAGATCTCCGGGTCGAGCCGAAGTGGAAATCCCTTTTTATCACTCATTACTTATCGGTCGTGGGGCCCCACCCCCACGACCTGTATCTCGCGACCTTTGGTCGCTCGACGATGGTTGCGAAATCGATCTGCTTCAGTTCGCTCATTGGTACAACGTTCCTGCGTTGACCACAGGCTCCACGCCCTTTTCACTGCACAGCACGACGAGCAGGTTGCTCACCATCGCCGCTTTTCGCTCTTCGTCGAGCGTCACGACGTTTTTGCGGCTCAGCTCGTTGAGGGCCATCTCGACCATGCCGACGGCGCCTTCGACGATCAACTGTCGCGCGGCGATCACCGCCGAGGCCTGCTGGCGTCGCAGCATCGCTCCCGCAATCTCCGGCGCGTACGCGAGATGGCTGATGCGCGCTTCGATGACTTCGATGCCGGCTTTTGAGAGCCGCTCCTGCACTTCGTGCCGCATGCGGTCGGCGACTTCGCCGCCGGCCGACAGGCGCAGCGACACTTTGGCGTCCTCGTGTGAATCGTAGGGATAGCTGGTGGCCAGGTTCCTCACGGCGGCCTCGCTTTGCACGTGCACGAAGTTCTCGTAGTCGTCCACGTTGAAAACGGCCTCGAAGGTCTCGACAATGCGCCAGACGACGACGGTGGCAATTTCGATGGGATTTCCGTCGCGCTCGTTGACCTTCAGCTTCGCGCTCTCGAAGTTGCGCACGCGAAGCGACAGCCTGCGTCGCGTGGTCAGGGGGTTGACCCACCAGAATCCGCTTCGTTTGATCGTGCCCTTGTAGACGCCGAACAGCGTCACGACCGACGCTTCATTCGGGTTGACGACGGTGAGTCCGACGAGGGTGACACCGTCGAGAATCAGGATCGCTATGCCAAGCGCCCTGAGCCCGTCGCCCGCTGCGCCGATGTTCACCATCGTCCATGCCATGCCAACGCCGACGAGCAGAGCGACGAAAACCACGAGCCATCCGGACAGCGCACTGACGTCCTTTTCATGTGCCATCGCTTAACCTCGACATCATAATGATATCATTTTGATGTCGCTGTCAAGCCGGCGCGTGACGAGGGTGGGGGTCTCAACACGGAGGCGCGGAGACGCGGAGGTTTTTGGGCCGACCTGAAGGTCGGCACTACGTACACGTCATCGCCCCATCGGCGGTTTGCGCTCGCCGGGTCGTAGTGCTGGCCTTCAGGCCAGCCTGTGCATCGGTCGTGCTCGCTGTGTCGTAGTGCTGGCCTTCAGGCCAGCTAGTGCAGCTCAGGCGCGTACCAAGCCGTACGCTTGTTCGCTCGTTCTTCTCGACTCGGCCGCCATCAAAATGAAATTCGTGTTTCCGTATTTCGCGGATAAATCATGGTGGCCGCACGAACCAGACGGTCAGAACGATGAGAATTTGCGTCTTCAGCGTTCGAGCGTGGGATTTGCGGGGCTGGCGTTTCGATCGTTGGTGCACGTCGATGTCTGGCGACCATGGCCCGCCAATTCGGTGGTGGGCGGAATGATCCGAAATTTTGTTGCCCCTCAGCCGTTCGGTTGGATCGGGACATGGCAGCTATAGCGGTAAAGTAAAGTTACTTTACCGGTCAAGTTCACCAAATTTTCTTGACACGCCTTCCCCCTGATCTGTAAGTTTAGGCCCACAAAAGTTTACTTGCCCACACACATACCGCCAAGAAGGGGGAGGGTATGAGGTACTTCAGGCCAATGCTCGTTGTGGTCCTGCTGCTGTCTGCCGTCAACGCGTCGGCACAGACCACATCAGGTTCCATTTCAGGAAGCGTCGTCGACTCGCAGAACCAGGTGGTTCCGGGCGCCGACATCATCGTCACGAATCAGCAAACGCAGGAAGTGCGGCGGGCCGTCAGCAACGAGGTCGGTCTCTTCACGTTCCCCGCGTTGCAGCCGGGCCCGTACACCATTCGCGCTGAGCTCAGCGGCTTCAGGCCCATCGAGATTCGCGACAACATGGTGCTCGCCAACAACCGGCTCGCCATTCCGCCGCTGAAACTCGAAGTCGGATCGCTCACCGAAGCCGTCACGGTCAGCGCCGTCGGCGAGCTTGTCGCGACGACTCAGACGACCCACCAGGCGGTGCTCGACGTCGGACAGGTCGAGAACCTGTCGATTCGCGGCCGCGACCCGATGTCGCTGCTCAAGATTCTTCCGGGCGTGCAGTTGCTCGCGAACGACAACGAAACGGTCGGCGGCGGCTTCAATTCGCCCGTGCCGAGCTTGCAGGGCGGCCAGGGTCAGACCGTCTACATCGACGGCATCAACGGCGGTGACGGCGGCGGCGGCGGCGCGCTCAGCGGCACCACCGTCATCGATGCGATCGCCGAAGTGAACGTGCAGATGAGCGCGTACACCGCGGAATACGGCTTGAAGGGCGGCTCGCAGGTCAACGTCATCACCAAGCACGGCGGCGCCGAGTATCACGGGACCGCGTACTGGTACAAGCGCCACGAGCGGTGGAACTCGACCAATTACTTCAACAAGATCAACAACCGCCCGAAGCCGGAGTATCGCTACTCGAACCTCGGCGGCACGATCGGCGGCCCGATTCCGAAGGTCAAGGGGATCAACTCCGACGGCAACAAGTTGTTCTTCTTCTATGTCCTCGACGACACGCAGGCGCAGCGATTACAGACGCTGAAGTTCTATCAGATGCCCACTGCGCTCGAACGTAGTGGCGATTTCTCGCAGTCGGTCACGCCGAACGGCACGCTGATTTCGGTGAGAGATCCGCTCACGAACGCACAGTTCCCGGGCAACAGGATTCCCGCGAATCGCCTGGATCCGCGGGGCCAGGCGCTCCTCAATCTGTACCCGTTGCCCAACACCACCGGCGTCAACGGCTACAACTACGTCACGCAGGAGCCGAGCATCGACTGGCCGCGCAGACAGCACATGTTCCGCGGCGACTATCGGCCGACCGACAAAGACTCGATTGCCATCAAGTACCAGACGTTCTACACGCGGTCGGTGGGCATCAACGTCGACGGCGCCTCGGCGCGGTGGGGTCTTGTCCGCCAGCGCTACGACTTCGACGTCGACATAGGCAAGATCGACTACACGCGCATTCTGAACACGTCGACGATTCTCGAGTTCTCGGCCGGCTTCTTCAACAGCATCGAGAACGGACCTCCGGAAGACGACGTCGCGCTTGCCGGCATTCAGCGGGCAACGTACCCCCAGCTCGCGCGGCTCGGCCAGTTTGCCGGGCAGCACAACCCGCTCGGTCTGATTCCGCAGGCGGTGTTCGGCAATATCCAGAGCGCGGATCGGGCGCAGAGCAACGACGGCGGCACGGCGTGGATCACGTACGACGGACGCTGGCCGATTTACGGCAACGACATCGCGATCAACGGGGCGATCAACCTGACGCACACGCGCGGCCGGCACACCTACAAGATGGGCGTGATGCGCGAAGACGAGCTCTTCAGCCAGGCGCGCTCTGGAACCTTCGGCGGGCAGTTCAACTTCGCGGATGACGCCCTTCATCCGAACCGGACCGGCTACGCCTGGGCGAATGCTGTGCTTGGGCAGGTCGCGCGCTATACGGAATCAATGGGCCGTGTGCCCGATGACCGCCGTCAGAAGACATGGGCGTGGTATGTCCAGGACACCTGGAAACCCACGACCAAGATCACGCTGGACCTCGGTCTGCGCATGTACAAATGGGGGCCGGCCATCGCACAGGGCGGAGAAGCATCGGTCTTCAGCAACGAACGATTCGATCCGAAGTGGGGCGGCAATCCACCCGTGTTCTATCAGCCGGTTCTTCAGGGCACGACGCGCGTCGCGCGAAATCCGCAAAACGGCCAGATCCTGCCGGCTACGTTCATCGGCTTGATGGTGCCGGGAACCGGTTACACCTGCACTCAGGTGATCACCGCGGACACGCCGTGTGCGATCAACGGCATCGTGACGCAGAGAGATGGCAATTACCTCGATGGCGGCGGCGAGGGCTTCGTCGAACCGATGCCGATTCAGTTCGACCCGCGAGTCGGCATGGCGTGGGCGCTCAATCCGAAGACCGTCATCCGCGTCGCGGGTGGATCGTTCCACGATGGCACTGGCGGCGCGTTCGGACAGCAAGGTGACGCGAACGTCGCATACCGTCTGAACCGGACGATCTTCTATACCGACTACGACTCGTATTTGAATGCCGGAACCGCGGCATCTCCGGTACCGAACACGAACGGGCCAATACGGACGGACAACCGGCGGCCCAACAACCTGCGCTTCACGTCGGCGATTCAACGGGAGCTCGGCAAGAACATCGTCGTCGATGCGGCGTACGTCGGGATGAGAAGTAAGCATCTGGCTCGCGGTACAAACATCAACCAGATCCCGTACCTGCGCCGGTTCGATCCCGCTTACAAAGATCCTACGGTCCCGGCCACCGCCACGAACCCGGGAGCATTGGCGGATGCCTTCCTGCGTCCCATTCAGGGCTACAGCGACATCCTTCGTATCGAGACGAGCGGATGGCAGACGTACGATTCCCTCCAGCTTCAGGTGACCCGCCGTTTCACGGGCCGCTTCGAAATGGCGGGCAGCTATACCTGGGCGCGCGGATACGAAGATACCTTCGGACAGATCAATGGCGTCGACGCGCTTCGTGTCAACGACCCGCTTCCGAATGTTGACCAGCGGCGAGACCTGCAGGAGCACGTGCTCGTCGCGAGCTACCAGTACGAGATCCCGCGCGCGAGCAGCCTGTTCGGTGAGAACAAGGTTGTCGCCGCGGTTCTCGACAACTGGCGCATTTCCGGTATCAGCACCTTCGGCACTGGCGGTCGTGGCCGAGTCGGCGTGACCTACAGTCCCGCCGCGGAGTTTACCGGCGGACAAGAGTTTTGCGTGGGGGCCAATCCTGGCGGCGCCGGGCCGTTCAATATCGTTGGAGATCTTCAGCTCTCCGGTAGTGACCAGAATATCGATCGATGGTTTGCAACAGAGAACGTGCGGCCTGCCACAGGGCGCGGAGACGCAGGCAACGAAGCGGCCTGCAACAACTGGCAGTTCGTGCTGCCCGGCTGGCATAACCACGACCTTACCCTGTTCAAAGATATCCGCTTGAAGGGCAATCAGCAGTTCCAGTTCCGATGGGAGATTTACAACCTCTTCGACCAGGTGCAGTTCCAGGACGTCAACACGACGGCGACGTTCAATCCCACGACGGGTGCGCAGACGAACGCGAACCTTGGCAAGGTGACGTCTGCGCGAACCGAGCGCCGTATGCAGATGTCGCTCAGGTACACGTTCTGAGGAAGTAGAAGTACGTAGTGTCCGGCTTCAGCCGGACCGCAATATGGGGCGGCGGTTCGAAAGGACCGCCGCCCTTTTTCTTTGTGGTATGTATTCGACGTGAAACGCCGGCCGGTTAGAAAGAAGACGCAGACGGAGCACGCTCACCGCTATGAGTGGCTGTTGATCCCGGTCGCGGTATTCATTGCGTACATCCCCGCGCTGAATGGTGGGCTGTTGTGGGACGACCTCAGCCACATCACGGTGCCGGAACTGCGATCGCTCAAGGGGTTGTGGCGCATCTGGACCGAGCTGGGCGCAACGCAGCAGTACTACCCGATGCTGCACTCCGCGTTCTGGCTCGAGCATCGGTTGTGGGGCGACTCGCTCGTCGGCTATCACGTTGCCGGCGTCCTCCTGCACTCGGCGGCGGCCAGCCTCCTCGTCCTCATCCTCAGGCAGCTCAAGGTGCGCGGAGCGCTGTTCGCAGGTTTGATCTTCGCGCTTCATCCGGTGTGCGTCGAATCGGTGGCCTGGATATCGGAGCAGAAGAACACGCTGTCCGCGGTGTTCTACCTGGCGGCGGCGTATGTGTATTTACGGTTTGTTGCAGGGGCTGACCTGAAGGTCAGCACTACGGCAGGTGACGCTGACCTAAAGGTCAGCACTACAAAAAATACAGCCAGCCTGAAGGCCGGCACTACGAATGCCGGCGGCACGACGCGGGATGCACGCGCTGCGAGAGTCGTAGTGCCGGCCTTCAGGTCGGCCGACTACTGGCTGTCCTTCGCGCTGTTCGTCTGTGCGTTGCTCAGCAAGACGGTCACGGCTTCGCTGCCCGCCGCACTCCTCGTCGTTCTGTGGTGGCAGCGCGGCCGGCTCGATTGGCGGCGCGACGTGTTGCCGCTGGTTCCCTGGTTTGCGGTGGCGGCCGTCGCCGGCGCATTCACCATCTGGTTCGAGCACGAGATCATCGGCGCGCGAGGCGCGGATTTCACGCTCTCTGTCGTCCAGCGGCTGTTACTCGCCGGTCGAGTCGTCTGGTTCTATCTCGGCACGCTGCTATGGCCGGCGGGTCTCAACTTCATCTACCCGCGGTGGACGATCGACGCGTCAGCTGCGTGGCAGTATGTGTTTTCAATCGCGGCGGTGGCGATGGCCGTTGCGCTTGGTGTTCTCGCGCGGAGGCCCCCCGCGTTTGCGCCGCCTATACAGACCGCTTCGGCTGGCAGGCGCGGTCCGCTCGCCGGATATTTGTTTTTCGTCGGCACGCTGGTCCCCGTGCTGGGCTTCGTGAACGTCTATCCGTTTCTCTTTTCCTATGTCGCCGATCACTTCCAGTATCTGGCGAGTCTTGGCGTCATCGTGCCAGTCGCAAGCATCCTGGTTCTGTCATCCGCGCGACTGGGCGTGGCAATGCAGCGTGTCCTTGCGATGACGCTTCTTGTGATGCTTGGGCTGCTCACGTGGAGTCGCAGCGCTGTCTTCGAGGATGCCGAGGCGCTGTATCGCGATGTGATCGCGCGGAATCCGCAGTCCTGGATGGCGTACGAGAATCTCGGCACAGAGCTCGCGAGCCGGAATCGCTTCAGCGAGGCCATCGATGCCTACGAGGGAGCTTTGCGCGCAAGACCCGACTTCCCGCAAGCCGAGAACAATCTCGTGCTGGCGCACATGAAGCTCGGGGATGCCGCAGCAGAGGTGCCCGACCGCATCCCGAGCGCCATACTGCACTACGAGTCGGTTCTTCGAATCCAGCCCGACCACTTTCGCGCGCACTACAACCTGGGAACGATTTTGATGGATCTGCCCGAGCGGCACGCCGAGGCGATCGCGCATCTCGAAGCGGCAGTCAGGATGCGTCCAGAGAGCACCGAGGCCCAGGTGAATCTGGGTGTAGCGCTCGCCGACATTCCCGCACGGTCGCACGAGGCAATCGCACACCTGGAACTCGCTCTGGCGAAGAGACCGGACCTGCCCGTCCGCGAACTGCTGGATCGGTTGCGAGCCGATGGCCACTCGAGGGCACGTTAGGAACGGCTCTAACAGAAGATCAGAAGATCAGAAGACGAAAATCAACAAGACCCGGGACCTTGGCGCGCAGAATACCGATCTGGATGGTCCAGCCGTCTCAATCCAGCTCTGAGCGAGGTGACGTTGAAGTTTAGGATGAGTCCGGCAGGGCATCCGCTCAACTTGAGGTAAGTAATCACCTGAGCCAGGTGGACCGGATGAATCTGCTCGATAGCTTTCAATTCGACGACAACGCAGCCCTCGACTAACACATCGAGTTTGAGTTCAGTGGGAACCGCATGACCTCTGTATTTGATGGGAATGCGACGTTCCCTGTCAGCGCGGAGGGAAGCTTCTCTGACCTCAATGAGCAAGCATTCGCGATAGACCGATTCCAGAAGTCCTGGACCGAGCGTCCGATGCACTTCGATCGCGCAACCAATGACCCGGTTGCAGATGAGCTCGACCTTTGCAGGATTCGTGTCGGGAGGCACGCGGCATCCTTAGCAGACGTCGTTCCAACTCAGTTTGTGCCGTAATTTTTGTATCAGAGACCATAGCATCGAAAAAACTGCGTACACGACGCCTGGGCCTGGTGACGATTCCGACCATGAATATCGAGGTAAAGGCCTCCTGATCTTCTGATCTTCTGTTGAGGGCCGGGTGCCTCCGTGTTGAGACCGATCGTCGCCACATACAGATCGAAGTCATTCCTCTTGTCTGACGCATCCGTCGGATGGCGCGACGAGAAGGCGATGACCGATCCGGTTGCGTCGATTGACGGCCCGCTGCTCGGCTCCATCCACGCCTCTTCGCGGTCGCCGCTCAGTCGGGTTATGGCGTTGGTCGTGCGGTCCAGAACGAACACATCCCAAAGCAGATTGAAATCCTCCTCGGCGACGAGATCGCTGGCCTCCGATTGAAAGGCGACGAATCGTCCGTTGGACGATATCGAGGGTTTTGCGCTGGCGCCATTGGCGAGGCCTCGCCGCACGCTGTTCGTGATGATACGGGTCGTACCGGTGCTGAGGTCTGCGACATGGATGTGCGGTATCCGGTTGGACAGGCCAACAAACGCGACGAAGCGTCCATCGCCGCTCAGCGAGGGACTCCATCCAGCGCCGACCAGTCTGGTGACCTGAAGCGTGGTATCGCGCACGAAGACGAAGTTGGGATCTCCGCGGCTGCCGGGGCGCCGCCGCTTCGATGTGAACGCAACATACCGGCCGTCGCTGCTCGCGCTCGGGTCGACGCTCGAGCTTTCCCGCGCGTCGATCCCGGGTATCCCGACGCTGACACGGTGCGCCTGACCATTCTCGACATTCACCGAATAGACGTCGCTGTTCTGGCCGTTCGGGTCGGCGCCGGCCGCGCGATCGAAGCCCGCGGCAGAGAAGTACACGACGCGGCCGTTTTCGGCGATGGACGGCTGGGTTCCCTCACCGAGAATGGTCGTGACGTCCTCTCTGCGATCGTGGAGGACGATGAGGCTGCCACGCTCGAAGATGATGAACCGCCCGTCGCCGCTGATGCCGGGATCATCGGCGTCTGCCGGATACGGCCCTGTATCGGGACTTTCCAGCGTCACCTGCCGCCGGACTCTATCGAGCACGTACACGTCGCTCGCGTGGTCTGCGTCGGCAGGAGCGAGCTGCGCGTACGTCGTGAAGGCCACGAAGCGGCCGTCCGCGCTCACCGCCGAGGTTGGGGGATCCTGGCTCGAGCGGTAGGCATCTCGCTGTTCGACGGTCAACATCGAGCCGAGAGCCAGCAGGACGACTGCGGTCTTCATAACCCCAGTTCAGCGACGACTTTCAGGCCTGTGCGCTTGGCGCGTATCGTCTCGAACACGTTACGGTCGTAGCCGAGAGCGGTAACTCCGGTGTGCCGCTGCGCGGCATGCGCCGCGAGATCCACGCCGTCGAGCTGCTCGATGATGTGCTCGAACTCGTGCGCGATCAGCTCCTCCACGTCATGGAGCGGTGTGATCTGGATGGCCGCGGAGCGACGGCCCTTTGCGTCGCGGGTCAGACGCGTCGTCGCACGGGCGTCAAAGCCTGGAGACGGCTTCGTGATCGCGAGATGAACCGTCAGCGACGACTCAGCGGCAATACGCATACATTGGCGGCGGAAGGTGGGTGACAGGCGCAGCATCGATTCGATGAGCGGGCGATACATCTCCGACACGACGACGTTCGGGGGCATCGCGAGCTGTCTCGGAATGGCTTCGCCTGCGACGTACTGATGCACCGACGTGAAGGAGACGCGCGCGCGTCCGTTTGCGGAATTCGATTGTGCGTTTGTGGGATCGTCGCGCAGGAACAACAACACGCACGACATGAAGACGACCGCCGCACATCGTTGCATGTTCCCGCTCACGGACATTAGACGCCGCCTTTCCTGCAATCGTTGCCGAGTGCGTCACTCGGTAATACGCGGCCGCACCACCGCGGTTATCGAAGGTAGAATGCAAGACGACATCGACTGCCAAATGGTTGCAAATCAGAAACCGATAGGGGTCTTCGATTCGGGTGTCGGCGGACTGTCGGTCCTTCAGGCGCTCCGTCAGGAGCTGCCGCATGAACATTTTTTGTACGTTGGCGACTCGGGATGCGCGCCGTACGGCGATCGCACCGCAGCGTTTGTGATCGAACGTGCTACCACTATTACGGATTTCCTCATGGGCGCGGGTGCAAAGGCCGTCGTCGTCGCGTGCAATACAGCGACCGCGATCGCCGTCGAGTCCCTTCGCGCGCACTTCTCCGTGCCGATCGTCGCAATCGAGCCGGCGGTGAAACCGGCCGCCTCGCGCTCGCGGTCGCGCGTCGTGGGCGTCCTCGCGACGACGGGCACGTTGTCGAGCCCGAACATGAGTAAGCTGCTGGCGAACTACGGCTCCGACGTGGACTTCGTGATCCAGCCCTGCCCGGGACTGGCCGATCAGGTCGAGAAGGGGGAGCTCGCATCAGACGAGACGCGCGCGCTGGTGACACGGTACGTGCGGCCGATCGTCGACAGGGGCGCCGACATCGTCGTGCTCGGCTGTACGCACTATCCGTTCCTGAGGCCGCTCATTCAAGAGGTGGCGGGCCCGGCGGTCGATATCATCGACCCGGCGGCTCCGGTTGCGCGAGAGCTGCGGCGCCGGCTCGAATCGGCCGGTCGGATGAACGGAGCCTCGGACGTGGGAACTGAGCGATTCTGGACGACCGGCGAGATAGAAATCGTCGGGTCGATTGTGAGACAACTGTGGGGAAAGACAGCTGAGGTGATGCCCCTATGATGCGCTTCACGCACGCCGGCGTCGCTTCCGTCACGATCGCGCTCCTCTGTTTCGCGCAACCGTTCTCTTCCGCACAGTCCTCAGCGGCAGGGGCCACCGAGATCCTCTGGGATCGCTACGGTGTGCCGCATATTTACGCCGCCGATCGCGAGTCGATGTTCTACGCCCATGGATGGGCGCAGATGCGAAATCACGCCAATCTTCTGCTGCGACTGTACGGCGAATCGCGCGGGCGCGCGGCGGAATACTGGGGAGGGGATGCGAACCTCGAGCTCGACCGATGGGTGCAATTGAACGGAGTGCCCGAGCGCGCGAAACAGTGGTACGACGCGCAGGACCCGACGTTCCGGAAGTACCTCGACGAGTTCGCCCGCGGCATCAACGATTTTGCGGCGAAGAACCCCGGCACAATCGGCGCCGAGTTTCGTGTCGTGCTGCCTGTCTCGGGCGTCGACGTCGTGCAGCATCCGCTGCGCGCCGTGCACTACGGCTACATGGCCTCGCGCGACCGGATGAACACCGAGGTCGCGGCGCTGCTGAAGAATCAGCAAGCCGCTGGAGCGGGGCGTGGGGCCCCCGCGACCAATGACGACGAAGCTCGCTCGGAGTTCGCAGCGGGGTCGAATACGTGGGCCATCGGTCCTGCCAAGTCGGCAAGCGGCAACGCGATGCTGCTCATCAACCCGCATCTGGCCTGGGGCAACACGTTCTATCGCTATGTGCAGGTGCACCTGGTTGGCCCTGATTACGATCAGGTGGGCACGCCGCAGGTCGGGTTTCCGGTGGCGGTGGTCGGCTTCAATCGGCACACCGGCTGGGGACGCACCGTCAACACGATCGACACGGTCGACTTCTACAGGCTGACGGTCCAGAACGATCAATATGTCTTCGACGGCGCGCTCCGGCCGTTCGAGCGCGAAACGCGCACATTGAAGGTCAAACGGCCAGACGGCTCGCTGCGCGACGAGCGTCTCGACATCCGGCGCACCGTTCAGGGCCCCGTTGTCTTCGACCAGAACGGCGTGACGGTGGCGATGCGCGTGGCGGGACTCGATCGTCCAAAGATGCTCGAGCAGTGGTTCCGCATGGGCGAAGCGCGCTCGCTCGAGGAATTCCAGTCGGCGCTGCGGATGATGTCGGTGCCGATGTGGCATGCGAACTACGCCGACGATCAGCGGCACATCATGTTCGTGTTCGACGGCCTCGTGCCGCGACGCCGCGTGCGCGACTACCAGTACTGGTCGCGGGTCGTCCCTGGCGACACCTCAGAGACCCTCTGGACCGACTACCTTTCCTTCGACGAGCTTCCGAAGTCTGTCGATCCGCCGAGCGGGTTTCATCAGAATGCCAACGAGCCACCATGGCTGATGACGCTGCCGCGGCTCGACCGCGCGAAGTTTCCTGCGTACGTCGCGCCGACCGGCGAGGCGCTTCCGCAGATGCGGACCCTCCGTTCGCTGCGTATGATTACGGAAGACAAGAAGATCGGCTACGAACAGCTGCTCGCGAAGAAGCATTCGACGCGGATGGAGCTCGCGGACAGGATTCTCCCCGATCTCCTCACGGCAGCAGAGAACACCGATGCCGGCCGAGTGCTGGCGAAGTGGGACCGTCACACGGACGTCGACAGCAGCGGCGCCGTGCTGTTCCAGATGTTCGTCGACCGGTATTTTTCCGCAGCAACCGGCAGCATCGACAGCAAGCTTCGCGTCAAGTACGACCCGGAACGGCCGCTCGACTCTGCTCATGGCCTTGCCGATCCCGCGGGGGCGGCAGCGGCGCTGGCGGCAGCCGCCGACGAGTGCGTGCAGCGATACGGCACGCTCGACGTGAAGTGGGGCGTCGTGTTTCGTTTCGCCAGTGGGACCGCCGATCTTCCTGGCAATGGCGGTCCGGGCGGCTCGGGACTCTTCCGGACGATCGCGTTCGCGCGGCGTCCCTCGGCAGACGGAGGGGCGGACAGGTATTACGCGGCGAGCGGCGAAACCATCGTCTGCGCGGTGGAGTTTTCGCGCGATCAGCGGGCCCAGTGCCTGCTTGGGTACGGCAACGCGACACAGCCCGGGTCGCCGCACCTCGAGGATCAGCTGCCTTTCATGGTGCAGAAAAAGTTGTTGCCAGTGCACCGTGAAAAGAAAGACATTGAAGCCCACATCGAATTGCGCGAGCGCTTCTAAGGAGGCCTGATGCCATCTTCCAGGGTTGCAGGAGTCACTGTTCTTCTCGCATTGCTTGCGCCCGTGCAGCAGCGTTCGGCCGCCGCGCCCGCGTCGTGCGGAAATTTGTCCTCCTTGCGGCTGCAGAATGCGACCGTCACGGCCGCAACCGAAGTGGCCGCAGGTGCATTCGCGCCTCCCACAGCTCCTGGACGCGGCGTCGCGCCCGCGCTCGCTAAGGCGATGGTGGCGCTGCGGCCGTTCTGCCGCGTGGCAATCACGAGCAAGCCGAGCGCGGATTCGGACATCAAGATTGAAGTGTGGCTGCCGGCGCGCAACTGGAACGGAAAGCTTCAAGCCGTCGGCAATGGCGGGTGGGCCGGTACGATTTCATATCCAGCGATGGCTGCTGCGATGGCAGGCGGCTACGCCACCGCCAGCACCGACAGCGGCCACACGACGGCGGGCGCGTCGTTTGCCCTCGGCCATCCGGAAAAGCTTGTCGACTACGCGCATCGTTCGCTGCACGAGATGGCGGTCAACGCCAAGGTGATCGTCGATTCCTACTACGGCAAACCGGCGACGGCTTCCGTGTGGAACGGCTGTTCCACCGGAGGCAACCAGGGGCTGACGCTCGCGTCGATGTACCCCAGGGACTTCGATGCCATTGTCGCGGGCGCTCCACCGGACGTCCGATCGCGCGTGCACGGCTCGCGCCTCGTGCTCCATCGGATCGTGCACCGCTCGGCCGGAAGCTACATTCCTCCGGAAAAATATCCGGCCATCCACCAGGCGGCGCTCGACGCGTGCGATCTCAAGGATGGCGTCAAAGACGGCGTCATCGAGAATCCTCCGTCCTGCCGCTTCGATCCGAAGGTGATTCAGTGCAGCGGTGCGGACGGCCCGTCATGTCTCACCGCAGAGCAAGTCGAGACGGCGCGGGCCATGTACGCAGACATCAAGCATCCGAAGACAGGCCAGGTGCTCTACACTCCGCTGCTGCAGCCAGGGTCTGAACTGCTGTGGGGGACCCTCGCGGGACCACAGCCGTTTTCAAACGCGTCCGAGACATATAAGTACCTCGTCGCAAAAGACGAGGGATGGGACTCCTCGCGATTCGACGCGGCAACCGACGTCGAGAAAATGGACTCAGCGGCGGCTGTCCTCAACACGGCGGGCGACAATCTGAAGCCGTTCTTCGCGCGCGGCGGCAAGCTGCTGATGTATCACGGGTGGAGCGATCAGCAGAATCCCGCGTCCACCAGCGTCGGCTATTTCACGCGCGTCGTGAACGCCGCTGGGAAAGGCGCCGTCGGCAAATCGATCCAGCTGTACATGGTTCCGGGCATGACGCACTGCCAGGGCGGTGCGGGCACCGACACCTTCGATAAGGTCGCGGCGATCGAAGAGTGGATGGCGAAGGGCGCGGCGCCTGCCCAGATCGTCGCGTCGCACGTGACAGACGGGAAAGTCGATCGTACGCGGCCGTTGTGCCCCTACCCGCAGGTCGCCGCGTATAAAGGCAGCGGCAGCACGGACGAGGCCTCGAGCTTCGCGTGCAGGACCCCACAATAATGATGAAAAGAACATCTCGAACGACCGCGGTTGAATTTGCCATTCTGGCGGGGTTGATGATCGCCGGCGCCGGCGTGGTCCGGCTAAAGCCGGACACTGCGTATGGGCTGTACGCGCAGGCGCAGGCGCCCTACGACCTCGTCATCCGCAACGGCCGCATCATCGATGGAACGGGCAGCCCGTGGTATCGCGCAGACGTCGCCGTGCGCGGCGATACGATTGCGCTCATCGCTCCATCGATTATCGATCCGGCCGCCCAGGTGATCGACGCGAACGGGCAGATCGTCTCTCCCGGGTTCATCGACATCCACAATCACGCGCGCGAGACGATCTTCCAGTTGCCGAGCGCGGACAACTACATCCGGCAGGGTGTGACGACCCTGATCGAAGGTCCCGATGGCGGGTCGCCCGTGCCGCTCGGTCCGTTTCTGGACAAGCTGGACGCCACACCGAAATCGATCAACATCGGGACGTTCATCGGCCAGGGATCGGTGCGCGAGGCCGTCATCGGCCGGGCAAACAGGCGGCCGACGCCGGCAGAGCTCGACAAGATGCGCGCGTTCGTCGAGGACGGCATGAAGGCCGGCGCGTTCGGCATGAGCACCGGGCTGTTCTACGTGCCTGGCGCGTTCACGCCGATCGAGGAGGTGATCGAGCTGGCGAAGGTGGCGGCCAAGTACGGCGGCATCCACATTTCGCATATGCGCGACGAGGCCTTCGGCGTGCTCGACAGCGTGCGCGAGACGATTCGCATCGGCGAAGAGGGCGGGCTGCCGACGCAGGTGACGCATCATAAGATCGTCGGCCCCCAGAACTACGGCAAGAGCATCGAGACGTTGAAGCTGCTCGACGCCGCCCGCGTGCGGGGTGTCGATGCGACGAGCGATCAGTATCCCTATACCGCGTCGAGCAACGCGTTCACCGCGTCGATGATTCCGCAGTGGGGCCAGGAGGGCGGGCGCGAACAGATGCTCCTGCGCCTGAAGAATCCGGCGACGCGAAAGGAAATCGGCGCCGAGACCGTGCGCATCATCCGCGAAGAGCGCGGTGGCGGCGATCCGAAGAACGTCTTTCTCGCGCACTGTGATTTCGACCCGGCGATGGCCGGAAAAAACCTGGCCGATGTCGCGCGGATGCGCGGCATGGAGCCCACGATTGAAAACGGCGCCGAAGCGGCGATGTGGATTGTCGAGCAGGGGAATTGCCAGGGCGTCTACCATGCGATGAGCGAACAGGATCTCGAGCGCATCATGCGCCATCCCGCGACGATGATCGCGTCAGACGGGTGGGTGCAGATTCTGGGACAAGGCGTGCCGCATCCCAGAAGCTACGGCACGTTCCCGCGCGTGCTTGGCGTGTACGTGCGCGAGCGGAACGTGATTACGCTGGAGGACGCCATCCGGAAGATGACGTCGTTCCCGGCGCAGCGGCTGCGCGTGACCGATCGCGGTGTGCTGAAGCCTGGTATGAAGGCCGACATCACCGTGTTCGATCCTGCGCGCGTGCGCGATATGGCGACGTTCGAAAAGCCGCACCAGTACGCCGAAGGATATTCGTCGGTTATCGTGAACGGGAAGGTTGTGTTCGACGGCAAGGCCATGACGGCCGCAAGACCAGGAAAAGTGCTTCGCGGACACTAGGAACAGAAGTTCAGGAGATCAGAAGAATGCGTTTCAAAAAGTCTCCTGATCTTCTAATCTCCTGTGAAAGAACTTAAAGGAGGGCATATGAGACGGCTGCATCTGGCGTGGGTGTTTCTCGCGGTGCTCGGCGTCGGACTTCTCCTCGTCTCGGGCAGCCCGATGCGCGCTCAACAGGCGGGCGGCGCGATTCCGATCGACAACGACGATCTCGGCGGCATCGTCACCGGGCCGAAAGGGCCGGAAGCGGGGGTGTGGGTGATTGCCGAAACCACTGACCTCCCAACCAAGTTCGCGAAGATCGTCGTCACGGACGATCGCGGGCAGTACCTGATCCCGGATTTGCCGAAAGCGAACTACACCGTCTGGGTACGCGGATACGGCCTCGTCGATTCGCCCAAGATGCAGACCGTCGCCGGCAAGCTGCTGAACCTGAAAGCGGTGCCCGCGCCGAATCCACGCGCGGCCGCTGAGTACTATCCAGCCGGTTACTGGTACTCGCTCATCAAGGTGCCCGACAAGAACGAGTTCCCGGGCACGGGCGACACTGGAAACGGAATCTCGCCGTCCATGCAGTCCCAAGCGCAGTGGATTCGCTCGCTGAAGTCGGGCGGCTGCACGGCGTGCCATCAGATTGGCACCAAGGGCATGCGCGAAATTCCCAAGGCACTCGGCACTTTTGCGTCGTCCTCCGCGGCGTGGGACCGTCGCATTCAGTCCGGCCAGGCGGGCGGACAGATGAGCGCGGGACTCAACACGTTCGGCCGCCGTCGCGCGCTTGAAATGTTCGCTGACTGGACCGATCGGATCGCGGCGGGCGAAGTGCCGGCGGCGCCGGCCCGCCCGCGTGGCATCGAGCGGAACCTCGTCATCACGCAGTGGGATTGGGCCGATCCGAAGTCGTATCTGCACGATTCGGTGTCGACCGATCGCCGCAATCCGCGGCTCAATCCCTACGGTCCGATTTACGGCTCGCTCGAGCTCAGCTCCGACTACGTGCCCGTGCTCGATCCGGTGAAGAACACCGTCAGCCGTGTTCCGCTGTCGGTCCGCGATCCGAACACGCCGGCGACCAGCCCGAAGATGCCGCACCCGTCGCCGTATTGGGGCGAGGAGGCGATCTGGACGAGCAAGAACAACGTGCACAACCCGATGCTCGACGAGAAGAGCCGGCTGTGGCTGACATCGGCTGTCGCGCCGTTCGAGAACCCCGCGGTCTGCAAGGCCGGTTCGACACATCCGTCCGCGAAGGCGTTTCCGCTGGAGAACTCCAGCCGCCACCTCCAGATGTACGACCCGCAGACCAAGAAGCTCACGCACATCAGGACCTGTTTCTCGACGCATCACCTGATGTTCGCCGAGGATGCCAACCGCACGCTGTGGACGAGCGGCGGCGGGCCCGTGATTGGCTGGTTGAACACGAAGAAGTTCGAGGAGACCGGCGACGAAAACGCGTCGCAGGGATGGACGGCGCTCATCGTCGACACAAACGGCAATGGCCGGCGCGACGCGTATGTCGAGCCCGATCAGGCGGTCGATCCGACGAAGGACAAGCGCATCAACGCGCCGTTCTACGCGGCGTCGCCGGCGCCGGACGGGTCCGTGTGGGGATCGATGCTCGGTTTCCCAGGCGCCATCATGCGGCTGGTTCCGGGATCGAATCCGCCGGACACTGCGCTGACGGAAATCTACGAGCTCCCGGCGTCGACGGACCCGAAGGCGGACGTGCTCGGCTTCTCGCCGCGCGGCATGGACGTCGATCGCAATGGCGTCGCATGGGTTGCGCTCTCCAGTGGACACATGGCGAGCTTCGACCGCCGCAAGTGCAAGTCGCCGCTCAACGGCCCGAAGGCGACGGGACAGCACTGCCGCGAAGGATGGACGTTCTACGCGGAGCCGCTCCCGCAGATGAAGGGTGTGACCGACGTCGGCAGCGCCGAGGCCAGCTACTACACGTGGGTCGACCAGTTCGACACGTCGGGCCTGGGCGCGAATACGCCGATCAACACCGGCAATGCCTCTGAGGCGCTGCTCGCGCTGAAGGACGGCAACTGGGTGGTGATGCGCGTGCCCTACCCGACGGGGTTCTACACGAAGTGGATGGACGGCCGCATCGACGATCCGGCGAAGGGCTGGAAGGGCAAGGGACTGTGGGCGACGATCAGCACGCGCACGCCGTTCCATATGGAAACCGGCAAGGGGACGACGAGCAAGGTGATGCACTTCCAGATTCGGCCGGATCCGCTCGCGAAGTGATCGCGACCAGGGAACAGGAGTTCAGAAGTTCAGAAGGAATTCTTTCAAAAAGAACCTCCTGATCTTCTGATCGTCTGTAAACAAAAGACGATGATCGACGTTCGCGGTGTGAGGATTGAGGATGCCGAAGAGATTGCGGGCATCCTCAATCCGATCATCGCGGCGCGCTGCTACACGGCGCTCGATACGCCGGTCACGGTCGAACAGGAACGCGAATTCATCCGCAGCTTTCCTCCGCGCGGCATCTTCCTCGCCGCGGTCGACACGACGTCCGCACGCATCGTCGGCTTCCAGGACGTGTCGCCATTTGCGAACTTCACGCATGCATTCGATCACGTCGGTGTCATCGGTACCTACGTCGATCTCGAGCGTCGCCGCCAGGGCATCGCGCGCTGCCTCTTTGCCGCGACGTTCGACGCGGCGCGCGCCAAGGGATATGAGAAGTTCTTCACCTACGTGCGCGCCGACAACGAAGCGGGGTTACGAACCTACCTGCACCATGGCTTCCGCATCGTCGGCACGGCGGAGCGGCAGGCGAGGATTGACGGCAGATACATTGACGAGGTCGTGATCGAGAAGCTCTTCTTGGGGTAGCCAACCCACGAACGCCAGCGTTTACCAGCGCGCAGCGCGCCGCACCCCAACGCAACCACCAGCATCCCCGTCCTGGGTTGTTCTGGTGCGGTTCACTTGCATGATGCTGCCGGACGCAGGCATCTGCAAATCAAACACGGCCGCCAGGCCCAACTGGCTGAACTCCCGATGCGCAGTCATGGCCCCGAGCTGCGAGAGATTGCGCAGCAACAGATGATCGAAACCCGGAATGACGTCGAATCCGAGATACATGAGCACACGGGGGTGATTCCTGAGTGCATCCTCGAGTTGCGGAGAGACGCAGTCGGAGCTGGGGCTCACTTCATAGATTGGGCTTCCATCGTCGAGGGCGCCGCCGGATCCAGCCGCGTCAGATATCGAGATCCCTCCGTACCACCAGACAGCCGGCAGCACCAGATGCGTCGAAATCAGAACATCGCCGGGTTTGCGCTGGCTCATCAGCCATCGGACTGCGGCCCTGTCATCGAGCTGGTGCTTATCGGTGCTGTGACGGCGTGAGTCGAGATCCACTCGTCCGCGCCTGTGAATGTCCGAGAAGAGTCGAAACTGAACGAGCAAGACAAGCATGGCGACGGCAAATAGCGCCCATCGGCGGCGAGCCAGTGCATCGCTGCCAAGCCGAACAGCACGATCGATCAGGAGAGCCACGCCGGCATACAGCGCGGGGACCATCCAGATCGAAAATCTCTGGTACAACGGGACGACGGAAGCGAATGCAAAGGCCGACAGCGAAACACCAGCGAGCACGAAGCCCAAAGGGCGGTTGGTACTCAGAGCCCAGCCGCAGAGTGCCGACGTCCAGAGGATTGACCACAGAGCGGTACCGCCCGGATTGATAGCCAAAGGCTCGAGACGATCGAGGAACCACCTCAAACTGCCCGTCAGCCCCAGGGACGGCGGCAGCAATTCAGTGAGCCAGGTCGATCGAAGAAACGGGTTGTTGAGGGTGTAGCGGATCGAGATCAGATAGTGCAGGCCAAACGAGGCAAGCCAGATGACGCCGCCGAGTGCGCATCGTGCCGCCGCACGTCGGCCGTCGCGCGACCAGACGAACACGCAGAGAAATATCGCGCAGGCCGGAGTGACTAAGAGCGCGCCATTCGCAAACCAATGACCGATGGCCGCTGCAATCCACCACAGCGAGACACGTCGGGCTCGGTCCGCTGGGTGTTCCGCCTCAATCGCCCAGGCTGCAAGAGTCGGGAGAAGCAGACCGAAAAAGATATCCGCAGTGTAGTGCTTGACCTCGAAACGATAGTGCGCCAGTAGTGGGCTAATCCAGCACAGCACGACAAAAACCACGGCAGCGATCCGCCCCATCCAGCGTCGACCGACCCACGCGGCGAGGCCGACGGTCGCTATCCCGAAAAGCAGCGGCACGGCCCGCATCGCAGCTTCTCCGGTTCCCAGGATGGCCATCGCGGCGCGCTCCAGCACGAGCCAGCCGACCGGCGCGCTTTGTCCGAGCCAGAGCACGCCGGTCAAATCGCGTATGGATCGGTCGCGCAGGTTCAGCGCAATCATTTCTTCATCGACCCAGAACGGGAGTGCCGCACGCCACTGATAGATATCGATGGCTATCGCAGCGGCAGCGACCGTGATCGCATAGGTGGCGATAAGAATGACGTGCCATGCGCGTCCTCGCGATGGGCTTGTCGACGCGAACCACTGCCGCCAGAGTGACCATTCGGCTCGGAAGGTAGCGCGCCCATCGGGTAAGAATGTCAGCAGCCACGCCAACACCGCGCAAACCAGCGAGATCACAACAGCATTGCGAGGTCGCTGAGACGAAATTCGAACTCCTGCGATCGCTACGCGAAATCCGCCGGTGAGCCAGAGCAGGATGGCCCACAATGCGGCCAGCGCGCCGAGCGCGCAAAGCATCCGATAGACGTAAGCCCAAGGCCGTGCGGCAGGCCCGTGCCAAGTCATCTGGACTTCGAGTCTCCACGACGCGAGCCCATTCGGCCAAGAGGTTTTTATCGACTACAATGCGCCGGATGCTCTGGTGGCATTGGCTCGTCATCGGACTCATTCTCGTCGCCCTCGAAATGGCGGCGTCGGGCGGGTTCTACGTCATCTTCTTCGGCATCGCCGCCCTGGCGATTGCCGGCCTTCATGTGCTCGACTGGGCCGGGCCGATCTGGCTGCAGCTGGTGCTCTTCTCTGGCATTTCCATTGTGTCGCTTCTCGTTTTTCGCGGCCCGCTGATGAGGTGGTTGGAGCTCGACGGCCCGGGCAAGGACGTCGATTCCATGGTTGGAGACATCGCCGTGCCGCTCGAAGACATTCCCGCGGGCGCCGTCGGGCGTGCCGAGCTGCGCGGCACGGTATGGTCCGCGCGCAATCAGGACACGGCGACCCTCGCGCGCGGGGAACGGTGCAAGGTCGTCGAGGTCGATCGGCTGATGATCTTTCTCAAGCCAGAAAGAGAGCGCTCATGACCGGTGGGATAGTCGCGCTGCTGATCCTCACATTCCTCGTGCTCATCATCGTCGCGAAGACCGCGGTTGTCGTGCCGCAGCAGAGCGCGTACGTCGTCGAGCGGCTCGGGCGTTTTCACGGCATCCTGAACGCCGGCTTCCACGTGCTCCTGCCGTTTGTCGACGTGATCCGGTACCGGCATTCGCTGAAGGAGACGGCCGTCGACATCCCGGCGCAGGTCTGCATCACGCGCGACAACGTGCAAGTCGGCGTCGACGGGGTCCTGTACCTCAAGGTGCTGAACCCCGAGCGTGCCTCCTACGGCATCTCGGATTACATGTTCGCGATCAGCCAGCTGGCGCAGACGACGCTTCGCAGCGAGGTTGGCAAGATCGACCTCGACAGGACGTTCGAAGAGCGCACCAACATCAACACACAGGTCGTCAGCGAGCTCGACAAGGCGTCCGAGGCGTGGGGCGTCAAAGTGCTGCGATATGAAATCAAGAACATCACGCCGCCCGCCGACATCCTGGCCGCGATGGAGAAGCAGATGCGCGCAGAACGCGAAAAGCGCGCGGTGATTCTCACGTCCGAAGGCACTCGCGACGCGGCGATCAACACCGCCGAAGGCATGAAGCAGGAAGTAATCAAGCAGTCGGAGGCCCGCAAACAGCAGCAGATCAACGAAGCCGAAGGACAGGCGGCAGCCATCACGTCGGTCGCCACCGCGACGGCCGCTGGAATCCGCAGCGTTGCCGAAGCCATCACGCTGCCGGGAGGCGAGGAAGCGGTGCAGCTTCGCGTCGCCGAGCAGTACATTGGGCAGTTCGGGGAACTGGCGAAAAAAAGCAACACGATCGTGCTGCCTGCCAATGTCGCGGACGTTGGCTCGATGATCGCGCTTGCCATGAAAATGATTCAGAAAGAGAACTGATCGGGAAAGAGTCGGGGAAGAGTCAGAGAAGAGTCAGGGAGTCAGGGAGTCGGGGAGTCAGGGAGTCGCGGAGTCAACGATGACGAATGAGAAAACGATACTGATTACGGGCGCGACAGGGAAGCAGGGTGGAGCAACCGCGCGGGCGCTGGCGGGCAAGGGGTTCGCGCTACGGGCAATGACGCGTCATCCCGAGAGCGACGCTGCGAAAGCGATCGCGTCGGCGACCGGCGCCGAGCTCGTACGCGGCGACTTGAATGACGCGGCTTCGCTGAAGAATGCGCTCAAAGGGACATGGGGTCTGTTCGCCGTGCAGAACACCTGGGAGGCAGGTGTCGAGGGTGAGGAGGAGCAGGGCAAGCGCATCGCGACGATCGCGCGGGAAGCCGGCGTGCAGCATTTCGTCTACACGTCGGTGGGATCGGCTCACCGAAAAACCGGCATCCCGCATTTCGAGAACAAATATCGGGTGGAAGACACCATACGAGGGCTGGGCTTTCCGTCGCATGTGATCCTGCGCCCGGTGTTCTTCATGGAGAACCTTCCGTCGCCATGGTTCCTGAACGGCGACAACCTCTATGCCGCGATGCCGCCCGCGCTGAAGCTGCAGATGATCGCGGTCGACGATATCGGCCGTCACGCCGCGAGGGCATTCACAGATGCCGAAAAGCTGAATCGCCGCGAGATCGACCTCGCAGGCGACTCAAAGACGATGCCCGAGGCCGCCGCGGCGCTGAGCAAGGGACTTGGCCGGACGATCACGTTCGTGCCGATTCCGATATCCGAAGTGCGCAAGAACAGTGAAGACTTCGCCCTGATGCTCGAGTGGTTCGAGCGCGTCGGCTACGACGTCGACATCGCCGGCCTCGCACGCGAGTCAGGCATTCGTCCTACCACGTTGGAAGAGTGGGCAAGAGGACTGAAGGCCTAGAGTCCGGGAGTCCAAGAGTCGGGGAGTCGATGAGTCCAGAAGTTGCGCAGCTGCTCGCCATCATCGAGCAGGCCTACAACAAGCCCTCGTGGCACGGGACGAATCTGCGTGGGTCGGTGCGGCGCGTCACTCCCGCGCAGGCGGCATGGCGCGCGTCACCTGGGCGCCACAACATCTGGGAGATCGTGGTCCATGCGGCGTACTGGAAGTACGCCGTGGCACGCCGGTTCACCGGCGACGCTCGCGGGTCGTTTCCACTGAAGGGATCGAACTGGTTTCGGCGTCCGTCCACTGACGCGGGCGGGGTCTCCGCCAAAGCCTGGAAGGCCGATCTCGATTTGCTGGACGACATGCACGCGTCGCTGCGGGACGTCGTGATGCGGCTGCCCGCCAGGGAGCTCGGCCGGACCCCGCCAGGAAAGAAAGTCAGCAACTTCGCCGTTCTGTCCGGCGTCGCCGCCCACGACCTCTATCATGCCGGGCAGATTCAGCTGCTCAAGCGTCTGAGCGGGCCACTTTAGCGGTAAACTAGGCCGGTTTCACCGACAACTCGCTCTAAAGGGGACATCACATGAGAAGACATGTTTCTGCGGCGATCTTCGTTCTGGCGACGGCATTTGCGGCCGTGAACGCGCAGCAGGGGCCTGCGGCGCCGCAGGTGCCCTCGGTATCGAAGCGGCCGAATGGCGGCGGTCTCGCGACGATTCGCATGGGAGCCCCAGACAACACAATGTGGTTCGGCTGGCGGGTTGCCGCTCCGATGGCGTCTCTGAAGGGCCTGACATTCTCCGACGCGCTCGCCAAGGCGGATGTATGGCCCGTTGCCAGCGTCGAGGCGTCGAGCACGCAGATCACCGCCTTCGAGGTGCCGAAGCCGCTCGATCAGCGGCTGCAGGCGAACGAGCGAGCGGCCGTCGTGTATCGACTGCGCGAGATCGCCGAGTCGATTGCGGCCTACCGCGTCGACAACATGGGCGCCGACGCCGCGGCGCGCCGGCGCGTGTTCGAGTTCGCCAAGGCGATCAACGCGCCGCTCATCATCACCGGCGCGGATGCCGCAAATCCGGCCGAGCTCGACAAGCTGGCCGAGGAGTTCGGCATCAACGTCGCCCTCGAGAGCAAGGGCGATCCGAAGACGGTCATGGCGGCGCTCGAAGGGCGCGGCAAACGCATGGGTGTGAGCGCCCATCTGGGTGGCTGGGCGCAGGCCGGCGTGAAGGCGACCGATGGGCTGGCCATCGTCAAGGACAAGCTGCTGCACGTCACGGCGGCTGACCGCAGCGCGTTGAACGCGCGTGCGCGCGCCGTGGCGCTTGGCGACGGCGCCGCGGGCATCGCAGACTTCTTTCTCGCGGCCTACAAGGGTGGCCTCAAGTCGCTGTCGATTACGGTCGAGTCGATGGGCACGACCGAGGCCGACATGGTGAAGAACCTGCAGGCGTTCGAGCGTGTGATGTGGCCGGCGATGTCGGCGCGCGTCAACGACATGCTGAAGACTCCCGCGGGGCAGATCCGCGGCGGTGACCGTCTCGACGCGGCGATGCGCGCGCAGATCGACGCGGCGATTCCGCGTCAGGCGACCGCGAAGCCGGCGCGTCCGCGCAAGCTGCTCGTCACCGACATCCAGATGTATTCGGGCCACAGCACGATCCCGCACGGCAACTACATGATCGAGCTGATGGCGAAATACACCGGCGCGTTCGAGGCGACGTTCAGCAACGACCCCGAGCTCCTGAAATATCCCAAGATCAAGGAATTCGACGCGGTCTTCTTCAACAACGTCTGCGGTATGGTGCACAACGATCCCGAGGTGCGTGAGGGCATCATGCGCTTTGTCCGTGAAGGCGGCGGTCTCGGCGGCAATCACGCGGTGACCTACGCCAACCTCAACTGGCCGGAGTTCGCCGACATGATGGGTGGATGGGCGGGGCAGCACCGCGTCGAAGAGCAGGTGATCAAGATCGACGATCCGTCGAGCCCGCTGATGAAGCCGTTCGGCAGCGAGCCCTTCACGCATACCGACGAGTTCTACGTCTTCCCGTCCTATACGCCGTACTCGCGCGAGAAGCAGCGCGTGCTGATGAGCATCGACGTCGAAAAGTCCGATCGTGGATTCGGCGGGCGCTTCAGCGAGCTCAGCACGCGGCCCGATCAGGATTACGGCGTCGCGTGGGTGAAGGGATACGGCAAAGGCCGGACGTACTTCACGCCGCTCGGACACACGACGATCATGTACACCGACAAGCGATGGACTGGACATCTGCTCGCGGCAATTCAGTACATCCTCGGCGATATCACCGTGGACGAAACGCCGAGCGCAAAAGCGAAGAAGACCAATTAAGAATTGGAAGATTGGCAGATCGGAAGATTGGAAGATTCCAATGATGCATTCCTTGACCATCGCCGTCGCCGTCATCCTCGGCCTGGCATCACACGCAACCGCTCAATCATGGACGGCTCCTGCCGACTCGCAGCGCTGTCCGTCGAAATGGGGCGCCGCCGATCAGCGCGGCGCGGGCAATCACATGAAGCCCGAGACAGTGCTGCGGGCGACGCGCCTGATTCGCACGGGCGAAGTGTTCGAGCTCGGGCGCGCGCTCCGGCCCGACATGCCGTTCTCGGTAGGCAGGCGCTTCCAGATGGAAACGAAGCGCACGAACATGAACGCAGGGGCGAATCGCCGCGGCAGCAACGAAGAGATCGTGTTCGCCGAGATCGGCCAGGTCGGTACGCAATTCGACGGGTTCACGCATCAGACTATCGGCGACAGCCTGTATAACTGCGTCAAGTTGGGCGACGTGGCAACGCGCACGGGCTTCACCAGGCTGGGCATCGAGCACGTCGGGACGCTCATCACGCGCGGGGTGTTGATCGACGTCGCGGCGCTCAAGAGTGTTGCGATGCTGCCAGACGCGTATCCGATCACCGCCGGCGATCTGCAGGAGGCACTGCAAAGACAGAAGATGACGCTGCAGCCCGGGGACGCCGTCATCGTCAATACGGGATGGGGACGCCTGTGGGACACCGATGGCGCGCGGTATCTGAAGACGAATCCCGGGCTCACCACCGGCGCCGCAGAGTGGCTGGCGAAGCAGGATCCCATGCTGATCGGCGCCGACAACGGGCCCATCGGTGTGACACCGGATCAGGATCCGAATGTCAGCAACCCGGTCCATCAGATTGCCCTCGTGGTGAACGGCATCCACCTGCTCGAGAATCTGAAGCTCGACGAGCTCGCCGGCAAGCAGGTGTACGAGTTTGCGCTGATCATCCAGCCGCTGAAGATTCAGGGCGGCACCGGATCGACCGTCGCACCGACAGCGGTACGGTAAACCGCAAAGTCGACGCCAACCCGCGGAGCCAACTGACGCGGTCCTCAAAGAAATGCATCTCCGTGTCTCCGTGCCTCTGTGCTGAGACAGCAAAGGGACGTTATGACTGGTCGAAATGGATTCGCAGTGGCATTCGGCATCGCGGGGGCAATCGCGGCCGCGTCACAGTTCGCCGTGCGTGGGCAGTCGGGATCGCGGCTGTACACAACCTGGAGCCAGCCTGGCGGCAGCATCGAAGGGGCGCAATATTCGGCGCTCAAGCAGATCAACAAGAGCAACGTGCAACAGCTCGAGCTGCAGTGGTTTCATCCCGCGCCGGGTCCCACCGGCCGCTTCGCGTTCAGCCCGCTCGTCGTCGACAACGTGATGTACGTCGTCGGCAAAGACAGCGCGGTGTTCGCGCTCGACGCAGCGACCGGTAAAGAGCTCTGGACCTTCGCGACTGAAGGCACGCCGACCAATCGAGGATTCAACTACTGGGAGAGCACGGATCGATCCGATCGCCGCATCATCTTCGCGTCGCGCAGCTATCTGCAGCAGCTCGACGCGCGAACGGGGAAGCCGATTACGAGCTTCGGCGTCAACGGCCTCGTGAATCTTCGCGAGGGTCTGGGGCGCACGCCGGTGCCAACTGGAGGCGCGCAGTCGGGTTCGCCGGGGCACGTGTTCGGCAACCTTCTTGTGCTCGGATCGGCGCCGGGTGAAGGCTACAACTCGCCGCCCGGTGATATCCGCGCGTTCGACGTGCTGACGGGCCGCCTCGTCTGGACATTTCACACGATCCCTCGGCCGGGAGAGTTCGGCTACGACACCTGGCCTCCGGATGCGTGGAAGACGGCAGGCGGCGCGAACACGTGGGCCGAGTTCGCCATCGACGAGAAGCGCGCCATCGGCTACTTTCCGCTCGGGTCGCCGACATTCGATCTGTGGGGAGGCGATCGCAAGGGGAACAACCTGTTCGGCAACACGCTGCTCGCGCTGGACCTGCGCACGGGCAAGCGGCTCTGGCACTATCAGCTGCTCCACCACGATCTGTGGGACTACGATCTCGTGACGGGGCCGAAGCTGCTGACCGTCACGCACAACGGCAAGCCGATCGATATCGTCGCGCAAGCCACCAAGTTCGGTTTGCTCTACGTCTTCAATCGCGAAACAGGGCAGCCGCTCTGGCCGATCGAGGAGCGGCCGGTGCCGCAAAGCGACGTGCCAGGCGAGCAGTCATCTGCGACGCAGCCGTTTCCGACCAGGCCGGCGCCGTTTTCGCGGCTGAAGTTCACCGAAGCCGACGTGAACCCCTACCTTGACGAGGCGGAGCGCGCACGCATCATCGGGATTCTCAAGGGCGCGCGCAATGAAGGCATCTTTACGCCGCTCAGCATCACGAAGGATCAGATTTCCGTTCCTGGCGAGCTTGGCGGCGCCAACTGGGGCGGAGCCGCGGCGGATCCCGAGACGGGCATGCTGTATGTGCGTTCCGCCGACCAGCCGGCCCTTCACACGCCGCTGCAGCCGGTGGAGAAGAGCACGGCGGTCGACGCGATGATGCCGCAGCCGCGTTACACAGGGCGGCTGGGGACGATGTTCTTCGCGGAGAATGGGATGAATGCGATGAGCCCGCCATGGGCGCAGCTCACCGCGTACGATTTGAATACCGGCGATATCAAGTGGCAGGCGCCGCTCGGCGTCGTGCCGTCGCTGGCGGCGAAAGGCATCACGAACACCGGCAACAACTACCGCGTGCACCGCAATGGTCCCGTGGTGACGGCCGGCGGACTGATCTTCATCGCGCACTTCGCCGATCGCACGATTCGCGCGTTCGACAAAGGCAACGGCAAGATTCTGTGGGAAAAAAAGATGACCCCGAACTTCGCCGGAATCCCATCGGTGTACGAAGTGAACGGCCGCCAGTTCGTCGCCTTCTACGGCAGCAGCGTCGATCGCCCCGGCGACGGCATCATTGCATGGGAAGGCGGGGAAGAAGGGTCGCAAGGGTACTATGTCTTCTCGCTTCCGCAGAGACCGTAACGAAAAACGAAGAACGAAAAACGAATAATGTCACGCCGTCACGCCAGGCTCGCGCGCGTTGTTTTATTCGTTCTGCTTTTGTCGCTCTTCGTTTCTGCGCGGCTCTCCGCTCAGCCGCAGGCAGACTGGCCGCAGTTCCGCGGTCCAGACGGTCAAGGACACGCGGCGGCTGGTCCAGTGCCGCTCGAGTGGAGCGAAACGCGCAATGTGGTCTGGAAGGTCCCCGTCGCCGGCCGCGGATGGTCGTCGCCTGTCGTCAGCCAGGGACGGATTTGGTTGACTACGGCAGTCGCCGCAGCACGAGGCGCGTCCCTGCGCGTGCTCGCCTTTGATGCGGAGACCGGACGCGAGCTCGTCAATGTCGAAGCCTTCCGGCTGTCGAACGCCAGTCTCAAGAATGAGAAGAACAGCCATGCGTCACCCACGCCGATCGTCGAGGGGGATCGCGTCTACGTCCACTTTGGCGGCGACGGCACGGCCGCACTCGACGCGGCTACCGGCAAGGTGCTGTGGTCGAAGAAATTTCCCTATGAGTCGCAGCACGGCAGCGGCGGATCGCCCGCCCTCTACAAGGACCGGCTGATTTTCAGCGGCGATGGCCATCTCGAGGCCTGGGTCATCGCGCTCGATAAGCAGACGGGTGAAGTGAAGTGGAAGACCGAGCGGCGCAGGCCCTTCGATCAGGCCTACACGACGCCGCTCGTCATTTCCGTCAACGGACGGGATCAGATCGTCAGCGTCGGCGCGTACCGAGTGGCCGCGTACGATGCCGACACCGGCAAGGAAATCTGGAGGGTGCAGTACGAGGACGGCTTCTCGAACGTGCCTCGTCCGGTCTTTGCGCAGGGTCTTGTCTACATCACGACTGGGTTCTTTCAGCCGGCGGTGCTGGCCATCCGGCCGGATGGCACCGGCGACGTCACCGGTACCCATATTGCGTGGTCGACGACGCGTGGCGCGCCGTTTACGCCGTCGCCCATCGCCGTGGGAGACGAGCTGTACATCATCAGCGATCTCGGCGTGCTGTCCTGCGTCGACGCGAAAACCGGCAAGCTGCACTGGCAGCAGCGGCTCGGTGGCAACCATTCGGCCTCACCGGTCTTTGCCGACGGCCGGATTTATTTTCTCAGCGAAGAAGGTGTGGCCACGGTCATCGCGCCAGGCACGACGTTTCGAAAGCTCGCGGTCAACGAGCTCGACGGCGCCACACTCGCCTCGATGGCCGTGGCCAACGGGTCGATCTTCATCCGCAGCATGACTCACCTCTATAAGATCGGACCAAAGCCCTAGTCCGTCACGGTCGACAGAGACCGCCGTCTGCCAGTGCGGCGGGACATGGCGCTCCCGGCCTACGCTGCTAGAATGCGCCTGTGGCGAAAGGGAGGTTCTTGATGAAGCGTCTCTTGATGCTGTGTGTGTTTGGATTGATGCCCGTTGTGTTGTTCGCGCAAACACCAGCCGCGCCGCCGACGCCAACCGACGTCAAGCCGGGCAGCATCACCTGTGAGGACGTGCCGTACCCGCATCCCGTGTCGTACATGTCCTTGACGCTCTACGGGCAGGACATCCGGATGGCGTACATGGACGTGCCGGCGCAGGGCCAGCCGAACGGCCGCACCGTCGTGCTGTTCCACGGCATGAACTTCGCCGGATTCTATTGGGGCGGTCCAATCGACGCGCTTCGAAAAGAGGGTTTTCGCGTCGTCGTTCCCGATCAGATCGGGTTCGGGCGGTCGTCGAAACCGATCATTCCGTATAACTTCCACGACATGGCGCGCAACACACGCCTGCTGCTTCAGCAGCTGAAGATCGACAAGGCGTTTATCGTCGGCCACTCGATGGGCGGTATGCTGGCGGCGCGGTTCGCCACCCAGTATCCCGACGTCACCGAGCGCCTCGTCATCTACAACCCCATCGGCCTCCTCGACCCGCGCTACGAGCGGCCGTGGGGCAGCATCGACGAAGCCTACAAACGCAACCTGGCCACAACCTATCAGCAGATTCACGCCGGCATCTTCAGATACTTCTCGCACAATCCGTCGGCATGGAAACCGGAATTCGACAAGTACCCGAAGATTCGCTATGCATGGACGCTGAGCGCCGACTGGCCGCGGTACGCGATGGTGCAGGCGCTTCTCGGGCAGATGACGTACCTCGATCCGGTCATCAACGACTGGGAGCACATCAAGGCGCCGACGCTCGTGTTCGGCGGTGCCGAAGACAGCCTGGCAGGTCCGGCGAGCGTCTTCCAGGCGCGCATGAAGTTCATCGCTGACACGATTCCCAACGGCAACGGCCGCTTGCTCCTCATACCGGGACTGGGCCACGTGCCGCACTTCGAGGCCCCGGAAAAAACCTATCCGCCGCTCATCGCTTTTCTCAAGGAAGGACTGACGTCGAAATGAATCTCAGGAATGCAACAGCGCTCGTTACCGGAGGATCGAGTGGAATCGGCCGCGCCATCGCGAAAGTGCTGGCCGACGCAGGCTCGCGCGTGGCGATTACCGGCCGCAACCAGCAAAAGCTGAACGAAGCCGCGAAGGCCCTCAACGTTCATCCGATCGCGGCCGACGTGAGCAGCGAAGAAGACGTCAAGCGGACGTACCGGGAGTTTTTCGATCGATTCGGGCATCTCGACATCCTGGTGAACAACGCCGCGTTCGGCGAGCGGCGCGCGCTGGTCGACATGGACCGCGCACGGTTCGACGCCCTGCTTCAGACCAACGTCATCGGGACGATGCTGATGTCGAGAGAGGCGGCCAGGCACTTCGTCGAGCGGAAGAGCGGCAACCTGATCAATATCGGTTCGACGGCGGGCGTTCGCGGAGCGGCAAACGGCACATCCTATTACGCAAGCAAGTTCGCTCTTCGCGGAATGACGGAATGCTGGCGCGGCGAGCTGCGGCAGCACAACGTCCGGGTGATTCTCATCAACCCGAGCGAAGTGCTCACGAATTTTGCGGCCACTGCCGGTTTCTCGCAGAACGACGACAACCCGACGAAGCTGCAGCCCGAAGACATCGCGCACGTAGTGAAGGCGGCGCTCGAGATGAACGATCGCGGCTTCACCACGGAATTGACGGTGTTTGCGACGAACCCGAAAGACTAGTCGTTGGCGCACGACCTGTCGATTCACGAAGCCCACATGCGCGAAGTGTTTGCCATCGCGCGCCGCGCGCGCGCGCATGGCAACCGCCCGTTCGGCGCGCTGCTGGTAGGCGGTAACGGCGCCGTACTCTCAGCCGCCGAGAACAGCCAGATCACCGACGAGCAGGTGTTCGCGCACGCGGAGATGAACCTGCTGCAGCGAGCCGTCAGGGATTTCACGCCCGATGTGCTTGCCAGCTCTACGCTCTACACGAGCGCCGAGCCCTGCGCGATGTGCGCGGGCGCGATCTTCTGGAGCGGGGTCAGCAGGCTCGTGTTCGGCATCAGGGGCGATCGCCTCCACGAGTTGTCCGGGTTCTCGCCGCACATGCTGGTGGCCAGCGCGCGTGACATTCTGGCCCGCGCCGGCCGGCAGGTGGAGATCATCGGCCCGGTGTTCGAAGCCGAGGCCGAGTCGATACTCGCGGAAGGGGGACTCTGATGCTGCAGGTGCGCCGCGTGCTCGAGACCGCCATCTACTGCGACGATCTCGCGAAGACCGTTGCGTTCTATAAGGACGTGCTCGCCCTCGCGCCCATGAGAGCCTCCGACCGTGTCGTGGCGTTTCATGCAGGCGAGGGAACGGTTCTGCTGTTGTTTCAGCGCGGTGTTTCGGACCATCCGTTCGATGGTCCAGGCGGCCTGGTGCCCGGGCATGTCGGCACGGGTCCCGCGCATTTTGCCTTTGCCGTCGACCGCGAGGATGTTTCGCTGTGGCTCGAGCGGTTGCAGGCGCTGCGCATTCCCGTCGAGAGCCGCGTCGACTGGGAGCGCGGGGGACACAGCATCTACTTTCGCGATCCTGACGGCCGGTCCGTCGAGCTTGCCACGCCAGGGACATGGCCTTGTTACTGACGCTGCGGTTCTGGGTGCTGGGTTCTGGGGTTCTGCGGTGCCGGTTCCAGGTTCGAGGTTCTTCGTTCAGCGAACCGGCACCGCAGAACCCCAGAACCCAGCACCCGGAACCGTCGAATATAATTGCGTGAAGGAGACTGCCTTGCTAATCAGCCTAGAGCTCGCGAAAGCCTTCAACGAACAGATCGGTCACGAATTCGGCGCCAGCATGCAGTACGTCGCCATCGCCGCGCATTTCTACCAGCGGTCCCTCACGCTGCTCGCCAAGATGTTCGAACAGCAGGCGGACGAAGAGAAGGTGCACGCGATGAAGTTCGTGAAATATCTGCAGGACACTAAAGGCGGGCTGCAGATTCCGGCGATACCCGCGCCGAAGGCGTCGTTCGCCACGGCGGAGGAAGCCGTGCAGGCCGCGCTGACGTGGGAACGGGACGTGACCAAGCAGATCACTTCGCTGATGGCGCTGGCCAACAAGGAAAACGACTACCTGGCGCAGAGCTTCCTGCAGTGGTTCATCGACGAGCAGCTCGAGGAAGTCGTCAAGATGGAGCGCATGCTGTCAGTGGTGAAACAGTCCGGCGAGAGGAACCTGCTGATGGTCGAGGCGTACCTGGTCCACATCGAAAAAGCGCATTGATCGAACAGCACTACCTCGATGATTGCCTGTTCCAGCTCCGCAAGCTGAAGGCGCAGGCCGACAAGGCGATGGCGCAGGTCGACGATCGGCAGTTCTTTGCGGCGATCGACCCAGACGCGAACAGCATTGCGCTCATCGTCAAGCACGTCTCGGGCAACATGCGGTCGCGATGGACCGATTTCCTGACGAGCGACGGCGAAAAACCCGATCGCGATCGCGACGCCGAGTTCGAGCGCGGCAGCGCCGACACGCGAGAGACGATCCTCGATCGCTGGGAGGCGGGCTGGGCGCTGCTATCCACGTCGCTCGCGTCCCTTCAGCCGGATGATCTTGTGAAAAGCGTCGCCATCCGGAGCGAGCCGCACACGGTGCTGCAGGCGATCAACCGGCAGCTGTCGCACTATTCGGCCCACGTCGGGCAGATCGTGCTGCTGGCAAAACACTTCGCGGGCCCGAACTGGCAGACGCTGAGTATCCCGAAGAAAAGACGAACAGGAGATTAGGAGTTTAGGAGAGGATCTTTTTCCAAAAGAATTCTCCTGGCCTCCTGAACTCCTGTTCAAGAATTTCCTCCGCGTGATCGGCTCAGGTGCATCTCCAGCTCCCGCAGCCGTAGCTGTTCTTCCTTCAGCCGTTCGAGCTCGGCCTGGCGCATCCGGCTGAGCCCGCCATCGAGAATGAACTTCACGACCTGGTGCAGCTCGCCGCGATCGAGAAACGTCCCGTGCCCGCTGCAGGTATCGACGATCGTCCCTGACAAGCGGCCGAAATTCTGGCGGTTCATCATCTTGCCGCACTGCGGACAGGGGCGGTAGCGGACGGGCGCCGGCGTGGCGGTTCCGGCCGAACCTTTCGACTCAATCGCCTGACGCGCCATGGCGGCCTGCTGCTCGCGCTGGGTACATAGCCGGTCGAATGCCGCTGCCTCGAGCCAGGTTCCGTCGCAGGACGCGCACTCCAGCAGGTCGACGTCGCCGACGTGAATCCAGTGCATGTCGCCGCGGCACGCGGGGCATTTCGTGGTGTGCGGCTGTGTGTCTTCGGCCCGGCTGCGTGCGGCGCCGCACGACGGGCAGAACGCCGCGCCTTGAAACAACAAGGCCAGGCAGACCGGGCAGGCAACCGTGGCGAGGCGCGATTGGCAATAGGCACATCGCCCCGCGTCCTGGGACGCGGGCGCGCCGCAGCTGGGGCACCGGAGAGTGGAGGCCGCCGGTGTCACGGCCGATACATCCTGTGGAGGCTCCTCGGCATGGGTCTGATGAATTTCGTCAAGGGCGAGTACATCGAGATCGTCGAATGGACAGACGATACCAGAAACACGCTCACGCACCGCTTTCAGGACGCGGACAAGGCCATCAAGAACGGTGCGCAACTGATTGTACGTGAGTCGCAGCTCGCGCAGTTCGTCTACCTCGGCCAGTTCGGCGACACGTTCGGACCCGGCAAGCACACGCTGACCACCGACAACATTCCGGTGCTCACACGGCTCCGCTCGTGGAAGTACTCGTTCGACTCGCCGTTCAAAGCCGATGTCTACTTTCTCAACTCGCGTCTGTTCACAGGCAACAAGTGGGGGACCACCAATCCCGTCATGATGCCAGACGACAATCTGGGCGTTGTGCGGGTTCGAGCGTTCGGCACGTATGACTTCAGGATTGCCGATGCGAAGACGTTTCTGCGCGAGGTGGCCGGATCGGATCACGACTTCACGGTCGACGAGCTCATCGACGTGATGCGCTCGCGCTTCGTCAGCGCGTTCAGCGACGCGATAGCGGCGGCGAAGATTCCGGTGTTGCAGATGGCGAGCCGATACCGCGAGATTGGCGAAGCGCTTCTTCCCGTGATCAATCCGGTGATTACCGCGAAGTACGGACTGCAATTGTCGAGCTTCATTGTCGAGAACGTATCCGTGCCGGCCGAAGTCGAGCAGGCGATCGACAAGCGCTCCAGCATCGCGGCCGTCGGCGATCTCAACGAGTACGTGAGATATCAGATGGCGCAGGGGATGGAGAAGGGCAGCAGCGCCGCCGGCACGGCAACGGAGCTCGCCGTCGGCTTGTCCATGGCGCAGCAGATTCTTCAGGCACAGGTGGGCATCGGCGCCTCCGACCTGTTGACCCCTGCCGACGTCGCGCGGCGTCTGAGCGTCACCGAACCGGACGTGCTCGCGATCATCGAATCAGGCGAATTGCCGGCCAAGAAAATCGGCTCGTCCTATCGCGTCAAAAGGTCGGAGCTGGATGCGTATCTGAGCCGGTAGGATCAAACACGAAGACGCGATGGTTATCCTCCGTCTCTGCGTCTTAGCGCCTCTGCGACGAGATCCCGCTTAACGTCTGTCGAAGGAAGCGCGCGTTTTATCGTAAGCTAGCCGTTGAGCATGACTCCCATCCTCCTCGGCAAGGGCGACGGCCCGGTCTACCTTCACGCCAAATACGGCAATAGACACGGCCTCGTGGCCGGCGCGACAGGCACTGGGAAGACCGTGTCGCTGATGGTCCTCGCGGAGGGCTTCTCGCGGCTCGGCGTGCCGGTCTTCATGGCCGACGTCAAAGGCGATGTCGCGGGGCTTGCCATGCCAGGTAGTGGCGGCGAGAAGATGCTGGAGCGCGCCAGGACGATTGGCGTCGAGGGATACGCCGCGGAAGCGAATCCCGTCGTGTTGTGGGACCTGTACGGAAAATCCGGCCACCCCGTACGTACGACCGTCAGCGAGATCGGCCCAACGCTGCTCGCGAGGATTCTCGAGCTCAGCGACGCGCAGGTCGGAGCGCTCGAGATTGCCTTCACGATGGCAGACGACCGCGGCCTGCTGCTGCTCGACCTCGACGATCTTCGTGCGCTGCTCGGGTTCGTCGCGGAAAACCGAAAGGATATCTCGGCGAAATACGGTCTCGTCAGCGCGCAATCGGTCGCCGCGATCCAGCGTGGCGTGCTCTCACTCGAGCGCGAGGGAGGCGCCAAGATGTTCGGCGAGCCTGCGCTCGAGCTGGCCGATCTCCTGCGCACCGATCTCAGCGGCCGCGGCATCATCAATATCCTTGCCGCGGATCAGCTGATTCTCAAGCCGCGCCTGTTCTCGAGCTTTCTGCTGTGGCTTTTGTCCGAGTTGTTCGAGAACCTTCCGGAAGTCGGGGACATCGACAAGCCGAAGCTCGTGTTCATGTTCGACGAGGCGCACCTCCTCTTCGACGATGCCCCGTCCGCGCTGCGCGAGCGCGTGGAACAGGTTGTGCGGCTCATCCGGTCGAAGGGGGTCGGCGTGTACTTCTGTTCGCAGTTTCCAGACGACGTGCCCGGGGAGATTCTGGGCCAGCTTGGAAATCGCGTGCAGCACGCGTTGCGGGCGTTTACGCCCCGCGATCAGAAAGCCGTTCGCACGGCCGCCGAGACGTTCGTCCCCAATCCGAAGATCGACGTCGCCAGGGTCATTTCCACGCTCGCCGTCGGCGAGGCGCTGGTGTCGACGCTGCAGGAAGGCGGCGTGCCGATGCCGGTGCAGCGCACGATGATGGCGCCGCCGCGGAGCCGCATCGGGGCGATTACGACAGAGGAGCGCGCGAGTGTGCGTGCGCGCAGCCCTATCGGCGCGAAGTACGACACGGCGGTCAATCGCGAGTCGGCGTACGAAATCCTGCGCGGCGCGATGCCGACGGCAGGTGCGACAGGTGCAACGGGTGCGACGGGTGCAACGGGTGCGACAGGTGCGGGGCGTAACACGCCGACTCCGCCGGCTCCGGTCGAAGCGCCGTCGAAAGTCGACGAGTTCCTCTGGGGAACGAAGCGCCGTCAGGGCATGGTCGAGACGATGGCCAAGCAAACGGCCAGAACGGTGGGGAGCCAGCTGGGACGGCAGATTCTCCGCGGCATCCTCGGAGGGATTCTCGGTTCGAAGCGGACGCGATGACGCAGATTCTGGTGTACGGCGACTCGCTGACGTGGGGGATCATTCCGGGCACGCGGCGCCGCCTGCTCTTTGCGCAGCGATGGCCCGCCATTCTCGAGGCCGGGTTGATCACGGCGGGACATTCAGTACGCGTGATCGAAGACTGCCTGAACGGCCGTCGAACCACGTGGGACGACCCGTTCAAGCCGGGGCGCAACGGCCTCACAGGGATCGAGCAGCGCATTGAGATCAACTCGCCGCTGTCTCTTCTGATCCTCATGCTCGGCACCAACGATTTTCAGTCGGTGCACCAGCACAATGCCTCGCACTCGGCTCAGGGCATCGCCTCCATTGTCCGGGCGATTCGGCGCGCGCCCATCGAGCCGGACATGCCTGTGCCCACGATCCTCATCGTTGCTCCTCCGTTGAGCGAGACTCCGGCCGGCACGATGGCAGACAAATTTGCCGGCGCACGAGAGAGGGCTCATGGCCTCAGCGCGGCTTACGAAGGCGTCGCGGCAGAGCTTGACTGCGCGTTTGTCGACGCCGGGCGACTCATCACCGCCAGCAAGGTCGACGGCGTCCACCTCGACGCCGATCAGCATGAGATCCTCGGCAAAGCGCTCGTCGATCCCGTAAGGAAGTTGTTGTGAGCTGCGACGAGCTCGTGACCGAGCGGCTGAAGCTGCGGATGTGGCGTGAGAGCGATCTCGACGACTACGCCGCGCTCACCGCCGATCCACTGGTCATGCAGTATTTGCAACCTGGCAAGCCGCCCTACACGCGGGCCGACGCGTGGCGCAGCATCGCGTTCTTCATGGGACATTGGCAGATGCGCGGCTACGGCCACTGGGCTGTCGAGGAGAAAGCCAGCGGCCGGATGATTGGGCGAATCGGATTTCTGAAGCCGGAAGGTTGGCCTGGATTCGAGATCGGGTGGACGCTGGCCCGTGAGGCGTGGGGAAAGGGCTACGCCACCGAAGGCGGGCGCAGGGCACTCGACTATGCGTTCAAGGAGCTCGATCAGCCGCACGTCATCAGCCTCATTCATCCCGACAATGCGCCGTCAATCAAGGTCGCCGAGCGTCTCGGCGAGACATTGGAAGGAAAGACCCGAATCGCGGAGTGGGACGTGCTGATATACGGAGTGGATCGACCATGATCGAGCGCTCGTGGCTGGCGGCGGGGGTCCTTGCGGCGGGGATTGCTGTCGGCGGCGGCCTCGTCGGCTGGGGTTTTGTGCGTGGCCGCGCGGCGGACCGCTACGTCGAAGTGAAGGGCCTTGCCGAGCGGGAGGTCACCGCCGATCTGGCGCTGTGGCCGCTGCGGTTCGTAGCGGCGGGCAACGATCTCGCGACCGCGCAGGCGCAGATTACCCGCAGCTATGAACAGGTGCTCGCATTTCTCAAGCGCCATGGCATCGACGAATCGGCCACGCATCTTCAGAACCTTCAGGTGTCGGATGCGGCGACCAATCAGTATCAGCGCGAAGGCGCGGGGCCGCGCTTCGTGATCGATCAAACGATCATCGTGCGCTTGAACAAGCCGGAAGTGGTTCGCGATGCCAGCCAGCGCGTTGGCGAGCTGATTGCCGCCGGAGTCGTGCTCTCCCAGGGAGGCGAGTACGGTTCGAGCGGTCCGACGTACGTGTTTACCCGCCTGAACGATCTGAAGCCGCCGATGATCGCGGAGGCGACGGCGAACGCCCGCGCCGCGGCGGAGCAATTCGCGCGCGACTCGGGCAGCGCGGTCAGCGGCATTCGCCAGGCCAATCAGGGCGTGTTCGTGATTCTCCCGCGCGATCAGGCGCCGGGCATCAACGAAAGCAGTCAGCTTCAGAAAATCGTTCGCGTTGTGTCGACGGTTCAATATCTGCTGAACTGACCTTCTGGTCCGTACCCTGCCCGCGTGTCCAGCCTCAACACGGAGGCACGGGGGCACGGAGACGTACGAGTTTCGTTCTTCTCCGTGTCTCCGTGTTGGAACAGAGTGTTGGGACAGAGCTATGATCTTCTGAGGTGACCAGCCTCACGAATCTCTACAACGAATTCCCGCGCAAGTTCTGGGTCGTCGTGGGCGTGCACTTCGTCGACAAGATCGGCGGCACGCTCGTCTTCCCGTTTTTCGCGCTGTATATCACCGGCAAGTTCCACGTGGGTATGACGGAAGCCGGCATCCTCCTCGGGTTGCTGTCGCTCGCGGGCATCGTCGGATCCGTGATCGGCGGCGCGCTGACCGATCGACTTGGCCGCCGCAAGCTGATCCTCTTCGGGCTCCTGGCCAGCGCCCTCAGCGCACTGACGTTCGGATCGGTGAGCAGATTCGCGTGGCTCTTCCCTGTCGCGGCCTTCGTGGGCTTGTTCTCAGAAGTGGGCGGACCAGCGCACGCGGCGATGATTGCCGACATCCTCCCGAAAGAGCAGCGCCAGGAAGGTTTCGGGATTCTGCGGGTCGTCGGGAACATGGCGTGGCTCGTGGGCCCGACCGTCGGCGGTTTTGTCGCGCGGTCGTCGTTCTTTGCACTGTTCGTCATCGATGCAGCGATCAGTTGCGTCGTCGCCACGCTGTTCTACCTGTTCATGGACGAGACCAGGCCCGCGCCGCACGAGCGGCACGCCGACGAGGCCTTCTTCGAGACGTTCCGCAATTATCGTCTCGTGCTCGCCGACAGGGCGTTCGTCGCGTTTCTCGCCGCTGCCGTGCTGATGGGAATGGTCTACATTCAAATGTACAACTCGTTGTCGGTGTATCTGCGCGACAACCACGGCATCCAGCCGCAAGGCTACGGCGTTCTCCTCACGTCGAGCGCGATCACCGTCATCTGCTTTCAGTTCTGGACGATGCGCGTCATCAAGAGGCATCCGCAGTTTCTGATGATGGCGTTGGGCACCTTGTTCTATCTCATCGGGTTCGGGATGTTCGGGGTGGTCACGGCGTACTGGCTGTTCGTGCTGGCGGTCGTCGTCATTACCGTCGGAGAGATGATCGTCTTGCCGACCAGCCAGACGCTTGCGGCAGGATTCGCCAGGAGCGACATGCGCGGCCGATATATGGCGCTGTTCGGTTTGACGGTGAGCATCCCGGCTGCAATCGGGCCGCTGGCCGCCGGTGTCATCCTGGACAACTACCGGCCGAACCTGCTGTGGAATCTGGCGGCCGTCTTCTGCGCCATTTCCGCCGCGGGATTCTATGCGCTCCATGTCAGGCTGGGCGCCCAGGCGAGATTCACCCCGTCAGCCGCGGTCGTCGCCGAGCAGCCACAACTCGCGATGGAGGCGGAACATGGGTGACATGGAGATCAGCCTCATTGCGCATGTGATACAGCTGTCGGTGGCGCCGGTGTTTCTGCTGTCCGGCATCGGAGCGATCCTCGCGGTGATGACCAACCGTCTCGGCCGCATCATCGATCGCGCGAGGTCGCTCGAGGAGCGGCTCGCAGATGCACCTCCCGATCGCGCCGCGATGCTCGAGGCCGATCTCGAGACCCTGACGCGCCGCGCACGGTTGATCGGGCCGGCGATCACACTGTGCACGGCGACGGCACTGCTCGTGTGCCTGGTGATTGCCGTGCTGTTTCTGAGCGCGTTCCTGCATTTCGACGCGGCGGTTCCGGTCGCGCTGCTTTTCATCGCGTCCATGCTGGCGTTCTTTTTCGGGCTCTTGTGGTTCCTCAGAGAGATCTTCGTCGCGACCAGCAACCTTCGTATTGGATCGCGTCGAGTGCATGGAAGGAAAGAGTAAGGAAGCATTTGCAATGCTGTTTGTGGCGATGTTGATCGCGTTTGGCATTCCGGCTCCGGCGCCGGCACAGAGGGCGCCCGTCACGCTGCCTGGCGGTGTCAAGGGCGTGTCGTTCGGTCAGGCGCAGCGGTACCAGGGCGCAGGGAAGGAGATGTGCGCCATCGTTCGCCCGTTGCCGAGTCCCGCGGTGTTCGATCGCGGCGTCACCGAGATGACCTACGCCGTCGAGCTCGAACCTCGAGTCGTCACGAGCGCGTCCGCGCGCGTGATTGCCCCGGCCGGACAGGAGCTGCGGGCCGTGCCATGCAACGTGTTCATGCCGATCAAAGGGGGCTTCAGCCAAACGCAGCTGGGAAATACCCTCTCGCGCATCGACAAGGCGCCGCTGCAGCCGGGCCAGTACACACTCCGCATCACGGTGGACGGCCAGGTCGCGGACGTGCCATTTTCGATTGGCCGATAGATGATTGAGCGCCGTCCATCACCATCCGCCGTGCTTCTGGATCTCGACGACACCATCCTCAACGATAGCGGTTCGGTAGACGAGAGCTGGCGCCATGCGTGCGCCAGTCATGCCGAGCGGCTTGCTCCGCTCGATGCAGCTGTCGTGGTTGACGTCATACGCAAGACGTCCAAGTGGTACTGGGACGATCCCGATCGCCATCGTGAGGGGCGCCTTCAGCTCGACGCCGCCCGCCGCGAAGTCGTGAAACTTGCCCTGCGCGACCTGGGCGTCGAGGACCCAGGGCTTGCCGACGGCATCGGCGACGCGTACAGCCACCGGAGAGATCTCGCCATGGCGCCGCTGCCGGATGCGATCGAGACCGTGCGATGGCTTCGCGAGTCCGGGCGGCGCCTCGCGCTGCTGACCAACGGCGCCGCAGAGGCCCAACGACGCAAGATCGCACGATTCGAGATTGCCGAGCTGTTCGACGCCATTCTTGTCGAGGGCGAGTTGGGATTTGGAAAACCCGACGAGCGCGTCTATCAGCGCGCGCTGAGCGCGCTCGGCGCGACGCCGGCCGACGCGTGGATGGTGGGCGACAACCTCGATTTCGACGTGGCGGCGCCGCAGAAACTTGGGTTGTCAGGCGTCTGGATCGACGTCCGTGGCGCCGGCCTGCCCCACAGGAGCACGGTGAAGCCTGACTACATCGTCCGCTCACTGGCCGAACTGCGCTCGCTAATCGGCGCCCGCATTTGACTCTTTACGCTATGATGCTGCCACCTCAACCGGCACCAGGAGACCGAACATGAAGCGTTCCGCAGGGCCTCTTCTTATAGTCGCCGTCATCTTTCTCGGATTCAGCATCGTATCCCTCGGCGGCCAGCAGGCACAGCCTGCCGCCGGCGGCGTGTTCACCGCGGCACAGGCGCAGGCCGGCCAGGCCGCGTACGCACAGCAGTGCGCGGGGTGTCACGGCCAGGATTTTCGGGGATCCGCCGACGCTCCCTCGCTCCAGGGCGAAGACTTCCGCACCAAGTGGGGCCCGCGAGCGGTCAACGACCTGTTCACCACTCTCGTCCAGACGATGCCTCCAACGAACCCGGGCGCGCTGGGTGAGGAGGGCACACTCGGAGTGACGGCTTTCCTGTTGCAGATCAACGGCGCACGTGCCGGACAGCAGGCGCTGACGGCGCGCGTCGAAACGCCTATCAACTCGCTGCTGGTCGGGCCCGCTCAAGCGCCGGCGCCCTTAGCGGGCGGCCGCGGTGGCCGCGGCGGCGCCGGGGCACCGATGGTCGTCGGCGCAGGAACGGCGGCGCGCGGTGGCCGTGAGGGCGAACCGAATCGCGGCGTCACCGTGCGGGGCGAAGTGAGGAACTACGTTCCCGTCACGCCCGAAATGCTCAAGAACCCGCCCCCGGGCGACTGGCTGATCTTCCGGCGCAACTATTACGGCCAGAGCCACAGCCCGCTGACGCAGATCACGCCTGCCAATGTGAAGAACCTGCAGTTGCAGTGGGTGTGGGCGATGAACGATTCGGGCGCGAACCAGACCACCCCGATCGTGCACAACGGCATCATCTATCTCGCCACGCCGAGCAACATCGTCCAGGCGCTCGACGGAAAGACCGGCAGTCTGATCTGGGAGACGCGCGCGGGCCCGGACCAGGCGCCTGGATATGGCGGCATCCGCAGCATCGCGATTGCCGACGACAAGATCTTCCTGCCCGCGAGCAACGCCCACATGGTGGCGTTGAGCGCGCGGAACGGCGAGATCCTGTGGGACACCAATGCCTCGCCCGATGCGGCCCGCGTCAACACGAGCGGCGCGATCGTGATCGGCAACAAAGTGCTGCAGGGTCTGACGGGCTGCACGCGCTTCGACGGTGTCGGCTGCTTCATCAGTGCGTACGACATCAACACCGGCAAGCAGGCGTGGCGGTTCTACACCGTGCCGCGCGAGGGAGAGCCGGGCAGCGAGACCTGGGGCAAGCTGCCGATGACGTTCCGCGGCGGCGGCGACACCTGGATCGCCGGAAGCTACGATCCCGATCTCAATCTCACCTACTGGGGAGTGTCGCAGGCGAAGCCGTGGAACTTTCTGAGCCGGAAGCTGACGCTGCTCGACAAGACGCTCTTCGCGAACACGACCCTTGCGCTCAACCCCGACACGGGCAAGCTTGCGTGGCACTACCAGCACGCGCCGGCCGAGTCGTTCGATCTCGACGAAGTGTTCGAGCGCGTGCTCGTTGACATCGGCGACCAGAAGGTCTCCTTGAGCGCCGGGAAAGCCGGCATCCTGTGGAAGCTCGATCGCCGCAACGGCCAGTTCCTCGGCTACAAGGAAATGGTCTATCAGAACGTCTACGACCGCATCGATCCGAAGACCGGCGTGCCGAGCTATCGCCCGGATATTCTCGAGATGCAGATCGGCAAGCCCATCTTCATCTGCCCGAGCACCGCGGGCGGCAAAAACTGGCAGGCGATGAGCTACTACCCGCCGGCGGGGTTGATCATTGCGCCGCTCAGCCAGTCGTGCATGGACTTCACGGCGCAGAACGTCGCGATGACCGAGGGCGGCGGCGGCTCGGGCGGCGACCGCGTGTTCAAGCACTCGCCGAACAGCAAGGAGATGTCGGGCAAGCTGGCAGCCTACGACGTGAAAACGATGCAGGAAGTATGGAAGTTCGAGCAGCGCGCGCCGTTCCTGACGGCGGCCCTGTCGACGGGGGGCGGCCTCGTGTTCATCGGCGACCTCGATCGATACGTCCGCGCGTTGGATGCCAAGACCGGTCAGGTGCTGTGGCAGACGCGCCTCGGCACGTCGGCGCAGGGATATCCCGTGAGCTTCAGCATCGACGGCCGCCAGTACATCGCGGTGATGGCCGGGCTCGGCGGAGGCAGCCCGCGCAACGTGCCGGCGGCAATTGTTCCTGACATCAAGATTCCGCAGAGCGGGCAAGCCCTGTACGTCTTCGCGCTGCCTCAATGACTAGGTGGTAGCAGGTATTGTTAGCAGGTAGGGCGGGTCTTGTCTTCAAGACCCGCCTTTCTTTTTTGGAGGACACATGCGAGTCAAAGCGCTTGTCGCTGGTCTCGTCGTCTCTGCCGCGTTCGTCCATGCCCAATCAGGCTCATCCGTCACGCCGGCAGACTATCTGAGATGGCGCACGGAGCTGCGCAACTGGGGCAGATGGGGTCCGAACGATCAGAAGGGCACCGCGAACCTGATCACGCCGCAGAAGGTCCAGAGCGCCGCCCGTCTTGTACGCAGCGGCGAGGTTGTCTCGCTCGCCGGCGCCGTCCCTCAACAGGAGGCGGCGGATGTCGGCCCGAATCAGGTATTTCACCGCACGACGAACAGCATCGGACCGAATAACACGACCGACACCTATCAGGTGAGCTATCACGGGCTCTCGCTCGGACACACCGATGCGTTCTGCCACTTCTTCATGGACGGCCAGATGTACAACGGCTACTCCGTAAAGGAGAACATCACGCCGGAGGCAGGATGCAAGCAGGGCAGCATCATGGGCCGGCGCGATGGCATCGTCACGCGCGGGGTGTTGTACGACATGCCGCAGTTGAAGGGCGTCGAGTGGATCGAACCAGGCACGCCCATCACCCGCGCCGACCTTGAAGCGTGGGAGAAGAGATCTGGCGTGCGCGTCGGTCCGGGGGACGTGATCGTGCTGTATGTGGGCCGCTGGAAGCGCCGCGCCGCGAAGGGCCCATGGTCCGGCCAGGTGGCGGGCTATTACGCCGATACGATTCCGTTTTTCAAGGAACGCGACGTGTCGTTCGCCGCGCACGACATGAACATGGATTGGAGCCCTCGCCCTGGATGGGGCGCGGAGCAGGGGATTCCCGGCAATCCCATTCACCACGCGCTGCTCGGCTGGCTTGGCGCGGGGATCGTGGAGAACCTCGATCTCGAAAATCTCGCAGCGACCGCGCGGCGGCTCAAGCGCTATGAGTTCATGCTGACGTTCGCGCCGATTCCTGTCGAAGGAGGCAGCGGTTCGCCGGTCAATCCGATAGCGGTGTTTTGACGCTGCAGCTTTTGACACAGAGGCACGGAGGCACAGAGGAAGAAAATTCGATCCTTCGTCACCGAACAAGCGATCCCTGTTCGGTATAAGAAGCTGATCCTTGATGGTGGCTATCGTGTCGATCTTATCGTCGATGACACCGTAATCGTAGAGCTCAAATCAGTAGAAACCATTTTGCCGGTGCACAGGGCGCAGGTTCTTTCATACCTCCGCCACACAAACAAACCGTTGGGCCTACTCACGAATTTCAACGTGGCGGTCCTGACCGATGGCGTGGACAGGATCAAGAATGGATGACGAACCGGTCATCGACGTCGATGCTCAATCGCCTGTCTCTGTGTCTCTGTGCCTCTGTGTCCCGTGGGCAGACAGGCGCTAGAATCGGCGATCCGCCGGCGATTCTCTGATTTTGGACCTCGACACAAAAAATGCTGTGAAATAGCTCGTCTCGCTTGAGGTTTCAGCATGTGAGACGATTGCCAACCGGCCCGGCGCTGATGTACACCTGTCCCTCACGTTCACGAAATTGAATACGGGACAACACCCCGAGGTGGCGGCAATGACCAGGGTGCGCGTTTTCCCACGTCGATCGCGACATTCCCTTACTCGTTCACCCCGCGAACATACTCTGGCAGCGCGCCGCCGTTCGAGATCTGGACGGGACTGAGGAACATCCGAAGGGGCTGACATGCCCGGGAAGAGGAGCGGAATTGGTATGCGAACAATGACACGAATGATATGCGCCGTCATGGGAGCGGGCTTGTTGTTTGCGCTGCCTGGTCAGGAAGCGAGCGTGCACGGACAGCAGCAGCCTCAGCGCGGGGGCGGCGGTGCGCGCGGTGCTGGTGGCGGTGGCCGCGGTCAGATGGAAATCTGGTCTCCAATGCCGGTAAAGGCCAACCAGTTCGTGCCGCCGAACAAGGCGCTGACTCGGATCTCAGACCTGCTCGCCAAACACAAGGGTCAACCGAACTGGACCGAGGTCGTCGTCCACGATCATCTTTTCCATGGCGAGTACATCTCCATGGCGGCCGGGGCGAAAACCCCACGACGATTCCATCAGGACCATCGCGTGTGGTGGGTCGTTCAGGATGGGCAGATTCGCTTCACGATCGAAGGACAGGAGCCGTTCGTCGCATCCAAGGGTTTTCTCGTGCAAGTGCCGAAACGTTTGATCTACAGCCTGGAAACAGTGGGCGATCGACCCTCGTTGCGGTTCGAGGTCAGCAATCCGGCGTCGATCGTCATGTATCCCGCCGATGAGACACCAACACCGCTTCCTGGGATTAAGTACGAGCGGGCGCGTGTCGCTTCTGCGAAGGGCTCATACGACGACGCCAATGTTCCTTTTATCGATTACAACTTGACGATTGCCGGAACGCAGAAGCCGAAGCGGAATCAGAATCAGTTTCTCGGCGACCCGAGTGCGGGAGGATTCGTCAACGTGGGGATCGTCAACATCATTAGGGGCGATCCGGCCACGCAGAAGCCGGCGCTGCCCGACGATCGCGGCCACTATCATCTGACGGGCCCCGAGGCGTGGTTCATTCTCGAAGGGCAGAACGAATTTCTGATTGGCGACGTGCCGCTTTTCGTCGCGAATCAAGGCGACATCGTGTACGCACCTGCGCAGACGTGGCATCGCCCACGTCACGTGGGGACCGGGATGGCGACGAGGTTGGCGATCGTGGGTTACGCGAATTCACACGTCTATTCGGCTTCCGGCGGCGCGGCTGAATAGCCGACCAATCGGGCCCCTCGACGCGCATGGAGGTCGGGGGGCAGAACGGGAGGGTATGTGGGATCCCGTGCGAGAAGGAAGTCAGAAGCGATTGCTCGTCCCGATCCACTGGTGGTTCGCTACCGGGTGCAGGTACTGGAGCGTGCGATGGCATTGCTCGACGCTCTTGGTTCTGCCAACAGGGAAGTCGGTCCCGCGGAGCTCGCTGGAATTCTGCACCTCCACAAGAGCACCATTCATCGACTGCTCAAGGTGCTCGAAGGGTATCGCTTCGTCAGGAGGAATCCACAAGGCAAGTACGACCTTGGCCTCAAGCTCTTCGAGCTGGGGAACATGTCGGTCTCGCGATTCAGTCTCCCGCGGCGCGCCGAGCCTTTCCTGAAGGAGGTCGTCAGAGAAACGGGGGAAACCGCTCAGATCTGCGTGTTGAATAACATACAGATGGTATCGATCGCCAACGCAGACGCGCCATGGCTGCTGCGCGCGATCGGCCATCGCGGTCAACTGCACTCGTCAGCGTCTGGAAAGGCGTTCCTGGCGTTCCTCCCGCGACCTGCTCAGGATGTGCTGCTCTCCAGACTGACCCTGACCAGATTCACGCACAACACCATCACGACGCTCTCGGCGTTGAAGTCGGAGCTGGCACGTGTCCGGCGCCGGGGCTTTGCCGTCAACAACGAAGAGGTTGAACCGGGCGTGCGATGCATCGGCGCCCCGATCTTCGATCACAACTCGCGCGTGATAGCGACGCTGAGCATCGCAGGTCCCGTGTTTCGCATGACCAAAGATCGCGTTCCCGACCTGGCTCGCACCGTTGTGAACGTTGCCAATGCACTGTCATCCGAGCTCGGACACCCAGACGCCGCTTCGTGGGAGGAATCGCACGTCGTCCCGCATGGTGGGATGGCTTGACACGTGGTCGGTCTTACTTTTCGTCGCCGTGCTCACGACGTGGCTCGATAACAGTTTGGCTCGTGACAAGGAGGCTTGCATGTCCCGGTTGCACCGCGGCGCCCGATTGGCGATCGCCAGAATGATCGCCCGAATTCTCATTCTCGCCTCGATTGCCCTGTTGTCGTCGACGCCCGCGTCTGGCCAAGCCACGCAGGCGTCGATCATCGGCGTTGTCAGCGATACGTCGAACGCCATTCTTCCCGGCGTGACCGTCGTCGCTCGAGGGCCGGCGTTACAGGTTCCGCAGGTCGAGGCGATCACCAACGAGAAAGGCGAGTATCGTCTCAGCCTGCCGCCTGGAACCTACACGTTGACGTTCGAGCTCGCCGGGTTCCAGACGGTGAAGCGGGAAGGCGTGCGCCTGGCTGTTGGATTCACCGCGACGATCGACCAGGCCATGGGGCTGGGGACGGTGGAAGAGACCATCACAGTGTCCGGTCAGTCTCCGCTCGTTGATGTGACGAACCCCGCCACCAGCGTCGATCTCTCCTCTGAGAGTCTCGAGCTTCTGCCGACAACCAGAGACGGACTGAAGGCATTCATGGCGCAGGTGCCCGGGATGCGGACCAACCTCGATGTCGGTGCGTCGAGCATGACGGACACGATCGTGATTCGTGCGTACGGCCAGCAGGGCGCGCCCTGGCAGATGCTCGAGGGCGTCATGTTCGCGTCTTCCGGCGGCAACGGGGTGCAGGGCGCTCACGTCGATTTCAATGCCATCGAGTCGACCCGTCTGCAGACCGTCGGCAGCAGCGCCGAGATGCCGCGACGCGGTCCGTTCATCGACTCGGTCGTCAAATCCGGCGGCAACGAGTTTCACGGCGAACTGGTCGCGTATGGGTCGTCAGACTCGCTCGAAGGGCAAAACGTCGACGAAGAGCTCGCCGCGGCTGGCGTGCGGAACGTGCCCAAACTGCACGGCATGTGGGACTACAGCGGCTCCGGCGGCGGCCGAATTATCCGGAACAAGCTGTGGTTTTTCGTGTCGGGCCGCGGCGAGGGCTACAACAGAGAAATCCTGAATGCGTTCTATCCGGATGGGACCCCAATCCTCATCGAAACGGATCAGGCGTTCCATACAGAGAAGGTCCAGTGGCAGGTCTCGAAACAGAACAAGGTCACGTTCTTTTACCACGGCGCGCTGGACATCCAGAGGCGGGGCGCGAGCCAATTCCGGCCGCCGGAATCGATGGAGATCCACCGCGGCCCGGTGTCGATGTACAAGGGCGAATGGCAGACCGTCCGCGGCAACTCCATGGTGGGGTCACTCCAGTACGGCAATTGGTATAAGCATGCGTACTATTTCGCGCTGCCCGGATACAACGGCGAGGGACACAAAGTTGCGACCATCGACGATACGACGCAGTTCGTCACGGGCGATCATCTGAGCGATCAGCGGGTTGAGGACTACTTCCGCAATCATTTGAAAGGAGCGTTCAGCCTCTTCGGGTCGCACTTCGTCGGTCCTGGGACGCACCAGATCAAGACGGGGTTCGACTATCTGTTCGGCGGATATCCGCACAAGAACGGGTCACGCCCTGCCGGCAACTACCAGCTTCACTACCAGAACTCCGTGCCGTTCTCGATCGACACCTTCAACTATCCGGTCAGACCGTTCAACGACAACCACTACCTTGGCGTCTTCGTGCAGGACGCCTGGGCCGTCAGCCGGCGGTTGAACCTGAGTCTCGGCGTGCGTTATGCGTACGATAACGCCTATGCGCCTCCGCAGTGTCTCGCTCAGACCGATTTTGCAGCGGGTGCGTGCTACGACAAAATCCAGATGCGGGTATGGAACTCCATCGTGCCGCGCATTCACTTCGCGCTCGACCTGGCGGGCGACGGCCGGTCGGTTCTCAAGGGCGGTTACGGCATGTTCGTCAATCTGCGCGAAGTGAATCCGGAAGTGGTCGCCGCCAACCGGAACAATCGCACGACGTCGTCCTGGGTCTGGCATGACAACAACAACAACCGGCTTTTCGATCCCGGCGAAGCCAACTTCGATCCAAACGGCACCGATTTTCGAGGTATCTCCGGCGTGACCGATGCCGTGCCCAATTCCAATGAAGTGCAGCCGAGATCGGATGAGTGGTCGCTCACCTTCGAGCGTGAGGTCAAACGGACCTGGGGACTTCGCGGAACGGCCGTGTACGCGCGAAATTACCACTTGCGGCGGACCGAGGAAATCTACAGGCCGTATTCGGCCTACAACATCGCCATCACGAATCCGGATCCTGGACCGGACGGACGTGTCGGGACCAATGACGATCCGGGCGTGACGCAAACGTACTGGGAGTACCCGCTGGCACTGAACGGCCGCCAGTTCGCCGGCACAACGCTGGTCGACTGGTCGGGCAATCAGACCTACAAGACGTTCGAGGTTGCCGCGACGAGACGTTTGTCCGGCGGGTGGCAGGTGAACACGTCGGTATCGTTCACGAGGGCCGATGCGGACTTCGCCGATCGCCAGGCGTTGAATCCGAACTCGGAGATCAACACCTCAGAGCGTTTCTGGGAGAATACGGCGAAAGTGTCCGGCGGGTACGTCCTTCCGTTCGACATCGTGGCGTCAGCGAACTACGAGCGCCGGTTGGGTACGCCGCAGTCGCGCCAGGTGCAATACACGGGCGGGACGACGATCAGATCGATCGTCCTCAACACCGATCCCCTCGGGACGATTCGCCTTCCGAGCACGAACCTGGTGGACTTCCGGTTCGCGAAGCGCCTTCGCATCGGGGGGCATACGCTGGAGGGGCGGTTCGACTTTTTCAACGTGTTCAACTCGAACTTCGTGACGGCCCGCAATCTGCGGTCAGGCTCGACCTATCTCGTGCCGTCGGCGATTATCCTGCCGCGGATTCTCCAGTTGGGCGCTACGTACAACTTCTAGCAGGCGCTCCAGGCACCGAGGGGCCAATCACGCTGCCCGACGGCAGCGTGATTGTTTCTCCGAGCGAGGGTACAAGGGCCGCGCGAAGTAGTAAGCTCGTGGCGGAGGAGATCGGGTGAAGGTATCCACACGGTTGGTCCTGGCTATTGCGGGTCTGGGGGGAGCCCTCAGTGTTACGGTCACCTCCCAGGGCCCTCCTCCGCAAATACCGACGTTCAAGGCCGAGGTTGAGTACGTCGATGTCGATGCGGTGGTCACCGATGCGACCGGCGCCGTCGTCAAGGATCTCCGCAAAGAGGACTTCCAGATTTTCGAGGACGGCAAGTCGCAGGCAATTGCGGGTTTCGCCTTTGTCGAGATTCCTGTCGTTACTGGCAATCGGTCGGCCGACAGCGGCTCGCGCGAACCCGACGTCAGGAGCAACGAAGAGCCGTTTGCCGGCCGCATCTACGTGCTGGTGCTCGACGACCTCCACACCACGACCACTCGCACGTCCCGTGTGAAACGCGCGGCGCAGCAGTTCATCAACGAACACCTCTCGACCAACGATCTGATGGCCGTGCTGCAGATCAGCGGGGCCTCGGGCGGCGCGCAGGAATTTACGAGTGACAAGCGGCTGCTGATTGCGGCGGTCGACCGTTTCATGGGGCAGAAGCTCCAGTCAGCAACGCTGGCGCGCAACGAGCTGTTTTTCGCCGGAGCTTCCGTGGCGACCGGGACGATCGACGATCCTTTCGAATCCGAGCGCGGCTTCAATGCGCTCGCGACCACCCGTCTCCTCACCCAGGTGGCCGAGAAGCTGAGCGCGATACGCGGCCGGCGAAAGTCGATTCTGTTCATCAGCGAAGGCCTGGACTACGACATCACCGACGTGATGAACAACCGATCGGCGTCTTCGATTCTGGACGGCATGCGCGGCGCGATCGCTGCCGCGACACGATCGAACGCCAGCATCTATGCCATCGATCCGCGCGGGCTCACGACGCTCGGCGACGACACGATTGAGACCAGCATGCTCGCCGACCAGCGGGCGCTGACGGCCGACGACACTGGCGCGGCCACTCCGGGAACGCAGCGGCAGACAGGCATCGGGATGAGCGCGCTGCGAAACGAACTGCAGGTGTCGCAGGATAGCCTGCGAACGCTGGCCGACGAAACGAACGGATTTGCGGCGGTCAATGCGAACGATTTCACTGCAGCATTCGAGCGGATCGTCAGCGCGAACAGCGCGTATTACGTGCTGGCCTACTATCCGCCTTCACGGCGGCGCGATGGCAAGTTCCATCAGATCGAAGTCCGCACCTCGCGGCCAGGCCTCACGATTCGTGCACGGCGGGGCTATGTCATCTCTCCCAATGCGAACGCGAAATCCCAGCGCGATGGGAACAAGGACATCTCGCCCCAGCTGCTGACGGCCCTCAACAGCGTAGTGCCGGCCACGGGATTGAAGATGCGGCTCTTTGTGGCGCCGTTCATCGGGACGGGAGCAAACTCATCGGTGGTGATGGGGCTCGAGCTGCAGGGCTCGGAGCTCGCCCTCGGTGACGGCCAGCGCGTCGAACTGGCGTTCGTGGCCGTCGACGCGTCGGGCGAGACGCGCGCCGACACCGATGCGTTCACCTTCAAGCTTCCCGAGGACGCGAAAGCGCGGATCAAGAAGACCGGGATCCGCTTTTTGAAGCGCCTGAATCTGCCGCCAGGGCGCTATCACTTCCGCGTCGGCGTGCACGACACAGGAAACGGTGCGGTCGGGACCGTGAACTACGACGTGGAGCTGCCGGCGTTCAGCAAGCTTCCGTTCAGCATGAGCGGCCTGCTCGTCACGTCAAGAGCCGCGGCCGCGACAGTCACGGCGCGCGGCGACCCCGAGCTGCAGAAATTCATGAAGCTACCGCCGGCAGGACTCAGGACGTTCCCTCAAACAGACGACGTGTCTGTCGTGACCGAGGTCTACGATCGATCGGGCAGCACGCCGCACACCGTGGACATTAGGACGACGGTGAAGGCCGGCGATGGCAAGGTCGTCTTCGAGCACAACGACCAGCGCTCTTCGAGCGAGCTGCAGGGCGCGAACGGAGCGTATCTGCAGACGATCGCCCTGCCTATCCGTGATTTGGCTCCGGGCAGCTACGTCTTGACCGTGCAGGCACAGTCGAGACTCGGGCAGATGGCCAGCCGTCAGATCGCATTCGATGTCACCGCGGTGCCCTAGAGAGCGTTTTTCAGAACTGTTTAGGCAGTCGGTTCCGCGTTCCTGTTCCGCGTGCCAAGGTTCGAGGTGGGCCGGCGGATTGAGCACCGGCCCCTTGTTACGCGAATCGAGCCCTAGAACGTAAAACGCGTTTCAATCTGGAATATCCGCGGCGGTGTCAGTCCCGTTCCGTTCTGGCCGCCGTCTGCCGATGCGGTGGCGTTCCCGAACGTTGGGCCCGCGCGCGTCACGATTGACGTCACGGGGTTCACGTTCAGCACGTTGTAGCAGTCGAGGCGCAATTCGAGCGACCGTCCCAATCCGACCCCGAATCGCTTCGCCACGCGCAGGTCGAACAGGCCGACGTTTTCCAGGCTCAGACTTCCGAGCGGCTCGGCATTCACCACGAGGTTCGTGATGGATGCACCCGCAGGAGCGATGATCTGCACCTGCCGGGCGAGGCGTGCCCCGTTGCGGATGCTGTACGTGCCCCCGGTCAGGATTCCCTTGGGGAACGTGTACGAACCGGACAGCTTGCCGATCCACGTCCAGGTGTCGTCTGCCACGTTGATTTCTGCGTTCGGCGTCAACGCTGAACCGTCGACAAAGGGAACGTGTCTCTTCGTCGCTGAGTACGACCCCAGAAACTGCCAGCCGCTCGAGAGCCGCCTGGTCGCGGCCACTTCGATCGTCTTGTAGGTGGAGTCGTTCTTCGGGTCATCGTTGACGAGCTTTGTTCCCTCGAAGCTTGCCCCTCGGTACGAAGCCGGATAATCCCAATACGTCAATGTCTGACCTGTGTCGTCAGAGGTGTTGTTGACGCCGTCGGGACCCGGATCCGGTCTCGAAATGGGAATGGTGTAAACCGCATACGGTCTCAGAGGGTTGAGATTCCGGTTGACGTTGTAGTTCTTGAGATAGACGCCACCGACGCGCACCGCCACGGTTTGCGTCAGCTGGCGCTCGAACGCGATGGAGTATTCTTCCGCGCCCGGGATGTTCTCGTCCGGGTTCAGAAACGCATTGAGCTGCGCGCCGCCGGACCTGAAATCGACTCCGTTCGGATCGAGGTTGACTTCGCCCGGATCGTAGTCTCGATCGCCGTCGAGATCATGCCAGTCGTAAGTCATTGTCCGCTGACCGTTCTTGTTGAAGTTGTTGATCTCAGCCCCGGTCGAGCGGAGATGGACGAACTGTCCATAACCGCCTTTGATGACTGAACGGCCGTCGCCCGTGACGTCGAAGGCGGCGTGTATGCGTGGCGTGAAGGAATTGAAGATGTTCGGCTGAACTTCCGCGTTACAGTTCTCGGGAAAAGCCTGGACGAACGTGCCGAGCCTCTGGCACTGTGCCGGGACCCACCCGCGGTCGCGCTGCCCGCGAAGGCCGATGCTCAGGGTCAGCCGCCGGTTGATCGTCCATGAATCCTGGATGTAAGCGGCGAAATAGCGCGTCCGCAGCTCTGGCGCATTCGGAAGGTTGTAGATATCGATCTGGAAGGGCACCGTGTTGTTGAACCTGAGCCGATAGTCCCCGCTGCGTCGCGGAGGATTGGTTGCGCCGTTGCCGCCGTCGATAAAGTCGATCCCGAACGTGAATGCATGGTTCCCCGCCATGAGATCCGGCCTGTACCACGACAACACGACCCGGTCGTGGATCTGACCGTTCGTGCTGTACCGGCCATCCGACACGGCGTCGCCATCTTCCTTCAACGTCGTGATGTCGATGCTTCTCGGCACGCTGGGGGCGAACCCGGTGTACTGGTTCACGTGTTCGAACCGCCCGTGCTGCGCCGACAAGGTGAGGGAGTGGCCTATCGTCGCCTGCCACTCGAGCTTCCAGGTTTCTCCCCAGGCATTGTTCTGCTCCATCGCGCGCTCCGGCACAAACTGGCTGGCTGACCGCTTCTCATGGTCGCCGTATCGGTGCCAGAACGCGATGAGCTTGTTTGTCTGATTGAGCTGTCCGGAGAGCTTGTAGGCCTGGAAAAACTGATGCTGGGGTCGGGGGATCACAGAACCGTCAGGACGAAAGGCAAATGGAATCTCCCTGCTCACCTGCCGATAGCGCAGGTCGGCGAAGAACCACAGTTTGTCCTGAATGATCTTGCCGCCCACTTGGCCGCCCCCGTCCTTGCGGGTGATGAGCTTCGGTGCCGACACGACACCCTGCCGACGCAGCACGTCCGTGATGTTGTCGCTTTCAAAGCTGTGGTTCGTGAAGTTGTATTCGGCAGCGCCATGAAAGGCGTTGCCGCCTGACTTGGTGATGAGGTTCACGCTCATGCCGCGCTTCGGCGTGTCGGCGCCGTTTGCGCTCGTTTGCACCCTCGCCTCTTCGATCGCATTGAAGTTGTAGTGCGTGCCGCTGGCGCTGGTCTGACTTGCGGCTGCAAAGACGCCTTCGAGAAGGGACCACAGCTCGCCGCCTTGTCCGTTCGAGACGAAGATGTTCGTGTCGGTGATGGCCGAGCCACCCACTTCGATGTTCGTCTGGGCTCCGGGAACGAAGGCCAGGAAGCCCACGATGCCGTTCGTCCCGGAAGGGATCAGCTCGAGCGCTTCTGTTTCCAGCGTGGTGGCTGTGGAGGCCTGCGTGACGTCCACCAACGGCGTCTGGCCAGACACGGTGACCGTTTCGGCCAGCGCGCCGATTTTCATCGACTGGTCCAGCTTCGCCGAAAAGCCCGCGGTCAGACGGATCTCGCTCAGCCGGAGTGTTTGAAAGCCTGACAGCTCGTACTCCACCGTGTACATGCCGATCGGCAACGGCGTGATGCGGTATTCGCCCCGCTCGTCACTGACGACGGACATCTGCGGTACCTGCAGGGCGGGACTTCGGAGCGTAATCGTCACTCCCGGCAGCGAGGCACCGCTCTCGTCGGTCACCTGTCCGTGAATCGTCGCCGTTGCCGCCGCAACTTGCGCTGACGCCGGAACCGCGCTCAGGGTGAACGTGCCGATGATGACGACAAGGAGCGCCACCAGCAGTCTGATAGGAATCGTTCGAGGCAGCATCATGTGAGTCCTCCCTATTCCATCCTTGTGGTGCGAAGTTCCCTGGCCCCGCTATTTCATCGCGCTGAGAGAGGCGTGCAGGGTTTCGACGAGGTACTTGCGGTGCGCGGCCATGTCCTGCTCGATGGTGACGCCCGGCGGCATGTCGACGTAGTTGAAGTCGAGGCTGATCCAGCCGTCGTACTGACGGTCCCGAAGGATCTGGATGACCGCGGGGAAGTCCACGCCGCCGGTTCCAAGCCGCTGGTAGATCGCGTCCGGCGATGGGGGCAGGCCGAGTTTCTTCGCCATCGCTGCCTCCTCTTCCTTGCTCGGCGCCGGACCGCGCCACCCTTTTCCGGCGCTCCAGACGGGCAGCGTGTCCTTGAAGTGGAAATGCGCAATGCGCGAGTAGTGCGTCTTCGCGAATGTCACTGGATCGAAGCCGCCCACAGACGCATGGCACGTGTCGAGGGTGACAAACACCAGCTTGGGATCGGTCATCTCCAGGATCATCTCGACTTCGGCCTTCCGCTCGGCCATCGTCCAGGCGTGCGGATGAAAGGCGAACTTGACCCCGTGTTCGAGCGTGCGCTTGCCGACCTCGTTGAGGTTCCTCGCGAGAATTCTGGCGTTTCCGGAGTTGAGATCCTCCTGTCCAAGCCGGCGGCTGAGGTTGGCCTTGAGCGCCTTGATGCCGAAATACGCGCCGAATTTCGCGTTGGCGCTGTGGCTGTCGAGCGTGGCCTGCAGCTTCGACGAGTCGAAGTATTCGCCCCCGCTCGCTATTGAGGAAATCCCGATCCCGGCCTCATTCAGGACCTTCTTGAAGACCTCAGGCGGCTGCTTGAGGTACAGCTGCAGTTCGTTTCCCCAAGGCTCGATTCCGTGGAATCCGAACCGGGCCGCGACCTTGATGCCGGCTTCAGGATGCGGCTTCAACGGCGTGAACATGTGGCTGCTCATCGCCCATCTGAACCGGTCGGAAGGGATGGCCGTGGCCCTCGAAGCCAGCGCGACACCGCAAGCGGCACCGATGAACTCCCGGCGATTCAGCATGGAACCTCCCCTGGAAGGCTTACAGTTTTTGGTCGATTGTTCGAATTCTCCACACGAGGTAGGGCAAGTCAAGGTGTCTCATGCTGTAAGACGATCGTGTGTGCAAGGCGGGAGTGCAGAGGAGCGGCTACTGGGTGGTGACCCTCGCCGCTCCTAGGGAATCACGGTAAAGGGAATGGTCCGGGTGATGGCACCGTTGTTGGTCTTGTCGGTAATCGCGATCGCCAGTTTGTAGTCGCCCGGTGCGAGACTGGCCAGTGGCACGCCCTGCACGACCAGAACCTGATGTCCTGCGCTCGAATTGAACTCAGCGGGCAATGTCGTCGCATTGAACAGCGTGTTCGGCATCTTGGCGAACGGTTTCGCCTCCGCACCGCGGGTCAGTGTGTATCCCACTTCGATATCCGGTTTACCGGCAGGCGTTGCACCCTCGTTGTAGACGAGAAACATGAACAGCAACTCGGCGGATGTTGCGAACGTCGGCGTAAACGCCGGCGTGATCTTCTGGCCGCCGATCGTGAAAGGCTGTTCCAGTTGCTGTTGGGGCGTCAGTTGCTGGGGCGCAGCCTGGAGATCTCTCGCGAGCACGATGGAGCTCGTCGTCAGGCCTCCGGAGAAGTCCGGAACGGTCAACGCCTGCGTGTGCACGACACGCTTCGGCGGAGTTCGTGTGTTTTTTGACGGGGCTTCCGCTATCGCAAACGTCACCTCGAAATCCCCCGGCGGCAGTGCGAGTGCCCGGCTGAGCTGGACCGAGTCCTGCCCCGTGCTGGTAAAGCTGTTGGCATTGGCAAAATAGATGTCGGCAAAATCCGGCTCCGCTGCCGCGTTCGCAGCGCCCTTTCTCTGCGCGCGGACATACAACGCCACTGGAAACGACGACGGCTTGGCGGGGCCGATCTCCAGTACATACGGGATGAACACGTTTGTGGTCGATCGAATGAAGTGGTTGTGGAATGCAACCGTGAAGTCTCCTGGCGCGGACTCTTTGCCCGAGGTCACCGCGTCGACGAGGCCTGTCAGAGCCTTGTACTGCGTTATCTCCGCTTTGCTGAGCTTCAGCTTTTCGGCGGTTTGCTCCTGGACCTTGGACTGGCCGTAGGCGGGCGTCGTCAGGGTTGCGATGATGATGATGATCGGCGCGGCAAAAGCTCTTGAAACGTGATAGAAACCCATTCCAGTCTCCTGGCAATCGGATTGTGTTTTAGAGACAGCCGCGGATTCTAGGCGGCGGTGTCGGCCAAGTCAAACGTCTTCAGCAGTCGAGGCGCGCCGCCGCTCGAGGTCCCACGATCTGAGACGGATGCGAGGGCGTTGCTCGTGGCCGGTACAATCCGGCCATTCATCTGTCGTTGGTTCTTCGGAGGTGTGTATGAGACGAGGCTTTTCCATCGGCTGCGTCAGCGCTCTGATTGTGCTTGCGAACCTGCACGCGCAACAGTCGCAGCCGGTTGCTCCGCCGGTCGCCGTTCAGGGTGCCCGACCGAACGCGGTTCTCAAGCCTGTGCCCGCCGAAGGCGCGAACTGGCGTCATGCGCTCGCGTCGCCGACGGCGTCGCAGATTCCCTGGAAGTCCGATCCCAGCTTTCTCAAGATTCCTGCAGGCCTGGAATTCGGAGAAACAATGGGGATCGCGCGCAATTCCAAGGGACAGGTGTACGCGTTCACGCGGCGCGGTGACGGATCGCGCTTGCTTCAGTTCGACCAGAACGGGACCTTCATGCGCGAAATTGGTCGAAACTCCTACGCCTTTACGATGGCGCATGGCGTATATGTCGACGCGCAGGACTTCGTCTGGACCATAGACGAGGGCACCAACACCGTCATCAAGTGGAACCCCGCCACCGCGCGGCCGGAAATGATTCTGGGGCGGCGCTACGAATCGGTCGAAGGTCTCGCCCCAGCCATCGCGCCGATGCCGCCACCGCATCCCTATGCGTTCAATCGGCCGAACGATGTCGTAACCGACGCACAGGGCAACATCTTCGTTGCCGACGGGTACAACAACAGCCGTGCGATCAAGTACGACAGGAACGGCAGGTTCGTGGCGTCGACGATTGGCACGCGCGGCCGCGAGCCCGAGGAAATGCACCTTCCGCATTCGATTACCGCCGACCGTGAGGGGAACATCTATGTCGGCGACCGTAACAACGGCCGTATCCAGGTCTTCAGCAACGATCTGACGCTGCGCGCGATGTACGAGCATGTGGGCTCGCCGTGGGCCGTGTGCATCAGCCAGGGGCCGCATCAGTACTTGTACAGCTCGAATTCGAATCCCGATCAGAACCTCGCCACCGTCAACGCCGTCACCGGCGAGATTTTCAAGATGGAGCTGGATGGGACGGTCGTCGGGAAATTCGGAAAGGCCGGCAAAGGGCTTGGTGAGCTCTCGACTGTGCACGACATGGACTGCAGGAATGAGAACGAGATACTGGTGGGTGAGATCGTGTCCTGGCGGGCGCAGAAGCTGGTGCTTGGCGCGGGGGCAACGAGAACGTCCAATACCAAGTGATCGCTCAGGAGGTTGTGATGAGGCGTTCTGTTCAGCGTGTGCTGATACTTGCAGCGGTCCTCGGAATCGGCGGCTCCGTGGGCGCTCAGCTTCGGATTGCCGACATACCGTACGATTCGGCGGCGGATGTGCTCCAGGGCCTTCCCGATGATGTGTATATCGGCGAGGCGGCGGGAGTCGCGACCAATTCCCAGGGTCACCTGTTCGTGTACACGCGAACGGGCTCGCCCCAGCTGACGCTCGGAACCGAGCGAAACTTCCACAGGGGCAACGGCGCTGCGCGGCTGTTCGAGTTCGGCCCGACGGGCAAATACATGCGAGAAATCGGACAGGGACTTTACGGGTTCGTGTTCGCGCACACTGTTCGCGTCGATCCACAGGACAACATCTGGACCGTGGACGAGGGGTCTGGCACGATCGTGAAATTCAACCCGCAGGGACAGGTTCAGATGGTGCTCGGCCGCGCGCCTGAATATCTCCCGATGCCGAACTTCGAACGCGCAAACAGCATGGGCACGATCGCCAAGCCGACCGGCCCTGTCGGCATCGGCGTCGAGGGCGACGAGTTCGACCGCCCTACAGACGTGACGTGGGATAAACAAGGCAACATCTTCATTGCGGACGGCCACGTCAATTCACGCATAGCGAAATTCGACGCCAACGGCCGATTCGTCAAGTCCTGGGGATCGCAGGGGACCGCACCGGGCCAGTTCAACGTCCCGCATTCGCTCGTGGCAGACGCGCAGGGCAATGTCTACGTCGCGGATCGGGACAACCGCCGTATTCAGGTGTTCGACAACAACGGCACGTTCAAGGCCCAGTTCATCAACGTCGCCACGCCGTGGACATTGTGCATCACGCCAGGGCCGCATCAATATTTGTACAGCTCGAATTCGAACGACCCGCGCGAGTTCGACAAGGATGGCGAGATCTACAAGATGGAGCTCGACGGCCGTGTGATCGGCAGGTTTGGGCGCGCCGGCCGGCTGATGAAAGAGTTCAGCACGGTGCACGGGATCGATTGCAGAAACGAGAATGAGCTGTACGTCGGCGAGCTCACCAGCTGGCGTGTGCAGAAACTGACCCTGCGGCCGAACCAGGCCAAGTAGGGCGAAAGGAGCGCTGTGATGAATCGTCGCCTTTTCGGCATGTCGGTCCTGGGAATGGCAGCGGCTGCTCGAGCGGCGTTTGCCCAGTCACCTCCAAGTTGGAGCCAGTTCAAGCCGGCACCGGACTCGCTGAAGGAGAAGATGCACACCGGGCAGCAGATTCGATCGGCAGCCGCGACGCTCGAGACGACTCGCGCGCAGATGCAGGAGATCATCAAGAAGAACGGCGGCGTCGACCTCTTCAGTCTCGACGCGCAGCACCGGCCGAACTCGGATGAGCGCGAGCTCGTCCGCTTTTGCAAGGCAGCGGAGGAATTGGGAGCCGGTGTCCAGCTTCGGATCCAGCATCCCAAGCTGGCGTACCTCGTGGGACGCGACGCGGACCTGGGCGTACTTGCCGTCATGGTTCCGTTGGTCGAAGAGGTCGCGACAGTCGATGAGGCCATCAGTAATTTTTACTACCCTCCGATTGGCAACCGGAGCTGGGGTGGAGAGTTTCGATTTCGCGAGAAGCCGCCCGCCGACCGCCTGCAGTATTCACAATGGTGGAACGCGAACGGGCTTCTCGGTTTTCAGATCGAGACGTTGCGCGGAGCGCTCAATGCCCGCAACATCGTCAAGCCCGGCATCGACTGGATTTCATGGGGCCCCGGTGACATGGCGTTCGACCTCGAGCGGCATTCCAACAGCCCATTCAAGACGCTGGAAGAAGTCCACGGCTACGTGATTCAGCAGTTGAAGGGATACGACGTGCGCCTCCCGGGAGCAGGAGGCGGCGGCGACTAACGGAAGCGGAGGTGCTCAAGCCAAAAAAAAATGGGCAGGAGGCTTTCGCCCCCGCCCATTCGTGCCTTCGTGCCTTCGTGGTCTTCGTGTCTTCGTGTTTAGAACTTGAAGTTCATTGCCAGCCGCGGGAAGCGGCCGGTCATGATTGTTGTCGCGTTGCCGAGACTGGCGCCAACGTTGTTGTTGGCGGCTCGAATCGCGTTGGAGTTCAGGAGGTTGAAGATATCGATCTGGAACGTCAATACCTTGTTGTTGTGCCGGAAGTTCTTTTTGATGTTCAGGTCGAGCTGATTCCAGCGATCGTAGAAAATCGTGCCTGGTTCGTTCAGGATGAACGTCTCGGTCTGCGTGCGCTGCCCGTTCGGAAACCGCGCCTGCTCCGGCGCCCAGAAAATGATCCGCTCCTGGCCACCGTAGCTCTGCAGCACCACACCCATGTCGAGGCCGTAGGGGAAGGTGTAGTTTCCGGCCAGCTTGAACTCGTGAATGAACGGGTAGTCGAACGCCGTCTGATCGCAGTATCGGCCACCCAGCGGCGCATCCACTCCGGTTGTGGCGGCAGTCGGGTTGAACTGTCCGGTCGTCGTCGGGCCGTTGGGGTTGTCGTCGTTGTCACACCACCGCTGCAGCGTGTGGTCCATGGTCCAGCTGCCGAACAGCATCGCGCCGCCCGGGAGCCTGGCGTTGAACGATGTCTCGAAGCCGGTGTACAGCGTGTCGTTCGTCGTATCGCTGCGATCGACGACGCCGACATTGAAGACGCCCAACTTGGCCGGATTGAGATTGTAGACCGGCACCATGTCGCCCGCTTTCAGCACGGCGGCGACGTCCGGATCTCGTGAGACGTCCGGCATCGGGGTTTCAAATCGTGTGTAGTCGGTAGAGGTGATGTTCGTCCGATCCTGGAACGCCAGGTCCGCAATCTTCCGCTTGTAGAACATCGCGCCGACAGCCAGCCGTGGCGTCACCTGGTGCTGAACGCCCGCCGTGAACTCATTGTTGTACTGGCGCTCGAGATTCAGTGGTTTGCGATCGGGCCGATCGGGATTGGCGAATGCACCGCCGCTCGGGCTGGTCCCGATCTCGTTGTCCTGCGCCACGCCGTCGCAATCCGTCGGAAGGACCCGAACGCCAGGACACAACACAGTGGCAGGGCTGCCAGTCGGCGTATTGGTGCCGGCAATCAGATTGCGGTCGAGCCACGTGCGCATCTCGCTGCGCTCACCGGCTCGGCCGTATGCATTCGCCGCGATGTCGCCGTCGTAGTTTCGATAATACCTGCTCCAGCTGGTTTTCAGTGCCGTGCTGCCGTTGCCGAAGAGATCGTACACCGCACTGAATCGCGGTGAGTAATTCGGACCAAAGTCGATCAGGCCCCGCTCTTCCTCGATGAAGCGGGCTGGCGCGAAGCGCCCTGCGGCCATGCTGCTTTCATACATGCCGGTTTCCACCCACTGCACACGGAGGCCCGGGTTAATCGTGAGGCGCTTCATCGTCCAGCTATCCTGAACGAAGATGCCGACGTCATAGGCGACAAATGCAGGCTGGATGACCGGATTGTTGAAAACCTCGACCGTCGACGGCTGATTGTTGGCGTAGCGCTGCTGCAAATGTCCGTTGCGCGTGTTCTTGCGCTGACGTCCAGGACCCCAATCGTTTTCGATGCCGACCTTGATGTTGTGTGAGCCGGTCACATAGGAAGCCATGAACTTCGCTTCGTTGTGGACGCTCTCCTGCCGCTGCTCGCGCGTGGCGTTCCAGGCCGTGCAGCCGTTGGGCGCGGGCAGGAGCGCATAAATACACTTGTCGACAAAGCTGCGGTTTAGCGCGGTATCTGTAGTCGGCGACGTCGCATACCACTCCGGCGTGAATGGAAAATCGTGTGCGGTCGCGGCCGGCGTGCCTGATGGACTGCCACCTCTCCAGTAGAATTCCGCAAAGGACCATCCCGCCTCAACCAGCCATTTGCTGGTGACAGGTGCGGTCACTTTGATGTTGCCGATCGCGTGGTGCGCATTGCGCGGATCGCGCTGCTCGCCGGCGCGCGGGTCGGTGCCGGCAGTAATCGAGTGCCCCTTCTTGTGCCACCACCGCTCGAGGAACCCGGCCACCTTGTATTTTTCCGACGCTTGCCACGTCAGCCGCGTCGACACACTGCGCACATACAGGTCGTTTGTCGCCTTGTACTGGGTGCCATCCGCCGCGGTCACGAATTTCGGCACGTTCGCGATGGTCGTCTCGGTGGACTGATGGCGAGCCGAAAGGATCCACCACAGTTTGTCTCTCAGGATCGGACCACCGAGCGAGCCGGTGAACGCCTCCAGGTGATCGATGCCGTTGGCGACGTTCAAACTACGGGCGCGAAGCTCGTCGTCGATGTTGTTCTTGACCCACGTGCCCTTCGTGCCGCCCATGAACGCCGAGCCGCTGAACTGATTGCCGCCGTCCTTCAGAATGCTGTTCAGGCGAACGCCGCCGCCGCCGGTGTCGGCGGGAATCGCGGCCGTGCTGACAGTCATTTCAGCCTGCAGCGTGTCGTCGAGAAAGCTCAACGACGTCCCCTCGTAGCTCTGAATGGACATGCCTTCGACGAGTTGGTCGCCGTCCAGCCCGCCGAGCCCTCGGGCACGGAGGCCCACCTGCTCGGTTGTTTGTATACCGCCCATGTCAGGAGTCCCGGGCCGCACGCCCGGAACAATGACCGCGAGGCCCATCACGTTTCGCGAAATCGGCAGCGCATCGATGACGTCGCGCGCGATGACGGTCGTCTTGGTCGCCTGCTGCACGTCGACCTGCGGGGCCGTGCCGGAGACGTTGATGGTCTCTTCGAGCGAGCCGACCTTCATCTCGGCATTGACCGTTGCCGTGAAGTTCGAAGGCAGGTTGACCCCTTCGCGAACCACTGAGCCGAAGCCGGTCAACGAGAAGGTGAGCTTGTACGTTCCCGGCCGCATCGCTTCGAAGCGGTAGCGACCCTGGCTGTCGGTGACGACGGTTCTCGAACCTTCTATCATCGCGGGGCTGGACGCTTCGACCGACACGCCGGGAAGCACGCCTCCGGAGTCGTCTGTCAACAAGCCCACGATCGCGCTCTGAGCCGAGGACACTGCCGGGACCATCAAGAGCATGGCCAGACTGAGCAGGATCCCCAGACCGAGTCTCTGCTTCATACTCCGTACCTCCGTAAGGCGACCTGGTTGTAAACGGGTTGTGAGGGGATTTTAGCGCGTCGACCTTTGAAGTCAAACCTATACTGTGGGCGTTTTCTTGTAACTTTACCGGTAACGGGAATTTTGGATTTTCTTCAAAATATTGGCGAACCTGTATAACCAGCACGTTCTTCCGCGGCTGATTCATTACGCCATGACGCGCGACGAGGTGACTCGCCTGCGTGCCGCGAACGTACCTGCGGCGCGCGGTGTCGTACTGGACGTCGGCGTCGGGTCCGGCCTGAACCTGCCGTTCTACACAGGTGCCGTCACGAAACTCTACGGCGTCGATCGGTCGCCGGAGTTGCTGGCGCGTGCACGCCCCCTGACCGCCACGGCGCCGTTTCCGGTCGACCTGCTCAATCAGGATGCCGACCGGCTGTCTCTCGCGGACGCGTGCGTCGACACGGTTGTGATCACATGGTCGCTATGCTCGATTAGTAATACGGCGGGCGCGCTCAGCGAAATGGGTCGCGTGCTGAAACCCGGCGGGGCGTTGATTTTTGTCGAACACGGGCTCTCTCCCGACGCAGGCGTCGGAACGTGGCAAAATCGGCTGACGCCGCTGTGGCGCCGATGCGCCGGCGGCTGTCATTTGAATCGGAAAACTGACGATCTGTTGCGAGGCGCGGGGTTCACGATCGAGAGCCTGCGGACCGGCTACGTGCCGGGCCCACGTGCGCTCACGTTCATGTACGAAGGCAGGGCTGTTAAGAACATAGAAAGTGGAAAGCGGAAAGTGGAAAGTGGAAAGTAGAAAGTAGAAAGTGAAAGCATGGCAAATATTCGAGAGGCGACGACCGCTGATGCAGCGGCGATCGCGGCCATCTATGGGCCGTACTGCGGGGAGACTGTCATCTCCTTCGAAGAAACGGCGCCCACGGTTGAAGAGATGGCCCGGCGCATTGCGTCAGTCGGCGCGACCCGGCCGTGGATCGTGCTCGAAGATGGGAATGCCATTGTCGGATACGCCTATGCCTCGCCGCACCACGAGCGTGCGGCGTATCGCTGGTCGGTGAGTACGGCCATCTACATAAGGCGCGATTGCCATCGCCGCGGCGCGGGGCGGGCCCTCTACACGACGTTGTTCGCGCTGCTGCAGGCTCTTGGCTACCGGCAGGCAACGGCGGGGATCACACTGCCGAACCCAGCGAGCGTGGGTCTTCACGCGGCGTTTGGTTTCGCTCCCGTCGGCGTCTATCGTCAGATCGGCTACAAGATGGGCGCGTGGCACGACGTGGGGTGGTACCAGGCAGAGATACAGCCAGGGGCCGCGGCGCCCGCGGAGCCGCGTGTGATTCGAGAGCTTTTGCATACACCGGAATGGCAGAGTGCAATAGAACGCGGGCTGGATTTTTACCACGCTTCCAGTAACGAACAACGAAAAGCGAATCAAGCATGATGCTGCGACCTGAATCGTCCCCGCGTTCTTCGCTCGTCGTTTTTCGTTTTGTGTTGCTGCTCGCAGCGCTTTTCGGAGTGGAGCAAGTGATGCCTGCACAGCAGCCGTCCTTTTCCGTCGTGGAAGCCACCATTGGCGAGATGCAGACGGCGATGCGTACCGGCCGGATCACCTCTCGCGCGATCGTGCTGCAATATCTCGATCGCATTGCGAAATACGAAACTCGGCTCAATGCCGTGATGACGATGAACCCCCGAGCGCTCGAAGACGCCGATGCGCGCGACCGGGAGCGCGCGCAGGGCAAGGTGCGCGGGCCCCTCCACGGCATTCCAATCGCGCTCAAGGACAACATTCTTACGACCGCGATGCCCACGACAGGCGGTGCGCTGGCGTTCAAGGGGTTCGTTCCGCCCTACGAGGCGACGATCGCGACGAACCTTCGCGAAGCGGGCGCTGTCGTGATTGCGAAAACGAACATGACCGAGCTGGCCAATTGGATCGCCACTGGCATGCCAGGGAACTACAACGCGATCGCCGGCTACGGACTCAATCCTTACGATCCTCGGGGCGATCCGCGCGACGACACGAACGACGGCAGGCCCGCATTGAACGCCGGCGGCTCGAGCTCGGGAGCGGGCACCGCCGCGAATTTCTGGGCGGCGAATGTAGGTACGGAGACGTCTGGGTCGATCCTCACGCCCGCCAACCAGACGATGCTCGTCGGAATCAAGCCGACGGTCGGGCGCATCAGCCGCTACGGGATCATTCCGATCACGGCCGATCAGGACACCGCCGGGCCGATGGCCAGGACCGTTGCGGATGCGGCGACGCTGCTCGGTGTCCTCGAAGGCCTTGCGCCGGATCGTCACGATCCTGCTCCGAGGGCGTGTCCGCGCATCCCCAACGGCGACTACACGCGCTTTCTCAATCCGAAAGGGCTCGAGGGCGCTCGTCTCGGATTGGCTCGTTCCGGCTTCGTCGACGAAGCGCGCCACGGCGAAGTGGTCAGCGAAGCGATCGCGCTGCTTCGCCAGCACGGCGCCAGCGTCATCGACCCCGTCGATATTCCGCCGGCGCCGCCGGTGTGTCGCGATCAAGCGGGCGCCAGAGGCAAGGACACGGACTGTTCGATCGTCTTCAAGTACGGGATGAAGCGCGACTTCAACAAATGGCTGGTTTCGCTCGGGCCGGGTTCGCCGGTAAAAACCCTGACGGAACTACGCGAGTGGAACCTTGCGCACCGCGCCGAAGGTGCGATCAAATATGGTCAGGCTCAGCTCGATATCTCCGACGAGGTCGATCTCGAGCGCGATCGCGCCCGCTACCTCGCGGACCGCGCATCCGACGTTCGGCTGACAGGCGCCGAGGGCATCGATGCCGCGTTGAAGCGCCACCGCCTCGATGCCATCGTCTTCGTCGGATCGACCGGCGCGGCAGTGGCGGCGAAGCCGGGTTATCCAACCGTGATCGTGCCGTTCGCTTTCGTGCCGAACATCGCATCACCGCCGTTTCCACCCGGGTTTGACGCGAAGCCTTCGCCGCTTGGCATCAGCTTCACCGGCGGTGCCTGCAGTGAGCCCAGGCTCATCGAAATCGCCTACGCATTCGAGCAGGCGACGAAGCGCCGGGCCGCCCCGCGGGAGTTTCCGTAGGGCGTGGGAAAGTGAAAAGTGGAAAGTGGAACTTGGAGCCGGAGGGTGATGCCGAGAACTATCAGCGTTGACGTTGAACAAGTGGGGCCGTCCACGGGCCGTGCCGGTGCGCGATCGCATACGGTGTTCGTCGATCGTCCTCTCGACAAGGGCGGCAGCGATCAAGGCTTGCGCGGCGGAGAGTACCTGCTCATTGCGCTTGGAGGCTGCTTTTTGAGCACGCTGCTGGCCGCGGTGAAGGCGCGCGACGCGGAGGTCTCGAACGTGCGAGTGTCGGTGATCGGCACGATCGACGGTTCGCCTGAGCGTTTCGAGTCGATGGCGATGCACGTCGCCGCGGCATACGCCGATGACGACCTGATGCACAAGTTGATCGAGATCGCGGAGCGGGGGTGCCTCGTCAGCAATACGCTGAAAGACGCGGTGCGACTATCGGTGACACTCGAGAAGGCGACATGAGCGTGCGCGCGTCGCGGTTATCGTAATCGGGCGGCTGATCACGCGTCAGGCGATCTTCCGCAGCACCGCGTGACTCGACAGTGGAGGACGTTTGGCCTGGAATCGCAGCACCGGCCGCCGCGTGTCGATCGTCCAGCCCGGCGACTCGTGCCCGCAGGCGATGCACTGCAGATAGACGCGGTTCTTCTCGAAGTGCCGGTAGCTCTCATGTCCCCGAAGCGCGCAGATCAGCCGTTTCAAAGATCCCATAAACTTCCCTAACACATAAGACGCAATGCACCCCATAAGCGGTTCCCTCAATGGAATCAACGACTTGGCGGGGAAAAACGAACAGAATGGGACCAGTGACGCTCCGGGAAGCCGGTCTCGACGAGGCAGAGACGATTCTGGGCCTGATGCAGGCTGCTTTTGCAGAGTACGAAGGCGTCCTCGACCCTCCGTCAGGCGCTCGTACGGAAACTGCTGAAACAGTACGCCACCGTTTGCTGAAAGGTGGAGCCGTGCTGGCCGATGCCGGTGGCGAGCCCGCAGGCTTCGCGTTCTTCGAGCTTCAGGACGGACTGCTCTACCTTGGACGCCTCTCGGTGCCGCCGACCTTTCGCAACAAGGGAATCGGGAGCAAACTGCTCGAGTATGTGGAAGAGCGCGCACGAACGAGCGGTGCGGCGGGAGTACGTCTCGGCGTGCGACTGCAGCTCCCGCACCTCATCGCACGGTATGAGCGAAAGGGTTATCGCGTCACGAAGTACATGACACATGCCGGCTACGCTCAGCCGACCTTTGTGTTCATGGAAAAGAGATTCTAGATTCCACTTTTCAGATTCCAGTTTCCGGATTTCAGATCGGGAGCTCCCATGTGCGCACCTTCTGTCGTCGATGCAGTTCGAAGGGATCTGTCGCGCCGCGCATTCATCGGAGCCGCGGCATGCGCCGCGGCGAGTGTGGCCAGTCCTCTCGCCGCCCAGCAGAAACCGGTCCGCCTGCCAACAGGGTTTCGCGAGGTCGTGGACCTGACGCACCCATTCTCCCCGTCGCTTCCGGTGTATCCGGGATACAAGCCGATTCAAATCAAGCCACGATTCCTCGTAGGGCGAGATGGCTTCTCGGCCAATGAGGTGACCTTCGACGAGCACACAGGCACGCACGTCGATGCGCCCGTGCACTTCGTGGCCGGCGGAGTCTCAACCGATCGGCTTCCGGCCGATCACCTGGTCGCGCCGCTTGTCGTCATTTCGATCGCGAATCGCGCCGCCAAAGATGCGGACGCACTGGTGTCGGTCGACGATCTGCTGCAGTGGGAGAAACGTTACGGCCGTATCCCGTCCGGCGCCCTGATTGCGATGTACTCGGGTTGGGAAGCGCGCATCGGCATCGCCGACGGGTTCTTGAATCGGGACGCGAAAGGGACGCTGCATGCGCCTGGATTTGGCGAACCCGCCGCGCGCTTTCTGATCAGCGAGCGAGACATCGGCGGTGTTGGTGTCGACACGCTGAGTCTGGACGCAGGCGCAGCGCAGAAATTCGTTGCTCACCTGGCCATTCTCGGGGCTGGAAAGTATGGTGTGGAGCTGATGGCCAATCTCGGCCGCGTTCCCCCGTCCGGCGCAACCGTCATCGTCGGCGCGCCCAAGCATGTGGGCGGAACGGGCGGGCCGGCACGGGTGTTGGCGCTGACATGACCACGACACGAGGGAAATCGGGCGTGTTACGATGCGGGCCATCCATGAAACCCATTGTGATTCTGGTGATAGCCGTGGCTGCCTGTGGGGCCTTGGCCGCGCAGGCGATTCCGCCGGCTGCGGGCCCGAACGTCGAGCGCGACCTGCGTGGCGCGATCGACATCCACGTCCACGCGGATCCCGATAACGTTCCGCGATCGCTCGACGGCCTCGAGGCTGCGCGGTTCGCCAAGGACAAAGGGATGCGCGCCATCGTCCTGAAGAGCCACTTCGACCCGACAGCCGGCCTGGCGCTGCTGGCGCGCAAGGCCGTGCCTGGGATCGAAGTGTTCGGCGGCATCGATCTCAACCTGCCCGTCGGCGGCATGAACGTGCACGCGGTCGAACACATGGTGGGCGTGAACGGACACTGGGGCCGCATGGTGTGGATGTCGACGTTCGACTCCGAGAACCAGATTCGGGTGAACAAGTCGAAGGCGCCGTTCGTCAGGGTGTCGGAAAACGGCGCGCTGTTGCCCGAGACGAAAGCGGTGATCGCGGCGATCGCGAAGCACAGCCTCGTGCTGGCCAGCGGTCACGTGTCGGCCCAGGAAGCGCTGTTGATGTTCGAGGAAGGGCGACGCGTTGGCGTTCGCGCCATGGTCGCGACGCACGGAATGTCGGCGCCGACCTCTCTCACGGTCGAGCAGGCACAGCGGGCGGCGGCGCTCGGCGCCTTCATCGAGTTCACGAGCGGCACGCTGGCGGCGGCGAACGCGCAGGCCAAGGTCGATCGTCTCGCCGACGACATTCGCAAGGTGGGCGTCGATCACGCGATTCTGTCGTCCGATCTCGGGCAGGGGGGCAATCCATTGCCGGCTGACGGCTATGCGACCTACATGGAGGCGTTGCGCAGGAAGGGATTCACGGATCAGGAGCTCGATCGGATGGCAAAACAAAACCCCGCCAGGCTCCTTGGTCTTCCGTAGGAGAACGCATGAGACGCCTGCTCCTCGCCGTGTTCGGTCTTGCCGCGGTTCTGGTGGGCTCGGCGCAGAGCTCGCTGCCGACCCCGCCGGTATTTCTCTACGCCGCAGTTGGTGCGGAGCTCTCCACATATGCGGTCGACGCGTCACACGTGTCGCTGACGAAGACATCGAGCGCCACCCTGCCGTTCGCCGTGCAGTATGTCTGGCCTCACCCGTCGACGCGGTTTGTCTACGTTGCGTGGAGCAACGGCATGCAGGGGGATCGTCATGGCGTGACGGCGTACCGAGTCGACAAGGCAACCGGCGCACTCTCGCCGCACGGGCAGCCGATTGAGATTCGTCACCGGCCGGTCCACTTGACGGTCGACGCGAACGCGACGCACGTGCTGGTGGCCTACAACAATCCAAGCGGTCTGAGCGTGCACAATCTGCACGCCGACGGCACGCTCGGCGGCGAAGTGGCGCAGCCAGCGCCGCTCGACGGCGGGATTTACGCGCATCAGATTCGCGTGCATCCGTCGAACAGGATGGTCGTGATGGTCACGCGCGGCAATGGGCCTGCCCCGAACCGCCCCGAGGATCCCGGCGCGCTCAAGATCTTCAGTTACAAAGACGGCGTCCTGACCAATCGGCAATCGATCGCCCCGAATGGCGGATTCGGGTATCAGGCGCGTCACGTCGACTTCCATCCGACGCAGCCGTTCATGTTCCTCAACCTCGAGCGGCAGAACCAGCTTCAGGTCTATCGCATCGTCAACGGCGAGTCGGTCGAGCCGAAGGCGCTGTTCACCACGAACACGCTCGACAACCCGGCGGCGAGCAGGCCGGCGCAAACGACCGGTGCGATTCACGTGCATCCGAACGGCCGGTTCGTCTATCTCAGCAACCGCGCGAGCGGCACTACCGTCGCCGACGGCAAGCCGGTGTGGGAGGGTGGCGAAAACAGCATCGGCGTGTATGCGATCGATCAGAAGACCGGCGAGCCGGTCCGCATTCAGAACATCGACAGCGGTGGCATGCACCCGCGGACGTTTACGCTTGACGCGGAATCCGCGCTGCTCGTTGCCGCCAATCAGAACGCCGTGACCAGACCGGATGGGACGCGCGTCCCGGCATCGCTGGCCGTGTTCCGTATAACGGGCGACGGGAAGCTCGAGTTTCTGCGGAAGTACGACGTGCAGACAGAGCAGGGAAGCGGGCTGATGTGGGCAGGGTTTCTAAGAGTCAAAAAATGAGTCGGATAGAGTCTGGGAAGAGTCGGTCGAGAGTCGGTAAAGAGTCGGGGAGTTAATGGAATCATGATGAGACGCATCGCGTTGATGGTTCTCTGTCTGTTTGCGGTTACGATGCCGGGAATGGCACAAGATCGTATGCCGCCGATCCCCGCCGAGAAGCAGACACCGGAGCAACGGAAAGCCGCCGAGGCCTTTCGCGCGAATCGCAAGCAGGATGTCTTCGGGCCGTTCGTGCCGCTGCATCGCAGCCCGGAAGTGATGCTGCGCGCGATGGCGATGGGCGATTTCCTCCGCTATCGCACCGTGTTCCCGACGAAGTTGAACGAGTTCATCATCCTGATTACGTCACGCCACTACACACAGCAGTACGAGTGGTATGTGCACTATCCGATTGCGCTGAAGGAAGGCCTGAGCCGCGACGTCGCCGACGCGATCGCCGACGGACGGCGGCCGTCTGGCATGTCTGCGGATGAAGAGCTGATTCACGATTTCTGCACCGAGCTGCTGAGGAACAACAGCGTCAGCGATCCGACCTACGCGCGCGCCGTCGCGCGCTTCGGTGAACAGGGGACGATCGAGATGGTAGGAGTCGTCGCGTACTACACGTTTCAGTCGATGGTGCTGAACACCGCGCGGACGCCCGCGCCGCCAGGCGCGCCAGCGCTCAAACCATTCCCGAAATGATCTTTTGAACAGGAGATCAGAAGATCAGGAGGGTTTTCTTCTACGAAAGAATTCTCCTGAACTTCTGATCTTTTGTGTAAGGAGTTTTTTCAGACCAGCTTACAGATCCAGCCCGTTCCCGCGTCGCAGTACCAAAGCACGCCGTTGCGATCCATGTCGAGGCCGTGCGGGACGGGATCGTCCTTGCTGATCTGGATCTTCGCCAGCACTGAACCGTCCTTCGCGTCGATCTTGAAGATAGAACGGTCGTCCGAGTTGATGACCCAGAGGGCACCCTTGTCGAGCGCGATGCCGTGCGTGCGGGGCGTGCTGCCGGGACCGGGAACGCTGCGCACGATCTCGCCGGTCTCGGGCTCCATCAGGAACACCTTGTTCGCCGCCGGTACCGCCATCCAGTACTTGCCGTCGACCCATTTCAGGCCGTGCGCACCCGACGGCGTGTCGCCGCGTTCCAGGCTCATGCGCCCGTAGAGCCCGGCGCCGGGCGTGTTCCATTGCTTCAGCGTTTTGCCGGTCTTCGGATCGACCTTCATGGTCTTGGGCGGGTCTTGTGCGTTCTTGCCCTTCGTCGATCCGATCCACAGAGCCCCGTTGCCGTAGGTGATGCCGCTCGCGTGCAGCGCCTCTGTGAGAATTTCTCGAATCACCGTGCCGTCTTCAGGCTTCACGAGAAACGCCTTGTTCGTCGGCTGGTCGAGCTGATCGAGCACCCACAGTCCCTCGGGCACGAACTGGAGATCGTTGGGCTGTGTCGATCCGGTCACCTTGTACAGCTTCTGCACCCGTTTCGCGATCGTGGGCGCTTCCTGGGCAGCGTGCGCAAACCGCGACGCCGCAACTGCGCCGGCCACGCCCGCAATGAACACGCGCCGCGAGACTGCTCGATCCATAACGGCCTCCTGATTTCGTCGGCTTGTCACAGCTTGGATTTCCGGGCAGTATAGCTCTGAAATGACCCGAACGCGCCTTCTCGCGCTGTGTCTGTCTGCGGCCGTGCTCACCGTAGCGGGCGGCTGCGCGAAGGACGACCCTCCGGCATCGCAGCCGCCGGTCGAGACGCCGAAAGCCGCGGCGCCGGCCGATCCCTATACCGCTGAGATGACGAAGTTTCGTCAGGACCGCGAGGCCAACCTCACCGGAAATGCGGGCTGGTTCACCATCGCCGGTCTCTGGTTCCTTACACAGCCCCAGACCACGTTCGGCTCAGACCCGTTGAGCGATATCGTCTTTCCCGCGAGCGCCCCGCCGCGTGCGGGCACGTTCGCCGTGAGCGACGGCAAGGTGACCGTGACGGCGGCTCAAGGCGTGACGTTTCAGCTCGACGGCAAGCCCGTGACGACCATGCAGTTGAAGTCCGACGTCCCTGGTCCGGCAGACCGGCTCATGCTCGGAAAGGATCTGCAGTTCTGGGTGCACAACAGCGGCGATCGCCTGTCGATTCGTCTGCGCGATCAGAACAGCGCGCTGCGAAAAAACTTCTCCGGGTTGAGCTGGTTTCCGATCGATCCGGCCTATCGCGTCGAGGCGACCTACACACCCTTCGACAAGCCCAAGATCGTCGACGTCGCGAGCCTGGTGGGCGACAGCGACAAGACGCCGGTTCCAGGGCTGGTGAAGTTCACGCTGAAGGGCCAGGAGTACGCGCTCGAGCCGTTCGCCGAGCCGGACGACCCACAGTTCTGGTTCGTGTTCCGCGATCTCACGAGTCAGAGCGAGACCTATCCCGCCGCACGTTTTCTCTATGCGGCCGCGCCCGTCAACGGCAAGTTGATGCTCGACTTCAACACGGCCGTCAATCCTCCGTGCGCGTACAACCCATACACAACGTGTCCGCTGCCGACCGAGCAGAACAGACTCCGCACGCGCATCGAAGCGGGGGAGAAGAAATATGAAAGTAAAAAGTAGAAAGTGAAAAGTAGAAAGTAGAAAGGTGGGCTTACATTGAGTTGTGTCGGGCGTTTCTTAGAGATGCCGTCAACATTGCGCAGATCTCTTTCGCTTCGGCCAGGAGCGCTTCGTCTGAATCGATGTCGCCGTCTCTCATGAATTCCAGCCAGCCAACTGACTCGTCCGATTCTTCGGTTGCTGTTCCGAGCTTGGCAATGAACTCTGCTCGCGAACGTCCGCGCTGCGATGCGCGATAGTTCGACCAGGTGGAGGTTGCGGCTTTCAAGAACTGAACGCCGGGAACCTGCGCATCCGGGCTCTTCGGCAGTTTCCGATAGAATCTAAGCGCGGCAAGGGAGAATCGGTAGGCACGACCGACGAGTTCTGGTGGCTGCTTCATGCCACGAGTGGGTGCACGTTAGGGGCCAGCGCGCGCTCACACTCTTTGTCAGGCAAACGGGGGCAGGTGAGTGCCCTATCGCACTTTCTGCACTACTTTCCCACTCCCTACTTTTCACTTTCTACTTTTCACTTTTCACTTTTCACTTTTCACTTTCTACTTACAGGTTCCATGCTCCACGAACTCCTGAACGCCTTCCTGATCCTGCTGGGCATCCTGTCCGCCGGCCTTGGCCTGAAGGGATTCCTGCTGCCGAGTGGATTCATCGACGGTGGCGTGACGGGTGTGTCGCTGCTGCTCGCCGGCGTCACGAGTTTGCCGCTCGCGTTCTGGCTTCCGGTCATCAACGTCCCGTTCGTGATCCTCGGGTACCGGCATCTCGGCGCGGCATTTGCCGTTCGCAGCGCGCTGGCGATTTGCGCGCTCGCCGCCGTCCTCGCGTTCGTGCAGTACCCGGCCGTGACGCAGGATCCGCTGCTCGACGCCGTCTTCGGGGGATTCTTTCTCGGCGCAGGCATTGGCCTCGCCGTGCGCGGCGGGGCAGTGCTCGATGGCACCGAGATCGCGGCTCTTTTGATCAGCAAGCGCAGCACGGTGCTGCGTGTAGGCGACTCCATTCTCGCGTTCAACGTGGTCCTGTTCGTCGTGGCGATGGCGGTGCTTGGCGTCGAGGCGGCACTCTATTCCATCCTCACCTATCTGACCGCAGCGCGAACGCTCGACTTCGTGATCCACGGCATCGAGGAATACACCGCCATGACGATCGTGTCGGGAAAGAGCGCGGAGATTCGCGATGCCATTACCGGCATTCTGGGCCGGGGTGTGACCGTCTATCGCGGACGGGGAGGGCTGACCAACGTCGAGCAGGACATCCTCTACTGCGTGGTGACGCGGCTCGAAATCGGCAAGATCAAGGCGATCGCTCGCGGCATCGACCCGGCGGCATTCATCGTGTCGCACGCGCTCTCGGACGTCGAAGGCGGGGTCGTCAAGAAGACGCCGCTCCACATGGACGAGAAAGGGCGCGGCTAGAGCGACTCGGAGTGGACGTGCTTTTCAATCCGGTTGTCGGGTACCAGCCACATGAGGGCGACTCCCACGTAGATCGCGATGGCGAGCCACTGATTGACGAACGCGAGGCCGATCCCCAGGGCCCAGAGAATCACTGAAACCTTCCCTTTGTAGTCGTCTCCCATGGCGCGCGCGAGCCTCGAGTTGGCGCCTTGCGCCGCGACAAGAGTGTGCGCGAGCACGTAGTATGCCGTCCCGCAGAACAGCATGACGACCCCATAGGCAGCGCAAGGGATGGGCTCGAAATGGTTCTGTCCCATCCAGCCGCTCACGAAGGGAATAAGCGAGAGCCAGAAAAGCAGATGCAGATTGGCCCAGAGGACCTTGCCGTTGATGCGATCGGCCGCGTGCAGCATGTGGTGATGGTTGTTCCAGTAGATGCCGACGAACACGAAGCTGAGCACGTAGGTCAGAAAGATGGGAACCAGTGGCCCCAGCGCGTCCCACGTCGCCTCATGTGGGACGTGGAGCTCGAGCACCATAATCGTGATGAGGATGGCGATCACGCCGTCGCTGAACGCCTCGAGACGAGCCTTTGTCATCAGTGGATAAGGTATTAGAATCCTTGAACTCAAGCCAGTTTCACGCGTCCGGCGCTCCGGGTGCGAAAGGGGAATACTCGTGATCGAGCGTGAGGCCCACCGCCGCGAGGCCGAGGCCGTGACGGTTCCGGCTGGACGAACATTACTCGATATGAACGCCTACCAGTGGACGGTGTTGTTTGCCGCCTGGCTGGGATGGGGATTCGACATTTTTGACAGCTTGCTGTTCAACTACGTCGCACCGAATGCCGTGCCCGTGCTGCTCGGTATTCCTCTTGGCAGTCCGGCCGCGCGATCCGCGACGCTGCAGTGGACCGGAATCCTGACGTCGCTGCTGCTGATCGGTTGGGCAGTGGGCGGGATCATCTTCGGCCGTATCGCCGATCGTCTGGGCCGGACACGCACGCTGCTGCTGACGATGATGATGTACGCGATCGGCACGGCTGCGTGTGCGTTCGCGCCGAATATGGCGACGCTCGTCTTCTTCCGCATCATCGCGTCGCTCGGTATCGGCGGCGAGTGGGCGGCAGGTGCGGCCATGGTTGCCGAGGTCGTTCCCGAGCACCGACGGGTCGAAGCCGGCGCGCTCTTGTACACCGCTGCGCCAGTCGGGCTGTTCCTTGCGACCATCGTCACCTATCAGGTCCAGGGCGTCTATTTCGCCGGCAGCCCTGAAGTCGCGTGGCGGTATGTATTTCTGTTTGGCCTGTTGCCCGCAGCCGTGGCGTTTATCGTGCGATTGTTCGTGAAGGAGCCCGAGCGATGGAAGAACGCGGCCAGTCATGCCGCGCCTCCCCGAATCGCGGAGCTGTTCGCGCCTCAATATCGTGCGATCACCGTCAGCGGGCTCCTGATGGCGGTCGTGGCGTTGATCACCTGGTGGAGCTGCAACGCGTTCATCTCGGTCGTGGCAACCGGCCTGGCGTCGGAAGCGGCGGCGGGACTTCCGGCGCTGCAGGCCACGGCCCTGGTCGAGAGCTGGAAGCAGATCGCCGGCAACTGGTTCAACATCGGCGGGCTGATCGGCACACTGCTCACCGTGCCGGCCTCGAAGTACCTGGGACGCCGCACGATGTTCGCCATCTATTTCCTGGCTTCTGGTCTGTCGGTGCTTGCCGCCTTCGGACTTCCGATGGAGCCTCGCGCGCGGTTGTTCATGTATTTCCCGATCGGCTTGTCCGTCTTCGGTGTGTTCGGGGCGTTTACGTACTATCTTCCCGAGCTCTATCCGACGCGCCTGCGCGGAACGGGCGCTGGGTTCTGCTACAACGCCGGCCGGCTGATTGCGGCGCCGGGTCCGTTTCTGGTGGGCGCGATCGCGTCGCGGGGCGCCGGCGCGTTGGGCGGCGCGGTCGAGGTGTTGTTTTACGTCGGCTTCGTCCCGCTTCTTGGACTGCTCGTCATGCCGTGGGTCATGGAAACGAAGGGGAAGGTGCTCGCTGACTAGCGCGAGCGGGAGATCTGGAGATCTGGGGATCTAAGGATCTCCGGATCTATAGTTCACTAGTTCACCAGTTCAATAGTTAGAGGAGGTCACAATGGATCGCCGCGAATTCGTTCGGCTTGCGGGCAGCGGGATGGCCGCCGGCGCACTTGCTGACACGCTCGTCTCCGCGCAGGTCGCGCGAACGCCGGCCGCTGCGGCAAAACCAGCCGCGTCGGCGTCGAAGGTGAAGTTCAAGGTCGGAACACAGCACGGCGATTCCGACCCCATCCTGAAGGCGATGGCCGCTTTCGGCTGCAACAACATCTGCGGCGAGATGCCGTCTGCGAAGCTCGACGAAAAATGGTCGGTCGAGGCATTGACGAAGCACCGCGAGCACGTCGAGTCGTTCGGCATTTCACTCGACATGATGCCGATCACGATGACGTCGGCGTCGATCGATCGCGCACAGATGCCCGCGATCATGCTGGGCCAGAGTCCCGAGCGCGACCGCAACATCGACGACATCTGCACGCAGATTCGCAACTGCGCCAAGGCCGGGATCTTCGCCGTGAAGTACAACTTCACGATTCTCGGGATTCCTCGCACCGGCCGCGTCAAAGGGCGAGGGCCTTCGACCTACAGCGAGTTCGTGCTGGCCAAGGACCAGGAGAAGGACAAGCCGACCATCGCCGGGAAGGTCGATGCGGACGCCTACTGGGAGCGCATCACGTACTTCCTCGAGCGGGTGGTGCCGGTCGCCGAGGAATACAAGGTGAAGATGGGTTGCCACCCGCAGGATCCCGGCGTGCCGAAGGGCTACCGCGGCATCGCCGAGGTGCCCCTCGCGACACCGGCCGGGTTGAAGCGATTCGTGTCGATCAAAGAGAGCCCGTACCACGGCCTGAACTTCTGCCAGGGCACCGTGTCGGAGCAGCTCGAGAAGCCGGGCGAGCAGATCTTCGACGTGATTCGCAGCCTGAAAGGGAAGATCTTCAGCGTGCACTTCAGGAACATCGAGGGGGGATACCTGAACTTCCGCGAGACGTTCATCGACAACGGCAGCGTCGACATGCTGAAAGCCGCGCGCACCTACAAGGAGATCGGCTACGACGGCATGCTCATGCCGGACCACGTGCCGAACGTCGACGGCGATCCCGATCACATGCAGGGCTTCGCCTTCGCCATCGGCTACATCAAGGCGATTATTGCGGCGGTATCGGCCGAAGCGTAGAAACGAAAAACGAAGAACGAAAAACGACTAAAGCAACCTGGGGCGGGTCTGGAACATGGACCCGCCCTTTTGCTTTTGCTGTCTCGACGCAGAGGCGCAAAAGCGCAGAGATTTCTTCGGGCAGAATTCGTAGTGCCGACCTTCAGGTCGGCTCCGATGTCGTTGACAGTCCGTTAGCAGTGGAATGAAGCCGGGCGGGAGAGGGCAGCCCTGCTCTATTCGTTCTTCGCTTTTCGTTCTTCGTTTTTCATACTTCGTTGTTCGTTCTTCCTTTTCCGTTACCGAGTCCCATCTGCACGACCTCCGCCAGGTGCATCGCCTTGCGTCCCGTCCCCTGATAAATCTGCTCCCGGCAACTGAACCCGTCAGACACGATGAGCGTGTCGGCCGCGGCGGTGCGCACAGCCGGCAGCAGGACGCGTTCGCCGATCGCCGTCGAGATCTCGTACTTGTCGGCGTCGAAGCCGAACGGGCCAGCCATGCCGCAGCAGCCGGCATCGGGCGACGTCACGTTCGCGCCCATTTTCCTCAGCAGCGACTCCTCGTCGGTCATCTTCATCAGCGCCTTGTGATGGCAGTGGCCGTGGAGAAGCACGCTGCGCTCGAGCCGCGGCGCCTGAAACCCGGGAGCGTGCCGCTCGAGGAACTCGCTCAGCAGGAACGTTTGTTTCCGCAGCTTGTCGGCGCGCGCGTCGGTCGGAAAGAGATTTTTGAGCTCGTCGCGAAACACCGACGCACAGCTTGGCTCGAGGACGACCAGCGGCACACCAGCATCAATCTGTGGCGCCAGATAGTCCATCACGCGCTCCAGATACGCCTTCGCGCGATCGAGCATCCCGAAGTCGTAGAGTGGGCGTCCACAACAGAGCCGCTCGCGTGGAACCGTCACGCGCGCACCGGTCGCCTGCAGCACCTCGAGCGCGGCGTGGCTCGTGGCCGGGTGGAAGTAGTTGTTGAAGGTGTCGGCCCAGAGAATCACTTCCCGTCCGCCGCCGTCGTTTGGCTGTCCCGGCGCCGGCACTTTTGCCGTGCGCGCCCATTTCGCGAAGCTCTGGCGCGCGAGCCTGGGCATCTCCCTTTGCGGTGCAAGGTGAAGCACCCGCTTCACCAGAGCCGTGAAGCCGGGAAGGCCCATCGCGAGATTCGCCAGCGCCGGCGTAGCGGACCCCAGCGCGGCCCATTTGTCGATGAGCCCGAACGCGTATGCCTCGATGGGCCGGCGTCGACCCTGGTAGTAATGCGCGAGGAACTCCGCGCGGTAAGTCGCGATGTCGACGTTGGTCGGGCATTCCGACTTGCAGGCCTTACACGAGAGGCAGAGGTCGAGCGCCTCTTTCACCTCTTCGCTCTTCCACGAGTCCTCGAGAACCTCGTTCTGCAGCAGCTCCCACAAGAGGCGCGCGCGCCCGCGCGTGCTGTGGCGCTCTTCGAGCGTCGCCATGTAACTCGGGCACATGGTCCCGTAGTCGTGCTTGCGGCACTCGCCGAGGCCGATGCACCTCATCGTCGCCTTGGTGAACGATCCCTTGTCGTCGGCAAACGAGAAGAACGTCGCGGGTTGGGCCGGATGATAATCCGCGCCGAGACGCAGATTTTCCGTCGGTTGATAGGCATCGATCAGCTTATGCGGGTTCATCCGGTTCGCCGGGTCCCACGTGGCTTTGAACGCGCCGAACGCCGTCATGAGCTCGGGCCCGAACATCTTCGGCAGCAGCGCCCCGCGCGACTGCCCATCGCCGTGCTCCCCCGACAGCGATCCGCCGTAGCGGATGACGAGATCGGCGCCGCGATTGATGAACTCTTCGTATCGTCGAATCCCGTGTTCGGTCTCGAAGTCGAAGCTCACCTGCATGTGAATGCAGCCGTGGCCGAAGTGTCCGTAGAACGCCGCCTGGTAGTTGTATTCGTCGAGCAGCGATCGAAGATCGCGCAGATAAGGTCCCAGCTTGTCGGGGCCGACCGACGCATCGTCCCACCCCTCCCACCGTGGAAGCGATCCCGGTACCGCAGATGCGAGACGCGGGCCCGACTCTCTGATCTTCCAAACGGCTTTCGCCTCGACACTGTTGTAGATCCGTGTCAGCGGAGCGTTGGGCAGCCGGGACAACGTCTCGACCAGGCGCTGTGCCGACGCACGGACCTCGGCGGGATCGTTCGAGCCGTACTCGACGAGCAGAATGCCGCGGCCGGCCGGGAGCAATTCGAGGTTTGGCGCGTTCTTGTGCTGAAGGCCGTCGATGATGCCCCCTTCGAAGCCTTCGAGCCCAATCGGCGACGATTCGAGAATCGCCGGCACGTGATCGGCGGCGGCGAAGGAGTCGGGATATCCGAGGCCCACCAGCGTGCGATGCTGGGGACTCTCGATCAGCCGAAGCGTCGCCCCAAGCACAATCGCGCACGTGCCCTCGGATCCGACGAGCGCGCGCGCGACGTGAAAGCCGTTCTCGGGCAGGAGCTGATCGAGGTTGTAGCCCGATACGCGCCGCGGGATTTGCGGGAACCCGGCGCGGATGCGCTCGGCATACCGGTCTCGAATCGACCGAAGCGCGGCGTAAATGGCCCCGCGTCGCCCGCCTTCTCGAACGATCGCTTCCAATTCCTCTTCCGACGTCGCGCCGACCGTCAGCTCTGTTCCGTCGTACAGCAGGATCGTCAAGTCGTGGACGTTGTCGACGGTCTTGCCGGCGATCAACGAGTGCGTGCCGCACGAGTTGTTGCCGATCATCCCGCCGAGGCTGCAGCGGCTGTGTGTCGACGGGTCCGGACCGAATGTCAGCTGGTGGCGCTCTGCTCGCGCTCGAAGCGTATCCAGGATCACGCCGGGCTGGACGCGGGCAGTACGCTTCTCGATATCCACCTCGAGAATGCGGTTCATGTACTTCGTGAAGTCCAACACGACGGCGACGTTGCAGCTCTGACCGGCGAGGCTCGTGCCGGAGCCACGGGCGAGTATCGGCGCTTCGAACGATCGGCACACGGCGACCGCCGCGCGCACGTCGTCTTCGTCGCGTGGCACGACGACGCCAATGGGTACCTGCCGGTAGTTCGAGGCGTCTGTGGCGTACAGCGCCCTGCTGCCGCGATCGAAGCGCACTTCGCCGCGCACCGCGCGCCGCAGCTCGCGGTCGAGCTCGGCGGCGCGCCCGAAGGTGTCGATCGGTTTTCCGTGAGAACTGAGCGGAAGTGTCGTCACCGCCCCGCTGGCGCTGCCTGAAGTGTTTGCGCCGGCGCCGTAAGCGATTCCATTGCAGCCTGCACGCCACCGGCTTTGTGGGGCACACCTGCCAGCCGGAGACCCATCTCGACCCCGCTGAGCGTTCCCGCCAGCATCAAATCGTTGAACGATCCCAGATGGCCGATGCGGAAGACGCGCCCGGCCAGCTTCCCGAGCCCCGTTCCAAGCGACATGTCGAAATGATCGAGGATGATTTGTCGCAGCCGGTCGGCGTTGTGGCCTTCAGGTGTATAGACGGCCGTCAACGAGCCCGAATACTCCGATGGGTCCTCGGGGACGATGTCGAGTCCCCAGGCGCGCACGGCCGCGCGCGTCGCCGCGCCATGCCGCGTGTGGCGGGCGAGAACGTTCTCGAAACCTTCCTCGTGGAGCATCCGCAGCGCCTCCCGCAGGCCGTACAGCAGGTTGGTCGCCGGTGTATAGGGAAAGAATCCCGACTTGTTCGCCTTCAGCATCTCGTCCCAGTTCCAATAGGACTTCGGAAGCGTCGACTTCGCGTTTGCCGCGAGCGCTTTTTCGGAAATCGCATTGAAGCTGATTCCCGGAGGCACCATGAGCCCCTTCTGCGATCCGCAGACCGTGACGTCGATCTCCCACTCGTCGTGGCGGAGGTCGACGGAGGCCAGCGATGAAATAGCGTCGACGATCAACAACGCGGGATGTCCGCTGCGGTTCATCGCCCGTCTCAGATCGGCGATGCGGCTGACGACACCGGTCGATGTCTCGTTGTGTACGATGACGACCGCTTTCAACTCGCGGGCGGTGTCGTCCTTCAGGCGTTGCTCGAGGACTTCGGGCGACGCGCCGCGGCGCCACGTCCCTGGCACGTATTCCACGTTCAGGCCGAGCCGTTCTGCGACCTGCCGCCATGCGACGTGCGAGAACCACCCGGTCTCGAAGATGAGCACCCGATCGCCGGGCGACAGCGTGTTCACGAGCGCCGCTTCGGCGGCACCGGTGCCGGATGCGGGGAATATCACGATGGGCCCCCGCGTGCGGAAAATGGCCTTCAACCCGTCGAGCACCTCGAGGCCGAGCTCGGCGAATTCGGGCCCGCGGTGATCGATGGTCGGCTGTGCGATCTCCTTGAGCACACGATCGGGAACGTTCGTGGGCCCTGGGATCTGAAGGAAGTGACGGCCTGTATGTGTCATATAAGTCCTCAGGAGATATTAATTCGTCTTTGCCGCCGGGCCCAGCGCCGTCATGAACGTGCTCCAGGGCACGGGTTTTCCATGGACGGGGGCGACGGTGGCGACGTCGAGCTTCATGCGCTGCACCTGTGTGTAAAAGCTGCGCATGGACGGAATCTGCGCCGCCTTGGGCGGCTCGTGCGTGTCGAACAGATCCGCTTCGAACGCGATGCGCTCCGCCGGCAGATACGCCATCAGCATGCCCGCGACGTGCTGCAGCGGCTGCACGTAGTACACGCGCAGGATGCGGCTGTTGTCGGTGATGACGTAATTCTCCTGAATCGCCTCGTAGTTGTAGCCCTCGGCCACCTCAGTGGGGGGCCACTGCGAGAGGATATCGGGCTTCACCGTGCGCGATTTGTAGGTCAGCACGTCACGGTTGATGAATTTCAGATTGGACATGTGCATCACGATGGTCGCGCCGATGTGGTTGTAGGTCCGCAGCCCGCCGATGTGATCGAAATGCGGGTGCGAGCTGATCAACCAGCGGATAGGTTTGTTCGGCGCCAGCTTGGCGATCTGCTCGATGACGGCGAGACTCCGCTCCTCACTGCCCGGCGCTTCGAAGACCGCCACGAAATCGCGGAACTCGACCATGTAACTGTTGGCCGGGCCTCCGCCGAGCATGTACACGCCGTCAGACATTTTCTCAACGGTCACGAGCGCAGGATTCGGCGGCTGTGCCTGCTTGATCGATTCGGGTACCGGAACTGGATCGTCACAGGCGTTGGCCTGAACGGTGGGGAACTTGCCGCCGTAGGCGTTGTGGCCGGTGCTCTCGGAGTAGAACTGCCAGTTATCGTCCCACCCCTGGTGCGAGTGCCAGGCAATCGGCCACCGCGACGGTCCGGCCGGCACGAACTCGGTCGACTCGTGCTCGATGTTGAAATCGCCGAGGACGTTCTCATTCACGGTCGCCTTCAGCCGCGTGATCATGTTCTGGCTGTTGATGGTCGCGTCGACGCGATACTTTCCGAGCATCGTGATGCCGACCACATGGACGCGTTCGGGGATGACGACGTTGCCATCACGGCCCTTTTCGATTTGCTCCCATCGCCACAGCGCCTTCGGGTTCGCACCAGGCAACCGCGCCGCCTTCAGAAACCCGTGCGGGTTCAGCCACAGATCGAGCTGATAGATCTCGGCCATGTCTGGCGGAACCGCGACCGGCGCGCCTCCGCCATCGATGTGCCACGCATACCGGCCGTTCACGATATGAGTCTGGTGGAGGTTCGCCTGCGTGGGTGTCCCGCCGACCCAGCCGAGGCCGTACTTCCACGACGCAGGGTTGTTGCCGGGCTTCCGGTCGAACGTCTCCTTGCTGGTGCCCGTTTCCCAGTTGATGGTCCGCGTATAGCTCGCCATTTCGCTGCGCGGCCAGTCGACGTTCACGGCGTTCTCGAACGTCTGTCCGACCGGGCCGCTGTAGCCCACGCCGGAAAACGTAATGCAGCGAAGACTCTGCTCGTTAATCGCCTTGGAGGCAGCGGCCAGCACCGGTCCGGGATCGACGTAGCCGGGCGGAAGCTGCTGTGCCGGCATCTGGACGCCCGCAGCCACGACGAGGGCGAACAGCACACACAATCGTTTGGCCATCGAGCCTCCTGGGGACTTTCACAGGAGATTAGAAGGTTTCTTTCTTCCTGGAAAGAAAGAAGATCTCCTAATCTTCTGGTCTCCTGTCAGTTTCGAACCCGCATAATAATGGGTCTACTCAACGATGTCCAAAACAGCCATTAATCGATCTCAGGGCCGCTCGGTGGTCGTGTCCACGGGGGGCCTTGTCGCCTCTGAACATCCGCTTGCGTCACAGGCCGGCGCCATGGCGCTGGCGCGGGGAGGGCACGCGGTCGACGCGGCCATTGCCGCGAACGCCGTGATGGGCGTCGTCTGCCCCATGATGTGCGGCGTCGGCGGCGATTTGTTCGCGATCGTCTGCGAGCGGGACGGCAGGCTGCACGGCGTGAACGCAAGCGGGTGGGCGCCGGCACGGCTGACGCCCGATCTTCTCGAGAGCCGCGGCGAGCGCGGCATGCCGCAAAGCGGCGTGCACTCGGTGACCGTCCCTGGTGCGGTCGCGGGCTGGTCGCTTCTTCACGATCGGTTCGGCCGGTTGCCGCTGGCGCGTCTGCTCGAGCCGTCCATCGCGCTCGCGGAGGACGGGTTTCCAGTGGCCGAGATCACGAGCGAGGAATGGCACATCCAGGAGGCGTTCCTGCGCGGCGATCCGGAATCGGCAAGGACGTTTCTACCCAGCGGGCGGCCGCTTCCGGTGGGTGCTGTTTTCCGGAACCCCGATCTTGCGTGGGCGTATCGCCAGATTGCGAGTGGCGGTGGGGAGGCGTTCTATCGCGGCGATGTCGCGCGCCGGCTCGTCGACGGCCTGGCGCGCCGCGGGTCGACGATGGACGCAGCCGACCTGTCGGAATTTCGCGCGCAGTGGGCCGATCTTGTTTCGACGACCTACCGTGGGTGGCAGGTCTACGAATTGCCGCCGAACGGCGCCGGCATTGCCGCGCTGATGATGTTGAACATCCTTGACGCGCTCCCGGCATTCGCGGGGTTTCGTCACAACTCCGGCGACGCGCTGCATCTGTTGATTGAGGCGAAGAAGGTCGCCTACGCCGACATGGCGCGGTACGTCGCCGACCCAGTGTTCTCTGACGTTCCCGTGGCGGCGATGTTGAACAGGGACTACGCGCGAGAGCGCGCTGCGGTGATCGATCCCCGGAGCGCTCAGGCGTCGGTGGGCCCTGGCTCGCCGAGGGTTGCGGCCAGCATGGCCAGCGAGGGCGGCGACACGACGTACCTCTCCGTAGTCGATCGCGCGGGCAACATGGTGTCGCTGATTCAGAGCAACTTCGCCAGCTTCGGTTCGGGCATCGTCGCCGAAGGCACGGGGTTTCCGCTGCAGAACCGCGGGGCGCTGTTCACGCTCGATCGCCGCCATCCGAACGTCCTTGCGCCACGAAAGCGCCCGCTCCACACGATCATTCCGGCGTTCATGTCGAACGGCGCCACGCAGATCGCCTTCGGGATCATGGGCGGATGGAATCAGTCCCAGGCCCACGCGCAGTTCGTCTCGAACGTCGTCGATCACGGGATGAACATCCAGGCAGCGCTCGAAGCGCCGCGCTTCACGAAGCTGTCGTTCGACGGCAACGACGTCGCGATCGAGCGGCGGATCTCAGCGGACGCGCAGCGTGATCTTGCGTCGCGCGGGCACGAGGTGCAGGTCGAGGGAGATTTCTGCAGCTTCATGGGTGGTGGGCAGGCGGTGATGCGCAGGGACGGCGTGAATTACGGCGCGTCGGATCCGCGGAAGGATGGGGCAGCTATTCCGGAGCCAGTAACGAGTAAGGAATAGCGAAGAGCGAAAAACGAAGAACGAAAAACGAAGACCGAAAAACGAAGAACGAATAGAGAAAACAACAACGGGCGGGCCGACTTTCGTCGGACCCGCCCGTTTTATTGCACGCGTGCTTTATTCGTTTTTCGTTCTTCGTTGTTCCTTACACGGTCCTTACCACTTGAACTGGTAAGCGAGGCGCGGGAACCGGCCCGGCATGATCGCCGTCACCTGTCCGAGCGAAGTACCCACGGAGTCGGTCACGGTGCGGATCGAGTTGTTGTTGAACACGTTGAACAGGTCCAGCTGGAAGGTGTGAACCTTGTTGCCGTACCGGATGTTCTTCTTGAAGTTGATGTCGAGCTGATCCCAGCGTTCGGTCCAGAGCGAGCCCGGCTCGTTCAACACGATCGTCTGCGCCTGCGTGCGCTGCTGGCCCGGGTAGAGGGTCGCCGCCGGCTGCCACGTAACGACCCGTTCGAGACCGGCGTAGCTCTGGAGCACCGCGCCGAAATCCACACCCACCTTGGGCAGCTGGTAGTTGCCAGCCAGTTTGAACTCTTGGACGAATGGAATGTCGAAATTGCGCTGATCGCAGAAGCGTCCGCCCTGTGAGACCGGCCGGCCCTGATAGAGGTCGTTGGAGGTCGGCCCGTTCGGGTTGTCGTCTGATTCGCAGAACACTGAGATGTTTCTCTCGGCGGTCCAGCTGCCGAAAATCGTCGAGCCGGCGAGGAAGCGCATCGAGAACGACGCCTCCATGCCGGTGTAGAGCGACTTGTTGTCCGAGCTGCTGCGATCGACCATCGCGGAGTTGTAATCCGCATTGCTGGCGTTGTTGAGGTTGTAGAGCGTGATCACCTCGTTCTGGTCCAGCACGGCCGCGGCAGCCGGGTCGCGCGCGATGTTGACCCAGTCAGACGCCGGGATGGTCGTGTTGAACGCGGTGTAATCGGTGCCGTCGATGAGCACGCGATCCGTCAGCTGGATGTTCTTGACCGTCCGCTTGTAGAACATGAAGCCGACCGCCAGGCGCGGCGCCACCTGATGCTGCACACCCGCCGTGAACTCGAGGTTGTACTGTCGATTGAGATCGACCGCCTTGCGGTCGGCGCGAGCACCGAACGTGGGGGAGCCGGTGCCGATTTCGTTGTCCTGCGCGATGCGGTCGTTGTCGGTCGGCTTCACAATGCCCGACCGCGTGCCAACGGTGTTCGGCACGAGGTCCACGTCGAACCAGTTGCGCAGCTCCGATCGCAGCCCCGCATCCGCGTAGACAAGGAACGGGTCGGCGTCGTACTGACGGTGGTACTTGCTGAAGCTCGTCTTCAGCGCCGTGCGGCCAGTGCCGAACAGGTCGTAGACGGCGGCGAAGCGGGGCGCGTAATCGGGTCCCCACTTGATGAGGTCGTGCTGGGCCGGGTAGAACCGGTCCGGTGCAAATCGGCCGGACGTCGCGCTCGTCTCGTCCATGCCGGCGGCGAACCATTCGATCCGCACGCCAGGATTGATCGTCAACCGGTTGAGCGTCCACGAGTCCTGCACGAAGAACGCCGAGTCGTACTGCACGCGCCCGGGCGCGTCGAGCGGCGTGTTGAAGACGGTCACCTGGCTGGCCGCGCCGTTGTTGAAGCGCTCCTGGAGATCGCCGTTGTACTCGTTGGCCATTCTCCCGTCAGGACCGATCTCGTGCGTGTAGCCGAACTTGACGTTGTGCGAGCCGGTCACGTACGACATGCGGCCGTCGAACACAATGCGCGTGTTGTCCTGGCGCTGGCTGAGGCTCGAGCCCCAGTCGGTGCACCCCGGCTGGGACACGCCCGAATTCACACCGTAGGCGCACTGCGGATCGACCATCCGCTGGTTCGAAATCTTCTGCGCGTACGCGTACCATTCCGGCGTTCCGCGCGGCTTGATGATGCCGAGATCGGGACCGCCGTGCCAATCGAACAGCGTCCATGAGTAGCCGCCTTCGAGCAGCAGCTTGTTGGTGATGGGGGACGTGTACTTGATGTTCCCCACCGTGTGATGCGCCTTGCTCGGATCGCGGAACTGGCCGGTTCGCGGATCCTGCCCGGCGCTGAACGTGCGTCCCTTTCGCTTCCACCACCGCTGCACGAAGCTGGCGAGCTTGTGCTTCTGCGCCGCCTGCCACGTCATCCGCAGCGATGGCCCGCGCACGTAGGTGTCGAGATACGAATTGAGGACTTCTCCCTGAGGTGTCGTGATCTGCACGGGCACGTCGGCCACCGTTTCGTCCGATGACTGGTGCCGGGCGGTGACGATGAACCACAGCTTGTCGCGCTTGATCGGCCCGCCCACTGATCCGGTGAACATCTGGATGTGCTTGATGCCGTTGGCAGTGCGGATGCTGTTCGGCGCGGCGCGGAGCGTGTCGTCGACGTTGTCGCTTTGCCACTCGCCGCTGCTGAAGCCGATGAACGCCGCTCCGCTGAACAGGTTGCCGCCGTCCTTCAGCACCGAGTTCATGCGGATTCCGCCGCCGGACGTGTCTGCCGGAATCGCGCTCGTCATGATCGTGATTTCCGACTGCAGCATATCGTCGAAATAACTCTGCGACGCGCCTTCGAGGCTCTGAATCGACATGCCCTCGACGAGCTGCTCGGCGTCTTCGCCCGCAAGCCCGTGGGCGCGCAGCCCGACCTGCTCGGTCATCCGCGAACCGCCGATGTCGGGCGTGCCCGCCCGGACTCCGGCCGAGAGGGTGCCGATCGACATGACATTGCGCGATACCGGCAGCGTGTCGATGATGTCGCGGGTGATGACCTGCGTTCTCGACGCCTGCTGCACGTCGATTTGCGGTGTCTCACCCGATACGGTAATCGTCTCTTCGAGCGCGCCGACCTTCATGTCGGCGTTGATCGTGACGACGACTTCTGACGGCACATCGATGGACTCGCGTGCGACGGTACTGAAGCCGGCGAGCGAAAAGGTCAGCTTGTAGGTGCCGGGCCGCAAAGCGTCGATTCGGTAACGTCCCTGGTCGTCGGTGACCGCCGTGCGAACTTTTTCGATGATCGCGGGGCTCGCGGCTTCGACCGTGACACCGGGAAGCACGCCGCCCGATTCGTCCCGCACCTGACCGACGATTTGTGCCTGGGCGAATGCGAGGGTTGGCAGCAATACCGTCGCGCACACAACCAACGCACCGAGAATGACGTACTTATGAAGTCTGGCCTGCATGAGGCTCCCTCCTGGGGCAACCATCTAGTTGTTGGTGACGGCTTTAAGGATATGCAAAGGGCATGCGGCCGACAAGGACCGAATTGTCGCCTGAATTCTCAAATTCCGGTGTCAAGTTACTTGGAAAACCCCTGATTTCCGTACAGGAAATCCAAACTATTGAACGGCGAATCCTCTAGTATCCGCATGTTAAGCTGTCCGCCAACAGCAGGAGCTTTAAGATGACTTTTATGAAGATTGCGGGAGCGATTGTGCTGCTCGCTGTGTGCGGAGCGGCACTGCCGGCGGCTCAAGGCGGCAACGCCATCGTCTGGACGTTCGATCGGCTCGACAACATCGGCGGCGTCAAGACGACGGTGGAAGGCAACCCCAAGGTCGTCGACACGCCGCTCGGCAAAGCGATCGAGTTCGACGGCGTGGACGATGCGATTTGGATCGAGAAACATCCTCTCGCGGGCGCGGCGACCTTCACGTTCGAGGCGCTCTTTCGTCCGGACGGCGGAGCGTTTGAACAGCGGTGGTTTCACCTGGCCGAGCGCGATCCGAAGACCGGCTTGCTTGCGAGCGCAGAGCACGTGACGACCGGACAGGACGCGAACGCGCGATTCCTGTTCGAGCTGCGAGCCGTCGAGAAGAGCTGGTACCTCGATGCCTTCGTCAACGGCCCCGGCTACAACCGTGCGCTCATGTTCAAGGACAAGGTGCACCCGATTGGCGAGTGGTATCACGTCGCGCAGACATATGACGGCAAGATGTTCCGCAGCTACGTGAACGGCGTCCTGCAAGGCGAGGCTGAAGTCGCCTTCAAACCTCAAGGCGAAGGGGCGACGTCACTTGGCACACGCATCAACCGGCGCAACTACTTCAAAGGGGCGATCCGCCAGGCGAGGTTTACCCCGCGAGCGCTGACGCCGGAGCAGTTTCTGAAACTGAAATAACGAAAAACGCAAAACGAAGAACGAAAAGGAATAGAGCTATGCGACGACTGCTTGTCTTCGGTTCGCTGCTGTTCTCACTGGCAACGACCGCGTACGCGCAATCAGGCCCCTCGGCTTCGTCGGGGGCAGGCGACTATTTCGTCTATGCGGGCAGCTATACGAATCCGACGCCGACCACGACGTCCGCGTCGAAGGGCATCTATGCGTGGCGGTTCGACTCGAAGACCGGCGCGTTGACGCCGATTGGCCTGGTCGCCGAAACCATCAATCCCGCGCATGTCTGGGGTCATCCGAACGGCGCGTTTCTGTACGCCGCGAACTGGGAAGACGGCACGCCCGGGGATCACGTGAGCGCGTTTGCGATCGACCGGCACACGGGCAAGCTCACGCTCGTCAACAAAGTGGGCGCCAAAGGTGATCGCGCCAACCAGGTCGTGCTCGATCCGAGCGGCAAGCTTGCGGCGACCGTCACCTACAACAGCGGCACCTTCTCGGTGTTCGGCGTCGAATCCGATGGCAAGCTCACCGAGGCGTTCTACACGGATCAGCACACCGGCAAGCCGCTCAGCGACAAGCAGCCGGGTCCAAAGGCGCACGGCATCGTCTTTTCGAAAGATAGCCGCCTCGTCTATGTTGCCGAGCTTGGGCTCGATCGCCTGTACGTCTACCGTGTCGATCCGGTGAAGCGGACGGCGACGCCGGCCGATCCGCCCTTCGTCGCCATGAACGCGGGCGGGTCCGGGCCGCGGCGGTTGCAGCTGAATCCGAACGGCAAGTTCCTCTACGTGAACCACGAGACCGACTCGAAGGTCAGCGTGTTCGAGGTCAACGGCGCCAGCCTGAAGCAGATCCAGACGCTGTCGACGCTGCCCGCCGACTACAAAGGCAACAACACGACGGCCGAGATTCAGATCGATCAGACGGGGAAATGGCTCTACGTCACCAACCGCGGTCACGACAGCATTGCGCAGTACGCGGTTGATCCCGCGAAGGGCACGCTGACGCTGGTCGGCCATACGCCCGCAGGCGGTCGCACGCCGCGCAACATCACGATCGATCCGACCAATCAGTACCTGATCACGGCCAATCAGAACGGCGACAACATCGTTGTGTTCAGGATCGACGCGAAGACCGGCGGCCTGGCGCCGACCGGGGCCACCGGGCAAGTCCCGCAGCCGGGCGGCCTGTATTTCGTGAAGGCGCAGTAGCGAGGTTAAGAGACGTACGGAACAGGAGAGTAGGAGAGTCGGAGAATTCTTGTGAAGAAAATTCCTCCTACTCTTCTAGTCTCCTGTTTGTTTTTTGTGGCGTGTGTCGGGCTTGTCAACGCACAACGCGTGAGTGATTACCTCGTCTACATCGGCAGCTACACCAACACGTCAGCCAGAGGCATCTACGTCTCCGACTTCGACTCCAGCTCGGGCAGTCTCTCGGCGCCTCGCCTTGTCGCGGAGGCGGTTTCGCCGGCCCAGGTGTGGGTGGCGCCGAACGGCCGGTTCCTGTACGCGGCGAACTGGCAAGGGAACGCCGATCCGATACCGGCGAACACGATCACTGGCTATGCGGTCGACAGACGCACTGGAGAGTTGAAGCTCATCAATCAGGTGTCGAGCGGTGGTCTTGGCCCGAATCAGGTCGTGGTCGATCCCAGCGGCAAGGTTGCCGTCGCCGTCAACTACAGAAGCGGCTCCGTTGCGGCGTTCGGCGTCGAGGCGGACGGAAAAATCTCCGAGCCGTTCTACATCGATCAGCACGAGGGTCAGCCGCAGGCGCCGTCGACACAGCCCGGCCCGCGCGCGCACGGCGTGGTGTTTTCGAGCGACAGCCGCTTCGCATATGTCGCCGACATCGGACTCGACCGCGTCTATAGCTATCGACTCGATGCCGGAAAACGAATGATGGCCCCTCTCGATCCGGCGTACGTCGCGCAACCGGCGGGGTCGGGCCCACGGCGGCTGCAGCTCAACTCGCAGGACAGCGTCCTCTACGTCAATCGCGAAACCGACTCTCGCGTCAGCGTGTTCTCGGTGGATAACGGACGTCTGAAGGAAATTCAGTCGCTTTCCACGCTCCCCGAGGGGTTTGCAGGCACCAATACGACCGCTGAAATCCTCGTCAGTGCAGATGGCAGATTCTTGTATGTCTCGAACCGCGGCCACGGCAGCATCGCGGTCTACGCCATCAGCCCGGATGGCACGTTGTCGCTCGTGGAACACGCCGACTCCGGCGGGCGCATTCCACGAAACTTCTCGCTCGATCCGACGGGGAGGTACCTGCTGTCGTCGAACCAGGACACGGAAAACGTCGTCGTCCTGCGCATCGACCCCGGGACCGGCCGGTTGTCGCCGACAGGACTGCAGGTGCCATTGGCCAACCCCGGGTCGCTGGCCTTCGTGAAACGGTAGCCACCGAGGCCTCCAAAACTCCCGATCTCCTGTAGAATTTGCTCAAATCCCGAGGAGGCTGAAATGTCCGTTCTCAAGAAAACCGTCCTGTTGTGTGTTCTGGCCGCGGCCGTTGTTGTGGCGCAAGGGCAGGACGCGAAAGTCTTTCCGCCGACGGCCGATCAGAAAGCCGAGATTCACAAGAAGCTTGGCGAACTGAGCGCGCGCATCGCCGCTCTCGGATCGAACAAGGCGGATCCGCAACTGCTCGCCGACGTGCAAATCTATAAGAAAGCCGTCGAGTACATCCTGCGCTTCCCGGACGAGTTCTTCGGGGCGAACTACGCGGCCGAGACGATCACCGCGCTCGATACGGGCATCGGGCGCGCCATCGAGCTCGAAAACGGCACGTCCTCGTGGACCAAAAAGACCGGCAACGTCGTGCGCGGATTCGTCTCGCGAATCGACGGCGGCGTGCAGCCGTACGGGCTGACGATTCCCGCGTCCTATGACGGCAAGCGGCCGATGCGCCTCGACATCTGGCTGCACGGCACGCAGCAGGAGCTGAACGAGGTTCACTTTCTCCAGCAGCAGGCCGGGCCGCACAATACCTCGCAGATCCTCGCCGACGACTACATCATGGTCGAGCCGTTTGCGCGAATGAACCACTCGTACAAGTTCTATGCAGAGACCGACGTCTACGAGGTGGTTGCCGCGGTGCGCAAACACTACAACATCGACGCCGAGCGCATCGTGATCCGCGGGCACTCGATGGGCGGGCATCAGGGCTCGGCACGCCTGGCGCTTCAGAATCCCACCTTCTTCGGCGCCTACGAAGCAAGCGCGGGCTATTCGGAGACGAAGGAGTACGCCGGCAAGCGTCTGCCCAAAGAGGGTCTGACGCCGTACCAGGAAGCGGCGCTGCATTACGTCGATGCCGAAGACTACGCGCTGAACGCGTTCGACGTGCCGGGCGTGAGCTACGGCGGCGAGAAAGACGCGCAGCTGAGAGCGTCAACGCGTTTTCGCGAGGCAATCGTCAAGGAAGGGTTCCAGCTGACGAAGGAGTCGCCCTACAAGTGGACGACGAAAGATTTGCGCCTGCTGTTTCTCGTCGGCCCCGACACCGGGCACGCCTGGCACAAGGACAGCAAAGCCGAGTCAGAGGCGTTCATCCGCAAGGCACTGGACGAGACCGCTGGCAAAGCGCCGAATCACGTGCGGTTCGTCACCTACACGACGAAGTACAACAACGCCCACTGGATGACGATTGAGCTGCTCGAAGAGAGCTACAAGCGCGCCGATGTGGATGCCAAACGATCCGACGACATGAAGCAGTACACCGTGACGACGAAGAACGTCGCGCGAGTCCGGTTCGATGTGCCGGCGGCGGCGTTCACGATCGATGGCCAGTCGTTGAAGGCCGGCGCGAACCCGGTGTTCGTGAAGGCCGGCGGAAAATGGGCTGTCGCGAGCGGGCGGCCGGCGGGCCTGCAAAAGATCCACGGGCTGCAGGGGCCTATCGAGGACGCGTTCACCGAAGGGTTTCTTGCGGTGCGCGGGACGGGCCAGCCGTGGAGCGACGGCGTTCAGAACTACGTGGGTCAGCGCTTCGACAGCTTCAGGTCCGAGTTCGCGAAATGGATGCGCGGCGACATACGGATGAAGGACGACAAGTCCGTGACGGCTGCCGATATCGCGAACTACAACCTGATCCTGTTCGGAGATCCCGGCAGCAACGTTGTGATTGCTAAAGTGCTGGCTGGATTGCCAATCCAATGGACGAAGAGCGATATCACGGTCGGGGCGCAGAAGTTCCCGTCTGCCGACCACGCGCTGGTCATGATCTACCCGAACCCGCTGAATCCGCAGAAGTACGTCGTGATCAATACCGGCCAGACGTTTTCGGCGAACCGCGTGACGTCGGGCACAGAGTCGATCTTCTTTCCGCGCCTCGGCGACTACGCGGTGCTCACGACCGGGGGCGCGACGAAGACAGCCGGCTTCTTCGATGAAAACTGGAAGCTGAAGTAGAAAAAAACGAAAAACGAAGAACGAAAAAACGAAACAGACGGCAACCCGTCAACCTCAGAAGGCACACCAATGAAGCGAATCATCGCGGCGCTGCTGCTTTGTACATCTGTCGTCGGCGCGCAGGATGGAAGCTCGCAGCGCGATGCTTTCTACGCCGCCATTCGAGCGAACGATCTCACCAGCCTTGCGGCGTTGCTGAAGGCTGGTGCCGATCCGAACGCCGCCGAGCCTCGCGGCGGTATGACGCCGCTGATGCACTCCGCCGTCAGCGGATCGCTCGACGCGATGCGCCTGCTGCTCGACAAGGGAGCATCGGTCAACGCCGCGAACAGCGCGGGGTTGACGACCTTGATGATGTCGGTGACCGACGCCGACAAGGTGAGCCTGCTGCTCGAGCGGGGAGCCGACGTCAACGCCGTTACCAAGCGCGGCCGATCGGCGCTGCTCCTGGCGGCGATGAGCGACAAGTCGGCGGGCATCGTCCGCTTGCTGATGGCTAAGGGCGCGGATCCGAAGGTCGTGGATGTGGTGAAGGTGAACGCGCTGAACGCGGCCGTCAGAGGCGATGATCTCGAGACGATCAAGATCATCGTCGACGCAGGCATTGCCATTGACGTCCCGGACTTTACGGGCTCGACGCCGCTCATCGGAGCGGCCTTCAACGGAAATGTGCCGGCGGTCAGGCTGCTCCTCGCGAAAGGCGCCAACGTCAACGCGGTGTCGGGCGACGGATCGTTTCAGAAGGTGAAAGCCGGGACGATCGCGCTGGGCAACTGGACCCCGCTCTTGGCGGCCGCGACGTTCGGGTCACCCGAGATGATCACGGTGCTGCTCGACGCCGGCGCCAACGTCAACGCCCGGGATGTGCGCGGGATGACGCCGCTCATGCTCGCTGTCGCAACGGATCGTCAGAATCCCGACGTCGTGCGTGCGCTCATCGATCGCAAGGCGGACGTCAACCTGCGCAGTTCCGCAGGGGAGACGGCGCTCGACTGGGCCCGCAAGATCGGCAACCCGTCTGTCGCCCGTATGCTCGAGCGTGCAGGCGGTGCCGCCAATCCGTCAGCGGCGGCAGTGCCCGCGACGTTCGCTCCGGCAGACACAGTGACTGCAGTGCGGCGAAGCCTCGCATTGCTCGAGAAGAGCTCGACCGAAGCGGCGGCGAAGGGCGGCTGCGCGTCGTGCCATCACCACAACATCACCGACATCGCCGGGGCGCTGGCGCGCGACAAAGGGATTGCACTCGACGAAAAAGCCGCAGCCGATCGACGTCAGCTGACGCGGGCGAGGTTCTTTGACCCTGCCAATTACTTCGAACGGCTCGATGCCGGCGGGTTTCCCGATGTCGAGATCTACGCGCTCGCTGCGCTCGGCAGCAGTGGCGAAGAGCCCGACCGTAACTCCGACGCCGTCATCGCCAGCATTCTTTCGCAGCAGCGCGGAAACGGGTCGTGGAGCCTGGGCGGCGTCGCCAGAGCGCCGATCGAAGACGGCGATATCTTCCGTACCGCGCTCGCGATGACCGTGATCAAAACGTATGGGGCGCCAGGGCGCGCGGCGGAGATCTCGCGTCGCATGGCACTGGCAGCGGGCTGGCTCGAGCGGGCGTCACCCGTGACGATTGGTGATCGCAACATGCAGTTGCTGGGCCTGCACTGCATGGGCGCTGATGAGCGGACTCTGCGCCGGCTGGCCAAGACGATCCTGTCAGCGCAGGGGCCCGACGGCGGTTGGGCGCAGACGGAGTTCCTCTCGAGCGACGCGTACGCGACGGGACAGACGCTCGTCTCGCTCGTCAAAACCGGATTGCTTCGGCCTGGCGACGCGGCGTATAAGCGCGCGGCGAAATATCTGCTCTCGACGCAGCATGCCGACGGCTCCTGGTACGTGCGAAGCCGATCGCCGAAGTTTCAGCCGTTTTTCGAGAGTGGATTCCCATACGGCCACGATCAGTGGATTTCGGCTATGGCAACAGGCTGGGCCGCCAGCGCCGTGGCGATGGGGTTGCCGTAAAGGGCCGCGACAAAGGCTCGCGTGATATTTTTCGTTTTGCCTTTTTCGTTCTTTCTTTTGAACGCGGGTCAGAAGCCCCCCGCGGCGTCAACGCCGCCGCTCCTCCTGCAGGCTTTGAAGGGAGAGCCGGGCATCAGACTGCTCGTCCCCGCGACCGACCTGCCTGACTACACAGAGTTCGAGCTGCAGAAGTTCGGTTACTGGCCGCCGTGGCTGGTGCGGGACCTCGATGGCGACAAGCGTTCTGATGTCGTGGCTGTGGTCGTGAAGCCGTCTCCGGCCGGGACGGAGTACGGCGTGATCGCGGTCCATGCGAAGACGCCGCAGGATGTGCAATGGGTTGTGCCGCTCGACACGGAACCAGTCAACGGCGTCGCGCAGGGACCCGCGCCCGATACCATCGTCCCGTTATTCTGCGTCGAGTGCGACGCGAATCTGTGGTTTCGCTGGTCGGGTGAGGAGTACGAGACCACCCTCTATGCGCCCGGAGAAAAGGTCGACATCGGCAGCGAAACGCAGGCGGACCTGCCGCTATACAGCTCCGCGAACGTGGCGTCAAAGCCGGTGACGACGGTGGAGCACTGCACGACTGTGATCGTGCGGAAGGTCGGCGGCACGCCGGACGAGCGCTGGTATTTCGTCGAGGCGCCGGACGGTCAGCGCGGATGGATTTCGGACAAAGCCACCGCGCCCGACATCTGCATCGGGTAGATACGAACACGCAAACAGTAGATCAGGAGATTAGGAGGTTCTTCTTTTCAAGAAGAATTCTCCTAACCTCCTAGTCTCCTGTCCAAGTTCTGCCGCTTAGAACAGGAACTTCAAGCCCAACTGCATAATGCGCGGATCTTGCGCCTCCGTGATTCGGCCGAACGTCGCGGCCGAGTTCACCGTCGTGCTGGGGTTGTTGAAGTTGACAGTATTGAATAGATTGAAAACCTCCGCCCGGAACTGCATATTGATATCGCTGGAGAAGCTGAATCTCTTGAACAGCCCGAGGTCGACGGTGGAACGGTTCGGACCAAAGAACTCGCCTCGGAGGGTTTCGCCGAACGTTCCGTTGGGGTTGACGGCAAACGCGGCCGGGTTGAACCAGATCTTGCACGGCGCGGTGCACGTGAGGCTGTCCGGCACCTCGAGCGGTTGGCCGGTTCGAATGGCCCGGTTGTCGCCCAATCCCCAGCCTGCGTTGTCCACACCGCTGGTGATGGTGTAGGGCTGTCCGCTCTGCCACTGGAAGATACCGGTCACCTGCCAGCCGCCGATCGCGTGACTCAACGCGCCTTCGGTTGGGCCCGGGATGTCCCACACCCACGACGTCACAAAGCGGTGCCGGCGCATATCGCCGAGCCGTCCGTACCGCAGAGTGTCGATAATGTTCTCCAGATCGGGATGGAAGTAAGGTGCGAGTTCCGGACCGCCGATCGTGCCCTGCAGATCGGACAGAGTGTAGTTCGTGTTGACCGTAAAGCCTCTTGCGTAGCGCCGGTTGAGCGTCAGCTGCATCGAGTGATACTGGCTGCCCCTGTCCTGCACGAAGTGGTTGATGCCGCTGTATTCCGGCAGCAGCCGGCGTGCCTGCGGATTGGTCACTGGTCCGCCGGGCGTATAGATTGCGGGGTTCAGCGAGATGCTCGAGCGCCCTTGCGTAGCCGTCGATCCGACGTAGGCGGCGCGCGCCATCCACCCCGTTCTGATTTCGCGCTCGAACGCGAGGTTGTAGTTGTAGGTCAGCGGCGTGTTGAACACGTCGTCGAACGACTCCACGAGCACGGGCCGCGGGAATGGTGCGTTCGCAGCGCCGATAATCTTGTCTTTGTCCTCGTAGTCGTGCACGAGCGCGTTGAAATCGCTGCGGGGGCGGTAGGGATCCGACAATGGCCCCACCAGCGTCGTCGAGTTCTCGACGTTGACGCGAATGCTCCACGGCGGCGCGTTCACGCCGCCGTTGTTGTAGTCACCCTGAAGGTGTGTGTCGTAGAACATGCCGCCGCCGCCGCGGATACTGGTCCTGCCGTCACCGGTCACGTCCCATGCGAAGCCGAAGCGTCCTGAGACGTTGTTCCGATCCGGCAATGTGCCGTCCTCGGGTATGCCCGGATCGCCGCGGAAGAACAGTCCCGGAGGTGCTTCCGCGTACTGAGTCGTCCTGACGCCCTTTTGATACGCGTCCATGTCGAACACCTGGAAGCGTCCGACCAGATCGTGCCAGGGACCGATTGGTTCGTAACGCGCGCCGAAATTCACCGTGACGCGATCGCTGAGTTTGAAGTCGTCCTGGAAGAAGTACGTCTGATAGAGATTTCGATAGTTCTTATACTCGCCCGTTCCGTGATCGAACGTGCTGAGCCTGCCAAGCAGAAAGTCGGCGAGCGCATGGCCGCCACTTGACGCACCCGGCGCACGCGTGAAAATGCCGTTCGCGACGAAGTGTCCAGCCCGGCGGAAATCGTTGTAGATCTCGGACCGCTGGTACTCGAACTCGAAGCCGAACATCATCCCGTGCCTTCCTTTGATCCAGTTCGTCTTGTTGTTGAACTGGAAGCTGTCGCGGGGGAATGACGCTTCGAGGTTGTCGCCGAAGTTGAAGTAGCCTTGGGCCCTGATCTCGGATACAGACGGTATGTTTGGGTAGTAAGGGAGCCGAATGCCGAAGTCCTGTGTCGACGGGACCTCCGGATGCGGCCGCCGCGCCGTGTGGAGGCGGTTGTATCCGAACGTGCTGTCGTTGAGCAGCGTCGAGCTCATCGTTCGCTTCCACCCCGTGACGATGCTCTGACTGCGAGGATCGGACTCCAGGCTCGGTCCGAAGTAGCTGAGAACATTGCCTGGAATGAATTGCGAGGCGTTGTTGAAGTCGTCCAGAAAGTAGCGGACGCTGAGCTGGTTGTTGGCACCGAGCTGCTGGTCCACCTTCGCGATGAACTGGTTGGAATCCTGGCCGGTGCTTCGCGGTACTAAGACCTGGCCGTTTGGGGCGGTGGACTGCGGCAGCATGGCAAACACCTTCACCGCTGCCGGATCCCAAAGCGACTGTGGAATCTGATTGTTGGGAAACGGCAGCCCGGTGGCCGGGTTGTAGAGCTGCGGACATGCCGGCGTGCAGTTGGAAAAGTCGCCCCGCCGCTGGGCCTCAGTGGGGACGTTTCGAATCACCTCTGCCGCGCGGTTGGTGATGCGCGTGCGCTGCCAGCCGCCGAAGAAGAACGTGCTGTTCTTTCTGATCGGACCGCCCCCGAACCCGCCGTACTGGTTGCGCTTGAGGAAGTCCTTCTCTGCGGCGAAGAAGCCCTTCGAGTTGAACGTACGATCCCGCAAGTACTCGAAGGCCCCGCCATGGAACGTGTTTGTTCCCGAGCGGGTGACGACGTTCACGACTGCGCCCGCATTGTTGCCATGCGACGCGCTGTAGTTCGACGTCTGAATCGAAAACTCCTGGAGGGCGTCAGGGAATGGGAAGCTCTGGTTTTCCTGGAAATACGGGTCGGTGTTGTTCGCGCCGTCCAGCCGGTACGAGTTCTGCCGCTCGCCGGCGCCGTTGGCCGAAATGCGGACGGCTCCTGGGATCGACTTGCCGGTTTCCTCGCTGACCGACGCCAGCACTGTACCTGCGACCAGCGTCTGCAGCCGTGCCACCTCGCGTCCGGGAATCGGCAGCTCGACGATGCGCGCGTGGTCGACGACCTCGCTGATGGTCGCCGACGAGATGTCGACCGTGGCCGCTTCGCCCGCGACCGTGATCGTCTCAGCCAGATCGCCGAGCTCGAGCGTGATATTCACAGTGAGATTCTGGTTCGCCTGCAGCGTGATGTCGGTGCGGCGCACCGTCTTGAAGCCCGCGAGCTCCGCGCGAATCTCATAGGTGGTGGGTCGAATCGATGGGAACGAGTAGCGCCCATTGGCTCCTGTGACTGTGTCGGTTTTGATGCCGGTGGCACTCTCGATGGCCGACACCGTGGCGCCAGGAATCACGCCCCCGCTGGTATCGGTGAGGGCGCCGTTGATCTGTCCCGTGCTTTGAGCCAACGCGTGAGTGGCGAGGAATCCCAGGGAGAGCAGGACAAGAAAGACTCGTCGCATCTGAACACCCCTTCATCTAAAGGCGATCCGGACGACGCGAAATGGTTGGAGAAGGAAAATGTAGGACTACGCCTTAGCCGTGTCCAGCAAAATCTGGTACCGGGTTGTCGTTGGCGCCGGATGGGGAAGGGCGGCTTTTTCTCCCGTGTTTAGGGGAGATATAGCTGCATCAACTGGAGCCCGACTGGTGCGACGTTCGTGGATATGTGGGGCACGCATGGCGGAACCGCCAGGTTACCGCCCCGACGCAGAGCCGTAGAGCGCGAATCACTCACTGGCTCATCAGCTTGATCATCGCCGCCCGGTAGTCCACATAGGCATCGCCCGGTGTGCCCGCCTTCAGGTACCGTTCGATATACCGGGGATGCTTCACATCCGCGGGGCCGCCTTCGAGGATGTTCTCGAGGAAGACGCCGCTGACGCGGCCGAGGTTGGCGGGCACCTTCGGATCGAGATGTCCCTTGAGCGGCGGCTGCCCGAGAAAGTAGTTCGTCATCACAGCCACATCAGGACCTTCGGCATACGGAATCGTCGCGCCGCGCTTCACCCCAGGTCCGTAGAACGCCATGAAGGTGCGCCATGACGAGAGCACCGAAGCGGGATGACCGCTCTGGCTCGTCTGTCCCATGCCGTGATCGGATCCGAAGATGATGTAGGTCCGATCCCACACGCCGGCGGTCTTCAAGCCGGCGATGAGTCGTGCGAGTTGAGGATCGACGGTCTTCACGAAATACTGGATGTAGTCCGACTTTGGATTCGTCGTGTCGCTCGGGCCCTTCCACGCGTTGCGGATGAGCTGCAGATGCAGCCGAAGCAGGCGCGCGTTGTCCTTGGTGAGATGCTGCAGGCCCTTATCGACCACGATCTCGTCGGTCAGTTCGTCGCCGCCGTAGTAGAGAAAGTCGGCGTTCTTGAAGATCGCGTAGTTGCGCGAGCCCCCGGCAAAAACCGATTTGATGCCCGCGCGCTTTGCGCTGAGGAAAATGTCGTCGATGTTGTACGACTCGAACAGATGCGTGCCGGTGTGCATCGCGACGTTCGAGCTCGTGCTGCCACCCCACGGACGCGATCCGTCCGGTAGATCGAGCCGCGCGGCGGGGCTCGTGCAGTAGTAGGTTTCTACGGTCACGCCTTGCTTCAGCAGCGATCCGAGCGTCGTCGCGCCGGCGGCGATCGCGGTGCGCACGCTGTTCGGATCGATGCCGTCGACCATGAACTGGATGACGACGGGATTGGCGACCTTTGGGGCCGCGCCGCGCTGAGCGACGAGCGCCGACGCCGCTCCAACGACGAGGATGACGAACAATGCGAATAAGGGTCTCTTCATGGCACGAATTAAACCACGAAGACGCAAAGACGCGAAGAGGGGAGCCCATGCTCCCCCCTTCGCGTCTCTTTTCGATTTGTCGCGGCGTGTCTTAGAACGTGAACTTCAACCCGAATTGCATGATGCGCGGATCGCCCTGGTTCGCGTGCGTGCTGGTAATGCGTCCGAACGACGCGGCGTTGTTCAGCGCAGTGTTCGGGTTGGCGAAATTCACCTGGTTGAAGACATTGAAAAACTCCGCCCGGAACTGAATGCCCATCTCGTTGCTGAAGCGCATGTTCTTGCTCAATCCCATATCGAAGTAGTAGGTGCTCGGCCCGAAGTAGGCGCCTCTGCCGACAGTGCCGAACGTGCCGATGTCGGCGGCCGCGAAGGCCGCCGGATTGAACCACATCGTCTGATCGGAACCGTCCGGTGGGGCCATACTGACCCCCGTCGTTTTCCCCCGATCGCCGCCGATGCCATCGCGCGAGGTGTCATTCCCTGTCGTGATCGTATATGGCTGCCCGCTCTGGTACTGGACGATGCCAGTGACCTGCCAGCCGTTCAGCACCGCCCGGGTCGCCGCATTGCCGCCCGTGACGTCGGGAACGTCAAGCACCCATGATGTGACGAACCGATGCCTGCGCATCTCATCGAGCGGCCCTTCGACCAGCGCGGGATCCTGAGGCATGAAGTACGGAATCAGCTCGCCTCCGAAGTTGCCGACAGAATTGGCGAGCGTGTAGTTGGAGTTGATCGTAAACCCGCGATTGAAGCGGCGATTGAGGGTCAGCTGCATTGCGTGGTACTGGGACCATCCGTTCTGCACGTAGGTCTGGATCGCGCTGTACGGCTGGATTGCACGACGCGCATCGGTCGTGCCGGTCGTCGCGTTTGAGCCGGGCACATAGATGGCGGGGTTCAGGCTGATGGTGTACTGGCCGCCGGTAGTCTTCGCTCCGACATACGCAGCCCGCGCCATCCATCCCGTCAGGATTTCCCGCTCCAGCGTGAGGTTGTAGTTGTAGGTCAGCGGAGTATTGAACTGCTTGTCATAGCTGTTTGCGCTTACCGGAGTTGGGAACGGGGCGTCCCGTCTGCCGACCCCCTCCAGGGAGATGGAATTGAAATCCGAGCGGCCCCGGTATGGATCTGAAAAGGGGCCCTCTGGTTCCGTGACGTTTATCCTGATACTCCACGGCGGATTGTTCACCGCCCCGTTGTTGAACCTGCCAATGATGTGCTGGTCGTAGAACATGCCCCACCCGCCGCGAAGACTCGTCTTGCCGTCGCCGGTCACGTCCCAGGCAGCCCCGCCGCGGAAGCTCACGTTGTCGTAGTCAGGCAGCGTGCCGTCTTCGGGCACGCCCGGGTCTCCACGGTAGAACAGTCCAGGCGGCGCATTGTCGAAGAGCGTTGACTTCCGGCCGGCGTTGTAGGCCTCGAGATCGAAGATTTGAATGCGGCCGACGACCTCGTGCCACGGTTTTGTCGGCTCGTAACGCAGGCCGAGATTCAACGACAGCCGCGGGTGAATCTTATAGTCGTCCTGGAAGAACGCTGACGAGTAGAAGTTCTTGTTGTCCTTGTACTCTCCAGTCCCCTGATCGAAGGTTCGCATGTCGCCCAGCATGAAATCCGCCATGGCGTTGCCCGTGGCGCTGCCGCTGAAGGTGAACGTGCCTGGCACGCGGTACTCGCTATCGATCGTCGCGTGGTACCACTGGGCTTCTCCGCCAAACTGGATGCTGTGCTTGCCCACCATCATGTTCGTCCGATTGTTGACCTCGATGCCGTTTCGCACGAAGTCTGACGGCGCATCGGCACCGACGGCGAAATATCCATCCACGCTGATCGACTGAAGATTCGGCGTCGTTGGATACAGCGGGAGCCGAATGCCGAGCTCCTGAAGGCTCGGTGTGTCGGGCGTCACCCGCCCGGCGTGCATGCGCTGGAAGCCGACATGTGATTCGGTCAGCGCGGTCGCCGACAGCGTTTTCTTCCAGGCATAGACCCCGCTCTGCGTGCGCACCCGTGATTTTGGACTGCCCGTGCGATAGCTGAGCAGATCGCCGGGCGTCATGATCGCGGCGTTATCGAAATGATCGATGAAGTACCGGCCGCTGAGCTGGTCGTTGTTGGTCACTTGATGGTCGACCTTCAACACGACCTGATTGAAATCCATCGCGCTGGCGCGCGATACGTTGTGCTGGCCGGTTCCGTCGACTCGAGCAAAATAACTCATCAGTTTCACGGACGCCGGATCGAAACGCGAAACAGGAATCTGATTTCCCGGGAACGGCTGTCGTGTGAGCGGGTCGATAATCGGGACGTTGCACGGCGCTCCGCACGTCGTAAAGTTGCCGGTCCGCTGGTCGTTGGTCGGCGCGAATACGGTCGTTGTGGCGGTCGTGTTCTTGAGGAGTGTGCCTTGCCAGCCGACGAAGAAGAACGTGCGGTTCGTGCCGTCGTAGCCCGGGACCTTCACCGGGCCGCCAAGGTAACCGCCGTACTGACGGCGATCGAGCGCGTCGGGCTCTGTCGCGAAGAAGTTGCGCGCGTTGAACGCCTTGTTCCGCACGTAGCCGAACGCGCCGCCGTGAAACGCGTTGGTGCCCGAGCGGGTGACGGCGTTGATGACGGCGCCGGAGCTGTTGCCTTGGGCCGCGCTGTAGTTGCTTGTCTGAATGCTGAACTCCTGCAGCGCTTCCGGAAATGGGAACGTCAGATTCTCGTGTTCGTAGAGGTCGGTATTGCTCGTGCCGTCCAATCGGAACGACACCGACAGCGCCTGCGAACCGTTCGAGCTCAGCCGCAAGGCGCCCGGGATGGTCTTCCCGGTTTCCGTGCTGACCGACGAGATCACGGTGCCCGCGACTAGCGTCGTCAGCTTCGTGGCGTCGCGCCCGTTGAGCGGCAACTCGACGATGCGGGTCGCGTCGACGACTTCGCTGATGGTCGCGCTCGTGACGTCCACGTTTGCCGCGTTGCCGGCGACGCTTATGGTCTCGCTCAACTCTCCGAGCTCGAGCGCGACGTTGACTGTGAGGTTCTGGTAGGCCGACAACTCGAGGCCCGTGCGCCTGATCGTCCGGAAGCCGGCAAGCGCAGCCCGGATTTCATAGACCGCGGGACGGAGTGACGGAAACGTGTAGCGCCCGTTCGCTCCGCTGACGGTATCAGTCGAGATGCCAGTCTGCTGCTCTGTCGCGGTGACCGTGGCCCCTGGCACGACTCCGCCGCTGCTGTCGGTGATGACGCCGTTGATCTGTCCTTGTTGAGCAAACGCCGGAGTGACGAGCGCGGCGAGGACCGCCGCGGTAAAAATGAACAGTCGCATTTTTGACCCTCCTCTACCAAAGAGCCAACCTGACCTGAGCCTATGCCGGGAACCTGAAATGTAGGACTTACGACGTTTTGCTGTCCAGTCAAATCTGGAGGGGTGCGCAGAATACCAGGAGGGACGAGTCGGGATGACGCAAGATCCATCTGCTACCCTTGTGTCCTCTTTTTATTCACCTCATATGACCGACCGGCTCGCGATGCCACGATCATCAACCAAAAATATCGAGACTGTTCGATGAAGGGCGCCCGCCGGCGGTCTGGCACGTCCGCGGTTCAGCCACCTTCACGCGGCGAACGTCAACCAGGCCGATTTATCCGGCAGGTCATCGCGCTTGCGGCCCTCGGATTCATTGTCCGGCTCATCTATGTCTGGCAGATCCGCGAGTCGCCGTTCTTTGACGTGCTGATGGGCGACGCGCGTCGATACGACGTGTGGGCCATGCAGATCGCCTCCGGCGACTGGATTGGCCAGGACGTGTTTTACCAGGCGCCGCTCTATCCCTATTTTCTGGGATCCCTCTATGCGATCGCGGGTCGCAGTCTCCTGATGGTGCGGGTCTGTCAGGCCGTGATTGGCACGGCAGCGTGCGTGTTGCTCGCGCTCGCGGCTCGCCGTCTCTATTCGGAGCGCGCCGGGTTGATTGCAGGGCTCGGCCTTGCTCTCTACGCTCCTGCCGTCTTCTCTGACGGTCTGTTCCAGAAATCGGTGCTGGACGTGTTTTTTGTTTGCCTCGTGGTGTGGATTGTCAGCGGTCTTGTCGACGAGCCCGCAAAGCGTTCTCGATGGTTCTGGTTGGGACTGTCACTTGGAGGCCTGGCGCTGACTCGCGAGAACGCGTTGGCGATTGTCGGCGCGATTCTCCTGCTGCCACCCGGGCGATCTCAGAGTGCGCCCTCGCATCGTCTGCTGCACGCCGGTATGCTCGTGCTCGGCCTGGCCGTCGTCCTTCTGCCGGTTGCGGCTCGCAACCGGATCGTCGGCGGCGAGTGGCACCTGACAACGTCGCAACTCGGTCCAAATTTGTACATCGGCAACAACCCGCACGCCGATGGGACGTATGGCGCCCTGCGCGAGGGCAGGGGATCGCCCGAATACGAGCGGCAGGACGCGACAGAAATTGCCGAAGCGGCGGCCGGTCGGCGCCTGACGCCTCGGGAAGTCTCGAGCTACTGGGTGCAGCAGACGGTAGAGTTCGTTCGATCGCAGCCTGGCGCGTGGCTGACGCTCATGGGCTGGAAAGCCGCCCTGCTGTGGAATCGCACCGAGTTCGTGGATACGGAGAGTCAGGCCAGCTACGAAGAGTCGTCTTCGTTGCTCCGGACGCTCGCGCCTCTTGGCCACTTCGGCATCCTGGTGCCGCTTGCGATTCTCGGAATCATCGCAACATGGCCCGACCGCTCGCGGGTAGCGGTCTACTACGCGATTGCGGCGGCCTACGCGGCGAGCGTCGTGATGTTCTATGTGTCCGCCCGCTACCGGCTGCCGTTGGTGCCGCTTCTCATCCTCTTCGCCGCCGCAGGGCTGTCGTCGCTGACGACGTTCCTGCGCGGCGCGAGTGCTCCGAAGAAGGCTGCCACCGCCGCGACGATCGGAGCGGCGCTGATAGTCACCAACCTGCCGCTGCTGTCGGCGGACCTCATGCGAGCGGCGACCGAGACAAACCTCGGCGTCGCGCTGCAGACCGATGGGCGGCTGAACGACGCAGAGACGCACTACCGGCGCGCCCTTGCCATTCAGCCCGATTACGCGGCTGCACACGTGAACCTGGGGATGGTCCTTGTCGCGCTGCATCGGCCGGACGAGGCCATTCAGGCGTACGAGCGCGCGATCGAGCTGAAATCACGAGATGTCGATCTCGACGTGAAGTTGGGATATGCCTTGTTGCAGGCGGGCAGGGCGCCAGAGGCCGCGGAGCGATTTCGGCGTGCGATCGCAGCGGGAAGACGGTCGGCGGAGATCTACAACAATCTGGGCATCGCGCTGATCCGCTCGGGCCGGCAAGAGGAGGCCATCTCTGCGTTCAGGGAGGCGATCCAAATCAATCCCAACAATGGTGCGCTGTATTTCACAGTGGGCTCGATCCTGGTCGAACGCAACAGATTCCAGGAAGCGATCGACGCCTTCCGCGCAGGCCTCGCGCTGATACCTGAGTCGCCACAGGGACACAACAACCTTGGTGGCGCGCTCGCAGCGTCAGGAAGAACCACCGAAGCCATTGCGGAATTCGAGCAGGCATTGCGGCTCGACCCAAACCTCGTCAGCGCCCGCCGCAACCTCGAGCTTCTGCGTACGCGTTAAACAAAAAAAAGGGGTGAGGAGCTTCTTGCCCCTCACCCCTTTTCTCTCTTCTTTCTTCCCTATTCGTTCTTCGTTTTTCGTTCTTCGTTTTCCTTACACGTCCCTAGAACGTGAACTTCAAACCGAACTGGATGATCCGGGGATCACCGAAGCTCGGGTCCGTGCGCGTGATGATCCCGAAGTTGCCGCCGCTGCGGTTCGTGTTCGGAATGTCGAAGTTGACCTGGTTGAAGACGTTGAAGAACTCCGCGCGGAACTGGACGTTCGTGTCCGTGCCCATGCGGAAATTCTTGAAGAGCCCCATGTCCCAGGTCTGCAGGTTCGGGCCGTAGTAGGCGCCCTTGCCGGTGTTACCGAACGTGCCCAGGTCGTTCACCGCGAACGCCGCACCGTTGAACCACACGGTCTGCGCCGACCCGTCCGGTGGTTCGATCGACACGCCGGTCAGCTTCGCGCGGTCGTTGCTGATGCCGTCGAGCGAGTTGTCCGTGCCGCTGGTCACCGTGTACGGACGGCCTGTCTGGAACTGCATGACGCCCGTCCACTGCCAGCCGCCGAGCACGTACTTCATCGAGCCTTCGTTGAATCCAGGGATATCCCATACCCACGACGTCGTGAAGCGATGGCGATGATCCTGGTTCAGCGGTCCCCACACCAGGGCCTGATCCTGCGGCTGGTTGTACGGAATGAGCTCGTCACCGAAGTCCCCTTCGACTTTCGACACTGTGTAGTTGGTTGAAACCGTGAAGCCATGCGAGTACCGCTTGATCAACGCGAGTTGCATCGAGTTGTAGTTCGAGCTGCGGTCCTGCACCTGCGAGTCAATCTGTCCGAGATTGGCCGCGGCAAACAGGCGGCGCGCGTCAGTGTTGCCGGTGGTCGCGCCGGCGATGGTCCTGTCGGCGTAATTCAGCGAGAGGCCCATTCGTCCGTTACGGTTGCGCGACCCGACGTAACCGGCCCGCGCCATGAGGCCGCTGAACAACTCGCGCTCGAACGTGAGGTTGTAGTTGTAGGTCAGCGGTACTTTGTACTCGTCGCCGAACGTCGAGACGAGCACTGGAGTCGGGAATGGCGCCGCTGTCGTGCCGACGACAGAGTCGTTGATCAGCGCGAAGTCGCTGCGGCCGCGATACGGATCCGAGAACGGTCCGCCCGGGATGCCGGGGCTGCCCGGCCGTGTGACCGCCAGACGCAGGCTGTACGGCGCCGCGTTGACCGCACCGTTGCCCGATTCGCCGTCACGGCGTTGATCGTAGAACGTGCCGCCGCCACCGCGAAGACTCGTTTTGCCGTCGCCGGTGATGTCCCATGCAAAGCCGAAGCGCGCGCTGAGCGTATCGGGTGACGGCTCGACGCCTTCTTCACCGACGAAACCCGCGTCGCCGCGGAACGTCTCGCCGCGCGGCGCGGCGGGGAACACTGTCGAGCGCACGTTGGCGTTGTAGTCCGCCACGCTCCAGTGCATGATGCGCCCCACAACCTCGTGCCATGGCGGAGAGTGCTCGAACCGCACGCCCAGGTTCAGGGTCAGCGTGTCGGATACCTTCAAGTCGTCCTGGAAGAACGACGACGCGTAGAACACCTTGTAGTCCTTGTATTCGCCGGTGCCCTGATCGAAGGTGTTCAGAACTCCGAGCGCGAAATCGGAAAGTGCGTGCCCGGTGCCGGCGGTCGTGCTGGTTGCGAACGTGTTATGTCCCGCACGCCGGAACTCGTTGCGGATCTTGACGTCCTGGAAGGCCATTTCGCCGCCGAACTGGATCTGATGACGTCCCCGTGCCCAGTTGACGCGGTCGTTGATCTCAACGCCGTGCCGCGGGAATGTCGCGAACAGGTTGTCGCCGATGCCGAAGAATCCGGTCGCCTCGATCTGCGAGATCGACGGGTCGGTCGGATAAATCGGCAGGCGGACGCCGAGGTCCTGCATGGAGGGCACGCCGGTCGGTGGATAGCGGCTCGACGCGAATTTGTTGAAGCCAACGCGGAACTCGTTGAGCAGCGTCGAGGTCATCGTCCGCTGCCACGTGCCGACGACGTTCTGGATGCGCTGACGCGAGCCGAGTGTCGGACCGCGGTAACTCAGCAGGTTCACGGCCTGGCCATCGGGCCCGCCGCCCGTCATCGACAGCGTCGGATCGTTCGTGAAGTGGTCGAAGAAGTACCGGGCGCTCAACTGGTTGTTCTGGTTGAGCTGCGTGTCGATCTTCCCGATGATCTGATTGTCGTCCTGACCGATGCGGCGCGGCACCTGCACGAGCCCACCCACGCCGTTGCCGGGACCGACCGGCAGGTACTTCAGCACATTCAACGAGGCCAGATCGAACCGGCTGAGGGGAATCTGGTTGTTCGGAAAGAAGCCGCCATTCGCGCCACTCGGGTCGCGTAGTGGTGTGGTAATTGCGCTGAAATCACCCGCGCGCATCGCGGCCGTCGGCACCGTGTTGTTCAGCGTGCCGCCGACGTTCTGAATGGTCGTGCCCTGCCAGCCGGCAAAGAAGAACATCTTGTTCTTCATGATCGGGCCGCCGGCGTAGCCGCCGTACTGTTTGCGCTTCAGGAAGTCCCGCTCGGGCAGGAAGAAGTTTTTCGAGTTGAACGTGCGGTCGCGCGCATAGGCGAATGCGCCGCCGTTGAAGTTGTTCGTTCCAGAGCGCGTGACGGCGTTGACGACCGCGCCGGCGCTGGCGCCCTGCGCGGCGCTGTAGTTGCTGGTCTGAATCGAGAACTCCTGCAGCGCGTCCGGGAACGGGAACGGCTGATTCTGCTGGAAGTACGAGTCGGTGTGGTTCGTGCCGTCGAGACGGAACGACGCCTGCCGCGACTCGGTGCCATTGGTCGACAGGCGCAGCGCGCCTGGAATGGTCTTGCCGGATTCCTGATTGACCTCGGTGACGACCATGCCCGACACGAGCATGCTCAAGCGCGCGGCGTCGCGGCCGTTGAGCGGCAGCTCGACGATGCGCTTGGAGTCGACGACCTCGGACAGCGTCGACTGCGTGATGTCGACCGTCGACGTCTCGCCGGCGACGGTGACCGTCTCAGACAATTCGCCGAGCTCGAGCGTGATGTTGAGCGTCAGGTTCTGGTTCGCCTGCAGCACGACTGCCGTCTGCCGCACCGTCCTGAATCCTGCGAGCTCCGCTCGAATCTCGTACGTCGTGGGCCGCAATGACAGGAACGAGTAACGCCCGTTGGCGCCCGTCACCGTATCGCGGGAAATGCCGGTGCCGCTTTCCACGGCGAACACCGTGACGCCCGGCACGACGCCGCCGCTGTTGTCCGACACGACGCCGTTGATCTGACCGGTCGCCTGTGCGAACGCACTGCTAACACTGAGTCCCAGAACTAAAAAAATAAATAGTACTCGTCGCATCTGAACACCCCTTCGTATTGACGAACTACTGACACTGACCCCTTTTGGCACCCGGCGCGTTATTGTTGTGGAGTGGATGAATTTTGAGGGATTTGACCGGCGAGTGTCCAGCGAAATCAGCGAGAAACCCCAATAAATACGGGCTGTAAAGTGACTCCGGAAATTTGGAAAATAATGCAGAAATTTGGAGTCGAGACGAGCCCTGGGGCGCGACATCCCGCTACATTTTGAGCACTGCCGCGAAGGAGATGACAGCGTCCCAGAGGTTCTGTAACCGCAGATTTTCGTTGTCGCTGTGCTGGTTGTTGTCGAAGTTCACGACGGGCACGCCGATTGCCGGCATGCCGAGCGCTTGAATGAAGAAGTCAATCGGGACGGTCCCGCCCATTGTCCGGTTGCGGACCGGCGCTTCTCCCCACGCCCGCTCGAAGGTGCTGACCAGCGCCATCGATTCAGGAAGCGTCATTTCTGTCCGGTACGCGTTCGTCCAGCTCACCCGGCTGACGCGGACGATGCGCGGATAGCGCGCGCGCGTCTCGTCATCGGGCTCCTGGTCGATCAAGACGTGGACGCCCTGCGCGCGGATGTGCGCCAGCACGCGCTGCAGCATGCGCTCGGCGTCGGTTTCCTTGACCAGCCGCACGTCGATTTCCGCGACGGCGCGGTCCGGGATGATGGTCCGCGCCTGGTCGCCGATGTCGCCGCTCTGCAGCCCGCGAATGTTCAGCGACGGGAATTGCAGCGCTTCCTGAAGATTGTCGCCAACCTGCTCTGTGCGCTGGATGCCGAAGAAGCGCTTCAGATCGTCGCCGCGGTCGGGCACGGCCGCCAGAATCTCCCGCTCGCGCGCGGTCAGCGGCGGCAGGTCGTCGTAAAAGCCGCTGACGAGCACGCGGCCGTTCGCGTCTTTCATCGACGCCAGCAACTGGACGAGATCCATCGCCGGGTTGGGCGCCCAGTTGCCGTAATGACCGCTGTGAAGCGCGAACTTGGGACCGAACGCGGTGAGCTGAAATACGAGATTGCCGCGAGCGCCGAAGCTCAACGTCGGCTTGCCGCTCTGGTGCAACGGGCCATCGAGAATCAGCATCAGGTCGGCGCGATACCGGTCGCGATAGCGGCCCATCGTCGCGGCGAGGCTGGGGGAGCGCGCTTCTTCTTCGCCGTCGAGAATGACTTTCACGTTCGACGTCGGCTGCTGCTTGAGCGCGCTCAACGCGTCGACGGCGGCAAGCAGCGCCATGATGGGCGCCTTGTCGTCCGACGCCGAGCGCGCATAGAGACGGGCCTCTGGCGGGAACGACGTCAGCGACAGAAAATTCGCGATGTCCTGGCCGCCGTCCTCCATGCGCCGATCGCGCATGATCGGCGTGAACGGCGCGCTCTGTTTCCACCCTTTGGGATCGACAGGCTGTCCGTCATAGTGCGCGTAGAAGAGCAGCGTGCGGCCCGCCCCGGCCACACGAAGTTCCGCAAAGACAAGCGGGTTGCCGCTTGTCTCGAGGATCTCCGCCGTGAAGCCGCGCCTGGTGAACATGGTCCGCAGCAGGTCGGCGTTGCGTTTGATGTTCTCGCGGTCGGCGGCGACGTTGGGAATCGACAGCAGCTCGACGAACTCGCGAACGATGGCTTGTTGATGGGTCGAGAGGAAGGCGTCGACGTCCTTGCGCTGCTGCGCCGACAGCCCAGCCGTGAAGAGCCACGCGAGCACGCCGAGGCGAATCAGGCGTTTCATGTGGGCATTATAGGGTTCTATGGGGAACGCTAGAATCTGCTCGACGTTGGGTGATAATGGCGTTACATTTTTTCGTAACCATTCAGGTCGAAACCGTATGAAATCAATGTGTTTAACGGCGCTCACGTGTCTCACTCTCGCGGCGGCCCTCCATGCGCAGGCTTCCGCGAGCGCCGATCGCATTGTGGCGGAACGCGTGCTGAGGCTGGGTGGGGCCGTCATCCTCGAGGGGCAACAACAGCCGGTTCTCGACGTCGACCAGCTGCCCGAAGCCGATTTCCGCATCCACACGCTCGATCTGGTTGGCGTGTCGATGGGCGCCTGGGGCCTCCGCGACGAGATTCTGCGTTGGCCGGCGCTGCCGAACCTGAAGTCGCTCTACCTGAACGGACGGTTGTGGTACGGCCAGCCCAACACGCTGGTGGCTGACACGATTGCGCTCTTCAACGGATCGCCGAATCTCGAGAAGTTCGTGCTCAGCAAGCCCGTGCAGACTTACATCCCGATGGAAGACACCGTCGTCAAGCGGATGATCCTGCCCGAGCTCGAGGAAATGCGACTGCACCAGACGCGTCTCCCGGGAGACGCGCTCGCGCCGTTCACGAAGCTCAAATACCTCGATCTGAGCCACAACATCTTTTTCGACGATCGCGGGCTGCGGCACACGGCGAAGATGCCGGGGCTGATCAAGCTGTATCTCGAAGACACATCGGTCACCGATCAGGGCTTGAAGAACCTGTCGGGGCTGGTTCAGCTGACGGAGCTGGATCTCGACGGCACGAAGACGACCGATTCGGGCCTGGCGGCGCTTTCGGGATTGACGAATCTGCGCCGGCTCGAGCTTGTTGGCACCCAGATCACCGATGGCGGCGTCGAGTCGCTGATGCGCATGACGCAGCTGCAGACGCTCACGCTCTATCGAACCCGCATCTCGAACGCCGGTCTCGCGCAACTCGCAGCGCTGAAGAATCTGCGCGACCTCGACGTGCGGTATACGCGCGTCACCGCGTCAGGTGTGAAGGAGCTGCAGGCGAAGCTTCCCGGACTGACGGTGCTCTATCAGGACTCGTCGGTACGCACGGCCAAGCGCGCCGTCGAAATGGGGGCGGTCGCAGGCAAGGGAGAGAGCGCGATTGGCAAGTGGCTGTCGGCGATTGGCGCGTCGGTCCGAATGCGCGAGGGTCATGCGGTGGCCGTCGGGCTCGCGTCGACGTCGGTGACCGATCGCGAGTTGGCGCTGCTGAAGGAACTGCCACAACTGGAGGAGCTGAGCCTGCGCGATACCGAGGTGAGCGATCTCGGCGTGGTGCATCTCTCGGGACTGCGCGCACTGAAGAAGCTGGATCTCAGCTCGACGACGCTCGCCGATTCCGCGCTGGCACACCTCAAATCGCTGACCGGCCTGCAGAGCCTCGATCTCAGCCACACGCTGGTGGAGGGCAGCGGCCTCGCCGCGCTCTCGGGTATGGCCCAGCTGCGCGAGCTCAACCTGAACAGCGCGCACCTCAATGACGCGGGCATGGCACATCTGCGCACGCTGACCGCCCTCGAGAAGTTGTCGCTGAACTACACGGATGTCACAGACCCGGGACTCGAGCAGATCTCCGCGCTACCGAACATCGTCGAGCTCGATCTCGCCGGGGCCGACATTCGCGACACCGGGCTTGCGCACGTCAGCAAGCTGCCCAGGCTCGAGGTGCTCAATTTGAGCTTCACGCGATTCACCGACGCGGGACTCGTCCATCTTCCGGCGCTGAAGCAGCTGCGAGTGCTGAACCTGCAAAACACGATCGCCACCGACAAAGGCATGGCGGAGATTGGCAAGCTTGCGAACCTCGAATCGCTCAACCTCGGCTACACGACGGTGGGCGATGCCGGGCTGATTAACCTGTCGGGCTTGACGAAGTTGACGACGCTACTGCTCGATACCGTCGATCTGACCGACGCCGGTATCACGCACGTCGCCGGGTTGAAGGGGTTGAAGCAGCTCGATGTGTATCACACGCTGGTCACCGACCAGGGATTTCAACAACTGAAGCAGGCGCTTCCCGACTGCGTCATTCACTATTCGCGCGATTCCGCGCGCCGGCGCGGGTGAGACATGCAAAAGATAATCGCTGTATTCGCGCTGGTTCTGATCGCTGTTTTGGCTGATTTGGCCGACCTGAAGGTCGGCACTACGATGGGGTCGGGCGCGACGACGAAGAGGTCGGGCGCGACGTACGTAGTGCCGACCTTCAGGTCGGCTATCACGCCAGACCTCTTCGCGGCACAGCTGCCAGATGCATCGCTGGCCGCCGATATTGAAAAACTGGGCGGCCACGTCGTCCGCGATGCCAAAGGCAACATCGTCGAGGTGTCGTTGGCGCGGACGTGGGCAACCGATGCCGACGTCGAACGCGTGGCGGCGATCAAGACGGTGAAGAAGCTCGACCTGTCGCTCACTTATGTGTCCGACGCGGGCGCCGAAGCAATAGGCAAGGCCGCTCAGCTCGAAGAACTGAACCTCTTTACGGCCGAGTTCATCACCGACGCGGCCGTGGCGTTCCTTCGCGGCAACACGAATCTTCGCGTCCTGAACCTGCGCGGAACGGACGTGACCGACACGAGCCTCGAGTACGTGAGCAAGCTCGCCAACCTCCGGTCGCTCGACATCAGCTTCACGCAAATCGGCGACGTGGGCATGGAGCACCTGGCGCCGTTGTCGAAGCTCGAAGATCTGAATGTCGGCGGGATGAAAATCAGCGGGTCTGCGCTCCACGTGCTGAAGTACCTGCCGAGCCTGAAGCGGTTGAGCTTTTACGGCGTGCAGCGCCGCAACGCAGGCATATGCTGGGCGCCGGTCATGACCGATATCGAGCTCGATACGATCGCACTCCTGCCGGGTCTCGAGGAGCTGAACATCGGCGACGGCGTCGCCCTCGGCGCGCCTCGGCCCGCGGAGCTCGGTCCGCGAGCGGGCGAAGCCGAATGCCGCGTCACCGGCGGCACTCGCATCACCGACTTGGGCGTTGCGAAGCTCGCGAACCTCAAGAAACTGCGGTCCCTGAATCTGAGCGGGTCGGTGGTGACCGGCGGCGTGTTCAAGACGCTGGCCGGCTTGCCGAATCTTCAGCGGTTGAGCTTGTGGAACGCGGAAGGCATCAACGATTCGGCCGCGGCCGGATTCGAGTCGCTGCAGAGCGTCACCAGCCTCGATCTGTCGGACACGGGAATCGGCGATCGCACGATGATGGCCCTGGCGAAGCTGCCGAAGCTGCAGCGGGTTTATGTCACTGACACGGCGGTCACCCAGGCGGGCGTCGCTGCATTCAAGCAGCAACGCCCGGCGACTGTCGTGTCCTCGGGGAGCAGGCCCGCACCGAAAGAGCCGCTCGCCGGCTCGACGAAGGCGCGCGGGGCGTATACAGAATGACCATAAGAGGTTCCAGGTTCCGGTTCCAGTTCCAGTTCCGGTTCGTGTTCTTCGGATCCGCCGTTGCTGTGGCTGCTCTCGCGGCGCTGATTCATTTTCCAGTCGTCGAAGCGCAGGCGCCGTCGCCGTCGTTCGCCACGACGGTGTATCCGGTATTGGAAAAAGCGAACTGCCGTGCCTGCCACACCGACGAAGGCGTGGCGTCGGGCACGCGGCTGCATTTCCCGCCAGAGACGGCGAGCGCGGAAGAAATCGATTCGTTCGGTCTCACGCTGGCAGTGCTCGTGAATCGCGACGATCCGTCGAGCTCGTTGCTGCTGAACAAGCCGACCAACCGTGTACGCCACGTCGGCGGGTTGAAGATCGAGCCCAATTCAGCCGACGAGCAGGCCGTGCGCACGTGGGTGCAGCACCTCGCCACCGTTGCAGACAGTGACGTCAGCGCGGCCCGCGCGCGTCTGGCCGAAGTGAAGCCGGCTGTTGCGCATCAGGTTGGCCTGCGCCGCCTGACGCACAGCCAGTACAACAACACGGTCCGCGATTTGGTTGGCGACTACAGCCGGCCCGCCGACCGGTTTCCACCCGAGGACTTCGTCAGCGGCTTCAAGAACCAGACGAGAACGCAGAGCATTCCGCCCGTGCTCGAAGACGCATACAGCACCGCAGCCGAGCGAATTGCGTTGAACGCCTTTCGCGCGGGCGATGTCAATGGACTCGTTCCCTGTAAGCCGGCAACAGCGCGAGATGCGAACTGCCGCGATCAGTTCGTGCGCGGGTTCGGCGAAAAAGCGTTCCGCCGCCCGCTGACCGATGTCGAGATACGCCGCTACAACGACCTGTTTGCCGAGCAGGCGAACCGCACCGGCAAGTTCCTCGAGGGCGCCCGCGTCGTCGTCGAGGCGATGTTGCAGTCGCCGAAATTTCTGTTTCACGTCACCGCGGGCGAATCGGGCGCTCAGCGCGACTACGCCATCGCGAACCGTCTGTCATACCTCTTGTGGGACACGATGCCGGATCGCGCGCTTCGTGACGCGGCGGCCAAGGGGGAGCTTCGAACGCCCGAGGGGCTCGAGCGCGTCGCGCGCACGATGCTGCAGGACGCGCGCGCGCGGCAGGCGACGGATGAGTTCTTCAGCGAGTGGCTGCGCTTCGACCGCATGTTGACCGCGGCGAAAGACGACGGCCGATACCCATCGTTCACGCCCGAGCTCGCGGCGATGATGGTGCAGGAAACCAGGATGCTCCTGGGGCACCTTGTCTGGAACGATCGCAGTTTCATGGAAGCGTTCACGGCCGATTACAGCTTCCTCAATGCCGATCTGGCGCGGCTGTATGGCCTGCCTGAACCGGCCGGAGAATTCGAGATCGTCAAGTTTCCAGATGCGCTTCCGCGCGCGGGCATTCTTGGTCAGGCGACGTTCCTCGCATCGACGACCGGGCCGGTCGACACGTCGCCCACGGCGCGCGGCTTGTTCGTGCGCGAGCACCTGCTCTGCCAGGTGGTGCCGAATCCGCCGCCCGGAGTGAATACGAATCTGCCGGAGCCCGCGACGCCGGACGCCGCGCGCGCCAAACGCGAGCGGATGGTCGAGCATGCGCAGAATCCGGCCTGTTCGGGCTGTCATCGGCTGATGGACCCGATCGGGTTCGGGCTCGAAAAATACGACGCCGTCGGCGCGTGGCGCGATCAGGAAATCGTGGACATCTTCGCGGGCGCGGGCGAATCGCGACGGAGCAAGCCGACGAATGTCGATATCACGGCCACGGGAGAAATCGCGGGGATCGCGAATTCCACGTTTGGCGACTCGCGGGCGCTCGGACGTGTGTTGGCGTCGAGCCCGATTTGTCAGGATTGCGTGGTAAAACAGATGTTTCGCTATGCTTTCGGCCGGGCCGAGACGCCCTCGGACAGGCCGACCGTGACGGGCACCGCGGCCGCGTTTCGGAGCTCGGGCTTCAAATTCAAAGAGTTGTTGATTTCCCTCGTGCGTTCGCCACAATTCTTAGAGGGGTTATAGAGATGCGTGTCACAAGACGACGGTTTCTTCATGGCGTGGGCATGGCCGGCGCCGCCATCCGTGTCGGGCTCCCGCCTCTGGCGGCGTGGTTTACGAGCAACGGCACCGCTTACGCCGCGACGTCCAAACCGATAGCGCCCCGCTTTGTGTTCTGGTTCAACGGCAACGGCATCCCCGAGCGCTACTGGATTCCGTCTGAGGTCGGGACCGGATACGAGCTGACACCCTGTCTTGCGCCGCTCAAGTCGCTGCGCGAAGACATTCACATCATCAGCAGCATCGACAATGCCGGCGCCAGGTCGTCTGGTCCGGGCAACGGTCATCACAAGTCGATCAGTGGCGTGCTGAGCGGTGCGGCCTACACGGGCCGCGGCGCGGGCGGCGCGTCCATCGACCAGGTCATCGCGGCCGGCATGGCCGGCAAGACGCGCTTCAACTCCCTGCAGGTGGGCGTCTGCCAGGAGTCGCACGGCGAGAACATCCACCGCAACATGAGTTGGGCGGGGCCCGATCGGGCGCTGCCGCCGGAGATGATTCCGCAGAATCTCTTCGATCGCATGTTCGGCGTGCGCGACGAAAACTGGGTGAACCGCAAGAAGAGCGTGCTCGACGCCGTCCGGGGCGACCTGGGCGAGCTGCAGACCACGCTCGGCCAGAGCGATCGCGTTCGGCTCGATGAGCACCTGACGTCGGTGCGCGATCTCGAGCGTGCCATTTCCAGCCTGCCGGCCGATTATGGCAAGAACCTCAGAGAGCCCGAGGACGTGGCAGACCTGACCGACTATCCCCGCATCGCGAAGATCCAGAGCGATCTCGTCGTGCACGCCCTCGCGTCGGGCCAGACCAACGTCGTGTCGTACATGCTGTCGAAAGGGCAGAGCCTCGCGCGGTTCCCCTGGCTCGGCCTGACGCGGCTGCGGCACCACGACTACACGCACAACAACGCGGCGTCGCCGGAATCGCAGCGGATCATGCGGGACATCTGCCGCTGGCACGTCGAGGAGTTCGCCTACTTCCTGGGCAAGCTGAAGTCAGTGCCCGAAGGCGACGGCAACCTGCTCGACAACACCTGCGTGTTGTTCGCGCACGAGCACGCCGAAGCGAATCCACACAAGAACAGCGGCCTCGCGATGATCCTTGCCGGCCACGCCGGCGGCATGAAGACGGGCATGCACTCGCGGATGCGCAACACCAACGGCGACGTGTATATGACGGTTGCCGAGGAGATCTTCAAGCAGAAGCTCGACAAAGGCTTCCCGAGCGCCGAGGAGAAGGTGCCGGGGATCGTGTAGCGAAAAACGAGAAACGAAGAACGAAAAAGGAACAGAGAAAAATGGGGACATAGGGGCAGGGGTCGGTTCTCCTGCCCCTTTTTGCGTGCACGCGGGCTTTATTCGTTTTTCCTTCTTCGTTTTTCCTTTCTTTTATAGGATTACCTCTTCTAAACCACCACCAGTTAGAGGGCTGTCAAGATGAGCGTACAAACGGCACCGTCGCGGGCAACTTTGTTGGATCCGAAGGACAAGCAGCGGCTCGAGGACGTCGGGTTCATGACGTGCATGACCCTGACTCTGCTCGGGAATTACGCGCAGACCGGCCATTTCGGCGGCCCGCTCGCTTACACGCCCTACAACGTCGCCGTGCATCTTGCCGGGCCCAAGCTCGGAGGCCTGCGGCACGATTACCGCCGCCCGAAGCATCCCTATGGCGACAAGTTCATGCTCGCCGCCGGCCACTGCGCCCCGACGTGCTACGCGCTGTGGATGGTGATGGGCGAGGCGCTGTACCGGAAGATCAAGGCCACCGGCGACAAGAAGTACTACGTCGCGCCGAAGGACGGCTTCCTCGCGATCGACGCGCTCGGTTTCCGCCGCGGCGCAGGCGTGTTGAAGACGCTGCTTCAGGACCAGGGGCTCGCCAACGACCCGCTCTTCGCCGAGGCCAGGGAAGGCGGACGCGGCATCCACGCGCTCTCGGGCCACATCGAATCGATCGATCAGAGCAACGACGTCAACGGAGGACCGTCTGGCGTCGGCCTCTCGTCGGCCGCGGGCAAGGCCGCGTTCTGGGACATGGTCGGCGCGCCGATCAGCGGGCCGAAAGTGATCGCGTTCGAAGGGGAGTTCGCGCTCTGCGCAGGTCACGCACAGGAGCTCAAGACGCAGGCCCTCGCGCTCAAGGTGGGCAAGCGGCTGCGCGTCATGTTCTCCGAGAACAACGCTGGCATAGACGACTCGCTGATGGGCGGCGTCATCGACAACAAGTACACCGGCTACGACTTCGTCCAGCAGTGGACGTCCTACGGCTGGAACGTGATGACGATGGCCAACGGCCACGATTACGACCAGATCGTGGGCGCGCTGAAGGCGATGGACGATGTCGACCCGACCGACCGCCGTCCCATCATCGTCATCGGCAAGACCATCAAGGGATATTGGCCGACCGCGTCGAACGGCAAGATCGCCGCGTCGACCGATCAGGTCGTCGGCTACCCGAGCCATCCGTACGCGATGAAGATGAACTCGGACTATTTCGTGGCGCTGGCGAAGACGTTCGAGGACAAGTACGGCGTCGAGTTCCAGGGCATCCGCAACGGAGCGGTGACCAATACGAAGGACCGGCTCGTCCAGTTCAAGACGAACATGGACGTCGCGATGTCGGTGCTCGAGAAGAACGGCCTCGGCGACTGGCTCGCCGAGCGCATCGTCGAAAACGGCGAACAGGTGAAAGACGACCTGAAGCTCAGCATCGACGTCAAATCGGATCCGTTCCTCGACGAGCGCCTTCGCGTCGCGAACCTTCCGGGCGATGCGCAGACGATCAAGGTGAAGAACCCGACGTCGGGCGCTGAAAAGGAAATCAAGATCTCGCTCTTCAAGCCAGCCGGGGAAGTGGCCGGCGCGCGGCGTGGGATTTCCGAAGTGATCAAGTGGTGCAACTACGTGACCGGCGGACGCGTCGCGACGATCGCGGCGGACCTGTCAGAGTCGGTGAACATGGAGCACGGGAGCCTGTTCGGCCACTACGATCCCGAGAAGAACCCCGCGGGCACGCGGTTGAAGGCGGCCATTCAGGAAGCGGGCAACTCGTCGACGGCTATCGGCATCGTCGGGCAGAGCGCGTCGCTCGATCCGGAGAAGTTCGCCGGCATGTGGGCCTGGAGCGGCACGTACGGCGCGTTTACGCCGCTGATGTACCTGCCGGCGCGCGTCTGGAGCCAGCAGAATCAGGACAGCAAGTTCCGCACGGGCGTGCTGCACATTCTGGCCGGACACTCGGGACCGGAAACCGCCGCCGACGCGCGCACGCACTTCGGCATTTTCGCTCCGCAGGTCTGGAAGCTCTTCCCGCGCGGCCAGGTCATCCACGTCAGCTTCTGGGACTACAACGACGTGGCGGCGGGCTACTTCGCGGCGGCCGAGATTGCCGCACGTGAAAAGAGGGTGGGCATCATCGCGATTGAAGTCGCGCGGCCGGACTTCCCGGTCGCCGATCGCAGCAAGTTCGCCGACACCGACGTGCGAGCCGCGGCAAAAGGGCTGTACGTCATCCGCGACTTCGCCCCCGGCAAACCGAAGCACGGGTATGTCGTCGCGCAAGGATCGAGCGCGACGTTCAACCTCGTGCAGATGCTGCCGAAGCTCGAAGAGGCGGGCATCAACGTCAAGGTTATCTCGGCGATCAGCGAGGAGTTGTTCGACCATCAGCCCGAGTCGTATCGCAACTCGGTGCTGCCGCCAGAGGCCGTGTACGACCTGATGTTCATCAGCAGCGGCACGCGGCGCATGTGGCCGCTCCGAAACGTCGGCCCGCTCACCGACGACTACTCGATGACGTCCGACTTCCACAACTCGTGGCTGACCGGCGGCCTCGAGCCCGACGTCATCGCGGAAGCGCACCTCGATCAGCAGTCGATTGTCGAAGGGGTGACGCGGTTTGCGAACGATCGCACGAAGCGGCTGGACTCGACAAAGGCGCTGCTGGGGAAACTGTAAGGAAAAACGAAGAACGAAAAACTAAAAGCGAAGAGCGAAAAACCCGCATGTTCCGGCGTGGTGATCCATTCGCCGTTGTCCGCACGCTGGGCCTGAGGCTGGCCGGCGTTGAGGGGACGACGAAATACGACGGATCCCCCGTGCTCAAGGTCCACGGCGTATTCATGGCTGGGCTGGCCATGCATGCTTCCGCTGAGCCGGACACGCTCGTCGTGCGAATGAGCCTCGACGATCGTGCGTTGCTGCTCGACGAGGCACCGGAAACGTACTACGTCACGCCTTACTATCAGCCGCATCCCGTGGTGCTTGTTCGTTTATCCCGAGTGGACAACGCGGCGCTGAGCGACCTGCTTTCTGTGTCGAGACGGATGGCGCTCGAGAAAACACCCAGGAAGCGATGATCGGGCTGCGCTCAGCGCCGGAAGCCCTGCATCATCAGCGCGAGCTTTGACGACATCTCAGGCGTCGGCGGACCGTCGGCGAACTGAAATCGCTCCAGGCTCTCAGGTCCCCACAGATTGCCAATCGACATCAGCAGCCTGATGTCGCTTCGGACCACCTCGGTCACCGACGATCGCGCGAAAAGCTCCTTCAGCTCGGCGAGGCCGGCATTCTGCAACAGAATTTCCCGGCGCCCGAGTTTCAGCAGGTGATTCGGAACGACGACGCTGTTGACGAGAACGTCGAGCAGGCGTTCGCGCCACGCATGCGACAGGCGTGAGAAAACCGACCGGAACCAGACCGTGCCAAGCAGCTTCTTGAGCTCGGCCGGATCGACGCTCACACTCGCGGCCGCGCCGTTCTGCGCGATCTCGAGGGCGGCGGGATCGGAACGGTTGATGGCCAGCGCGAGATCCCAGAAGTTGCCAGGCAGCGTTTCTTTACGCGCCGCCCGTTCGACTGGAGCTGACGGCGAAGCCGGTGCGGGCCCGGCCAGCGCCGTCTCTTCAACGACTTCTTCTTCCTCTTCGACCGCCTCATCGACTCGTCGTGGCGTCGCGCGGAGCTCGGTGGTGATCGGAGACTCGAGGGACCAGTCCACGTCGATCGGCGGGTGGTCGCCTGTGTATTCTGCGAACAACGCGGTGACGCCCCACGGCTTGGGCATCTGAAATGCTCTCGCGTAAAGCGGATTGTAGGTAGTGGAGCCGGCGCCAATCGCGTGCGCGGCGAGCCCGCTCTTGATCCTGGCGTCGGCGACGTTCGACCACGGCCCCTGGATGCAGACGAGCGACGTGCCAACGGGTCCGCTGAAATTGCAGAACGGGTTCTCCCAGCACGTGTGCACGGCGCGGGACAACTCATGGTCTGCGGGATCGCTTCCCGCCGGCGGATCCAGCTCGGAGAAACCGATGCGCAGTCTGCCAGGGCCTGCGAAGAGAGAAGACAGATCCGACGGATCGACCTGCGAGAGATCCCACAGCACATACAGCAGCCCGCGCAACGCGCGCGCAATCGGCACGTTCATCCGTTCCCACACGATCGATTGCGGCTGGGGGTCTGTGTCGACGTAGCCTCTGTCGTTGAGGATCTCGATGAACCGGATCTTCGCGGCGTCGAGCCGCCGGCTGACCTCGAGCGCCTGATCGTGCCGCTGCTTTTCGACCTCGTGCCGCTCGAAGGACGGCCGAATGAAGATGGGGATGACGAGCTTCTTCTGTTCCCGCGCCAGCAGTGCGGCAGGGACGATGGTGCCAGTGCCCGTCCCCTTGCCGCCGGTGGCGATGACGATGACGGTGGAGTAGCCGCTAATCAACTCGGCGATTTCGGCTTTCGACTCATCGAAGGCACGCCGCGCGATCTCGGGATCGTGCCGCGCGCCCAGCAGGCCGGTCGTCGCCGCGCCAATCATGACGCGCTCGTCACTCGGGACGTCTACAAGCGAGAACCGGTTCGTGTCCGCGAAACGCGTGGCGACCGATCGCCTCAACCGGGCGGCATAGGGGGCATCGGCCTGTTCCGCGACCGTCAAGTCGCGCTGGTAAAGCGCCTTGACCGAACGAAGGATGTTGCCGCCGCCACCACCAAGGCTCAACAGCAGGATATTCACGCTCCACCTTCCTTGTCACGGTCCGGCTGAAGCCGGACACTACGTACCATCTGGAACGGGATCGCCACCCACGATCCGCTCGCGCGAAGCGGCCCGCAGGCAAACCGGCGATCGTTCAGGAGACTCACAACGCGCCGTACGTCGTATTCAAGGTTCGAGCGGTGATCGGCGAGGTTTGGGTATCGACGTCCCGCTGCCGGAGCGAGCAATACCTCCAGCGTGCGCTTGTCCGGGAAGAGCGCCAGCCGTGTGCGCAGCGAAGGCCCGGGGCTGCGCACGTCCAGAAGCGGCCGTTCGAACTCGCGAATGAACGCGGCTCCGAACGTCTCCAGCGTGCGCGACGTCGCCGACCTCTGTTCGAGCGACCACTGCACCACCAGCAGCGATGCCCCCGCGGCTCCGCACACGAGGACGAGCACCCACCATTCAATGGCGTCCGGCATACGAGCGAGAGATTCGCCCCTTACGAGCAGCGGCTCGGCGACGCATGCCTGCCAGCCGCGGTGCAGGTAGCCGTAGCTCGACTTGGGGACGAACCTCGCCGTTGCCGGATCGAAAAACTGAAAGCTCGACCCGCGCCAGCTCTGCGGATCGCGCGTAAGACGACGAGAGATCGCCGCCGCGGTATCGCCCGGCATGACCGGGTAACAGAGAAAACGCGGCACGGCCGGAGCGGCCTGCGCCGCCGATCCTGCGACGACCAACGCCGTACCCAGTGCGACCAGAATCATGTGCACGGGCATCTTGCTGAACGACACGGGTCCAACGTCCGTGCCAGTCGATAGATGTGTTTTCTTTGTGAAATTGTTCGTACGAGAACGGCACGCGGGCTCGAGCGTCCTGAGCGGAGGACGAAGCGGGCCCGCGCGTCGCTTTTTGTGGGCGGTGATTGAACGCCGTTACGGTCTGGCGGCGTCGAAGCGATCGAGATTCATGACCTTGTCCCACGCGGCCACGAAGTCGCGCACGAAAGACATTTGCGCTGCTGATTCATAAATAGACCGTAGCTGCGCAATGAGTTAGCATCCCCAAGAGTCATACATCCAACCGTATTTCGGGCCGTTGGCACCTGCAGAGGAGATCACTTATGGGGATCCGAGCCATTCGTGTCGCTTCACTGTTGGCTGTTGCTGTGTTGCTGCCCGTTCTCGCGCACGCTCAGAGCCAGTTCACGGGCCAGGTGCGCGACGAATCGGGCGCCGTCCTGCCCGGGGTCCTCGTCGAAGCCTCGAGCCCGGCGCTGATCGAGAAGAGCAAGACTGCCCTCACCGACGAACAAGGTCGCTACACCATCGTCGATCTGCGCCCCGGTGTGTATCGCGTCACGTTTACGCTCACAGGTTTCTCTACCGTCGTGCGGCCAGACGTGGAGCTGCCGTCGAATTTCGTGGCGACGATCAGCGCTGACATGAAGCTCGGCTCACTTGCCGAGACGATCACTGTTTCAGGCCAGACGCCGATGGTCGATGTGACACAGGCGTCGAGAACCGACGTCGTGACGCGCGAGATGCTCGACGTGCTTCCGACGACGAGGCACGTGTTCTCGGTGAGCAACATGCTGCCGGGCATCCGGTTCGCGACGCCCGACATCGGCGGATCGCGGCAGATGGAGCAGACGGCGCCGCGCGGCCATGGCGTCAACGGCGCCCAGGCGCAGGAAGCCATCGACGGCATGAGCACGAGCAGCCAGGAATCGAACATCGTGTGGACGTACGTGAATGATTCGGTGGTGCAGGAGGTCACGGTGACGACCGCCGCGCATCCGGCGGAAGTGCAGGCCGGTGCGATGCGCATGAACATGATTCCGAAAGACGGCGGGAATGTGTTCAGCGGGTCGGTGTTTCTGGGCGGCAGCGATGGAAGCTGGCAAGCCAGCAACATCGACGACTACCTGCGCAGCCAGAACGTGACGAGGGGCAACGGCATCGCGCACGTGCAGACCTTCAACGCCGCACTCGGCGGGCCGATCAGGCTCAATCGCCTGTGGTTCTTCGTCACGACGCGCCACGCGTCGACGGACGAGGTGGTTGCGAACGTCGGCGAGGTCATCGTGACACCGCAGGGAGAGCAGCTCCGCAGCACCATCGATCAATACATCCGCGACGCGTTGGGGCGAGTGACGTGGCAGATCAACCAGAAGAACAAGTTTGCGGCGTTCTTCAACCGCACCTGGAAGCGCAAGGGGAAGGATTACGGACCTGGCGCCGACCCGCGCTCGGGGTCATACCGGGATCCGCGCACCGGCAAGTACGCGGTCGGCCAGGCGAAGTACACGAACACGCTGACCGCCCGGTGGCTGATCGAAGCGGGGTATTCCTCCCCGATCAACCACATCACCATCGACAACGAGCCAGGGATCAGCCTGCCGAGGTATGCGGCCAATGGGCAGTTGAGCCCGGCGTGGCTCGCCAACGCGCGCCACGAGGATACAGCGAACAACATGAATCCCCGATGCGCGTTGTCGATCGGCTGCCGGGCCTGGGTGTCGAACGGACAGGATCAGCGCACCATCGCGACCGGGCACCGCACCGTCGCGTCGGTCTCATACGTAACGGGCACTCACAATGTGAAGGTGGGCATCGACCGCTCGTTCGGGTGGGCGCGCGTGTACACCGAGCGGCAAGCCGATCTGATTCAAAGCTACCAGAACAACCGGCCGACGAGCGTCACCGTGTTCTCGACGCCGGGCGCGAGAGACGTGTTCGTCAACTACGATCTCGGGTACTACGCGCAGGATTCATGGACGATGAAGCGCCTCACGTTGAATATCGGCCTTCGCGTCGACAACTTCCGTTCGATGTACGAGGAATCATCCAACCCACCGGGCCGTTTCGTGCCGGGCCGATTCTTCCCGGAGCGGCGCAACATCCCGAACTGGAACAATGATCTGGCCCCGCGTCTCAGCGGCGCGTACGACCTGTTCGGCAACGGCCGAACGGCGTTGAAAGCGAGCTGGAGCAAGTACTACGAGCGGCTCACGGGCGGCTTCGCCAACACGTACGCGCCAGGCGTGCAGAGCGAGACCCGGAACTGGTTCGATTGCGACCTGAATGCCGCAAAGACGGCGTGCTCGGGCCTCGTGTTGCCCACCAACAGCGACGACATCGCGCAAGACAACGAGATCGGTCTTAGCGGCACGTCCAACTTCGGGACGACGGTGAGCGACCGCGATATGGATCCAAACATCCGGCGGCAGGGAGACACCGAGATCACCGCGACGATCTCGCATCAGCTTCTACAGCGGCTGTCGGTGACGGCAGGCTGGTATCGCCGCACCTATCAGGATCTCCGGCAGATGGATCGGACGTTGATTGCGACCTCCGACTACACGTCGTTCACGACCCCGATGCCGGACATCTCCCGCGATGCGACGCTCGTCGGCGTGATCGACCCCAATGAGGTGCTGACGGTCTACAACCTGAATGGGGCGAAGCGGTCGGTGTTCAACGCCGCCGGGCTCGATAAAAACATCGACGATCGGTCGATCTACAACGGTTTCGACGTCACCTTCAACGCGCGGCTGGGCGGAGGCACCACAGTGTTCGGAAGCTGGACGACCGAGCGCAACGTGTCGGCGTTCTGCTCGAGCGACGACAACCCGAACGGGCCACCGGTCGCCGATCTGTATACCGGCGCGTCCGTCTCGAATGGCGGACGGTTCTGCGACCAGCGCGCGTTCGACGTTCCGTTCACGCACCAGTTCAAGGTCGCAGGCGCGTACACGATTCAGTGGGTTGGCGTCGATGTTGGCGCGATCGTGCAGAGCTATGCGGGGCTGGCGCGGACAATCACGTATCAGCCGCAGGCCAACCTCTTCCCCGGAGGACGGACGAACGCCGAGACGCTCATCCTCAACGAGCCGGGCTCGCTGTATTACCCGCGCTACAACCAGGTCGACCTGAACCTGAAGAAGAACTTCCGGTACGGATTGAAGACGTTCAGCGGGCAGATCGACTTCTTCAATCTGCTGAACGCGAACGCCATCTTCGCGCGCCAGGACGCCGTGGGCAACTCGCTCGGCGATGTGACGACGATCCTGCAGGGCCGGGTGATCAGGCTGGCGTTTCAGATGAAGTTCTGAGCGTCTCGGGCGGGGAAACGTTGATCCGATTCAGTGGACATCGAATCCCATGGGAAAGATGTCCACCGAATCGGACTGAACGGCGAAAATCAGGCGACGTCGAAGCGATCGAGATTCATGACCTTGTCCCACGCGGCCACGAAGTCGCGCACGAACTTCTCCTTCGCGTCGTCGCTCGCATAGACCTCCGCCAGCGCCCGAAGCTCGGAGTTCGCTCCAAAGACGAGGTCGACTCGGCTGCCGGTCCACTTGACGTCGCTCTTCGTGCGGCCGCGGCCCTCGAAGTCCGTTGCGGCGTCCGACGTCGGCAGCCACGCCGTGTCCATGTCGAGAAGGTTCACGAAGAAGTCGTTGGTCAGGCTGCCGGGCCGCTTTGTGAACACACCGAGCCCGTTCTGACCTGCGGTCACCTGCAGCACTCGCAGGCCGCCGACGAGCGCGGTCATCTCGGGTGCGCTCAGGGTGAGCCGGAAGGCCCGCTCGATCAGCAGATGCTCGGCGGGAACATGGTGTCCCTTTCCCACGTAGTTGCGGAATCCATCCGCGTCGGGCTCGAGCACGGCGAACGCTTCCACGTCCGTCTGGTCCTGCGACGCATCCGTGCGTCCAGGTGTGAAGGGGACAGGCACGTTGTAGCCGCCGTCCTTTGCGGCTTTCTCAACGGCCGCACACCCGCCCAGCACGATCAGATCGGCAAGCGAAACGCTCTTCTTCCCGCCGGACTGCGCGTCGTTGAATTCCTTCTGGATTTTCTCCAGCGTCTTCAGCACCTTCGCGAGCTCGGGCGGATTGTTGACGTCCCAATCCTTCTGCGGCGCAAGGCGAATGCGAGCTCCGTTCGCGCCGCCGCGCTTGTCGGTGCCGCGGAAAGACGACGCTGACGCCCAGGCCGTCGAGACCAGGTGAGAGATGGAGAGCCCCGATGCAAGAAGCTTGCTCTTGAGGTCGGCGATGTCCTTCGATCCGATCAGTTCGTGCGTGACTTTGGGAACGGGGTCCTGCCACAACTGCGGCTCCTTGGGAACCTCCGGGCCAAGGTACCGCGAGATGGGACCCATGTCGCGGTGGGTCAGCTTGAACCACGCTCTGGCAAAGGCGTCAGCGAACTCCTGCGGGTTCTCGTAGAAGCGGCGCGAGATCTTCTCATACGCCGGGTCGAGCCGGAGCGCGAGATCCGTCGTCAGCATTCCCGGAGCGATCTTCTTCGACCGGTCGTGAGCGTTCGGGACCGTGCCTTCACCGGCGCCGCTCTTCGGCTTCCACTGTTTCGCACCCGCCGGACTCGTGGTCTGCTCCCACTCGTACTCGAAGAGGTGCTTGAAGAAGTCGTTGCTCCACCTGGTCGGCGTCGTGGTCCAGGTCACCTCGAGACCGCTCGTGATGGCGTGGGCGCCGCTGCCGGTTTCGTAGCTGCTCTTCCAGCCGAAACCCTGCTCCTCGAGGTTGCCGCCCTCAGGTTCGGGGCCGACATTCGTTGCCGGTCCAGCACCATGCGTCTTGCCGAATGTGTGGCCGCCGGCAATGAGCGCCACCGTCTCCTCGTCGTTCATCGCCATGCGGCGGAACGTCTCGCGAATGTCCCTCGCGGCGGCGACGGGATCGGGTTTTCCGTTCGGCCCTTCGGGATTCACGTAGATGAGGCCCATCTGCACGGCGCCGAAGGGATTCGCCAGTTGCCGGTCGCCGCTGTAGCGTTCGTCGCCGAGCCATGTGCTCTCGGATCCCCAGTTGACGTGTTCGGGCTCCCAGCGATCCTCGCGGCCGCCCGCGAAGCCGAACGTCTTGAATCCCATCGACTCCAGAGCGACGTTGCCGGTCAAAACCATCAGGTCGGCCCACGAGATCTTCCGGCCGTACTTCCGTTTGACCGGCCAGAGCAGCCGGCGTGCCTTGTCGAGGTTCGCGTTGTCGGGCCAGCTGCCGAGGGGCGCGAAGCGCAGCATGCCCGACCCGGCGCCGCCCCGTCCGTCGTGGATGCGGTACGTGCCCGCACTGTGCCACGCCATTCGAATGAGCAGAGGACCGTAATGACCGAAGTCCGCCGGCCACCAGTCCTGTGACGTCGTCATCACCTTCTCGATGTCCTTCTTCACGGCACCGAGATCGAGCGTCTTGAATTCTTCGGCGTAATTGAACTCCGCGCCCATGGGATCGCCTGCAGGGTGATTTGTGTGGAGGGCGTTCAGGTTCAACTGATTCGGCCACCAGTCGCGGTTCGCTCTGCCGCTGAGCGATTTGGCCGAGAACGGGCACTTCTCTTCGTTTTCCATGTGACGTTGACCTCTAATGTGATCCGGATGCAGCCTGCCGTCAGCGTAGATCAATTTTCAGACTGATTCAAAGCGCCAGGCGCGGGGCTCATGCTAGCATCCCTGCCGTTACAGCCCACTGGAGCGAATCATGACCAAGAACCGGGGCCTGACCGTCGGCGCTGTCGTGACTTTCATCGGTATCACTTCAATCCTGTTCTTCGGACCCTCGTTCGCACAGCAGGCCGCGAGTGATGTCGCCATAGACAACGACGACATCGGCGGCGTGGTCATGGGTCCCAAGGGTCCGGAGGCCGGTGTCTGGGTCATTGCGGAAACGCGTGACCTTCCCGTCCGCTACATCAAGAGCGTCGTGACGGACGACCGTGGCCGGTTCGTCGTTCCCGATCTCCCGCCGGCAAATTACCAGCTGTGGGCGCGTGGCTACGGTCTGGTCGACAGCGCCAAGACGACGGCAAAGCCTGGACAACGCCTGGCTATCACAGCGGTCGTCGCCCCGAGCGAAGCCGCCGCCGCGCACTACTATCCTGCGATCTATTGGTACTCGATGCTGAAGATTCCCGCCGCCGATCAATTCGGCGGCAAGAGCAGCATCCCCGCGCGCCTGACCCAGATGAACTGGATCAGCTCGATGAAGAACAACGGGTGCATCGGCTGCCATCAGCTCGGCCAGGAGTCGACGCGGACGATTCCCGAGGTGTTCGGTAGATTTGAGTCTTCGGCCGACGCATGGCGGCGGCGCGTACAGGCGGGTCAGGCGGGCCAGCAGATGCTCGGGCAGTTGAGCGGCCTGGGCGAGATGGCGTTCGCGAACTACGGCGACTGGACAGATCGGATCGCCAAAGGCGAGCTGCCGTTTGCGAAGCCGGCACGCCCTCAGGGCGTCGAACGGAACATCGTCGTCACGCTCCGCGACTGGATGAACGAAAAGCAATACCTGCACGACCTCATCTCGAGCGACCGGCGTAACCCCACGGTCAACGCGAATGGTCCGCTCGTCGGCTCGCCCGAGTACAGCTCCGACACACTGCCGATTCTCGATCCTGTGAAGAACGTCGCGACCACCTTTGTCGCGCCGGTGCGCGATACGAGCATGCCCCTCAACCTTGGTCCCGGGCACGCCGCAGGACTCGATCCTTTGCAAACGTCGGCGTACTGGGGCGGCGAGCGAATCTGGGAAACGCGGGTCAACAACCATAACTCGATGTTCGGCCGCGATGGACGGCTGTGGCTGGCTGCCTCGGTGCGGGGCGCCGAGAACCCGGCGTTCTGCAAGGCGGGATCCGATCATCCGTCGGCCAGGGCCTTCCCGATGGACCGCGCCATCCGCCACATCGCCGTGCTCGATCTGAAGACGAAGAAATACAACTTCGTCGAGACCTGCTTCTCGACGCATCACCCTCAGTTCGGTTACGACGCGAACGACACGCTGTGGACGAGCGGGGGTGGTCCGGTGGTGGGTTGGGTCAACACAAAGATGTTCGACCAGACAGGCGACGCCGCGAAATCGCAAGGATGGACGGCGCTGGTGCTCGACACCAACGGCAACGGAAAGCGCGATGCGTATGTCGAACCCGATTCGCCGGCCGATCCAACGAAGGACACGCGCATCAACTCACCGTTCTACGCCGTGATGCCGAGTCCCGCCGACGGATCTATCTGGGGAGCCACTCAAGGTGTTCCCGGCGCCATCGTCAGGCTCGTGCCTGGATCGAATCCGCCAGCGACCGCGCTCGCCGAGATCTATCGTGTACCGCCGCCCGGTTTCGGCACGCGCGGCGCCGACATCGACAGCAAGGGTGTGGTCTGGGTGTCGCTCGGCAGCGGGCACATAGGCAGCTTCGATCGACGCAAGTGCAAAGGGCCGCTCAATGGACCGAAGGCGACGGGCGACCATTGTCCCGAAGGCTGGGCGTTCTATCAGTATCCCGGCCCTGGCTTCAGAGGTATCGGCGAAAACAGCGCCGAGTCGAGCTACTACTCGTGGGTCGATCAGCACAACACCTTCGGGCTGGGCAACGACGTGCCGATGTCAACCGGCAACCTGAACGACGGACTCATCGCATACGCCAACGGGCGCATGGTTGTCCTTCGTGTCCCGTATCCCATCGGCTTTTACGCCAAGGGATTCGACGGGCGGATTGACGATCCGAAAGCCGGCTGGAAAGGCCGCGGACTGTGGGCAGCGAACGGCGATCGCACGCCGTGGCTGATCGAAGGCGGCAAGGGCACGAAACCGCTGGCGGCGCATTTTCAGTTGCGCCCAGATCCGCTGGCGAAATAGACGGAGCGACAGTGTGACAGCCTTCTCGAGGTTTCACGCCGGATTGGCGATCGCGATCGTTCTGTTTTTGATATCCGCCGTATCACCCGGGCTCGGAGCGCCTCAATCAGTCGTCCCACCGAAGCCAGGTCAGCCCGGGAAAGATGTCGTCTGGGTGCCGACATCCCCGGAACTGGTCGAGAAGATGCTGGATATGGCGGAGGTGACGCCGAACGACTTCGTGATCGACCTTGGGTCTGGAGATGGCCGCAACGTCATCGCGGCCGCGAGGCGTGGGGCACGCGCACTCGGCGTGGAATACAACCCCGATCTCGTTGATCTGTCTCGACAGCGCGCCGCAGCGGCCCACGTATCGGATAAAGCGACGTTCGTGCAGGGCGATATGTACGCGGCCGATGTGTCGCAGGCGACCGTGCTCGCGCTGTTCCTCACGCCGGAAGTCCTCGACAGGATGACGGATAAATTTCTCGCGATGAAGCCGGGCGCGAGGATCGTGCTCAACTCGTTTCCTGTGACCGACTGGGAACCGGATGCGACTGAAACCATCGCACCCTGCAAGGCGTGGTGCACCGCGATTCTGGTCATCGTCCCGGCGCGTGTCGAGGGGACGTGGCAGTGGGGCGACGCGCAGATGACCCTGCGTCAGGACTATCAGTTCGTCAGGGGGACGCTCGGCGGCCAGCAGGTGACAGGACGGCTCCGCGGCGCCCACATCGCGCTGAGATCGGGAAACGCCGAATATTCCGGGGAGGTATCTGCCGATCGAATCGAAGGCACGGCAACCGTGGAGGGACGTCAAACACCATGGAACGCCGTCCGTTCGAAGCCTCGCCCGTAGCGAAAGAGCCGCCTGAAAACCGAGTGCGCACGTCCCTGAACGCAACGCCGGATTCATCAGGTTCAACCGAAGCGGCGACTCACGTGAATCGGAGAGGGCAAACTTTCTGCCCTCGAACTCGACGGAGTCGCCCTGCTCACCGGGCCTGACGCAAGCGGAGCGAAGGACGTGCGCACATCTCGAATGGCTACGACAGGTTCAGATGTCGCGCTCGCTGATCGACTTTGCCGTTGGTTCCCGTCTCATCGGAGCAGGCCGTTCAGGATAGCCACAGAAAAGATGAGCATGGCGGCCACGATGAAGAGCTTGTGCTTTGCTGCGCGGTCGTGTGCGTCGCCGCGCGCCTGCCATGCCGCGCCGCGATCTTCGAAACCTTGATTGATGACGGGAACGCGAATTGGTTCTGGCAACATGCGGCGACTATAGCTGGTCGTGCCACTTGTGGCTGTGCTGTTCAGCACAGCTGTAGTCTTCACATCCACCAGGGACCGAGGGCGGGACGCGTTCGGTACCGGCGGGCGTCGCCCTATCGGCCGGCCGATGGCGGGTTCCGTCCCGTGAGCTCGTCCCCCAGCCAGCCGTTCACGTCGTCCACTTGCTCTTGTGTCGACTGATGGCCTTTGTCGTAGGCGAGCATCAGACGCTTGGGCGCCGTGATGACGTTGTAGGCCGCATACATCGACGTCGGCGGGCACGTTTCGTCGTTGAAGCCCCACGAATACAGACCCGGCACGGTCACGCGGCGGGCGAAGTTCACGACGTCGTAGTAGCGCGACGTGACGAACTTGGACTCCTCCCGATGCAGGGCAGGCCCCTCGGTCGCGCGGAACATGTGCGGCCAGCCTCCGGCGCGTGCATGCAAGTAGCCGGTCACGTCCGACAGCGCAGGATAGTACGCCGCCAGCCGTGTCACGCGCCGGTCGAGGCCGGCGGTGACGATCGCCAACGCGCCGCCCTGGCTGCCTCCCGTCACGCCCAGGTTCCGTCCGTCCCACTGCGGCAACGATGTGAGGAAATCGTTGGCGCGCAGCGTTCCTGTGTACACCCGGCGGTAGTAGTACCGCTCGCGCGAATCGAGTCCGAAGGTCGGATAGCCGCTGAGACCTCCGCGGGCCAGGCTGTCGTACACCTCCTGCGGCTGGATGACCGGGATGCCGTGAATGCCGATTTGAAACGTGATGAGGCCGCGCCCGGCAAGTTCGGCCAGCCCTCGGTACGGCCGCACGCCGGCGCCCGGCACACTAAGCAGCGCTGGATATTTTCCGGCAGCCTTTGGCATGCAGAGAATGCCGTAGAGACGGCTTGCGCCCTCCGTGAGGCCGACGTTCTGCAAGTTGATCTGCGAGCAATCCACATCCGCTGTGCCGTATTCAGGCAATGGCGTCCACTTCGCGTCGAGCGGCAGGGCCGCCAGCCGCTTGCGCTCCGCGTCCCAGAACGAATCGAAGTCGGACGGATTCACTTGTGTGGGTTGAATGCGGTCGGGCGCAAACCCCGCCGTGCCAACGCCACGATACGTCCGGCCTTCGATCTCGGCGGTCGCGACGAGTCGCAGGAACCCAGGTGTGCTCAGCGTGCCGCCAGCCACCGTCAGCGCATGCGTGCCGATGACGGCGGTTGCCTGGGTGACGGGCGGCAGCATCTCAGGTCCCACGCCGTACTTCACCGTGGCGCCGCTGACCTGATGACCGTCGCGCACGACGTCGACGCGGAAGGTCACGGCTTCGCCTGGCTGATAGGTCCAGTCAGGGTGGTCCGGGGTCACCGTCACGGCGACCCGACTGAATGGCTGGCGCGGCCCCTGCGCCAGGGGTGCAGCGACGACGCAAGCCAGAACCGCGCACATGCTGAGGACGCGACGGAGCGTGATGTATGCCCGCACAAGCTACTCCCCCCGGCTCGCGTCATGCCCAAACGCAGGCGCCATGCGCAGCCAGTGGCGATAATAGACCGCTTCAAATCCCGTGCGATTGAATTTGTCGATCCCTGTCGCGCCCATTCGACGTGCTGGTGGAGGCGACATATGAAGACAATCGCACGTCGAAGGTCGGTCGGTCTGGCGTTCAGCTGGCTCGCGGTGCTCTTTCTCCTCTTCGACAGCGCCGGTAAACTCCTTCAAGTGCAGCCCGTTATCGATGGAACCCTGCAGCTCGGGTACCCGCGAGACAGTGTGTTCGGCCTGGGGGTGGTCCTGCTCTCGTGCGTGGTGGCGTATGCCGTTCCGCGCACGTCCGCGCTGGGCGCGATGTTGTTGACCGGCTATCTGGGCGGCGCCGTCGCCACCCACGTGCGCGTGTCAAACCCGCTGTTCAGCCACATCCTGTTTCCAATCTACGTCGCGGCGCGCCTTTGGGGCGGTTTGATCCTTCGCGATGCGCGGTTGCGCGTGCTGCTGCCCATTCGGAGGGCATCATGAGCCAGGTGTTGTCGAAGGACGGGACGCCGATTGCCTACGAACGTTCCGGCAGCGGCCCCGCGCTCATTCTGATAGACGGCGCTCTGTGCAGCCGCTCGTTCGGCCCCTCGCCGAAGCTCGCGCCGTTGCTGGCCAAGCACTTCACCGTGTTCGCGTACGATCGCCGCGGCCGTGGGCAGAGCGGCGACACGCAACCATATGCCCCCGAGCGCGAGATTGAAGACATCGTGGCGCTGATCAAAGAAGCTGGCGGATCAGCTTGTCTCCTCGGTCTGTCGTCGGGAGGAGCGCTGGCCCTCCGTGCGGCGTCGGCCGGCTCCGGCATCGACAAGGTCGTTGCCTACGAGCCGCCGTACGTAGACGATGCGGGTCAGCGCGGCGGCGACATGTACGAGGGGCAACTCAAACGTCTCGTGGCGAGTGGAGATCGTGGTGGCGCGGTGAAGTACTTCATGAAGGACATGGTTGGCGTCCCCGCTCCCTTCGTCGTCCTGATGCGGTTGATGCCGTGGATCTGGCGGAAGCTCGAGGCCGTCGCCCATACGCTTCCATACGACGCCGCATTGATGACCGCCTTCAGGATTCCGCGAGAGCGATTCTCGTCGATCGGTGTGCCAGCGCTCGTCATGAACGGAACGAAGACCGATCAGAGGCTGAAGGAAGCTGCTCGAGCAATCGCGGAGGTCATTCCCGGCGCGCGCTACAGCGAGCTGGCGGGCCAGACGCACAACGTCAAGCCGGATGTCCTGACACCGGCGGTGGTTGACTTCCTCACTGCGTCGAACGCGATGCCGAGCCGGAGCTGACGCGCATGCGGTTCATCATCATGCACAAGACCAACGCGCACTGGGAAGCAGGCGCGATCCCGACGCCCGCGTTGATTGGACGCGTGGGCGGACTGCTCGGCACGCTTGCGAAAGCCGGGAACCTTCTCGCTGGAGAAGGTCTCCGCGCGAGCTCGGAAGGTGTGCGGGTCACATTTTCCGCGGGCGCGCGGAGCGTCGTCAACGGTCCTTTCGAGCGCGGCAACGAATTGCCTGCTGGTTTCAGCATTGTGCGCACACGGTCGCTCGACGAGGCCATCGAGTGGGCTTCCCGCCAGGCCCGGGTGCTGGGCGACGGCGAGGTCGACATCCGGCCAGTCACCGAGCCGTGGGACATCGGAATCGGATCCCGGCCTGCGGAAATCGTCACCAGACGATACATGGTGCTGCGAAAGGCGACCGCCGCGACGGAGGCCGGTGCGGCGCCGACGCCAGAACAACGGGCGGATCTGTCGCGGCTGATCGAAGAGACCGCGGCTGCCAACACGCACCTCGCCACGGAGACAATGCGCCCCAGCCAAAGGGGCAGGCGCTACAAGAACTCGCACAACGGCGTGAGCGTGATCGACGGTCCGTTTACCGAGTCGAAGGAGCTGATTGGCGGATACGTCATCGTGTCCGCAGAGTCTCTCGACGCAGCCGGGCGACTCGCGCAGATGTACATCGACACGGTCGAGGCCGAGGAGGTAGACGTTCGCGAATTGGAATGATGATCAATGACCCGGCAGAGGCGTACTGATGTTGTCGATCGTCCAGGCGCCGTTCGCATCCTTCCGAAGCCAGAACGCTTCGCTCATCTGAAATGCCTGCGGCTGGCTGCCTGCTTTCGGTATGCACTGATAGGATGACTGAGCTTCCGCCATCACGGTATCGCCCGAAATCGGAGAGCGACGACGAACAGACAGTGTGACCTCGTAGGCCGTGCACGCCGAGCGCAACTGCTTGAAATGTTTCCGCCGATCAACCGGCAGCCGCGGATAGACCGACAGCAGGGCGTCGAGGTCGAGTGTCCGATAGGCGGCTTGGTACCTCTCGAGGGCGCGGTCGATTCCGTCGCTTGCCGCCGACTTGCGCTCTTTCTGTGCTTCCTGGCTCAACGCGACGCTGGCCGCTTTCGCAGTGTCGACCTGCTTTTTCGTCTCGGCGGCCCGCCGCCGCAGATCTCTCGCATGTTCCAGCGCGCCCCGGAGCTCTGCCCTCGCCGCTTCAGCCTCGAGACGACTCAGCTCGGAAGATCGTTCCGCAGCCGTTCGCGCTTTGACCGCTGCCTCGAGCTCGAGGCGGCGCGCCTCTGCGGTGTGTTTGGCGGCTTCGGCCTCGAGTGTGGCCGCTTCTGCTTCGAGCTGCCGCGCTTCGGCCGTGCGCATCTGTAGAGCGGCGACCAGAGCACAAGCGGTCGCGACGATGACCATCACGAGCAGCAGTATCGAGAGCTTCCGAAGGCGCGTGCGCGCGTGCGCTTCCTGTTCGGCCCGTCGGCGCTGTTCATCGGCCTTCGCCTCCGCCTCCGCGCGTTGCCGGCCCTGAACGTAGCGCGCCCGCCAGTCGAGCACCGAAGACGCCAGAATGTCGTGGAGGATCTGATAGCGAACCCCGGTCGTCTCGTCTGGCGAAGGGGCCACCGGCACCAGAAGACGATTCTCGCCCGTGGACAACTTCTGCAGCAGGAGGGCAAGAGTGTCGGGCGTCACGCCGGCGTAGTTGGCAAGATCGGCGACGGAATGCGCAATCTTCGTTCGCGAAGGGGTCACGAGATGGTTGAATATCCGCGCGGCCACTTCGGTTTCGTCAGGCGTCAGACTGCTCATCGCCGCGTCCAGATGGGTGCCGACGATTTTCTCCGCTCCACCCAGGCGGTCGAGTGTCTCGGACCGCATGACGCCAGAACCCGCGCGTTGTTCCTCGTTCCACAGTCGCGTCATCACCAGCTGCAGATACGGGGTTTCGACTCGTTCGTCCGCACGATCAGACGCAATGGGCCGGCGACCGATGGCGTCGCCATTCGTCGCTCGGACCATTCGACCGGTTGCGACCTGCCGCAGAACCTTCTCAACGAGCGCGTCCTCGATCGTCACCGGGGGTTGATCGTGCGATCGCAGCCGGTTGAACTGTTCGAGCGGCTTCTGGATCGCCTCGCGGGCGGCATCGAGGTTGAGGTGGTCCACCCGCAGGCGATTCCCCAGAATGCCAGGAATGGCGCTTTCGAAGCGATCGAGCTTGGCGAGGGAGTCCTCGCGAATCGAAATGAGAAAACTCGCCCGAACACTCCGGTTGACGGCTTCCGCGAACTCGCTGGCGAACCCGCTCTCGGAGTCCTCGTGCGGGTGGTAGAGAAAATACTCTTCGAACTGATCCAGGATGACGAGAAGATCGCAGCCCCGCCTGGAGCTCACTCGATCCAGCTTCTCCGCGAGCCGTCCGGGGACATCATCCGAGATCTGCTCGCCGAGCAGGCGGCCCAACCCGCAGCGAGGGTCGTCTCGCCACGCTCCGAACACGATCACGCTGAACTCAGGGGCGCCGTACTCCTCCATATTCTGTTGTGCGAGCCGGCGAAGGTAGGAAGCCACCCCGGCATTCAGGAGCGAGCTCTTGCCGACACCGCTTGGCCCGTACAAAACCGTCAGCCGCGAGGCCAACAGGTTGGCGGCGACGATCTTCCGCTCTCCGTCGCGGCCGAAAAAGAACGGGGCCTGTCGTTCGGAGAACGGCATCAACCCCGTGTACGGACGGTCTCTCATCTGATCAGTGCTCCGCAGATCTGAGCAGCTGCGCGCGACCACGAAGCGCGCCGACGTACCGCTCCAGCGGCATGTCGAGGACATCCACGTCGCGGCGTCCCCAGAATTTCTGATCGAGCTCCGTTGGACTCAGCTGCACGGCCCAGGATTTATAGCTGAGCGATTGCGCGCCGGCGATGCGGTGCAGGATGACACGGAGGTTCCAGTCGCGCAGGCTGTAACCCAGGAACAGGAAATGGCTGCGCCGAAGTTTGGCGGCCAGCGTAATCGGGACGAGATTGGCGATGTCGGTTCGTGTCAGGTAATCGATATAGTGGTCTTCGGTAATGACAAAGCTGTCGTCTTCGCCGTCCGGCGACGAACGATCCACGGCTCCGTGAATCTTGAGAATGACCGAACGGTCGTCGAGCGTCAGATCCCGGTATCGGTTGGGGACGTCGATGACCTGGGCCTTTCCCTCCGGGGGAATGTGGAGAAACTTGCCTCGGTTGGGGCCTTCCGCCAGATAAACCACCAGATCGAACGGCTCACCAGCGTCACGAAACGCCCGTTCCAGCACGTCGTCATAGTTCGTCGTCACGATGAGCTGATACTTCGGCGGATATCCCTTTTCGCGGAGCAGCGAGGGCCACGTCGCGAAGAACGTGTGCAATGCCGTGGGCGGGTAATCACGATTGAAGAGGTCGTGTAACTCGCGGTACAAGGCGCCAGATCCGCTCGTCAGCGCCACGTATTCGGACACTCGCAACAGATCCGCGATCTCCGCCGGCGGGCAACTGAAGGTGGCCGCCAGGTGTCTCGAAAGCTCGCTCCCGTCTGGCAGATAGTCGGATTCGTCCGAGCTCCAGACAGCCCCCGCCGGGCGGTGGAACTGATTCACGCCGGCCCCGAGGAACGGAATGACCCGCCCATCCAACAGGAAGTTGGTGAGGTTGGTAAAGTGCCCGTCGAGCGCCGGAGGTATCACAGCCAAATTCATAGCGATCTCAATGTCTTCAGATCGTGGCGTATGCGAGCGTGTCTCTATCGAAAACGGCGTAGTGCTCGAATTCGAACATCATCGAGTCAGACCACGTGGTAAAAAGTGCCCGGATCGGCGAGACTGTCGCTTACCGACCACTATGCACAATCAACTGCTTCGCATCGCCGCGATGGCATGTTTCGGGTTGGCGGCGGCGTCGAGCCTGGCGCAGACCCAGAGCGCAGACGCAAACGGCCCCGATCCGCGTGAAATTCCGGTGCCGCGTATCGCAGCGCCGCTGGGAACTCTGCCCGGTGTGCGCGAGCTGCCGGCGCGCACGGCCATGCCCGATGTCATGGTGATGAATGACGGGACGCGCGTCACGACACGGCGCCAGTGGGAAGCACGGCGCCAGGAAATGCGGCGCATCCTTTCGTACTACGCCGTCGGGCAGATGCCGCCGGCGCCGGGGAATGTGAAGGGCCGGGAGATTCACGCCGAGCTCGTGCTGGACGGCAGCGTCAGGTATCGCCTCGTTCGCCTGACCTTCGGACCCAAATCTCAACTCGGTCTGGACATCGGCGTGTTCACGCCGGTGACGGGAGGACCTTTCCCCGCCGTGATTCTGCAGGGAGGAACGCCTCCTGGCGGAACGGTACTGCCGCGGCTGCCGCAGGGCCCGAATCAGGGGCGCGGTGAAAACGTTCTGTTGCTCGTGGGACCGGCACCTGCAGCGGCGGGCGATACGTCCACGTCTGCGGCGCCGGCGCGTGGCGGCCGCGGTTCAGCTGCGCTGCCAACGGCTGCCTCGATCGCCGTTCAGCGCGCGGATGTGTTCAAGCGCGGATACGCGCTCGTGTTGTTCAATCCCAACGACTGCGCGGAGGATACGACGCTGCGAAACATGGACGGCAGCTGGGCGTTCCGCAACACGCGTTTCTTTCCTGCGTATCCGGGCTACGACTGGGGCATTCTGGCGGGCTGGGCGTGGGGCGCCTCGCGCGTCGCCGACTATCTCGAACACGACTCGTCCATCGACGCGAGCACGCTCATCATCACGGGAGCCTCGCGCAACGGGAAATCCTCGATGATCGCGGCGGCGTTCGACGATCGCCTGATGGGTGCGCCGGTCGTGACGGGCGGCGGTGGCGTGGGCGCGTACCGGTTCGCGGGACCTCGCGGCAGCGAGACGCTCGACATCATGCAGAAGAAATACCCGAACTGGTTTTCACCGAACCTGCATCAGTTCTGGGGCCAGCGAGAAAAGCTGCCGTTCGATCAGCACTGGTTCCTGGCGCTCGCGGCCCCGCGCGCGTTCATCACACTCGAAGGCGATACCGACAGAATCTCGCTGCCTGAAGCCGTGCGGCAGTCGATACTTGGCGCCCGTCCTGCGTATGCGCTCTTTGGCGCGCCCGATCGCCTGGGCGTGAACTTCGCCAAACACGGGCACGCGTTTACGCCCGACGATTGGACGGCGATGCTGGATTTCTTCGACAAACATCTGCGGGATAAACCAACCGATCGGAGATTCGATCGATTCCCCACGGAGCAGGAGCTCGACGCAGCTCTGGCGGCAGCCGCTCCGCCTCAATAAATCCAATCGGGGCTGGCACCAACTTATACTGCCCACTGTGTCGTGTCGTGGTTTCGTCGTCGGGCTCGCCGTCGCGAGCGTCGTGCTGTTGCCGCCGCCGCTCGATGCCCAGCCAGATTCCGGTGGCGTGCTCGCGCCAGCCGTCGACGCCGCCCGGCAACTGCCCCGGCTCTACAGCCTTCTCGTCTCCCAGCGGGGCATCGTCATTCTCGAGCGCTACTTCAACGGCCGGCGCGACACCACTCCCGCCAACGTGAAATCGGTGTCGAAGAGCGTCATCTCGGCGCTGGTCGGCATCGCGGCCGATCGAAAACTGCTCGCGCTCGATCAGCCGGTTTCGAAGTACTTTCCCGATCTGCCTGAAGCTAAACACAACATCACGATAGAGCACCTGCTCACGATGCAGTCAGGGCTCGAATCGACGAGCAATCGCAATTACGGATCGTGGGTGCAGAGCTCCAACTGGGTGCGCCACGCGTTGAACAGGCCGCTGCTCGCCGCCCCGGGAACGCAGATGATCTACAGCACAGGAAATACGCATGTGCTCTCGGCGATCCTGACGAAAGCGACCGGCAAGAGCACGTGGCAATTTGCGCAGGAGGCGCTGGCGACGCCGCTCGGATTCTCGTTGCCCCAATGGGCGCGCGACCCGCAGGGCATTTACTTCGGCGGCAACGAGATGACGATGACGCCGCGGCAGATGGTTGCGTTCGGCGAACTGTACCGCAACGGTGGAGAGGTGCACGGCCGTCAGATTCTTTCGAAACAGTACGTCGAGCGTTCGTTCGAGCCGCGTGGACGGTCCGCAATCAGCGGGCGAGAATACGGGTACGGCTGGTGGATCCGCGAGATGGCCGGCCGTCAGACCAGTTATGCCTGGGGTTTTGGCGGCCAGTACATCGTCCTCGTGCCGAGCCTCGATCTCACGATCGTCTCGACGTCTGCCGCCACCGTCAGCGAAGATCGCCGCGACCATCGGCGCACGGTCGAGGAGATCATCGAACAGCTCGTGGTAGCCCCGCTCGGTTCGTGACGAGCGCCGATCTCTTCTTTTTTGAAAAACGTTCTCCTGATCTCCTAGACTCCTGTTTCATGAAAACCATTCCCCGCTGCGTCGTCGCGGTGATGCTGCTCGTTGGCGCCATGCCCGGTTCGGCGCAGAGGCAGGGTGCTGCGCCTTCCGGCGTGGCGATCTCTGGAGAGCTGAAGCAGTGGCATAAGGTCACGCTGACACTGACCGGGCCGCAGGCAGACGAATCGTCCACCGCGCCGAACCCGTTTACCGACTATCGCATGACGGTGACGTTTGCCCACGAGTCCGGCACGCCGGCGTATCGCGTTCCCGGATATTTTGCCGGAGACGGCGACGCCGCCAATTCGTCGGCGACGTCGGGGAACAAATGGCGCGCGCATGTGGCGCCCGACAAGGCGGGCAGGTGGACGTATCGTGTCTCGTTCGTCTCGGGCAAGACGGTCGCGCTTGCCGCGGCGTCGGAAGGGCAGAGGTTGGCCCCGTTTGACGGCAGGTCGGGCACGTTCAACGTCACCTCGACCGACAAGAAGTCTCCGGACTTTCGAGCGCGCGGCCGATTGGAGTATGCGGGCAAGCACTATCTGCAGTTCGCCGGCAGCCGTGAATACTTCCTGAAGCTCGGGGCGGATTCACCGGAGACACTGCTGGCGTATACAGACTTCGACGGTACCGTCGCCCTCAAACCGCAGGTTCCTTTACGTACGTTCACGCCTCACGTCCAGGACTGGCGCGCCGGAGATCCCACATGGAAGGGCGACAAGGGCAAAGGGCTTATTGGCGCCGTCAACTACCTCGCGTCCAAGGGCGTCAACTCGATTTCTTTCCTGCCCTATAACGCCGGCGGCGACGGCGACAACGTGTGGCCGTTTGTCGCGCGCGACGACAAATTCCACTACGACGTCTCGAAACTCGACCAGTGGCAGATCGTCTTCGATTACGCGCAGCAGAAGGGCGTGTACCTCCACTTCAAGCTGCAGGAGAACGAGATCGACGACAACCTCCGGAGCGGCAAGACGGTGGTCATTCCAGAGTCGCTCGACGGCGGCGACACTGGCCCCGAACGCAAGCTCTACATTCGCGAGCTGACGGCGCGATTCGGCTACGCGCTCGGACTGAATTGGAACATCGGAGAAGAAAACACGCAGTCGAGCGAGCAGCAGCTCGCGATGGCGATGAATCTCAGGGACACCGACGCTTACGGCGGACATCACATCGTCGTACACACGTTTCCGAACGACCAGGAAAAGGTGTATCCCGCACTGCTTGGCGTGCGATCGCCTTTCACCGGAGCGTCGCTGCAGATGATGTGGAATACGGTCCACGAACGGACCTTGCGTTGGGTGCTCGCGTCTTCAGAGGCGAAGAAGCCGTGGGTCGTGACCAACGACGAGCAGGGGCCCGCGGGTCTGGGTGTGCCGCCCGATCCAGGGTATGCGGGCTTCTCGGGAAAAGATGCGAAAGGCCTCGACGTCGGCTACACGCTGCACGACATTCGAAAGAACTCGTTGTGGGGCAATCTGATGGCGGGAGGCGCGGGCGTCGAGTATTACTTTGGCTACGGGCTTCCGGACAACGATCTCGTGGCCGACAACTTCCGCAGCCGCGACAAGAGCTGGGAGTACGGGCGCATTGCGGTCGACTTTTTCCATGCTCAGAAGATTCCGTTCTGGGAGATGACGAATGCCGACGTCCTCGTCGGGAACGAGAAGCACGACAACAGCCGGTACTGCTTTGCAAAGGCGAACGAGATCTACCTGGTGTACTTGCCCTCTGGAAACACCACGACGCTCGATCTGTCGAACGCGGCGGGTCAGTTCACCGTGGAGTGGTTCGATCCGCGCAATGGCGGGGTGATGAAGAAAGGCAGCGTGACCACCGTCAGAGGCGGCGCGCCTGCGCCGCTGGGAACGCCACCCGACAATCCGAACGAAGACTGGCTGGCAGTGGTCCGCAGGAACTAACGAAAAACGAACAAGGAAAAACGAATAGGGAAGTCGCGCTGTACCTCACCACACCAAACGCACCTACTGGACCGGAGCGCCATCGATGTCCAGGTGAGCGATAGGCGCGATCTTGGTTGCGGCCAGCGGCGCCTCGATCGCCTTGCGATCTCCCACCACCACGATGGCCAGATGATCCAGATCGATATGTTTCTTCGCGACACGCACGACGTCGTCGGCCGTGATCGCCATGATTGATTTTGTGTACTGCTGATAGTAGGTGTCGGGCAGCGACTGCACCCAGAGATTCGTGAGCGCCCCGTTGATGGCGCCGACCGACGCAAAGGTGGCCGGCAGCCGCTGGACCAGCGACTCCTTGGCCGTCTTCAGTTCGTCCTCGGTCACCGGCCTTTCACCAAGAATGCCACGCAGTTCTTTCATGAACTCCACCAGGGCCGCGTCGGTCTTGTCGCCCACGATGTCTCCGCCCGTGCGGAAGGGGTTGGGCCCTTTGCCAAAGCCGAAGAACGAGCTGACGCCGTAGCTGTACCCCTTTTCCTCGCGGATGTTGGCGTTGAGCCGCGCCAGGAACATGCCGCCCAGAATCGTGTTCATCACCTGCAGCGCGTAATAGTCAGGGGTTGCGCGAGGTGGGCCAGGCAGGCCGATAGCGAACGTCGACTGCGCGGCGCCGGGTTTGTCGACCAGATAGACCGTCGTCGCCTTCGGCGCCAGAAGAGGCGGAAACGAGAATGCCGGCTTCTCGCCGCCAGGCACCCAGCCGGCGAGGCCCTTTTCGATCACCGGGCGGATCGCCGCGGGTGTGATGTCGCCGACGACCGTAACGAGCGCACGGCCCGGCTTGAAGTAGCGCTGGTGGAAGGCGACGACGTCCGCGCGCGTGATCGCCTTGATCGTCTGTTCGGTGGGATTCTGACCGAGCGGGTGCGCGTCGCCGTAGAGCACGCGTGGAAATACGCGCCCGGCAATCGCGCCCGGCTGAGCCTTCGCCTGATTGAGGGCGACGAGCCGCTGCGCGCGCAGCCGTTCGAGCGCCTCGGGCGGAAACGTCGAGTTCACCAGCATGTCGGCGAGGATGTCGAGCGTCGCGGCAAATTTCGCCGCCGTGCTGACGAAGCTGATCGATCCGCTTTCGGCGGCGACGCCCACCGACACGTTCGTGCCAAGCAGCTGCAGCGCGTTCGACAGGTCGTCGCCGTTCCGCGTCTTGGTGCCTTCACTCATCATCGAGGCAGTGAGGCCTCCGACGCCGCGCCGCTCGGCGGTTTCGAACTGATCGGACCCGCCGAGGAAGGTGATCGAGAACGACACGAGAGGAAGATCGTGCTTTTCCGAGACGATCAGCTCCGTTCCGTTCGACAGCTTCGCTTTCGTCCACGTCGGCACTCGAAGCTCGGGCAGCTTGCCGACAGGCGGCTGCTTGGAACGGTCGAGGGTCTGGGCGCGCACCGCAGTAGTCCGGCTGAAGCCGGACACTACGCACAGACAGATCACGAATGCGACGAAGGCTCGGCGGGTCATTGGACTTTTGTGCTTTCTGCCGGCTTCGATGCCTGATCGGTCTGTCCCATCGGGACGACGCTCATCACGATTCGGCCCGCCGTCAAGTATTTGTTCGCCACGCGTTGGACATCGGCCGGCGTCACCGCCAGCGTCTTCTGATACTCCGTGCGGAAGTATCCGGGATCGCCGTGGATCGCGGCTCCATTCGCGAGCTGGAACGCCTTCCCGAGATTGGACTCGAGCCCGCGAACGAACGCCAGCTCTTCGCCGGCGGTCGCCTTCTGTACTTCCTCAGCTGTCGGTCCTTCGCGCTTGAGCCGCTCGATTACGGCATCGGCGGCGATCTCGAGGTCCGACAGAGAATGTCCCGGACGGGGCGTGATCGACATCATGAACTCGCCGACGTTCTCCGACGTGTTCTGCCCGGCATTGACTGACGCGGCCGCTTGTTCGTCGAACACGAGCGCCTTCGTCAGGCGGGCGGTACGCGGCCCCGACAGGATCGCGCCGAGTACGGACAAGGCAAACCGGTCGTCGTGTTTTTCGCCGACCGTGGGCCACTGCACGTAGAGGCGGGGCACCTGAACGCGATCCTCGAACACAAGGCGCTGTGGTCCGGACAGGGTGACGGGTCCGGCCGTGGGCCGCGTGATCGGTTTTCCGTGCGGGATGTCACCGAAGTATTTCGCGACGAGCGTTTTGGTCTGCGCCGGATCGATGTCGCCGACGATCGTCAGGTAGGCGTTGTTTGGCGCGTAATAGAGGCGGAAGAAGCTCTTCACGTCTTCTTCCGACGCCGCCGACAGATCTTCCATGCTGCCAATCACCGGCCAGGAATACGGATGCGACGGCGGGTACATCGCCTTCGAGAAGATCTCGAACACGCGGCCGTAGGGCTGGTTGTCCACGCGCTGCCGGCGCTCGTTCTTGACGATGTCGCGCTGCGCGTTCAGCTTCGCGAGGTCGAGCGAATCGAGCAGAAAGCCCATCCGGTCGGCTTCGATCCACAACATGGATTCGAGGTAATTCGACGGGACGGTCTCGTAGTAGTTGGTGATGTCGTTCGACGTCGAGCCGTTGTTCATGCCACCCGCGCCCTCTGAGAGCTTGTCGTGCAATCCGTAGGGCACGTTGCCGGATCCGGTGAACATCACGTGCTCGAACAAATGCGCGAACCCGGTTCGTCCCGGCATTTCGTTCTTCGATCCCACGTGATACCAGATGTTCACGGCGACGGTTGGCGTCGTGCGGTCGACCGAGACCACGACGTTCAAACCGTTCGGCAGCGTGTAGGCCTCGAAGGGAATGTTGATCGCGCTTTGGGCCGCGATCGCGGCGGTCAGCGCGACGGTCATGGCGCCGGCGGCGAGTGACTTCATGCCCGAATTATGAACTAGAATCATGGGCCAACCAAGCGGACAGGAGCGTGGATGTCTGTATCTGCTGAGCCGGTTTCCGCGGCGTCGCGACGGCCGGCGTCGCTGAGTTTTCTCAAGCTCGCCGGCCCGGGCCTCGTCGTCGCCGCGACCGGCATCGGATCGGGCGACGTTGTCGCCGCGACCGTCGGCGGCGCGCGCTACGGCGTCATCCTGCTTTGGGCGATCGCCGTCGGCGCGTTTTTCAAGTACGTGCTGAACGAGGGCATCGCGCGCTGGCAGCTTGCGACGGGAAAAACCGCGCTCGAAGGGTGGGCGGAGTACTTGCCGGCCTGGGTCAAGTGGTACTTCGGCATCTATCTCGTGCTCTGGACCGTGTTCGTCACCGCTGCGCTCACCAACGCGACGGGGCTTGGCATCAGCAACCTTACGGGCGGCCGCATTGCGCAATCCTGGGGCGGCGTGCTCCACAGCCTGTTCGGATTCGTCTTCGTCGTCCTCGGCGGGTACGGCGGGTTCGAGAAGATGATGAAGATTCTCGTGGGCATCATGGGATTCAGCATCCTTGTCTGCGCGGCGCTGACGTTTCACGATCCCGCCGGCGTCTTGCAGGGCACGTTCGTGCCGACCATTCCGTCCGGAGCCGGGTTGTATGTGCTCTCGATCATCGGCGGGATCGGCGGCTCGGTGACGATGCTGTCGTACAACTACTGGATGCGCGAAGAAAAGCTCGCCGGTCCTGAGCAGTTGGGGTACGTGCGCGGCGACATCACGATCGCGTACCTGTTCACGGCGCTCTTCGGCATGGCGATCATGATGACCGCGAACCAGGCGTTCTACGTTCCGGGCGTGGCCATCACGAACGCGCAAGCTGTGACGAAGATGGCGGAAATGCTCGGCAGCATTCTCGGCGCCTTCGGACGCTACGCGTACTCGATCGGGTTCTGGGCCGCGGTGTTCGCGTCGCTGCTGGGGGTCTGGCAGAGTGTGCCGTATCTGTATGCCGACTTCTACAGCATCCTCAAGAAGCTGCCAGAGGATGAGCGTGTCCGCGTGACGAAAGTCACGAGCACGCCGTACCGGCTGGCGCTGGTGTTCGTGACGCTCGCGCCGATTCCGTTTGCGTTTACCGGGCAGCCGCTGCAGGTGATCGTGGCTTATACGATCGTCGGCAGCCTCTTCGTGCCGTTCCTTGCCGCCACGCTTCTGTATCTCAACAACCGCGTGCAGTGGAAAAACGGCGTGCCGCGCAACAACCTCGCCACCAACGCGCTGCTCGTCGTGATCCTCTTGCTGTTTGCGATTGTGGGGGGGGACGAGGCGAGAAAAGCGATCGGCTGGTAGTTAGCTGGTTGGTGGTAAGTCGTAGGACGTTACCAACCACCAACCACCAACCACCAACTACAAACCACCAACCACGAACTACGTCCGCGTCAGCGGGAACCGGAAGATCGTCTGCGGCTTGGTGCCGGCGCTGGGCTTGCGGCCGCCACCGAGACCCGCGTCGGTGAAGTAGACGTGGTTGTTGTAGACGCACATGCCGTGCGGATCAGGATCGTTCGGCCCGAACGGCCAGATTTCCTGCACGCGACCGCTCTCGGGATCGATACGCTGCACGAGCCGATCCGCGCCGTCGATCACCCAGAAAGACCCGTCATAGAAATCGAGCCCGTGCGGCACGCTCTGGTGGATCTGCAGCATCCGCGAAATGCGCAGATCGTCTTTCGGATCCATCTCCGCCAAAAATCCAAGGCCCGGCGCTACCGCCCATAGTTTGTCGGTCTGCTGGTTGTAGTACGTGCCGTGCACACCGCCCCAGGGCGTGCGGTAGCCCTTCACCTGCTTGCCTTTCATGTCGAGCTTGACGATCTCGCCGTAGCTCTTGTCGAACGGCCGCTTGAACTCCCGCAGGTTCGACGCGGTGCCGGCGCCATTGCACCCGATCCAGATGAACCCGCCTCCGACCGCGAGGCCGCTCGTGTTGTGCGCTTCGCCGATGAAGTCCTGGAGCACCTTGCCGGTTTCCCAATCGAGCAGGTTGATGCGCTCGGAAACCTGATCGCCGACCCAGAGCCCTTCCTTCGAGGCCTCGAGGGCGTTGGGGTAGCGATCGGGGCTCTTATAAAGGAGCTCGATCTTCGGTGTGTAGGTCGCCGCTTTCGGGGCGCCGCCGCCCCGGGCCGGGGCGTCCTGCGCCGACAGCCGGCTTCCGCCGATGATTCCCGCGCCCGCCAGTGCCGCCGTCTGGAAAAAGTCTCGTCTTCGCATCTTCATATGCTCTCCGTCAGCCCCCAGCTCTCAGTTTATTACTTGAACGGCGCGAACACGTCGAATGGCTTCATCCGCGTGTAGGTCGCGCTGAATTTCTGCCCTGCCGCATCGGTGCCGGTCCAGGTGAAGGTGTCGCCCTTCTGTCCGAACGTGCCCGTGCTCAACTTGTCCTCGAGATTTGGGTCGGTATCGGCGATGTGGCGGCGCGCGAAGGTCGTGCCCTGCACGTTATACGTGCCGCGCGATGCGGACATGCCGTTGTAAGCGGCGGCGTACTGCTGCGGTGTCCACTGTTCCGCGGGCACCTTCGGCACGCCCTTGCGTCCGGCCGGCAATGTCGTGGCGTGATACCAGCCGTCTTCACCCAGCAGCAGATGCTCGGGCGTCGTCGACCCCGCCGCGCCGTTCACGGTGTACGCGGTGCGTTCCCACGAGCCGACCAGCGCCGTCGAGCCGAGCTTCTGATTCGGCAGCTTGCGCGCGTGAATCTGCGGCGACTTTGTCGGGCCCGAGCCCTCGAGCACGAGAACGTTGCCCTCGAACCGCCACGCGCGTTCCTGCGTGTTCTCGCCGCCGCCGGGGCCGAGACCGGCTTTGTGGTGGCGGAAGTTCACCTGCCCGCTGTTGCTGTAGTTGCCCCAGCCGCCGCCCATCTTGTCGAAGCGCGAGAACAGCTCCTTTGTCGTCTGCTGCTCGAGCGGCTTGTTGACCTTCGGCCGGTTCGCGGGGAACTCCATCATCGACCAGTAGCCGTCTTTCATGAACTTCACATACAGCGGCGCGTCGGGCGGCTGTACGCTGAATCCGTTGCGCAGCAGCGAATACCTGACCCAGGTTCCGACGAGCGGGATGTAATCGGGAGGCGGCGCAGGCGCCGAATCACACGCGTTCTCGTCGCGGTTGCTGCAACCGTAGTCGCTCATGTCGTGCGGATAACTGGCCGGTTCCTGAGCCTGCACGCCCAGGGCGGCGAATGCCGTTATTGCGCAAACGCCGGCGCACAACAGGGCAGATCTGAAGCGCATTCGAAGCCTCCTGAAAAGCTGTAAGGTGCGGAAGCTTAACATAGGGGGTTCCGGGTTCCGGTTCCACGTTCCGGTTCCGGCTCCTGGTTCCACGTTCGCGGTTCCGAGTTCCAAGTTCCGATGCCTAAGGTTCCAGAGGTTCCCGAGTTTCCGGTTCCGAAGGCTTCGGTTCGTGGTTGTGAGTTCCGGGTTTTGGGTTCAGCTTGCGGGGATCGAAGTTCTTCGGGAGGCTTAGGAGATATAGGCGCAGGCCGGTGGCAGCTCCGATCGCGCGCCTGCAGAGCCGTAGGAGCTCGGTGAATTCTTCATCGGTCACGTAGTTTTGCGAGTGCGCGTGCATCAGCTGGTTCCTGGCTTCTCCTAAAGATCCGCGCGCAATTCTTACGAAGTTCGCGAAGTCTGTGGGACAGAAGCGATAGAACCCCTCCGAGATGTTGTCGGGCGCAGATCGGGCCGATTTCCTGATCTCGTCGCAAAACTTGCGATCCTGTGAAGCTGGAGTTGTTGCGGTAAATGCAAATACACGCTGCTTCAACTCCCACGCAAGTTGCCATGCATCAAATTCTTCCGGGCTTTTGAATCCTGTCATGCGCGCGTCCTGTGCACGACGCGCGCCAGGAAGCGGAGGGCGGAACCTTCGGAACGCGGAACCGCGGAACCGGGAACCCCCGGAACCCGGAACTGGAACCGCGGAACGTAGAACCTAAGGAGCTTCGAACGTGGAACCGGAACGCGGAACTGGAACCCCAAGCGGGAACCCCAAGCTGGAACTTGGAACCCGGAACCCCAAAAAGTCTAGAATCCCCCGCATGCCAACAACCGTCCGGCTCAAGCTGTCGGTGATGATGTTCCTCGAGTACTTCATCTGGGGCGCGTGGTACGTGACGATGGGGACATGGCTGGGAGCGCTCGGGTTTTCGGGCGAGCAGATTGGGCTCACATACGGGACGACAGCGCTGGCCGCGATGATCTCGCCCTTCTTCGTCGGGATGATCGCCGATCGGTTTTTCGCGACGCAGCGCCTGCTTGCGGTGCTGCACCTCGCCGGCGGCGCAGCGCTGTTCTACGCGTCGACGCAGACCATGTTCTGGCCTCTCTACATTGCGGTGCTGATTCACACGCTGTTCTACATGCCGACGCTTGCGCTGACCAACTCGCTGTCGTTCCGGCAGATGCGCGATCCGGGCCGCGAGTTTCCGCCGGTGCGCGTACTGGGCACGATCGGCTGGATCATTGCCGGTCTCGTCGTCGGCACGCTGGGCGTAGAAGCGACCGGACGGCCGATGAAACTGGCGGCGGCTGGCTCGATCCTGATGGCCGTCTTCTGCCTGCTTCTTCCGCATACGCCGCCGCAGGGCACCGGCAGGGTGCGCGTCCGCGATGTCCTGGGGCTCGACGCGCTCGAGCTGATGAAAGATCGGTCGTTTGCGGTGTTCGTGATCGGATCGTTCCTCGTCTGCATCCCACTCCAGTTTTATTACGCGTTCGCAAACCCGTTCCTGAACGCCATTGGCGTGACGAACGCCGCGGGCAAGATGACGATGGGGCAGATGTCCGAGCTGGTGTTCATGCTGCTGATGCCGTGGTTCTTCCGGCGCCTCGGCGTGAAACAGATGCTGCTCGTTGGGATGGCCGCGTGGACGGCGCGCTACATCCTGTTTGCGTATGGTGACAACGGCCCACTGGTCTGGATGCTGTATCTCGGTATCCTTCTGCATGGCATCTGTTACGACTTCTTCTTCGTCACGGGGCAGATCTACGTCGATCAGAAAGCGCCGCCCAACGTGCGCGCCGCGGCGCAGGGATTCATCACCTTCGTCACCTACGGTGTCGGAATGCTGATCGGTTCGTGGCTGTCGGGACGCGTGGTCGACGCGTACGCCACATCGGGCGGATCCGGACACGACTGGCAACACATCTGGCTGGTGCCGGCTGCGATGGCCGCGGTGGTGCTCGTCCTCTTTGCCCTGTTCTTCAAAGCAAGCGATAAAGCGGAGACCGCGTCATGATGCGTCGTCTATTCGCTGTCGCGGCAGCGCTGTGGGTTCTTCCCTCAGGCACCCACGCCATTCACGCGACTCTCGATCCTCATGCGGGCCGCCTCGCGTTTCAGACGCAGCAGGCCGCGCCAGCGCCCGGCTCCTTCACTTTCCGCGACGGCCGCAGCCGCGTGCTGCCTCTCACGATTGGGGAAGTGGATGGCGTCCCGGGGATTGTCTGGCCCGAGCTTGTCGACGCGCGGTGGGACACCGTGCTTCTCGGAGTGCAAGTCCGCACCGACGCCGGCCCCGCCACGCCCTACGTGGAGATTGCCGCGGGAAGCGCATCCGAGCGGCAGTACTTCCCTCCAGGCGACGAAGGCGAGCGCTGGCTGAACGTCACGTTTCTGCGCGGGGCGATGGTCGGCACCCGCATCTCGCTGCGTGGCGACGGTGTGATGTTCACCGCTCCGGCGGCGAGCCTTCGTCTGTTCGACGGCGGCTTCGATCTCTCCAAATCGCTGCTGGTGATCGCGCCCCATCCTGACGATGCGGAGATAGCCGCATTCGGGCTGTACGCGAACCGCAATGCGAGCGTCGTGACGGTGACGGCGGGCAACGCGGGCGCGCCGACCTACGAGGCCGTGTTCGAGGATCCCGCGGACCACTACCTTTTCAAAGGGCGAATCCGCGTCATCGACAGCATTACCGTTCCGTGGCAGGGAAGGATTCCGCCGGAACGCGCGTTCAACATGGGGTACTTCGATGCGCGGCTCGGGGAAATGTACGACAAGCGCGATGCGGTGGTGCCCGAAATGTACCGCCCGAATTCGGACATCAACGTCTATCGCAGGGAGAATATCGGCTCGCTCTTGCCGGTGCGGGCCCGGGAATCGAAGTGGGGCAATCTGGTCGACGACATGGTGACGGTATTGAAAAAAGTGAAGCCCGTGGTCATTGCGGCGCCGCATCCTCAGCTCGATACGCACAGAGATCATCAGTTCACCGCGGTGGCGCTGTCAGAAGCACTCGCACGGTGGGACAGGCCGGTGACGCTCCTGCTCTACACGAACCACGCCGATCGGGGCCGCTATCCGTACGGCCCGGCGGGCACGCCGGTGTCGCTGCCTCCGCCGCCCGGCGGCAACGTCGTCTTCGACCGCGTCTATTCCCATCCTGTGCCGCCGGCGTTGCAGCGGCTCAAGCTGTTTGCGATCGAGTCGATGCACGACATCCGCTTTTCGCCGACGCGCCAATATCAACTCGCCCAGGAGGACGCGCGCGCGCTGGCCACGGAGAAGGTCGGCCCCGCACCGGACATCACCTACCTCCGCCGGGGACCGCGTTCGAACGAGCTGTTTTTTGTATACGACAGAGACAACTTCATGCAGGTCATACAAAACTTCCTGAAGAATCGCAGGCCTGTGTCTACCGACTGACGACTCCCGGCCAAGACTGCCGACGGACGAGGGCTTTGTGATACAAGAGCACGTACAGACAGGGGGAATTCCATGTTGACGCGACGCGAGTTCACCACGTTGGCGCTTTCGAGTCTGGCGTGGCCGAAGCTGCTGGCTCAGACTATCGGCGGCGTCAGGCTCGGAGCCCAGACCTACAGTTTCCGCGAGATGACGCGGCCGCCCGACGGAGACATGTCCGATGTGCTCGTGAAGGCGATGACCGAATGCGGAATAAGCGAGTGCGAGCTGTGGTCGCCGCAGCTCGAGCCCGTCAAGGTTCCGCGCGAGGAGCTTCGCCGCTGGCGCGTGGAGACGCCGCTCGATCACTTCAGGGCGATCCGCAAGAAGTTCGACGGCGCGAAGATCACTATCCGCGCGTTCAACTACAGCTTCAACGACAGCTTTACCGAGCCGGAGATCGATCGCGGCTTCGAAATCGCGCGAGCGCTGGGCGCGGAGTTCATCACCGCGTCGAGCACGGTGTCCGCCGCGAAGCGCGTCGCACCGCTGGCCGAGAAGCACAAGATGATCGTCGCGATGCACAATCATTCGAACGTGAAGGATCCGAACGAATTCGCGACACCTGAAAGCTTCGCCGCGGCGATGGCGCTGTCGAAGTACTTCCGCATCAATCTCGACATCGGCCACTTTACCTCCGCCAACTTCGACGCCGTCGACTACATCCGCAAGAATCACGAGCGGATCACGAACCTGCACATCAAGGATCGGCAGCGCGACCAGGGGCCGAACATGCCGTGGGGCCAGGGCCAGACGCCCATAAAGGAAGTGCTGCTGCTGCTGAAGCAGAGCAAGTGGCCGATTGCGGCGTATCTCGAGTACGAATACAAGGGCGCGGGCACGCCGGTCGATGAAGTGAAAAAGGGCCTCGAGTACATGCGGGCCGCGCTTGGCTAAGCGCCGAATCGGGATGGGCCTTGTCGGGCCAGGGTTTGTCGGAGCGCACCACATCGACGCCGTCAGGCGGCTCGGGTTTGTCGACGTCGTGGCTGTCGCATCGAGCTCGGAGCGTTCAGCCCGCGCGAAGGCCGACGCCCTCGGGGTGCCCAGGGCGTACGACAGCTACGAGGCTCTCGCAGCCGATCCTGACGTCCACGTCGTCCACAACACGACGCCCAACCACCTGCACGTGCCGGTGATCATGGCGGCGCTGACCCATCGAAAGCACGTGGTCTCGGACAAGCCGCTCGCGCTGAACGCCGAGGATGCCCGGTCGCTGGTCAACGCGGCGCGCGACGCCGGCGTCGTCCACGCCGTGACCTTCAATTACCGCGGCAACCCGCTCGTGCAGCAGGCACGCGAGATGATTCGTGACGGCGAGATTGGCGAGCCGCACTTCGTCCACGGGGCCTATCTGCAGGACTGGCTGCTGCAGCCCACCGATTTTTCGTGGCGCCTCGAGCCCGAGAAGGGTGGCAAGAGCTCGGCGATCGGCGACATCGGATCGCACTGGTGCGATCTGGTCCAGCACGTCGTCGGGCGGAGGATCGAAGCGGTGCTCGCGGATCTCAGCACGGTGGTGGCGACGCGCTTTAAGCCGGCGAAGAACAGGGAGGCGTTCTCCCGAGCCGACGAACGGGGCGAAGAGTTCCGCGTGCAGAGCGAAGATCTCGCGACCGTGCTCGTCCGCTTCGAGGGCGGCGCCAAGGGCTCGGTGTGCGTCGGCCAGGTGTGCGCGGGCCACAAGAACGATCTCTGGTTCGAGGTGAACGGCCGCACGGCATCCGTGCGGTGGCATCAGGAAAAGCAGAACGAGCTGTGGATCGGCCGGCGCGACGCGGCAAACGGCACGTTGCCGAAAGATCCGGCGTTGCTCCACGAGGGGGCGCGGCGGTACGCGCACCTGCCGGGCGGGCATCAGGAAGCCTGGGCCGATGCGTTCTGCAATGTCATGAGAGATATCTACGGCTTCATCGCCAGCGGTCGACGCGCTGACGAAGCGAAGCCACCTGCGTTTGCCACGTTCGAGGACGGCTATCGCGCCGCATGCGTGGTGGATGCGATTCTGAAGAGTCACGCCGACGGCGGCGTCTGGACGCGCGTTCCGTACTGAGAGGCGACGATGAAGCTTGGGTTGTTCACCCCGGTGTTTGCGAGACTCGGTCTCGACGACATGCTCGCGAAAGTGCGCTCGCTCGGAAAAGTGACGGCGATCGAGTTGGGCACGGGCGCCTGGCCGGGCAGCGATCACGTCGAGGTCGATGCGTACTTGAACGACAAAAACCGCGCCGCTGAGTTCCTCAAGAAAATTGGCGACGCGGGGCTGACCATCAGCGCGCTCTCGTGCCACGGCAACCCGCTTCATCCGAATCAGGCGAAATCGAAAGCCGACGACGAGCTGTTCCGCAAGACCGTCCAGCTCGCCGAACGGCTCGAGGTGCCTGTTGTGGTCACGTTCTCCGGTTGCCCGGGAGATTCAGAGACCGCCACGTATCCGAACTGGGTCGTCACGCCCTGGCCGCCCGAGTTTCTCGAGGTGCTCGAGTGGCAGTGGGAGAAGAAGGCGATTCCGTACTGGACGAAGACGGCCGCGTTTGCGCGCGAGCATGGCGTGAAGGTCGCGCTGGAGGCGCATCCGGGCTTCGTTGTTTATAACGTGGAGAGCGCGCTCAGATTGCGGCGCGCGTGCGGCGAGAATCTCGGCGTCAACTTCGATCCGAGCCATTTCTTCTGGCAGGGTGTAGACGTGCCCGCGGCGATCCGCACGCTCGGCCCGGCAATCTTTCACGTCCATGCCAAGGATGTCTACCTCGATCGGCAGAACGTCGCGGTCAACGGCGTGCTCGACACCAAGACCTACCGGCTCATGGCTGAGCGATCGTGGCTCTTCAGGAGCGTCGGCTTCGGGCACGACGAGTTCGAATGGAAGCGCATCGTCAGCGCGTTGCGTCTCGCGGGGTACGACTACGTCATGAGCATCGAGCACGAAGATGCATTGGCCTCGATCGATGAAGGGTTGAAGGCAGCCATCGACGTGCTGTCGCGCGCCATCCTGACCGAGCCTCCCGTGGAAGCGTGGTGGACATAAGAACAGGTGCGAGGGTGAAATGAGTGCAATGGGTGCAAGGGGTGCGATGGGTGCGAGCGTGCTCGCTTTCGGGCTGCTGTGCTCGACCTTATCGGCGCAGGGGCGCGGCGGCGTCGCCAGTTTCCCGGCGCAGCAGCGCGACCCGGCCGACCCGGCGGTCGTCGCTCGCGGCCGCGGGATCTACGACACCGACTGCCGGAGCTGCCATGGCGCGGATTTGCGCGGCGGCGAGCAAGGTGGCCCCAATCTGCTGCGTGCGACGGTCGTACTGAACGATCGAGAAGGCGAGCTGATTCAGCAGGCGCTTCAAGCCTCACACAAAGGGCGCATCTCGCCGGCCGGTGTGGCTGGCGACGATGTGAAGGCGCTTGCGGCGTACATTCATAGCGTCCTCGCGCTGGCGCCCGGTCAGGGTGCGCCGCCGCCGTCTGCGACGCCCATCGTGCTCAACGTGCTGGTTGGCGACTCCGCCGCGGGACAACGCTTTTTCGCTTCCAAGTGCGCGGCGTGCCATTCCCCGACTGCCGATCTCAAAGGGATCGGCGATCGCGATCTTTCTCCGGCTCAGCTGCAGAACCTGTGGGTTGCGGGTGGCCGCGGCGGCGGCCGCGGCGCAGCTCCGGCCGCGCAAGCCGCGCCGATGACCACGCGGCGTGAAACGAGGGTTGTGGTTACCATGCCGACCGGACAGAAATACGAGGGCCGTCTGGAGCGCATCGACGACTTCATGGTGACGCTGACCCAGGCCGATGGAACGCCGCGCTCGTTCCGCCGGAACGGCGACGTACCGAAAGTCGACGTCCGCGATCCGCTCGAGGCCCATCGAAACCTGCTGCCGGTGTATACCGACAAAGACATTCACGACGTGACTGCTTATCTGGCGGGTGTGAAATGACGTTCAAAACATTCGTCGTTGTGACGTCTCTCCTTGCGGCTCCAGTCCTGCTGACCGCGCAGAACCCGAAACCCGGAACCGGAACCCGCATCATCGTCGATCCGGCCGCGCTGACGAAGCCGCTCGCCGATGACTGGCCGACGTTTGCCGGCGACTACACGAGCCGGCGGTACAGCACACTCAAGCAGATCAACACGGCGAACGTGAAGAATCTCACGCTCGCATGGATGACGACAGTCGCGACAGGTCCGCGCGGCGGTCTGCCGCCCACGATCATCGGCGGGGTAGGCACGCGCGAGTTCACCGGTGGCACCATCAAGGGCGCCGTGCTGCAGGTCGGCGGGATTCTGTACGTCACGGCCCCTGACAACGTATGGGCGCTCGACGCGCTCGACGGCCGCGAAATCTGGCACTACTTCTGGAAGACACGTGGCGCGACGCACATCGGGAATCGCGGCGCGGCCATCTGGTACAACTCTCTGCTCTTCGAGACGCCAGACAACTACCTGGTCTCGCTCGACGCGAAAACCGGCAAGGAAAACTGGTTCGTCGAGATCGCTGACTTTGACGCGCAGTATTTCTCGACGCCGGCGCCGATCATCGTCGACAACCACGTCATCGTCGGCACGGGCAACGACCTCGACGGCCCTGGATTCCTTCAAGCCGTCGATCCCGAAACCGGAAAGCTCCAGTGGAAGTTCTACACAGTGCCGATGAAGGAAGGGGACCCTGGGTTGGAGACATGGCCCAGCCTCGAGGCGGCGAAGTACGGCGGCGGACATACGTGGATGCCCGGCTCGTACGATCCGGAGACACGCCTTTACATCTTCGGCACCGGGAACCCGACGCCGGCCTACACGGGCGTCGGACGGCCGGGGGACAACCTCTACACCTGCGCTCTCGTGGCGCTCAATGTCGACACGGGGAAGATGGCGTGGTACTACCAGATGTCGCCGCACGACACGCACGACTGGGACACCGTTCAGAACCCGATGCTCATCGACGCGACGATTAACGGGAAGCCGCGCAAGCTCGTGTCGGTCGCCGCGCGCAACGGATATTTCTTCACCGTCGATCGCGTCACGGGCGAGCACATCGTGACGACGAAATACGGCACGCACACGAACTGGTCGGGCGGGCTCAACAAGACGAAGGCTCCGTTACCGGCGCCGGAGAAGGAGGCCACTGTCCCCGGCGCTCTCGTCTCTCCCGTCGAAGGTGGGACGACGAACTGGCAGCCGTCCGCGTACTCGCCGGATACCGGCCTTGTCTACGTGCAGGAAGCCAACTCGTTCAACATGCTGTATCTCACCGATCCCGATCCGCGCGGATCGATGGGGCTTGGCGGCAAGCTGCGTGTAGAAGTCGGGTCGGCGGGCAAGTTCCTTACGGCCATCGAACCGGCGACGGGCAAAGTTGCCTGGCGGCGTCCCTACGCGAACAGCGGCGGGGGCGGCATCGGGTTCCTGACCACCGCAGGAGGTTTGCTCTTTGGAGGCGACGGCAGCGGCAACCTGATCGCCCACGATGCCAAGGACGGCAAGCCGCTCTGGCACACGCGCGTCGGCAATATCAGCAATGCGCCGCAGACCTACGCGATTGACGGGAAGCAGTATCTGCTCGTTGCAACCGGCGACATGCTCTGGGCTTTTCACCTGTACTGAGCATCGGAAGATTGGAAGACCACTTCACACCTGCCTCAGCGCCTCGGTCGGTTGAACACGCAGCGCTCGGCGCGCCGGTGCGGCACACGCAAGCACACCCACTACCGCCATGATGACGGACGTGGTCACCGACGTTACGAGGAGATCCGCGGTCAGGCTGTCGGCGCGCCACGCGATGAGCAGGACGATGCTGTTTCCTGCGATGATGCCGCCGCCGAGCTGACGGCCTGCACGGTTGAAAACGCTGCGAAGCACGTGCCGCGGGTTGGCGCCGAGCGCGATACGAATGCCAATCTCGCGGGTGCGACGCGCCACCGCGACAGCCATGAGCGCGTACAGACCGGCAGCGGAGAAGACCAACGCCACGAGCAGAACGCTGCCGAAGACGACGCTGCCGCCCACCATCCGTTCTCGCTCCCGCGCAACGAAGTCGTCGAGGGTGGCGATAGCCCGGATGTGCAAACCCGCATCGACCTGGCGCGCAAGGGGAACTACGCGGGGCGCAAGCAGCGCCGCGTCCCCCCCGACGCGCACGGCGACCAAGACCGGATCGACCTCCGCCGCGGAGGCCGCGCGATAGATGTACGCCGCCCCACTCCAATCCTGGGGGATCGTCCACAGATCGGTGACCACGCCGACGATCTCGTGCCACGGGCCCGGTTCGCCCTCACCGCCTCGCGGGAGCGTGCGGACCCGTGCGCCGACGGGATTCCTGCCCATCACGCGCATGAACGAGTCGTTGACCACAACGGGCCCGTTCGGCGCCCCAGCATCAGCGTCATGCAACGCGCGGCCGGCCACGATCCGGGCGCCGAATGCCTCGTGATAGCCGGCAGCGACCGCCGCCATCGCGAATCCGCCCTCGAAATTGCCGTGCAGACGAGCTGGAGATGCTCCGTCCTGCTCCATTTCCAACGCCACCAACTCCGGGGACATCGTCGGTAGGCGATCGCCCTGCGTCACATGCGTCACTCCAGGCTCTTCGCGCAATCGGCCAGCGAGTTCTTCGTATGCGCGCGCTCGGCGCGCAGCAATCTGCGCATCGTCAGGGACACCGTGCTCGCCGGCAAGCGCCTCGTTATCCATGCTGAGACGGAAGGTGAGGTAATGCTCCGCCGGAAACGGTACCCACCTCGTCTCGTCCTGGAGGGTGTTGGTGAAGATACCCACGGCGGCGGGCACCAAGAGCAGCGTTGCCGCCACTTGCGCGCCGATGATGAACGACCAGATGCCGCCGAACCCCATCGTCCCGCCGGTGCTCGTAATCCCCTGTAGTCGCCGCTGGACCGACACGCTAGTGGCCTTCAGTGCCGGCAGCAGGCCGATCAGTGCCGCGGAGACGAGCGCGAGCAGCAGCGCATACGCGATGGTGGCAGGCTCGAGCGTCAGATCCACCCAGAACGGAAGATCGTCCCCAATGATCTGACTCGCCCTGGCCCAGGCATAGCGCACGGTCGTCTGGGCTACGACGAGCCCGAGCACGGCAGCGGCGAGGGCCAGCACGAGCGCTTCCGTGACGATCTGCGCGATCACGCGTACGCGGCTCGCCCCCAGCGCGTGGCGGACGACCATCTCCGACTCGCGCATCGCCGTGCGCGCGAAGATCAGCGTCGCGACGTTCGCCGAGACCGCCCCCAGCAGCAGCAGGACGATGATGTGGACCGCCAGATCTTCCAGCTGCAGCGGATCGCCCGGCGTGCGCCCGGCGAATGCGCGAACGCGCGTGCGCAGCTGCGCGTGGGTGGCTGGCTGGTCGGCGGCAGCGCGTGCCGAGACGACGGCGAGCTCCGCGGCAGCCTCCTGCCAACTCGCGCCGTCTGCGAGGCGTCCGAACACTTGCACGGCCGGCCCTTCCCGCGGCTGCGCGTCTTGGACCGGCAATGGCACCCATATCTGCTGATTGCGCGGGAAGCCGAAGCGCGGCGGCATCACGCCCACCACGGTGCGAGCCGTGCGGCCCACCGTCACGACGCGGCCGATGATCGCCGGGTCGTGCAGGAACTGTCTCTGCCAGACGTCGTAACCCAGGACGACGACGGGCTCCGCGCCCTGGATCTCGTCCGTCGGCTGCAGCGGTCGGCCGAGCAAAGGCGGCACGCGGGTGAGCGGAAACGCAGACGCCGTGATCTCCGCCACGCGCAGCGATTCGACACGGCCTTCGCCCGTAAGCACGTTGCGCTCGCTCACGCGGGCGGCGCCGAGCTCTGCCACCGTCTTCAAAGACCGCCGCCAGATCGCGAAATCGTGGAGCACTCTCGGCTCCACACCTGACGCCGCCGTGTCCTGCGTCTCGAGGCGCACGACTCGGCTGCCTTCATCGAACGGCAGCCGTTTGTACAGCAGTTCGTCGGCGAGTTCGATGCCGACCGCCCCAATCGCGATGGCAACCGCCAGCGAGAGGCCCCCGATGATCGTGAGCGCGGGATATTTCAGCAGCAAACGCGCGCCGAGCTTCCAGTCGAGCCACGAGACCGCGGTCAGGATGGTATTCATGCGGATGGAAACATACCCCGCGGACCGTCCCGTGTCTTCACGTAGAAGTGAGCATTTCGTGAGATTCCGGTGAGCGGGGTCCAGAGCGCCGTAGCTAAAGGATTGCCTTAGACCATACAATGCCCGCCAGGATGGACGAGCAGTGATCGCGCGATGTATGAGCTTTGTTCTGTGGGCGTTCCTGCTGAGCGGGACACTGGCCGCGCAGGCTCCCGTGAAAGTGGACTTCGCCCGCGATGTCCAGCCCATCCTGAAACAGCACTGCGTCGAGTGCCACGGGCCGTCCCAGCAGATGCGCGGACTCAGGCTGGATCGGCGGCGAGACGCATTGCCCAACAGAGTCGGCGCCAACGCGGCGCGCATCGTCCCCGGAAACAGCTCAGCGAGCCCTCTCTTCCGGCGAGTGACCGGGAACGAAGCCGGATCGCAAATGCCGCCCGACGCGCCCTTGCGTCCGGAACAGATCGACGTCATTAGAAGCTGGATCGATCAAGGGGCTGAATGGCCGGACGCCCTGTCAGGCGAGACGATCACGTCGCAGCCCGATCCGGCTGTCGTCAGGATGACGCACGCCCTTCGCAACGGCGATCGTCAGGAATTCAATCGCGCGCTACGCGAGAATCCGAAATCCGTAAACGGCAAAGGCCCGGGCGGCTGGACGCCGATCATGCTCGCGGCCCTTTATGGCGATGCGGAAGACGTCAGGCATCTGCTGGCGCAGGGCGCGGACCCGAATGCGCAGAACGACGGCGGCGGAACCGCGCTGATGTATGCGGTTGAAGATGCGGAAATAACGCGGCTGCTGCTCGATCGCGGCGCCGACGCAAACGCCCGCTCGGGCGAAGGGCGCACTCCGCTGCTGATTGCCGTGGGCCGTTCAGGATCGAATGCCGTCGTCTCGCTTCTTCTTGAAAGAGGAGCGAGCGCTTCGGTGCGGCTTCCCGATGGCCGCGGTGTCCTGCAACTTGCCGTCGCTGCCCGTGACGCCTCACTGCTGAAGCAGCTGTTGGATCATGGCGCGGGCAGGACGCCGATCCCTCTCGGCCTCGCGCTGCTTAGCGGCTGCATCCCCTGTTTTGACGTGCTGCTTCCGCTCGCGGCGCCGAGCGACCTCAGCGCCGCATTGACTGCGGCCGTCCGGGTGGGCGACGTTCGGGCGACGCAGATGCTCCTCGAACGGGACGCAAAACCGGTCCCCACGATCCTGCAGACCGTGGCCCTCTCTCCGAGCGTGATTCCGATGGACGCGATGGAGACGCTGATTGCCAAAGGCGCGAGCGTCGATGTCAAGACGCTCGGCGGAACGCTTCTCGATTTCGCGAAGCAGAATGGGAACGCGACGCTGGTCGACGTGTTGAACAGGGCCGGAATAAAGGAGCAGGCCGCCGCGAGTTCCGCGCCGAAGCCAAAGCCGTCTGCGTCTGTTCGGGGCGCGCTCGAGAGGAGTTTGCCGCCGTTGCAGCGGGCCGACGTTGCGTTCATCGAGAAGGCGGGATGCGTGTCGTGCCATAACAATTCACTGACCGCCATGACCGTGGCGGCCGTACGGCCGAAGGGCATCCGGGTGGACGAGCGCATCGCGAGCACGCAGCTGCAGAAGATCGCGGCCTACCTCGGGGAAAACCGCGAGCGCGCGCTCGAAAACGTCGGCATTCCGGGCGGCATCGATACCGTCAGCTACATCCTGCTCGGAATGGCAGCGGAGAAATACCCGGGCGATGTCATCACCGACGCGTGGGCACGCTACGTGAAGAACAACCAGTCGCCCGACGGCCGGTGGCAGTGCCTCTCGCTTCGCCCGCCGCTGGAGTCGAGTGATTTCGAGGTCACGGCGGCATCCATACGATCGGTGCGCACGTACGGCCCGAAGAGCCAGCGGGCCGAGTACGACGAAGCCGTCGCGCGTGCAGTCCGCTGGCTCGAACAGGCCCAGCCGGCGACGACGGAAGATCGTGCGTTCAAGATACTCGGGTTGATCTGGGGCGGGGGCAGCCAGGCGGCGATCCAGAAGACCGCTCGAGAGCTGTTGGCGCTGCAGCAGTCCGATGGAGGGTGGGGACAACTCTCATCGCTTGCCAGCGATGCGTATGCGACCGGCCAAGCCCTCGTGGCTCTGCGTGAATCGCGCGCTCTTGCGTCCGAGAGCGCGCCGTACCGCCGGGGCATTCAGTTTCTGCTCGATTCCCAGCTCGAAAACGGATCATGGCACGTCCGCACGCGTGCGCTGCCGATTCAACCGCATTTCGACAGCGACTTCCCGCACGGTCTCGACCAGTTCATCTCCGCGGCGGCGACCAACTGGGCCGCGATGGCTTTGACCACCGTGGTGCGGTAAAAGGCCACGATGAGAGGCACTGCTCGACGTCAATCGCGATGCGAGTTCCCAGGTACGACGGACGACAGGCCGTACAACGCTTCAGCCGCGTAGAACGTTCCTGCATCCAAAGCCCTGGGGATCACCTCGTCTCCACGATCGATGATGAGATGCGCCAGGGTGCGTTCGACGGCCAGACGGTCCTCAGGCAGAGCGCTTCGGGCGTGTTCGCTTCTCAACCATCGCGCCGCACAATCGATTGCCCACGGATAGGACAGAAAGTAGATGTTGTCCTGAACCTTGACCTCTTCGCCAGGGCGCTTGACCCACACGGCGTACTCGCCGCCGTCGTTCGCAAATTCTTTCTGGCGCTCGGGGATTCCGGCGAGATGCCGAGGAATCTCCTGAGCAACCTCAATGGGGATCGCGATCCCCATTGACGACTGCGCGTCGAGCAACCGGCCATAGATCTGAAGCGTCAGGCCTTCCCACGCTCTACTGATGCTCTGGTTGCCAGAACTCCACCCTGGCGGCTGTGCTCGATTGTTAAAGTGTCCGATCAGCCAATCGACCGTTCGTCGAATCAGTTGATCCCGCCGCTCGACGGTACCTTCCCACGACAAACCAGATCGTTTGGCTTCGAGAAGCGTCATCAACGCCAGCGTCGCAGCGTACACATCGTGCTGTCCGGCATCCACTTGATCTGGAAACAGATTCCAGCCGCCGTTATCGTCGTGATAGCGGCTCAAGACGCTCTCGACGTAGGCAAAATCCTGGAGCGCCTTCGCCTTCGCGTCTTCAGTAGGAAACGCATTCTTTCTGAATGCCACGGCCAGGCCCATCGCCGTCCAGAAAGCCGGCGGGGCGATGGCGCTGATGACGCCCTTTTCCGCGGGCCATCCGTAATTGACTCCGTCCCGTTCGATTCTCGTGTCGGACGTGAACGGAAACGAGAGGTGCGGTACCAACGCACGAGCATCCTGCGCTTCATCGTCGGGCACACTCAGCACCGCGAAGGCGGCTTGCGAATGAGACCAGATGTTGAAGCTTTCACGGCTGTCACTGGCGTAGATCCGTTCGCCGTCACGACGGGTGCCGATCAGGTTCGAGAGTTGCCTTCGCAGATCGCGTGCTTTCTCTTGCACGAGGGCTTCGGGAGGAACACGTCTCAACAACGACATCTGGTGACGATCGGCGAATCGGCGAACGGCGATTCCTCCCGGCCCCCCCACACCGGCATCGAGTGTGAGCAGATAGACTGAGGCAATGGCTGTGCACGCTCCCGCCATGGCCATCGCAAGCTGCAATCGCCGCCTGACACGGCGGCGTTTTTCCCGTTGCTTGAGGTCGTCGAAGCTGACGTCGAGCATCTCAGCGAGAAGCTTCAGCTTCGCGTTCGTCCTGCCATCCTTGCCTTGCCGGACATCCGCCGCGATTGGTTCACACGCCACCAGTTCACCGCCTGGCGATCGCCTCGTGCGGACGGCGAGCGGCAGACACTCCTGCGCCGCGGTGTGGGGCGAGGCGCTTGCGCCGGGCTCGCCGTCGACGATCAGGCAGAGCACATGCTTTTCGCGGCCGAAACTCTCGAAGATGTCAATCTCCTGTTGTACGTGGCGCGAGGCGGCCGCGCCGGGAGAGCAGATAACGATCAGAAAGCGTGATTGGTATAGAGCGGATGTGATCTTTTCGCCAAGGTCGAAGCCACCCGACAGCTCATCGCGATCGCGAAAGACCGGATAGATACGATCGATGGACGGCCCACCGTCGCGTGTGGCAGGCCGTCGGGCCAGCTGTTTCGGAATGCGATATGTTTCGAGCGTTCGGTGCAACCACTGCGCCCACGCTTCATCGTGATGACTGTAGCTGATGAACGCCCAGTACTTGAAGTCGGCGTCGGGAGGCTGACTCGCTTCGGCGGTTGTAGAAGCGCTCATGGTCGTCCCCCGTACATATGGACCTAAACGTATCCTGGCGCTGTTTCGAACTCACGACGCGTACTTCAATCGAGGCTATTTCGTCCAGAGCGCGCCGAGTCTAAGCTCCTGGCCGGTCAGCTTCGCGGGATCGGCGCCCTTGCGCGGGCGGAATTTCTGCGCGCGGCCGTTGAAGACTTCGGCGACGTAGAGGTTGTTCTCCTGGTCTACTGAGAACTGGTGCACGCCGTTGAGCCGGCCGGGCAGCGGCCCGAACGTTCCCCACCCGTACAGGAACTTCCCACTGAGGTCGTACTTCAGCATCTTGTGGGTCTCGCCGTCCGAGATCCAGAGGAACTGGTCGCGGCTCATCAGCACGTGGTACGGACGCCTGATATTTGTCCACATGTCGAGGAACTTGCCGTTCTCGTCGAAGATCTGGATGCGGCTGTTCGTCCGGTCGGAGACGTACACCTTGCGATCGCGTCCGACGGCGACGCTGTGCACCGTGTGCATCTCGTTGGGACCGGGATTCGCCTTGCCCTCGCTCGACGTGCCCCACGACGTCAAGTACTTACCCTCCGGCGAAAATTTGACGACGCGCGTGTTCGTGTAGCCGTCGCTGACGAAGAACGTACCGTCTGGCAGCCAGTCGATGTCCGTCGGCCGGCCGAAGTGCCTGTCGTCTTCGCCGCGCACGAGCTGCTCGCCCCACGTCTGCACGAGCTTGCCGTCATAGGTGAACTTGAAAAGCTGATGAAGGTTGTCGTCCATGATCCACACGTGCTTCTGCGGATCGTACGGGTTCATCTTGATCTTGTGCGGGCCGCGGGCGCCCTTTACGGCGAAGATCTTGTCGTGCTGCGTCCACGACTGCACCATGCGGCCATTGCGATCGACCACGATGATGCAGTGCTGCCATTTCTGCCCCTGCGCTCCGGTTGCGTTGCCCTGGAGCGGTGCGCCGAATTTCGCGCCAGCCGGCAGTGGAAGCATGCCGCGCTGAACGATCCACACTCTGTCCGGCGTTTCCGCGAAGATGCCGCCGGTCGATCCCCACGTGTAACCCTCGGTGCCCGGGATCGGCTGCGGCCAGTTCTCGACGACTTCGTACGGTCCGAATTCGTCTTCGCCGCCTTTTTCCTGCATGAGAGCAGACGAGGGAACGAGCAGCACGGCGGCGAGAAGGAGGGACCAGCTTCGCATCGCGAATTCCTCCGTGAGGCAGGCACCGGCAAAGTCCGCCGATGCGGATTTACGGCACGACCGTGATCAGCGTTTCCCTCGCGAACGGTTTTGCGTCGCCGACGTTGCCGCGCACTTGTGCTTCCACCCGGAGCGCGTAACGGCCCGGCGGGACGCCCTGGAGCGCCATTTCTGTCTTGTACCCGTAGATGTTCCACGGTTTTTGCGGCGGGGTGCCCCCGTTGGTCAGCTCGTCGCGAACCGCGAACACTTCGGTGCCGTTCTCCGCGATCAGGCGCGCGGCGACGTCGATATGGCGAGCCTGCGGCGATTCGATGTTGTCGTAGACCTCGGTGTAGATGGCCAGCCGATCGCGCCGCGGGAACTCGCGCCGGCTCGTCGCCGAGGCAGGCATCACCTTCGCGATGACGGGATCGGGTTGAATGCTCGGAGTGTCCTGGCCGGACGCCGATGCCAGGATGATGCCGCCCAGCATCAATTTCTCCTTGCGGAAATCGGGAACCTCCAGCTCGTAGAACACCGACCCGCTCAGTCCCCCGACGGCTTCGCGCGCGCCGATCCGCAGATGATAGCGTCCAGGCGGAAGAGTGATACGCGGGTTCACACGCACGCCGAACGTCTTCACCCGCTCTCGCGTCTCGGGACGAAGAGTCAGATCGAGCACCATGTGCGTGCCTGCCAACGCCTTGCCGAACTCGTTCAGGCCGTAGAACGACAACTCAACCTTGTTGGCGACGTAGCCCTTGGCGTCTGGCGCCGAGTACGTCAGCCTGTCGCCGTCGAGCTCGATCGCGAGCGCGACCGACGCCTCCTTCTGGTTGTTCTTGAACGGCGCCGCCTGAACCGTGAAATTGAGGCCGCTCTGCTGAAGGGGGCTCGTGAGAACGTCTCGCAGCGCGGACGACGTCTTGTCCGCATTCGGCCGGCGCGCTTCTTTCAGGCGTCGCGCCTCGTCGTCCCGTTTCTTTTCTTCCGCAGTACGGCCGCGCGGCGCCCCATAGCCCCTGCGTGCCATGACGCGCAGCCCAGGCCGCTTTGTCTTGACGTCGATCTTGTGGAACCGCCCGTCGCGTGCATGGGTCGGCGGGTAATAGCCCAGCACGTAGTAACGGCTGTTGGTCTCCATGATGCGCGTGTAGGCATCGGTCAGCGAGTTCATATTCACGGCCGCAATGCCGCCCGTCTGTTCGGCGAGCTCGCGCAGGCTGCCCTGCGACAACATCAGCTCGGTCATGAGGTCGGACTGTGCATTGAAGACGCCGCCGGTGAGGCCAGTGATCGGCTCGCCCGTCGCCGTGCGCATCGGGGCGCCGCCGGCCAGTTCGGGCGCGCCGTTGCCCGCCATCTCCATGAACTCGTTGGTCATGCCGACCAGGCCACGCGGGTCGATCGTGTGGAAGTTCACGTTGGCGCGCGCCGCCATCGTGATCGCATCCTGAGTCGCGCGGATGACGTCGCTGGCGCTCTGGCCGCCGAACGAGTTCTGGATCGGGTAATCGATGCCTTCGCTGAAGAACAGGACCGCCTTGCGGCGGCCCCGCACCGAGGTCAGGAACTCCGCGGTGAGCCTGAGCGTGTCGAGCACGCCGACCGCGCGGAATCCGCGCTCGAACTCGGTCGGCTCGAGCCGGCCGTACCCTCCGGGGTCGGTCGACGGCGCTTGCTCCTGGCCCTGATTCTCGTCGCTCACAATCGTGTTCTGATAGTAGGCGTCGAGGCGCTCGATCGTGAGCGACCGCATGCGGCGGCCCATGAATTTGTCGATGGCGGCGTTGAGCAGCGTCTTGTTGCTTGTGAATTCCTGCGAGGCGTCGGTTCGGCCGCTGGTATGGACCACCGCCGCGATGTCGTTGGCCCCCATGTATTTGTCGACGAACTCCTTGGCCGATTTCTTTACCTGCATCGTTCGCATCGAACTGACATCCTGATCGTCGAGCACGATCACGAAGAGGCGTCCGGAGAACGGCACACGGTTCGACTTCGAGTCGGTCGAGACCTTGCGATCGCCGACGACGAAGACGTTGTCCGGCGCGACAGGGATCTCGACGTACGTGAAGGTGTCGACCTTCTGCGGCTTGCCGTCTTCGAACACCTCGAAGTCCTCTCGCGAGAGGCCCGGGACGAACTTACCGTCCTCGTCGGTGACGACCACGTCGACGTCGACGTAATTGACTTCGACCTGGAAAGTGACTTCCGGCGGCCCTGGCTTGTCCTGAGCGCGGAGAGCCGGAGTCTGTAGCGCCGCAGCGCAAAGTACGAGCGCAATGAGTATTCGGTTCATGGTTCTGGTCCGTAATGTTCTCGAACGACCGGCGTTGTTCGCCAGGACCGGGAGCATTCGCCTGTCTTGCATGGGAATCCCCATTATATTGCGGGTAAAAGCAAACCTGAGCAGTCTTCTCGGGAACCCCTGGAAGAGGCCCCGTAGCTGGTTGGTGGTTGGTGGTTCGTGGTTGGCGGCTACTAACCACGAACCACCAACCACCAACCACCTAGGGCAGCGCGAACACGAAGATCGAATTCGTCGCCTGCGGAATCCGTGCCTCGGGAATCGTGTCCGTCACGATGCTGCTCGACCAGGACCCGCCGCCCGTGCCCACGGGCACCGCGATGTATTGCTTGCCGTTGACGGCGTACGTGATCGGGAACCCCTGAACGAGCGTCGGCATGCGCGGGCTCGTGTACAGAACCTTCCCTGACGCCGCGTCGTGAACGCGGAAATACCGATCCCAGTAACCCTCCAGCACGAGGCCATCGCCCATCGTCAGGGCCGACGTGTTCGGCGGCGTGCGCGTGCGATGGCGCCACAGAATTTTTCCGTGAACGTCCATCGCCATCAGCTCGCCGAGACCATCGGGACTCTCGGGATGCATCAGGTTGATACGGCGCACCGGGCCGGAGCCGCCGCCGCCTTCGACCAGCTTCATCGGTCCGAAGGTGCCGTCCTCGCAGGTCAGATTCAGCGGGATGTAGAACGCATGCGTCGCCGGGTGATACGCCATCGACCGCAGGCTCTTGAAGCCCCCGGTGCTCGGACAGAATCGGAACTCCACTCCTTCTTTCGGGACGGTGTTGGGGCGGTACGACGCGCGGCCGGTCGTGGGGTTGACGTCGATCAGCGTCTGGTATCCGGGGTCGTGCGCCGCGACGAACTTGCCGGTCTTGCGATCGATGTGCCAGAGGATCGCGAGCTTGCCCATCGAGAACGAAGAGGCTCGGCCGTCGACGTCCACGAGCACGCGTTCGAACACCTCATCCATGTCGTGCGTCTCGCCGGGGATGTGCTGGAAGTACCAGGCCATCTTTCCCGTTTTGGGATCGAGCGCCAGCGTGCTGTTCGTGTAGAGCGCGTCACCGGCGGTTCCGCGCTGGAATTGCGCCCACGGTTTCGCCTGAGCGGTGCCCCAGTACACAAGGTTCGTGGCTGGGTCGTAGCTGCCGGTCATCCACGCGTCGCCGCCCGCTCGAAACATGAGCGGCTGGTTGTCCCAGGTATCTCCGCCGGGTTCTCCCGGCCTGGCGATCGTGGACGTGCGCCACAGTTCTTTGCCGGTCTGCGCGTCGTGTCCGAAGATGTAGCAGGTGTCGTTCTTGAACTTCTGGCAGCCGGTCAGCGACGAGATGATGACGCCCTTCACCGCGAGCGCTCCCGCTGTGTAGGTGTAGCCCTCCTTCGGGTCCATCACCTGCGTGTCCCACACCACGTCGCCTGTCCGCGCGTTCAGCGCGATGAGGCGCGCGTCGCCGGTCGTGACAAAAATCCTCTCGCCGTAGATCGCGATGTTGCGCGTGGGCGTCGGCCGGACGCTGCCGTTACCTTCCTTCGGTGCCGGCGCACGAAACTCCCAGAGAAAATCGCCATTGGTGGCGTCGACGGCTTGCGCGCCGCCGCCCGGCGTCGGCAGAAACATGACACCGTCGTGGACGAGCGGGGTCGGCTGATGTTGTCCGGCGGGCATGCCCCACGACCACGCGAGCGTCAACTGGGCCACGTTCTGTTTGTTGATCTGTGTGAGCGGGCTGTAGCCCGTGCCGTCGTAAGTGCGCCGCCAGTTGATCCACTCGCCAGGCTCCGGCTTTTCGAGCATCGCGTCGGTGACGGGGCGAAACACGCGATCGCCGATGCCGAGATTCCGCACCTGACGCTGCACCTGCGCCCCGAGGCTTCCGCCCATACCCGCAAAACATGCAGTTGCCAGCAGGGCAGCCGATATGAGTACTCGTGCGCGCTTCATATATAAAGGTCCTTCTGGAATGCCGCTGAGAAGACCAGAAGTTTACATCATCCTTTTGACAGTGATGGCGCTCTGGGCGGATGCCGCGTCAGGCCAGGGACACCACTCGGGCGAGAAGTACGTGGCCGTGCGGGCGGGGGCAAATCTGGTCGGCAACGCGTACCGCGTGCGCGAAACGAAACCAGAGCCTGGCGCCGGTGTGTCGATCGGCAGCTTTCTGTCGCAGCGGTGGGCGGTCGAGTTCGACACGTGGATGCGCGCGTCGAACCCCGAGTGCTGCGCTCCGCGGAGTACTGAGATGTTGTACAGCGTCAGCGTCGTGCGGGTGCTGGCGAGCGAGGGTATTCAGCCATATATGCTGGGCGGTCTGACATTCCTGCAGGCTGACCATCCCCAGATGCAGGTGCAGATCGGCGTCGGCGCGCAGTTTCCCCTCTACAGGCGCCTCGGGATGGCCATCGATCTCAGGGGCAACGGCGGCGGATCGACGATGATCGTGCGACCCTCAGCGGCGCTGATCTACAACTTCCACTGAAAGAAACCTCTTAACAGGCGATCAGGAGATCAGAAGCCTTTTTTCACATAAAGGAATTCTCCTGGCCCTCTAGCCTCCTGTTGTATTTAGAATCTGTGCATGTCGAGGCAGCTCATCTCAACCGGCAGCAAGTGGGAACCCATCATCGGCTACTCGCGCGCCGTGCGCATCGGCGCGAACGTGTGGGTCTCGGGCACGACCGCGACGGGCGCGAATGGCGAAATTGTCGGCGTCGGCGACCCGTACCAGCAGACGGTGCAAACCCTCAAGAACATCGAAGCGGCGCTCGCGCGCGCCGGCGCGACGATGAAGCACGTGGTGCGGACGCGCATGTATGTCGTCGACATCATCGCGAACTGGGAAAAGGTCGGCCGTGCGCACGGCGAGCTGTTCGGCGAGACGCGACCCGCGACCGCAATGGTGGAGGTGCCGCGCCTCATCGATCCGCAGATGCTGATTGAAATCGAAGCGGACGCGTACGTGGACTAGGTGCAACGGGTGCAACGGGTGCAATGGGTGCGGCAGGTGCGATGGGGGCGATAGGTGCGATAGGTGCCGTGGCATTGGGCGGTGCGCTTGGCTCACTGGCTCGCCATGGCGTGAACAGCGCCGTCGCGCACCTCTTCGGCCGGTCGGTGCCCTATGCCACCGCGGCCGTCAATCTGTTCGGCTCAGCCGCGGTCGGCGTACTCGCGGGGCTTCTCGTGTCGGGGCGCCTGACGATGGCCCCGACCATGCGCGCCTTCGTATTCGTCGGAATCCTGGGCGGATTCACGACGTTTTCGAGCTTCATGCTCGACACGCTCACGCTCGCGCAGTCCGGTCAGACCTCGCTTGCGATGTCGAACGTGGTCGCACAAACGGCCGTAGGGTTCATCGCGGCGTACGCCGGCTACTATCTCGCCGTCAGCTAGAGCGCTTTTCACAACGCTGTAGCACCAGAGCGTTGTGAAAGCGCTCGTGGGTTCCACAGTTCCTGTTCCACGTTCCCTGTTCGCGGTGGCGTTTGGAGGGAGACGCGCGTTTTTTCTGAGAAATGATGGCGTCCTGAATCCGCCGCCCCCCTCGAACCTCGGCACGCGGAACAGGAACGCGGAACCGACTGCCTACACCGTTCTGAAAAACGCTCTAGTTCAGAAGGCCATGTACTTTCGCCGCAGCGGCGGAGGAAACTTCTCAATCGCATAACGCAACATCGTCCTTGGCATCCGGGGCGCGTGCGCGCGCAGGAAGCGCTCCTCGGCCGGGCGATCGCGCTTGCCGATTTCCCGAAGCATCCAGCCGACGGCCTTGTGGATGAGGTCGTGCTCATCGCGACGAAGCAGCGCCGCCACCGCCAACGCATCCTTGAAGTCGTGCTGACGGATGTAGTGGTAGGTCGCGATCATCGCGATGCGGCGCTCCCACACGGATTTCGAGCGGGCGAGCCGGCCCAGGACTCCGCGATCGCGGGTCTCGAGATGCGCCCCGACGATTTGCGCAGCCGAGCTGTCCACGAGATCCCAGTTGTTGATCCACCTGGTATTGCGAAGGTAGGCCTTGTAGATCGCTTCGCGCTCGCCCGCATCGGCCCGCACGTACCGCCCGACCAGAATGATCAGCGCCAGGAGCCGTTCCTCGTGCCACGGAGATTGAAGCAGCGTGACGGCCTGCTTCAACGGCACGTCCGCGTGCGTGCGGGCCAGCACGCGCAGTTGGGGAACAGTGACGCCGAGGAATCGATCGCCGGCTCCGTACTCGCCCGGCGCAGTTTTGAAGAACCACCGATTGCTCTCTGCGCGCTCAGCGCGCGCGACCTGTCTGACGCCGCGCCGCACCGCACTCAACGCACCTGTTGCACTCTTCGCACCCGCTGCACCCCTAGCACCCATCGCACCTATTGCACCCCTCGCACCTATTGCACCCTAGTACCCATCTCGCACCGGACGTCTGGCTGTTCAGGGCCCCAACCCACCCAAATGCTTGAAACCAGTACGGATCGGACACGCGGCGCAGCACCTCGCGGGCGCCGTGCTTCTGAACGATCTGGGAGAAAATTTCCCGCGACAGGAGCGCCATTCGTGAAAAGGGCCGGGCCCAGGCCTTGCCGCCGTGGAGGGGAAGCGACGCGTAACCGGTTCTCTTTCCCGGTGACATCGTTCGATTCTATGCGACACTATGGGCCGGTGCGGAGCGGGTCGACGGACCCCCGCGACAATTTAAAAGGAGATTTGATGGCCAAGACAGCGAAGAAGAAGACAGCACGGAAAGCCAACGCCGCTTTCATGAAGCCCATGACGCCAAGCGCAGCACTCGGCGAGGTGATCGGCGACAAGCCGATGCCGCGTACCGAAGTCACCAAGAAGCTCTGGGCATACATCAAGAAAAACGGCCTGCAGGATGCCAAGAACAGGCGCAACATCAATGCTGATGACAAGCTGAAGCCGGTGTTCGCCGGCAAGAAGACGGTCAGCATGTTCGAAATGACCAAGCTGGTCAGCAAGCACCTGAAGTAACAGCGATCTGCGAGCGGTTGGTGGATCGTGGTGGGTGGTTGGGTTCCTTCCACTAGCCACGAACCACTGACCACCAAGCATGTTCATCGGGCACTTCGCCCTCGGTTACGCCGCGAAGCGGTGGGCACCGAGCCTGTCGCTTGCCGCGCTGTTCGCCGCGGCGCTCTTCGCTGACCTGTTGTGGCCCGTGCTCGTCGCGCTCGGCATCGAGCGGGTCCGCATCGCCCCGGGCATTACCGCTTCGACGCCGCTCGAGTTCATCAGCTACCCGTACTCGCACTCGCTTCTGACACTGACGCTCTTCGGCGCGGTATTCGGCTGGGCGGTGTACCTTCTCGCGTCACGCGGCACCGCACCCCTCGCACCCGCCATCATCGTGTTCCTGCTCGTGATCAGCCATTGGGTGCTGGACGTCGTCACGCATATTCCCGATCTGCCGCTCTACCCCGGCGGCCCGAAGTTCGGACTGGGCCTGTGGAATTCCGTGACGGCCACGCTCGTCACTGAAACGGTGCTGTTCGTCCTCGGTGTCTGGGTCTACGCGAGAGTGACGGCCCCGCGCGACAGGATTGGGACGTGGGCGTTCGCGGGCGTGACCGCGTTTCTGTTCGTCGGGTTTCTCGTCAACGCCAATGGCACGCCGCCGCCGTCGATCACCGCGTTGTGGATGATGGCGATATCGCTCGGCGCGTTTACGCTCTGGCTGTCCTGGTTTGCCGATCGTCACCGCAGATCGTAGAAGGAGGGGACATGGCCACGCACGCGTCCCCTGCCGCCTCTCCCCGCGCAGGGATCTGGGAAGACTTCATCGATATCTTCTACGCGCCGAGTGAGGTCTTCCGCCGCCGGGAGAACGGCAACGTCTTCATCCCGATTGCGGTCGTCACCATCGCCTGCGGCGTGCTCTTTTATCTGAACAGCGGCGCGCTGCAGCCGATGTTCGATGCCGAGTTCGACCGAAGTATGGCGATCGCGATGCGGCAGAACCCGAACCTCACGCCCGAGGCGGTGGAGCGTATCAGGGGCTTCGCCGTGCGCATGCAGCAGGTGGCGACGTTCATCTTCATTCCCTTCGCGATCGTCGGCGTCGGGATCACGACATGGCTCGCCGGCAAGCTCGTTGACGCCAAGCAGGCCTTTCGTGCGGCGATGATCGTCGCCGCCTACGCTTACACGCCGCGGATCCTCGACAGCGTCCTGCTTGGGCTGCAAGGCCTGTTTCTCGATCCAGAGCAGCTCGACGGCCGATTCCGGCTGACGTTCGGCGTGGGACGATTCCTCGATCCCGATACGGTTTCGCCGCTGCTGCTCGCCGTCGTCGGGCGTGTGGATGTCATCACGATCTGGATCACGGCGCTCATCGCCATCGGTCTGTGTGTGACGGGCCACATTCCGTTGCGGAAAGCGGCCATCGCCGCCGTCATCGTGTGGTTCGTGGGTGGGCTGCCGTTGATTATCGGGGCGCTTCGCGCGATGTAGAATCTCGATTCTCGATTTCAGATTCTGGATTCGCGCATCACACAAGCCCGTCAAGATCCGGCAGGCGGCGTTCGTACACTTCCTCCATGAGAGGGCTCGACAGCAGGAAGTCGGCGGTCGCCCGGTTGCAGGCGATCGGCACGTTGTAGACAACCGCGACCCGCAGCAGCGCCTTGACGTCGACATCGTGCGGATGAGGCGCGAGCGGGTCCCAGAAGAAAATGATGAAGTCGATCTTGCCTTCGGCCACGCCGGCGCCGACCTGCTGATCCCCTCCAAGCGGACCGCTGCGAAAGCGGTGAACTGTCAGGCCGAGCTCTGCCGCGATCATCCCGCCGGTGGTCCCGGTGGCGAACAGCTCGTGACGCGCGAGCGTCCCCTGGTTGTAGGTGGCCCACTCGAGGATATCGGGCTTCATGTTATCGTGCGCGATCAGTGCGATGCGTTTGCGCCGCTCGGTCATCAGGGAGCGAAATGCCATAGCTGACACTCTAATCGAAACTCGAATCTAGAATCTGAAATCTACAATCTGGAATCTGGAATCTACAATCTCGAATCTATAATCTGACCATGCCGAGAGTCATCGCCGCACCTTCAGTCATTCAAGCCGCCGGACAGCCACCGAAGCGCATCGAGGAATATGCAGGCCGCGTGAACTCGGGCCACGCGAATGTCAGCGTCGCCCGCATGCAATCGCCAACGGGATGGAAAGAGCCTGGTCAGCGCCCCGACTTCGAGGAGATCACGATCGTGCTTCGCGGCATGGTTCGCGTCGAGCACGAGCAGGGTGTCACCGACGTCCACGCGGGTCAGGCCGTCGTGACGTACCCTGGCGAATGGGTGCGCTACAGCTCCCCAGGACCCGAGGGCGCCGAGTACGTCGCGGTGTGTCTACCGGCGTTTTCCATGGACACGGTCCACCGCGATCCAGACTAGATTCCAGATCTTAGATTCCAGTTCCCAGAGGCTCCCATGGCCATTGCCGAGTCGATCCTGCCAGAGTTCGATCACGAGACCGCGACGACCCGCACGCTGCTCGAGCGCGTGCCGGCAGACAAGGCCGAGTGGAAGCCGCACGCGAAGTCGATGTCGCTCGGCCACCTCGCCATGCACATCGCGAGCCTTCCGCACTGGGCGTCGATCACGCTCGAGCGGACGGAGTTCGACACCAATCCGCCGGACGGCCCGCGCGTGACGACGCCTGCGTACGAATCAGCGGCGAAGTTGCTGCACACCTACGACGCGAACGTGAGCGCCGCGCGCGCGTTGCTCGTACGGACCACCGATGCCGAGTTCATGGTGCAGTGGGCTTTGAAGAACGGCGGGAAAAGCATGTTCAGCATGCCGCGCGTCGCCGTGTTCAGGTCGTTCGTCCTGAACCACGCCGTGCATCATCGGGGACAGTTGAGCGTGTACCTCCGCCTGCTCGACGTCCCGATCCCGAATATCTACGGGCCGACAGCAGACACACAGAGCTGAGAGCGTGTCTTGCCGCTACGACGCCGTGACGCCACGTAAAAGGATTTGGTTGGAGAAGAATTCGTTGCGTCGTTGCGGTGATGTTCAACGCTCGGCGATCAGACTCCGGACGACGAATGCCACGTTGGCCGGCCGCTCGCCGAGGCGCCGCATGAAGTACGGAAACCACTCCCGCCCGAACGGCACATACACGCGCACCCGGTAACCGGCGTCTCGAAGCGCGTTCTGAAGGTCGCGGCGGATGCCGTAGAGCATCTGAAATTCGTAGGCGTCCTGGGCGGTCCCGCGCTCGGCGGCGAAGCGCTTCACGGCGTCGATGATCTGTGGATCGTGCGTGGCAATCGCGGGATACACGCCTTCGATGAGGAGCCGCTTCGCCAGCCTGAGATAGGCGTCGTCGACATCCGCCTTCAGTTGGTACGCGACGCTTTTCGGTTCGCGATACGCGCCTTTGACGAGCCTGACGCGCGCCCCCAGCCCGTTCACCCTCTCGAAGTCTTTCTCGGTGCGATAGAGGCACGACTGCAGAACGATGCCCGCGTTGTGGTGGCCCAGCTTCCACACGGTCTCGAAGATGTCGAGCGTCGCGTTGGTGTAGGCCGAGCCTTCCATGTCGATGCGGACGAAGAAATTGCAATGCTCCGCAGCCTTGAGAATCTTCCGCAGGTTATCGACGCAGATCGCGCGATCGACGTCGAGCCCCAGCTGCGTCAGCTTGAGCGAGAGATTGCGCTCGACGCCGGCCCGGTCGACCGCTTCGATCAGCTGCAGATATTCGCGAGTGGCGGTATCGGCGGCAGCGAGGGATGTGACGCTCTCACCGAGATAATCGAGCGTGCTCAGTAACTTCTGCGACTGGATCTGGCGTACGGCCTCGATCGCTGCGTCGACTGTCTCGCCGGCGATGAAACGCCTGGCGAACGCGCGCGGGCCGGACATGCCGTACCGCGAGGCCAGTCTCTTCAGAGTCCGACTGTGCGAGAGCGTCTGGAAGAAGGCTTTGGATGCGACATCCAGCATCAGTGGGTGCGGCCGGACCCCGACGTCAGCAGATGCTCAATCGTGCGGGCGTAGTAGCGAAGGACGTTGCGGTCGCGGACGCGGAACCGCCCTCGCTCGGACACGATGATGCCGCGGGCTTCGAGCGGCTGGGCCGCCTCGTCGACAGCCTGCGGTCCGCTGGACACCCCGAGGTTGGCGCCGACGGCGCGAAGCGTCTCGATGATCACTTCGGCGCGCTCTTCGAGATCGCGCCTCGTGATCGACGGCCGCATCGCCGTCGCAATCACAGCCGTCGGCAGCACTTTCACGAGCTTGCCGATCGACGTGGTCGTCAGCTTGCCCAGCTCCATCACGTCGCGCCGCGATTCGGGCTCCCACCCGTCGAGAGGAATGGGGCGGCCGAACGTCAGGAACGCGCGCGAGCGATAACCGACGGCGTAACGGACCATTTCCGCGAACTCGCGAGCGAACGGCCGCTGCCTGCGTTTGACGCGCTGTCTCGAGAGGATGTGATCCTCGAGCACCAGATCGTAGGAAATGGCGGTTGGGACGATCATCAGTCCGGGTGTTTCAGACGTCAGGGCGGCGTGCAGCAACCCCGTCTTCGGCGGCTTCAGCTCGCCGCTGTAGCTTCTCCCGCCTTCCGGATAGAACAGCAGATCGTGGCGACGCAGCAGCTCGGCGACGTACGCCTTGAGCGTCACCAGGTACGCCGGGTCCTTGGCATTGCGGCGGATCGGGATGGCGCCGGTGACGTGGCGGTGGATCAGGCCGAGCGGCCCGCCGAACAGATTGATCCCGGCGGCGATAATCGGCGGACGCACGCCGTTGTCGTCGAGGACGACCGGCTCGACGAGATAGTCGGTGTGGCTTTTGTGATTGGACGCGTAGATGACGCGTCCGGCGCGCGTCGCGGCTTCGACGATGTCGAGATGCTCGACGTGCCGATCGATCTTCCGCAAGATCGGATAGAGCGGATGTTTGAGGGCGCGGTAGAACGGGTACCGCTGCGTCGTCTTCAACTCCTCGAGATACGCGTATACGCGTTCGCGGCCATCGGAACCGCCGTGCGAGCTCTGGAGATATCGCACGACGTCCTCTCGCGAGAGGACGGCTTGAGCCAGTTCGTCAGAGATCATGGAGTGCCAGCACTATAGCATGCGCGAACTCCGTGGTAGACGCTTTCCCGCCGAGATCGCGCGTCGTCCGCTCGGGCGTCGCGAGCACGCGAAAGAGCGCGGCTTCGATCCGGCGAGCCGCTGCCGATTCGCCGATGTGATCGAGCATCAGCAGCCCGGATCTGAGAAGGGCCGTCGGGTTTGCGAGGTTCTTGCCGGCGATATCCGGCGCGCTGCCGTGCACCGCTTCGAACACGCCCACCGTTTCCCCGAGGTTGGCGGCACCAACCGTGCCGAGCCCTCCTACGAGACCTGCACACAGATCCGAGACGATGTCGCCGTAAAGATTGGGCAGGAGCAATACGTCGAGCGTCTCCGGCTTCATCACGAGATTCATGCACGCCGCGTCGACGATCTGTTCGTCGTAGACGATGTCGGGGTGCATGGCGGCGACATTGCGGGCGCATCGTATGAACAGCCCGTCGCCCAGCTTCATGATGTTCGCCTTGTGGATCGCGGTGACGCGCCGCCGCCGCAGGCGCACGGCGTAATCGAACGCGAAATGCGCGATGCGCGTCGACGCGCGCTCGGTGATGATTTTCAGGCTTTCGACCACGCCCGGAACGACCTCGTGCTCGAGGCCCGAATACAGGTCTTCGGTGTTCTCGCGCACGATGACGAGGTCGACGTGCTCGAATCGCGAGCGCACGTTCGGCAGGTTCGACACGGGCCGAAGGTTGGCGTACAGATCGAGCGCCTTGCGCAGTCCCACGTTCACGCTCGTGAACCCCTCGCCCACGGGCGTGGTCACGGGGCCTTTCAGCGCAACCTTGTTTCGGCGGATCGAGGCGATGAGCTCGTCGGGTAGGGGAGAGCCGTGCTGCTCGAGCGCGACCACGCCTGCCTCGTGACGCTCCCATGTGATCGCGACTCCGGCGGCCTCGATAATCGACACGACGGCGGCCGTCACTTCCGGCCCGATACCATCGCCGGGAATCAGTGTGATCGTGTGGTTCGTTGTCACGCCGCTCGTGTGCCGTCGCGCGCTTCCCAGAAGAGCAGCGCCAGTCCGCCGGCCGCGATCGGCGCGAGGACATTGATGGAGAGGGTTCGAAGGTGAAGGCCGGCGTAAAGAGTGAGTGCGAGCATCGCCACGGCCACTGCGAACCTGGCGAAGAATCCCGATGGACGCGGCCCGAGCAGCGCCATCCCGAACAACGTCGTCACTACCAGCCCGGCGGCGACGTAGAGCGAGACAAAGAACCGGCGTTGCACGGCCTCCGAGACCGGCGACACGATCGCGCCAATCGTAACCGTGCCGCCGAACCAGATAGAGAGCGCAAGCACGTACACATAGCGCAACGCGAGCACACGGTCATTATAATTTGAAGCTGTGAGCATAATGTGGCTCGAGTGGTCGGCCGAGGCATTCGCCGGTGCCGCCACCGCGCGCAAGCCGGTTTTGCTGTCGCTGGTCACGGCATGGTCGGACGAGTGCGCCACGATGGACGTCACGACGTACTCGCATCCCAGCGTCGAGTCGGTCGTCGAGGATCGGTTCGTCGCCATCCGTGTCGACGCCGACCAACGGCCCGACATCAACGAACGCTACAACCTCGGCGGCTGGCCGACGACAGTGTTCCTGACAGACCGCGGCGAGACGCTGTCGGGCGGCACGTTTCTTGACGCGTCGCAGATGATGGCAGCGCTTCAGCAGGTTGCCGACGCCTATCGCGATCGTGCAGATGAAATTTCGGCGCGCAGCGCGCGCCTTCGGGCCGTTCGCGGTACGCCTCGAGCCTCACGCAACGCCGATCACGATCCCCGCGCGGCCATCGCGGATTTCCGATCCCTTTTGTCAGAGCGGTTCGATGCTATCAATGGCGGGTTTGGATCGGCGCCAAAACTTCCACATCCCCAGGCAGTGTCGTTCGCGCTGTCCATGTCCGGGGACGGAGACACCGAGCTCGCGAAGATGGCAGGTGTGACGCTTCGGCGGCTGCGAGGCCTTTGGGACGCCAGTTCTGGCGGCTTTTTTCGTTATGCGGACGAGAGTGATTGGACGCGGCCGACAACCGGTAAGACGCTCGAGGACAACGCCGCGCTGTTGCACGTGTACGTCGAAGCGGCGCTGCGGCTTCGGGACGCCGAATGGCTCGAGCACGCCTCGGCGATCGTCCGCTGGATCAAGGACGCGATGACTGACACGGCGCGCGGCGGGTTCTTCAACGCGGCGTCGTCTGGCGGGATCGATCGGGCGTTGTACGTCGATAAGAACGCGATGATGGTTGGGGCGTTTATTAGAGCGGCGGCCCTGTTCGACGACGTCTGGCTGCGCGACTGTGCGCTGAAGTCGCTCGAGTCGGTCATCGTACCCGCGTATACGCCGGGTCGCGGAGTCGCGCACGTGATCGGCGATCGCGGCCATCACGACGTCCGCAACCTTCTCACCGATCAGATTCACGTCGCCTCGGCGTTGATCTGGGCGCATGCCGCCACGGGGCAGCTCCCGTACTCGATGCTCGCGGCCGAGGTGGTTCAGTTCGCTGTTCGCAGTATGTGGGATGAGGACGCCGCGTGCTTTCGCGATCGCGTCGAGACAGAGGATCCGCTCGTGCCGTTCGAGCTGAATTGCCACGCTGCGTGTGTCCTCGATCGACTCAGCGTGCTGACGGGGGACGTCGCCTATCAGGACCGCGCCCGCGCGATCCTGCAATCACTCTCGCCGGAATATCGCGAGCAGGACATCTTCGGTGCGCCGTACGCGCTCGCCGTCCGTGAGGTCTTCGATCGTCAACCGCCGGCCGGACTCGAGCTGAGTCCGGTCGATTGGCAGCTGGGGTAGACCAGGGATTAGGGATTAGGGCAACACCGTAACTGGAGTTTCGCGCGAGACTGGATTGACGCCGCCGCCGAGCAGGCGACCCTCGATGCGAAGGGTGTAGCGACCTGGGCGGACCTCTTTCAACACTATCTGCTTCGCAACCGGAATGCGCGATGTCTTGACATCGGCCGATCCGCCCGAGACGGATTCGCGCGATGAAAACGCCGCCACGCCGTCTTCGCCGATCAGCGTCGCCGTCACTTCGATGCGCCGCGCGTCACGAGACGAGTTGCTGTCGTAGATCTCCGTGAACACGCTCAGCACGTCGTCTTGCCGGAACGTTCGCCTGCTCGTCGCAGGGGCGGGAAGCGTGCCGGCCGCCAGCTGGTCGTCCGGCTGGGCCGTGAATTCCTGTCGCGCGGCGTTGTCGGAGACGAGCAACCCGCTCATCGCGAGGCCTCGCGCGTTGTAATCCGGCACCTGCAGGTCGTAAAACACAGTGCCCATTTCACCCGCCCCGCTCTCGCGGACGCCGACCCGCAGCTGATATCGACCCGGTGGCAGCGCCATTCGAGGGTTCAGCCGCACGATCGATCCACGTACTCGCTTGTAGGTGTCGGGCCGCAGGGCCAGATTGAACTGGGCGAAACTGCCGCCGTGCATCCCGCCGCGCTCGTCGAGCGCGAACAGCGAGAGCTCGACGGAATCGGCAAACGTCTTGTTGGGTTGTTCAGTGAAGTTCAGACCCGATGCATCCACTTCGACAGCCAATGCCACCGAGGCCTCTCGCGCCGCGCCTTTGAACGGAGCCGCCTGAACAGTCAGTGTGAGTCCGTTCCGCTGGAGTGGCTGGTTGAGAATCGCGCGCAGCTCGTTGGATGTCTGCGCGGAGCCGGCTTTGCCGCGCCCTCGTTCGCGTTCCCGTTCCTGCCTTAGCCGGTCTTGATCGCTCGCGGGCCTCGGCGATACGTAGCCTTTTCGCGCGGACACCCGGAGACCGGGGCGCTTCACGCGCACTTCGATCTTGTGAAAACGTCCGTCGTGACGTGCGTCCTTCGGGTAATAGCCGAGCACGTAGTACGTGCTGTTCAGGCGGACGATGCGACTCAGCGCAGTGGTGATGTTGTTCGAGTTGACGGCGGCATACCCGCCGGTCTCTTCCGCGAGCGTGCGCAGGCTGTCCTGCGACAGGTACATGTCGGCCAGAAGTCCTTTGGCGTCGAAGCCAAGACTCGGGTCGGCTGCATAGTTCAACTCGATCGTCTCGCTCGTCATGCCGACCAGGCCCCGCGGATCGACGGAAAAGAAGCTGACGTTCGCGCGCGCGGCAGCGGCGATGGCATCGCGCGTCGCCGTCATGACGAGCGTGGCGGCCTGCGATCCGAAGATGTCGTAGATCGGATAGTCGATGCCTTCGCTGAACATCACCACAGCCTTGCGGCGCCCGCGGATGCCGCCCAGGACTTCGGCGAGCCGCTGCAGCGAGTTGAGCACCTGTTGCGCGCGATGGCCGCGTTCGAAGTCGTCCGGATCGGTCGTGATGTCCGAATAGCCATTGGGCCCGCGAATAGTCCCCGATTGTGGTGGACCTGTCACGTCCGGATCATCCGACTGATTGATCTCGAGTTCCTTGACCTGCTGTTGAAAGTAGTAGTCGGCCTTCTCGATGACGGACGAGCGCAGCTTCCGCCCCTGGAACTTGTCGATGGCGGCGAGGAGCGCCGCGCGGTCGGACGTGAACTCCTGGGCGCCGTCCGTCCGGCCGCTGGTATACGTGATGGCGGCGATGTCGTTGGCGGCGAAATGCCGCTCGATCAACTGCCGTGCGGCATTGACGACGATCTTGGAGCGCAGCGGGGCCACATTGAGGTCGTCGAGTACGATCACGTACAAGCGGCCGCTGATGGGCTGTGCGTTCGATTTGACGTCACTCGTGCTGGGGGTCACAGCGGCACGCGCGGTGGCGGACGGCGCCGGTATGTCAACGAGCGAGAACGCGCTGATCTCCTGCGGTTTCCCTTCGTCCAGCAACTCGAAATCGTCTTTGGTGAGATCGCTGACGGGGTTTCCCCGAGCATCGGTTACGACGGCGTCGATGTCGACGAAATTGACCTCGACCTGAAACGTCGCCGCCGGCGGCGGCTGTTGCTGTGCCGCTGCGATGTACACGGCGCTGCCGATCATCGCGGGCACAAAAGTGGCCCGAAGGAGAGCGCGAACGCGCATGACCCAATGCTACTATAGGCGGCCTCCATGCCCCAGTTGAGCGATCTCGAGATCGTGGCCAATCTTCCCGGGGAGCCGCACGCGGTCAGCGCCGCGGGAGTGACACGAACGGAGCAGCGGCTGCTCACGCTCGAGAACGCGTCTCCGTTCGATTCGGCGAACGCTCGCCGCCGGCTCGTCATCGTGGCCGACAACGAGAGCGCGGCGCGCGCGGCGCTCGCCGCTATCCGCTGGTACAAAACCGCCGCCCCTCGAGACATCCGCGATCGGTGGTCCATCAGCACGGTGCTGCTGACATCAGCAGCCGATGCGACTCCAGCGCAGCGCCTCGAGTTTCCACCGGCCAAAGGGTTCTTCGATTCGCCGGAACAGCCGGAAAGCCGTTATCTGTGGCGCTGGGTGGCGTATCAGGCGCCCGACGTGCTCTTGCAGATCCGCGGAGGAGACGTGCTCACGAAAAGCACGGCGCCTTCTGGTTCGCTGGCGGCGGCTATGGCAGGGGGTTCCGAGATGGGCACCGTGCAGGCCATCTTTGGATCGGCGCGCGAAACAGATGGTCCCGCGCTTCTCGAACACACCCTGAAGGAATCGGCATCCGCGCGCGAGTCGGAGATCCGTGCGACGCTTCGAGCGCGCGCCTCGCGCCCGCAGCTGGCGATCGCCAAGGTTCTAGCCGCAAAGTACCCGCAGAGTCCGATCGTCAGTTACATTCCGTCGGTCGCCTGGGCCAATTCGCTTCGCCTTGCGGACGCTGTCAAAGACAACGCCCTGCAGCAGAAAGTGGTGAACGAGACCCGCCCGTGGCTGTCGGGAGCGCAGCCGCTGTTTGGAGAGCGCATCGCGTTGACGGCCGTCGCGGGGACGTTTATCTACGCCGAGCTCGCGCAGCGTGGCGAACAGGCCGCGCGGGCGCTCGCCATTCAGGGCGCCGACGAGGCGCTGAAGGTCGCCGCGACCACCGGCTACGCGCAACATGGCGCGGGTTGGACCGACGACATGTTCATGATGTCCGTCATTCTGTCGCGCTCCGGCCGAATGCCCGGCCGCGAACGCGATTTGGATCATCTGGCGAGCATGCTGCTCTCGTACGCGCGCCGCCTCCAGCGCGAGGATGGCGTGTTCGTGCACTTCACCGAGGGCCGCATCGCGTGGGGACGCGGAAACGGATTCGCGGCGTTAGGACTGACGGAGGCGCTGACGGCGCTTCCCGCGAGTCATCAGGCGCGCACGCAGGTGCTGGAAAGTTATCGCCGCCAGATGAACGGCATGAGGGCGACGCAGGCGCCGGACGGAATGTGGCGCCAGGTGGTCGACGAGCCGGGCGCGTACCGGGAAGAATCGGTGACGGCGATGACGCTGACCGCTATGGCGCGCGGCATCCGGCTCGGCTGGCTCGATTCGAAGACGTTCAGGCCGATCGTCGATCGCGCGTGGCGTGCGCTTGCCGCGCACATCACCGAAGACGGCGCGATCGTCGACATCTGCACGGGGACGGGTTCGCAGGCGACGCTGCGGCAGTATCTCGATCGCGCCGCGATCAGCGGGTTCGACGATCGCGGCGGCGCGATGGCGCTACTGGCCGCAATGGAGATGCATGAGCTCCATTGACGTCACGTTGATGCGGACAGCGGTCGCCGTCTTGACGAACAGACCTTTCACGAGCACGGTGTTCTCAATCAGCGCGGTGGGACGCGGATAGACGCTCAGCAGCTCGACGGTTTGCGTGCCGGCTGGTGTGGCCGACAACGCCTCTTTATCTGCGGCCGTCATCGGCTCGCGTGTCGTCACCTGCGGATCGGTGCTGCTCGTCAGCGTCCACACGTTGGGCTTCGCCTCTCGGAGACAACCCACAGCCACAACGAGAGCGCCGGAGCGCGGCGGGCTGGGCCCGTCTCGAGGGACGATGCGGAGCTCGGCGAGCGCACTTGCTTCGGTCAGTTCAGTAGCGCCCGCGGGAAATCCGTTCTGCTGCAGGATGTAAGCGACGGTGTCGAGCTTCTCCACGTCAGACACTTCGCTGCTGCCGGCCTCGGGCATCGTGTCGCGGATCTTGTGGAACAACCGCTCGACCGAGTTCAATTCCCACTTCAGCATGAATGTCGGCCCCACGAGCGCGGGCCCTTCGCCGCCACTCAGGTCATCCTGGTGGCATTCGCCGCAGTGAGCCTCGACGACGGCGCGGCCGCGCTCGGCCTGGGTCGTTGTGAACGCGCCGGACCAGATGCGCGGGGGATTCTGCGCGATAACGACCGTGAAGAGAGTGGACGTGAGTGCGGCGACGATCGCCGCCAGTAACAACCGCATCTCTCAAGGATACGGTACATGGAGGCCAGCTGGGGTCAGACCCTCTTTTTTCGTGTCTTGTAAACAGTCGAGTCCAGTGGACCCGACTGTTACGAAACACGAAAAACGAGGGTCTGACCCCGGTCAGCGGAGGAAGGCTTCGGTCAAGCCGCCGTCGACCGGGATGATGTGGCCGGTCGTTTTGGCGCTGTCGTCGCTCAACAGCCACACGATCGCGTTCGCGCAGTCGCGCGGCAGGATCGGGCGCCGTGTGAGGGTGCGCTGCGCGTAGAAGTCCGCGAGCTTCCCGCGCAGATCTTCGGTCGACTCCGATTCGGCAAACGCGATCTTGTATTTCTGCAGCGACTGGATCACCCGATCCCGCGGGAACATCGTCGAGCCCGAAACCACCGTGGCGGGTGCGATGCCGTTGACACGGACCAGTGGCGCCAGACCAATCGCCAGCTCGCGAATGAGGTGATTCACGGCACTCTTGCTCGTGTCGTACGCTTCGCTGCCTTTTTTCGACACGACAGCGTTCGCCGAGCCCGTCAAAACCACAGCGGCTGGGAGTTGCTGATCCTGGAAGATCCACTGCGTCTCCTGGCCAAGAAGGTAGTTCCCGGTCACGTTCACCAGAAACGTCTTCGACCACTGACCGTCGGTGAGCCGCCCTGATGCGTCAGGGACCGGATAAATCGCCGCCGTGTTGACGATGCCATCGATGCCCCCGAACTGGAGCACCGTGAATGCGGCCGCGCGAGAGAGGCTCTCGGACGAGCTCAAGTCCACTGCCGTGGCAGCCACGAACTCCTTGGACGAGATCGCGGCGGCTTCCTCTGCTACACGCGCGGCGCTATCGGCAGCCGCGTCGGCAACGACGACGTGCGCGCCTTTCCGCGCCAGGAGAAGGGCCACCTCGCGGCCTATGCCGCTGCCTCCGCCAATCACGAGGATCACCTTGCGGCTGAACTCTGCCTCGGCTGGCATCCGCTGCAGCTTCGCCTCCTCCAGCGCCCAATACTCGATGCGGAAGGCTTCCGATCGCGGCAGCGCGACGTAATTGTGAAGCTGTTCGAACTGCGCCGCCTGTTCCGGGCGGCGCGCCTGAGGAAGCGGTCCCGAGGCTGTCTGTGTTTCAAGGGCGGTTGCGCCGGCCATGACGTTGATGGCGTTCAGAAAAAACTCGGTGGCAATGCGGGCTTCCTTCTTGTTGCGGCCGAAACCGAACAGCCCCACGCCGGGAATGATGACGACCGATGGGTTGACGTCGCGCAGTTTCGGCGAGTCGGGTGCCGCGAACGAGTCGTAATAGCGCCGGTACTCGTTCCGGTATTCGTCCACCTGCCCGCGAATCGCCGCCTTGAGCGTGTCGACCGTGCCCGTCGACGGATCCCATTCGACGAAAAACGGACAGATGCGCGTGCGCAGGAAGTGATCGGGACAGCTCGTGCCGAGACGGCTCAGCGCCCTGGCCCATTCCGATCCGGCGAACGTGAGCGCCTCGGCGGTGTCGGTGAAGTGCGCGATGACGCGCCGGTTCGACGACACCGTTCCGCGCAGCGCCGGCAGAGTTCGGGCCGCGAGGTCGTGCCGTCCGTCGAGCGGTTTGTGCGCGAGGCCGCCGAACACGTGCCTGCCGGCGCGATGTTCGTCGATGAACGCTCCCATCAGGTCGATCGTGCGGATGCTGTTCAGGTAGCACTCGCGCTGCGTGGCGCCCCACGTGAAGAGGCCGTGGCTGCCCAGGATCAATCCGTCCGCGCCGGGATTGTCCTTCACCGCCGATTCGATCAGCAGCGCGAGCTCGAAGCCTGGCCGCTGCCACGGCACCCAGATGATGCGCCGGCCGAACCGGCGATTGAACTCCTCGAGCTTCTGACGGCCGTTCGCGGACGCCGCCAGCGCGATCGCCCAGTCCGGGTGCAGGTGGTCGACGTGCGGCGCGGGCAGAAACGCGTGCAGCGGCGTGTCGATGGATGCCGCGACGCGGTTGTGGCCAAAGGCGGCCGGCGGATAGTAGTCGACCATCTCGTCTTCGAACGCTTCGCCTCGATAGCGAGCCTTGAGCTGTTCGAGCTTGTCGAGATACAGCAGCGCGAATCCCGCATCGGTGATCGAGCCGAGATCGCCGCCGCTGCCTTTCACCGCCAGGACGCGAACCGGAGCGCCGGTGAACGGATCGGTCATGTCGATCTTGGAGCTCGTGTTGCCGCCGCCGAAGTTCGTGATGCGCAGGTCGGCGCCGAGCAGATTCGATCGATAGCGAAGCAGCGACAACTCGTTGCCGCCAAGGCGATTGGCAGCCTGGTCGTCCCAGAGATCCGCCAGATGTTTCAGGGCTGTGGTTTCAGGCATAGAGCAGTCCGCAGTATTGCTGGAAGCGTGTCGCTTCCTTGTTCCAGTCGTCAGAATCTCGTGGTGCAAACGTGGTCGTGGGGACCGATCGATCGATGATCGCACGCGCGTCGGCGAGTGAGGCCGCCGCTCCCGTCGCGAGCATTTGCACGGCGACGTTGCCGAGCGCGGTCGCTTCGACGGGGCCTGCAATAACCGGCAGGCCAGTCGCGTCGGCCGTCAGCTGATTGAGCAGCGCATTCTGGGAGCCGCCGCCGATGACGCGAACGCGCGAGATCGGGCGTCCGATGAGCGAGCCGAGATCGCGGATCACGAGACGGTACTTCAACGCCAGGCTGTCGAACACGGTTCGCGCGTACGCGCCGACGCTCGATGGCGTGGGTTGGTCGGTCCGCCGGCAGAATTTGTCGATCGCGTCGGGCATGTCATCCGGATTCGAGAACGACGCATCGTCGGGATCGATGAGGTGGCGGAACGCCGGTTCCTGCGACGCGGCGTCCATGAGCTCGCCATAGGAGAATTGGCGATTGCGCTGCGCCCACGATCGCCGGCAGCCCTGCAGCAGCCACAGGCCCATGACGTTCTTCAACAGCCGCGTGGAGCCTTCGACGCCACCCTCGTTCGAAAAATTCAGCTGCATGGCGCGCGGCGTCAGCACAGGCGCGTCGATCTCGGTGCCGACGAGCGACCAGGTGCCCGAACTGATGAAGGCCACGCCATCGCGCGCGGTGATCGCTGCGACCGCAGACGCCGTGTCGTGAGAGGCCGCGGCAATCACCGGCGTGCCGGCCATCGTCGGGCCGGCGGCGACGTTGGCCTGGATCGGACCGATGATCGTGCCCGCTTCCACGATTGGCGCGGCGAGGCGGGAGGGCACGCCAAGCCGCTCCATCAAATCCGTCGCCCACGTACGCGTGCGCGGATTGATGAGCTGCGTTGTCGAGGCGTCGGTGTACTCGCACAGCACTTCGCCGGTCAGCCAGTAATTGAACAAATCCGGAATCATCACAAACCGCTTCGCGGCCTCGAGCGGCGCTGGTGCGACCTGGACCGCGGCGAAGAGCTGATAGATCGTGTTGATAGGGATGAACTGCACGCCCGTGGCCGCGTAGATCACGTCACGTGGGACGCGCTCGAGCGCCGCAGCCATGGCGGGAGCGTTTCGCGCATCACGATAGTGATACGGGTTCTCGATCAACTGTCCGTCCGCGCCCAGGAGGGCATAGTCGACGCCCCAGGAATCGACGGCGATACCTGACAACGCCGTGCCGCTCACGCGCGACAGCGCGTCTCGGATCTCGCGCCACAGCGCATCGACGTCCCAGCGCAGCGTTCCTGCCTCAGAGACCGGGATGTTCGGGAAGCGATGCACCTCTTCCATCCGAACGATTCCAGCCTCGAGACGGGCGAGAACGGCCCGGCCGCTTTCGGCACCGAGGTCGAACGCAAGGTACGATTGCGAGGTCACTCCGACCGTTATGATATAGCGCCTTATGGACAACAGCGTTTCGATAGACGCCGCTTTCATTCAGCGCGCGAATGTCGCCGGGACGACGGCGCTCGAGGAAGACTACGACCATCTGGCCAGTCAGCTGGCGCGCCGGGGCATCGACGCCGAGACCCTCGTCGAGCGCGCAATGGCATTCACAGTGGCCGTGCCGTCGTGGGGAGTAGGATCGGGCGGGACACGGTTCGCGCGATTTCCAATTGCAGGCGAGCCCCGCAACATCTTCGAGAAGCTCGAGGATTGCGAGGTCGTGTTCAGGCTGACGCGTGCCACACCTGGCGTCTCGCTGCACATCCCCTGGGACAAGGCCGCCAACCTGGTCGATCTTCGAGCGGCCGCTGAGGCGCGCGGGCTGTTCTTCGATTCGATGAATTCCAACACCTTTCAGGATCAGCCGGCGCAGCCGTTGTCCTATAAATTCGGCAGCCTCAGCCACACGGACGCGGCAGTGCGGCGGCAGGCGATCGAGCACAACCTCGAATGCCTCGACATCGGCGCCGCCCTTGGCGCGCGCGCGCATACGGTATGGGTCGGCGACGGCGGCAATTTCCCGGGCCAGATCCATTTCCGCCGTGCGCTCGATCGCTACCTCGACAGCCTGAAAGCCATCTATCGAGCGGTGCCCGAGAACTGGCGGCTGTTCATCGAGCACAAGTTCTACGAGCCGGCCTTCTATTCGACCGTCCTCAACGACTGGGGCACGAGCTACTACTGCTCCCGGGAGCTCGGCGATCGCGCGTGGTCGCTCGTCGACCTGGGACACCATGCGCCGAACGTGAACGTCGAGCTGATCGTCGCGCGCCTGATTCAATTCGGAAAGCTCGGCGGCTTCCATTTCAACGACAGCCAGTACGGAGACGACGACCTCGATGCCGGGTCGGTGAAGCCATTTCAGCTGTTCCTGATTTTCAACGAGCTCGTCGACGCCGAGCGCTCCCGCTTGAAGGGGTTTTCCCCCGCGTACATGCTCGACCAATCGCACAACGTGACGGACCCGATCGAATCGCTGGTTGTGTCGGCCATCGAAGTGACGCGCGCGTACGTGCAGGCGCACCTCGTCGATCGCGAGGCGCTCGCGGGGTATCAGGAATCGAACGACGCGCTCATGGCCCTGCAGACGCTGAAAGAGGCGTTCACGACCGACGTGACGCCCATCCTGGCGACGGCGCGCCAGCGGGCGGGCGGCGCCATCCATCCGATTGCGGCATACCGATCGAGCGGATACCGGCGGCAGACCGCTGAGCGGCGCCCGTCGGCGCCGCGTCTGGGAGCGGGAATTGTGTAAGCCGCGATCGGCCGCCTTCGCCAAGGCTACGGCGAGCCTCGCCAAAGCGAAGCGACGGCGGGCGCTGAGCAGGGCGGGGGGCCTCCGCGATTAATCATGATTCGCAAAGCGTTTCGCATGTCGGTACACGCAGGCTGCGAGGATGAGTACCAGCGCCGGCACACGCCGATCTGGGACGAGCTCGCCCACACGCTCACCGCGCACGGCGTGCACAACTACTCGATTTTTCTCGACCGGCAGACCGGCGATCTGTTCGGCTATGCGGAGATCGACAGCGAAGAGCGGTGGGAGGCTATCGGCCGCACCGACGTGTGCCGGCGCTGGTGGAAGTACATGCGCGATCTGATGCCCTCGAAGCCGGACGACGAACCGCTGTCGCGCGCGCTGGACGAAGTGTTTCACCTGTGAGCCAAATCCCTCTGCTCGCCGCGAGCCTTATCACGAAGTCGTACGCAGGCGTGCGCGCGCTGTCGAACGTGTCGTTCGACCTGCACGAGGGAGAGGTCCACGCGCTGGTCGGCGAGAACGGCGCGGGGAAGTCCACGTTGATCAAGGTGATGACCGGCGCGGTGGCCGCCGACTCGGGGACGTTGTCTGTGGCCGGCGCTCCGGTGGCGCAGATGAGCCCGGCCGCGTCGCGCGCGCTGGGCATCGCCGCGATTTATCAGCAACCGGCGCTCTTTCCGCACCTGACCGTTGCCGAGAACATCGCGTTCGCGCTCGAGCCGCGCGCGCCGTGGCGCCGGCTCGATTGGCGGCGCCGCCACCGGGACGCGCGCGATCTGTTGACGCGGGTCGGCGCAGACATCGACGCCGATCGGCTCGTCGAGACGCTCAGCATGCCCGAGCAGCAGCTGGTCGAGATTGCCAAGGCCATCGGCTCGAACGCGAGGGTCCTCATCATGGACGAGCCGACCGCGTCGTTGAGCGAGCGCGAGGTGCAGCGCCTCTTCGAGGTCGTCGCGCGGCTCAAGTCTGAGAAGGTCGGCATCATCTACATCTCGCATCGCCTGGAGGAGATTCTGGCGATTGCCGATCGCGTCACCGTGCTGCGCGACGGCAGCACGGTCGGCACGCACGCACGCGCCGGCCTGCAGGGCTCGACATTGATCAACCTGATGATCGGCCGCGAGCTGTCGGCGATTTTTCCGAAGCGTCCAGTCACGCTGGGATCGGTAGCGCTCGAGCTCCGGAATCTGACGTGCAAGGCGGCCGGCGTTCGAAACGCGTCGCTCGCGGTGCGAAGCGGCGAGATCGTCGGCCTGGCCGGCCTCGTCGGATCGGGCCGCACCGAATTGGCGCAGGCGGTGTTCGGGCTGATGCCGGCAGATTCCGGAGAGGTACTCGTCCACGGCGAGCCGATCGCCGTGCGCTCGCCGGCGGCAGCCATCGGCGCCGGCATCGGTTACCTTCCCGAAGACCGCAAGCAGCACGGCGTTGTGCCCGAGATGGCGGTGGAAGAAAACATGAGCCTCGCGAATCTGCCCGCCGTCGCCCGGCGCGGGCTGATCGATCGCGCCCGCGAGCGCAGTCAGGCGGAGCGCTTCGTCGAGCAGCTCAGAATCAAAACCGCATCGGTCGCGTCGGACGTCGAGTCCCTTTCGGGCGGCAACCAGCAGAAAGTCGCCCTCGCACGCTGGCTGGCGACCTCGCCCAAGGTTCTCATCCTCGATGAGCCGACGCAGGGCGTCGACGTCGGCTCGAAATCCGAAATTCACGCGCTGATGCAGGAGCTGGCCGAGCGAGGCCTAGCCGTGCTGATGATCTCGTCGGAGCTTCCGGAGATTCTCGGCATGAGCGATCGAATAGCCGTGATGCGGGGCGGCACGATTGCGGGCGTGCTCACGCGCGAAGAGGCGACCCAGGAGCGGGTGCTCGCGATGGCGTTGGGACATTGACATGTTGAGCCAGCATCGCCGGGAACTGTGGGTCGGCATGGCGATCGTCGCGCTCTTCTCGGCGCTCGCGATCGGGCGCCCTGAGTACTTCGGACGCGGGAACCTGATCGACCTCTTCCTCGCGAATGTCGCCGTCCTGACGATTGCCGCCGGCATGACGCTCGTCATGCTCGCGGGCGAAATCGACATCTCCGTTGGGTCGGCGTTCGCGGTCTGTGCGGTCTCCGCCGGCGCGCTCGCGAAAACCGGAGCGCCGATGCTGCTTGTGTTCGCCGCGGTCTGCGTGCTCGGTGCGCTCCTCGGCGCCCTGAACGGCGCGCTTGTCGCCTATCTGCGGCTGCCCTCGATCGTCGTCACGCTGGCGATGATGATCGTGCTGCGCGACTCGCTCCGGTGGATCACGCAAGGCGCGTGGGTGCAGGATCTCCCTCCAGACTTCCAGTGGCTCGGGTTGTCGCAGGGCGCCTACCCGTTCGCGGCCGGGCTGATTGCCGCTGCGATCGTCGCGGCGCTTGCCTGGGGTTTGCGATATACGGCCGCCGGCCGGCTGTTCTACGCCACTGGATCCAGCCGGGACGCCGCACGGCTCGCGGGCGTGAACACCTCGCGCGTCACGCTCTGGGCGTTTGCGTTGCTCGGCGCGCTGACCGGCCTCGCCGCGGTGCTGAACGCCATGCGGTTCAACCAGATTCCGGCCAACACCGGTCTTGGCCTCGAGCTGAAAGTGATCGCCGCGGTCGTCGTCGGCGGCACCGCCATTACGGGAGGACGCGGCACGCTCGCGGGCACGGTCCTGGGGGTTGTGCTGCTCGGCGCGATCGGTCCGGCGCTGACGTTCCTCGGCGTGAGCGCGTACTGGGAGCGCGCGATCCAGGGCGCCATCATTCTCGTCGCGGTTGCCGCCGACGCGCTCCCGCGCATCAGACACACGCATGCGGCCCTCCGTGAAGCCCGCGCATAAGAGCTCTTTCTTGTACGTGGCGATCGCCGTCGAAGTGGCGATCTTCGCCCTCGTCGCGCCGAACTTCTTCACGCTCGCGAATTTCTTCGAAATCGCACGGCTGAATGCCGAGCTCGGCCTTCTTGCCGTGGCGCTCACGCCGATTCTGATCGCAGGGGGCATCGACCTGTCGGTCGGCGCGGTCATGGGGCTTGCGGCCGTGTGCTTCGGCGCCGCATGGCGCGATCTGCACTTCCCAATTCCAGTCGCGGTGCTCGTCGCACTCGCCGTGGGTGCTCTAGGCGGCGGGCTCAACGCTGTGCTGATTTCGCGGTTGAAGCTCCCGGCGCTGATCGTGACGCTCGGCACGTTCTCGCTCTTCCGCGGCGTGGCGGAAGGGATCACAGAAGCGGCGGTCAACTACAGCGGGTTCCCGCCGGCATTTCTCGCGCTCGGGCAGGGGTACATCGGCGGGGTCATTCCGGCCCAGCTGCCGATCTTTCTGCTCGTGCTGATCGCGTACGCCGTTCTGCTGCATCGATCGGTCATTGGGCGGGCGCTGTACGCGATCGGCTTCAGCTCCGGCGGCGCGCGCTTCGCCGGCATTCCCGTCGAGAACAGAGTCGGCCTCGTGTATCTGCTGTCGGGCATCGTGTCCAGCATCGCGGCTGTCATCTATGTCGCCCATCTGGGGCAGGCGCGCTCGGATGCGGGAAATGGATACGAGCTCGACGCCATTACGGCGGTCGTCCTCGGCGGCACGTCGGTGTTTGGCGGGCGCGGGACTCTCGGCGGAACGGTGCTCGGGCTCGTCGCGCTTTCCGTGCTGAAAAACGGATTGCAGGTTGCCGCGCTGCCGACAGAGTTGACTGGGATTCTCACCGGCGTTCTACTCGTGTCGACGATTGCGATAGAACGCCTGAGACAGCGTTCGCGTGAAGTGGGGCAAGGGGCCCTTGCGACTGGAGAAGACGTGAAGAACAGTCAGGTTGCTGTACTTTGTGGCGCCATCCTTTTTGGCTCGCTCGTCGTCGCGGGCACGAACGTATGGCTTGTTCGATCGCTCGGCGTGCCAGGCGCGCCAGCCGCGGGTGCGCCGTCGAAACGCACGGTCATCGCGATGATGCCGAAGGCAAAGGGCGATCCGTATTTCGTGAGCTGCCGCGTGGGCGCCGAGGCGGCCGCTGCCGAGCTGGGCGTCGATCTCATCTGGGATGGCCCGACCGGGCTCGATGCCGCGCGTCAGAACGAGCTGGTCGAGAGCTGGATTACCAGAGGCGTCGACGTGATTGCGGTTGCTGTCGAGAACCGCGCCAGCATTTCGACGGCATTGAGGAAAGCGCAGGAGCGCGGCATCCGGGTGCTGACGTGGGACGCGGACGCCGAGCCCGATGCGCGCAGCTTTTTCGTGAACCAGGCCACCGCCGAAGGCATCGGACATGGGCTCACGGACGAGGCCGCGCGGCTGCTCGGCGGCAAAGGCGAGTTCGCGATCATCACCGGCGCGCTCAGCGCCGCGAATCAGAACGAGTGGATCAGCTTCATCAAGGCGCGCGTCGCCGAGAAGTATCCGAACCTGAAGCTCGCGACGATTCGGCCGAGCGACGACGACCGCGATAAGGCGTTTGCGGAGACACAGACGATTCTGCGCGCGTTCCCCAATGTGAAGCTCGTGATGGCGATCTCGGCACCCGCGGTCCCGGGCGCGGGTGAGGCCGTTCGCCAGGCGCGTCGTCCCGACGTCAAGGTGTTCGGCCTGTCGCTGCCGAACATGAACAAACCGTACGTGCACGAAGGCGTCGTTCAGACGGTCATGCTGTGGAATACCGCCGACCTGGGATACCTGACGGTCTATGCCGGCGCGATGATGGCGCAGAACAAACTGGCCCCAGGCGCGTCATCGATCAACGCCGGACGGCTGGGTGCCGTCACTATCCGCGGAAGCGAAGTCATCCTCGGGCCGCCGCTGCTGTTCACGAAAGAGAACATCGACAAGTTCAATTTCTGAGGCGCCTTGCAAGCCATCCGTGCATTTCTCGAGCGAGCCGGGCTTGTTCCCCCAGGCGACGTCGCGCGGTTTGAACCGCTCGCTGGCGGCGTGTCATCCGATATCTGGCTGGTGCGCGTCGGCTCGGCGGAATTCTGCGTGAAGCGCGCCCTCGACAGATTGCGCGTCGCCGCCGACTGGCGGGCAGACGTCTCGCGAAACGCAAACGAGGTTCGCTGGCTCACGTACGTCGCTGGTCTGGATTCCGATCTGGTTCCGGCGGTGCTGGCGTCAGACTCGTCGGTGGCTGCTTTCGCGATGGAATATCTGCCGCCGGATCGGTACGAGCCGTGGAAGGTCCAGCTCGCGCGCGGCTGCGTGATCCCCGAAACAGCCGCGACAGTCGGCCGGCAGCTTGCGGCCATACATGCCGCCTTCGCGACATCGGGTACTGCCGCGGTGGATTTCGACACCGATGCCTCGTTCCACGACCTGCGCATCGAACCGTATTTGCTGGCGACGGCGCGTGCGCATCCGGATCTGGCACCGGTTCTCGAGGCGCTGGCGGAGCGCACCGCTCAGACGAAGCGCACGGTCGTCCACGGTGACGTCAGCCCGAAAAACATTCTGCTCGGCGCGCGCGGTCCGGTGTTTCTCGATGCCGAGTGCGCGTGGTTCGGCGACCCGGCCTTCGATCTGGCGTTTTGCCTCAACCATCTGCTGCTGAAGACGCTGTGGGTTCCATCCGTGGCGCACGAGCTGCTGGCGTCGTTCGACGCGATGGCCGACGCCTATCTTGCCGGTGTCGACTGGGAGCCTGCCGCGGCTCTGGAACAACGTGCCGCGCACCTTCTTCCGGCGCTGTTCCTGGCTCGTGTCGACGGTAAGTCGCCCGTGGAATACCTGACCGATGACCGCTCGAAAGATGCGGTCCGGAGTTTTGCGAGGTTAATGCTGGCCCAACCACTGGACACATTAGGTGGCGTCCGTCGCGCCTGGACTACGCGCGAAAGCGGAGGGCGCCGTTCGTCTGGCTCGCAGGGTGATGTCATCGCCGCCGTTATCGGCAGGCGCGTATGGGATTCGCGAGGACGGCCCACGGTGGAAGCGGAGGTCGTGCTCGAGAGCGGCGCGCGTGGACGGAGCATCGCGCCGGCCGGCGCATCTACGGGCATCAACGAGGCGGTCGATCTTCGCGACGGCGGCAACGCGTTCGGCGGGCTCGGCGTCGATCGCGCGGTCCGCCATGTCGTCACCGAAATTGCGAACGCGCTCATTGGGATGCCGGTGGCAGATCAGGAAGCAATCGATCGCGCGCTCGTCGAATTGGACGGCACGCCAAACAAGGCCCGCCTGGGCGGAAATGCGACGGTTGCCGTGTCGATGGCCGCTCTGCACGCCGCCGCGGCGCAGCGGGGCATGCCGCTGTGGCGCCATCTTGCTGATGGAGCCGAGCCGTTGCTGCCGATGCCGATGGTGCAGATCTTCGGCGGCGGCGCGCACGCGGGACGCCGCGTCGATCTTCAGGATTTTCTCGTCGTGCCGATCGGCGCTTCGACGTTCGACGAGGCCATGTCGATCGTGGTGCGGGTGTACGAGTCGGCGGGGCGCATCATGGCCGATCGTGGCGCGCTGCGCGGCGTTGCGGATGAAGGAGGGTGGTGGCCCGAGTTCTCGTCCAACAGCGATGCGCTCGACGCGCTGCTCCTCGCGATTGAAAAATCCGATCTGAGGCCGGGCATCGACGCGGCGATCGCCATCGACGTCGCTGCGTCGCAACTGCGAGTCGGCCCACGCTATCGATTTGCCGCCGAGAATCGCGATCTGACCAGCGAGGAGCTCGTGGACATCCTCGTGCAGTGGTGCCGCCGCTATCCCATCATCTCTGTCGAAGATCCGCTGGCCCAGGATGACGATGGCGGAATGCGGCAGTTCACGGCGCACGCAGGCGACCACGTGCAGGTCATAGGAGACGACTACCTCGTTACCTCGGCCGGCCGGATTTCTGCGGCGGCTGCTCTGGGAGCGTGCAACGCCGTGCTGCTCAAGCCCAACCAGGCCGGAACGATCACGGAAACACGCGCGGCGCTTGACGCCGCACGCGCGGCGGGCTGGTCGTCGATCGTGTCGGCGCGTTCCGGCGAAACCGAAGATGTGACGATCGTGCATCTCGCCGTTGGGTGGGGCACCGGTCAGTTGAAGGTCGGCTCGTGCGCGCGATCGGAACGCACGGCCAAGTGGAACGAGGCGCTGCGGATCGAAGAGAGTCTCGGAGACGCGGCAGTGCTCGGACGGTTGCCGTTGCGCCCGCCTCTCTGGACAGGCGCATCTTGAACAGGAAATCAGAAGACTTGAACAAAAGATCAGAAGGCCAAAAGAGTTCTTCTGGTCTTTTGATCTTCTGATCTTCTGTAAAGGATCCCCGATGAAGGCTGTCCTCCAATATCGCGCGACTCCGGGTTTCCGTGCGGCCATCTCGGCGATTGAGAACGAGTGGCTCAGCGTCGCTGTCGTCGACGAAACCGATAAGCAGGCGTTCGCGCGTGAAATTCCTGACGCCGATGTGCTGCTTCACGTCCTCGAGCGCGTGACGGCGTCCGTCATCCAGCAGGCGCCCCGTCTGCGTCTGATCCAGAAGCTCGGCGTCGGCGTCGACACGATCGATCTCGACGCTGCGCGCGCCCGCGGCATCGCCGTGTGCAACATGCCGGGCGTCAACACGCGCGCCGTGGCCGAGCTCACATTGCTGCTGATGCTCGCCACGCTTCGGCGCGTCTGCGAGCTCGATCGACAGACGCGAGAGGGGCTGGGGTGGACGCTCGACGCTGAGCTCGTCGACAGCCTCGGCGAGCTCGGCGGTCGCACGGTCGGGCTCATCGGATTCGGCGCCGTCGGAAAGTGTCTGACACCGATGCTTCAGGGCATCGGCGCAAACGTCATCTATACATCCCGTACGGAAGCTAACGGAGCGCCGGCGAGATTTGTCGAGTTGCCGGCGTTGCTATCCGATGCCGACATCGTGTCGCTGCACGTGCCGCTCACACCGCAGACGAGGGCGATGATCGACGAGAGGGCGATCAACAGCATGAAGCCGGGCGCCATTCTCGTAAACACCGCCAGGGGCGGACTCGTGGACTACGACGCGCTGCACGGCGCGCTCGTCAGCGGGCACCTGCGCGCTGCCGGGCTCGATGTCTACGAAGCCGAGCCGGTATCCGCCTCCCATCCGCTGTTCCAGCTGCCGAACGTCGTGGTGACGCCACATGTCGCCTGGCTCACGGCAGAGACGCTGCACCGCAGTCTGGGCCTCTTCGCAGAAAACTGCCGGCGGCTTCGCGATGGAATTGCGCTCCTCCATCAAATTGGATCGTCTGAGGGTCCGAAATCATAGACATGCAAGACTATTTGGTGTTACAAGGACCCCACACACACCCTACGTTGTCGTCGGCACTATCTGAGATTTGTCCAGGAGGCTCATGATGACTGCTTCGCGTATTCCGCTCCTTGTTCTGCTCGCCCTTACAACCTTTTTCCTGACGTCGAGCAACGCACGCGGTCAGGTACTCGAAGCCACGCTCTACGGCATCGTCCAGGACTCGTCGGGCGGGGCGCTTCCCGGCGTGAACGTAACGGTTACGCATCAGGGCACCACGCTCACGCGGGACACCGTCTCGGACGGACGCGGCGAATTTACACTGCCCGCGCTCCCGGCTGGAACCTACACCATCAGGATTGAGCTTTCGGGATTCAAGACGTACGAAAACAAGGGAATCACGCTGAACGCCGGGCAGACGGTGCGGCAGACGTTTGCGCTGGAAGTCGGGGCGCTTGCCGAGACCGTCACGGTCGCCGAGAACGCGCCGCTCATCGAAACAGCGACGACGGCGCAGGTGCAATCGCTCGGCGAGGAAGTGCGCGAGATTCCGGTCTCTCGGCGCAATCTGCAGAACGTCATCCTGCTTGGCTCGGGTATCAGTTCCTCTGACAACGCCGTTGGCGGGGGCCGGGCGTTTCGCGTCAACGGCGTCGGCGACGGCGGCAGCGCCATCACCGTTGACGGCAGCAGCGCCCAGACCAACCCCGAGAATCGCGGTTTCGGGAACTACGGCGGCCAGAACCAGATCGAGATCCTCAGCGTCGAGGCGGTCGCCGAGGTGCAGGTGGCCAAGGGCGTCCTGCCGGCGGAGTACGGCGGCTCGATCGGCGGCCAGGTCAACATGATCACGCGTTCGGGGACCAACCAGTTCCACGGATCGCTGCTTGAAAACTTCCAGAGCGACAAGTTCGCGTCGCGCGATCCGTTTTTGCCGTCGACGACGGCCAAGCCCAAGATCAAGTTCAACCAGTTCGGCGGATCGCTCGGCGGGCCCATCCTGCAGAACCGCGTCTTGTTTTTCACCAGCTTCGAGGGCTATCGCGAGTCCTCGGGCGTGACGGTGCAGGGGAACGTCGCAACGCCGGCGACGCGCGATCGCATGATGGCCGCGCTGCCATTTCCCGAAACCAAAATGATCCTCGACAACATGCCGCTGCCGAACGTGCCCATCAATGCCGAGATCGGGCGGTACACGGATGCCAAGGTACTCACCAGGAGCGACAACACGTTCCTGGGCAAAGTGGACTTCCAGGCCGGCACGGGCAGATTGTCGGTGACCGCCTCGCGGATGCGGCCGTTCGCCGACGTCCCGCGAATCCAGATCAACAACAATCAGCAGTACACGAATGGCTCGAAGCGGGTGTCGACCAACTACGTGATGACGCGCAATTCATGGGTGTCCGAAAGCCGGTTCGGCTGGAATCGCAATACGCTCGATCGCTTCGACGCGTTCTGGCTCGCGGAATCGCCCACGCGAGGCGCCCAGGAAGATCTCTACAACGTCCGGAAGCGCATTTCGACCTTCAGCGTCTCGAACTTCTTCAGCAGCGGCGATACCGAAATCCTGGCCCTGACCTACGACGCGTACAACCTGGACCAGAAAATCACGCGGATTTCGGGTGCACATACGATGAAGGTCGGGTTCCGGTGGGCGCGCGAGATCGGCTTCAAGTCGAACCCGCAGACGAACCGGTTCACGTTTACCAACCTGGACAACCTCCTGGCCAACACGGCGAGCGACTTCCTGCTCGCGATGGGCAACCCGCCGCATAAGGCGTGGGTCGACCAGTTCGGCGGGTTCATCCAGGACGACTGGCGCGTCAGCGAGAAGTTCGTGCTCAACCTGGGTCTGCGCTACGACTACTACCCGGGCTTCGGTTACAGGTCCACGGATGCCAGCGATCCGGCAGAGGTCAACAACCTGAACAACCCCACCGACATCCGCAAAATGGATTTCGGTGCGCCGCGCCCGCTGGACAAGCCGATTGATGACGACAAAATGAACTTCGCTCCGCGCGCGGGATTTGCCTGGACGCTCGATCAGGCGGGCAGGACGGTCGTGCGCGGGGGTGTTGGAGTCTTCACCACCGGCCACATCATGGCGTTGTTCCAGAACGCTGTCGCGCGCCCCTTCACGCCGATCCGCCAGGGATGGAATCGCACCGAGCAGCAGGCGCGCGGCATCAGCTGGCCCAACACATACGCCGAAGACGCCGAGAAGATCGTGACCGCCGAGTCGGGCGGCAAGAAGAACCTGTATTACATGTTCCAGACCGACATGCAGAGTCCCGAAACGGTTCAGGTCACCTTCGACCTGCAGCGGCAAGTCGGCAGGCTGGCATCGGTATCGGCCGGTTACGTCCACACGAGCGGGAAAAACATGCCGATCCTCCTGAACTTTGCGAACGCGTACGATCGCGTGACCGGCGCGCGGCCCAACCCGGCCGTTACTCCCGGAGGGTGGTACGTCACCAGCGGGCAGACGATGACATACAACGCCTTCGAGGGGAACGCCAACCTCCGCCGGTACCACGGACTCGACATGGCGCTGCACTACACTCTGTCGAAAGGCTGGTCGGAACAGGGCGCCAACCTGGTTGGCAATTTCAACAGCTCGATTGGCGATACCACCTACAACAACACACAGGACTTCTTCGATCCGTTCCTCGAACAGGATTACTCGCCGTTGATCGGCGAAGTCCGCCATCGCGTCACCGGCACGCTCGTTTACGAAATCCCCTGGTTGAGAGACCGGAAAGACGTAATGGGTGCCGTCCTTGGCGGCTGGCAGATGTCGAGCGTGGTCAACTTCCGATCGGGTGAACCGCTGCGGATCACCCAGGCGTCCGGTATCGCGAACAGCCGGCCCGACTACAACGGCGGGAACCAGATCTTCGACGACTGGCGCGACACGCTCCAGTACCTCGATCGAAGCGCGTACACGTTGGTTCCGACCTCCGCCACGACGCAAGCGACGATCCGCCCGGGCAACCAGAACTCCTCGCAGGTGCGCGGGCCGGGACGCCGGCGCGTGGACCTGACGCTTGCGAAGACGTTCTCCCTGAGCGGCACGCAGCAGATCCAGTTCCGATTTGAATCGTTCAACGTGTTCAACTGGCGGCAATTGAACAACCCCAACACGACCGTCACGGGCGCGACGTTCGGGCAGATTACGAGCGTAGCGTCGACGAGAACGGGACAGATCGGGCTGCGGTATATGTTCTAACGCACCATTGGAAGATTGGCGGATTGGAAGATTGGACGATTGTTGGCAGATTGGCGGACTTGGGATCGATAGATTCCCGAAATCTACCAATCTACCAATCTTCCAATCTTCCAATTCTCACGCGTCCACTCAAAATGTCTTTCAAAACCAGTCGTCGCGTTGCGGCGTTCTGCGCTTCATGTGCCGTGCTGATGTCGGTATCCGCCTCGGCGCAGGACAAACCGATCACCCTTCGCGCCGGCACGGTCATCGATGGTCTCGGCAAAGTCCTGCGTCCGGCGACCATCGTCGTCAGCGGGCGCCAGATCGTCCGTGTCCAGGAAGGCGCCGCCGGAACCGCTGACTACGACCTCGGCCAGGTCACCCTCCTTCCAGGTTTGATCGACACGCACTCCCACATCGTGACCCACTTCGGCCGCGACGGCCGCGCCTCTGAAGAAGGAGAAACCGAAGCCGACCGCGCGCTGAAGGCCATGGAGAATGCCTACGCGACGCTCATGGCGGGCTTCACGACGATTCAGAGTATCGGTGCGCCGCTCGATCGAGAGCTGCGCGCCGCCATCGAACGAGGGGCTCCAGGTCCACGCCTGCTGACCTCGTTGTCATCCCTCAACGAGCAGTCCGGCACACCCGAGGAGATCCGGCAGCAGGTTCGAAAGATGGTTGCCGACGGTTCCGACCTCATCAAGCTGTTCGCATCGAAGAGCATTCGCGAGGGCGGCGCCCAGTCGATGAGCGATGCGCAGGTTGCGGCGGCCTGCGACGAAGCCAGAAAGGCCGGCAAGCGAACGTGGGTACATGCGCATGCGCCCGGCGCAATCGTGGCTGCCGTCAAAGGCGGTTGCACGGCCGTGACCCACGGGTTCTTTGCAACGGACGCGGAGTTGCGCTTGATGGCCGAGCACGGCACCTATTTCGAGCCGAACATCGGCCTGTTGCTGCAGAACTACTTGCGCAACAAGCCGCACTACATCGGCATCGGCAATTTCAATGAAGCCGGGTTCAAGTCGATGGAAGAGGCCATGCCGCAGAACCTTGCGATGTTCAAGAAAGCGATTATGCACAGGGGGCTGAAGATTCTGATGGGCACCGACGCTGGCGCCGGCGCGCACGGACGCAACGCCGATGAAGTCATCGCGCGCGTCCGCGAAGGCGGGCAGCCGGCGATGGATGCCATCACAGCCGTGACATCCCTCAACGCGGAGGCGCTCGGACTGGCCGATCGCGTCGGTTCGGTTCAAGCGGGCAAAGAAGCTGATTTGATTGCCGTGGACGGCGATCCGCTGCGGGACATCACGGCGCTGAGCCGGGTGGTGTTTGTAATGAAGGGCGGAAGGATTTATCGAAACACGGTGGTGAGCGCCCGCAAGTAGTTACAGAAGATCAGAAGACCAGAAGATCAAAGTCTTCCGTTTTTTGATCTTCTGATCTTCTGTTATTTGTCTTCTCAGGCGCCAACAGCTTCCCACCGGCGCGACTGCGCGGAGCGCAGCACCGCGTCGGTGACGAGATCGGTGGCAAGACCACTGCGGAATGTCGGCTCCGCGGCGGTTCCGCTTCCAAGCGCGTCGAGAAAGTCCGCGAATTGATGCGTGAACGTGTGCTCGTAGCCGATTTGCAGCCCCGGCACCCACCACCGCTTCATATAAGGATGATCGCCGTCGGTGATGTGCACGTTCTTCCAGCCGCGCAGCTGGCCCTCGTCGCGGTGATCGAACACCTGCAGACGATGCAGATCGTGAAGATCCCAGAACGCCGACCCGTGCTCGCCGTTGATTTCGAGGGTGTAGAGCGCCTTGTGGCCGCGCGCGTACCGCGTGGCTTCGAACGTGGCGAGCGATCCGTTCTGAAACCGGCAGAGAAACGCGCTCGCGTCGTCGATGCCGACGGGCTCGACGCGTCCGCTGACGTTGTGCTTGCGCTCCTTGATGAAGGTCTCGGTCATCGCCGTGACGTCGACGATGGGCCCGTTCAGCCACATGGCCGTGTCTATGCAGTGCGCCAGCAAATCGCCCGTCACGCCGCTTCCCGCCACTGACACGTCCAGGCGCCACAGCCCCTCGCCGCCCTGCGGGAGATCGGTCGAGATCGTCCAGTCCTGCAGGAATTTCGCGCGATAGTGAAACACGCGGCCGAGCCAGCCTTTGTCGACCAGCGACTTGATCATCGTGACCGCCGGGACGCGCCGGTAGTTGTACCAGACCATGTTCGGCACGCCGGCCGATTCGACCGCCTCGACCATGCGCTTCGCTTCGTCGCCGTTCCGGCCCAGCGGTTTTTCGCACAGCACCATTTTTCCGGCGCGGGCGGCGGCGGTCGCGATCTCGGCGTGCGTGTCGTTCGGACTGGCGATGTCGATGAGATCGATGTCGGGACGCTCAACCAGCGTGCGCCAGTCGCTCTCGACCGACTGGTAGCCCCAGTTCGCCGCAAAGCTCTTCGCGCGATCGGGGTTCCGCGCGCACATGGCCTTCAGCACCGGCTGGTAGGGCAGATTGAAAAACCGTGGCGCCTGGAGAAACGCGTTGGAATGCGCGCGCCCCATGAAGCCGTAGCCGACGAGTCCGATATTGAGCGTTTTCATGTCAATTGGTGCCGTGCGCGTTTCTGACGGCGATCATCGCCGCGAGCACATCGCGCCACGTCTGCGGGTTCATCATGGTGGCGTTCGGGAACATGCACCCGTCCCAGCAGATGTGCTCGAACGCGCGCGTCGGGCGTCCCGTCTCGTCCCGCATCCAGGCGCCGGCCACGCGGACGATGTCCATCTTGCCGTTGGCGTCGTTGGGCAGGCAGTGACGGCCGGTCTTGTCGTGCGACCCGGATCCCTTGACGGTCGCGTCGTTCTGAGCGACGTGGAAATCGAGCGTCCACGGACGGAGCGCGTCGGTCATCGTCTTGATGGCGCGATCGAGCGTGTCACGATCGGACCAGTCGTAGCCTTCTGGCAGAATGCGGTCTTCGGGCGCGTTGCAGCCCATCGTGAACAGCAGCGTGTGCGCCATGTCGGCCTGAAAGCCAATCGTGCCGGGGCGTCCAACCATTTCGAGCAGCTCGAGCATGCGCTTCCAACTGTGCATGCCTCCCCAGCAGATCTCTCCTTCGGCGGCGAGACGCTCGCCGTGGTCCTCCGCGATCGTGCCCGCTTCGCGGAACGTCTCGGCGATGCGCTTCGTGTTGCCGGCGGGATCTTTCGCCCAGTCGGACGGGCTGGCGGCCGAGTCGATCCGCACGACGCCGTAGCGACGGATACCGAGATCGCGAAGGGTCTTGCCGATAGCGCACGCTTTCCTCACCTGCGTGAGGAAGCGCTTGCGTTCGTCGTCGCCGCCCATGGCCGAGCCTCCGCCGGTCGGCGGCCACACAGGCGCGACGAGCGATCCGACGACGAAGCCGCGCGCGCGGATGCGGTCGGACAGCCGCTTCAGCGTTTCGCGGTCGGAGTCGATGTCGACGTGCGGGTCGAAGAGGAACAGGTCGACCCCCTCGAACCGGACGCCGTCGACGTTGGCGGCCGCCGTCAGGTCGAGCATCGTGTCGAGATCGATCGGCGGCTCCGAATCTGGCCCTTTGCCGACGAGTCCAGGCCACATCGCGTTGTGGAGAGCGGGTTTCGTGTGTGCAGTCATAAAAGAAATTCTCTGCGTCTCTGCGTCTAGGACACCGGGTTGTCCGGATTTCCAGGGCCGAAGTGCTTCAGGATGACGAGCGGTTCGGCATCGCTCAGATTCTCTATGCGGACGCCTTCGCGTGCCACGTCGGCCGTCACGAAGAGCTCGTCTTCTGTCATCTCGCCAAAGCGGATCATCGCCGGCGTCGATACGTGATGCCGCCCGATCGTGCCGTGACCCTGGGTCAGGATGAGCCCATACGCCGCGGCGTCCTTGATCGTCACCGTGCGCCTCGGCGTCACCGTCAGCTCCTTGGCCGAGTACCACGGCGTGCCGTACGACACCCACTGCTCGCGATAGCCCGCCGCGCCGGTTTCCTCAATCGGCCGCAGCTGCCGCGGAAACACGCGGTTGCTCATGCCGAACTCCGGGTTCACGTTGCCTTCCCAGTCGAGCATGCTGACGAGGTAATCGAGGTCGTTGTGATACTCGGGCCTGACATCCTTCGTGAGCAGGCTGCGATCGACGACGCGTCCATCGACGAGCGATTGGAACATGGCGAACACGTCGCTGTTCACCTGGGGCTCGTAGGTGACAAGCGACCCGGGCGCGTGGAGAATCCCGGGATTGATCTGCCAGCCGGTTCCTGGCTGCAGGCGATAGGCGCGCGAGAGAAAGAGGATGCCGTTGTCGCCCTTGCTCCAGTCCGCGAGGCAGCGCCGCACGTCATCTTTGGTCGTGCCCGGCTCGAGTCCCATGAACGTGAACGGAAACGCGTTGTCGATCTGGTTGTACTGAGGCGGGAAGTAGTACGCCTCGGGCTTGCCCTTCTGATCGACCAGCTTCGCGAACGCATCGCTCTGGTGCAGGTGATGTGGAATCGCGCCCATGTTGTCGAAGAACTTGCAGAGCAGGTTCCATCCGCCTTCGCGCTGCATGGTCGGCGCCCCGAGCAGGAGGTCGCCGCCTTCGTCGACGAGCGACTTGAACAGCACGCGGGCGCCGTTCTCCGTTCGCACGTAGCTCAGTCCCTCGTCGTCCGGTGTCCCGGGGCCGTTCGATGCGTGCGTTGTCGACGAGAACCAGCGCTCGTTGATGCCGCCGCGATGCGCCCCGAGCGCGTACAGATCGTCGGGATGCAGCCGGAGCCGCCTGCCTGGGATCATGAACGTGCGCGGGACCCAGCAGGGCTCGAGCCGTAGAATGCCGGCGCCGGCGTCGATCGCGTCCTGTGTGGCGCCGCGTGTAGAGGTTGCCTTGGTAGCCATGATGCGTTTGATGTATCACTCCTGAGGATAGATCTGCAAGGTCCGGCCGTAGCGTCCGCCTTCAGGCGGACCGTGGGACCATGGGAGAACAATGACGGCAACGGAATATCGAGGCCGCCGTGCGGCCCAAATCGAGAACGCGCAGGTGAGAGTGACCGTGCTGCAGGAAGGCGGCCACATCGCGGAGATTCTCGACAAGGCGTCCGGCGTGAATCCGTTGTGGACGCCGCCCTGGCCGACGATCGAGCCGTCCGCTTACGGCTCCGGCCAGGAACACACGTACGGCGGCGGCTCCGATGCGCGCCTCCTCGCGGGCATCATGGGACACAACCTGTGCCTGGATATCTTCGGTCCGCCGTCAGACGACGAATACATGGCGGGCCTCGGCGCACACGGCGAGGCCCCCGTCGCGCTGTACGAGCTGCGCCTCGACGGCGACGCGCTGATCGCGAGCGCGCATTTCCCGATTGCCGGCCTCGTGTTCGAGCGGCGGATCGCCCTGCGCGACTCAGCGGTGGTCATTCGGGAAACGCTGACGAACGTCGCCGCCACAGATCGCGCGGTTGGCTGGACCGAGCACGTGACGCTGGGGCCGCCGTTTCTCGAGCCCGGATCGACGCAGTTCAGAGCGTCCGCCACGCGATCGAAAGTATTCGAGTCGACGTTCGGCGCGGATGACTACCTGACGGCCGCGGCGGAGTTCGACTGGCCGATCGCGCCCACGCTCGACGGGCGCAGCGCCGACCTGCAGGTCTTTACCGATGCGGCGCGCTCGAGCGCCTACACGGCGCACTTGATGGATCGCGGCCGAAGCCATGCGTACTTCGCTGCGTTTTCTCCCGGGCTGGGCGTGATGTGCGGCTACGTATGGCGTCGAGCCGATTTTCCCTGGCTGGGCGTATGGGAGGAGAACCGTAGCCGACTGCAGCCTCCGTGGAACGGGGGCACGATCGCGCGCGGGATGGAGTTCGGAGTGTCGCCGATCCCGGAAACGCGCCGGGCGATGATCGAGCGCGAGGTCCTGTTCGGCACGCCGTGCTTTCGATCGTTACCTGCCGGCGCGTCCGTCTCTGTCGAGTACTGCGCCATCGTGCAGCGCGCCTCGCGAATTCCCGAATCCCTCGACTGGCCGGTGTGACAGGGCCCATTCCCGGTCTTTCCAGCTTTTGCGGCGCTCCGGTGTGGACACAGAAGGCGCTCTCGCGTAATTTCGAGGAACCATGAAAAAAGCGCTCGGTCTCGCGATCGTCCTCTTGTCCGTCGTTGCACTCGCCGGGGAGCAACAGCCGCCGCAGGGCCGCGGTGGGCGCGGAGGGGGTCGCGGACCCCAGGGCGCCGAGCCCCTCGTGATCGACGACAAGACAGGTTTTCAGCCGATTTTCGACGGCACTTCATTGAAAGGGTGGGATGGCGACCCCGCTTTCTGGAAGGCGGTTGACGGCGCGATTGTCGGCGAGAGCTCGCCGGATAACGCGGTCAAGGAAAATACATTCCTCATCTGGCGCGGCGGAGAGCCCAGGGATTTCGAGCTGAAGCTGCAGTTCCGCATGAACTCCACGAACAGCGGCATTCAAATTCGCAGTGTCCACCTTCCCGCGGGGACGCCGGCAGGGAACGGAACGGTGCAGGGGAAATGGGTGATGAAGGGCTATCAAGCCGACATCGACTTCGCGAACGCCTACACCGGGCAGATTTACGAAGAGCGTGGCCGCGGCTTTCTGGCGATGCGGGGGCAGGCCGTGTATATCCCGGACGGCGGCGCAAGGCCACGCGTGATCGGCAACCTCCAGCAAACGCCTGACGAGCTCAAAGCGATCATCAAGCAGAACGACTGGAACCAGGTGCACTTGATCGCGCGCGGGAATACGATCGTGCAAATATTCAACGGCGCCGTCACGAGCATCGTGATTGACGACGACACCAAGAATCGATTGCTTGGCGGGCTGATCGGCTTTCAGATGCATGTCGGCGAGCCGATGAAGATCGAGATCCGCAATATCTGGTTGAAACAGTTATGATCCGCGAATGCGCGAGTCCTTCCTCGCCACAGTTGTAATCGTTCTACTCGTCGCCGCTTCCGGGCCGCCCGGCTCGACGCTTGCCGCACAAAATGTGCTGCCAGATGCGCCGGGAAAAGACGTCACAGAGAAGCTGTGCGCCAGTTGCCATGCCGCGGAAACGGTGGCGTCTGTGCGCCACACGCCCGAAGGCTGGCGCGACGTGATTGCAAAAATGGTGGCGGCAGGCGCAGAGGGCACCGAGCAGGAATTCGAGACGGTCTTCCAGTACCTGTCGACACAATTCCCCGCTGAGGCGCAGAAGGCGCTCAACGTCAATACAGCAACCGCCATCGAGCTGGAAAGCGTGGCCGGTCTTCTGCGCAAGGAGGCGGCTGCTCTCATCGCGCACCGTGGGAAAAATGGTCCCTGCAAGAAGCTGGAGGACCTCAAAAAGGTCGCGGGTCTCGACTACAAGAAGATCGAAGCGCGGAAGGAGCAACTCGCGTGCATGTAGGAAGACTGTTTCTATTGGCGGCCCTTTTCTCGTCTGCTGTAACACTCTCGGCCACCGACGTCCTGATGGAGGGCGTGGACACCGAACGTACAGGGTGGGTGAAGGACGACAAGTTCTTTACGCTCGCGAACGTTGGCTCGACGAAGCTGCTGTGGAGCGTGCAGCTCAACAGCACGTCTCGCTCGATGCACAACCTGTTTCCGCCACTCATCGCTGAGAACGTCATGACGCCGCAGGGGCCGCTCGAGGTGGGCCTCGTCGCCGGCGTCACCGACGACCTCTTCGCGATCAACGTCGCCGACGGCCAGGTGCTCTGGCGCCGCAGGTTCGAGAACCGGCTGGCCAATCAGGCGCCGGTCAACAACGTGCTCTGCCCTGGCGGACAGACGGCGGCGCCGGCGATGGTGCAGGTATCACCGGGCAAGTACACGGTCTACGCATTGTCCTGGGACGGCAAGTTGCACCAGATCAACCTTGGCGATGGCGAGAACGTCGCGCCGCCGGAGAAGTTCATTCCGGGCAACGGCAAACCGTATGCGATCAACTACAAGGACGGCGTGATCTATACCGCGACGGCGCAGGGCTGCGGCGGCCTGACCAACGCCTTCCATTCGTTCGATCTCGCGTCACGCCGCGCCAGCACGTTCATTCCGGCCGGCGGCGGCTTATGGGGCCGCCGGGGTGCAGCGGTCGATGCCGATGGCCGCGTTTACCTCGGAACCGGCGACGCCATGTTCGATCCGGGAAACCGGCGGCTCGGCAACGGTATCGTCGGCGTGAAGATCGACGCGAAGAAGCAGCTTCAGCTGGTCGACTACTTCGCCACGCCGAATGCGAACTGGATGTGGCGCCGTGACCTCGACATCAATGTGACGCCGGTCGCGATCGATTATCGCGGACGAAAGTTCCTCATCGGCACGAGCAAGGAGTGCCGCGTGTGGCTCCTCGACCGCGAGAGCCTCGGAGGCGAGGACCATCGCACCACGCTTCATACGACGCCGCTGATCTGCGCCGACTCCCAGGCGTTCGACAACGTCGGCGTCTGGGGTGCCCTTGGCGCGTGGCAGGATCCGCAGGGGACGCAGTGGGTGCTCGTGCCGTTCTGGGGCCCGGTCAGCACGAAGTTCAAGGCGCCGATCGAACATAGCCGCCCCAAGGGCGGCGGTGTCGCGGCGCTCAAGCTCGAAGAAGTCGCCGGCAAGTGGCAGCTCACACCGGCATGGCTATCGCGCGACATGGATCTTGCGGAAGAAACGGTCGTCGCCAACGGGATCGTCTTCGTGTACTCCAGCGGTGTCGACGGCACGCAGGTCGTGCAGGACGCCGCGTGGAACGAGCCGGGTGGACCGGTATACGGCGGCGCTCTCTCGAGTGGTGCAGCGCGGCGCATCCCAAACTCGCGCAAGGCGAAACTGTACGCGCTGGACGGTCAGACCGGCAAGGAGCTCTGGAACAGTGGCGACACGATTGCCTCGTGGAATCACTTCAGCGGCATTACCGTCGCCAACGGGCGCGTGTACATCGGCACGTGGGACGGAATGCTCTACGCCTTTGGCGTCAGATAGATCGACGAAGTCGGTGGGCAAGCAGATATGCGAGCACTTCAAGATCCGGAGCGTAAGCGACGGCAGCGCGTGGGGGTGGGGCCCCACGCGGACTAAATGAGGATGCAGATGCGCGCGCACCGAATCATTCCGTTCTTTGCCGCCTCGCTCATCGCCGCAGGTGTGACGTTCGCCCAGGTCGGACGCGGCTGGTCCGATTGGCCCACGCCCTATGCCGATGCCCAGCGCACGTCCTGGCTGCAGAGCGATCCGAACATCTCCGTCGAGTCGATAGCGAAGCCCGGGTTCGCCTTACAGTGGACGTCGAAACTCGACAACCAGCGCCGTGGGAACCACGGCCTTACGCAGGGGGTCACCGCGAGCGGTGTCACGCTCTTCGTGCCGGCGTCAATTATTGCTGGCAGCTCGAACAAGCTGTACATGCTCGACAACGACACCGGGTACGTCGTCTGGTCGCGCACGATCGAGGGGACGCTGCCCCCGCCGACGGGCGCCTGTAGCGGAGGCGTGACGGCGGCGCCAACGCGCACCGTGAGTGCGACGGCCCCGCCGACATCTCCCGTGGGCGCGCCACCGCCGCCCGCCGGCCGAGGAAATCAGCAGGGGTATCGCAGCTTGCTCGGCGAGCCCGGGCAGGGCATTCCCATGGAACCTCGCGGCGGCGGACCTCCTCGTGGCGCGCCGGTTGGTCCTGCTCGCCAGGCCGGAGCGCCCGGCCCCGCTGCGCCGGGCCGCGGTGACGGGATTCCCGGCGCGCCGAATGTCGCTGGCGGCGCAGGCACTCAGCGAATAATCGTCGGGTATGCCGTCGCCGCTGATGGCCAATTGCACGTCGTGGGGCTGCAATCGGGCAAGGACCTGCAGAAGCCAGCTCCGTTCCTTCCGCCCAATTCGCAGTGGTCGAACCCTGTCGCGGTCGGCACGATGATGTATGCCGCGACCTCTGGAAACTGCGCGGGTGCACCCAATGGCGTGTATGCCATTGATCTCGACGCGCCCGACAAGCCAGTGGTGTCCTATCGCACGAACGGCGGCAGTGTGATCGGCGCGGTTGCGTTCTCTTCAGACGGCAACACGCTGCTCGCGGCGATTGGTCCCGGCAGCGTGACAGGAAACGGGAAAGCAAACGCCATCGTCGCCCTCGATCCGAGAACACTGCAGCTGAAGGACTGGTTCACACAGCCTACGTCTGAGTTCGTCACCGGCCCGACGGTCTTCCGGCACGGTACGAAGGACCTCGTTTCTGCCGCGACGAAGGACGGCCGCGTGATTCTGCTCGACGTGGCGTCGCTTGGAGGTGCGAGCCACGCCACTCCGCTTGTGGCGTCGCCTGTTCTGTTTGCCGGCGGCGGCTCGATTTCGGCAGAGGCGTTGTCGACCTGGACGCGCGCGGCGCCCTCAGACTCCGGGGCGCGCTGGATTCTCGTGCCTGTTTCGGGCAGGCCGTCCGCTCGCGCGACGAACGGCGCGATCCGCAACGGCGCGGTCGTCGCGCTTCGAGTGAGGGATGCGAACGGCACCTTCTCGCTCGAGCCCGAGTGGACGTCTAGCGATCTGACATCGCCAGCGACGCCAATCATCGTCAATGGAGTGGTGTTCGCGCTGTCCACCGGCCGCCCGGCTGCGGCCGGCCGGAAAGAATCGCCAGCGGTGCTCTTCGCCCACGACGGTCTTTCGGGCAAGGCGCTCTGGAACAGCGGAAAGTCGATGATGGCCTCCGCCTCCCCGGGCAGCTTCTGGAGCGCGCTGAGCCAGGTGTACGTCGGTGCCGACGATGGGACGGTTTACGCGTTCGGGTTCCTCGACGAACGGCGCTAAGTAAGGGTGAGGCACTTATGCGACTTCTGATTGCGATCCTTGCATCCGCCACTCTGTTGTCAGCGCAAGCCACACCGTATGCGCCGAAGCAGAGCGATCGTCCGGAGGTGCTCGCCGGCGATGAGCCGGGATTCCAACCGATCTTCGACGGCAAGACGCTGGCCGGTTGGGAAGGCAACACGACGTACTGGCGAGCAGAGAACGGCGTGCTCGTCGGCGAAATCACGGCCGCGACCGTCATCAAGAGCAACACCTTCATCATCTGGCGCGGCGGCTCGCCCGCGGACTTCGAGCTGAAGCTGGACTACCGCATCACCGAAGCAGGCAACAGCGGCATCAACTATCGCAGCGTCGTCGTGCCCGACAGCGTCACGCCGGAAAACAAGTTTGCGATGAAGGGCTATCAGTTCGATCTCGATGGCCGCAAGCGCTACGACGGCAACAACTACGAAGAGAAGGGACGCCTCTTCCTCGCCGTGCGCGGCCAGATCTCGCACGTCGTCGGCGGACGGCCGCCGATCGTGCTCTCGTCGTTCGCGACGTCCGACGAGCTTGCGAGTGTTATCACTTCAGACTGGAACGCCGCGCACATCATCGCGCGCGGCAACACCGCCACGCATATCCTCAATGGCCGCTTGATGAGCATCACCGTCGACGACGATGCGCCGAATCGCAAGATGGACGGATCGATCGGCATGCAGGTGCATGTCGGCCCGCCGATGAAGATCGAGTACCGGAATATCCGACTGAAGCGCTGGTAGATCGCCTGTAGCGTTTCGCGACAAATTCTTGCACGCGGCATAAACCATTTTTTTGGAGTGCGAGTCCCGCAAAATCGTGGACGTCAAACGAAGCGTCGTGCTATACCAATTCATCTAAATTTCATTGATTGCAACGATTTTCCTCCAGAGGTGCGTCATGCATCGTTCACGGGCTTTGTTGTTGGTCGTCCTTGTTCTCCTAGTAGCTGCTTCCGCACACGCTCAGGTCACGACCGCGACGCTGGTCGGACTCGTTCGTGACAATTCCGGCGCTGTCATTCCGGGCGCCAGCGTTCTCGCCACGCACGAAGGCACAGGTGTTGCGCGCGAAGGTGTGAGCGACGCGAACGGCGAGTTCGTGCTCGCCGCGCTCCCCAGCGGCCTGTATACCGTGCGCATCGAGCTGACCGGATTCAAAACCATCAGCCAGCGCGGGATCGAGCTTGGAGCGGGTCAGACCGTGCGACAGTCATTCACGCTCGAGGTGGGCGCGATGTCCGAGACCGTCACGGTCACCGGCGACGCGCCGCTGGTGCAGACGGCGATGTCGCTGCAGGCAGACAGCCTCGGGTCGCAGGAGGTACGTGAACTTCCGGTCAATCGCCGAAACATTCAGGGCCTGATCGGACTGACAGCCGGCGTCGTCATCACGGGTACCGGGGCGGCGGGCGGCTCAGGCGGCGTGCAGATGAACGGCGTCGCGTCAGGCGGCACAGGCGTCACGGTCGATGGCACCGAGGCGAACTCGAACCCGGAAGGCCGGTCTCTAACCCAATATGGCAGCGAGAATCAGATCTCGGTGATGAGTCTCGACTCGATCGCGGAGGTCCAAATCGTCAAAGGCGTGCTGCCCGCAGAGTACGGCGGCGTCGCCGGCGGGCAGATCAACGTGATCAGCCGGTCGGGCACGAACATCTTCCATGGCTCGGCCTTCTACAGCGGTCAGAACGAGGGTTTGAATGCGCGCGACTTTTTCTCCACGGCCCAGAAGCCGGTCGGCAAGTTCAATCAGTACGGCGGCACACTCGGTGGTCCGGTACTGAAGAACAAGGTGTTCTTCTTCGGCACTTATGAAGGGTACCGCGAGAAAGTCGAACGGAACCTGGACACGACGGTGCCGTATCAGGCCGTTCGCGACGAGGTGCTGCGCGCCCTGCCGTACCCGGAGACGAAGATCGCGATGGACACGCTATATCTGCCGACCGAGGCGATCGTCAATGCCGCCGGTGTCGTGAATCCGCAGGTCGGCCGATGGCGCGGACTCGGAGTGCGCCGGCGCAGCGAAAATCACATCGTGGCCAAGACCGACATGGCCCTGTTCAACGGGGCGAACCTCACCTTCACATACACGCGTCTTCGGCCGTTTACCCTGGATCCTCGACCGAATCCGGACGGCGTGAACGATCGAGAGTTTCCGAACCGGCAGGATCGCATCGCCGCGCAGTATGTGATGACGAAAGGCGCATGGGTGTCGGAAAGCCGCGTCGGATGGAACAAGGCGTACCTGGCGCGTCTCGACAAGTTCCTGTCGGTCATCGGCCCCAACCAACCGCCCGAGATCATGCCGTACGGCCGGCGCGTGGCGTCCTTCAGCGTCAGCGGCCTGTTCGGCACAGCGCACTCCGAAATCCTGGACATGGCGGGTACCGCCTACAGTCTCGAGCAGAAATTCAGCCGCGGCTTTCAGCGGCATCTCGTGAAGGCGGGATTCCGCTACATGCGCGAGACCGGCAGTCACATCAATCCGGAAGATCCCGCGTTCACGTACCAGAACTATGCCGAGCTTCTTACCAACGTCGTGAACTCGCATAACACCACCTACGGCGCGCCGCCGCACGGTTCGCGCATGGACCAGTACGGCGCGTTTATCCAGGACGATTGGCGCCTGGGGAACAACTTCGTCCTGAACCTCGGTCTGCGCTGGGACTATTACGGCGTCGCCAAGGTGTATGCGACGACGGATGTTCCAGTGGAGCTCGTCAACCTGGAGAATCCGACCGATCTGCGCAAGTTGGACTTTGGGCCGAAAAGAGATCCACTGCATCCCTACGAGCCTGACGGCAACAACATTGGTCCCAGGGTCGGTTTTGCGTGGACGCTGGGGGCAGATGAGGCAACAGTCGTCCGGGGCGGTTTCGGTTATCTCTACAGTCCGACTCTGCCCATGACGGTTCGTCAGGCCGTGAATCACCCGACGATTCCGTACCGCGTGGTGTACAACCGCACGGAGTCGGCAGCGCGAAACGTCAAGTGGCCGATGTACACGGACGACGCGTTGCCATTGGCGCAGGCAGACTCGGCTGGGAGGCCCGCCGTGTTCTCGTTGATCGACACCAACATCGCCGCGCCTTATACGATTCAGTCGATGCTCAGTGTTCAGCGCGCCATCGGCCGCACGATGGCTGCAGAAGTCGGTTACATCCGGACCGATGGCAACGATTTTCCGCTGCAGCGTCAATTTACTCAGGCGTTCGACAGGCAGACCGGTGCGCGGCCCAACCCTGCGATCGGCTCTCCCGGCGGCTACTATGTGGACAGCACTCAGACGATGGCCTACAACGGCCTGCAGACTTCCCTCCGACGGCGGTTCTCCAACAAGTATTCGTGGGACGTCAATTACACGCTGGGTAAGAGCGACGCGACGCAGGGCGGCGATCTCTCCGTGTACTACATCACCAGCTACAACGCCATTCAGGACTTCTGGGATCCGGAATTTGACTATGGTCCCTCGACGAACGACGTCCGTCACCGGTTCAACGGCTCGTTCATTTACGAGCTTCCGACGATTGGCGCAGAAGGCAGCATCAAGAACGGAGTGCTGGGAGGCTGGCAGATTTCTGGCATCGTTCAGGCGCGATCTGGGGGTGCGCTGATCGTCACGCAACCATCGGGAATAGGCAACAGCCGGCCCGATGTCGACCCCGCCGTCGACCTGGTGGTCGCGGACTGGAAAGATAGCTGTGGTGCGGGCGGATGCAATTACCTCAACACAGCGGGCTTCGTCAGGGTGCCGGTGATCACGGCGACGAATGCCACGGTTCGGCCGGGCAGCTACATTCCCGGGATGGTGCGGGGGCCCGGCGACTTCAACATGCACACAACGTTCGCCAAGAGCTTCGCTCTAGGCGGCGGTACGAGGCTGCAGGTTCGAGCCGAAGCGTTCAACTTACTGAACTGGAAGAACTACAACAATCCCCAGACAAACATGAACAACGCCGACTTCGGCCGGATCACCGGCGCCGGACGCGCGCGGGTGTTTCAGTTCGGAGCGCGCTATACCTTCTAACGCACTATTGGCAGATTCGTAGATTGGAAGATTGGTAGATTGTTGGGAGATTGGTAGATTGTTGGGAGATTGGCAGATTACGAGTCTGCCAATCTCCCAATTCTGATTAGCGGCCTGCTATTCGTTTTGCGCCGGCCTTGCTGTATTGCTCAGCATCCATGCCGCGCTCGGTCATGAGCTTGCGGATCAGCGCGGCGGCGTCGGGAAATTCCTTCACCGTCGCGCCGAACTGCCCGCCTTCGGCAATCATTAGCGGCGTCCACCCCAGCTTATTTCGCGCGTCCAGCTTTGCCCCGTTGTCGACAAGATACCGGATGATCGACTGCTGATTCGATGTCGCCGCGCCGTGCAGCGCTGTGCTGCCGCTCCAGCGCATGTCGCCCAGCGCCTCTTTCGGTAACTGCTCGAGATTTTCGGGATAGCTCGTGAACAGCTTGATGGGGTCGCCGACGATCGGGAAGTCGCCGAAGTCGGCAACGGCGTTGATGTCGTTGCCGAGCGAGAGCGCCAGCTTCACGGCCTCGAGCCGTTCCACTTCAGACGTGCCGTTGAGAGGGCCAGGTGTTTCTCCGGCCCAGGTGCCGAAGCCCGCTGCGGCCATCAGCGGCGTGACGTGCTGCACGGTCGTGAGACGCGGATCGGCACCGTGCTTCACGAGCAGACGCATCAGTTCGACGTCGCCGTTCTTCGCCGCCAGGTAAAACGGCGTCGCGCCGACGAGGCTGATGTAGTCGCGCCCCACGCGGATGTTCGGCGGGCTCTTCACTTCGCCGTCATCGCGATCGAAAGGAATTTCCTGCCAGGCGATGCGGACGTTCGGATTTGCGCCGTGTTTCAACAGCGCATCGGCAAGGTCGAGGCTGTTGAGGCCGCCGCCCGAAGATGGCGGCGCCTGCTCGCCTCCGGCCGCGCCCGGCTTTCGTATCCATGCAAGCGCGTGAAGAATCGAGCCGCGTGCATCGGGCGCATTCGGATCGGCGCCGTCATCCACGAGGACGCCTGCGACATCGAAGTGCGCGTTGATCACGGCCATCGCGAGAGCGGACGTCGCATCCGATACTGGTCTGGCCGTCGAGTTCGACGAGATGGCCGCGGCCTTGGCGATGTCGTTGACGTTCGCCTTCGCCTTGACGAGGCTGCGTACGGCGGGAACAGAGCCCTGGCGAACCGCGAACAACAGCGGCGTGAAGCCGGCCTTGGAGCGTGCGTTCACATCTGCGCCCGATTCAATCAGGGCGTCGACGATCGCTGAATGGCCCTCGGCCGCCGCCCACATCAGCGCCGTCTGGCCTTTCCAGGTTTCGACCGCGTTGACGTTCGCGCCGCGAACCAGAAGGGCTTTGACGGCAGGAAGACTTCCGCCGCTCGCCGCGCTCATCAGGCACGTTTCGCCTTCCGGAAGCGCAGTGTTGGCGTCTGCGCCGGCCTTCAGCAACTGCTCGATGATTTCCGTATTTCCCCGGGCGCACGCGAGCGAGATGGGCGCGGCGCCGTAGCGGTTGACGGCTTTGACATCTGCGCCTGATCGAACCAGACGCGCCACCTCGCCTGCATCGTCACGCTCGACCGCGCGGTGAAGAGCCGTTGTTCCCGACCCTGCCTGAGGAGTAGCAATGTTCTGCGCGAAAGACGACGTCGACATCAAAAGAAGCACAGCCGCGGCCCGGTAGGCGCTGGCGTGTACACATTTCGGCATTCGCGTTCTCCCTGTCGTAGTGGTGACTTGGATCCATGCTACAGGCACCCTCGTGGTATCCGCAACGATCAAGGGCCCGGCCACAAAGTCGTTGGCCCGCAATCCGCCAGTCCGTATACTTGGAGGAGCCACAAGACGATGCGCGCAAGACAGTACCTAACGGCGTTTTTTTCTGTTGCCCTGGTGTTCGGCGCGTCGAGGGATCTGCGTACGCAGCGAGCCCCCGATCCGAGTCCTGCCGTGTCGCCGACCGCCACTGCGCCAAGCGCCGCCACTCTCAACAAATATTGCGCGACCTGCCATAACGAAAAGGTGCGCGCGGGCGGATTTGCGCTCGAGAAGCTGAATGCTGAAGACCCGGGCGCTGACGCTGCTGCCTGGGAGAAGGTGGTGAGGAAGCTGAGGACTGGTGCGATGCCGCCGGCGGGCCGCCCGCGTCCCGATGCGGCGACGTATGACGCTGTCGCCTCACATCTCGAAGCGAAGCTGGACGCGGCCGCGAAGATCGATCCGAATCCCGGCAGGCTGCCCCCGTTTCATCGGCTGACGCGCACCGAATACAAGAACGCCATTCGCGATCTCCTGAGGCTCGACGAACTGTCGAAAGACGTCGATCTCGATCTTCTGCTGCCGGCTGATAATTCGAGCAGCGGCTTCGACAACATCGCCGACCTCCTCTTCGTGTCGTCGACGCAGCTCGAGCAATATCTGTCCGCCGCTCAAAAGCTCAGCGCCGTAGCCGTGGGAGATCCGTCGCTGCCTCCGCTCGTCGACGTGTATCGAATGTCGGAGCAGTTCAACCAGGAATACCAGGCTGAAGGCGCTCCGTTCGGCACGCGAGGCGGCGCGGTGATTTACACGTACCTCCCGCTGGATGGCGAATACCGCATCCACATCGAGCTGGCGGATGCGCCGCGCGAGCCCCATCAACTCGAGGTCGTCGTCGACGATGAGCGCGTGCGCGTGATTTCCGCCGAACTACCGGCCCGGCCCGCCGCACCGGAGGCGGAGACCGCAGAAAAAGAGGCGCCGGCCGCGGCGGAGACCGTCGCCGAGCGGTTGGACGAGATCGCGACCGAGATCAAGATCAACTCTGTCGTCAACCGCCGCTTCGAGCTCGATCGGCGGAACGACGCTCGCAGGAAAGCGCTCGCGAAAGGGCTAGACGTCGATGTGCCGATGAAGGCGGGCCCGCGCGCCATCGCCGTGACGTTCCTCAAGCACACGTCCGCGAAGGGTGAAGCGCTGATTCGGCCGCGGCTGCGCGGGCGGGGGCAGTTGCCCGCGATTGCGAGCGTCACCATTCGTGGTCCGCAGACGATATCGGGAGCGGGGGATACACCGAGCCGCCGCAGGATCTTCACCTGCACGTCCGAGGAAGCGGGCTGCGCAAAGAAGATTCTCTCGTCGCTCGCGCGTCGCGCGTACCGCCGGCCGGTCACCGAGGCCGACCTTCAGCCTCTGCTTTCGATATTTGAGGCCGAACGCAGCGAAAGCGGATTCGAAGCCGGAATCAAGCAGGGCCTCGAGCGCATCCTGGTGAGCCCGCAGTTTCTATTCCGCATCGAGCGCCAGCCTGCAAAGGCTGCTTCAGGCAGTGTCTATCGCGTCAGCGATCTCGAACTGGCGTCGCGTCTCTCATTTTTCCTGTGGAGCAGCATTCCCGACGAGGAACTGCTCGAGCTTGCCGTGCGGGGCAAGCTCAGCAATCGAACGGTGCTCGATCAGCAGGTGCGCCGGATGCTTCGCGATCCCCGCTCCGAAGCGCTGGCGACCAATTTCGCCGCGCAGTGGTTGTACCTGCGCGATGTGCACGCGAAGACGCCGAGCCCGCGACTGTTTCCAGATTTCGACCTCAGTTTGCGGGAAGCCTTCGAACGTGAGACCACCTTGTTTCTGGAGAGCGTGTTTCGCGAGGACCGCAGCGTCATCGATCTCCTGCGCTCCAACGACACGTTCATGAACGAACGGCTCGCGAAGCATTACGGCGTTCCGAACGTGCTTGGGAACAACTTCCGCCGCGTGACGTATCCCGAGGACAATCCGCGGCGCGGGTTGGGTCTGCTCGGGCACTCGAGCATCCTGACGCTGACGTCGTACGCGAATCGCACGTCCCCGGTGCTCCGGGGCAAATACGTTCTTGGCAATCTGCTCGGCGCGCCGCCCGCCCCGCCACCGCCGAACATTCCTGCGCTCGCGACCGAGAACAAGGAATCCGGCAAGGTTCTCCCCATGAGGGAAGCGCTCGCACAGCACCGGGCGAATCCCGCCTGCGCGAGCTGTCATGCGGCGATGGACCCGATCGGGTTTGCCATGGATAATTTCGACGCGCTCGGGAGATGGCGGACGGTCGACGCGTCCGGCGCCACGATCGATCCCTCAGGCGTGCTGCCCGACGGGACCCGGTTCGAGGGCGTAGCGGGGCTACGGCAGGTGTTGCTCAGCCACCCCGAGCGATTCGTGAGCACGTTGACGGAGAATCTCCTGGCGTATGCTGTGGGACGCAGCCTCGAGTATTACGATCAACCCGTGATACGAACGGTGGTGCGCGACTCCGCGCTCCGGGATTATCGTTTCTCCGAGCTGGTTCTCGGCATCGTACACAGCCCCGCCTTCCAGAACAGGAAGGCCGAGGCGCAGCAGACCGGGACCGCGGCGGCACGGCATTGAGGAGACGACTTTCATGATCATCACCAGGCGGACATTGCCACGACGCACCTTTCTGCGCGGCATGGGCGCAACAGTCGCCCTGCCGTTTTTGGACGCTATGGTTCCGGCGCTGTCCGCGCGAGCCGCGAAGCCGGCCGTCAGGCTCGGATTTGTCTACATTCCCAACGGCACGATTCAGCCGATGTGGGTGCCGGCCGCGACGGGAAAGAACTTCGAGCTGTCGCCGATTCTCAGCCCGCTGACGCCGGTGCGCGACCGCATCACGGTGTTGAGCGGACTGGCGCATCGGCAGGCAGACAACCTCGGCGACGGCAACGGCGACCATGCGCGCGGCACCGCTGTCTGGCTGACCGGTGTGCATGCCTGGGACCGCGGCCGTGGCGGCTCCGACGGCGTCCGGCTGGCGACGACCGTGGATCAAATCGCGGCGAGTGTGATTGGCAAGGACACGCGGCTGCCATCGCTCGAGTTGAGCCTGGAAAGCGCGACCCAGATCGGCTGCGATTCGGAGGACTGCTTTTTCTCGAACACGATTTCCTGGAAGTCGCCGACGACCCCGCTGCCGATGGAGCCGCATCCGCGCATGGTCTTCGAGCGTCTCTTCGGCCAGGCGAACACGCCGGCGCAGCGCCAGGCCAGGACCCGGCGGACGAGCAATATTCTCGATTCTGTGATGGACGAAGTCGCTGGCTTGCAGAAGACGCTCGGCTCAGGCGATCAGGCGAAGCTCACTGAATATCTCGAGGCCGTGCGCGAGATCGAGCAGCGGATCCAGCGCGCCGAGCGGGACAGCGCGGCGGGCGCATTCGCGCTGCCCACGCGTCCCGACGACGTGCCCGAGTCCTTCGAGGACTACGTGGCGTTGATGTTCGACTTGCAGCTGCTTGCGTATCAGGCCGACATCACGCGCGTGAGCACGATGCTGATGGGCAGGGAAACGAGCCCGCGCACGTTCGAGCAGATTGGCGTGCCGGAGCAGCACCATTCGTGCTCGCATCACATCGACAATCCCGAGCTGATGGCGCGGAAGGCGAAGATCGATCAGTACCACGTCGCACTGTTCGGGCAGTTTCTCGAGAAACTGAAGGCCACGCCGGATGGCGACGGCACCCTGCTCGACCACTCGATGATTCTCTACGGCGGCGGCCTGGGAAACGGCAATCTCCACGACCACGTCAACCTTCCGGTTCTCGTGGCGGGCGGCGGCGCCGGCACGCTCAGCGGCGGGCAGCACATCAGCTATCCCGACAACACGCCGATGGCCAACCTGCTGTTGACGATGCTCGACAAGTCGGGTGTGCCGACGCCTGAAAAGATCGGCGACAGCACCGAGCACCTGGCGATCGCTTAGCATTCCTCGCGCTGTGTCCTGTCCGCTGACTGCGCTCCATGCAGTCAGCGGATTTTGTTTTTCCGCCGGCGGCAAGTCGCGACCTACCATCTCAGTTTCCGCCTCCACTCCCTGACGGGCGAGCGCTCCAGTACAGCTCGCGGATTTCTCATGCAAACGCCGGAGTCGCGCAATTCACACGCAAAACCGGCAAGCGGGCGGACAAAAACACATGGACGTCAAACTGATTGCCATGCTATACAACTTAAAAAGCTTCATCTGTTCTTCATGTTGTGTCCGGCTAATCGCGGGAAGCCGCATTTCTCTAGCGAGGTGCGTATGCGTCAGATTAGACAGACCCTTCTTTCGGCAGCGCTTCTCCTTGTCCTCCCGATCGCGGCATCTGGCCAGGTAACGACGTCAACGCTTGTCGGGCTCGTCCGTGATGCGCAGAGTGCCGTCATTCCGGGCGCCAGCGTGGTTGCAACGCACGAAGGCACCGGCGTGTCGCGCGAAGGCATGACCGATGGCAACGGCGAGTTCGTGTTCTCCGCCCTGCCGGCGGGGCCTTACACGGTCAAGATCGAATTGACTGGCTTCAAGGCACTGCAGAACCGCGGCATGCAGCTCGGTGCCGGGCAGACCATACGGCAGACATTCACACTCGAGGTCGGCGCGCTGGCAGAGACAGTGACCGTCGCCGGCGAAGCGCCCCTCGTCGAAACTGCGGCATCCCTGCAGGCCGATAGCCTTGGCACGCAGGAAGTTCGGGAGCTTCCAGTCAACCGACGGAATCTTACGAACCTGATGAGCCTGACCGCCGGTGTCAACGTGAGCGGTGACGGCATGGTGCAGATGAATGGCGTCGCAGCTGGAGGCACCGGGCTGACTGTCGACGGCACCGAAGCGAACTCCAATCCCGAGGCGCGCTCACTTTCGCAATACGGCGGGCAGAATCAGATTTCGGTAATGAGCCTCGACTCAATCTCCGAAGTGCAGATCGTCAAGGGAGTGCTGCCTGCGGAATACGGCGGTGTCGCCGGCGGCCAGATCAACGTGATCAGCCGCTCGGGCACGAACAATTTCCACGGCACGGCCTTCTACAGCGGCCAGAACGAGAAGTTCAACGCCCGCGGCTTCTTCTCGACCACCGCAAAGCCGGTCGGCAAGTTCAATCAATATGGCGGCACGCTCGGCGGCCCCGTTCTGCGCAACAAAGCCTTTTTCTTTGCCACCTACGAAGGCTATCAGGAGAACGTGCAGCGGAACCTCAGCGAGACGGTTCCATATCAGTTCGTTCGTGACGAGGTACTGCGCGCGCTTCCAAACCCCGAGACGAGGATTGTCCTCGACATCCTCCCGCTCCCGACCGAGCCGATCGTATCGTCGGCCGGTGTCGTCAATCCGCAGGTCGGACGCTACCGTGGTCTCGGCACCCGCAAGCGCTCGGAAAATCACATCGTCGCGAAGGGCGACGTGTCGGTGTGGAACGGCGCGAACCTCGGCGTCACGTACACGCGGCTGCGCCCGTTCACGCTCGACCCGAGAGTTCACTTGAACAATTCCAACGACCGGGAATATCCCAACGAACAGGATCGCGTCGCCACGCAGCTCGTCATGACGAAAGGCGCATGGGTGTCTGAGAGCCGGGTTGGCTGGAACAAGACCTACCTGGCTCGTCTCGACGGATTTTTGAGCACGATCGGCCCGAACACGCCTGCCGAAATTCTCCCGTACGGCCGCCGTGTCGGGCGAATCAACGTGAGTAATCTCTTCGCGACGGCGGATGCTGAGATTTGGGACATGGCTGGCACGACGTACAGCTTCGAGCAGAAGTTCAGCCGCGGATTCCAGCGCCACCTGGTGAAAGCAGGATTCCGGTTCATGCGCGAGACGGGCGGCCGGCTGAATCCCGAGATTCCCAAATTCAACTACAACAGTTACGCCGATCTGCTCGCGAACGTGGTGACGTCGCAGAACACTTCATACGGAGCGCCGCCGCACGAGTCAAAGATGGACAACTACAGCGCGTTCATTCAGGACGATTGGCGCCTGGGCGGCCGTTTCGTCCTGAACCTCGGCTTGCGGTACGACTACTACGGAACGGTTGAGGTGCGGCCGACCACGCCCGTCGAGGTCGAGATCGTCAACTTTGAAGCGGCTACTGACCTGCGCAAGCTTGATTTTGGCCCGCTGCGAGATCCGCTCCGGCCGTATGAGCCGGATGTGTTCAACCTGGGACCGAGGATGGGCTTCGCCTGGACGCTGGACGACAACGAGACAACCGTGCTGCGCGGAGGTGTGGGCTACCTCTACAGCCCGCATCTCATCGCCACCGTTCGGCAGAGCGCGGCAAACCCGTTCATTCCATTCAGGATTGTGTACAACAGGACGGAATCCATTGCTAGGAACGTTAAGTGGCCGATGTACACCGACGATATGTCCGTGATTGCTCGAGCCGACGCTGCGGGTAAGCGGACCGTCTTCTCCGTGTTCGACCCCGCAATTCAGGTGCCGTATACGATTCAATCGATGCTCAGCGTGCAACATTCGCTCGGCCGCACGATGGCCGCGGAAGTTGGTTATGTGCGCACTGACGGCAACGATTTCCCATTGCAGCGACAGTTCACGCAGGCCTTCGATAGAGAGACTGGCGTGCGGCCCAATCCGGCGCTCGGCGCTCCGGGCGGGTACTACGTCGATAGCAGCCAGACGATGGTTTACAACGGCTTGCAGACGTCGCTTCGCAAGCGGTTCTCGAACCGCTATTCGTGGGACGTGAACTACACGTTCGGCAAGAGTGAATCAACGCAGGGGGGCGACCTCTCCGCCTATTACATCTCCAGCTTCGACAACAACCAGGACTTCTGGGATCCGGAATACGATCGAGGTCCGTCGAGCAACGACCTGCGGCATCGACTGAATTTTTCGGCCATTTACGAGCTGCCGGAATTGAGTGGCGGTCACGGAATTGGCAATGCAGTGCTCGGCGGCTGGCAGCTGTCCAGTATTCTCCAGGCCCGGTCGGGAGAGGCGTTGCGGGTGACGCAGGCGTCCGGCATCGATCGGAGCCGGCCGGATGCCGTAGACGCCGGCAATTTGACCCTCGATGACTTCGCGGAGACGTGCACCGCGACAGGCTGCAACTACCTGAACACAGACGGCTTCGCGAGAGTGCCTGTCAGCGCTGTGACCAACGCGACGCTTCGTCCTGGCACTTACATGATGGATATGGCGCGCGGGCCGTCGAGCCTGAGCTTCCATACGACCATCGCCAAGAGCTTCGGAATCGGAGCGGGACGACGGTTCCAGGTGCGCGCTGATGTGTTCAATGCGCTGAACAGAAAGAACTTCAACAATCCGCAGCAGGCCATCACGAACGTGGACTTCGGCCGGATTACTGGCGCTGGTGGAGCCCGCACGCTTCAGTTTGGCGGTCGTCTGACGTTCTAAGTGCCTTCGGCGACCGTTTGAGACGATTTGCGACGGGAAAGCGGTAGCGAGTTGGCCCGGGACCGCTTACACTCATGCAAACCATCAGGAGGGTTGCATTGAAGGCGAAGAGCGCCCTGGGGCTGAGCGGAATTCTGCTTGTGGCATCCGCGGAAATGCTGTCGGTCGCCCCAGGCAGGCTGCCGCAATTGACGACGCTGGCGCAGTCGGCGTCGGCCGTCGCGCCGCCGCCAGACGCCCAGCGGGCTGTCCTGGCCAAGTACTGCATGAGCTGCCACAACGACAAGGTGAAGACCGCGGACTTGTCGCTCACCGGTGCCGATGTGGCGAACGTCGGTGCAAATACCGACTTGTGGGAAAAGGTGTTGCGAAAGCTCGAGGGGCGTCAGATGCCGCCGATGGGACGGCCGCGTCCCGACGAGGCCACCTACGAATCTCTGGCCTCACACCTGGAGACCTCGCTCGATCGCATTGCTGCCACCAACCCCAATCCAGGGCGTACCGAAACATTTCGGCGGCTGACACGAACGGAATATCGGAACGCGGTTCGTGATCTCCTGTCCGTCGACGTCGAAGTGGAGTCGTTACTTCCCCCCGACGACTCGAGCTTCGGTTTCGACAACGTGACGGTCGGAAATCTCTCGCCGACCCTGATGGAGAAATATCTCGCGTCGGCCCAGAAGATCAGCCGGCTCGCGATCGGCAGTTCTGTTCGCACGCCGAGCACTTACGTCGTCACGCTGCCGGTTGACAAGACGCAGGAGCAGCACTTCACTGGCCTTCCGCTGGGCACGCGCGGTGGCACGATCTTCTCGTATACCTTCCCGACTGATGGGACCTATGAGTTTCAGGTACGTCTTTACCGGGATCGCAACGAGCATGTCGAGGGTCTTGGACGTCAGGGGAGGGGCCAGGATTCGGTCTCTGAGCAGCACGAACTGGAGCTGACGGTCGACGGCGAACGGGTCCAGTTGTTCACGATACAGCCGCTGGCCGAGCGCACGAGCGCCGACGATCCGCGCGAATACGACGATGCGAACGTCGACAAGGAATTCAACCTCCGCTTGCCGGTCAAGGCCGGCGCGCATGAAGTCGCAGCCGCCTTCCTGAACAAACCGGCCGCAGTGCTCGAGACGGTTCGCCAGCCCTATCCTGTTGCCTTCAACATGGATCGGCATCCCCGGCAGCGGCCGGCCGTCTATTCGGTGACCATTACCGGCCCCTTCGACTCGAGCGGCGGGGGCGATACAACGAGCCGCCGCCGGATCTTTACCTGCCGCCCGGCGACCACGGCACAGGAACTTGCGTGCGCCAAGCGCATCATCGCGACGCTGACGCGTCGGGCGTACCGCCGGCCGGTTACCGATGAAGACCTGAAGACACCCCTCGCGTTCTACCAACAGGGATACGCCGAAGGTGGGTTCGAAACGGGCGTGGAAACCGCGCTGCGAAAAATTCTCATCGCGCCCGAGTTCCTCTTCCGCGTCGAGCAGGATCCCCCAAGCGGCGCCGTCTACCGCATCAGCGATGTCGAGCTGGCAACGCGGCTGTCGTTCTTCCTCTGGAGCAGCATTCCGGACGACGAACTGCTCGATGTAGCCGCGCGAGGGAAGCTGCACGATTCCAAGGTGCTCGAGCAGCAGGTCCGCCGCATGCTGGCCGACTCGCGATCCGCGTCGCTCGTCGACAACTTCGGCGGCCAGTGGCTGTACCTCCGCAATCTCGCCGCGCTTGTGCCGGACGGTCGGATGTTTCCGATGTTCGACGACAATCTGCGGCAGGCATTCAAGCAGGAAACCGAACTGTTCTTCGACAGCATCATCCGCGAGAACCGCAGCGTCCTGGATCTGCTGAGGGCTGATTACACGTTTCTCGATGAGCGCCTGGCCAAGCACTACGGCATCGGCGGCGTTTACGGCACGCAGTTCAGGCGCGTGACGCTGCCTGCCGACAGTGTGCGGGGCGGGTTGCTTGGCCAGGGCAGCATTCTGCTTGCGACCTCGTACGCCAACAGAACCTCACCGGTCCTTCGCGGCAAGTGGGTGCTCGAAAACATCATCGGCACGCCGCCGCCGGCCCCACCCCCGGGTGTGCCGCCGCTGAAGGAAGCCAGAAGTGAAGATCACGTCCCGACGATGCGCGAGCGGATGGCAGAGCACCGCGCGAATCCGGCCTGCTCGTCTTGCCACATGCTGATGGATCCGATAGGACTGTCGATGGAGAACTTCGACGCGATTGGGCGTTGGCGCGTCAAAGGGGAGGACGGCGGTCCGATCGACGCGGCGGGCGGCCTGCCGAACGGCGACACGTTCGAACGCGTCACGGGACTGAAGCAGGCGTTGCTCGCGCGGCCCGATCGCTTCGTGGCCGCGGTCACCGAGAAATTGCTGACCTTCGCGCTGGGGCGCGGCGTCGAGCCGTATGATCGGCCGGCCGTGCGCGCGATTGTGCGGAATGCGCGCCCCGATGAGTACCGGTTCGAAACGGTCGTGCTCAACATCGTGAAGAGCACGCCCTTTCAGATGAGGCGGAAACAATAAGGAGATCGCGATGATCATCACCAGGATGGCACTGCCGCGCCGGACATTCCTTCGCGGGATTGGGACGACGTTGGCGCTGCCGCTGCTCGATGCGATGTTCCCGGCCATGTCGGCATTCGCCGCCAGCCCGGCAAGCAAGGTAAAGCGTCTCGGTTACGTCTACATCCCGATGGGGATGAACGCGGCGCGTTGGACGCCGCAGGGCGAGGGCAAGATTTCCGATCTGTCGCCGTCGCTGATGGCGCTCGCGCCCCATCTGGATCACGTGACGGTTCTCACCAACACGGAGCTGAAGCGCGCGTACGGCCCGGGGAATCACGCCACCGGCAACGCCGCGTTTCTCAGTACCGCTCTGGCGAAGAAGACCGAAGGCAGCGACTACGAACTTGCGACGACAGCGGATCAGATCACCGCGCAAGCGATCGGCAAGGAGACGGCCATCCCGTCGCTCGAGCTTGGCACCGATTTGATTGCTCAGGTGGGGAACTGCGACAACGGTCTTGCGTGCGCGTACATGAACAGCCTCTCGTGGTCGTCGCCCACGACGCCGTTGCCGACCGAAGCCGATCCGCGCGTGCTGTTCGAGCGCCTTTTCGGCGATGGCGCGAGTCCAGATCAACGGCGCGCGGATCTTCGAAAGAGCGGCAGCATGCTCGACGCGGTCGCCGTCGAAATGGCCAACCTTCAGCGGAGGCTGGGCGCGGGTGACCGCACCAGAGTGAATCAGTATCTCGACAGCGTCCGCGAAGTTGAGCGGCGTATTCAGAAAGCGGAGCAGAGGGGCGTCGAGGAGATTCCCGATGTCACGCGGCCGCTGACGGCCCCCGCGTCGTGGGAGGAGCACGTCAAGCTCATGTACGACCTCCAGGTGCTCGCGATGCAGGCGGATATCACGCGGGTCATCACCTTCCAGATGTCGCGCGAAGTCAGCACACGCACGTATCCACAGATCGGCGTCCCCGAGGCGCACCATCCGACGTCGCATCACGGCGGCGATCCGGAAAAGCTCGAGAAGCTTGCGAAGATCAACGGCTATCACGTGTCGTTGTTCGCCTATTACCTCGAGAGGCTGAAGGCCACCGAGGACGGGGACGGCTCGCTGCTGGATCACTCGGTGATCATGCTCGGCAGCGGCCTGGGCAACCCGGACGTGCACGATCACCTGAACCTTCCAATCGTCGTCGCGGGAGGCGCGGGCAGGCTGAAGGGCGGCAGGCACATCAAGTACGCCCAGCCCACAGCGCTGGCGAACGTGCACTTGACGATGATGAATCTCGTCGGCGTCGATCTCGAGAAGTTCGGCGACAGCGATGGCATCGTGCCCGAGCTGTTGCAGCCGGCTTCACTCTAGGAGGGCATCGTGCTGAACGTCGTATCGTCCGGCCGTCGCCTGACCGTGCTCATGACGTATACGGCCGTGTTGCTATTGCCCGTCACCTTCGACGCGGCGCCGGCTGTGCCGCCGCTCGTCGAAGCGGTCAAAAACGGCGATGGGAACGCAGTCCGCAAACTCATCAGGGAACGGGCCAACGTCAACGCCGCGGAGGTCGACGGCACGACCCCTCTTCACTGGGCGGCGCGTGTCAATGACGTCGCGACGGCCGAGCTTCTACTGCGCGCGGGCGCGGCGGCCACGGCGTCGAACCGCTATGCGGTGACGCCGCTGTCGCTCGCCTGCATGAACGGGAACGCGGGGATGATCGGCCTGCTGCTCAAGGCGGGCGCCGACGCAAACACAGCCCTGCCTGGAGGAGAAACGGCGTTGATGACGACTGCCAGGACCGGCAGTCTCGAGGGCGTCAAGGCGCTGCTGGCACATGGGGCCGACGTGAATGCGAAGGAAGCCGGCCGCGGACAGACGGCTCTGATGTGGGCGACCTCCGAAGGGCACAAAGAAGTCGTGCGACTCCTGCTGGGAAGCGGTGCCGACGTCAAGGCGCGCTCCGCCGGCGGCTTCACCCCGTTTCTGTTCGGGGTCAGGGACGGACGGCTCGAGATCACGAAGATGCTGCTGGCTGCTGGGGCAGATATCAACGACGCGGTACCGACTGATACCCGGCCTCGTCCTGCAGGCACTGGGTCGGGCCGACCGACCGGTTTGAATGCGTTCCTGCTGGCCATCGCGAATGCGCATTACGAGCTCGCGCTCACGCTGGTCGATGGCGGCGCCGACCCGAACATGGCTCCACAGGGATGGACGGCGCTCCATCAGATCACGGCGGTACGCAAAGTCGGGTTGTATGGAAGCAACGATCCGGCACCCGAAGGGTCCGGCAGCATCGACAGCCTCGAGTTCGTGAGACAACTCGTCAAGCGAGGCGCGAATGTCAATGCCAAGGCCACTCGAAGGCCGCCTCTCGGAACGACCGGTCTGAATACTGCCGGTGCGACGCCGTTCCTGCTCGCCGCGCGCACCGCCGACGCAGCCCTGATGCGCGAGCTCGCGAGGCTGGGCGCCGATCCGCTGATGCCGAATGCCGACAACACGACGCCGCTGCTGGTGGCGGCAGGTATCGGGACGAACTCGCCGCCCGAAGATCCAGGGACTGAAGCTGAAGTCGTGGAGGCGATCAAGGTCGCGCTGGAGCTCGGCAACGACATCAATGCCGTCGACAAGAACGGCGAGACCGTGATGCACGGCGCCGCCTATAAGCAGATCCCTGCGGCAGTGCGACTGCTGGCACAGCAGGGCGCGAAGGTCGAGATCTGGAATCAGAAAAACAAGAAGGGATGGACGCCGCTCAAGATCACACAGGGCGTTCACCGCGGGATGAATATCCAGAAGTCGCCCGCCACTGAAGCAGCAGTGCGCGAAGTGATGATTGCGGGCGGCGTCGAGCCGGTCGTGCCGCCCGGCAGCTCGACAGAGCCCGCGGATGGAAAGCCCTATGGACCGTGATCTTCATTGCCGCGAGTGCCCACGCCGGAGAAGATCGGCGATAGCACCGAGCACCTGACAATCGCGTAGCACTCCTGCGTTGTTTCCTGTCCACTGACTGCGTGCCTCATGCAGTCAGTGGATTTTTTATGTGTGCCCGCACCTGCGTGGCAGCATTCTGAGACAAAAAATTGGAGCGCCACGTTAAACCAAATTTTTGAATCACACGCCACGCAAAAATCGTGGACGGCCAATGGAACCGCGTGCTATACCGTGAAGCACAAATTAATTCGGTCTTCATGTTGTAGCGTCCGGTGAACGTGGGTTCGTGCCAGACGCTTTTCCTGTGAGGTGGGTATGCGACAGGTTTTACGCGTCTTCTTGTCAGCTGCGTTTGTTCTCGTTTTGGCAGTTCCAGGATTCGCTCAGGTGACAACTTCGACGCTCGTCGGACTCGTCAGGGATGCTCAGAACGCCGTGATCCCGGGCGCCACTGTCGTCGCGACGCATGAAGGCACTGGCGTCACGCGCGAAGGCGTGAGCGATGGAAACGGTGAGTTCGTGTTCTCGGCTCTGCCCGCTGGTCCTTACACTGTCAAGATCGAGCTGACAGGCTTCAAGGCGCTGCAGAACCGCGGCATGCAGTTGGGCGCGGGCCAGACAGTACGTCAGACGTTCACGCTCGAAGTCGGTCAACTCGCGGAAACCGTGACCGTGGCCGGCGAGGCGCCTCTCATCGAGACCGCAGCGTCGCTCCAGTCCGACAGCCTGGGCGCCCAGGAAGTGCGCGAGCTTCCGGTCAATCGCCGGAATCTCACGAACCTGATGAGTCTGACAGCGGGCGTCAACGTCAACGGCGACGGCATGGTGCAGATGAACGGCGTGGCCGCGGGAGGCACGGGCCTGACCGTCGACGGGACGGAAGCGAACTCCAATCCCGAGGCGCGATCGCTCGCTCAGTACGGCGGACAGAATCAGATCTCGGTCATGAGCCTGGACTCGATCTCGGAAGTGCAGATCGTCAAGGGCGTCCTGCCGGCGGAATACGGCGGCGTCGCCGGAGGGCAGATCAACGTGATCAGCCGTTCGGGCACTAACAACTTCCATGGCACGGCGTTCTACAGCGGCCAGAACGAGAAATTCAACGCACGAAGCTTCTTCTCGACCACACAGAAACCCGTCGGCAAGTTCAATCAGTACGGCGGCACGCTGGGTGGCCCGATGCTTCGCAACAAGGCCTTCTTCTTCGCGACGTATGAAGGGTATCAAGAGGAAGTGCAGCGCAACCTCGATTCGGTTGTGCCCTATCAGGCGACTCGTGACGAGATCCTTCGGGCGCTGCCGAATCCCGAGACGTCCATCGTGCTCGACATCCTCAACCTTCCGACCGAGCCTGTTGTCTCTGGAGCGGGCGTGGTCAATGCGCAGGTGGGCCGCTGGCGCGGACTTGGACTTCGAACACGCTCAGAGAACCACATCGTCGCCAAGGCGGATGTGTCGGTGATGAACGGGGCCAACCTCGGCGTGACCTACACGCGCCTGCGTCCATTCACGCTGGATCCCAGGCCTGTGAAGAACAACGCGAACGATCGTGAATTTCCCAACGAACAGGATCGCATCGCCGCTCAGTACGTCATGACGAAGGGAGCGTGGGTGTCCGAAAGCCGCGTCGGCTGGAACAAGACCTACCTTGCCCGGCTCGATGGATTCCTGAGCACGATTGGTCCGAACACGCCACCGGAAATCCTGCCCTACGGCAGGCGGGTCGGACAGCTCCGCATCAGCGGCGTGTTCGATACGGCGGACGCCGAAATCTGGGACATGCGCGGCACGACCTACAGCTTCGAACAGAAGTTCAGCCGTGGGTTCCAGCGGCATCTCGTCAAGACCGGCTTCCGCTTCATGCGCGAGACCGGCGGCCGATCGAATCCCGAAATTCCAAAGTTCATCTACAACAACTACGCCGATGTGCTCGCCAATGTGGCGACGCAGCAGTTCACGTCGTACGGGGCGCCGCCGCACGCCTCGCACATGGACAACTACAGCGCGTTCATTCAGGACGACTGGCGCATGGGCAGCCGCTTTGTGCTGAACCTTGGCCTGCGGTACGACGCCTACGGGGTCGTTCACGTCAGCCCGACTTCACCTGTCGAAGTAGAGATCGTCAACTACGAAGATCCGACCGACCTGCGCAAGCTTGATTTTGGCCCGCTGCGCGACCCGGACAAACCCTACGACCCCGATACGATGAACTTTGGCCCCAGGGTCGGTTTCGCCTGGACGTTGAACGACTCGGAGACGACCGTCGTGCGCGGCGGGTTGGGCTACCTCTACAGCCCGCACCTGATCGCCACCGTTCGTCAGAGCGCCGCCAATCCGTACATCCCCTTCCGCATCACGTACAACCGGACGGAAGTGGCCGCCAGGAACATCAAATGGCCGATGTACACCGATGACACGGCGGTGATTGCGACGAAAGAAGCGGCAGGGAAGAAAACCGTCTTCTCGATCTTCGATCCCGACATTGAGGTGCCCTACACAATCCAGTCGATGATCAGCGTGCAGCACCAGCTCGGCCGCACGATGTCCGCCGAGGTCAGTTACCTGCGAACCGACGGCAACGACTTCCCGCTGCAGAGACAGTTCACGCAGGCGTTCGACCGCAACACCGGCCTCCGCCCCAACCCGGCGCTTGGCGCGCCTGGTGGGTACTACGTCGACAGCAGCCAGACGATGGTCTACAACGGCCTGCAGACGTCGCTGCGCAAGCGATTCTCGAATCGCTATTCGTGGGACGTGAACTACACGTACGGGAAGAGCGAATCGACACAGGGAGGCGACCTCTCTGCCTACTACATCGCCAGCTTCGAGAACAATCAGGATTTCTGGGATCCTGAATTCGACCGCGGTCCGTCGAGCAATGACCTCCGCCACCGTCTCAACGTGTCGGCGATTTACGAGCTGCCCAACGTCGGAGAGGGCCTGATGAACGGCGTCCTCGGCGGATGGCAGATTTCAGCGATCGTTCAGGCGCGCTCGGGCGAGGCGCTGCGCATTACGCAGCCGTCGGGCATCGACCGGAGCCGGGTCGATGTGGTTCCCGGTGCGGACCTGGTCTTTGCCGACTGGAAGGACACCTGCACCGCCACGGGTTGCAACTATCTGGATAGAAACGGCTTTGCTCTTGTGCCGACCAGCACCGTCACGAGCGCGACGCTTCGGCCGGGCACATACATGATGGACATGGCGCGCGGTCCTGGGCGTCTGGACACCAGCATCACGGTCGCCAAGTCCTTCGGCATTGGCGGCGGCAGCAGGCTCCAGGTGCGCATGGACATGTTCAACGCGCTGAACCGGATGAATCTCAGCAATCCGCAGCAGGCTATCAACAACGCGAACTTCGGCCGAATCACCGGCGCCAGCGGTGCGCGGGTTCTTCAATTCGGCGGGCGTCTGACGTTCTAGGCGCACTCCAAATCCGGGCCGCTCGCGCGACGTGCGCGGGCGGCTCGGACTTCGCTTCACTACCGCCCAAAAACCGAGCAGATTCAGGCGGTTGCGACAAGTCGCGACGATCCGGAAACGCCGAAACTGTGTACACTGGAAGCTCGTTAATTCAGGCGAAATTGTAAGACGGAGGGTGAATGTATCGGCGTTGGGTTCCTCGCGCGATTGGACTTCCGCTGCTCCTTTTGATGGCGGTCGCCTATCTTCAGGCGCGCCCCGAACAGGCGGCGGCTCAGGCTGCCCAGACCCCACAGACTGAGGTGTCGCCCGAGCACGCGATCCTGAACAAGTACTGCGCAAGCTGTCACAACGAGAAAGCCAAGCAGGGCAATTTCGTCCTCAGCACGCTCGACGTCGACAACGTGGGGCCCAATGCCGAGCGGTGGGAGCTCGTGGTCCGCAAGCTGCGCGCCCGGTCGATGCCGCCGGCGGGCCGCCCTCGTCCGACCGAAGCCGCATACGACGGGCTCGTCGCGCATCTGGAAACGTCGCTCGATCGCGTGGCGGCCGCGAATCCGGATCCCGGCCGCACCGATACGTTCCGCCGCCTGAATCGCACGGAATATCAGAACGCCATCCGCGATCTGCTGGCGCTGGAGGTCGACGTCGAGACGCTTCTGCCGAGCGACGACTCCAGCCATGGGTTCGACAACATCAGCGTTGGCGGCCTCTCGCCGATGCTGCTCGAACGGTATCTGTCGGCGGCGCAGAAAATCAGCCGCCTTGCCGTGGGAACGCCAGTCCGCTCGGCGGGCGCCGAGACCATCGTTCTCCCGCCCGACCTGACGCAGGAAGATCACTTCGATGGCGAGTCGTTCGGCACGCGCGCCGGCACCCTCGTGCGGTACACGTTTCCGGCCAACGGCGAATATCAGTTCGAGCTTCGCCTCACGCGCGATCGCAACGAGCTGATTGAGGGGCTGACCGAGCCCCATCAGATGGAGGTCAGCCTCGACGGCACACGGCTGCAGGTCTTCGAGTTGAAGCCGGCTCCGCGAAGCGGACTGAACGACAACGTCGCGCCGCAGTACGTGCCGGAACAGGCGGCCGATGCGCACCTGAACTTCAAGACGCGTGTGACCGGCGGGCCTCATGTGGTGCAGGTGGCGTTCATCAAGCGTCCGTCTGCGCTCGTGGAGACCGAGCGGCAGCCATATCTCGCCAGCTACAACAGCGACCGGACGCCGAGAACGCAGCCCGCGCTCTACAGCGTATCGATTGCGGGGCCGTTCAACCCGAGCGGCATCGGAGACACGCCGAGCCGGACGCGCATTTTCTCGTGCCGGCCTTCGAAGGCGAGCGACGAGGCCGGATGCGCCAAGACCATTCTTTCCACGCTGGCGCGCCGGGCGTACCGGCGTCCCGCGACCAGCCCCGAGGTGGACACCCTTCTCGGTTTTTACAAGCAGGGGCGCGCTGAGGGCAGCTTCGAGCAGGGCATCGAGATGGCGCTGCGCGCGATGCTGACGAGCCCGGCGTTCCTCTTCCGCATCGAGCAGGCTCCGGGGACGGTCCGCCAAAAGGCGGACACTACCGAGGTCCCCGGTCCAACACCCGTCGCGTCCACCTTTAGCCGGACCGGCGCCTATCGAGTGAGCGATCTCGAGCTGGCCTCGCGGCTGTCGTTTTTCATCTGGAGCAGCATTCCTGACGACCAGCTCCTCGATGCGGCCGTGAAGGGCCGCCTCAAGGATGCCGCCGTGCTCGAACAGCAGGTGCGGCGCATGCTGGCCGACGACCGCGCCGAAGCGCTGGTGAACAATTTCGCTGCGCAGTGGCTGTACTTGCGCAATCTCGACAGCACGCAGCCCGACTCGCGGCTGTTTCCGGATTTCGACGACAACCTGCGTCAGGCTTTCCGCCGCGAGACCGAGCTGCTGTTCGAAAGCGTGATGAAGGAGAACCGCAGCGTGCTCGACCTGCTGCGCGCCGACTACACCTTCTTGAACGAGCGCCTTGCCAAGCATTACGGGATTCCCAACGTGTACGGCAGCCACTTCCGGCGCGTTGAGCTCGGACCGAATCACGTGCGCGGTGGGCTGCTCGGCCAGGGCAGCATCATGACCGTCACGTCGTACGCCAACCGCACGTCGCCCGTCCGCCGCGGCAAATGGATTCTCGAAAATCTTCTCGGCACGCCCGTTCCGCCGCCGCCGCTGAACGTGCCGCCGCTGCCCGAGAACAATCCGGGCGCGAAAGTACTCACGATGCGCGAGCGGATGGTCCAGCATCGCGCCAACGCGGTCTGCGCAAGCTGCCATCAGTTGATGGATCCTGTCGGACTTGCGACCGAGAATTTCGACGCGATTGGACGCTACCGCACGCAGAGCGAGGCGGGCGGGCCCATCGACGCGTCCGGCGGACTGCCCGACGGCAGCTCGTTCGATGGCGCCATCGGGCTGCGCAAGGCCGTCATGAATCGTCCCGAGCTGTTCGTGAACACGCTCACAGAGAAGTTGATGACGTATGCGCTCGGCCGCGGGCTCGAGTATTACGATGCGCCGGCCGTGCGGGATATCACGCGGCACGCGCGGACAGATGACTATCGGTTTTCGGCGGTCGTGCTGGGCATAGTGAACAGCACGCCCTTCAAAATGAGGAGATCCGGCTCATGATCATCACCAAAATAGCCTTGCCGCGACGGACGTTTCTCCGTGGGCTCGGCGCGACGCTGGCGCTCCCCGTGCTCGACGCCATGGTGCCGGCGTTCGGCGGCCTGAGCGCGGCTGCCGCGCCTGTCCGGCGGCTCGGCGTGGTCTACATCCCGATGGGGTCGAACATCGCCGAGTGGATGCCGAAGCAGGAGGGGACGCTCACTGAGCTGTCGCCGACGCTTTCGCCGCTGATGCCACACTTGAAGCACGTCAACGTGCTCAGCAACCTCGAGATGAAGAACGCCTACTCCTCGGGGAACCATGCCACCGCGAATTGCACGTTCCTGAGCGGCGTGAAGGCGAAGATGACCGAAGGCTCAGACTACGAGATGGGCGTCACGGTCGATCAAATCATCGCGCAGCAGATCGGCAAGGAAACGGCGCTGCCCTCGCTCGAGCTGGCCACCGACTTCAACTACGTCGTCGGCAACTGCGACAACGGGTTCAATTGCGTCTACATGAACACGCTGGCGTGGTCGTCGAAGACGACCCCGCTGCCGACCGAGGCGAACCCGCGCGTCGTGTTCGAGCGCCTCTTCGGAGACGGCGGGTCAGCCGCCGACCGCAAGGCCGAGCTCCGCAAGAACGGCAGTATTCTCGATTGGGTCACCGAGGACATGGCGCGTCTGGGACGCCGCCTGGGCCCATCGGACCGCACGCGCGTCGACGAATATCTCGATACGCTGCGCGAGGTCGAGCGCCGCATTCAGAGGGCCGAGCAGCAGGACAGCGAGGCGCTGCCCTCCGTCCTGACGCGGCCGGTTGGCGTGCCGTCCGATTGGGAAGAGCACGCGAAGCTCATGTTCGATCTGCAGGTGCTCGCGCTGCAGGCCGACATCACGCGCGTCATCACGTTCCAGCTGGCGCGCGAGGTGAGCACCCGCACCTACCCGCAGATTGGCGTGGCAGAGCCGCATCACGCGACGTCGCACCACCAGAATTCGCCCGAGAAGCTCGCGAAGCTCGCCAAGATCAACACGTATCACGTCTCGCTGTTCGCGTATCTCCTCGACAAGCTCCAGGCCACGAAAGATGGCGACGGGACGCTCCTGGATCATTCGATGTACTTGCTTGGCAGCGGCCTCGGCAACCCGGATGTGCACGACCATTCGAACCTGCCGATCGTCGTCGCAGGCGGCGCATCGCAGATGAAGGGCGGCCGTCACATCAAGTATGCCGAGCCGACGCCGCTCGCAAACCTCCATGCCACGCTGATGGACAAGGTGGGCGTGCCCACCGAGCGATTTGCCGACAGCAACGGCAAGGTCAACGAGCTGCTCGAGCCGCTGTCGCTGTAGGTCCGGCTAAAGCCGGACACTACGTGGTGCGTGAGAACGAAGTGCGTGAGAAAGGGCCGATCGATGATGCGTCTGAACTACACCGGGTCGTTGGCGATAGCGGCAATGGTCTCGATCGGCGGCGGGAGTATGTTGGCCCAGCAGGCGAGCGGGAACGCCGCGGCGAACGCCGTTGAAGCAGATGGCACGACGCCGCTCCACCGCGCGGTTCATCGGAACGACCTGAAAGCTGCTGAGGCGCTCGTTCGATCTGGCGCTGACGTGAACGCGGTGAACCGGTACGGCGTGCCGCCGCTCTCACTGGCGGCCACCAACGGCAACGCCGCCGTGCTCGAGCTCCTGCTGAAGGCTGGCGCTAATCCGAACGCCACGCAGTCCGAGGGAGAGACCGCTCTCATGACTGCCGCGCGCACGGGCGTGCCCGCTGCGGTCAAGACGCTGCTCGCCCATGGCGCAGACGTCAATGCGAAAGAGAGCTGGCGCGGACAGACGGCGCTGATGTGGGCGGCCGCCGAAGGGCACGCCGAGACCATCGAGTTGCTGCTCGAAGCGGGCGCCCAGATCAACGCGCGATCGAGCGCCGGTTGGACGGCGATGTTGTTCGCGGCGCGCGAAGGAAAGATCCCGGCGGTCAAGGCGCTGCTCGCCGGCGGCGCGAGCGCCGATGACGCGCTGCTCGCGCGTGCGGGCGGCCGCGGGCGTGGGGCTGGCGCGGCCGGCGGCGGCGCGGGTGCCGCAGCACGGCCTCCGTCAAAAGGCTCCAGTGCGCTCGTGCTGGCGGTCGGCAGCGGCCACTTCGAACTGGCTTCCGCGCTCCTCGATGCCGGCGCCGATCCCAATGCCGCCGCGCAAGGGTGGACGGCGCTCCATCATCTGACGTGGATTCGCAAACCCGGAACGGGAAGCAACGATCCGGCGCCGTACGGCTCCGGCAGCATGGACAGCCTGACCCTCGTCCGGAAGCTGAAGGCGCATGGCGCGGACGTGAACGCGAGAGTGACCCGGCGCCCGAACGTGGGTGTGACCGCGCTGAACTTCATCGGCGCGACGCCGTTCTTCATGGCGGCGCGCGGCGGCGATACCGAGCTGATGCGGCTGCTGGTCGAGCTTGGCGCCGATCCGCTGTTGCCGAACGAAGACGGCACGACTCCGCTGATGGTTGCGGCCGGCGTCGGCACGCATTCCCCGGGTGAAGACGCGGGCACGCCAGTCGAGGCCCTCGAAGCCGTGAAGCTGGCGATCGAGCTCGGCGGCGACGTGAACACGGTCGACAAGAACGGCAACACGGCGATGCACGGCGCAGCCTTCAAGCAGCTTCCGGACGTCGTCGCGCTGCTGGCGTCGAAGGGCGCCGACGTGAGTATCTGGAACACGAAGAACGTCTCGGGCTGGACGCCGCTGCGGATTGCCATTGGCGTTCACCGCGGCATGAATTTCCGCTTCCACGTGCCGACAGCCGACGCGCTGCGCGCGCTCATGGTGCAGGCCCGCGTGTCGACAGAAGTCGAGCCGGAAACCGTGATCAGCGGAGCAACGCCAACGAAGTAACCGGCGGTTCTGGGTTCTAGGTGCTGGGTTCTGGGGTTCTGGTTCTGGGTTTTGCGGTTCGGGTTCTGGGTTCACGGAACCGGCATGTCAGGACCAAGAACTCTGAAGCCCACAGCAGAACGATCCGTCAGAACCTGCAGAACCTGCGGAACCCCTGAACCGGAAACCTAGCACCCAGAACCCCGAACCGCGCGCTTCAGTGATCATCGTGCTTGCGATGGTACGAGATCTCCGCGTCGTTATGCTCCCGCGTGGTGTGTGCCTGCCGGCGCTTGCCGTCCTTCAAGGCGGCCCCGCGCGTGGCGTCTGAATCCACTCCAAAGGACGACACCAGCCTCTCGAGATCGCGTCCCTGGCAGGAGGGACATTCAGCGGTTGTCGAATGGATGATCAGCTGCTCGAAACGGTGTCTGCAGGCGCGACATTCGTACTCGTAGATGGGCACGTCCTGATTATGAACCCTTCATCTCCACAAGCTTGCCGCCGGTGATGCGCACGTTGGTCTGGGTGATGTGCGGTTCCGGGCTGCCTGCGAAGGTCCGTTTCGCCTCGTACATCTTCTGGTCGGCTAGCGCCACCAGCCTTCGCGCCAGATCGTAGGAAGACCCGCCCGGCACTTCGACCGATGCATCGAACCGCTGCTCGATGGGGATGGTGACCGCTTCGTCCTCGCGGACCATCCGCGCGCGCTCGTCGCGCGACGGCCGCTCGCAATAGACCAGGCCAATGCTCAATCTGGGCGGCTGTTCGGCAAATCGCGTGTCGAGCGTATCCCAGGCGAACGAGTCGACCAGCTCTGCATCGCGGCCGGCAATCAGCCCAAGCTGCGTCTCCGTCACCAGGTTCCGCACGATGCGCAGATACTCATCGCCGCCCCACCGCACGCCGATGTCGCCTTCGCGATGCATCCGGAACAGACGCCCCGTTGTGCTCAGCACGAGGTCACCCACCTCGTGGCCGTAGGTGTCGTTGTAGTACTTGAAGCGGTCGTGGTCGACCATCTCGATGCCGAAGCCGTTGCCGCGGTGTTCCTCGAGGAGAGTCGTCAGGAGCCGCTCTTCTCCGAGCTCGCGCCGGTAGAGCAGCGTGCGCCCGTCGCGCCGCATGCGGCTCAGCAGGGCCTCGCGCTGTTCGAGCTCGACGCCCTTCTGCCGAAGCTCTTCGAGCACGTGGAGAAACATCTGGTTCCAGTCCTCGATCTTGTCGCCGATGGCGAGATCGAGTGTTTCGAACCCAGGACGGATGAGCTCGACCTGCGAAGACGTCAGCTTGAGCATGCGGCTGACGTAGTCGAAGAGGTAGCGCACCGAGCCCGTCAATTGGGCGTCGGACGCGACGACTTCGGCCGGCAACGGCGCTCCATTCCGAAGGAGGGTCAGCTTCTGATCCACTCTAGGTCTCGGTGATCGCAGTCAGAGCAAGTTCAATACCATCGCGAGCTCGGCAAGGACACCGGACCCAGGTGCGCCGTATCCGTCTGATTTTGGCCGTTCGCAGCCGCAGGGCGCGAACCGAGCCAGTACCAAAACTGTGATGGGTTACCAGCGTGTTTACGGGCTGACATGAATGTCAGACGGCATTCTCGACGATCGGCGGCTCAGGGCGCGCGATCGGCTCAGAGGCAACGTAGCCGGCATGCGCCAGCCGGCTTTGGAAGAGCGCCGTCTCCGACGCGACGAATACCAGCTTGATCCACAACCGGCCGAGCAGAAAGAGTTGGCCGATGGCCAGCCCGAGCCACATGCGCGTGCCCGTGGAAGGTGCGCCAGGCGCGGCCAGCGCGTATCCAGCAAGCAGCACGACGAAGAGCGCGCCGGTCAGCGAGTACAGGGCCGCGACCGTTCCCGCGTTGCGGCGGGCGAACCGTGCGCCCGCGGCGACCGCGCCGACCATGCTGCGGCGGTCCTCGACGACGGCGCGCACCTTTGCGTAGTCGAAGATGATGATGACGGGCACGAGCAGAGCGCCGAAGATCGCATACAGGCCAAGGCGCACGAAAAACGCCGTCCGCTCGACGGTGACGTCTGTCGTCAATGCCGCAAACCCCTCCTCGAGGAGCATCGGGTGTACGACAGCGAAAAGGACGTAATAGGCGAGCGCCATCAACGGCGCGAGGCGCAGGAACCGCACGAAGTACACGCCGCACGCGGTGAAGAACTCATAGGACCGCGTCGGGCGCGCCCGCGCGTAGCGGTCAACGATGCCGCCGGTCAGGAACAGCCACAGTAGAAGATACGCGGCGCCGAGCCACAGGATCGGCGAGGGCCGGTTGTCGCCGTCGGCAAACGCGCTGAGGTTATCGAGCACCGCAGCGAACCCGATGATGCTCGTCTGAAACGTGCTGCCAAGCGGTCCCGCCTGAGCTGAGAACTCGCTCCACCATTGCACGTTGACGCCGCGCGCCACCTGGTCGGCCAGCATGCTGTTGCCGAGATGCGACTGCAACGCCTCGCGCATCACCATGGAAAAGGGAAGGGCGGTCAGCAGCGTGACGCCGAAGACGCACGCAATCACGACAGGCGTCTGATTGACGCGGCGAATGCCGTCCCGGAGCGCGTCAGCCGCCCGCAAATTCTGCCCTCTGCCCTTGAGCTTCTGCCCTGTCATCGTCAGATGAGAACAGCCCAGGTGAGCAGCTGATCCTGCAGCCATACCAGCCATGGCGCCGCCCATCTCGTCGAGGCGCGCCCGCTGGCCGGTTCGGTCGTGAAGCTGTTGTTCGTGAAGTTCGTGTCGAGCACCAGCACCTGATCCGGATCGACCTGCGCGGACAGCAGCCGGCTGGCGTGTTCGAACGTGACGCGGTGCCAGCGGCCGGTGCCGTCCCAGGTGAAGCGGCGCTGCTCGCCGTTGGCCAGCGTCGCGAGGATGGTGATCGGAAAGATGCCGTCACCATGCCGTCTCACGACGACGTCGTTGACGTATGTCTCGTCGACGGTTTCCGCGCTCGTGACGCTGTCGACGCCGTAGTCGAACACGGCCGAGCCGCGGTACACCTGATCGAAGAACGGCATCAGATCGCGGCCGCTCACTTCGCTCGCGACCTGGAACAGGTCGCCTGGTTTCGGGTGCCTGAACTTCCAGCGATCGAAGAATGTCGACAGAATCTGCTGCACCACCGGGAAACCGAGCGCGCGTTCGAGCGTGTGCAGCCACAGCGCCGGCTTCGAATAGGTGATTGGGGCAGACGTCAGCGGCCAGTATCGAAACGACGGCGTCGCCTGTACATCGACCGTCGGGCTACTGCGGTAATCACCTATGTACTCGCCGGAGGTCAGGCGGTCCCAGGGCACGTCGTCGAGCACCCACGGCACGAACCCGCCAAAGAAGCGAGCCACCTCGCGGCCGGAGGGGAAGTCCTCGGCATCGACGCGCGCATTCGCGTACTGGTTGATCCCCTCGTCCATCCACGCGTCCTCGAATTCGTTGGTGGCGACCATGCCGTACCACCACTGATGCCCCGTTTCATGGACGAGGCTGTCTTCGACGTACGTGTCCTCGCGCGGCATCAGCCATCGCGTGCCGGCCGTAAAAATAGTCGGGTACTCCATGCCGTCCGTGGCCGTCCGCCACGGAGTGTCGACGATCGTGATGTGGCCGTACGGGTACGCGCCGAACCACTCGCCATAGTATCGAAGCGTTGCCCGTGTTGTCTCGAAATGGCGCGCCACCTGAGACGCGTGCTCCGGTTGATACAGCAGGCGCATCTCGACCGGCGGCAGTCCTGGATGCTCGAAGCGCTCGCGCGCCTCGAGATAATCCGGGCTCGTCGTCCACGCGAAGTCGTGCACATCCTCTTGATAGTACCTATGGGTGGTCGTGCCGTTTGGATTGTCGGTGCGTTCGCGCTGGCGTCCGGTGGCCGCAACCGGCCACCCGCGCGGGACCGTCATGCGCACGTCGTACACGCCGAAATCGGAGAAAAACTCGGTGGAGACGTGAAACTGGTGGCAATTCCATTTCCCACCCGCGTCGAGCACGCCGATTTTGGGAAACCACTGGCCGATGAAGAAGTAGTTGCCGATGACGCCGGTGCGCGCGAATGGGCGCGGGATCTTCGCAATGAAAGCGATCTCGATCGTCAGTGTCTCGCCGGGGCCGATCGGCGCCGGCAGTGCCACGGACATGACGGTGCGGTCGTCTTTATTGCCGTCGTCCGGAGCGATGAACCGCGTCTGTCCTGTGAGATCGGCCGGGGCAAGGGCGCCGCCTTTGATCGTGAGACTCGAGATGTCGATGGCGGCGCGATCTTCGGCGCGCTGCAACGATGCGCCCTGCCACCACGAGGTGAGCGTGTGCTCGCGCATCCACGTCGAATCGTTGTCGCGCCACGCGTTGTAATACAGGTGGAATTGCAGCTCGTCGGTCGAGGCGTTGGTGATGTTCGTCCAGACGAGCGTCTCCCGCGCGGTCAGCGTACGCGCGCGCGTGTCGAGCGTGACATCGATCGTGTAGTTGGCATTTCGTGGCGAGAGCGGCTGTGCTTCGGCGGAAAGGGCGCGCGTCAGGACGACGGCCATCGCAAGACATGCGCGCAGAATCACCGCAGAATCCTACCATCGTATACTGCTAAACATGGTCCGTGTCCTTCTCTACGGCCTCGGTCCGATCGGCGTCATGGTGGCGAGACAGCTTGCCGTGCGGGATGGGTTTCGCATCGTCGGCGCCGTTGATGTCGACCCGTCAAAGGTGGGGCGCGACGTGGCCGAGATCGCCCGCTTGCCGAGGCCGCTTCGCGTGAAGGTCGACCCCGACGCGCGGCACGCACTCAAGAAATCGAAACCGGACATCGTCGTCCTCTGCACGTCCTCTTCCCTGCGCGGCGTGATGCCGCAGATCGAAGGCATCCTCAAAGCGAAAGTGCCGATCGTTACGACCACCGAGGAGCTGAGTTACCCTGTGAAGCGCAACGTTCCGCTCGGTCGGGCGATCGATGCCATGGCGAGGCGGGCGAAGGTCGCGGTGCTGGCGACGGGCGTCAATCCGGGATTCGTCATGGACACGCTGCCCATCATGCTGACCGTCGCGTGCGAGCGAGTAGAGTCGGTCGCGGTCAGCCGGATTCAAGATGCGAGGCGCAGGCGTTTGCCGTTTCAGCAGAAGATCGGCGCCGGTCTCACGTCCGAGCAGTTCCGGCGCGAAGTCGACCGGGGATCGATTCGGCACGTCGGCCTTGGGGAGTCGATTTCGATGATCGCGGATGCGCTCGCATGGCAGCTCGATCGGATCACGGACGAGGTGAAGCCGCGAATGGCGGAGGCGACCGTGGCGAGCGAGTTTCTGGCGGTCGACCCAGGGTACGTGAGCGGCATCATCCAGGACGCCGTCGGGTATCGGCATGGTACGCCGGTCATCTCGATGCACATGGAGGCCTATCTGGGGGCGCCCGAGTCCTACGATGAAGTGCGGGTACAGGGGGTCCCCAATCTGACCCTCAGAATTCCGGGTGGTGTCCCCGGGGACATCGCTACTGCCTCGATTGTGGTCAATTCCATCCCCAGGGTCCTGTCGTCGCGCCCCGGGCTGCAGACGATGAAAGACCTGCCTGTTCCCTCGTATTTCAGTGGGAGGTGAAACGGTGCATAATGACCTCATTCACCGACCCGTTTCAGGATTGCGAGGAAAGTATGAAGCGATCTTCGCGCCGTGATTTTCTGGCCTCCGCTGCAGGAACCTCAGCCGTGACTTTTTGGATTCCGAAGAAAGTGAATGGTTACAGTCGGGCGCACGTCACCGACACCAAATCGACGCGTGGTGTGTCCAAGTGGGACCTCGACACGCCGGCGCTCGTGCTCGATCTCGACAAGCTCGAGCAGAACATCGCGGCGATGCGCGCGAGCCTGGCGGCTACAAAGGTGGGCGCGCGGCCGCACGCCAAGACCCACAAGTCGGCCGACATCGCGAGGCTGCAGTTGGCTGCGGGGGCCGTTGGCATCTGCACCGCAAAGCTGACTGAAGCCGAGACGCTGGCGGCTGAAGGCATCCAAAAGATCTGCATGACGACCGCGAATCTCAGCAAGGCGAAGATTCAGCGGGCGATGAACCTGCGCAAGAAGAACAGCGAGTTCATTCAGGCTGTCGACTATCCGCAGAATGCCCAGGATCTCTCCGATGCCGCCAAGGCCGCCGGCATCACCGCCGACGTCGTCGTCGATGTGGCGGTGGGCACCCGCAGCGGCATACCCGCGGGCGACAAGGCGCTCGCGCTGGCGCAGATGATCGACAAGCTGCCGAACCTGCGCTTCCGCGGGATGCTCGCTTACGACGGCGGCGCGCAGCACATAAAGGGATACCAGGCGCGCCTGACACAGTCGCTCGAGCGGTATGCTGATGCGGCGAAAACGTACGAACGCATGAAGGCGTCGGGGCTGAACGTCGAGATTTTCAGCGGTGGCGGCACCGGCACCTACAACATCATGCCGAAGGTGCCAGGATTCACCGACGTCCAGGTCGGCAGCTACGTGTTCATGGACGCGCAGTACCTCGAGATTGGAAACGAGAAGGGCGACATCTTCACCGACTTCGCGCCGTCGTTGACGGTCATGACGACGATCGTGAACACGTATTTTCCGAACCGCCTGACAACGGACGCTGGAACCAAGGCGCTCACGCTGAACAAGCCCGATCCAATCGTGCTGGGCGAACCGGGCTTCCGTTACACAGCCGGGTCGGACGAATTCGGATCGATCCAGTATGAGACGGCGAACAAGACCTACAAGACGGGCGACAAGCTCGAGCTGATTATTTCGCACTGCGATCCGGTCGTGAACGAGTACGACGTGTTCTACGGAGTTCGAAAAGACAAGGTCGAGGCGGTATGGCCCGTCACGGCGCGCGGCAAGTCGCAGTAGCGGCACTCGCGATTCTCGGTGGCGTTGGCATCGGCGCGCAGGATCCGCAGCCGGCGCCGACCTTCCGATCAGAGATCAATTACGTCCAGATACCCGTGCGCGTGCTGGACGCGCACGGGGAGTTCGTGAACGGCCTCACCCAATCCGATTTCCAGATCCTCGAAGACGGCCAGCCCCAGACGATCACCGCGTTCAGCACGATAAACATACCTTTCGTTCGCCGCGAGAGCGCTGCGCCGGGCGCGCAGTCATCCGCAAGTCGAACTGCAGCGCCGGAGGAACGTGCGCAGATCGACGGTCGCGTCTACGTCTTGATCCTCGACAATCAGGCGATGGATGACGCAACGGCCCTGAGGACGCGGCACGTCGTGCGCGGCTTCCTCGACGAGGGCTTCGCCGCGAACGACGTGGCGGGCATTGTTTTCTCCGGGAAGGGACGCGGCCAGACATTCACACGGGACAGAGCGTTGCTGGACGCGGCCATCGGCCGGCTCATGGGCGATGCCGATCCGACCGACGATCAATCACACCGCCTCACCAACTTCATCGCTGAGACGGCCAGGGCGATGGGCACGATTCGCGACAGGCGGAAGGCGCTCGTCCTGGTGACCGCGTCCCCGATTTGCTCAATCGGCAACAGCGAGTGTCGCGAGAGCCTCGGTGACGCGCTGCGGGCGTGCATCGAATCCGATGTCAGCGTGTACGCCGTCGATTCCAGGGGACTCAACGCCTACGAACGGACCAGAGCCGAACACGCGAATCCCAATTCAACGTACGACGGTGGGGGCTACATGGAGGCGCGGAATCGCGATGCCGCTCGCGCGGCGTTTGACGCCTTTCGCGCGGAGTTTCACGGACCAGCGAGCGGTGCGCGATACCTGTCGGAAGAGAGCGGTGGTTTTGCCGTGGTGAACACCAACAGCATCGATCAAGGGTTCGAGCGTATCGTCCGCGAGAACAGCGCGTACTACCGGCTTGGCTACTACTCGACGAACACCAGCGCTGATGGCAAGCTTCGGCGAAACCGGGTGACCGTCTCACGGCGCGGCGTCCGCGTTGTGCATCGCAATGGGTATCTGGCTCCTCGGAACGCTCGCACGAAGTAGCCGATTTGGATTAGCCCTGGCGCTTGCGCTGGCCGTGCCCGCGCTTGACGCACAGATGGATCCGTCGCTCGATCGCGTGCTGCTTCGGATGCACGCGTACCTGGCGGACTACGCGAAGCATCTGCCCGCCATGATCGCCACCGAAAGGTACGAGCAACGCGCGGGCTCTGGCAGCCGCCGGCAGCGGCGGCTCCTCGAATCGGATTTCGGTCTCATCCAGGTGCCGGGTGACGCGGAGTGGCTCGGCTTCAGAGAGGTTCGATCGGTTGACGGTAAACCCGTTGATGATTCCTCGACGAGGCTCGCCGGGCTCTTTGCCGATCCATCGCCGGTGGCCGTGCGGCAGGCGCGCCGCATAGCCGTCGAAAGCGCCCGATTCAACATCGGTCCGATCTACCGGACGATCAACGATCCGACGATCGTGCTCGAGCTGCTCGATCCCCGTCATGCCGGGCGCATGCGCTTCACGAAGCAGGACGAGACGACGATCGCTGGCATACGCGTGTGGGTTCTCAGGTTTCAGGAAACACAAGGACCGACAATCATCCGGACACGCGACCTGAAGGATCAGCCCGCACATGGGCGCGCGTGGATCGATCCGATGTCAGGCCGAATCCACCGCGTCGAAGCTACCATCCAGCCTGCGCGCGGCACCGGAAACTTCTTCGGGACGATCGACGTTACCTTTGCTCACGATGCGCGAATGGGGTTTGCGGTCCCGGCGAAGATGACCGAGCGTTACGCCAACATGAACCTCGACGTCGTGTCTTCAGGCGAGGCAACCTACAGCAACTACCGCCGATTTACTGTCGATACCAACGAACAACTGGGGGCGCCGTAGCACGAGCGGGCCTGGCCGAGCCATAGCGCGAGCGCGAAGCGCGAACTCGCCAGGCAAGCCGAAGCGCGAAGGCTGGCATGCGGGCTGCATGGCCAGCCGTATGACTAACTTCTTTGTCTACATGATCGGCGTCATTCTCGTGGTCGGCGCGTTGGCGTATGGGGCCAGCCTGATGGGCCTCAGTTCGACGTGGATCGCCATTATCGCTATCGCAGCGCTTGGCATAGGCCTGATGGGCGCAATCGTTAAAACACGCCAGAAGGAGCCGTCATAGGCTCACCGGCGAGCGGGTCCGTATGGGATCCGGTGCATTTCTCATACGGCCCCGTTCCCATCAGGTAGTAGTCATCGTATACGTTCGGGCGTCCATCCTCAGACACTGCCAACTTGCATTCTTCCGAGGCACGCAGCCCACTCTTGCGGCATACCGAGATACGCTCGACGTCTGACGGCATTTCGAACCAGTCCGGAGCGCTGCCCTCGGTCGCCGCCTTCATGAAGCGCGCCCACGCCGGCACGGCGACCGTTCCGGCAAATCCGCGATTCATGATTTTCTTTTTCTCGTCGTAGCCGAACCACACACCGGCAACGAGGTTCGGCGTGTATCCGACGAACCATGCATCCCCATAGTCGTCCGTGGTGCCGGTTTTTCCGGCTGCGGGAAGCTTGAAGCCTTCGGCGCGCACGCGCGACGCTGTGCCGCGGTTGATGACGTCGGCCATCATGCTGGAGATCAGATACGCCGTTCCCGCGCGGACTGCGCGATACGGGTGGCTGTCGGTCGAGCTCTGCCAGATCACGTTTCCACTGCGGTCTTCGACACGCGTCACCAGCGCGTGCGGCGCGATGATGCCGCCGTTGGCGAACGCGCCGTAGGCCGACGTGAGATCCATCAACGTCACTTCGCCCGTGCCGAGCGCCAGCGACGGAACCGCAGGCAGCGGCGAGCTGATTCCCAAGCGCCGCGCGTAGGTTTGCGCAGTCGTGATGCCCACGAGCTGCATCACCCTCGCCGCGGCGCGATTGCTCGACACCGTCAGCGCCTGGCGCAGCGTGTAGTTCATCGCCTCGTGTTCACCCGACGGCAGCCAGTCTCCCTGCGCTGTATGGATCGGCGTGTCCATGCCCGTCACCTGCGAGCTTGGCGTATAGCCCTGCTCGATTGCGGCTGCGAATATCAGCGGCTTGAAGGCCGATCCCGGCTGCCGCTTCGCCTGCATGGCCCGATTGAATGGGCTCGAATGAAAGTCGCGGCCGCCGACCATCGCGAGCACCTCGCCGGTTCGCGGGTCGATCGCGACGAGCGACGCTTCGAGGGTGTTCGTCTTGTCGAGTTGGGAGAGCCTGAGCGTGATGGCTTCCTCTGCGTGGCGCTGCATTGTCATATCTATCGTGGTGTAGATGCGCAATCCGCCTTTCAGCACATCTTCCGCCCCGAACTGCTGCATCACCTGCCGCCGCACCGCTTCCAGGAAGTGGAGGCCGGCTGCGTCGGCGCCGTGAGCGCCGCTCGCGTGGTGCGTCACCGTATACGGGTCGTGGCGCGGAGGCGCCAGCGTGATTGGCGTCGACAACGCCCCGGCGTACTGCTGATCGTCGATGACGCCGTCCTCGCGCATCGCCCTGAGGACGGTATCGCGTCTCTGCCGTGCTATCGCCGGTGACGTGCGCGGCGAGCAGACGGCCGGGCAGGGAATGATGCCGGCGAGCAGCGCGCTGTCCGCGATGCTGAGATCGGACGCGGGCTTTGCGAAATAGCCGCGCGCGGCCGCCTCGACGCCGTAATGCCCGTTGCCGAGGTAGATGCGATTGAGGTACGCCTCGAGAATCTTGTTCTTGTCGAATCTCCGCTCGACGCGCAGCGCCAGAAGGGCTTCCTTGATCTTGCGCTGGAAATTGCGGTCCGTCGTGAGCGCGACATGCCGGATGAGCTGCTGCGTAATCGTGCTGCCACCCTGCTTCACCGATCGCGCTCGCAGATCGACCCATGCCGCACGAGCGAGGCCGATCACGTCCATGCCCGCATGTCTGAAGAAGTAGCGATCTTCCGCCGTCAGGACAGCCGAGACCATCCATGTCGAGACCCTGTCGAGCGATACATTGGTGCGATCTTCGGTCGCAAAGGAGAGCACCAGGTTGTTGTGCCGGTCGAACACGAGGGAGGCTTCGGGCGCGGTGTCGAGGCGCAGGTCCCGCGTCACTTCATCCAGGCCGCTGGCGAAGACGTGCAGCGTTCCAAGACAACACGCCAGCATGGCTGCGGCCACGCACCAGAAAAAGTAACGCCCAAACTGCTTCGCTCTCTGCATGTGCACGCCTCGACTCAAGGAATTGCAAGGAGAAGGCCACGACTGGATTTCGGCGCGGGAATTGCTGCACTCGGTAATGTGCGGCCGTACGTACCTCGGAACGTTCGCCATCTTCGGCAACTCCTCAAAGGGACGCCCGTCGGGATGCTCACGACCCAGACGCGCGGCGGCGGAAGCCACAGCAGGCCGATGCTCGTGCACGGCATCGATGCGAGCGGGTGGCTGTGGTTAATCACCGATCGACGTTCGCGGAAGGCCTGCGAACTGAGTCAGAACCCCCAGGTGACGGTCGCGTTTCAGTCGAAGAGCGGGACCCGCTACGTTTCCGTGCAGGGAACGGGCGTGGTGGTGCGCGACGATGTCAAGTTACGGGAGCTGTGGAATCCAGCGCTTCGTCGCTGGTTTCCGCGGGGGCGGCGGGATGCCGAGATCGTCCTCATCGCGGTGCGGGTGACACGCGCCGAATACTGGCTCGTGCCGCGCACCCGCCTCTCGCGCGTCATGGGTATGGTGAAGGCCATGCTGACGGGCAAACGGCGCGAGCAGGGTACGCACGGCATTTTGGATCTGCATTCGTTGCCGGCCTGAAATTGTGAAATTGCCGTGACAGGGAAACGAGCGGCCGCCAGTAGTCGTATCTCACCTCAAAGTGCTCTCTCGCGTCCAACTCCTTGCCACAGTGTGTCTGGCAGCAGCGATCGACACGGGCAGCCAGCCGAACTCGTGGCGTCAGTGTCTCTCTGACGCATCGCCCGCGACGTTAGAGGCGTGCACCGCCCTCATCCAGTCGAATCCACGCAACGACGGAGCCTACGTCAACCGCGGCATCGCGTACCGGCGCCTCGGAGATCTTGACCGCGCCATCCGCGATTACGACGAGGCCATCCGCGTGAATCCGCGGGCGGCCGATGCCTTCAACAATCGCGGCAACGCGTTCCGCGCGCGCGACGAGCACGAGCGCGCCATGCGCGATTACGACCAGGCCATTCGGCTCGACCCGCACTACGCGCATGCGTTCAATAATCGGGGCATCACCTTCCTCGAGCTGGGAGACCCCAGGCGCTCCATCGTGGATTTCGATCGCGCAATCGCCGAAGACGGAACCTACGCGAACGCATTTCGCAATCGGGGAATCGCGCACGCGGATCTCGGACTCTTCGACCGTGCGATTCAGGACTTCGACATGGCGTTGACGCTGAACCCCGAGATCGGCCGTGGGACGGAATACGCGCTTGCGCTGTACGGCCGGGGACTGGACCGTCAGCGGGCGGGCGATGCGGCAGGCCTGGCCGACATCGAGCAGGCGTCACGCCTGCGCGAGGACGTTGCCGAGATCATGGGCGGTATCGACGATCCCTGACGATTGATTAGAGCAGCGTGCTCGTCAGCGCGCGGATGATGAGGTTCTGCTGCCGGAATCGCCGCTCGAGATCCTTTCGGAATCCTGTCCACCACTCGCGATCGAGGTCTTCGCACATCACTTCGTAAATCACGATGTCGTCGCGCGTGGTCTCGCCGGTGTCGCCCTTCCACAAACCGCGCGCGGGAGCGCGCATGTAGGCCGTGACGCCACCGAAACGATCGGCGAGCTCCGACCGCAGCTCGACGTAGTCGTCCGCGTCGAACGCATGGCCTTCGTTGTCGTACAACGGAAGAAGAATCTGCATCAGATACATTGGTTGGCTGCCGTCTACGGCGCATCGCTCGTGGCGGCGACGAGAGAGAGGGGATCGACGCGCGCGCCGTTCAGGCGAACGCTCCAATGAAGGTGGGGCCCGGTGACGCGTCCAGTCGCGCCGACGAGGCCGACAACGGTCATCGGCTCGACCGTGTCACCGGTCTTCACGTGAATCTCCGACAAATGTGCAAAGACCGAGAACAACCGCTCGCCGTAGTCGACCACGACGGTGTTCCCGGTGAAGTACATCGGAGCAGCCACGACGATCTCGCCGCGGTTCGCCGCGCGAATGGGCGTCCCCGGCTTGCCGACGAAATCCACGCCCGCATGTGGTGAGCGTCGCTGGCCGTTGTAGTAGCTGCGCGTCCCGAAGTTGCTCGTCGGCTTTCCGTCCACAGGCAGCACAAAGGCGTCCGCCCACTTCCTGGCAGACACGCGCGCGTACGCGCCGGCAAGCATCGCGCTGTCCCGCTTGATTTGTTCGAGAGCGTCCGGCGGGGGCTCGACGAAGCTGCCCGGGACGGTGAGGCGGCGCACCGCAAACTGCTTTGGAAGAATGCGCAGCGTCGATGTTGCCGCCTCGAGCGTGCCGTTGCGGTGGATGCGCAGACGATACGCGTCGGGTTTCGTATCGAGGTCGATGCCGACGAGCGCGTGATGCTTCCGCTGACGCGGATCGAAGTGAAAGCTGACGTCCTGCCCGAGAACCGTTGCCGTGATCTTTTCGCTGTCACCGCCGCCATCGACCTCGACGCGCACCACATCGCCGGGGTGCGGCGTGGAGGGGGCGAATGACACCATAAGCGGTCGGTGTCCCTGCGCACGGTCAGCGCCGAGCTCGACGCACACAACGAGCAGAAACAGGGCGGCGGCAAGGACGCCTCGAGAAATCACGGCAAAACTGACAATATCACTTCCCCGTGGCCGGAACGCCACGGCATCGACAAGGCGCAGCGGCGGGTACGACGATTGCAACGCGAGGGCCCCATGGATACCCCAAAAACATCACGACGCGAGTTCTGCGCGCATGCGATTACGTTTGCCACCATGGCGTCCCTCATCGAGGGATGTGGAGGCGGCAGTCCCACCAGCCCAGGTGGAGGCGGAAATGTGCCGCAGCTCTCGATGGTCTCCGGCACGGCGTCCGGCAATACCGTGACCGTCAGCAATGTCAGCGGCACCGCGCTCGCGAATGTGGGAAGCGCCGCACTCGTGCAGGCCGGCGGCAACAACATTCTCGTGTTACAAGCCGCGCAAGGCTCGTTCAAAGCCTTTACTGCTGTCTGTACGCACGAACAGAACATCATCACCGGATTCCAGAACAACAGCACGTTCGTGTGTCCGGCACACGGCTCTCAGTTCAACACCAGCGGCGGAGTTGTGCAGGGGCCGGCGACGCGAGCGCTTCGCGAGTTCGCCACGCAATTTACGAATAACGTACTGACAATTACTGTCTAGGTAAATTGTACGGGGACTGGAACGGCAAGCTGAAAGCTAGAATCTAAAATCTCGAATCTGGAATCTCAGTCTGTGAGATTTCAGATTTCAGATTCTCGATTCCAGCTTTTAGCTTCCACCTTTAGGTCTCGTTCCTCTAGTTGCGTGGCAGCGCAAAGGCGATGTACTCACCGGAGTAGGCTCCTCCACTCACGGCCACGACAAGATACTGCCGTCCGTCGATGCTGTAGGTCATCGGCGAACCGCTTTGCGGCGCAGGGATGAAGATCGCTCCCACCTCTTTGCCGGTTGACTTGTCGTACGCGCGCAGCATGGCACCGCGACCGCGCGATGTGGTGGTGGCCTGGGGATCGCCCATGATCACGAGCGTCTTGGTCACGACGAGGCCGACCGCGCCGTTCTGACCGGTCTTCGGAATCGTCAGCCCCTTCAACGCCGGATGATTGCGGATGCCGTCAGGTGTATCGCCGTGCGGCACCTGCCAGAGCAGTTCGCCGCGATCGAGCTGAATCGCCGCGAGCAATCCGTACGGCGGCTTCACGATCGGAAGTCCCTGTACTGTCAGACCGCCGGCCGGAAGCTTCGACGTACCCGCCACGGTGGCGGAAGCCATGGCTGCCGAAGGCAGTTCGGGAGCTCCCGCGCCTCTCGCCGCCTGCGCGATCGCGCGAGGCGAATCCGCCGCGCAACAGTCTCCGGGTCCGAACACTTCGACAAACGGCTGGCCTTCCACACCGCGGACGTACCTGATATCGGAGAAGTCTTTCGGCGGAGTGACCAGCGAGTGCGAGTTGATGCCCGCATTGGATGCGGGCGCGAATGCGATGTGCAACTCCGGATCGTAGCCTCCACCCGGCCAGTTCGTCCCGCCGCCCAGATTGCCCATGCTCAACGATCCGAGCAGGCCGTCGTTTTTCCCGAGGATCGGCGGAGTGAACAGCGGTCCGGGCTTGTATCGCGAGAGTTGAGAGAGCGCCTGCGCGCGAAGCTCCGGCGTGAAGTCGATGACGTCGTCCGGAATATGGACGAAGTTCCTCGCGTACACGGGTGGCTTCGTGGGAAACGGCTGCGTCGGCGAGTACGTTTCGCCGGGAACGTCGCCGCGCGGTACGGGACGCTCTTCGATGGGCCACACGGGCTCACCGCTGACGCGATCGAACACGTAGAGGAAGTTCTGCTTCGTTGGAACCGCGACGGCCTTGATGGCGCGCCCGTTGACGTTGATGTCGGCGAGCAGGGGCGTCGAGGATATGTCGAGGTTCCAGAGCGGGTGATGCACGAACTGGAAGTGCCACTTCCGCTTGCCCGTCTTGAGATCGACCGCGACAAGGGTTTCGGCAAAGAGGTTATTGCCGGGTCTGTGGCCGCCGTAGTGATCGGACGTCGGCGTCTCGACCGGCAAGTACACGAGCCCGAGCTCTTCGTCGACGCTGATCTGTGTCCAGACGCCGACGTTGCCGTTGACGGCCCAGGAGTCGTTCTCCCACGTCTCGTGGCCGTACTCGCCCGGATTCGGAATCGTGTTGAAGCGCCAGATCTGTTTGCCCGTCCGCACGTCGAACGCGCGCACGAGGCCTTTTGTGTTGTTGTGCGTCGAGACCGTCGCTCCCTCCCGGAACGACGATCCGACAATGACGACGTCGCCGGCGACAGCGGGCGCCGAGTGGATGCCAATCTCGCCCGTGTTGAGATCGATCTGCTGGTTCACGCCTTTGTACACACCGACTTTCAGGTCGAGCACGCCCTTGTTCGCGAACGACTGAATCATCGCGCCCGTCTTTGCATCGAGCTCGACCATCTGATAGCCCGTCGTCACGTAGATGATGCGTTCGTCGCCTTTCCCATCGGTCCAGTACGAAACTCCGCGCCCAGACAACTGCCGCGGCGACACCGCTGCGCGCTGTCCTTCGCGCAGGCTGTGGGCCCAGTTCAGCTCGCCAGTTCTGCCGTCGAGCGATATGACCGATCGCCGCGTTCCGCCGGTCGTATAGAGCATGCCTTTGACCATCAACGGCGTGCCCTCGAGTTTGTATTCGGGGCGCGGGCCGAGGCTGTCGGTCTTGAAACGCCAGGCAACCTGCAGCTGGTTGAAATTGGAGGCGTTGATTTGATCGAGCGGCGAATATCGCCAGCCGCGGAGGTCGCCGGAATAGTCGGGCCACTCTCCGTTGTTGATGCTGGGCTTCCCGGCCGCGGGCGACTGCCCGTGCAACGGCGCGATCGCCGCCGCGAGGACGCCTATAAGAAGCAATCTGGGGAGGCGCGCCATCCATCCACCGCCTTTCGCGAAGGGCAAAGGGTAAGGCGCGGATTATAAGGCAGTACGCAGCTGCGTAGTGTCCGGCTTGAGCCGGACCGATCAGTCGCGGGAGAACGCGAAGTACAGGGCCGCAGGCGCGATCACGAGCCAGCAGACGGCCGCGATCGCGAGGGGCACGAGGGGCAGATCGGTCCGGAGCGAGAGCGCCGACCACGCCATCGCGGGCAGCGTGAGACGTCCGACGACCGACACGAGAAGACCGATGAGAGCCGCCATCGCAAGCGCCTGGGTGAAGACAATCGGCCGAGCGGCGGTCCGTGCCGCTTCCTCGCGGGCGCGCATCTGCGCCCGCCACCACACGATTTCGGGCGTCGGCACGCGAGCATGGCTTTGCGTGTGCTCGAACTCGCGGCGAATCTGTTCGGCAAGCGCAACGAGTGGTCCGCACTTCGGGCACTCGGGTTTGTCACACTGACAGTCGCGTAACCTCATGACGTCAGAATCCTCGCAAGTTTTCGCCGTGCCCGGAAGAGCAGCGGCTTGATGCTCCCGGTCTTCAAGCCCAGCATACCGGCGATTTCCTGATGGGACGACCCCTGGCCGTACGCGAGCCAGACCAGATCGCGTTCCCGCTGGTTGAGCTTCGCCATCGCGCGGTCGAGATCCGATCGCTGCTGCGTCTGCTGTGCAAGGTCGCCGGAGGCGGGAATGTCCCCCTCCCCGTGTTCCGGCAGCTGCGCGTTGTCGATTCGCGGTCGACGGAAGCGATCGCGAATCAGATTCGTCGCGATGCGGAAGAGGTAATTCTTGCGATGCTCCTCCGACTCGAACGTCGTCGTGGTTCGAAGGAGACGGTAATACGCTTCCTGCAAAAGGTCGTCGGCTGCGGCAGGGTCACTGGTGGCGCGAGCCAGATACGCCCACAACATGCCGGACGTTCGACTGTAGAAGCCGCGAAACGTCTCTTCGTCCATTTGCAGCGTCGCGTCGTGAACGGAGGCGTCGGGTGCCTGCGCGAGCGGATCGAGGCTGTCCATGAATGGAAATGCGTAGGACAGGAGTCGTCGCGTCATGATCCCGGTGTCTCGCCGGTGTAGCGCGCAGACAGCGATTGAATGAGGCCAAGCCGCTGCGAGAGAACATAGGACACCGCCGCCGAGACGGCGAAGCCCAGGCCGATGGTCAGCACGACGATGCCCACGCCATACAGTGTCTGCGCAAACTCATCGGTCGCGACCCCGCGGCTCACGAAAATCAAACCCGTGCCGAGCATGGACACCACGATGCCCGATTGCAGGGACCAGAAAATCCTGCTCAGCGGTGCGTTCATCGGCATCGGGCGCGGACCGGCATGCGGCACGACCGCCGGTTCAATCAGCGCCTTTCCCGCCGGGGACTGCAGATACGCGAGCAGCTCTTCACTGGACGAGAACCGATCGATCAGCTTCGTATTGAGCTCCGTTTGCGCGCGCATGGCACGCTGCCAACGCCGATGCTCGATTGCCGTGCGTAACAGAAAGACGATGCCGACCGTGATCGTGGCGATGATGAGAACGACGGTCAGGTTCTCGAACATCTGGCCCACTTCACGAAACGCCTGACCGGTTGCCGTGGTTTCCTCCGGCGCTCTCCACTCTCCGAGAAAAAATCCCGGGTTGTGTGCGATCTCCGGGTGCTGTTCGAGGAACGCGGCGAGCACGGGATATGTGGAGAGGTAGTCGGGGCGATACAGCAGCGTCGGGTCAATCCGCAGCACCTCGCGCACGGACGGCGGATATTGGTTCAACACGTCGCGGAGCCGATCGCGCGTCTCCCGGGCATCCTGCTGCTCGGCAAGCATGAAGCCTGGCGACGACTGGGCCGGCCCAGCCGGCGGCTGTGGGCGCTGGGGCGTGGCTGGCGTCGCCGGCCGCGCCGGCGGCGCAGGTTGCTGGCGTGCCTCGGACACCGCGGCGGCCATCGAGAGCCCCATCACAAGAACGAAAATCTGAAGGTTTCTCATTGCTACTATTACGTCCCGCCGGAGAGAAGGTTATCGCAGCCAGGCCACGGCCTGCGCGCCGAGAAAAATATAGATCGCGCAAATCGTCCCCTCGCCGACGGCCACGCCCAGGAGGCACTTCTTGATGTCCACCCCCAGCGCTCCGCACACATAACAAACCAGGTCCGTCGGGGCGATCGGAAAGAAGCTCCATGCGATCACGATCGGCAATTCCCGGCGTGTTAACAGGGCCCGAAGGCGTCCCACCTGGGGTGCGTATCGCCGCTCGAAGAAACGGTCCAGGTGCATGGCATCCGCAAAGTAATAGACCGCCGCCGACGAAACGACGATGCCGACGAGCGTGAGGAGGTATAGCGGCACCGGCGGCAGAACGAGCATGCCGGCCAGAACCAGATACGTGGCGGGAATCAGCGTGAAACCGCGGAGGCAGCCGAGCCCGAGGTATGCCGCGTACGCCCACGCCGGAGGCGCGCTGGAGAGCTGGAGAAAGAGATCGCGGAGCGCATCGCGGTAAAAGGCGTAGGTAAGGAGCGCCCCGGCGAGTAAAGAGAGCCATAAGGCGAGGACCAGCGTTCTGTGGCTCATTTTGAGAATCGTGTATCGCTTATTGAACACTCTGTCCGCATTACATCCTCTAAATCGCTGTCTGCAGCACCTAATACGCTGGCATCAAAGGTGCTTTGTTGGTGTAGAGATTATGGAACCACGAACCGGATTCGTTCAGCTCATTTCGGCGGTCGTCGGGCTTTCGGTAGGCGTCGGAGTCATGACAGCCACCGTCCTGCTTGGAGTAGCTGCGCTGCTCCAGTAGTTGCGATGCTGGGAATGGCGTCGCGCCGCCATTACCAGACACACTCATCCGATCGTCGAGCGCATCTGCAACGACACGCCTCAGCGAGGACACCCTCGAGATCCCCAGCCGGCTATCAGCCAGAAGGCGTTACTTTACCGATAAAGTAAACAGAAATCGTTGACTTTGATTGGAATGTGTAGTACTTCCACGCCTGCGATATCGTGTTCAAACTTAGTGGGAAGGTCGCCGTCATCACGGGTGGCGGGTCTGGCATCGGGCAGGCACTTTCGAAGCTCTTCGGCCAGCAGGGGGCCCACGTCGAGGTGCTCGACGTCGATGGCCCGGCGGCGGCGGCCACTGCGGCGGCCATTCGCGCCGGCGGCGGCAGCGCGGCCGGCTCGGCATGCGACGTATCGGATGCCACGGCGGTGACGTCGGCGTTCGAGCACGTTGTTGCGCGGACGCGGCGCCTCGACATTCTGATTAATAATGCCGGCATAGCCCATGTCGGCGACATCGAGCGTACGTCCGAAGACGACTTCGACCGCCTGTATCGGGTAAACGTCAAGGGCGTGTTCCTGTGCACTCGGGCCGCGGTGCCAGTGATGGTCCGGCAGGGTGGCGGCGTCATTCTCAACATGGCGTCAATCGTGTCGTTCATCGGCGTGGCCGATCGTTTTGCGTACTCCATGACCAAGGGTGCTGTGCTCACGATGACGAAGTCCGTCGCGATCGATTACGTCAAGCAGGGCGTGCGATGTAACTGCATCTGTCCCGCCCGCATCCATACGCCGTTTGTCGATGGCTTCGTGAAGAAGAACTATCCGGGCCGCGAGGAGGCGGTGCTGCAGGAACTGGCCCAATACCAGCCCATGGGGCGCATGGGGACACCAGAGGAGGTCGCGTATCTGGCGTTGTATCTGTGCTCGGACGAAGCGTCCTTCGTCACGGGACAGGCGTACCCCCTGGACGGGGGGGTGCTGAACCAATGAGCGGCCGCGAGCGCTATGTGCTGACGCTCAACCTGAAAGACGATCCCGCGATCGTCGACGCGTATACGCGCCATCACCGCGCCGTCTGGCCCGAGGTTCAGGCGAGTCTCCGGCGTGTCGGAGTCGAGCAGATGGACATCTACCTTCTGGGCCGCCGCCTCGTGATGGTCGTCGAGATGCGCGACGGCCACGACTATCGCGACGCGTTCAGGGCACATGCGTCTTCCAGCCAGCGCGTCGCCGAGTGGGAACGTCTGATGAAGTCGCTTCAGGAGCCGGCGGCCGAGGCAGGCGCAGATGAGTGGTGGGCTGTCATGGAACCGGTCTTTCATCTGGAGCAGGGGGAACCCGCTATTGCCCACGTCGCCGATCGGTCGCGCACGTCCTGAACGTCGGGCGATGACGCATCTCCGACAGGCGTGGCCCGTGCCGTCGCGGCCGCGCCCCATCGCCATCATCGGGGCTGGTGGTGTTGTACGGACGGCGCACCTTCCGGTGTATCAACGCCTCAAGTTCCCGATTGCCGGCATCTTCGACATCAATCCGGACGCGTCGCGTGAGACCGCCGCACGCTTCGGCGTGAAGACGGTGTTCTCGTCGCTAGCCGAGACGGCGGCCGCATCCGATGCGATCTTCGATCTCGCCGTTCCCGGCGACCAGATTGTCGGCGTATTGAGCGAGCTGCCGCGCGGTGCGGCCGTGCTGATTCAGAAACCGATGGGCGAAGACCTCGCCGCCGCACGCTCGATCGTGAAGATCTGCGGCGATCGTGGCCTCGTCGCGGCCATGAATTTCCAGCTTCGGTTCAGCCCGAACGTGCTGGCGCTTCGCGATCTGCTGGAGCGCCGCGAGCTCGGCGACGTCGTGGACATCGAAGTGCGGCTCGTCGTGAAACAGCCGTGGCACCTCTGGAAATTTCTCGAGGGCGCGCCGCGCCTCGAGATCCTGTATCACTCGATTCACTACCTCGACACGATCCGCGCGCTTGCGGGGGAGCCCCGCGGGGTGTACTGCCGCGCCGTCGCGCACCCGTCGATGCCCGAGTTCGAGGACACGCGCAGCACGATCATTCTCGACTACGGCAACGCGCTGCGCTGCTCGCTGCTGCTCAACCATACGCACCAGCAGCACGGCACGCACAATGCGTCGTTCCTGAAAGTGGAGGGCACGTCTGGCGCGGCGCAGCTGACGCTCGGCGTCAACATCGACTACCCGAACGGGCCGCATGACACGTTGGAAGTGGCGCTCGGGAGCGGCCCCTGGCAGCCCGTCGCATTGAGGGGCTCGTGGTTCATCGAGGCCTTCGAGGGACCGATGTCGAATCTTCAGCGGTTCGTCGCCGGAGAAGACGCCGCGCTGGTCTCGCCCGTCGACGACGCCATCCGGACGATGGCGCTGGTCGAAGCCTGTTATCAGTCGAGCGCGGCGGGTGGAACGCCGATACCGAAGATCTGAATCGGCAGCATGAAGATAGATTCACACCAGCATTTCTGGCGCTACACGGCCGCGGAGTACGGCTGGATCGACGATTCCATGCGCGCGCTGCGTCGCGATTTTCTGCCGCCGGATCTCCGCCGCGAAATGGAACGCGCATCGGTCGACGCCTGCATTGCCGTTCAGGCTCGCCAGACACTCGGCGAAACCGAGTGGCTGCTCGAGTTGGCGGATGCGAATCCCTTTGTGGCAGGGGTCATCGGCTGGGTCGATCTGCAGGCGGACAACGCCGACGATCAGTTATCGCGATGCGCGTCGCACGCGAAGCTCGTGGGCGTTCGCCATATCGTCCAGGACGAACCAGACGATCGCTTCATGTTGCGGCCGGCGTTTTGTCGCGGAATCTCTCTGCTCGAAAGCCGCGGCCTCACCTACGACATCCTGATTTACCCGAGACACCTGCCCGCTGCGGCCGAGCTCGTGGCGCGGTTCGACCGGCAGCCCTTCGTGCTCGATCATCTGGCAAAACCTGATGTCCGGCACCGCGAGATGCGCGAGTGGGAAAAGGGGATACGGGAGCTCGCGAAATTCCCGTTGGTGTACTGCAAGTTGTCAGGGCTCGTCACAGAGGCAGACTGGACGCATTGGGCGGCGGACGACGTCCGGCCGTATCTCGACGTCGCGTTTGATTGTTTCGGCCCTGATCGATTGCTCGCCGGTTCTGACTGGCCGGTATGCACGCTGGCCGCGGACTATGCACGAACCATCGCGCTCGTGGACGACTACATGGCATCGAGGCCGGTCGCAGAGCGAGACGCCGTGATGGGTGGAAACGCAGCGCGCGTGTGGCGCCTGCACGCCACTCGACAAACTCGCGGCGCCCTGAGCGTGTCGAAGGGCGCAGGAGAGCTCGTATGAAGCATCGCTCCGTCGCAGTTCTGACCCTCACCATCCTTCTCGCGTCCTTCTTCGGCGCGTGCAGCTCGTCGTCGCCCTCCGAGAGCGGAAAAACGACGATCGCCGTCATTCCAAAGGGCACGTCGCACGTCTTCTGGCAGAGCATTCACGCCGGAGCGGCGAAAGCGGCGCAGGAGCTCGGTGTCGACATCATCTGGCGAGGCCCCCTCCGCGAAGACGATCGCGCCTCGCAGATTGCCGAGGTCGAAGGGTTCATCACACGCGGCGTGTCGGGCATTGTGCTGGCGCCGCTCGACGAAGCGGCGCTGGTGGGACCGGTGCAGGAATCGGTGAGAGCGAAGATCCCGGTCGTCATCATCGACTCCGGGTTGAAAAGTGGCGATTACGTCAGCTTCGTCGCGACCGACAACAGGCTGGGCGGCCGGCTGGCGGCAGAAGGGATGGCGGCGATGCTGCCGAAAGGAGGCCGGCTCGTGATGCTGCGCTACGCCGAAGGTTCGGCGAGCACGGAAGAGCGCGAAGCGGGCTTTCTGGAAGAGATCGCCAAGCACGGCGACATCCAGGTCCTCAGCTCCAACCAGTACGGGGGCGCCGATGTCGAAGGCGCGTACAAGCGGGCTGAGGCGCTGTTCCATAAGTTCCGCAGACCCGATGGCTCGCTGGATCTCGACGGCATCTTTACCTCGAACGAATCGAATACGCTCGCGATCGTGCGTGTCCTGCAGTCGAGCGGATGGGCCGGCAAAGTGAAGTTCATCGGCTTTGACTCGTCCGACACTCTCGTTAAAGGTCTGAGCGACGGGCACATCGATGCCCTGGTGGTCCAGGATCCGGTCAAGATGGGCTACCTCGGCGTCAAGACGATGGTCGACCACCTGCAGGGGCGACCGGTGGAGAAGCGTGTCGATACCGGTGCGCAGCTCATCACTCGCGAGAAAATGTCCGACCCCGCCGTCAAGGAGCTGCTCCAGCCCGATCTGTCTCGATGGTTGAAACCGTAGCCCCGCCTTCGCGACGCTTCGGCGAGGCAGGCGCACAATTCGAAATGCGCGGTGTGCGCAAGGCGTTCGGCGGCACCGTCGCGCTCGACGGCGTCGATCTGGCCGTGCGGGGCGGCGAAGTGTGCGCGCTGGTTGGGCAGAACGGCGCCGGCAAGAGCACTCTGATGTCGATCCTCGCCGGGGCGACGATTCCAGACGCCGGGGTGATGACGCTGCACGGAGCGCCGTACGCGCCGCGCGATCCGCGCGAGGCGCGCGCGGCGGGCGTCGCGATGATCTATCAGGAGCTGTCGCTCGCACCGCATCTCAACGTGATGGAAAACATCGCGCTCGGGGTCGAGCCGCGGCGACCAGGCGTCCTTGGCGCCTCCGGCATCGTCGATCGCGATGTGATGCGCCGCACTGCGCGGGCGGCGCTCGAACAGCTCGGCCACTCCGATATTCCCGTCGACACGCCAGTCGGCCAGCTCGCTCCCGCGGCGCAGCAGCTCGTAGAGATCGCGCGCGCGCTTGCGTGCGGTTGTCGCGTGCTCGTCCTCGACGAGCCGACGAGCAGCCTGGCGCACGGCGACGTGCGAAAACTCTTCGAGCTGATCCGCCGGCTTCAGCACCAGGGGCTGGCCATTGTCTACATTTCGCACTTCATCGAGGAAGTGACCCAGGTGTCCGATCGGTTCGTCGTATTGCGCGACGGGCGTAACGCGGGTGACGGCGTTACGTCGCAGACGACCGCCGATCGCATCGTCGCCATGATGGTGGGCCGCACGCTGGACGATTTGTATCCGCGCGGGCGGCGCCTGGTTGGTGACCCGCTGCTGAAGGTTGAAGGGCTTGCCCCCGATCGACTCGTTCCCGCTTCGTTTACGCTGCACCGCGGCGAGATATTCGGCATCGCCGGTCTTCTGGGCGCGGGCCGAACTCGCCTGTTGCGCGGGCTGTTCGGGCTCGACTCGGTACGCAGCGGCGAGGTGAAGCTCGGCGTGCACGGCGGACCGGCAACTCCGTCCGAGTGGTGGAACCACGGCATGGGCATGCTGAGCGAAGATCGCACTCGCGAGGGGCTCGCGACGAACCTCAACATCGCCGACAACGTGACGATGACGCGTCTCGAGGGGCCGGCCCGCGGGTTCTTCGTCTCGCCGACCCGCCAGCGTGAGCGCGCACGCCATTGGATGGAGCAGCTTCAGATACGCGCGGCGGGGCCGACGCAGCAAGTGTCGCGTTTGTCGGGTGGCAATCAGCAGAAGATCGCGCTCGCGCGCCTGCTCCACCATGACGTCGACGTCCTCGTGCTCGATGAGCCGACGCGGGGTATCGATGTCGCCAGCAAGGCGGAGATTTACAGATTGATCGGCGAGCTGGTATCAGGTCCGCCTGAAGGCGGACACTACAGAAACGGACGAGCCGATTCCCCGGTAGTGTCCGGCTTCAGCCGGACCCGTGAGCAGAAAGCCGTTCTCATCGTGAGCTCGTATTTCCCCGAGCTCCTTGCGTTGTGCGATCGCATCGCCGTCATGTCGCGCGGCCGGCTTGGTTCGGCGCGGCCGGCGTCAGAGTGGACCGAGCACGCGCTGGTGCTGGAAGCATCCGGCGGCAGCGTGCCTCCCCAAAGCGCGCAGCGCGGAGACGCCTCGTGAACCGATTTCAGGATGCAGGCGTGCTGGCGGGGCTCGCCCTCGTCGCGTTGCTGTTCGGGATTCTCATCGGCCCCCAGTTTTTCAGCCCGGCGAATCTCGAGCTCATGGCGCGCCAGACCGCAATCGTGTGCGTCGCCGCCCTGGGCATGACGATGGTGATTGTGGCCGGTGGCATCGATTTGTCCGTCGGGTCGGTCATTGCGCTCAGCACTGTGGTTACCGCGCAGCTGCTTCGCAACGAATCCTGGCCGCTCGTGGCTGCCGCTGGTGCGATCGCGGCCGGCGCGGTGTGCGGGCTGATGAACGGCGTGTTGATCACGGGACTGCGGGTCGTGCCGTTCATCATTACGCTCGGCACCATGCTGCTGATCCGCGGCGGCGCGAAAGGACTCGCGGAGGAGCGACGGCTCGAGGCGCCCTTTACATGGTTGAACAGCATGCTGCGCACTGTCCGTGATGGCAGCGGACTCTTGCTGCCGTGGGGACTGTGGGTCGTCATCGTCCTCGCGGTCCTCGTCGCCATCACGCTGCAGTTCACGCGCTTCGGCCGCCACTTGTTTGCCATTGGTTCGAGCGAGCGCACGGCGCGGTTGTGCGGTGTCCGGGTGGAGCGGTGCAAGATCGCTGTGTATACAATTGCCGGCGCGTTCGCAGGGCTCGCCGGTGTGATGGAATTTTCGCGGCTGTCGGTCGGCGATCCGACTGTCGCGAACGGCGCGGAGCTTGGCGTCATCGCCGCGGTCATCATCGGCGGCGGCAGCCTTTCGGGCGGGAAGGGCACTGTCGTCGGCACGATTGCGGGCGCCGGCATCATGACCCTCATCCAGATCGGTTGCTCGCAGCATGGGCTGCCGAACTGGGTACAAGAAATCGTGACGGGCACGATCATCGTGTTTGCCGTCGCACTCGATCATTTCAGATCCAGGGTTTCGCGATGAAGATTACCGGCCTCTCCGTTCTCGATCTCAGATTTCCAACCTCGAAGGATCAGGTTGGAAGCGACGCCGTTCATACCGATCCGGATTATTCGGCCGCGTATGTCATCCTCGAGACGGATGCGGGCATCGAAGGGCATGGCCTGACGTTCACCGTTGGACGTGGGAACGAGGTCTGCGCCGCGGCGATCGAGGCATTCCGTCATCTTGTGGTCGGCCGCGCACTCGAGGACATCACATCGGACTTTGGCGGGTTCTGGCACAGTCTTGCCGGCGAGTCTCAGCTCCGCTGGCTTGGGCCGGAGAAGGGTGTCATTCACCTGGCGCTCGCCGCCGTCGTCAACGCCGTATGGGATCTCTACGGCAAGGCCGAAGGCAAACCGGTATGGAAGCTGCTGTCAGACATGACGCCCGCGCAGCTCGTCTCGTGCATCGACTTCCATCACATCACCGATGCGCTCGCGCCAGAGGAAGCGCTGTCGATCCTCGAGCAGCGTGCCGCAACGAAGCCGGCTCGCGAAGAAGAGCTTCTGAAAAACGGATATCCCGCGTATACCACCTCGGTGGGCTGGCTCGGCTACTCCGACGAGAAGATTCACCGGCTGTGCCAGGAGGCGCTCGCCGACGGCTGGACGCATTTCAAGGTGAAGGTCGGTGGCAGGCCGGACGATGATTTGCGGCGGCTCTCTGCAGTGCGTGCGGCGATCGGGCCGCGAAACAAGCTGATGATCGACTCGAACCAGCGTTGGGATGTGGACGAGGCGATCGAGCGCATCAAGGCGTTGTCGCACCTGGATTTGTGGTGGGCCGAAGAGCCGACGCATCCTGACGATGTCCTCGGGCATGCGAGGATTGCCAGGGCGATTGCGCCTGTCGGTGTCGCGACAGGAGAGCATGCGGCGAACCGCGTTATCTTCAAGCAGCTGCTCCAGGCCAACGCGATCACGTTCTGCCAGATCGACAGCTGCCGGCTCGGAGGCGTCAACGAAAACCTCGCGGTCATGCTGATGGCCGCAAAATTCGGTGTTCGCGTGTGCCCGCACGCCGGCGGCGTCGGCCTCTGCGAATATGTCCAGCATCTATCGATGTTCGATTTCATCGCGATCTCCGGCACGATGGAAGGCCGGGTGATCGAGTTCGTGGATCACCTGCACGAACATTTCGAAGAACCGGTGACGATTCGCCGGGGCAGGTATATGCCGCCGATGAAGCCGGGCTACAGCATTACGATCAAGCCGGACTCGCGGACGAGATATCGATTTCCCGACGGCGAAATCTGGCGCACAGCACGGTGATACCAACGGTATGAATACTGACAGTGCCGTCCGGGCGGTGGTTGCGTTTCCGACTTTCGAGGTTGCGGATCGCCAGTGGATCGAATCGATCCGCGCGAAGCACGATCCCGAAGCCAAACGGATCGCCGCGCACTTCACGCTCATCTTTCCGGCCATCCTGCCGTTTCGCGAGACTGAATCCCACGTGGCGCAGGTGGCCCGGTCGATGGAGCCGATGAGGTTCGTCCTGCGCCGCGCGACAGTCGTACCGGATCACCTGGGGACTGCCGGGCATGTGTTCCTGCTCCCGGACGATGGCCGTGACGCGCTGGTCGGACTGCACGATCGCCTGAACCAGGGTGTGCCCCAGCCGCATTGGAAGCGGGGCGTGTCGTTTACCCCGCACGTCACCGTGGCGGCCGGCGCGCTCGATCTTCTGGATGCGCTCGTCGGCGACTTGAACGCGAAGGGCCTGGCCATCCGCGGATCGGTGTCGTCCCTCGTCCTTGTGGAGGTGACGATGGCGGAGATCAGGCAGATAGCGCACTTCGCGCTGGGATCCGTTGTATAGTTGCGCCGCGGATTTGATATGCTTTACCGGTAAAGTCCACAGACTTTATCGATAAAGAACCTAAGGCGGACCACAAACCATGCCCCGACCCACGATGCGGCGGATTGCCGGCGAGCTCGGTGTCTCCGTCATGACGGTCTCCAAGGTCCTCAACAACCACGGCGATATCAGCCAGGCCACTCGTGGCCGCGTCCTCGCGAAAATCGAAGAGCTCGGCTATCAGAGAAACGCCGTCGCGCGGAGTCTGACGCTTCGCCGCAGCCATACGATCGGCGTCGTCATACCTGATCTCATGCATTCGTTCTTCGTGGAAATCATCGCCGGGATCGAGCCGGTGGCGAGCGTGCGCGGATACGGATTGTTGCTGTGCAGCTCGGGTGAGGATCCGGCGAAAGAGCGCGCCGAGCTCGAGATGCTGCGCAGCCGGCAGGTCGACGGCATCGTGCTCGCGTCGGTGCACGGTTCGGCGAACGAGGACTTGCTGCGGCAGTTGACGGGACTCGGTACGGCCATCGTGATGATTGACCGCGACGACCATCCGCGCGTCGACTGTCATCGCGTCCTGACCGATGACGAGCGGGTAGGGGTGCTCGCCACGACGCACCTGCTCGATCTTGGCCGCAAGGCGATCGCGCACATTGGCGGCCCCAATGTGGTCCACGCCAAGCGCCGCGAAAAGGGCTGGCGCGAGGCGCACAAGCTGCGGGGAATTCAGATCGAGCCGGAGTGGTTCGTTGACGGTGGCTTCATGGAAAGCGACGGGTACCACTCGATGAAGCGGCTGCTGAACGTGCGCCCGCGCATCGACGCCGTGTTCGCGGTCAACGATCCGTCGGCAATCGGCGCGATGAAGGCGATCTGGGAAGCCGGTCTGAAAGTGCCCGACGACATCGCCGTTGTCGGTGTCGGAGACATCGCGCTCGGCGACCTGCTGAAAGTGCCGCTGACCACGGTGAGCTGGTCGCGAAGAGATCAGGGCTTGAACGCCGCGGAGCTGTTGCTCAACGGCTTGGACAGCGACGAGAAAGACGCGCCGCGCCGCGTGATTATTCCGCCCCGGCTGCTCGCGCGCGAATCGTCCGGCGGTGGACGTGCGTAGATGGATTGTCGCGGCTTTGCTCGTGCCTGCGTTCGTCGCAGTTCACGCGCAGACGCCGCAGCCGGCGAGGAAACGCGTGCTGGCGCTCGCCGACACCCACACTGGCTACACACACGATTCAATCGGTCACGCGCTCGCCGTCATCGATCATCTTGGGCGGCAGTCCGGGCTCTACGACACGTACATCCGCACCGACTCGCAATGGATCACGAGGCAGCCGATTCCGGCGCCGGCGCGAAACACGAAAACCCTGAACGACTTCGACGCGGTGTTCCTGTTCATTTCGGGCGAGGGTGACTGGACGCCGCAGCAGAAGAAAGATTTCGTCGCGTTCGTTAAGGAAGATGGCAAAGGGGTCGTCGGCGCGCACACGGGGAACGCGGCCTTCTACGAGTGGGAAGAATTCGGCGACATGATGGGCGGGTATTTCGACAACCACCCCTGGGGTATTTTCGAGGGACGGGTCGTCGTCGATGCGCCCGACTTTCCCGCGATGCGTCATTTCGCTCCCGCGTTTACCAGGCGCGAGGAGTTCTACGTGCTGCGCGAAAACCCCTACTCGCGTGACCGCGTGCGCGTGCTCGCGCATCTCGACGCCGCGGGCCTCGACCTCAAGAACCCGAACTACCATCGGAAGGACGCGGATCTGCCGGTCGCGCTCGCGCGCACCTACGGCAAGGGGCGAACCTTCTGGTCGAACTTCGGGCATTTCGCAGAGACGTGGGACGATCCGGACATCCAGAAGATGTATCTCGAAGCCCTCAAGTGGGCCATGGGGTTGACGCCTGGCGATGCGAGTCCTTCGAGACGTTAACGCATGAAGCTGCTGCGCTATGGAACGCCCGGACGCGAAAAGCCGGGTGTGCTCGATTCATCCGGTCAGATTCGCGATCTCTCCGGCGTGATTCCGGACATCTCGGGGCCATCGCTGCATCCGGATGCGATCGCCCGCCTTCGATCGCTCGATGCGTCGAGCCTTCCGCCGGTGGAGCCCGGGGCGCGTATCGGGCCGTGCGTGGGCGGCGTCGGCAAGTTCATCTGCATCGGCCTCAACTACTCAGACCACGCCGCCGAGTCCGGCATGGCGGTGCCGGTCGAGCCCATCCTTTTCATGAAGGCGACGTCGGCCATCTGCGGGCCGGATGACGGCATCATGATTCCTCGCGGATCGCAGAAGACCGACTGGGAAGTCGAGCTGGGCGTCGTCATCGGCAAACCCGCACACTACGTGACCGAGGCAGACGCGCTGTCGCACGTCGCGGGTTACTGCGTCGTGAACGATCTCTCCGAGCGCGCGTTTCAGCTCGAAGGAACGGGCCAGTGGGTGAAAGGGAAGAGCGCCGACACCTTCGGTCCGATCGGTCCATGGCTGGTGACGACAGACGAGGTCCCTGATCCGCAGAATCTCGATCTGTGGCTTGACGTCGACGGCCGGCGCTATCAGCAGGGCACGACGCGACACATGATTTTCGGAGTTGCGCGCCTGGTCAGCTTCATCTGCCGCTTCATGAGCCTGCATCCCGGCGACATCATCTCCACGGGCACGCCACCCGGCATCGGCATGGGGCAGAAGCCGGAGCCGGTGTATCTGCGCCCGGGCAACCATGTCCGTCTCGGGATCAATGGGCTTGGCGAACAAAGCCAGCGCGTGTCCGCGAGTTAACCTCCAGCCTCGCGGGTCCTCCCGGCGCGCCGCAGATTACAGGTGTTTGAGAATTTCGCGCGCGGCGTTCATGCCAGAGAGGCCAGAGACTCCGTACCCGGGATGTGTTCCAGACCCGCACAGAAAGAGCCCGAGGATTGGCGTCCGATAGCGCGCCCAACCGAGCAACGGGCGCATCGTGAATAGCTGATCCAGCGCGAGCTCTCCGTGAAAGATGTGGCCACCGGTCAATCCGTAATTCGTCTCGAGATCGACCGGTGTGATGACCTGGCGACGCAGGATCAAGGACGGCAGGTCGGGCGCGTAGGCAGCGAGCGTGGCGATGACGGCGTCGGCAAAGGGGGCGGACTCGACGTTCCAGCTCGTGTCGCGCAAACGGTACGGCGCGTATTGCGCGGTAATCGACATCACATGGCCGCCGGGGGGAGCGAGCGCCGGGTCTGTGAGTGAGGGAATCGTCACCTCCAGATACGGGTGCGGTGACCACAATCCGTACTTCGATGCGTCAAACGCGCGCTCCAGATAATCGAGCTCGGGCCCGATGTGGATGAACCCGCTCAACGGGCCGTCTTTGCCAGCCGCCGAAGTGAAGTGCGGCAGGCCGCTCAGCGCAAGATTGATCTTCGCCACCGTTCCCGCCGCTCGATAGTTGCGGATGCGCGCCAGAAATCCCGGCGCGAGATGAACCGGGTCCATCATGCCGAGCAGCGTGCGCCGGGGATCTGCATTCGAGACAACCGCCTTCGCGTGCAGCTCTTCGCCGGACGTGAGCGTCACGCCGGTCGCGCGCCCGTCCTTCACTTCGATCCGGCTTACCTCGACTCCCGTGCGAATCTCCGCGCCAGCCGCGCGAGCCGCTGAAGCAAGCGCCGCAGTCAACGCACCCAGCCCTCCGCGCACGAGGCGTTGCGGTCCTTCGCCGGCGCACATCCGCATCAACAGCACGGCGGCGCTGCCGGCGGATCGCGGCCCCAGCGAGGTGCCGAGGATGCCTCCCGCTGCGATGGCGGCGCGCAGCGGCTCCGACTCGAACCACTCCGAGACGAAATCCGCGGCGGACATCGGTGACCATCGCAGCAGGCGATAGGCATCCTTCTTCCCAAGACCGCGGAACCTGCGGCCCATCATCAGCAGCGCCCACAAATCCGCATTCGAGGGCTGCTCGATTTCAGGGGGTGGGCTCGCCATGATGCCGCCGACGAAGGGCCGCAGACGTTCGAGCGTGGCGCGGAAATCCGGGTAGCGACGTGCATCCTCTTTGGAGAATGTGGCAATGCTGTTCGCCGCGTCACCGGCGTTGTGGCCGAGCAAGAGACTGCGGCCGTCCAGAAGAGGGGCAAAGAGATAGGGATCGGGCTCGATCAGCTCAAGGCCGTGATCGGCAAGGCGCAACTCCGTCATCAACCGCGCTGCCGGCTGTGCCGCGTGCGCGAGGGTCGAGATGCGGAAGCCGGGGTGAAGCTCGTCGGTAGTCGCGGCGCCGCCCACGTTGTTGCGCGCTTCGAGCACGAGCGTCTTCGCGCCGCCGCGCGCAAGGAGGGCGGCCGCCGCCAGCCCGTTGTGGCCCCCGCCAACAACAATGACGTCGGTCATGTGCTCCGCCGTCCGCCCAGGATTTCCAGGGCCGCGTTGCGGCCGGGCGCGCCCATGATGCCGCCTCCAGGATGCGTCGCCGAGCCGCACATGTAGAGGCTGTCGACAGGCGTCCGATACCTCGCCCATCCTGGAATCGGACGGAGGAACAGCAACTGTTCGAGGGCAAGCTCGCCCTGGAAGATATTGCCTTCGCTCAGTCCCCATTCGCGTTCGAGATCGAGCGGAGTGATCACCTGCCGGTGCAGAATCAGCGACTTGAGATTCGGCGCGTACTTCGAGAGCGTGTCAATCACCACGTCGCCGAATCGCTCGCGTTCGTCATCCCAGTTCGCGTCCTTCAGGTGATACGGCGCGTACTGCACGAAGCAGGACATCACGTGCTTGCCCGGCGGCGCCACCGACGGATCGGTGAGGCTCGGAATGACGACGTCCATGTACGGCCGTCGGGAGTACCGGCCATACTTGGCATCGTCGTAGGCGCGCTCCATGTACTCCACGCTTGGAGAAATCGAGATCGCGCCTCGAAGATGCCGGCCCTCGCCAGGAAGGCTCGTGAAGTTCGGCAGCCCGTCGAGCGCGAGGTTCACTTTCCCCGATGAGCCGCGGAACTTGTAGCGGCGTACCTCGTCGACGAAGTCGTTCGGCAGTTCGCGCGGATCGAGAAACCGGGTAAACGTCACGCGGGGGTCGAGCGACGAAGACACGACCGATGCCCTGATCTCATCGCCGTTCTCGAGGACGACGCCGGTTGCGCGGCCGTTGCGGGTGAGAATCCTGCTGACGGGCGAGCTGGTGCGGATCTCGACTCCATGCTCGCGCGCCGCTGCGGCGATCGCGTTCGATATCGCGCCGGTGCCGCCTTTTGCGAATCCCCACGAGCGGAACGCGCCGTCGATCTCGCCCATGTAATGGTGGAGCAGCACGTACGCGGTGCCAGGCGATCGGACACCCTGAAAAGTGCCGATGATGCCCGAGGCCGCCATCGTCGCCTTCAGCACGTCGGTTTCGAACCACTGATCGAGGAAATCGGCCGCGCTCATCGTCATGAGCTGCACCAGCCGGTACCGGGACTCCGCCGACATGGATTGAAAACGCCGTCCGGTGCGAAAAAGCTCACGCAGATCGAATGGCGAACGCGACAGCGGATCCGGTGCCGGGACATCGAGCGTGGGCTTGACGAACCGCGCCATGTCGATCATCGCTTTGCCGTATTCGTCGTACGCCTCCGCATCGAGCCGCGAGTGCCGGACGATCTCGCGCCGTGTCCGGCCGTGGTCGTTGACACGCCACAAGTAGTCGCCGTCTGGCATCGGGGTGAACGTGCCGTCGAGGGGCAACACTTCGAAGCCGTGGCGGGGCAGGTCGAGATCGCGGATGATCTGGGGCCGGAGGAGCGAGACGACGTACGAGCAGACGGAAATGTGGAAGCCCGGAAATACCTCTTCCGTGACGGCCGCGCCGCCAAGCACGTGGCGCCGCTCGAGCACGAGCACGCGCCTGCCCGCGCGCGCCAGATAGGCCGCGTGCGTCAGGCCGTTGTGGCCGCCACCGATCACGATAACGTCGTACGCGGTCGTCAAGATTCCAGATCCTGGATTTCAGATTCTAGTTTTCAGATTCTAGCTTCTATACTCTCCCAATGCCCATCGGCTCCGCGTTCCACGAGCGCACGCTCCCGCTGTGCGAGAGCTTGAACTACCGCGACTGGGCTGGCTACTACGCCGTCAGCGCTTACGAAACCCATCACGAGCACGAATACAACGCCATCCGCAACGCGGCTGCGCTCATCGACGTGTCGCCGCTCTACAAGTACATGATCGCCGGGCGCGACGCGACGAAGCTCGTCGACCGGCTCATCACGCGCGACGCGACGAAGCTTGCCGTGGGACAGGTCATCTATACGCCGTGGTGCGACGAGGATGGCAAGGTCATCGACGATGGGACTGTCTCGCGATTGGGAGAGCAGCGCTATCGCTGGACTGCCGCCGATCCGAGTTTGCGATGGTTCGTGCAAAACGCGGTCGGGCTCGATGTGTCGATCGAAGACGTGTCGGAAACCGTCGCCGCTCTGGCCGTGCAGGGGCCGACATCTGGAGCCTTACTGTCCAAGGTGGCCGAGTCGGACGTGAAGGGGCTGAAGTATTTCAGAGTCACCAGCGGAAGCATCGCTGGCGTTACCGTCGACATCTCGCGCACGGGTTACACCGGCGATCTCGGCTACGAAATCTGGATGCCGTGGCCCGACGCGACACGCGTCTGGGACGCTCTGATCGCAGCGGGCGGGCGGTTCGATCTTCGCCCTGCGGGGATGCTCGCTCTCGACGTGGCACGCATCGAGGCCGGGCTGCTGCTCATCGAAGTGGATTTCTTCAGCTCGCGGAAAGCATTGATCGCCGCCCAGCAGTACTCACCCTACGAGATGGGACTGGGCAGGCTGGTTCAGCTCGACAAAGCGACATTCGTTGGGCAAGCCGCGCTGCGGGCCGAACACGCGCGCGGGCCGGCACGGCAGATTGTCGGGTTGAGCGTCAACTGGGAGGAAGTGGAGGCGCTCTACGAGAGGCAGCAGTTGCCCCCGCAGGTGCCCGCCACCGCATCGCGTGTCGCTGTGCCGGTGTACCGCAATGGAGCGCAGGTCGGCAAAGCCACCTCGACCACGTGGTCACCGGTCCTGAAAAGAATGATTGCGCTGGCGACAGTCGAGGGAGATGGCGCGAAGGCAGGCAGCAGACTTGAAATGGAAGTGACCGTCGAAGCCGTCCGGCATCGCGTCGGCGCGACCGTCACTCCCACTCCGTTTTTCAATCCGCCAAGAAAAACCGCACCGCTGGCCTGAAGCCAGCACTACGGCCTAATTCAACTTCGTCGCGTTGAGGTTGCCCCCGGCGATCGCGTTACCGGCGGCGTTGACGCGGCCGGTGTAGGTGGTGCCGCCCACCGTCAGGGAAATCTGGTCGCCATTCAGCTTGCCCGCTGTAATCGCGGTGCCGTTCAGGTTGCCCGTGACGTTCTGGAACGTCTGCGTGAGCGTCAGGTTCCCTTGCGGCGTCTTCCACGTGCCCTGCACCTTTGCCGGCACGATCCACAAAAGCGCGGTACACCAGCTCGAGCAGTTGTCGGTGACCGACTGCGTCTCGTCGGCGTCCCAGTCTTCCATCGTGAAGGTGTTCGCCACGATGCGCGTGCCCGGCTTCAGATTGAGGATCGATGGCCGCAGCTGCATGTTGATGCTCGGCAGCAGGAACATCGTGATGACGGTGGCCTTGCTCAAGTCGGCTTTGAAGAGGTCGGCTTGTACGAAGGTCGCCTTGGCAGTCACGCCTTCTTTCTGTGCGTTCCGCTTTGACAGTTCCACCATGTCCGGGTTGTATTCGATGCCCATCGCGGTGGCGCCTCGCTTGGCCGCCGTGATCACCGTGCGTCCGTCACCGGATCCGAGGTCCATCACGAAGTCGTTGGGTGTGACCTTCGCCATGTCGAGCATCTTGTCGACAAGCGCCTGGGGAGTCGGCACCCAGACCACGTCCTTGCCAGGCTGGCCGACGCGCGGCTCGAATTGTCCCGCCGGTTTGGCGGGGGTTTGCGTCGCCTGCGCGAACGCCGCTGTCGCGAACAACACGGTTAAAAGCGTCAAGAATGACTGACGAAACCCTCTCGATACATGCATGTGGCTGACTCCTAAGGCGGTTATTCTATATCCATCTCCCGTGATTACGCCGTCGTGTCTCACCCCGTTTCGTGAGAGACCGTCCCGAGTCGCGCATCGTCACGCGATCGATCGCGCGCACCTCACCGGTTCGACACCTCAAATTTTCTGAACCGCTGATTTTCCGCTTGACCGACCAATTTGGTCGGATATACAGTCTTCGGGGAAATTGAGACTGAGTCTCAGTTTGCAAGACCTTTGAGAGCGTGAGGCCCTTGTGAGACTGCGAACCCTGTTGTTCTGGCTCCACCTGGCGTGCGGCGTCGTCGCGGGCACCGTCATCTTCATCATGTCGGTGACCGGCGCTCTTCTGACCTATCAACGCCAGATCACGGCCTGGGCGGACACGCGTGGATATGTCATCCAGCCGTCGGCACGGCGGCTGCCGGCCGAGGCGCTCATTGCGAAGGTCGCCGAGGCACGGCCCGATTTCTCACCAACGGCGGTGATGGTGCGATCCGATCCATCCGCGCCCGCGTCGCTGACGATTGGCGCCGGCCGCCAACTCTTTGTCGATCCCTACACCGGTGCGGTGCTCGGCGAAGGGAATGGGCAGGGCGTGCGCGCGTTCTTCCGGGTCGTCGTCGAGTGGCATCGCTACGTCGCCGCGTCGGGAGCCAGCCGCCCGCTGGGCCGGGCGGTTACCGGCGCGTCGAATCTCGCGTTCCTCTTCATCGTGGTGAGCGGTCTCTTTCTCTGGTGGCCGCGATCGTGGAAGTGGTCGGCGATCCGCAACATCATGTGGTTCAAGGGCGGGCTGCAAAGCAAGGCGCGCGATTTCAACTGGCACAACACCATCGGGTTCTGGTCGGCGATTCCACTGGCAATCATCGTCGCGGGTGGTGTGGTGATTTCGTATCCGTGGGCGACCGGTCTCGTCTACCGGGCGTATGGCGAAGCACCGCCGGCGCCTGCCGGAGGCGCGGCACGAAGCGGCGCGCCCGGAGAGAGCCGAGGAGCCGCTCAGAAGAGCGCGGTCGCCGGCGGCATTTCACTCGACACGATGGTTGAGAGAGCCGCGACGCAGATGCCTGAATGGAAAACGATCAGTGTTGCATTGCCTGCGGGCAGCGCGCCGCGCGTCGTATTGACACTTGATTCGGGAGACGGCGGACAGCCGCACAAGCGAGCGACGCTGACCCTCGATGGACGTACGGGTGACGCTGTGCGATGGGAACCGTACTCGGCCCAGTCTCCCGGCCGCCGGGCGCGCACGTGGCTGCGGTTCGCCCACACCGGCGAGGTCTATGGGATTCCGGGCCAGACGATTGCGGGACTGGTGACCGCCGGCGGCGCTGTTCTCGTATGGACCGGCATCGCACTCGCGCTGCGCCGCTTCCTGTCGTGGCGCAGGCGTTCCAGCGCAGCACTACCGAAGGCTGCGTAGCGCACGCAGAAGCAACTGTCCAGGAACCCTACACGCGAAGTGTGAGCACGCCAAGGCCGATCAGCCCCGTGAGCACGAGATACGTCGCTACGAGATAGTTGAGAAGCCTCGGAAACATGAAGATAAGTATCCCGAAGAGAATCGCGAGAACCGGACTCAGACTGGCCGCAGTGAACACCATGTAGCCTCCTGCGAGCGTTCATCGCAAGTTCTGTTCCCTTGGCCCTGTGCTTGCACCATCAAAGGCATTTGGAGGGAACAACAATGCTGAAAGAGAAGTTTGCGACATTAACGACGGCCGTTGCCGCTGTGGCGCTGCTCATGCCCGCAGGAGGATCGGCGCAGTCGTGGGATTACGTCAACCCGATTCCGGCGGGCACAACGCTTCAGGTGCGGACGACGGAACCGATCGATACGCAGTCGATGGACGGGCGCATTTTCACAGGCACCATCGAGAACGACGTCAGGGACACACAAGGGCGTATGGCGATTCCGCGCGGCGCGACAGCAGAGCTCGTCGTCCGTCGGGATGCCGACAACGATCTGGTGCTCGATCTCGATTCGGTGACCGTCAATGGCCGGCGATACGGCGTGGACGCAACGCGGAACCGGGTGGGCGGCGGCATCGATATCAAGAACAGCGGCATCGGCGCAAACAAGGAAACCGCGCGCAATGTCGGCGGCGGAGCGTTACTCGGTGCGATTCTTGGCGCGGTGATTGGCGGCGGCGACGGAGCGGCGGCGGGCGCAGCAGCGGGTGCGGCGGTTGGTGCCGGTGCGCAGATTCTGACGAAAGGGCGCCGCGTAAACGTGCCGGCGGAGACCTTGCTGTCCTACCGGCTGCAGAGCGACATGAATCTGGATATTCGCGACAGCGGCTACGATCGGGACGGCCGCCACTTTCACTCGTACGTTCCGAACTAACCGGGTACTGACGCCGTCGGGATTCGGGACTTGGGATTCGGGATTGGCCTCTTGCTAATCCCCAATCCCTAATCCCTAATCTCTAATTCCGAGTCAGACCTGTTCCTGCAACACCGACACGATCCCCTGCAGCGTCTTCTCCAGGAAAGGCCTGCCCTGCCACTTCTCGAGCGTGATCGTTTCGCACCCCTTGATGTCGTCGACGAAGATCGCTTCCAGCTCGTGCGCGAGGGCCGCGTCGCACACACACACGTTGTTCTCTTCGTTGTGCGCAAACGATCGGCTGTCGAAGTTCGTCGTCCCGACGGTCGACCACACGCCGTCGACGACCATCGTCTTCTGATGAAGCATCGTGTGGTTGTACTCGTATATCTGGATGCCGGCTTTCAACAGCGGGCCGTACAACCGCACGCTGTTGTGCCGCGCCATCCAATTGTCGTTGTGGATGCCCGCTACCATCACGCGCACTTTGACGCCGCGGCGGCAGGCGGCGATGAGCAGATCGATGGCGCCCTGATCGGGAATGAAATACGGATTCGCGATGTCGATCGTTCGCCGCGACGCGGCGATCGAGAGGTAATAGAAGGTGCGGGCCGTCGACGCGCCGGTCTCCGGCGAGCTCAGGATCGTCTGGACGGCAAGCTTGCCGGCCCGAGCATCGATCGCCGGGTAGAACTCGAATCCTGTGACGATCTCGCCGGTCGCCTGCAGCCAGTTTTGTGCGAAGCCGGTTTGCAACGGCATCACAGCCGGTCCCTCCATGCGAATCTGAATATCACGCCAGTGCTGGTCGTCCTGCGCGTGACCCATCCAGTGGTCCGCGATACCGGCCCCACCGGTAAACGCGACTCGCCCGTCAATAATGAGTGACTTCCTGTGGGTCCGGTGATTGAGACGCCCGATGCTGTACGGCCGCGCGGGGTTGTACCACGCGAGCTGGCAACCGCCCTTCTCGAGAATCTCGAGAATCTCATCGCCGATGGTGGACGAGCCGACCGCATCGAGCAGCAGCTTCACGCCGATGCCCGCCTTCGCCTTGGCGGCGAGCGCCTCCGCGAACCGCCTGCCGATATCACCGGCCCAATAGATGTAGGCCTCGACGGTGATGGAGCATTGCGCCAGCGCGATGCTCTTCAGCATCGCTGGGTAGAACTCGTCGCCGTTGTTGAGAATCTCGATCGCGTTCCCCTCGAAAAACGGAAGGCCCGTCGAACCCGCAATCGTCGTCAGGAATTCGTCGTCGTCCACGCTGAACTCGTGTTCGAGACCGACGCGAGGGGGCACTTCGCTCGGCCACACGAGGAACGCGAACGCCGACATCAGACCCGTGCCGACCGCCCATCCCCAGTTGTCGTACACGAGAGAGACGATGGCGGCGATGGCCCAGAGCCACCACGCAAAGACAATCTGCCGTACCTTTGCCCACACCGTACGGACGCCGATTTGCCGGCGCGCTTTTGGATGCTGATGCAGACCGGCTCGCCATCTGCGCGGCACTCTGCGGGCGAGGTGCCGCGGAAGCCGGAGGGCGGGTCGTCGATGGGGAAGCACGCGCGCTGTCGGCTGTGAGGCCATGCGAGCCGCAGACGTGCAAAGCGGGTTCCAAGGCACGTGTATTGCTCTCTCGACTGCGCTGTGCCGAGAATTGCATGAGTTCGATACATAAATTGCCGAAAACCGCCTCGCCCCCGCCGCCGCCGGTCGCCGACGTGCCCGAGGTCTCGCTCTTCGACGATTTCGACGTGAAAACCGTTTCGCTGCTCGTCATCGCGGTAGGCGTGACCATCTTCCTGCTGCAGTACATGCAGGCGCTGCTCGCGCCGCTGGCGTTCGGTCTGCTGCTGTTTTACGCGCTCGACCCAGGGGTGGACGCGCTGGAGCGTCACCGGGTGCCGCGCTGGATCGGCGCCGCCCTCATGATCTTTGTGACGCTGGGAGTGATTGCGGGAGGCGCCTATGCGCTGCAGGACCAGGCGCTCACGGTTATCAACCAGTTGCCGGCCGGCGCACGCCGCATCTCCGCGATGATGGAGCCTCGGTCGCGTCAGGAACCGGGTCCCCTCGACAAAATGCAGCAGGCAGCCGAGGAACTGTCGAAGTCGGAAGATCTCAAGCCGAAGCCTGGCGTCGTCCGCGTCCAGGTGGAGGAGCCGCGTGTGACGACGACGGGCATCCTGTGGTCGGGCTCGGTCAGCGTGCTCGGCGCCCTCAATCAGCTCCTCATGATTCTGTTCCTGACATACTTCGGCCTGCTTTCCGACAAGATGTTCAGGAGGAAGTTCGTCGAGCTCGGCCCAACGCTGACCAAGAAGAAGATCACCCTCGAAATCATCGATGACATCTCGCACCAGATCGGCCGATTTCTTCTCGTGCAGATCTTCACGAGCGTCGTCGTCGGTGTGGTGACGTGGGCGGCATTGGCATGGATCGGCTTGGAACAGGCGGTCTTCTGGGGCCTGCTCGCTGGTATCTTCAATTCCATTCCGTACTATGGCCCGCTCCTTGTCAGCGGTGGCCTGGCGGTGGTGGGGTTCCTTCAATTCGGCACGGTCTACATGACGTTGATCGTCGCCGTAGTCTCGCTCGCGATTACATCGCTCGAGGGATGGCTGCTGACGCCTACACTCATGGGGAAAGTGGCGTCGATGAACCGGGTTGCCGTCTTTGTCGGATTGCTGTTCTGGAGCTGGGCATGGGGCATCTGGGGCCTGCTCCTTGCGGTGCCGATCATGATGTCACTCAAGGTGTTCTGCGACCACGTGGAAGAGCTCGAGCCGATCGGCAAGTTCCTGAGCGAGTAGTGCCGCCCAGGCCCGGACGTGATAGATTTTCCGCATGAAATATCTACTCGTGGCAGGGGCTCTGGCCCTTACGGCGGCCGTCCAGGCGCAGCAGCCCTCCGGGCTTGCCGCGCCAAAGCCCGGAAATGAAGAGCGGGCGGCGGCGGGTCCACAATTCACCGCAGGCGGGGAGCTGATTCGGCCGTCCGATTTTCGCGAATGGATGTTCGTCACGTCGGGCCTCGGCATGACGTACAACCAGCCCACGGGCGCCGCGCGCACTCCCAACTTCACCAACGTGTACGTCAACCCTTCTTCATATCGCGCTTTCATGAAGACGGGGCAGTGGCCCGACAAGACCATGTTCATCCTCGAGGTTCGCGCGTCGACGAGCGAGGGGTCCATCAACAAAGGCGGACACTTTCAGCAGAACCTCGTTGTGGTGGAAGCGTCGGTGAAAGATGAGGCGCGCTTCCCCGGCAAGTGGGCGTATTTCGATTTCGGCCGCGACATGAAGCCGCAAGTCGCGGCGCTGCCGCGGACCGAGCGGTGCTATGCGTGCCACACGGACAACGGCGCGGTCGACAACACGTTCGTGCAGTTCTATCCGACGCTGCTCGAAGTGGCGACGAAGATGGGCACAGTCAAACCAGTCTCGAGCGCGCCGGCCGCGCACTAGCATGCGCCGGCTGCTCGTCGTGCTCTGCATCCTGGCGTTGTCGCGCGACGCGCTGGGACAGGCGGCTGCACAAGAAACGCCGCAGGAGCCGGCGCGTGAGTCGTCCGAGGACATCTGGAAAAAATGCCGCGGGAACGATCCCGACGGGCGATTGACGGCGTGCAGCATCCTGATCGCCCGCGCGCAGGACACGCCCGCTGAGCTTGCCAGCGCGTACTACGCGCGCGGCAGCGCGTATCGCCAGAAAAGCCTGTTTGCGCTGGCGCTCGCGGATTTCGACGCGGCGATCAAAGCCAACCCCGATCTGACCGATGCGTACGGCGATCGCGGCATCACGCTCACCATCCTCGGCCGATACACGGACGCCATTGCTGATTTCTCACGCGTCCTCGAGATCTATCCGAATCTGTCGTACGCGTTCTACAACCGGGGGATCTGCTACGAGCTGATTGGACTGGACGATCTTGCGATCGACGACATCTCTGCCGCCATTGCCCTCGAACCGCGTGGCGAGTATCGATTCGAGCGCCGCGGGACGATCCATTTCCGCAACAACCGCCTCGACGAGGCGCTCGCCGACTACGAGCAGGCGCTGGTCATCAACCCACAATATCCATCCGCGCTGTACGGGCGGGGCATCATCCGCACGAAGAAAGGCGACCTGGCGGGCGGTGGCGCCGACATCGCGGCAGCGACCCGTTACAGGCCGAGCATCGCGGCGGAGATGGAACGCGCCGGCGTCAAGTAATCCTTCCAACTGACGCGCACCCGGCCAAGGCGGAGGCGGATTTGCATGATTCCTCACGGAGGTTCGAATGCAGACGCTTACCGCCGCAGGTTTCACGCTTCCCGTCGGCACGGCTGCCTCCTCTCAATACACACCCGCTACTCAGCCGGACACCTGCGGTCCGGCTCGCACCCGATCGCACCGAGGCAGCGAAACGAGTGCCGTCCTCTCGCTCCTGCTCATGCTGGGATCGCTCACCATCGCGGCCGTCGGCTGCCACGGCGCGGTGATCTCCGCGGAGCCCGACCGGAAGGTCGGCGGAACGATTGCCGGCATCGTTCGCGCGACGGATGGATCGGTGCCGCTCGTTACTCGCAAAGTGACGGTGACTCACGTCGCAACCGGCGCCAAGTTCGAGACGACGACCGGCGTCAACGGCGGCTACACGATCAAGGTCCCCGAAGAGGGCCGCTACCGTATCCAGGTCGAGCTTCGAGATGGAGAGGTTGTCGCAAAGGGCCCGGAGGAGACGGTCATCAACAACGGCGATTTGGATCCGGGACGTGATTTCGAGATTACTGTTGCCCCGGTCGCGAAAAAACGATCGTTGTAGGCCAAAGACCTATGGCAAAAAATATGTGTTAGCACGAAACTTCTGTGCAAGCACATGGCAAAGATCCTCGTTGTGGACGACGAAGCGCCGATCCGGGAAATTCTGTCTCGTCGGCTCACGCAGTGGGGACACGAGGTCGTAACGGCGGTGGGAGCCGAGGCCGCAGTCGCCGAAATGACCGCCGCCCCGGCGCAGATCGTCTTTTCCGACGTCATCATGCCGGTCCTCGACGGTGTCTGGCTCGCCAAGGAAATCCGCGAGCGCTGGCCTGGTACGGTGGTCGTCGCGGTGAGCGGCGCGCAGGAAATGGATACCGTTGTCAAAATGCGGAAGTACGGCGCGGTCGATTTCGTCACCAAGCCGATCGGCCGCGAAATGCTTCATCAGGCGCTCGAGCGCGCTCTCGCAAAACTGCCCGCGTAAGCCTCCCACCCAGCCGGCGGGGTAAAATCCACGTCAGGTTTCTACGATGATCGATCATCCCTATGAGACGGCCTCGGCCTACTCCGACGCCGAACGGCTGCGCCTTGCGCTGGATGTTGCCAGGCTCGGCGACTGGAGCTGGGACGCTGTCACGGACATGGTGACCTTGTCGCCCCGCGCTTCGGCCATCTTCGACGTGGCGCCGGGGACCGCGATCACTTGGACGGACCTGGGTGCGCGTCTGCATCCCGATGATCGCGAGCGCGCTCGAGCTGCCGCCGATACAGCCATCGCGAGCCGGTGCGATTACGACATCGAATATCGCATTCTGACGAGCGCGGGCGAAACATGGGTCGCCGCGCGCGGCCACGGGACATACGGCGAGGACGGCGCTGTGGCCGGGATGTTGGGCATCGTCCAGGACATCACCGAGACGATGCGCGCGAAGAAGCTTCAGCGGGATCAGTCCGACGCACTGCAAATCATCAACAACTTCGGGCGCCTCCTTGCTGCCGAGCTCGACCTCAAGAAGCTGGCGCAGGCGCTCAGCGACGCGGCGACCGATCTGGTCGGCGCGCAGTTTGGCGCGTTCTTCTACAACGTCCTCGACGAGGGTGGCGGCTCGTACATGCAATACGCGGTATCGGGCGTCGAGCGCCGTCATTTCGAGCGACTTCCGCTTCCGCGCGCGACATCAGGACTATTCGGCCCGACCTTTCGGGGCGAACGGCCCATTCGCATCGCTGATGTCACCCTCGATTCACGCTACGGGCATAACGAACCGCATCACGGCATTCCACGAGGGCACCTGCCGGTGCGCAGTTATCTCGCGGTCCCTGTGGTAGGCCGGAGCGGCGAGGTGCTCGGCGGGCTGTTTTTCGGCCACGCAGATTCAGACGTCTTCACCGACGCAGGAGAGCGCATCGTCACAGGGCTTGCGGCGCAGGCCGCGGTTGCCATCGACAACGCGCGGCTGTTCGACGCTGTGCAGAAGGCGCGCGAGACAGCGGAGGTCGCGAACACGCTGAAGGACGAATTTCTGGCGACGGTCTCGCACGAGCTGCGCACGCCGCTGAACGCGGTGCTCGGATGGACGGCGCTGTTGCGCAGCACGCAGATGGACGAGCCGCGCCGTAATAAGGCGCTCGAGGTAATCGAGCGGAACGCGCGGGTGCAGCAGAAGATCGTCGACGACATCCTCGACGTGTCCCGCATCATCGCCGGCCAGCTCCGGCTCGACACCGAACCGATGCCGTTCCGGCCGGTCGTCGAGTCGGTGATTGCATCGACGAAGCCGCTTGCGGCGGCGAAATCGATAGCGGTGACCGTCGAGCTGGGCGACGATCCGGCCATCATCATTGGCGACCCCTTGCGGCTGCAGCAGGTCGTCGGAAATCTGATGTCGAACGCCATCAGGTTCACGCCTGAGGGCGGAGCGGTACGTATCTCGCTCGACGTCACCGAATCACGCGTCGAGCTCGTCGTCGCGGATACCGGGATCGGCATCGAGCCGGCATTTCTGCCGCACGTGTTCGAGCGATTCAGACAGGGCAACGTGCGCGCGACGCGCACCCACGGCGGCCTCGGTCTGGGTTTGGCGATCGTGCGCCATCTTACGGAAATGCACGGGGGGAGCGTGGCTGCCGTAAGCGCCGGCGAAGGAAAAGGCGCGACGCTTATCGTGCGCCTGCCGACCGCCTAGCCGGCCTGCACTTTGCCCATGACCATGGCGCCTTCGGCCATCACGAAGCGGGGAGCCGTGATGTTGCCGTCGACCGAGCCGGTGGCGCGCAGGTCGACTTTGTCGACCGCCCGAACGTTGCCGTTCACCTTGCCGCTGATGGTCACGGTTTTTGCCACCAGATCTGCCCGGATTCTGGCCTCCTGGCCGATGGTGAGGCAGTGGCCTCCGAGCTCGATCGAGCCCTCGACGTCGCCGTCGATGGTGAGATCCTCCTCGCTGATGACTTTGCCCTCGACGCGGACGGCCTTGCCGATCCAGGCGACGACCCGGCGTTCGGAATTGCTGATTTCATTGGACATGTGACGACACCCCCCTAGACAGGGTCCGGCTAAAGCCGGACACTACGTAACGGTGCGCAGATTTGTAATCGCGCTCGTACTTATATCGGCGCTGTTGCCGTCCACCGTGATAGCCCAGGCGCGTTGTGGGCATCCCGATCCAGAAATTTCCATCAGCGTTTGTTCAGGCATCATCCAGTCGGGCCGGGCGAAGGGCCGCGATCTCGCGGTCGCGCACACCGAGCGGGGAATCGCGTATGTCACGCTGCTCGACTACGATCGCGCCCTCCTCGACTTCGGAGAGGCCATTCGCATCGATCCCTCGTTTGCCCGGGCATTCGCCAATCGCGGGGCGGTGTACGGCGCGAAGCAGGACTTCGAGAAGGCCCTCGCCGACTTCTCGCGGGTTTTGACCCTCGAGCCCCGCTCGGCGCACGCTTTTGCCGATCGCGCCGGGATGCACCGGCTCAACGGACAAGACGATGCTGCCATCGCCGACTACACCGAGGCGATTCGCATCGACCCCGCGTTCGCTGACGCGATTCTAAACCGTGCCACCACACTGGCCGGCACGGGGAGGTGCGCCGAGGCGATCCCCGGCTTTACCCGCGCCATCGAGCTGAATCCGCGTGATCCCATCGCGCTCGTCGACAGAGGAGTCTGCTACGAGAAGACCGGGAACGACGATCTCGCGGTAAAGGACTACTCGGCGCACCTCGACGTCGACCCGCGATCGCAGTATGGCCTCGAGCTTCGCGGGGCGCTGTATTTCCGGGCGCGGCAGTACGATCGCGCCGGCGCCGACTTCGCGCAGGCGCTCGTCGTCAATCCGAGCTCGGCGACCGCGCTGTATGGAAGGGGCATGGTAAAGCGCGTGACAGGTGATGCCCGCGGCGGCGAACAGGACATCGAAACGGCGAAGGCTATGCGCGCCGGCGTTGCGGAGCAGTTGGCCGCTCGTGGGGTCCGTTGAGCGGAAGCCAGACGAATGGTGGCCAGCCGGCCTCAGCGTGGCCGTCTGCGCGGTGTCGCGATGTATCCGCGACGGGCGCGCACGCGGTATTCGGGGTTGTTGGTGCGCACGCGAATGCTGCGATAGCCCCCATCGAGCGGGAGTTGTGAGTAGTACCCCAGCACGTACTGATGGTTGAGCTCGTCGGCGATCCGCGCCGTCGCCGCCTCGAGGTCGCTGGTCTGGTGGACGAGCTCGGTGTTGCCGCCGCTGCCGCCCGTGATCTCGTTCAGCGCGGACATGTTCACCGCTTCGTTGATCGCGCGCTTCGCCGGCGGATCGACCGCGATCGCGTACACGAAAGCGTCGCTCCGCACGAGCGCCGACCGCACCTCGCGCAGCGCCGCGTCACTGGCGGTGTCGGCGCCGTCGGAAATAATCAGCACCGACGCGCGCTGCTTGGTCCTCGTGTCCATCATCGGCAAGGTGGTGAGCACCGCGTCGTACAGCGCGGTCGATCCGAACGGTTTCAGCGCGGCCATTGCGGTTCGCACGACATCAGGCGCCTGGGTCCACTGCGTCAGCGCGCGCGGCTGGTGGTTGAAGGCCACTACCGAGAACTCATCGCTCGCGTCGAGCAGCTCGAACAGAAATCGCTCGATCGCCGATCGCGCGTCGACGAGGCGCTGCCCGAACATGCTGTCGCTCACGTCGAGCAGCACCGCAAGGCTGACGGGCACGCGCTCGTTGGTGAATTGGGTGATGGTCTGGCGTTCGCCCTGTTCGAAAATCTCGAACGCCTCCTCTGGCAGCCCGGTGACGAGGTGCCCGTCCTTGTCGACCACCGTTGCGGTTACGCTGATGAGATCGACCCCAGACTGAAAACGTGTAGGGCGGTCCTGAGCGAGGAGGGCGACGCTCGCAGCGGCGAAGAGGAGAATCGCGCCGTGAGCGAACCGCACGTCCCTAATCCTACGCTCAATCCGTCGTTTTATCGACAAGCGCCGGACGTGGCTACGGCAGGACACGAAAGGCGGTGAGTGAGGTCTCGCCGCCCGCCGACTGCTCGAGCACATAGTCGCCAGGTGCGAGCGGCGCGAGGGCCAGTTGCACCGTGCGCCAGCGTGCACCATCGGCGTCGTCGCGAATGGCGGATGTGATGGGAATCGGCATCGCCTGCCCGACACGGCTGAGCAGTCGCGCGGTGCCGGCATCAGTCGAGAGCGTGGGTATTTCGATGCCGATCTGTTCGGTGCGGCGGAAGCGCAGATCGGCAGTGGGCATCTGCTGGTTGCCGGTCGTAACCCCGCGACGCAACACAACCGCGCCGTTCGCGATCGGCGCCGCAGCGACCGACACACGAACCGATTCCATTGCACCGAGCGCCGCCGCCTTACCTTTTGCGCGAACCTCGATCCGGTACTCGCCCGGCGCAAGCGTGGCGCGGGAGCCGAGGATGAAGCGTACGCTGCGAACGCCTGGCGCAATCGTCAGTCGCTCGGTTGCGACGGTTTTGCCGGTGCGGTCGATAAGCATCGCATCGGCCTGACCGCCATCCGTCCAGTCGTGGCGTGTGGCTGCGGGCACCTCAGCCACGCCCCAGATGTTCGCGGCGCCGGACGGAAGATACCCGGTTGCAACCTGCACTCGGAGCGGGCGCTCTCTCGAAAATATCCCCAGCGCCGACAGCGACTGCGCGACCGCTTTGGCCCGCGGATCGACTGGTGAGGCCGCCGCGAGCGCTGTTGCTGCCGCCCTTGCCCTGGCGTCGTCGTCGCGCGTGGCGGCGAGGTATCCGCTTCGGGCTCGCACCCGCACACCGGGTCGCTTGACCCGCACGATAAGGCGGTGGAATTTTCCGTCGAGCTCGCCGGTGGAGTAGTAGCCCAGCAGATAGTACGAGCTGAGATCCTCCACGATGCGCCGCATCCCTGCCGAGAGATTCCCGGACTGGACGACCGCGAGACCGTCGGTGACGTCAGCCATCGTCCGCAGCGAATCGTTGCGGGCTGTCAGGCGCCGCGAATCCTCGACGACACCGATCGAGTTCCAACGGCCTATGCCAGCCGGCGAGATGGGCACGATGTCCTCGTCAAAAACCACGAGACCTCGCGGGTCGACCGGGTAGAAGGAAGTGTTGCCCCTGTTCGCCTGGCGCAGGATGTCGAGAAACCGCATGTCGTTCCTCAGCATGCTCAGCTCAAGCCGCCCTTGTTCGCACTTACGCCGATCGGTCTGTCCCTGCGGCGTGCCGATGGCCGGCGGCACAGGGGGAAGGGTTCCGCCTGCGAGCGGCCGGCGTAACGTCGGGTCGTCGGCATAGAGTCGCCAGCCCTGAGTGATTGTGATGACGGCCTTGCGCTCTTCTCGCACGAATCGCAAGTGCTGCACGAGCGCTTCGATCGCGTTCAGGGTGCGGACCTCACGCAGCCGAAAAATCAAGTCATTCGCGAGGTCCACGTTTGCACCGAAACAGTCGATGATCGCTTCCTCCTCGCGGCTTCGCTTCAGACGGTAGTCGCGCTCGCTCCAGAAACCCCTCAACATCTCTTCAATCGACGTGGTGCGCCGCCGAAAGGTGAGATCGCGCGCCTCCATGCCGGCCATCATCACCGCGACCAGGTCGTCGCCGCCGATCATCTCGTTCAATGACTGGATGAGTGGCCCCCGGATGTTCAAGGACGGCCCGAACTCGACGTGCTCGGTATCGAGAAAGAGCACGAACAGCCGCGCGCGAACGTCCTGCATGGCCTCGCGCATTTCGGTCATCGTCGACGGCTCGCGGCGCAATTCCTGGGAGCGGGCGCCTCTCACAAGCACGTGCTCGAAGCGGTCGATCTTCTGCGGCGCGCCCTCGTCAAAGACTTCAACTTCGTCCTGTCGCAGATCCATCACCGGCTTGCCGTCAGCGGTGGGATACATGTCGACGCGGACGTAGTTGACTTCGGTACGGAAGGGCTCGAGTTGGGCCGGAGGTGGTTCCTGGGCCGCCAGGACAACAGAAACGGCCAATAGAAGGTGGAAGGGAGAGAGGGCAAGGAGGGATGGCGAGGACCGGCTGCCCCTCGCCCGTTGCTCCTTGCCCATGCTGATCATGGTCTGACCAGTGTAGGGTAGAACGTTTGAACAGTGCGGGTAGAAGTTTCAGCGGATATCTATCGATCCCGATCCGGTCCGCACTCGGACTGCGTTGCCGCCGCCCCGCACGGTGCCCGTCAAATGGTTGCGTCGCGTGCGCCCCTGCACGGTCAGTGGCTGCGCGGTCGAAATCGATCCCGATCCTGTCTGCGCGTCGAGGGTGTAGGCGGCATCCGCCGGCAGACTCAACGTGACGCTGCCCGAGCCGGTCTGCACGCTGACGTCGCCGCGCGTGACTTGCTTCACATCGACGCTCCCGGACCCGGTCTGCGCGCGCACTTCACCGCCGACCGCATCGGCCTGGATGTTGCCGCTACCGGTCTGCGCGAACAGGCTGCCTCCGGTGCGTTCGATGCGGATGCTTCCCGAGCCCGTCTGCGCTCGGACGGCGCCATTGACGCTGCCGATGGTCTGGCTGCCCGAACCGGTCTGCGCGTCGAGGCGTGTGTTCGCCGGCACAACGAGCTCGTAGCTGATGCTGACGTTCCGGTACGTCGGGTCGTCACGTGTGTCGCCGATGCGGATGACGTTGCCCTCCTGCGTAATCGGCGGCGCGGCCTCGACTTTACGCACGCGCTCGGCCGGGTCGATGCCGTCGCGCGATGATCCCGCGCTGACTTTTCCTATGACCTGGACGCGATTGCCGCTTCCTGTCCGAATCTGGATGCCGCCGGAGCCGCTCCGAACGCTGAGGTCCACCGGGCCGTCTACCGTCAGGGAGCGCTCGAACGAACCGCGCGCGCGTTCCGACTGCGCGACGACTTCGACGATGTCGCAGCCCGCAAGCGCAACGAAACAAACCGCTAATGCCACAAAACGCACTGCTGCCGTCATGAACACCTCCAACGGTGATGGTTGTAATACGCGGAAGCCGCCCCCACGGTTGCGATGTTCTTTGACGAATTTTTGACCCGATTTGTTGCTCCAGCACGAAAGAGCCAGCCAAGTCGGGCCTGGCGGCGTCAAATAAAGGCGAATGGAGCTTCGCGCCGTTCGGCGATCGAACCTGAACGGAATCGTGACCTCAGGCCTGGTCCACGGTGTCGTCCTTGCCGCCGTGTTGTTCTCCGCGACTCGTCACTCCACGACGCGAAGCTCTTCTCGCGAAATGTTCGAGCTGCCGTCGCATCTCGTCTGGTTGGATGCCGCTGGCCCTGGCGGCGGGGACGGCGGCGGTGGATGGAAAGAGCAGAGTCCTGCCCGCGCGGCCCAAGTCAAAGGCACCGACGCGCAGACGATGCCCGCAGCGCTTCGGGCGGCGTCAGATGCCATCGAAAAGCCGCCGCCGGTGAACCTTCCTGAAGTGCCGATCCAAACGTTGGGCGCGTCACAGTTGACCGCGTTGGGATTGATAGAAGCCGGGGCGGACTCCTTCTCGAACGGAAGCGGCGCCGGACCCGGCGTCGGAACCGGTAACGGTGGCGGAGCGGGGCCTGGGTCAGGAAACGGAATCGGACCAGGCGAGGGCAGTGGAATCGGCGACGTGTTCGGGCCTGGGGGCGATGTCACGATGCCGGTTGTGGTTTACCAGGAAAAACCCCGGTACACGATCGAAGCAATGAGCGCTCGCATCCAGGGGGCCGTCATAGTCGAGTGCGTCGTGCAGCCCACCGGTGTGTGCGCACGCCTTCGGGTGTTGCGATCGCTCGACGCGCGACTCGGCCTTGACGAGCAAGCGCTGCGCGCCGCCGCGGCGTGGCGTTTCTCCCCGGGAACCAGGCGCGGCAAGCCCGTCGCTGTTCTGGTGACCATTCAAATCGGGTTTTCCATTCACTAGCCGTCAATTTCCAAGCCGTTCCGCGCGATCATAGAAGCGCGATGCCCCGGCGCAGAAAATTCGGCGACCTCCCTGACGGCACGTCTGTCGATGTGATCACGCTTGGCGGCCCTGGCGGTGTAGAAGCACAGGTGCTGACGTACGGATGCATCATCGCCTCACTGGCGGTGCCCGATGCCCGTGGTGTTGCGGCGAATGTGGTCCTGAGTTTCGATCGCCTCGAGCCTTACGTCGACGCGTCCCCTTACCTTGGCGCGGTTGTCGGCCGATATGCGAACCGCCTCGCGCACGCGCGATTCGCGATCAACGGCCGCGAGCATCGCGTGTCGGCGAACGCCCCCCCGCATCATCTACACGGAGGGTTCAGGGGATTCGATAAACGCGTGTGGGAGGCCGAGTCCTCCAGCAATGGAGAGGGCGTCGTATTCCGGCGGACAAGTGCCGACGGTGAAGAAGGCTATCCCGGAGCGGTCGACGTGCAGGTGCGTTACACGGTGGTCGATCTCGATTTCCAGATCGAGTATCAAGCGGTGGCCGATGCGCCAACGCACGTCAACCTGACGCAGCATTCGTATTTCAACTTGCGCGGGACCGGCGATGCGCTGGCCCACTGTCTCGCGATCAACGCGAGCACGTACCTTCCGGTCGACGAGTCTTTGATCCCGACAGGTGAGCTGGCGCCTGTCGCCGATTCGCCGTTCGACTTTCGGGAGTCGACCGCCATCGGCCTTCGTCTTCACGCCGAACACGAGCAACTGAAGCGCGCGGGAGGGTACGACCACAATTTCAACATCAACCGCCAGGACTCGGCGTTGGCGACTGCGGCTCGCGTGCTCGATCCTTCGAGCCGGCGCACTTTGGAGGTCCGCTCCACGGAACCGGGACTGCAGTTTTACTCCGGGCAGGCTGTCGGGCGCCGCGGCTTCTGCCTGGAGCCACAGCACTATCCAGATTCACCGAATCGCCCAGGGTTTCCTTCCACGTTGCTGCGGCCGGGCGCGCTCTATCAGTCGAAGACCGTCTTCGCCTTCGGAATCGGGTAACCTTAATCGTGATGCGCATTCGTGTTTCGCACCTTAAAGATCGCAAGCAGCGGCACGAGCGGTTTGCCGTCCTGACGGCCTACGACGCAACGCTGGCGCGGCTGCTGGAGCGGGCGGGCGTCGATGTCCTGCTCGTGGGCGACTCCGTCGCGACGGCGGTGCTCGGCTACGACACCACATTGCCGGTCACCCTCGAGGTGATGATTCATCACACCGCCGCGGTGGTGCGCGGAACGGAACGCGCGCTCGTCATCGCCGACATGCCGTTTCTCACCTATCAGGTCTCGCCGTCCGAGGCAGTTCGCAATGCGGGCCGCTTGCTGAAAGATGCGGGCGCGGCTGCCGTCAAAGTCGAAGGCGGACAATCGGTGCTGGACGTTGTGCGCAGGCTCGTCGATGTGGGCATTCCGGTGATGGGGCATCTGGGCGTGCTGCCCCAGTCGGTGAACCAGCAAAGCGGGTACAGGCAGCGCGGACGCGAAGGGCACGAAGCCGAGCTCATCTTCAACGACGCGCTCGCTCTGCAGGATGCCGGCGCGTTTGCTGTCGTGCTCGAGGCGATTCCGTCGGAGCTCGCGGCCCGCATCACTGCGGCGCTTGATGTGCCCACCGTGGGGATTGGCGCAGGGCCGGATTGCGATGGCCAGGTGCTCGTCAGCTCCGATCTGCTGGGCCTGCACGACAAGATTCCGCCGTTCGCGAAGAAATACGCCAATCTCGCCGACACCATCGTCGACGCCGCGCGCGCCTTCGTTGCTGATGTGCAGGCGACCGCTCCCGCGTCCGCCGCTCGTCCGCCGCAGGCGAGCTCGGGCGAGACCAAGCCGTAGCGCCGGCGGAGGCCGAGTGCTCGAGACGATTGAGACCATCAGCCGGCTGCGCGCCTGGCGATCCGCGGTGCCGCGCGACACCACCGTCGCGCTGGTTCCGACGATGGGCGCGCTGCACGCGGGACACGCGGCGCTCATGGACGCTGCCCGCCGCGACGGGGGCGTTGTGGCTGTCTCGATATTCGTGAACCCCCTCCAGTTCAACAACAAGGACGACCTCGCGCGTTACCCGCGCACGCTCGAAGACGACGTGGCGTTCTGTCGAGCGCATGGCGTCGAGATCGTGTTCGCGCCGTCAGCGCCAGAGGTGTACCCGCAGGCGCTCGAATGCAGCGTCGACGTCGGCCGGCTTGCCGATCACCTGTGCGGGCCGTTCCGGCCCGGACACTTCCGAGGCGTGGCGACGGTCGTGTTGAAGCTGTTCGACATGGTGCAGCCTCATCGCGCGTACTTCGGCGAGAAGGACGCGCAGCAGCTCGCGATCGTCAAGCGGCTCGTCGCCGATTTCAATCTGCCGATCGCGATTGTCGGTGTGCCGACGGTGCGCGAAGCGGACGGCCTCGCGATGAGCTCGCGCAACCGCCATTTGAGCGCCGACGAGCGCCGTGTGGCGGTCTGCCTGTATCAGTCATTGCTCGAAGCGACCCGAAGGATTTCGAGCGGCGAGAAGGGGCCCGCCGCCATCATCAGCGCGGCTGCGGCAACGATTCCGCGCTCGGCGGGGTTGAAGCTCGAGTATCTGGAGATTGTCGACCCGAACACGCTGCAGCCCGTCGACGAGATCAACGGCCCCGCCCTTGTCGCGGGCGCGTTGTGGGTAGGTTCCACCAGGCTTATCGACAACGTGCTGGTGTCATGAGCATTCGAACAGCCGGACCGCCCGACGCCGCCGCGCTGGCCAGCCTCATCAACGCGGCGTTCGTCGTGGAGGCATCTTTCAAGATTGGCGATCGCACAAGCGCAGACGAGGTCGCCGCGCTGATGGAAGCCGGCGGCGAATTCCTGGTCCACGACTGGGAACCTGGAACCGGAACCGGAACCGGAACCGGAACTGGAACCGGAACCCGATCCTTCCTCGGCTGCGCGTATCTAAAATCGAGCGGCGAGCGCGCGTATTTCGGGATGCTCTCCATCGACCCTGGCAGACAGCGGCAAGGCGCCGGGCGACGGCTCGTCGACGCCATCGAGTCCCGCGCCCGCGAGCGTGGGTGCCGGTTCATGGACATCCACATCGTCAATCTGCGCGAAGAGCTCTTTCCCTTCTATCGCCGCCTTGGGTATGCCGAGTCCGGAACCCTGCCTTTTTCGGAGCCCGAACGTGCCAGCAAACCCTGTTTTTTCATAGTGATGACGAAGCGCCTGTGACGCCCGGGCTGGCAGATGGTTTGCAGCCTTGCAGTTACATGAGGGTCCGGATCATCCGTCGTCCGACAGGTGCCGTCGACGGCATGTCACTGCATTACTACCATCTCGGACATGCGTACGAGGTGTCGTCCGAGCTCGCCGAGTATCTTGTCGCTTCGGGTTTTGCCTCGATTGAGATGCGCAGGGGCAACCGGTCCTCCCGGCAGCCCCGCAACGACCGTCGAAAAGCTTCAGAAATAGCCTGACACTCTGTTCGGAACCACTCCATCCCACGTTTACTAGTAGAAGGTTGTTCAGAGACTGCGGGCGATTTACCTTGTCGTCGCCGCGCATCGGCGCGACAATCAGCGGTCGCTGGGAACTCCAACAATTGATCGTCAGGAGGCCGAATGAGGAAGTTGTGCCTGCTTGCGCTCTTCGCTTGGGCAACGTCGGTTCCCGCGGCACTCGCCCAGGCCCCATTCCCACCGGCCGCGGCCAGAAGCGTCGACTACGACGCCGATGTCCGCCCACTCCTCGCGCAGAATTGCTATTCGTGCCATGGACCAGAAGCACAGCAATCAGGTCTGCGGCTCGATTTGCGGCAGAACGCGCTGCGCGGAGGCGACTACGGCCCGGTCATCACTCCTGGCAACAGCGCCGAAAGCAAGCTGATCAAGCGCCTCGTCCATGGCGACGGCGGGTTACAGATGCCGCCAACGGGGCCGTTGTCGGATGACGACATCGGCATTCTGCGGGCGTGGATCGATCAGGGTGCAGACTTCCGGACCGAGATCAAGCCGGAGGCGCCGCCGAAGCCCGTGGATCCGAAAGTGGCCGCGGTCATCGCTGCCGTCCGGGGTCGCGATCGCGCGACCCTCGAGAGATTGATTGCCGCCGATCCCGCGCTCGCCGCATCAAAGGACGCGGCCGGCTCGACGCCGCTGCATCACGCCGCAGGATTCGGCACGCTCGACAGCCTCACGTTCCTCCTCGACAAAGGAGCCGACGTCAACGCGAAGAATCGGCGCGGGTCGACGCCGCTTTTCTGGGCGCTTCACGACGAAAGCAAGATTCGCCTGCTCATCGCGCGCGGCGCGACGATCAAGATCAAGCAGGTCGAAGGGCGGACTCCGGTATATCAGGCCGCCGTTCTTGGAAATGGATTCGGGGTTCTGCGGCTGCTGCTGGAGAATGGCGGCGATCCCAACGCCGCGACGCTCAATGGCCTGACGCCTCTCAACGCGGCCGCGCTGCGCGGCGACATCGACGCGATGCGCCTGCTGATCGACAAGGGCGCAAACATCGACGCAAAGAATGGAGCGGGCGCGACGGCGCTGATGGGAGCGGCCCTCAACGGCAGTGCGGCTGCGGTGCAGTTGCTGCTCGAGAAGGGCGCAGACGCCCGCGCTGCGACGAAGCTCGGGGAGACCGCGCTTGGCAACGCGGCGGGCGCAGGAAGCGCCGAAGCCGTCAAGCTGCTGCTCGATCGCGGCGCCGACGTGAACAGCCGGAACGACCGCGGCTATTCGCCGCTGATGCTTGCCGCGGGATCCGATGCCATCAACCCCGAAGTTGTGAAGCTGCTCATCGGCAAGGGCGCCGACACCAGCTTTGCGGCTGACTACGACGAGACCGCGCGCATTCTTGCGAGCAAGCGCGGCGATACCGAAGTCACTCGGCTGCTCGGCGGCGTTGTGAACAGCGGCGATCGTCAAAGTGCGGTCACGACGCACAACGTGGCGACGACGGTGCGATCGCCACAAAAGGCCATTGAAATCGCGCTCCCTCTCCTCGAGAAGCAGAGCCACAACTTCATTCGTATCGCCGGCTGCAACTCGTGCCACGCGCAGGATCTCGTGTCGGCGGCCGCCGGAATCGCGCGCGACCGCGGCATTCCAGGTCCGAGTGAGATTCCGCAGCTTCCGCAGTCGATGATGGCGTCCCCCGACCGGCTCATGGATTTGAACATCGTCGGCGTCACGAGCGTGGCGTGGGAGCTGTTCGACTTCGGCATGAACAAGATTCCGAAGTCCGACTACACGGACGCGGTCGTGCGGCACATCAAGGCGATGCAGACGCCAGCGGGCAACTGGTCGACGAACGAAAGCCGGCGTCCGCCGATGGCAGCCGGCGATTTCCAGGCCGCGGCGTTGTCGATCTATTCGTTGAAGAAATACGCGCAGGACTCCGACAAGGCAAGCGCTGATGCCGTCATCGCAAAGGCGGTGAAGTGGCTCGAGAGCGCGAAGCCTTCGACCACGCAGGATCGCGCGTTCCACGCGCTCGGCCTTGCGTGGGGCAACGCGGCGCCCGCGTCAATCGCCGCGGCGGCGCGCGCGCTTGCCGCATCGCAGCGGGCGGATGGGGGATGGAATCAACTTCCGGAGATGGCGTCGGACGCGTATGCCACAGGTCAGGCGCTCTACGCGCTGAGCGTCGCCGGCAAGATGGCCGTGTCCAGTCCCGTCTATCAGAAAGGCGTCGACTATCTGCTTCGAACACAGGCATCCGACGGCACGTGGCATGTCGAGACACGCGCGATTTGGCTGCAGCCGTATTTCGAGAGCGGGTTTCCTTACGCCCGCGATCAGTTCATCTCGGCGGCTGGAACGGCGTGGGCTGTGATGGCGCTCACGCCGGCGGCGCAGCCGCAGAGGTTGATTACAGCGCGATAGCATCGGGGCCGCATTGGCCCACATCCTGCACGTCCATTGAGGCGCAAGGTCCGCAGCCCCGCGGACGTGCCTGCAGACGTGGAGGATGCGTATGTTTCGTGGACTCATTCGACTGGTCCTTGTAGCGCTCCTTGTCGTGGCGGCCGCGTTTTTCCTGTTCGGCTACTGGTCCAGCGGAAAGCTTGAATCCGCGCCCAAGCTGACCGAAATCCGGACACCCACCGTCGACACAGCCGCCGCGAGGCGGGCGGGCGCCGAGATAGGCGAGAAGACCGCGGTTGCGGCCTCCCGCGTGAGCGAGTCGCTGGAAGAGGGAAGCCTCACCGCGAAGATCAAAGCGAAGATGGTGCTCGACGACCTGGTGAAAGCCCGCACGATTCACGTGACGACCGAAGGGACGACGGTCACGCTGAGCGGAACGGTGCATTCGCAGGACGAGCGCGCTCGCGCGATCACGCTGGCCAAAGAAACAAACGGCGTCTCAAAGGTGGTCGATCAGCTGGCCGTCAGGTAGCGTCTGCCGCGGGCGGCAGCGCACGGCCACTGACCACGTCCTCCGGCACGGTGTAAGCTGGTCGGCGATGTCCGCGCCCCAACATTCCGATGCGCTCGTTGTCTTCGGCGTCACCGGTGATCTCGCCTACAAGAAAATCTTTCCCGCGCTGCACACGCTCGTCGCGCGCGGGCAGCTGAACGTGCCGATCGTCGGCGTCGGCCGGCTGCCGATGCCGCGCGAGCAGCTGATCGATCGCGTCCGGAAGAGCGTGTCGGCGCGCGGCGCTGTCGACGAGGAAGCGTTCGCGCGGCTCACGTCCCTGCTGCAGTACGTGTCCGGGGACTACGGCACCCTCGAGCTCTTCACGAACATCCGGCAGGCGCTCGGCGACGCCCGCAGGCCCCTCTTTTATCTCGCGATCCCGCCGAGCGCGTTTCCGACGACGATCGAGCACCTGTTGAGCGCCGGCTGTACTGACGGAGCGCGCGTCGTCATCGAGAAGCCGTTCGGGCGCGACCTCGAGTCGGCGCGTGCGCTCAACGAGACGCTGCATCGCGCGTTTTCCGAAGAGGCGATCTTTCGCATCGATCACTATCTCGGGAAGGAAGCGGTGCAGAACCTCCTGTATTTCCGGTTCGCCAACGCGTTCCTCGAGCCGATCTGGAACCGTCAGTACGTGGAGAGCGTGCACATCACAATGGCCGAATCGTTCGGCGTCGAGGGACGCGGCGCGTTCTACGACGAGACCGGGGTGGTCCGCGATGTCGTGCAGAACCACTTGCTGCAAATCGTGGGCTACCTGGCGATGGAGCCGCCCTCGTCCGCGTGGCGCGAAGCGCTGCGTGACGAGCAGGCGAAGGTGCTGCGCACGATCAGACCCTTGTCGCCGTCCGAAACAGTGCTCGGGCAGTTTCGCGGATATCGCGGCGAGGCGGGCGTCAAGAAGGGCTCGAACATCCCGACCTATGCGGCGCTTCATCTGTTCGTCGACTCGTGGCGCTGGCAGGGAGTGCCGTTTCACGTCACGGCCGGGAAGTGCCTCAGCACGACGCGCACCGACGTGCTGGTCAAGCTCAAGCCGGCTCCTGGCGTCGTCTTTGCGGAGCCAGGAGTGCCCGACGGCAATTATGTGCGCTTCACGTTGTCGCCGCAGGTGCGCATCGCGATCGGCGCCCGCGCGAAGCGGCCGGGAGACGGCATGTTCGGCGAGCCCGTCGAGCTGTCGGTGATGGAGAACGAGTCGAGCGACCGCCTCGACGCGTACGAGCGCCTGATCGGCGACGCGATGGAGGGAGATCCGACACTGTTCGCGCGCCAGGACTCGGTGGAAGCCGCGTGGGCGATTGTGAATCCGGTGCTGGACCGCGGCAATCCGCTCTTCGTGTACGAATGCGGCAGCGCCGGGCCTGCGGAAGCAAGAAGCCTCGTCGGCGGCGGATGGGCATGACCGGACGCCGCGTCGTCACTGACGATGTCGGCGTCCTTCAGCGTGCGTTTGCAAAAGAGTTCACCGTGCGGGCCGCGGAGACCATCGCAAGACGCGGCAGGTTTGTCGTGGCGCTGCCAGGCGGATCCGTCGCAACCACGTTCCTTCCCGTTCTCGCCGGACTCACCGTAGATTGGGCGCACATCGACCTGTTCTGGATTGATGAGCGCGCGGTTCCGCCCGACCACCCCAACTCGAACTACGGCATCGCATCGCGCCTGTTGCTGGCGCCGGCGCACGTGCCGGCGGCTCGCGTTCACCGCATGCAGGGCGAGTTGCCCGAGCTCGATCAGGCCGCCCGCCGTGCATCAGACGAGCTGAAGTCGGTTGCCGGAGACCCACCGGGCCTCGACCTGGCGCTCGTGGGCGTCGGCGCGGACGGCCACGTGGCGTCGATCTTCGGAGACGTGTCTGCCGATGGGCGTCGCCCGAATGCGGGCCCCGTCATCGCCGTGCACGACGCGCCGAAGCCGCCGCCGCGGCGGCTCACGATGACGCTGCCCGTTCTTGCCGGTGCCGGGATCGTTGTCGTCGCCGCATTCGGCGCTTCGAAAGCAGAGACGATGCGCGATGCGATCGGCCAGCGCGATCGGACACCGGTTGCAAGGCTGCTTCGTGACGCGGCGTCATCGCTCGTGCTCCTCGATCGCGAAGCGGGACTATCATAGGGGCCTACTTTTCCTGGAGGAGACTCTCATGCGTACGCTAGTTCTGGTCATGACCGTTGCGATCGCGCTGCCATCCTGTGGCGGATCGCCCGAACCCGCGCAACAGCCCGCGCCCGCTCAGCCCGCAGCGGCGCCGGCGCCCGCACCGGCTCAGCCGCCGGCGGTGAAGGCCGGTTGGGTTGTGCAGGACATGCGCACACCCGAGAGCGTGTATCTGGACGAAGGGTCCGGCTATCTATTCGTGTCGCAGATCGACGGACAGCCGGCCGAGAAGGATGGCAAGGGCCGCATCTCGAAGCTCGGGCTCGATGGCACGGTCGTGACCGCGGATTGGTTCACGGCGCTCAACGCGCCGAAGGGGCTTCGCAGCTTCGGCGGGACGTTGTGGGTCGCCGACCTCGACGAAGTAATCGGCATCGACATCGCGTCGGCGAAAGAGACCGCGCGGATCAAGATTGACGGCGCGAAGTTCCTCAACGACGTCGCCATCGGCGCCGAGGGCACGGTCTACGCGTCCGATACGATGGCCAGCAGGATTTACGCGATCAAGGATGGCAAGGCGTCGGTATTTGCCGAAGGCGAACAGCTTGAATATCCGAACGGGTTATTCGTCGAAGGCGAGCGGCTGGTCGTCGGCGGATGGGGCAAGCCCGAAGCCGATTTCAGCACGAAAGTGCCAGGCCGGCTATACGCTCTGGACCTGAAGACCAAACAGAAAACGCTCATCACCAAGCAGCCGCTCGGCAACATCGATGGCGTCGAGCAGGAGGCGCGCGGTGGCTATCTCGTGACCGACTACATGGCCGGCAAGCTGATTCAGGTTTCGCCGACCGGCGAATCACGCGTGGTGCGCACCTTCAAGCCCGGCCTCGCTGATCACACGTTCCTATATGCGCAGGGCGACATTCTCATCGCGCCGCACATGAACGAGAACATGGTGGGGGCGTACGACATCTCGGGTGATATGAAATAGCTCACTGAGGTTTTCACAGGAGACTAGGAGATCAGGAGTTTTCTATTAGAAGAATTCTTCTGATCTCCTGGTCTCCTGATCTTCTGTTACAACCTCAGATTTCAGGATTACTTGCCGGTGTAGGTGATCTTGTAGATCACTCCCGCCATATCGTCCGACACCAGCATCGATCCATCCGGCATCACTTCCAGATCGGCGGGGCGGCCCCATCGATTGCGGCCTTCCAGCCATCCCGTCGCGAACGGCTCGTAGGCTATGACCTTGTTCCCCTGCAGCCGCGCGATCGCGATGCGATTGCCGTTGAATGCCAGGGAGCCGCTGCGGTTCCATGAGCCGTGCTCGGCGATGAAGATCTGATTGCGATACTGCTGCGGAAACTGCGAGCCTGTGTAGAAGCGCATGCCAATCGCGCCCGCGTGCGGCTCGAGACGCTGTGCCGGCGGCTCGAACTCGCTGCACTGGCGCTTGCCGCCGAACTCGGGATCGACGATTGTGCCTTCGTGGCAATACGGATAGCCGAAGTGCATGCCGGCCTTGGGCGCCCGGTCCAGTTCGTCGCCCGGCGTGTTGTCGCCGAGGTTGTCGCGCCCGTTGTCGGTGAACCACAGCTCGCGCGTCGACGGGTGCCAGTCGAAGCCCACGGTGTTGCGCACGCCGCGCGCGAACACTTCCTGTCCGGAGCCGTCTGGCTTCATGCGCAGGATGGCGGCGTACGGGTCGCCGCGGTCGCACATGTTGCACGGCGAGCCGACCGGGACGTACAGCAGGCCGTCAGGGCCGAACCGGATGAACTTCCAGCCATGATGCCGATCGCTCGGAAGCTTGTCTGTGACGACCACCGGCGTTCCGGCGTTCTCGAGCTTCGACTCGATGTTATCGAATCGAATGACGCGGTTAATCTCCGCCACGTACAGCGCGCCCTCGCGGAATGCCACGCCGTTGGGCATGTTTCGCAATCCGCTGATGACGGTAATGGCCCGGTCGGCTTTCCCGTCCTTGTTCTCGTCCCGCAGCGCGTAGACGTTGCCGGCGTTCCATGTCCCGGCGAACACCGTGCCGCCCGGGCTCTGGGTGAGCGACCGCACGTTGGCCACGCCGTCCGCCCACACGGAAATCTGAAACCCCGGCGGCAGCTTGATCTTCGAGAGCTGCACCTTCGACTGCGCGGGGGCCGCGACTCCGGCCGCGACAATTGCCACGGCCGCGATTAACATCTTTTTCAGCACATCGCCTCCTGTTCGTTTCCGAAAATATAATACGCCGAAGGAGATCATGACCATGGCCCGGAATCTTCACCTTGCCGCCGTCCTCGCCCTACTCGCGTTCGCTGCGGTCTCTGCTCAGCAGCCAGCATCCCCCGCGCCCGCGGCAAATCCGCCGGCGCCGCAATACGGCGTACTCGGTCCCGCACCGAACTTCACCGGAAACACCACTACTCTCGATCCAAAAGGCTTCACGGTCGGCCGCCGCATCTTCGCGGCAGGCGCGCACAACGCGACGTGGCACATGCACACGGCCGGACAGCTTGTGTTTGCGGAGGCCGGACGAGGACGCGTGCAGCTTCAGGGGCAGCCCATCAAGGAGATCGCGCTTGGCGAGAGCGCGTTCATCCCAGGCGGAACCTATCACTGGCACGGCGCCTCGCCGACCGAGAACTTCACGATGATGTTCGTCACGATGGGGGAGAGCAAGACGTCGCAAGGGGAGCCGGTGACGGAGGCGGTGTATTTGGGCAATAAAAAGTAAAAAGTAAAAAGTGGAAAGTAGAAAGTAGAAAGTAGAAAGTAGAAGAGGATCGAAAATTGCTAACGCAGCGCTCGGGAGGAGAATCGATGTCCAGACTTGATATCCCGGATATCTGCGCGCATCTCGATCGCTTGAAGCGATTGTGCGACCGGCTCGAGAAGGCACAAGCGGATGAGAAACGCTACCGTCAGCTCGCCCTGCAGATTCGCGCCGAAACGGAATCGCTCCACGCGATGATCTGCGATCGCGCGCCCGTGGGGCACCGCGATGGTGTTCACGCTTGATGCAGGATGGCTATTTTTCTTCCGGTGGGTCGTCGGGCTTCTCGGTGAGGAAGAACGGATACGGCGGGGGCGCCCATTGATGTTTCACCGTGCGGGGCGCAATAGGCATCTCCGAAACGGCCTTTGCGATCTGCGCGCGGAGTCTTGCCGCCTCGAACGGTGACGCCGGCGTGGTTTTTGGCGCCGACCATTCGTCCGACACGATCGCCCAGAGAAATTGCGGCTGATTCTGCTTGAAGGCTTTGCGAAGCAGGGCTTCGCCCTTCGCACCGATCTTCTCCAATGCGCGGTTCGCCCGGCCGTTCTCGATGACGGCGCGCGCTTCGATGCGCTTGACGCCAATGGCGAACGCGAACTCCGCAACCAGCGTCGCGGCTTCTTCGAACAGGCCCGTCGACCAGAATGAAGGCGCCAGCGCAAATCCCCATTCCGCCAGCTGAAACTGTCCGTCGAGCGCGCGCAGCTGAAAAAGGCCGATAGGCTGCTGCAGGCCGTTCGGCACCACGACGAAACACACGCACTTCGCGACTTCGCGCTGGCGCTTCGCCCACTCGATGAACCCTTCGAACTTGGAAAGGGACGCGGGAGGGGGATACAAGTATCGATTGACCAGCGGGTCGCTGAATAGCTCCTGGAGAGCCGCGGCGTCGGCGGCCTCGACTTCGCGGATGCGAATCGATGGGCCCGATAGCACCGGGACTTGTACCCACCAATCAGGAGCGTCGAGTTCAATCATCGTTCTGGTGCGCGTATCGCGAGGAGCAATCCGGAGGCCACACGACAGAGTGACATCTGCAGGGAAACCACTATGTTGTTGAGCAGTTGTGGGCCATCCTGAGACAATCGCGTACGAAACCAAACCTCAACGATAGTTTCGGCCGATCAGATGAGGAGAAACAGGATGCCTCTGAACCGCCGTCAGTTTGTCAGGGTTGTTCCTACACTCGGCATTTTTACGCTCGCGTCGGGTCAACCGCATGCGCAGCAGGAACAGCAGGCTGGGCCAGTGTGGCCCGCCCCGCCCTCGACACCCGCATGGCGTGACGAGTCCTTTCCCAGCCAGCACCCGCATCTCGCCCGCGAGATTGTCGGCGTCTCGCATAGGGATCTCGCGCGCGTGAAGGAGCTCGTGGCCGCGCACCCGTCGCTCGCGAAGGCGTCGTGGGACTGGGGATTCGGCGACTGGGAAACCGCGCTCGGGGCAGCGTCGCACGTCGGGAACCGTCCGATCGCCGAATTCCTGATCGAGCAAGGGGCGCCGCCGACGATCTTCTCTGCGGCGATGCTCGGCCAGCTCGAGGTCGTCAAGGCGTATGCGGCGGCGATACCCAACATTCATCTGCTGCGCGGCCCCCACGGCATCCCGCTTACAGCGCATGCGCGCGCAGGGGGAGCGCAGGCGGAAACCGTGACGCAATTTCTCGCGACGCTCGGCGCGCCGGCACCCGCAGTGCCGGTGGTCCCGCTGAGCGACGCGGATCGAACCTCGTTGGAGGGACGCTACACCTTTGGACCCGGAGCGCGTGACGCGTTCACCGTGAAGAGCCAGGGCACTCTCTGGGGCATTCAGCGCGACGGCAGCGAGCTGCGAGGACTGACGCACGTCGGCAACCTGCAATTTCACCCGGTGGGCGCGCCGGCGGTGCGCGTCACCTTCGATCGCGCCTCTTCAGGGACGACCCTGACCCTGCTCGATCCGGACCTCGTCGTGACCGCGAAAAAGGTAGGGTAATGGCCGGTTTTGTAAGTGCCATGAAAGGCAGTGGCGTGCAGATTCGCTGATTTATTGGGATTTTTTCGAATCCTGGGCTGGCAGCAGACTCGCACCCCCTCGGGGCATGAAGCGCATCATCGGCATGTCCGCGGCGGTCGTCGTCGTCATCCTGCAGTTGGCGGGTTTCGCCGCATGGCGAGTCGAGCCGACGACCTATCTCGCGCCGGTCGACGGCCCCGCACTCGGGCACGAACACGCGTAAGGGTCGGCCTATTCAGCCCTGAGCGCGAGCAAAGGGTCGACATGCGTCGCGCGCCGCGCCGGAAGATACGTCGCGACGAGCGCAACCACCACGAGCGGTATTGCGACGACGAGATACGCGAGCGGATCGCGTGGATCCACTTGGTCGAACGCCGCCGCCGTCACCGTCACCAGCGCCGCCGCTCCGAGCGATCCCAGAATGAATCCGATCGCCATCGGCGCGCTTCCCCGTGCGACGACCATTCCCAGAATCGACCCCGGTTTCGCGCCGAGCGCCATACGCAGCCCGATCTCTCGCGTGCGCTGGCTCACGGAAAACGAAACGAGGCCGTACACGCCTGCCGCCGCGAGCAGCAGCGCGACGACCGAAAAAATCGCCAGCATCCCAGTGACGAGGTAGGTCGCGCCGAGATTTTCCGCGAGCACGCGCTCCATGCTGCGGATGTCGTACACCGGCTGCGTTTTGTCGAGCTGCGCGATCGCGCTGCGGATTGACGGCGCCAGTTGAGTCGGGTCGGCGCTTGTGCCGCGCACCACGAATACGGTCGAGCGCTCCGGCCGCCACGAGTCCGGCACGTACACCTGGGGCGTCGGCCCTGAGCCGGCGTTCGAATTTCTCACGTCACCGGTCACCCCCACCACCTCGAACCAGCGGTTGTCGTCGCCGTCGAAAGAAATGCGCTGGCCGATGGCGTCATCAGCGGGCCAATACCTGCGCGCCGCTTCGCGGGTGACGAGCGCGACCGGTGGGGCATTGCCGAAGTCCGTGCGCGCGAATCCTCGGCCGCGCACGATCGGCACGCGCATCGTCTTGAGGTAGTCGGCGCTGACCAGGGCCCGCGCCGCCTGCGGCTTCGATTCGGGCGCCGGCTCCGGCTGGCCCTGAATCGAGAAGTGCAGGCCGGTCTCGCGATCGGCAATCGGCAACGCGTTGATCGTGCCCACGGACGTGACGCCGGGCACGGCCTGAATGACGTCGATCGCGCGCGCGTAGAAATCGTGCGCGCCGCGCAGATCGCGATAATCCGATTCCGCAAGATTCATCCGCAGTGTGAGCAGTTGCGCGGGATCGAATCCTTTCTCGAGGTGATGCAGCCGCCACGTCGCGCGCCCGATGAGCCCGACCTGCGTCATCAGGACGATGGCGAGCGCCACCTGCGCGACGACGAGCGATTCGCGCAACCGGCGGCCCTTGGTCGACTCGGCGCCGCGGTTGCCCTGGCGCAGCTCGTCCATGTCGGGACGCGACATCCGCCATGCAGGCAGCAGCGCAAAACCGAGCGGCGCGAGCAGCGTGAGCACCATGCTGAAAGCCACGACGCGGCCGTTCAGCGCGATGTCGGCGAACCCCTCGGTGCTCGCGGCGAAGAAGCGAATCGCGGCGAGCCCCCACCACGCCAGCATGAGGCCCACCACGCCGGCGGCGAGTGAGCTGACGAGGCTCTCAATCATGAACTGCCGCACCTGCTGCAGCCGGCCTGCGCCGAGCGCCGACCGCACGGCCAGCTCACGCCGCCGCGTTGCCGCATGGGCGAGGATGATGCTCGAGATGTTCGCGCAGGCGATGCAGACCACCATCAATGCGATGGCCCAGAGCAGCATGACAACCGCCGTGATGTTGGCGCCGAGCAGCTCGAGCAGCGGGCGCACGACGACGCCCGTGCGCGCGTTGGTCAGCGGGTAGTCGGTTTGCAGCCCGCGGGCGATGGTGGCCAGCTCCGCTTCCGCGCGCTCGATCTCCACGCCCGTTTTCAGCAGCGCGGTGACATACAGCCGCCGATCGTCGCGCTTGTTTCGCTCGCGATCGAGGACGATCGGCGTCAAGGCGTCGACCGACTTGAATATGCCTCTGCTGACGTCCTGCGGCAGGACGCCGACTATCGTGTGCGGCTGGCCGTCGATCGAGATCGTTCGCCCGACGGCGTCCCCGGCAGCCGAGAGTTGATTCTGCCAGAGCGCGTGGCTCACGATGACGACCCGTTCGCGGCCCGCGGTGCCTTCCTCGGTGGTGAACGCGCGTCCCATCTGCGGTGCGATGCCCCAGACATCGAGGAGATTGGGGGTGACCCGCACAGTGGTGATACGCGCGGGTACGTCGAGACCGGTGAGCGCCGCGCTCTGGAACGTGAACGCCGCGAAGGTTTCGACGGTTGTCGCGCGCGCGGACCAGTCGGCGAGGTCGGGAATGGACACGCCGGCCCGGGCGAGACCGTCTCCCGTGCCCGACTGCGAGCGCTCCGGTCTCGGGTCGGTCGAGGCGACGAAGACGAGCCGGTCGTTGTGAGCCGCGGGGATGAAGCGCCATACCATGTCGACCGTGCTGGCGACGACCGCGGCCGTGGCGATCGCGACCGCCAGGGTGACGACGACGAGGCTCGAAGTGGTGGGCGTCCTCGTGAAGGCGCGAATCGCGAACTTGAGCTCGTGCATGAGGATTGCTTAAACAAGACGGCTGCCAGAGAATCCCTGGAAAACAGAGAGTTTCCAGTGATGCCGGCGTCAGGGCTGTGCGGTTGTGGGACGATTCGTTCCGGCCGGGGGAAAGCGCGATGCCATCAGATATGAGGAGGTGTACCTTGAATCGATCCGAGCTGCTCGTCGTGATCGCGATGCTGACGGTGCTCTGTCCCGCCGGCGCCCTGGCGCAAGTCAGGAACTTGCCGCTCGCGACGGCCGATGGTCTCACCCTGATTGACGCCAAAGCCGAGCCCGTCACCCATAAGGGAAGAAACGGGCTGCGGGTTGTCGCGTCGGACGAGGCGTTGCGCCGGTTGACGCCGGCCGACGGCGAGCTCAATCCGATGGCGGTCATTCAGGGTGTCGAGTTTTCGAGCGGAGTGATAGAAGCGGAGATCGCCGGCGAGCCAGGGCCAGATGCGGGCGAAGGCGCCCGCGGCTTTGTGGGCATCGCGTTCCGCGTGCAGAAGGATCCGAAGTCCTACGACGCGTTTTACCTCCGGCCGACCAACGGCAGGGCAGACGATCAGGTGCGCCGCAACCACTCGACGCAGTACATCTCGCATCCCGCATGGCCATGGCAGCGGTTGCGCAAGGAGACGCCGGAGAAATACGAAACCTACGTGGACCTGGTGCCCGGGGAATGGACCAGGATCAAAATCGAAGTCCGCGGCGAGCAGGCGCGCCTCTACGTGCACGATCAGCCGCAGCCCACGCTCGTCATCAACGATGTGAAGTCAGGGGCGAAGGGGCGTGGCGCGATTGCGCTGTGGGTCGGGCCCGGTACCGTGGCACACTTCCGCATCGTCAAAGTCACGCCGGAGAACTGAACGGCGCCGGGCGACGTATAGCGAGTGAGGTGTGCCGATGAGCAGCATCCTGCAGGATCTCCGGTTTGCCGCCCGCCGGCTCGTCAGAGATCGCCGTTTTACCTTCGCGGCCGTCGCCGCGCTCGCCCTGGGCATCGGCGCCACCAGCGCCGTCTTCACCCTCGTGAATGCCGTGCTGCTGCGCAGCCTGCCGTTCGACGACCCCGATCGCATCATGATGATCAGCACGCGCGATGCGCAGGGCCGCGAGTTCGGCGTCTCCGAGCCCGATTTCGAGGACTGGCGCCGCGAGGTCCGGACGTTTTCCGGGATCTCCCTCGTGCAGATGGGGCCGGTGAGCTTCAGCGCCGACGATCGCGCGTCCGATCAGTACGACGGCGTCTACATTTCCTGGAACGGGTTTTCGCTGATCGGCACGCAGCCCGTCGTCGGGCGCGGATTTTCCCCCGAAGACGATCGGCCCGGCAGTCCGGCCGTCATTCTGCTGAGCTACACCGTATGGCAGAGCCGATACGGCGGGGATCGGGCGATCGTCGGGCGGACGATTCGCGCGAACTCCGAGGCGGCGACCATCATCGGCGTCATGCCTCCGGGCATGGAGTTTCCGTTCAACTCGGACGTCTGGCTCCCGCTGGCGCAACGGCCCACCGCGCAGACGCGCGCCGGCCGCGCCGGCCGCCTTCTGATGGCCTATGGCCGCCTCGCCGACGGCATGACGATCGAACAGGCGCGTACCGAAATGACCGGCATCACCGGACAACTGGCCGTTCAGTTTCCCGACACCAACAAGGGGGTGACCGCAAGCATCGCCCCGTTCTCCGAGCAGGTCGTCGGCACGCAGATACGCGTGCTGTTCTGGTCGCTCATGGGCGCCGTCGCCTTCGTGCTGCTCATCGCGTGCGCGAACGTCGCCAATCTGCTGCTCGCGCGCGCGTCCGACCGCTCGCGCGAGATGGCGGTGCGCATCTCGATTGGCGCGACGAGATGGCGCCTCGTCCGGCAACTGCTCGTCGAGAGCGTGCTGCTCGCGTGTGTCGCGGGACTCGCGGGGCTCGGCCTCGCGTATGCCGGAGTCCGATGGTTCGACGCCAACACCTCGGACATCGGCAAGCCGTACTGGATGGTGTTTTCGATGGACGGCACGGTCGTCGCGTTTTTCGCGGGCGTGTGCCTGGTCACCGGCATCGTCTTCGGCCTGGCGCCGGCGCTCTACGTGTCGCGCACGAGCGTGAGCGAAGTGATGAAAGACGGCGGACGCTCCGGATCGGCCGGCATGCGCGCGCGCCGCTGGACCACCGGGCTGATCGTGGCGGAGTTGACGCTGACGCTCGTGCTGCTCTCGGGCGCCGGGCTGATGATGCGCAGCTTCATGAACCTCTATCACATGGACATCGGCGTCGACACGTCGCGCCTCGTGGCGATGCAGCTGATCTTTCCGACGCGGACGTATGCGAGCCTGGAATCGCGCGCGCTGTTTCTGCAGCGGCTCGACGAGCGGCTGAACGGCATCGCGTCGATCGCGGGAGCGAGCTCGACGAATTACCTGCCGTTCAGCGGCGCATCGCAGCGGCGGTTCGAGATCGACGGGCGGGCGGACATGACGGGCGAACAGCGGCCGCTCGTCGGCATGGTGGCGGTCGGGTCCAGATACTTCGACGCGCTCGGGGTCCGCATGCTCCGCGGCAGGGCCTTCACGGCCACGGACGGCGAGCCCGGGCGCGAAGCGATGATCGTCAATCAGCGGCTCGCCGACATGCACTTCCGCGGCGAAGACCCCGTCGGCAAGCGCATCCGCCTGATCAACGACGGCAACATTCCTGGAGCGCCAAAGTTCTACGCAGCGACCATCGTCGGCGTGTCGCCGACGATCAGGCAGCGCGGCATGGAGCGCGACCCCGATCCCGTCGTCTACATCACCCACGGACAGAACGCCCTGATGGCGATGACCGTGAACCTCATCGTGCGCGCGCGCGAGAATCCGGTGGCCGTGACGGCGCTGCTCCGGCAGGAGGTGTCGGCGATGGATCCGGATGTGCCCGTGACGAATATCCGGACGATGGACGAGATTCTGGCGAGGAACCGCTGGCCGCAGCGCACGTTCGGCACGATGTTCCTGGCCTTCGCCGTCATCGCGATCGTGCTCGCGGCGGTCGGCCTGTACAGCGTGACGGCCTACTCGGTTGCGCAGCGCACGCAGGAAATCGGCATCCGCATGGCGCTCGGCGCCGAAGGGGAGCAGGTGCGCTGGCTGATTCTGCGGCGGGGGCTCATTCAACTCGCCATCGGGCTGACGCTCGGTCTTGCGGGCGCGCTGGGGACTGGGCGTCTTCTCCAGGGGATGCTCGTCGGCACCGGCCCGGCCGATGCCGTGACGCTGGTGTCGATCAGCGTCGTGCTGATCGCCGTGGCGGTGGCCGCCTGTTTCTGGCCGGCGCGGCGGGCCACGCGGCTCGACCCGGTGAAGGCGCTCAGATATCAATGACCCGGGTGAGCGAGCGCTAGCGCCTCTTGCGCGTCGTTGTTGCTTTCTTCTTCACGCGCTCGGGCAGCTTCTTCCCGCCTGTTTCGCGATTCCACTCTTCGAACGTCTTGTTCGAGATCTTGCCCTGGACGAGCAACTCGGCGAACTTGCGGCGCTGCGCCTGGCTCTTGAACGGCATCGGCGTGCCCTACTGTTCGTGATAGCGATCGTGCAGCTTGACCGGCGTGTGCACCGGCCTGAGGCGCAGGTTGATCGTCTCGACGAAGATCGAGAACCCCATCGCGAAATAGACATAGCCCTTCGGGATGTGGAAGCCGACGCCGTCGGCGATGAGCGTCAGGCCAATCATCAGCAGGAACGACAGCGCGAGGACCTTGACGGTCGGGTGCCGCATCACGAAGTCGCCGATGGCCTTCGCGGAGAACATCATGATGCCGACCGCGACGACGACCGCCGTAATCATGATGGAGATGTCGTTGGCCATCCCGACGGCCGTGATGACCGAGTCGAGCGAGAAGATGATGTCGAGCAGCATGATCTGGCCGATGACCGCCGCGAACGACGGCGCGACTCTCGTCGAGCCGTGTCCTTCTTCACCCTCCAGCTTGTCGTGAATCTCGACCGTCGCCTTCCACAGCAGGAACAGTCCGCCGCTGATGAGAATGAGATCGCGGCCGGAGAAGCCGTGGCCGAACGCGGTGAACAGCGGCTCTGTCAGCCGCATGATCCACGTCAGCGACAGGAGCAGCAGGATGCGCATCGCCATCGCGCCGCCGAGGCCGAGCGTGCGTCCGCGCTGCTGTTGTTCCTTCGGCAGCTTTCCGACGAGAATCGAAATGAATATAACGTTGTCTACGCCGAGCACGACTTCGAGAAACGTCAGGGTAAGGAGAGCGATCAGCCCGTCGGCTGTGAGAAAGGCATCCATGCGCCTACACGTTATCAGATGCCCGCTCCCGGCCGTAGGTGTTCGAAATCACTTCACGTAGACTGCGAATGCGCCTCGTGGCATTCGCGGTGCATGCATTTCGCCGGAGGCGAAAGAAAATGTCGATCAGGCCGTTTTCCGCACTCCTTGTGATCCTGTTCGCCGCAGTGCCCGCAGCCGGCCAAAGCCTCAGTCAAGCCGCCGCCGCGGCGCCACTAGAGAACGTGCAGACGGCGCCGGAAGTTCACCCGACGCCGACGCATACCGGATGGGCCAGTCTGGCAAAAGACACGGCGCAGGACTTCGTCGCGTTTCCTAAGCGCAAGTCGACGTGGGTGCTGCTGGGGGCCGGCGCCGCCGGCGCGCTTCTCGCGCATCAGGGCGACGCGTACGTCCAGGAGCACATCGTGGGGAACAGCACCGCCGAGAAAATCTTCGCGCCCGGCAAGGTGATCGGCAGCGCGTACGTGCAGGTTGGCGCGAGCGTCGGCATGTGGATGGTCGGCCGCTACATCGTCGCGCCGGTGCAGGGAGAGCCCAGGACCAACAAGTGGTCGCATTTAGGCTTCGACCTGATGCGGGCGCAGATCGTGACGCAGACGTTCACGCAGGCGATGAAGTATACGGTTCGCCGCGATCGGCCGACCGGCGAGTGCTGCTCGTTTCCCTCCGGCCACGCGAGCAGCGCGTTTGCCGCGGCCGCGGTGCTCGAGCGGCACTTCGGGTACCGCGGATCGTGGCCCGCGCTGCTGGGCGCCACCTATGTCGCCACGTCGCGCCTCGTCGACAACCGCCATTTTCTCAGCGACGTCGTGTTCGGCGCGGCGCTCGGCACGGCGACGGGATGGACGATCGTCGGCACGCACGGCCGCGATCAATACGCGCTGCAGCCGATCCCCGTACGCGGCGGCATGATGGTCGCGCTCGTGCGCACGCACGACTGAGCGCAGGGGCACGGCGCTGGTGCTTACTCGCGAATGTCGAGATCGACCCAGAATCGCTCGGCCGCGGTATCTGACGGTTCCCACGGGCGCAACTGCTTCAGCTCGAGCCGCGTGCTCCCGGCCGTACGCGCGACGAATGTCCAGACGCTCGCGCCGGCGCTCCCAACGCCGGCGCGTGTCGTCTCGTAGTGGTGCTCCTGCATCTCGAGCCTCGCCGCATCGACGGACGCCGGCGTCCATCGATACCCGCCGCCCGAGCGTTCCGTCAGGCGAACGATCACGATGTCGCCGGCGTGCACGACGATGCGCGCGCCGGCCTGCGCCTCGCTCAGCTCCACCTGCGCCATCGTTACAGCGTCACTCCATACGATTCGTCGAAGAACCCCGCGGCGATGTAGGCGGGGCTGACGTATCCGAACCCGCCGTCGCCCCAGCCAGTGCCCCAGCTGTTGCGCACGATGAACCGGCCCGACGCGAGGTAGCCGACGATGGTGACCGCATGGCCGCCGCGGGCGGTGTTGGGCATGAACGTGTCGATGTTGCCGCCGGTCGTGGCGGCGTTGTCCCAGGTCTGATCGACGCTGAGGCCAGCGAGGATCGGGCCGTTCGAGGCGAGCCACAGCTTCCACTGGGTGAGGTCGCGCTGGAGGTTGAAATACGACGCCACCTTCCGCTGCGCCGCCTCGGCGTAGAAGGCGTTTTCGGGGCCGAGGTGCATCTTGGTGACGATGTGGAACGGCAGCATCGCGTCGGTGACGGCGCCGTACTTGCGGACGATATCCATGGCCGATTTCAACGAGGTACCGGCTTCTTCGAGGAACGTGTCGGCGCGCGTCGTGAACTCGTCGAACTCTTTCGACGCCATCCAGACGAAGCGGGGGGAGAGCAGCTCATCTTTGGGGAGCAGGTCCGCGGTCACCATGTGGTAGCGCACGACGCCGTCGGCGGTGGCCCAGCCCACGCAGGAGCCGGTATCTTCCTGGTCGTTGATGGCCCACCACGGCTTGCGCAGGTCGACGGAGGGGGGAGGCGCCGCAACGGCGCGAACGGCGCCGCCGGCGATGCTGTCGCGGAAGGTCCAGTCCTTGTCGGTGCCCCTTGAGGGCACCAGATTACAGATACGCCGCGTCACGCTGACCGTCGTCGATCGTCCCGCCGGCTTTCGCTCGCGGGACTTGCCTTTTTTCGCCATGGGGAGCCTCCAGTCGCCGCGCCGATGGTGGTGCGGCCTCATCGATCAACGACGAACCGGGCGGCGGCGAACAGAGAGATCGTGTGGAGCAGTGAAAGTTGTGCAGGTGCGGCCGTCCGCGGATTGTGGGTGAGCGCGTCCTACTGGGCAACGGAGACGGCGAAAGGCGGCAATGGTGACCGTGTCGCGGGCATGAAGTGGCGTGCCCCGGGCGCCGGTGACGGCTGCCAGACCGCGACTCAGTGGGCGCGTTCGCGGAAATCGGTGATTCCGAGGCGCACGCGTTTCAGGTACAGACATTGGGAAGAAAATCCCAACCGAGAAGCCATCTACCATAATCTCGAATTCGAAACCCTTGCCTAGATGGTCGTCCAGTCATTCTGCTTTCGTTTCGTAATTTCACAACAGGGTTCAAGTCCCCAGCGGGAACCGATCAGTTGTGGACGCGAGAAGCAAAAAGGTGCGTGAAGGCTGTCTAGGTGCGACGCGCCTGATGGCGTGGCCGATAGTCTCGCACGCTAATCAGACCCTTCCGACGTAGGGCCGCTTTGGCAGCCGTCATGGAAGGGAATATTCCGAGAACCACGCGCTCGACACCAGAAAACGCATCGCCCTCACGGAGTTCCGTCCAATAGGCTCTTCGCCCGCTCGAACTGGGTACCGCAACGATCACGTACAGCCACCCATCAGTCGGTTCCGCGAAGTATCGAGCCAGAATGTGTTTGATGTGCCGGGCCCTTTCGGCGGAAGTCGGCGCGGCCCCCTCTTCAAAAGCCTTCATGCGACTCTTAGAGACCGTCCCTTCAAAACTCCAGAAGTCGACAGGTTGTTTGTAGAGTCCCTTCACGTCCTTGTGGGAAACAAATCCCCCTGAAGCGATTTCGTCGAAGCCGCCATTCTTTTCGTCCAATGGCTCCATCGGGTCGCCGACCGCCTCGGTGAATTGAGTCGCCAAACGCCGCCCATTTCGGGCCTTGGACAGCACAGCCATCACGACTTCGTCCTGCATTGGTGGCGTTGTGCGCTCGCGCTCCCGCAGCTCAGTGATACGCGGTTCGAACTCAATTAAAGCGTGGACAACGGCATCAACGGACGAGGCGAAATAGCCGATGTCGTCGTGCTCGATTGCCTCAATCCAGTAGACAGATCCGAAGGTACGGATCTCTATCTCAAGGATGTCATCATCTGGCCCGGCAGCATCAATGCTACGCGCCACTTTAGACAGTTCCCGCTTGTTATCTTCAAACAAGTCCAGTAGCTCACCGACTTCACCGGTACGGAACTGTTTCAGACGTTCCTTTGCAGCCGAACCATAGTAGTCGGCCACGAGCGTCCTGATTTGCTTCGACTTCAGAAGCCGGCCCGCAAATACCGAGAGTGGTGCGGGGTCTGCGCGCTTGACCATGGCCCCTTTCTACAACCGTCTGCGACACCACGGCTGAACAGCCGTCACCTTAATCCGAATCCATCATGGCCGCGCCCGTCAACGCCGGCTGTTCCGCTTCACGCGCGGCGAACAGCGTCGAGAGAATGGCCGTTCGGATACGCTCCTGCCGATCTCGCGCTTCGGCAGCTTCCATATCCTCTGCTGTGGCTTCGGCTGAGGTGGGCAGATGATCTTGATGCATCAGCAAAGCATGCACGGCGAGCCATATCTCGTATCGTGTCGTAAAGGATGTCGCGAGCGCGGGGTTGCGCCGCTCGAAATGTGCCGTGAGACGTGCGTAGCGCGGGAACGCAGCCGAGTAGTAGATCACCAGCTTGCCGTGTTCCATTTGTGCGACGGATGCTATCGCGTTCACTTCGTCTGGCCAGTTAAGCTCGGTCCATAACGAATCATCTCGATTCTCAACCCTCTGAATCCTCCAATCCGGTAAAGTCACTTGGCGCGTTCCCGGACGTGCGGGCGGCGTCGGTACGATCCGATATTCGCGCTCGTCGCTCAACACTGGCATTCCGGTTCGATGCAGCTCGACGCGAACGCTGCCGACACGTCCGACTGTCGCCTCGGCAACGGCTTCAAAAATGCCGCGCATGCGTCCGCCGCGCAATGGCGTTGAGCCGCGAGACGTAACGTCGTCGCCGGTGACGATAATGTTGATTTGTGATACGGCGGGATTTCGCGGATTGTGGTAATGACTGTTCGCGTCCGTCTCGATTCTGAGATACCGGCGCTGTTCCTCAAAGAATGTGATCGGATCGTCTTGATCCCACAATAGCCGGATGTATGTCGGTGGCTCGCGCAGCTCGATTGGCTCCGGTTCTGGTCTGGTGTGCGGCGGTCGAACCGGAGGCGCAGGCCGGCCGTTCTGATCGCCGCCGGGTTCGTCGCCGACTGGCTGCCCGATAGCGAGACCTTGAATGCGGAGCAATCGTGACACTTCTCGGCGGATTTCTTCTGTCGCCCTTTCGTCGCGCTCGCGCATTCCCTGATCGCGCGCTTCATCGTTGAGCCGCGTCAGCTCATCGTCTGACCGCAATGCGCGCACGACTTCATCGGTGATGAGCTTCCGAACCGTTCCGCGCCGCGCATCTTCGCGGTTCGACACAAACAAGAGTCGTTTCGCGAGTGGCGTTAACGAGTTGCAATCGACATGCACGATCAGGCGTTGCGACAAGAACGGCAGATCCGCATCCTTACGAATTAATGCGGCAGAAAACTCCGCGTGATTCTGGCCGTTGACAGTCAACACAATTGGCTTAGTCGGATTCACGAACGCGGCGCTCGGCCGTTTGTTGTCCTGCGTCGGCCGCTCCAATACCCAATATTCGAGACCAATCCGCCCGAACTCCGCGCCTATGCTGGTGTTATAGAGCGGCACATTGTGCGAGAGTCGCACCCCGCGCCGCTCCTCATCGCCTTCGTCAATCGCGCCATTGAGAGCGTTCCGTGATCCTTTGATCACTCGCCGCTGACGTTGAGTCACCCGGTCGTCTAACCAGACCGGCAAGACCGGATCGAAAAGGATCCGGTTCAGCAAGCCGTAGACGCTCGTGACGCCGAGAGGTGACGTGTAATCGCTCAAATCGAACCCGAAATGCCGAACGAGCGTGCCGACTGGAAAATCAGCATCGGGAATCGCAAATTCGAGAACATCACTATTCAAGGTCAGATAGACGTATCGACCGAGCTTGTCTTCTTCAGGCGGCGGCTCATAGAAGGTCGCCAACGTGAAGCCGACAACGGCCTGCCCTTCGGCGCGAGAAGCAATTAACGTAATCCTACTGACCGCGAGTGTGCTCGATCCACCCTGCCCATATGCGCCAGCGAGATACAGCTTTCGAGACTTGTTCGTCTCGTTCAGACTCAGGATCGTCCCCGGCATGTCCGCCGGAGTGATGCCGATTCCGCGATCCCGCACCTCGACAATTCGCGCATCTCGTGCATCACCTTCCAGCACGCGCACCGTCACTCGTTGCGCGAGCTGCCGCCGCGAAACCGCGCCCATCGCGCTCAATCCGTCGTCAGGTACATTCAACCATGCCATCCCCGCGTCCTTCGGACTGCGACAGTCCGGCCGGCCGTGATGCCGCGAGTGTTCGGCTTCAAGAATCGCGTCGATGCCGTTCGTAACGCGCTCGACGAGCGACCGGCCCGGATCGGTTGATGCTTCGACAGTGCCGCGATTGTTCTCGCGCCCGAACGAACGCCATCGAACCACGCCAGCGTTGGTGGCTTCAAACCGCTGAATCGCCGTTTCAACCGCTGCGATATTTTCAGCTTCGGCAACCGCGTAATAGAGTTGTTCTGGTGTCATTGCCGCCAATGCTCCGGGTGGGAAGGGCCGTTTCGTCGTTCGACTTCTTCGGCGCTGAATCGCCCGTCAATCCGCTTTTGAAAAAACTCTCCCTTCGAGCGCGCGACTTCAAACCCTTTCGCGAGAAACTGCGGCACCTCGGCGTATTGGTAGATGCGACCGTTCTGGAACTCGATTTCCAGGACCAACGAGAGCGGATCGAACGCCCACGCCTTGATCATCGAAGACTCGACGGGCTGTCGGTTCATTCTCCCGGCGTGTTGCCCTTCATCACGTCGACGATGTCGCGACGCAATTCTTTCTTAACGCGCTCGGCTTCCTCGGCAATTTTCTCCACCTGCTCCGGGCCGGCTCCGGCCTTGTACATGATCTTTCCATTTTGCGTGACAAACTTCACGGGGATTTTCGGGTTGTTGATGTCCTTTCCACCCGAAGCGTGCCACTTCTTTTCCCACGCCGTGAAATACGGTTCGAGATCGTCCGGCGTCAAGTAATAGATCGCTTGAAGCTCGATCCCGAGGTAAACGGCGAAATACCATCCGGCCACAGCACGATATTTTTTCAGGATAACCGGGTTCAGATGGTGATGAGTCGAGAAGCTTGCGGTCAGACTGAGGTTAACCGACTTCAACTCGTATTCTTTGCCATCATCATCCGTGGCGTCGTTGCCTTCGCGCCCTTTCAAGCATGTCAAGCCCGTGATCAGCAACACTTGAAGCAGCTTCCCGCCGTTGTCCTGAAAAATGTCACCGATCCCGTGCTTCTGCGCGAGCACTTGATACTCACGCACGTACGGAAACAACCGCTCCATTTCTTCCAGTTCGTCGGACTTCTTCATTCCGGTACCGACAAAAGGGCGGCGGCGCTCGTATTGAGCGCCGCCGCGAGTCTTTCAATGTTGTCAACGGAAATGTTGCGCTCGGCGCGTTCGACCGAGCCGACATAGGTTCGATGCAACCCGGCTCTGTCGGCGAGTTCTTCTTGTGAGAGGCCGAGCGCCGCGCGCTTTGTGCGGAGGTTCTGTGCGAGAATCTTTCGGGCGGATTGCCGCTTCAATCCCGAAATGTTGAGGCGATTGACGACGATACGTCTACAGACTTAAAGTAGCGCCAGTATATGAAGGTTTGGCAACAAGCGATCCCCAACGAGAAACCGGCGTACACGACCGCGTTCGGCGCGGCGTACTGCGGCGACTCTCGAAAACTGCTCGCCAACCTACCCGACGATTCCGTGAACCTCGTGATGACGAGTCCGCCGTTCGCGCTCCAGCGGAAAAAGGCATACGGCAACAAGGAACAACACGAGTACGTCGATTGGCTGAAGGAATTCGCTCGACTTGTGCATCAGAAGCTTCGCCCGGATGGCAGTTTCGTGCTCGATCTCGGCGGCGCGTATCAGAAAGGCACACCGACCCGGAGCCTGTACAATTTTCGTGTCCTGATCGAGTTTTGCGACGAGATCGGCTTTTTTCTTGCGGAAGATTTCTACTGGTTCAATCCGTCGAAGCTGCCGAGTCCAATTGAATGGGTCAATAAACGGAAACTCAGGGCGAAGGATTCGGTCAACACGGTTTGGTGGTTCAGCAAAACGGAATGGCCAAAGGCGAGCATCTCTAAGGTGCTAACGGAATACAGCGACCGGATGCGAAAGCTGCTGGCTGATCCCGATGGGTTTTACAAGCCGAAGAAGCGACCTTCTGGGCATGACATCAGCAAAGGCTTCGGAACCGACAACGGCGGCGCAATTCCGTCGAACCTGCTTCAGATCCCGAACTCTGAATCGAACGGCCAATACCTAAGTGGATGCAAAACAGTCGGCGCTACGCAACATCCGGCCCGATTCCCCGCTAAGCTGCCCCAGTTCTTCATCCGCATGTTGACCGAGCCCGGCGATCTCGTTGTGGATATTTTTGCCGGTTCAAACACGACCGGATGGGTAGCGGAGTCAGAACAGCGCCAATGGTTGGCGTTCGACGAAAGCCGAGACTACGTCGCGGCTTCTGCGTTCCGGTTCCTACGGAAATCGGTTCAGCCGGACACGATGCGCGAGCTTCACGAGCGAATTCGACAGCACCATTCCGTCGATCTGGCTCACTACGGTCGTTCAGGAACGTTGCTCGAATCGGCAGTAGAGATCGACGAGCCGGTAAAGCGAACGGAACGCGCGAAGGCTGCTGTTCCAGAGAGCAAAAGATTATTCGTCTGACCGCCCTCCCGCCAAAAAGGCCGCCCACTGAGATTCCGGCCGTCAGACCAGTGCTGAGTGGATAGGGAGTACGTATTATGCGCGTCTGGCAGGCAGGGGCAGGCCGATACTCAGGGAAGAAGATTCGAGTACGGTGATATCGACTATGTCGGTTCGCGACCAACGTGATTGTCGCTCAATGAACATATCCACGACGAGCGGATCGTACATAGACCCCCGACGTGCGGTGAGTATCGCGATGGCCTCGTCCACAGGGAGTCGCCCACGGTAAGGTCTGTCAGACGTTAGCGCGTCAAAACAATCGACGACAGCCAGGATCCTGGCACCGATGGGGATGTCTGTTCCAATGAGGCCGTCGGGATACCCTGAGCCGTCCCAGTTTTCGTGGTGGTGCCTCACGATCGGGACGACTGGATACGGAAAATCTACGGCGGCAAGAATATCTGCCCCGAGACTCGAATGCGTCTTCATGACCTCAAATTCAGCAACTGTAAGTTTGCCTGGCTTGTTGAGAATCGTTTCAGGGATGGCGAGCTTGCCCATGTCGTGCAGAAGGGAAGCTGCTTCAATGGCCTTGATGAGATGTTCGTCGTCAACCCCCATATGGCGGGCGAGATCGACGGAGTGCTCCTGCACGCGCCGAATGTGGCCGTGGGTAACCTGGTCTTTAGCGTCGACGGCCATTGCCAGGGTTTCAATGGTGGACATGTAGAGCCGATTAACCTGCTCAACATGTCTATTCGCGTCTTCGATGCGACCCATGGAAGACTTGAAGGTCAGATACGTGATGAGGAGAAGAGGCAGAATGATGCTTATTGTCGTGACATTTACCGTCGTTGAATTGTTGACAATCAACAATGCGACGGACGCTCCGCCAAGGTAATTGAGCGCCAGCCAAAGCAGATGGCCTCGCAAGACCGTCACAACCCGCTTCCCTGACTGCAGGCTGATTGCCGTTGCGGTCAGAGTGCTGTTCAAAAAGAAATAGGTGAGGCTTAACACTAGTACCGGGATCATGAGCGACCCCGCGTCCCTCGGATGAATCCGAAGGGGCTCCTTGACGATGAGGAAAAACAAATGGGAGGCGATGAAAATCGAGAGGGCCGGTTCGGTGGTGTTGAACAACACCTTTAATGGCTCTCGCCGGTGACGCCAACCAGACATGATGAGTGCGTCTAGCGCGACAGTTACCGTTGCTGCAGAAGTGCCGAACAATAGTACGCTCGTAAAAACAAACGTCTCCGATACGGAAATCTTGGCAGGGATGCCGGGAACTTTAACGGTGAAGAAGAAACTGAGCAGCGTCAGTCCCGTTAGCAACATCCATTCGTTGGGAATTGGATCACTGTAGAGTTCGTACAGAGACCGGGTCAGGGCTGCTGCACCAATAACTACAATTGTGCTGACAAATAAGGTTGTTGCCGCGCGTGCTTCTCTCTTGTCAGCCATAGCCTTAAGTCGTGAGTGGAATTAGTCCCAGATGATGACTTTTCGCACAATGACCTCCTGTCTTATCGGCAGAGAAACGGAAAATCTTACTTAGAGGAGCTAGTCACCCCAGATGAGGTGGTCACCCCAGATGAGGTGGTCGCCCCAGATGAGGTGGTCGCCCCAGATGAGGTGGTCACCCCAGATGAGGTGGTCGCCCCAGATGAGGTGGTCACCCCAGATGAGGTGGTCACCCCAGATGAGGTGGTCGCCCCAGATGAGGTGGTCGCCCCAGATGAGGTGGTCGCCCCAAATGAGATGCTCACCCCACAAAATCTCGTCGCCCCACATGATTTCGTCGCCCCACATAATCTCGCGACTGTTCACGCGGTCCTTATCAGCTCTCAGGGACGAGTCAACGGCGGTCATTACTCCCGTCGACTGAACCATTTCCCCGCCGATCGCCGTCGTCTGCTGCACCGGGCCATTCAGCGCAACGCCAATCGCGGCGGCCGTGTTCAGGCTCCCCGCGCCGGCGCCAACCAGCCCAACCTCAGGCATGAACGTCGCGGACGACTGCAGCGTCATCTTCACCAGCGCCGGCGTCAGTCCCTTGTTCGCTTCGAGCACCAGCGCGACCGCGCCGCTCACGACGCCAGTCGCCATGCTCGTCCCGCTGAGCGATGCGTACGCATCCGCACCAACGCCGGTCGCGTGCAGCGCGGGATAGCTCGCCACCAGCGACGCCCCCTGCGCCTCAGCCGACACGATCTTGTTGCCCGGCGCCGCGATGTCCGGCTTCAGCAGGCCATCCACCAGCGTCGGCCCCTTCGAGCTGTACGTCGCCAGCACATCGTCCGACCGCCGTGCCGTGCCCTTCGTGTTGAGCGCGCCCACGGTAATCACGTGCGGGTCGATGCCGGGCGATTCGATCAGCCCGTGCACGCTGTTCCCCTCGGCGTCCTTGCCGCGATTCCCCGCCGCCGCCACGACGACGATGCCCTCGTGCACCGCGCGCTCGACGGCCTCGCACATCGCGTCGTCGCGATACGACTGCTCGGCCGGCCCGCCGAGCGACAGGTTGATGACGCGGATGTTGAAGCGCTTCTTGTTCTGAATCACCCACTGGATGGCGGCGATCACGTCGCTCGCCTTGCCCGTGCCGTCGGCGCCGATCACGCGCAGGCTGATCAGGTTGGCGCCCGGCGCGACGCCGCGGAAGGGCGTCTGCGAGGTCGAGTCCACGGGATACGGCGAGCTGCCGGCGATCGTCGCGCCGATGTGCGTGCCGTGCCCGTACGGGTCGTGATTAGGTGCGGGGGCCCCTCCGCCCCGCACGGCGGCGTTAAACCGCGGCGAATCGTCGCTGACGAAATCCTTTGCGAACACCACGCGCCCGGCAAGCGCGCGATGGCCCGCCCATACGCCCGAGTCGATAATCGCCACGCCCACGCCCGCGCCGGTAAAGGACGAGAGACCCTCGAGCCCGGCCTGCACCTGGTCGGCGCCAATCGCGGCGTTCGTCACCGCCATGAACGGCATCACCTCGACGTCGCGCGACAGGTGATCGACGTCGGCGGCGAGCGCCTCGACGCCGGCGGCGCTCGCTTCGAGCACCGCGCCTTCAGTCAGTGTCTTTTTGATGCGAAGCCCATGACGCGCGGCCAGCGTGCGCACTTCGTCGGGTGTGCCGTGGACGATGACGTCGACGAGTTGCGTCGATTTCGACTCAACGTGCCTGCGCAGACTCTCAGGCAGGCGCGCCTGCGCCCACATGGGCGCAGCGGACAGAAGAAATAGAACGACACACCCCCATACAGCTTTTTGACGCAACACCATCGCGTGCTCCCTTCCCGACATCGTCCGTTACGACTCCTCTTTTGGCTTGTCACTGGGTGTGCTGTCGAACCGGATCCCCGTCCAGTCCGGCTTCCTGTTTTCTTCGAGCGAGGACACGAGGACGCGCTGAGAGCCGCCGATGGTCCGGATCGTCTGCAGCTTGCCTTCGCGGATCCGGTTGTAGATGGTGCGGCGCGAGACTTTCAGGAGTGCGGCGGCCTGGTCAATCGTCACACTACGCCCAAGGTGCTGTTCGCCCATTCAAACCCTTCCTGACCTGTACTGGTATAGCCGTGGGGGAGACTGACGGAATTTCCAATGGCGAAGGGCGTGCCAGAAAACGACGCGCCCGGTGGGAGGTACCTAACTCGTTGCGGCACTGCGACTTGGTGCGGTACGATGCCCGCGCCTGCTGGTGACGCGCGCGCGCCGCAGCCAGCTAATTTGTTGGCCGGATTACGACTACGTGGACGCTGCATCCGAATCGTAGGAGCTCTGATAAACCGTGCAAGGGCATATTTGCATGCAAATTACAGTGGCCAATTCATTGGCCTGTACGGCGGAAATTGGCTAGACCACGACCGCCTGCGCCTTCACCCCGCGTTTACGCCGCGCTTACGATCGCGGCGATTATCGGCGTCGCGGTGTTCCTTATCTGGTGGATCACCTCCGACGCGCGCGCGCGCCGCAACGCGGATGCCGCGCGCAGTACCGAGACAGAGCCGGCCCCCGTTCAGATAGGCCCGGCGCTCGGCAAGGAAGCGCTGCTCGAAGCGGCGCTTCCTTACGGCGGATCGCTGGCGGGATCGAGCGATGCGATGCCCCTCGCCGTCGAATGGATCGGAGGCGCTCCGCTCGCGCGCGTCAACCGCAGCACCGACCAGGTCGAACCCTGGCTCGCCGAGTCGTGGATAGGGTCAGACGATCACCTTACCTACACGGTGAAGCTGCGGCCGGGGCTGATGTCTGCCGACGGCACGCCGTTGACCTCAGCTGGAGTGATAAGCGCCCTCGGACAGATCTCGGCGATGGGGCAGCCCGTGACGCTGCGCGCGCTCGATCCGCTCACGCTCGAGCTGCGACTCGCCGCGCCATTCGCGCCGGCCATGCGGATGCTCGATCGCTACCCGATACCCGGCTTCGGTCCGTTCGTCGAGGCTCCTCCCGATCGCGCGCGCGCCGGATCGCGTGTGTTTCGTCGCAACCCGAATTACTGGCGCAAGGCCGCAGACGGATCGCCTCTGCCATACCTCGAAGAGATCGTGCTCGCCGGAGCCGCCGGAGCGAAACAGCAGGACTTCACCGACAGCGCGATCGCGGCCGAAGATTACGAGGCGCTGAAGAAAGCCGAGCAGAGCGGCACGGTGCGGCTCTTCGAGCTGGGGCCTGGGCTCGACGCGGACGCCTTGTGGTTTGGCCCCGCAGCGGACATGTCGCGCCTTGGCGGCGCAGCCGCGAATGAGGACGTATCGCGCCGTAGCGGCACCGCCGCGAATGAGGACTTGTCGCGCCGTAGCGGCACAGCCGCGAAGGCGGACCGCCCCTGGCTGACCAGCGAGACGCTCCGGCTGGCGATCTCGGCGGCCGTCGATCGACGCGCGTATTGCAAGCAGGTGTTCTACGGTGCGTGCGATCCAATGGCGGGTCCCGTGAGCCCGGCCAACCTCGCGTGGTTCAACCCGGATTTCCCGCTCGGCCAGGCGAACCCGGAGCTGGCGCGCGCGATGCTCGCCGAGCTGGGACTGCGCGATCGCAACGGCGACGGCATTCTCGACGATGCGGCGCGGCGGCCGCTGCGCTTTTCGCTGCTGATCCGCCGCGATGTCGCCTCATCGGCGCGCGCGGCGACGTTCCTCGGCGACACGATGAAAGCGATCGGCGTGTCGATGGACGTGACGCCGCTGTCAGCCGCCGCGCTTGCCGCGCGCCGGCAGAAGGGCGAATACGACGCCATCTACGATCGCATCGAGGTGGGCGATACCGATCCGGCGATGAACCTCCACTTCTGGCTGAGCTCGGGAGACTCGCACGTATGGAACCCCGCGCGGTCGTCTCCGCCATCCGACTGGGAGCGGCAGATCGACGAGTTGATGATCAAGAACGCCTCGACCTTCGATCGCGTGGAGCGGCTGCAGTCGTTCGTCGACGCGCAGAAGCTGTATCTGCAGCACATGCCGGCGATTTTCTTCGGCGCCCCCCATGTGCGCGTCACCACCGGCACGCGCGCGTTGAACGCCACGCCGTCGCCCTTACGGCCTCACCTTTTGTGGAACGCAGACAGCCTGGCTGCCCTTAAATAGGTAGATCCCGCTGGTACAGGCGTTGCACAACGGCCTATCATTGCGGAGTGACTGTCCTCTCGATAGTCCATCGTCCATCGTCTTGAGTCGAAAACACATGAGATTGGTGCTCGCGCTCGTTGCGGCGGTGTTGATGACGGCCTGCGCGACCAATCCCGTGACGGGCAAGCGCGAGCTGTCCTTCATGAGCGAAGAGCAGGAGATTTCTGTCGGCCGCGAGCTCGACGCGCAGGTCCGGCAGGAAATGGGGCTGTATGAAAATCCCGACCTGCAGCGCTACGTGCAGGAGATCGGCATGCGCCTCGCGCGCAGCTCGCAGCGCCCGAACCTGCCGTGGAGCTTTGCCGTGGTCGACTCTCCCGCGGTCAACGCGTTCGCGCTGCCCGGCGGGTTCATCTACATCACGCGCGGCATCCTGCCGTATCTCGACAACGAAGCGCAGCTCGTCGGAGTCCTCGGCCACGAGATCGGGCACGTCACCGCGCGCCATGCGGCGCAGCAGTACACGCGCGGCATGGGCGCGTCGCTCGGCGTGCTCGTCGGCAGCATCTTCGTTCCGCAGATAGCCCCGTTCGGCGATCTCGCTCAGGGCGGCATCGGCGTGCTGTTCCTCAAATTCGGGCGCGACGACGAGCTGCAGGCGGATGCGCTGGGAGCCGAGTACACCGCCGCGAACGGCTGGGACCCGGACGAGGTGCCCGCGTTTCTGACGACGCTCGCGAGGATTTCGGAAACGTCCGATCGCAACGGCGTGCCGAACTGGATGTCGACGCATCCGCAGCCCGAGAATCGCGCGGCCCGCGTCGGCGTGACGGTCAAGAAAGTGCGCGCCGGCGGCGAAGGGGCGTGGGTCGTCGATCGCGACGGCTACCTCGCGCACATCGACGGCATCATCTTTGGCGACGATCCGGACGCCGGCGTGGTGCGCGGCAACGTATTCCTGCATCCGCCGCTGCGGTTCGCGATCGAATTTCCGCAGGGCTGGGAGATCACCAACAGCGACGAGCAGGTGGTCGCGCAGGAGCCGGGGAACAAGGTGTTCATGGTGCTGCGCACGATCGATCCGCGGCCAGGCCGTTCGCTCGATCAGGCGGCGCAGCAGCACATGAAAGAGGCGGGCTACAAGGCGGTGGATGTCACGTCGGCCACGATCGGCGGCATGCAGGCCGTCCTCGGCACCTACGAAGGCAACGCGTCGGGCATCGGCAAAGTGACGGCGCGCGGTGGGCACGTGCTGCTCGGCCGCAGCACGTTCTTCATAGGCGGCATCGCGCCCCCCGACATGTACGCGCGTGTCACGAGCGATTTCGAGCACGCCATTCAATCATTCCGGCAGATGAGCCAGGCCGAAGCCAACGCAATCGAGCCGAACGTGCTCGATCTGTACACCGCGCGCGAGGGCGACACGTGGCAGTCGATCGCGCAGCGAGCCGGCAAGGGGCTCGTAAGCGCGACGACGCTCGCCATCATGAACGATCACGCCATCGACGAGCAGCCGAAGCCCGGAGACCGGTTGAAGATCGTCGTTGCGGGGTCCTGACGCCCGTTGCGGGCCTTATTTCAGGGCATTAACGAGGAACGTCATCATCGCGAACACGGTGCCGATCACGACACCAGCGTGAGCGATGAGCAGCCCGGCCACCCAGCGAATGGTGCTGAGCCGGGACTCGGCAATCTCGATCCTCACCGCAGACATCTCCTGCGCAACACGACATTCAAACCGATCGGTTGCTGTTTCCAAAACCTGCTCCCTCCACTGATGCCCGGCGGTGTCGAGCGCCGAATCGAGCTCGATGAGGCCGTCGTGGCTGAGCTTGTCCTTCAATGCCATAGAGCCGCTGAACGCAAACATAGAGACTCAGTTCTGCGCAAACGCCCGGTGCCTGACCTGACGACGACGATGCCATCGTCTTTGGCCATCGGTCAAGTTGAAATTATGGAGCTACAGCTTCAGCGGACGATTGCCGGCTCCTCGATCAGAAATCCCCCCGACTGATGCCGCCAGAGCGCCGCGTAAATCCCGTCGTGTGCGAGCAGTGTGTCGTGGGCGCCCCGTTCAGCAATCCTCCCGCGGTCGAGGATGATGAGCTCGTCCATCCGCCTGACCGTCGACAGGCGGTGTGCGATGACGATGGCTGTCCGTCCGGCGAGCAGCGTCCAGAGCGCGTCCTGTATCAGCACCTCGCTCTCCGAGTCGAGAGAGCTCGTCGCTTCGTCGAGGATCAGAATCGGCGCGTCCTTCAGGATGGCGCGGGCGATTGCCACCCGTTGACGCTGACCGCCCGACAGCTTGACTCCGCGTTCGCCGACGAGCGTCTGATAACCGGCCGGCAGCGCCTCGATGAATTCCGCGGCGTGCGCGAGCTGGGCGGCGTGCCGCACTTCCGCGTCCGTCGCCTCGGGCCGCCCGACCCTGATGTTGTCGGCGATGCTTCGATGGAACATCGACGGGTCCTGCGGCACGTAGCCGATGACTTTCCGCAGCGCGGCCTGAGGCACGCTCGACACCGACTGGCCGCCGACGACAATCTCTCCCGCCTCCACATCCACAAACCGCAACAGCAGACGCGTCAACGTCGTCTTTCCTCCGCCGGACCGCCCGACCAGCCCGATTTTGGCCCCGGGCGCGATTCGGAGAGACAAACGGTCGAACAGCAGCGGCTGCGACGAGGAATACCGAAAGTTCACGTCGCGAAGCTCGACCGAGAAACTGTTCGGCGCGAACGCCTCGGCGGTCTCCACGTCCGCCACTGCCGGCGGGTCGAGGAGCAGCTCCGCAAACTGCGCGGCGTCGGTGAGCGCGCCCTCGAGGTTCCTGTAGATGCGGTTGAACTCCCACATCACGCGTGTGGCTGTCGCGTAGTAGCTGAACGTGATGAAGACGGCCTCGAGGCTCGCGCCCGTGCCGCCGCTCACGCCGAGCGCGACCACGAGCCCCAACGTATTCGTCAAAACGAACATCGGCGACGTGACGAGATCGACCCGCAGATTCTGGTAATCCCAGGAGCGCAGCGTCTTGGCGGCGAAATCACCGACGTTCGCGGCGTGGATGCGCGCTTCGTCCGGTTCCCGCGCGAACGCGCGGACGGCTTCGGCGTTCATGATCGAGTCGGCGACGTGACCGGCCAGAACGTTGGAGGCGGATTCGCGCATGTCCACCAGCACACGGCGTCTCCGGATCAGCGGGAACACCATGGCGACCGTCGCCGCCAGCATGCCGGCGAGCACACCGATCAACCAGCCAGAGTAGGTCCAGAGCACCACGCCCGCGAATGCGAGCGACAACAGCGTCGGCGCCACCTGGAACGACAGGACGTCGAACACATCTTCGAACCGGCGGGCGTAGCCAAGCGCGCGCTTGGTGAGCGAGCCCGCATAGTTGTCCTGAAAGAACCGCATGTCCTTGGCGAGCAGCTCATCCATCGCCTCGATGTAGAGCGCCTCCATGCCGCGGATCTCGATGCGGGAGATCAGCGCGATCGCGACGCGCCAGAGGATCTGTCCGCTCATCCAGAGTGCCGCGAAGGTGAGGACGTAGGGCGTCAGCTCGGCGGGCGTGAACGGCTCGCTGCGCGCGAAACGGCCGAGCAGCTTCGCAATCACGAGCGGCGGTGCGTAGAACGTCAATACATCTCCGACAGCCGGCAGCAGCAGCGCGCCGAGCGCAAGGCCAGGCCGGCGGCGCAGCTGTGCGCCATAGCGCCGCAGCACGAGCCGGACCGCGTCGGTGAGCCGCTGAGGATCGCGCTCTGTCTCCGAAAGTGGAGTCATATCGATTCAACCAAAAAAAAAGGCCATCACCTGGTGACAGGTGATGGCCCAAAAACCTTGAATAAGTTGTGTCGGGCTACCTCACCTGCGTTCACCTGTACGGATCCCGACGCGATGCATCGGATATCCGGTAAAGAGGACGTAGGTGGCGGCCACGAAATGAGTTGAACACAGGAGTTTCGACGTTGTCAAACGAGTCCGTCGCTACGGCTTCGGCCGCCCTATCGGCTTCGTGGCGAGGTTATTGGCGGACTCGACATCGAGCAATTGAGAATACGGGCCCTGACGAAATAGCCGGACGTCGGGAACTGGCAGGAATTGCACCACGATTGTTCCAGATGCCGGCATCGTTGTCCGAAACGACACGCTCGCGCTGGAGTCGAGCGGTATCTCGACAACAAAGGGGCGAGCCACCACGGGAGTGATCGGTGTGATCGTTTCGAGCCCTATGAAGCCGCTGGTGAATGGTGCGTCGCGCCCTCCGACGTTTCGCAGGACGGCTGTAATGATGATGGGATCGCCCGGCTTCGCATCCGCTGGTTCGTATCCGATCTCGCGAGCGTCAACCGACATATCGAGCCGCGGAAATGCGCCCGCCGGCATCGTCAACACGCGAGGCAACAATCCGAGATAGGCCACGTCCATGACGTTTCCGGACCCGCCGAGCGAGAGATCATGAAATGTCGGTGCGTCGAGCGACCATGTCCCGGCATCTTCGTGCACCGTCCCGAGGCGCAGCCGGAGACTCAACATGCGATTGTCGGGCAGGGCCACGCCAAAATCGGCACACACATCCCGCGGCTGGCGACGAGCCGCGAGCGGCCTCCTGCGCCAGCCGCCCAGCCATGGACCCATGAATACCGATGATTCCTCCGGCCTGCAGAAATCCACCGTCCAACTCTCTTTGGAGATCGGATGGGCTTCAGGCACGCCATTGAAGACGCTCTCCAACCATTGGGCGAGCGGTGTTTCCGGAAGGCCGGTCTCTAGCGTGTGGGCGAGGACGGCCGGCGCGCCGAGCAGGTCGGGGAAAATGCCGAACGACACGGCAGGAAGTGCGCGGCGTTCACGCTGAATGACATTTTCTGGCTTGGGATCCAATGTTCCGCCAGTCGCCGCATTTCGGGCGCCAGCAATCTCGCACTGATGTTCGTCAGATCCACTCGTACTTTCGCGAAAGAAGCTGACGTCTGCCGCGAGCTGCATGCGATGGACGCCGGTTGCGACTTTCGAGCTCACGATGTTGCTGCTCGTGCAGCATCCGGATCCATCGCGAAGCCGGCCGAGCTGGAACCACTCACCGCCGTCAATCGACGCGTGAATCTGGGCCACATATGGAATCGGCGCCTCGAGCGAAAATCGCGGCTGAGCCTGGAGGGAGATGGTCAACTCCCGACTGCGACGGACAACGATCCTGGAGGCCTCGACGTCCACGTACGCGGCCGCGCGACGAATCAGCGCGGCAAGGGGCTCATGGGGCCGCTGCGTCAACTCCTCATTCATTCTGCGTTGCAGTACCAACCATCCGGGATCGCGATCCGTGGGCACCCATTCATCTCGAACCATTTCTTCCAGAATCGTTTCGAGGCTTCTCTGCGGCGTCGATGAGGGACTCAAGGTCTGAGCGTTCAAGCCGGCAGGCGCGAAAACCGAGAAGACAATGCAGAACAAAAAGCATCGCATGGCGCTACTGAGCGTCATGCCAATGCCGTTCCAGCCGAGCGTCCGTCATTCTTGCGGGTACGCGCTTCGCATAGTTCGTGGACTGACGCCAACCCTCGCCCATTTTCATGTCGCTGCTCACTATATTTGTAAGCATCTGGCTGATTTCGTTATGGGTGTATTTCCGGCGGGGAAGGTCCCTGCGGCGGGCCGTGGTCATTGGCGTCGGGCTGAACATCGGTGTGGCCACGCTGATCTGGGGCGGGCCGCTTTCGTCCGGCGCGTTATTTCTGCTCCTGCCCGCGCCGCCCCAGACGCGCCCGGCTGATTTCAAGTATTCGTACCGTCCTTTGCATAAAGGCCACGTTGATCTGGCGACGGGTCTTTACATCCGCGAAGACGATGACTTCATCGTGTCGGAGTCGCCGGCATTCGTCTGGCGCCGGGCGTATCTCTCACGCGATCGCGTCGCGAGGCAGTTGGGGATCGGCACCATGCACAACGCTGATTCGTACCTGATCGGCGACATGGCATCGCTGACGAGAGCCGAGCTCATCACGGAAACCGGGTCGCGCGTCGTGTTCGATCGGACGTCGCGCGGCAGGTCGTACGTGAATGCGATGTTCGTCCACACGAGAACACTGTCGGGGTACTTCGGCGCGCGGCTGGGATGGACCGGACAAAGCTGGGCGCTACGCTTCGCGGACGGCGAGCTCGCCATCTTTCAGGCGTGCGACACGCCGCAAGTGCCGTGCGCCCTCGTCTCGATTCGCGATTACGAAGGAAAAGTCATTCGATTCCGTCGGGACGCGCGAGGCGTGCTGCGCAGGATCGAAGCGGGCGCAGAGCAGCTGCACTTCGAGTACGACGACAAGACGCGTATCGTCCGCGCCGTTCAGGGACCGCACGAGGCGAGATACCTGTACGACGATCGCGGACGGCTCGTACGCTCGACGGTCAGCGGGGTGGTGCGCACGTTCGACTACGGCGCGCGCGATGAGATGATCGGAATCACAGAGCAAAATCGATCGGTCGAGAACACCTATGACGACGACCTTCGCGTGATTCGGCAGGTCCTTCGTCGACCCGGACGCCCGGACAGCGTTCATTCGTTCGCCTATACCGTGTACGACAAGGCCATCGTCGAAACCGCGGTTACCTGGCCGAACGGGTCTCGCACCACGTATCGCTGGAATGAGAAGCGCCACCAGGATCTGGAGATTCACGAGGGAGCCGGCGAGTCTCCGATCATGGTGCAATATGCCCGCCCCGACGGCGTGTTCACTGGCTCCCTCACTATCTCGTGCACGAAAAACGGGATGCCGGTCTCGGAGACGGTGGAGGTGTTCCCCGGCCAGGAATCTCGCGTCAAGGCCGAGGTGATCGAGCGACTCTGCTCAGATTGATCCTGGCTGAGATCTCTGGGCCTTTGCGCCTCTGCGTCGAGACACGCCGCACGAATCCCTAATCCCCAATCCCTAATCCCTAAGCCCTGATTTTCAACAGACGATTTCCGTTCTCCCACACGATCTTCCTGAACACGTCCGGCGGCGCGAGCTTCTTCAGCATCGTCAAGGTCGCGCGCGCGATGCAGCGCCCCGCGGATGCGCCGCGGCCGCCCGCGCCGCGTCCGTCGGTGCACGAACAGTCGCTGCCGAACATCAGCTTGTTCTGATGCCGCATCAGAAACGCTGCAGCGAATTCGGGATCGCGATTGAGAAAATTGTTGCCCGAGTTCGCCGACATGTCGGCGTAGAGGTTAGGGTAGTCGCCGAGGAACTTGTCGGTGACGCCGCCCGGCTTGATCGGACCCGTCGGATATGACGTGTCCTCGGCGTAGTCCGCGCTCACGTTCGCCCAGAACGCGTCTGCGTGTCCGATGAACGTCGTCTTCGGATACTTCTTCAGCATCGCGTCGAACTGCTTCAGGCCCGTGTTGAAGACTCCCGGGCTGTTGGGCTGGTTGACTTCCTGGAAGTGCATCGTGATCGGCAGGTTCAGCTCGGCGGCGAGCGCGAACAGCCGCTGCATCTCCGGCCCGGCCGCTGCGACCTGTGACTTGATTTCGCCGAAACCGATGGCGCCGCCCTGCGCGGCCTTGCGCAGGTAATCGATCGCATTCGGCTGCGTCATGTCGGTGCTCGCGAATCGCACGAAGCGATTGGGATGCGCCGCGACCGACTCCTTCGCGCGCTCTTCGGCGGCCGCGCCGGTAAGGAGCACCGCCTTCGTCACGCCGGAACCGTTGATGTGAAGGAGATTGCCATCAACGGTCGCGCGTGGATGCAGGTGAATATCCAGCACCTGCGAGCCCCATTCGTTCGCGGCCGGAGTCTGCGCGCCGGCGCGTGATGCCGCCGCGATGACCGCCACCGATTGCAGGAACTCTCGCCGGCCAATTCCATTCGTCATCGCTGTACCTCCACGTAAGAAACAAACAGGAGACTAATCTCCTAGCCTCCTGTTAAAGAACCCCATCAGTCGGAAACCGGTTTCGTCGGATCGACCCACAGCCAGCACACCGCACCAAACAGAAAGAGTGTGCCCGTCAGAAAAAGCGGCGCACCCGGAATCGCAAAGCGCTGCGCGACGTACGCGATCAGGATAGGGCTGAGAATCGCGCCGACCTGCCCCGACGTGTTCATCGCGCCGCTCAACGCGCCGGCGCGCCGGCGTCCGATATCGATGCACGTCCCCCACGCCGACCCGAGCAGGAAGTTCGATGACGCGCCGCCAAGAGCAATCAGCACGGCTCCCGCGATCGGCGATTGGGTGAAGGCGGCGGTAATCGTGAAGAGGCCGGCCGCGGCCAGCGCGCCGCCGCCGACGAGAATGCGGCCGAGGCGGAGCCCGAGTCGCCTCGATGCGATGTCGGTCGTCAGGCCGCCCGTGAGATCGGCGATGACGCTCAGCGTCAGCGGGAGTCCCGACAGGATAGCGGCGGTCGCCTGCGACATGCCGCGCGACGCCAGATACGTCGGCAGCCATGTGACGTAGAACGCGTTGCCGAAGGTCTGCGTGAAGTACATCAGGCAGAGGCAGATGACGGTCCTGTTGGCCAGCAGCCGCGTCCATTGCGTTTTTTCGAGCGGGCGGTCGTCGGTGACGATTCCATCTTCGATGAACGTACGCTCGGCCTGGCTCACGTCGGGGTGCTCGGCGGGCGTGTCGCGAAACCATCTGTACCACGTGAGCGCCCAGATGAACCCGATCGATCCGAACACCACGAACAGCATCCGCCAGCTCATGTATGCGAGCAGCGCGGTGGCGAGAAGCGGCGTCAGCCCGCCGGCGAGGTGCGCGCCCATGAAGAAGGTGCCCTGCACCGTCCCGCGATCGCGGCGGGGAAACCAGCGCGAGAACGTGCGCGCCACGTTCGGCCACGCGCCGGCTTCGCCCGCGCCGAACAGAAATCGGATGCCCAGCAGCGACGCATAGCTGAACGCGAACCCCGTCATCACGGTGAATGCCGACCACCAGCAGACGATGCGCGTGAGGACTCGTCGCGTGCCGACTTTGTCGCCCCACCAGCCGGTTGGAATCTCGAACAGCGCGTACGACAGGTAGAACGCGCTGAACACGTACCCCATCTGCGTCTGCGTGAGGTTGAGATCGCGCGCGATGTAGGGACGCGCCACGCCAATGGCGACGCGATCGAGATAGGTGATGGCGGCCAGCGCCACCGTCATGGCGAGCACCTTGCGGCGCACGCGCGTGTCGGCGGCCGTGGCCGCCAGCGTCGCCTGCATGGTCGACATCGTGTGACGCGAGAATAGGAGGCGACGCCGATCGGCGTCAATGGTAGATTCTGCTGCGAGATGCCCGACATGAAACCCATCGTGCTCGTGACCGAGCCGGAGTATCGCAAAGGCGAAGATCGCTTCATCGCGGCTCGCGGACTCGATTGCCGCCGCGCTCCGGGTGCCGAGGACGATCTCGCGGCGGTTGTTCGCGATCTCAACGTGTTCTACGTCATCGTGGGCGGCCGTCCGTACACCGGGCCGCTTTACGAAGCGCTGCCGGCGGGCGGAGTCATCGCGCGCTTCGGCGTCGGCCACGACGGCATCGACAAGACGCGGGCGAGCGCGCGCGGTGTGTTGTGCACGAACACTCCAGGAGTCCTCGATCAATCCGTGGCGGAGCACGCCATGTTGCTCGTGGCGGCAGCCGCGCGAAAACTCACTACGGCATTGGCAAGCATGACGAGCGGCACCTGGGCCTCGACAGCCGGCCAGGATCTCGGTGGCAAGAGGATGGCGGTGATTGGGTGTGGCGGCATCGGCCGCGCGCTGGCGCGCATCGCCGCGCTTGGCTACGGGATGCGCGTTGTCGGTTGCACCCGGCCGGACGCACCAGCGCCGAGCGCCATCGAGCACTTCGAGCGCGTGACGAACGATTTCGGCGAGGCGGTCCGCGATGCCGATTTCGTCAGCCTGAATATGCCGGCCAAGCCGGAGAACGCCGGGTTCATCAATCGGGAACGTCTCGCGCAGATGAACCCGCGAGCCTGGCTCGTCAACACAGCCCGCGGCGCCGTGGTGGATGAAAGGGCGCTCTTCGACGCGCTGGCGGCGGGCCGGATCGCCGGGGCGGCGTTAGACGTGTTCGCCCGCGAGCCCTACGTCCCATCGGAAGACACTCGCGATTTCCGCGCGCTTCCGAATGTCATCCTGACGCCGCACGTCGGGAGCAACACGGTCGAGGCGAACGGCCGAATGGCCGAGCGAGCGTTGCACAACGTTCAGCTCGCGGTTGAGGGCGCCGTCGAACGCATGGACTTGCTCAATTCCGAGGTGTTACGGACGTCGTGATTCTGCTCTCCGTAGCGTTTCCCTGACGCAGATTCCGACAGGTCATTTGGCACTTCCTGAATTATTGCTAACACAAATATGAGGCGTGGCTGGCGACGTTCTTGCGTACGTTAACGAACGAGCTCCCCCAGTGCTTATTCGTCTGACGAGAAAGTTCGCGTTATGCCTTAATGGCCTCGACCTGTCCGGCATCAAAGTCGGGGACATCGTCTCGCTGCCCGAGCGCGACGCCCTGATGCTCATCCTGGAAGGATGGGCCGAACCGGCAGAAGCCTAGAACCTCACCCCCATCAGCACCGAGAACGCCCGCGTCGTGACCGGCGCCGGAAACGGATCGACAGCGATGTTCGGCACGCCGCGGATGAGTCGGGCGTCGACCATCCACCGCCTGTACTGCAGGCCACCGCCGACGACGTACGACAGGTCTCCTGTCTTGACCTGCGCCTCGATGTCTTCATGCCTGCCTGAGTCCACGACTTCGCGAATCACCGCGTTGCGTCGAAATGCGAACGCCGGCCCGGCAATGACGTAGAGCGACGTGTTCTCGTGCGTGCGCTTCGACAACCTGAGCAGGATCGGAAACTCGAGATACCGCACGAGAATCACGCGGTCGGCCGCCGCGGGCTTTTCTTCGCCGCTTGCGGTGATGACCGGCGGCGCCCCTTTGTCGCGAATGCGTTCCCCCTTCGCCGCGAACAACACCTCGGGTTGCAACGACACCATGCTGGTCAACGCGAAGTTGAAGAAACCGCCGAAGTTCATCGTCGGCTCGAATGCCGCGGGTTCGGCCGAGTCGTCGAACGTCTCGACGCTCGTCAGCGTTGTAAACGATGGACCGAACCTCACGCCGTATTGAAACCGGCCGGGTCCCGCCGGCTCAGCCGGTGCTGGCGCGGATGGCGCTGGCGGCGCCGCGGGTTCGGCCGGAGGTGTCTGCGCCGCGGCGTGTGTGAGTGCGAGAAAACACATGACGACGGCGGGAGCGCATCCCCTGAACGAAAGCATTGAGCGGCGATTTTACATGTAGCAGCGGCCGGAGACTTAGCGGGAGCGGTTTGCCCAGACAACGGCACGATCGAGTAGAGATGCAGCAGGGCGACGAGCATCCAGGACCAGGGCGACGTCGTTGAGTCGCGATCTTACATCGCGTAGACTGCCTCGAAGTTCTGTGACACAGTCCATGTCCTCCACGCGAGGCGCTCGTTTCGGCGCCTGCGAATTTGTCGCGCTCGCCAGTCTCGCGATCGTCGCGAGTTGTGGCCCGCCTGCTCCGGTCCCCCCCGAATCGCACGCTGACCATCAAGCTCCCGCACCATCAGTACCTGACGGAGCCAACTCTGGCGCCGCGCGCATCAACACAGACGCCGCCCCCGGGCCTGTGCCCGAAGGCATGGCATGGATTCCGGGCGGCACCTTCTGGATGGGATGCGAAGGCTGCGGCATGCCCGATGCTCTGCCCGCGCATCTGGTCGAGGTGGACGGATTTTGGATGGATCGCGCGCCAGTCACGAACGCCGGCTTCGAGAAGTTCGTGACGGCGACCGGTTACGTCACAGTGGCCGAGCGTCCGCTCAACGCGAAGGATTTTCCCGGCGTTCCGAAAGACATGCTCGTGCCGGGATCGGCGGTGTTCACACCCACGTCGGGTCCGGTGCCGCTCGACAACCCTCTGCAGTGGTGGCGCTATACGCCGGGCGCGAGCTGGAAGCATCCGGAAGGTCCCGGCAGCGATACGCGCGATCGCGCCGACCATCCGGTCGTGCACATCGCGTTCGAAGACGCCGTGGCATACGCGAAGTGGGCCGGCAAGCGGCTGCCGACCGAAGCCGAGTTCGAGTTCGCCGCGCGCGGCGGCCTCGATCGCAATCTGTACCCCTGGGGCAACGAGTTGCGGCCGGGGAACATGCTCGCGGCCAATATCTGGCAAGGCACGTTTCCGGCGAAAGACCGTGGCGAAGACGGCTATGCGGGAACGTCGCCGGTCACAGCCTTTCCGCCCAACCGATTCGGATTGCGCGACATGGGCGGCAACGTCTGGCAGTGGTGCGCAGACTGGTACCGGCCCGATTACTTCGCCGCGCTTGCGAACGCCGGGGTCGCGCGCAATCCGCAGGGACCGCGCGACAGCTTCGATCCGCAGGAGCCCGGCGCCGCGAAGCGTGTCCTCAAGGGCGGCTCGTATCTCTGCACGGATCAATATTGCGCGCGCTACCTCGTCGGCAGCCGCGGCAAGTCGGAGGTGAGCAGTGGAGCATCGAATCTCGGGTTTCGCCTTGTGCGTAGCGGCGGGGTTGATGAGCATGGCGCAGCCCGCGCACGCTCAGGAGGCGCGCCGCCCTAACGTCCTCGTCATCATGGCCGACGACCTCAACGACGACATGGGGACGTTCGGCGATCCAATTGTGAAGACGCCGAACATCGATCGACTGGCGTCGCGCGGTGTGCGGTTCGACCGCGCGTACACCCAGTTTCCCTTGTGCAGTCCGAGCCGCGTGTCGCTCCTGACCGGGCTGCGGCCCGACACAACCGGTGTCCACGATCTCGTCACGGATTTCCGGAACGTCCTGCCCGATGTCCTGACGCTGCCGCAGATGTTCAAGCGCAACGGGTACCTCACGGCGCGCGTCGGCAAGATCTACCACTACGGAAATCCCGGGCAGATCGGCACCAGCGGACTTGACGATCCTGCGTCGTGGGATGTGTTCGTCAACCCGAAAGGGATCGACAAAGACGAGGAAACGGTCCTCACCAACCTCACGCCCGGGCGTCAACTGGGGAGCGCGCTCGCGTACTACGCCTCTCCAGCGCCCGACGAAGCACACACGGACGGCAAGGTGGCTGCTGAAACGATTGCGCTGCTCGAGAAGAACAAGGATCGGCCGTTCTTCATAGGCGCGGGTTTCTACCGGCCGCATTGCCCATTCATCGCGCCGAAGAAATACTTCGATCAGTACCCGATTCAGAAGATTCCCCTGCCGGCTACCGCCGGCGATCCGTTGACGGATCCTCTCGCGCGGTGGTTCACGAGTCCGCCGCACTGGGGCGTGAATCAGGAGGGTCAGCGCGAGGCGATACGGGCGTACTACGCGTCGATCACGTTTCTCGACGCGAATGTGGGACGCGTGCTCGACGCGCTCGATCGGCTGAAGTTGACCGACAACACGATCGTGATCTTCATGAGCGACCACGGATATTTCCTGGGCGAGCGCGGCCAGTGGATGAAGCAGTCCTTGTTCGATCGGTCCGCGCGCACGCCGCTGATTATGGCCGGCCCCGGCGTCACGGCAAGGAATCGCTCGACGTCACGAGTGGTCGAGTTCCTCGACATCTATCCCACGCTTGCCGATCTGGCGCACGTGTCCGCTCCAGCGGGACTTCACGGGCGGTCGTTGACGCCGCTGTTGAGGAGCCCGAACGCCGACTGGCCGCATGCGGCACTCACGCAGGTTCAACGTGGCACGCCGAAGGCGACGTTTATGGGCTACAGCGTCCGCACAGAGCGGTGGCGGTACACCGAATGGGATGAAGGGGCGCGCGGTGTGGAGCTGTACGACGAAACCAGCGATCCGGACGAGTTGCGAAACCTCGCAGCCGATCCGAAACACCGCGACACGGTCGCCGAAATGCAGCTACTCCTGAGGCGCATGCGGAAAAACTAGCACATCGTCTGGATCTCGAACTACGCGCCGGAGCCGCCCTATGCGGGCCACATCATCTACCGCAATCAGAGCGCGATCATGCATCTTCCACCTCCTATTTGGATTCGCGCAGTCTAGGGTCCAGACTCAATTGATTAAAGCCAGAATGCCACGGCGGCAACGAGGCACAGGGCTGAGAAGTAGTTCCGAGCGAGTTTGTCGTAGCGCGTTGCGATGCGCCTGAAACCCAACCGTTTTCCAATGGGGAGATGTTCTTTTCCGAGGGCCGTTAGCGTGCCTGGTCGCGGCGCCGGTGAAGCGTCCGAGACCGGTCGCGAGCAGCGGCTCGCACAACCGCGGGCCACCGATCATTTCGACCGCCATGGGGTCATCCGCGGTATCCAGCGCGGGACTGCGGCGCGGAA